>PVML01016966.1_pt1 | contig 1426656 bp, 1257 predicted proteins | sample 1853371 | NCBI WGS metagenome assembly PVML01 (sample SAMN08533508, study PRJNA380276) | Human gut metagenome, whole genome shotgun sequencing project. | isolation source: participant 1, chromium library | host: Homo sapiens | collected 2017
ATGACAATATCGTCCTCACCGGAAGCTTCAATTTCGTCAAAGTCGCCGAAACCAAGAACGGGGAAAACCTCTTAATTTTGAAATCCAAGCCGCTCGCCGAAGAATATGTCAAAAACTGGGAGAAGCATTTCTCTCACTCCGTTCTGGCAGCGCCAGAAAAAGAGAAAGGCACCGAAGTGCCTCTCACAAAAAATCAAAATTAACGCATCAGTTTGTAAATCTTGACGATGTCCTTCTCATAAAGCGGGAGGAAATTTCCTAATTTTCCGGGAATTTCCACCGCTTTTTTCGCGAGCTCTTTGGGATCGGCCTTCTCAGCGCCGAGTTCCTTCAGATTCTTCGGGGCACCCATCTTCTTCAGGAATCGTCTAAAGGCTTTGATACCTTTACGAATAATCTCTTCGTCGGTACCTTCGCCTTTTACGCCCATAACGTTGCGGGCAAACTGAACAAAACGTTTCGGATTGGCATGCCAGACGTACTTCATCCAAGCCGGAACTACAACTGCCAGACCTTCGCCGTGCGTAATCGTCGTATCCCAGGCGCTCAGTTCATGTTCCATCCCGTGGGAGGCCCAGTCTTCGACCTGTCCCAATCCGTAATATCCGTTGTGTGCAAAAGATCCGGCCAAACCGATCTGGCACCAAGCGTCGTAATCCTTAGGATTCTTTTTGAGCTTCAGACCGTTCTTCATGATCGTCTTCATGGCGCTTTCAGCCTGACTGTCCACAAAGTCGGTATTTTTGGTCTGGGTAAAGTAGCGCTCCATGATGTGACTCATCATGTCGATCACACCTGCTCTAATTTGCTTTTCCGGAAGCGTAAAGAAAAGTTCGGGATCGATGACGCTTACAAACGGACGAACTAGAGGAGAGCCGGCGCCGAGCTTTCTGTCTCCGTTTGAAATCACAATACGGATACTCTGTTCGCTGCCTGCAGCAGGAAGCGTGAGCACAGCGGCAACCGGAAGCGCTTCTGTCGGCGTAATTTTCTTTGTGAAGAAATCCCAAACATCACCGACGTAAGGAACGCCGATCGCAATCGCCTTGGAAGCATCAATAACACTTCCGCCGCCGACGGCCAAAATAGCTTTGACTCTGTGCTCGCGGGCCAAAAGAATACCCTTCTGAACAAAAGAAAGCTGCGGGTTCGGTGTCACGCCGCCCAATTCAATCGGCACAAGGTCGGCAGCTTTTAACGACTCGGAGATGCGCTCCAAAAGGCCGCTCTCTTTGGCAGAACCGCCGCCGTAAACCACCAGCACGGGACTCATCGCCGGCACACGGGCACGCATTAGCTCTCCGATACGGCTTTCTTCTCCTTTGCCGAAAACTAAGCGTGTGGGATTAGAGTATTCAAAGTTATTCATTATTTTTTCCTATTTTCAGTTTTAGTTATTGCTGCCCATCGGAGCACCGACGAACAAAAGGGTCCAGGATTCGACAAAAGAAGCGACCGGCGCCGGTAACTCATCGGCATCCAGCAGCGGGAATCCGGCTTTCAAAGCATCATGGATCGCCTTATAGGCTTCCCCTACAAAAATCGCGCAGGCTTTGACGACGACCTCATCAGAACTCATCTCCTCCCCTTCCGGATTCTCCTCGATCTGAGGCAGCGCCTGTTTGATGTATTCTGCCAAACCTTCGGTGGTCCAGTCTTCAGGGCCCGGTTCAAAATGACTGTTGTTGCCGCAGAAAGTCTCTCCAAGCCACTCCATGAGCTTCATATCTTTCTCTGCAAGCTCATCTCTCGTCAGTTCGCCTTCCGCACAAGCAATAGCGCGCTTGCACATATTCACGACAGCCTGGGAGAGGATTTTTCGGACGACTTCAATGTCTACGATAGAAGGAGCCTGTTCTGCCTTGGAGCTGTGATCGTGACCGCAGCAGCCGCGGTTACAGCTCGGTTTAATACATTTAGGCATCGCACTTCTCTTTGGTTAATTTTTTCACCCAAGACTCGAGCAGAGCGTCGAGAGCCTGCGGACCTTTTGCTTCGATCTCATCCGGATTTTTCTGCAGTTCATTAATGAGCTCGTGAACTTGGTTCGTGAATAAGAACATCACGAGCTGCATAAAGACGGCCGGATCAGCGGCCTCTTCCTCTTTGATCCCGAAGCCTTTCAAAGCCTCTGTGAATTCCGCACGAAGCAGCTTTTCAATTCTTTCAGGCGTATTTACTGCCGCCTTTGCATAAGCCGGATTTTGGCCTAAGAGCGTTGTAGCCAAGAATGCAGCGGCTCTCTGGTCGGCTTGAACGACTTCTTCTCGACGAACATTTTTATGAACGGCTTCCGCAAGGCGTTTAGAGACCGCCATTGCATGAGCTCTCAATAAATCTTTAATGACGAGAGGATCGTCAAGATTGGGGAGCCTGACGCCCTCCGGGATTTTTCCTTCTACGGAATCAGAACTAGCCGGTTCGAAAGCATTTTCCATATTTTGTATTTCCCTGCACGAAGATTACCGCCCGCATTAAAAGCAATCTCGGCTTCCCAAACTCGCCCGTTGTATTGGACGGTCGCGTACCGATTGTGCCTCCATTCGTGAACCGTCACGGTCTTACCAATGTGCCGGCGGAGAATTTCGGAATAAAAGTCGACTTCTCTCAAGTGACGCTGCAAAAGCATCAAATAACTGATCACTAAAAGAGAAATGACGGTGAAGATGGCGACTTGTAAATAAACGGAACTGAGGAAGAAGGAAAAAAGGGCTGTCGTAAAGGCGGCAGCTGAAATCACCAATAGAAAAAAATTGCCGAAGTAAAGATCCATCGCGCCGATCACTGCAGCGGCAATAAACCAAAAATACGACAATCCCATAATGCGTTCCCTTCTTTGAGGTCTCTCCTTTGACCGTGAGTCAATTATAGGTTAAGAACGCGAAAACGGCCGCATCCGAAAGGAAAACGGCCGTTTGGTAAAGCTTAGAACCTAAGAATTATTTCTTAACGTCTTTAGCCAGTCTGCGCCAAGTATTGACGACAGTATCCGGGTTCAGAGAGATAGATTCGATACCTTCTTCCATCAGCCACTGAGCTAAGTCAGGATGGTCGGAAGGACCCTGACCGCAGATACCGACATAAGCCCCTTTCTCACGGCAGGCCTTGATGGCACGTGCCAGGAGGATCTTAACGGCTTCGTCGCGTTCATCGAAGAAGTTGGCAACCAGTCCGGAATCGCGGTCCAGACCGAGTGTCAGCTGGGTCAAGTCGTTGGAGCCGATAGAGAAACCGTCGAAGTGTTCAAGGAACTTCTCGGCAAGCAGTGCGTTGCTCGGGATTTCGCACATCATATTGAGGCGAAGACCGTTCACGCCGCGCTTGAGACCTTGTTCGTTCAGACGTTCGTTAACTTCCTTGGCTTCCTTAACGGTTCTGACAAACGGAATCATGATTTCGACGTTGGTCAGGCCCATTTCGTCGCGGACTTTCTTCAGAGCTTCGCATTCCATAGCAAAGCATTCTTTGAAGTCTTCGGAAACGTAACGGCTTGCACCGCGGAAACCGAGCATGGGGTTTTCTTCTTCCGGTTCGTAGAGCTTGCCGCCTAAGAGTTTGCGGTATTCATTGCTCTTGAAGTCGGACATACGAACGATCACTTTCTTCGGATAGAAAGCGGCAGCAATCGTGGCAACACCTTCGGCGATCTTTTCCTTGAAGAATTCACGCGGGTTTTCGTAACCGGCAGAAGCCTCTTCAACCGCTCTTCTCAGATCTTCGGGAAGATCCGGGTAAGCTAAGCAGGCCTTCGGATGGATGCCGATGTTGTTATTGATAATGAATTCAAGGCGGGCCAGACCGACACCATTGTTCGGGATGGACTGGAAGTCGAATGCAAGCTGAGGATTGCCCACGTTCATCATGATCTTAACGGGGATCTCAGGCAGTTCGCCCTGTTTCACTTCTTTGATTTCGAACGGGATCAGGCCGTTGTAAATATTGCCTGTATCACCTTCGGCGCAGGAGACGGTAACTTCCTGGCCGTCTTTGAGGACTTCCGTAGCGTCGCCGCAGCCGACAACAGCAGCGATACCGAGCTCACGAGCAATAATAGCTGCGTGGCAGGTACGGCCGCCGCGGTTAGTAACGATGGCGCTGGCCTTCTTCATCACCGGCTCCCAGTTAGGATCGGTCATGTCCGTAACAAGGACGTCTCCTTCCTGAACCAGGTCCATCTGTTCCGGACCGGCAACAATACGAACCTTGCCGGCGCCGATCTTCTGACCGATAGCGCGGCCGGTTACCAGGACTTCGCCTTTGCCGAGAAGAACGAATTTCTGCTGAACATCAGCCTTCTTCTGGCGGCTCTTCACGGTCTCGGGACGAGCCTGAAGAATATAGAGTTTTCCGTCGATACCGTCTTTGCCCCATTCAATGTCCATCGGACGGCCGTAGTGTTTTTCAATAATACGGGCGTACTTGGCAAGCTGAACGATTTCGTCGTCGTTCAAGGCAAACTTGCGGCGTTCGGATTCGGGAACATCGACCACCTTCACAGAGCGTCCGCTGGACTTGTCTGTGTCGAAGATCATCTTGATCTTCTTGCTGCCGAGAACTTTACGGATGATCGGGAATTTGCCCATTTCCATGATGGGTTTGTGGACAAAGTATTCGTCCGGGTTCACAGCGCCCTGAACAACGGTTTCACCGAGGCCATAGCTGGCTGTAATGAAAACGACCTGATCAAAGCCGCTTTCGGTATCCATCGTAAACATAACACCGGCAGCGCCCTTATCGGAGCGAACCATTCTCTGAACACCGGCGGACAAAGCCACATCAGCGTGGTCGAAGCCTTTGTGAACGCGGTAAGATATTGCGCGGTCGTTGTAGAGGGAAGCGAATACTTCCTTCATTCTTGCGAACACCTGTTCGAGACCGACGACGTTCAGGTAAGTTTCCTGCTGGCCGGCAAAGGAAGCGTCCGGAAGGTCTTCAGCAGTTGCAGAGGAACGAACAGCAACGGAAATTTCCTTCTGGTCGCCCTTGAGCCACTCATAGTGTTCTCTGATTTCTTTTTCGAGCTGAGCCGGGAAAGGAGCTTTTTCAATCCATTCACGAATTTCAGCGCCTGCCTTTGCCAGCTCTTTAACATCATCAACGTCTAACTTGCTCAGACGATCTTCAATTCTTTTATCAAGACCGCCTTCTTTTAAAAAGACTCTGAAAGCTTCAGCCGTCGTTGCAAAGCCGTCAGGTACTCTGATGCCGGCTTCTGTAAGCTGGCTAAGCAGTTCGCCAAGAGAAGCATTCTTGCCGCCTACGATGTCAACATCTGTCATACGAAGTTGGCTGAATGGAATGACGAAACGTCCTTGTGTCATGTTTACCTCGAAATTGAGTGAAAAAATTTGCTAAATTTTAGCCGTTCTTTTAGCGTTAAGTTCGTAACTTCATCTAACAGCGTTAAATTTTATGAATTCAAACGTAAACGAAACCCCTGAAAAACCGACTCAGCGTACCGTGTTTTTTGTATCCGACGCGACGGCTATTACTGCAGAAACTTTGGCAAATGCTGTTTTAGCGCAGTTTCACGGCCTTAAATACCTGCGCTACCGCATGCCTTTCGTCAACACGGAAGAAAAAGCCAAGGCCGCGGCCTTGAGAATCAATGAGGTCGGCAAAGAGAACGGCGTGCGCCCGATTGTTTTCTCTACACTCGTCGCCGGATCTCTGGCTTCGACATTTAACGAATACTGCAACGCCTTCGTCATCGAGCTTTTCCGCTCCTTCGTCGGACCGCTTGAGCGTGAACTCGGTGTTCCGAGTGACCACTCCGTCGGCAAGAGCCATGAAATCGGTGACCAGGAAAGATACAACCGTCGTATTGATGCGATTAACTACACGCTGGCACACGACGACGGACAAACCAACAAAGGCTTGGAAGATGCAGACGTGGTGCTGGTAGGTGTGTCCCGCAGCGGTAAGACTCCGACCAGCCTGTACTTGGCCATGCAGTACGGTATCAAAGCAGCTAACTATCCGCTTATTCCAGAAGATTTCGAGCGCGGCGAACTTCCGCCCGCACTGGAAAACTGCAAAGACAAGATATTCGGTCTTTCCATTTCTCCCAAGCGTCTCTCTGAAATTCGAGGCGAACGCCGCCCGAATTCTAAGTACGCTTCCATAGAGAACTGCGAATACGAAGTTGAAGAGGCTCAGCGGATGATGGATCGTGAAGGCATTAAATATCTGTCTTCCACTTCTAAGTCCATTGAAGAAATTTCAGCGACGATCCTGCTTGAACTCAAAATCAATATTGATCCTCACATGAGTATGTGAGGCCGGACCGAATCGATATTTAGATATGCGGCCGAATCTTCGGCCGCTTTCTATTTGTGCGCAATGCCTGAAAGACGGCGTCTGCGCTGTTCAAAAAGGCAGACGGAAGCCGCTGTTGCAACGTTGAGGCTTTCAACTCTGGAATCCAAAGGAATCAACAGGGTTAAATCGGAAAGTTCCAGGGCTTTTTCAGAAACACCCAGACCTTCGCTTCCGAACACCCACAGAGTTTGGCCCTTTCCCCATTTTTCCTCGTAGAGATCTTTTCCGCCGCGCGCGTCAGCCACTAAACATACAGCTCCGGTTTTTTCTTTGATCTCTGCAAGCTCGACGGAAGAAATAATGTTGCAGAAGAAATGAGCTCCCATGGCTGCACGAAGCACTTTGGGAGACCAAACGTAGGCACATTGCGGTGACAACGCAATATTCGTCACACCGGAAGCCAGTGCGGAACGAAGGATGGTTCCGACATTGCCCGGATCTTGGACGCCGTCAAGATAAATCCAATCCTCGTCTTTTTTGATCTTTCCCTCTTCCGGGATGCGGATCTCACAAACTATCCCGGCACTGGTGTCCACCGGAGAAATCGAAGCATAAATTTGAGACGGCAACTGAACTACAGAAATCTTCAACGACAGGTACTTTTGCAGGATTTCCGATATTTCAAAATTCTTCTCGGCCCCTTCTCTTAAAAATACTTTGCGGACAAGCTCAGGATGCGAAAGAAGTTCTCGGGCCAAATGAATCCCTTCGGCGAGAGATAAACCTTCTTTTCTCGCCGCCCTCGAGTGCTGCGCCAAATTCTTCGCAAGCTTAATCGAAGGATTAGCTGCGCTTGTGATCCGCATGAATTCCATTTACTGTCCCTTTCGCTTTTTACGATCGGCTCGCCGTTCAAACTTCTTAGCAATCAAGGCCACAGGACCGAACGTCATTCGGTGCACTGGACACGGGCCCCATTTCTCCAGCATTTTAAGATGGTGTGCCGTACCGTATCCCGCATGTTGCTCAAAGCCGTATTTCGGATACATTCCTCCCAAGATTTTCATCAAGGCGTCCCGATAGGTCTTGGCCAAGATGGAGGCTGCGGAAATTTCCGGAATCAAGTCGTCGCCTTTGACAATCGGCTCTGCACGGAAAGGAAGCTCTGGCAGGCGGTTCCCATCAACCAAGACTAAGTCCGGTTTTGGATCAAGCTGAAGAACGGCTTTACGCATCGCTGCCATCGTCGCCTGAAGAATGTTCATTCGGTCAATGTCCGCAACCGAACTTTCGGCGATCGCCCAAGCGAGCGCATGCGTTTTAATCTGCTCTGCAAGAACTTCTCTTGCGTGAGCCGTCAGTTTTTTTGAGTCTCTGAGCCCTTCTATCGGATGATCGGGGTTCAAAATCACGGCTGCAGCAACAACCGGTCCGGCCAAAGGGCCGCGGCCCGCTTCGTCCACACCGCAAACAAGTGTGGCGATCGTTTCCTCACCGTCGAATAAATAGTCAGCCATCAGCGTTTTAAAACCTGATCGATTGCCTCTGTTGCCAGCTGAGCAGTCGGCCTCAGCAATGTTTCATGCATTTCTGAAAATACTTCTTTGAGATATTCCTGCCGCTTCGGCTCCAGGGCGTGAAGCAAATGGGACGAAAGGATCTCAGGCGAACAGAACATCTGAACGCACTCGGGAACCAAAGTCTTCTGCGCCAGGATATTGGGCAGGCTGATCCACTTTGTCTGTCCTTTGGAAAGAATCAGCATTGCCGAAAGCGCCGGCATAGCGTATCCGACGACCAAGGGCTTTTTATAAAGTGCCGCCTCAAGCGTTGCTGTGCCGCTCGCCACCAAAATAGCGTCAGCCGCTTCCATCGCCAAATGAGACTTCCCGTCCAAAAGAACGGTATTGTCTTCGACATCAGGAAAGCGATTGAGAACTTCTAAAATCTCTTTTTTCCTTTGCTCATCGGCGCCCGGAACTATGAATCGAGTTCTCGGTTCCTGCTTCAGCAGTAAGGACGCAGCGCCGAAAAATGCCGGCGCACACCAGCGAATCTCGTCTTTACGGCTGCCGGGAAGAATGGCAATGACCGCCCCCTGCGCAGCGATGTTCAGTTTGCGTCTTGCACCTTCCGTATCCGGCACCATCGGAATGATCTCGGCTAGAGGATGGCCGATGTACGTGCTCGGAATGCCGGCTTCTTTAAAAATTTTCTCTTCAAAAGGGAAAATCAAAAGCAGATGATCCACCGCACGTTTGATTTGGTGAATTCTCTGCGGACGCCAAGCCCAAACGGCCGGAGCCACCATGTGAACAACCGGAATCCCCGATGCTCTGACCTTCTCTTCAATCGACAGATTAAAGTCAGGAGCATCAACTCCGATGTAGGCAGCAGGACGAAGCTGGACAGTACGGCGCATCATTTCTCGGCGAATTTTTAAAATTCGAGGCAAATGACGGATCACTTCCAAATAGCCCCGGACGGAAAGTTCGCTGGCATGAAACCAAGGATCCAAGCCGTCTTGAATCATTCGGTTACCGCCGATACCTTCCATCTTAAGATTCGGACGAGACGCGGCAACAGCCGGCAGAACACGCGAAGCTAGATAATCTCCGCTGTTCTCTCCGGCTGCCCAGATAATGCTGTTGTTGGTCAATTGCTCCATTAGCGAGCCAATCCTCGAGTTGCCTGCTCTGTGAATTCGCACATCAGTTCACAGACTTTCTTAGCCTGTTCATCTTCTAATGCTGATGCGTAAGCCTTGATGGCTTCCACGGCCTCTGGAACGGTCTTGCCTTCACGGAAGATCAGTTTGTAGCTTTCGCGTGCCGCGTGCATGGCAGCCCTTGAATAGCCGTGACGCTTCATGCCTTCAAGATTGATGCCGAAAGGAGAGGCAGGATAACCTTGATACATGCCGTAGGGAATGCAGTCCTGACGAACCATGCTTCCGCCGCTCAGCATCGCGCCCTTTCCGATCTTGACAAACTGGTGGATGCCGGACTGGCCGCCGACGATCACGTCGTCGGCAACATGAACGTGCCCGGCAAAGCCGACATTGTTGGCAATGATGGTGTCGTTTCCGATGACGCAGTCATGTGCAACATGAACGTTGGCCATCAGCAGATTGCCGTTTCCAATAATGGTTATTCCTTTGTCCTGCACGGTCCCGACAGAGAGTGTGCAGTGTTCGCGAATAACGTTGTTGTCACCGATGATTAGCTGAGTTTCTTCACCGCGGTATTTTTTATCCTGAGGATCGATACCGATCGCTGCAAAGGCATAAATCTTGTTGTTCTTACCGATCTTCGTATGACCGGTAAGAACAATATGGCTCTGCAAAGTGGCTCCTTCACCGACTTCAACGTGGGGACCGATCGTGCAGAACGGACCGACGACAACGTTCTCCGCAAGTTTGGCTTGAGGATCTACTAAGGATGAGGGATGGATCTGAGCCATATTTTTTCCTTTATTTGGGTGAACGATAAGAGCACATCATGTCGGCACATGCAGCCAGCTGACCGTCAACCGTTGCATCGCAGTGCATCTTGATCATGCCGAGTTTTTCACGGAGGAATGTGCATTCAAAACGAAGCTGATCACCCGGGATCACGACACGTTTGAAGCGAGCGTTGTCAATAGAAGCAAAATAGAAAAGTTTCTCAGGATCTCTTTCGCCGCCCATTCTTGCAAAAGCAAGCATCGCACAGGCCTGAGCCATCGCTTCGATGATCAGAACGCCGGGCATGACGGGAACGCCGGGGAAGTGGCCGGTGAACTGAGGTTCGTTGACAGTGACGTTTTTGATCGCAATCAGCTTATCAACACCGTTCGTTTCCAAAACTCGGTCAACTAAAAGAAACGGATAGCGGTGAGGCAGGAGCCTCATGATGTCATTAATGTCTTGCATTTTACTCTTTCTTAAGGGAATCAACTTTTTCAGCCAGATGCTTCAGCTGTCTGCGCATCTCAGGCAAACGTTTAATTACGGACAGAATGTTATAGAACTCTCTATGAGGCATTGCGGGCATGTAGCCGGCATAGTAGTCAGGTTTCTCGATCGAACTCGGAACGCCTGCCCCGCCGCCGATGATCGAACCTGCAGCGACCTTGAGGTGTCCGGCAAAACCGGAACCGCCGCCGGCCTGAACGTTGTCGCCGATAATCGTGCTGCCGGCCAAACCGGTTCTTCCGGATAGGACAACATTCTTACCAACTTGGCAGTTGTGACCGATCATAACTAAGTCATCAATCTTGGTGCCTTGTCCGATGGTGGTATTCTGCAACGCACCGCGGTCGATACATGTATTGGCGCCGATTTCAACATCGTCGCCAGTTTCAACCGCACCGATCTGCGGAATCTTCACGTATTGTCTGTCCAAAGGCGCAAATCCGAAACCGTCGGCGCCAATCACGGCACCGGAGTGAATGATATTGCGTCTGCCGATACGGCAGCCATAGTAGATGGTAACGTTCGGATAAATACGAGTGTGTTCGCCGAGAACAACGCCTTCGCCGATAACGCTGTTGGCTCCGACAAAGCAGTAAGGCCCGACCTGCGCACCTTTGCGAATTACAACGCCGGCTTCAACGGTTGCGGTCGAATCAATAACGGCACCGTCTTCGACTACGGCTCTGGTATCAACCCCCGGCTCCGGCTGCTCCTGCGGGAAGATGATTTGCAGGGCATATGCAAACCAAGCGTACGGATTGCGGGTAATGACGAGGATACGTTCGGGCTCTTTTTCTCCCCAAATCGCCTGTTTGTCTTCTTCTGTCAAAACCAAAGCTGTCGCTTTGCAGGCGCCAGCCGCATCGCGATATTTGCTGTTGGCTAAAAAAGCAACGTCGCCGTGCCCGGCGGTCTCCAGCGGAGCAATGGACTTAATTTCAGCCTTGCCTCCGTTGGCACTGATTGTGCTCAATAAAGTATCGTTGCTTTTTTCTTTAATTCGGTCTACTAACTCAAGAAGAGTCATCGGCGCTGTTTGTTGAATCATTTGAATCGCCCTAATTAAAAAATTTATGCGGCTGATCTGAGAGGGAGAGCAAGTTTGAAGTCGCCGAAACCCGAGTCAGGTCATGCCGCACGTATTGCACTAAATGGCAATTAAGCAACAAGCAGACATCTGTCTGCTTGTGCCCGATAAAAATTACTTGAGTTCCTTAAGAACCTGGTCAGTGATGTCAATCTTCGGGTTGACGTAGATAGCTTCCTGAAGAATGAGGTCATATTTTTCGCGCTGAGCGATGTTCTTGATGACCGTGTTTGCCTGACGGAGAAGCTTCTGAAGCTCCTCATTTCTGCGCTGATTGAAGTCTTCGCGGAGTTCGCGCTGACGGCGCTGGAAATCGCGGTCTCTTTCAGCCAAATCACGCTGCTTGCGAATTCTTTCCTGTTCCGTCATTGTGCCGGCGTTCTTTTCGAAGCGCTCGACGTCATTTTTCAAACGCTGACCGGCAGCATTGAGCTCTTTATCGCGCTTAGAGAATTCCTGTTCAAGTTTTTTACTTGCGGCCTGAGCAGCTGCAGAATCGCGAAGAATAACCTCGGTGCTGACAACACCGATCTTAACTTCTGCCTGCACTGCTGTCGCAGCAGAGCAAACCAAGGCGGAAACTAAAGCAACCGCTAACCATTTTTTTTGCATGAATGTATCTCCTACACAATTGTTTAATTGTGCCACAAATTTATTAGAAACCTGTACCAATTTGGAATTGGAATCTCTGAAGCTCGTCACTGTCCTTCTTATTGAGCGGGAATGCGAAGCTCAATTTAAGCGGGCCCATCGGAGAAATCCAGGCTAAACCGAAACCGACGGAGTAACGAAGGTCACCGAGGTCAAGCTTGTCTTTCTCATAGCGATCCACAACATAACTGCCGTTAGCTGCTTGTTTGTAAAAGGCTTTGCGGCCCCAAACCCAGCCGCCATCCAGGAAGGTGAACATACGAAGGGTTCTGTCTGCCCCGGGGATCGGCGTCAACAGTTCGAGAGAGAAATTGAGTTTGCGGTTACCGCCGGAGGCATCTCCGTCTGTATCACGGGGGCCCAAGGAGGAAGTATCGTAGCCGCGAACTGAACCGATACCGCCACCATAGAAATTCTTGAAGAACGGGTACTGTTTGCCTGCATAACCGTCACCATAACCGAGTTCGGTATTGAACGCAAAAGTAATGGATTTCGTAACCGGAACAAACTGCTGGAACTGGTAGGTCGCACGATAGTATTTCAGATCAAGAACAGGAAGAGAAATTTCACCGAACAATCTCTGATAGCGGCCGCGAGTCGGAGCCAGAATGTTGTCTCGGGTATCACGAGACCAGCCGATCGTCGCTGCAATGCTCTTCGGCTTCTTGCCGTAATCGTTGACATAGTCGACGTAGCGGCGCGGAGCACCGGAGCCGACGGTCACATCGGTCATTTCAAACTTGCCGCCGAGAAAGATCTGGTCGTTTTCCGTAATCGGCACACCGTAAGTTACGCCGGCACCGTACGTTTCGTACTTAACGTCATCGGTAATTTCGAGTTCGTCCAAGTCGAGCTTACGATCGTAAATTTCGAAGGACTGGCTAATACCCGAAGTCGTGATGTAAGGCTGCGTGAAGCTGGCAGCATAAGTTCTAGAGCTCTTAGACGTATTGACTTCAAGAGATAGAGAATTACCGGTACCGAAAACGTTGTTCTGCGAGAAACCGCCGGAAAGAACAATACCTTCGGAGGTGGAGTAGCCGGCACCGATCGAGATGTTGCCGGTCGGACGTTCTTTCACGTTAACGGCCAAATCAACTTCGTCCGGAGAACCGGGTACGGGTTCGGGTTCCGCAGTAACAGTTTCAAAGAAACCGAGACGGTCGATACGGTCACGAGAAACGGCAACTTTATCGCTGTCAAACCAGCTCGCTTCATACTGACGAACTTCACGACGAATGACTTCGTCCTGAGTACGCGTGTTGCCGGTAATGTTCACTTTACGAACATAAACTCGGCGGCCGGGGTCAATCGTGTATACGACACTAACTTCATCCGGATTTTCCGGATCAACGACCGGATTCGGGATTGCTCTTGCAAACGCGTAGCCCAAAGCGGAAAGACGATCCGTAAATTTCTTTGCCAGACCATTTACTTCGGAAGCGTTGTAGACGGAACCCGGCTTGATATCCACAAGATCTTCAAACTCGGGCTCAAGGCCAAGCATGTCACCGGTTAAGCGGATATCTTTGATTGTGTACTTTTTGCCTTCATCAATATTGATGGTGACAAAAATCTCTGACTTATCGGGACTGACAGATACTTGTGTCGAGTCAATCTTGAAGTCGAGGTAACCGTTGTTGTTGTACAGAGCGCGAATTGCCTCTAAGTCGGCAGTGAGCTTCTCTCGAGAGTACTGGTCGCGTTTGGTATACCAAGAGAACCAGTTCGGGGTACCGAGCTGCATTTCGTCGCGAAGATCGCCTTCGTCATAAACTTTGTTGCCGACAAAACGGATTTGCTGAATCTTTGCAGCAGGACCTTCATCAACGTCGATGTTGATGCGGACGCGGTTGCGTTCGACCGGCGTCACAGTGACTTTGACATCTGCGGAGTAACGGCCACGCGAGAGATATTGGCGTCTTAATTCTTGAACGGCACGGTCTAACACCGCACGGTCAAAAATAAAGCCTTCGGCTAAGCCCACATCACGGAGAGATTTTTCAACACCTTTGGCATCAAACTCGGAAATACCGGTAGTGTGAATGTTTGCGACCGTCGGACGTTCCTGAACTCGAACAACCAGGACGTTGCCGTCCATGTCGAGCTGAACGTCTTGGAACATTCCGGAGGCATACAGAGAACGCAGTGATTCAGCGCCCAGCTCCGGAGAATACGTGTCTCCCACTCGGATCGGCAGATGCGAAAATACAGTACCCGCCTCCGTACGGGAAATGCCCTCGAGTCGAATGTCTTTAATCACATGACCCTGTGCAAGCACGGTCGTCGCTGCCAAAGCTAAAGCGCAAGCTAGCGCTATCTTCTTAGGATGAGGCATATTCTATAAATTAAAAAATGACCCTGCGTGATTGAAATCACGGCAAAAGTCGCGTCAAATCATTAAATAGTGCAAGTATAGTCAAACCAAAGAGAGCTGCGATGCCAATCTTTTGTGCAGACGCTTGTACAGCCTCAGAAACCGGCTTACCAGTCACTACTTCGAGAGAATAATACAGGAGATGGCCGCCGTCCAACATGGGAATCGGTAACAAGTTCAAAATTCCCAAGCTGATGGAAACCAACGCTAAAAACGAAATAAAAGGAAGAATACCCAGCTGAGCAGTCTGGCCGGCATAGTCGGCAATCGTCACCGGACCAGAGATGTTGCTGATAGAGACATCACCGGTGAACATCTTTCCGATCATTCGAACAGACATCGCCGCGGTATCCCACGTCTTCTTCACACCCTCGGCCAGACTCTTTAGGAGGCCATAAGAAACCTGAGTGTGCGGAAAATCTACCCCGATCGCTGCGCCGATGCGGCCGATTTCATTACCCTGTTCGTCCATAGCGGCTGCCGGTGTAACTTCCAGAGTATGTGTCGGACCGTTTTCGTCTCCGACGAGTAATGTGACGGGTTTCCCGGGATATTTTTTGATTTCACTGACAAAATCTTTCGGCATCTTAACCGGAACATTACCGACGCGATAAATATGGTCGCCGATTTTGATTCCGTCGCGCTGCGCGGCAGAGTTCTCAACAAAAGATGAGATAAACGGATGGCCCATATTCAAATGAAGACCGACCTCATCAAAAGGATCGGCATCTTTTGCTTTCGGGTCCAGACTCATCTTCGTGAGGTCAATTTCTTTCGTTACTTCGCTCCCGTTGGGACGGTGAACCAAAATATCCGTCGTACTTCCGAACTTATTCAGCATCTCCATACGGAGATCCGTAAAAGTTTTAATTTCGGAATCGCCGACTTTCAGAATCTTGTCGCCGGCATGGAGTCCGGCCATGGCGGCCGGCGTACCGGCGGGAGGCTCGGCAACAACCGGCGTCGGCTGCGTGCTGCCTATCATGAAGATAGAAGCGTAAAGCAGGACGGCGAGCAGAAGATTGGCAAATGGACCTGCAGCAACGATGGCGAATCGCTGCCATACATTCTTGGCCCCGAATTCACGGTTTTTATCTTCCGGTTTGATAGGCAGACAGGCAGGGTCTCTCGCATCAAGCATCCTGACGTATCCGCCTAAAGGCAGTGCACTAACCGCCCACTCGGTTGCGTCCGGGTCGTTCTTGCGTTTATAGATAAAAATCGGTTTTCCGAAGCCGAGAGAAAATCTCAGAATTTTTACGCCGCAAAGTCTGGCGACTAAATAATGCCCGAGCTCATGAAAGGTAATCAAAATACCGATCGTTACCGCAAAGGCAGCAATGGTCGTCAACAATGTCAAGGTTAGTTCTCCAGTTTGTCGCAAAAACCTTCGAGCCAAGACTGAGCCAGTTTTCTGGCTTCTTTATCCGTTTCCAAAATCTCTTCCAAGTTGGTCGGAGTCGGGGGCTGGAAGCCGTACATCATTGCATGACACAGGCGTGCAATGTCGGTAAAGCCGATCTTGCCTTGAATAAACGCCTCGACGCCGATCTCGTTGGCCGCGTTCAAGACGATCGAAGCAACTCCGCCCAGCTTCAATGCATCATAAGCGTAGCCGAGCTGGGGAAAACGTTTTAAGTCCGGTTCTTCGAAGGTTAACGTTTTGATTTTTGAGAAGTTTAATGGTTCTACTCCGGCGTCCAATCTTTCCGGGAAGCCTAAAGAGTAAGCAATCGTGTTTCTCATGTCTGGAGCGCCCATTTGGGCAATGACTACGCCGTCGGCGTATTGGACCATAGAGTGAATGACGCTCTGGGGATGAACGACAACCTGAATGCGTTCCGGTTCGAAATCAAAAAGCCAGCGGGCCTCGATAACTTCCAGGCCTTTATTCATCAGCGTCGCAGAGTCAACGGTAATTTTCTTGCCCATCGACCAGTTTGGGTGATGCGTGGCTTCTTCAACCGTGACATCAGAGAGGTCCTGTCTTTGACGGAAAGGGCCTCCCGAGCAAGTCAGAATGATATTGGCTTCACATCTAGCTTTTTTGGTCGCGCCGACAAGACACTGGAAAATGGCATTGTGTTCGCTGTCAACCGGCATGAGAACAGCACCTGAGGCCTTTATCACATCCATCAGGATTCGGCCGCCGCAAACGACACTTTCCTTATTGGCGAGCAGAAGCTTTTTTCCGGCTTCCGCAGCTTTAAATGTAGAAGAAATTCCGGCAGCTCCGACGATGGCTCCGATAACGATATCGACTTCGGGGTTCGCAGCGATTTCGTCGATCGCCTTCGAACCGGCCAAAGCTTCGGCCGTACTTCCGGCAGCTCTAAGCTCTTCCTGTAAGGCTCCCAGAAGCTCTTTATCAGCAATAACCGCGACTTTAGCTCCGCTGTCCTTAGCCGCTTGAGCGAGTTTTTTAACGCTGGAATTCGCCGTTACCGCATACACGGTGAACCGGTCGGGATAACGAGAGATGACATCTAATGAACTTTTACCGATCGAGCCGGTCGCACCGAGTATCGCAATGCTTTCCATGACTGAAACTTAGTAACCTTGGAGGAAAAGAAGAATGAAGACGGTAAGCGGAAGAACGCTCATCTGAGCGTCGAGACGGTCGTAGAAACCACCGTGTCCCGGAAGAAGATTGCTCGAATCTTTGACACCGGCGGAGCGCTTGAGGGCACTTTCAAACAAGTCGCCGGCAATCGAAAACAGAACTACTACGATCAGGATCAAGGCAGAAGCCCAGCCTGTTAAATGAGAGATCAGAGCGTTGGTCCAGAGCGGGAAGGACGGCTGAGCCCAATAAAGAACGTACGACAAAGCCAGGACACTTACAAAAGCCGTCAGCGCGCCTGACCAAGTCTTTTTCGGACTGATGCCTTCGGCCATCTTCGGACCGCCTAGGCAGCGGCCGCCGAAATAGGCCACGATATCGGCAACCCAAACAATAGCTAAGACGGAAAGCATGTAGATGGTGCCCTTCTCACGGAAGAGATACATGAGGGAGAACCAAGCTGCCGGAACAAAGATCCAGGCAAGCAAAGCCCCGATGCCTTTCGGTACCATCCAGCCGGAAGCCCGGCGAGTGAAGATGACAGCGGTGATAACAGCCCAAAGCACGGTAGCCACAGCTGTAATAATCATGAGCCCGTTGCCGGACTGAATGGTTTGCAGCGCAGCCGGTGAAACATACTCTAGAAAGAAGAGGAAGGCCGCCAGCAAAACGCCGCAGACCATAGCGACTCCGTTATTCCATTTACAGATCCGGAGCCACTCCCAAAAGCAGCATCCGATGGCAATCGCGGCCACCGCCGTGAAAGCGAGAGGGGAAATTAAAAGCGCGCCGATGATGATAATTAACAACACAACGGCGGTGATGACTCTTTGCAGCAACATGAACTATTCCTTTTTCGCTTCCTGTTGAATTTGTTCGGAAGTCTTACCAAATCTACGTTCTCTATTAGAGTACCAATTTAGCGCATTTAAAAACTCGTTCTCGGTGAAATCGGGCCATAAAATTTTCGTGAAATAGAGCTCCCCGTAAGCGAGCTGCCACAGCATAAAGTTGCTGATGCGCTCCTCTCCGCTCGTGCGGATAAACAGGTCCACATCTCCGGAATCTGCTAACGGCAGCAGTGATGCAAATTTTTGTTCCGTCAGCTCCTCCGGAGGAACCTCACGAGATCTTTTGGCAGCTTCAAGAATCTCCCAGCGGCCTCCGTAATTCACGCAGACATTGAGCGTAAGACCCGTGTTGTTCTCTGTGATCTTCATTGAATCTGCGATTTGCTGCTGAAGTTCTTCAGAAAAAGCTGTCAAATCACCGACGAGACGAACACGAACATTCGCTTTATTGAGAGCGGCGATCTCTCTGCGCAGACTCACGAGAAAAAGCTTCATCAAGCCCTTCACTTCTTCGGCCGGCCGATTCCAGTTTTCGCTGGAAAAAGCAAAGAGCGTCAAATGCTGAACTCCGGCCTTAGCCGCAGTCTGGATTGCAGTTCGGACGGACTCTACCCCTTTTTGATGGCCCATGAGACGCGGAAGCTTGCGGGCCTTGGCCCATCTTCCGTTGCCATCCATAACAATAGCCACGTGACGGGGCACCCTTTCACGTGGCTTTGCAGTCAATTCCTGACTTGTCATAGGATTTAAAACCGATTAAACGGTCATGATTTCCTTTTCTTTTTCGGCAATCAGCTTGTCGACTTCACCGATGTACTTATCGGTGAGCTTCTGAATTTCAGTATTGGAACGGCGTTCGTCGTCTTCGGAAATTTCTTTTTCCTTAACGAGCGCGGCAACCTTGTTGTTGGCGTCACGGCGCAGATTGCGGATGGCAACCTTAGTTTCTTCGCCTTCGGAACGAACGACCTTCGTTAAGTCACGGCGGCGTTCTTCTGTCAGAGGAGGCATCGGGACGCGGATGACTTCGCCGGAAGTTGCCGGATTCAGACCCAGATCGGAGTTGCGGATTGCTTTTTCAACCACGGCAACCATTTTCTTTTCCCAAGGCTGAACAGTGATTGTTCTGGCGTCGGCCAAACCGAGCTGAGCGACCTGAGAAATCGGGGTCGGGCAGCCGTAGTAATCGACGGTGATATGTTCGAGCAAACCGGTATGAGCACGACCCGTACGGATCTTCATCAGGTTTTCTTTGAGCGTTTCAATAGAACGCTTCATATGATGTTCGGACTGTGAATAGATGTCTTTAGTTGTCATGTCAATTTCCAATCTCTGCAGATTTCTCGGCTGCAAGTCGCAAAACTTAGTCGCACGCCGGTGAGCAGAAAATCACGGACGCGGTCAAATCCGCCGAAATAAAACAACGGCGGCAGTGACAGCCTTATTAATTCGTTGAGTTTACCACGGAGCGCAATAGCCTCAAACCGCTCGATTCGAGTTGGTTTAATAGGCTCCTCGGCCAAACGCGCTTAAGCTCAAAACATCTGATAAGGAGTTTGAACTATGGCAAAAATTGAAAAAATGTTCGGCGCAATCCTGAAAGATCAGGAACAAAAGAGTGATGAACTGCGCGACAAGATCCACGCAGAAAACAAACTCAAAAAGGAAGAAGCTGAGAAATCTTCCGAACGCGAAAAAGCCGAAAAGTAATTCGCCGACCGAAAAAGAAGCTCCGGACCCGCTGATGCAGGCCCGGAGCTTTTTGTATCCGTTTTTTTCTCGGTTAAACGTGAACGAGCGTGCCCTCGTCTTCACCAAGCACAACGCGTTTGAGCGCGCCGGGCTTATGAAGGTTGAAGACTCTGATCGGCATGCCTTGATCGCGGCAGAGCGTAAAAGCCGTGGCGTCCAAAATCTTGAGTTTCTTCTGAATGGCTTCGTCGAAGGTCAGAGACTTATACATTTTTGCGTTGGGATCCTTCTTAGGATCAGCGGTAAATACGCCGTCAACCTGAGTGGCTTTCAGAACCATATCGGCTCCGATTTCCGCACTTCTCAGAGCTGCAGCAGTATCCGTTGTGAAGAACGGATTACCGGTGCCGGCAGCAAAAATCACGACGCGGCCTTTCTTCAGATGGCTCAATGCTTTGCCGCGAATGTACGGCTCGGCAACCTGGTCGATATCCAGGGCGCACTGGACACGGGCTTCAACACCGGCGTTTCTCAGTGCATCCTGAAGTGCCATTGCGTTCATGCAGGTGGCCAGCATGCCCATATAGTCGCCGGTGGCGCGATCCATACCGGTAGAGCCGAGTGCGACTCCGCGGAAGATGTTGCCGCCGCCGACCACGATCGCAAGCTGAACGCCTAAGTCAACTACTTCCTTGATTTCGCCGACGATGCTTTTAAGCGTATCGCGGCTGATGCCGAAGGCGTTGTCGCCCATAAGGGCTTCGCCGGAGAGTTTCAGCAGAATTCGTTTGGTTTTAGGCGTTTCAGACTTACTCATCGTTTACTCCGAAAAAAGTTCAACAATTAGGCACGTGCGGCAGCAGCCTGAGCAGCAACTTCGGCAGCGAAGTCGTCGTTGCGTTTTTCAAGACCTTCACCGACAACAAACAGCGCAAATGCAGATACTGTAGCACCATTGCTCTTCAGGAGTTCGCCGACGCTCTTAGAGTCGTCCTTAACGAACGGCTGAGAAAGAAGCGTGACTTCCTTGAGGAACTTGTTAACGGAACCTTCGGCGATCTTCTCGATCAGGTGTTCCGGTTTGCCGTTTTCGCGAGCTTTTTCGATAGCAACGCGGCGTTCTGTTTCGATCAGGTTCTGATCAACACCGTCTTTGTCGAGAGCCTTCGGCTTAGAAGCAGCGATGTGCATAGCCACGTCGTGAGCAACTTCGTCGTTGCCGCCGACCACGTCAACGATAACGCCGATCTTGGCGCCGCCGTGGATGTATGTGGAGAGCTTGCCTTTACCTTCAATGATCTGGAAGCGGCGGATGGAGATGTTTTCACCGATCTTGCCGATCAGGCCTTTACGAACTTCGTCAACGGTAGAGCCGTTGAGCGGAAGAGCGGAAAGAGCAGCAACGTCAGCCGGTTTGTTTTCGGCGACGAGCTTGGCGATATCGTTGGCGAAAGCGATGAAGTCGGCATTCTTAGCAACGAAGTCGGTTTCGGAGTTCAGTTCAACGATAGCGCCGATCTTGCCCGGTTCGTCGATGTAGATAGCGACAACGCCGTCAGCGGTAATGCGGCTAGCAGCCTTAGTGGCCTTGTTGCCGAGCTTAACGCGAAGAATTTCTTCAGCCTGCTCCATGTTGCCGTCTGCTTCTGTCAAAGCCTTTTTGCATTCCATCATCGGAGCGTCGGTTTTAACACGAAGTTCTTTAACCATTGCGGCAGTGATAACAGCCATTGTTTTATCCTTAAAAAATAATTGGTTTAAAAAGAAAGGGGCGCGAACGCCCCTTCCCTTGGTACTTCAGACAAGAAGAGGCGAATTACTCAGCTTTTTCTTCGACAGCGGCTTCTTCAACGAAGTCGGAGTCTTTAGCAGCCTTGACAGTGTCTTCAAGGTTCTTGTTCTTGCCTTCAAGAATTGCGTCAGCAAATCCTTTAGCGTAAAGAGCAACAGCGCGGGCGCTGTCGTCGTTACCCGGGATGACATAGTCAACACCGGCAGGATTGTGGTTCGTATCAACGATACCGACAACAGGAATACCAAGCTTGTTAGCTTCCTGAATAGCAATCTTGTGGTAGCCAACGTCAACAACGACCAGAGCGTCGGGCAGACCGTTCATTTCTTTGATGCCGCCCATAGCTTTGTTCAGCTTTTCGAGTTCACGAGTGAAGTCGAGAGCTTCTTTTTTGGTCATCTTTTCAAGAGCGCCGTCGGCAACTTTCTGTTCCATTTCTTTAAGACGCTTCAGGGAAACCTTAACCGTCTTGAAGTTGGTGAGCATACCGCCCAGCCAGCGCTGATCAACATAAGGCATTCCGGCGCGTTTGGCTTCAGCAACGATGGCGTCGCGGGAAGTGCGCTTTGTGCCGACGAAAAGGATGGTGCCCTTCTGAGCGGCCAGGTTTGTTAAGAACTTGGCAGCTTCGTCGAACTTAGCAACAGTCTTTTCGAGGTTGATGATGTGAATCTTGTTACGAGAGCCGAAAATGTACTGGGACATTTTGGGGCTCCAAAAACGAGTCTGGTGACCGAAGTGTGCACCGGCTTCGAGCAGTTCACGCATGCTCAGAGATGACATATCTTTAATTCCTTTAGGGTTTAATTCCAACAGCCTCACGTTTTCCGAATGGAACCCTGTTGTGAGACTGCGCTATTTAACAAAAAAGTCCAAACGTTTCCGTCCGGATCGGGGCGGAATTCTATCATGCTTTTTCAAAGAGTTAAGCGTTTGAAAAGAGGCGTTACAACCTTTTGACGTTCCTTTTTGAGACAAAACAAATGAAACCTTGTTTTAGCGGCGATTTAAAGAATGATCGCCACCTTTCTTCCGGTTGACCTATATAAGGCTGAGATAACTCCGCTCATCGGTGAATCCACTAAAATTGCGGCATTGAAAAACTTTTTCGAGTCAGATTTAATCAATGTTTGACAATATTCTTATTAAGACCCCGGAACAAATCGAAGGCATCCGGGCGGCCTGCCGCGATGCGGCTTTGGTTCTCGACTACATTGAACCGTTTGTTAAAGCCGGCGTCACCACCGAGTACCTCGATGATTTGATGCTCAGATATACCGAAGACGTCCTCAAAGACAAGTCCGCTTGCCTCAACTACGACCCGGACGGCACCAATCCTTATCCGAAAGCTACCTGCATTTCCGTCAATCATCAGATCTGCCACGGTATTCCAAATGAGAAAGTGCTCAAAAACGGCGATATCTTAAATATTGACGTGACCGTCATTAAAAACGGTTATTACGGAGACACCAGCCGTATGTATTCCGTCGGCCATATTTCCGTTGCTGCTAAGCACCTCATTAATGTCACTTTCGACTCCATGTGGAAAGGCATTGAAATCGTGCGTCCCGGCGCCCATTTCGGAGATATCGGCTATGCAATTCAGCATTTTGTCGAACCTCAGGGCTGCAGCGTCGTTCGTGAATTCTGCGGTCACGGGGTCGGAGTCGGTTTCCACGAAGATCCTCAGGTCTGCCATTACGGCAAGCTCGGCACCGGCGCTGTCATGAAGCCCGGCATGATCTTCACGATCGAGCCGATGATCAACGCCGGAAGAAAAGAACTTCGCATTCTTCCGAACGGCTGGACGGCTGTAACCAAAGACAGAAGTCTTTCCGCCCAGTGGGAACATACGATTCTCGTCACTGAAACCGGATACGAAGTTCTGACGGTCTCGCCAAAATGCCCGCCTGCTCCCTCATGGATAAAACCTTCTTCCTAAATTAATAAAGAAAGAATCTCAAGGCTATGGAAATCAACGAAATCGTCAAAAAATTTAAAGATCAGCGAGAAGTTTTAGCAAAGAAGTTTTTGGCGGACGTTGACGCCGATGCCTATCTTTCTGCGCACGCCAAGGCTGCCGACAAGGCAGTCTTGGCGATTCTCAAGCTGAATCAATTATCCGAGGATGTTGCTGTCGTTGCCGTCGGAGGCTACGGCAGAGAGCAGCAATTTCCCTACTCAGACCTCGATCTTCTTTTCCTTCTGCCTGACGGCGTCCGAGACAAGGACTTAAAAACGATTTCCGATGCGATCGGCAACTTATGGTCGCTCGGTTTGACCGTCGGTTACTCGGTGCGAAGCATCGAAGAATGCCTTGAACAAGCCGAAGTCGACATTACCGCTCAAACGGCGATGCTTGAGTCGCGCCTCATCGCCGGAAATGAAGAGCTTTTTAAGACCTATTCGGAAACGATGGAAAAGAATCTGAATCTTAAAAAGTTTTATCGGGCAAAATTCATCGAACAGCAGCAGCGGCATTTGAAGTACCACGAGTCCTCTTATGCTCTGGAGCCGAACATTAAAGAAGCCCCGGGCGGTCTTCGAGATCTGAATATTTTGATCTGGGTGCTCAGGGCGGCTCGTCTCGGCAACACTTGGCAGGAAGTCTTTGAAAAAGGCTTGATCACCCGCCGAGAATGCGAACTTTTGGAATCTGTCACCAAAAGCCTTTATCGGCTGCGGATTCATATGCATTTGCTCACCAACCGCCACGAAGACCGATTGATTTTCGAAATTCAGGAACCGCTGGCTAAAGCGCTGGGCATTGTCGGGACTGTCGGCCGGCGTCCGAGTGAAGTGATGATGCAGCACTTCTACGTCAATGCAAAAACCATCGGCCAGCTCAACTCCATCATTCTTCAGGCCATTAAAGAGCGCTACTCTAAAGAGCCCGAACAAACCGGTGAACCCATTTGCAGCGGTTTTGTGCGTCAGGGCGACGTGCTCGGCCTTGAGTCTCCCGACGTCCTCGTGAAGAACCCTGAAAGAATTCTCGAGGCCTTTTTAATTCAGGAACGTCATCCGGACATTCCGATGAAGTCTTCCCGACTTTACCGTGCCTTATTTGAAGCTCATTCTCTGATGAACAAAGAATGGGCTGAAAATCCTGTCAATCGTCAGACATTCTTGAAGATTATCCAAGGACGCAGAGGCGTCTGGCACGCTTTGGAAGAAATGAACCGCTGGGGTGTGCTCGGAAAACTGCTGCCGTCTTTCAACCGAATCGTGGGTCAAATGCAGCATGATTTGTTCCATGCTTACACGGTCGATCAGCACACACTCCTTGCAATTCGTTATCTCCGAAACTTCACACACAGTGAAAACGCCCACGAGCTGCCGCTCTGTACCGAACTCATGATGGCAATGAAGGGAAGCTGGCGTTTGGTTCTTGCTCTTCTCTACCACGACATCGGTAAAGGCAGAGGCGGGGACCACAGCAAAATCGGCGCGGAGATTGTTCGGCAGATGTGTCGAGATTTTGAGATCGCCGATGAGGACGCTGACTACATCGAGTTCCTCGTTCGTGAGCATTTGACCATGAGTATGGTTGCCCAAAAGCAAGACATCTCAGATCCGGAGGTTATTGAAAACTTCGCCAAGAAAGTTGGAACGATGGAGCGCCTCGTCAGTCTTTATCTGCTTACCGTCTGTGACATCCGAGCGACGGGACCGAAAATTTGGAACGCCTGGAAAGCCCAACTTCTTGAAGATCTGTTTTATTCGACCGCCCGTTTCCTTAAGGGCAAAGGCATCGACAGAGATTTATTGGTATCCCGGCGCCGTAAAGATGCGCTGCGCTTGACGCGCTTTACGCCTGAACAGAGAGATCGAATTAATAAGTTCTGGGATAACTTTGACGTTGCATACTTTATGAAGCACTCCGTGCGGAATATCGTTTGGCACGCCAAGGTATTACTGCCGCATCTCGATTCTCCGAAGTCGTTTGTCGCATCCAGACCGCTGCGCGGCATGGAACACGCACACGAAATTCTTATCCTGACGCAGGACCGCCCCGAACTTTTTGCCCGCATCGTTTCTAATCTGCAGCAATACGGTCTGTCCATTGCCGAAGCCCGTATCCACACGGGGCGCGACGGACGAGTGGTCGACTCTTTCATCGTCGTTGACGACGGCTCAGACCCCAACTTCGAACAAGAGTTCGCTCGTTTCCAAGAAATCCTCGCAGAAAAACTGGATTTGGCTGAAAAGCTTCCGCCGCCTCTTCGCGGACGCCCGTCCCGTCAATCCAAGCTCTTCCCGATCTCACCGCAGGCTTCGCTACGACCCGATGCCGCTGGAAGACAATACATGCTTTCGATCGTCACAACCGACCGGCTCGGCCTTTTGGCATCCATCGCGCGAGTCTTTGTGCAGTACGGAATCAATCTTGTGACAGCCCGAATCACGACGCTGGGAGAAAGGGCGGAGGACGTCTTCCTGATCGAAAGCTTTAAGCTGCGGGATCCCGTCTTCTGCGCTGAATTTGAAAAGGCCGTTTTGGAAGCTTTGGAGCTTTAGTTAAGGTCCCTTCGGAAACGCAAAACCCGCCTCAACGGCGGGTTTTGCTTTAGTCAACAAAAGTTCTAATCAGCCAATGAGCGGAATGTGGCAAGAGCTAAATTCACACTTTCCTTTGTCGCCTTAGTCAGGGCTTCCTTCGTATCGTCAAGCACGATGCCTTTTTCAGAGGCTCCGCGGCCGGCTGCAGTATTGACTATCTGGCAAATCGCTGCGTACTTGAGATTTAACTCTCTAGCCAAGCATGACTCGGGCATCAGTGTCATACCGACATAGTGACCGCCGTCATTATCGATGCGATCAACTTCGGCCGCCGTTTCGAGTCTCGGACCTTGAGTGCAGGCGTAAGTACCGCCGTCAATAATCGGAAGATCCAGCTCCTCAGAAGCATCAACAATTGCTTCTCTCAAATCCATATCAAACGGATAAGTGAAGTCAATGAAGTTAATGAACTTCTCTTTGCCGGTGTTGTAGCTGGTTTCTCTGCCCCAGGTATAGTCAATGATCTGATCGGGTACGGCAATCGCACCGATATCATCTTCAGGCAAAACAGCGCCGACGGAAGCCAATGCGATCACGGCTTTGGGCTCGAACTGTGAAAGAGCCCAAATGTTGGCGCGATAGTTAATCATGTGCGGCGGCTTCTTCTCAGTCGTCCCGTGCCGAGATAAAAATACGATGTTCAGTCCGTCAATCACTCCACGGCAAATTTCGACCGGCTCTTTACCGTAGGGAGTGTCAATTTTCTCAATGACCTTGCCTTCTAAAAGAGACAACTGGTCCAAACCGCTTCCGCCGATCAACGCAAAATTAGCCATCCGCCTTTACTCCTTGATTGATCATTTTGAATAACTCAGGTTCGTCTATGATATTAACGCCTAAAGCCTCGGCTTTGGCGAGTTTGGATCCCGCAGATTCGCCGGCCAAAACATAACTCGTCTTCTTAGAGACCGATCCGCTTACCTTTCCGCCCGCTTTACGAATAATATCGCTGGCCTCGTCTCTGGAAAGCGTTGGTAGTGTGCCGGTCAGAACGAATGTCAAACCGTTCAGCGGAAGTTCCTGGCCACTCGTGCCCGTACCCTCTTCCCACACGACGCCGCGATCCATCAGGTCATTGATCACCGCGATGTTCGCCGGTTCGGCAAAGAAGTGCAGAATGTTTTCCGCGCCCGACGGACCGATGTCTTCAACTTCCTGCAGCTGTTCTAACGAAGCCTCTTCCAGCGGTTTTAAAGCACCGAAGTGCGATGCTAAATTCCTCGCCGTAGCCTCTCCGACTTCCGGAATGCTGATGGCGTACAAGAAACGTTCAAGCGTGGTCTTCTTGGAAGCTTCAATAGAGGCGACAAGTTTCTCGGCAGATTTTTGTCCCATACGGTCCAGACCGACGAGCTTGTCGACGGTCAAACGGTAAATATCCGCAACCGTAGTAACCAAATCATGTTCAATCAGCTGTTCGGCCAATTTTTCCCCGATACCGTCAATGCCCATGGCTTTGCGGCTGACAAAGTGGAGAATGCTTTGGGCTCGCTGAGCGCGGCAGAAAAGACCGCCGCTGCAGTGGCGATCCTTTTCTCCGTCTTCTTTATAAGCGTGAGAACCGCAGACCGGACAGAATTCCGGCATCACGAAATCTCTGGCGTCTTTCGGCCTAAGCTCGGGAATTACTCGGACGATCTCGGGGATAACGTCGCCGGCACGATGGACAACGACCGTGTCTCCGATCTTTATACCCATGTTCTGTAGGAATTCTTCGTTGTGCAGAGAAACATTGCTGATGGTGGTTCCGCCGACAAACACGGGCTTGAGGCGAGCGACGGGCGTAAGTTTGCCGGTGCGTCCGACTTGAACGGTAATATCCAAAACCTGCGTTTGAACTTCTTCCGGCGGATATTTATGGGCCACGGCCCAGCGAGGTTCTCTGGAGACGAATCCCAGCTGTTTCTGGCGGGCAAAACTATTGACTTTGTAGACCACGCCGTCAATATCAAACGGCAAATCGTGACGAATACGAGCGACTTCTAAATGGAATGCCTCAAGTTGTTCCGGTGTTTGCACGACGATCCGATTGCTGATCACCGGGAAGCCTTTAGATTTCAAATAATCAAGCAGTCCCGACTGGGTATCGGCCGGCATCTCGCTCACTTCGCCGTAGCCGTAGGCATAAAAGTTCAGATTGCGTTTCGCCGTCAGGGCCGAGTCCAGCTGGCGGAGACTGCCGGCTGCTGCATTACGAGGGTTGGCAAAAAGCTTCGCTCCGACCGCTTCCTGCTCTTCATTAAGCTTGCGGAACACTTCCTTGTGCATGATCACCTCGCCGCGGACTTCAAAAATCTTCGGGAAGCCATCGACCTTTAAAGGAAGCGTCTTAATCGTTTTGACGTTCGCTGTAACGTCTTCACCGGTGTAGCCGTCTCCGCGGGTCGCGGCCTGAACAAGAACGCCGTCCTCATAACGCAAGTTAATGGCCAGCCCGTCGAATTTCAATTCGCAGTCATAATCAATCGTCTGATCGGGCGTCAGTTCAAGTTCTCTTCTTACGCGGGCGTCAAAATCATAAGCGCCTTGAGCAGTGTAGTCCGTTTCGGTATGAATGGAGAGCATCGGCACGGCATGCGTGACTTTTTTCAGTTCGCTCTGGACGGTTGCACCGACGCGCTCCGTCGGTGAAACCGGACTTTTGAACTGAGGATATTCTTTTTCCAGTCGCGCCAGTTCTTGGAACAACGAGTCATAGATCTCGTCAGACACCGTCGGAGCATTGTCGATGTAATAAGCCTTGTTGTGCTTTTCAAGCTCCTCGGCCAGTTTCTCCATTCGGAGTTTAACTGCCTCTAATTTTTTCTTGTCTTGCTCTTCCATTTCGTACCTGAACCAAATAAAAACATCGGGTTCCTTACTGTACTCGCTGGGAATCCGATGTTTGAATCAGAATGATAAATTTGGGATCTTTTTAATCGAGAAGCTGATGTGCCCTAACGCTGCCCGGCTCGATATTGTTCTCACGCATCTGCTTATAGAAGCGGTCGAGTTCCTGCTTCAGCAGAGACACCGTGGCGCCCGAGATTTCACATCCCTTAGGATCCACAATCTTGGCATCAAACACGGCCGCAAAAGCGTTGGCAGCCGTCATCAGCAGACGCAGGGGATCGCTTTCAGGAGCGATCAGCGGAACGTTCAGAGAAATCGCAATATTTCTGTCGTCCAGCCAGCGAAGTTCGATCGTGCCCTTACGGTTGCCCTGACGTTTGCCGTTTTTATCCAAAACCAGCTCACCCAGCTTTTCATAATGCGTCATGCTTCTGCGCTTTAAGCCCAAGAGCATCGTTTCTTTTTCGAAATCATCGATAGAAACCGGTTCTAAAGGACGCAGCAGAAGCGTGATCTGCACGCCGAAATTCTTGATAAGTGCGTTGAGCTGATCCGTATGGTTGTTCAGCAGCTGCATTTCCTTCATTTCTGAAGTGCCGTCCAAGTTCATTTCCATACGCAGGAAAACCAGCTGATACAGATTCGATAGGGACACCTGGTCGAAAGAAGCTTTACCGGAAGCCAGCTGAATATAGAAGGCAATTGCCGAGAACATGCCGATCGCATCCGGCACGAACCAGCGGTTGCTGTTGGCTTCCAGCGCCAAGATGCGCAGCAGACCTCTCGGAGCATTTTCCATTGCCGTTTTAACGAACGGTGCGAGCTGGCTACCGGTTACCGGCTTCTTGAAGGTAATGCGAACGAGTTCCGTGACAAAGGGATCATATTTAGGCAGACCGCTGTCATCAATCTCTTCCAATACCGGAGAAGTTTCAACGGGCTCCTCTTCCTCTTCGGTTTCTTTCAGGAGAACCTCCTGAACTTCCTCGATCGTCTCTTCTGGTGACTGAGACTCAGACTGCGGTTCTTCAGCAGGAGGTGAGGTCTTCTTAATCTCGTCGACTTTAATGTCGCCGGAATTGATCAAATCCTCGCCGAAAATCGGCTCCTGAGGAATCCTCGGAGGTGTTTTATCTTCGACTTTCTCATGACTTGACGTCTCTTTGATTCGAAGCCAATACCAAACGCCGACGCCGCCAACCGCAAGGATCAGGACTATCGTTACCCCCATTCCAACCATATTCATCTTTCTTTAGCTAAATCCTAAACCTGCGGTTGTGTTCTCCGCAGGCTACTACTCAAGTCTCAATATTCTACAGGCTTATGAAGAAAACCACCGTATTACGAACTGATGCAATTTTATTTTTTCCGCGTTACCCACGGCGGTTCAAACCGCTTTGTCTTTCTTTCCGCGACCTTATAATTTATGGCCTCTAATTAAACACATAGCGGAAAAATAATTTTCATGTCTACAGCTCCTTGCAAGAATCTTGAGACTTTCCCGAATCCTCAGCCGAATCGGGATTATTTAATTCACATTGAAATCCCTGAGTTCACGTCGCTTTGCCCGTTAACCGGACAGCCCGACTTCGCCACACTTCTGCTCGACTACATTCCGGACCAGAAGAATGTCGAACTCAAGGCACTGAAACTCTATATGTGGAGTTATCGTCAGGAAGGTGCTTTCCATGAAGCCATCACCAACAAGATCCTGGACGATCTCGTTGCGGCCACTTCCCCTCGTTTCATAAGACTCAAGGCTAAATGGTGGGTCCGCGGCGGCATCTACACGACGGTCGTTGCTGAATACCGTAAAGAAGGCTGGACACCGGTCAAACCGGTTGAACTGCCTGAGTTCGAATCGAACGATCCGACTCGCGGTTAATCCGATTTTTTTCCTCAGCGGCCCGTTTCAACAGGCCGTTGTTTTTTCTGATCTGCATTTCGTAGTTTTCGAGCGCGGCAACTGCTTCTTCGTTCGCTAAAATTTTGTGAATATTCCGACGAAAATGATAAGTTGTTATGAACCCGCTGCTTAATACACTTCAGCCCTATCCCTTTGCCAAACTGCGCAAGCTTCTGGAAGGCGCCAAACTTCCCGAGGATCTCAAACCGATCTCCCTTTCTATCGGCGAGCCGAAACACCCGGCACCCGACACCGTCAAACAAGCCCTCTTCGACCATCAGGCTTTATTTGAAAAGTATCCTCCGACAGGCGGTTATCCTGAGCTGAAAGAGGCGATCGGGAACTGGATTGAAAAACGCTACGGCGTAAAACTCGATCCTGCTTCTCAGATTCTGCCGACCAACGGATCGCGAGAAGCCCTGTTTGCTTTAACGCAGGTTCTGATTGATCCGACCCAAGACCCGGTCGTTGTCATGCCGAATCCTTTCTATCAAATTTACGAAGGAGCCGCGAAATTGGCCGGCGCCCAACCGTATTTTTGCCCGATGACGGCTGAGACAGGCTTTAAACCCAACTACTCTTCCATACCGGAAGATGTCCTCAAACGCACCCAGCTGCTCTTTGTCTGCTCTCCGAACAATCCGACCGGAACGGTTCTGTCATTGGAGGACTGGAGAAAATTGTTTGACCTTTCCGACAAGTACGGTTTTGTGATCGGCAGCGACGAGTGTTATTCGGAAATTTATTTTGACGAGGACAATCCGCCGCTCGGCGCACTGAGCGCTGCCAAACTTCTAGGCAGACCGAACTTCGACCGTCTCATCGTCTTCTCAAGCTTATCCAAGCGTTCTAACATCCCCGGCATGCGTACCGGCTTTGTCGCCGGCGACGAAAAACTGATCAAACCGTTCCTGCTCTACAGAACTTATCACGGCAGCGCCATGGGGGGCGCCGTACAGCACGCCAGCATCGCGGCATGGAATGATGAAGAACATGTGCGGGAAAACAGAAGGTTTTATGTCGAAAAATTTAAGGCCGCCGTTCCTTTGCTGAAACAAGCGCTGGAAGTAGAAATGCCCGATGCAAGTTTTTATTTGTGGGCGAAAACGCCTATAGACGATAAACTCTATGCAAGACGGCTCTATGAGAAAAAAGGCATCACCGTCCTCCCGGGCAGTTTCCTTGGCCGGGAAGTCAACGGTGTTAATCCGGGCTCAGGCTACATTCGCATCGCACTGGTAGCCACCGTACCGGAAGTCACAGAGGCCGCCCAAAGAATTGCAGAATTTGACCCTTTTGAGGAATAACTATGGAAGCATTAAAGCAAATTATTGAACAATCTTTCGGGCTGCGTCCCGAACACTTTCCGCCCGAAGTTCAAAACTCCGTCGATGAAGTGATCAAACTGCTTCAGCAGGGAAAGCTTCGAGTTGCCGAAAAGATTGACGGCGAATGGGTCACCCATGAATGGATCAAAAAAGCCGTTCTTTTGAGCTTCCAGCTTTATCCGAACAAAATGGTCCGCGCCGGCGACCTCTCTTTCTTTGACAAGGTTCCCTCCCGCTTCGATCATTTTTCCGAAGCCGATTGGAAAGAATCCGGCATCCGCTGTGTGCCCACTGCTGTGGCTCGCCACGGCAGCTACATCGCTCCGAGCGTTGTATTGATGCCCTCCTTTGTCAACATCGGCGCCTACATCGGAGAAAACACCATGGTCGATACCTGGTCAACGGTCGGTTCCTGCGCTCAAGTCGGTAAGAACTGCCACCTTTCCGGCGGCGTCGGTATCGGCGGTGTTCTCGAGCCGCTTCAGGCAACCCCGACCATCATCGAGGACAACTGCTTTATCGGTGCCCGCAGCGAAATCGTTGAAGGCGTCATCGTTGAAGAAAACAGCGTGATCTCCATGGGTGTCTTCATCGGACAGAGCACGAAGATTTATGACCGTACCACCGGCGAAATTCATCGCGGCAGAGTACCTGCCGGTTCTGTCGTTGTTCCCGGAAGCTTGCCTTCCGCTGACGGCAAATACAACCTTAACTGCGCGGTCATCGTTAAGCGCGTAGACGCCAAGACGCGTTCGAAGACAAGTATTAACGAACTTCTTCGCGACTAATTTTAAGGGCCTTGAATATTCAAGGCCCTTTGTTTAGAGCCTCTGTCTTTCCTGACAGAGGTCTTCGCATTTCATCTACCTCTGAATTTGAGAATGTTCAGCATGCAGCAAGACCCTCTTGAACTCACGAAAAAAATCATCGCTTGCGAATCCGTGACGCCTTCGGATGCTGGCTCTCTGAAAATCTTTGCCGATCTCCTCTCTCAACACGGCTTCTCTTGTGAGGAAATCAATCGAGGGCAAACTAAAAATCTCTGGGCCAAGTACGGCTCGGGGGCCCCGGTATTTCTCTTTGCCGGTCATGTGGATGTTGTGCCGCCGGGTGCAGACGGCTGGAAGTTTCCTCCGTTTGTGCCAACGGAAGATGAGGGCTTCTTATACGGACGCGGTGCTCAGGACATGAAAACTTCCGACGCCTGTTTTGCGGCTGCCGCTTGTGAATTCGTTTCTAAACATCCCCAATTCAAAGGAACGATTGTCCTGCTGCTCACAAGCGACGAAGAAGGCGACGGCAAAGACGGCACTCAATATGCGCTTCAGGTTTTGTCGGACCGTGAGGTAGCGCCCGATTTCTGTATTGTCGGGGAGCCCAGCTGCACCAGGCTGCTTGGCGACACCATTAAAAACGGGCGCCGCGGCTCTCTAAACGGCAAACTCACCGTTCGAGGCATTCAGGGACACGTCGCGTATCCGAAAAAGGTCAGGAATCCTATTCACAGCGCCGCTCCTCTGCTCGCCGAACTCTCTCAAACCGTCTGGGATGAAGGTCTTCCTCCTTTCCCGGCCACTTCATTCCAAATCAGTAACATCCATGCAGGCACCGGAGCAGTCAATGTGGTTCCGGGTGAATGCGTCATTACCTTCAACATTCGGTACAACCCGAAGCACACCGCGGCGTCACTTGAGAAACAGATCGAAGACATGTGCCGGAAATATGTTTGGGATTTCAAGATTGAATGGCAGGAAAGCGCCTCGCCGTTTTTCTCGGAAAAGCCTTTCTTCAGAAACGAGCTAGCTGAAGCGATAAAGGACGTGACCGGCATCAAACCTGAGTTCTCGACTTCCGGTGGAACCAGCGACGGCAGATTTATTCGACAGTGGTGTCCTGAAGTTGTAGAGTTCGGACCGGTAAACGACCGAATTCATAAAGTCAATGAGCGCATTCCGACAAAGGATATCGCCTGCTTGTCCAAAATTTATTACAGAATACTGGAACGCATTTTTTTAAGTGAACATGATGGAAACTAATACTGAACCGCTTAAAACCATCCGCGACTTCATTCGATACTGCACGACAAGGCTTTATTCCTCTGAAGCTACCTTTAATCACGGCTACCAAAATCCGGAAGAAGAAGCCGCGTTTTTGGTCCTGCGCACACTCCGTATTCCGCTGGAATACGAAGAAAAATTCTTAGACGCCACATTAACCGGTAATGAACGGGAAACAGTACTGAATAACATTTCCCGCCGCTGCGACGACCTCGAACCGACAGCCTACATTACGAAAGAATGGTGGCTCACCGGGTTCCCCTTCTACGTGGACGAAAGAGTCTTGATTCCCCGTAGCTACATTGCCGAGCTGATCGAAAAAAATTTTGACGGTCTTCTCCCTGACCCTGCTCGTATCCACTCCATTTTGGATATGTGCACGGGTTCCGGCTGTTTGGCCATTCTGCTGGCAGAGAAGTTTCCTCAGGCTGAAGTTGATGCCGTCGACATCAGCAGCGACGCTCTAGAAGTGGCTGAAATCAACATCGCCGACTACGAATTCGAAAATCGTGTCTATCCGATTCAAAGCGATTTGTTCGAGAATCTGCAGAACACGAAATACGATCTCATTATTTCGAATCCGCCCTATGTCACGGAAGCTTCCATGGAAGGACTTCCTCAGGAATACCGTTACGAGCCTTCTTTAGCCTTGGTCGCAGGCGCCGACGGCATGGATATCATCGACCGGCTGCTTAAAGAAGTTAAAGCGCACTTAAATGACAACGGTGTTTTAATCGTTGAGCTCGGAGACGGCGCCGAAAACTTCAAGGAACGTTTCCCCAATATTGAGGTCACCTGGCTGCCCACCTCCGGCGGCAAAGATCAAGTCTTCATGATTAAGAAAGAACAGCTTCCCGATGCTTAGACTTCAGAATGTGAGCCTGGTTCGAGGCGTAAGAGTTTTATATAAAAACGTCAATCTCACGACTTCGGACGGAGAAATTATCGGACTAGTCGGACCCAACGGGTCCGGCAAGTCCACGCTTTTCGCCGCAATTCTGGGCGAGCTCTCCACTGAGGACGGCGACATCCTTGCGCCTCCTTTGAACCGCATCTCGCACGTGGCCCAGCGTGTGGTTGAGACCGATCTTCCTGCCTTGGAATACATCCTGGAGGGACACGCTCCTTTGATGGAAGCCAAAGCAGAACTCAAGCGAGCGGAAGAAGCCGGCGATGATATGGCTTATGCACAAGCTGTTGCACACTTGGCCGAAATCAATGAAGGCGCTGTCGTCGCAAAAGCCGAAGAAATTCTCTACGGTTTGGGTTTCAAGCCCAATGACTCTTCGCGCCAGGTCTCAGAGTTTTCTGGCGGTTGGAGAAACCGAATCGCGCTGGCTCGTGCGCTCATGCGTCCGGCCGATTTGCTTCTGTTGGATGAGCCTACCAACCATTTGGACATTGACTCGGTCATCTGGCTCGAAAGTTTCCTGAAGCAGCAGGAAGCCACCGTCATTGTCATTTCTCACGACAGAGAATTCCTGGATCGAATTGCAAAATCCATTTGGTCGGTTGAAGACAACACGATCAATCGGTACGGCGGCAACTACTCACAGTTTGAAGTCACCAGAGCTCAAAAACTCGCGCTTCAGCAAGCCGCCGCTAAAGCCTACGAACGCGCCGCTTCGCACCTCCAGGCCTACATTGATCGATTCCGCTACAAGGCCACGAAAGCTCGTCAGGCTCAGTCACGAATTAAGATGCTGGAAAAACTTCAATCCGTCGAGCCGGTCTTGGCGAAGAACGAATGGAGGTTTTCTTTCCTGCAACCGGAGAAAGTGCCTCAGCATTTAATCACCGCTGAAGGAGTTGCCTGCGGATACGAACCCGACCATCCCATCCTGACTCAAGTTAAGTGCAATATCTCAGCAGGTGCTCGAATCGGTATATTAGGCGTTAACGGCGCCGGTAAGTCGACGCTTGTGAAGACCCTCATCGGTGAGCTTGAGCCTCTAGCCGGAGAAATCCGCTACGGACAAGGCCTGGAGATCGGCTATTTCGCTCAGCATCAGCTCAATGACTTAAGAGATGACGAGTCTCCTCTGCAGCATTTAACGCGCATTGCCCCTCCGAATATGCGCGAACTGGACTTGAGGAACTTCTTAGGCAAATTCCGCTTTTCCGGAGATCAGGCTCTTGCACCGGTCGGTCCCATGTCCGGCGGAGAAAAAGCCCGCCTCTCCCTAGCGCTTATCGCTTGGAACAAACCAAATCTTCTCGTGCTGGACGAACCGACCAATCACCTGGATATGGAAACCCGCGAGGCTCTGACCGTCGCCCTGTCCTCTTATGAAGGCGCCGTCCTCCTCGTCTCTCACAATCGTCATTTGCTCAGAGCCAGCTGCGACGAACTTTGGTTGGTTCGTGACGGCAAGCTCTCTGAATTTGACGGAGATTTGGATGAATATGCCGAAATTGTCTTAAAGGACAAGAAAGCGAGGAATGCGGCACCTGAAGATTCCGGGGCACCTGTTCCGGTGAATCGTAAGGAGCAGCGCCGAAACGAGGCTCAGGAACGTGCACGCATCAGTGCACTGTCTAAACCTCTCAAGAAAGAGCTCAGCAAGATCGAGAAAGAACTCGATTTAGCCAACAAAGAGAAGAGCGCTTTGGATCTCAAACTTGCTGACACTGATTTTTATCAAGGAAATCAGGACGAGGTTGCAGAAGCCTTAAAACGCCACGGCGAACTCTCTTCCAAGATTGACGAACTCGAAGGCCGCTGGCTCGAAATTTCCGAAGAGCTTCAGAACATCAGTTCGTCGAGCGATCTTTCTTAAGCCCAATCTCTAAAACTTCAATTCCTTCATCCCGGAGTTCTGATACCTCTTCCGAGGTCGGAGTTCCGGTGATGAGGCGGTCCGGGGCGTCTCCTCTGTGAATGGAGCGAGCCTCATCGGCAAATCGATCCCCGACAAATTCGCTCTCATCCAAAATCTTTTTGACCGTTTTATAGACGGTATGCATTGCCTCCACGGTATTTTGCGAGACATCCTTTTGTGTAGAAGAAGCCTGGATGTGAGGCGCAGAAAGGGCTCTCGAAATGACATTCGAATTACACACGGGACATGTGAAAAAACCGTTCTTTTTTTGTTCCTCAAAAGCTTCGATGCTGGGCACCATCGCCTCGAACGTATGTCCGTTTTCACAAATAAAATTAAAAACCTTTAATCCCATCTTTATTTGGAAAAGTGAATAGTCCTCGCTTATAGGATAAAAGAAAAGGCGCTGATTTTCCACCGAAAAACATTGGTTTTTTCACCGAACTATTTGAAGTTAAAAGACAAATACGGGGAGAAATCTGCGCCTCTAAAAGCGTGTTCACAAATATAAACATTTCCCTTTCAAAGTAATTTCCTCAACTCGTTTGACAAGTCAAAAAAGCCTCTGTATAGTGCAACTTCTGTCGCGGGAGTAGCTCAGTTGGTAGAGCGCAACCTTGCCAAGGTTGAGGTCGCGAGTTCGAGACTCGTCTCCCGCTCCAATTTTCAGTTATCTGATGTTGGCGCGATAGCAAAGCGGTTATGCACCGGATTGCAAATCCGTTGAGAGCGGTTCGACTCCGCTTCGCGCCTCCAGTGACGCGGGAGTAGCTCAGTTGGTAGAGCGCAACCTTGCCAAGGTTGAGGTCGCGAGTTCGAGACTCGTCTCCCGCTCCACACAGTTTCTGAAAATAGTGTAGAATCACGCTCCACGCGGGAGTAGCTCAGTTGGTAGAGCGCAACCTTGCCAAGGTTGAGGTCGCGAGTTCGAGACTCGTCTCCCGCTCCAAACTCTTTTCATCGGTGACCCGCGTTTGCGGATTTTTTTATTTCTGCGCCAAGAAAAGAAACGGCGAAAAACCTTTCGATTCCTCGCCGCCGTCCCTATTCCTTTAGGAAATTATTTCTTGCCTCCTAACAGAGAGCCAAGAATGCCTCTCAGGATTTTTTCTCCGCTTTGGCGAACAACCTTTTCGACAATTCCTTCACGATGGCCGCCCCTAGGTCCTGTAGAGCCTAAAAGGATGTCTTTGGCTTTACTCATCAAAATATCTGTGAAGTCCGGTCCTTCCTGCTCGGCAGCTCCCGGTGCCGCGAGTTTACCCGGCTGAGGAGCTCCGTTGTCTGCAGCAACCGCCGAAGAGCCTCTCTGCTGAAGAACTTCGTAGGCACTGACTCGGTCAATAGCCTTGTCATACACACCTTTCAGCACAGATGCATTTTGGATCGCCTGTCTTTCAGCAGGCGCGATCGGTCCGATCTGGCTTCCCGGGGCGCATACCCAAACTCTTTGCGTAATACCGGGCGTACCGTTGTCATCCAAGAAGCTTACTAAAGCTTCACCGACGCCGAGTTCCTGAATGGCCTGCACCATATCGATTTTCGGATTCGGTCTCATGGTTTCAGCGACCGTACGGACAGCCTTTTGATCGCGAGGCGTAAACGCTCTCAAGGCGTGCTGAACTCGGTTGCCCAATTGACTTAAAACTTTTTCCGGGATATCGGCCGGACTCTGAGTCACAAAGAAGACACCAACGCCTTTAGAACGAATCAAACGAACAACCTGCTCGACTTTATCGATTAAAACTTGAGGAGCGTCGTTAAAGAGCATGTGTGCTTCGTCAAAGAAGAAAACGAGCTTCGGTTTTTCAAGGTCTCCGGCTTCCGGCAGATTTTCATAAAGTTCGCTCAGAATCCACAAAAGGAAAGTTGCATAAAGCATCGGAGACTGCATAAGCTTATCTGCAGCAAGGATGTTTACAACGCCCTTTCCGTCCGATGTCTGCATCAAATCATGGATATTGAGCATCGGTTCACCGAAGAACTTATCTCCGCCCTGATTTTCCAATACCAGCAGACCTCTTTGAATGGCTCCGATAGATGCCATTGAGATGTTGCCGTACTTCGTTCTGAACTGTGCGGCGTTATCGCCCACAAATTGAAGCATAGAGCGCAGATCTTTCAGATCCAACAGCAACAGCCCGTTATCGTCGGCAATCGAAAATACGGCGTTTAAGACGCCTTCCTGAGTATCGTTTAATTGAAGGAGACGGGACAGAAGCAGCGGTCCCATATCACTGATCGTTGCACGAACGGGGAAACCTTCCTGACCGAAGACATCCCAAAACACAACCGGGCAGGCTGACCAATCCAGAGTCGGCAAGTGATGCTTTTCCAAACGCGCTTTCAGCTTGTCTGTCGGCACCGCAGCTTTTGCAATGCCCGACAAGTCACCTTTGATATCCGCAAGGAATACCGGAACGCCTTTCTTGGAGAAAGATTCGGCTAATTTTTGTAAAGAAACTGTTTTTCCGGTTCCTGTTGCACCTGTGATACAGCCGTGGCGGTTAGACATATTGGTCAAAAGGATTTCGTCCTTATAGCCGCTCTGTTCGTCTGTCACGCCGAAAATAATTTGGTTGTCCATTAACTTTCTCCGTTTGGTTAATTTTCGTAAGTTTAGACAAGCTTGCAATAAAACGGAAAAACAAGGCGTCAAATCAAGTTCAAGACAATTTTTACAAATTTGCCCATTCTGCGAAACCCGACTCAAACACAAAATATTTTTTTGTGCTATAGTTCGTTTTCGCTGTTAAACAGCAGTGCGCCAGTAGCTCAGCTGGATAGAGTACCTGGCTACGAACCAGGGGGTCGTGGGTTCGATTCCTGCCTGGCGCGCCACTGATGGTCCAAAATTCGAAAGAATTTCGGACCTTCCTTTTTCTAGTTCCCTCTTCAAAACTCATCGTCAGCTTTATTGTCCGTCCTTCGTTGTTCTTCCGAAGGCTTCCGGCCTCCTTAAGATATTGCAGAATTTAGTGCATCTGGCGGAGGCCGATCTCAGAACAAACAGCCTCCTCTCTAGGATTCTGTTTCCTCTTCGTCTTCGTAATCCCGTTTCTCTTCTGGTTCAGAGCCGGGAACCGAGACACCAAGAGCTTCAAAAAGTCCGCGTTTTTCCCTGCACTTCCTCCGAAATAATAGCCGTCGCAGAATTTGGTCTGTATCACGTTGTTCAAAGAGTCAAGAACTCTGCAGGAGCGGTCGTAATCCGTCGGCAAGCTATCACTCGTTTTACCTCCTTCGAAGTATTTTCTCAGCCTCGCTCTGACGATCATTTCAATAGAGGCCACTAAGAACAGCACAAACGTTTTACCAATGAGCGATTCGTTATCCGAAACACAGTTTCGGACACAGCTCGAGCGGGTTTTGAGCGTGTCTTCTAGAATCCTTCTCTCCTGGTAGGCGCACCATGCTTTTCTAGTGTCGGGTATCTTGTCGCTTACCCGCACTGGATAGCCTTTGTAGCGGAGCCTTTGATCCACTTTCTCATTGCTAATGAGATAGCTGATCGTGTCGCCTTCCTCATGTTTTTCAAATACTTCACCTAATAGCGTTACTTCGTTTTCATCGAGCGCCTCACCGTTGCATATCTTTTCTCGTACGCGATCGATTCTCTCGATAAGCCCCTGCCTAGCGTTCTCAGCAATTAGTCGATTGAAATAGATGTGCCAGTAAAGTACCGCGATTCCTTCGTCTTTTTTGAGGACACCTGTCCCTGTACGAGATCAGGTTCGAAAGTCCAGTTGATCTCTTTCGTTATCTGGAAGACCTTAGTCAACCAATCCATTCGGTTTAAGTCCCGGAGGTTTTCTCTTTCCTCATCAATGAGTTCTTGAGCAAAACTTCCGGGCATCTCGCATTGCACATTGAATAGGAATCCGAGTTTATTTCTCAGGCAGTCTTTGATGTTTTTAGCGTCGCTGTAACCTCTATCTGACACAAAAACAACGTTATTTAGACTCAGCCCGGCATTCCCGGAAATAACTTGTCTGACGGTTTTCACATCGGGAATTTTTCCGTCGAAGGCGCGGTAGAAGAAAGGAATGCCGCTTTCGTAGTCCGCCAGTGCCAGCAGATTAATCAGCGGAAGTTGAGTCCAGAGCCAGCGTTATTTCATCTTTGTCGCCACACTTCTCCTGTTGTTCCTCCTCCCTGACAACTGAGAAGTAAGTTTCTATCTGCTGATTTCTGATCTTTCTAAAGATCCGGCTGATTGAGGAAGGCGACAGAGGATCGCCCCAGGGCAGGCGCGTTACCTAGGCAAACACCTCGTACTTGGAAATGTTGTTGTCCTGGTTGAGAATTATGAAATAGGCAATAGATAAAATCTTGAGGTAGTCCGTCCGTTGTGGAAAAAAACATTTAAGAGCCTCTCCAATAGGCGATTGCGACAAAAGCTTATCCAGTGCCCAAGTGGCTCCGCATGAAGTTGTTTGACCTATTGAGGCTGAGTTAGCGTAGTGCCGCTTTCGTTCAAAGGAGTACAGATATACTCTTCTCCCTTTCTCTCTACCAGGAAGTTTCTAAATTCTGGACGCTCCTGAAGAAAACCCCCGTTAAAACAAATTACGCCATCCTTTTGTCCGCCAAGAACCTTTCCTATTTTTTTGACTCTCCTCTTTTGCTCCGCTTGAGATCTCTGTCCCAAACATTTTTGTAGGTATACACGTAAAAAACGGAACTCGCTTTATTGACCAGAAGCGGAGGTAGTCTCGGATTTGTCATTGAGAGATCTCCTCAGTAATGAGCTTGTATAACACAAAAAATTGAGGATCCCTGACCTAGCCCAAAGATTAAACGAATTGCAGCTTCTCATATAGAAACGAAAAAGGCGGACCCAGTTAAAGCTCACTTTAGTTCCGCCACTGTTATGCATAAGTGCAATGCTTATGACCAAGGAGAATGAAAAATTACTTATCCCAAGACGCTTTGTTAGAAGTAGTGACGCAAGCAAAAACCTGCGCTCCATGTGTTGTAGGCAACTTTGCCGTAACCGGAAGTTATATTTAGCCCCTTTCATGCCCACTGACACAGCACCAAAACCATACAAGGTGCTGCGCTTAGAAAGCGGATATTCGTAAGCAATGCCTCCGGCTAAGCGTTCAAATTTACTTGCACCAAGGAAGCTCTTAACTTCACCGTCTTTCGCCTTGCCATTCATATAGTTGATCACAGCTTTGAACGTTCCGCCGAAAACCGGGAAAGCCCCCGACACGGAAAATGCATGGCTGTTGAAACCTTTTTTAATCATGCCGGAATTAATAGCCGCATCTGTCAGAGTGATATCGAAGTCAGGAAGCAGTCTGGCATGAGTGACGTATTGATATGTGCCGTAAAGCGTGAAGCTGTCAAAGCGATATTGACTGCCGACTGTGAAGATTTGGGTGTCTTTGGATTTCACGTCTCCGGAGTTTGCATTCATCGGAGAGAAATCAACAGCCGAATCGATGACTTCATACATAACGCTTCCTTTTGCTCTTTCCGAACCATAGGTCAAACCTGCGCCGTATGTATGAGTGTTTTTTGACCATTTATTAGTGTCATCGTACAAACCATTGGAGTACATAGCGTGGAACTTGACACCACCGAATTCCGGAGAAACGTAAACAACGGCATTATTGGTAAAAGGCGTTGTAACGTAAATGCTTGTCAGGCCGGCTTCGTTATAGCTTTTTCCTATCGTTGCGCCGTCCAGAATCGTGTAAGTACCATCGGCACTAGAAAGACCGCCCATACGAGCAGCTGCTAATTCACCCTTTTCTTCTTGAATTTAGAAGACAGGTTCCGGCTTTTCTTTGTTTCACTTCTGACTTCAAGCGGTTATTCTTTTCCGTCTAAGCACGAAAGCAATCATGTTCCCCTGCCGTTCATGCTGAAAAGACGTGAAGTGGAACAAGTTAATTACGCCGGTAAAGTTTCCTTGGATAAGATTTTTGCTAAGTGGTACAGAAACAAGTGGCTGTTGAAAAAGGACGAGACGTTGTTATCGGAGACATCGAACCTCTATCCAATCTACCTTTGGGCCTTAGCGCACTAAACGAAGGTTCTTAAACCTCGCCGGTTTCCAACATGCTGGAACACTAGCGGGGAGCAAGAGAGGGGCGGAGAAACAAAACAGCTTTAGCTTTTTGAATAGCAGATAAAACAAAACCTCTTGAACGGTTAGGTCCAAGAGGTTTGTCTTTAATGGAGAGCCCGGAGACTACCTACTTTCGCAAGAAATACAACTCACTATCATCGGCGTGGAGGCGTTTCACTGTCCTGTTCGGGATGGGAAGGAGTGGTTCCACCCTGCTATGGCCTCCGGGCTTAAAACTGGTCAATTCGGAATAATCTTTTCTACTTTCGTGACTCTCTTTACTTTCGAGTCTCTTTGATCTCTCTCTTCGCTTCCAACCTACAACGCACACCGGTCACAAGCAACACGGTTATAGGATCAAGCCTCACGAGCAATTAGTATCAGTTAGCTCAACGCCTTACAGCGCTTACACACCTGACCTATCGACGTCCTGGTCTCGGACGACTCTTGAGGGAGGTTCAACCTCCGGGAAGACTCATCTTCAGGCAAGTTTCCCGCTTAGATGCTTTCAGCGGTTATCTCTTCCGCACTTAGCTACCCGGCAATGCCACTGGCGTGACAACCGGTACACCAGAGGTGCGTCCACTCCGGTCCTCTCGTACTAGGAGCAGCCCCCGTCAATCTTCCAACGCCCACGGCAGATAGGGACCAAACTGTCTCACGACGTTTTAAACCCAGCTCACGTACCTCTTTAAATGGCGAACAGCCATACCCTTGGGACCGACTACAGCCCCAGGATGAGATGAGCCGACATCGAGGTGCCAAACACCGCCGTCGATATGAACTCTTGGGCGGTATCAGCCTGTTATCCCCAGAGTACCTTTTATCCGTTGAGCGATGGCCCTTCCATTCAGAGCCACCGGATCACTATGACCTGCTTTCGCATCTGCTCGAGTTGTTGCTCTCGCAGTCAAGCACGCTTTTGCCATTGCACTATCAGCACGATTTCCGACCGTACCTAGCGTACCTTCGTACTCCTCCGTTACCCTTTAGGAGGAGACCGCCCCAGTCAAACTGCCTACCATGCACGGTCCCAAGACAGGATCACTGTCCGTGGTTAGAACCGCAAACAAATCAGGGTGGTATTTCAAGGTCGGCTCCAAGGCCACTGGCGTGGCCTCTTCTCTGCCTCCCACCTATCCTACACAAATCGGTTCACAGTTCAATGCAAAGCTGCAGTAAAGGTTCATGGGGTCTTTCCGTCTAGCCGCGGGTAGATTGCATCATCACAAACATTTCAACTTCACTGAGTCTCGGGAGGAGACAGTGTGGCCATCGTTATGCCATTCGTGCAGGTCGGAACTTACCCGACAAGGAATTTCGCTACCTTAGGACCGTTATAGTTACGGCCGCCGTTTACTGGGACTTCGATCAAGGGCTCTCACCCCATCAATTAATCTTCCAGCACCGGGCAGGCATCACACCCTATACGTCGTCTTTCGACTTTGCAGAGTGCTGTGTTTTTAATAAACAGTCGCAGCCACCTATTCTCTGAGACCGTTTCCCGCTCAAGGTGTCTCTCCTCTCACGGTACTACGGCACACCTTCTTCCGAAGTTACGGTGTCAATTTGCCGAGTTCCTTCTCCCGAGTTCTCTCAAGCGCCTGAGCATATTCAGCTCGCCCACCAGTGTCGGTTTGCGGTACGGTCCGCGTCAGACTGGGGCTTAGAGGCTTTTCTTGGAAGCACTTCCGATCACTTCGCCGCCGTGGCGGCACGTGTCTTTGCCTTGGAGATGCGTCTGCGGATTTGCCTGCAGACCTCCTACGCTAAACAACCGGGACTTCCAACACCCGGATGATCTTCCATGCTCCGTCCCCCCATCGCATCTGACGCAGGTTCAGGAATATTAACCTGATTCCCATCGGCTACGCCTTTCGGCCTGACCTTAGGAGCCGACTCACCCTGCTCCGATGAACGTAGAGCAGGAATCCTTGGGCTTACGGCGAGCAGGCTTTTCACCTGCTTTAACGTTACTCATGTCAGCATTCGCACTTCTGATATCTCCAGCAGTCCTCTCGAACCGCCTTCGCAGACTTACAGAACGCTCCCCTACCACGCACTGGATAACCAGCGCATCCGCGGCTTCGGTTAACAGCTTAGCCCCGTTACATCTTCCGCGCAGAAGGACTCGACCAGTGAGCTATTACGCTTTCTTTGAAGGATGGCTGCTTCTAAGCCAACTTCCTGGTTGTCACGGCCTTTCCACTTCGTTTTCCACTTAGCTGTTATTTGGGACCTTAGCCGGCGGTCTGGGTTGTTTCCCTTTTGAGTCCGGACGTTAGCACCCGGTGCTCTGTCTCCCGTGCTTACGCTTCCAGGTATTCGGAGTTTGCCTTGGTTTGGTAAGACTCCATGTCCCCCTAGCCAAAACAGTGCTCTACCCCCTGGAGCGACACACGAGGCACTACCTCAATAGTTTTCGGGGAGAACCAGCTATCTCCAGATTTGTTTGGCCTTTCACCCCTATCCACAGCTCATCCGCTAATTTTGCAACACTAGTCGGTTCGGTCCTCCAGTGTGTGTTACCACACCTTCAACCTGGCCATGGATAGCTCATCTGGTTTCGGGTCTACACCCTGCGACTGAACGCTCATTTCGAACTCGCTTTCGCTGCGCCTCCCCTATTCGGTTAAGCTCGCCACAGAATGTAAGTCGCTGACCCATTATGCAAAAGGTACGCAGTCACCTCTGACGAGGCTCCTACTGTTTGTATGCATGCGGTTTCAGGTTCTATTTCACTCCCCTCCCGGGGTTCTTTTCGCCTTTCCCTCACGGTACTGGTTCACTATCGGTCGATCACGAGTATTTAGCCTTGGAGGATGGTCCCCCCGTCTTCGAACAGGATTCCACGTGTCCCGCTCTACTTCTCGCTTCCTTAGTACCGTACCAACTCTTTCGCCTACGGGGCTATCACCCACTATAGCAGGCCTTTCCAGGACCTTTCGGCTAAAGTTCGTACTATCAAAAGCTGGGCTCCTCCGGGTTCGCTCGCCGCTACTGCCGGAATCTCGGTTGATTTCTTTTCCTGAGGATACTTAGATGTTTCAGTTCTCCTCGTTCGCCTCCGTAACCTATGTATTCAGCTACGGATACACCTTGCGGTGTGGGTTCCCCCATTCAGATATCTGCGGATCAAAGCTCGTTTGCCAGCTCCCCGCAGCTTTTCGCAGGCTGCCGCGTCTTTCTTCGCCTGTGATCGCCAAGGCATCCGCCACATGCACTTAGTCACTTGATCCTATAACCCTGCCGCCTATTGCCCGGCCGGGTCACAAGCAACTCTCGTTCTCATGCCATATGCTTGTATGTCTTTGCTTGAGAAATCTCAAAGTTTCTCTCTTTGTAAAGATTTCTTATCACTACCCGTTCTCGCTGACTCTCATCAAATCAGCTTAAACGTTAGATTGATTATTCCGAATTGTTAAAGAACACATTGTCAAAAGACAATATCAAAAAGCTCCGTAAAGCTCTTTCATCTTGTTTTTTTGACTTGCCCGTATATCTCGTGGTGGAGGTAAACGGGATCGAACCGTTGACCCCCTGCTTGCAAAGCAGGTGCTCTCCCAGCTGAGCTATACCCCCGTCAAGAAGTGCCATGGTGGGTCTTGATGGACTCGAACCATCGACCCCCGCCTTATCAAGACGGTGCTCTAACCAGCTGAGCTAAAGACCCACGGTCTCGGGCTTGTCTTCAAATCTTTATCGACTTCCGATAAGAGCGGACACTCAGAACTTCTGAGCTCATACTGCTTTACTTGAAAGGAGGTGATCCAGCCGCACCTTCCGGTACGGCTACCTTGTTACGACTTAACATTAGTCACGGTGCTCACCGTGGTCGCCGCCCTCCTTGCGGTTAGGCTAACGACTTCTGGTAAACACCACTCCCATTGTTTGACGGGCGGTGTGTACAAGACCCGGGAACGTATTCACCGCGGCATGCTGATCCGCGATTACTAGCGATTCCGACTTCATGCAGTCGAGTTGCAGACTGCAATCCGGACTACGATCGGTTTTCTGGGATTGGCTCCGTCTCACGACTTCGCTGCCCTCTGTTCCGACCATTGTATGACGTGTGAAGCCCTACCCATAAGGGCCATGAGGACTTGACGTCATCCCCACCTTCCTCCGGTTTGTCACCGGCAGTCTCACTAGAGTGCCCTTTCGTAGCAACTAGTGACAAGGGTTGCGCTCGTTGCGGGACTTAACCCAACATCTCACGACACGAGCTGACGACAGCCATGCAGCACCTGTGTTCAGGCTCCCTTGCGGGCACGCTCTCATTACAAGAGCTTCCTGACATGTCAAGGGTAGGTAAGGTTTTTCGCGTTGCATCGAATTAATCCACATCATCCACCGCTTGTGCGGGTCCCCGTCAATTCCTTTGAGTTTTAGTCTTGCGACCGTACTTCCCAGGCGGTTAACTTCTCGCGTTGGCTGCGTTACTGAGAATTTTACTTCCCAACAACTAGTTAACATCGTTTAGGGCGTGGACTACCAGGGTATCTAATCCTGTTTGCTCCCCACGCTTTCGTGCCTGAGCGTCAGTTATGTCCCAGGAGGCTGCCTTCGCCATCGGTGTTCTTCCACATATCTACGCATTTCACTGCTACACGTGGAATTCCACCTCCCTCTGACACACTCTAGTCGAGCAGTCACATATGCCATTCCCGAGTTAAGCTCGGGGATTTCACATCTGTCTTACTCAACCGCCTGCGCACCCTTTACGCCCAGTAATTCCGATTAACGCTCGCACCCTACGTATTACCGCGGCTGCTGGCACGTAGTTAGCCGGTGCTTATTCTTAGAGTACCGTCAGCAACACCCTTTATTCGAAGGTGTCTTTTCGTTCTCTACAAAAGTGGTTTACAACCCGAGGGCCTTCATCCCACACGCGGAATAGCTGGATCAGGCTTGCGCCCATTGTCCAAAATTCCCCACTGCTGCCTCCCGTAGGAGTCTGGGCCGTGTCTCAGTCCCAGTGTGGCTGGTCGTCCTCTCAGACCAGCTACTGATCGTTGCTTTGGTGAGCCGTTACCTCACCAACAGGCTAATCAGTCATCGGCCGCTCCGCTCGCGAGAGGCCCTTGCGGGTCCCCCTCTTTCTTCCGTAGAACTCATGCGGTATTAGCCAACCTTTCGGCTGGTTGTCCCCCACGAGCGGACACGTTCCGATGTATTACTCACCCGTTCGCCACTCGTCGCCGGAGAGAAGCAAGCTTCTCTCCGCGTTACCGTTCGACTTGCATGTGTAAAGCGTTCCGCCAGCGTTCAATCTGAGCCAGGATCAAACTCTATTGTTTAATCTCTGTTGTCGCTCGAATTACTCTTGCTTGGTGTTTGACGGAGTATTTTCTACTCCTTCTTCTCCAATAAGATCGAGCAATTTAAATTTGCAGTTTTTACCGCAGACTTCTTAGTACCCGCTCTTATCGGTCGTCGATAAATTTTTAAAGATCATTTCGGCTTTCGCCGCCGCTCAGTTTCGTGAGCGAAGAATTGAAATTTTACTCGTTTAAAATTTTCTGTCAAGCGACTGGAGGATTTTAAATGTAAAACTTCGTTTCCGCATTTTCCGCTGCATTGCTGCTTCGAAAAACGGAGGCGAATTATGAATGCTTATTTTGGGCTTGTCAAGTCAACAAAATTCAACCTTCTTTCAACAGATTTTTTATCTCAATAAAGGCTTCAATGTCACGCTTACGTATTAGTCATTATTGTCCCTACTCGGAGGCTCTTCTTGCGTTGTCTTTGAGGAGAGCTTTTCCTTGAGTTCCAGGAGGTAACTCAACCGGCCTTCCGCATTCTTTAAAAATTTGGCTTGGTTTTCTTCGTACACTCTGTTCTTGTTGTTATTTTGTGAAGCACGCTTGCTCTTAGCCAGCAAATAGCCTGCCCTCGCTTGTTCTACTTTATTCTGAGCCGCGGCTATTTTTTCTTCGATTGCCAAAAGCTCAGTATTGTCGATGTTTAGAACTGCTGATACTTCTGAAGCGTCCTCTAAAGTTTTACCGGCTATATCCGCAAGAGCTTTCAGCAACTCAGGAAAACACGATCCTATTTGATCGGGGTCTTTATCAGAATTCTGGTACTGCACCATTGCAAATGACAATTTCGAGTGGAGTTCTTCTACATAACCCAATCCATTCTTCTTGTAGCTAGGCCACTGTTTCATAAGGGCTTCCAAGCTCTCTTCAGGATCGAATAATTTGTAGTAAACCTGCTCAATAATTTCCTTTTCCATGCTTTCAGAAACTTTGAGCAGTTGAGTTTGTGTCGGGCCAGGAAAACGGACTGATGCTGTTAATCCGCATGGAAGTTTTAAAAAGTGCATCAAGAACCAAAGCTCTATGCAGGGATTGGACCAGCAAAGACGAATTCTTCTATTGCGAGAAGCTAGTTCGAAAGCTTCCCGGTAGGAAGGATGTCTATCCCGATCGAAAACACACCAAACATCTCTTAATGTCGTTCCTTTTAATTCATCCAGCGCCAGAATTCTGGCTGCTTCCTTTACCATTTCAGCCGGTGAATTGCCTGATGGCTTGATAATGGAGATCTTATTCAGCACACCAAGTCTTCTCGCATAGGCAGAAATGTAGTTTCCTTCCGTCTCGCCTTCGACCAAGAAACAAAGGTGATCGGGCGAAGCTTCCAATGTTTCTTTAGGAACCAGGGCGCGCTTCAATGAGTCAACTAGGTCTGCGATGATTTCGGGGCAGCCCCCCGTAGCTTTGCTAATGATTTCAACCCTCAACCCTTCCCTGTACCGAAGAATAAATTCTTTGACTTCTGCTGCTTCAAGCTCGGTCTCCATTGTTTTTGTGAAAACACTGATCTCTTCAATTTCTTCATTTGTCAATTTCAGATTAGGCTCGAACTTAGCTGGATAGACGGTGAAATCTACGGTAGCTGCCTTTTGATTGATTTTCGCTCGCTTGCCCTCAGAACCTGCTTCGAAACGCACGATTTTGTACTTCAAGCCGTTTTTAGAAGCTATGTATTTCAGTTCGCTCATGATGAAACACCGACAATAGTTTATTTGTTTCATCGTCCTCCTTAGTGCGTCAGGTGATGTCTTACGTCCTAAAACAGCAAATGACAAATCAGACTTTTGTAGGCTTCAGTCAAACGATATGTTCGGGATACACTGTCCTTTTGTTCGATTCAAAATCCAGGAGTAATACAATCAAGTGATAACTCAGATGTTCGGCATTGGCCGAACACACTTTGTAGATTTATTGCGAATGAGTAACGAAACAAAAAACGAAATCAGCGGAATTCTCTTGGCAGGCGGAAAAGCCCGAAGAATGGGAGGCGTAAATAAAGGAGCTCAGCTTCTTGGAGGCCGAACACTCGCAGGCTTGGTCATCGAACGCATGAAACCTCAAGTCAAGTCCATATTCATTAGCTCTAATGAGTTTGCCGCCGAATTTGATTCTTACGGTTATCCTGTGTTCAAGGATGTTCGTCAGGATTATCCGGGGCCTTTAGCCGGAATCGAAACTATCTTAAAACAAGACTTAGGCGGTCCTTGGTATTTCGTCTCACCGACGGATACCCCGTTTCTACCGAGAAATCTGGCCGGACTTTTGCATAAGACAGCGAAAGAGAAACAGGCACTCTGTGTTTTTCCAACTCACAAAGGTAAAAAGGAACCTCTGCACTGCCTGCTTCATAAAGACGTCCTGCCCTCGCTAACCTCATTCTTGGATTCAAATAAACGGAGCGTTCTGGGATTCCTAGAGCATCTTGGTGCACTCGAATTGGAATGTGAAATCGATGAAGGCGATTTCATGAATCTCAACACGCTTGAAGAGCTGGAACTATTAAACAAAACGTTAGAACAGGAGCTTTCCGATGGAAGTTAAAACCTACACGCAGACACTCGAATTTCTGCGTTCCTATATCGAGCCTGTGGCTTCAACAGCAGAAAAGACGATTTCCGAAGCGCTTGGTTTTGTATTAGCTGAAGATCTTCACTCACCCATCGACCTTCCGCTTTTTAATAACTCAGCGATGGACGGCTGGGCTTTTGGTTCGGAAGACATCAAGCCTGAAGGTTTTACGTTAAAAGAGGTCGGATCTTCTTTTGCCGGTCATCCTTACCCGAAAAAGCTGCAGTCAGGTGAATGTGTTCGTATTATGACCGGCGGAGAAGTACCAGAAGGAGCGGACACCGTCGTCAAACAGGAAATTGTGAAGGCCGACGATAAAGAAATTACTTTCCCGTCGGAAGTAAGGGCCGATGACAATGTCCGCCGAAAAGGAGAAGAGATCAGGAGCGGTGACGTTTGCATGACGAAGGGTACGCTGCTCCATGCGCCCGAAATAAATTTCCTTGCAGCGCTCGGCATTCACAAGGTAACTGTTTTTAAAAAGGTGAAGGTCGGCTTTTTCTCCACGGGCGACGAACTTCAAAGCATCGATCAGCCACTTGCTCCGGGAAAAATTTACGATTCGAACCGTTACTGCATCGGAGCGATGTTAAGAGAAAAAGGCTTTGACATCATCGATTACGGTGTTATCAAAGATAATCCTGAAACCTTGAAAGAATGTCTTTTAAGAGCTTCTCAAGAGTGCGATGCCGTGATTACCTCCGGCGGTGTCTCCGTGGGAGAAGCCGATTTCACAAGAAAAGTTGTCTTAGAGATCGGGGAACTCATTTCCTGGCACTGTCTAATTAAGCCGGGCAAACCTTTAGCTGTCGGAAAAATCGGAAAGGCATATTTCTTCGGTCTCCCGGGAAATCCCACTGCTGCACAAGTCACTTTCTATGCCATTGTCTCCATTGCCTTGGCATTACTCTCCGGTCAGAAGGATCCTAAATTGGTCTATGCCTTAGCGGCGGCAAAAGGCAAGTTCAAGAAGAATGTAGGTTACACAGATTTCCAAAGAGGTCTGTTGACAATGGAAGACGGCCGAGTAACGGTGACGCCTGCAGGTTCACAAAAAACGGGCGCCTTAAAGTCCATGATAAAAGCCAACTGTTTCATTTACTTGGCTGATAATCAGGCTGCACCCGCTGACGGAGAACTTATCCCTGTCGTTCCTTTTTGGGGAGCCTGTTAGACCATCCCTTTCTTGAAAACCGATTGAATCGATTGAGACGCCGGAACTTAGAAGCCGGCGTTCTTCTTAACTGAGTTTTCACCGGAGAAGGTGCAGACCGGACTTTTGCTTCGAGCTCACGCGGATCGACCTGTGCGGGAACGATAACGTTTCCTTCTAAATCAATGATTCCGCGAAGTCCGATTCCGCGTGCGCAGAGTCCGTTGCACGGGCAATAGCGCTTGCTTTCATGCTGGTGGGCGTGAAAGATAATTTTGCAACCCATTTTCACAGCAAGATCGTCCAAGGCTTTGAAGCCTTTCGGATGCATCGAGGGGGCTTCATGCGTAATCAGGATGTCAGCCTTGCATTCCTTGAGTTTTTCATAGACACTCTGGAAAATCGTCGAACGGTGTCTGCGGGGAAGACCGCCGCGCCACATTCCGCTCTTGCCGATCTTTCGGATGAAAAGGCTTGGAGAAGCATAAAGCGGCATTGCCGGAGGCATCCAAATTTGGCCGCGGAATACACCGCCTAAACCGGCCACTTTAACGCCGCAAACGTCCTGAACTCTGCCGTGGAGATTATGTTTAGCGAAAGAAGACCTCCAAAGACGGTCATAAATAAGGTCTGAGTCAGTGTCGTGATTACCCGGAATCCAGTAAATCTTGGTTCCTTTAACACCTTTAAAAATCTCATCCAAGGAATGAGACGGCGTCAGGTCGCCGAGAATCAGAACCGCATCCGGGTGCCATTGGTCTATGGCGCTCAGGATGTGGTCAAACTCTCCGTGCGGATCGCCGCATAGAAAAACCTTACTCATTCATGCCTCCGTTGCTAACGAAGGCAGAGTTCACCCGACTTCTCGCCGGACGAAAAACTTCGTTCTTTGTGTCCATCAATACAAGCCGGCCTTCTTTTTACTTATAAGGGACTGGATTAGAAGACCTGGCTCCCCGTGTGTTCTGCTACTCGGAGAATAACACTATTTAGCGCCGTCTAAAAATTAAACCGACTCTCCCCACAAATTTGGGCATAAAAACTGACAAAAGAAACACAAATCGCACAATTTTTTCTAAAAAGAGAAGCACTGCGCGTTATCAGCCGCAGAGTACCTGGCTAAAAATTCAGATTCCTGCGCCAGGCCGGAACAAAGATTCTTCACTTGACTTCGATCACGTCCGCACCTTTAGGAGCCGTGAATTTAAAAGTCTCGGGGCTTAACTGAACATCAGTCTTAAGATCGGAAATCGTTAGATTTGTCTTCTCACCCATCGATCCGACAAAAATGAGTTTCTCAAGTTTTTCAGACTTAAATCCGAAAGAAACTGAGTTCACCGAAGCGTCCTTGGCTTTAGGCGTTAGCGTGATCCAGGTATATCCGTCTTCTTGCTTGGGTTGTGTCGCATTCCAATCTTTTTTGTAGGACTGAGTTCCGAATAGGATAGAGGCAGGACTCTTAGGAATAGCTCCTTTAGCCGACCGAACAGTCACTTGGTTTAAATCCTCATCCCAAATATAGATTCGGCTGCCGTCGCAAACCATCTTCTGAGGATACGGGCTGGTATAAGTCCAAACAAATTTTCCGGGCCGAGAAAACGAGAACGTTCCTTTCTGTAATTCTTCTGCAGGTTTTCCGTCTTTTTGAAAGGTTTGTTGCTCAAAAGCACCGGAAGCCTGTTTTGTCTCATTCAAAAAATTATTTAACAGATCCAACGGCTGGGAAAAAACAACGAACGGAAATAAACCGGTAATGGTCAAAAGTGCTGTTTTTTTCATGAAACGCTTCTTCCTCAATCTAACAAAAGTTAGCGATGAACTAATCATAAATGATGATTAGTAGTTTTACTAAGACTAGCGTTTTCTTGCAAACATTGTTTGCGATTTGTTTGTTCCCTCAGGCTTTTAATCAAAAAATCTCATCTTATTTTTGCTATGCTCCTAGCTCATGAAAACAGGAACAATCCAAATTCAAGAAGAAAAACTTCTGTCTTTTTGGAGGGCTTTGCGCAAGCCCAAGAATAACTGTTTTCTTCAACGGCCTTCCCAATTTCGGGAGGCCGTTTTTTTACAGGAATTGAAATGAACTTGGAAACTCCTCTTACTATTCGCTCGATGATTGAACCGGTCATCAAAAGGAACGGCGGATGGGTGAATACCCATGCTCATGCCGACCGTTCCTTTACGCTGAGTCCGGATGTACTGCATATGAGAAAGACTTGCACGCTGCAGCAGAAATGGGATGCGCTGGATAAGCTAAAGTCAGAATCCACTGAAGAGGACTTCTACAGAAGGTTTTGTCAATTCTTCGAGCTCATGATTTCTCAAGGCGTCACTGCCGTCGGTACCTTCGTGGACATCGACCCGCAGAGCAGAGACCGCGCTATCAAAGCCGGCGTTCGAGCAAGAGAGCATTACGCAGACCAGCTGGCTGTTAAATTCGCTAACCAGACGCTCAAGGGTGTTATCGATCCTGAGGCCAGACAATGGTTCGATATCGGCTCCGAAATGGTCGACATCATAGGTGCCCTTCCTAAACGCGATGAAAAGGACTACGGAAAAGGCTCCGAAGCTTTTGACATTATTTTGAGCACTGCAAAACGCCTCAATAAGATGGTTCACGTTCACGTCGATCAATTCAATGAATCGCTTGAATATGAAACCGAAGAGCTGTGCGCTAAAACCATTGAACACGGTATGCAGGGCAAAGTTGTGGCCATTCACGGTATTTCCATCGCAGCTCACTCCAGAATGTATCGCCGCCGCTTGTACGATCTGATGAAAAAAGCCGACGTCATGATGATCGCCTGCCCTACTGCTTGGATTGACACACCGCGTTCGGAAAGTATCGGCCCTGTCCATAACTCGATGACTCCTGTCGATGAGCTCGATCCTGCCGGCATCACGGTTGCCTTAGGTACGGATAACGTCTGCGACGCCATGGTGCCTTGGAATGGCGGCGATATGTGGCACGAACTGATGACGCTTGCGACCGGCTGCCGTTATGACGAAATGGAAGCCCTGGCAAAGATTGCAACGGTCAACGGACGCCGAGTCCTCGGTCTGCCGCCGCTGGAAAACACCGACTTCTCTATCCAAATCTAGGAGTGTCAGCAATGCCTACTTCTTTTATCGCTCAAGATATCATGGCTGAACACCTCCTCAGTCATAACGCCATCGTATTTCTCAAAGACAAGCCTATGCGTCTTCGCTCGGGTCTGGTCACTCCGATCTACGTTGATAACCGTATCCTTCCTTCTTATCCGGAAGCCTGGAGAGATATTGTTGAAACGATGGCATCCCGCATCGTTGAACTTAAGCTGGACTTTGACGTCATCGCCGGCGTTGAAGGCGCCGGAACTTCTCACGGCGCCGCCCTGGCTTACCGCCTCGGCGTTCCGTTCGTCACGGTTCGCCGCGCTACCAAGAGTTACGGCAACCTCAGTCGAATCGACGGTATCGACGTCAAAGGCAAAAAAGTTCTCATCATTGAGGACCATCTTTCTACCGGTCTTTCTTTATTGGATGCAGCCAAAGTACTTCGTGAAGCCGGCGCCATCGTAGAAGCCTGCTTTGCAATCACTAACTTTGATATGCCGGAGACGATGAGAAACTTTGAAAAGCATCACATCACCGCTTATCAGCTTCTTCCTTTTGCGTTCATTGTTGAAAAAGCCGAAAAATTAGGCCTTATCGACGCAAACGAGAAAGAACAAATCGATGCTTGGCTGGATACGCCCTGGACATGGGCAGCTGAGCGCGGTCTGTTTGCTCAAGCTTCTGAAAACTAATCAGTTCCCATTAACAGAAAACGGAAGGCCTCGAAACCTTCCGTTTTTCATGTGTGAACGTTTAATCCATTGAGGGACCGGAACCAACTAAAACTCGGCGTTTGCCCATACTGTTCGGTTTAGACACCACGCCTTCCTGTTCCATTTTTTCGATCAAGTTGGCGGCACGGTTATAGCCGATGTTTAGACGGCGCTGCAGGTAGGAGATAGACGGGCGATTTTCCGTCGTAACCAGCTGAACTGCCTTGTCATAAAGTTCGTTACCTTCATTGCGGGCGGAAGAAGTTTCTTCAACCTCTTCCTCTTCTTCCTCAGGTGCGTCAGTCACACCATCGACATATTCCGGCTTGCCTTGTTCCTTGAGGAACTCGGTCACACGGTAAATTTCTTCGTCCGGAACAAATGCACCGTGGATGCGCTGCAACTGAGCACTGGGCTTCATATAGAACATGTCGCCGCGACCAAGCAATTCTTCCGCACCCGGAGTATTCAGAATCGTCGTCGAGTCATAGCGGTTGGAGACCTGGAAGCTGATACGCGACGGGCAGTTAGCTTTAATCACCGGCGTGACAATATCAGCACTCGGACGCTGTGTGGCGATAATCATGTGCATGCCGGCCGCTCGGGCTTTTTGGGTCAGGCGCATGATCTGAGTCTCTACTTCCTTGCCGTAAACCATCAGCAAGTCAGCCAACTCGTCGATGATGATAATGATGTACGGGATCTCTTCCAAAGGAATCAGCGGCTGGGCATGCGGATTCATAATCGGAGTACCGGCTTCCTTCGCTTCGCGAATTCGCTGGTTGTAACCGTCAAAGTTTTTCTGTCCGGCCATCTTCAGCAGTTTGTAGCGTCGATCCATTTCGCGGACGGCCCAGGCCAGACAATGAGCCGCCTTGGCCATATCCGTAATCACCGGGGTCAAAAGATGGGGAATATCTTCGTAGGGACTGAATTCCACTTCCTTCGGATCAACCAGAATCAGCTTGAGCTTATCAGGCGGATTCTTATACAGCATCGACAGAATCATGGCGTTGATACCGACGGACTTACCGGAACCCGTAGTACCGGCGACCAATAGATGAGGAGCTTTAGCCAAGTCAATAACGACGGGGTCGCCCGCAACGCCTTTACCAAGTGCCAAGGTCAGCGGAGAAGTACTCGACTGGAAGGGGTGACTGTTGATAATTTCTTTCAGATAAATCGTCTGTACCGACTGAGAAGAATTCGGCACTTCAAGACCAATACAGTCAGCTTCCTGCATATTCTCTACAATACGAACATTGGGCTGTCCTAAGCCGCGAGCCAAGTCTTTTGCCACTTCCACGAACTTACGAGAGCGGACGCCCGGAGCCGGCTGCAGTTTGAATCGGGTAATAATCGGCCCCGGCAGAGCAGAAAGAACCTTAGCGTTAATTTTATAATTTTGGAGTATGTGTTCGATACGCTGAGAGGTCAGGTTCAATTCTTCCCTGCTGACCTGAACCGCTTCAAACGGAGGATCGTTCAGCAACGACACCGGAGGCAGGACAAACTCCTTCGGTTCTTCCGGAACTTCTTCGATCAGCCGGGCTGGCTGTTCAACGACATGATCTTCGATCGGCAGATCTTTGACACTTTCCTCTTCATCGCGGATATCTTCAATATCGAAGGGTTCTTTTTCCATCGGCGCAACGGTATTTTCGGGCGTAGGGCGGAGTGAGGCCGGTGCCAAGTCTTCCGGATCGCGCTCATAATCAATCGGTTTAAATTGATCCGGACCTTTCACCTCGTCTTCCTTATCATCAGCGAATAAAAGTTCCTCAGTTTTAATCTCTTCAGCCCGCGGCTGAACAACCGGAGCGGAAGCAGCAGGAAGCGCAGGCAGTTCGGGAGAAGGCCCTTGTCGGTCCTGAAGCGACTTCTCTCTTTCCTCCATAGAGGCTTTCGCAAAAGCGTCATCTTCTTTGCTTTGCTTAATTGAAGCCACTCTGCGGAATAAACGCTCAAAAGTTCTTCCGATTTGTTCCGCGACCGACATCCAAGAAAAACCGAAAAACACGGAAGAACAAAACAGAACTAAAACAAGAACGAAAGCCGTGGCTGCTTCTAGGCTCATCCAATAGAGGAGCTCGGATCCGATCGCGCTTCCAAGCGCTCCGCCTGTCGTGCCGGGAAGCCCTTCGGAATGAGTATGGAACCGAAGGAAGAACAGCGCACAGCAACTAAGGACCAACACACAGAAAGCCAAAATACGGAAACCCATCGGGATCGGAGAAACGGAAACTTTTTTTCCTCGCAGGCGTTTTAAGCCGCGAACCAGAAAATAAAAGAGTCCGATAACAAAGACCCAGGCGCCCCAGCCGAATAAAAGATAGAACAGATCGGCCGTCCAAGCACCCTGCACTCCGAAGAGGTTGCTGACTTGGAGCTTGGTATTGAAGCGTGAAAATCCCGGATCCGAGTAGTCATAACTTCCCAGAACAAGAGAAAGAGCGATACAAGCCGCCGCGCAAACGCAAAAGAGAACCAGACCCCAGAGTTTTCCTCCGGCGCCGACCTCGTCTTCGGAATTATTCCGAAACCGGGGGAAATTTCTATATAAGAAGGAGGTTTCTATCGAGTTGCTCATTATGTGTTAAATGGTGTTTCCGTAATTCTAGTTGTAAACCAACGCTCTATAATCGTTGGACAATTTGTGAATATTAAAGGAAGTAGAACATGACTACCAATACCGAACACAGTAAAGTTTTGATCATCGGTTCGGGCCCCGCCGGCTATACCGCCGCCGTTTATGCCGCCCGCGCTAACTTAAAACCTACTCTCATTACAGGTATGGAGCAAGGCGGTCAGCTGACAACAACGACTGAAGTCGACAACTGGCCCGGCGACCCCAAAGGCGTGATGGGTCCGGAACTTATGCAGCGCATGCTCGAACATGCTGAGCGTTTTGAAACAAGAATCGTTTTCGATGAAATTTCCGAAGCTCATCTGAACGAAAAACCGATCCGTTTGGTCGGCAACAACGGCAACTACACTTGCGACGCTCTGATTATTGCTACCGGCGCCAGCGCTAAGTATCTCGGTCTTCCCAGTGAAGAAGAATTCAAGGGCAAAGGCGTTTCCGCCTGCGCAACCTGCGACGGTTTCTTCTACCGCAACCAGGAAGTTGCCATCGTCGGCGGCGGCGACTCCGCAATTAAAGAGGCCATCTATCTTGCCGGTATCGCCTCCAAGGTTCACATGATCCACCGCCGCGACCAGTATCGCGCTGAAAAAATCATGGTAGATCGTCTTAAAGCCGTCGCAGCCGAAGGCAAGATCGTTCTCCACGAGTTCTGCACGCTGGACGAAATCCTGGGCGACAAGACCGGTGTGACCGGCGTCCGTTTGAACAACCTCAAGACGGGTGAAAAGGAAGACATTCCGGTTATGGGCGTTTTCATTGCCATCGGCCACTCCCCAAACACCAAGATGTTCGAAGACCAGCTGGAGATGAACCACGGTTACATCGTCACTAAAGGTATTGCCTCCGGCGCTGCTCAGGCCACCAACCTCCCGGGTGTCTTTGCCGCCGGCGACTGCCAGGACCAGGTTTACCGTCAAGCCATTACCAGCGCTGCTTCCGGCTGTATGGCTGCTCTGGACGCCTTAAACTATTTAGAAACAAACGGTTTGGTTGATTAACAGAAATGAATGTCGATAAAGAGTCTTTCGCTTCTCTGATGGGCTTGAAGGAACAACTGAAAGTCAAACAGGAAGAAGAAGCACGAATCGCTGCCGAAAAGGAACAAAAGCGTAAAGAGGCTGAGGCTAAAGCTCACGAGTTCGAGAATGCAATGAAAGAACTCGGAGTCAAAAAAAAAATAGGCAGGGAAGATAAAGTCTTCCACGCCATGCCGAAGCCGGCACCCATTCCTCGTCAGCGCTACGCCGACGAAAAGGCGGTGCTCGAAGACTCTTTGTCCGACAACATCAGTATCGATCACCTTCTGGATTCCGATGAACGGCTGTCTTATCGGGCACCTTCTATGGCGCCCGATGTTCCCAAGAAACTGCACCAGGGCGCATGGTCCGTTAAAGGTACCTTGGATCTTCACGGGTACACGTCGGAGGAAGCCAGACTGCTTCTGGTGGAATTCTTAAACGAGGAGAGAAAAGCCGGACACCGTGCCGTGCGAATCATCCACGGACAAGGATTCGGCTCTGCTGGACGGAAGCCTGTTTTAAAGGAAAAGGTTCCGGTTTGGCTGGCTCAGCGAAAAGAGGTGCTCGCCTTTGTACAGGCGCCGCCTTATGACGGAGGAGCCGGCGCCGTTTATGTTCTTTTAGCGCCTTAACCGGCAGAAAAAAAATTCGACCGATGCTTTGCGGCATCGGTCTTTCGTTTTGTTAGACGGCAGCGTTTCCGGTTTCACCAGTTCTGATTCGAATCACCTCTTCGACCGGCATCACGAAAATCTTTCCGTCGCCGATCTTGTTGGTACGGGCGGTTTTCATAATCGCTTCGACCGCCATGTTGACCAGCGAGTCGTCGACCACGCACTCAATCTTCATCTTGGGCAGAAAGTCCACGACGTACTCCGCACCACGGTAAAGTTCGGTATGTCCTTTCTGACGGCCGAAACCTTTGACCTCGGTCACGGTCATACCCTGAACACCAATTTCTGCGAGTGCCTCTCTCACTTCGTCAAGTTTGAAGGGCTTGATAATAGCGACGACTTGTTTCATTTTTTCTCCCGAAATTTTTTCAGAAATTTTACTCTTAAAGTCTGTATTTATTAGTGACCGGGAAGCGCCAATCCCGACCGAAAGCGACTTTTGTCACCTTAGGTCCGATCGGAGACTGGCGGCGCTTGTATTCCGCACGGCTGACCATTCTTAAAACTTTGTCGACGACGGCACGGTCAAAGCCTGCTGCAACAATCTCTTCCGGCCCTTCACGATCTTCGATGAAGCGGCGAAGAATCTCGTCGAGCACGCTGTAATCCGGCAGAGAATCCTGATCCTTTTGATTCTCACGAAGCTCCGCGCTCGGAGCACGAGTCAGTATCGTTTCCGGGAAAACCGGATTCTCTTTACTGCATTCGTTAATCCAGCGGCACAAAGCGTAGACCTGAGTCTTGTAGACGTCTTTAATCACGGCGAAACCGCCTGCCAGGTCGCCGTACAGGGTTGAATAACCGACCGCCATTTCGCTCTTATTCCCGGTCGTAGCAACCATCGAGCCGAACTTATTGGAAATAGCCATCAGAATGACACCGCGGATACGTGCCTGAAGGTTTTCTTCAGTGACATCGTGCGGCATGCCGTTGAACTGCTTGGCCAGCATGAATTCAAATGCCGTGTAGCCGTCCTGAATTGAAATCGTCTCAAGGCGTACGCCCAAACGAGAAGCCAATTTGGCCGCGTCACCACGGCTTAATGAAGATGTATAAACGGACGGCATCATCACGGCGAGCACTTTGTCGTTGCCCACGGCGTCCACCGCGATCTTAAGGACCAGTGCAGAGTCCACGCCTCCGGAAAGGCCCAGCACGACACCCTTAAATCCGTTCTTATTGATGTAGTCCCGCATGCTGACAACCAGGGCTTCGTAAAGCACGGCCCAATCAGACAGCGGCTGGGAATCCTCTCCGCGGCAGATTCTGCCTTTTCTGACTTCCACAGAAAGAAGCGACTCTTTCATATGAGGCGCACGGGCCAGAACCTCGTCGGCCGAGCAGGCAAAAGTTTCTCCGTCAAAAACGATTTCATCCTGCGCTCCGCACATATTGACGTAGCAGGCGTCCATTCCGATGGCGTTCACATGGCGGCGCACCATATTTAACCGCTGTTCTTCCTTTCCTTCTTCAAACGGAGAAGCATTGGCGATTAAGAGAACCTGTGCGCCCTGCTCTTTGGCTTGCGAAGGTGCTTCCGGGAACCAAATATCTTCACAAATATTGACGCCGAAGCGCGTATCTCCGACATCAAACGTGCAGACGTCTTCTCCGCCCGGCGTGAAGTAGCGTTCTTCATCAAAAACACCGTAGTTGGGAAGATTCTTCTTTCGATAAGTAAGGAGAATTTTGCCGTTGAGGATGACGGAGACCACGTTATATAAACGGCCGGCTTCTTTTAAGGGATAGCCTGCAAGAATATGCAGTTTCGGAAAACGGGTTGAATATTCAACCAGCTCATTGAGTTTCTTTGCACAGTCTTCTAAAAAACTGTCCAAAAACAATAAATCTTCTGGAGGATATCCGCACAAAGAAAGTTCAGGGGTCACTAAGATGTCGGAATGCTTCGCTTTTTCTGCGGCTTCGGCTATCCGCTTAAAGTTTCCTTCCAAGTCACCGGCAGTCTGATTCAGCTGCGCCATTGAGACCACTACTTTTTCAATCATCCGTGAACCTCCTAATCGATTGCGGACTCCAAACCCGATGTTCTAGATCATACAAAACAAAGTGCCGTCCGAGTGCTCAGCGGAGGCCAAAAATAGAAAACCCGAGCGAATTGCCCGGGTCTCATCCTAAAAAACAGGGATCGAAAGATTATTTAGCGTTGTTGTAAGCTTCAACGCCTTTCATGATCACCTTGCAGGCTTCTTCAGGACCGGTCCAGCCGGAAACCTTAGCCCATTTGCCTTTTTCCAGATCTTTGTAGTGTTCAAAGAAATGGCGGATCTGAGCAAGATAATCTTCAGGAACATCATCGATGGTCTGAATCTTGTTGTAGCGCGGAGTCAGCTTCTGAACCGGAACTGCAAGCATCTTCATGTCGCCGCCGCTTTCGTCTTCCATCAGGAGCATGCCGAGCGGACGGCAGCGGATCACGGATCCGGCCAGCAGAGGGAACGGAGTAATCACGCAAACGTCAACGGGGTCACCGTCATCGCCGAGGGTCTGAGGGATGAAACCGTAGTTTGCAGGATAACGCATGGAAGTGCCGATGAAACGGTCGACCAGAAGAGCGCCGCTTTCTTTGTCAACTTCATACTTGACGGGGTCGCTCTGTGCGGGGATTTCAATCACAACATTGAAATCGTGCGGCAGGTCTTTTCCTGCGCTGATTTTGCTCATATCCATAATATTTTTCCAACCTTCATTAATTAGGAAATAATCTATTAATTTTAATCGTTAGTTCCTTACTCTGCCAAGGAGATCAATTTATCAGCAAGTCCGCTGCAGCGGGACTCCACTAATTCGACGTTCTTGAAACCCTCCTCAAAGAGATGCTCTTGAATGCGGGGATGGATCGTCAGAACTAAAGCCGACTTCAGCCATCCGGCATTGTCTCCTCCGACGTTTTCTTCGAGGGTTCGTATGGCGTCCGTGCTCGTCAGATAAACCACCGGCGCTTCTCCGCGTCCGATCCACCTCTTTTGATCGCCTGAAGCCTTCAGCGGGATTCTCTTATAGATAGGTGCCACGGTCACAGGAACACCTTTATCCCGCAGCACGTCAATCAGGAACTGACGGCCCGTGTCGCCTCGAATGAGGACAACTTCCGGAGGAAGACCTTCTTCCAAAAGGAGTTCAAAAAGCAGTTCGGAACCGCTCTCCAGAGAGCTTCCGTGCGGAAAAAGAATTTCGTGTGCTGCAGGAAAAGCCGCGGTCAAAGCTTTAGCGGTCGGTTCGCCGACACAGGCAAAGCGAGCAGATTCAGGAAGCTGAGGAAAAATGTCCTTCATGAAGCTGACCGTCGTCGGACTCACGAGAATCAGCAACGCGCCTCTTTCAGCTCCTTCGAGAATTTCTTTGACGCTTTCCTCGTAATCTTCCGAACGATCAAACGTAAACGCCGGCCAGTAAACCGAACCGGCCGTTTTTGCTTCCAGTTCTTCCTGAAGCCGCTGCCCGCCGGGCCCCGGCTTCATGTTTAAGATCGTGCGCATTACTTTCCGAGCACTTCTTTCAGAAGACGCTTAGCGCCTTTTTCGATCAGCTGATCCAGCACCTTGCGGGCATTTTCTTCAGGCTCATTTGCCAGGCCCGTGTATTCAGCCGTCACATATTCACCGGTCATGTGGTTGCCGACAAGTGCGCGGAGGAACATCTGACCGTCGTCAATCGTGGCGTAGGCAGCCAAAGGAACCTGGCAGGAACCGCCGAGTGCTCTGGAAACCGCTCTTTCCGCCTGAGTGCACAGACGAGTGTCTTCGTCGTTGAGCGCTTCGACGTATTTCTGTGTCATTTCGTCGTTTCCAACCGCTTCAATGCCGATAGCACCTTGACCCGGCGCCGGAAGGGAAACTTCAGGCGGAATAATGGAACGAATGCGATCGGACAAACCGAGGCGCTTCAGACCGGCTACCGCCATCACGAGGGTGTCGTACTGTCCGTTGTCGAGCTTAGAAAGACGAGTGCCCACGTTACCGCGAATCATCTCGACCTTGAGGTGCGGGAAACGGGAACGAACCATCAGTTCACGACGAAGGCTGGAGGTGCCGACAACGCTTCCGGCCGGCATCTCTTCTAAAGAGGCATATTTATGAGAAACCACAGCATCGCGCGGATCTTCACGGACCATCACGGCAGCCAGTGTGAACGGCTCAAGAAGATCCATCGGGACATCTTTCAGACTGTGGACGGCGATTTGAGCTTTGCCTTCAAGCATAGCGGCTTCAAGTTCTTTAACGAACAAACCTTTTCCTCCGATCTTGGAGAGCGTGACATCCAAAATTTTGTCGCCTTTGGTAGTTAAACCTAAAAGCTGAACATCAAGCTCGGGGAATTTTTCTTTCAGGCAGCTCTGAACGTACTTTGCCTGCCAAAGCGCCAGCGGGCTTTCGCGAGTGGCAATAACCAGATGATCTTGCTGAGTCATTTTTTAACTTTTTAGAGAAATACAAAGAATGAATGGGAGTTTATCAAGATGGGCGGGAAGCGCGTTACACCGGTCTTAACAATCGCTTTCGAAAACCACCTCTAACAACAAAGAAAACCTTTTGTAGACAATCCGTTACCCGACAATTCAGTCATTACTGGCTATAATTGGCCTTTTTCATTACTGACTGCAAAAGTTATGGCCCAACACAATCCTCTCTCAGTTCATGCCGATCCGCTTGCCTCCAAAAAAGAAGCTTGGAGCGGACGCTTTTCTGAGCCTATGGCCGAATTTGTCCTTCGTTACACCGCCAGCGTGAACTTTGACAAGCGTATGGCTGAAGCCGATATCGCAGGCTCCGTGGCCCATGCCAAGATGCTTGCCAAATGCGGCATTATTTCCAAAGAAGATTTGAATGACATCGAACGCGGAATGCGTCAGATTCTTCAGGAAATCAAAGAAAACCGCTTCGAATGGAAACTCGAACTCGAAGACGTTCATCTCAACATTGAAGCCCGCTTAACGGAACTTGTCGGAGACGCCGGAAAGCGCCTTCACACCGGCCGCAGCCGTAATGACCAAGTTGCATTAGATATTCGTCTGTACCTGCGCAATGAGATCGACCAGATCATGGATCTTCTCTCTCATCTGCAGAAATCCCTGCTGACGGTTGCCGAAAAGAACATCGACACCATCATGCCGGGCTACACCCACATGCAGGTTGCTCAGCCCGTCACTCTCGGCCATCACTGCCTGGCTTATGCCGAAATGTTCGAGCGCGACCGCGAACGCTTGGCTGACTGCCGCAAACGCGTCAATCGTTCTCCGCTCGGTGCCGCTGCTCTTGCCGGCACCACCTATCCGATTGACCGCGAATACACGGCAGAACTGCTCGGATTTGAAGGTGTGACTCAGAACTCTCTGGACTCCGTCAGCGACCGCGATTTTGCAATTGAATTCTGCTCCTGCGCTTCGCTCATCATGATCCACATTTCCCGTATGTCCGAAGAGCTCATCTACTGGATGAACACCAACTTCGCATACATCATGCTGCCGGACAGATTCACGACGGGTTCCTCCATCATGCCGCAGAAAAAGAATCCGGACGTTCCGGAAGCTGCCCGCGGCAAGTCCGGACGCGTGGTCGGTCACCTGATGGGCCTTCTGATGCTGATGAAGGGACAGCCCCTTGCTTACAACAAAGACAATCAGGAAGACAAAGAGCCGCTCTTTGACACGATTGATACCGTCAAAGACACTCTGCGCGCTTTCATCGAAATGATCCCCGGAATCCAGGTCAACAAGGCCCGTATGCGTGAAGCCGTCATGCTCGGTTATCCAACCGCTACAGACTTCGCCGACTACCTCGTCCGCAAAGGCCTGCCCTTCCGTGACGCTCACGAAGCTGTCGGCTGCGCCGTGCGTCTTGCTTCTGAGAAAGGCTGCGGTCTGCATGACCTCACGCTTGAGGAATTAAGAGAATTCAGCGATAAAGTCGGTGAAGATGTTTACGACAGTCTGACGCTTGAAGGCTCCATTGCTTCCCGCAACCACACCGGCGGCACGGCACCTTCTCAGGTCGCCAAACAAGTCGGCATTTGGAAAGAGCGTCTCAAGAACCGCGCTCATAAATAATTCAGGAACGCACGGGAACCTTAAAAGTTCCCTTGCTCCCACGCGAAACGCCCGGATCTCTCCGGGCGTTTCGCTTTTGCTATTCAGCAAAAATTATTCAGCGTCAATCTTGACGACCCAGCCTTCAGGACCTTCGATTTCGCCCATCTGGATACCGGTCAGTGTTTCTCTGAGCTTGGTGCAGATAGGACCCATCTTTTCCATGCCGGATGGGAAGTAGATATCGCCGTCAGGTGTATTGACCATACCGATCGGAGCCAAGACGGCAGCCGTACCGCAAAGAGCGCCTTCAGCCATGTCTTTGAGTTCGTTCAGCTTAACGGGACGCTCAACAACCTTATAGCCCAATCTCTTGGCAACGTCGATTAAAGAGCGGCGTGTGACGGAAGGAAGAATGGAATCGGACTTCGGAACAATGATTGTGCCTTCCTTGTCAACGAAAATCAGGTTGGCACCGCCGGTTTCTTCGATATAGGTGCGTGTAGCCGGATCAAGGTAGATGTTTTCGGCGTAGCCGTGGCGATGAGCTTCCATTGTCGGATGCAGACTCATAGCGTAGTTCAGACCGGCTTTGATATGACCGGTTCCGCGGGGAGCGGCACGGTCGAACTCAGGAACCGTCAGCTTAAGCGGCTTGATAGCGCCTTTGAAATATGCGCCGACCGGCATCACGAAAATTCTGAAAATAAACTCATGGGCCGGCGCCACACCGATCTGAGGACCGGAACCGATCATGACGGGGCGGATGTACAGCGTTGCGCCGGTGCCGTAAGGAGGAACCCAAGCAGCGTTGGCTGCGACAACGTCCTTGACGGCCTGAATGAATTTTTCTTTCGGGAAAGCCGGCATTTCAAGGCGTTCGGCACTGCCCATCATACGTTCTGCGTTCAAATCCGGACGGAAAGTAACGATATCGCCGTTGACGGTGGTGTAAGCTTTCAACCCTTCAAAACAGCACTGGGCATAGTGGAATACGCAAGCGGCTTCGGACAGTTCGATATTGGAATCAGTGATCATCTTACCCTCATCCCATTTACCGTCTTTCCAATGAGCTTCGAAACGGTAGTCGGTCGGTGTGTAGCCGAAGCCTAATTTGCTCCAGTCAATATCTTTTTTCTGCATTTTTTCTCCTACGAGATTCGTTTTGTTATAGATCCCTAATTGTAATAATTTGAAAGAAATTATTCGGACTTCTGAGGAGAAATTAGCAGGAGCGGCTTTTTTCAGACTTAAGAATTTCCGGCAACGGTCATTTCTTTAATCAGCACCGATCCGCTGAGGTAGCAGCCGTTCAAGTCCACGTCGTCTGACATCGCTTCGATAGACATGAAGATGTCTCTGAGATTGCCAGCAACGGTAATGCCTTCCACCGGGTAAGCGATCCTTCCGTTCTCCACCCAGAAACCGGATGCGCCCTTAGAGAAATCTCCTGTCGTGTAGTTGACGCCCTGCCCGATGAGCTCAGTTACTAAGAGGCCGGTTCCCATACGGGAGAGCAATGCGGAAAGCGTTTTTTCGGAGGCTTCCGGTGCTTCGGAGAAGATGAGGTTGTAGGGTCCGCCGGCATTTCCTGTTGTCGTCATTCCCAACTTGCGAGCCGAATAGCTGCTCAGAAAAAGTCCGCTCAGCACACCGTGATCGACGACTAAGCGTTCAGAAGGACGGACGCCTTCATCATCAAAAGGCGCCGAGCCCCAATAGCGCGGGATGAACGGATTCTCCAAAATGGAAAGATGATCGGGGAAAATCGGTTTATTCAGCATTCCTTCGAGGAAGGAGGTCTTGCGGTACAACGCTGAACCGCTTGCCGCATGAACAAAGGTTCTGAATAAGCTCTTGGCAACCGGTGCTTCAAAAACGACCGGGCACTTGCGGGTCGATAAACCGCGTGCCGACAGATGATCTACAGCTCTTTGGCCGGCGATCATGCCGACCTGCTGCGGCGAGAGCAAATCCATCGACGAAACGCCGGAAGTGTGCCAGGAGCCGACCTGCATTCCGTTTTGGTCCTCAGCGATCACTGAGGTGTCAATCGAATGGTCGCTAAAGGGATAGCCGTGCAAAAAGCCTTCGGTATTTCCCAAGATAAAAGAGCCGATCGTTGTCGTGACCATTGCGCCGTCGGAATTCACCACGCGTTTATCGACACTCAATGCCGCTTTTTCTGCTTCGACCGCCTTTTGAACCTGTTCTTCAATCGAGATGTTCCACGGATGGAAGAGATCAAGCTGACGTGGGTTCGTGCAGAGTCGTTCTTTATCCGGCAGGCCGTTGCATTCATCCGGTGTGGTGTAGCGCGCCATATCAAGCGCCGCTTTGACCGTTCTTAAGATCGATTCTTTGCGAAAGTCTCCGCTGGAAGCCACAGCCTTAGATTTACCGAGATAGACGGTAATTCCGAAATCTCGGTCATGGGTATGTTCGATGGATTCCGTTTCCCGATTTCTTACCGTAACACATGTCCCCTTCTCTTCACTGACTTCTACCGAAGCGGAAGTTGCACCTAGAGAAAGCGCTGTGTCTAAAGCATGCGAAACCAAGGAACCGAGCTCTTCTGAGCTACTTATTGTGGGAGTTTGACTCATATTTTGAAGCGGAAACTAAAGATTGGAGATTATGATAGCGCTTGATGCAAATATTACTAAAGAAGGTCACGCTAATATGAAGAATACAAACGAAAACCTTGAAGAAGAGTACAGCGGTCCGAGCAAAAGTGAACTGAAAAGAAGGGCCGAGCATCTGCAGGATCTCGGTAAAGAACTGACCACCCTGGGTGCCGAAACGCTGGCAAAAATCGAACTTCCCGAAGTCATTCTTAAAGCCATTGAGGATTATCACCGTGTTCCCTCCTTCGGTGCCAAACGACGCCAGCTCCAGCTTATCGGCAAATACATGAGAGCATTAGACGGAGACACCGTTCGTCAGGCCATTGACCGTGCAACAGGCAACGATAAAGCGGCGGTGGCCGCACTGCATAAGAGTGAACGTCTGAGAGATGCGTTGATTGCAGATGATGCCGCTCTGACAAAATTTATTGCTCAGTTCCCTGACGTCAATGTTCAGGAAGTTCGTCAGCTTATCCGTAATGCTCGTAAAGAAGCCGAAGGCAATAAGCCTCCGAAATCCGCCCGTGCACTCTACAAACTAATCTACGCAATGGTTCTTCCTCCGATCGTGTTGGAAGCGACTGAGGAGAAAAACGATGAAGAATAGCAAAGCAAAAATCGGTCTGGTTTCCATTTCCGATCGTGCCTCTTCCGGAACTTATCAGGACAAAGGCATTCCCTCTTTAAAAGAATGGCTCGCTAAGGCTTTGCTTTCTGACTATGAAGTTGTGGAAAAACTCATTCCTGATGAACAGCAGCTTATCGAAGCGACTCTGAAAGAATTGTGTGATCAGGAAAACTGCGATTTGATTCTGACAACCGGAGGCACCGGTCCGTCTCGTCGTGACGTGACGCCTGAAGCCACGCTGGCTGTCGCCACTCGTACCCTTCCGGGATTCGGAGAACAAATGCGTGCGGTTTCTCTTGCCTTTGTTCCGACCGCGATTTTGTCCCGCCAGGTCGGCGTGCTTCGCGAAATCAAAGATCATGCCGCTTTGATCATTAACCTTCCGGGGCAGCCCAAGGCTATCGCTGAAACTTTGGAAGGCATTCCTTCCAAAGGCATTCACGGTATTTTTGCGGCAGTACCCTACTGTATTGATTTGATCGGCGGTCCGGCCATTGAAACCCGTCCTAATGTCGTTAAGGCTTTCCGCCCGAAATCCGCGCCGCAGCCTCATGTCATTGATGCAAAAATCATTGAACCAAAAGAAGGCAAAGCGGACTCCACGATCATCATGCTGCACGGCTTGGGCAGCGACGGATCGGATTTCGAACATTTCCGAGAGGAACTTGCAGCATGCGGCGCACCTGTCGAACAGGCTCGTTTGATTCTTCCGACCGCACCTGAACGTGCGATTGCAGCAAATAAAGGCTTCCTGATGCGCGGCTGGTTCGATCTTCTCGACACCGACGGAATCGGTGCCAGCGACGAGCCGGCACTTATTGAGAGCGCCCGTATCGCAGAACGTTTAATTGCCCTGGAAGAGACGAAAGGCATTAGACGGGATCGAATCTTCTTAGGAGGTTTCTCACAGGGCGGCTGCGTTGCGCTTTACACGGCTCTGAAACTCGACCGTCCGATCGGCGGCATCTTCTGCCTGAGCGGCTATCTGCCCATTGAGTCTGCTGACGATATTGAGCATGTCGGTCAAGGCATCCTCTCTCCGATTTTCCTCGCCTATGGAAAAGAAGACAGCGACGTACCGCCCGTGTACCCTGAGATCAGTGTTAGAGAACTTCGTAAGCTCGGAGCGACCGATCTTTGGTCCAAGGGATATGACGGAGCCGGTCATGATTTAAGCATCGAGGAAGTCACAGATCTGTCTGACTTTTTAGAAAAATCTTTAGTAGCTTCCCAATAAAGCTTTGTATCCGATTTGAGGCAAAAGTGCGCTTTTTTAAGGCGCTCTTTTTTATGCTGGAATCCTTAGGAAAAATATATAAAAACTAAGATCATGGAATCTTTTTGGGACAAACTGTTAAGCGGGTCGGAGGCGATCCTTGAGCCCTTGCACGTACCGCTGTTTACGGCCGGCGGCAGTCAGATCGACACGTTCGATATTCTCGAGTTCTGCTTGGTCTTTCTCATTGCTTATTGGCTTGGCAAGTTAGGAGAAGAAAGCATCAGGAAGTTCGGCTCCCGTCACAACTCCGTCCGTCCGGAATCCCTTTCAATGTTTGCCCGCTTCATCCACTGGGGCATATTGGCCGTCGGCATTCTGATGGGCTTATCGATGATCGGTCTCCCGATCACACACTTGGCGATCTTAGTTTCTGCCTTATCAGTAGGCATCGGCTTCGGACTACAGACGATTGTCAATAACTCCGTTGCCGGTTTGATTTTGATATCGGAACGTGCGGTCAGCTTAGGCGATATTATTGCCACTCCGAGCGGCCAGGTGGGCCGGGTGACCATGATCACGATTCGTGCCACGCGTATTGTAACCCCGACTGGTCAAGCAATCATCATCCCTAATGCTTCCCTGATTAACGGCTCTTTTACCAATTACACCATGGATCGCCGAGGCGTTCGAAAGATCTATCCGTTCTCGATCCCTTACGGCATTGACTTTCGCAAGGTTAAAGAAATTATTGAAAAGGCTGCCGTCTCAGTTCCGTTCTGTATTAAGCCCGATGCACTCCATGAGGTAGAGTGCGGTATCACCGGATTCGGGAATTTTGGCATTAATGTAGAACTGGTTGTTTGGGTTGATCCGATTGAATTGATGGAGCCGTACCGCCTAGAGGCGGCCTTTTTGAACGCTATCAATGATGCGTGTGTAGCCAACGGCATTGTGATGCCGGGACCCTCCTATGGGGTCACTGTCTCCCCGACACCGACACCTGTTGCGTTCAATGCTCAGGTTTCAGGCACCTCTTCTCCTGTGCCTTCTAATCTCCGGGCACCTGCTCCTACAAATCTTGTTCCCTCGGCAGATCCTTCGGAGAGTGCGAAAGCCATCGGACAAGTTCCGCCGGCACAAGCTGCAGCCATCATAGGAGTCCCGCAGTCTATGACTGAAAATCCTTCTCCAAAGAAAGAAAAAGAGGAATAGTTGACCTCGTAATTTCTCCTCAGACTAAAATTTCATTATCAGTTTGAGGAGATTTTTTTTGAGTCATTACATCGGACGCTTTGCACCATCCCCAACCGGCCATCTACACGCCGGAAGTTTGGCATGCCTTTTAGCAAGTTATCTCGATGCTAAAGCTCATAGAGGAACGTGGATTATTCGCGTCGAGGACATTGATCCGCCTCGTGAACCTGCGTGGGCAACAGAGGATCAGCTCGAAACCATCGAAGCGTTCAAGCTACACTCAGATCGTCCAATTCTCAGACAGTCAACTCGAATTGAGGCCTATCAACAGGCCCTCAACTTTTTAATCGGTAAAGGTCTGGCCTATGGGTGTGCTTGCACTCGCAAAAGAATCGAAGCCGCCTGCTTAGCTGCCGGCTTGCCACAGGGCGCCTATCCCGGAACTTGTCGCCATGGAACAGGCGGTGCACCGATTCGTGCGTGGCGCTTTCTTGTAGACGACGGTTTCATCTCTTTCAATGACAGATGGCAAGGTACGTTTAAACAGAACGTTTTGAGAGAAATCGGCGATTTTGTTATTCGGAGAGCCGACGGACTCTGGGCCTATCAACTCGCCGTTGTCGTCGATGACGGATTCCAGGGCGTGACACACGTTGTCCGCGGTGCTGACTTGATAGACAACACGCCGCGACAAATTTTGCTTCAGATAGCATTAGGTTTAACTACACCAGGGTACATGCACATCCCGCTCGTACTAGACAAGAAGGGGAACAAGCTCTCTAAACAGACATTGGCCCCAGCGATTGATCGAAGCAAGCCCGAAGAAGAAGCCGCACGTGCCTGGACTCACCTAGGATTCAAACCTTTTGCTTTCGATACTCTCGACGAGTTTTATTCAGAGGCAGTTAAGCGTTGGAGAACGAGATTCCAAATTAAAGCCTAGTTTCTGCGGCCTGTTCCACCTAACAGAACTGCAACTTCTCTCTTCTCCCCAGAGACAGATCTTGAGAAATTTTGTGGGGCGGGTTTCTTTCCAGAAGAACGACCTGGTACATAGGGCCGTGAGAAAAATGGATCCTCCGGCTTGCGAGGAGCTTTCCAAGCATCTGTACTTGAGGAAAACTTTCGTGGAAATCTTGCTCTCTTGCGAGGTTCAGGATCAAGCTCCTGCGGGATTAAATTTACCCTCGTCAGCTTGCGAATCGCATCAAAACTCTTCTTATCTTTGTCTGTAACCAGCATCAATGCCAGGCCCGAACTTCCTGCGCGACCTGTTCTGCCAATTCGATGAACATAGTCCTCAGGAACAAATGGAACGTCGTAATTAATCACGAGCGGCAGCTCGGCAATGTCCAAACCGCGGGCTGCGACATCCGTCGCCACCATGATATTTAAGGTTCCATCCTTGAAATCTTTCAACAGCTTCAAGCGCTCTTCTTGGGTTTTGTCTCCATGAATTGCATCAGCATTGAATCCACATTTTTCTAATTCACGTGCAAGTCTACGCGCCGTCAATTTTGCATTGACGAATACGATTGTCTGGAGCGGTTTGCCATCGGGGTCTTCTCCGCGGGTTTTCAGAAGTTCCACTAAAGCATCCGTTTTTTGAAGCTCGTTAACAGAGAAGACCTCCTGTTTAATGGTAGCTGCGGTCGCGTTTTGGCGAGCCACCTCGATAACAACAGGATCAGTCAAGAAATTTCCGGCTAACTTCTTAATTTCCGGAGAGAACGTAGCTGAGAACATCAGATTCTGGCGCTTTTTGGGAAGCGCATTCAGGATCCTGGAGATGTCCGGCAGAAAGCCCATATCCAACATACGGTCGGCTTCATCCAAAATGACAATGCCGCTCTGATTAAGATTAGTGTTTCTCTGCTCGAGATGATCCAATAAGCGTCCGGGTGTCGCGATCAAAATCTCCACGCCCTTCCTTAATGCCTCAGCTTGAGGTTTGATATCCACCCCGCCATAAACAACGCCAATTCGGATGGGTGTATCAGCTGCGTAATTTGAAAGTGCCTCTGCTGTTTGATCTGCCAACTCTCTTGTCGGAGATAGAATCAAAACTCGTACAGGATGACGCGCCGGAGATGTGCTTGTATTTGCTAATGGCAAAAGTTTTTGAAGGACAGGAAGTCCAAAACTAGCGGTTTTGCCAGTTCCGGTCTGGGCCGCTCCCATAACGTCGCGTCCTTGAAGAACGACTGGGATTGCCTTACATTGGATCGCGGTCGGCTTTGTATATCCCATTCGTTTAATTGCGGAAAGCAAATTCGGGGCTAATCCAAACTGTTCAAAATTTTGACATTCTGCCATTTATCTATTTTTTCAAAAAAATCCCAAAAGAAACATTCTACAACTCTAGAACTTGCGCTTATTGTGCTCGACCATGAATAGGCACAATGGGTGATGAGCTTTCATCCTTCAAAGCCATCTGGCTGATAGAAGGTATGTTCTTTAATCAATATTGTGATTTTATTAATACTTTTAGCGCACTAAATTCTTGAGCAAAACCTTCTTTTTCGAATTAGAAAGAGAAGCCTAAAAGGCTTTGGAGATGATAGTGAATTAATACGAATAGAAAGATAGTTTCTATCAATTCCGACTCTTTTCGCAGAAGGATTTCCAACAACAATATCTAAGACAGTAAGTGACTACGGTTCATCTAGTACTTGAAATTAAACCGTTGAAAAATCCATCATTACGGTTCACTTCCATGTACGTGTACAACTCAGCAGTAAAGGGAAAGAAGAAATTGTTTTTTCGATCAACCCCTCCAATAACATAATGAGGAAAGAAGCGGAGGTCTTCTTGAATTATTGCTGAATCCACGGTCCATCCCCGCTTGTGGGGAACTCTTTGACATCGAGATGATCGATGACCCAATCCATCGGTCCGCCCTCGCTTGCGCAGGGAACTCGCATAGCTGTTGGATTTTCAACATCAATCAGTCGGTTCATCCCCGCTTGCGGGGAACTCTCTAAGCCGTCGTGGGCCATTGTCCAGTTGGACGGTTCATCCCCGCTTGCGCGGGGAACTCATCCAAGCCTCAACGTCAATAAATCGCCAGCGCGGTTCATCCCCGCTTACGCGGGGAACTCTATTTTAGATATAGTTTATCTTCCTAATCATTCGGTTCATCCCCGCTTACGCGGGGAACTCAATCTTCAGCTGAGGGGCCTCTTTGACACTCTCGGTTCATCCCCGCTTACGCGGGGAACTCTTTGCAAGAAAAGGTGATGAGATCGGATACACCGGTTCATCCCCGCTTACGCGGGGAACTCGGGCCGCACATAGGATCAAGAATCGGTTTCATCGGTTCATCCCCGCTTACGCGGGGAACTCCGCCGGAAAAGTTTTACGACGGCGTTCGCTCACGGTTCATCCCCGCTTACGCGGGGAACTCAGGGGGAAAAAATTTAAAGACGATTCCATAATCGGTTCATCCCCGCTTACGCGGGGAACTCCAGAGGCCGTCTGCTGCGGATTCTTTTGCTGAGCGGTTCATCCCCGCTTACGCGGGGAACTCATAAGCCTCTTTGATGCTGATCTTGATTTTGTCGGTTCATCCCCGCTTACGCGGGGAACTCAGAGGTTTTGTCATCTTTAACAGCTTTGAGATTGGTTCATCCCCGCTTACGCGGGGAACTCTTTGATTTCTTTAACGTCCGATGGCTGAATAACGGTTCATCCCCGCTTACGCGGGGAACTCACACGTTTATTTTCTGCCAGCTCGGAGGCCGTCGGTTCATCCCCGCTTACGCGGGGAACTCCGCCTTAGCTTGTTCCCGGAGAGCAAGAAGATCGGTTCATCCCCGCTTACGCGGGGAACTCATTCTTGTTCTAAGGCCTGCTCTAATTCATATCGGTTCATCCCCGCTTACGCGGGGAACTCAATTTTTTATTATTAATTAAACAACAATCAATCGGTTCATCCCCGCTTACGCGGGGAACTCTTTCAGAAGGAAAGCTAATAGGAGGTTTTCACTGCGGTTCATCCCCGCTTACGCGGGGAACTCAAATACAGATATCATTAGGTACACCGTAAGTTCGGTTCATCCCCGCTTACGCGGGGAACTCGGTGAGCAGAAAAATCCTGGAGACAGTACTGACGGTTCATCCCCGCTTACGCGGGGAACTCTAAATACAATCCCCCGCAGGTTCCTGGGTTTTCGGTTCATCCCCGCTTACGCGGGGAACTCTTACTGGAAAGTTGCGTTCTACCGATCCTCAAACGGTTCATCCCCGCTTACGCGGGGAACTCCAATTGAGTGCCACTACTATCCTGAACTACAACGGTTCATCCCCGCTTACGCGGGGAACTCGGTATCGGTTTGGCAGGCATCTGCAAATTGTTCGGTTCATCCCCGCTTACGCGGGGAACTCACTTAAAGACGGTATAAATCCGTCTATTCATACTTTAGGCATTTAATCGAAATTTTTAAAGAGCATTAACTAACGAATTAAGACGACGGTATAAACGAAACCAAGCGAAGACCGTCCATCTCAACCGGGATTCGTCTATTTTTACCAAAGGTTAGAAAATCAAATCCAGTTTCATTGTTCGTCGCCCATGCCATGACGACGTTCCCATCCTCACAGAGGAGCGTCATTTGATTCCAAATCATTTCTCTCACTCTCCTAGAAACATCTCCCACGTATACACCAGCTCGAACTTCCAACAGCCAGATCGCTAATCTGCCTCTTAACCTTGGAGGAACGTTCTCTGTAACTACGACCACCATTGTCATTAGCCTTTTCCTCTATGACCTGGGTCTCCGAGCGTATCAGGTTCAGGAATCGCCGGTGCCCACATATCTTTATCAGGTTTAGGAGGCTCGATTCCTCCCGCAGCCAAAACATTTTCGATCATGGGAATGATTCGTTCAGTCAGTTTGGTCCTTCTAAAGATATCTCTGCAGGCCAGTCGAACAACTCTGTCCGGTTCGGGAGGCTTCTGCGCCGCTATCTCAAATGCTTTTGGAACTATGGCGTCAAACTTGATGATATCTGCGATGTCATACACAAACGATAGAGGTTTACCGCTGTGAATAAAACCGATTGCCGGCGCATAGCCTGCCGCCAAAACTGCAGCTTCTGTTATGCCGTACAAACAGGAGGTTGCAGCACTGATACAGCGATTCGCGATATCACCTTTTTCCCAATCTTTAGGATCATAACGACGGCCATGCCAAGTCACCCTATACTTCTGTGCCAGGAGCCTATAGGTTTCTTTAACTCTGAAGCCTTCTATGCCCATCAATTGTTGGACGGATAGATTTTTATCAGGCCGTTCCTTAAAGCGTAACTCGTACATTCTTTGAACAACCCTGAGCCTAAGTTCCTTATCCAAAGCCAGGCGCGCTTGATACAGCAATTTATCAGATCTGGCACCTCCCGGTTGACCGGATGAATACAGACGAACACCAGCTTCCCCGACCCAAACGAGAAGAGTTCCAACTACAGAGGCTAACTTGACCGCAGCATGGGAAACGCGCGTACCCGGCTCCAGCATGATGCAAGCCACAGATCCAACTGGAATATGCGTTCGGACTCCGTTCTGGTCAACCAGTACAAATGCTCCGTCTATCACATCTAGATGACCGTATCTCAAAAAAATCATCGAAATACGGTCCTTGAGCATGATCGGTCCAAGAGGAGGAATCACCAGGCCACCTGCCTTCTAATCAGCATGAGACCACACCCGAAAGCTTTCTCCTTCCCAAAGCCGATCAGGAGTTTTCTTAGAAATTTCTCAGGATCACAAATCTCTAAAACTCCGGAAAAATCCATGATAGAGAATGTGATTCGGTCTCCGTTTTTCCCATACACACACTTCCCTTGATAACTCTCCACATTTGATGAAATTAGGGAAAAGCCTGCTCCTGTCCCTTGCCTTTTTAACCATTCCGCTGCTTCTGCCTGTTGAAGTATTAGGAGATCCTGCCTTTCAAGCTGGGGTACCCTCTTCTTTAAGTCCATAAATAGGTCGTATCTTCTGCCTTTTCGACAAACCGTAGGATTGGCCCTCAAAGAAAAAATAAGGCGATCCCCTTTTCTAAGCTTTGGTTTAAATTCTTTTGTCTCTATCTGGAATAGATCGTTCTTCGTAGGAGCATTTTCAGAAAGAACATAGAATCTTAAGAAGCCCTGCCCCTCTTCTTCTCGGAAAAGGAATTTCCTTGTTTCGTCATCCGTGAAGAGCAGCCATACCCACTGGTGAAGAGCGTAGCTCCCTTTCGTTATTAATTCCTTTAGGCGTCCCGGAGGTAATTTCGCAAGGTCAAGGGTTATTCTGGAGTAGTACATTGCGAATCCTCCCTGTTTAACACTTCTCCGTAATTAATGGTTCTTTCCTCAAACAACCATTTAGTGCGGCTAAGCGGTACGTCTCTTCTTCTAATAATAAATTTCGGTTTGAGATCTTGACACTCTCTCTCCCAATAGCCATCTGTCTGGAGTTCCGGAAGATTGAGGCCCACCGAATTTAATTTCTCCTTAAATTTTTTAGAGCAGCTCCCTAAGACACCTTTGAGATCTCCGCTCATAATCTGAGGGCAAAAGGGCAAACCTGAAGGATTGCTCTTCCGGCCCAAATACGGTGTGAACGTCGGACGCTCCATATACTCTTTAAGTTCCTCTAGCGAATAGGGTGCCTGTGGCTTGGCTTTAACAGCTACAAGCCACCAAGAGTCGCTTAGATAATCTCGAGTAGAGAGTATCGTCTCGAGCTGTTCAGGGTTAGAGAGTTCCTCTTTACGAGTTAAATAAAGAATCTTCTTATTTTCTTTAGGAACCTGGACAGTATGAAAATCCTGAGCCCAAACGGGGTTTTCACTTCCGCAAATTACAAACTCATAGTTTGCTGCAAAGGCCCCATGCATTTTCTCCCGATCTCTCGTAATGCCCACAGCACCCTCAAGAATTCCCAGCAATGCTGATTTTGTGGGAATACCCAGCGTTTGCCTAACTCCGCCCGGAGCACACTCTCCCCACGACGCCATTGGCCCGAATAGTTGAAATATCAGAAATTGATCCATAACTCGCTCACTGACCAACGAATTCAAGCAATTCGGACATAGATCCCGACGGTTTTGTGACATCAAATTTCCTGAAAGCGGTTTGCTGTCCATAAACAGAGTTCAAATTTTCTCGGAATGTCTCCAACCTTGTGATCGCATCTGAGATCATGTTATTTCCGGAGATGGGATGGCAAACAGCAGCAGCCAAGGAACGAGGCTGGAATTCCCCTTTTTCAGCGAGCGCCCAAAGGGCATAACCTCTGCTGCCGAAGCTATTCTGCTTGCCGGTGGGAGGAGTTGTTAACGCCGCTTCTACCAAGGCAATAACCGCTTTTTTGGCCAGAGGTTCGTCTCCGTCAAGATTCTTAACGAGCAAATCGAAATCTAAACAGATATAGTTGTAAAAAACAGCAGATCCAAATGCTGTTTCGCCTAAGTGTCCGGCCCCTGCATCATCAGCCTCTTGCTTCAAATCATCGATCGCTGTAAAAAAATCGTCTTCAATAACAGAAGCGGATACTCCAATCGCATGAGCCACTTGGCAAGCAGCTTCTACATTAAATTTAGGCGAGCTTGCCAGCATTCTTCCGAACAAAGCGATATCCACAGCATGGTTCTTATTTTGGAAGATGGCTAATTCCTCTTCAGTTGGTTCCCTCTTTTCTTCAGAAAGACGCTTTGCAAGAACCCTAACTTTTTCCATCTCCTCAGGGCTAATATGGACGAGTTGCTCTGTTTCTGTATTTACAAGTGAACTGGAATCCTTATCCTTTTTTGCTTTGCCTAGTTTGTTGGCAATCTCAGCTGCCCACTTGACAGCTGTTTTCTGATCAACACCCCCGTCCATCATAATCTTTGCGGCTTCAGTGGCAATTCGGCAAGTTCTGATTCCGATGTGTTTTTTCAATTGCTCGGAGAAGACTTCAGAGGTTCGCCAGGCGCGCTTCAGACTCTGAGAGGAAATTCTAAGTCGAGTAGCACCGCCAAACATCACAGTTTTAGGAGCTCCAGTATCGTCTCGATTGAGATTAGCCGCGGGAAAGGCTGTTAAGAAATGAAGTTGAATAAAGTTGGACATTGTTCTCTCCTTAAAAATTACTCTTGATTGTTGTCATCTGACGCGCCGTAATAATCTAAACTCCAGCGAACCTGGATTAAATCTGTTGGGCGAATATCTTGACCTTTGTTGAAAGCCAACATTTGATTATCAGCGCACCACCTAAAAACATCGTCTGCCAGCGAAACTATGTTTAGTCTGCCATCAGCAAGCTTTACGGCTCGTCTTAACTCTCTAAACAACCCCTCTTCTGTTCTGACTGCTAATAGTCGGCGAAAACGCAGCTCGCTCATTACGGGTGCTCCGCCATTCTTCTGAGCCATCCGTTCGGCAAATGAGAGGGTGGGATCATTTTCCGATACATGAGACACAACGCCGGCAATGATAGCCAGAGCCGTAAAACGCCAAGCGGCTTTTCCTTCCCACAGAGGTTTTAACTTAAATAGCAAATCCCGGAATCCTGAGGATGTGTAAACATCCAGCAGCGAAGAGCATCTACGCAAACTAGCTCTCTGCTGCCGATCTTCTTCCAAATTGTTATGCCAGCTGTTCAGCTTATTGGCATACTCGGTTCCTCGAATAAAGCTCATTTCGCCTCCTTAGGAGTAGATCTTGATTTGGCATAAAGACTCGCCAATAAATTTTTTCTTGCTTCCGAACACTCTTTGTAATCTTTTGGATTCATCTGAGAGGAAAAAGTTCTGTCATCAAAAAAAATCAGTGCAAATCGATTTATGTTTTTTATAAAAGCGCTGAGTGATTCTGAGTCGGAGTTTTTCTCGTCTAGTTCCCTAATCAAACCTAAAAACAGATTTTGAGTAAGATTCCAAAACTCAACGTCCAAATAAGAACACTCACGATTTAATTTACTGAATGCTCTTTTCAGCCCAAGAAGAGTCCGTGCAGCCTTGTCTTGAGCAACCTGTAAGGAAGACTGCATTTCTTTTGACAATAATTGGGGAAGATGATGCTCATACCAGCATCGTACTTTCATGTTGTCGAAGTCGTACCCGAATCCCCAAAGGCCGTGTTTTGTTTCAGTACCAATGTGATGTTTGAAAGTTTCCACAACCAGCGCAGGAATTTCTTTTGTATCCTTGCGGGTTGTTTCCTCATTTAAACCGAGCCAATCCTTCCAAACCAAGCCGCCCGGCTGAAGCTTTACGGAATTTAACTCTCCGGGAGTTTTTAACTTACATCTGTAGGGTGTCAGGGGATGAACCCAACCAGAATAGTTGATCCCGTAGTTTTGTACTTTCATTTTTGAAAGCAGCTGATCACTTTCTTCTCCGCAAAAATCACACCTCCCTTCTTCCAGATCCTCAAAATCGATCCGTACTCGGCGAGGCATTCCCCAGTATGCCTGAAGAGGATTAACTTGTTCCGGAGTCGTCTCGCTCCCTTTAGCTTTGCTGGTCCTTGTTTTTCCCATCCAAGGAAAAACCGCCGCATCAAATTCTTTAGGTACGGGCAGATTCGACTCAAACTCCGGCATAACATTGGCCCATAACTTGCGCCAAAGAGGAACATTTCGGTCGCCTTTGTAACTGTGAAGTTCAATTAGAGTGGTAAGCGGACCGCCTCCGCGAAGGCCGGTACGATACCCTTGTCCTCCAGAGGGAGCATTTAACTGCAAAGAAAATAGAGCCATTGCTGCACAATGAGGACAAAATCTTTTTTCTCCGCGCTTAATAAAAAAGTCTTTATTATGTTTTATGGTGTTCTCACCCGGAGATTCCGGAAGAAGCGCGGCCAGAGGAACCGCTTCTCCTTCCAGCTGGTCAAAATCCTGCATGAATGAAGGGCTCTGGGGACCAAAAATAAACGCCGGCCCGACCTTAGAAAATGCCTTAGCTAGATCCGCTTTTTCTAATCCTTCTTCCCAGATATCAAACCACGCGTCTTCATCCTCCGGCGCCAGGGTTGTTTGGATGAGGCCAATTAAAAACTGCCACAGTGCTGTTTGAAAATCGGCCCTCTCAGCCGCAATGTCCACAATCTCTTCGTCTAATATTTCAAGAGGTGAGATTTTTCTGACGACACCTTTCCTGTCTCGGACCGGTATCCATTGCTCTGATATTAGTGATATTTGCGTCAATTACTCCTCCTGTTTTTTGTTGTTTCCGACAAGCCCTTCTCTGTCCGTATAAAAATCGCAATTCTCCTCGACGAGGAGTACAAGGGAATAGTCCTTATTTTTTTTATGTTCTCTGCACCAGTCCTCCAAGCAGTCTTCAGACAGACCAATGCAGGCATTTTTGTTTTTCTCCCACCAGCCTCTCCGAACGGATAGTCTGCTCGACTCCCACGCCTCCGGACCGTCTCCTCCTGAATAGGGGATAATTTTTCCATTCGTATTCTGTGCCATCCATATGTTAACTGACTCTGATGCCAGTCGGGTAGAAACATCACCCGCGAAATAGCTATCGTCAATGTCATCCGAAACGCCTGAATTCCAATCAGCAGAGCTCAGATCTTCCTGGAAGCTCACCGATGAATAGCCCGCCGAGAAAACGATTAAATTATTTTTTGCCATTGACCTAGCGGAGTATTCTTTACCACGGTCTTCGAGTGCGGTATCTTGTAATCCACTAGGAATATCTAAGCCATTACCGTAGACGGATTCAATCAAAAGCCGTGCATTATCTGGGAGCTGGATAGTTCCTTGTTCTCTCAAGACTTTCTGAGTTAACCAAAGTCGCGCATGATTCGGATAAACGTAGGCACCTGCATGAAACATTGCCGAATACCAATCTTGTTGGGGAGATTCCGCCCATCTAGGGGCCAAAATATGAAGAACCGGAGTTCCCCTCTCATCCGCTCCAGTATCCTTTACTCTCCCAGAAGCATCTCGATTATGCCGGTGCAGACGGCCTGACCTTTGTACCAGCAGGTCTATCGGAGCCAAGTCCGAAATCAACTCATCAGCATCTATGTCCAGTGACTGTTCGATGACCTGAGTTGCGATGACGATTTTCCCCGCTCGTTCAGAAGAGCTGCGTTTGCCTAGTTCTGACACCGCCTGCTCTTCGATTCTCTGTCTGTCGCTAAATGCGAATCTACTGTGGAAAAGTAGGATTTTTTCCGGATCAATTTTTTTAGAAGAAAGTAATGATCGAAACGCCCGTAGAGCATCATCAATGGTATTCCGAATCCAAACCACGCTTTTGCCTGAAGATGCCTTCTCGATAATGTATTCGATGCACTGTTTCTCTGAGGAGAGCCATGAAACATCGATATTTCTCGGGCGATTCGAGAGAACAGGTATCGATTCAATACCGTTCGAATCGGCCTTTGTAAATAAGGGATAGCTTAACGTCTCAACATCCGAATCTTTTGACGGTTCGACTGACAAGACAGATTGAAAAGCAGATAAATATTGGGTCCTTTGCGTCTGAGACATGGTCGCCGACAGCAGAATTATCGGGGCACCGTAATAAGCCAAGACACTAATTAACTGCTCTAACTCTTTACCCATGTACGCGTCGTAGGCGTGAACCTCGTCGACAATAAATACCTTTTTCTCCAGCCCCAAAAGCCTTAAGTTGTTATGCCGAAACTGCAAGACACCCATCAGGGCTTGATCGATCGTGCCGACGCCTACATCCGCCAAAAGCGCCTTTTTGCTGCTTTCGGCAAACCAACTCGCACAACCTGCGTAAACAGGAGTTTCGTTGTTAAACTCTGAGGAACCTTTTAACAGGTTATCCCATATTTTGCTGGTAAAGCCTTCCATTAACCGGCTGCGGCTATGAGCGAGAATGAGGCTCGGTTTTGAGCCGGGTAAGTACAATTTACTCAGAACATCAACCAACCTGGAGTACATAGCATTTGCCGTCGCCATGGTTGGAAGAGCATAAAAAATCCCATTCGCCCTCCCACTGCTCATCAGTCTCTTAGCCAATGTTAATGCAGCCTCTGTTTTCCCCGACCCTGTCAAATCTTCCAAAATAAACAATTGGGCTCCGATTTTGTTGAGTTGAATTTCCGTTGATACCTCTTGCAGAGGAGAGGGTGTGTGGATATAAGGAAATAGAGATCGGATATTTTGAAACTCTGAAACCTTGGGTGAAGGTGGAAGAATAGCCAAGGCACGTTCAGCTTCTGACAGAGCCTTTTCCCAATACACCTTAAGCGGAAATTCCTCATCAACCCATTGAAAGAATTTCTCGTTAGAGCCGATCCAATCGCAAAGAACTACCAATCCGGAGATTACCCAGGAGTAATACTTAGTCCTATGCCTAACCTCCTTTTGTTTAAAACAAACTGGGATTTCCGCTAAGGGAAAAAGTTTCAATGCCTCTTCTAAATATTGGAATGCGTCTTTCTTATTTTGAGAAGTGAAATTATTTAGATTTTCTTTCAGTTTAGGAGGAACACCATGATGTCCTGTTGTAACAGATATCCAAATGTCTAGGATTCCAGCTTTTCTTCCTGTACCCAACTCGGACTTTGGCAAAACTTTTTCTAATTTCTCAGGCTCTTCAAAAATCTCTCTCCAGAAAGCGTAACCCAAAACATCGTGCCTAAAATTCTGGCAGACAAGTTCACGGCAATCTTCCTGACCGCCTACCCAAACCTCCCTTTGAAACGAGCAAGCAAACTTTCCTATGTCATGAGAACTAAGAAGCCAAGCAAAAAACTGCGCTCCGCTTTCTCCTTCCAGACCAACTTGTTTGAGAGTATCAGCAGCTCCAAACAAATTATTGGTTACCATCAAATAACCGACGGCTGCCACATCGAGTAGGTGGCAAGGGAGTAAATGAATCCGCCCAACTCCCGAGATGTGGTCTTTTCTATATTTTGCCCAGTAGCGCATAAAATCAAAAGGGTAATTGTTCTTACGACATCGTATTACACTTTATTACATCGAAAACATGCAAGAAACTTTCATTATTTTGAAAGTTAGGTTGTCGGCTTAAAGGGTAATCATTTTTTACCTAGATAAAAATTCCAAATTTTTGGGGTGTTCACAACCTGAAGAAATCCTTGAGAAAATTGACTATTTCATTTTGATAGGATTAGGATCATTAAGTAGTCGAAAATTTCAACATAAAAGAGATGGTTAACCTCTCTTTAATTTTTTATTTGGTTATGAACCTGTCCGCAGGGTAAGAAATTCGAGATTTCGCAACTGGTTGAGATAACCGACAATTTCTAAATATCAAGTTGACAATAAAAGACAAGAAAAGCGGTTATTTATTAACGGAACTCCGTCCTTTGAGAGGATTTTTTCATAGACTGCTTTTTTGATCACTTCCGCCACGATCTTCACTATTAAGCCTACGACTGGACCTACTAGAAAAATCTTTGGCTCTTTTTGCTCACATCTGAGAGACCGGTACATCTCCTTCACGCGGGAGCTCTCTTTACAGGGGAATAAGGCCGACGCCGAGCGAGGCTCCTCCCCGCTTACGCGGGGAACTCTCATCGTTGGATGAAGCACCAATCACCAAACCCGGTTCATCCCCGCTTACGCGGGGAACTCTTTGCCTGTCATAAACTTCCTTTGCCCTCTTCGGTTCATCCCCGCTTACGCGGGGAACTCTGACCGAGTTTCTTTGGCCTCGACTGTCTATGCGGTTCATCCCCGCTTACGCGGGGAACTCATGCACAGGATTTAACGGCTTGTTTTAACCAGCGGTTCATCCCCGCTTACGCGGGGAACTCGGGTGAATCCAAGATGGGTTGGTGGGCGGATTCGGTTCATCCCCGCTTACGCGGGGAACTCAGCAGGAAACATTCGGCGCCCGCCAAAGGCCTCGGTTCATCCCCGCTTACGCGGGGAACTCTCAGTCATGACTGGGGAATAAAGATTGGAAACCGGTTCATCCCCGCTTACGCGGGGAACTCTTTTTATTTCCCTAACGGTATTCTTCAGAATACGGTTCATCCCCGCTTACGCGGGGAACTCGGTTTATGAAAAGTTCGATCCGATAACTGGTGAGGTTCATCCCCGCTTACGCGGGGAACTCACTTAAACAAGGCATAGAGCAGCTTACTAACTCTAGCAAAGATTTCCTATCGGGAAAATATGCAAAGAACCCTGAGACTGTTTTGAATCATTTCAAGAACAGTTCCCTGGATTAGAAAATTTCAGAGCCATTTAATTTCAAAGACAAATGCTCTGCTGACCTGAAAGAGGATAATAACGTTTACAGAAGGCTGGGGTTCAGAATCTGTTCCATCCTGACTTCAATTAATTGGATTTAATAGATGAGGTGGTGGCCCCAACTGGACTTGAACCAGTGACCAATCGATTATGAGTCGACTGCTCTAACCAACTGAGCTATGGGGCCTAATGATGAAGAGATCACCATTGTGCAGAAGTGCAATTCTATCAGAACTTCTAATGATTCGTTTTTAACCTTTCCTTCTCAAAAGACTGAGGCGTTGTCATAAATAGAATTAAGAAGGTGGTGGCCCCAACTGGACTTGAACCAGGAACCAGTGAGACACGAGAAAAAACTCTTCTATATCAATTCCGTAGTTAGCCGAACATAGATAAACATCTCCGAGTTCTAAAAGAACCTACATAGCACAACAAACTGTTAATCAGTCCGACTCCAGATAAAGCAAAGGCCGGAAAATTCCGGCCCCTACTTCGTGTTTTTAAATCTTAGTTATTGCTTCCGCCTTCCATGAAGCTCTTCAACTTATCCGAACGGCTTGGATGACGAAGCTTACGAAGGGCTTTGGCCTCAATCTGACGAATTCTTTCACGAGTAACATCGAACTGACGGCCGACCTCCTCCAACGTGTGGTCGGTGCTCATTTCAATGCCGAAACGCATTCTTAGAACCTTGGCTTCTCTCGGAGTCAGAGAATCCAGAACTTCCTTAGTGATCTCGGTAAGACTGGACTGCTGAGCGGCTTCCGCAGGAGCAACAGTTCCGAAGTCCTCCAAGAAATCTCCAAGATGCGAATCCTCGTCGTCACCGATCGGGGTTTCCATAGAAATCGGTTCCTTAGCGATCTTCAGGATCTTACGGATCTTATCTTCCGGCATATCCATTTTCTCAGCCAACTCTGCTGGATCCGGCTCAACACCGGTTTCCTGGAGGATTTGGCGAGAAATACGGTTCATCTTGTTGATGGTTTCAATCATGTGAACCGGAATACGAATGGTTCTGGCCTGGTCAGCAATAGATCTCGTAATAGCCTGACGAATCCACCATGTGGCATAAGTAGAGAACTTATATCCGCGGCGATATTCGAACTTATCAACAGCTTTCATCAAGCCGACGTTGCCTTCCTGAATCAGATCGAGGAACTGCAAACCGCGGTTGGTGTATTTCTTAGCAATAGAAATCACCAGACGAAGGTTAGCTTCGGTCATTTCGCGCTTAGCTTTTCTAGCCTTAGCCTCACCGGTTGCCATCTGGTTGTAAACGTCCTTCAGATCCTTCAGAGGCAGCGTTACAGCATTCTGAATATTCTGAAGCTGCTGCTGGAGATGCTGAATTTCAGGAAGCTTACGTTTGACGTCGATTGCGTAAGGCTTATCGCTCTCAGCAATTGCCTGAGACCATGCCAAGTTCGTTTCGTTGTCAAGGAATTCCTTGAGGAACAGCTCACGCGGCATCTTTGCACGATTGACGACGATGTCGTAAATACGGCTTTCGTACTTACGAACTTCTTCAACCTGCGTTTTCAGCATGGTGCACAAGCGTTCAACAGTGTTAGCTGTAAAGCGCAAAGAAAGCAGTTCTTCCTGGATTGCATCCTGGGCCTTAATAAAGGCAGGAGAACGGTAACCTTCAGCCTCGTAGGCATGCTTCAGATCTTGATAAAGCTCTTTGCAGTGGTCGAGTTTGGCAAGAACGACTGTCTTGAGTTCGTCAATCTGACCTGCCGTCATACCGGAAGCACCAATGTCCGTGCTTTCGTCGTCTTCAGCCACCTGCTCGCTGGCTTCTTCATCCAAACCGTCAACCAAGCCGTCCACGATCTGGTCGATCTGCATTGTGCCGTTTCTGACCTTTTCAGCGTCTTCCAAAATAGCAACGATCGTTGTCGGGCAGCCGGAAATAGCGTGAACCATGTGCTTCAAGCCGTCTTCAATTCGCTTTGCGATTTCAATTTCGCCTTCGCGAGTCAGAAGCTCGACGGAACCCATTTCTCTCATATACATTCTGACAGGGTCAGTCGTACGGCCAAATTCGCTGTCGACGGTGGCCAAAGCAGCTTCAGCTTCTTCTTCCGCTGCGTCGTCGCTGGCAGTCGGAACAGAATCGCCGATGAGCAAATCGTCTGCGGTCGGGGCCTGTTCGTAAACCTGAATACCCAAGTCAGCCAATGTCGAAATGATCTGGTCGATCTGATCCGGATCGACGATATTTTCCGGCATGTGGTCGTTAACTTCAGAGTAAGTCAGATAGCCTCTTTCCTTACCCATGCGAATTAACGCCTTAAGCTTGTTCAAACGAGTTTCTTTATCGTCTTCTTCATGATGAGCATAGCTACGGTTCAAGGCTTCTTTCATTGCCTTGTCACGTGCCTTGCCTTTTCCGCGAACAGAAGCCGGCGGAACATAGGACTCAGCGATTGCGACTTCTTCATCGATGGAGTCGTCGTCGCTATCACCAACCAAGTCGTCCTCAGTTGTCTCAACTTTTGCTTTTCTGCCGGGACGGCCGCGTTTGGCCTCAGGTTTTGCCTTTGCCGTTGTCTTTTTAGCAGCTGTTTTCTTAGCAGGAGCTTTTGCGGCTACGGCTTCGCCAGCAGTTTCGTCAGCTACGGCAGATTTAGCTGCTGTCTTTCGAGTTGTCTTTTTTACGGGGGTTTCTTCAGCAGCTTTAGAAGGTGTGGCTTTAGCCGCCGATGCCTTTCTCGTCGTTTTTTTAACCGGTTCTGCCGTCACTTCGGCAACCGTTTCTTCAGCAGCTGCCTTCTGAGTACGAGTTCTCTTTGCAGCTGTAGCTTTCGTTGCCGTTGTTTTAGCGGCTGTTTTCTTTGCAGCGGTCTTGGTTGCTGCAGTAGTTTCGGCTGCTCCTACTTTTTCTGTAGTATCAGCGCCTGCATTCGTAGTTGTCTTCTTAGTTGTTTTTTTGGCTGTTGCCATGTTCCACCTTATGATGACTACGCATCAAACGATCGAAAAAACAAAAGCGGAAAAAATGCACCGCAAAACTGCTCGTGTAAAATTCCGCCTGTCTTTAACGAATTAACCTGAAACGGCCGGTCGAAGGAAGCAAAAAATTTCAGCGGCCATAGCGTTGGACCGATACGTAAATCCTTCAACACCCGACTCAATTTCAGGGTTTTTAAAGCGCCTCCGATCTATCCTCGATCTCCTGGGCGCGCAAATAGCCCTACCGACTATTTTGGTAAGGTAATTTTACCATGCCTGTCAAGGCCCTTCCCTTAATTTTTGCGAATTCGTCGCAAATTGAGGAGTTTTTTGATAATCAGCTTAGGAGAATGTCGGGTAGGTTTTGCGAAGAACTTTTTCGACGAGAATGCCCCATACCGGAAGCATCCAAAGGAAGACCGCTGCAATAACGCAGCTTTGAGGCGCGCCGATCGTTGCCACAGGTACAGCACCGGCGATGGACCATGGAATCAACGGGGCAATGACAATTGCGGTGTTTTCCAATGAAGCGGCCATTTTGATTTTATCCGGCTGGATCTTATTGCAAAGCTGCTCGGTCAAAATAACTGCAAGCATCTGGTTGCAGGATAAAGCAGCCGTCGCCAAGGCGGTCAGCGTAATTGTCAGGAAAACGCCTGCCTTCGCACCGAGATAAGCAATGCCGCTTTCTAAACGTCTCAGCATCCCCGTCAACTCAAAAATCCCGGCAAACGTGCAGGAGATAGAGATGATGCAGCAACCCTGAATCATCGAAAGAACTCCGCCGCCGTTCATGAGACGCCCCACTTCAGGGGAAGCTGCCTGATATCCGCTGAATAAAATCTTGCAAAGTTCAATAGAACCTAAATCTCTCAAGAAAAGCGCTGTGACGAAAGCCGATGCGATACTCGCGATCATAGTGAGCTTAATGTCGGCCTTGAGCATGACCATCGTTAACAGAACGATGGCCGGAATCAAGGTCCAAGCAGACAGAATGTATTCCTGACTAAAAAGTTTTGTCAGGTCAATATCCGCGGCTTGGGCGCCCTGCCCGTTTCCTACAAAAAAGTAAATGAGACACGCAAGGAGGAACGGGATCAACCCAGTCCTCAGCATATTTTTAATGTTTTTATAGAGCTCCGTACCGGTAACAGCACAGACTAATTGCGCGCTGGTCGATACCGGAGAGCAGCGATCTCCTACATATGCACCGGCAAGAGCAGCTCCGCCGGCCCAAAACGGAGAGACGCCCATACCGACACACAGCGACATGGTAACTACACCCATCGTTGCCGCGGTACCAAAAGAAGTCCCGATCAGAGAACTCAAGGCGGCATTCAAAATAAAGGTGCCCAGGAGACTCCAAGAAGGAGAAATGATCTCGGAGGCATAGCTGACAAGGTAGGCGATCGTTCCGCTGGCTCGCCAGGACGCGGTCAACGCTCCGATTAAGAGCATCACTATGATGATGTTGCTGATCTTGGCAATGCTTTGACGGCAAGCCTTTCCGATTTCCTGCAGGCTAAAGCCGCGATAAAGGGCATAGCCGCAGAAAAGGAAAAACGCGAAAATCAGCGCGTAGAGGATCGATGTGCCTGTGAAGAGACAATAAAAAAGAGAGGCGCAAAAACTGCCGACTGTCAGAACTTCTAACATTCTTACTTCTCTCGTTTTCTCAGCAGAATATCGTTAATACCCGCATCAATGGATTTGATTTCTTTCTGGAGATCCTGATCGAGCTGCATCAAGTCTCTGAAAACTTTTCTGTCAGCGTCATCTAAGTTGCCCTTTGTCGACAAAGCCCGACGCTGCACCTCGACGCGATTCAGCTCCATCTGAAGAAGGATACGGCGGCATTCCAATCGCGCTGCTTCCAGCGGTGTTTGAAGTATCTGTCCTTGACTCAGCCCTTTTCGAATGACCGAATCAATGCCCTCTTCCAGTAAGAAGGTGGAAATCATTGAACGGGCCGAATCCATTTCTTTTTCGAAATTTTCATCGGCAGGTCCCGGAAGGTCAGCCAGGAACTGGGCAAGCGTGTGGCCGCTCTCATCCTCGTGCGTCACTCGCTCAATCACTTTGAACAACAATTCCGAAACCGGAGAATTGCTCTCAGACAGCTGCTCGGCGAGCATGCCTTCAAATTCCAGGGCCAGCTGAGGAAAACGCAGAAAGTTTCTTAGGAGTGCCATTAAAGGGGCGTCTGCCTTCGGAGGAATACTTCGTCCGGTCGACGTCGGAATCCGCGGCGTCTTATACCGGTCGTAGCCTCTTCCGAAGCTGTATCGCTGATTGCCAAAGCCGCTGGGTCTCTGAGGAGCCGCCGGCGGCAACACAGGAAAACCGAAATATTTACGGAGTTCGTCGGAATTCTTATAGCCGACTGCCGTGCTCAAACGTTCGATTAAGCCATCGCGCAGAAGCGGACTTTTTGTCTTACGAACGAGCGGAGATGCTTCTTCAATAAATGCGTTGCGGTCTTCAAGAACGGCTAAATCCAGTCCTTGAGACAATGCTTCAATCAGGTAACTGGAAAGCGGCAGCGCCTTTTTGAGCATCTCTTCGAAGGCGGGAGCGCCGGACTTCTTGACCAAACTGTCGGGATCTTCGCCCTCGGGCAGGAACACAAAACTGACTTTCTGAGCATCATCCAAGAGCGGAAGCGACAAATCCATCGCGCGCTTTGCCGCCTTACGCCCTGCCGCATCTCCGTCAAACGAGAAAATGACGTGATCGGTCATCTTAAGAAGGCGTTCAATATGCTCAGCTCGAATCGCTGTACCCAGTGGTGCACAGGCCTCTCCGAATCCGGCTTGAGAAAGCTGAATCACATCCATCTGGCCTTCGACCACGATGACGCGCTTTTTATCCTGAATGCTTTTGCGCGCTTCGTACAAACCGAAGACTTCGGAGCCTTTCGTAAAAATCGGAGTGTCGCCTGTGTTGATGTATTTAGGCTCTTCCCCGATCATGGTTCGCGCACTAAATGCAATGACTTGTCCGCGAATATTGCGGATCGGGAACATCAGGCGGTTGCGGAAGAAATCGTAGACATTTCCGCTTTGACCAGTTCGCTGAAGACCGGCCTCTAACAGCAAGGGCTTGAGATCAGGAGAGAAGACGGCGTCTAAGTTATGCCAGGCATCCGGCGAAAAACCGATTCCGAAACGCTCGATGGTTTCGTCTTTGAGTCCGCGGTCATGGAGATAATCTTGTGAGAACTTGTCGCTGTTGAATTTATCGCGGTAAAACTCCATTGCCCTCTGCATAATCTCGGACAAACGCGGTTTACCGCTCTTGGGTTTTGGTGCGCCGCCTTCATAGCGAACCTGCATGCTGAATTCGGAGGCAAGTTTTTCGACCGCATCGACAAACGGAAGATTCTCATACTTCATTAAGAAGCTGATGGCGTTGCCGTGTTCTCCGCAGCCGAAGCAGTGATAGAAGCCGCGTTCGCGGTTCACCGAAAAGCTGGGACTTTTTTCATTATGAAAAGGGCAGCATGCCCAGGCCGAAGCTCCTTTTTGCTGCAAAGGAACTCTTCGGTTGACGACCTCGTAAATGTCTGCTCGGTCAAGCAGTTCTTTAATAAAAGACTGTGCGATCAAGAATCAAACTCTCACAAGAAAAGGCGGGGGACGGAAACTGTTTTGAAAGATCCGGCCGCTATAAACAAAAAGACGTCCCGCAGGACGTCTTTTATAAAATCTCCCAGCTTACTGAGCCAGTCTTGCCTTAAGCAGTGCGGAAACTCTGCCCATGTCAGCTTTGCCTGCAACCTTCGGCTTGATCATTCCCATGGCTTTGCCCATGGCGGCCGAGCCGCTGAGTCCGGCGGAAGTCACAACCTCATCAACGATTTTCTGAATTTCTTCATCAGAAAGCTGGGCGGGCAAATAGACTTCGAACGTCTTAATTTCCGCTGACTCTTTATCAGCCAAATCTTTACGATTCCCGGCCAGATATTGTTCAACTGAGTCTTTGCGCTGCTTGATCAATTTTGCAATGATCTGCTGAATGACAGCATTATCTGCGGTGATCTGCTCGTCGACTTCTTTCTGTTTGATCGAAGAAAGAAGCATACGAAGCGCGCTCAGTTTCTCTTTGTCATGAGCGCGCATCGCGTCGCGCATATCAGAGGTGATCTGGTCTTTTAAACTCATAACTGCCTCTGTTTTGAAGTGCTTGAAGAATTAGTAGAGCTTCTTCGGGAGCATCATGCTACGAAGACGCTTGTAGTGACGCTTGATAGCGGCAGCTTTTTTGCGTTTGCGTTCAGCAGTCGGTTTTTCATAGAATTCGCGAGCGCGAAGTTCAGTTAAAAGACCGCTCTTTTCGATCGTGCGCTTAAAGCGACGAAGAGCTACTTCAAAAGGTTCGTTTTCTTTAACACGGATTGTGGGCATCGAGCACCTAAACTAAATAACTGTTTAAAAATAGTTTCTTGGTTGAGTACGCGGAATGCACAGGCCTTCCCCTACTCGAAAGTCAGCAATTCTAATGCATTTTTCACTTCCGTGCCTTAACTATCTCATTTAAGTAACAATTTATTTGACCCGAGAGTGCGGAAAGACGGTCGTTTTCTCAACCGAAAAGATCGATTTGAGCAGATAACGCGGCACCTATTTTTCTCGCGACCCACAATAGATTCTTCTTTTGCTGAAGGAGCAGAAAAATGGACAATGATTACTCATGGACAAAATTTAATCCTGCGGCCGCACGAAAACTTTGTGCGTACTCCGACCGCAGGGAGGAACTCTTAACCTGGCTTTATTCAGCACTTCCTGAAGAAACGAATTACCTTCATGGTCCGAACCACAAAAAGCTGACGGATATCGATCCTTTCACGGTCTTCGGCGTGATGAACCGTCACATCTCTCAGGAAAAGAAAGCTGAAGTTGCAAAGAGTTTCAAAATTTTCTTTAAAGTTGACGAGCCTTCACCGACGGACTTCCACGGCGTTTCTCCGCTCAACAACGAAAACTCGATGTTTTTCGGTTTCAAGGACGGCAAGACCAAAGAGGACATTAATAATCTGTGGACTTTGTTCTTAGGCCTTTTCGGCAAGAACGATCAGGTTGCCGGTCTCTTTAATGAGATGACGCGTCATCAGTACGGGATCAAGTTCAACTTGACCATGGGTATGTATTGGGTCTGCCCGACTAAATATTTTCCTTTGGACGGTCCGAGCCGCAAATATCTCAATGCCAGAGGCGTTGCCGTTTCCGAACAAGTTCCGACTTACGATGAATTTGTGAAGATCAGTGAAGAAGTCAGACAAAAACTTTGCGGCGACTCAACGGCAGACGATGCATTTGCCATCGTAACCCGCGATATCTACTACAGCACCCACAAGGCTCAGTAAGGCTAAAATTTGAACTTAGCTTATTTCCTTCGACGACAAAGAGAATGCTGATCCTCGGAATTGAATCTTCCTGTGACGAAACGGGTGTTGCCCTTTACGACACGGACAAAGGTCTTATTGCAGATGCACTTCATACGCAAATCGAAATGCATCGTTTATACGGCGGCGTCGTGCCCGAACTTGCCAGCCGCGACCACATTCGCCGCATTATTCCTTTGCTCAACGAGGTAATGAAAAAAGCCGGTAAGACACCGCAGGATTTGGATGCCGTTGCTGTTACGGAAGGTCCGGGACTTGCCGGGGCACTCCTCGTCGGAAATTCCGTGGCTTACGGTATCGGGCTTGCGCTGAATATTTCTGTAGTCGGTATTCATCACTTGGAAGGACACCTTCTCTCTTCGCTTTTAGCTGAGGATAAACCGTCGTTTCCTTTCGTTGCCCTGCTTGTTTCAGGCGGACACACTCAAATTATGGAAGTTCGCGCCTTAGGCGACTACGAGCTGCTGGGAGAAACGCTGGATGATGCGGCCGGAGAGGCTTTCGATAAAACGGCACAGGCGCTCGGCTATTCTTATCCGGGCGGTCCTGCCGTCTCTGCTTTGGCTGAGAAAGGCACGCCCGGCGCCATTGAGCTGCCGAGACCTTTGATTCACGCACCGAACTTGGATTTCAGTTTTTCCGGTCTTAAGACAGCGGTTATGAACACGGTCCGCAAAGAACCGAAGCCTTTGTCTCAGGAATTCAAAAACAATCTGGCGCGAGCCTTTGTTGATTCCGTCACAGATGTTCTGGTGACGAAGTGTCTGAAAGCACTCAAGAAAACCGGCAATAAATCGCTGGTGGCCGCAGGCGGTGTCAGCGCGAACAAACAGCTTCGAGCTCGTTTAACGGAAGCCTGCCGGAGACGCGGCGTCAAAGTCTTCTTCCCGCCCCAGAATCTTTGTACAGATAACGGCGCGATGATTGCAGCTGCCGCAGGTGCTCACTTAGCGGAAATTAAAGATTTAAGGAATAAGAAACAGGGCGGATTTTCTATTAAGCCGAGATGGTCGCTGGAGCATCCGAACGATAACGATTAGTGGCGGCGGGGACCGGAAGATTCCGGTCGAACTCCGCAAATACCGTACTTAGCAAAAGAGCCGGGATCAAAAACCCCGGCTCTTTCCATATCTTTCCAAAACTTACTGCTGAAGACTACTTTTCAATCGCGCATCCGACTTCGACGGCGCCCAATTGATCCTTCAGCACTTTCGGATCAATCTTGACGTTATAACCGCGCCTGCCGCCGTTGATATAAATAAACGGCAAACCCAAAATTGTTTTTTCGACGTAGACCGGCATGTTCTTCTTTGTACCGAACGGCGAGGTTCCCCCGACTTGATAGCCGGAATTTTTTTCGGCGATTGCAGGCTTGCAAGGTTCGATATGTTTACGGTTCGTTTGACGAGCCAGGTTCTTAGTGGAGACTTCGCGGTCACCGTGCATCAGGATGACAAGCGGTTTTTCATGTTCGTCCTGCATGATGAGCGTCTTTACGACGTTGTGTTCATCCACACCGAAACACGCGGCCGCCTGAGCCGTGCCGCCGTGTTCCACGTATTCATAAATTCCGTCTTCGAAAGGCACTTTATGCTGCTTCAGCCACATAGTTGCCGGGGTGGCAGAAACATGTTCTTTTTTACTCATTCAAACTCCTCACATGTTTTGCTGTTCGTGCTTGAGAAGCCAACATTTTATTGAGAGATTGTCGGCGGAATGCGCGAATCCGCCCAAATTGCTCTTTCCGACAACACGATGGCAACCGACAAAAATCGGCAGCGGATTGTCTCCGCAGGCGGAACCCACAGCACGAGGAGAGCTGTTGAGGTTATCAGCAATTTGTCCGTAGGTCACGGTATCACCGGCTTTAACCTTGGCAATCTCCTTCCAAACCTGACAGCGAAATTCCGTGCCGTCCTCACTGGGCTTCCAATTGTCCAAGGCTTGTACACTGCCTCCCAAATAAGACTTCAGGGCCTTAACCGCCTTATGTTCGGCAAAACTTCCGAGATCTTCTTCGACAGCTTCTTCAGACAACTCGCATCTGACAAGCTCATCACCTTCAAATGTCAAAAGGATCGAACCGAACGGAGCATTCAAACAAGCCTGATTACTTTTGATTGTCACGAGCATTCTCCAAGTCCTTCTTCCACAAGCCCTTCGGCAGCGGGAACTTCACGTCTTCCTGCTGTCCGGTCATGGTTCCGACTTCGTCGGCGCCCAGTGTTTTGAGTTTCTCGACGATTTCGTCGACCAAGATTTCCGGGGCGCTGGCGCCAGCCGTAATGCCGACCCTTTCTATGCCTTCAAACCAGTCAGGATTAATTTCACCTGCATCGTCCAACAAGTAAGCCTTTGTGCCGGCGCCTTCGGCGACTTCTCTCAATCGATTGGAATTCGAGCTGCTCTTTGAGCCGACCACCAGTACGAGATCTACGCGGCGGGCCAACTCTTTAACCGCGTCCTGACGGTTCTGGGTGGCGTAGCAAATGTCTGCTTTTTTAGGCTCTGCAACCAGGGGAAAGCGCTTTTTTAATTCCTGAATCAGCTCCTTGGCATCATCGTAGGAAATCGTTGTCTGACTAACGTAGGCGACTTTTTCCGGGTTCTCGACCTCAAGATCCCAGACCTGAGCAGGTTTTTCAATGACATTGATTTCCGAGTCAACCTGTCCGACCGTCCCTTCTACCTCTGGGTGGCCGGCATGTCCGATCATGATGATGCGGTAGCCCTGCTTATGCATCTTGGTGACTTCCATATGAACTTTGGTCACGAGAGGGCAGGTCGCATCGTAAATGGTCAGATCCCGGGCTCTGGCTTTTTCTTCAACTGATTTCGGTACGCCGTGTGCGGAAAACACGAGAACCGAACCGTCAGGCACTTCGTCAATTTCATTTACAAAAATCGAGCCTTTTTCTCTCAGTGAATTAACCACGTGTTTGTTATGGACGATTTCATGGCGGACGTAGATCGGCGCACCATGCACTGCAAGTGCTCTTTCGACAATCGCAATCGCGCGATCAACACCGGCGCAGAAGCCTCTTGGTTGGGCCAGCAGAATTTTCATATTTTTTAACGGAAAAAACAGATCAAATGTTCTTACATATTAATAGAAACGCTGATTTTTCGATTCGGATTCTTATCTGACGACGGAGGTCATTCCTGTCCGAGACAAGAAGAATCACGGCTTCCGCGCTAAATCGTCTTCGAAAAGCGTAAGTCATTGATCCGTCAATTTACTCCTTCGGACCTATGATCAGAAAATAAGTGTCGGAGCCCAATGCAAAAAGTTTGAAAAATCAGTATAATCGCTGTTTTTGGTTCTCCCCGAGGCAGTATTTCGGCGCGAGAAAAGTTTTTTATAACAGTTATTATTCTGGAGAGTTAGCGATGGCACGAGTGTGTCAAGTCACCGGCAAGGCTCCCATGGTTGGCAATCGCGTCTCGCACGCGAATAACAAGACCAAGCGCCGCTTCATGCCCAATCTGCAGTACCGCCGTTTTTGGGTTGAAAGCGAGAATCGCTGGGTTCGTTTGAGAGTTACTAACGCTGCATTGCGTACGATTGATAAGAACGGCATTGAAGCAGTTCTGGCGGACCTTCGCGCCCGCGGCGAAATCTAATAGGAGTTCACCATGGCGAAAGGTATTCGTGAAAAAATCAAACTGGCTTCTACCGCCGGTACAGGTCACTTCTACACAACCACTAAGAACAAACGCAATTCTAGTGGCAAGATGGAAATGTCCAAGTACGATCCGGTTGCCCGCAAGCACGTGATCTACAAAGAAACCAAACTGAAGTAATTCGGCAAGGTTTTAGAAAACCGAGGCGCAAGTCTCGGTTTTTTATTGCCTAAAAAAGGGCACAGAAACTGAAATATTGCAGAAGTTAGGGTATCTAGCAGAGGCCGGCCTCTGAACTTAAGGCGGCCTCCCTAGAATTCTGTTTCTTCTTCGTCATCGTAATCCTGTTCCTTTTCCGGCTCAGCGTCAGGAACAGGAACCCCGAGAGCTTCAAATAACTTCCTTCTTTTCCCTGCGATTTCTCCGAAGTAATAGCCTCCGCAGAATTTGGTCTGCATCACATTGTTCAAGGAGTCCAGAACTCTGCAGTCTCCGTCATAAACCATCGGCAAGGCGGTGTTCTTTTTGCACTCCTCACTGTATTTTCTCAGTCTCGTTCTGACGATCATTGCAATAGAGGTCGCTAAGAACTGCCCAAACGTTTTACCTGTTAATGACTCGTTATCCGAGACTCGATTTCGAGAGCAGCCCAATCGGGATTTGAGCGTTTTAAATGTATCTTCAACGATCCAGCGTTCCTGGTAAGCGCACCAAGCTTTTCCGGCATCGGATATTTCGTCGCTCACGAGCACCCGGTAGCCTTTGTAGCGGAGCTTTTGATCCACTTTTTTATTGTCGATGCTGTAGCTGACGGCATCGTCTTGCTCATGTTTTTCAAACACTTCTTCTAATAAAGTTTGTTCGTTTTCATCGAGCGCCTTTCCGTTGGCTAACTTTTCCCGGACGCGATCGATTCTCTCGAACAGCCCTTGTCTGGCGTTCTCAGCAATTTGTCGATCGAAGTAGATGTGCCAGTAAAGCTCCTCGCTCTCCTGCGTCTTTTTTGTGGATTTCTGATTTTTTACAGGACTAGGCTCGTAAATCCAATTGATTTTCTTTGTCACCTGGAAGACCTGGGTATACCAATCCCTCCGGTTTAAGTCCTGCAGATTGAGCCTTTCTTCATCAATGAGTTCTTGAGTAAGACTGCCGGAGATCCCGCATTTCATATTGAACAGGAACCCGACTTTATTTCTCAGGCAGTCATTGATATTTTTTGTGCCGCTGTAGCCGCGGTCAGACACAAGGACGACATTTTGGATGCCTAGTCGGGAGTTATCAGCGACAACTCGTTTGACAGTTTGTCCATCCGAAACGCTTACATCGTAGGTTCGATAGACGATGGGCAGCCCGCTTTTGGACTCAACCAACATCAGCAGATTAATTTGAGGAAGGTTGTCCTCGTCTTTATTCCTGCCTCTTTCTACGTTTGGCAGTTTATTAGCGTAGCTGGAAATGGAAGTCGAGTCTAAAGCCAATGTCAGCTTGTCATCATCTCCAACCTCTCTCTTCTGTTCTATTAAGCCTTCCTGTAGAGCTGAGAAGTACTTTTCTATCTGTTGCTTTTTGATTTTCCTAAAAATCCTGCCTATTGAAGATGGATGCAAAGGCGCTCCCCACGGCAGGCGAGTTGCCTCGGCAAAGGTCGGATATTTGGAAATATTGTTGTCTTGGTTAAGGATTATGAAGTACGCAATCGATAAAACTTTTAGATAGTCCCGGCGCTGAGGAAAGGCTGTTTTGAGAGCTTCTCCAATGGGAGATTGAACAACGAGCTGATCCAGTGCCCAGGTAGCTCCCGCGTGCAGTTGTTTGACTTCCATTGCCTGAGAAAGCGTAAAGCCGCCTTCGTTCATGGGAGTAAAGACATAATCTTTACCTTTGCGTTCACAGATAAAGTCCCTCAATTCCGGGCGCTCAGCTAAAAAATGGTCATCCCATCGGATTCTTCCCTCTTTCTCGCCTGAGGTGACAGTGCCGACTTTCTTGAAGCTGGCGCGGTAACTTCTCTTTTTCTCCGGGTCCCATTTGTTCTTGTAGGTGTAAACGTAGAAAGCCGAAGGGCTCTTTTTAATGATGAGCGGAGGAAGCTGGGGCGTTTTCATAATTAAAATAGATTATCCAGTTAGGTAATCTAGTATAACATAAAAAATCCTTTTACTCCACTGAAATAAAAGGATTTTTTTTGATTTTTAAACTTTTAGTGCTCTAGTTTCGCAATTTTTCAGCAGAAAACTCGCGGTTTTGAGAACTACAAGACCGCGAGTTTTGTTCTTCAGAACTTAGGCTTTTGCCTGCTCCGTCACCTCTTCCTTCGCTTCTTCAGAAGGTTTGTCTGCCTGAACAGCTTCGGCGGGAGCACCGGTTTCTGGCTGACCTTCTTCTTTTTGTTCAATTGCCGGAACGTCGGAAGCTTTGTCTTCTTCGGCCTTCGGAGCCTTGCGTTTGGATTCGGGTTTTACTTTTTCGAGCACAGCACCGAAGAATCCGTCGGTACCGTTGAGCTGAGGCAGCATCGCGAAGAAGTCACCGAATCTCTGAGCTTGATAGGGAGAGATTTCGATTCCCTGCTTGCCTAAGATTTCGTAAGAATTCAACAGGCGGAAATCGGGATTTTCAGCCAGGAAATCATTGATAACGTCCTGGTTTTCTCTCTGCAGAATCGAGCATGTCGCGTAGACCAAACGGCCACCGGCTTTCAGCATCTTGGCCGCAGAGCGAATCACGGATTTCTGAATCTCATTAATTCGATCAAGCTCTTCTTCTCCGAATCTCCACTTCAGATCCGGATTGCGGCGATACGTTCCGGTGCCGGAACACGGAGCGTCGACCAAGACTCTGTCCATCTTGCCGTAGAGTCTCTTCACACGCAGGTCGTGTTCATTGCGAATCACGGCAGGATGAATATTGGACAAACCGGCACGACGCATACGCGGTGTCAGACCGGCCAGACGCTTTTCGTTGACGTCGAAAGCATAGATGCGGCCCGTGGATTTCATCAGAGCGCCTAAAGCCAAAGTCTTTCCGCCGGCGCCCGCGCAGAAGTCGCAAACCATTTCGCCGCGTTTGGGCTGAACCAGACGAGCAATCAGCTGGGAGCCTTCATCCTGAACGTCAACCTTGCCTTCTTTATAAATCGGCCACTGAGTCAGTGCCGGCTTAATGTTCAAACGAACGCATTCCGGAGAGTACTGACCCTTTTCTGCCTGAACACCGTGCTGAGTCAGCTCTTCGATGACTTCATCAGGCGTCGCTTTGAGCGTGTTGACTCTCAGATCCAGAGGCGCACTCTGCTGCATGGCTTCAAACAAAGCTTTGTGGTCGGTGTACTGAACCACGGCTTTGTCGTAGAGCCATTTCGGCACTTCGGCCTGAATTTCTTTCGGAGCCTCGGAATTCTTCGGTCGAAGCATATTCTTCAGAGGTTCCTTTTCGCGTCCGAGGGTGGAATCCGGAATGCTGTCGATGCCGTACTGCAGCGCGAGCGTGAGCAGCCCGGTGAGCTTCGGTGCTTTAGCCGGGCAAACGGGCGCCATACGCCAAGTGATCATCGAGAGATGACGCATCGTGTAGTAAATGGCTTCGGCAATAATGGTTCTTTCGCGCGGACCGAGATGACGAGCGTTTTTGAAATAAAGACTCATCAGGACGTCTGCCGGTCCGTCGAGCTTCAAAATTTTGCGAAGAGCCTTTGCGAGTTCGTCCACAATCAGCGAAGTAATACGAACTTCGCCGTTGTGCGTGCTCTTCATTCGAGGATTAGGCGCCTTCTTCGGATCATGCGTTCTTCTTTCTTCCGGCGACATACGAGCCAAACGTTCTTTGGCTGCACGCTGACGATCCGTCAAATGACGCTTGGGCGCTTCCCGGCGTCTGCCCGGGCGAGCGGCCCCGCTTCTATTCGTTTTAGATTCCAATTTATTACTCCGTGTGGCAGAGCGGTTCAGCCGAGAATCGCAAGTTCCTGACTTGCTCCTCTATCCATGATCGTTCTGCCGTTTTCTAATCTGACTCTTCCTTCGGCAACAAGGCGCACGGCGCGAGGATAGAGGATATGTTCCTGCTTCAAAACCCTCGCCGCCAATTCATCGGGTGTATCACCTGCGAGAACGGGCACTGCCGCCTGTCCTACGATTGCGCCTCCGTCTAATACTGCCGACACAAAGTGAACAGTAACACCATGAATTCGAATTCCGGCTTCTAACGCCCTTTCATGGGTATGAAGTCCGGGGAACATGGGAAGCAGTGCAGGATGAATGTTGAGAATTCTTCCTTCAAATGCATTAACGAACAACGATGTCAAAACTCTCATGAAGCCGGCCAGAACAATAAGGTCGGCATCAAAATCCTCGCAGGCCTTGATCAGCTCTTCTTCAAAAGCTTCACGAGTCGGATATTCCTTGTGATCGATCACTTTAAAAGGAATGTTGTTTTCCTTTGCAAAAGTGAGTCCGCCGGCTTCCGGGCGGTTAGAGATCACGCCGGAAATTCGGACGCCGTACTTCTCCGGCCAATTTTCCTGAACGGAACGCTCGTAAACCGCTTTGAAATTACTGCCTCTTCCTGAGATTAAGACAACGATATTTTTAGACATGATGGGATGTGTTCGTAACGAATACCGAGATTTTGCCACTGTTCTCCGTTGGTTTTGAAAGAAAGGGCTTTTCTAACAAGAATTTTCATATTCGTCCGTCCGAGCCTTCGCCGAGTGTCTTTTATAATCAGTGGTTCGGACCATTTTTACTCGTGTCCGAATTCTGTTTTTGAAACTGATTATTTTGTTCACGGAACATTAAGGATGAAAAAGGTTTTTAGAGGACTGCCGAGCCCTGAAGAACGACTTGACTGTGCGGTTGCCATCGGTAACTTCGACGGAGTTCACCGCGGCCACCAAGCTCTTCTTCATGAAGTTGTTGAAGCAGCGCACGCCAGACTGCTCTGCCCGGCTGTTTTAACTTTTGAACCTCATCCGCGCGAATTTTTTAATCCCGAAGACGCACCGCGCCGCATCTCGAGTCTGCACGATAAAGTGGAAGCCATCGAAGCCTGCGGTATCCAGCGTGTTTACATTCTTCGCTTTAACGAACATTTAGCTTCGCTCTCTCCCTGCGACTTTGTGAAGGAAATCCTTGTGGACGGACTTCATGCGCGCTGGGTGACGGTCGGAGAAAATTTCCGTTTCGGAGACAAACGCGCCGGCGACATCAAGCTTTTGGAACAGCTGGGAAAAGAGTTTCACTTCGAAGTTCATCCTATGCCGATGCTTTTCCACACGCATGCGCCGATCTCGAGCTCCCGCATCCGTCATGCTCTTGCCGAGGGAGATATTCCGACAGCCAACTACATGTTAGGGCGTCCCTACATGATCAGCGGTCGGGTTCTTCACGGCAAACAGCTCGGACGCACTCTCGGATTCCCGACGATCAATCAGCGTATTCTGCCGCCGCATTCCAAAGCCAAACCTGCCATTGAAGGCGTTTATGCCGTCAAAGCGCACGGTATCGGCCCTCGGCCGATTGAAGGCGTGGCCTGTGTCGGAAGAAGACCGACGGTTGACGATCACGGCGAGTACCTCCTGGAAACTCATCTCTTCAATTTCCACGGGGATCTTTACGACCAAGATGTTAAGGTCGAATTCTTCTCTAAGATTCGAGATGAGAAAAAATTCTGTTCTCTTGAAGAACTGCGTGCAGCAATTGCCGACGATCAGCTCAAAGCCAAACAGATCTTAGGACTTCGTATCTAATTTTCGATTAACCCTTGAAGAGCCCGAGGGGGCCAAGGACTAAAATGACTGATTCTTCTCAGAAAAAGCAGCCTCAGACTGAAGAAAAAAAATATCCTCTGAATTTATCCGACACACCCTTCCCGATGCGCGGCAACTTGCCGAAGCGCGAACCGGCCTGGATTAAAGAATGGCTAGAAAAGGACGTGTACGGCAAAGTTCGTGCCGCACGCAAAGGTGCAAAGCGCTTCCTTCTGCATGACGGCCCTCCCTATGCCAACGGAAACATTCACGTCGGCCACGCAGTCAACAAGATTTTGAAGGACATCATTCTTAAATCCAGAACATTGGAAGGCTTTGATGCTCCGTACGTACCGGGCTGGGACTGCCACGGTATGCCGATTGAAATTCAGATCGAAAAGAAATACGGTAAGAATCTTCCGAAGGAAGAAGTCATGGCCAAGTGCCGTGCCTACGCCAAAGAGCAGGTGAAGTCTCAGATGGCCGGCTTCCAGAGACTCGGCGTGTTGGGTGACTGGAATGATCCCTACCTCACCATGCGTCCGGAAACCGAAGCAGAAGAAATTCGCGCTTTAGGCGAAATTCTCGGTAAAGGATTTATCTACCGCGGCCTGAAACCCGTGAACTGGTGCTTTGACTGCCAAAGCGCTCTGGCCGAAGCGGAAGTTGAATATAAGGATCGTCAGTCTCCGACATTAGACGTTGCTTTCCCGATTTCCGATGAAGACAGGGGCAAGCTCGAAGACATCTTCGGCGTCAAGCTGGAAAAACCGACCGCCGTCGTTATTTGGACAACGACACCGTGGACCATTCCTGCCAACCAGGCTTTGAACATGCATCCGGATCTGGAGTACGTTCTCGTTGAAACTCCGAACCGCAGCTTCATTCTTGCCGAAGGCCTCTATGAAGAAGCCCTCAAGCGCTACGGCATGGAAGGAAAAGTTATCGCCAAAGCCAAAGGCGAAGCCTTCAAGGGCATCCGTTTCAAGCACCCGCTGGCAACCCTCGATCCTTTCTACGACCGTTTCTCTCCGGTTCTGCTGGCCGACTACGTCGAATCCACTTCCGGTACCGGCATCGTTCACTCCGCACCCGCCTACGGTGTGGATGACTACATCTCCTGCAAGAGCGCCGGCTTCACCAACGACGAGATCCTGAATCCGGTCCAGGGCAACGGCGAATACGCCGCCTCCCTGCCGCTCTTCGGCGGCCTAAACGTCTGGAAAGCCAAAAACAAGATTCTCGACACGATCGCCGTCACAGGCAATCTGCTGTCCCGCGGCGAAGTCATGCACAGCTACATGCACTGCTGGCGCCATAAGACACCTTTGATTTATCGCGCCACCAATCAGTGGTTTATCCGTATGGACGAGGCTAACGCTGATACCCAGGGCGTCATCAACAAAAACGACCCGAAGGATCCGCTACGCAAGACCGCTTTGGAAGCCGTTGAAGCAACTCAGTTCGTTCCTGAATGGGGCGAAGTCCGCCTGCACAACATGATCGCCAACCGTCCTGACTGGTGTATTTCCCGTCAGAGAAACTGGGGCGTTCCTCTGCCCTTCCTCATCCATAAGAAAACCGGCAAACTGCATCCGGAAACGATGAAGATTCTCAACAAAGTCGCTGACGTCGTCGAGAAAGAAGGCATTGAAGCCTGGACACGTCTGACACCGACTGAACTCACGGATCTGGAACCGGAAATGTACGAGAAGTCCAAAGACACGCTCGACGTGTGGTTTGACTCCGGTACAACCCACATGACCGTGATGAGAGGCTCTCACGCCGATAAGCTGACCTACCCTGCCGATCTGTATCTTGAAGGCAGCGACCAGCACCGAGGCTGGTTTCACTCTTCTCTGCTCACGGGCTGCGCCATCGACGGCCGTGCTCCCTATAAAGGACTTCTGACACACGGCTTCACCGTTGACGAACAAGGCCGCAAGATGAGCAAATCGCTCGGCAACGTGATTGCTCCGTCTGAAATCAACGATAAGTACGGCGCCGAAATTCTTCGTCTGTGGGTTGCCTCTTCTGACTACACCGGAGAAATTTCTCTGGGCGAAAAGATCCTTAAGGGAACTGTTGACGCTTATCGCCGCTTCAGAAACACGATCCGCTTCCTGCTTGCCAACACCAGCGACTTCGACATCAAGAAAGATGCCGTCCCTGTTGAAGAAATGGTTGAATTGGATCGCTGGGCCATTGCCCGCATGAAATCGCTTCAGGAAGAAATTCTGGACAAGTACGACCATTACCAGTTCCACACTGCTTATGCAGCTCTGCAGCTCTTTGCGAGCGGCGACTTGGGCGGCTTCTACTTGGATATCCTCAAGGATCGTCTCTATACCACTGCACCTGACAGCGCGGCTCGTCGCTCTGCTCAGACCGCTTTGTGGTACATCACGGATGCGCTCTTGAAACTGCTTGCTCCAGCGCTTTCGTTTACCGCTGAAGAGGCTTACGCCGTCTTCAATCCGGAAAACAAAGGCACGATCTTCGTTGAACGCTATGCCGAGCTGCCGAATGTTAAGGAAGGCGTTGAACTGCTCAACAAGTGGTCCATCATCCGAGATCTTCGTTCGAACGTTCAGATGGAAATCGAACGTCAGCGTGAAAAAGGTCTGATCGGTTCTTCTCTGCAGGCTGAAGTTTCTCTGAAGCTGCCGCAGGAAGAATACGACCTGATCAAGGGTTTGGGAGACGAAGCTGCTTTCGTTATGATTACCAGCAAAGTCACACTTGACGGCGTCAGCCCTGAGCGCGTCATTACGGTAAAACCCAGCGAAGCCAAGAAGTGCGAACGCTGCTGGCAGTACAAGGAAAGCGTCGGTGAGGATAAAAACTATCCGACACTGTGCTGCCGCTGCGTCGGCAACCTCTTCGGCACGCCTGAAACCAGACGCTTTGCCTAATGAGAAAAACTGTCTCTTCCGTTAGACAGTGGAACTGGCCGGCCCTCTTGGGCTGGCTGGTTTTTGCACTGGCATTAACCGGTTTCGATCAGTGGACCAAAAACTGGATTCAGCATCGCCTCATTACCGGTGATGTCGATCGAATCACGGATTTCTTCAATTTAGTCGTCGCGTACAACAGCGGGGCAGCTTTTTCCTTCTTAGCCGATGCCGGCGGCTGGCAGCGTCCGCTTTTTGCCGGACTTGCCATCGTTGTGAGCTTGGTGATCTGCGTGATCATTGCCCGCAACAGCTCCCGCAAATTTCTTTGTCTGGGTCTTGCTCTGGTTCTTTCCGGCGCGCTCGGCAACGCCTGGGACCGATTCACTATCGGTGTAGTCGTAGACTTTTTAGACTTCCATGTAGGCTCCTACCATTGGCCGGCTTTCAATGTCGCCGATATCTGCATTTGCTGCGGCGCCGGCATTGTCGTCCTGGCTGAGTTCTTCGGAAAGAAGAATTAATCGGAGATTGAAAATGTCTCTTCAGGGAAAACATATCCTTTTAGGCGTCACAGGCGGTATCGCCGCATACAAAGCCTGTGAACTTCTCCGTCTGCTCGTGAAAGCCGGCGCCGATGTTGAGGTCATGATGACCAAAGCGGCTGCGCAGTTTGTTGGGCCGCTGACGTTTGAGACACTCAGCGGGAAGCCGGTCGCCGAGGATATGTGGGATCCTAAAATGCGGCTTCCGCATATTTCTCTTCGCAAGAATAAGGATCTTATCGTCGTCGCTCCGGCAACGGCCAATATCATCGCGAAAGCAGCTAACGGTATTGCCGACGACTTGGTTTCCAGCACCTTGCTTGCACGGGAGTGTCCGCTGATGCTTTGCCCGGCTATGAACGTGCAGATGTGGAGAAATCCGGCGACGGTTCGAAACGTTCGAACCCTAAAAGGGGATGGCGTTCTGTTTTCCGGTCCGGAAGCCGGCAACCAGGCCTGCGGAGATGTCGGTGAGGGACGTCTGCGGGAACCGGCACAAATTCTGGAAGATGTTGAAGCCTTTTTTACACCTTCGATCCTTTCCGGAAAGAAAGTCCTAATGACTGCGGGCCCGACATTTGAGCCTTTTGATCCGGTTCGAGGGATCACCAACGGATCTTCCGGGCGACAGGCAGCTGCTATTGCTGCCGCTGCAATTCGCGCCGGCGCCGAGGTCACGATTGTCAGCGGTCCGGTTTGCGTGTCCTACCCGGACAAAGCAGCGGTTATCCCCGTTCGGCAGGCTCAAGAGATGTTTGAGGCAGTCAAAAAAGAACTGGCTGAACACACGCCCGATACCTTTATCGGCGTCGCTGCGGTAGGCGACTGGCGTCCGGTCGAATACTCGGAAAGCAAACTCAAGAAGGAAAAAGGTCAGGATACATTAACGATCAAGCTTATTAAAAATCCCGACATTCTTTCCTATGTCGGCCATTCCGGCCTGTGCTCGGCGGTTATCGGTTTTGCTGCCGAGACAGACAATCTTGCTGAAAACGCACGCAAGAAGCTCGACTCTAAAGCGGCGGATATGATTGTCGTCAATCCGGCGTCTGCGATCGGAAGTACCCAAAATCAGGCTTCTTTTGTCACCAAAAACGGAATCGAGGCCAAAGAGCTCAGTTCTAAAGCCGAACTTGCCGAAGAGATTATTGAAGCCCTTGCCGACCTTCTTAAAAAGAGAGTGATTTAATCCTATGAAACTTCAAATTAAGATTTTGGATCCGAAGATCCGCGAAAAAATGCCAAGCTACGCTTCGCTCGGCTCTGCCGGATTAGATCTTCGTGCCGTGATGGATGAACCGCTGGTCCTCCAGCCCGGTGAAACCAAGCTCATCAAAACCGGTCTTGCGATCTACATCGGCGATCCCGGTTATGCAGCTTTAATCCTCCCTCGTTCGGGTCTCGGTCATAAACACGGCATAGTGCTCGGCAACTTAGTCGGACTTATTGACTCGGACTACCAGGGCGAATTAATGGTCTCCTGCTGGAACCGTTCTCAGACACCCTTCACCATCGAGCCAATGGAACGAATTGCCCAGCTAGTTATTGTCCCAGTCGTTCAGCCGACTTTTGAAGTGGTCGACGAATTTGTCGCCACGGAACGCGGAACCGACGGTTTCGGTTCTTCAGGTCGTCATTAAGACCAAAAACAAACTTATCCAGCCGGCTGAAATGTCGGCTTTTTTGTCTCCTTAGCGAGCATCGTCAACGTGTCAATTTCAGTTAATGCACGGGTAAAATTTTTACAACTCTTACAGATTCGGCTATTACTTGTGGTGTAACTGCAACGTTTTTTACGAAAGAGGAAAAATTTCAATCTTGATAATATAAGCACTCTGCCCCGAGAAAACCGCCTTTATAAGAGAAAATACAATAAGTTACCCTCCTTTGCTGTAATTTGTATTTCTTTTATATGCGAAATTTACTAATTGACATTTATTTACAATCCCATAAGAATGTAACAGTCACTCGTCTTGCTCACAGAGTTCGACAATCGTTTTTAGTATTAGGCGCGTGAGAGTAATGGACATCGCCGTCAGTTTTTTGGAGAAGTTTAAATATGGCAACAGGAACCGTGAAATGGTTTAACGACGCTAAGGGATATGGATTTATCACTCCCGATGACGGCGGCGAAGATCTTTTCGCCCATTTCTCTGCAATTAAAATGGATGGTTTCAAGACGTTGAAACAAGGCCAGCGTGTCACATTCGACCTGAAAGAAGGCGAAAAAGGCAAACAGGCTGACAACATCAAACCCGCCTAATAAGATTCGTTTTTGATTAAACGAAGGGAGCTCTCGGAGCTCCTTTATTTTTCCGCTTTTATCATGACACCGAATATCAGAATTGCCCTCTTCTCCGCTGCTTTTGTACTTCTCTCGAGCGTGCAATATGCTTGCGCAGCCGATACGCTCAAACTCATGGTGAAAGGCATCACGGTTCCTGTCGAAGTTGCCGCCGACAACGCCAGCCGGGAAAAAGGTCTGATGTTCCGCAAACATCTGCCGGAAAATTCCGGAATGCTCTTCGTCATGGACCGCAGCGACGCTGTCTGCATGTGGATGAAAAACACCCTCATCCCGCTTTCCGTTGCCTTCATCGATAAAGACGGCTTCATTATTAATATTGAGGAAATGAAGCCGCTGACACTTGATATCCACTGCAGCAAAGCGAAAGCGTTTTACGCACTGGAAATGAACGAATCTTGGTTTGAGAAAAATCATGTCAAACCCGGAGACAAGATCTCTCGCCTTCCCCAGCTGCGCCAAACAAATTAAAAAGCCGGAACAAACCTATTGTCTGCTCCGGCCGTGGTTCGGCTTATTCACCGAACCTCCCTCCTGAGAAATTACTGCATCTTGGCGAAGTTTTCGCCGGCAATCATACCGAATGTCAAAGCATCGATAACTGCCACGGTTCCCAAACGAGATGCGCCGTGCACACCGCCTGCTACTTCACCGCCGGCATAGAGGCCAGGGATCGGTTTGTGGGTGTTGGCAGAAATGACTTCTGCGTTTTCATTGATCATCACGCCGCCCATGGTGTGGTGAATCTTCGGGCTGACTTCAATGCCGTAGAACGGAGCCTTGGAAACATCGAGCCCCTTGTTGAACGTAAGGATGCGGTGGAAGTCTTTGTCATCGTTGGCTTTAACGTAGCCGTTGAATTTAGCGACTTCGTCCAGAAGGGCCTGTTTGGGGATACCGAAGGCATCAGCCAGCTGTTCGAGTGTGTCAAACTTCTTAACCGTACCCATTTCCAAAGGAAGCTTAACGAAGGACGGGTTGATCGCTTTAACAATGGCGTCGTCGCAGATCGCAATCGGATAGTTTTCGTCGGTGCCGATGACTTTGAACAGAGCGTCGGATTTGATCTTACGGCCGGCGTGTTCGTCCATGAAGCGTTTGCCAGTCTTTCTGTCAACGACCAGGCCTAAGTCCATGCAGGCGTGGTTGGTGAAGTTAACAGAGACACCGAAACCTTTTTCACGCGGGTTGCAGTACGGAAGGAACTGCAGCCAACAAAGCTGAACAGGCTGAGCGCCGATGCCCAAAGCTTTGATCAGCACGCCGGCAGTAGCACCCGGCTGGTTCGTGGAGTCTGTGGTCGGAACAACGCGGGGATCCTGAGCCTGACGGAAGAAGATGTCGCGGGAGAAACCGCCGGCAGCCAGCATCACGCCGTTCTTTGCTTTAACAGTAGCGGGACGGCCGCTCTTGTTTTCAATATCGTCGCTCTGCAGTTTAGAGTCGAAGCGATAGCCTTTACGATAGGTCACACCGACGACTCGGCCGTTTTCGTCCAGGATGAAATCATCGAACTTGGCACGCGTCATGATCTTGACGTTGGGGAGCTTCTTGAGTTCATTATGCATCGGAATGATGTATCCGGATCCGGTGCCGGCCTTGATTTCATAAGAACGAGGAACGGAGTGACCGGCTTCGAAGAGCATCTTGTTGGGGACGAATTCGCAGCCGCAGTCCACAACCATCTTGATGGTGTCATTGCAGCGGTCGGCGATCGTGCCGAGCAGGTTCGGGTAGTTAATACCCAGACCGTCTTTCAAGCAGTCGGCAATGAAGAGTTCCTTGCTGTCTTTGATGCCTTGGGCAGCCTGGACGGGGTTGACCGGGCAAGCGACGTTGCCGCCGCAGATTGCGGAGTTGCCGCCGACAGTCGGCATTTTTTCGAGGATCAGAACTTTCTTGCCTGCCTGGCCGGCTTTCAGTGCGCAGGCCATGCCGGCAAAACCGGAACCGATAATGACGACGTCATATTCGTCATCAAATTTAGCAACGGAAGAAGCAGGGACTCCGGCGTGTGCGGCAGCGGTGGAAGTAATGGCAGCAGCGGCTGCACCTGCAAGTTTAAGGAAGTCACGGCGATTGGTACTCATCTTATTTTCTCCGAAAGGATTTAAAGGAATTTTGTTTTGAAACCGTGGATCATTTGATCCGATGAGCACAGTCTAGGAAAGTTCAAAAAAGTCGAATATGTACTTTGGTACATGTACCTTGGTACAGATTGAAAAGCGAAGAGCGACCTTCAATAATAGAAAAAACGAAATCGCAAAACATCGGAAATTTAAAAATCCCTATCGGAGAAGATTATGAAAAAAACAGCATCTCTACTGGTTGTTCTTGCTGCCCTCTTCACGATGTCCTCGACCTTTTCTGCCGAGGCTCCGAAGTTCGGCGCCGATCGCCACGTTGCTCACGGCATGGCCTGCGCTTCCTGTCACGGTCCGGACGGAAAAAGTCCTGAATATCCTGATCAGGAAACCTGTCTGAAGTGCCATCAAAAAGACGCTCTGATCGAAAAGACCAAAGCTATCGGCCCGGTAAATCCGCATAAAGCTCCGCATAACGGCGAATGCACCTTATGCCATCTGCAGCATGAAGCACCCGTGAACTACTGCGCCGAATGTCATCCGCAGTTCAAGTTCAATCCTAATTAACGGAACCTATTTGATTTCTCCTTGGTTTGTAGAAGCGAAGGCCGGACATTAAGTCCGGCCCCGCTTTCTTTTTTTGTCTTCATCCCGTGTGTTTACGGGACGAAATCGTCAAACGATTATTTGTAGTTCTTTGCAGCGAAATCCCAGTTCACAAGATGCTGCAGGAACGTCTGAACAAAGGTGACGCGCATATTGTAGTAATCAAGATAATATGCATGTTCCCAAACGTCGCAGGTGATCAGAGGAGAGTCTGTTCCGGTGATCGGTGTGCCGGCGTTGCTTGTATTGACGATATCAAGTGTGCCGTCTTCTTTTTCAACCAGCCAGGTCCAGCCGGAACCGAAGTTACCGACGGCGCTCTTTGTGAAGGCATCTGCAAAGGCGTCGTAGCTGCCCCATTTGGCGTTAATCTGCGATGCGATCACGTCTGTGGGCTGACCGCCGCCGTTCGGCTTTAAGCTATTCCAGAAGAATGTGTGGTTGTAGCACTGAGCCGCATTGTTAAAAATCGGGCCGCTCTGTGTCGTACGAATAATTTCTTCCAAAGGCATCGTTTCATAGTCCGTGCCTTTGATGAGGTTATTCAGTGTGTCGTTGTAAGCTGTGTTGTGCTTGCCGTAGTGATAGGAAAGTGTCTTGGAGCTCATATACGGTTCAAGAGCGTCCATTGCAAAAGGAAGCGGGGGTACTGTAAATGCCATAGCTTTAATCTCCTTAATTCTTGTGCAGACCATTATGGTATGCAGACACCCTTAGTCCTTCTTTATCTCCCCAACTCGAGCAACAAAAGCTCCGTCCTTCATCATAACCTCAATATCCGTACCTTCCTTCAGCTCACTGACGGACATCACAGGCTTGCCGCCGCGATAGATAAAGGCGCTGTTGCCGCGGATTTGCTTCGAAGGATCCAGCAGCTCCCAGACCTGCTCCAGACTGCGCAGACGAATTGTGTCCCTTTCAAACTTTTGGATCAGGCTGCTGCGCACGGTATTGCATGCCGCATTCAAAGGCCTACGGTCCAATTTCGGACGAGATCTCTTCAACCAGGAAGACTCTTTCAGAAGTACCTTTCGGTTGGCAGCGATCGTTGACTGTACAACCCCGGAGATCATTGCAAAGAGTTCATTGCACCTTGAACCCTGAGATGCAAAGGCATATGTCATCTGAGGTGCTGCTAACCGGAGTGCGTCACCTGCCGAACGGATTTTTACGTCCATCTCAGCCTGGAGATTTTCTTCTGCGACTCCTAGTTCTGCCCTATTCATTCTCAGACATGCACTTTGCGCCGTGTTTATGGAGCTGAAAATCAAATCGATTCGGCTTCTCATCGCAGCAGTATCCAGCCTTAGGATCGGAGAGGCCGCTTGGAGTCTTTTTTCATAAGGTTCGATGAATCGGCTCGGAGAAATAAAGTAGCGAGCGGCAAATTTTTCTCTTTCAAGCGAGGAAGAGAGAAAGTTCTGCATATCCAGCTGAAGTCTGGATTTCAAAGAGTTCAGATTTTGGCGATAGTAGCTGAGCACAGGACGCTGAAGATGAGAGACTGCAGAGAGGCGATGGCGGAACGTTTCTAAAAAAGCTTGAGGATTTTCAAAAGGACGCGATTCATTTTCCACATCTTGAAGCGCCCGATTGAATTGGTTCTCGAATGAGCGATGCAGAAGAACCCAGGCCGAATCTATTTCCCAAAACAAAACAGATTGTTTTTCCGCGGCTGCCTCGGCCGCTCCGGTCGGAGTCGGCGCACGAAAATCCGCAGCAAAATCCGCAATAGTTGTATCGGTCTCATGACCGATGCCGGAAATAATCGGAATATGACTATTGACGATCGCCTCAGCGACGATCTTCTCATTAAAACACCATAAGTCCTCGAGAGATCCGCCCCCCCGCACCAGAAGCAAAACATCTGCTTTGTTGTCCTGGTTCGCTTTATTGATTCTCTGAGCGATCTCGGCTTCGGCACCCTTTCCCTGGACGGCCGTGTGATAAAGGAGGACTCTAACGTAAGGTGCACGCGCCCTCAGACGATTCATAACGTCCTGCAGTGCGGCGCCCGTTCTGCTGGTGATAATTCCGATCGTACGAGGCACCCGAGGGATCGCTTTCTTTCGGCTTTGATCGAACCAGCCTAAGGCTGTCAACTCATTTTTTAAACGAAGGAAAAGTTCATAGAGTTTTCCCTCCCCGGCAGCTTCAATCTTCGAACAAATAAATGTTAATTTCCCGCTTCCGGGATAAAGATTCGGTTTTCCTGTGACTCGAACTTTGTCGCCAACCTTGAAGACACCGCGCACGGAGTAAAGTTTCCCCCGAAACATCGCGCAGGAAAGAACCGCTTCTTCGTCTTTAATTGAAAAATACCAGTGTCCGCTCGAGGCTTTTGTTGAAGTTGAGATCTCCCCTTCAACAGCCACTGATTCAAACTGCTCAAATGACAAATTAACGATGTCAACAAACTGCGTGACAGAGAAGGCTTTATCGGTCATTTTATTGTTCACGTGCTAAATACAAGGAGCGAGTGAGATTGCAAAATTTCCTTTTGCTTCACAAGTTACTCACAATTTTATTCACATTTTCAACAATCCGAATTTGAAGAACAAAAATTTTTCTTTTTAATGAGAGAAATTATTAATTTATTGATTTAAAAGAAATTTATTTTGTTAAATTACCTCCCTGGCAATTCTTTTTTGCTTTTTCGTCATGAAATTAAGTCACTTCTCACCGAGTTATTCACAAAGTTATTAACAATGAAAGGACCTCTAAATTTCATAACTTCTTGAGTACTCGGCAAATAATTATTTTGTGTTTTGCCCAAAATACTATTGACTTTTGAAGTAAAGGTTTTACCTAGGTTTTGTAACTTTCAGATGCAGATCGACACGTTAGGAAGCCTACGCTGAATTAATGAGTTATCGGCAGTTTTTACCGCTATCACGTTAAAATAATCTTTTATTTTTTGCTTCACGGCAATGCAAGTACAACTAGAAACGTTTCTGCATAAACAGTGGGATCGCAAAGGACTGATATCCTGGCTGCTTCTGCCCGCTTCTGCGGTTTTTCTCTCCATGGCAGCCTCGCGGCGTCGCAAAACCGTGCCTGTTAAAGTCGGAGTGCCTGTCGTAGTCGTCGGCAATATTTATGTCGGAGGAACCGGAAAAACTCCGGTCACCATCGCTTTAGTCAAAGATCTGAAAGAACGCGGCTGGAATCCCGGTGTTATCTCCCGCGGCTACCGCGGCAAAGCAGAGTCTCCGGTTGAAGTTCGCCTCGACAGCAATCCTGATATCGTCGGCGATGAACCTTTGCTGATTAAAAAGGCTACGGATGCCCCGACGTTTGTTTGTCCGAAACGTGTTGAAGCCGCTGAAGCTTTACTGAAAGCCTACCCGACTGTCAATGTCATCATCAGCGACGACGGACTTCAGCATTATTCACTCCATCGAGATGTCGAATTAGCCGTCGTCGGAGCCCGCGGTTTAGGAAACGGCTGGGTTCTTCCGGCCGGTCCACTGCGTGAACCGCCGTCCCGTCTCGATGAAGTCGACGCGATTGTATTGAACGCCACAGAAGATATCGTGACGTCTTCTACTCCGCGCTACGTTGCGACAAGCGGATTCACAAACGCAGTCAATTACGCCACCGGCGAAATCGTTTCTTTGGATACGCTTTCGAGAATGCAGTTTAAAAAGGGTTTGAAGGCCGTCGCGATGGCGGGTATTGCCGTCCCGGAAAGATTCTTCTCCATGCTGAAGGCTCATGGATTGGAAGTGCGCCCGATTGCTCTTCCGGACCATTACGACTATTCCAAGAATCCTTTTAAAGACTGCGAAGCCGACCTCATCTTTATCACGGAAAAAGATGCCGTCAAATGTCGTAAACACGCCGATTTGAAAAACGACGAGCGCATTTTTGTGGTTCCGCTGGAAACCAAGCTCGATAAATTCTTGGTTGATTTTGTCGAGAAGAAAATCACCGCTGCAGCTAAAAAGAGCAAAGAAGCTGCTCAGCAACTCTAAACGGAATGCTTATGGACGCAAAAATCACTGAAATCTTAGTTTGCCCTCTCTGTAAGGGTCCGCTACTTTGGAACGAAAAGAAAAAAGAATTTTACTGCCGTTCCGACATGAAGGCCTTCCCCGTCATTGACGGCATCCCCTGCATGGTCCCGACTGAAGCTCGAGAAATGAAGGAAGAAGAAATCGAGGAACTGGACAAAAAATGAGCTTTACCGTCATTATTCCTGCTCGCTTAGCCAGCACCCGTCTGCCCAATAAACCCATTGCCGACATCTGCGGAAAGCCGATGATCGTGCGCGTTGCCGAACAGGCTTTAAAAAGCGGCGCCTCCCGTGTGATCTGCGCGGTTGACGATGAACTGATTCTCAAAGCCTGTGAAGCCAACGGCATCGAAGCCTGTTTAACGCGTAAAGATCATGCCTGCGGCACCGACCGCCTCTGCGAAGCGGCCGAAGTCTGCAAAATCCCCGATGATGAAATCATCGTGAACGTCCAAGGGGACGAACCCCTAATTCCTCCGAAAGTCATCAAGAATGTTGCAGAACTTCTGATGAACCGCTCGGACTGCAGCATGGGAACGGCTGCCATTCGTATTCATTCGGCGGAAGAATTCTTTAATCCCAACGTTGTGAAAGTCGTTGCCGACAAAAACGGCTCGGCGCTGTATTTCAGCCGCGCACCGATTCCCTGGGATCGCGACGGCTTCGCAAAAGACCGCAACGCGCTCCCGAGGGATCTCGGCCTGCGCCATGTCGGTATTTATAGTTACCGCTGCGCCTTCCTGAAAGCTTATCCTCAGCTTCCGAAATCGGATCTGGAAAGCTGGGAAAGTCTGGAGCAGCTTCGCGCACTTTACAACGGCTACAAGATCGCTGTAGACATTTTCGAGGAAGAAATTCCTCCCGGCGTGGACACGCTCGCAGATCTGGAAGCCGTACGCGCTTACTTACAGAAAAAATAACTCGAGTTTTATTTTCGAAGATCAAGCGGTTGCTGGGTTTTCATCCATTCGGACAGCTTGAAATTACGGGCAATAAGGCACAAAATTTAAATTTACATTCTTAATTATTAAAGGAGCCATTCATGCGCTTAATTCTTCTCGGAGCTCCCGGTGCCGGTAAAGGTACGCAAGCAGCCCGTATTTGTGAACATTACGGGATCCCTCAGATTTCTACGGGTGACATGCTCAGAGCTGCAGTGAAGGCCGGGACTCCCCTCGGTTTAGCTGCCAAGAAGATTATGGATGCAGGTGAACTGGTCAGCGATGACATCATCATCGGCCTGGTCAAAGAAAGATTGGAAAAACCGGACTGCAAGAACGGTTTCCTCTTTGACGGCTTCCCTCGCACAATTCCTCAAGCCGAAGCTTTGGTTAAAGCCGGTATTCCCATCGATGACGTTGTTGAAATCGCCGTTCCCGACGAGGTCATTCTTGAACGTATGAGCGGCCGCAGAGTGCACGTTGCTTCGGGCCGTACTTACCATGTTAAATTCAATCCTCCTAAGGTTGAAGGTGTTGACGACGTGACCGGCGAACCTCTGATTCAGCGTCCGGACGACAAGGAAGAGACCGTTAAGAAGCGTCTTGAGGTCTATCACACTCAGACTGAAGCACTGGTCGGTTTCTACCAGAGCCTGGTTGCTAAGGGCGACAGCAAGACAAAATACATCAAGATCGACGGCGTCGGCGACGTCAATGAAGTCAGCCGCCGTATTTTCGATGCGCTTGATAGATAATTTTTAGCTCTATTTAATGATTATTTGGCATCCGCCTTCGGGCGGAGCGCCAATTTTTGTTTCTTGCGGACGATGAAAAAACACATTCTTGTTACCGGCGGCACCGGCTACATCGGCTCCCACATGGTTGTGCGCCTGATCGAAGCCGGCATGGAGCCGATCATTTTCGATAACTTCAGCAATTCCAAGCCTGCCGTCGTAGACCGCATTGAGATGATCACCGGAAAACGTCCGACACTGGTACGCGGTGACATCCGTGACGAAAAGGCTTTAGAGAAGCTGTTCGCGGATTTCCCGATCGATGCCGTCATTAACTTTGCCGGCCGTAAGGCCGTCGGCGAGTCAGAAACCGATCCTTTGCTTTACTTTTCTTATAACGTCGAAGGAACTATTGTTCTGCTTCGCGTCATGAAGAAGTTCGGTGTTAAAGAGTTTGTTTTTTCCTCTTCCGCCACCGTTTACGGCGATCCTGGCTACGATGAATTTGATGAGAACACTCCGCTTGCTCCGATCAACAACTACGGTCTGAGCAAATGGATGATTGAAGAAGTTCTTCGCAAGACTTTCAAAGCCGAGCCTGATTGGTCAATCGCCATCCTTCGTTATTTCAATCCGGTCGGCGCACACGAATCCGGCTTAATCGGTGAAGATCCGAACGGCATTCCGAACAATCTGATGCCTTTCATTTCCCAAGTTGCCGTCGGCAGACGCGCTTCTTTGAAAGTTTTCGGAAATGACTACCCGACTCGCGACGGCACCGGCGCCCGCGACTATATCCACGTACAGGATCTTGTTGAAGGACATTTAGACGCTCTGAGAGTTTTAGACGGCAAACCGCAGCTGCTGACTGTTAACCTCGGCACCGGCGGCAACACAACTGTGCTCGAGCTCGTTAAAGCGTTTGAGAAAGCCAGCGGAAAACATATTCCTTACGAGATCTGCCCTCGTCGTGCCGGCGACAAGGCTGCCTATTGGACCAACCCCGAGCTTGCCAAGAAGCTTCTCGGCTGGACGGCTAAGCGCGGCATCGAGAAGATGTGTGAAGATACCTGGCGCTGGCAGCAGATGAATCCGGAAGGGTATCCGGACTAATCCGGTTAAGACTTGATGAGGCTCGCATTTGCGGGCCTTTTCTTTTCACTCCTAAAAAGAAACCTCCGGACTTTCATCCGGAGGTTTCGCAACGGTTTAGTTCCGTTCAGAAAAGCTGATTAGGCAAGCTTTTCTGTGATGAACGTTCTGGTCTTACCGAGCAGAGCGTTCATGTCGGCAGGCGCTGCGCCGCCGCCCTGAGCAAAGTCAGGACGTCCGCCGCCTTTACCGCCGAGCTGCTCGGCAACAAACTTCATCACATCGCCGGCTTTGATCTTGCCGACGAGATCTTTCGTCACACCGACCGCAGCACTGGCTTTACCGTCTTCAGACTTGATCAGAACGATCACGCCGCTCTTGAGCTGATCTTTAAGACCGTCAACGGAATTGCGAAGTTCCTTGGTTTCGATGCCTTTCATCTCGGTTACAAGAACCGCGACGCCATTGACATCCTGAGCCTGAGAAGCCATGTGAGCGGCGCCGGCCTGGGCAAACTTGACCTTCAAAGCGTTCAAGTCTTTTTCCGTGCGTTTCAGATGTTCGACGGTGTCCACAACCTTGGAGACAACTTCGAGAGCCGGAGCTTTGAGTTCTTCAGCCACTTCTCGGATGATCTCTTCCTGGTTCTGAGCGTAGTGAAGAGCGGCCATACCCGTCACGGCCTCAACACGACGCACGCCGGCGGAAATACCGGATTCGGAAATGATTTTGAACATACCGATGTCACCGGTTCTCTGGACGTGTGTACCGCCGCAGAGTTCGCAGCTGGAGCCGATGTTCAGAACGCGAACGTTTTCACCGTATTTTTCTCCGAAGAGCATGACCGCGTTGGTCTTCTTAGCTTCGTCGATCGGCATGACTCTGGTCTGAGTCGGTGCATTACGGAGAATTTCTTTGTTCACGATGTCTTCGACTTCGTTGATCTGTTCACGAGTCATCGGAGAGGTGTGGACAAAGTCGAAGCGGGTTCTGTCGCCGTTAACCATGGAGCCGCGCTGCTGAACATGAGCACCGAGCACTTCTCTCAGTGCTTTGTGCATCAAGTGCGTCACGGAGTGGTTGCGGGCAGTTGCTTCGCGGTTTTCTTCGTCGACCTGAGCGCTGAAGAGGTCGCCCACCTTGACTTCGCCTTCGGCGACATAGCACATATGACCGAAGACATTCGCCTTGATCTTGAATGTATCGTCAACCTTAAGGATCGTTGTCTTGTTCTTGAACGTACCTTTGTCGCCCATCTGACCGCCGCTTTCGGCATAGAACGGAGTGCGGTCAAAAACGACAACGACTTCGTCGCCGGCTTCGGCGTCTTTCACGGGTTCGCCGTCTTTATAGATGGCTTCGACGCGGCAGGCCTGAACCGTCAGCGTGTCGTAACCTAAGAATTCAGTCGGTTTGCCTTCGTATTCGAGGCCCTGAGCCATCTTGAATTTGCCCTTGGCGCGAGCCTGTTCACGCTGCTTTTCCATCAAGGCATCAAAGCCTTCAAAGTCAACGGAAACATTCTTTTCGCGGCAGACGTCGGCAGTCAGGTCAACCGGGAAGCCGTAGGTGTCATGCAGTTTGAATGCAACGTCACCGCCCAGGATCTTGGTTCCGGAAGCCAGAGCTTCATTAAGGATATCCAAGCCTTTGGACAGGGTCTGAGAAAAGCGAACTTCTTCCTGACGCAAAACTTCCTGAATATGCGGATTACGAATTTCAGGGTACTGATCGCCCATTTCTTTGGCAACGGCTTTAACCAAGTTGCTGAAGAAAAGCTTGCGGGCGCCGAGCTTAAAGCCGTGACGCATACCGCGGCGAGCAATACGACGCAGAACGTAGCTGCGGCCTTCATTGCCCGGAACAACACCGTCGGCAATGATGAACGTGCAGGCACGAATGTGGTCGGCAATGACCTTAACGGAAGGACTGTTCGGATCAACGTCCTCTGCGCCGGCAGCCTTAACTTCATCAATGACGGCCTTCATGAGGTTCTGGAACAGGTCGATTTCGTAGTTCGAATGAACACCCTGAAGAACGGCGGAAATACGTTCCAAGCCCATGCCGGTATCCACGCTGGGACGGGGCAGCTTGTGCATCACGCCTTTTTCATCACGGTTGAACTGCATGAACACGAGATTCCAAATTTCCATGTAGCGGTCGCCGTCTTCGTCAGGGCTTCCGGGAGGGCCTCCGGCAACGGAGGGACCATGGTCATAGAAAATTTCAGAGCAAGGACCGCAGGGGCCAGTGTCGCCCATCATCCAGAAGTTGTCGGAAGCGAAACGAGCGCCCTTGTTGTCGCCGATACGAACGATTCTATCGGCAGGGATACCGACTTCCTTATTCCAGATGTTGTAAGCCTCGTCGTCCTCGGCGTACACGGTCACCCAGAGTTTTTCAGGAGGGAGTTTGAAGTGTTCGGTAAGTAGCTCCCAGGCATTCTTGATGGCATCACGCTTGAAGTAATCTCCGAAGCTGAAGTTGCCAAGCATTTCAAAGAATGTGTGATGGCGAGCGGTATAGCCTACGTTTTCCAAGTCATTGTGCTTGCCGCCGGCACGAACACATTTCTGACTGGTCGTCGCACGTGTGTAGGGACGCTTGTCAAAGCCAAGGTAAACATCCTTGAACTGGTTCATACCTGCGTTGGTAAACAGCAATGTGGGGTCGTCACCGGGGACTACCGGGCTGGAAGCGACGATAGTGTGTCCTTTAGACTCCATGAACTTCAGAAACGTAGATCGTATTTCTGATGCAGTGAACATTTATATTTTCTCAAAGTAAGCTGTCGAAACAGCAATGTGTAACCGCGGTATTTTAGCAGATGGCTCTCTGCATCCGCCTTTTTAGACCGCGGATTTCCACGGTAAAACAAGAAAGCCTGAGCACCTTTTTATCAGTGTCCAGGCTCGCTTTTTGTCTTCAATTTCTAAAAGAAACTGTGTCGTAATTCGACATTAAACGATACGGGAGTAACGGCGAACTCTTTCGTCCTCACGCAGATAACGGTCGAAGTTCATCGCTACGGCTCTCACCAGCAGTTTGCCCTTCGGAGTGACTTCGATAAAGTCAGGCTCCAGACGAACCAGACCTTCGGCCTCGAAGTGCTTGAGATTGTTCAGTTCAAAGTCAAAGTATTCATTGAAGTTAACGCCGAATTTCTTCTCGATGTCGGCCTTAACGACTTTGAACTGGCACATCAGTTCCATGATGACTTTGGCACGCAGGCGGTCGTCGTCATTTAAGAGATAACCGCGGTTGGTGGCCAAGTTGCCGCTGCGGATCGCTGCATAGTAGCTTTCCAGATCACGCGGGTTGGCGGCATAACAGCCGTTGACCTTACTGATGGAAGAAACGCCGAGCGCAACCATGTCGCATTCCGGCTTAGTGGAATAGCCCTGGAAGTTTCTCTGCAGGGTACCGTTTTCCTGAGCCTTGGCAAGTTCGTCGGTAACCTTGGCGAAGTGATCCATACCGATGAAGTGATAGCCGTTGGCGCTCAAACGTTTGATAGCGTCCATCATGATGCCGACTTTTTCCGGTGTGCTCGGAAGGTCTTCGGCATTGATACGCCTCTGCGGTTTGAAGTGCTCGGGCAGATGAGCAAAGTGATAGAGCGCGATACGATCCGGAGAAAGTTCGATCACTTTGTCCAGAGTCATTTCAAAGGTCTTGCGGGACTGGAACGGAAGACCGTAGATCAAGTCCATGTTGATGGACTTAAAGCCGTTGGCACGAGCGGCGTCAAGGACGGCTTTGGTCATTTCGAAAGGCTGAACACGGTTGACTGCAATCTGAACTCGGTTATCGAAGTCCTGAACGCCGATACTCATACGGTTGAAACCGGCTTTGGCCAAAACTTCAACCTTGTCGACAGGGGTCGAACGAGGATCGACTTCAATGGAAATTTCTGCATCCGGCGCCAGCGTGAAGTGAGAACGAATAATGTCCATCACCTGGAAAATTTCTTCATTGTTCAGGAAAGTCGGAGAGCCGCCGCCGAAATGAAGCTGAACGACTTCTTTGTTGCCGCCGATCTGAGCCGAAACCAGTTCGCACTCCTTGCTCAAAACTTCCAGATATTCTTTGGAGCGACAATGGTCTTTGGTCACTTCCTTATTGCAGCCGCAGAAGAAACAGACATTCGCGCAGAAAGGAATATGGACGTACAAAGATAAATCAGCCGTATTGTCGCCGGTACCGCGGGCATTAAGCACTTTTTTAAAGTCCTCGGCGCCGAATTCTTTGGTAAATCTATCCGCGGTGGGATAAGAGGTATATCTTGGGCCCGGAACATCGAATCTCTGGAGCAGTTCAAGATCCGGGAACTCAACGTTCAGTTTTCCTTGTGTTTCCATCAGGGTTCCTTTTAAAAAATTTTTGATTTTTCTAGGTTCTGTTATTATTTTTGCAACAGGCGAAATTATCTCAAATCATCAAAGGCCGCAAAGCTTTTTTGCCTCTTATAACAGTATTTAGAGAAAATGGCTTCTAATTTCACGCAATCTTTATCGGCAAATCGCGCCGGCTGTGCCGGCTGCTATCTCAGGCACTTCTGCCTGTCTGCCGATCTGAATGACGCAGAAACAGAAATTTTTTCCTCTCATATCGTCTCCCAAAGAAGAGTTCCTAAAGGCGAAATACTGTTCAGAGCCGGCGACCCCCTTGATACGCTTTTCATCACCAGGCTCGGTTCATTTAAAAGCTCCGTTCTAAACGAGAACGGCAGCGAACAAGTCACCGACTTCCACATGACCGGAGAAGTGCTCGGCGCAGAAGCGATCCCCACCGGATACCATATCTGCACCGTCACGGCCCTTGAGGACAGTGAAATCTGTTCTTTGCGCTATCGTGAACTCGAAGCTTTTTGCGACCGAGATCTAAAAATCGCGCGCCAATTTCGTCTTCTGCTCGGAAGAAAAATCGTCGCTGCGCATCAAAACCTGCTCATTCTCGGCTGCACCAACTCAACCCAGCTGCTTGCTTCCTTCCTGCTGAATCTTGCGAGAAAGTTCGAAGCCCGAGGATTCTCAAAAAGCGAATTCGTCCTGAGAATGACTCGAGGAGAACTCGGCAGTTTCTTAGGTCTCAAACTCAAAACCGTCAGCAGAACGCTCACCCATTTCGATGAACTGAACCTGATTGAAATTAATCAAAGACACGTTCGCATCATCAACTTGGAAGGACTGAAAGCCGTCGCGAAGGAATCGGGGCGCGCCAAGAGAAAAACATCTCAGGAATGATGCTAAGACTCCGTGCTTAACGCTTCATGAAACTTGAATCTTGAAGACCAGGAAAAACGAGTAAGCTGCTTTCATCGCTCCTCTTTGAATTTATTTTGCACAATGCCGTCCAAGCATGACTTAATTTTCTCGTTTATTTAGAAATAATCGAGAAATTATGCTCCATTACCCTGATGAAAATGAGAATTCGTGGTCAACTTTCTGTTTTTGCCCCGATTTTTTCATAGAATGCTAGAAAGGTAGTTAACTCTACCCGATAACCACAAATGAGAAAGGTAAAAAATGACAATCAAATTTACTAGACGTTCCGTCTGTGCCCTTGGAGCTGCAGCATTAGGCTGCGCAGCATTCCCTCCTTTCGCTGCTGAAGATCCTATTCGTATTATTGTTCCTTATCCTCCCGGAGGCCCTTTGGACGTCACAGCCCGTGCCGTCGCTGAAGAAGCTCGTCATGACCTGGGCAACATCATTGTTGAAAACAAACCCGGCGCCGGCGGCAACATCGGCGTGGACTACGTTGCAAAACAAGCTCCGGACGGCAAGACCATCGTCATGGGCGCTCTGGCAACACATGCCGTAAACCCCAACCTTTTCAGCAAACTGCCGTATGACCCCATCAAGGACTTCACTCCGATTACGCTGATTGCTCAGACACCGAACGTTCTGGTCATTACACCGGAATTCTCTCAAAAGACAGGCATCAAGAGCGTTAAAGATTTAATCGAGTATGCCAAGAAGAACCCGGACGCTATTAATTATGCTTCCGGCGGCAACGGTTCTGCTGGCCATATGTCCGGCGAACTCTTAAAGAACGCAACCGGCATCAAGATCGTTCACATTCCGTTTAAGGGCGCCGCAGCTGCTCAGATGAGCGTCTTGAGCGGCGACACTCAGATGATCTTTGACAACCTGGCTTCTGCCAGCGCCAACATCAAAGCCGGCAAATTGATTCCTCTTGCCGTGACGACAACGTTCCGTGCACCTTCTCTGCCGAACGTTCCGACGATGGCCGAAGCCGGTGTCCCCGGATTCGATATTTCCACTTGGTACGCCTTCTTCGGACCGGCCAAGATGGATCCGAAAGTTGTTGAAAAACTCAACCAGGCTTTTGTCAAAGCCATTAAGTCCAAACCCATGGCTGAACGCTTCGACAAGATGGGCGCCGTTGAAAAAGCCGGTACACCTGCTCAGCTGAACGACTTTGTAAAAGCCGAGCTCGTCAAATACAAAGAAATTGTGAAGACCAGCGGAGCGAAAGTAGACTAATACTTTGCTCAGTTTGTACAACCTAGAAGGCCGGCCTCCGGCCTTCCTTAATTTCGTTTTACCTATGATCAAGGATCAAAGAGATTTTTGGGCCGGTTTGATGTTCATGGCCTTCGGAGGTTTTTTCTGCCTCTACTCTGTTTACAACTACAACATCGGGACGGCCTTCCGCATGGGTCCGGGCTATTTCCCGATGCTGCTCGGCGGTTTTCTCTTTTTCCTTGGTTTTTTGATCACTGCGAAATCCGTTCTTTTTAAAAGCTCTGAGGAAGACGGCGGCAAGTTCGGAAAGTTTGACTGGTACAACTTTTTTGTGATTCTAGGATCCGTTACGATTTTTGCCGTACTGCTCAGACCGGCAGGTCTCATCCCTGCGACTGCCGTGATGGTTTTCTTATCTTCTTTCGGCAACCGTCCTTTCCGCTGGATTCGGACCTTTTTGCTCTGCGTCTTTTTAAGCGTTGCCGTTTGGCTGATCTTTGTCCTCGGCCTGGATCTAACCGTGCCCATCTGGCCGGCTTTTCTCACGAATTAAGGGGCTGAATTATGGATTTACTAAATAATTTAGCCGTCGGTTTTGCCACTGCTTTATCACTGCAGAACCTGCTCTACTGTTTCTTAGGTGTCACGCTCGGCACCTTGATCGGCGTTCTTCCGGGACTCGGGCCGGTGGCAACGCTCGCCATGCTCCTGCCGATCACTTACACGCTCGATCCGACTTCAGCATTGATTATGCTTGCCGGTATTTATTACGGCTCTCAGTACGGCGGATCCACAACCGCGATTTTGGTTAACCTTCCGGGCGAGTCGGCTTCGGTGGTCACATGCTTAGACGGATACCAGATGGCGCGTCACGGCAAAGCCGGCACCGCACTCGGCATTGCGGCTATCGGCTCTTTTATTGCAGGCTGCTTTGCAACGATCTTGGTCGCTGCTTTCGCACCTCCTCTGATTGAACTTGCCTTTAAATTCGGTCCGGCCGAATATTTCAGCCTGATGGTTCTGGGTCTTGTCGGCGCCGTTGTGCTTGCCAACGGTTCTGTACTGAAGGCCTTTGCCATGATCATCTTAGGCCTGCTTCTCGGCATCATCGGAGCAGACGTCAATTCCGGAACTTTCCGTTTTGATTTCGGCATTGCCGAACTTCAGGACGGCATCGATTTCGTCGCCATTTCTATGGGCCTGTTCGGATTCACTGAAATTATCGTGAATTTGTCCAAAGGCGAAACGCGCGATTCCATTACAGAAAAGGTCGGCTCCATTTGGCCGAGCCGAAAAGAATTATGCAAAGCCGCGCCTGCCATCACGCGCGGCACTTTGCTGGGTTCCTTCCTCGGCATTCTTCCCGGCGGCGGAGCTCTGCTCGCTTCCTTTGCTTCTTATACGCTTGAGAAGAAAGTCGGCGGCAAAAACGCCAATCCTCCGTTTGGTAAAGGCAACATTGCCGGTGTTGCCGGTCCGGAATCTGCCAACAACGCAGGCGCCCAGACGAGCTTCATTCCGATGCTCACGCTCGGCATTCCCTGCAACGCTACGATGGCTTTGATGATCGGCGCGCTGATGATTCACAACATCACGCCGGGACCTCAGGTCATGAGCTCTAATCCGACACTTTTCTGGGGCTTAGTTGTCTCAATGTGGATCGGCAACCTGATGCTTGTGATTTTGAATCTGCCTTTAATCGGCGTTTGGGTTCAGTTGCTGCGCGTTCCTTACGGCTTGCTCTATCCGATGATTCTGACTTTCTGCTGTATCGGCGTGTATTCCATTAATAACAATCCGTTTGATGTCTACATCACGATAATCTGCGGTGCACTTGGCTACCTATTTGCAAAACTGAAATGTGAACCAGCACCATTGATCCTGGGCTTCATTCTCGGACCAATGATGGAAGAAAACCTCAGAAGAGCAATGCTTCTTTCTCGCGGTGACCCATCGACCTTCTTTACGCGTCCCATCTCTCTCGTCCTATTGATGATGGCCATCTTCCTGCTGCTGCTCATCCTCTTACCGAGTATTAAGAAAGGCCGCGAGGTAGCGTTCAAGGAAGACTAAACATTGCGCTCGGACTAGGATTTTGTTAATCTGAAACCCTTGTCTAGAGTGGAAAATTTGTCGCCTGTCGCCGGGTGTCCATGATTGGATACGACAGCATCGTGAGGGTTCTTCGATTTTTCGGAGAGGGTGTCCACGGACAAGGAGTTCCCGCTTCTCGATTGAAAATCGGGGCGGGAATTTTATTTTCTGTAGTTCCAATAGCAATCACATTTCTCTCAGAATCATAAGACTTAAACATGTCTTCTGTTCCGGCTCGGGAAGCTTGTGATGGTTAAAATCCAATGTTTTGGATACCTTTTCAGAAAGCCTCTTTCTCTCACAGATCTTCTCCAAACAACCGACACAGGGACATCTAATCGATTTTGGAAGGAGAACGATTTCAGGCCGTTTCTTCGGACATGTATTCGGGCTCTCTAATTCTTCTAGAACTCATTTGCGAAGAGAACAGCCAAGCCAGTAAGGCGAAGGGCTGCCCGAAGACAGCCCTTCGAAGATGCCGCTTGGCATCAAGGAGCAACTAAGTAATTACCGCCTCCAGACCTGAGAGGCGGCGCCAAGTCTTAGAACATGATCGGATCGTAGTATCCGGAGAAGAGGATGGAAGCTCTCAGCAGGAGCGCACCGATGATGCCGAGGATCGCACTGCAGGCCAAAATCTTATGGCTGCGTGTCAGCAGATTCAGGAGCAGAGGCACGACAGAACCGAGAATAATCACGCCGACCCAGAACATCACGGCATGAGGACCGCTGATCAGAGCTTCTGCACCGGCTCTGGCACCGGCAAGCGCGGAACCCAAAGCAACGTGGACAAAGGCAAAAATGGTGAACAGTTCTGCAACTTCAACCCAGAAGGAAGTTCTTCTGCTCCAGCGAACGGTATCCGGATCGATCCATTTCATGATCATGAAAAGTTCAATACAGCCGATGGAACTGGCCATGCCGGACATGATCCAAAGTAGCGGAATCAAAGCGGTATTCCACAGAGAGATGCCGACGGCCTGAGTCAAGAGGAAGCCGGAATAAATCGTGCAGCAAACGCCCAGCGCAGCAAAAATTCCGTTGAACCAATTGGACTTAGTCATGTTCTGCCAGTATTCACTCTTGAAAATGATCTTGGCGCAGATCATGGAATAGAACACGGAACCGATGCACAGCAGCGAAAGCAGACAAATGCCGATGAACATCCAAGACTGGAAATTAAAGGAAAAGTCCGCTAAAGCGCTGAAAACGGCAAACGGAAGATTAAGCATCCTAGCCAAGTGGCTGACCACTAAGAGCGTTCCGAGAATGCCTGAAACCGTCAGAAGATAAACAAAGTTCTTCTGTCTGATCCAGTAGTTCAGAAAAAATCCCATACCGGCGAGACCGACGAGCCAAAGGAAAATGGCAATCGTCCACCCCCAATGAGCGGCTTGGAGCTGAGGAGTAAAAGAAGTTAATTCGATCATTTGGACACCACCACAAAGAAGTTAGGTTTCGTGCCTTTGTTCGGCATGAGAAGCTCGGTTCTGCTGGAAGCAATCTTTTTAGAGATTTCAGACTGTGGATCCAAAATATCTCCGAAGAGACGGGCTTCCGCGGGGCACGCCTGAACACAAGCCGGCTGCTTGCCTTCGTTAATCATCTCCATGCAGCCCGGACTGATACATTTCATCGGCAGGCCCGTGATCGGATGACTCCAGCGAGCGTCGTACGGGCAGCTGGCAATACAGTAGTTGCAGCCGACGCACTTATCCGGATCATTTCTGACAAGACCGTTTTCATCGTAATAGTTCGCGCCAAAGGGACAAGTCTTAACGCAAGGTGCGTTTTCGCACTGCTGGCACTGAACCAGCAGATTGACCGGACGACGTTCTTCAGAACGGAAAATACGAATATTGGATGCGGGCCAGTTTCTCCCCGGAATGCTCTGGTTGTGCATTTCAGGGAAATTGGTCTGAGAACAGGCCAAAATGCAGGCACCGCAGCTGATGCATTGTGTGGCATCAAAAAGATGCGCTAATTGTTTTTTCTTTTGAACCATGATTTAGCCTCTTACCTTCTTAATGCGCACGGAACTGTTATTCGCAACATTGCCGAAGACCGGCTGCGCATAACCTGTCGCATACCAATGAGAGTTAATACCTTCTTTCACAAATTGGTATTCGGGGTCGTTTACAAGGTGCTTAGTTCTGTTGCCTCCGGAGAAACCGAAGGCAAAAACTGCACCCGGTACAACCTTATTGGTGACGGTAATTCTTGCTTGGCCGACATAGTTAGTATCGATACCTTCAATTTCGGCCATATCCCCGTTTTTAATACCCAGTCTCTGTGCATCAACCGGATTCATCCAAACGGTTCTGTCGCCCAAATAGCGAGTGGGCTGCGTAAACATATTCAGGCCGGAACAGGTGACGCAGTTCTTTCCGGAAGCCAGGATGAACTCATTGCTGTTCTGCTTCGGTGCGGTGAACGCTGGCGAAGGAATGTAACCGGAAATCGGAGCAATGGCCTTTTCGTAGGCTTCGTTCTTGAAGCTCTGGAAGGCATAGATTTCAACCTTGCCGCTCGGTGTTCCAAAAGGTTTGTGATACGGGTACTGGTTGTATTTCTTTGTCTTGATCGTTGACCAGCCCTGTGTTTCGATATCCTTCTTGATCTTGGCAGCCCAGCCCGGTTTCTGGCTTTCGCACTGTGCCAGGAACTTATTAAAACCTTTGTTCGTAAAGGCATCAAAGTATTTATTGAACTCCTCGGCCGTCTTGCATTCCTTGTATCCGACGCGCGCTGCTTTTTCCGGGAAAGCTCTTCTCAGAATTTCCAAAAGGATCCACACGTCGTGACGAGCTTCACAACCTTTCGGCGGCGTAAGGCCCGGGTCGGAAAGATAAATGGAGCCGTCAAGCGCCCACTTAACACCAGCCATCTCTTTTCTTTCCATGAAATATGTGGCAGGGAGCACGTAGTCAGCATAGTCAACCAGTTCCTGCGGAAGAACATCCTGAACGACACAAAGCTCAAGCTTCTTAAGCTGTTCTGCAAGTTCTTGAGAATTGGCCTCACGATGGAACATCGTAGTTCCCACGAAGAAAACACCTTTGATCGGATAAGGTTTGCCGGTAACGGCAGCCTGGAGCGCAACCTTAAAAGTTGCGGATGCTTCCGGATAAACGATCTTGTCGATGCGCTTTTCTTTAGCCATCTGCCAAGTTTCGCCGTTGGGACCTTTGCCTGCAGAAACACTGGGGATCTTGAGGCCGGCCCCGACTGTTACAACCAAACCCCCAGGAATATCTATATTGCCGTTCATCGCGTTGGCAATGCAGATCAATTGATACAGCTGAACGTCGGTTCCGTTCTTAGAGGTGTACCAGCCGTCATCGATCACGCCTTTTAGGTTCGTGAAGTCCTTAGCGATACGGAGCAGGATGCCAGGCTCAACGCCGGTGATTTCAAATACTTTCTCCGGTGTGTAAGGAGCCGCTGTCTCTTTGACGACTTCAAAAGCGGTTTTAACGGGAATCGTGATCCCGTCGACAAGTTTGACCGGAGCGACGTCTTCAAGGATAGCCTTGAAAGAAGGATCTTCGTCAAAAACCATCTCTCCGGTTTCATTTTTCTTCAGTCCTCGGAAGGAAATTTCTCCGGCAGCATTGGCAACGGCGTATTTTGTTTTATCCCCGCCTGCGACGAAATCAGCTTGAGTCAAGGGATGACCGTTTTCTCTGACAAGATAAGCGCCGTTGGTATGCTTCTGAATGAAATCAAAATCGGCTGTACCGTCCTGAATCATGCGGTTAATCAGACCCATCACGAAAGCAGCGTCCGTCGAGGGACGAATACCAACCCAGTCCACATCACCGTAAGAGATGTCCGGCATTCTCGGGTCGATGGAAACCACACGGGCCCCGTTTGCACGAGCAACATTCAAAGTATGGAGCGCTCCCATAGCAGCTCCCATAGAACGGCCGATAAGAAGCAAATAACGCAAGTTGGCGTAATCGGGCTCCATTTTGCCGGCACCGTCAAAGCCTTTTCCGAAGACCCACTGGCGACCGCTGATACCACCCGCATTGCAGGAAGAAGCATGGCCAATACTATTCGGAGAGCCCAGCGGTAGCGTAATCCACTTGCTGAAGCCCGAGAAAGTATGGGAAGTTGAAGCAATGCTGCTTTCTCCATATTTTTCAACGATCGTTTTAAGCTGACCGGCGATGCCGTCCAACGCTTCATCCCATGTAATTTCTTTGAATTTTCCTTCGCCCTTTTCCCCGACACGTTTCAGAGGTTTTTTCAAACGAAGCGGGTGATTCCAAACCCACATAGTTGCAGCGGATCGGCCGCAGTAGCCCTGTTGAGGATGTCCTGGATTTGGGAAAATACGAACAGTTTTTTCGGAAACGGGCTCACCTTCTTTACGCATCTCAATCAGACCGCAGAACGCACCGCACATCGTGCAGGCAACGGGACGTTTTGTCCAACCTTCCTGTTCGAGTTTTTTAATTTGTTCGGCAAACGCCAAGTTCGGAAGACATGGAGAAGCGGCAGCGGCTGCAGCCAAAGCTCCTCCTTTCATAAGTGTCCGTCGAGAGACGGACAGATTTACGATTTTGTCAGACATCTTAATTTCTTGTCCTTAGGTTATTGGGGATTGTTAAGAGTTGTAATCTCTTTAACTGCCCTCGATCGTAATCCCTAAGAAAGATTAATCCTATAAGACAAATGTCTTAGATTCTCAGACCTCCTCTGTAGACTCTATCTTCTTGAATTTCCGAAATTATTTACGTGCAAATTTTCATCTTTTTATAAATAACCCAAATGCGATTAAGAGTTCGGTTTTTAGTTAGTTAAAAACATATTTTTGCCTAATTCTTTTATTAAATTAAGAAAATATATAAAAATGTAAACTAAGTTATGAGAATTAAAGATGAAGAATCAAGTCTTTTTATATGGAAAGTTAACTGAGGGTAATTTTCTCTCGATTTTGATTTTTTCCATACTTGAAACTTCTTTATTGACTAATGCTCGTTATCCCTAATACTTCGCGAATTTGTATTTTTTCACGTCCTGAACTTTTCTTCCTTCGATGTTTCTTCTCTTCTTCTTGATCTAACGCATGCTGAGAACCTCGTATTTTCGGCGCAAATAAACACAGAAAGGTAGAATAGAAAAATTAGTTCTCTTTTTTACTACAGCGATGACCGAAAACAAAGAAAAGGCTCAGAGCAGCCACATCACTAATTTTCTTCGCAACATTATTAACGAAGACTTGAAACAAGGGGTAAACGATCCCAGACATTGGTGTGGACATCCCGGCACTTACACGGAGCAGATGGAAGGACCGATCGATGAGGCAAAAGTTCGGCTTCGTTTTCCTCCTGAGCCTAACGGTTACCTCCACATCGGTCACGCTAAAAGTATCTGCCTGAATTTCGGTCTAGCCAAAGACTATGCTGGACGGTGCCACATGCGTTTCGACGATACTAACCCGGTTAAAGAGGACCAGGAATACGTAGACTCCATTCTTGGCTCTGTTAACTGGCTCGGCTTCGACTGGAAGGATGCCAAAGAAACCAATTTCTACTTCGCCAGCGACTACTTCGACTATATGTACGAGATTGCCGAGCATATGATTAAAAACGGCTTGGCATACGTCGATGAACAAACGGCTGAACAGATTAAAGAAAACCGGGGCACACTTCACACACCCGGCGTCGACTCTCCGTTTCGGGATCGTCCGGCAGAAGAAAGTCTGCGCCTCTTCCGTGAAATGCGGGAAGGCAAGCATCCGGAAGGAAGCATGGTTCTCCGCTCTAAAGTTGACATGAGCTCCCGCAACATCAATCTTCGTGATCCAGCTATTTATCGTATTCGTTTTGCCGAACATCATCGTACAGGCGACAAATGGTGTATTTACCCGATGTACACGTTCGCTCACCCGCTCGAAGACGTTCTGGAAAACATTACTCATTCAATCTGCACGTTGGAATTTGAAGATCAGCGCGCTTTCTATAACTGGGCAACCGAAAGATCCGTGCCCATTACCCGCGCTCCGCTCTTTGAAAAAGCAAAAGCCGTCCTGGCAGACCTCCAGAAAAAGAGCTTCGAAGAAATCAAGCCTTTTGCCGAAGCTGCTGTCAAATTCAAATGGAAACTCGGCCAGACCGAAACAGAAAGAGAACTCGCTTCTCTCTTAGCTGATATCAAGGCCAATCCCGAAAATTTGAACGATGCTTCTGCGCACGCCATCGTGAACGCCGTTGCTGCCAAACCGGAAGTTTTCACTCCGCTGCTGCAGGACGTTTTAAGCGCAACCGTTAAACCGAACTTCTTCCTGCTTCCGCATCAGTACGAGTTCAATCGTCTGAATCTGACTTATGTGGTCATGAGCAAACGCAAACTGATCGCCTTGGTCAAAGAAGGCCTCGTCGATGGTTGGGACGACCCCCGCATGCCGACTCTCGTCGGTCTGCGCCGCCGCGGCTATTCTCCCGAAGCCATGCGTTTGTTCTGTGATCGCGTCGGGGTTTCTAAACAGACCGGCAGCTGGATCGACTACTCTGTTCTCGAAGGTTCTCTGAGAGATGTGCTTGATGCTGAAGCCGATCGTCGTATCGCCGTTCAGGATCCGATCAAACTCATCATTGATAACTATCCGGAAGATCAGATCGAAGAATTCGAGTCTCCCAATCACCCTCAGCATCTGGAACGCGGCTCTCGCAAGCTTTCCTTCGGAAAAGAACTTTGGATTGAAAGAAGCGACTTCGCGGAAGAACCGCCCAAAGGCTATCGCCGCCTGACACTGGCAACTGCTGACAAACCGGCAATGCCCGTTCGTCTGCGTCACGCCTACGTCGTTCAGGCCACCTCTGTAGAAAAAGATTCGGACGGCAAGATCACAGCCGTCCACGCTGAATACTTCCCGGAAACCAAGAGCGGTACCGACGGCGCCAACTCTATTAAGACCAAGGCTGCCATTCACTGGCTGAGTGTTAAAGATGCTCTTCCCGCAACGATCAGACTTTATGACCGTCTGTTCACCGTTCCGAAACCCGATGCCGGTGAAGTGGACTTCCGTGAGCTCATAAATAAGAACAGTAAGACTGTGATGCAGTCCTACGTTGAGCCTTCTCTGAAAGACGCCAAACCCGAAGACCGCTTCCAGTTCGAAAGAAACGGTTATTACGTGGCTGATCAGAAGGACTTCACTCCGGACAACCTGGTATTCAACCTTGCAGTTGCTCTGAAGGACACCTTCGGAAAATAATTAAGCACTGAATCGCCAGAGGGACGGCTGAAGCCGTCCCTTCTTTTTTAGGAAAGCTTTTGAATCGTTTCGGCCAAAAGCTTCGGCGCAATGTTCAAAGAGTAATCAAGCTCTAAACGTTCGGTGCTTCGGTGCGCATCTCGGCCTGCCGGCCCCATGTTAGCAATCGGAATGTCCAAGGCGCCCGGGAGATCGGTCGGCAAATAAAAGAGTTTCTTCCAGCCGGCCATGTTCTCGCCGACTTGTTTGGCCCCTTCTCTCATTTCTTCAAAGCCTAGGAAGGACAAATCCGTAATGCCCCCGAAAACCTCGTGCAGACGGACTGCTTCGTCTTTGCTCAAGACTTTTGCCTGCTCCGTCATCTCTTCCATCACTTTTCTAAGTTTTTGCTCATCAGGCGACTGTCGACGATTCAGCCGAGCCGGGTAGTACGGCGGCAGGAACCCGACTACAATTGTCGGCCGTGGCATCTGAGCCTGTAAAAACAGCCAGGAGCATTCTTTCAGGGCCGCTTCCCGGATGTCCAGATCTTTAGGGAGCGAGCGATAAAAATGATCTCTTTTTTCTTCGAAGGATTCGCCCGTCTTCTGGCGAGCCATCCGCTGAAGCATCCCGAAGGTAACAACATTGACCTCATCAATGTCAAGAAAGTCTGCGCCTTTATCTTGTGCAAACAGCAGTGCACGCATCAGTTTGCTTCTGGCCTGCGCGGCAGCCCGCGCCGCTGTCATTTGAGCCCAACGAAGGACATCCGCCGGTTTCTTTGCGGCGGTCAGAACATTAAAGTAAGCGGAAGCCTCTTCAGGCACAGTGACCGAATAACCGTTGCGGTGCACCTCCATACTTAAGCAGGCCGGAGGTGCTAAAAGATCCAATCCGGAACCCTCGTATAAAGCGGTGTCGGCTTCTGCCAGACAAACGATTTCACTAATTAAGAGCGCTGCGCTGAAGCCGTGAAGATAATTGCCGATGTGTGCGGATTTACCGAAGGCGTAGAAGAACGGCATAAGTTTGCCGGTGGTTCCTGTGTAATAAGGTCGCACAGCCGGTACCGTCTTGGTTTCCGCCGTCCAGAAACAAGGCTCACCGGTAAGAGCAGCGACGACTTTCAAATGTTCTTCTTCACAGATATGCAGGAATGTTCTTAACGAACCGATCATGCCGGCACTGTTGGCTTCTTCATCCGGAACCGCCCAAAAAAGAATATTAACGGCAAGAGTCGGGTCATCTGCCCACTCCTCCATGGAAGCCAAAAACAGCGCAAGGCCCGCCTTCATATCCATACTGCCGCGCCCGAACAGCCAATTGCCGCTCTCAAGATCCTTCCGAGCAGTTTCATCTAGAGGCTGTTCACGTAGTGCTTCCGTGTAACGTTCTAAATCGAAAGCCGTCTGTACTTTATCACCGCAGTTCTGCGTATCGACGACATCGAAGTGACCTGTCAGTACAACAGTTTTATCGGTAGGAACGGCGGCTCGGAGCAGTCCGAAAACCGCCTTACGCTCGAGGGGGTCCCGCTCACAGACCGGTTCAAAGACTCGCACGCGTCCGGGATGTTTTTGTGCAAGGCAAAACAGACAATGCGTAATGAAGTCCGCACAGCGGTTTTCCTCCGCGGCGCTACCGCTAACGGAAGGAATGGCACAAAGTTTTTTAGTGAGCTGAAGAATTCGGGACGACTGGGCAGTTTTCATGACAAGCACAAGGAAGTTAGTGAAGTCTTGTCATTTTAGGGCTTCAAAATACCTCTTTTCGGTCCAAAAAGTTAAAGTCAGCTTTAAGTTTGCTAACCTAAAATTGACTAATTTTGAAAACAGATCCAACGGAACCGACAGGGGCAGAGGCTGGCTTTTTAGCCGCAGAAGGACCGGACGCGTATTTCTTGCCGATTTCTTTCAGGAAAGAAATAATCTGAGGATTTTCCCATGGCAGGTAACCTTCAGCGTAAGCCACTAAATTTCCGTTGCCGTCAATTATGAAATTGGTGGGGACCACAGAAACGCCCATCTTCCTGGGAATCGCCTGATTGCTGTCAATGAAGGTTTCAAAACCCGAAGCACGGATGTTGTCGAGGAATTTTTTAAGATCCACATTTTCTCCGTCAACAGCAACTCCAATAACACGGACATCAGAGTTCTTAAGGGCCTTCTGTGCTGTAATCAGTTCCGGTATCTCCGCAACGCAGGGGCGGCACCAGGTAGCCCAAACGTTTAAAACGATCACCTTTCCTTTGTAATCCGACAAATTTACGTCTGTTCCGTAAATAGTTTTGAGATCAAACTGCGGCATCTTTAGAGCGTGCTTGAGCTCTCGGAAATTCGGCATCATGCGCGGCGCCTTCAGAGGTGTTCCTGTTTCGTAAACGCGATCAAAGTCTGCGGCCTTCGGGACCGAGGAGAACAAGACGGTGCCCGCCAAGCAGGAAAGTACTAATAATTTTTTCATCTTTCGATACTTTTTCTTTATGCTGTCGAAATTTTAGAACGACCGATTCAGCGCAGATGTAACGAGTTTTTCAGGTGCGCTCATGATGGTGGCTCTCCAAACCCATCCTTTCGCAATTGAATTACAGTTTGATGATGAAAGTCTTACCGGCGCCGTTCATCCTGCGGAGAAATCGGCGCGAAAAGATTTGCCAACACCATTGATAAAGGAGTGAATTATGGGACTTTTCAATACAATTCTTCAGAAACTTGGTTTTGTGAAAGACAAGGCCGTTGAAGCTGTTGCAGGGGAAAACGCTGCTGCAGCGGAAGCACCGGTCTCTCCCGTGGAAGCCGTTGCCGTTGAAACTGTAGCTGCTGCCCCAGCTGCAGCCGAAACGCCTGCAGGATCGCCCGAAATCGTAGACGTCGCTGCTGTCTGCGAAGCTTTGGCTGCCAAGAACCCACAGAAACTCAACTGGAAAACTTCTATTGTTGACCTTATGAAGCTTCTTGGAATGGACCCATCTTTAGCTAATCGTAAAGAGCTGGCAAAAGAACTCGGCTGCCCTGAAAACCTTATCGGCGGTGACTATTCTCAGATGAACGTTTGGCTGATTAAGGCCGTTATGCAGAAGCTTGCCGAAAACGGCGGCAAAGTTCCCGAAGACTTGAAGTAACGTTTCTCATTTCTAATCGAGTAGGGTTTCGCTGAGTTTCAGCGAACACCCTCTCACACCACCGCCCGTACCGATCTGGTAGGCCAAGTCACCTTGGTTTTACGGCGGTTTCTCAACGTTCTAACCTTTATAGCACCCTAGCCATGACCAACCTCTTCGTTTGAGGAAGTCTGTGGTCAGAGTGGTCGCGAGAATGTGACTGTTGGATATTCGCCAATAACCCTTTCGGGTACAGCCCCAGTAATAAGCTCTGGCAGGATCCGCCCCTAGTTTTATAAGGGCTTTTATCCTCGTCTTCACTTTTTTCCAAGTTTTCCACAAGAGCTGGCGGATACGGCGCCGTATCCATCGGTCTACCTCTTGTGTCCACCTTTGGGCATCTGCTAGTTGGAAGTAGTTCATCCACCCCCGAAGCTTCTGCGCTAGCAGCTGTTTCACATTCTCTATGCTCGTTCTTGGGTTCCGGGTAAGTAGTTGTCTGATCGTGTCCTTGAGCTTTTGTTTGCTCTTTTTGTGGATCGTCAGTCTTACTTCCCCTTTTGCCCGACTGAAGTAGAAGCCGTATCCTAAGAATTTCGTTCGTGAGCTCGTTACAAGGCTAACGTGTGATTTTTCCTGGTTTACTTTCAACAGCATCTTGTCCTGCACGAATCTTGTCAGACTTGCCAGGGTTCTTTCTGCCGCTCTTCTACTCTTACAGATACAGATCAGGTCATCAGCGTATCTTGCAAAGCGGTGTCCCCGTTTCTCCAGTTCCTTGTCCAATTCATCTAGATAGATGTTGGCTAGGAGCGGCGATAGTGGGCCGCCTTGCATAAGTCCTATCTCCGTTGGTTTGGTTTCCCCATTGATCTGGACACCCGATCGGAGCATTTTATGGATCAGCGAAATGACTCTGCCGTCTTTGATTTTAAGTGACAGCTTTCTGATTAGTCGGCTGTGGTTCACCGTGTCAAAGAATTTGGCCAAGTCCATGTCCACTGCCCATCGATAGCCTTGATCGGCTTCCGCCGCTGTGACTCTGAGAGCATGGTGAGCGCGCATGTTCCGTCTGAACCCGAAGCTACGGTCCGAGAAGTCTCTGTCATAGGCCCAGTCAAGTACTTGGGCTGTTGCTTGTTGCACAAGACGGTCTATGACTGTCGGGATTCCCAGATCCCGGAACTTGCCGGGTTCGTCTTTTGGAATGCTTACTCTTTTCACAGGGGAGGGCCTGTAAGTTCCCTCCTTAATCGCCTTTGTAAGCTGGCCGGGATGGTTACGTATCCAGTCGAGCAGTTGCCCAACTTCCATTCCGTCAATCCCGGGAGCCCCTCTGTTGGCTACTACTCTTTTGAGTGCTTCCTTCAGATTAGAAGGCTCCAGTATCGCCTCTAAGGTAATGCCTGCGTATAAATTGAGGTTATGTGTGTCTTCTTCTGTTTCTATGGACGCGGGCGGACCCTTTTGTGCAGGTTTAGCCGCATTCCGTGCGCGTTGCCCGCATGAAGGTTTTTCATTGTTTCTATCCATGGATTCCCTTTGTCGTAGTTGCAGCAACACACTCCGTTAAGATTCGGGCCTTTCTCGGCTACTGCTACCGAGTACTATGCCCTCTGCTGACCACTCACGGCAAGTTTTACTCCGCCAAGCCGACTGGCTTGCGTCCGTGAGTTCTCCTCGGGTAAGAACGAACTCTTTCCCATCACGTACCTTCGGTCTTTACATTGCCATCTCCGTGTGGCCTTAGGGCTTCAACTTGTTATGCAGTCTTGCCCGACAGCATGTGCCTGAGACCGTTCCTGTTCGTAAGGTCAATGGTTTGCCTCGGGCTTCCTTCAGTCGGAACCTCGCGATTCAGACCTTGCCTTTGGCTATGTGCTTGGCGCCACCGCCCGCACTTCGGGACTTTCACCCTGTAGAGTTCGCTCATGCCGAGCGCACATAAAAACGCCGCAGACAATGCGGCGTTTTTTCTTCTGTCGAGATTTGGTAAAGTGAACCTTTCGGAGTAAAAATAATATGTTCGCTTATCCCATTATCATCGCCGCCATGATCGCTTCCGGGCTGTTCATCGGCTGGATCAACTTTAGCTATCTTTGGGGCATGATCCCGGCAGTTATCGGAGGCTTCTGCGGAAGCTATTACAGCAAGTTCGGCCGAATGCTGCTTAAGCCCGGCATCGACGACTACCAGCGAGAAAAAATCCTCTCTGTGACCCGTGTTCTGACAATCATGTGGACCGTGATCTCTGCCATTTTCTTTGCGCTCGGATACGGATTAACCAAGGTTGCTTACTGATTTGTTGTTTTGATTTTTCGTTATGCAGATTCATGCTTTCGGTCTTTCCCGAGTACCGACTTTCCTCGGTCAATGGGATCTCGATTTTGACGGACGCACCGACGTTTTTTCCATTCCCCTGACAGGAGAGAAAAGTATTGCGTTATTCCTTGACGCTCTAAAGTTCGCTCTATTCGATATCTCATCCGAGAAACTTGGAAAAAATCCCGAAGTCCGCCTGGTCTTCTCCACAGAAGAGGGACGATTTGAACTTCTTCGGTCCCACGAAAACACTGAAATCCGCAAAAACGGCATGCCGTTTGACCTGCAGGCTGCGCCCTTTCCTGTCGCCATGGCTAGGATCACGCATCTTGATGCCGATAAATTAGAAGACACCCTTTTCTATGACATTCTCTCGACTTCTGAATCTTTGACCGAGAATGCGGATACTTTAGCCTCATCTTTGATCGGAAATGTCTCCGAGTCCCTCGGAAATGCAATCCTGACTCAGGGCATTGAAGTTTCTCAGCAGAAGGCCGCCTTGCTCGCCGCTTCTAAGTCTGTCATAGACGGAATTTCGGTTGTTTCTGATGAGGAAGAAGAACGCCTCAATCAGCAGCTCATTAAGGCCGGCGTCTCTCACGCCGCTCTGCAAAACGAAATTGCCCAGCTCAAAGATTCGATGGACTGGCTCATTCGCATCAATATGCTCAAGGATGAAGCCGCCCGCTTGTCTAAGCAGCTCACGACAGTCAACGGCGACCTTTCTCGCTTTGACGTGAAAAAGAACGTTCTGGAAAAAGCGCTGAAAACAGACGCCTTAGCTCCCGACTACGATGTCCTCTCTAAGCTTCGAGTCGATGAGAAAGAAGAAGGTAAGCTGATTACGGAACTTAAAAAATCCGTCCCGATGCTTTCTGAACGCGTCCGCTCCGCCTCTCTGGCTCATGCTGAGGCAGACAAAAATTTCAAGAGCGTCCTGGAAAACTACAACGAGAAGTGTGTGACGTTGGAACGCGTTCGCGAATTAGATGAAAAAATCGAAGATTCTCAGATTCAAAGCAAGCACCTTAAAGAGGAGTTGTTCAACGAGCAAACCGCGGCTCGTCTCCTCTCTGAAGAAAACACACGATTAAAAAACGTCCTCTCCCAACTGACCATTCGCTCACAGCTTCTAAACAAGAAGATGGATGACCTTTCTATGGATAAGCTCTTGGTCGATGAGCTCGAAGAGTACAAACGTCTTCTTGATGAGATTGACGCTGAAGTCATTCGCAGCGCAGAGGCAGAAGAAACGCAGCGGGAACTGCAGAAACGGATTGAGTCCTCTCGCTCTGCTTTATTAGACGTTCAAAACGTCATTGCCGCTCTTAAAAACGAGGAGCTTGCCGTCACGGGCGAACTTTCCATGAAAGAGCGCATGCTTTCCAAGTCTTTAGGAATAGAAGGCGTCGAGACGCTGGCTGCGGAACTGGACAATCAGAATGAACGCTTAAATGCCCTAGACGCGCTTCAAGGAAGAATTGTTCTCTTGGCAGAAGGACACGACCGATTCAATCAGGTAAAAGCAGGGCTCGAGAGCACCAAGCACGCCTTGAGACTCGCGACGGTTGCTTTGAATGCGGCTCGCCAGGCCTATATTGATAAGACAGCCGTCGTCAATTCTGCTCAGCAGGCTTATTCCTTCTATCTCGAAGTACTGTCGCTGAATGAACAGCGCGAAAAGTTAGCCAACGGCAAGCCGTGTCCCTTGTGTGGCGCGATTCACCATCCCTACTCCGTCAAACTGCCGTTTGACCGTTCGTTGGAAGACAAACTCGCTAAAGCAAAAGAAGACGCTCAGCTCGCGCTCGTCGAATCGGAAAAATGCAAAGCTGAATTTGCTCAGCTTCAGCTGCAGCAGACAGAAGCCGAAAACATTCTGAATACGCTTACGACAGAACTCAATGAAGCCAAGGGCGAGATTTTGTATATCGCGAGCGAGCTCAATATTGTCGGCTTGAGAGAAAAGAAACCGATCACTTGGGCGGCTGTACTCAAGCAAAAACAAACTTCTTTAGCCAATCGTCGAGATGACCTTGAAGCACGATTAGAGAAAATTCAAGGGCTCACGGAAGCGATTGAATCGCTGAAAGAAAAGCGCGAAGATGCAGCGCTTAAAACCGCTCGTAAAAAAGAAGAACAGGCGTCTTTGGAAGAGGCTTTGAAGAACTTCGCCAACATGTCTGCCGAGCTAGAAAAGAATCAAAAAGACTCTGAACTTAATCGCGTCTCCCTGACGCGTTTGCTCGAGCGAGCCTTTGCCCGCTTCGGCCTGAAGGCCTCTAACCCGGCCATCATGAAGCAGAACCTTCCAACACTCGAAAAACGCCGCGAACAGTGGATCAACTGGAGCGTCGAGAAAAAACAGATAGAAGAAGAAACAGCGCAGAGCGAAGAAGCCCTCCGAAATACTGTCGCGTCTCTGACTGCTCAGAAGAAGAGCGCAGAAACCTTAGAAAAGGACATCGAGGCTCTCACTGAACAGATCAAACGGTTCCAAAAAGAACGGCATGAAGCAATTGCCAGCCAGACACCGGAAGAAGTAATTGCCGCGATTGAAGCAGAAAAGGCCAATGCCACACGTCTTGCCGAAGAAGCTAAATTAAGTCTTGCTGCCAAAGAGGAAGCCTTGCTTTCTACGCAGAACAAAATTAATACTCTCGAAGCACATCGCAGCGAAACCATTAAATCCATTGAATCGCTTTCGGACGCTTTCAACCAAAAACTTCAAAAGGCCGGTTTCCCGAATGAGTCCAGCTTCCTTTCTTCTCAGATCTCGACTGCACAGAAAGATGACCTCATGCGTCAAAACGATGAACTGCTCGAAAGGTATCGTGTCGTAAATTCGCAGTACGAAGAAAAACAGCAGGCATTAAACAGTCTTCAGGAGAAGAGCCTGACGACGCGCACTCGTGAACAGCTCGAAGAAGAACTCTTAGAAAAATCCGATCTCTTCCACACAGCCACTGCTCAGCTCACAGGCCTACGTGAGAAGATGGCAAAAAATGCGAATAACAAAAATCGCCGAAAACGGGAAGAAGCAGAATTCCAAAAGCTGCAGACCTCGCTTGAGCGATGGGAATCTCTCTGCGCCAATGCTGAGGAACCGGGGGGAATTGCGCGTTTAGGTTTGTCGCTTGCAGTCGCCTACGGCTCTTCAGACATTGATGCCTTCATCCCCGGCGCCAAGATCAAACTCCGTGATGAAGGTGTGAAATTATTTGCACCCGAGCTCTCGGACGCTTCAGGTCTTGCGGGCATGAAGACAATTTCTGCCGATCAGCGTTTCTTCGTGGCACTTTCTCTGCTCTTGGGAAGAAGCGAATTGTTTGCCCGTCGAAGCAAACCTGAGTTTGTCATTCTTAAGCAAAATCAGAATGAAGCTTTCCCAAGCCAGACGTTTACAGGTTTAGAGAGCTTAAATTTAACAATCGGCGTAGCGAGATAAGCCGTTACTCTTCGACGAATTCAATGAGAAGAGCTCCGCGCGTGAGCTCTTCCAATTCTTTAGCAAAAGTCTCAGCGAGATCCTCGGGGATTTCGACATCAAAATCCGCATCCATATCAAAATTCTTTTCCAGAATTCGACCGTTTACGGCTTCGATCTTGCGCAGAACCTGATTCACAAATCGATGTTCAACGCTGAATTTGATGCGTTTCGTTTTGGTACGAACTCGCGTGGACACTCCCTCTAACGCCATTTTAACGGAAGACTGATAGGCTTTAACTAGTCCTCCCGTACCGAGCAAAATTCCGCCAAAGTAACGAGTCACAACAACGGTCACTTCTCCAATGCCGCTGTGCGTAACAGCCGTCAGCATGGGGCGTCCGGCGGTTCCGTGAGGCTCGCCGTCATCGCTTGCGCCGATACGATCGGTAGATCCGGCGGCTCCGGCACAATAAGCCCAGCAATTGTGCCGGGCGTCTTCAAATTCGGCTTTAATTTGTTCGATGAAAGCTTTTGCTTCTTCGACATCGGGAGTGTGTCCGACAGAAGCGATAAAGCGGCTACGCTTTATCGTCTGTTCGACACGAAAAACCTCTCCCGGACGCAGGTCCGGAATGTTGTAGCTGACATCTGCCATCCGGGGACTCTCTTTATGTGTTACTTGTGAAGCTTGTTCACTATTTTAAAGAGAGTTTCGTTTTCCATGACAAGGGGAGAATCTTTAGCAAAAAACACAATGCCGTCTTCGGGTGCTTCGGTTTGGGCGACGGTCACGCCGGTAAGCGGATCAATGATGTCCGCAAGAACTTGTCCGCGTTCAACGGAATCAAAGGATTTCACGTGCGGAATGTAAAGACCGGAAGCGGTTGAACGCAGCGACACCAGCTCTTCTTCTATAAGAACGGTCGATTCATAGCCGCCGTAAACGTTGTAATTTAAAACGTTCATTCGGCTTAAGAAGCGGCAAACCGCCGCAATCGCCATGTCCGCACCCTTCTTATCGATCTTCTCGGTAGAACGGCTGTAAAGAGAAAAGGCTTTTGTATCCCACACCTGCCAGTTGAAGTTTAAGGTTGTGGTATCAAAGGGAACGGGTTTGCGAAGAACGACAAAAGGCATTCCGAAAAGCTGAGCCAAGCCGGTGTCCTCATAATCCGTCTTCATCATGCGCACATGAGAGACGAAGTCTCCGGGCATATAAAAAGAGGAAAACTGCACGCCGAAGCGGTAGCCCTGAATCTTTTCAAAAATACCGGCAGCTATTCGCTGAGTAGTCTCACCTTTGTTGTATCCGGGATACATTCGATTGATATCGGAGTTATCCATCGCCCAGAAGCGCTTACCGACATTAACGGAGTACGGATTGGCACACGGAATCACCGTCACACCGTGACGGCGGATAAACCGCCCTTCTTCCTCAAAGCGCTTTAATGTTCGAACCATTTGGCCGGCAATATAGAGCTGCTGAATTTCATTGCCGCGCATATTGCCGATAATGCACATGGTCTTTTCAGGGCCGCCGAAGTGATAACTTTTTACTTCAAAGTCTTCGCGGTAGGCCGACTCCATTCTGAAAATAACTTCTTCTTTCATCGACGTTCTTCCTGAAGAATTCGGGCAATCAGAGACCCCTTATTTACGATAGGATATTCACGAAGCGTGAAGAGCAAACCATCGACTTCGGAGACGCATTCCTGACGAACCTCACCTGAAAGCGCATCTACAATTCGGCCAAAAATCTCGCCTCGTCTAACGTTATCGCTGTGACGAACCGTCGGGACAAACACACCCGGCTCTTCAGCATTCACAAAACTCACGGAGCGATCTAAGGAAACGATCGGCTGTTTAACAGGCTGGACCGGCCCGTCCCACATACCGAGATTCTGCATAAGATTCAGAATTCCGTTCACAAGCCGTTGACAATAATCCTGAGTAATTCTCATGCCGACGCCCGCCTCTACGACAAGAGTTTTAACGCCGATGGAATTTAAGCTGTAAGCCAACGTTGATTCGAGCACAGTAGAAGCTTGATGCACCCAAACAAAATCGACATCGAGCATGCTCGCGTATTTAACGAGTTTATCTGCCGTATTGATATTGACGCGAACCTGGGGAATCTCGCGCAGGAAGATATTGCTGGCGTGAATATCAATCGCCATTTCTGCGCCTTTGAATTCCTGAATCAATTTGCTTGCAACCCACTCCGTCGCCGCTCCGTCGGTACGTCCCGGGAAAATCCGGTTCATATCCAAATCAAAACCGGGAAATCCTCGCTGGATCGTATCGATGCCCATCGGGTTCAATGCCGGATAGACATCCAACACCCCTTTAAGGTGCTCACTCTTTTCACGAACGACTTTATTAAGCAAATAACAAATGTACTGTCCTTCAAGCTCATCGCCGTGAATTCCGGAAACGACGCAAAGTCTTTTAAGGCCTTCTACTGACGCAGCGTTATCAGGCAAGTGGCGGTTCTTGCGAATCACCAAAGACTCGCCGACCGGCATCTTTACTTTTATGACGTCTTCAATCATTCTCAAATTTCAACCAACTTACACTTTGCCGACATACTTTGATCCGCTGCGCCCATAAAGACGCCTCTTTCTAAAGCGCAAAAACTAAAGTCTGGTCCTTGTGAAATCTTGACGTAATTATCGTCACAGAATCTCTGATGCGTAGGATCCACTCCGATCCATGTTTCACCGTCAAAAACTTCTACCCAAGCATGAGAAGCACCTTCACCGGTGGTCAGTCCGGCAACGTAGCGACAAATAACGTTCTGAGTTCGTAAGAAAGCAAGAAGAATGTGCGCGAAATCCTGACAAACTCCGGCGCCGAGCTCCCACGCTTCATGGGCCGCAGTTACTGTTGTCGTAACGCCTTTTTGATAGCGGAAGTCTGTACCAATTTTTGTTAGCCAGTATTCAGCAAGGACGATGGGTGCGCCTTCAACTTTATTGGCTTCAAAATAATCTTTGAGCGTGCCGGTCAGCGTCGTAAGCTGAGTCGGATATCGATAGTAGGCAGCCGCACCGAAACTGCTGCGCTGCGAGGAATCGACCAATACTTCTCCTGTCGAGCAAAAAGAAAAGAAGGTATGTTTATTCTCGATGCTGCCCAGGAAAACTTTATTGCCTTGTCCGTCAAAGGTTTCTGACAGCCGGCAGCCCGGCTGACAGGTTAAAGAGATGCGCATCGGCTCCTGTCCCGGCTCCGAGAGCGGGACAGAGCGAAGCACAAATGTGTGATTCGAAACGGGTTCGGAAAACAACAGATCCGCCCTAAGCGAATACAAAAATTTTTTCATTGTATCGAGTTTTTAATTATTCAAGAGCTTCTGAACTGTTTCCAAAGCCACCAGCCGGGTCTCCGGATCATCATCAGCTAACTGGGCAAAATTTTTCAGAACACGCATTTTTTGACCGCTGTAGGCAATCTTTGCGCCCTGTAATCTGCGATCCAGTTTACCGATCGTCACGCCGATTGTTTCCCAGCTTTCTCCCAATCTCAGCTGCATGTCCAGGCGCTCAAGGTAACGGCCGGCTTTAACGAGACAGCGTTCTTGACCTGAAGAGAGATATTCGTCAATACTGCCCCAGAAAGCCAACAAGCGATCGATGACTTCAAAAGAACACAGAGCTCCGGAACCTTCTGCCTTCGCATCTTCCATCGCATCAAGTGCCAGCTGAATATAAGCCAAAGAGCGAGTCGAGATGGTATTCCGCAGCAAAATTCCGTCGTCGTAGGCTCGAGAAAGATTGCTGTACACCGAATCAGGGTTGAGCTCGTCGAAGAAGTAACTCGTCATAAAGTCAGACGCATCTTCGTAAACATCAGGAATGTTTAAAGCGGCACAAAATTCTTTATAAGCCGTCTCATCTGTATCAATCAGAACATCATAGAGGCCTTCGAGATAATTCAGCGTACGGTAGACACGTTCAACGTAGCGGCCGAGCCAAAATAAGTTTTCGCCTTTTTCTATCGAGATAAAATCCATGTGTCTTTAAAGCCTCCGCCTTGAGAAGAGTTAACGACGAACGAATCCGGCTTGCGGGAAAAACGAGTAAGACCGCTGTGCCAAACTTTCGTTCCGTTGGTTGAACTAATGACAAATGCACGAAGATCGCATTTGCGCTCTACGACCGTTCCGTCTTCGAGAACCGGCAGGTCAATAAAGTCGATCACTTCCTGAAGAATAAAGCGACGTGATTCAGTCTGAATTCTTACTTTCCAGGCTTCAAGCTCTTCTTGGTTTAAATCTTTACCAAAGAGAACTCCGTAACCGCCTGCTTCGGCAACATCTTTAATAACTAAGCGTTCGATGTTCGCCAGACAGTACTCTCTGTCTTCTTCGTAGAAAGGCAGATAAGTCGGTGCGTTTTTGAGGATCGGTTCTTCGCCCAGATAGTAACGAATCATCTTGGGAACGAAGTAATAAATACCCTTGTCGTCGGCAACGCCATTTCCGGGAGCATTGATAATCGCGAGGTTCCCTGCCCGATAGGCATTCATAATGCCCGGAACGCCGATGAGTGATTCAGGTTTAAAGGTCAAAGGATCAAGATAGTCGTCGGAGATTCGGCGATAGAGAGCGCCGACCGACTGTGGAGAACCCGATCTGCTCTTGAAATAGAGCTTATTGTCTTGTACGAACAAGTCATTGTGCATAACCAGAGGACATCCGGTCATCTCAGCCAAATAAGCATGCTCGAAGAAAGCAGCGTTGTACCTTCCCGGTGTCATGATGACGCAGCGGCCGCCGGGATTCACGCTTTCCATTGCTTCTCTTAAAAGGAGTCCGTAATCATCGTTGCGATCGACCGAGTTATTTTTAAATGTCTCCGGCGAAGCACGGCGAGCGAGTTTTCTGGCAATTAAAGGATAGGAAGCGCCTGAAGGAATGCGTAGGTTGTCTTCAAGAACGTACCAAGTTCCGTCTTTAGCTTGGACGAGGTCAATGCCTGAAATATGAGAGTAAATTCCGTTCGGCGGAACAAAGTTGTCACACGCCGGCAGGAAGCCGCTTGACGAAAAAGCGAAGTCTTCCGGAATCACGCCGTCAGCGACAATTCGCTTTTCCGTGTAGATGTCTCTCAAGAAGGCGTTGAGCGCATCGACACGCTGAATCAAGCCGGCTTCAATTTCAGCGAACTCATCCGCAGGAATAATTCGAGGAAGCGAATCGTAGGGAAACAGCTGCTCATGAAACTCGCCGTTTTTATAGATACCGAACTTCACGCCAAAGCGCGCAAGAAGCCCGTTTATAGCGGCGGTATTGGATATCAGAGAATCCATTATTTCTCCGTAAATTTCTGAGGTTATTAGATATTCTTCAAAAATTATATGAGACGGGAGAACGCGGACACCCTTTAGTTTGCAGAAATTTAAAGCTCAGAGAACCAAAACAGGGTAATTACTGAGGAGAGATGTATTAATCCATCGTTAGTTAGGGGTCAAGTGAAACTAGAAATGCGAAACCGGCTGTTGATGATTTCATTCATCATTTCAACCGGTTTTTATAAGAATTAATTTCTAGCTACTTGGTGTGGAAGGGGCTAAGCGGCTTCTTTATCCTTAGCTTTTTTCAGGTTGTTCATTGCATAGGCAGCGCTGTTAACGATTTTTACTTCGCCATTTTCGACGATAAACGTCACATTAGAGCGATGGCCATTTTCGATGCCTAAGATCTTCAAAATATGTTTCGGCAGAGTGACCTGTCCGTCGACCCAAACGATCGAATCAGAAGAGAAATTCGCAGACATATTGATCCTCCTTCTAAATTTTCACCTGGCCGACAGATCATTTCCATAAAGTTATCGTCCTAGGAAAATCACTAATTTTCTCAAATTTCTTACTTATGATTTTACCTGTTTTATGTGATTCTTTAGATGTAAACCCTAATCTGAGTAAAAACCAATTCGTTTTTCCGAAGAGAAGAAACATTTGAAATCGAAGATCTGAAGAAAGGGAAAAGCAGATTTTCGAAATTTATATTAGAATGCGACTTCTTGGCGGCCCGATGGTGAAATTGGTAGACACAAGGGACTTAAAATCCCTCGGCGCAAGCTGTACCGGTTCAAGTCCGGTTCGGGCCACCAACCTTCAGGTTCTGGCATGAAGGGAATACTGTTTAAGAATATGAGGATTGAAGAAGCCTTACAAAGTCATGACTTTGTAAGGCTTTTTCTCAATTAGAAGCCTATTGGCAGGTGAGTGAGACGATCCCGTACTAAATGGAATTATTAGGGTAAATAAAGCGTCATAAATTGACCTTAGGAATGTTATAAAGAAAGTCCAAGAAGGGGGCCTGATGAGTCGTCAGATTTTCATACAACAATGGGAGGTGCCGGAAGAAGAAAAATTGTTAATCAGTGGTTCTAACCCTCATTATGAGGTTTTGGAATTAATCAATGCATTGCACGGAAACAGAAAGTAAGTTTTCAAAAGGGGATTCTTGTGATTTATAAAGTTATAGATCTATTTGCTGGAGCAGGCGGCCTAAGTTTGGGTTTTAAACAGACTGGCAAGGTTGAAATCGTTGCCGCAGCAGAAAATAATCCAAATGCTAGAAAAACTTACCTTAGAAACTTCTCTATAGACCGCCTTTATTCTGACGTAAGACTGATTGATTTTAATGAGCTAACAGATTCCGTAGGGTCTGTCGATGTAGTCATTGGAGGCCCTCCTTGTCAAGGATTTTCTAATGCCAATCGGCAACATTCGACAGTCGTTTGCATGAATAACAGTTTAGTCAAAGCTTATGTCCATGCTATTTACGAATTGCGACCAAAAGCATTCGTCATGGAGAATGTGTCAATGCTACGATCTAAAGTGCATCGGTTCTTCCTAGAAGAAAAAGACATTCATGATCCGATGATCGCCAATCTAGATCTCACAGAAGACAAGTTGGAACTGCTACCCGCCGGGGTTAATTTCAATAACTCTATCGAGGTTTTAAAGGCAACGCTGTCAAAAGGTTTGATATGGGAAGATTGGTTTTATAAGTTGATCAACCTGTTGTATCGCTATAGGATTAACCAAAAAAAATTCAATACCTCTCTTGAAAAGAACAAAAACAAGCTCCTTCGTCAGCTTAATAAAATGCTTCAATCAGATGCAGAGGAATCTTTGCTTTCTGAGTTGGACCGGGCTGATGCAAATATGGCCAGAGCTTTTATCGAGTACCTTGAGGGCGGCTCCTGCTTTGAGCATGTTATAAAAAAGATTGAAGTCTCTGTCCTTTTTCAAAGAGCTTTATTAAAACTTCTCGAGTTGACTCAGAACGAAATTCACGTCTTTGAATTTCGAGTTGAAAACGGGACCCTAATTGCTATAGTCAAATCTTACTCTGTTCTTGACTACCTGAGGACTGTTTTTAGGACCGGCTCGTGCGGCTACCTGATTAACGAAGCGATTGTAAACTCCGCGGACTTTGGAGCTCCACAAAAGAGGGAGCGTTTCATTATCGTAGGTATTAGGAAAGATTTGAGCCAAACGTACAAATTTCCAGAACCCAAATTCAAGGAGAGCGAATATCGCACTGTTTATGATGCAATTTCTGATCTTCAAGAAATTACACCTGCTACAAGTCTCACTAAACAAAGCATAAAACTTCTGCCTAAGCCCAACGCCCCAGAGTTAATAAAAGAATTGCGCGGGAAGTTTCTTTTCAATCATATCGTAACTGCAACCCGAGCAACGGCTTTGGAGCGGTTCAAGGCTTTAAAGGCTGGAGAGAATTTCCACGATCTTTCTCCGGAGCTAAAAACAACCTACAGCAATGTAGAACGCACTCAAAATACGATTTATATGAGGCTAAAGTACGACGAGGCATCTGGAACGGTTGTTAATGTCAGAAAATCCATGTGGATCCACCCAGTGCTGGACAGAGCGATCTCTATCCGCGAAGCAGCTCGTCTTCAAACGTTTCCTGATTCCTTTGTGTTTGAAGGCACAAAAGACTCCCAATATCAACAAGTTGGAAACGCGGTGCCTCCCTTTTTGGCTAAGGCTATAGCTGAAAGCCTTTTTAGTTTGTTGGACAAAACAAATTTTTAGGTGTTTTCATCCTCTTTTGCCTTCTCACTCAATTCTCTCGCTTTATCGAATATTTTGTCGTGAATCTTTTTCTCGGTCAGACAGTCAAGAATATAGGTTCCCCCCAAGAGGTTCAGGTACTTTGAGAGCTCCCCTACTATATTTGTATTGATTAAAAAACCTTTTTTTCGTGCCTCAATGACTGCGCTTAAAAACGGTCTAATAATTGCAGGATTATTGGAAGTATTTCGTTCCAAAATATGCATCACATAGTCAGAACTCTCGCAGACAAAATTTGTCAGCTCCCATTTATCAGACCGTTCTTCGTCATAAGTGAGACGCCCAATCCACCATAACCTGGAAAGTGCATTCCTTGTTAATGAACGTCTCGTTCCATACCCGAACATAAAGTGTTGCTTTATATTGCTAGGAACGCAATTGTTGTCTATATTCCACCGGTACTTTACGTAGTGCCAAAAGGGGCCTAGGCAGAGTGCGGCCCATAGCCGTTCATCCGAAGCTTGAGTTACCGTCAAAAATCGAAGGTTCCAAAACACTTTTCTAACATTTTCAGCATCTGTTAGAAACGGCTTCTCAGCAGAAGTATCTAACTCAAAGTTATTTACATGATCAAACCTAGTGCTCGTAAATAATCTTCCACCCAACTTCTCCTCTAATTTTTGCGAAGAATCGGATCTGAAACATTCAGCGAGATCGTCCAGGTTGGTTTTGATTTTGCTTAGATTTTCAAATGTTACAAGATTCAATTTCATTCTTCACCTTCACAAGAATCGAGGTTACTGGTCAAAAATTTGAACGTATCTGGAATCGGACTGTCCACCAGCTGTTGCGCTAACTTGAGACAATCAACAGAGTTAAAGCTCTCATCCGAGATATCACAACCAAATTTATTCAAAAGAGATTTCGAAAGAGAGCTGTACCACAAAGCTCCAGCACGCTCTTCGCGCTCCTCCACCGTCATTTTCTGTAAATTTCCCAAGACGGCGACGAGCACTGGAACCAATGTGAGTGAATTCAGAATGGGTTGAGCTGCTGGAGATGATAATAAAGCTTTATAACTGTAGAATTCGCTAGACGGCATTTTGATGAAGAGCCAATTATCCCCTGCCATATCTACTAGCATCTGACGACAACTTTCATCTGTGTTCCTTACTATTCTAAAAATAGAGGGACTGTTTGAAAAATCATCGATATTCTTGGTTATCTTTACGGTAACTGTTTTTCCAGTCGCAAGTACGCAACCGGCCTCAATATCAAAAGATAAGCCTTGGTAATCTCTGTGAAAATCGGGGCTACTGTACGAAACAATATTATTCGTGGCGACTATAAAGGGACAGATTTGCAAACTGCCATTAATTGAGCTGTTAGGAATCGTATATTTTGTGAAGGGTTCTGCTGTCTGTAAAACTTTACGATACCCTGTCTGAGCACACTCTAAATGATAGGTATATTTTGCCAAACCCTTTTTTATACATTCTGTCAGAGCATTACAGTCTAACTCTGCTTGAAATTTGACGTTTAAATCATAACCCTCTTCTAAACAATCAATGGTTACATTAAAACTTCCTTTTTGGAAATCATCCGTAAAAGGTGACAACACGGGGTAGGGATATAGTCTTTTTCTAATCTCCATAAGCCTCCACCTCCAGAGAGCAATAGTCGTGAAAATCTAATTTCACATCTAGCCTTATTGGTTTACCCTGAATAAATACAAGATTCTTTATAGAATTACCGTCAATTTTCACATCCGGACAACTCTGGCATGAGGCCTCAAGAAGAGGCGCCGGGTATTTATCTGATTCGGCTACCATGTTTATTTTAATAACCCCGTCTTTCGCAGACTGGCGAGGCGTGAAAATAATCGTGTAGTCTCCAAGATTTTTATTTCGTACTATTAAACGAACGTCAAGTGCAGAAATTAAGTACTGTTTTTTACAACCTTCCGTAGGTTCCTCTTCTTTATCGAAGTCAGTAGCTTTTGTCTCTCTTTCCTTCCTCTCTACTTTCTTTTCATCATGGACTGTTTTCTTGTCAGAGGAACTTTCAATCTTATCTCCGTCTTCATCATCTAGTAAGTTTACTTCCTCTCTGTCTCCGTCTTCTGTTTGCTTTGCTTGAGGCGAAACCACCGTAATATCGATCTGATTAACGTCGTCAGAAATAGCTTCCAAGCGATTTACCTCCGAAGTTTGGGAAGAATCCTCTGATAGTAAGAAGTCCCCAACTGCTGGGTCAAGCTCTTCTCCGTCATCCTCCTCTTTCATTTCGTTAAGGGAGTCCCTTACGAAGCGAAATAAAAACAACAGTAAGTTCTTTGCCTTAGTTTTGTTCTCGGCCCTTCCTATTTCCCAATCAAGATGTTGAGGATTTTCCAATCCTCGGAGATAAGAGTTTATGGCGTCTCCTTCGATGACGAGAACGCCCGCAAAAGGTATCAATCCTCCAATATTTCCTTTATCCTTAATCTTCATTCCCGTCTGCCGTATCATTGCGACACGTTTATGAAAATTAGGTTTGATCAAAAGCTTTAGGGTTAACTTTCCACTGGTTTCAGGATCAGTATCTAGCTTTTTTATGAAAGTCCTAGAATTTTTGTCTACCAGGGTTTGATAATACTCACTCGTATAGTTTGCAGCCTCCTTAGTCTCTAAGGACTTTTTATACGATTTCATTAAGACGCTCAATCTACCTTTGTCTATAATTTCTCCGTCTACATTTACTACCAACGAACCCTCGTAGATAGCATAGAAAAACCCCTCAAGAACAGAAGCAACCATTTCTTCTTTCCAATGACCTTCATTGGAGAAACCTAAAATATTGATATCTGTTCCAAATTCTGCATCTTTTCGATTAAAGGAAGGGTCTAAAAAAAACTGCTCCTTCATAGGATTATTTTTCGAAGGCTCTCCGTAAAATCCTATCCCTTGAGCAGTATCTTCGTCCGACTTTTTGAAAGAAGTAAGTCTGGCGACTCCTTGAGATGCTTTCTCACCATCTTTGTCTTTGGTGCTGTAAAAGACTGTCCGCAAATCCGAACAAGCAAAGGGAGCAAACTTTCCGATACCAAACGATCCACCCTGGCTTCCAACTTTATCTGAAGCACCAGATGATTTGGTGAGATTAGTCCACGGTGAGTTGTATTCTTCCGCCGACCCCAGAAGGCCCGTGGTATTAAAATCGCTAATTCTCAAACAAGTAAGCTTTGGGCCTTTGATAGTTTTAATTGCCTTCTTAAAAAAAATTTTTGCCTTGTCCGCTTTCTGTGCCGACCAATAGTCCAAAGACTTATGAAAAACCTCTTCAAGATAATCTCTTCCTGGCACTTCGCTCGAATTTATAGTAAATAACCTAAATTCAACGCGCACTGGCTCTGAATCATTAATTTTTGCATCCAACGAATTTTGGCAAACCTCTCTCGCCAAAGACCTTATCGGTGAGCCTTTAAATGTTTCAACTCCAGAATCTCCGATCCCAGTTATCTGGCCAAAATTATTAGATGGAAAGTTCCAAATATATTTGCTTGATGACATTTCAATTACAGCCGTTCTTTACTAAGAGAAAATTTGGAAGACTTAACAGGGCTAGAAACAGTGAATTTCTTTTTAGTTAGCTGAAGTTCTTTCTCAATTGCCTGAAAAATCTCATTAACTTCCGCTTTGTCGTATTCATAGACAGATGTATTAGCGCAGTTCCCGAGTAGCTGGAGCGTATCAATAATTTTATTAGTACGTGCCTCAGCCAATCGTACAAACTTATCGTGCTTACTTTCGTTGGTTCTCGTCATTTTGAATCCTCTCTGAGTTGTCTCTCTATGAAATTATCCTCATATTCTTCAAAGGATAGTATCCTTTGATAAAAATATCAAGATTCTTCGAATATTTTCACTATATTGAAAATATTTTCAATATATTAGATTTATTGAGAAAATATAAAACTTAAATGAAAGGCTCTACTGACTCTTGCCTCAAACATTTAAACGTCTTAATTGAATAATAGTAGTGGTGTACAAAACATATTTATGGCTACGGAGAGTAGCCAAAAAAATCCACGGCATCCAAAAGTTGCTCTGAATTGAATTTGTTTACTTTTAAACGGATGACCTTTCTCGCAAGGAAGATTGAATGTAAATTCGGCTTTAATAAGTTGCGCTTACATACCCTTCCAGAAGTTTCTCTTCATATAACGTAAGACCAGTTCGTTACGACCATTAACTTCAGGACGGTGAATTAATTAGCGATTACTGTAGTTGGGCGCCTAGCGCCCGGCGTCGGCAATTGTCTCGTAAATACCTCTGGCTACTCTGTGCGCAAGGTCTTTGTCTAATAAATTTTCTTGCTCATTGATTACAACGGTAACTTTATTCAGTTCCGCAAGCTAGAGGAATCTGTCACGTTCAGGTGCAACCTGAACTGTTGGCATCATTGGACTGACAACCAATAAAACTGACGTTGCGATTACTGCGGGGCGACCTATTATGATTTCTCCTATGGTTATTTATTGATTAATGCTTAAAGGATAGTAAACGAGCATCCGCGATCAGTCATTCTGACTTCCACCACTTGAATTTACTAATTTCGTGTGGACTGAGTAAGCATGAATTCGACCTAATTAATCGCCTATTAAATAAGGCAACTCCTTAAGGAATTGAGAGTTCTTATATCACCTTGATTTCAGGAGGAGAACCCATTTGGAACATTAAAACTTCCCTTATCTCTTTCTAAAAAATATACAAAAGAGCCTAAAGAAGATGGGTGAACTCTTGATATCTTTGCGAAAGGTAATCACGATTGATTGGCGTCCTATAGTCTTCTATATGGAGTTTTTTGTCGTTAACTTCAGACATAAAAGATCGAAAGAGCTCATCTCCACTTAGTAATAATTTTTTTGATACTTTGACTACACCATTGGCAGTGATCCCAATCAGGTTTTGATCATAGGCCTTATGAAACAATGGAATCAAAGAGATCCCATTTGAAATTTCCATCCTTGCTTCTCTCGAAACCGTCCATGGAAGGATATGAGCTGCTTCCAAAAGAGAAGGAATATTACATTCAGTGATAACACATCTATCCTCACAGTTGGCTAAAACAGAAGAGCGAAAATAGGATTGATTAACTCTCGCTTTCATTAGTCTGAAGATCTCTACCCCCGCTGGTGGCTCTTCAATAATTAAGGATTCACGGAGCTTTTGAAGGTTGTGAGGAATATAGAACGGAGAGGATCTATTGGTGCAAAGTTCTGCTAAGGTATCGTGCAAAAGATCCAGCTTCAGATTTCCTGGATCTCCATCTGCACTAAACTTGTACATTATTTCCTTATCAGTCTTGCTTGAATTACCAAAACCCTTTGGACCTCCTTGCCTGTGTTTGTCCAGGTCAAGAAGGTTTGACAGCTTGTAGGAAACAGCACCAGGTGTACGTCCAAGAAGTACTGCTAGTTCCTGAATTGCTTTATTTTTTCCGCTGATTTTAGAAGCTGGCGTGACAGCATAAAGTCCAAGGGCTATAGTGACTTCCTCCCATGACCAATTTCTAATTGCTACCATCCTATCCTCCTAAAGACGTACTTATAGCATTCTAGAAGTTTCGATACGAAAATAATCTCGTAGAGTCAATAATCCTAGCGTCCATAGCAAACCATCTGAATAAGTTCAAAAGGAAGCTGATAGAAGAGCTCCTCGGGCTACAAAAGAACGATCTCATTGATCGGGAAAAATTAGAGGACCACGAAAGTGAAAGGGGAAGTAACAATGAAATGGACTCAAATAAATCGCGATCGGCGGATTCACTTTCAATGCTTTCAAAAACTTTATCAGCTATGCCCGTAAAACACTGTCATTTATGACGGGGATATAAGGGCCCAGTCCGAAGGACTGGCTATGCTAAACTGGCTCTATCTTTTCAGATCTAGGGGCGGGCTGTCCCGAAGTTAAGTCTGTGGAGAGATGTGAGACCTGAAGGAGTATACGGTTGTGTCCAAGCACGTGAAACTCCTTTTGGAGAACGTGCAAAAACCAAGCTGTACTCCTTTGGGCAATCCCGCTGAAGCAGAAACCCGCCGAGGCAACTTCGACATTAAGCTACGGCTGTCGGAGAAGCGGCAGGAGTTCTCTTCATTTATGGAGAGGAGGAAGTCAAGTACGATCGAGACCGCCGCTTTGCTGATTTATTAGGACGAAAACTCAAGAGGTAGCTGACGGTCTCAAAAACAATCCTAGAAGACTTATTTCGGGTTGTTCGAATGTGCTTTTCTTGAATAGTGAATAAGGAAGGGATGTTTCGAGGGAACGGCAAGAAAAGCCACAGCACCAAGAATCAAGGCACCGCCTATGCACTCCCATGAGTTCACACTAACCCCTAAGAAGATCATGCTCAGTAATGTCGCAGCTACAGGGTCGAAGGTCTCCATCATGCCTGCGATGTCAGCAGGGATAATTTCGGCAGCCGCTTGGAAAAGCCAAAACGCCGCAATCGTTCCGAAAAGCACAATAAACGCATAAGCCAAAATCGAGTAAACGGTCCAGTCCAAAGGTTCGTTCCAAAAGTGACTGAACAACGTCACAGTAACGCCGGTAAGCAAAAGTGCCCAGCTCGTTGCTAACCCGGAACCGACACGCGCAATAAATTTTTGAGGCAACAGAACATAAAAAGCACCTGTGATTCCAGATCCGATACCGGCCCAAAAGCCGATACCTGAGACGTTGAAGTTTTTAAATGATCCGCCGGTTACGACTAGAACCACTCCGGCTACAGCTACAAGTCCGCAAAAAACTTCTTTCACAGCGAGCCGTTTATGCTGAAATACTACCATGAAAATCATGATCCACAATGGAACAGTTGCAGTTAAAACAGCGGCAAAAGGTGCGTTTGCGTATTGAATACAAACAAAGAACGTTAATTGCGTTCCGATGATTGTTAGCGTGTAAATTATCAGATCGATAATGTTCTGCTTGGTTTCAAATACTTTCAGAGCCCCCTTCTTTAAAAGAAAGAACTCAATGCCAACGAAGATCGAGCCTGCAAGGAGCATGCGTATAGAGATCAAATCCATCGGTGTAAAGTGACAATTTTGAAGTAAATACTGTCCTGCAACACCCATTGATCCCCAAAAAACAGCCGCTAGTCCGGCCATCGCCATGCCTTTTAATGTTTTATTCATCCTCGTCTCCTCTGGTTCTTGAGTTTGCCAGTTTTGTGATGGGATAGAACGAGTTCCTACTCTTTTTAAGAAATCCTATTTTTCAGAAAATTCCTTACTTTTTTCAGCAAGATAAAAGCCATGAATAATGCGAAAATTCGCCTATGAATTTCGATAACTATCGCCGAATACTTCACCTCGACCTCGACGCTTTTTTCGCTTCCGTTGAACAGCGAGATAATCCTTCGCTTCAAGGGAAGGCAATTGCCGTCGGATTAAATTCCGCTCGAGGTGTCGTTGCGTCTGCTTCTTACGAAGCAAGAAAGTTCGGAGTACGTTCCGCAATGCCCTCCTCAGTTGCCGCAAGGCTATGTCCAAATTTGATTTTTGTTCCCGGACGAATGGACGAGTACAAAAAAGCATCAGCCAAAGTCTTCGAAATTTTTTCTCGCTACACAAATCTCATTGAACAAGTCTCTATCGATGAGGCATTCTTAGACGTCACAGACGTCTGGCGCGACTATGGTTATGCGATGGAAATCGCAAAGCTCATCAAAGAAGATGTTCGTCGTGAAGTCGGTCTCATTATTTCTGCCGGCGTTTCCTACAACAAATTCCTCGCCAAAATCGCAAGCGACTGGCGCAAGCCCGACGGCTTATGCGTGATCCATCCGAATGCGGCACTTAAGTTCATTGATCGTCTTCCTGTGAAGGCTATTTGGGGCGTCGGTCCGGTGACCTCGCAAAAGATGGAGGCCCTCGGCATCTTTACCGGAAAAGATTTGCGAGAAAAAGATCTTTCATTTTTAGTCGAGCAATTCGGCAGTTCGGGACTGTCGTATTACAACTTTGCCCGGTGTATTGACGATCGTCCTGTCAGAACCGAACGCATCCGCAAACAGGTCAGCGCTGAGATCACACTCTCCAAAGACGAAGGAAATCTCAATAAGTTAGAAGATACGCTCTCGGAACTGACGGACTATCTGATGACGCGTCTGCGTAAAAATGATTTCCTCGGTCGCTCGCTGACGTTAAAAGTACGTTTCCATAACTTCAAGACAATCACAAGAACTCAGACGTCTAACTCAGTCTTTAATGAGAAATCCCAAATCCTCAAAACAGCTGAGTCTTTGCTTGAAAAAATCGATTTCAACCATCAGACCGTTCGCCTCCTCGGAATCGCCATTGGAAACCGCCTGGAAGAAGACACCGAAAACATGTTGAATCTCGGCGATATGGACGAGCTTACACCCAGGCTTCTTTAAGGCGCCGACGGACTTGACTGAGTCGAGACGCGGAGCGCCGTAAAAATTGCAAAGGTCTGAAGAATCGCAACACCGAAAAGAACGGCTGTAAACATACCGACGTCAAGAAGCGGTCCAAACAAAATCGGTGTCAGAGACTGACCCACATCCATTCCGCAATAAGTAAAACCGTAAACGCGGCCAAATGATTTCTTTCCTAACTTCGCAACCGTCGCTCCGCGAATCATAATGTCTCGACTTGGAGCAGCCACGCCTGTTCCCAGACCCATCAGACACATTAAAACAACTGCCCAGTATCCGGTCAGGATCTGAGACGCCAGAATAGCCGCCATCACAGCAGCAAACGTAAGGCACAGTGCCACAACGCGATTGCTCGAGATCTTATGCTGGTTCGTTAAAAAGCCGCCGATCAAAGCACCCGCCCCGGCGCCTAACAGGTATGCAGTCAGTGCCGCCGAAGCCCCAGTCAGATTCAAGTGATAGGCATTCTTGAAAATCGTCTGAGAAAAGCTTTGAAGAACGCCGAAGGCCCCAGACGTAAAGAAGAAAAACATGAAGCAGTACCATACATCCGGCACTCGCAGAAATCCGAAAGTCCCCTCTTCTTTCTCTTTCGGAGTCGGCGGTGTAGTGTCGCGAACAGAATCGCGAGAGAAAACACCTCTGAATACAAGCTCAATGACAAGAACAATCAACGCCACGGAAGAAGCCGCAAACGCTGCGCCTCTCCAGCCGAACCAACCGGCCGTCGTCACCATAAAGAAGGGACAAATCGCCCAGCCGATATTGCCGGTGATGTTATGCCAGGCAAAAGCGTGGCCTAAGAAGCGATCCTGAATGTTGTAGTTCATCAGCGAATAGTCGCTCGGATGAAATACCGAGTTGCCGGCGCCAGCGAGCATCGCCGAGAGATAAAGCATCGGGACATTTTCTGCCATGCCTAAGGCCACGGCACTGCCAATCAGCAAAACCAAGCCTGTATACATTGAGGTCCGGCCGCCTACTTTATCAACCAGAAAGCCGCTCATCGACTGGCCGACAGCACTTGTGACAAAGAACGTTGTCATCAGGATTCCGCCCTGAAGAAAATTCATTCCGAAGTGCGGAAGTATCCAAGGAAACAGAGACGGAATCACTAAGTGATAGAAATGCGAGCTGGCGTGGGCGATCGAAACGAGAAAAATCGCGAGGATGTCGTGACCGCGAGTTCCTTGTGCGTACATGGCGTGGCTTAAGAGTGTTTTTTCTTATTCTATTCCTGACGCCTTCCGAAAAAAGTTAAGGCCGAGAGATTGTTAGTCCCTCAGCCTCTAAACTCAGATGAGATCAGATGATCTTATCGGTTGTCTTTACGGTCTTCAAAAATGAAGTTGCCGTCGACATAATCCACAAATACCGTGTCTCCAGGAGCATATTTGCCCTTAAGGATATCCACAGCAATCTGGTTTTCCAGATAGTCTTGGACTGCACGGCGCAGCGGACGTGCACCGAACAGCGGATCAAAGCCGACCTTACCGATTTCGTCCAGAGCCGCTTCGGTAACATCCAAACCAATATTCTGCTGCTCCATACGTTTAGCAAGCTTACGAATCTGGATACGGGCGATTTCGCGAATAGCCTTCTGATCAAGGGCATTGAAGACAACGATTTCATCAATACGGTTAATGAATTCGGGTCTGAAGTGCTTCTTGACTTCGTCCATTACGGCTTCCTTCACAACTTCAGGATCTTCACCCTGACGGTTCATAATTTCCTGAGAACCGAGGTTGGAAGTCATAATGATGACGGTGTTCTTGAAGTCAACCGTGCGTCCCTGACCGTCGGTCATACGGCCGTCGTCCAATGCCTGAAGCAGGATGTTGAAGACATCCGGGTGAGCTTTTTCAACTTCGTCGAGAAGAATCACGCTGTAAGGTTTACGGCGTACGGCTTCTGTTAAGTAGCCGCCTTCTTCATAGCCGACATATCCCGGAGGCGCTCCGATCAAACGAGCCACGGAGTGTTTCTCCATGAATTCGCTCATATCGATACGGATCATGGCGTCCTCAGTGTCGAACAGGAATTCGGCCAAAGCCTTGGTGAGCTCCGTCTTACCGACGCCTGTCGGACCGAGGAAGAGGAAGGAACCATAAGGACGGTTCGGGTCGGACAGGCCGGCACGAGAACGAAGGATGGCGTCAACGACTTTATCAACCGCTTCTTTCTGTCCGACAACGCGCTTGCCGATGTACTTGGCCATATCCAAAAGTTTCTGGCGTTCGCCTTCCATCATCTTGGAGACCGGAATACCGGTTGCGCGGGAAACCACTTCAGCGATTTCTTCAGCGCCTACCTGCGTACGCAGGAGCTTCGGTTTTTCATCGTAGAGCTTGGTTTCTTCTTTTTCTTCCTTCACCAGCTGTTTTTCAAGTTCGGGAAGTTTGCCGTACTGGATCGCAGCGAGTTCTTCATACTTGCCGGAACGACGAAGCTCTTCCATCTTGGTCTTGAGCTTGTCGATTTCGTCACGGACTTCTTTAGATCCTAACGCGGCGTTCTTTTCTTTCTTCCAGATTTCTTCCAAATCGGAATACTCGCGGCTTAACTTAGCGATTTCTTCTTCCAAACCGCTCAAGCGTTTCTTGCTGGCTTCGTCTTTTTCTTTCTTAACGGCTTCACGTTCAATCTTCAATTGAATCAGGCGACGGTCCAGCTTATCGAGTTCTTCAGGCTTGGAGTCAATTTCCATCTTGATGCGCGCTGCCGCTTCATCAATCAGGTCAATAGCCTTGTCCGGAAGGAAATGATCGGTAATGTAGCGGGCGGAAAGTTCAGCAGCAGCCACAATCGCCGGGTCGGTAATTTCGACACCATGATGAACTTCGTACTTTTCCTGCAGACCGCGCAGAATAGCAATCGTGTCTTCGACGCTCGGTTCGTTGACGATCACTTTCTGGAAACGACGTTCCAGAGCGGGATCTTTTTCGATGTACTTTCTGTACTCGTCCAAGGTCGTCGCACCGATCACATGCAGTTCACCGCGGGAAAGTGCAGGTTTGAGCATGTTGCCGGCATCCATTGCACCTTCTGTCTTACCGGCACCTACCACTGTATGGATTTCATCGATAAACAGAATGATACGGCCTTCTTCGGCAACCACTTCTTTCAGCAGTGCTTTCAGACGTTCTTCGAATTCGCCGCGGTATTTCGCACCGGCGACAAGTCCGGCCATATCGAGGCTCAAGACGCGTTTGTTGCGCAGCGTGTCAGGCACTTCGCCGTTCACAATACGCTGTGCTAAGCCTTCAACCACAGCGGTCTTACCAACACCGGGTTCGCCGATAAGAACCGGATTGTTCTTACTTCTGCGCTGCAGAATCTGCATCGCACGACGAATCTCATCATCTCGCCCGATCACAGGATCGAGCTTACCTTCTCTGGCCTTTTCGGTTAGGTCAACCGTGTATTTCTTTAGGGCTTCACGATTGTTCTCAGCTTCGGGATTGTCCACTTTTTCACCTCCGCGCACGGATAAAATTGCATTTTCTAGGCTCAGTTTATTGAGGCCTTCCTCTTGCGCAAGGTGTGCGGCGTCACACTTGCTGTCGCATAAGGCTAAAAGGAAGAGATCGGTGGAAATGAATTTATCGCCGAGTCTTTCGGCCTCCCTTTCCATCGAATTAAGGATTGCCATCAACTCACGGCTGATTTGGACATTGTCGGTAGCTCCGGAAACTTCCGGCAGTTTGCCGATCGCTTCCTTCACCTTACGTTCGAGTTCTCTGACTCTCACGCCGGAGCGCTCTAAGAGCGTCCTTCCGGTGCCCTCGGTGTCCTTTAATACCGCAAGCAGCAAGTGAAGCGGATCGATGTACTGCTGGGAACGCTCAACAGCCATCGATTGTGCTTCTCCGAGCAACTCTTGGAACCGAGTTGTAAATTGATCTTGACGCATAAGAGTTTGAATCTCCTTTTGTTAAGGAAACATTCGGAATCAACTCCTGTTCCCCTATGCGTCTATTCTGAAGAGTCCGCGGAGACGGACGTGCGTTTTTCTCTTATTTTGAGCTTATTTGGTCCACCTGGATTTTGCAGCTTCGTCGGTCTCTTTGGCCTGTACCCAACGGGTGCCCTCGCCCACCTTTTCCTTCTTCCAGAACGGGGCTTCGGTCTTTAAGTAGTCAATAATGAACTCGCAGGCTTTAAATGCTTCCCCGCGATGGGCGCCGGAAACGCCGACAAAAACGATCTGATCCGTGGCGAATAATTCGCCGACACGATGAATCACGGTCGCATCCATAATGTCCCAGCGCTTCTTTGCCTCTTCCACAATGGCCGTAAGGGCTTTTTCGGTCATGCCGGGATAGTGCTCCAACGTCATGGAAGCGACCTCGTCACCTTCGTTAAGGTCGCGAACCGTGCCTAAAAACATCACGACGGCGCCGACTTTGGGAGACGCATGCAGTGCCGCTACTTCAGCCTGAACATCAAAGTCTTCTGTTTGAACTGCAATCTTCATTGACGCCTCTTATAAGTTGAATTCTGTGAATGGGATGTAGGTCACCAAATCGCCCTTCTTCAAGTCAGCTTCAGCCGGAATGTCGGCTAAGCCATCTGCCCAGGTGCAGGAGCTGAGCACTGCCGAGTTTTGAGTTCGGTAGTTTTCCAGCTCTCCGGCGCCGTTGCGGCGGACACGGATGAATTCGCGGCGGGATCCGCACTTGTAATCAAAGGCCAGCGGAAGGATATAACCCTTCACATCAATCTGGCCGCGACCGGAAAGTTTAAGAATCAGCGGCTGAGCAAACAGCAGGAAGGTCACAAAGCCGGAGACGGGATTGCCGGGAAGGCCGATAAACGGAACGCCGCGAACTTCACCTTTGGCGACCGGTTTGCCCGGCTTCATGGCGATGCGCCACATCTGCATCTTACCGAGCTCTTCAACGGCTCGGCGAATAAAGTCGGCTTCGCCTACGCTCATGCCGCCGCTGGTCAGAATGAAATCAGACTTGCGTGAGGCTTTACGGAAAGCTTCCAGAGTTGCTTCAAACGTATCAGGAATATTGCCGTAATCCACCACATCGCAGCCCAGCTGATGGAGCAGTCCGCGCAGGACAAAGCGGTTGGAGTTGTAGATGCCGCCCTCGACAAGCTTTTCTCCCGGCATCGCGAGTTCATCACCGGTGAAGAAAAGCGAAACACGAATCGGACGATAAACCTTAACTGTGGAAACGCCGATGCTCGCGGCAACGCCGAGCGCCGGAGGCGTTAAGCGGTCGCCCTTCTTCAATACAGTCTGGCCGACATCAATATCGCAGCCTGCTCTTCGAATCCAGGCACCGGCTTTAGGATCACAATGGAATTCAACGCTGCCGTCTTCCATCTCGGAAGCTTCTTCCTGAGGTATAACCGCATCGGCTCCCGGAGGGATGGGGGCGCCGGTGAAGATGCGGGCGACAGTGTCGGGTTCAAGTTCAGTACCGACGTGGCCGGCAAAAATTCGCTGAGAAACCGGGAAATTGCGGCGACCGCCTGCAAAATCGGCGCAGCGAACGGCATATCCGTCCATCTGAGAATTATCCAGAGGAGGGACTTTAATTTCGGAGACGATGTCTTGGGCGAGGATCTTGCCTGCCGAATAAAGGGTCACCATATCTTCTACTTCGGCAACCGCCTCCGCACCTTCCAAAATCTTTGCTTTTGCTTGTTCAACTGTCAGCATTTCCGTGTTTCTCCGTCTTCGAGACCAAGCTCTCGAACTATGAAGCGAGTAATGGTTTCGGCATCATTTATATCAAAAATCGGCAGATTTCCAAATGCCGGGTGTGTCGTATCGGTCACGACCGCAGCGATGCGCTTGTCGTGTGCGCAAATCGGTGTTTCATGCCGTTCGAGCTTGCGCCAAACCTCCAGACGAAGCGCTTCCTGCTCTTCGGTCTTAAAGCCTTCGACAATCACGATGTCCGCAGGATCTAAATGACGAATTAAATCCGACAGCGTGGGCTTTTCTTTCGGCGTCTCGGTGAGCATGGCCCAGCGTTCGTCGGTATGCACAATAACCTGCGTCGCACCTGCTTCACGAAAACGATAAGAATCCTTCCCGGGCTTATCGATATCGACATTGTGATGGGCGTTTTTAACGGCCGAGACTTTGAGGCCGCGCTCAGCGAGCAGCGCGATGATTTTTTCGATCAGGGTAGTTTTGCCGCTGCCGGAGTATCCAACAAAATTAACAATCTTCATAAAAACAAAAAGGCCTGCGGTTAAGCAAGCCTCTTCAAATTAAAACTTATTTCCCGACGTCATGCTCGGCGAGGAAATTTTTAACCAACTGCGCATCCGCAGGCATTTCCAGCACTTTCTGCGGTTTTTCGAGCAGATCTTCGTAGCCGGCCGGAACCGGAGGTTCAAAGCCGACGGCTTCTTTAATCGTAGCTGCAAATTTAGCAGGTAATGCGGTTTCCAAACAAATGGTCTTTACACCCGGGATTCGTTCTTTCATTGCCGCATTGATGCCGTCCGCTGTGTGCGGATCCACAAGGAAGCCGTACTGATCCCAAACGCGCTTGATGCAGGCCAAACGGTCGGCGTGGGTGCTTCTGGAAGCGGTAAAGCCGCTTGCCTTCACAGCTGCCCATTCTTCTGCATTGAGAAGGAATTCCTTCTTCTGAGCCAGCTCGGTCCAGAGCTCTACCACACGCTCAGGATTTCTGCCAGTGATGTCGTAGATATAGCGTTCGAAGTTGGAAGCCTTGGAAATATCCATGGACGGAGAACTCGTCACAAAGGTATGTGCAGAATCGCGAATGCGATAGCGGCCGCTGCGGAAGAATTCATAGAGGACATCGTTTTCATTGGTAGCTACGATCAGACGAGCCACAGGGAGCCCCATCTGCTTGGCGATCCAGCCTGCTAAAACGTCACCGAAGTTGCCGGAGGGCACGGAGAATGTGACTTCTTCATCTTCGGATTCGGTAGCTTGGAGCCAAGCGCTGAAGTAGTAAATGACCTGAGCGGCAATTCGTGCCCAGTTAATGGAATTCACAGCGCCGATGTGATGCTCGGTCTTAAAGGTCAAGTCGCCGGATACGGCTTTGACGATATCCTGAGCATCATCAAAACTGCCTTGGACGGCAATATTGAAAATGTTCTTATCCTGCAGGGAATACATCTGAGCTTTCTGGAATCTGCTCATGCGGCCGGCTGGCGAAAGCATGAAGACCTGAATGCCTTCACGGCCTTTCATAGCGTATTCGGCTGCGCTGCCGGTATCTCCGCTCGTGGCGCCGAGAATATTCAGGCGGGTTTCTTTGCGGGCGAGCACAAACTCAAAGAGCGAACCCAGGTACTGCATCGCCATGTCTTTAAAGGCGAGCGTCGGACCGTTGGAGAGCTCGAGAATGCCGAAGTCATTTTCCAGCCAAACGACGGGCGCGATTTTTTTGAAATCCGTGCCTTCGCGGCCGTGACAGTAAACTTCGGGCGTGTAAGTGGTTTCGCACAGACGGGCGATATCCGAGCGCTGCATATCTTTGGCAAAAAGACTTGTCACGGCAGTCGCGAGCTGAGCGTAAGAGAGGCCGCGCCAGTTCTTTAGAGTTTCTTTCGAAACCTGCGGGTAGACCTTAGGCACGAACAAGCCGCCGTCACGCGCCAAACCCTGAAGAACAATTTCGCTGTAAGAGGCGGCGGGCACGCCGCCGCGTGTAGACACGTATTGCATTACTGTAATTCTTCCTTTCTCAGAAGCACGATGGCGCCGCGGACATTGGCCAGCTGCTGCATCGTACGGATGGCTCTTTGAATATCCGCTTCACGGGTGCTGTGCGTCAGCAGAATGATTTCGGTAGAAGCGTCCTCCAAAGGTGCTTCTTTCTGGATCAAAGACTCAATAGAAATCTTGTTGTCGGCCAGAATACGGGCGATTTCCGCCAAAACGCCGGGTTTGTCTTCAACGGGAATGCGCAGGTAGTAAGAGCAGACCGTATCGCCGAAGTCAGCAAAAGATTTGGCTTTCGGGTTATGCGTTGTGGTCGGCATACGAGGACGCTCGGAGACAGCCACTTCCGCAGTACGAGCGATATCGATCAAGTCTGCAACCACGGCAGAACCGGTCGGCTCAGAGCCGGCGCCTTTGCCGTAGTAAAGAGAACTTTCGGCGGCGTCGCCTTTCACAACGACGGCGTTCATCGCGCCTTCTACATTGGCGAGCAGGCGGCGTGTGGGAACAAGCGCCGGATGGACGCGAAGTTCGATGCCGTAATCGGTGTACTTGGTGATGCCGAGCAGCTTGATGCGGTAGCCGAGTTCTTCGGCAAACTTAATGTCTTTGGCTTCCAGATGTGTAATGCCTTCGATATGAACTTTAGTCATATCGACCGGAACGCCGAAAGCAATAGCCGAGAGAAGCATCAGTTTATGAGCGGAGTCCGTACCTTCGATGTCGAAGGTCGGATCGGCTTCGGCGTAACCCAAGCGCTGAGCTTCTTTGAGCACATCGTCGAAACTGCGTCCGGTATCACGCATGGTAGAGAGGATGAAGTTGCAGGTTCCGTTGATGATGCCGGCGATCGAAGAGACGCGGTTGGCGGCTAAGCCTTCGCGCAGCGCCTTAACAATCGGAATGGAACCGGCAACGGCGGCTTCAAAGGCGACATTGACGCCTTTGGTCTGAGCGGCAGAGAAAATCTCGTTGCCGTGTTCTGCCAGCAAAGCTTTGTTTGCGGTCACGACATGCTTGCCGGCGTCGATAGCGGCCAAAATCAAAGATTTTGCAGGCTCGATGCCGCCCATGGCCTCAACCACAACGTTGACTTCCGGGTCATTAACCAGATCATGCCAATCGTTGGTGACGATCACATCTTCGTCGACCAGAAGTTTAACGCGGTCGACATTGCGGACGGTCACGCGTTTGACCGAGATCGGCGCACCCGCTCTTTGCCTGATTAAAGAATGGTTTCTTTTTAAGATGTCGTATGTGCCTTTGCCGACATTACCGAAACCGGCCAAACCGACTTTGATTTCCGTTGCCATTTCCTCTCCTTGCGTTTAACTATTTTTTCTTGGAAGCTGCTTTTGCCTTGGGTTTCTTAGAACCCTTGGTAGGAATGTTCTTGACCTTGGCGAATTTGGGTGCTGCCGGTTTCTTTTCCGGAGCAGCCGGGGCCGGCTCGCCCTTCCAGCGACGATGGAATTTCTTCGTCTTGGGCTGGATCAGACCGTCTTCTTTGAACATCTGACGAATACCGCGCAGGGCCTGACGAATACGATCGGCGTTTTCGATCAGGGCGATACGCACAAAGCCTTCACCGTATTCACCGAAACCGATGCCGGGAGAAACGGCGACCTTGGCTTTCTCCAACAGGCGTTTGGAGAATTCCACGCTGCCCATGGACTTGTAGAACTCGGGGAGCTCAGCCCAGATGTACATGGAGGCCTTGGGTTTTTCTACCATCCAGCCTAAGTCATGCAGGCCTTTGACCATCACGTCGCGACGGTGTTCGTATTCTTTTCTGACTTCTTCGACGCATTCCTGAGGACCGTTCAAGGCTTCGATCGCGCCGACCTGAATCGGTGTGAAAGTGCCGTAGTCGTGATAGCTCTTGATACGAGTCAGTGCGCCGACAAGTTCACGGTTTCCGACCATGAAGCCGATACGCCAGCCGGCCATGTTGTAGCTCTTACTCATCGTAAAGAACTCGACGGCCACGTCTTTAGCGCCCGGGACCTGCATGATGGAAGGCGCCTTGAATCCGTCGTAGACGATGTCGGCGTAGGCCAAGTCGTGAACGATGTAGACGCCGTGCTTCTTAGCCAGGGCGACGAGTTTTTCAAAAAAGTCGAGATCTACACACTGAGCGGTCGGGTTGCTCGGGAAACCCAGAATCATGAGTTTGGGTTTGGGGGTCGTTTCCGTCACGGCTCTTTCGAATTCGCTGAAGAAATCGATGCCGGGGCCCATGCGGACGCTGCGGACGTCGGCACCGGCGATGATGGAACCGTAAATATGAATCGGGTAGCTCGGATTCGGAACGAGGACCGTGTCGCCGCGGTCGCAGGTTGCGAGCATCAGGTGAGCGATACCTTCCTTGGAGCCGATCGTAACGATGGCTTCTTTGTCCGGATCAATATCGACGTCCCAGCGTCTCTTGTACCAATCGCTGATGGCCTTGCGAAGACGAGGGATACCACGGGAAGCGGAATAGCCGTGGGTTCCGGGGCGCTGCGCCACTTCGACCATCTTGTCGACGATGTGCTTCGGTGTGTCGCCGTCGGGGTTGCCCATGCTCAAATCAATGATGTCCTCTCCGCGATGACGGGCCGCCATCTTCAGTTCGTTGGTAATGTTAAAGACGTAAGGCGGGAGTCGTTTAATGCGGGGAAAATCGTTATTCATGTGGACCTTCACTTGTTTGTTATCAGTAATCTTTTGAGTTTAATTGAAACATTTCGATTTAAAGATGAATCAAACAGTTTTTGCTGGACGTTCTGTCAATAGGCACAAAAAAACCACCGACTCGCAGAGGTTTTCTTGGAAAGTTTTGGGTTAGAGGGCGTCGCTCGCAAAATCCGCCAGGCGGGATCTTTCGCCGCGCTGCATCGTGATGTGCCCCGAGTGCGGCCAGCCTTTGAAGCGGTCTACCACATAGGTCAGACCGGAGGAGCCTTCCGTCAGGTAAGGTGTATCGATCTGAGCGATGTTGCCCAAGCAGACGATCTTGGTACCGGGACCGGCACGCGTGATCAGCGTCTTCATCTGTTTCGGCGTTAAGTTCTGAGCTTCGTCAATGATGACGAACTTATTCAGGAAGGTACGGCCGCGCATGAAGCTCATAGACTTGATGCGGATTCTGGAGCGAATCAAATCTTCAGAAGCTCTGCGGCCCCAGTCGGATCCGTTGCCGCTGCCGCGGTTCAGAACTTCGAGGTTATCGTCAATGGCACCGAGCCACGGAGCCATCTTCTCTTCTTCCGTGCCCGGCAGAAAGCCGATATCTTCGCCCACGGAAATGGTAGCACGCGTGATGATGATTTCGTTGAAGCGTCTCTGCTCCATCGTCTGAGTCAGACCTGCTGCCAGCGTGAGCAGCGTCTTACCGGTTCCGGCTTGGCCGAGCAGCGTCACAAAGTCGATGTTCGGATCCATCAGGAGATTGAGCGCGAAAGCCTGCTCTCTGTTTCTGGCGTTGATGCCCCAAACGGTGTGCTTCGGATTGAGATAGTCGTCGATCAAACGTACGGTAGCGCGGTTGCCTTCGACCGACATAACCTGGGCATAGAACGGTGTAGCACCTTCCTGCTCGTACCAAATGAATTGGTTCACAAGGAAGCTCGGAACGAGAGACCCTTCGATCTGATACCAAGTACGACCGTCTTTCTGCCAAGACTTGAGGTTTCTGCCGTGTTCGTCCCAGAAGTTGGCTGGCAGCTTGAGCGTTCCTGAGTAAAGGATGTCGCTGTCCTCGATCATCTTGTCGTTGTAATAATCTTCAGCGACAAGGTTGAGGGCGGCAGCCTTCAGACGCATGTTGAGGTCTTTAGATACCAAGACGACGTCGCGGTCTTTGACGCTTTCCTTCAAGCCTTCCACCACGAAAAGAATCTGGTTGTCGGCTTTGCCCTGCGGTAGCATCGGAAGCTTCACGTCAAAGGGCTTGGTCTGAATGAACAGACGGCCGGTTGCTTCACCGTGGTTCAGTGTTTCAAGCGGAATGCCTTTGTCGATCGGGCCTTCCAAATTCTGCAGGATGCCGTCAAGCGTACGGCTGACCTGACGAGCGTTGCGGGCCACGTCGGTCATACCGCTCTTGTGGTTATCGAGCTCTTCGAGCGTCATCATCGGCAGATAGATATCGTGTTCCTGGAAGCGGAAGATACTCGTCGGATCGTGCAGCAGCACGTTGGTATCAAGCACATAAAGTTTGTTCTTGCCGTCGTGCTTGAGATTTTTGTTTCTTCTGTGTGCCAGCGTCGTTTCTTTGAGAACCTCTTTGGTTTCAACCGGCGCGGCGGCTTTAACTTCCTGCTTGGCTTCTTTAGCGGGAATCGGTTCAACGGTTGTTTTCGTGCGCAGAGTCTTCGCTGCTACAGCAGGTTTAGCTGCCGCCTTGGTTTTACGAGGCGCGCGGGCTGCTGTCGGTGCCGGCGCCTGTGTCGGCAGTTCGGCCGGAATGTCGGTGAGGACAGATCCCTTAGCAACCGGGGCTTTTGGTAATGGCATATGTGTTCCTTCGGGCTCTTCTTTAGAGGAGAGCGGCTTAAAAATCTATTCTTTCTTTGATGCTCGCCGTCTCAATCAAATTACGAGAGCCGCAATTACAATGCCGATCATTGTAAAGGCCAGTCCGAGTTTGATGACGATCCCGATCATCATTCCGAGCCATGTGGCAAAACCGACCTTACCGCTTTTGAGAAGGTCTCGATGATCAATAAATTCGCCGATGGCTGCACCGAGCAGCGGCATAAAAATCAACCCCCATAAACCGGTGAAGATGCCGATAATGGTACCGATAAAGGATCCCAAAATGCCGAGTTTGGTTGCCCCGGCTTTCTGCGCGCCGAGCGTCTGTGCAATCCAGTCGACAATCAGACCGATAACGGTCAGCACGGCAAGAATCACCAGCGTCATCACGCTAATTTCGTTGTAATGATCGATGAATGCGGCCAGCCACGCACCTGCAAAGATGAGCGGGAGCCCCGGAATCATCGGGACGATAGTGCCTGCAAAGCCGATGACCATGAGGGCAGCGGCGATGACCCAAAGAATAATATCCAGCATTGATTAATAACCTGCGTGCATTTGTGCCTGTGTGGCTCTGCTGACAAAACGCGTATACATACCTTGGAAGATCAGATTCACGGTACCGGTCGGACCGCTTCGCTGCTTGGCGATAATTGCTTCGGCATCGCTCGGCGCATTGGAATCCACCGCCGGCATCGGCTGACCGTCTTCCCCCATGTCGTCCGTCTTCTGCTGATAAGCGACTTCACGGTACAGAAAGATGATGACGTCGGCGTCCTGTTCGATAGAGCCGGACTCTCGCAAGTCACTCATCAGCGGACGCTTGTTGGGACGGGTATCCACTTCACGCTTTAACTGAGAAAGCGCGATCACGGGAACCTTCAGTTCACGTGCAAGACCCTTGAGGCCGCGGGAAATTTCAGCAATTTCCTGGGCGCGGTTCGCGTCATTGCGTCCGCCGGATTCGCCGGACATCAGCTGGAGGTAGTCAACCACGATCAGACCGAGCTTGCCGCCTACACGGCTCATCAGCTGACGGGCGCGGCTGCGCAGATTCAAAATGGAAATACCGGCGGTATCGTCGATGAAGATCGGCGCTTTTTCCAGAGATTCGGCGGCGTCGTAGAATCCGCGCCAGTTTTCCAGATGACCGGTTTTGAGTTCTGACTGTGGAATTTCTCCCTTGGCGCTGAGGAGACGACCGGTAACTTCTTCGGCTGACATTTCCAGCGAGAAGACCCCGACAGGCAAGCCTTGATTGCTGCCGACGTGCAGCGCGATATTCAAAGCAAACGCGGTTTTACCCATGGCCGGACGACCGGCGATGATAATGAGCTGACCGTCATGCATACCGCTCGTCATACGGTCGAGATCCGGGAAGCCCGTGCTAGTGCCGGAGACATTGCTCGGGTTGTCAATCTCGGAGAGTTCGCGAAGATGATCCGTGTAATCGGCCAAAACCGCGTCGATTTTTTGGAAACCGCTGGACGAGCGGGACAAATCCTCACTGATGCGAAGGACTTTTGCCTGAGCTTCGTCCAACAAATCCTTGGCTTCGCGAGCGCCGGGATTCATGGAGTCATTGATGATGTCGTTACCGGTTGTAATTAAACGGCGGCGAATCGAACGGTCGCGAATAATTTCCGCGTAGCGCAGAACGTTAGCCGCACCCGGACTGTAATCCGCGAGTCGGTTGAGATATTCGAGGCCGCCGGTCTCTTTTTCGAGACCGCCCTCACGCAGGATGTCGTGGACCGTCAGAATATCGGCCGGCTTTCCCTGCGAGAGCAAGCGCTTAATGTTTTCGAAAATTAAGCGGTTTCCGTAGTCATAAAAGTCCTCCGAATCGATTTTTCCGCCGATCAAGTCGAACGTATTGTTATCGATCAGGAGTGCGCCCAAAACACCGTCTTCAGCCTCTTTTGAGTAAGGCGGAGTGCGGTATTGCTGGACTTCACGATCTTCGCTGCGAATATCGGGCATCGTATTTATGAACTTCCTTTTTTCCAAAAGCAGATGAGAAAACTATAGCTGAAAGAGCAGAGACATGAAAAAAAGAAGCCTCCCAAAAATGTGACATTTCTGAGAGGCATTTTGAAGACCGAAGTCTTCAGGAATTTCTTCCTCAATTAGGCTTCAGCAACAACCTGAACGTTGACATTAGCAACGATGTCGTGGTGCAGGTCGATCTGCAGCGGGTACTCGCCGACGGCTTTGATAGCACCCAGCGGTGTACGAACCTGGCTCTTGTGGATATCGTAACCAAGTTTTTCGAGGGCTTCGGCAACGTCCATGTTGGTCACAGAACCAAACAAACGACCGTCGACGCCGGCCTTGGAAGCGATAGTGATGGTCAGACCATCGATCTTGCCCTTGAGCTCTTCAGCCTTAGCAAGACGTTCAGCCTGAGCGCGTTCGAGTTCAGCCTTGTGGGCTTTGAATTCTTCGATCGCAGCTGCTGTAGCACGCTTAGCCTTCTTTGTCGGGATCAGGTAGTTACGAGCGAAACCGTCTTTAACTTTGACGACGTCGCCGAGCTGACCGACGTGAGGAATAGATTCAAGCAGAATGATTTGCATGTTGATTTCCCCCGATTACTGATTGTCGGTGTAAGCAAGAAGAGCAAGGAAGCGAGCACGCTTAATTGCTGTGTCGAGCTGACGCTGATAGTGAGCCTTCGTACCTGTCAGGCGAGCCGGCATAATCTTGCCATTTTCCTGGATGAAGTCGCGAAGTGTGTCGATATCTTTGTAATCGATCTGGTCAACATGATCAACTGTGAAGCGGCAGAATTTTTTACGCTTGAAAAGCGCGTTCTGCTGATTAGGGTTACGAGGTCTACCCTTTCCTTTGGCACCAAAAGCCATGATTTACTCCTTTTCGAATTCCGTTATATGCAGGACAAGTTTGCGTGAACGCGCCGAAGATGTTGTCAGAAACCCTCTGAATTTCAAACGGCTTCCGAGCTCCACCTCATTGAGAGCCTTAGCAGCCGGACCGACTGCCGCCGCTTCTGCGGAAAAGCTCAGTTTTCTATCCGATCCGGCTTCTTGGACCACCGACATATGGCGGATGGCCAGGTCAAGAATGGGAACAGAAGCTAAGGTGTAGCGGATGACGTCTTTCTTTTCAAGAATTCCGTCCAGTTCGAACGAGTTCACCTCGCAGTCCTAAATTAAGCCTGGGCTTCAGCCGGGGCTTCTTCAGCAGCCTGAGGTGCGGGAGCAGCAGCTTCAGCAGCAGCGCTGGCAGCCTTACGGGCTTCTTCTTTCTCGACAGCCTTCATCATCGGAGAAGGTTCTGTCTCAGCCTTCTTCATTTTCACGGTGAGGTGACGAAGAACGGCGTCGTTGTAACGGAAATTGTTTTCGAGTTCTTCAAGAACTTCGGGGCCGCATTCGATGTTCATCAGAACATAGTGGGCTTTCACGAGTTTCTCGATCGGGTAAGCCAGCTGACGACGGCCCCAATCTTCGAGACGGTGAATCTTACCGCCGTGGCTTTCCACAGCAGCCTTGTAACGCTCAATCATCGCCGGAACCTGTTCGCTCTGATCAGGATGGACGATGAAGCAAATCTCATAGTGACGCATTGAACCTCCTTATGGGAAATAGTCGCCCGGAGCGTCTTCCGGTGTGACAAGGACTAGAAAGTGCGTGATTCTACACCACTTTCAGTAGAAAAAATCCTGATTACTAAATTAGTTACGAAAAACAAGTCGAGGAATAGCCTTAATGAAAATGAGATGCCTGCTTGCTTAGCCTATTACTCTACGAACATCCGGGTTGAATGGTGTGTGCTGCGTTTTCTACTATTCGAATCGACCTATTAGTTCTAATAGTTGAACCTTCCTTGAGTACTCCTGAAGAGAAATTATTTCTCCGGTGTTCGTTAATCGTTGCAAAAAACACATTGGCTACACCTGTCTTTCATGGAGGAGCCGCTTTTCCCATCAGATAGGGCTCCGTGCCGGGATCTGTAAGAAAGGACTTGCAACAGATCAAAAAATCGAGGCCGTGATTTAGCACGACCTCTGACTTAGCAAACTTCAGATTCCGCTTAAGGCGGATACTGATCAGCCAACAGTACGCTGACGCACGGTTTCAAACAAACAAATACCGGCAGCAACGGAAACATTCAGACTTTCGACCGTTCCCAGCATCGGAATCTTCGCCAAGTCACTGCAGCGGCGGCGCGTCAATTGACGAAGACCGTCGCCTTCGGCGCCGAGTACCCAGCCGAAAGCGCCCTTTTGATCAAATTCATAAATGGTCTTTTGAGCTTCACCGGCTGTGCCGATGATCGGAACACCGGCGTCAACAAGCTCAACAATCGAACCCGCCAAATTCGTAACTCGCACAATCGGAACGGTTTCAGATGCGCCGGCGCTGGCCTTCACTGCCGCAGCCGTTAATGTGGCGGAGCGGTCTTTCGGCGTGATTACGGCAGATACTCCTGCCGCATCAGCGACACGGAGGCAGGCACCGAAATTGCGCGGATCGGTCACGCCGTCCAAAAGCAGTAGAAGCGGATTACCGGCGAGATTATCCATCAATGTGTCGAAGGACATGCCGATATCGATCGGTGCAGCTAAAGCAATCAAACCCTGATGCGGAACTTCATGAGAAAAGCCGTCCAGGCGATTGTTGTCGGCCTGCATCAAACGAATGCCGGCCTTTTCAATCTCTTCAATCATCCTGCGCATACGCTGATCGCGGCGCTTCGGATCATAGTAGACGATGCGAATCGACGAAGAATCGCGTTTCATTCTCGAGGACACGGCATGGAAGCCGGCTAGGACTGTATCTTCTTTTTTCATGAGCGTTTCTTTGCAACAGACGGTGCTTTCTTCGTTTTTCTCGCTGCCGGCTTACGCGGCGCGGCAGAAGATTTTACGGTTTTCCTTTTGGCTTCGGTCTTCGGCCTGCTTTGACGATTCTTCGAAACCAAAGCGAATTCTATTCTTCTTGCGTCGAGATCGCAGCGGGCAACCTTAACAGTGAGCTCGTCGCCCAAGCGATAACGCAACCCGGAGTCTTCGCCGTAAATTTCATTGGACTTATCGTCAAAGACGAAGTAATCATCCCCAAGGCCGGAAATATGAATCGCGCCTTCGACATACAAGTCTTCAAGCGTCACAAAGATTGCAAAGGGACTTACACCCGAAATCACGCCTTTAAAGACCTGGCCGAGTTTCTTCTGCATATAGTTGCATTTCAGCCAAGCCATTACATCGTAACTGGCTTCATCGGCACGGCGTTCATGGGCAGAACACAGAAGGCCGAGCTTTTCCCACAAGTCGATATGCGCAACCTTCTTCTTGTCATCGGGTTTTGCCTTGCAGATGATTTCTCTTGTCTGAACCGGAACATCCGCTTCATTGGGTTCAACCAAAATCTTCGGCACGTATTTCCGGCGCCGTAAGATACCTCGGATAGCGCGATGCACCAGCAAGTCAGGATAACGGCGGATCGGTGAGGTGAAGTGCGTATAAGCATCATAAGCCAGGCCGAAGTGACCGACGTTATGCGGGCTGTAGACGGCCTGCTGCATGGAGCGCAGCAAAATCGTCTGAATCATTGCCTTATCCGGACGATCAGCGATCGATTCCAGCACCTTGGCATAGTCTCCCGGAGTGGGGGAATCTCCGCCGGGCAGCGTCACGCCGAACGGCGCCAAAGTTGCCCTGGCTTTTTCCAGACGATCCTGGCTGGGCGGTTCATGGACACGGTAGAGACACGGAGCCTTATTCTTCTGCAGGAAGTCGGCTGCACAGGTGTTTGCCACCAGCATCATTTCCTCAATGAGGCGATGAGCGTCATTGCGTTCGCGCGGCAGAATCTGTTCGATCTTGCCCTGCTCATTGGCGACAATATAAGTTTCAACCGTCTCAAAATCCATCGCGCCGCGCAATTCACGGCTCTTGATCAGATTCTTGTAAAGATCATAGAGATCCTGGACGTTGCCAAGCACGTGTTCCATGACCTTGGCTTCAGGACCGTTCGGGTTGCAGAGTGCGGCCCAAACATTGTCATAAATCAGTCGTGCCGCCGAACGAATCACAGCTGGGTAGAACTGGTAGGCTTCTACCAATCCGTTGGCGCCAATGATCGCGTCGCACACCATGGTGCAGCGGTCAACCTGCGGATTCAAAGAACACAAGCCGTTAGAAAGCTCTTCCGGCAGCATCGGGATAACGCGTCTCGGGAAGTAGACACTCGTTGTTCTTAACTGAGCGTCCTTATCAATAGAGCAACCGGGTTTGACGTAATGAGAAACATCGGCAATGGCTACGAGCAGACGGAATTTGCCTTCTTCCACAGGTAAGCAGTAAACAGCATCGTCGAAGTCTTTGGCATCTGCGCCGTCAATCGTCACAAACGGAATATCACGGAGGTCTACTCTATCTCGAAGATCGGACTTCGTTACAGAGTCAGAGAAACGCTTAATTTCTTTCTTTGTTTCTTCGGAGAACTTGTAGGGAAGATCGAATTTACGAACCGCGATTTCTGTTTCCATTCCCGGCTCGTCGATCGTTCCCAAAATTTCGACTACGTGGCCGACAGGACTATTAGTGAGGAGGCCTTTATCTTCAAGTTCGGCCACGACGATCTGAGAAGGCGTTGCGCCTAAAGAGCGGCCCGGTGCAATTAAGATCGTTTTGCAAATTCTTGCGTCTTCAGGCACCACAATTCCGACGCCGCGTCTCAGTTCAAAGCGGCCGACAATGCGTTTTAACTTGCGATCGGCAAGTTCGACGATATCGGCTAAAACTCGACCCCTGTAGTCGGTTCCTGCTTCTCTAGCGACAACAATATCTCCGGGAAGAACTTTGGTCATTTCTTCCGGAGAGATGTACATATCGGGAACGTCTTCTTCGCAAATCAGGAATCCGAATCCGTCACGGTGTCCCTGCACCACGCCGGTATGAAGTTTGGCAGAAGAGGTCAGGAGAACAATGTCTTCCCGATTCGTAAAGATTCTTCCTGCCTCTTTCAATTTATTGAAAGCGCGATCAAAGACCTCAGAGGAGATGCCCTTATGAGAAAGCATCACATACTCTTTCAGGTCGTCCATTTCCATCGGGAATCCGGCCGTCCTCAATTCCCGTTCAATTGCCTTTTCAGCCGCTTCCACTCCGGCAGCCAGGATGGCACGCTGCGGCTTAGCAGAAGTCAACGCAGACTTCTGTGTGGTTTTATTCTTCGCAGTAATTTTGAGCCTCAACTAATTAATGTTGATCCTATTTATGCTGGATTGTAATTGCTGAGGTTGCTAACAAAGTCCTAAGATCGCTCAGAGTGGAGATATTTGATTTCGGCCTTCAGGTACTAAAAATATCAATCCAAATTAAGCACATCCAGCATTCCGAGTCCGCGGAACTGGGGAAGAAGCAGAATTAACAGAACAACAATCAAAAGAAAGACCAGTCCGTAGGCAAACTGATGATCCGTTAACTGCCTGAAGAAACGGTATTGGCCTCCCGACGGATTCTGTTCATAGCGGTAGCCTGAGACTTGGAAGTTTTCAGGGAGCTCTGTTTCCCGGTAATAATCGTTCAGACGATATTCATTCCAAACTTTGGGATCTTTTTGACTTCCGAAAGTATCCAGATCTCCGGGCCTTCGAAGATCTCTCAGATAAATCGGACGACGCTCAATGATTTCCTCTCTTTTACGAAAGCGGATGCCCTGTTCATCCAAAAGCTTCTCGTAAGCCAAATCATGTTTCTTCTGCAGATTGGCGAGAAAACGATAAGCTTTTTCGTCCGCTTGGTATTGGCTATCAGCCTCAATCGTGAAGCATTGGTTTTCCAGATAAACCGATTCGTAATAGGGAATCGGATAAAACTCGGTCGACGAAACAGCCTTAGGGACGCAATAACGAAAAAGCACAGAAACACCGCATGGAAAATTGAAGTTGAATCAAGACCGGCTGTATTGCCGCCTGAACTTGAAAAAGGATTCTAACGACAAAGCGTCGGCTTAAGAAATGTTTCTGCCGACTGCGCCTTTGGCACAAAAAGACGGCTCCTTTGCCAATTTTTATCTATGTGAAATCGGTTCGCCTAGAACGAGACGCAGGAAAATTCGGGTCTCGGTGCCGGTTTGGCTCAGCGTTTCTAACGTAGAAACAGCGTGATAAGTGATTTTTGCCTTGGAGACTTCTCAGTCTTCAAGGCTTTTTAGTATTTCAGATCAGAAAAAAGTACGATCAAGCAGGATTACTTTCGAAAAAGATTTGCTCAGACAAAGTTTTGGGGTAGTTGTAGGTATCCGCTTCATCCATACATCCTCTCAGCCAGCGGTAGTACGGTCCAAAAGCTCGGGACTCACGAGTACGAATTCTCAGTCTCGCTCCCATTTTTTCTCCCGAACCCAGTTATGAAGTACTTTGTCGAGCCAAACCGAAGAGCAGTTAGTGACCAGAACCTGATATTTTCTCGTCAAAGGAACCGGCATTCGAATCATCTTTCGGCCTTCTCTGTTAAAAACCTTGTGCCGAAGTTGAGCGCCCAAGTCGAAGTAAATGCCTTTAGCTTGTCTTCCTTACTCAATAGCGATAAACAGCAGACGTCCGACTGGCAAGTTCAAACTGAACTTGCAGCAGTTCGTTGATTAGACTGTCTTGCTTGGCGAGTTCCGCCAAAATATTCCGCGGAACATAAGCGACTTCGGCATTTGTGATCGCTAAGTAGTGTCCGGCTCGGGCCGTCAGGAGAAGAAATTCAAGTTACCGGCCGCCAAATGACCAGGTGTGGAAAGCGCAATTGCAGGACTGTCTCCTTTTGTTGAGCCGATCGCACGAGCAGTCACGCCTCTAGTAACGAGGACCACGTGGTCAACACGTTCACCCGGAGAAAATACTCTTTCTTCTTTCAGCGTTTTGGAAAGACCTAATCTCAAGAAAATCCTCACCATCAACGGATGAAGGCGATGATGGATCCAAGGCATTACCGGAACTTTAGAAAAAATGGCTCCTGTCGAGTTCGCATTGTTTTTACCTTGAACAATCGATACGTACCAATTTTGAGTGAACCATGCAGAAGCTAGGCAATCATCGAAGGGATGATTAATTTTCACCCTAAGGAATTCCTACGATTCGTCAATAATGGAACGCGTTTTTACCGTAATTAACCCCAAATTAAGTTAAGGATTTGCGTAAAAAGGCTATTAACCTCTCCAAATACTCATGAATTATCGAGAACTAAGAGTCAAATCTGAAACCGTCTCTTTAGAAAGAACGGAAGCATCGAGCGCTTTAGGTCGCGCAAATAGAATTGAAAGTGAGAATTTAAACTAACCACGCAACCCGCTAATGAAATGAAGGCTCGGATAGCTGAAAAATTGCGAAACTAGAGCACTAAAAGTTTAAAAATCAAAAAAAATCCTTTTATTTCAGTGGAGTAAAAGGATTTTTTATGTTATACTAGATTACCTAACCGGATAATCTATTTTAATTATGAAAACGCCCCAGCTTCCTCCGCTCATCATTAAAAAGAGCCCTTCGGCTTTCTACGTTTACACCTACAAGAACAAATGGGACCCGGAGAAAAAGAGAAGTTACCGCGCCAGCTTCAAGAAAGTCGGCACTGTCACCTCAGGCGAGAAAGAGGGAAGAATCCGATGGGATGACCATTTTTTAGCTGAGCGCCCGGAATTGAGGGACTTTATCTGTGAACGCAAAGGTAAAGATTATGTCTTTACTCCCATGAACGAAGGCGGCTTTACGCTTTCTCAGGCAATGGAAGTCAAACAACTGCACGCGGGAGCTACCTGGGCACTGGATCAGCTCGTTGTTCAATCTCCCATTGGAGAAGCTCTCAAAACAGCCTTTCCTCAGCGCCGGGACTATCTAAAAGTTTTATCGATTGCGTACTTCATAATCCTTAACCAAGACAACAATATTTCCAAATATCCGACCTTTGCCGAGGCAACTCGCCTGCCGTGGGGAGCGCCTTTGCATCCATCTTCAATAGGCAGGATTTTTAGGAAAATCAAAAAGCAACAGATAGAAAAGTACTTCTCAGCTCTACAGGAAGGCTTAATAGAACAGAAGAGAGAGGTTGGAGATGATGACAAGCTGACATTGGCTTTAGACTCGACTTCCATTTCCAGCTACGCTAATAAACTGCCAAACGTAGAAAGAGGCAGGAATAAAGACGAGGACAACCTTCCTCAAATTAATCTGCTGATGTTGGTTGAGTCCAAAAGCGGGCTGCCCATCTTCTATCGAACCTACGATGGAAACGTTCCGGATGTACAAACTGTCAGACGAGTTATCGCTGATAACTCCCGACTAGGCATCCAAAATGTCGTCCTTGTGTCTGACCGCGGCTACAGCGGCACAAAAAATATCAATGACTGCCTGAGAAATAAAGTCGGGTTCCTGTTCAATATGAAATGCGGGATCTCCGGCAGTCTTACTCAAGAACTCATTGATGAAGAAAGGCTCAATCTGCAGGACTTAAACCGGAGGGATTGGTATACCCAGGTCTTCCAGGTGACAAAGAAAATCAATTGGATTTACGAGCCTAGTCCTGTAAAAAATCAGAAATCCACAAAAAAGACGCAGGAGAGCGAGGAGCTTTACTGGCACATCTACTTCGATCGACAAATTGCTGAGAACGCCAGACAAGGGCTGTTCGAGAGAATCGATCGCGTCCGGGAAAAGTTAGCCAACGGAAAGGCGCTCGATGAAAACGAACAAACTTTATTAGAAGAAGTGTTTGAAAAACATGAGCAAGACGATGCCGTCAGCTACAGCATCGACAATAAAAAAGTGGATCAAAAGCTCCGCTACAAAGGCTACCGGGTGCTCGTGAGCGACGAAATATCCGATGCCGGAAAAGCTTGGTGCGCTTACCAGGAACGCTGGATCGTTGAAGATACATTTAAAACGCTCAAATCCCGATTGGGCTGCTCTCGAAATCGAGTCTCGGATAACGAGTCATTAACAGGTAAAACGTTTGGGCAGTTCTTAGCGACCTCTATTGCAATGATCGTCAGAACGAGACTGAGAAAATACAGTGAGGAGTGCAAAAAGAACACCGCCTTGCCGATGGTTTATGACGGAGACTGCAGAGTTCTGGACTCCTTGAACAATGTGATGCAGACCAAATTCTGCGGAGGCTATTACTTCGGAGAAATCGCAGGGAAAAGAAGGAAGTTATTTGAAGCTCTCGGGGTTCCTGTTCCTGATGCTGAGCCGGAAAACTGAAATTTTGCGCTTCTAGATCTTCATTATTTTAAAAATCCTCAATTAAACAAAAAGTTAATGTTGAAATTGAGGATTTTTTATGTTATACTAGATCATTGTTTATGGAGATCTATTAATGCCGAATCCGAAGCTTCCTCCGATTCTGATCAATAAAGCCGGTTCCGTTTATTACGTCTACACCTATAAAAACATCTGGGACAGAGAACTCAAACGAAGTAAGAGAGGTGAATCCAAAAAGATCGGAACAATCCTTGGCGGCCAGAAGGAAGGAAAAATTCGTTTTGATGAAGCTTTCCTTCAGGAACATCCTGAATTTCGTAACTATCAGGTTGAGAGAAAGGGTAAAGATTATGTCTTTACACCGATCTCAGAGGTAGGTATTACCCTCGAGCAAGCTCGTAATATAAAGAAGCTTCACGCCGGTGCTACTTGGGCTTTAGACCAAATCGTTGCTGACTCTCCCGTCGGAGAATTCTTAAAGGAGTGCTTTCCGAGGCATAAGGACTATAAAAAGATTCTTTCTCTGGCCTACTTTCTAATTCTTAACCAGAACAACAACGTCAGCTTTTATGAAAGTTTTGCCGAGACGACGAGACTGCCTTACCCGCGTGCGCTAAGTCCTTCGGCAGTAACGCGCCTCTTTCAAAGAATAGAACTTAGAGACGTGCAGCGTTATTTCTCGCTGATGCGCAGTTATCTTCAAGAAGACGAAGACAATAAGATCATCCTTGCCTTGGATTCCACCTCAATATCTTCTTATTCCACCAACCTGACCCACATTGAATACGGAAAGAACAAAGACGATGATGCGCTGCCGCAGCTAAATGTTCTCTTCTTGGTAGACCAGAAGTCCGGACTTCCGATTTTTTATCGCTTTTATGACGGGAATGTTCCTGATGTCAGCACCATTCGTCATACGATTGCCGATCAAGCGCTCTTAAACATGAAGAATGTGGTTCTGGTTGCTGACAAAGGCTATAACAGCGTAAAGAACATCAATGACTGTCTGATCAATAAAGTTGAGTTCATCTTTAATGTCCGTCTGGGGACTAAAGGCTGTCTGGCAAGAGAGCTTATCGATGAACACAGGAAAGAGTTTGCAGACCTCAACAGCGGCGACCCCTACATCAGAAAGAACATTGCCACGGCCAAGGTGAATTGGAAATATGACCCGCGGCCGGTAGATGGAAAACCGGCTTCGAACACCGCATCCGCAGAGCTGTATTACCACATGTTCTACGATCCGGTTATCTATCAGGAAGCAGCCAATAAGCTCACGGAATCGCTCCTCACGATTAAAAAGAAACTCCTCGAAGAGGAAGCCCTTACCGAACAAGAAGAAGAGCTGAAAGAAAAATTCTTCCGAAACGATAAAGAAAAAGGCTTGATTATTATTAACCGCCGGGTTGACGAATACTTGAAGTACAAGGGCTTCAGAGTTTTAGTTACGGACTCTGAGAAAGATCCGGTCAAAGCGTGGACCGCTTACGCAGACCGCTGGCGCGTAGAGGACGCCTTTGCAACGCTTAAGGATCGACTCGGCTGCAATAGGATCAGATGCTCCGACAACAAGGCCCTTCAAGGGAAAACCTTCGTGCAGTTCATTGCGACGGGCTTGTCTCTGATGGTCCGTTCAAGAATCCGCAGCTATATGAGAGAAAACAAAAAAGCGGGAAAACTAAACCTGGTCTACGAGAGCGATTCTAAGATCCTTCAGGTTCTGAACAACGTCATGCAAACCCGCTTTAACCATGGCTACTACTTCGACGAAGTTGCCGGTAAAAAGATTAAATACTTTGAAGCGTTGGATGTCAGAGTTCCCGGAGCCGGTCCTGAAACTCCGGAAGAGGTTCCTGAAGAACCGGAGACCGAACCGCTATTGGGTACGGATATTGAAATTTAATGAGACTGCCGGAGCTGGACTCCGGCTAGATCACTGAAAAACGCAAAATATCAGGGAAAAGGAACAGGATTACGATGACGAAGAAGAAACAGAATTCTAGGGAGGCCGCCTTAAGTTCAGAGGCCGGCCTCTGCTAGATACCCTAACTTCTGCAATATTTCAGGGATAGTTCTAGGGATTTTTGGGACAAAGAAAAACCCCGAAAATCTACGAGGTCTTAAGAATTAGGTCTGGTGCCCGGGACTGGACTCGAACCAGCACACCCGTGAAGGCGCTAGCACCTGAAGCTAGTGCGTCTACCAATTTCGCCACCCGGGCAACAGAGAAGTGAAATTTTACCTATAAGATTCGATTTTTGCAAACACCTATATAGACTCTATTTGTAATAAATTATTTCAAATGAGCTTCGATTTCAATTTATCGGTCCCGGAGAATGCGAAGGGCAAAAAGAAAACCTCGCGAATCTGCGAGGTCTCAGGAATAAATCTGGTGCCCGGGAATGGATTCGAACCAGCACGCCCGCAAGAGTGCGTCTACCAATTTCGCCACCCGGGCACAGTAAGCCGCAAAACTATTTATCCTCAAGGCAAACGGTTTTCAAGGCCCTGTCACACCATCATTATTCGGGTTTTCTTTTTCCCTCTACTTTGGCTACCAGCTGTCCGAGGCGCATTGTGTCGTACTCTTCGAACGGCTGGTGAATCCAAGGATTATCTCCGAGATATTCGACATAGTAGTCAGGTTCAACCTGAGAGCAGCCTTTCCACCACAAAACAGCAGTGCGAACTTCGGTCACGCCCGGATAGTTGTTCTGAAGGTGCTCAACAACCTTCTTCAAAGTCAGTCCGGAATCGACCAAGTCGTCGACCAATAGCACTCTTCCTTTGAGAGAGTCAGGACGGCTGGAAGCAATGTACTTACCGATGTCCAAACTTCCCTGAATCGTGCCGGCAACTTCTCTATAGGAGCTGGTCGACAAAATGTTCAGCGGCATATCGAAAATTCTAGAGAGGATGTCTCCGGGGCGAAGGCCGCCTCGAGCTAAGCAAAGCAAAGAATCAAACTTCCAGCCGCTGTCATAGACATTAAAAGCCAGAGTCTCAATAAGGCGGCGATATTCTTCCCAAGAAACGTGAAGATCTTTCATTCCTATTCCTAATTATTCAAACGGGTTATGAAGCAAAATTGTCTGAGCACGATCCGGGCCGGTAGAAACAACTGCGATCGGGCAGCCGGCAACTTCGGACAGACGAGTTAAATACTTCTGAGCGTTAACGGGCAAATCTTCCCACTTTGTAATACCAAAAGTCGGTTCTTTCCAGCCGGGGAAGTCTTCGTAAATGACTTTGCACTGAGCAACTTCTTCAGCGCTGACAGGCATGATGTCGATCCTTTCGCCCTTGTATTCGTAGCCGACGCCCAAACGAACGGTTTCAAAGCCATCCAAAACGTCGAGCTTCATCACAGCCAGACCGCTTAAGCCGTTCCATTCAACAGCGCGGCGAAGAGCAGCACCGTCGAACCAGCCGCAGCGGCGGGGACGACCGGTCACTGCACCGAATTCATTTCCTTTCTTAGCAATGGTCTTGCCGACTTCATCAAAGAGTTCGGTCGGGAAAGGACCTGAACCGACGCGTGTGCAGTAAGCCTTCGTGATACCAAGGATGTAATTGAGTTTCTGAGGGCCGACACCGGATCCGGGGCTGGCAAAACCTGCAACGGTGTTGCTGGAAGTGACGAACGGATAAGTTCCGTGGTCGATGTCAAGCATGGTTCCCTGAGCTCCTTCGTACAGGAACTGTTCGCCTTCCTTCATCTTAGTGTTGAGAATGTGAGAAATGTCGCGAATCTTCGGAACAATTCTCGGAGCCATTGCCAGCGTATCTTCGATCATCTTTTCGACGTCGACAGGTTCGCTGTTGTAATAGTTCGCCAGCAGGAAGTTGATGAGCTTGCAGTTTTCACGAACTTTTTCTGCAAAGACTTTCGGTTCTGCCAAGTCTCTGACATGGACAGCGCGGCGAGCGATCTTGTCTTCGTAGGCCGGCCCGATGCCACGGCCGGTCGTACCGATTTTCTTATCGCCTAAGGCGTTTTCACGAGCGTGGTCGAGCGCGATGTGGTACGGGAGAACCAGCGGACACTGACCGGAGACAAAAATACGATCTTCGGCATCCATTCCGTGAGCCTTCAGGTCGTCGATTTCCTTCAGCATTGCTTCGGGGCTAACAACTGCACCGTTACCGATGTAGCACTTGACGTGAGGATGCATAACACCGGAGGGGATCAAACGAAGAACCGTTTTCTGGCCGTTGATCACGAGTGTGTGGCCTGCATTGTGGCCGCCGTTGAAACGGACAACGCCTTGTACACTTTCGGTGAGCCAGTCAACGATCTTGCCTTTGCCTTCGTCGCCCCACTGAGCGCCGACAACGACTACATTTTTACTCATTTCATCCTCTTAAAAAATTAACGGTTCGACGTACGGGCCGCTACCGTCCAAACACCATTGATACAAACTAATTCTTCATCCAAGCGGAAAGATTCTTCCAGCGAAGCAACATTGTCTTCAGGCAGTTTTTCAATCACGATGTCGCCGTTTTCGCGAAGTTCACGAATGCGGGACTGCAGGGCGGCATCGTCCAGCCTGTTGGGCGCCAAGATCGCATAAGGACGCTTTGTGTCCATCACGGCGATAATCTCGCGCAGGTATAACGTAAAACCGACCGCGGGACGTTTGCGTCCGAAACGCTCACCGATATCATCGTAACGACCGCCGCGCAGAATCGGCTGATAACGACCGGGAATATTGACGCTGAAAGTCACGCCGGTGTGATAGCTGTAACCGGCAACGTCAGCGAAATCATAGCTGACGATATCTGCGCCGGATTCACGACCGAGTCTGCGGACGCTTTCCAGAATTTCCGGAATTTCCGGATAATCGGAAAATTCTTCGATAACTTGATTGAGAACGTCTTCCGAACCGAAGAGCATCGTCAGGCGGATTAAATCATCAACGGTTTTCTCTTTAAGAACACCTCTGAGCTCCTCAAGTGCAGAGCGGTCCTTATGACTCAAAGCAAAGAGAATTTGGTCCTGAACAGCTTCACTTGCAGGATCACTGTCCAGAATTGCCTTGACCACACCGGTGTGGCCTAAATCTAAGAAAATATTTTCAAGACCGAATTGACGCAGAGACTCAATTCCCAAACAGATCACTTCACGTTCGCTTTCCACACTGGAAGAGCCGAACATTTCAACACCGGCCAAGTACGGCTGGCGCGAAGCAAGAGGATGCAGAGGACGTGCATGGAGAACGCTTCCAACATAGCAGAGGCGGGATACACCCGAACGATTGAGAATGTGAGCATCGATTCGAGCAACCTGCGGCGTCATATCGGCGCGGATGCCCATCGTCTTTCCAGTTACCTGGTCGACGATTTTAAAAGTTCTGAGATCCAGATCTCCGCCCGTTCCTGTCAGAAGAGAGTCAACGTACTCCACCAGAGGAGGACGGACGACTTCAAAACCGTGGCTTGTCACCAGTTTTAGGAAAGAACTTCTAAGATGCTCTATGGCCCTCGCCTCTCGTGGAAGCATATCCGCGATATTTTCAGGTAGCAGCCATACTGACATAAAGATCCTTTCTAAAAAAGCAATGAACCGGCCCAAACGAGCACCAGCCCTAAGACTACACTTTCTAACCCGATATAACGGATTTTCTCGCTAGGAAATCGTGAGATAAATCTCACGGCGCGCTTCCATAAATCAGGAGCCAACATAGGTAAAAGGCCTTCAAGTACAAAGCAGAAACCCAGTACGTACAAGAAGGCCTTCATGATTTAGATCACAAAAAATTTATGGTTGTTTATTGGCTTGAGCTTCACCGCGGGAATTCTTGAGATAGTCGAAGAATTCGCTGCTCGGATCCACCACCATCATGTCCTGAGGTTTATTGAAGGACTGGCGATAAGCATCCAGTGAACGGTAGAACTTCGCAAACTCCGGATCTTTGCTAAATGCTTTGGCGTAAAGTTCGTTAGCTTGAGCGTCGCCGGAACCTTTAATGTTCTGAGCGTCACGATAAGCTTCGGCCAAAACAACGGTTCTTTGACGATCGGCGTCAGCCTTGATCTTTTCGGCTTCAGCAGCACCCTTGGAACGTTCTTCGCTGGCAACGCGCTTACGTTCGGCTTCCATGCGGCGATAGACAGACTCAGAAATTTCCGGTGTGAAATCAACTCGCTTGAGTCGGACGTCAACAACTTCAATACCTAAGTCGGAAACGCGCTTCTGGAGCGCTTCAGAGATTTCTGCCATTGCGCGTGCTCTGTCGCTGGACGTGATGTCGTTTACCGTGCGGCGGTTTACAACCTGGTTAAGCACGTCACGAAGCAGCGCAGACATACGGTCGTCCGCAGCGCGCTCGCTGCCCTGGAAGGAAACCCAGTAGCGGCGCGGATCATTGATACGCCACTTGACATAGGAATCAATCATCAGGTTCTTCTTCTCGCTGGTTTGAACCAAGTCCGCTGCGGGCGTGTCGATTGTGAGAATACGTTTGTCCAAATAGACAACGTTCTGAAGCGGTGACGGCAGTTTGACATGCAGACCCGGTGTAGAAACAACGCTCTTTAATTCACCGAGCATGAAGACTAAGGCGTACTCACGCTCGTTGACCGTGTAAAGGCAGGTTCTCGCGAGCAAGGCGCCAAAGAGAACAACAATAACTAAGGAAAGTAACTTTTTCATCTTTCTGTCCTTATCTCAAAGTGCGGGATAAAAGACGGGAAGTAGGCTGACTCGCGTCCGGTGTTAAAGGCGGCTGATCTCCGCCGGGCAGATTATGCGTCTGCTGGGCAGATGAAGCAGGAACGTTCGGCTGCACAGGTGCGGCCGCAGCTGCAGGCGCCGGTGCCGGAGCAGCTCGTTTAGCCAACTGATCCAACGGCAGGTACAACAGGTTATTGGAAGACTTATTGTCAACCATTACCTTGGTCGTGTTGTTGAAGATCTGCTGCATGGTGTCCACGTACATACGGTCGCGGGTCACCTTCGGAGCTTTCTCATACTGTGCGTAGACCTGATTGAAGCGGTTTGCGTCACCTTCGGCTTGAGAGACAACACGAGACTTGTAAGCTTCAGCCTCCTGACGAAGTCGTTCTGCCAGACCGCGGGCCTTAGGCACAACATCGTTGGCGTAAGCCTCTCCTTCATTAATCTGGCGTTCTCGGTCCTGACCGGCCTTAACGGCATCATTGAAAGCGGCCTGAACTTGTTCAGGCGGCTGAGCATTCTGAATGGCGACGGACAGAACCTGAATACCTGAGTGGTAGCGGTCCAGCATTTCCTGCATCAGCTTTTTAACTTCTTCTGCAATTTCCTGCTTGGACTCGAACAAAACGCTGTCCATCTTCTTGCGGCCGACCACTTCGCGCATGGCGGACTCGGCAGTCTGAACAACTGCACCCATCGGATCGCGGGTGCGGAACAAGAACTCTTCAGCGCCGTTGCCCTGCTTAATTCGATACTGAACATTGAACATCACGTCAACAATGTTCTCGTCGTCGGTCAACATGAGCGCTTCTTTAAGACGCTGTGTACCGCCTCTCAAACCGATTTCAGCCTTACGGACGGAAGAAACGTCGACCAAAGCAACGTCCTGAATCGGATAAGGCAGGTGCCAGCGGAAACCGGCGTTGGTACTTTCGGTGTAGCGGCCGAAAGTCGTCACGACGCCGTTCTGACCTTCCGGAACAATGTAGAAACCGGAAGCGAGCCAAGCGGCCAAAGCGATAACGATGGCGGAAACAGCCATTCCGCCGGAGAATGAAGACGGAACTTTAAACTGCGGGAAAGAGTTTCCGCCGCCGTTTCCATTGCCGCCGCCATTGCCGAACGAATTCTGCTGATTTTTGAATTCGTGGTCTTTGCGCAACGGGGGTTCGTCGAAGTCGTAGTCTTCGTTTTTCTGATTTTGTGTCTGAGAAGAAGCTGACGGCTCTTCTTTCTGAGCATTGCGATTTTGATTGCCTTTGGTGCCCAACATCGAGTTCAGACGATCGTTGAACTGTTTCCAAAGCTCTTCTAAATCTCCGTCATTGTTGTTCTGAGCAAAGCGTCCGGGCATTTCGTTTTTGCTCGGTTCAGCTTTTCTCGGTTCTTCATCAGTCTCTTTGGGAGGCTCTTTGATTTCGTTTTCTTTCTGGGAGGAATCATCCTCCGAGCCTTTTCGGCCCCAACGGGGGTCATTAAGCGACATTGTCGAATATTTCCTTAAAAATCACAGGACATAGGGAACTTGTCCGAGTGAGTTAGACAAGAGAGCAGAGAATTTTAGCACTTGAAAAATAATAATATTTTTAAGATTAAAGACTTATTACATTTAACAAAGAGCTAATCGAGGCCGATCTTTTTCAAAGAAGGCCCCGAAGGAATTACCGCTCAAATTCAGCGAGCCAGTCCTCATTATCGGGAGCCTCTTGAGGCTCTTCCGGCTCTTTTTCTGCTATTTGACGAATGGCGTCTTTGAGAAGATCGATGCCTTCACCGTTTGCGGCGCTGATACCGACAGCTTTCGGCGTTCCGTCCTCGGCACAAGTGATAAACGGACTCCTGCCTTCCAGGTCGATCTTATTGAAAACCAGCAGCTGCGGAATATCTTTAGCGCCGATTTCTTCTAAGACTTTATTGACTTCCGTCATCTGTTCTTCTCTGGCCGACGTCGAGGAGTCGACGACATGGAGCAGAAGGTCTGCCTGGGCCGCTTCGTCCAGTGTCGATTTAAAAGCCTCGATCAGCTGGTGCGGCAATCCGCGGATAAAGCCCACGGTGTCACTTAAGACGACTTCCACATCTCCGCCGACAAAGCATCTGCGGGCGGTCGTATCCAACGTTGCAAACAACTGGTCGGCCGCGTAAACACCGCCTCGAGTCAGACGATTAAAGAGCGTTGACTTACCAGCATTGGTATAACCGACCAGTGCGACAGTCAGCACCTCGCCTCTTTGACGAAATTTGCGCTGAGTATTGCGTTGGCACTCAAGTTTCTTAAGCTGCTCTCTTAACGCTTTGACGCGCGTCGCGATCATTCGACGGTCAAGTTCGATCTGCTTTTCACCAGGACCGCCGGTCTTGGACAAACCGCCTCTCTGGCGTTCCAAGTGCGTCCAGCCTCTGACCAAACGTGTCGACAAGTGAGTCAGTCGAGCAAGTTCGACCTGCAGGCGGCCTTCTCTGGTCTTTGCCCTTTGGCGGAAAATTTCCAGAATCAGATTGGTCCGATCAAGGACTTCAATTCCGACGGCTTTTTCGATGTTGCGCTGCTGCGCGGGAGATAAAGCGACATCAAAAATCAGCGCCTTTGCCCCGTTAGCAAGCGCTTCACTTTTAATTTCTTCGATTTTGCCGCTTCCGAGGAAAGTTTTAGGGTCCGGACGATCGCGTTTTGCTTCAGTCAGACCTGCAACTTGGAAGCCGCAGGATGTCGCTAATTCTGATAATTCAAGTGCCGCGTCTCGATGAATTTCGCGGCCCACAATGACAGAGACGAGCCACACCTTTCCGGGTGTCTCGTCTCCCTTTTGATATTGATAATCCACTATACGGTTTCTGCTTCTTCAGTTCCCTGCTGTTCATTGCCCAGCGGTACGGCGCGAGCCGGAACAACAGTGCTAATAGCGTGTTTATAAACCATCTGAGTTACGGTGTTGCGAAGCAGAACGACATACTGGTCGAAAGATTCGATCTGTCCCTGCAGTTTGATACCGTTCACCAAATAGATGGAAACAGGGATACGTTCCTTACGAAGACTGTTTAAGAATGGGTCTTGTAACAATTGCCCTTTTGTCATTGTTTTTCTCCAAACGGAAATTTCCGCTCATAAATCTGAATAAATTCTAGCTGCGGCACACCGAAATTGTTCTTTGTATTAATCATTTTGGGCGCACATTTAATTCTTCTGCACTTCTATGATCGAAGGACTCTTGTTGGGCGACAACCCCCTTGTGGAGCTGTGTTTCCGCAGCAGATTCTCTTACTACAGTAACTATTTTAGCTGTAAATGCCGTCAGGAAAGATCATTGTTAATGCTTATTTGAGGCACAGAACGGGCAGCGTCCTTCAATCGCGGCTCCTTATAAAAATTCCCGCACTCGGCGGGAATTCTTCGATTAGGCCTTTTGGGCGTAGGGATTCTTGTTCGTTCTAAATTCGATTCGGAGCGGTGTGCCCTCGAGTTTGAATTTATCTCTGAACCGGCCTTCCAGATATCGACGGTAGCTTTCCGGAACATCCTGAAGCGCGTTTCCGTGAACCACGATAACGGGAGGATTCTGACCGCCCTGGTGTGCATATCTCATCTTCGGACGTCCTCCGCCGGCTCTCGGCGGCAGCTGACGAGTCGTGGCTTCGATCAAAGCGCGTGTCAGCTTCGGTGTAGAGAGCTTCATAAACGCAGCGGTATGGGCATCGTTGACTGCGTTGAGCAGGTGATGCAGACCGCGTTTTTCCAACGCGGAGATATAAACAATCTTGGCCCAGCGCAGGAAGTGCAGCTTGCGTTCAAGTTCTTCCTTCACGCGGCGTCTTTCGTAATCGTCCAAGCTGTCCCACTTGTTGACACCGACCACCAAGGCACGACCGCTTTCGAGAATGTAGCCCGCAATGTTGGCATCCTGTTCGGCAATACCGGCGTGCGCATCGAGAAGAAGCACAACCACGTTGGAGCTTTCGATTGCCTGAAGCGTTTTAATCACAGAGAACTTTTCGATTGCCTCAAACACTTTGCCTTTACGGCGAAGGCCGGCGGTATCGATCAGGGTGTAATCACGATCTTTATATTGGAACTCGACCTCGATCGCATCGCGAGTGGTTCCGGGCATGTCAAAAGCAATCAGACGATCTTCACCGATCAGAGCATTGATCAGCGTGCTCTTGCCTGCGTTCGGACGGCCCGCAATGGCAACTTTAATCTTATGTTTGAAATCCTCTTCCTCATCGATTTCCTTTTCGGTCGGGAAAGGTTCCAAAACAAGGTCCATCAAGGCTTTGACCCCTTCGCCGTGGGCGGCGGAGATGGTGTAAGGCTCGCCCAAGGCCAGTTCATAGAACTCGGCCTTAGCCGTTTCCGTTAAACCTTCGGCCTTATTGACGACGAGATAGGTCTTCTTACCGGACTCGCGCAAATTCTGGGCAATTCGCTGATCCTGCGGCGTTAAGCCGGCGCGTCCGTCCACTAAGAACAAGACGACGTCAGATTCGGTAATCGCCAACTGCGCCTGTCCGGTCATCTCTTTGACGATGCCTTCGGTGCGGATCGGTTCAAAACCGCCCGTATCGATGACTAAGTAAGGTTTATCGCCGATACGACCGTCGCCGTAATGACGATCTCGGGTCAGACCCGGGAAGTCTGCCACTAAAGCGTCTCTCGAACGCGTCAGGCGATTAAACAAGGTCGACTTTCCGACATTCGGACGACCAACAAGCGCAATGACTGGAACCATAATTCTTATCTATTCGACAAATAAGCAACGTCGCCTTTACTGGTTTGGAAAATAGCGCCTGCACTAAAAGGCTGTGCCTGCGTTACGATCGGACCGCTCAAACGAACACGCGCCATTTCTTCACCGGTTCTCGGCGAAAGGAAATGAACATAACCGTCTTCATCACCGACAGCCACGGCGCCCGGGAATACGACCGGCGCGGAAAGTCCGCGGTAGAGCATGGTCTTATTGGACCAGCGCTGTTCTCCGCTTTCGCGGTAGAAGGCCTGGACTTCTCCGTTGACGCTGACGGCATAAACGTTGTCTTCGTCAATGGCAGGACCTGCGACGGCATCAATCTTTTGCGTCCATCTCGTCTGTCCGTTGGTGCTGTCCACACAAGTTACAGCGCCCTGGAAGGCGGCGGCGCAAACTAAGTTGTCGCTGAAGGCCGGCGCCCCGACAACGTCAACCAAACGTTCGACTTCGGTCACGCCTTTCGCTTGGGCGACTTGGAATTCAAACATCGGTTTTCCGGAGGCAATATCCAAAATCACGATATGGCCGTTCGGCTGTCCGACTAACAAAAAGTTATCATGAGCCAGCATTCTTGTGGGTAAACGGACCGTCAAAGCGGGCTGACTTCTCTGATAAGTCCACTGCAGTTCGCCGGAGGAAGCTTCAAAAGCAGAGACTCGGGTATCCATCGTGCGGGCGATCACTAGGCCGTGAGAAACCACGGGAGGAGAAGCCAGCTCCGTTGTCAGTTTCTTTTCCCAGCTGACCTTGCCTTCGGCATCCACAACTTCCAGATTGCCGTCCCAAAGACCGACAGCTGTAACGTAGCCGTCAGAGCCGACACCCCCGGTAATCGGGCTGTTAAAAGAAACGGACCATTCGGTTTCACCAGTCCTGGCATTTAAACGAGTCAGCGTCTTTCCGCCGGCTGCAAACACCATATCGTCATATACCGCGGGAACTAAGAAGCCTTCGGCAGAGGAAAGTCCTTTGGACCAAACCTCGGTGACTTCCATGCTCGGTGTAAATTTCACCAGCGGCATGGGTTCATGTTTAGGACTGGAACAAGCCGAAAGCAGAACTGCTGCAGCGACTGCGGCCGCAATCTTGAGTTTTGTACTCATGAATTATTCCTTGGGTAAAGAATTTAATTTGATTTCGATGACGCCGACCAGCGGATTGGTCATAGGCGCATGACGCAAGGCGTCTTCCCAGCTTTTACGAGCAGCGGCAACATCGCCTTTGGCGAGATAGAGGTCGCCCATACGGTCATAAACAGGAACTTCTTCGCCTTTAGCGTCTTTAACTGCATTGAGAACAGTCAGGCCCTGATCATATTTGCCTTCATCAAGATAAACACCAGCCAGACGGACAGAAGCGAGCGGCTTGAGTTCGGGATACTTGTCGGAATCAACGATCCACTTGAGTGCTTTTTCTGCTTCGGCATACTTACCGGCGGTTTCCGCATTATGCGCAGCAAGCAGAGCCCCCATTCCGGCGTACGTCGTCGAAGCATAGCTTTCGTGCAGACGGCCGGCGATTGCCTGAACGCGAGCCTCATCCTTCATATTGCTTGCCTGAATCATCTGTGCGTACAGAACACCGGCATCCGTCGATTCTTTCATCTGATACCAGCGCCAGCCCTGAAAACCGGCGGCGCATAAGCAGGCGACCGTCACGACGGTCAAAATTAAGTTACCCCATTTCTCCCACCAAGCCTTAATCTCGGCAAGGGACTCTTGTTCTTCTAAGTCATAGGCCATGTAATGTATCTCCCGGTCTATTTAAAGGTTCTAAATTCAATTTCTAAAAAAAGAAGTAAACGTAAGGGGACGCCGGTCCCCTCTTCTTTTTAAACGTGCTGGCCGAGTAACGAGACCGCTTCGTCGATCGTAAGCGTCTTCTGTTCACCGTAACCTTCAAGGTTTTCACGAAGTGCTTTGAGGCCGACCTTTCCGGCCGCCGCTTCGTCGGCTCCGATCACCAATGCATAAAGAGCTCCTGAAGCATCGGCGCGCTTCATCTGGTTGCCGAACTTCATGCTGCCGCTGTGGATGATCGTCGCGATATCAGCATCTCTGAGTCTTTCAGCTGCAGACAGTGCGTTAAGGTAAAGCGCCTTGTCCCAAACGACGTAAACGTCGCATTCTCTGGATTCGGGCTTAACGCCGCATTCCTTCATGAGTTCAAGCACGCGTTCAATGCCCATGGCAAAACCGCAGGCCGGAGCATCGCGTCCGCCCAGCATTCCGATGAGCGGGTCGTAGCGGCCGCCCCCGCAGATTGTGCCCTGAGCACCGAGTTTATCGGTCACCCATTCAAAGACCGTGAGGTTGTAATAGTCCAAACCGCGGACCAGTCTCGGATTGACAACATAGTCGATACCTTCGGCTTTCAAAATTGCTTCCAGGTCTGCAAGGAACTGTTTAGATTCTTCGCCTAAGGAGTCATAGAGCTTCGGCGCATTATTGACCAAGTCCTGCATGTCGGGGTTCTTGGTGTCGAGAATGCGCAGCGGGTTGGAATAAAGACGACGAGAAGCGTCTTCGTCCAGAATATCTTTGTGAGCCTCGAAGTATTGGATCAATACTTCTCTATAGGCTTTGCGGTCTTCAAGCTGGCCTAAGCAGTTGAGTTCAAGGCGAACCGGAGCAATTCCGAGGCGCTTCCAGAGGCGGTTAAGCATCAGCAGCTGTTCGGCATCCGTATCCGGGCCTTTGAAACCCATGGCTTCCATGCCGAACTGATGGAACTGACGATAACGTCCTCTCTGGGGGCGTTCGTGACGGAACATCGGGCCCATGTACCAAAGACGCTTCGGTCCTTCATAAAGAAGATTGTGTTCAATACAGGCACGTACGACAGAGGCCGTGTTTTCCGGACGCAGAGAAAGCTCGTCGCCGTTTAAGGAATCGACGAAGGAATACATTTCCTTTTCAACGATATCAGTCACTTCGCCGATACCGCGTTTAAACAGACGAGTCTGTTCGACGATCGGAGTACGAATGTGCTGATAACCGTAAAGTTTCGCCAGAGAGGAAGCTTCTTTTTCAAAGAAGTGCCAAAGAGGGGCATCTTCCGGCAGCATGTCGCTCATGCCGCGAATTGCCTGAATCTTTTCAATCGCCATTATTGTTCCTTAGCATTTTGGTAATTTTTCTGAACGTACTCTTCGATGAGCGAATGGAATTCTTCGCTCATCTTCGGCCCTTTCAAAGACCCCCATTTCTTACCGTCGATAAAGACGGGAGAAACCGGCGCCTCGCCTGAGCCCGGCAGAGAAATACCGATGTTTGCATGACGGCTCTCTCCGGGGCCGTTCACGACACAGCCCATCACCGCCACATTCATGTTTTCAACTCCCGGATTATGCTTGCGCCAATCCGGCATTCTCAACTTAATAAAATCCTGAGTTTCCTTTGCCAGCTCCTGGAAGAGGCAGCTGGTCGTGCGTCCGCAGCCCGGGCAGGAAACAACCTGAGGCGTGAAGTTCCTCATCCCGAGAGCCTGCAGGATCTCGCACGCAAGTTCGACTTCCGCTGTACGAGACTGGCCCGGTTCCGGTGTCAGCGAAACACGGATCGTATCTCCGATATTTTCCAGCAGGAGCACGGAGAGTGCAGCGGTCGTAGAAACCGTACCTTTAAGTCCCATTCCGGCCTCGGTCAAACCGAGATGCAGAGGATAAGCACAGCGAGCCTCGAGCTCACGGTAAACGGCGATCAAATCCTTGACACCGCTCACTTTCGCGGAAATAGCTACCTGAGAGGGCTTCATACCGAGCTCAACAGCTCGATCCGCATTTTCAACCGCGCTTCTTACTAAGGCCTCACGAAGTACTTCTTTTGCGTCGAGCGGATTCTCGAGCTTTTGATTTTCCGACATCATGCGGGCCAAAAGATCTTGGTCGAGCGAGCCCCAGTTGACGCCGATTCGAACGGGCTTGTCATACTTCTTCGCGAGCTCAATCATTGTGCGGAAATTTTCTTCCTGCTTGTCGCCTTTTCCGACGTTGCCGGGATTGATTCGATACTTAGAAAGCGCCTCGGCGCATTCGGGATATTCGGTCAGCAGTTTGTGGCCGTTGTAATGAAAGTCGCCTACCAGCGGAACAAAGCAGCCTGCTTCATCCAGCCTCCTGCGAATTTCAGGGATCGCTTTTGCAGCTGCCGGAGTGTTGACCGTAAGACGAACAAGCTCGCTTCCTGCCTGAGCGAGCTCTAAAACTTGTTTGGTCGAGGATTCGACATCGGCCGTATCCGTGTTCGTCATGGACTGGATCACTACGGGGCGGCCGGCGCCGATCTCAACGATATTGTCCTTCCAGCGGACAATCATCGGTTCTTTTTGTGAAGAGGACATTCGTTATTTTTGAACCAAAGTAAACACGGTGGAAGTCGCGCGATTATTGATATTCAGATCAACAGGTGCGCCGTCAACTTTCACAAAGCCCTTAGCACGGTTGCCGACGGAGACTTTGAAAGGATACGGAACTTCATAATCCCGAGTTTCACCGCTCTTTAACTGAGCATTGTGAACGAGCTTCTTGTCCTGGTAAACACCGAACCAACATTCCCCGCCTTCGGCACCGATCGTCACTTTGTACGTTCCGTTGGCGGATTTCGGAACCACGAGGTCCCAGCGGCCTTCAGCTTCGTTATGAGTCAGCGTCAGCAGTTTAGACGGAGCAGCAGCTGCCGGCGCTGCAGCGGCAGCTGCCTTCTTGGCCTCTTCTGCTAAGCGCTTTTCTTCAGCAACTTTCGCTGCGGCTGCTGTCTCAGCTTCTTTTTGCAGTTTTTCTTTTAATGCGGCATCCCGATCAGCCTGTGTCTGAGCTTCTGCTGCGGCCGGAGCCGAAGCAGCGGCAGCGGGCTGAGGAGCGGGTTCAACCGTTGTGTTGGAAACCAAAACAGGAACGGCTTCAGGAGTCTTTGCAAGTTCAGAAGCCGGAGCGGCTGCCTCAGCCGGCTGTGTAGCCTCTGCCTGAGGAACTTCGGCAGCTTTTTCGGTTTTTTGACTCATGTAGTAGTTGTAGCCGATCCAACCCAATGCGATTACAACTGCTAAGAAAAGCAGTCCGGCAATAAACTTACCGACAAAGTTTTTCGGCTGAGCATCGTGATAAGGAGCGAGCTCCTGAGTCGTGCGGCGGATGAACGTACGCGGGTCTTTATCGTCCGGAGCCAATGCCGCATTAAAGAGCGAAATGATCTTGGCTTCATCGACGCCTAACAAACGGGCATAGCTGCGCAGGTGGGCGCGAGCGTAAACAGGGGTCGGAAAAACTTTATAGTTGTCCGACTCCAATCCTTCGATCTGATCCGGTGAAATTCTTAGCTGAGAAGATACCTGATCAATACTCAATTCTTTATTTTCACGAGCAATACGCAACAAGCCGCCGTACGTCGTTGCTTCAGACGGCTGGTCTTTGGCTTCCAAGTTGATATTGTTCTCAGACATTTTTCTCGCCTCCTGTTGCCTTTGCCGGGCTCTTAATCTCTTTGATGATTATCTCGCGATTTGCTCTCTTTTCTGCGAGCTTAGTACGGTCTTTAATTTCCCCGGCCAACTGACCGCAGGCCGCATCGATATCGTCACCGCGGACCTTTCTCACAGTAGTGACAATACCTGCGCCGTTCAGTCGGTCGGCAAAGGCTTTGACCTCTTCGGGCTTACTGCGCTCAAGACCGGATCCCGGGAAGGGATTAAAGGGGATCAAGTTGAACTTGCAGGGAATGTCCTGAACCAAAGTAATCAGTTCTTTGGCCTGTGCGAGTGAATCATTCACGCCGCCGATGAGAATGTATTCAAAGGTGATGAAATCTCTCGGGGCGTGTTCCAAATAACGCTTGCAGGCCGCGAGCAGCTGCTCGAGCGGATGCTTGCGGTTGACCGGCATGATCTTGTCTCTAAGCTCATTGTTCGGAGCATGGAGACTTACTGCCAATGCGACCGGACACTGTTCGGCAAGCTTATCCATCTGCCTGACCAGGCCGGAAGTGGAGACGGTAACGCGGCGGCGGGATAAGCCGTAGGCGTTATCGTCGAGCATCAGTTTCAGGGATGGGATGACAGCGTCCAAATTCTGGAGCGGCTCACCCATGCCCATCATGACAACATTGGAAATTACTCTTTCGTTTTCATCGGTGATACCGAGATCTTTTCTTAAAGTGTGTTCGGCATGCCAAAGCTGACCAATAATTTCCGATGCTTTCAAATTACGGTTAAAGCCCTGCTTACCCGTCGAACAAAACAGACAGTTCATTGCGCAGCCGGCCTGAGAAGAGACACAAAGCGTGCCGCGGCCGTCCTGAGGAATATAAACCATCTCAACGGCGTTACCGCTGCCGACGTCAAGCAGCCATTTACGAGTTCCGTCAGCAGCTGTTTTATCCCGAATGATTTCGGGACCCCGAATCTCAGCAACCTTCTCGAGTTTGGCTCGGAAGGACTTGGCGAGATCCGTCATTTCAGAAAAATCGCGTGCTCCGCGGCGATGAATCCAACGCTCAAGCTGTTTCGCACGGAAAGGCTTCTCTCCGAGATCTTCACAAAACTTCTTCAGCCCCTCGGCATCAAATCCAAGGAGGTTCACTTTCTGAGGCAACTTTTCTTCTGTCATGATCGGGTGTTATCCCCGCTTGCGCGGGGATATTCTTTACATCGCTAACTAAACTACATGCGCGGTCGATTAACGGCCGGCGTAGATGTCCATCTGCGGGAAGAAGAAAGCGATTTCAACGGCAGCTGTTTCAGGGCTGTCGGAGCCGTGAACAGCGTTAGCGTCGATAGACTGAGCGAAGTCGGCTCTGATGGTGCCCTTGGCAGCCTTCTTCGGGTCGGTAGCGCCCATGAGTTCACGATTCTTCATGATGGCATTTTCACCTTCGAGAACCTGAATCTGAACGGGACCGGAAACCATGAAGTCAACCAGATCTTTGAAGAAGGGGCGTTCACGGTGAACAGCGTAGAAAGCTTCGGCTTCCTGGCGGGAAAGCCACTTCATTTTGGAAGCAACAATCTTGAGGTTGTTAGATTCAAAGCGGGAGTAAATCTGACCGATAACGTTTTTGGCAACTGCATCGGGTTTAATAATCGAAAGTGTGCGTTCAATAGCCATTTCAATCTCTTAAAAACGAAAAAAGTAAAAAATAGAAATGCAGAGGATTCCGCACTTCTTTTTGTCTAAAAGACAATCGGTTGATTTTATCATGCAGGGATTAAGGACTAAGGTTTTACGAGAGGCTGAAACGCCTGATTACTTAGTTTTCCGCTGTGCAAGGTTTCCTGCAACCGGTCAAGGTGCAGGCGTATTCGAAGGTTTGAAACGGTAGGTCAGGCCGAGCAGGATCAAGTTAATCACAGCTACCACGATGAACGTCTCCAAACCGGAAGAAACAAGTTCTGTGGCGCGATCCTGCCAGATCATTTTCGGAACTTCAATAAAAACTACGGCGGTAAATGCGACCGGAAGAATGATCGCGAAGCGAAGTGCTTTGAGGGTCACGAGTTTGCTTTCGACATAGAAGCTTCTGGCAAACCAAATCGAGGGAAGGATAAAAAGCAGATAGATCGCGACAGAAGCTTTGACAAATGTGTAGGCGTGGATCATCAGTCCTCCGTTTACCGAAGCGATATCGTGCACTACCCAAACCAAGAAAGCCAGCATGCCCGGTTCAAACAGCATGATTAAAGACAAAATCAGCACAGCAGAAACCGGAAGTCTCGGACGATGGATCTTTAACTGCCGCGCCAGCCATAATGAGCAAAACAGCATCACAGTTGTTGCAATCAGTGTGCGGACAGCCATAAGAAATTCCATGCGTTCACTCCTATTTCTTTTCCCGATCTTTCTTCGGCTGGTGACTAATGGGATAATTATCCGCTACCTGCGGACTCATTCTCAGGTAAGCAGTGATCACCATGAGCACTGCAATATAAGCACCCATCGTATATCCGGCAGGAATCGCCACCGTAAATCCGTGAGAGCCCAAGATAATGAGCGGCAGAATGCCGGCTGCCAACACAATAAAGAAAGCCGAGGACCACATGATTCTCAGTGCCCGAACCAGGCTTTCGCGGTTGTGACGGATGTAAAGCAGCCAAGAAGCAAAAATGCTTTGACCGATGGCAACCAAAATACAAATCATGGCGAGCGCCACATACAGCTGGTCCAGCGTGGCCATCTTATGAATGGTTCCGTAAAGCAGCGATATGCTCGGAGACTCGTAATTGGCGCTGGTAAAGCTCAGCCACAGAGAAGGAAGAACATCGCGAATCAGACTAATTGAAAGGAGCGGCAGTCCAATAAACAGGAAGACAATACAAAGCGCCAGCCCCCACGTCGAGATGCCCTGCCCTTTGGTTTTGACGACATAGGTCGGAAACCAGACACAAAAGCCCAATGCAAACAAAAAAGCAAACCAGTACTCAAATACTCCGCTTTCTTCCACTCTCTTTCTCCTTAGTTTTTATTTGTTTATTCGTTGCTGAATGTTTTTCCAGCGGCCTCAGAATACTTTACGTAAATACCCACGCCTAAGGCAAGTACCAGCGACAGGCATAAGAACGGTAGGTCTTCTTTGGCAAGATTTACTCCGAAAGATCCGAACAGCAGATACGGCGCAGCTGCCTGAGACACCAGATTTAAGAGGTAGCCGAGACCCGTGAAGAGCAGGACTAAATTTATCGTCCCGCGGGCGCGGCTTTCCACGATAAGGTAAGCCGCATACAAAAAAGAAATGATGGCCCCGGTCGACAGTCCCCAGCTCATCCAAGAAAGCGTCAGTACCGAACCCACCCCCCAGGATGCAAAAGGCAGCATCGTGTTGTTGAGCTCGGCGTTATTCACGTACGTGAGCACGGGCAAAAGGATCATCAAAATAGAGGCAGAAAATGCCAGACCGAAACTTAAGTCCTTCTTGAAAAATTTTAGGGCGAAGGCCGGCACTAGAATGATGACCAGCAGCTCCGCCAAAATTTTTACAAACAGAATTACGATCTGAAAAACCAAAGACGTCATTTCCGTTAAATCTTCGGTTCCTCGGATCGAGCTTCCTGCTCAGCCTCTTCAGTCATTCCGCCGATTTCGATTTCATCGATTTCGTCGATTTTTTCCGGCTTGGGACCCGGTTCAAAAACGGCAATGCTTTCAACGTGCGCCGTATGCGGGAACATATTCATCACGCCGGCAGACAGCAGTTTCCAGCCGCCTTCCCTTACGAGCAGCGCAGCATCGCGGGCCAGCGTTGCCGGATTGCAGGAAACATAAACCAAACGAGCGGGACGCTTATCCGTGTCCGCGAGCGAGCGGCAAAGCGCCATAGCGCCTTCACGAGGCGGATCGATCAGAACACGATCCACGCCGCCAAGCTTGTTCCAGACGGCATCCCAATCGTCCAGCGTCCAGTCAAACAGGTTACGAGCCTCAAATTCAGTCTTGTCTGCGAGATTATTGTCTTTTGCACCTGCACGGGCACGATCAACCAGTTCGGTGCTTCCCTCGATACCGAGAACTTTTGCTGATCTTGTCGCCAGCGGCAGCGTAAAGTTGCCGAGACCGCAGAAGAAATCAATGACTTTGGACGAGGGTTCAAGATGCAGCAGACGAAGCACTCTGGTGACCATCACTTCATTTAAGCGATGATTTACCTGAGTGAAGTCTGTCGGTCTGAAGACGACTTCCACACCGGTTTCTCGATGGTGCAGTTTCAGTCGAGTCGCATTTTCAGGGTCCATCGGATAAATGGAATCCGGGCCTTTCGGCTGATACCAAAAATCGACGCCGTAGTCTTTTTGGAACTGTCTGAGTTTTGCTTCATCATCAGCCGTCAGTTTTTCCAAGACACGAAGCACTAAAGCCAGCGCTTCATCTGTCACGGCCAACTCAATCTGAGGAAGCTTCTTGCGAAGCGATAAAGAGTTAATGAGTTCGCGCAGGGGAACCAAAAGATCGCTGACACGCTTGGGAAGAATTTCGCAGCTCTTCATGTCTGCGATAAAACTGGAACGCTTTTCATGGAAGCCCACGAGCACGGTTCCTTTTTTCGCGACTTCACGCACAGACAGACGGGCACGATGACGGTATCCCCATACAGAGCCGTAGATCGGTGCCAGAACCTGTTCAGGGCGGACTCTGCCGATATGCCACAAGGCGTCCATCAAAACCTTTTGCTTCATGGCCACCTGAGCATGGGCCTCGAGATGCTGCATGGCGCAGCCTCCGCAGCTGCCGTCCTTGACGCCGAAGTGAGGGCACTTCGGCAAAACGCGAAGCGGGGATTCCTTATAAATTTCGGTTGTCAGTCCTAATTCAAAAGAAGGTTTGCTGCGGTAGACCTCGTATTCGACTTTCTCGCCGGGGAGCGCCCCCTCGATGAAAACGACTTTACCGTCACGGCGTGCGACACCGCGGCCTTCCTGATCCAGAGACTCAATAACGGCGACATACTTTGCCCGTTCTTTTTTAGCTCGTGCCATGAATTTTCCTAACTACTAACTTAGCGCTTTTGGAGCATTGTAAGAGGATCGATCGGTTTGCCGTTTTTACGTATTTCAAAATGGACACGGGGAGAAACATCCGTTGTTCCCATCACGGCAATCGCCTGGCCCTTACGAACTTGATCGCCCTGTTTTACCGAGATCGATTTCACCCGGCCATAGACAGAAACACAGCCGTCTTTATCGCGAATCATCACGACCTTACCGTAACCCTGGACCTGACCGTCAAAAAGCACCGTACCGTTCACAGCAGCGTGAACCTTTTCGCCTTCGGATCCAGCGATATCGATACCTTTATTCAAGCCGCCGAAATTCTGAATAATCTTTCCTGAAGCCGGCCAGCCGTAGGTGCCGTTTGCGCTGCCGACAGAGCTACTTGAAGAAGCGGTCTGGGTAGTGCTTGCAGATGCGGCAGGAGCAGCGCTTGAAGAGGTCGAGGGCTTAGCAGAACTGCTCGAACTCGTCTGTGTCTTGGTGTTGGCTTCAACTCTGCGGATATTGGCGTCCGTTGAAGACGATACGGACAAGCGAAGTTTCTGACCGACCAATAGGTGGGACGGATTCGTCAAGTGGTTTTCGCGCGCAACCACGGCGGGATCGAGGCCGTAGCGGGAGGAAATCGCATACAGCGTGTCTCCGGGCTTAACGGTATAGACGGATGCCGTCGCTGAACCGTCCGTTATCGGGGCATTGCCTCCGGTAAACGAACAGCCGGCTATCACCGAAGCAAACACCATCGGCCAAAGATACTTACTGCAATTCATAACTCCTCCATGAGCCTCTTTTATTTCTCTACCGAACAGATTTTAAGTAAAAACCGTCCTAATCGTCAGAACAAATCGAATTATTCTCAGGACTGAAAGCTGTTACACCACGTCCGAACGGTATCCAGCATCCCGTAATTCGTCATATCCACTTGAAGCGGCGTAACGCTGACGTAATTGTGCGATGTTGCCCAGAAATCGGTTCCCTGAGTGCTGTCACGCGCGTCACCGGCGGCGCCGAGCCAATAAATCGTCTCGCCTCGCGGATTAACCTGCTCAATCACGGATTGGGCGGCGTGACGACGACCGAGACGTGTCACGACTAACCCAGAGAGCTGGTCAATCGTTGTGTTGGGGATATTGACATTCAAAAGGAACGGCGCAGGAAGCGGACTTTTAATAAAGTTGTCCACAATGTACTCGGCCACCTCCGCGGCGGAATCCAAACAAGACCAGCCCGAATGCACCTGAGAAAAAGCAAAGGACGGGCAACCGAACAAGAATCCTTCCATAGCGGCAGCGACGGTTCCTGAATAAAGCACGTCGTCACCCATGTTCTGGCCGCAGTTGATGCCGCTTAAAACGATATCCGGTTTTTGAGGCAGCAAGCCGGTTAAAGCAATATGGACACAATCCGAAGGCGTACCGTTCACAAAGAAAACATTTTCCTGAACCTGACGAACGGAAAGCGGACGGTTAAGCGTTAAGGAGTTACTGGCCCCGCTGTGGTTTTGTTCGGGTGCAACCACTGTGACATTGCCGAATCGGCGGATACGACGGGCGAGTTCCTGAATACCGGGCGCTAAATAACCGTCATCGTTTGAAATCAAAATATTCATCGCTTTCCTCAGATAGCCGAAGTTTTCAGTCCTCAATTATCGCGATTTTCCGACTTCTTAGCCAATGCCGCGAGCGCAGACCGAGGACTATCAGAGGAAAGAATTTTTAGAGGCGCCCGAAAAAGCAAAAGCCGCAGGTATGCTAAATCTCTGCGGCTGTGCATCGATGTCGGCAATCGGCCGACGAAATTATTTGTCCTATCGAATAGATTAGGCGGTAGCCTTAGACAGGGTCATTCCTGCGGAAACAGCAACGACTTTTTGCTTCTTCTCTTTTTTCTCAGACTTCTTAGCAAGGGAGATCAACTGAAGAGAAGCCCCGGCTAATAAAAGACGAGTTTTCATTGGAAGAGATTCAGGCATTTAGTCCTCAAAGGTTGTTATGAAATCACCTTCCAATTTAGTAATTCAATATGACAGCTTTATGACAAAAATGAGATAAATCTCAAAGTTTAGTGTTTATCCTTAGACGCTTACCATGACGCGGTAACCTCTTCTTTCAAGTTTGTCGCGGATTTTACAAAGTGACTCTTTATCTGCCTTTTTTAAACCGGCCGCCGGTGTGTCGCGGTCAAGGGTGTAAATCATGACTTCCCGAGGCTTGATTTCTTCCAGCACATCAATCCACGGATCTACAAACTCGTCTGTCGTGTTATCCACGGACTGTCCTTCAAACTCACCTTTCATGAACATCGTCTGAATAATCGGACGAACCGTCATGTTTTTGAGTTTCTCGATGACACCTTTTACATCGTACTTGGCGTTCGGACGATCAATGCGCTTGATGTAGTCCGCGTTTACGGTATCGAGCTTCATAATCGGGTTGTCCACTTTTGCCAAAGCTTTAACAACCTTCTCGCGCGCAAGGAAGGTAGAGTTGCTTAAGACGCTGATTTTTGCGTTGGGAAAATAGCGATCTCTAAGCTCAATCGTGTCATCAATGATGAGGTCAAAATCAGGGTGAGACGTCGGTTCTCCGTTACCGGCAAAAGTAAAGACATCGGGAACGACGCCTGTTTTCTGCAGATAAATAAGTTTCTTTTCCAGAGCTGTTCGAACTTCTTCCCGCGTAGGGAGCTTGCGTTTGGCGTCGTGGTCTTTATTAAAGCCGCATTCGCAGTACACGCAGTCAAAAGAGCAGACTTTGGCTTCAGCCGGCAAAAGATTGATCCCTAAAGAAGTACCTAAGCGTCTGGAATGAATCGGTCCGAAGATTGGTGAAGGAAAAAGAATACAAGCCATGCCGACCTCCTCCGTGAGAACCGCAAATAACAAAAAAGGCTGCCACTTGGACAGCCTTTCGAGAATTTGTGGTCGGCGGCGGGATTCGAACGACCTAAATAAATCAAAAGGTTATATCCTACTCAGATCAAATTGATACATTTGTTGGTACATTTGACGTTTTCGATCTGGAAGACAGTCCACTAATTAATATATTAGCGGAAAGATTCTGGATTGTCTTTTAAACCTCTGGGGTGTCCATTATCGGAGTTGGATGGCACATCTTTCAATGATTCGTCTATCGCTGACTGCGCGCTCTGCACATTCTGCAAGAGTTTTTGAAGAGAGCTCAAGTGCGCGTCTAAATCGATCACACTCTCCAAGCTCCCTCTGTAGGCGTCGCTGAATCTGGGCGTCTCGCTCGCGCACCCGGAGAGCAGAATCGTTAAGGACACCAATAGACTTTTCCAACTGCGCAATTTCTTTATCCTTTCTATGTAACGTTTCTATCTGGTGAGCAAGTAGCCGCTCCCGCTCCTGCGTCCAGCGCAACTCTGTTTCCTGTTGGCCGAAGTGATAGCCAAGCACTGAGGAGAACATGACGGCAGCAATAATCAAAATTACTCGAAGCACTTTTATTTTTCTTCCTCAGGGTCTGATGAGATTTTGAAAAGAGAGAATCTTTTGTTCTCGTCATCCGTCAGGGTTAGATTTCTTTCATTTAAGAGTCTAATAAATCCGTCACCCTTTCCTATTCTTTGCCCTCCAACCCATGAGTACGAAAAAAATCGCACTGTCTTACTAAAGCCGCTATTTGCAGTAAGAGTTGGGAATATCATCGATTCATCAATATTTCTCATCATGTAGCCATCTAAAACTCCATCTCTACAATGTAGATATAGCGTTACATATTCCTCATCGTCGGGGCCATCTATGCATCCCTCATTTGTCCAAACTCCAGTCCATTGTTTCTCATGTCTAAGATCCGATAAAATTTCTCGACAGGATTCTTTAAGGGTTTTGTAATTAATCAATGCGTTGCAAATAATAGAGACAACAGCCGCAACTAAACCAGACACTAAAGCATTAACCATATTCATTCCTTTAAAAATATTTTCTTTTCTTCCGCCCTTCGGTTTACCAGCCCCGGAAGCACCTGTCCAGCGCTTTTCCTCCATTTTGGAAATTCTTCAGCAGCACCTTCATAATCTCCCGCGTTTAGTTTTCTTAGTAATGTTGATCTTCTGACGGCAGGCGTCAAACCAAGGTTAAACAACCAACTCATCAAGGCAATAAACTGATTCTCCGTAACTGGAACTTTGACAATGGCTGCTAACTCCTCCTGCGTTTGAACCAGGTCTTTAGTTAGAAGGTCGTATGCTTCATTGCGCGTAATGTGCTCGCCTGCGTGCACGTCTTTCGTGTGGCCAAAACCAATCGTCCACACCCCAGCGGGACAGCGATAAGATTCAAGGGCCGGACCACCTTTAGGGCCCTGTTCAAACTCAGATATGAACTGAGTTGCCAGTTCGGGTGGGTAAAGCAGGATATCTTGTGTCATTGAATTGCACCAAAATTTGAGTTACTCTGAATGGGTTACTTTTATTGTTAAAGGAACGACTATGGCAAAAAACGAAAAATCCTCTAGGGAAATGGCATCTCTTGCTGGCAAAGTGCTCCAGCAGAAAAGCTCTACTAAAGCAGCTAAGAGCCTGGCAGGTTCTGTTTTAACGCAAGCTCCTGATCGCAAGCCTCAGAAGAAAAAATAGTTTGTCTGCTTAGTATCTGTTTGCGGGGTATGCATATATGCCCCGCTATTTGTTTCCGATCTGCGCCGCTTATGTGGGGGACAAGGACCACAACAGTATCTGTTTCTTTTCTAATGAAGCCCACAGAGGTAACCTCGGTAACTTTATATTCAAGTTCGTCCTCAAATTCCCATCCTGGAGGACATCCAAAGGTATCAACCCATTTAATTATCTCGATTCTCATTTCGTCTCCTTCTTGATTCCGTGCAGTCTTTGCACTTCAGACTTCAGCGTTTCTAGGTCTTGCTGAATTTTCGTTAGCTGTTTAATGCTCTCGGTGTTTGAAGTCGCTCGGCGGTTTAGCTCGTTGATCTGGAGCCGCTGGAGGGCTGTTTCATTCTCCAGGCTGTTGATCCGGTCTTGTTGTGACACGATCGTGTACTGATTCAACTGAGAATTTGTGAGCCACCCTGCCATATAAAAAGCAAAGAACAAAACTAGCTTTATAAGTCCGGCTATAAACGAGCGCATACTAATTGCCATGGTTCGCTCCATTGTGGACGGTAAGTTTTAATTTGCCTGTGACGACACCGTAAAGAGTGTTCATGATCTTCAGGCCGAAGTAAGAAGACACTCCGCTACAGGCCCCGATCCACTCCCAACTGAGTTTCGAGGTGCGGAGGATTAGATAGACAATGAACCCGGCAGCACATGAGGTAACAAACTCAATGAACCAGCGCGGAAAATTCCAGTCTCTTTCCGCTCTCACATACGGCATAGCAGAGCCCGATGCCGCGCATATCAATATGAGCGTGAACACAATCAGGTTTACCGTGCTGGCAAACTCGCTGAGGCTGAAATCTGTTTCCATGTTTATCTCTCTTTTTGGACATGTTATGAGCGCTTTTTCTTTCAATGCGCACACCTAACGAAAAGCCCCTCGAAGTGAGGGGCGGAGCGGTTAGATGGAAGCAACTAGCGGATAAAGCCGTAGTTCGACATCCTTAACATGGTTTCCACCAAGGCTGACATAACTACCCTTTGTAACGGGCATACTAAACTTGCCGCCGCCATTAGCCCACGGAACTAGCGACTGAGCCCCGGGGCCAGCCGCATAGCTGGATTCATTCGTTCCGGTAAATGAGACAACAAGAACGCCGTCGTTAGGCATTACGCCCTGATAGATAGAGCCCCAATCGTCATTAACGTCGGTTCCTGTCATCACTATTGGAGAGGCTCCCCAGGCAGGTTGGGCAAAATGCGCGGCTTCGGTTTTTGTTGTTCGGGTATTCAGTAATAACTGGAGGAGCGACTTCAGCATGACGCACCTCCTTCCAGCTTGTTAAGGTCCTGACACAAAAGGGACGAATTGACAACGGCTGAAGCTGCCTCTGTTATTGGCCTCGGCTTTATAAGATACTGTTTGGCCCTTATTAACTTGCAGAGATAGTCCTTGATAATAGGCGTAAGAATATTCCTGATTAAGGTAGAACCTATTGTTTCCGCAGTCGCACTCAATGTACATCTTGCCTGTGCCGCTTTGCGCCATGACAAACATCCCATCACATGGTGGGACATACTGCTTATAGTTCCCTTCGTTAGGCAAAGACAAGGTGATACTTTTTGAATAATCCGTGTTTCGCTGGTGCGATACCCACTCCTTCTTGCTTGTAAGAAACTTCTCCGCAAAGAGCTGCACAAGTTGCTTAAGCATATTGCACCTCCTTGCAGAAGAGCGTTCTTAAGAGCCGATACCCCCCCCCGATAGTTTTCACTAATCGGACGGTAACTTGCTCTAGATATCGGCCATAAACAGAAAATAGCTGCCCTTTTGAAACGGGCGTGAATAAATTCAGGATTTCACCTCCCGGATTAGATGTCCCTGTAGTCGTAATTTGCAACGCCTGAGTATTTATCTGGAAAAATCCTTTATCGGATGTAGTACGGTCCGTGGCCCAAATATAACCATCTGATACCGCGGTTGAATTAGATAAAACCGGTCCCCAGTTGTCTACTGAAGCTGAAGGGTTGTAGTCTACAGGAACTGCCGAGCCGGGCTTAGAAGCGTGTCCCGCCTGTGCTGGTGTCGTTCGGCTATCGAGTAGCCGTTGAATAAGTTTTTTAATAAGGCTCATTTAGAAACCTCCTTGTCTCATGTTTTGTCTTGCGTCAACTTTCTGCTGTAGCTCGTAAGCCAAAGCCGCTGGAAACTCCGGCCATTCAACGAACGGGAAACCCTGTGCCTCGGGTAGGTTTCTAAGTGCCTGTCTGTATGTTTCTAAGGCTGTTCTGTCAGCGTCCTCAAGGGCAGAACGTTTTGCTCCTGCGCTTCTTGCCACGGTAATATCAGGCAGTTTCACGTAATCATCTGTGTCGTTGATACGCGCGTTTCTCTCGGCTTTGATCTCGTTGCTGTAGCGCTCTTTGCAGAAGTCGTCTGAGTTTTCCGGAAGGTCTGCCTGTGTGTAGTATTTGCCGTCAGCACTCTGATACAGCTCGTCAGTGATCAACTGAGATTTGACAGCAAACTGCTGACCGGATTTGAACTTGACTTTGGCTTTGCCGATCAACGGTTTTTCCAACACTTCTACCTTCAGGTTGTCAGCTTTCAGGGCAGGCGTTGTGAAGGTGTAGAGGTCATAGCCATACTGAAAACCCTCGGGACGGTTGAGCGGTTCAATCGAGATTTCCTCTCGAACCTTGTCACCTTTTAGGTACTTCTTATCAACCAGTGCAATCAGCTCAACAGAGCACGGCTCAACCCAAAACCCTTGAACGTCCGACAAGGACGTGATTCTGCCGTTGCCCATCTTCACGCCGTACTTCGCCACGGGCTTAGACAGGGCCTTGGTTAGGTATTGCTGTTTAATCTCTGCAAGAGTTGTCATGCTCATTCCCCTACATAAAGATCGACACCTTCAATAACGCCTCTTTGCCGCAGGATTTCTGCGTACTCTTCCATGAGTTCAAACTGCTTCACAAGCATTTCCTTCGGGCATTTGGGAGTGAAATTGAGTTCTCCCTTTTCCCATTTGGTCAGCAGGTTTTCTAGCGCATCCTTACGGATTACGAGCTGTTGGTATTCAGCCAACATCCGATCTTTATAGTCATCCGAGCACATCAGCTCGATAGTTTCTCCGATATATGCCATTGTGTTTACTCCTTATGAATCAGATTCGTTTTCGAGTGCGTCGATTTCGGCCTGTGTAGCTCCGTTATCTAAGCAGAGCTGTTTGAGAATCGGTACGAGATAGGCCTCGATCTTTGAGCCCAAAGTGCTGGTCACCCAGGTCGCTATCGCCGAAGCAAAAGACGCGGCGAACGCCGCGGCCCAGCCGATGTTTGTTCGAGCTTGCGCCCGCTGAGCGTCTGTAAGATTGTTCTGCTCCGTGTACAAAATAGCCGTCGGTGCCTCGCCCGGATCGCCTTTTGGCCCGTCATTACCGATATCCCCTTTTAAACCGCGGGGGCCTTGAACCGAAAGTTTTATCCAATAGCTTGTGTTGGTAAGCACAGTACCCGCGGGAACCGCCTTAATGGATTCATAAATAAAACCGTCACTGTCTTGAACACGGTCAAGAATGTCATAGGAAGCCGTGGCGCTCCACGTGCCTTTCCAAACATAACGGACTTTGCCAATGCTAAGAGTTGGCATATGTAGCCTCCACTATTCCGTTGTCGTTAATAGAAAACTGAGCCGGCGCCAGGCCGACATATTCGAGTTGGAGAACGCCTTCCTCGTTGACCTCAAATTGTCCGAAGCACGTGGCATAAGGGCTTTGACCCATAGGCCCCCTCTCGCCCGGACTTCCGGCGGGTCCCGGACTGCCTTGCAAACCGCGCTCACCGCGGGGGCCGCGAAGATTTGAAATCTTTGCGCCGACAGTGGCAGTCGTTGCCGTTACCGCGGTTATCCGGAACAAGTCGCCGTTAGTTGAATTAAGAACCAGGTCTCCTACTTTTACATAAGCAGAGGGCGTCAGATTAGAAAGTGGGAAAGTCTCCGACTCGGATACCGTCGGACTTGTCCGGGTAGAGAATCCGGTCTGCGCCGCGATTGCTTGAATCTGCTGGAGGGCCTGCTGGCATGTCAGTTTGTCATCGTTCGTCGAGTGTGCGTTAGCCTGAGCTTGGGCCGCCAGTTGCTCGATCGTTTGAAAGGTGAGGACTAAGTCATCAATCTCGTCCTTTAGCGCCTTGATCTCCGCAACATCACCTTTGACTGTGTCATAGATGGCTTGTGCCTGCTGCGCGTAATCATTGGCAGTGGAAGCGATCTCAAGGACTTCTGCCAATACCTCCTGCGGTGTGTGCTCCGATGTGCTCGGAACAATCAGGCATCGTCCGAGGGCTTCCTTCAGCTGCTGGCAGTAAATAGTCAGAGTGTCGAGAGCGTCATTAAGAACTTCCGGATAGAAGCCCCCGGCATTGGTAAAGACCTTTTCTTGAAGGAAAGGAGCATTTGAGAGGATCGCCAGCGCTTTTCCGGACGGAAGCGCATTGTCTAAAGTGACCGTGCCTCCGGGAGAATTTTCCTGGTTATCGTTGAGCGTAACCGTGTAGTTCGTTGAGGCAAGCGTCTCGGAGACCGAAGTGTCCTTGTTGTCAGCAACGACAACGGACAAGTCGGATCCCTTCATCACTTTAAAGCTGAATGTGAAGGCCTTTGTCGAGCCGTCACTGATATAAGGACCGGCTCTCCGAAGTTCTTGTGAAATTGACATTAGCGATCTCCTTGCCATCAATTTTCATTTGACAGCAAGGAGGTTTATGGACGGGTTCTTAGTCCTTCTTCGCTTTTCCGGAAAGAACTCCCTGAACAAATTCACCAGCATCCGCGGGCTGGATATCTCCTGCTTCGACTCCCGCCATGTAGCCCAGCGGTTTCTTGAGGAAGCCAAGCGGCAGCCCCGTTACCACAGAGAGAAGATCGAGCATATTGCGGGTATAGGAGCGGGCATTCACATCCTCATCGTTAAGGATCTCAACGGTTTGTTGAATCGCCTTGCCGCTTCCTTCGATAAGGCCATAAGCCGGAGCGGTCATAATCCTGCCAACATAAGGATCGGTTCCCCAGATGAATCGCGCAACGTCCGAAACTGCTCCGCCTTTTTGATCTTTGGCTAAGCTAGCACCGGCAGTGTTAATAAATTGTCCGGCAATAGGAGCCATAGCCACAGCGTTCTTAAAGGATTCCGAGGCCAACATTCTCAGCATATCGTCCATGCCGAATTCGTCATCATCGCCTGTGTCCGGATCTCCAAAGACCACCGCTTCAATGAGTTTTGCAACAACGGATGGAATCGTCACAACTAAGAGAGCGTCACGAGCATACATGCCGTAACGCTTAATCAGTTTCTTCTCCATGCTGTCTGCGTGGAAGCGCTCATTGAGAAGATTGAACTGCATGTTGAAGTAGTTGTAGAAAACAAGGAAGGAGCGGTACAAAGCATTTCCTGTTTCAACATTCGCAACGTTTTCCGGAGAGAAGTCTGACATAGTCGTACGGATAACCGAGTCTGCATCCAGTACCGCTTCCTCAGTGGTTCGTCCTTTCTGCAGCGCCTGGTTGTAAGCTCCGACCCACGTAATCGCATCAATCGGGATCTGGCATAAAGACTGCAAGAAATATCCTTTTCTCATCAGGAAGTCATGGACAGGCTGAATATATTTAGCCTTAGCCGCAACCGTCTTGTTAAAGATTCCTTTTTGTTTTGTAACGCGGTTGTCCTGGGTAGAGGAAATCTTATAGACCTGAGACTGAAACTCCATCGCACGGTCATTGAGGCGAGACATCATGAAAGGAGAAAGCTGAGTGATCTGTTCTGTTACCCTCCTCGGGTCACGGGCAAAGACTCCGGCGGCGTCAATGAGATTTCTTCCGGAAACCTTAGTAAGGGCAATTGAGAATCCCGTGAACTGCTGCAGAGCGTTTACGATGTGGCCCATCATGATGTTGATGCCGGCGATACCTCTGAGTTCATTGAGTTTCTTGCTGATCCAGCCGCTTTTCCCGTCACTGACATCCTGGGTATAGGACCGTTTAAGCCAGGGCTTAAGCATGTCTTTCATGGTCGTAGGATCCTGAGAATCGATTCTTTCCTTCAGATCCTTATTAATAAGCAGCTTGGCGACATCTTGAGCGACTGGGGCGATATAGCAGAATCTCAGAACTGAGGAAATATGGTTTGAAATGATCGCCATATCAAAGCTCAGAGGTTCGTGATAGTCAGAGGCTCGAGTTTTTGTGAAGCCAGGATTTGATACCGGCATTTGGCTCAGCGAGTCTGTCTTAGTAAGCTGGTCAATTTCATCAAACGTGGCCTTGTCTGCCACAAGGTATTTATCCGTTGTCGCCGGAACATAACCGCCTCGATATTCTCCCCACGGAGTTTGAATCGGAGAGGCTTCAATCTCTTTGAAGGTGTACCCGTATAGATTCTTGTAAGCCTTCTGCGCATCCTCCTTTGTCGATTCCAGAAGATCCCATACCTGCTGTACGAAATCCATGTCCGCCTTGGTGATTGTGCCGTCAGCGTAACACTGGGAAATGAATTGATCCCATCGTTTAGTATCTAATTTTTTATTGCCCTCTTGGTCTTCAACCATCTCGGCCCAGGCGTTCCCCTTTCCTCTACCACCGAGCAAGAGCTTTTCTTTGTTCGATTCATTGCCGGTATGAAGAAGAGCTCCGATAAGCTCCGCCTTAGTTCTAAACGTGTAGTTAAGAGTCGGAGCGTGGATGTCCGTCCGAGACAGCCATTCCTTCTGCATCGGTTTAATTATCTCTGCGAGCTTTTGCTGAAGTTCACTGTTACGGTTGCGGAATTTAGCCGTGGCCTGAGCAACCGGATCGTAGATGTAGGATCTGAACGGATGGTTGGGATTGCCTGTATCCATTTTGTTGCACCAAGACTCAACACGAACAAGCGCAGATCCGAGACTCAGGAGGCCATCTTGTTTGAATTTCTCATAAGCGGTTGTTGCCTCTGTCTGTCCCACTGTGTTGTAAGACAGATTCTGTGTGCTCATCTGGGCAATCAACTCCTTAGCCGCTTGCTCACGAGCTTCTGCTTTTGCCTCACGAGTAGTTTCCTTCCATTGACGAGAGATCGCAAAGAGCATATTCACATCTTCTGCTAAGGCCAGGAAGTCACCGTAAGTCAAAGTGCTGTACCCTCGGCCCCCCTGAAGTCCTCTGTAACGTTTAAATATTCCATCCAACATCTCATAAGTGGGACGAGCAATCTCTTCAAAAACATTGATAGTTTTCTCTACAGCCAGAAGGTCTACATCTTCGGGTTTAGTTTTTCCAAAGCCTTCAATATTGAAGACAGCGCGAAGTACATTAAGGACATCAAGGTCATAAGTCTTAGCAAGTTTCTTATCTGCAGAGAAAGCTTTTTTGCGGATTCGTTCAAAACGATCCACTTGCTTGTCGACATCAAGAGCTTGAAGCGCTGCCTGCAGATACATCAACTGCTGACGCTTGTATGCGGCGGCCCTTCCCTTATCCCCGCTGGCTAATGCTTCATAAGCCTTTCTGGAGGCCCTTGCCTGCATAGCCACAAAGTTCCGGGGACTGACGTTGTAAACGGGCATGTTGGCCAGCATCAATTCTGCAGAACGTTTGGCCGCTTCATTGATCATCCTCTGGCTGATTCCTGCAGGGCTTCCTGCCAAGTACTTAAACTCCGTTGCAACAAACCTTGCTCGGGCTTCGTTCTGCAGGGCCTCGGTAATCTGAGCATCAATGCCTGCCTGAGTAAAGTTTTCGGAATACTTCTCAATACATCTTCGAGTAGTTTCTTTTTCGATGCGCTCGTCTTTTCGTGCTCCCTCAAGAAGACCTTGGACCATATCTTGGACAGTCGCAAACGCATTGCCCTGACCTCGCATGAGTTCCATTACTTCAGACGGCGCCATTCCACCCTTCTTTGTCAGGCCAAGAGCGCTCAGCTTTTTGATTGCAGAAGAGCTGACCTTGGCGGCCGTCAATGCTTCCGGATCAAATTTCCAATTGATGCCAAAGGTTTCGTTGCTTTTCTTGATTAGTTCATAAGCTCGAGTTCCCGCCTCAGCCTCGATCTCTGCCGTAACGCCTTCTTTAACCTTGTCGCGGATTTCTTTGGCTTTGCGCTGGATCATTCGCAAGGTCTTGGCTCTGGCGTTCGAGTACCACTTCTCATCTTTCGTTTTTGCCTCATTTAACAGAGCTTCTCCATCCGCCAGCGCCTCATCGTGCGCCTTCTGCATGGCGATCCAATCTTCCTCGCTCATGTCTTTGGGCTTTTCGTCAAAGAGCGGTCGCATGGATTCAGATACTTCAGCCTGATAGAGGTCGGCTTCAGCATTGAGCATTCGATCCATAACGCGCTGAACTTCCTCTGAGAGCTGAGGCAGCTCCTCCCCAAATTCAGATTTGTACTGAGCCGCTCTTTGTTCGGCAACTCCACCCGTCCAAGCTCTATAAACATCCCTGATCCATTTACCGAGATTCTTGAAAACAGTGATGAGCTTAGGATTGTGCGGCTTACCTGTGGCCAAATAGATTTCGGTCTGATAGGCAAAGCGCTCGTGAAACTTTCTCTTCTCTTCGATGCTGAGGTTCTTCCATTCATCCAGCGACTTGAGGCCGAAGTCTTTCAGAAGCGTTTCTGCGTCCTGTTTGATAAGTCCGGAGACACCCGCTTCGCCAGCCAGCTGCATCAGGTTTTCAAGATACCAGTGGCTCATTTCATGGGCAAAGGTGGACAAGTCAGCATTCGGAGTCAGGTGGATTGTATTTTGTTTAGGGCTGTAGCCGCCTCGCTCGTTTGTTCCGTTCTGGAAGTAGACAAGAGAGTCCTGAATCTTTTGGGACAGTTGAGAGACGGCCTTAGCTCTCACAGTCTTGCGGTTACTGCTAAGTTCTACACGGATGCCCTTTTCTTCCAAAGCGTCAACAAGTTCTTTCGGAGCGTTCTCCGGCAATACCGCTCCGGAAAACTCTTCAATATTCGAGCGTTCTGTGACGGGTCTTGTGCTGATCAAAGTGACGTTAGTCGGCTTAAATCCTTCCGGAAGTTCCAAGCCAAGCTTGGCAAAAACTTCAGTCGCAGGAACATTGATGGACCGCGGTTCGATCTTTTCGGTTTGGTAATAACCAGGGTACAGCTTCCGAAGCTTGACTAGGTCGGCCTCGGTCTTTACACTAACACCTGAGTCGTTGGAACCCCGAAGGCTATAGATGCCGGAGCTCTTGTTCCAACGACTTATTTTTTGGCTATTGGCGTAAACCAAAGCGTTGTTTTGCTCCTGCAACGGAAAGTACAGCGTATTTTCAGGGCCCCAAGAGGTTTTTGCCAAATTGATTTCAGCATGCCTTCCGGGGCCATTAAATTTAACCGCGACAACAACGTTTTGATTATTTTCGGCCTTTAGGTCAAGCATGAAGAGATAGGTATTTTCTCTCCGATCATCTCTGAAAATTGCAATCGGATCTGTCAGCGCTTCTGGAATTTGCTTCAAAACTCGTTTCGAAATCTCGGGATGAATATGGTGAGAAGGACTAGATTTTTTTGCTCCTGGCAGGGCACCATCGAACATATGAGGGGTGGCCCGAAGCGTTAAGAACTTTGCCCCGATCAATTTCATCACAAGCGGGGTTTGCTTGAGCATTACCACGTTTTGAGTGGGTTTTTCTTTTAATCCATCAACAAGCTTTCCCCAAGTATCACTGTCCTCTTTCAGTTTTTGTTCCGCCGTTTTTTCTGGAGCGGAAACTGCTGGATTCTCTTTCTGTCCAGCTCTTTTCTGAACCAGCTCTGTTCGTTCAATGCCAGCAGAAGACTGAATCTTCGGCGCAAATTCCGCAATGCGTTCCGGAGCGATATTGGCATCTTTGGCCAGACGCACAATACTGGCCGCCTCCAGTCGAGCATACTGCCTTGCAATTCTCTCTTCTCGATAGCCATTGATTCCGCTGGCCATAAGACTCTGAGTCATGCTCTTAGTCAGGTCATCGAAGGCCTGCGCATACTTAGACTTCTGAACCTGATTTACAGCCTGGTTGATTTCCTTTGTCGCTGCTTCCCTGCCCTCTTCAGTTGAAAGATCCCAATCATTCTGGCCAACCCAGTCAGAGACAAGTTTGCGTGCCTTTTTCGCTTCGTAGGCACTGAGTTCGTCCGGATTGAATCTAAGGTGCTGAGTCAAAGCTTCTCCGAAAGGAGTTCCGGCAATATGGGCGGCGTAGTCTCCGGTAGAGATTTCAACGTCTCCGCCCGAAGCCACGGCTTTTTGAATAGCATTTCCTAGCTCAGGATTGATCTTCTTCAGGTCTTCCAGACGAACGTTTTTCTCTTGCATTGTCTGCGCAAACATTTCCCCATCTACGTAAATCGTGGGTTTGCCTGCGCTCTCTGCCTGGTTCTGAACGGCCTCGGAGACAACTCCGGGTGCAGTCTCTCGGGCAGTTATTTCCGGAGCAATCTGATTAAGGTTCTCGAAGAATTCCTGATTCCTTTGGGCGGTTTTGATCTTAGAGATGTGGCGCGTCATACCTACTGCACCGCCAGCAAGACCCAGTGCCCAAACACCTTTAATCGTCTCAATCCCGATGTCGGCCAATCTATCCATCACTTCATCCGGAGTAATGGAATCAAACTGCACATCTTTTGTGAGTTTCTTGGCGGCCTCTTCAGCAACAATGTTTGAAATTTCCTGAAGCTCTTCAACACCTACTTCGGTTGCAAGGCCTGTTGTGAAAGCCTTGGCAACATCCACAGCCGCGGCTCTGAAGGTCGGCTTTTTAAGTGCTTCGATAGTTTTTTCTTTGACCTTCTGGCCGAACATCTGCTTAAAGCCGGTTATGCCAAGGAGCTTCCCTCCGAACTTCGTGAGCACGGCATCACCGATGGCTTCCAAGGAGCCATTAACAAAGCCGACCGTTCCGGACAATCGTCTGGCAACGTCATCATCAATGCCTGCCTCTCGCATGTCTTTGTAAGCAAGACCGCCCTCAACCTCCTTTGAGGTTTCCATGACGGCGCCGCTCATTGTCATGAGGCCTAGTACTCCAAGTGAGACAGGGACGGCAACAGGAGCTCCCGCTAACGCAAGGGCACCCAAACCCAAGGCGCCTGCTCCCATACCGAGAGCTGCACCCTTAGCGGCGGTGTCTCCGCTGACCGTGAGCATCTGCCCGATCGTCTTCATGGTCGGATAGGACAGCCAGGAATCCTTGAACTTTTCGTCCAGTGCGGCCAGCGTGTCATCGATTTCTTTTGAACGCTTTTCAAAAGCGGCGTCTTTTGTAATCTTGCCTAAGCGCAGATCCTCATACATACGGCCCTGCTCGTTCTGCAGTTCTCCGGACAAATATCCGGCTCTCCAGCCGTCAAGGGTTTTGACCTCGGGCTCATAGTCTTCATCCTCCCGCTTCCACTCGGTTTCTTCATCCGCATAGGTCAAAGATTTCGGAGGCTCGGCAGGATTGCGTGCGGCCATCTTTTCCGCAAGCTCGTTGAGAAGAATGTCCGTCTTAGTCAGCGGCTTAAGGTCATTTTTCAGAACAGGAGCTTTATCTGGATTATTCGTTATGTAGTCAGAAAGTCCGGGGGATTGCTTCAAGGTGTTGGCCGTGCGAAGTTTCTCAAGGCGGTATTTCGATCCTTCAAAATCAGAATCCACTTCTGTCGGAGAAATTCCGAGCTGGCGGGAAATGTCTAAAACTTCCGCCGTGCGGCCAGGATCCTTTCCTAGAACAAATTGGGATGCAGAATATGCGTCGCGCTCGATAATCTCGTAAGGGTTGAAAGGCTGAGCGGGAGGAACGGGAACCGGATTGACCGGTTCAACAGTCAGCCCTTCAGTGGGTTCCTGGGCAACCACAGACTGGGTTGTCGGTTCTCCCGGAACTTCCATAGAGCCGTCCGGAGTTTCAATTGCTTGTTCGTCTGTAATGAAAAAATTCGGCATTTACTTTTCTCCAAACGCCATGTGCAGGGCAATGAGTTCGACTGCCGCACGCGTCACAGCGGGATTGCGAGGATTGTTCTTGGCTTGTCTCTTGGCTTCTGCGTAAGCTCTTTCCCAAAGCTCACGATTAATTGGCATACCGCCCATCCGAGCATCGATCAGCTGAGACTGCTGCTTCGTGAGGTTCTGAAGCGGCGGAAGGTTGAAGTACCGACTGCGGATATTGTTGACGGCACTTAGCCTGTCAGCTTCTGTGGCCTTAGTTCTAAAGCCTGCCTGCGGCACAGCTTCCCAATCAATCTTCTTCTCTTGTCTGAAGTCGGCGCCGGAGACCTCGTTGTAGTCAAACAAAAGCCCCGGCTTTTGTCCTTCAAACACCGTGTTGACCATTGAGTTCAAGGTGTCATTGCTCAGGACGTTTTTCTCGGCCTGCTGGGTTCTGGCCGCATAAAGAGACTGAGCAGAAAGGACAGCATTCTTTGTCTTCTTAGCGTTGAATTTTTCATCATTGCAGCGCTGTTTGACCTTGGCCATGAAAGCCTTGTACTGCTGATCGTCGAGTTTCTCGACGTTGTACTTCAAAGTCTTGATGGTCTGTTTTGTGAGGTAACCGCGGTACTGATCAAAGTTAGTCTGAGCAAACTCTTCCGGATCTCTTTCTGCCAACTCTTCAAGGTTCCCCAAAACAGCAGGATCATCCTCAGTGCAAGGGAACTTTTGATGCTCGATTGCCCTCTGAATCTTCTCGTATCCGACGCGGTCATTCGTCTTGATTGTCGACATGAGGGAGGCGGGAACTTCCTCACCGTTATCTACGAACTGAAAAGCCTGATTGAGATTGTCGTAGTTTGTCGCCTTCTCAAGCGCTTCCTGCTCTCTCTTGGCTCCGTACACCTTGTTTTTGACAGCGGCGCGATACTTTTCCGGAACAGCATTGATGTTGTCTAAAAGCTCTCTGGCTTTGCCATTGTCCTTCTTGAGAATTTCATCCGTGTAGCGGTTGATAGTCGCTCGATCTGAAGCCATCTGCATTGCCGACTTTAATCTGAGCCCTGCTTTCGGGCCCATCTCGGTTTTGTGCTGAGCAATGTAAGCCTTGGCCTGAGAGAGCTGGCCCGCATCGATCATATTGCTCACTCGGAGCTCGTGGATCGGCCCCAGAACTTTGATCATGTCGACAGGCGTGCCGTGAAAGTCTCCGATCTGCTGAGCAATAGAACGAGCCGCAACAAGTCCTGACTTTGCTGTTTCCGGATCGGCGTCTGCTGCCTGGTTAAGGGCTAGGCTAAGCTGATTTTTAAGAACTGCGTCTTTGTATTCGAGCTGTTGGCTCGTGACATAGGTGTTGACCTGATCATTGAGCTTCAGGCTTGAGGCCTGATAAAGACGATCAAAGGCGCTGCGGACTCGGGCATTTCCGGCCTGCTCCCTCAGCTTCTCATAACGCTGTTTGAAGGCATCGCTGACTTCATCGTTCAGGCTTCTTCCGTCCGGACGTTCAAGTGCGTTTACTCCTTTAAGTCTTTCGTATCCGTTCTCAGGATTAACTCTGAGGTCTATGCGTGCATGTTCAAGCTGAGTCGATAAGTCATCCAGGCGAGTCTTATCAATTTCCAGCTGCCATTTGTCGTAGGCATTCCTGAGATCTCCGGACAATTTATTCATTGCTTCGCCAGCATGCCGAACTGACATCGGACTCTCCGGCGCAGTGATGACTTCAGATTGCATTCCGCCCGGCTGAGAGATCGCAACCGGGACGCCGTAGGGATTATCAACTGAAGGAAGTTTCATTGTTCCCATGTTTAGACTCCTGCTCCTCCGCTCATGCCGCCGGCGCCGCTCGTGAACAACCTGCCGATGCTTACGACGTTATCGAGATAGCCGGATCCCGTTGAGCCTGAGTTAGGGTCTAAAGGATTGCCCTTAGCTCCGTTCGGATTCATGAGAATGCTCATGCCAGTGGATACGGCCGACGCCCAGGGAGAGATGTTTTTAGCCTGGGCGTTAAGAGCGATTGCATTGTTTGAGTAATTGACTGCTCTGCGCCGATAGCCAAAAGATTCGGCAACGGCGTTTGCGAGGATTTGATTGACCTGCATCTCTTTGGCGATGTCGTGAGAGGCCATCACTTCCGCAGTGTTACCGGTTCCGAGTGCTACACCGCTGGCCGCCTGAGCCACTCGAGTAGTGGCTTTTGTTTGTCCGGCACGAAAAGTAACTGCGGCAACTTCCTGCAGAGCTCTCTTCAAAACATCTTCTGCCGCTGTCCGGAAAGACTGCGCCTGCAGTTTTGAAATCTCGCCCTGAATCTTGTAGAGCTGCTTCTGCTGCTTCGCCTGGCGAAAGGCAAGGATCGGAGCAACAATGCCGTTGACCGCATTGTGCCCCATCGAAAATCCAAGGCCGAAACTGCCCAGACCGTTTGCCGCGTCTGAAGTTATCTTAGAAAAACTTGACGAGGAGCCTTGTCCCTCGTACAGAGGAACGTCAAGATCCTCGCCAGCATATTGATCGTACTTACCCATGAGCCGTTACCTCAATTTTTCTTTAAGGTAACGGCGAAGCTTCAATGTTTATGGACGTTAAGCTGATAGATCACAGGTCAGGGCCAGCATTGTGACCGGCAGGGGATCGAGCTGTCTCAAACACACCTGACCGCCTCGAGTCCATGTTGAATAAAGCTGAAGATCAATTTCATCCGACTTGAGCGCGGGAGGAGATCCGCAGGGCTCGATCGTTCTCTGCTTGTATTCAACAAGGTCATTCTTATCGAAGCTGGGGCCTGCGAAGATTCCGGAACTTCTATTAACCCGAACTGTGATCTTGTAGACGTTCTTAACCCTGCCCATACCTCCGGACTGATCCTGGAGGATGACCGGAAGTGTTTTCACATCCGACTGATACGGAAGACCGACTTGAACCACCGATGCTTCATGGTTGAGAGTGACCTTGCCATTTACAACCTTCTGCTGAGGCTGGACAGCACCGTCGGCCAAAATAGAAACTGTCTTTCCCTCGAGCCAATCAATTCCGGAGATCGTGGTCGTAGGCGTCCCGTTGTAGGTCGCGCCGGAATCGACAAAGAAGGCATCAGCCAAATTCTTGAAGTTTCGTGTTCTCATGCGCTCAACATAGCGCTTCTGGCTTCCGTTGATTGTCCTTCTGATCACGCAGTAAAGGGCATCTTCCACGCCTTCTGAAACAGCGCAGCAGGATTCAAAAACTCCGTCTGTGTTGTGACGGTGCCAGGAGCCGACCTGTTGTTCAGGAATATACGTGAGGCCGAGCAAGTTTCCGTCGGAGGAGACAAACCACATGATGGGGTACGGAGCCTTCTGTGCCGTGGCGTCCTTGATCGTCTTGAAGTCAAAGAGGTGCTGACTTCTCAGGCACAGATCTCCGGACACAAAACCGCCTGCTTGATACTGATATGCGAGTTCTCGGACATGGCCGTCACGAGCCGAAGCGAAGATCAGATTGTTGTTGTAAACGAGCGGTCTGACTGTCGTGGCCCCGTTGTAGCTCTGAGGTCGAGCAGAAATCGAAGAAGGCGTAATCGCGTCAGAGTTCTGGGGACTGATTCGTATCTCTGAGCCCGTTGTTAAAAGGATCAGGTGAGACAACGGAGAAATGTGCAGAATCTTATTGAACTCTGTTGCCGCGATCCTAAAGTTGATGCGGTCATCGTCCTTAGACGGCAGGGAGTAAGTCATATCGCTCTCTGTGCCGGAACGAGTAGCAACCACACGCTGAGGATCAGTCTTAAAACCTGCAAACCAGCGGCGTTGTTCAAAGTAACCTACAGCGCTCGGATAATTTCCGGAAGAGACAACTGAGTCATATCGTCGAGGAGTGATGTCCGTCTTCGGAGCAATATTGTCATCGATGATCGATGTGGTTTCCGAGTCTCCTAGGTAACCATAGATGCCGCCTTGATTCTTGTAGAAGCGGTAGTAACTTGCTCCGGACACGGCCGAGCATGAGATTTTGATTGTCGTACCTGTGGCATAGAGGTTGGCGGTACAAGAGACTGCTGCACTCGGTTCGCTTTCGATTGTCTTATCAGCATTGAGGCAGGAGACTTTATATTGGAACGTGTACTTGTCGGCGTTCTTATCCTCGTTGCCCGTAGTCGTTTCTCTGACAGCGGTCACGTTTGTGGGCGTGGCCAAAGTTGAAGAGAAGCTGATCGTCGCCAGTCGCCAATCGGTGTTGGAATACCTCCGGATCTCCGTCGGAGCGTAATCCTCATGCGTCACGGTGATGATGTCATTTGACTGCACATACTCAAGTTCAAAGAGATCATCTTCATCCCATGGCGTTGTGATTTCGTATGGCTGATTGCCGTTCATCAACGTTGCGCCGAAGGAATGGAATCTGGCGTATTTGTGCCCCAGCTCGATGACGAAGGTTTGCTGAGCGTTAAAGATAAACGGAATCAGCCGCACCTTCTTGCTTGAGTCTTTGACCTCACGCACAAACTCAAAGCCGGGTCTGTTTTCAATCGGGCCCTGGGGACGGCAGAGAAAATTCAGGCACGTCTCAAGGCCTGTCTGATACTTTGTATCGTCTGTTCGCCCAAACATTTCCGGAGAAATTTCACCGCCGGCAAAAGAGCGCTGAAGGACTTTAGTTGAGCCACTCATGTCCGTCCCTCCCCCAGTCACCGTAGTCACCGATAAAGTCAGGCTTATAGCTCAGATGATCTCTGTCCTGAACTGCATCCTGAGCCTGTGCTTTTAACAGTCTATCTTCGTAAAACCGCATCATCTCAGCCGCCATCTGCACACCCGTCATCCCCGGAACAACAGTGCCCGCAAGATTAGAGGCAAGGAGAAAAGCCAAGGCGTCAGAAAATACATCAGAGAACTTTTCAGGCTTAACCTCCGTGGTGATATACCTAATCCATATACGCTTCTGCTCTGCCACCAAACAGACTTGTCCGTTGATCAGCTCTCGGACGTAATGAAGAGTCTGTCGAGTTGCGTTTCCATTTTCGTCTACCGGATAGGCATAGATGATCTTGACGCAGTCCGCAGGAATCGGGAACGCATAGCCGCCTCCGATAGGTTCCGCAGTTAATCTGGCTAGCTCTTTGCGCGTGGTAGCAAAGCTCCAGTTATAGGTGGCAAGGATAGTTTTTAAGGCAATGGGATAAAAGCGCCTGCAATGATCGGCCTGAGCGCTTCCTTCAGGCGGATCGATAGAAGTTACTGTCGCTCTGTCCCCGAGCCTCGAGAGAGCGATATTGCAGATGTCGACAACTGAAGACATGTTTGCTCCTAAAAAAGAGGGGGCACAAGGCCCCCAAAATGCTCGCTTGGAATAATCCTGTTTACTCGGCTGCATAGTCGCCGATGCGCTTGCCCTTCGGAGAGGAGGCGCAAAGGGAAATACCTGCTGTCACCTTGCAGCTCATTGCTGTGCCGGTAAAGGACAGCTTGAGATAACGCGGACAGCCTTGCGGCAGTTTGATTGCTGTATCTGTACCGTAGGCCGCTGCAACGGTATCAGTCACAGAGGTGCTGGCAGATCCGCCGAGAACCTCAATAGATGTCGGCAATGCAGATCCGGAAACACTCAGGATGACGTAGAGTTCACCTTCAGAAACTCCGGCCTTGTTCAGGTCAAGAGTATTTGTGGAAGTTCCGGAAGTCCCGGAGATGGACTGGCCGTCACTGAACATAAGCTTGGAATCGAATCTCATCTTTTTCTCCTATTACGAAACAAGATCTTCAGTGAGGCTGATGGAATCAGACACTTCGATCGGAATATCGAAGAACATGGTCTTGAACTGTTCAGCAGCTTCAACAACTTTGAGAACATTCGTGCTCTTTGCGTAAGCGGCAAGTTCAAGAGCTGTGTGCACTTCTTCAGCACAGAAGAGGTGGAGGTTCGTGCGCAGATCAGACGGGATGCGGTTCTTCGCAACGATCAGTTTCTTGATCAGATCTTCGGAACCCATGTCGACTGCTCCGTCGGAGATCGGGATGTTGCAGACACGAACCACACCGCGCCAGTCGTTAAGCGCGGCACCTGCCTGCCACTTGTAGTGGTCGCGATAGACTTCATACATGGAGCCGTCAGAGTTCATGTGAGTGCACTGGCCCTTGTCAGTGTGCTGTAAACCGATCTTGGAGCCCTTCGGATAAATGCCGAAGAACTGATCCATCGACACAATGAAGATCGAAGTGACTTTCTTGGTCGTAGCTCCGGTACTCACAGCCTTAATGACATTGCGAGAGGACGGAGTTGTGGAGCTCGTGTCGTTATAACGAGCGGCAAGGCCCATGAACTTGTCCGGTTCAACATCGATGTCACCATAGAACATTGTCTTGGCCATATCGTTGCCCATACCTGCAAAGAACGGCTTCTGTTCAGACAGGCGCCAGGCGGCTGTGTTGCCGTTTACGTCAGCCAGGTCCTTATCGACTTCAGCATACATTTCAACGTTTCCGCAGGTATCGGTGACCTGAGCAGTCGTGGATTTCTGCGGCTGAACGCCCTGATAAAGGCGGCGCCAGGTCGGTTCAGGGATGCCAGTGCGGATGGCATGAAGGTAGCCATCGGTCTTGTTGCATTCTTTCCATTGGAGGAGTTTGAGAATCGGGTCTCGTTTAGACAAGACTTCAGCGATCGGAATAATCTCACCTTTCGGGTCAAGTCTCGATGCGAGGTCAACCAGTGTTGGATATTCAGCAGCCATCGTAATTACTCCTAAAAATTAGTTCATCTTTGAGTTAGGGAAAAAAGCCCGGGCGCGCTCGGCTGTTGAGAGTTCACCCGACCTGCCGCCCTTTACGACGGCGTCATCACTGAGCGCCTGCTGAGCGGCAAGACACCCTTTAATGAATCCTGCATGACGGTTAAGACCGACAGACTCAAAGAACTGGCGAGTCTCAGCGTCGAAGAACTTGGCATAAAAGCGGCTGGCGCTCTTTAGGTTGGCCGCATAGTTCGCACCGCCGATCTGAGGATCGGCCTTGGCTTCAGCGGTCAGGGCCTGCTTGACCTGAGCAGACTGCTCTTCCGCACGCTTTGCCAAAACAGAGGTCATGTTTGTGACCAGTTTCGAATAAGCGGCCTGAGAAAGATTCAGGTCCTTGCATTCCTTTTTGAAAGCTTCGATCGCGCCTTCATCGAGCTGAATGCCTTCCGGGAGTTCAATGCCTGTTTCGTCGTAGCCCTTTTCAGGTGCTCCCAACACATCGTTGCCTTCCTTCTTTTCGGCGTCCTCTTTCTTCTCTTCCGTCTCCTCTTCTGCACCCATACCTTCAGGTTCGTCTGCCTTCGGCTGAGGAGTTTCGGCAGCAGGCTCCGGTGGTACCGGAGGTGTTGCCTCCTGGGGTGCCGGAGTAGGATCTGCAGGAGGAACCGCGCCTTCAGTTGCGGCAGCGTCTGCTTCATTGACAGTGGTTTCTGCGGTTTCAGCCATTTAGTTTTTCGTTCTCCATTCTGCGAACCAGCTCGAGATTGATTCCCTTGAGTCGATTCAGTATTTGCAAACCGATATCGCGCCTTGCGGAAGCTATCGTCATCAGCGTCATGTCTTGAGAAGTAACCGAGCTGTCGACGGCTGTCATGTCGAGAATCCACTGAAAGACCCGTCTGCCTTCCACAGTCTCAAGAGTTTTCTTGATGGCTATCTCCAGCTCTTTGAGTTTTTCTTTCTCGGCCTTTTCAGCCAGCTCCCGCTGTTCGATTTCGAGAAGCGGATCATCTATGTCTGTCATTGTCATTTAGGGGCCTTTAGGTTTATGGACGCTTACTGCGCTCCCTCTTCAGAGAACGCTTCCTGCAGACCCTGAGAGTCTGCTGCCTGCCCTAAGTCTTTGAGGCTTGTCATTGCCTGCTGAAGCTGAGCGGCCTGCATCTGTGCCTGTTGTTGCTCGGCCCTTTGCTGGCGAATAAGCGCAACCCTCTGTCCTGTCACAATCAAGGATGGAGGCACTCCATTCATGTCTGCCAGCTGATCGATCGTTGCATCCACATCGAGCTTGTCCACGGCCTGGGGATTGATCTGAGCCAGAAGGCCGATCTGCTGAGCCGTTCTCACAATTCCGTTTGCCGATGCATTCTTCTGAGCTTCGGCCAAAACGGAGACATACTCAATAGAAAGCTCTCTGCCGTAGAGTTCTTCCGGAACTTCCGGGAGCATGTTGTACTCAACCATGAAGCCAAAGGCGTTTGTGACCAGCGGATCAAGAAGTTCGGTATGCAATCGCTCAAGCACGGGCCCCAGCATCATCACTTTTTCCTGCTCAAGTGCTTGAACCTCTGTCGCAGTACGATCTGTTTGATTCGCCGTGGCCGCGATCATTTGAAACACGTTGACGAAGAAGATGCGCTGAATGTCCTGTCGAGTCGATTGAATCAGAGCAAGCATTGCCTGGGGATCGGTACGCACTTCCCACATGGAGCGGATGATCGGAGCTTCCTGCGGGTTGACGGCCACTCGGCCTCCAGGTTTGAACTGACTCAGCTGATCCTTGAGGGTGGACGGATAGAGAATCGGCGGCCTAGTTCCGTAATCAACAAGCTCGGCCAGTCTCAAGTGCAGTCTCTGCAAAGACTTCTGTGCGCTCAAGGCCTTGGCGCCGGGACCGCGGCCATAAACCGAACCGCCGGAGGTCATCCAGCGCGGACACAGTGCCGGAAAGTTTCTAAAGCCGGATTCCGAGAGAACTTTGTCCTGCACTCCTTCCTGAAAATAAACGGACTGCCAAGGCATATTCTTGTTGTCACGTTTATCCGGATTACGTTCAATGCGAGGTTCAATTGCATGAATCACATTGAATCGGGCAAACGGATCTTTCTCAAATGCCTGCCTAACATCGTTGTTCACTGCCTCAAAGCCCCATTGCTGGACCATCTGCTTAGCCGTAAGAGACAGGCGCCGATACATCGTATCGACCTTCCCGAAGTCGTCTTCGGCCAGCCAGTATTCCCCGATTGTGAGGTTCTGCAGTGAGATGAGCTGTTCCGGATGAGGCTTAACGATCGTGCATGCTGTGCCGAATACCGGAAGCTCCAAGTAGCTCTGGTGAAGCGCGTTGTAGCATTCTGCTTTCGAGAAGTAGAGAAGCAACAGGTCTTGAACCTTCGTCATCCACTCTTTGACAGCGGGATTCTTATCGAGATCCGGATCCATCGTTGTCAGGCGCAGCCAAGGTCTCGAAGGAGACGAGACGCCACCAAGCAAACCCGCGGCTAAAACATCCGCGCAGTCAATTGCTTCAGCATCGAGGATCTTGCGGTAACGTTTAGACCCCTGAGTTGCATCCTCACCTGAAAAGCATCCCAAGTCAGGAAGACAGTAGTCACGAATATCGCGCCACAGATCCTCCCAGGAAGACCTCTCCTGCTTGAGGCTCTCAAAGCGCTGATTGATTAGCTTGATGTCTGCGGGCATAACTATCCCCCGATAAGCTGTTTCTTCTGCAGTTTGAAGCGATCGTCCTGCGCCGCTTCGCTAGCCAGAACCGTTTCACTCATTCCTTCCGGAGTGTCATCAACAACCGTATCGCCGACATTCGCATGCTTTTTGTTTGCCATATTGGCGTTCTGAGACTGCTGTTCTTCGGCCTGTGCCTGCTGTCGTGCGGCTTGAGCCTGTGCTTTCCTTGCCTGATCCTTAGCCTTGTTCTGCATGTGGTTGTAGGCTCCCGCAGTGACAACGTTGGCGGCCGCCTTCACAACAGGCTTGACCACCTTGCCCACGGCGTGGACGACAGATGAGACCGCTCCCATGATCAGCCTCCCAGTAAAGAGGAACCGGTGCCAAGCGCACCAGGATTAAGAGGAGCCGCGTTGCCGTTTGTCAGAAGCGTTGACCCCAATCCGTTATCCAGCGTGTTGTCTGCTAAGAGTCCGTCAAGGTCGGCCTGCTTGCGGTTTGCTTTGTTGCGGGCCTGATCTTCTTCCTGGGCTAAGGCCTGCTGCTGAGCAAGCTGTTCTTTGGCTGCCGATGTCTGGCGATCCCCGGCACGTTTCTGCTCATAAGCGTTCAATCCCGAAGTCACGGCACCAACCAATGTGCCCGCGATAACTGCTGCAGTCATTCCCATGATCAAAGTTCCTTAAAAAATAAAAGATGCTTTCTGCCCTGCACCCTCTTTGCGAGTGCTTTAGCCAGAGGAGAATCCTCGGGCACGTCCCATAGGAAAAACTTGGCGCCTGCCTCGATTGCCTTGCGTTCTGCCATTACAGCCAAGCGGCCGCCGATTGATGTGTTGCGATATTCCGGCGCCAGATAAATCGCATCGTTCTGTGCGAAGACTTCGCCGCTGTGCTGGTGCGTAAAGACAAAGACCGAAGCAAACCCGATGGGCTTACCTTGGTCTTCAACAATGAGGCCGAAGGAGTCCGTGCCTTCGCTCAGGATCTCGTAGATCGAACGGTCAGGAACTGCCCTGCGGTTAGGCAAACCTGCCTCCGACATTGCCGAGTCGATAAGCTCAGAGCAACGGTCAATGATTTCAACTAAGGACGCGTCAATGATTTTCATGAGCCCATTGTCTAGGCTCAGGCACAGGGTTTATGGACGGTGTTAAGAGTTCCAATACTCAGATTCAAAGGCTTCCTGGGGATCGTAGGAATCATTCACGCCATAGATAGCGCGCTCCATACTGCGGGAAAGTTTTGGAGCCACGGGTGCGGCAAAGGTCAGAGCCAAAGCGTCAGCTAAGTCCGGAGATCTTCCGATGCGTTCCTTGAGCTTGTCTTTAGCCTCGAGGATCTTAGGGCCTTTAGGCGTGTAGCCGTAAGTCGGAGCGCCCAAGTCTCCTTGCAAAACGGGATCCGGAGGAATCGCACCGCCCTGCTTGATCCACTGAGCCATGTTCCACCACATCTCCATGCGGCGGTTTGCGAATTGTTCTTTGTCGATGGCCTGCGCTCCGAAGGGAACTTCCACGACATCAAAGCGCATCTGGCGAAGTCTGTCGATCACGCCTTGCCCGGCGCCGGAGTCAATGAAAACGGCATCGGGTTTTTCTTTGGCCATTTCTACCGCAATGCGGTCAGCCAATGCCATGTTGTCAAACTTCCGGATAACAATCGGCTCAAAGGCAACGAGCCCTCTGCGCTTAAAGATGACCGAGGCATCGGATCCGAAGCGGGCAACGTCAATGCCATAGATGAGCGGAGCGCCCATGTATTCGCTCTCTCGATAGAACTTATTGGCCGCGGCACGAATATCGTCAATCGGAATAAGACCATTGTCCTGAGCGGCAGAGAAGTCGCAGAGAAACTCTTGCCGGTACTCGTTCTCAGACATTTCTACCTTGAGCGCTGCCAACTCCTTTTCGTCAATGACATGAGTTTGCTCAACGGAATAAAGCATCGCGATCCAGTCCGGATCACCTTTGCTCATGAGGTTCAAAGCCTGATCGTATAACTGAGAGAAGAGGTTGATGCCTTTGGGAGTTCCGATGAAAGCGGCCCATCCTTTTCTGTCAGCCAGTGCCGGACGAATCACTTCTCCCCAAAGGGTCGGCTTAATCTGCGCAACCTCATCGATCACTACGCCGTCAAAGTACATGCCTCTTAAAGCGTCGGGATTATCAGCACCGAAGATCCGGATCGTTGCACCGTTAGGCAAAAGAATCGAAAGCTTTTGTTCGTTGATCGAGATTGCAGGGATTTGTGATGTGTAGTGCTTCAGGTATCCCCAAGCGATCTGCTCGGCCTGGTTACGGAATGGAGCAAGGTAGGCATACATGCCACACTCTTTGCGGTCTGTAATAGCCCGCTTGATGAGGTGATTCACCGACAGCACGGTCTTGCCTAAGCGTCGGTGAGCAACCAGTACACAGAATCGATGTGTCTCCAATTGCTTGTGAATTTCGTCCTGGGGAAAGCGGGGACGGTAGGGAATCACGACTTTCATTCTTCCTTCTCCGTCTGTTTCTTGCCGTCATCCCAAACAAATTCGATCTTGCCTTCAAGCTTGCTCTCGTTATCTTTCGAATAAGCGCCCAAGTGTTTGCCGAGCATGTCGTAGGCCTTAAGCAGAGACGGTGCATCCTTGAGGCCCATGATCACTTCGCCGTCTTCGTTCTGATAAACGGGAATCTTCTCGGATAAAGTTTCCCGGATCTCCAGGAGCTCTTCACGCCACTTCTGCACTGTGTATCCGGTCTTTTCTTCCATGATTTTTCGCCTCCTTTCGAGCTCTGAAATGACTAAAGGATTTTTAAGGAGTTGAGATCCTTGAATCGCCGCTGTTTTTGCAGAATATCCAGCGATTTTTGCCGCGTCAGTTGCAGTTTTACCCTTCATATATTCGTTGATAAACTTAAGCTGCATGCTGGAGAGTTTTTTCTTTCTGTCTTTTTTCACTTCTGTCTCCGATATGCGTGAGGAATCTTTCCCCGGATCAATCCCGTGCAAATGGCAAAGACAGTGCTCCGAGGCATTTCCATCATCCTGGCGATCTGCCTATAACTGAATGCCTCGCCGCGCAACTGCAGGACAAGATCAACTTCCCTATCGGTGTATTTCGCATGAGGCGAATCTTCACCGATCGGGACGCCCAATCGAGACACGGCAATCATGCGTTTAACGGAAGAAAAACTCGGGGAACTCACGCTTCACCAGAATGATTGCTTTATCGATAACTTGCCGGCGCCGCATTGACTCCGGCGGCAGGGCCTTTGCTTCTGCGGCGGCTGACTGCAGAAACTCTGCAGCCCTTCTCGGCAGAAGAGTTGCGGTTCCTAAGGGAGCCTTCGGGTTGGTCTGTTCTTCATTCTTTCGGGGCATCGCTCAAAACTCCTGATAAGTCCACCCCTTACCACGCTCCGGATAAACAACGAGCATGCGGAAAGGGTACTCAGTCGCGCAGACCTTTGTCTTCACTTTCGCGTCGTCTGCGAAGAACTTGGGCGATCCCTTAACCTCATGCAGTTCAAGCTGATCTTCAGCCGTAAGCACAAGAAAATCGGGGTTATACCAACAAGTATCCTCGGCGATTTTGAGCTTTATGGACTCGAACCAGTAAGCCTTGATCCTGCCTGCGATACGTTCGGATTCTAGGTAGGCGGCATAAGCTTTCTCTGTCTCGTTCATCTGCCCGGCTTTCATTCGGCCCTTGGCAAACCCGTTCTTTTTGCCTCCGACAAAACCGCTGATCTTCTTCAAGACAATGGGGCCTGCTTTAGTTTTTGTTTTGGCCAGAAGTTCCTTGTATGCAGGATCATCCGTGCTTTTAAATCTCATCATGGACATGATTGTTGTTCCCTCCTGGGTATGGTTGTTATTTGAATTGGGTAGGCATGACAGCGCGCCGATTTCCTGAGAAGATGTCTCTGAGTGTCCGGACAGGTATATCCATCTTGCGTGATATCTCCCGCAAGGAAAGACCTGCAAGCCTGAGATCAAAGCAGTGAATCAACTCAACGTCCGTGTACTTGGCGTGCGGACTTGATTCACCTACCCGGGCAGACTTATCCGAGAGAGAAACCGTTGACGGCTTAACGCTTAGATCGGAAAAACTCCTGATATTCGCCCTTAACTCGAGCAATTGCTTCCTGTACTCACAGCTCTCGTCGTACCTTGCCTTCTCTCTTTCGAGGCTGGATGCTTTCTCGGAGAACTCTTTAGGCTTCCTTGGGCAATAGAGAATGGAATCTCCGAACAGATCCGCCTGATGATTCGTCAGTGTCATCCATCATCTATTCCCGCAATTGATTTTCAGAAACCGTCTGAGATTCCACCAGTCCGACAAGAATGCGATCCACGCATCCTCTCAGCTTGTGGCTTGTTACTCCGACTTCATGAATGTCTAGAACTCGGCCGTCTGCCCTCTGCGCAGCCATCTCTTCTAGTTTCTTAAGGGTGTTTTTAGCCTCTTCAATCGAATTGAAAACAGTGTTTATGCATGCAGTTCTATTTTTTACAATGTCAATGTGTTTCATTTGTTCTTTTGCTCCAAGGAAATAATCAGTCATGCCAAGCTCCTACATATGCCCGCACTGCGGAACTAAGACAGTTTTCGTTGTTTGTCCTGTTGTAGAAGGTACTAACGCTAAAGTTTGTAATGAGCCTTCTTTCGATACTGTTACTGGAAAATCTTTCGACAATTTCAGAATTTCCGGGAACGTTTTTAACCGTAGCGGCGGTTCTGACATCCACTACCATCCGGATCGTTTCGTCACCTGTTGTTTGAGTTGCGAGAAATTCAGTTACTGGGAAAACGGAAGGCTTGCATTTCCTCTCAGAAGTGGAATTCTCCCCGCTCCTGATATGCCCGAAGATGCCAAAGAAGTTTTTAACGAAGCTCAAGCCATCATCGGTCTTTCCCCGCGTGCGGCGTGTGCTCTCCTGCGAGTCAGTCTTGAGCGAATTGTTGACTGGTACGGGGAGAACGAAAACGTTAAGGGCTTCAAAAAGTCCGATAAGCTTTACAAGAAGATCGAGACCATTGGGATCTCTCAGGCCTTCCAGCGAATTTGCAATGCTTGCAGGCTGGCCGGGAACGAGCACGCGCATTCCGGAGAAATCGATCTTTCCGGAGAAGACTCCTTTGAGATTGCCGAAGCAATGTCCAGAATGATCAACTCCATGGTCAACACATGGATTACTCCGATAAGGGAGAGCGAAGAAGTTCTCAGAAAACTTGGCAAAGAGTAAGGTCATAGATCGCTCCTTAATCGTTGCGTCGCTTGTAACCATCCAATTCTCGGAAAATTTTCAACAAGCTTTGCATCGAGTTGCGAATGTCTTTCTGGGTAAGACTTAGGAAAACAATCGCTATAGATAAAAAAATCTGAGTAACTGCAATAACAATCAAAGTAACTTCCATTTGTTTTCCCCGTTGGTTAAATGTTGTTTAAACAGCCGTCTAGCGTCTCTGAGCGATTAACTCAGCATGGACGCGGTATCTATCAAATTGCGAGAAAAATGCTCTCCTGCGTTCAATACGCTCGTCTGTGTCACGTTCAAAAACGGAACACCTTGTGAACGAGATCGGATAGCATTCGATGCCGGCGCCCTTCTCAGGTTGATGGCAGAAGATGTTCATGTCTCCGAAAGAGGCCCTTGGCGGTCGACGCTTATTCCCTTCCTTATCGACCCAATAAGACTCTGCAAATTTGCAGTACAGACAGCACCCGGACATGACCGCCTCCTAAAAGTAAGCCTCGTCATCCTGTTGCTTCTGGATAGCGTTGCGTTTGAGTTGTTTCACGTACGCCGAGAGCGGAGATAATTGGTCGACTGTTTTCTCTTTCTGGCTTTCTTCCGAGTTTTCGATCATGTAGGGCCTGACTACTTGGATACGCACCCAACGTTTGATCCGGTTTCCGAGGTCATAGGCCGATTCATCACGGAACTGCTGCTTTCCTTCGATAGGAATACATGGGATGTTTGTCTTCGGCGCCAGTTCCGGAATGCCTATTGCGTTGAAATACTCGGTTAGGTTTTGGATGACATGCGGGTGGTTGTAGGTCGAGTTGTAATCGTCGATCAGCCGCCAGTCCCTAAGAAGGCGTTCTGCCAGGTCAATAAGATCCTTGAAGCGATGAAGTCCGGCCGTCACCGTCGGAAAATATTTGCCTTGAACGCCTTCGTGGAATTCACAAACAGTGACGCCTTGGGTCAGCTGGCCGCAAAAAACCGTACAAGGGCATCCGTTGGCTCTGCAGGGTTGTTCAAAAACTTTGGGCTTTGACAGTGTCGAACTTAGCTGATCGTTTTCAAAGTCCAGATTTGTTTTCTTTCTAATGGTCATGGTATCTCCTGTCACAAATCTTCTCGAAGTTCTTTTGCTGGACAATCCACTCCAGGTCCGCCCGCCAGGAGCGCCCTTCTTTCTGCTTTACTTGCCCCATAAGGAAAGGAGACTTGCCTACAAATTCAAAAAAGCGTTTGAAGAAGTCGAGGCCTTCGGCTTCCGACTGAAAGCCTTGGTCTATTGCCATCTCTCTCCAGCGAGCAGATAAAGCCTGCTGCCTGCGTGCGGACATCCATATCCGAACCGGAGGTAAGGTCGGAAGGCATTGGTGATAAAGCTCAATCAGCTTCTCTTGGGGACAGCGTTTCGCAACCTGTTTGGCTCTCTGTTCCGGTGTTAATTCTTTTTCTTCTGTCGGTTCTGTGAGGTTGAATTTCTCACTTTCATTCACGGCATCTTTCTGTGCGTCTGGAGAGCCGGGATCGGCTCTACGGACATATACATCGTTAGATGTATTAATTGTTTCTATTACTGGTTCATTTACTGATTCGTGTCCCAAATTTGGGCCTACCACACGTCCCATATTTGGGCCTACGGAAAGTCCGTTTTTGGGACTAGTCCCGTTTTTGGTACTACCAATTTTGGTACTACCGTTTTTGGGACATGTGCCGTTTTTGGTATCACGAGAATCAGAATCAATATTTAGGACGTAATTGTTAGAAGAATTGAGAACAATTCGTTCTCTTCTGACGAACCCTTTTTCTTCAAGGTAAGCAATGGCCTTGTAAACAGTTTTTCTGTTTAACTCTGTCTCTCTGGAAATGGTGTCAATACTAGGATTGCATTGTCCAGTCTCAGAATTACAGCAATCTGCGAGACAACGTAAGACAGATTTGGCAGCCGCATTACCGACAACCAAACGTCTTACCTTGTCAGCGTCTTGATAGCTCATTGCTTAGAGTCCCTGATTACAAACCATGAAATGTCTGGCCTTAAGTCCTCACACCTAACCTGACGATTAGTGGCGCACTCAATCAAAAGGCATTTGTCAGCAGGAACACGCTGAATACCTTTTTTCCACTGTGTGATGAGGACAGGAGGAACATTGATCTTCCGAGCAAGAGCGGCGCTTGAGCCTCTTCCTTCTTTATTCAAAAAATCCTTAAGTTTCATATTTGTGTTTCACTTATATTTTGAAATAAGTGTAACACTTATAGATTCAGATTAGCAATTTAATATTTCACTAATACGGAGATTTCGTTATGAGAAGTGTTAATGACGTTAGAAAAGAGAATTTGATCGTCCTGCGAGAACGCTTTAAAACTTTGGCGAATTTGAATCTAGCTATTGGCAAAAAGAAAACTGACTCAACGCTTAGTCAGATAATCAACGGCGCAAAAGACACAAGAAGCGGAAACGTTAAAAATCTTGGCGATCGGTTGGCTCGAGAGATGGAAACCAAATTATCTCTTGGTTACGGTTGGATGGATGCTGACCACGGTAATGAGGCGTTTCCTGAGGACGATGATTTGATCTATCTGCGGCGCCTGAATGTTTCTGCCTGCTGCGGTGCAGCGGGAATACAAAATTATGAGGATGAGGCCTATGTAGACCTCATGGGCGTCTCACGTGTTTGGTTCAAAGAAAACATCAATCAGATCCGTGAGAATGGATATGAAATCATCACTGCAGCCGGAGATTCCATGGAGCCCACTCTGAAGAATGGGGACCTAGTTGTAATTGATAGGTTTGACACTGAGATCACAAAGCGTGACGGCGTTTTCTGCGTGCTGATTGATAACGACCTTTATTTGAAACGGGTGCAACGAGTACCAGGCAGTCTCCGTTTTATTTCTGACAATCGCCTGTATGACCCGTTTGAAATTCGGCTTGCTGAGGTTGAAAGCAGAATAATCGTGTTTGGACGTATGGTTAATTCGTTGAACCTAAAAAGGTACGACTAAAAGGAAATGAGCAATGAAAGAAAAGAGATTTGGGAAAAATGCCGTAGAGGTCGTTATTCATTTTGAAGGTCTGAGGTATGGCCCCCATACAATCGATCTTTTAAATTTAGGAAAATCACTGCAAGGCTTCGCAAAAATTCTCATTTCTGCAGGTTATTTTGCTTCAACTGGACATGATCTTAGAAGGTACGTGAATTCACCAGTGAAGGTGACGACTTCGGCCCGACTAGAACGCGGGAGCATAGATATATCTGCCGAGATTTATAGTATTTTATCTGGTGTTACGGCTGCCGCTTTATATGATCTTATTAAGTATCTTCTTTTTGAGAAGATACTTAATAAGCATGAATTTTTCTGGTGGAAAAACCGCAAAGAGCCAAGGTTAAATGTCAATGAACTTGAAGCTATGGCACTTAGACTTTCTTACGCTAAAGAACAGGCTCTCTCTCCTATTGGTAATTCTTGTGAAACAATCTCTATCATAGTGGGTGATAATATGCCGTTAACATTCAATATGCGATCAAAAGAAATTCTTCTCGATAAAGAAAAAACTAATTTTAGGGTGGAGTTCTAATATCATTTTTATAGATGACTGCCTTTGGCAATCTCGTTTGAAACAAAACAAACGTCAGATAATCTCCAGCTCCCGATCTCATATCAAAATAAACTGATTGTTATGAAAGAACTTCTTAGCACAAGTAAAGAAAAGAACATCGTCCTCTACGGAAATATTGATGACGGCCCCGTCGTGGCTGTAGTGGTTGAAAATGAAACGCTTTGGCTCACTCAGAAACAAATGGCGGAACTCTTTAATTGTTCGACTGACAATATTTCTCTGCATTTGAAGAATATTTTTAATGAAGGAGAACTTGATCCAATTTCAACTACCGAGGAATCCTCGGTAGTTCAAACAGAAGGAGCAAGACAAATAACGAGAACCGTTAAGTATTACAACTTAGACGCTATCATTGCAGTAGGTTACCGAGTCAACAGTAAGCAAGCAACTCATTTTCGCCAGTGGGCAACCCAAGTTCTTAAAGAATACATCATCAAAGGATTCGCCCTAGATGATGATCGTCTAAAACAAGCGAAGACTGTTCTTGGAAAAGACTACTTTCAAGAATTGCTGGAACGAGTTCGCTCCATCCGAGCAAGCGAACAGCGGATCTGGCTTCAAGTTACTGAAATATTCAGGGAATGCAGCATCGACTACGACAGCCATTCATTAGAAGCAAGACGCTTTTTTGCAACTGTTCAGAACCGTTTCCACTTTGCCATCAACAATCAAACCGCTGCCGAGATTATTCATGCAAGAGCAGACCACACGAAGCCACACATGGGTTTGAAAACGTGGTCTAACAGTCCGGAAGGACGTGTCAATAAATCAGATACGACAATTGCAAAAAACTATTTGGACGAAAAGGAGCTCAAGTCATTAGAGCGTTCCGTCAACAGTTATTTTGATTACATTGAAGGACAGATTGAACGCAAGAAGAAATTTAGTATGCTCGAGCTGCGCCAGTCTGTAGACAAGTTCTTGGCATTCAATGACCTTCCTGTATTGGAGGGAAATGGACAGGTTTCTAAAAAGCAAGCTGAAGAAAAGGCTCACAAAGAATACGAAATTTTCAACAAAACTCAGCCGATAGGCAGAGACTTTAAAAAATTCCTAAACGAAGTAAAAAAACTAAAGAAATAATCTGCTTCTAAGCCGCAGCCGCCTCCGGGCGGTTTTTTTATGGCCGCGAGAGCGGCTTTTTTGTTGCATAAATGAAACACTAATAAAAACATTTTAGAAATATATGTGTTTTGCGATTGACATAATATAAGTGTTGCACTAATATTCGCTTATCAATCAATCGTTCTTTAAAAGTCCTTCTGAAGATTGTCAGGAAGGAAAAGGGTTCTAAGGCCGAGTAAACCGAAAGGCTATGAACTCAAGCGGGTGGCCAGTGAATTGGCCCGAGATGCCTAGCGAAAGCGACGGCACGGCAAGGAATGCTGAAAGGATTGTGACGTTAAAGTCGTCAGGTACGAGTAGGGGCCGACAAAAAGCAGTTCACAAACAAAAGCGCTTTCCGGCAACTTCTCCTTTGGATACATCTAGCACACGCTGGAGGGCGCTTCTGTTTTTCACAGGAGAGAAAAAATGCTTTTAAAAGTTAAGCGCGTTGTCCCTCAAGCTTATGAGATTTATTACAAGGGTCAAAACATCATCAGCTTAATTAGACCGAAGCCTAATGACTGGCGCTTTTCCGGATTCTTCATGAAAGAACAAGACAAGGTAAACGATTTGTTATTGGCAAACGTTTTCGGTCTGAGTTTCCGAACAAAAAGACGAGCGCTCATCGAGTTAGAGGTCATTTTTGCAAGATTTGAAGCCCTACAGGCCGAACTAGGAAGTCGAATTATTAGGAGAAAAACATGTTAGCAACGTATGAACGTAAAAAAGTTACTGAGTACACGTCGTTTAACTATGAATTTAAGGTGTTTTATAAAGACGAATACGTTTGTGATCTTTTAAAAATAGGGTGTCACGAATGGGCGTTTTCGGCATTTCAGAGTTGCGACAAACTCGAAGGCCTTCAAATGTTTCTTTATAACAAGACTAGTTGGGAAACCTTCAAGAAAAAAGAAGAAGCAATCCAGCATTTAGAAAACGTTCTCGCCGCTTACGAGTCTGGCGAACGGTCAGCTTAATCAACCCTCGAACTATTAGGAATTTTCTAATAGTTCACATAAACAAGTCCCCTGCGCTGTTTTCTTAATTAACTGTTAGTGCCAGTTTTTTCAGCGACGGGGACTTTTTTATGTGGTCTTTTTTACATAGTTTTATAGGAGAGAAAAATGATCTTATTACCGGACGAACAAAAACAACTCTTTAATTGTGTCATCGACGATCTTCTAAAAGAACGCGGGTCGGCCCTTTACTTAACTGATGCTCTTGCTTATGCCGAGCGTGCTGTGGTTTCTGCCCTGCTCAGCGGCAAATCCGAGATCACGCTTGATCTTGGTCACGTTGTCCAAACTGCAGAGGCCCAACGGGAAACTAAGGCGCTCTTCAAGGAATATGCAGCGGATTTCATCTGTGGTCTTGGGATGGAAGCGATTGATAAAGACATCTACCCCGACGTTAAAAATTAAAAGTTTCTCTCCTCTGCCCCGCCAGTTTTCCTCCTTGAGCTGGCGGGATTTTTTTAACAGTTTTGAACCTGCGAAAGGGATTTTTGCCCGGACTCCGTCCCCTCGTTTGTCGATTGAGAGGTACTTCAAGCGGGAATAATCAGTAATTGGGCAACGGTTCTGGTTTGAGATCGCATATAGAAATTACTGATCGCAGGTTCGTCCCAATCTCGAGGTTGCCATGAATAAAAAATTTGATGATCTGCTTGAAAACACCGTTACATGCTTTCTATGCGCTGTGGTTGGTTTTTCACTGGCTTTCTTGATCCTGGATTTCATTTTTAGTGCTACTGCCTTTCAGAGGTGGCTGCTATGCATGTAACTCCGAGAACATGCCCCGGGCCAGGAGATCTCTGGCAAATGAGCTGGCAGGAAGAAAAACGGCAAGCCGAATATGAACGCCTGATTGAAAAGTTCTTTGAAAAATACATCCCAGAGTACTGCGACGACCGCATCAACCAACTGGCTGAGGCTGGTGAGGATGAAAGACATCCTGAGATTGAGCCCGTGTTTGACGAATTTTTGAAGGAAAACGAATGGCGGTAATTACTGACGCAGAGCGTAAAAAACAGCGCAACCGAGAACTGAAGCGCGAGTACTACGCAAAAAACAAAGAAAAGAGGGTTGCGCAGAGCAAAGAATGGTATCGCAAAAGACGCGAAGAAGAATTAGCCCTGCGAAACGATAAAACACCAATCCTTCCACAGACACCGTTTTCAGCGCTATTTACAGATTTTTTTATTGATAGGAATCCGAAAAAATGACTAACGAACAAAGAGCCGCCTGGTTAGAGGGTAGGCGCACTGGTATCGGCGGATCGGACGTGGCAGCCGTTCTTAGTTTGAACCCGTGGAAGACGCCGCTGGACGTTTGGAACGATAAACTCGGGCTTTCTGAAGACAAGGGAATGTCTGAGCCGGCGTACTGGGGAACGGTGCTTGAAGACACAGTCGCAAAAGAATTTCAATTACGAACCGGCAAGAGAGTTCAAAAGGTTTCTCACCAGTTTGCTGATCCGGAAACTCCTTGGGCGATTGCAAACATTGACCGAGCGATTATCAATCAGGAGATCGCCAAAAAAATCAGGCCTCTTCTGAACGTTGAGGAAATTGAGCGCTACGCAAATATCACGGGCGTTGAGCGACCTATTAACACTGACATCGCATTCGAGGCAAAAACTGCCCATGCATTCACCGCTGATTTATGGGGCCCATCTCAAGAGCTCGAGATCAAACAGAACAACATCAAAACCGAGCACGTGATCCCGCTCTACTACGAAACTCAAATCCAGTGGTACTGCGGGATTCTGAAACTCAGGGGAATGTATCTCGCTGTGCTGATCGGCGGTTCCGATTTCAGAATGTACTGGATCGACGCTCGGCCCGATGTGTTTCAGGTTATCAAAGAAAAGTGCGCGGCGTTTTGGAATAACAATGTTCTGACGAAGACGCCTCCGGAACCGATCAATATTGAGGATGTTTTAAACCTCTATGGCAAAAGTAATGGAAAAGCTGTGGAAGCTCAGGGTGAGCTTGCTATTGATTATGGTGAGTATGCACGTATTGCTGGTGAAATTAAAGAACTCAAGAAGCAGCAGGACGCGGTTAAGGCAAGGATCGCCATCGGCATGAAAGACAACGAAATTCTGACATTAGACGGCAAGAAGGTTTTGACGTACAAGACTCAGACATCCAAACGTTTCGATTCAGATTCCTTCCGTGAGGACCATTTGGATGACTATTACGACTACCTCAAGGAATCCTCAACCCGCGTCATGCGCGTGTGTGCGTAGCCTTTTAGGTTGCCGGCTACACAAAATGGGCAGGGTTTCTACTGATAAAAAGAGCGGTTTTGTGTAATATTCGCTTCGAGCACTACAGCAAAGTGCACGAAGAAAAGGCTTTCTCGGTTGAGCCAAATCAACCGAGCCAAATTCTCCCAGGCTCGCACACGCGGGCTTTATTTTTGTCCTTTACATCCGGCCATGAAAAACGCTAAACTTACTGCAAGTTCTAAACAAACTTGTAGTAAGCGGTAGAAATCCGCCCCGTTAGATTGCGGGATTTTTTATGCCGAGCGTGCAGAGAATACAATACCCGCAAGGGGAATAATCTCGCCTGACTTACTACAGGTGTTTAGCACTCGGCGCCCTCTAAACAAGGGTAATTAAACATAGTTAGTAAGGAGATAGTCAATGACTACTCAAGCAAACACGGCTTTAAGGCCGATCGTTTCTGTTATCAACAATACTGTTGTAACTTCATCTGTTGCCGTAGCTTCTTTCTTTGGAAAATTGCACAAAGATGTTTTGAGAGCTATCCGCGTTTTGATTGATTCTGCACCTGAATTAGGACAGCGCAATTTTGCGCCGTCCACATATACGAACGAGCAGAACAAACAACAGCCCTGCTACACGATGGATCGAAAAGGCTTCGTTCTTCTTGCGATGGGCTTTACTGGAGAGGTCGCTCTCAAGTTCAAAATAGCCTATATTGACGCCTTTGATGCGATGGAAAGGAAACTATATCAAGGCAACGTTACATCAACCGACACCATCACCAACGCCCAGCAGGTCGCAATCCAACAGGCAGTGGCAAGACGCGCGAAGAAAACGGCTGTGTACTATCAGACGATCTATCGTGCAATTAAGGCGCGCTACCAAATCCCACGCTACACGGAGTTAAAGCAATCGCAGTTCGAGGACTGCATGCGCTTTATTGAAACGGTTGACTTGAGCGTACCTGAAGCACCAGCCTCTGAGCCTGCCAAGACTGAAAGACAACGATACGTTGTTGACGCGGACTTTTTGAAGACCCTGCAGGTGTTCTGCTACTACCAACGCTACCTTTTCAGAAAACCTCTGATGCAGGCAATGCGGGTCATGCTCGCTTTAGACGTACCAGACGCAAACAAACTTTGGGACGCAGTGAACAACTTTAATTTCGTTGCGCTTGAACATGCGCTTGACGACCTCGGGTATTCAGTCAAAGACCTTGACTGTTACAAACATTGGGCGTTGACGCAACTGATATTTTGCGTTTTTCAGTGATCTAGCCGGAGTCCAGCTCCGGCAGTCTCATTAAATTTCAATATCCGTACCCAATAGCGGTTCGGTCTCCGGTTCTTCAGGAACCTCTTCCGGGGTTTCAGGACCGGCTCCGGGAACTCTGACATCCAACGCTTCAAAGTATTTAATCTTTTTACCGGCAACTTCGTCGAAGTAGTAGCCATGGTTAAAGCGGGTTTGCATGACGTTGTTCAGAACCTGAAGGATCTTAGAATCGCTCTCGTAGACCAGGTTTAGTTTTCCCGCTTTTTTGTTTTCTCTCATATAGCTGCGGATTCTTGAACGGACCATCAGAGACAAGCCCGTCGCAATGAACTGCACGAAGGTTTTCCCTTGAAGGGCCTTGTTGTCGGAGCATCTGATCCTATTGCAGCCGAGTCGATCCTTAAGCGTTGCAAAGGCGTCCTCTACGCGCCAGCGGTCTGCGTAAGCGGTCCACGCTTTGACCGGATCTTTCTCAGAGTCCGTAACTAAAACTCTGAAGCCCTTGTACTTCAAGTATTCGTCAACCCGGCGGTTAACAATAATCAAGCCTTTTTCTTTATCGTTTCGGAAGAACTTTTCTTTCAGCTCTTCTTCTTGTTCGGTAAGGGCTTCCTCTTCGAGGAGTTTCTTTTTAATCGTGAGGAGCGATTCCGTGAGCTTATTGGCTGCTTCCTGATAGATAACCGGATCGTAGAACATGTGGTAATACAGCTCTGCGGATGCGGTGTTCGAAGCCGGTTTTCCATCTACCGGCCGCGGGTCATATTTCCAATTCACCTTGGCCGTGGCAATGTTCTTTCTGATGTAGGGGTCGCCGCTGTTGAGGTCTGCAAACTCTTTCCTGTGTTCATCGATAAGCTCTCTTGCCAGACAGCCTTTAGTCCCCAGACGGACATTAAAGATGAACTCAACTTTATTGATCAGACAGTCATTGATGTTCTTTACGCTGTTATAGCCTTTGTCAGCAACCAGAACCACATTCTTCATGTTTAAGAGCGCTTGATCGGCAATCGTATGACGAATGGTGCTGACATCAGGAACATTCCCGTCATAAAAGCGATAAAAAATCGGAAGTCCGGACTTCTGGTCTACCAAGAAGAGAACATTTAGCTGCGGCAGCGCATCATCGTCTTTGTTCTTTCCGTATTCAATGTGGGTCAGGTTGGTGGAATAAGAAGATATTGAGGTGGAATCCAAGGCAAGGATGATCTTATTGTCTTCGTCTTCTTGAAGATAACTGCGCATCAGCGAGAAATAACGCTGCACGTCTCTAAGTTCTATTCTTTGAAAGAGGCGCGTTACTGCCGAAGGACTTAGCGCACGCGGGTAAGGCAGTCTCGTCGTCTCGGCAAAACTTTCATAAAAGCTGACGTTGTTGTTCTGGTTAAGAATTAGAAAGTAGGCCAGAGAAAGAATCTTTTTATAGTCCTTATGCCTCGGAAAGCACTCCTTTAAGAATTCTCCGACGGGAGAGTCGGCAACGATTTGGTCTAAAGCCCAAGTAGCACCGGCGTGAAGCTTCTTTATATTACGAGCTTGCTCGAGGGTAATACCTTCCTCTGAGATCGGTGTAAAGACATAATCTTTACCCTTTCTCTCAACCTGATAGTTCCGAAATTCAGGATGTTCCTGAAGGAAAGCTTCATCAAAACGAATTTTTCCTTCCTTCTGGCCGCCAAGGATTGTTCCGATCTTTTTGGATTCACCTCTCTTACTTCGTTTGAGTTCTCTGTCCCAGATGTTTTTATAGGTGTAGACGTAATAAACGGAACCGGCTTTATTGATCAGAATCGGAGGAAGCTTCGGATTCGGCATTAATAGATCTCCATAAACAATGATCTAGTATAACATAAAAAATCCTCAATTTCAACATTAACTTTTTGTTTAATTGAGGATTTTTAAAATAATGAAGATCTAGAAGCGCAAAATTTCAGACGCAAGAGCGCAACAACTAACTTTTAATCAACCCCAGCCCCTCCATTTCGAGGGGCTTTTTCATAGGAATTAACTATGTCTACATCTGACCAACTCGCCGCCGCTGTCGGCGCTCCCTCTGCACCCGTTGCAAAACCGAAAACCAAGGCGCCTGCCATTATTCAGCAGGTATTGTCCGAGCAGTTCAAAAAGCAACTCGCGATTGCAGTCCCGAAGCACTTGAGTGCTGATCGCATGGCTCGCATTGCTGCCACCGAGGTTCGTAAAACACCCGCTTTGCTCAACACCACGCCTGCCTCGTTCCTCGGAGCGGTCATGCAGTCTGCTCAATTAGGCTTAGAGCCTGGCTCTGCCTTAGGTCAAGCATATCTCGTCCCCTACGGTAACCAGTGCCAGTTAATTCTCGGCTACCGCGGCATGATCGATCTCGCCCGTCGTTCAGGGCAAGTGCTTTCATTGTCAGCTTTCGCAGTGCATGAGGGCGATGATTTCAGTTATCAGCTCGGTTTGCACCCTGACATCCACCATGTCCCCAGTTGCGAGGCTGACCGCATCAAAAAACCAATCACTTTTGTCTATGCAGTCGCTAACCTCAGGGGAGGCGGATATCAGTTTGAGGTTATGAGCAGAGCTGAGGTTGAGGCCGTTAAAGCCAAGGCCAAGAGTAAAAAAACTTGGAACGAATATTTTGAAGCAATGGCTCTCAAGAGCGTTATCCGCAGATTGTTTAAATATCTGCCTGTTTCGATTGAGGCGTTGCAGATTACAAACGTGGACGCCAAACGCGAGGCGGGAGAAGAAATTAAGCCTGAGGACGTGATCGACATTAGCGCCGTCAGTGTTGACGATTTCAAGGACATTCAGGACGCCGAAGTCATCGAAGAACCTCAGGCTCAGGAGGCCACTGCATGAACAAGTTCTCGAATAAAACAATCGAGCGACGGGCCGAACAGACGGTGACAGGAACAAACTGTATAGATCTAGACGTTGATGGGGATCTCGATGCCGACGATGGAATAAATCGTCTTGAAAGTATTGGTGTTTGGGTCGATGCGTACTCGGACTTGAGGCCGTTCCAAGATGATTATGTAAAAATTTCATTGGTGCTTAATGGTCGAAAACCAAGTCCAGTGGGTTATCTTGACCTAGAAATTGACTCCGCCGAAAGGCTGGGAAAACTCCTTCTATCTCAATGCAAAGTCGCACGCCGAGCGCAAGAAAAGAAGCGTCAAATGATAGGGAAAAGCGCACCTGAAATATAAAGCGAATTAACCATGAGCCCTGCGAGCGCGGGGCTTTTTATTTGGACAAACAAATGATTAACGGTAAACAACTCAAGGCAATCTCGGCCTTCATCAAGAAAGACGGCAGCGGATCAAGTGGCGGTCTTACGATCAATTTTGATAAATCGGAAATCTTCGCCTATAACGGCAGTAATGCAGTGCTTGTTGAATTAGTTGGAGGACTGGAAGGCAAAGGACAAACGGTTGTCCCGCTCGAAGTCGTTCTCTCTGCCATTGTCCTTATCGGGGATGGAAACGTAACAGCAACTCGTGAGGATTTTTGCGGTATCCCGTTCGAGCCGCCAATGGTTAACGATTTAATCAAGGATTACCGAAGCATTTTCGTTCCAGACGATATCCGAAAGCCTGGGCGTCCTGGTCTGTACACAAGCGCCTCAGTTAAACTGCTTGAAGGGTTAGACAAGGTATTTCCCGGACTATCGGAATTTGTTTTGCCGACCTCTCCGAACAAACCTTTAATTCTTGAAATTGGCCAGTCCGAGAAAGACGATGAAGATAATGAGCCTCCCACCGAAATAGTAAAAGCAGCGATCATGCCAAGGTCTAATCCGCCGTTAAAAAACACGTGGGATGGGTTGCCTCAAAAATCGAGTTAAATAATTATGTACACGCCATCGACACACCTAAAAGATGTGTCGATTTTTTGAAAAATTCAATCATGCAAAAAATTGAACTCACCTGCGAGGAGGCTATGCTGGTCATGCGCCTCCTCAATTTATTTTTGAGCAAGGCTCACGCACTGAACGTGCGTGATAACTCAGACGTTGCTCCGGCAAAAGCGCTCAAACAAAACATCTTTAACCAGTTCATGAAGCTGGATACCGAGGAGGCAAAGAATGAATCTGAGTAACGCAGTCGAGTTTTACTCGTGCCTGATTGCAATCATGGACCACTACGGCTATGACCATCAGGTATACGAAAAATTGCCGGAAGAAGTCGATGAATTACAGGAAGCGTTTGACGCCTACTTTGATAAACCGTCCCTGGAGCATTGGCACCATGTCATTGAGGAATGCGCCGATGTCCACATCATGCTCGAGCAGTTCCAGATGTTGATCACACCTGAGGATAAAGCTGAGTTCGACAAAATTTGTATGGACAAACTGCATCGAGAAATTGGAAGAATTGAAGGAGGAATGAAAAAATGAGAAAACGTAAATCGGATAGCAGCGATCTCGGCGTGCTCCTCCTTGACGTGAAACAGGTCGCGGAATTATTGAATATCGGAGTCTCTACAGTGTGGGCGCTGGTTAAAGTAGGAAGATTCCCGGAACCGATTAGGCTCACTACAAGATGCTCTAGGTGGCGGCGTGTGGACGTTGTCGCTTGGTCGAAAACGCTAGGAAGCGAAAAGGAGGCGACGGTATAAATGAAACCACTCGGGGCGGAATTCCGCCCCATTATTTTTTATTTGATCTGGCTGAAGCAGAACGCTCCCCAGGCATCAAAAACTTCTCTCATATCCCCTAAAGCCTGCTCTCGGTCATAGGCGCATTGATACGATTCATTGCGATGGTCGAGACAGCTTTCTCTCAAGTCCTTTGCAAATGCCGGATGGCCATATCCGGACGCATCTTTAGCCCAGGTATTAAAAGTTGCCCGGGCGCAGCCGTGCAGAGTGACAATCCTCGGTTTGCCGGTTTTCAAATGCATTTGATCCGGATCAATCCATCCAATCCCATCTATTTTTTTTTGTTTATCGTGCATGCGCTTAATCAGGGCGCTGACAGAATCTCTTGTGAACGGAGAATTCTTTCCCTTGTTGATATTTGGGAAAATAAAAGCCTCGTCGCTCATTCCAATACGAGGTGCTGTTTTTAATAACTCAAGTGCCTGAGGACTGAGCGGAGTCTTTCTGTCAAAAGGAATTTTCTCCCCTTTGACTTTCATACGCTCTCGCGGAATGACATGGAACCACTGCCCTTCTGTCTCCTTGATCTCTCCCCAGGTCGCCTCCCGAGCTGTTGAGTTCCGGGCGGCAGTAAGAATCGCAAAGGCCAAGCACCGAGCTGTCTGGCTAACCGGGACAAGTTTCATAAGCTCGGCAAAGAAAAGCGGCATTCTTTTCGGAGGGAGCGCCGGTTCATGGCCGCCTTCAGCTCTCACCAATGGCAGCAAGTCTCCCAACTTCCCATCTTTGACCTGTGCGGGATTCAGCATAGGAGGGACGAACTCCGAGCGGATTGCCCAGTCAATCGCCTGGCGAGCGTCAGACAAAATTCTTTCCGGAGTATCGATCATCGTTCGCCACTTCTCGCCCAGAGCGGCCGCAAACATCTCTGGCTTCAATTCTTCGACTGGGCACATCCTGATGGAATCAGGGATGTGATTCCTAAAGAAACCTTTCCAAACTTCTTTCTTCGGTTTGCTTGGATTATTCCAGCGGCCGCGTGCCTCATTAAATTCAATCCATTGATAAATCAATTGCTCAAAGGTCAGACGATCGTCGGATGGAGCGGATTTCCTCCGTAATGAGGCCTTGAGCGCTTTTTCTTCTTCAGACGGGTCAATGCCCTGCCGAATCTTTACTTTCCAGTCAGCGGCTTTTTTAAAGGCGTCTGCGAGCGACATCTGCGGATAGCGTCCCAGTGTAAATATCCGATTGATGGTTGATTCCCGCAGAATGAAGTATTTGGCCAAGCTGCCGTCTTTGAGTTTTACAACCTTTACAACCAGGCCTGGAACCCCGCCGCAGGCCCGAGTCTTTGTGACAGCCTTCAGCTGCTTTTCTGTCATCCGCTCTGCTAAACGCATAAATTCCTCCGAATCCCTCTGAGTTCAATATCGGCGGGGCTTCCAAAGTCCTAATGTGACAAAAAATCCGAAAAAATTCTGCTATTTTTGGATTGCCGTACGTCGTATGTACATTAGATACTACATTAGAACATCTAGCTGTACACAAATAAATATGGACGAAGACGGACTATTACGAACGACATTGAGAGCGGAAGGCCCGCCGTTATTGGGATTGCTTAGACTAAGACAAATAAAAAAGGCCGTCTACAGACGACCTTTTAGGAATTTATGGTCGGGGCGGCGGGATTCGAACTCGCGACCCCTTGCACCCCATGCAAGTGCGCTACCAGGCTGCGCTACGCCCCGACTCAAGAATCATGATATTACACGATTTTTTTTAATTGTGCAAAAACTCTTCGATTTTTTCTAAGTTATAGACGACAGAATCAAATTCTTCCCAATCGATTTCCGGCTGAGAAAAGGTCCCGGCCCCTTCAAAACCAGAGAAAGAAGTCTCCGGAAGCTGTGGTGCAGATGCACCGGCTTTTGCTTCTCTGTCTTCTTTATTCAAAATTTCTCTTGCCGCATCAATACGATAGCCGTCTCCGTAGAGAAGCTCCCGTATTCTGCGGGCAATCAAAATATCTTTTGCGCGGTAAGCACGCTGGCTTCCGCGCTTCATCGGTCTGAGCTGAGAAAATTCTTTTTCCCAAAACCTCAGGACATAATCTTTTACACCACAAAGTGAGCTCGCTTCCCGAATCGGAAAATACCTTTTCGAAGGTATCGGCGGCAATTCAGGAAGCTTTTTCTTTCTAGGCATCCGCTATCAAGCCTTTTGGCGGAGGTTGTAATCGATAAAGTCCGTCAGTTTCTTGGAAGGATGGAAGTAGACATCCAAACGGGTCGGAGCGTCAAACCATTCCTTGGCCTCCGGATCAAAGAACATTTTGTAGGCTCTTCCGCAGATTTCAAACCTGCCGAGTGTCGTGAGTTTTACTTCCTCTCCGGTTGACAAAACATCCGAAATGGTCTGGAAAAACTGAGTCACAAAAACTCGAGACATCTCGCGGCTGAAGCCGAGCTCTTCGAAGAGAACTTCTTCGAGCGTGCTGCGGTTCATTGTGTTCTTATCCCCAAGCAACTCTTTGACGAGTTCAAAATTGTCAGGACCAATGTTTGCCATGACTTCCCCTTAATCTCTCAAGACTGCACCCTCTTTAGCGAGGGCTTCTACCACAGCGGCGACGGCCTCATCAGCCTCTTCCTCAGAAAGCTGAGCATCCGGGCGCTGGAGCAACATGTTAAACGCAAGGCTCTTCTTCCCTACATTAGCACCATCCTGGGGTTTGTAAAGATCAAAGAGTTTGAAAGATGACAAACTCAGCAGGCGCGGATCCTTCTTCGCAGCCTTGCGAACGGCATCCATCAGCTTCTGAACCGGAACTGCATCGTCAATGAATACGGCGATGTCGCGGGACATCGGCTGGAACTTAGACAGACTGCGGTTGACCGGTACTCCGATATCAAGAAGCGCTTCTTCCTTGAGTTCAAAGACTATCGGAGAATGCGGCAGCTCATACTTATGAGCCAATTCCGGGTGAAGCTCACCGATAAATCCGATTTCTTCGCCGTCGAGATAAGCCGTGGCGGCGCGTCCCGGATGGAGTGCAGGATGGTTAGATTTTTCGAAGCGGAGATTGCGGCCCGGAAGCAGCATCTCTACTGCGCCCTTTAAGTCGAAGAAGTCAAAGTTTCTGGCCTTCTCTCCCCACTGAGCGGGACGGGCAGAACCGTATACCAGTGCGGCAAGATGCAGCGGCTGATACACGCCTTCAACGGCGGAGTCGGAACCCTTAACGGAAGGATCACGCCTGAAGATGCGGCCCAATTCAAACAAAGCGGCTCTGTCAGCCTTGCGATTGAGGTTGTACTTAAGGCGATCCACCAAACCTGAGATCAGCTGTGTTCTCATCACAGCCATTTGAGAAGCGATCGGATTCAAAACCTTGATCGGATCTTTCACTTCGGCAAAGTCTGCTTCAGCATCTTCACTGATGAAGGAATAGTTAATCAGTTCCTGGAAACCTAAACCAGCCATCTTCTTGCGAAGTTCATGACGGTCGAGTTTTGCTTCAGAACGTTCGAGCATAGCTACGCGAGCCAGCGGCGGAATTTCCGTCAGGTTCTGATAACCGTAAAGACGAGCAACTTCTTCGATCAGGTCTTCTTCAATCTCAATGTCAAAGCGATAGCTCGGCGCATCTACAACGAAGGTGTTTCCTTCTTTCTTGAAAGAGAAGCCTAAGCGAGTAAAGCACTCGGCCATTTTGTCGTCGGAGATATCTGCACCGATGACTTTTCTGCAGCGGTCAGCTCTCATGCGAACGGGTTCGCGAACGGGCAGCTCTTCGATTTCGTCGACAACCGGACCGACCTTGGTTTCAGAGGTACCGCAAATCTCGAGGATCAGGCGAGTGATGTATTCCATGTGATCCACATTGGACTGGAAATCCACACCGCGCTCGAAACGATAGGCAGCATCGGTCGAGAAGTTTAATTTTCTGCAGCGGCCCTGAATGGCTTTGGGCCACCAAAAGGCAGCTTCAATAAAGACATTCTTCGTCTCCAGCGAGACGGCGGCATGATCGCCGCCCATGATGCCGGCGATGGCTTCAATGCCGTTGTTGTCGCTGATCACTCCGAAATACGGATCGATATCGACGGTCTGACCGTTGAGCAGTTCGCCCTTCTCGCCTTCTTTACCCCAGCGAACAGTCAGCGGACCGTCAAGCTTATCGAGGTCAAAAATATGAGTCGGACGGCCGAGCTCGAGCATGACGTAATTGGAAATGTCCACCAACGCAGAAATCGAACGTTGTCCAGAACGTTCCAGGCGGTCCTTCATCCACTGAGGCGTCGGAGCCTTCGCATTTACGCCGCAGACCACACGGCCGGCGAACCGTCCGCAAAGATCCGGGGCCTCATTGCGTACTTCGTGAACGCGGTCGCAGGTGGCCGGAACCGGAGAGAAATCCGGGAGGGAAAGCTCGGCACCGGTCAGCGCTCTCAAATCGCGGCCGACACCGATCACGCTTAAAGCGTCACCGCGGTTCGGAGTTGCTTTGACTTCAATCTTCTTGTCATCTAGACGTTCGTAGACGCGAATGTCTTCTCCGACAGGCGCATCTTCCGGAAGAATCCACAAACCGGAATGATCTTCGCTGATACCTAACTCTCGGCTGGAGCAGAGCATACCGTTGCTCTCGACACCGCGGAGTTTGGCTTTTTTAATCTTGAAATCGCCGGGGAGAACGGCGCCGATGGTGGCGCAGGGTACCTTGACGCCAGCCTTAACGTTCGGAGCTCCGCAGACGATCTGTACGGGCTCGCCCTTGCCGATATCGACTGTACAAACATGCAGTTTGTCTGCATTCGGATGCTGATCACAGGTCAGTACCTGAGCAACGATCACACCGGTGAAAGCCGGCGCAATCGGTTCGGCGCCTTCAACTTCCAGACCGCCCATGGTCAGGGTTTCGCACAGCTCATCGCTGCTGAGGGCAGGATTGATGTAATGGCGCAGCCACTCTTCTGAAAATAACATTTTTATCCTTTCGCCGATTAGTTGAACTGTTTGAGGAAGCGGAGGTCGCCTTCGAAGAAAAGACGAAGGTCATCGATTCCGTAGCGGAGCATGGTCAGTCTTTCAAGACCGGAACCGAAAGCAAAACCGATGTAGCGTTCCGGATCTAAACCGAAGTTTCTGACGACATTCGGATGGACCTCGCCAGAGCCGCTGATTTCCAGCCATTTTCCTTTTCTAGGACCGCTGGTGAACATCATGTCCACTTCAGCGCTCGGCTCGGTGAACGGGAAGTAGCTCGGACGGAAGCGAACGATGAGGTCGTCCGTTTCAAAGAAGCGCTTCAGGAAGTCAACATAGACGCCCTTCAAGTCGGCAAAACTGATGTTTTCGTCGATCCAAAGACCTTCGACCTGGTGGAACATCGGGGAATGCGTTGCATCGGAGTCCACGCGATAGGTCCTTCCCGGAGCGATGACCTTGATAGGCGGCTTGTGCTGACGGGCATAACGAACCTGCATCGGAGAGGTATGCGGTCTTAAAGGAAGCTGTTTGCCGGTTTCATCCTTCATGTCCACGTAGAACGTGTCCTGCATAGAGCGGGCCGGATGATTAGGCGGATTATTTAAAGCTGTAAAGGTGTACCAGTCGTTTTCAACTTCAGGGCCGTCGGCAACATCAAAGCCAATCGTTTTAAAGATTTCTTCGACGCGCATCCAGGTTCTCATGACCGGATGAATACCGCCGTAGCCGAACGTACGTCCGGGGAGCGTGATATCGACCGATTCAGAGGTCAATTTACGGTTGAGTTCTTCGCGGGCCAAAGCTTCACGTCGATTATTGAGCAGCGTTTCGACTTCACGTTTAGCTTTATTGATTTCGGCTCCGCGAGCGCGTTTTTCTTCGATGGACAGTTTTGCCATCCCCTTCAGCAATGCTGTCAAAGAACCGTTTTTGCCGAGATAGACCGCTTTCGCGTCTTCAAGGGCTGCCGGCGTTGCGGCCTGATCAAAAGCCTCTTTGGCAGATTGAATGATTAGACTGAGATCTTCCATATTGGGTCAGTTGGATTTTTAGTAACCTGAAAAAACAAAAGCCTGGCATATCAAACCAGGCTTTTGTAGGTATTTTAGCAGTTTCAAAGCACTGAAAGTGGCTTGAAACCTGCGTGTCTGAAGCTAATTAAGCAAGGCTAGCCTTAGCTTTAGCAACAACAGCGGCGAAACCTTCTTTATCGAAGATAGCCATGTTGGACAGAACTTTACGGTCGAGTTCAATACCGGCTTTCTTGAGGCCGTTCATGAACTGGCTGTAGTTCATGCCGTTGGCACGAGCACCGGCGTTGATACGAGCAATCCACAGACGGCGGAATACGCGTTTCTTGTTGCGGCGATCGCGGTATGCGTACTGACCGGCACGCATAACTGCCTGCTTAGCGACACGATAAACATTATTGCGGCGAAGGGTAAAGCCCTTGGACAGCGCAAATACTTTCTTATGACGGGCACGAGCCGTTACACCACGTTTTACTCGGGGCATCTTATTCTCTCCTCTAAATTAAGCGTAAGGCATCATCGCGCGGATTTCTTTTTTATCCGACTCGCTGATGGTTAACATGCCGCGCAGGTGACGTTTGTTCTTCGTCGTGCGCTTGGTGAGAATATGACGCTTGGTAGCGTGTGCACGCTTGATGGAGCCGCCGGAGCGAACTTTAAAACGCTTACTCGCAGCTTTTTTGGTTTTCATCTTGGGCATTTTGCCTAAGTTCCTTTTATTAGATGATTGCAGGCGCCCTCAGACACTGAGGATCTTGTTCAGCCTGGTTTCACTTATTTTCTGCCCGAAAGCAGGGTCGTAATAATACTCCAAAACAAATCATTAATTTGTAAGAATACTATTTCTTTTTCTTAGGAGCCAGAACCATAATCATCTGGCGACCTTCAAGTTTAGGAAAGGATTCGACCTGAGCAATATCAGCCAAATCTTCTTTCACTTTATTCAGGAGATCTGTACCAAATTCCTGGTGGGCCATTTCACGGCCTCTGTAGCGCAGTGTGACCTTTGCTTTATTACCGTCGGCTAAAAAACGAGTCAAAGCACGAAGTTTCGTGTCGTAGTCGTTCTTATCCGTCTGCGGACGGAACTTCACTTCCTTGACCTGAATGACCTTCTGCTTGGCCTTCTGTTCCTGTGCCTTCTTCTGCTCCTGATAGCGGAATTTACCGTAATCCATCAGACGGCAGACCGGAGGACGAGCGTTCGGCGCGACCTCCACTAAGTCAACATCTGCCTCTTCGGCCATGGCTAAAGCCTGAGAGGTCCTGACGATACCGATCATCTCGCCGTCAAGACCCGTCAAGCGAACTTCAGGGACGCGGATCTCGCCATTGATCCGGTGTGTACGTTCTTGAGCTATTTTCGTCTCCAATTAGTTATTCAATTTCGTTCACGTTGCGGCGCGTTGCCACATCTTCCTGAACGAGCTTAATAAAGTCTTCCACGCTCATGGCGCCAAGATCCTTGCCGCCGCGAACTCGAACCGCGACTTTACCTTCTGCCTTTTCCTTAGCTCCGACAACGAGGATGTAAGGAAGCTTCTGCAGGCTAAGTTCGCGAATCTTATATGTAATTTTGCCGTTTCGCAAATCTGCTTCGGCACGAAGACCCGCCTTTTTGAGCATAGAAACCACTTCTTTGGCGTAATCGGCCTGGTCGTCGGTAATGTTGGCAACGGCGACCTGAACCGGAGCAAGCCACGGAGGAAGCTGACCGGCATAGTGTTCAAGCAGCATGCCGATGAAGCGTTCCAAGCTGCCGACGATTGCGCGGTGGAGCATCACCGGAGTGGCTCTGCCGTTGCTTTCGGTCACATATTCGGCACCGAGGCGAGCCGGCATCTGGAAGTCGACCTGGATCGTACCGCACTGCCAACCGCGGCCTAAGGAGTCGCGCAGATGGTATTCAATCTTCGGACCGTAGAAAGCGCCTTCACCCGGAAGAATATCGTACTTGATGCCCGAAGCATCCAATGCATCCATCAGAGCTTTTTCTGCTTTATCCCAAGTTGCGTCGTCACCGATACGTTTTTCCGGACGTGTTGCAATCTTGTAGGAAATATCGGTAAAGCCGTAGTCGGCGTAAACCTTCTGAACGAGCTTGGTGTAAGCGGTGCATTCGGAAAGAATCTGATCTTCTGTACAGAAGATGTGCCCATCGTCCTGAGTGAAACCGCGGACGCGCATCAAGCCGTGCAGAGAGCCGGACGGTTCATTTCTGTGGCAGGCACCGAATTCACCGTAGCGGATCGGCAGATCGCGGTAGGAGCGAACGGCGCTGTTGAAAATTTGAATGTGGCCCGGGCAGTTCATCGGTTTCAGAGCGTAGTAACGGTTTTCCGACTCTGTCGTGAACATGTTTTCTTTGTACTTAGACCAGTGACCGGATTTTTCCCAGAGAGAACGGTCTAACAGCTGAGGAGCCTTAACCTCCTGATAGTCGTTGTCCTGGTAAACACGGCGCATGTACTGTTCAACCTGCTGCCAGAGTGCCCAGCCACGAGCGTGCCAGAAGATAAGACCCGGAGCTTCTTCCTGGAAATGGAAGAGATCGAGTTCCTTGCCGAGGCGGCGATGATCGCGCTTTTCTGCTTCTTCCAGCATATGGAGGTAAGCAGCCATATCGTCTTTCTTGGCCCAGGCGGTACCGTAAATTCTCTGCAGCATTTCATTCTTGCTGTCGCCTCTCCAGTAGGCACCGGCAAGCTTCATTAGCTTGTGAACTTTCAGACGGCCTGTGCTCGGGACGTGAGGTCCGCGGCAAAGGTCGACGTAGTCGCCCTGACGGTACAGAGAAATAGTTTCACCTGCGGGAATAGAACCGATGATTTCGGCCTTGTAGTGTTCGCCGATGGAGTTGAAGTATTTGACGGCCTCGTCGCGGTCCATCTCTTCACGAACGATCGGAAGATCGCGTTTGACGATCTCGTCCATCTTCTTTTCGATGAGCGGCAGATCTTCGTTGGTCAGATGTTTCGGCAGAGAGAAGTCATAGTAGAAACCGTTTTCAATCACCGGCCCGATCGTGATCTGGGCTTCCGGATACAGTTCCTTGACTGCCTGAGCCATCAAGTGAGAGGTCGAATGACGAATGATCTCAAGGCCCTCAGGGTCTTTGTCAGTCACAATCGAAACCGTACTGTTTTCGGTAATCGGGTGAGACAGGTCCACGAGTTTGCCGTTAACTTTACCTGCCAAAGCAGCGCGAGCCAGGCCGGCGCCGATAGAGGCTGCAACGTCACCTACGGTAACCGGTGAATCGAATTCACGTTTGGAGCCGTCGGGCAGAGTTACTTCGATCATTAATCTTTCTCCAAAAATTCTTCAAATTATTCGATTGGTTCGAGCGCGGACGCAAAAAGGCCCAGCCGAACGTAAAAAGTAGATTTTACCGTCTAACCGGAGCCTAATGCTGAGTCGCGCCTTACTTTTTCAGCCTTTCAGAGGCTTAATACTTAGCTTTAAAACTTATTTCGTGGGTTTGTCCTTAAACGCTTTCCCGCTCAGGATGACGCCGAAAACCGACAGAACGGTAAGCCAAATACACTGACGGATAAACCAGTCGGTATTCACTGAGCCGATAACTTCGATCCAAAGGAGGAATTTAAGAATGATGTAGGTTGCCAAAATACCGATAAAGGCACCTATGACACAAGCCAACACCACCCCGAGAAAATTAGGAACTCTCTTCCGAAAAAAGAGGCCGGACAGAATTCCGATGCAAAACGACAGGATCAGCGTCAAAAATGAAATTAGCACTTTCGCTCCTTATGCGATTTTCTTAATATGAATGTTGCAAGGATACCTATTCCAAATCTTCAATTACTGCAAAAAGGTCCGAAAATGGAACACTTCTCTCCCAAGATTGTCGAAGCTGTAGAAACAGTCAAAACCAGCCCTTCCGTACAACGTGCTTTCGACTATGTGAAAGACCATCTCGAAGAAACGATTCGTGATCAGAAAGAACTCGTACTGATCGAAGCGCCGACCGGTCACGAAAAAGCCAAAGCTGAACGCTACCTTTCTATGCTTCGTGAGGCCGGTCTGGATGATATCTACATGGACGAGCACTTTAACGTCATCGGCAAGCTGCACGGAACCGGCAATACCGGCTGCAGTGTTTTACTCGAAGGCCATTTAGACACCGTATTTTCTTTCGGCGACGTCAAAGGGATTGAGACAGATGCCGAAGGACGTATCCACTGCCCCGGCATTTGCGACGACACCCGTGCTATCGCCGCCAACCTCGCTGTTCTGAGAGCTTTTAAAGCGGCAAATCTTCGACCCGTTCACGATATCTACTTCTGCGGTACGGTCTGCGAAGAAGGTCTCGGGGGCATGAAAGGCATGGCCTGGACACTTGACCAGCTCAAAGACAAAACCAATCTGCTGGCCACAATTTCCATTGACGGCGCGACGGCAGAAATTTTTTACGCCAACGCCACCGGCATGATCGACCTTGAGGTCACGATTGAAGGCCCGGGCGGTCACGCGTGGACAGCGTGCGAACGCGTCAGCGCCATCCATACCGCAGGCTTGGCCATCGCGGAAATCGCCAAGATCGTTCCGCCGAAAGATCCTAAGACAACTCTGACCGTCAGTTTGATCGAAGGCGGTCAGGCAATTCACGCCATCGCTCAGAAAGCAGTCTTCAAGATCAATGCTCGTTCAAATTCTCAGGCTGCACTGAATGAAATAGAAGAACAAATCTATCATGCCATCCGCCGCGGCGTTGAAATCGAACAAAAGAAAGAAGGCGGCGAAGGAGAACTCAGTCTTTCGATCGAAAAGACGCTGGACGTCCCCGCAGGATCTCAGCCGGATGATGCAGCGATCATTCAGCTTGCCAAACTGGCCACTCAAGCCGTCGGCAGAAATTACAAATTCCTGCCGGGCGGCTGCACCAATACCAACATGTCTATCGAGCGCGGCATCCCTGCCGTGACACTCGGACGCGGCGGCGAAGAATACGGCACTCATACGCTTAAGGAATGGTTCAATCCGAAAGGCGTCTATGCCTGCGAACAGAAGTCCATTCTGATGCTGTCCGTACTCGCCGGATTAGACGGTGTTATTGCACCTCTGGACAAAGCCTAAAGGAGCGCATGAAGTGTTTTCTATGATTTATTTGTGGCTGATCGGAGCCGTCGTATTAGCCGGCGCCGACATTCTTCTCGGCACGATCTACCTGCTCATTATTGCTGCAGCCGCATTGGCCGCCTTTATCTTTGCTTTGATCGGAGCGGGAATACTGTTTCAGCTGCTCGCGTTTGCCGTCTTTGCCATTGCCGGCTGCGTTTATCTGTCCTATCGGAAAAGGAAAAACTCCGTAAGCACGGATGCCGACCATTTGCAGCACATCAACGACGGACACTCCGTCGAAGTCAAGGAATGGAAAAAAAACGGCAAAGCTCGAGTTTTCTATCGCGGAACCGTCTGGGATGCCAAACCGGAAAAAGGTTCACCGATGGTTCCCGGCCTTTGGGAGATCGTCGGGATGAGCGGAAATACTTTAATTATCAAACTCAAACAGGAGAAATAATATGGAAGCAATCGGAGGGTTCGCCGTATTCATCATGGTGCTGGCAGTCTTTGCCGTCATCTTCATTGCCAAATCGGTTCGCGTCGTTCCACAGCAGGAAGCCTGGGTCGTCGAACGATTTGGAAAATTTCATACCGTGCTTCAGCCGGGTCTGAATTTCATCATTCCGATTATCGACCGCGTTGCCTATCGCCAGACGCTCAAAGAAATTCCAATGGATACATCGAGCCAAATCTGCATTACCAAAGACAACACTCAGCTGCAAGTGGACGGTGTCCTCTACTTCCAGGTCACCAATCCGGAACTTGCCAGCTACGGAACATCCGACTTCGTGATGGCCATTACACAACTTGCCCAGACTTCTCTCAGAAGCGTCATCGGCACGATGTCGCTCGATAAAACGTTCGAGGAACGCGAAGAGATCAACGCAAGAGTTGTTCAGGCGGTAGACGAAGCCGCTCAGACCTGGGGCGTGAAAGTCCTCCGTTATGAAATTAAGGATCTGACGCCGCCGAAAGAAATTCTGCGCGCGATGCAGCTGCAGATTACGGCAGAGCGCGAAAAACGCGCTGTCATTGCCACTTCGGAAGGCCAGAAGCAAAAAGAAATCAATATTGCAGAAGGCGAAAGAGCGGCCATGATCGCCCAATCCGAAGGCGAGAAACAAGCCGCGATTAACAAGGCGGAAGGTGAAGCCCGCGCGATTGAAGCCGTCGCCAAGGCTCAAGCTGAGGCCATTCGTGCCGTTGCACAGGCTATCAGCCAGCCGCAAGGCATGCAGGCCGTCAATCTGCAAGTCGCGGAAAAGTACGTGGAAGCTTTCGGAAAAATTGCTAAGGAAGGTAATACGCTGCTTCTTCCGGCCAATCTCGCCGACATGGGCTCGATGGTCGCTTCAGCGATGACGATCATCCGCGAGCAAAACGGTAAGCCGGCCGCCGCCCCGGCCATCCCCAAGGTCGAATAAGACGCCTATACGAAAATGCCCGGGAGCTTACGCTACCGGGCGAAATCTTGGTAGGCACAATTGGACTCGAACCAACGACCCCCACCATGTCAAGGTGATGCTCTAACCAGCTGAGCTATGTGCCTAAAATTGTCGTCTCTCAACTCGATACAGCTTCTTCAAACCAAAACAAGAGGTTTTGGTAGGCACGATTGGACTCGAACCAACGACCCCCACCATGTCAAGGTGATGCTCTAACCAGCTGAGCTACGTGCCTGAAGAAGTCGAAACTATACAGTCATTTTTTTAGTTGTGCAAGTCGAACGCAAGGCTGTTGCAAACTCTTACGTTCTTCTTGCTGAAAACACGCCTTTAACTTCGCGAATAGCGGCCAAAGTACGGTTCAAATCGTCCTTGCCGTGAATTTCGATCGTGAATGTCATATGCACGTCGCCCTTGACGCGAACCGTCTGCATCGCAGAAATACTCTGTTTTTCTCGAGAAAGGATTTCAGAGATATCTTTAAGCAAGCCCATACGGTCGGCTGCGATCACCAAAATCTGGACCGGGAAGACGGACGATTCATCCTGAGTCCAGGAGACTTCAATCAGACGATCTCTGCCCTCTTCGTCCAACGAACGAATGTTCGGGCAGTCGGCGCGGTGAACCGTTACGCCGCGTCCGCGTGTCACGAAACCGACGATCTCATCCGGGGGTACCGGATGGCAGCAACGAGCCAGTTGAGTCAGCAGTGAGTCGACGCCTACCACCAGAATCTTGCCTTTCTCGTGCTCGGAGGTTTTCTTAGGCGCTGCCGGTTCCAGCTTTTCCTCTTCCTGCGGGTTCTTCTGCGGACGAGGCGCTAAAACGTTTTCGATCGCTTTCTGACCAAGTTCGTCTTTTCCGGCAGCCAAACACAGGTCATCAACGGTGTTGAAACCTAAACGCTTAGCCAAATCTTCGAGCTTGACAGCGGTTTTACCCAAGCGCGCCAAGTCCTTGTCGATTTTTTCTCGGCCTGCCGTAAGTGCCTGCTCCATTTCCTGAGCATTGAACCACTGACGGACCTTCGTGCGGGATCTCGGAGAAGCCGTAAAGCCTAAGTCCGGGTTTAACCAGTCTCGGCTCGGAGCACCGACTTTGGCCGCAATAATCTCAACTGTTTGGCCGCTCTGAAGTTTGGTATTCAGTGGAACCATCACACCGTCAACTTTGGCGCCGCGGCAGCGGTGGCCGAGTTCGGTATGCAGAAGGTAGGCGAAATCGATCGGCGTACTGCCGGCAGGAAGATCAAGGACTTTGCCCTGCGGCGTCAGAACGTAGATATGTTCGTCTTTAGCGGCTTCCGGCGTCGGAGCAGCCTGAACGTCACTCTTCCAAGCCAGCATCTGGCGCAGCCAAGCCACACGATCTTCTTCGTGTTCTCCGGCCTTGCGTTTGGAGCCTTCTTTGTAACGCCAATGTGCGGCCACACCGAGTTCTGCGAACTCGTGCATCGCACGGGTTCGGATCTGGATCTCGAGCGGTTTTCCTCTGGAGCCCACAATCACGGTATGCAAAGACTGATAACCGTTGGGTTTCGGTTTTGCGATGTAATCGTCGAATTCTTTAGAGAGAACTTCGAAAGATTCCTGAATCAGCGAAAGCGTCTCATAACATTTTTCGACCGAATCCACGATGATGCGGATCGCTCGCACGTCGAAGAGCTGTTCGAACTTCAGGTTCTTCTTGCACATCTTCTTCCAGATGGAATAGATGTGTTTCGGACGTCCGGAAACCGAAGCCTGAATACCTCGAGAAGCCAGCAATGCCTGAATTCTGCGCACGGCTTCCTGAATAGAAGCAACACGTTCTTCACGGGTTTCTTCAAGGTTATTGGCAATCGTGTGGAAAACTTCAGGTTCGGTAAAGCGCAGAGACAGATCTTCGAGCTCCCATTTCATCTGCCAAATACCTAAGCGGTTGGCAAGCGGAGCGTAAAGCGCCAAAGTCTCGGCACCGTATTCTTTTGCACCCGGAGCTTTGGTTGCTGCGAAGTAACGCAGCGTCTGAAGACGCGAAGCCAAACGCAGCAGTACCACGCGAAGGTCGGTACACAGAGCAAGCAGCAGACGGCGTACGGCGTCAGGCTGCTGACTGATGCGAGCCTCTCCCTCACGGGAGCGGGCTTTTTCGCTCACGTCAATAACGACTTTAAGATTTGCGACGAGTTCGCAGACTTGTCTGCCGAAGTGCTTGGTCAGCCATTCCTTCGGATTTTTGAGCTGGTTCCAAACACAAAAAAGATAAGCTGCAGCCAGGAGGTCATCGTCATCGCGAATGCCGCGAAGGATATCCACGACGCCCTCGGCATGAGCCATTACGGACTCGCCTGTGAAAAGTTTCTGACCCTCGTAAAGAGGCTCAATGATACGACGGACATCAGCCAAATTAAGAGTCGGAGCAGATTCTTCCATTCTTTTACCACTAAACAAAAGAAGGCAGTCCTGATACAGAAACCACCTTCTACAAAAGGATGCGTAATTTTACCGAATCTGTCTGATTTGTCTAAATTTCGGCGCGTTAATCCACTACAACTGCGACTGTTGAAATCTGTACTTTCCAAGACGGATCGGGAAGTGCAGACTCGAGGACGGATCGGGCCGGGGGATTGGTTTTGCTCACCCATTCTTCCCAAGCCTGATTCATCTCGGAAAAGTAGCCCATATTCGACAAGTAGACAGTGCAGCGAAGAATATGTTCTTTGTCCGACCCGGCTTTGGCCAACAGGTCGTCAATGGTTTTGAGAACTTCTGCGGTCTGTACTTTCGGATCTCGGTTACGGGCTAAATCCACTTGTCCGGAGATATAGACCACTCCGTCGCAGACCACCGCTTCACTGAAGCGGCGTCCGGGCTCGATACGTTTAATCTCGGGCATATTGGTTTCCTTCTCTTAGTTCTTGAAGCTGTGAATCGGGGCCGGGATGCGTCCGCCGCGGTTGATGAAGCCAGCCGCCGAACCCTTTTGAACGGCCATAATATCGGCGCCGCCGAGCAGACCGCCGAATTCTGCACGTTCACCGACGGTCTTGCCGGGAACAGGAATCAAACGGACAGCCGTGGTCTTGGCATTGATCATACCGATGGCGCTTTCATCGGCAATGATGGCGGAGATTACGTCAGCCGGTGTGTCGCCCGGGATCGCGATCATATCGAGGCCGACAGAGCAAACGCAGGTCATGGCTTCGAGTTTTTCGAGTGTCAGGAGGCCTTTAGCGGCGGCATCGGCAATGGCCGCATCTTCACTCACGGGAATGAAGGCGCCGGAGAGTCCGCCGACGGAAGAGGAAGCAAAGACACCGCCCTTCTTCACGGCATCGTTCAGCATGGCGAGCACAGCAGTAGAGCCCGGAGCTCCGATAGAGGACAAACCGACGCTCTGGAAGATTTCACCGACAGAGTCGCCGACCTCAGGTGTCGGGGCCAGAGACAGGTCAGCCACACCGAAAGGCAGATTCATTTTTTCGGCAACTTCGGTGCCGATCAGCTGACCGACCTTCGTTACCTTAAAGGCAGTGGTCTTAATGATTTCAGCAATTTCTGTGATTGAGACCTGCTCGCCTCTTCTGCGAACGGCGCGGTCAATTGCTTTTTTCACAACGCCCGGACCGGAAACACCGACGCTGATCACGGCATCGGCTTCGCCGACGCCCAGATAACCGCCGGCCATGAAAGGCACATCTTCCGGGATATTGCAGAAGACAACCAGCTTGCAGCAGCCGAGACCGTCGCGATCAGCAGTTGCGGCAGCAACATCCAGCACTCTGTGGCCCATCAGCTTCACTGCATCCATATTGATGCCGGTGCGGGTGCGCCCGACGTTGATGGAAGAGCAAACGTGATTGGTTGTTGCCAAAGCTTCGGGCAGCGCGTCAATCAGGTTTCTTTCTCCCGGAGTAATGCCTTTTTCGACCAAGGCACCGAAGCCGCCTAAGAAGTCAACGCCGGCGTCGGTGGCGCAGTCATCTAAAAGTTTGCAGACTTTGACCATCTGATCGCGGCTGTATCCGGCACAGACGGTTCCGATCGGAGAGACCGTAATACGTTTATTAACAACGGGAATACCATAGCGGTCGCCGACTTCGTTGCAGATGGCAACGAGGTTCTTAGCATGGCGATTAATTTTGGAGCGGACGCGATAAGCGAAAGTTTCGAAGTTATCGCTTGCGCAATCGAATAAGTTCAAGCCCAGGGTCACGGTACGAACATCCAAATGTTCGCTTCTGAGCATATCCAGCGTGGAGATGACCTCGCGTTCTGTAAGCATTTGATTTATTCCTTTTTGAATTAAGCGATAGACACACGATGAACCGCTTCAAAAATTCTGCGGTGCTGCATGCTCATGGAAAGATGACGGTCGTGGGCGATATCGGAAAGTGTTCTGCTCAGAGCCTTTCTGTCCACTTCGGGAGGAACCGTGACTTCAAACACCAGAAGAACACGCGGCTGCGGCAGAGGGTTGCCGGCATCGTCCAGTTTTACTTCAATTGTTCTGAAACTGTCGATGTTGATGCGGCCTTCATAAAACACTCTGGTAAACGCCGTCAGAATATCCCTGCTGTCGGTACCGTCCACAGTCAGAACGAACGGTTCGCCTTGGGTAACGGTAGCTTCGCCCGGAACGTAATCGCGGACGAGGACGGACATATCGAAGCCTTTGCCCCTCAGTGCTTCTTTAATAATCTTTGCGACTTCGTCGTCGCCAACACTCTCCGGCTTATCCACGATCATGATGGCGGAGTATTCATTTCTCACCGTCGTTTGATCCATATCGATGATGGAACAGCCGAGTTTGTTTAGAGTATCGGAGGTTGTGTAAACAACACCGAAGCTGTCGGGACCGGTGACAGCCACTAAAATTCGCTTCACGTTAATTTCCTAAAAGAATGAGTTTTGCCGCAGACTCGGATGTCATTTCCGATCTTGGCAATTTATAAGGACGAATTCTCCCGACTCGGCGACCGTAATCGTCGAGACAGTCTTTATATTAGCCAAGCAAAAGCCCTCTTTTAGGAAACAAAATGACTTTTTTCGTCTCAGGAGGCGGAAATTAACACTCCGAATTTCGGGATCGCTTTGAGTGTGTTTTGAATGCTCTGTTCCGAGATTTCTTCTATCGTCGTATTTCTTAATTCCGCAGCAACTGCGCCGTAACAGGCCGTGTCCGCAAGGGCGCTTTCGGGGTTCTCTTTGTTTTCTTCGCGCACCCAGCTCGGCGGCATATCCGGACAATCCGTCTCAAGTACCCAGGCGTCATCCGGGAGTTCAGACAAGATTTTGCGGATGCGCTTAGAGCCGTCATAGGACACCGCTCCGCCGTAGCCCAGCTTAAAACCGTTCTGCAGAAAAACCTGTGCCTGGGCCATACTGCCGTTAAACGCATGAATGATGCCGAGCTGCGGGGGCAGACGGCGAATGTATTTAAGCACGATATCCATCGCTTCACGGCCGTGAAGACTCAGGGGGAGACCATATTTGCGGGCAAGTTTTAACTGCGTGGAAAACACTTCTTCCTGAACGTCATGCGGAACGCTGCAGGCTGCAGAGAAATCCAGTCCGCACTCGCCTACCGCTGCCAGACGAGGATCTTCTCTGTGCTCTTCCAGAAAGGCTTCCAACGCTGTCAGATCTTCTTTCCAGGAGTATCCGATGTAAAGCGGATGAATGCCGCAGGCGTAGGCTTGATCATATTCATAGGCACAGCGCCGAGCCTCTTCCAGATTACTGACACCGCTGGCACACACCAAAGAAGAGACGACGCCGACTTTGCGGGCCTCCGAAACTTCTTTTTTCTGCTGTTCTTCGGGAAGAACAAATAAGTGGTTATGGGTGTCAATCCAGCGAAGCATTTAGTTTTCCTCAGGCAAGATGCATCCGTTCTTTAAACGCACGACACGATCGCATCGCGCGGCAATATCCGGATCATGCGTCACAATGACCAAGGCAAGGCCCTGAGAGGACGACAATTTGAGCAGATAGTCGATAACGACTTCGGCCGTCTCACCGTCCAGGTTGCCGGTGGGCTCGTCGGCCAAAAGACACAGCGGAGAGCCGCTCACGGCTCGGGCAATGGCGACACGCTGGCGTTCGCCGCCGGAAAGCTGACTCGGCAGATGATCCACGCGGTCGGCAAGACCCATGGCTTTGAGCAGGCTTTCCGCTCTTTTTTGCGCGACGGAAGCTTTTTCACGGCGGATTTTGAGCGGCATCGCCACGTTTTCCATGGCCGTAAATTCCGGCAGCAGATGGTGGAACTGATACACAAAGCCGAGTTTGCGGTTGCGCAGCTCGGTTAAGCGCTGCTCGGAGAGTTCGGCGATGTTTTCTCCGCCGATTTCGATCAAACCTTTATCAAAACGGTCCAGACCGCCGATGCACTGCAGGAGCGTTGTTTTACCAGAGCCGGATGTGCCCACGATTGCCACCGACTCGCCCTCGTGAACTTCCAGATTGACGTCTTTCAAAACATGCAAAAGTCGGCCGCCCTCTTTATAGCTTTTCTGCAGGCCGACAGCCTTTAATACGACGTTGTTATTCATATCTCAGTGCCTCAGCCGGTTGAATGTTTGCCGCTCTCCAGCTCGGATAGACAGTGGCCGCAAGAGCCAGCAAGAAAGAAAAGACGGCGATCGGGATCACATCGGATGCCCTCGGATCACTCGGCATTGCCGAGATAAAGTAGATTTCTTTGGGCAGGAACTGAACGCCGAACAGCTGTTCGATCGCGCCTACGATGGAGCCCACATTGCAGGCAATGAGAAGCCCCACGCCGACACCGATCAGCACGCCGGCGGTTCCGATGAAGGCGCCCTGAACCATAAAGATGCGCATGATCGAACCGCGCGTTGCGCCTTGGGTTCGAAGGATTGCGATGTCGCTGCGTTTGGAGTTGACGGTCATCACTAATGAAGAGACTAGACCAAACGCGCCTACTAAAACGATCAGGAACAAAATGATGCCCATCATGCGTTTTTCGACTTGAACGGCCGCAAACCAAGTCCGATTCTGACGAGACCAATCGGTTGCCAAAAGACCCGGCGGCATTTGATTATTGAGTTCAGCGGCGACTCTCGGTGCATCCTGCATGTTGGAGAGCTTCAGTCGAATGCCTCCGGGTGTTTGAGTACGCATGAGTTTTTCGGCGTCCGTGAGATTGATGAAGCTCATTGCACTGTCAAACTCGTAGTGGCCGGAATTAAAGACGCCTGCGACCGTGAACTGGCGCATGCGAGGCATGGTTCCGGCCGGCGTGAACTGTCCCTGAGGTACCATCACGTTGACCTTTTCTCCCGGGATCACGCCGAGCATTCTGGCTAAGTCCGTGCCGAGAATGATCTTGAATTCACCGGGTTTTAAATCAGAGAGGCGCCCGATCTTCATATTTTTTGCGACATCGCTGACCTGAGATTCCGTCTCAGGATCAATGCCGTTGAGCTGGACACCGCGCACGTTGGTGCCGCTCGTGAGCAGTCCCTGCCCCCTTAAGAAAGGCGCTGCGCCGATGATCTCTGGCTGCTGCTTCTTCAGTTCTGCGGCAGTCTTCTGCCAGTCCGGAATCGGAGCTCCGATCGAAAGCACTTCGGCATGCGAAAGCACGGAGAGCATCTTGTCTCGAACTTCTTTCTGGAAACCGTTCATCACGGATAAGACTATGATGAGGGCCATGACGCCCAAGGCTATGGAAGCCATCGACATGGCTGATATGAACGATACGAATCCGTCGCTGCGTCCTTTGCGGCGCGACAGTGTATATCGCAGACCGATCATCCACTCGAAGGGCAGACCGGATAAAGGTTTATTTTTCACAAATTTTATCCAACTAAACGTTCAGGCTATTCTAGCTGTGAGATCAAACAATTAGAATTTAAGGCTATGCCCGCATGTATATTTTTATTGCCCAATTCTCTGCCTTCTCCTAATGAAATTAAAGCGTTAGGAAAGGACGCCTATCCGCCCGTTTTGCGGAATTTCCTTGAAGGTTTCGGAGAACCGAAGGTCGCCACGATTTTTGAAAACCCGGCGCTCAGCGGTTTTGCTTCGATGCAGTGGGTATGGATGCTTCTGACTCAGCGCGAAAATCTTGCCCCGTCCGCTCCCTATCTTTGGAAAGGTCTTGGAGGTCCGAAAGTCCATCAGGAATTTTGGGCTTTAAACGGCTACCGCAAAGAAAACGGCGTGCTTAAAAGCGCCGGTGATGTCTTTGATATCGATGAAGAGTGCGACCTCAGAGACCTTTTGAATCCGATTGCTCGTCAGTTTAATTTTGAAGTGCAGGTTTTGGACGGACGCTTTTTCCTCGCGCGCAAAAAAGCATGGCAGGTTCTGATTACTCCGTGGCTTGCTCAGGAAGACAAACCGGCAGCACAGCCGGCTGGTCCCGAAGCCGCTGAATGGACTGAAATCACTCGAGTCATCGAAGAAAGTCTTGCAAAAAGCGTTTTCAATGAATACAGAGCAAAAGCCGGACGGCCTCCGGTTGAAGGTTTCTGGATCAACGGCGGAGCTTTTGAGGAGCAGCTTCTTCCCTACACTCAGATTCGCTGTGCTCTGACAAGCGATCCCACGATTCGCGGGATCTCTGAGGCGGCGGGCATTGCGCGGGCCTACATTAAATCTTCGACGGCTGTTTGGCCCGACTGTCCTGAAGGCGACCGTCTCTGCATCCTGGATGACTTTAACGATCCATCCGTCAAAACGGATCCTGCGCGCTGGAGTGCCGCATGGACACGCGCCGTTAAGCGCATGGAGCACCTGACCGCCACGGCAAAAGGATTTGAAAAATATCATCCCCGCCTGGTCACCTCCGATGGTCTGCGCGTCAGCGTCATTGAAAAACTTCAGGAACAAAAATCTTCTTTTGCCTTTTGGAAGAGCCCAAAAAATTACACAGAAGCATGGCTGAACTCCGGCCGCTAAAGAACACTAAAAAGTTATGACCAAAATAACGATTCGCCGATTTGACCGAAATGTCGTTCAGGCGCTCACCAACCGCGGCTTTCCCGAACCTCTGGCCCGCGCTTTAGCGGCCAGACACGTCACCAGCCCGTCCGACCTTGATTACGAATTCAAGGAAATGCTTTCTCCGTGGGACCTTAAAAACTGCAGAGAAGCCGGAGAAGCGATTGCCGATGCCATCTGGAAACAGAAAAAGATCGTAATCATTGGGGACTACGACTGTGACGGCGCGACTGCTGTTTCCGTCGGTATTCTGGGACTGCAGGCGCTCGGCGCCTTCAATGTCTCTTATTTAATCCCGGACCGTGACAAGGACGGCTACGGCCTGTCTCCTCAGCTTGTCGATCGAGCAGCCGCTGCCGGCGCCGAACTCATCATTACCGTAGACAACGGAATTTCTTCGGTGGCTGCGGTTGAACATGCTAAAACCCTCGGAATCGAGGCCGTCGTTACCGACCACCACCTGCCCGGCGATGAAATCCCCGACACCCTCGTCGTCAATCCGAATCAGCGCGGAGATACCTTCCCGAGCAAATCTTTGGCGGGTGTGGGCGTCATCTTTTACGTGTTAATCGCCGTGCGCTCCGCACTCCGCGCCAAAGGCGCTTACCCGAACGGAAAACAGCCTAATCTTCAGCATCTCATTGATTTGGTGGCCTTGGGTACGGTTGCCGACGTTGTCCCGTTAGACCGCAACAACCGAATCCTCGTTTCCAAAGGCTTGGACAGCATTCGCGCCGGCAAAATGCAGCCCGGCGTGAGCGCCCTGCTCTCCGTAGCAGGCAAGAATGCGCATCGCATCAGTGCCAATGACTTGGGCTACATCCTCGGGCCCCGCATCAACGCCGCAGGTCGTTTGGACAGCATCAACAAGGGTGTTGAGTGTCTGACAAGCTACGACTACAACACGGCGCTCTTTTACGCAAAAGAACTCGACCAAATCAATGCCGAGCGCCGCAACCGCGAAGTATCCATGCAGTCCGACGCTATTCTGTCCCTACAGACGATTTCCGTCGATGACAGCAATTCCATCGTTCTTAAGGGTGACGACTGGCACGCCGGCATCATCGGTTTAGTAGCCTCCCGCATCAAAGAACAAACTTATCGCCCGGTCATTGCGTTTGCTCCGTCGGAAGAAAACGGCGAGCATGTGCTTAAAGGCTCGGGGCGCTCTATTCCCGGCATTCATCTGCGCGATGCATTGGATCGTGTCAGCAAACTGAGTCCGGGGCTGATCCTGAAATTCGGCGGTCACGCGATGGCTGCAGGTCTTACGATCCGTAAGGATGCATTTGATGAATTCAAGGAGCTCTTTGCCCGCGCTGTCAAAGAACTTTCTGATCCGGAAATGTTCGAGCGCAACATCGTCACAGACGGCGAGCTCAGAGCTTCCGACTTCAACATTGAACTCGTTGAAGCCATCCGCAAGCACGTCTGGGGTCAGGCTTTCCCGGAACCGCTCTTTGCCAATCAGTTCAAGGTACTTTCTCAGAGAGTCTTGAAAGATCAGCATCTGAAGCTCTCTCTTGAAGTCGACGGCAGAGAGATTCAGGCCATTTGGTTCCGCCACAAACGCGAACTGCCTCCGACCGTGCGTTTAGCTTACAAGCTCGACATCAATGACTTCCGAGGACGTCAGTCGGTGCAGCTCATCATCGAAGGTATGGAAGACGAGTTTGAGGACTGGACGGCCTAGCGGTTTTCTGTCGTGCAAACAAACTTACACAATTGACAAAAAACGGACCCATTTCCGCCCGCTCAACGAGTTAAGGATTGGGTCCGCTCTTATATAATTGAGGGTTCTTTTTAATATCAACGCGTTAAGAAATGGAAGTTGAACGTTTAAACCTAATCGGCACCACCGCCGAGGACCTTCAAGCTCGCACTGAAGAGCTGCGGAGGTATCTTTGACTACGACCAGAAAGAGCGTCGTTTAGAAGAAGTTAATCAAGCGCTCGAGGACCCGAGCATCTGGTCTGATCAAGAGCGAGCTCAGCAGCTGAGCAAAGAAAAGAAACGTCTCGAAGACGTTGTCCTTACCATCAAACACCTAACTACCGGCCTTTCCGATGCTTTGGAATTATTTGAAATGGCCAAAGAAGAGGACGATGACGCCTCTCTGGAAGCGGTAGAAGCCGATATCAACAACCTCAAGAAAGAGGTCGAACATCTCGAATTCCAGCGCATGTTCAATCAGGAACATGACGAAGCCAACTGCTTCCTGGAAATTCAGGCCGGCGCCGGCGGAACCGAAGCGCAGGACTGGGCGAGCATGCTTGAGCGCATGTATATCAAGTTTGCGGAACGCCAAAGCTTTAAGCCCGAGATTGTTGAAGAAACCGAAGGAGATGTGGCCGGCATTAAAGGCTGCACGATCAAAATCACAGGCGACTATGCCTACGGCTGGCTCAGAACCGAAACCGGTATTCACCGCTTAGTTCGCAAGAGCCCGTTCGACTCCAACGCACGCCGTCATACTTCTTTTGCTTCTGTGTTCGTCGTTCCCGAAGTCGACGATTCTTTCGAAATCGAAGTCAATCCGGCCGATCTGCGCATTGACACGTTCCGCGCCTCCGGCGCCGGCGGTCAGCACATTCAGAAGACCGACTCCGCCGTCCGTATCACGCATATTCCGACCGGCATAGTCGCTGTCAGCCAGACCAGCCGAAGCCAGCATCAGAACAAGGAAGAGGCCATGACGATTTTGAAGAGCCGTCTTTATGAAGCCGAGCTCCGCAAACGCCAGGCTACCCAGCAGGCATTGGAAGACAACAAGAGCGACATTTCCTGGGGTCACCAGATCCGTTCTTACGTGTTGGATCAGTCCCGCGTCAAAGACCTGCGTACCAATGTCGAAACCGGCAACACGACTGCCGTTTTAGACGGTGCTTTGGAATCCTTTATCGAGGCCAGCCTCAAGCAAGGAGTTTGAGCGTGAAGACTCTCACCATTATTACCGGCGCCTCTAAAGGGCTCGGCTTTGAATTAACCCGTCAGTCGCTTAAGGCCGGCGACACCGTCGTGACGATGGAACGCCGTCCTTCCAAGGCTTTGGTGGAAGAAGCCGATAAGATCGGCTACAATTTCATCCAGTTTACGGCTGACCTGCTTGACCGTAAAGGCGCCGTCGAGCTTTTGATGTGGCTGCTTTCCGATAAGGAATACGCCGAACATGACCGTCTGATTCTGATCAACAACGCCGGCGTGCTGGGTCCTGTCGGTCCGATCGAAAACGCTTCCCCGCAGGTTGCCGTTGACTGCATTCGCGTTAACTTTGAAATCCCGGTGCTTCTGACTCAGGCTTTCCTGAATGAAACGCGCAGCTGGAAAGGCGAGCGCCGCGTCATGAATATCTCTTCCGGCGCCGGCCGCAAGTCCGTTCCGGGCTGGGCCATGTACTGTTCAACCAAAGCAGCGCTTGACCGCTTTACCGCCGTCACAGCTGAAGATCAGCTTGGCAAACCCAATCCCGCACGCCTTAGCGCCGTCGCTCCGGGCGTTGTGAACACTGGCATGCAGGGCAGCATCCGTGCTTCGTCTAAGGAAGATTTTCCGAACGTTGACCGGTTTATCGACTTAGAGAAAGACGGAAAACTTCAGAGCCCCGAAGACACTGCCAAACGACTTTTAAATTACCTCAACAGCGACGAGTTCGGCAAAGAGCCCATCTCGGATATTCGCAATATTTCTGTTGGAGACTAAAGTGGAAAACCAGAAAGAAACCGTCAAAAAAGAAGACGTTCTTGAGACTGAGAACCATATCATTGCCGAACGTTTAGCCAAACTCGACAAACTCAGAGCCGAAGGCGTTGCTTATCCGAATGATTTCGTTCAGAAAGACCGCATTGAAGAAGTGCGCGCTGCCAACGGCAGCAAAACTCCGGAAGAGCTTGAAGCTGCTCCGGTCGAAGTCACCGTCGCCGGCCGCGTCATGCTCAAGCGCGTCATGGGCAAAGCCAGCTTCCTGACCGTTAAAGACGGTACCGATCACATCCAGTTCTTCATCACCAAGGCTGAAGTCGGCGATGAAACTTACGACTTCTTCAAGAAGATGGTTGATATCGGAGATATCGTCGGCGCTACAGGCACACTGTTCTTCACCAAGACCGGCGAGCTTTCCGTCCGCGTTAAGAACTTCCGTCTGCTGACCAAGAACATTCGTCCGCTCCCCGACAAATTCCACGGTCTCTCCGATCCGGAAACCCGTTATCGTCAGCGCTATGTTGACCTGATCATGAACGAAAGCACACGTCGCACCTTCATGATCCGTTCCAAGGCCATCGCCGAAACCCGTAAATTCATGATGGAACATCACTTCATGGAAGTGGAAACTCCGATGCTCCATCCGATCCCCGGCGGTGCGAACGCTAAGCCGTTCATCACACACCACAATGCGCTCGACATGGATATGTATCTGCGTATTGCTCCGGAACTTTATCTGAAGCGCTTAGTGGTCGGCGGCTTTGAACGCGTTTTTGAACTCAACCGCTCCTTCCGCAACGAAGGCGTTGACGTTCGCCACAACCCTGAATTCACAATGATGGAGTTCTATGCAGCCTACAAGGAATACCACTGGCTCATGGACTACACCGAAAAACTTCTGCGCACCGTCGCTGAAAAGACTATCGGTACCGCTGTCATTCAGTATCAGGGTCATACCATCGACCTCACAAAACCGTTTGATCGCCTGACTGCTAAGGAAGCCGTTCTGAAGTACGCTCCTCAGTACACCCCTGAGCAGCTCGAAGACAAGGACTTCATGCAGGAAGAACTCAAGCGCCTGGGTGAACCTGCTAAGGCTGACGCCGGCGTCGGCGCTTTGCAGATGGCCATATTTGAAGCCGTTGCTGAATCCAAACTCATTCAGCCGACTTACATCATTGACTACCCGGTTGAAATTTCTCCGCTGGCTCGCGCCTCCGACAAGGTTCCCGGCATCACCGAGCGTTTCGAACTCTTCATGGCCGGTCGCGAAACCGCCAACGGCTTCTCCGAGCTGAACGACCCGCAGGATCAGGCTGCTCGCTTCATGGCTCAGGCAAAACTGAAAGCCAGCGGCGATGATGAAGCCATGTATTACGACGCCGACTACGTCCGCGCACTGGAATACGGTCTGCCTCCGACAGGCGGCTGCGGCGTGGGCTTAGACCGCTTTGTCATGCTGCTTACCGACTCTCCGAGCATCCGTGACGTTCTGCTCTTCCCGCATATGCGTCCTGAGGCCTAAGAATCATGAGCGAAAGGAAGCTGAAAATCGCCGCTCTGTTAAAAGAGCTTTACGACATGGCCGAAGTTCCCGTGCCCTCCTCTCGTATTCCGTTTTACTTTAACGACGTACGAGCCGGGCACATTGAACGAACTGATGCCGAGTTTTTAGCGAGTACCTTTCGCTTCTGTGACGTCCGTCCGGATGCTTTCGTATTTACCGCGGAAGACTCCGGACAGGCTTCGCGCCGTCTGGCAGCGATTTCGCACCTTTATAAAGGCACGGACAAAGTCTTTGCCTGGCGAGATGAACTGCTTTCCGTTACTGCTTCGGATGACATTGCCTGCGAGTCGCCTTTGACTGTTATTGAGCGTGCAATGTGCCGTCCCTTCGCCTTTAACACCTTTGCCGTTCACTTGAATCCGTTCACGCGTGACGGCAGGATGTGGGTGGCTCAGCGTTCTTTCAAGAAAGCGATCGGCCCTGGTTATTGGGATAACTGTGCTGCGGGTCTAGTCGGAGCAGGCGAGCCTTTCGGGCTTGCTATGGAACGCGAAGCATTTGAAGAAGCCGGTGTGACACCGGGTTCCCTTGAAATCTCTTTTAGCGCGCGCAATATCATTTCGCGTCCCGTTCATGAAGGCTGGATGCGAGAAATCGCTTACATCTGCAATGCTTATGTTGAAGACTCTTTCCATCCTCACAACATGGACGGCGAGGTCGAGCGCTTTGAACTCTTAGAACCCGAAGCGATTATTGAGCGCATAGAAAAAGGACGATTCACATTCGAATCGTCCCTTGCTGTTTTAGCCGGCTTAGCCTGGCAGGAAGGCCTGCTTGATCTTTTGGATCAGCCGGCCGTCTAAACGCTAATCTCTTTCGTCCATCCAAGCGACCAGAATGGCTTCCAGTATTTTTTCGTTGCTTGCTTCTGGATCATCATCAAAATCCGGGAGCGCGACGATCATTGCATGCATCTTCTCAAAGCTGATCGTCAGCGGATCTAAGTCCGGATTTTCGTCATACAGCTCTTCCGCAATCGCACGCGGATCCTTCCAAGTCAGCTTCATTACTCGTTCTCTCTGGCGTGATTACGGGAGTATTTCGGAATTTCAACGGTAATGTCTTCTTTGCCGACTTTTGTCTGGCAAGTCAGGCGTGAGTTCGATTTCAGACCCCAAGCCTGGTCAAGCAGATCTTCTTCATCGTCTTCTGCCGGTTCCAAAGAATCAAAGCCCTTGTCGATGTAGCAGTGGCAAGTCGTGCAGGCGCAGGAGAACTCGCAGGCGTGGTCAATATTGACGCCGTTTGCGACCAAAGCTTTAGCTAAGTTTGCACCTTCGGGGACTTCAAACTCAGCCCCGTTCGGACAGATTCCAGGATGCGGTAAAACGGTTACTTTCGGCATTTTTAAACCTCGTCAACAGATTTGCCTTGGAGTGCTTCCAAGATCGTACGGTTCATTCGACGTGCAGCAAAGTCTTTCGTTCCCTCGGACAGCGCTGAAATCGAATTTTTAATTTCATCTTTGTCATCTTGCGCGCGAACCGTCTCGAGATGTTGAATCATGGCGTCGATCTGAGCGCGCTCAGCCTCATTGAGAAGGTCGGCGTCGGACGACAATGCGGAATAAATGCTTTCCAAAAGGCGAGCGGCTTCCACTTTCTGCTCGCGTAATTCGCGAAGCTTCATATCTTCTTCGGCGTGACCAAAGGAATCTTCCAGCATGCGGCTGATTTCATCTTCCGACAGACCGTAAGAAGGTTTGACCGTGACAGATGCTTCCACGCCCGTGGTTTGTTCGCGGGCCGTGACCGACAACAGTCCGTCAGCATCCACCTGGAACGTCACACGAATACGAGCGGCTCCTGCAACTTTCGGCGGAATACCGCGCAAAGAGAATTTGGCCAAAGAACGGCACTCTTCTACCAAGTCACGTTCACCCTGAAGGACATGGATCGACATCGCGGTCTGACCGTCCTTGAAGGTTGTGAAGTCCTGAGCCATGGCTACAGGAATCGGCGTGTTGCGGGGAATGACTTTTTCAACGAGACCGCCCATGGTTTCAAGACCCAAGGAAAGCGGCGTGACGTCAAGAAGCAGCCAGTCTTCGTCGCTGCGGTTGCCGGCAAGCAGGTTTGCCTGAAGCGCAGCGCCGATTGCCACCACTTCATCCGGGTCAATATCGGTAAGCGGTTCGCGGTCAAAATAATCGGCCACTGCCTTGCGGATGCAGGGCATGCGCGTTGAGCCGCCGACAAGCACGACACCTTTTACTTCATCGCGTTTGAGACCTGCGTCCTTTAATGTCTGTTTCGTGGCTTCGATGGTTCTTGCTACTAAGTGGTGCGTGATCGAATCAAAGACTTCGCGCGTAATCGTGACATTGATGATTCTGTCGCCGGAAATCTTGGCGTGAATCGTTGCTTTCTTTTCCGTCGTCAGCGTTTCTTTGGCTGCCTTGGCTTTTGCCATCAGCATGCGGCTGTCGGAATGCGTCAGCAGCGGACGACCTGCCTGGTCAATGACCCAGCAGTAGAGACGCTGGTCAAAATCATCGCCGCCTAACTGGCTGTTGCCGCCGGTGGCGAGCACCTCAAAAACGCCTTTGCGCAGACGGAGGACGGAGACGTCAAACGTGCCGCCGCCCAAGTCATAAACGATGTAAAGACCTTCGGCGCCGGTATCGAGGCCGTAAGCCAAAGCTGCCGCCGTCGGTTCGCTCAAAAGACGAAGAACATTCAGACCGGCAAGCTTTGCGGCGTCTTTAGTCGCCTGACGCTGAGCGTCATCAAAGTAAGCCGGTACCGTCACAACAGCGCCGACAAGTTCGCCGCCTAAGGCGTCTTCGGCGCGTTTTTTAAGGACTTTTAAGATTTCTGCTGATACTTCAACCGGACTCTTCGCGCCTTGTGCCGTGTTGAGCTTCACCATGCCCTCGCCTTTGATGAAGTCATAGGGCATGTAGCGGTTATTCTGCAGCTCAGAAGCGCTTCGGCCCATCAAACGCTTGACACTTGAGATCGTGTTGAGCGGATCTGCTTCTGCACGTGAACGGGCTTCTTCACCAACAACCACGCATCCATTCTTTTCGTAGTGGACAACAGAAGGAAGCAGTTTCTGATTCTTTTCGTCAACGAGAACTTCGGGAGAACCGTTTCTAACGGTGGCCGCCAATGAATTCGTGGTGCCCAAATCAATACCGACAGCAAACCGCTCTTCGTGCGGTGCTGTCGACATTCCCGGTTCGGCAATTTGCAGAAGTGACATTATTCAAAATCCAGTAGCTGGCGATTTAAAAACATAACCTTTTTTAAATCTTCTGCCGCCAGCGAGACATCAGATTTCACATCGAACGCGTCTACCACCTCGTTGAGCAGCTCGTCCTTTTCTTTTTCAATCGCTTTCTTCAGCACTTCCAGCTCAGCCGTATTCCCGGAATCCTTTGCATCTGAGATCGCCTCTCGGCGTTCCAGCTGCTCAAGAAGAAACTCTTCAGAAATCGAACCGCTGCTGTCTTCGTCAATGAGGTGTCCTCGCAGCGCGCAAAGGGCTTTACCTCGCTGGATCGGATCGCTGAGCTTCTGAAAAGCGTCATTAATCAGCGTTGCCCACTGCTGAGCAACGCGCTTTTCAGTATCGCTTGCCGAAGCAAAACGGTCGGGATGAACCTTTTTTTGGATTTCAAAATACTTTTCATCCAACTTTTGTTTATCGATTCTGAACTGTGGTTTCAAACCGAAAATTTCAAAAGGATTCATCGCCGCCATAGCGCCTCCGTTTCAGTTAGACATGGAAAGACTTGCCGCAGCCGCAGCTTTCTTTCTCGTTCGGGTTCTTGAATTTGAATCCAGTATTGAGACCTTCACGGACAAAGTCCAGTTCGGTTCCGTTGATATAGGGCAGGCTCTTGGGATCAACAATTACTTTGATCCCGTAGCTTTCGTACACCTGATCTTCGGGTTCGATTTTGTCTGCAAACTCTAATGCGTAAGCCATACCGGAGCAGCCGCTGGTTTTGACACCGACTCTGAGGCCGACGCCTTTGCCACGTTTGCGAAGGAATTCTTCAACGTGAGAAGCTGCTTTTTCTGTCAATGTAACCGACATTATTTATCCTTAATCTGAGCCTGTTTCTGGCGATAGTCTTCCACTGCGGCCTTGATGGCGTCTTCCGCAAGAATGGAACAGTGGATTTTGACGGGAGGAAGCTCAAGTTCTTCGGCAATTGCCGTATTTTTGAGCTGTTCGGCTTCTTCCAAGGTCTTGCCCTTGATCAGTTCGGTGACCAAAGAGCTGGAAGCGATGGCACTGGTGCAGCCGTAGGTTTTGAACTTAGCGTCTTCGATCACGCCGTTGTCGTTGACCTTGATCTGCAGGCTTAAAACGTCGCCGCAGGCGGGGGCGCCGCGTGTACCGGTTCCGACGTTCGGATCGTTTTTATCCAGTCTGCCGACATTTCTGGGGTGCTGGAAATGATCCATCACTTTATCGCTGTATTGCATTCTTTTCTTTCCTTGTTAGTGTTCTGTCCATTTAACTTGTTTCATGTCCACGCCTTCCTTGTACATCTCCCAAAGCGGGGACATTTCACGAAGCTGTGCAACCTTTTCTTTGATGAGCTTGACGGTGTAGTCAATCTCTTCTTCCGTCGTGAAACGGCCTAAGCTGAAGCGAATGGAGCTGTGGGCGAGTTCGTCATCAATACCGAGGGCACGCAGAACGTAGGACGGTTCCAAGCTGGCCGAGGTGCAGGCAGAACCGGAGGAAACTGCGATTTCAGGGCAGCTGGCCATGAGGGCTTCACCTTCAACAAACGCGAAGCTGACGTTGAGGTTGAAAGGAGCTCTGTGTTCCATGCTTCCGTTGACATGAACGGCTTCGATTTCGCTCAAGCCTTTCCAAAGTCTGTCGCGAAGAGCGCCGATACGCTTCATTTCCTCGTCCATTTCCAGGCGGCACAGTCTGTAGGCTTCGCCCATACCGACGATCTGGTGTGTGGCGAGTGTGCCTGAGCGCATGCCTCTTTCGTGACCGCCGCCGTGAATGATGGCTTCAATACGAGCACGCGGTTTGCGGCGAACATAAAGAGCGCCCATTCCCTTCGGTCCGTAGAGCTTGTGGGCGGAAAGGCTCATCAGATCAACCTTGAGTTTTTCCATATCCAGAGGGATCTTGCCGGCGGCCTGAGTGGCGTCGACGTGGAACAGGATTCCGCGTTCACGGCACATTTTACCGATTTTTTCGATGTCTTGAATGACGCCGATTTCATTGTTGACGGCCATCACGGAAACCAAGGTAGTATCTGGACGCATGGCTTTGGCCAAAGCGTCGAGGTCCAAAAGTCCGTCCTTGCCGACGTCCATGTATGTCACTTCAAAGCCTTCGCGTTCAAGTTCTCGCATGGAGTCCAGCACGGCTTTGTGTTCGGTCTTTACCGTGATTAAATGCTTGCCTTTGTCCTTATGGAAACGAGCTGCACCTTTGATCGCGAGGTTGTCGCTTTCGGTGGCGCCGCTAGTCCAAACGATTTCCTTCGGATCGGCATTGATTAGTGCTGCAACTTCGGCACGGGCGTTTTCAACAGCTTCTTTAGCCTTCCAGCCGTATTCGTGGCTCGTGCTGGCAGCGTTGCCGAAATTCTCGTAGAGGAAAGGAATCATCTTATCGACGACACGAGGATCCACAGGCGTAGTCGCAGAATAATCAAGGTAAATAGGGAACTTCATGATTAGCTCCAATGAAGAGATAAATTGGGGATTTATTAAACCTTCGGTTTGATAATGGATACGGGGCTTAAGCCCTGATCTTTGAGCTTTTTCTTGTCAGCCAGGTTTTTCAGCGAGATCCCTTTCAGGAACTTGCGGATTTCCTCGTTGAGGCTTTCCCAAAGATCGAATGTGATGCACTCACCTTCTCCGTCGCAGACGGCTCTGTTTTTATCGCAGTTGGCTTTCTCGAGAGGGTCGTCCACGGCTTCCAAAATATCGATCACCGTGATCTGATCCGCAGGTTTGGCCAAACGGTATCCGCCGGCAGGGCCGCGCACACCTTCAAGGAGGCCGGCTCTGCGCAGCTTTCCGAAGATCTGCTCAAGATAGGCGCTTGAAAGATGACGTCTGTCCCCGATCGCAGCGATGGATACGTACTCTTCCGGGTCATGGAGAGCAATATCAAGCATTGCGGTGACGGCAAAACGGCCTTTAGTAGTGAGTTTCATCTTTATTCCGATCCATTTAGTCGGAAATAATAGACCGTTTTATTTCCGAGCGCAATAGTCGGAATTGAAAAAGCCCTCCGAAGAGGGCTAAGAAGGAAAATGAATTTTCAGCGGCTACAGAGCTGAGCCGGGAATGTAGACGGAAGCGCGTTTCTTAACAACTTCAAGCAGGCCTTCGCAGGCGTCCTCACAGTAATCAAGTACCGTGTTGAAGCCTTCGTTGCCGCCGTAATACGGATCAGGCACCACGGCCGTGTCGTATTCGGTTGCATAGCGCATCAGGAGCGCCAGCTTGTGTTTGTACATCGGAGGGCAGATCTGCTGCATGGCGGTCAGATTTTCCCAGTCCATCGCCAAAATGAAGTCGCACTCTCTAAAGTCGTCGGATGTAATCTGACGAGCCCTAAGTTCGGATAAGTCATATCCGCGCTTACGGCCTGCAATCTGAGCGCGCACGTCCGGCGCCTCTCCGACGTGATAACCATGTGTACCGGCAGAATCCACGATTACTTTGTCAGTCAGTCCGGCTTCCTTCACCATTTTCTTAAAAACTGCTTCAGCCGTAGGGGAACGACAAATGTTCCCCATGCACACAAATAAAACTTTTACCATGTTTTTTGCATTCTTCTTAATTGACGAATTAATCACACCTCTCTCGCGTACACCGCAGGCAGGTTGCAATAGCTTACGAGCCCCAAACGCTTTTTGCAAAAATGTATAGGGTAATTACCAATAATTCAACTCAAAATGAGCACCTATACGTTCTCTTTTGCACCTTCCTCATCTTTTCCGGGCGTCGCGCCGAAAACTTGTTTACGAATTGAAGCCAATTTATCACGGACTTCCGAGGCTTTTTCGAATTCGAGATTCTTAGCATGCTCAAACATTTCGTTTTCGAGCCGTTTGATTTCGCGTGCCAGTTCCTTCGGACCCATTTTTTCGTAATCCTGACCGTCCACCAATCCGAATTCATTTTCGAGGTTATCGCTCTTGTAGACACCGTCAATAATGTCACGGATTTCTTTCTTGACGCTCTTCGGCGTGATGTTATGCGCCACGTTGTAAGCAGTCTGCTTTTCTCTGCGTCGAGCCGTTTCGTCCATCGCTCGGCGCATGGAGTCCGTAATCGTATCGGCGTATAGAATGGCTTTGCCTTCAACGTTTCGCGCGGCACGGCCGATCGTCTGAATAAGAGAACGTTCGCTTCGCAGGAAGCCTTCCTTATCAGCATCTAAGATCGCGATCAGTGCCACTTCCGGAATATCCAAGCCTTCTCTCAATAAGTTAATGCCGATCAGAACATCGAAGACACCGGCACGAAGGTCTCGAATAATTTCTACGCGTTCCACCGTATCGATGTCCGAGTGCAGGTAACGCACCTTGATACCGTTGTCCTGCAGGAAGTCGGTTAAGTCTTCTGCCATGCGCTTGGTCAGCGTTGTAATCAGAATGCGCTGGCCCTTCGGAATTCTTTCTTTGATTTCGCCGAGCACATCGTCAACCTGAGTCGTAGCCGGACGTACTTCTACTTCCGGGTCTACGAGGCCGGTCGGGCGCACCACCTGCTCCACGATCTGAGAAGAATGATTCAGCTCGTAGTCTGCAGGAGTGGCCGAGACAAAGATCGCTCGGCGCATCTTGCTTTCGAATTCGTCAAAACGAAGCGGACGATTGTCTTTAGCGCTCGGAAGACGGAAGCCGTAGGTGACGAGGGTTTCTTTTCTGGCACTGTCGCCGCGGTACATACCGCCGATCTGACCTAACAGAACGTGAGATTCGTCGAAGAACATCAGCGCATCTTTCGGCAGATAGTCGATCAAGGTAGGAGGCGGCTCTCCGGGCAGACCGCCGGCCAAGTGGCGGCTGTAGTTCTCAATGCCTTTGCAGAAGCCCACTTCGTGGAGCATTTCTAAGTCAAAGAGCGTTCTTTCGCGGATGCGCTGCGCCTCAAGCAACTTGCCGCTCTCGATGAATTTTGTCTCCTGGTCTCTGAGCTCATCCTTGATGGCTTCAATCGCTCGGAGAATATCGTTTCTCGGCGTGACATAGTTAGAGGTCGGATAGATCGCGAAGCGGTCTACCTTCTGGCGTGTTTTACCGGTCAGCGGATCGAAGAAATACATTGCTTCGATTTCGTCATCAAAGAGTTCGATACGGAGCGCCATTTCCGAGTGTTCGGCTGGGAACACGTCAATCGTGTCACCGCGGACGCGGAACTTACCTCGCGTAAATTCCATGTCGTTGCGTTCGTACTGGATGCGGACCAAGTGCGAGATCAAGTCGCGCTGTTCAATCTTATCACCGACTTTCAGGATAAGACGCATCTCGGTATAGGACTCCGGCTTACCGATACCGTAGATGGCAGACACGGTCGCGACAATGATCACATCACGGCGTTCGAGCACGCTCTTTGAAGCCGACAGACGCATCTGCTCGATGTGTTCATTGATAGCAGAATCTTTTTCAATAAACAGATCACGCTGAGGGACGTAAGCTTCGGGCTGATAGTAGTCGTAGTAACTGACGAAATACTCCACCGCGTTGTTTGGGAAAAAGTCCCTCATTTCCGCGTAGAGCTGAGCGGCAAGGGTTTTATTCGGCGCCATGATGAGCGTCGGCAGACCGGTTCGAGCGATAACGTTCGCCATGGTGTAGGTTTTGCCGCTACCCGTCACGCCAAGCAGCGTCTGGGCCGTCAGGCCGTCCTCGATGCCTTCGACGAGTTCTTTGATTGCCTGAGGCTGATCTCCGGCCGCCTCAAAGGGCTGATGCAGTTCAAACGGAGAATTAGGGAATCTGATGACTTTCAAGGTGGTGTCTGCCTAAAGAATCCTTTGAATTTGAAAAGTTTAGAACGAATCCTAAGACATCGGTTTTCCGATCATCCGATCTGGTCAGATTGCCTCGACCTCAGTCTTCTCTGCTTTAGATGAGTTCTAAGGAGACATCCATTTTAAGTTCACTTTCAAACCAAACCCCTCTCAATTAAGCTTCGGCACCTTATTTTCTCAAGCACGCAGGGTGATTTAAATATCAATAATTCAAATTTATAAAATCACCCTTGGCTGGACACTCTCGGAATAAAATAAAAATTAGCACATTACATAAGCTGATGAGGTTTGTTTTCGGAAAAAGTAAAACATCGGTCTGAAACAACTCCTTAACTTTCTAGAAGGATATATCCTTAAAAAATCCTCTCTATTCCAAATTTAATCTTTGTTTAATATTTATCAACCATTATCATCAACCCCTCTAATTATAAAATCCCATTTTGAGTTTATTTTTTGCTAATTAGCTAATTTATAAGAATTTTCATCTTCTCTAAATTTCGTAACAATCTATTGACTTCTAGAAATTTTGCTGTCAGAATGCTTATGTCTGTTGTTTGACAGACATGACAATTGGGATTACTGCTATGTGCATATTTAACATTGGCAAGTGCCTATTCAACATAGGCATGCGCCGCACGTTACACCTCACGCGGTTTACGATGCGTGATTGCTTCTCCTTCAATAAATTCCTCTCCGAATCCGACATCTAGTCCTCCGGCCGATTCTTTATCGGTTCGGCTCGAATTGCTTTTCTCTTAATTTCTTCCGCGAAATCTCTTAGTGTTCAAGCCTTTTTGACGCTTGTTCATAGGGGGGGGGTATTTCCGAGAAAAGCCAATACCACAATTCATTTAATTACGATGCGGATTTATTTACCTTATTAAATAAATCTGGAGGACTACTATTATGCAAAAACTTAAAGTCGCAGCTTCTGCATTACTGAAAGATAAACTTCAGGTTGAACGTGAAGTCGTTTGCCTCTCAAATGCTGACTTTACTGAAGTCTCCGCTGTTGTTATCGACATTGAAGACTATCGGAAAGGCGGGTTAAACAAGGTTAATGCCACCGCCTTGGAAATTCCTGTTTTTCTTTATCTCCGCGATGAAGACACCACTCCGGAAGAACTCGTCGGTCACGTGGTCGGTGTGATCAACGATGACCTTACAGACAGACGTCTTTTCGGCCGTCAAATCGATGAAGCTGCCAAACGCTACGAAGACAAGCTCCTTCCTCCTTTCTTCGGTGCCCTCGCCCAATACGTATACAAAGGAAAGTCCCAGTTTGACTGCCCGGGACATCAGGGAGGCGCATACTTCCGCCGCCATCCGGCCGGCCGCGCATTCTATGACTTTTTCGGTGAAGAGCTTTTCCGCTCTGACCTTTGCAATGCTGACGTTGCGATGGGCGACCTTCTAATTCATGAAGGTGCACCGCTAACCGCTCAAAAAGCTGCCGCTAAGGTATTCAATGCCGATAAGACTTATTTCGTTTTGAACGGAACCTCCGCCTCTAACAAAGTTGTATTAAATGCGGCTTTAACTCCCGGTGACTTGGTTTTGTATGATCGAAACAACCACAAGTCAATTAACCACGGAGCTCTTTTGCAAGCCGGCGCTACTCCGATTTATCTTGAAACTGCCCGCAACCCCTTCGGATTTATCGGCGGCATTGACGAAAAATGTTTTGACGAAGAGTATCTCCGCAGCCTAGTTAGAGAAAAATGTCCTGAAAAAGCGGATGCCAAGCGCCCCTTCCGTCTTGCAGTCATCCAACTCGGCACTTATGACGGCACGATTTATAACGCTCGCCAAGTTGTGGACAAAATCGGCCACCTTTGTGATTACATTCTCTTCGACTCCGCATGGGTAGGCTACGAGCAATTCATTCCAATGATGCGTGACTGTTCCCCGCTTCTTCTCGAGTTAGGACCGGAAGACCCCGGCATCTTCGTCACTCAGTCCGTTCATAAGCAGCAAGCAGGTTTTTCTCAGACTTCACAAATTCACAAAAAGGACTCTCACATTAAGGGACAAGACCGTTATATTCCTCACAAAGTGTTGAATAACGCTTTCATGATGCATGCATCAACCAGTCCGTTTTACCCGCTGTTTGCTTCTTTGGACGTCAACGCAAAAATGCAAGAAGGAGAAGCCGGCCGTAGACTTTGGGCTGACTGCGTTAAGACAGTTGTTGATGCTCGCAAATTACTGCTTGAAACCTGTCATTACATCAAACCGTTTATTCCTTCTAAAGTTCGCGGCTCCGATTGGAAGTCTTACCCAACGGATTTGATTGCCCAAGACCTGGAATTCTTCAAATTTGTTCCGGGTCAGAAATGGCATTCTTTCGAGGGATATGGGGAGAACCAATATTTTGTAGATCCCTGCAAATTTATGCTGACGACTCCGGGCATCGATGTTGAGACCGGCGAATACGAAAATTTTGGCGTTCCGGCAACGATTTTGGCTAATTACTTGCGCGATAACGGCATCATCCCCGAAAAGAATGACCTCAATTCCATTCTTTTCCTCATGACTCCCGCAGAAAATAAAGAAAAAATGGATCACCTGGTTAGCCAGATCGCTCGCTTTGAAAAATACCTCGATGATGACGCTCCCTTAGAAGAGGTTCTGCCCAATCTTTACAAAGCTTACGAATCTCGCTACCGCAACTATTCCATCCGTCAGCTCTGCCAAGAAATGCATGACTTCTACAAGGAGCGGAATATTAAAGAGATTCAAAAGGAAATGTTCCGTACAGAATTCATGCCTAAGAGCGTCATTAATCCTCAAGAAGCCCACTTTGCATTCCTGCGCGGCCAAGCCGAGCTCGTCCGTCTGGAAGATGCAGAAGGAAGGGTTGCTGCTGAAGGCGCTCTGCCCTACCCACCGGGAGTCTTGTGCTGCTTCCCGGGTGAAGTTTGGGGCGGACCCGTGCTCAAGTATTTCTTAGCTTGGCAGGAAGCCATGGGACGGATGCCTGGATTTGCACCCGAACTTCAAGGTGTTTATGTCGAAGACAACGGCAGGGGCGGTAAACAAGTTTACTGCTATGTACTAAAAGAAGATGCTGTCGAACGTCTGACTGCTAAAGGTAAATAAGCCGCGTGCGCGGAAGCTCGCGCTTCCGTGCTGCCTCTCTACACAGAACATACTTGAGGATATTTTTATGTCTCAGCAAAACCGTACCAAGATGTCAGTCACTCAGCTGACTCTTCTCACTGCTATTAATATGATGGGCTCCGGCATCGTCATGCTGCCGACCAAACTGGCTGAAATTGGAACAATTTCTATTCTTTCCTGGCTCATCACTGCCGTGGGATCCTTGTGTTTAGCCTATGCCTTTGCCAAGTGCGGCATGTTTAGTAAACGTCCGGGTATGGGCGGCTATTCTGAATATGCCTTCGGCAAAGCCGGCAACTTCATGGCTAACTACACTTATGGTGTTTCGCTTCTTTTTGCCAACATCGCTATCGCGATTACCTGTGTCGGCTATGGGGCCGAATTTTTGGAAATTGAACTAACTCCGGTTCAAGTTTGCCTTTCTACGATCGTCGTACTTTGGATCTGTACGTCCGCAAACTTTATGGGGGCCTCGCTCACCGGAAAATTTAGTGCCTTAGCCGTTTGGTGCGTCATCCTTCCCGTGTTGCTTTTAACCGTTATCGGCTGGTTCTGGTTCAGTCCTACGATGTATGTCGAAGCCTGGAATCCGCACAACGAACCTTTCTTCTCCGCTGTCGGGGCTTCAATCTCTATGACGCTATGGGCCTTCTTAGGACTTGAGAGCGCCTGTGCCAACAGTGATGCCGTTGACAATCCCGAGAAGAATGTTCCTATTGCCGTGCTGGCCGCTACCATTGGTGTTGCTATTATCTATATTGTCTCCACCAATATCATCGCGGGTATCGTTCCGAATGCCGAGTTGGTTAAATCAAACGCTCCCTTCGGCCTGACCTTTACCATGATGTTCAACTCTACCATCGGCAAGATCGTCACTTTCCTTCTTGTTCTTTCCTGCGCAGGCTCTACACTGGGTTGGCAGTTCACGATTGCTAAGGTATTTCAGCAGTCTGCAATCGACGGTTTCTTCCCGAAGTGCTTTGCTAAAGTCAACAAATGGAAAGCTCCAGTGCTCGGTATGATTATCATTACGGCCATTCAAACCGGCTTCTGTTTCATGACGATTAGCCCCGAACTGTTCAAACAATTCAACCGGTTGGTAGATCTCGCCGTAGTAACCAATATCATGCCTTATCTGCTGTCAATGGCGGCTGTTGCCGTCATCATGAAAGTCGCAAAAGTGGAGCCCTCCAAGGCCAAACTTTACAACGTCATTGCAATCATCGGCGCCATCTACAGCTTCTACGCACTCTTCTCTACCGGAATCACAGAAGTTTTCTACGGCTCTTTAGCCACATTCCTCGGATGGACGCTTTGGGGACTGATTGCACCTAGATTCGCCAGCAACGAAGCTTGATAGCAATTTGCTCTCAGTTAAAGGACTGCCCGTGCGGCGGTCCTTTTTATTTGCGGTCTCACAGGTTCAGGAGTTTAAATATTTCGTTAGAAAAACGATTTTGCCGCCAATTTTGAATTAGGCTAAGTAATTGACATTTTTTAACACCTCTAGAGAATCTCATGTCCAAATCCATTTTTGATGTTGTCGGACAAGCTCCCGACGATCCCATTCTCGGCCTCAACGAAGCTTTCAAATCCGACCCCCGCGACAAGAAAGTTAATCTGAGTATCGGCGTGTACAGCACCGAAGACGGCAAAGTACCTCTTCTGCGCGTCGTTGCCGAAGCCGAGAAGAGAATCCTTGAAGCCGGCGAGCCTCATACTTATCTTCCGATCTCCGGTATTCCTACTTTTAACGCCGGCGTTCAGAAGCTGATTTTCGGTGCCGATTCTCCGATCATCAAAGAAAAGCATGCCGTTACCGTTCAATCTCTCGGCGGTACCGGTGCTCTTAAAGTCGGCGCAGACTTCCTTGCAGCTATTCTCAAAGATCCGGAAGCCGTTGTCAGCACACCGACATGGCAGAACCACGTTGCAATTTTTGAACAAGCTGGTTTCAAAGTCGGCAAGTATCCGTACTATGACAAAGAAAACAACGGCGTCGACTTCCCTGCCATGCTTAAGAGCCTCAGCGGTTTGAAAGAAAACACCGTTGTGATTCTGCATGCCTGCTGCCACAATCCCACAGGCTATGACCTGACTCAAGAACAATGGGCCCAGGTTGTTGACGTCTGCGTTAAGAACAAGCTGATTCCGTTCCTCGATATTGCTTACCAGGGCTTCGGTGACGGTCTTGAAGAGGATGCCGGCTCCATCCGTCAATTTGCCGATGCAGGCATTCCTTTCTTCGTCTCTAGCTCTTTCTCCAAGTCCTTCTCTCTTTACGGCGAACGTATCGGTGCACTGACCGTCGTCTGCAAAGACCAGGAAGAAGCCTCCCGTGTCCTGAGCAAACTGAAAGCTTTGATTCGTGCCAACTACTCCAATCCTCCCGCCCACGGCGCCAAGATTGTTGCTCGGGTACTCAATGATCCTGAACTCATGAAGCAGTGGCATGAAGATTTGGGCGAAATGCGCGAACGTATCAAAGAGATGCGTAAGGATCTGGCTTCCGAGCTCAAAGCACTCGGCGCCAAGAAAGACTTTGACTTTGTCACTCAGCAGAAGGGCATGTTCTCCTTCTCTGGCCTGAACCCCGAACAGGTTCAGCGTCTGAAAGACGAATTCGGCGTCTACATCGTTAAGAGCGGCCGTATGTGTGTTGCTTCTTTGAACAAAGACAACGTGAAATACACGGCAGAAGCCATTAAAGAAGTGCTCTAAGCTCTAAACTACGCGTTTCTACGGAAGGCTCCGAAAAAATCGGAGCCTTTTTACATTTTTAAATTTCCTTTTGAATCAAGGAGTTCATGAGAGAGTGAATATAAAAACAAAAAAGAATGAAAAAATTTTTAGTTTTTGATTTGCACGACTTCAAAAACTTGTATATAGTCTCGTCTTGTTGATTCCCCGATAGCTCAGTCGGTAGAGCGACGGACTGTTAATCCGCAGGTCGTTGGTTCAAGTCCAACTCGGGGAGCCAATCAAAAATTAGAGCCGCGAAAGCGGTTTTGTTTTCTCAGAGAAAACGACAATTTCACGATTCCCCGATAGCTCAGTCGGTAGAGCGACGGACTGTTAATCCGCAGGTCGTTGGTTCAAGTCCAACTCGGGGAGCCAGAATTCTGAAAAGCGCATCGTAAAGAATGCGCTTTTCTTTTGCCAAAATTGGTTCGCACCGACTCCGCTTTCTCAAGTCGAAATCAAGCCGCCCATGTTTAGACGGACGGCCCATCGGAATCCTGAGATTAATTCTTCAGACAATCAGACATAAACTTCTTGCGAAGCTCGCCCTTCAGTGCTTTCTCTTTAGCCTCCTTGCTGCACTTGACCATTTTTTCCTGCTGTTGGGTAAGTTTCTTTTTTCCGTCATCAACTTTCTTGGACAAGCACTCCTTCATGAATTCCTTACGCTTATCGCCGTGAAGATCCTTAGCCGCAGCTTCTTTGCTGCAGTAAGACATCTTATTTTGCTGAGCGGTGAGATGTTCGGAAGTGTCTTTTGCGATGGCCGGATTCATGCATACGGCAAAACCCAGGAGAGAGGCAATCAAAACCCTGATATTTTGCGTTTTTCAGTGATCTAGCCGGAGTCCAGCTCCGGCAGTCTCATTAAATTTCAATATCCGTACCCAATAGCGGTTCGGTCTCCGGTTCTTCAGGAACCTCTTCCGGGGTTTCAGGACCGGCTCCGGGAACTCTGACATCCAACGCTTCAAAGTATTTAATCTTTTTACCGGCAACTTCGTCGAAGTAGTAGCCATGGTTAAAGCGGGTTTGCATGACGTTGTTCAGAACCTGAAGGATCTTAGAATCGCTCTCGTAGACCAGGTTTAGTTTTCCCGCTTTTTTGTTTTCTCTCATATAGCTGCGGATTCTTGAACGGACCATCAGAGACAAGCCCGTCGCAATGAACTGCACGAAGGTTTTCCCTTGAAGGGCCTTGTTGTCGGAGCATCTGATCCTATTGCAGCCGAGTCGATCCTTAAGCGTTGCAAAGGCGTCCTCTACGCGCCAGCGGTCTGCGTAAGCGGTCCACGCTTTGACCGGATCTTTCTCAGAGTCCGTAACTAAAACTCTGAAGCCCTTGTACTTCAAGTATTCGTCAACCCGGCGGTTAACAATAATCAAGCCTTTTTCTTTATCGTTTCGGAAGAACTTTTCTTTCAGCTCTTCTTCTTGTTCGGTAAGGGCTTCCTCTTCGAGGAGTTTCTTTTTAATCGTGAGGAGCGATTCCGTGAGCTTATTGGCTGCTTCCTGATAGATAACCGGATCGTAGAACATGTGGTAATACAGCTCTGCGGATGCGGTGTTCGAAGCCGGTTTTCCATCTACCGGCCGCGGGTCATATTTCCAATTCACCTTGGCCGTGGCAATGTTCTTTCTGATGTAGGGGTCGCCGCTGTTGAGGTCTGCAAACTCTTTCCTGTGTTCATCGATAAGCTCTCTTGCCAGACAGCCTTTAGTCCCCAGACGGACATTAAAGATGAACTCAACTTTATTGATCAGACAGTCATTGATGTTCTTTACGCTGTTATAGCCTTTGTCAGCAACCAGAACCACATTCTTCATGTTTAAGAGCGCTTGATCGGCAATCGTATGACGAATGGTGCTGACATCAGGAACATTCCCGTCATAAAAGCGATAAAAAATCGGAAGTCCGGACTTCTGGTCTACCAAGAAGAGAACATTTAGCTGCGGCAGCGCATCATCGTCTTTGTTCTTTCCGTATTCAATGTGGGTCAGGTTGGTGGAATAAGAAGATATTGAGGTGGAATCCAAGGCAAGGATGATCTTATTGTCTTCGTCTTCTTGAAGATAACTGCGCATCAGCGAGAAATAACGCTGCACGTCTCTAAGTTCTATTCTTTGAAAGAGGCGCGTTACTGCCGAAGGACTTAGCGCACGCGGGTAAGGCAGTCTCGTCGTCTCGGCAAAACTTTCATAAAAGCTGACGTTGTTGTTCTGGTTAAGAATTAGAAAGTAGGCCAGAGAAAGAATCTTTTTATAGTCCTTATGCCTCGGAAAGCACTCCTTTAAGAATTCTCCGACGGGAGAGTCGGCAACGATTTGGTCTAAAGCCCAAGTAGCACCGGCGTGAAGCTTCTTTATATTACGAGCTTGCTCGAGGGTAATACCTTCCTCTGAGATCGGTGTAAAGACATAATCTTTACCCTTTCTCTCAACCTGATAGTTCCGAAATTCAGGATGTTCCTGAAGGAAAGCTTCATCAAAACGAATTTTTCCTTCCTTCTGGCCGCCAAGGATTGTTCCGATCTTTTTGGATTCACCTCTCTTACTTCGTTTGAGTTCTCTGTCCCAGATGTTTTTATAGGTGTAGACGTAATAAACGGAACCGGCTTTATTGATCAGAATCGGAGGAAGCTTCGGATTCGGCATTAATAGATCTCCATAAACAATGATCTAGTATAACATAAAAAATCCTCAATTTCAACATTAACTTTTTGTTTAATTGAGGATTTTTAAAATAATGAAGATCTAGAAGCGCAAAATTTCAGATACAACGATATGCAATAAAATATAAATCTCGTGTATGACAAAATGTGTGGCAATTTTCCATGAACCTCAATAAAAAATTCATTGAGAGCGCCTCGGATAAATTGTCCCGGGCTCTATTTACGTGTTCGACGTGATAGTAAAAGCCGAAGTTGGATTTTTAAAAGACAAGGTGCATCGTTAAACATCTTCCAAAAATTTTCAGATAAAACTGATTTCCTCCAAACTTCTGCGTTTATCGGTCAAATCTTTTTATTCCTTGGATGCCTCTATTTTGATTAATTTTTCCCATAGTTAGGTCTGGCCTCAAAAGAATTTTAAAAGTTGAATGTCTCCTCTGAATTAACCTACAATTATTGTACGTACAATTTTTGTAGGTTAGGCATGAAGTTCTACGGAAGAACAGAAGAGTTAGAAACGTTGTCCAACCAGTTACCTCTTCTCGATAATGGTTCCAGACTTGTCGTTGTCACAGGTCGACGACGAATCGGAAAAACCACGCTCATTACTAAGTTCGCTAAAGAATCTTCACTGCTTTCTCTCTACTTTTTTATACAGCGAGGCTATTCAAAGGACGACCTTGTGAAATCTTGCCTTAGTCAAATCAAAAGAGAGTTGAAGCTGACAGGATTCCTTCCTGACATTAGCAAGCTTTCCGAACTCGTTGAATTTTGCATGCAGCTGAGCGGAACAACGTCCTTGATTTTGATTTTTGATGAATGTCAGGAACTGGATTACGCCGCACCTAAATTTTGGTCTGAACTGCAGAATGTATGGGACAAAAATAAAAATGAAAGTCGGCTCCTCTTGATCATGAGCGGTTCCATCATTTCCGCCATCAAACATATTTTCTCCGACGCTAACGAACCTCTTTACGGACGAACCGACCTTCTGCTCAAAATAAAACCGTTCAGCTGTCACACCATCCGACGTTATTTGGAAGAAAACAATCCCGACTTCACGGCTGAAGATTTGTTGATGTTTTACGCCATGACCGGCGGTGTTCCCAGATACATGGAGCTCCTTACCTCTTCAGGCTGCTCAGATGTCAAGAGTTTTAAAAAGTTCCTCTTTTCTCAAGCAAGTTCATGGTATCGACAAGACGGCTATGTCATCCTCGGAAATGAGTTTCGGATGGAATCAAGTGCTTATTTTTCCTTGTTACGCGCTATTGCCCATGGTAAAACTCGATGGTCGGAACTTCAAAATGAAGTTTCAACCAATCTCGCCCCTTACATGTCTCGTCTTGAAACTCAGTTCAACCTTCTGAAAAAGAACTATCCTTTCGGCAAGAAAAATTCCGGGAGAGGTTCCCGTTATCTTCTTACAGATGAGTATTTCCGTTTCTGGTTCAAATTTATTGAACCCATGACGTTCGCGTCGCTCTATGAAAGTTCGCAATGGAAGTTATCCGAGGGACTTTTTGATAAAGCTTGGCCTGATTTCTGCGGAAGAAGCCTTGAAAATTGGTTCTTAAAACATTATTCGGAAAGCGGAGAGTGGACAGCCGTCGGCCAGTGGTGGGACAAGAAGGGTGAAAATGAAATCGATCTCATCGCGGTCAACGAACTTGAAGATAAGATTCAATTTGCGGAAATAAAAAGAAACCCTAAAAAAATACGCCTCGAAAAACTTCGGGAGAAAGCAGAAGTTTTTCTCAAAAACAACGCTAAATATCAAAAATTCTTCGTGTCTTTCAAAGGCCTTTCGTTGGAAGACTTAAAGAAATGACTATCGCTTTGAACTTGATGCTAAGACAAGCCAAGACCTGACTTAAAGTAATTCGGTCCGTTAGATAAGCTCTATTTAGTCGGCTAATTATTTTATCTGACGGCCATTTTTTAGATTTTTTGATGATTATAATTCTTATTATCGTTCTCATTTGGAGTTAGCCATTTCCAGATGACAGAACTTCCATACTCAAATTCAATCAAAGTCTCTGAGGAGAGAACTATGAGATTGGCATCTCTGTTTGTTGCTTTCTTGGTGACTGCGACCTCTTTTTCTGCCGCCGCAGCCGAACCTATCAAAGAACTCAATATTTCATACGTAAAACCGCCTTTTGTCCTCCAGCTTCTTGTCATGAAGAACCACAAACTACTTGAAAAAGAATTCCAGGCAGACGGCATCAAAATTAATTGGCACAACATGGGCACGAGTCCTCAGGCTGCTCGTGCCATGAGCTCCGGAAGTCTGGATATTGCCGGCAATATGAATACAGCGGCCCTTCTCATGCTTAATTCTGAAGGCCTCCCCGTCAGAGTTGTTACAGGAACGGCTCATCCGACCTCAAACTTCGCAATTGTGTCTAAACCTGGAACGGAACTTTCTGTTAAAGATCTCAAAGGCAAACAAGTCGTCGGTCCGAAAGGTACTTTCTTACATCAGCTCCTCGTTGCCGTCTTGGAGAAAGAAGGCATGAGAGAGTCTGATGTCCAATTCATCAACATGGGCATCCCAAAAGCACTTAGCACGATTTTGGCCGGTCATGCAGACGCCGCTTTGGTCGCTAGCAGCGCCTTAATCAAAGCGAACAAAGCCGGCGCCAAAACCATTATCAATGCAGAAGGTTTAGTAGAACCTACGCTTGTAATGACGACTACTAAACAGTTTGCCGAAGAACATCCGGACATCGTCAAACGCGTCGACAAAGTCTATGCCGAATCCTTGCGATGGATGAAAGACCATCCTTCCGAAACTGCTGAGATGGGTGCAAAAGAACACGGCATCTCTATTGAAGATGCAAAGACGCTGATGGAGCGAAGCCACTACTTCGACAAGATGACAACCAAGGACTTAGAAGATCTAAAAGTGAATCAGAAATTCCTGCGGGACAACGGAATGATGAGAAATGAAGTCACCGTGGAAGAATTGGTTCTGCCGGTTGCGATGGAATAACAAACTCAGTAAGGAATTGATGCCATGCTAAACGAAGAAATTAAAGTTACAGAAAACGAAGGTAAAACCGTCACGGTCCTCACCTTAGAGGATTGCGAAAAATATCACGGACTCAAACGCTGCGGCGGTCTGGCTCTCTGCTTCCGTGTTATGAAATTCGCGTTAGACAGACTTGTGCCGGAGGGAGAAGCCGCCAGAAGAAAATTAATCACTTTCAAAACTGCGTTCGACGGTCCGGGCATCACGGACTCTGCTGAACTCATCGGCAGATGTGTGACACGCAAACGTTTTATGGCGCTTCCGACCGACGGGATCGAAGCTCCTGAATGCATCTGGGGCAAACTTTATTTCGAAGTCGGATACGGAAAGAAACTCATGAAAATCTCCGTCCGTGACGGCATCATTTCTCCGGAGTTTTTAGCGGCCGGCAGAAAGTTCTATTCCAGAACCGCCACGCCGCAGGAAACCGAAATTTGGATTGGTTTCAAAGGCAAGCTTTACGACGCGGTAGTCAACTCAAAACTTGAGGACATTCTGAAAACCGAGATCGTCGGTTAAGCAAACAAGTTACATCTGAGCCGTGAGAGAATTTTCACGGCTCTTTCAATTTAGCCCTCTCCGACGAATATTGGCATTTATTACGCCACCGGTTTTTCGCTTTACTTATGCTCGTGGATCGGCAGATAGTTGATCTCTCCGCAGCCCACTCCTTTCTCGGCAATCGTGTTTTCACAAAAGACTTTCAATTTGTCGTAAGGACCTTTGGCGATCACGGCCTCCACACAAGTGTCGTGCGTGGCATGAACATGCATTGAACTGATGACCATGTCTAAATGTTCGTGCTGATGGTCAACATTTCGCTTAGACAGAAGTGCCTTTCGATGATCATAGGTGTAGCTGACGACGGCCACACATTCTTGAGAAGGATTCACCAAAGCCTCCTGGGCAAGCTCTTTCTTCAAAAGGTCTCGGAAAGCTTCCGATCGATTTTGATAGCCTCGCTTGGCAATGAGTTCATCAAACGCCTGCGCCAGGGATTCGTCTACAGTGATGGAGATTCTTTGCATAATCTGCGGATTCGTTGTTTTTTGTGATTCTAGAAATTTTTGTCGGAAGCCGCAAAGTCGTAGTGTGCTACTTAACTGCTGTGACCGCAAAACGCACAGGAAGCCGCTTCTTTTCTCCCTCCCATAGGAGGACTTCACTCTTGACTGCGCAAGCTTTTAATCGGCCGAGAACTTCTTCGTCCCACTGAGGACGAACTTGTTTGCTTAGAGGCAGATCGCGCGCGATGTCATCGATAACGTTCGTTTTGATGCCGAAGAGGACGTGATTACTAGAAGCGTCAACCTTCGGCTGGATAGAGGCATATTCCGCGTTATACAAATAGCAGTAGTGATTGCCGTCAAAAACGAAAAGCTTTCCGCCCGGTTTAAGAACTCTCAGCCATTCTTTATAAGCCGCTTCCGGATCTTCAAGATTCCATACAAGGTTTCTGCTGACCACCGCATCAAAAGAAGCGTCCGCAAACGGGAGATGCTGTGCGTCAGCTCGGCAGAATTCGACATCGTGATAGCCGTTTCGATTAAGCAAATCTTTTGCTTTTTCCAGCATTCCTTCTGAATAATCAGCGGCGGTCACATTCATGCCGAGAGAGGCTAAAAGAAGTGAAAAGAAACCCGGACCGCACCCGATATCCAGCACTTTCGAGACCTCGGGTATCTGTCTGAAATACTCCTTGTAGAACTCATCCTTATGCTCCTCTCTTTCCTTTTCGATCTGCTGTCGATAGCCTTCGGAGCGAGTGTTCCAATACTCTCTTATCTTTTCTAAATTGTTCATAGCGATCTTACAAAGGTTTAATGGGAGTCATAGTCGTAAGTCCCCTGCTGTTCTTCTCAATTAGGCTCTCAATCTGATAAATGGGATCGATCGTCTCGGAGTTAAGAACGGCGTCGGGAGTATCGAAAGCATGCGCCATTCCGTTATGGAGGAACAGCATGGCATCGCTAAAACGGGAAGCCAGCATTAGGTCATGGATCACGTATAGAGCGACGGCGTTTCTCTTCTTGCAGTAACGATGCACGGTCTCCATCACGACAAGCTGATGGCGGACATCTAATGCGCTGGTCGGTTCATCAAGCAGAAGCAGCCTAGGCTCAGAGACAAATGACTGTGCCAAGAAAACAAGCTGTTTTTGTCCTCCGCTCAAACTCCGCACCGGAGTATTGGCAAAAGCGTCTAGTTTCAATTCACGAATGACTTGGGAGACTTTTGCAAGCTGAGCCTCCGAGACTTTCCAGCTTAATGTTTTAGTCAGTCCGAGAAGAATCGTTTCAAAGGTCGTCAGCGAGGACGTAATTTTTTCGAGCTGCGGTAAGTATGCGATTGAAGAGCGACCGAGCTTCTTGCCATCCTCTTCCAAAACAATGCTGCCTTGATGAGCAATTAGGTTCGCGATACAGCGAATAAACGTCGTCTTCCCTGCGCCGTTTCGACCCAGTACTGCAGCCATTTCGCCTTGCTGAAAGGACACCGTGATGTCCTTAAGAATTTCCTTGTTCTTGATAGAACAAGACAAGCCTTCGATCTTCAGTTTCAGCATCCTTACTCCCGAGACCTTAGCAGAAGGAAAAACAGGAACGGAACACCGACAATGGAAGTCACAATTCCCACAGGGAGCGTCGCGCCTTCAGACATCAGTTTGGAAATGATCGATGCGGCAAGCATAAGCGCGCTTCCGACCATAGATGATCCGATAATCAAAAACCTTTGATCGTCACCCAAAAGCAGCTTGGCGCAGTGAGGCGAGATCAAACCTACAAAGGCCACCGTACCGATAAATGCTACGGCAGAAGCGACCAGAACGGAGCTCACCGTAAAGACAAACATCCTTAATTGGTCCGTGTTGATGCCAAGTCCTCGAGCCCTCTCGGTTCCGTCACTGAGCGCAGTGAGTTTCCACGAATAGCAAAAAGAAATCAGAAGCACAATCGTCCAGCAAGCCGAGGAAACGCCGGCGCTGATCCAAGAGGAGCGCTGAAGGTTGCCAAACGTCCAGCCGGAGATAATTTGCGCGATTTCCGGAGAAGCTCGGTACTGCAGATACTGCTGGAGCGCCTGAAAGAAGAAATTCATAATGACGCCCACAAGAATGAGCGTCGTTGCTGTAAGCGAGCGTTTACTTCCGAGATAGAAAATAAATGCCGATACCGTCAGCGCCATGACAAGTGCAGCCAGCGAAACACCGAGCCAGATTTGTCCGAATAGTGCAAAGCCGGTCGTAATGGCAATGGCCGCTCCGAAACTTGCTCCTGCCGTCACGCCCAAGGTGTATGGGCTGGCAAGAGGATTATTCGTAATCGTTTGAATCAGAAGTCCCGCCAGACTCAGAGATGCGCCCACAAAAAGACACGTAAAAGTCATGGGTAGCCGAATTTCCCAAACAATAAAAGAAGCGGACGATCCTCCGGCGCGTCCCTTGAGAACCGCATCGACCAGGTCTTTGAAGGCGATAGACGATGAACCGACTTGAATGTCCAGGAACACCAGAACACTCAATATCAAACCGACGAGCATCGTTGACAGAACCTTTTTGCGGATCCTGTTTCGATACTGTCGAATGATGAGATCTTCTGAGCTCATTTTTGATTCAAATGAATCATAAAGGTGCCGTCATACTTGAGTTCAGGTAAATAGGTTTTGTAGTAGTTATTCAAATTGCCGACGGGATCAATGTCCTTAAACGCTTCGGGATAAAGCACCTTGGCCATATATTGAGTAAAGGTGTAGTCAGCCATGTTCCTCAAGCTTCCATGGTCTACACCGTAGACTCGGTTTTCCTTAACGGCATCGAGCATGTTCCAGCCGGGACGCTTTGTAAAATTGGCCAACCTTTCCTGAGCTTGCGACTCGGGGACGGTAAAGCCCATTCGCATTTGGTCCCCCTCGGATTTATTGCGCCAAATGCTCCCGCCGATAAAAATAACCTTCGGATTCTGAGAAATCACATACTCTTTATCGAGGGCCATGTAAGGCTGAGGAGAATTCTCGGCGAGATTCGCTGCTTTGATGTTTTTGAGGATTGCGCCCCAAAGTACGTCCTTATTGTATGAATTACCGTAGCGAGCCAGCCCCTTGCTGGCGGTCTCCATGTAAACCTTCGTACCAACCTGATCATCAGGAAGTTTGACAATCGTTGAGTAAACGTGGTCAAGAGCCTCTTTATAGGTCTTGTTCTGAGCTTCGGCGATCCTTTCCCGACCCAGAAGCTTGCCAAGAATTTCCGTACTGAGTGTATGGTTTACCGTTGTCATCGCATGGTAATCCAGGACGACGACCTTGATTCCGGCTTTTTCAAACGTTTTAATTCTCTGGCTGTTTTCCGCGTACTGAGTTCTTCCGATCAGAAGGACATCTGGATGGAGACTGAGGATTTTCTCGGCATTGAGAATATCGTCGTGGTAACCGCCGATACTCGGCAGATCTTTCATCTTAGGAAAAGACTTCGTAAAAACTTGATATTCACCGTAGCGCGTATCTTCCCATCCGTCTTTTGTCAGAGCAACGACTTTTTCAAGGCTGGCCGCACCGCCCACCATCATAAAGTTCGCGATGTAGTTAGCGACGATAAAGGTCTTCGGCTGATCCTCGAAATGAACTTTCCTACCCTCGATATCCGTAATATCAAAGGCCACCGCGAGCACGGAACCGCTAAAGGCCGCAAGAGAAGAAAAAGAAAGAGCAAGAATCAACTTTCTCAGCATTGTGATCCTCTTCGATTGTGGGTCGTTGCTTTCGTGACGGCCCGAAAGTCAGAAACTCAGCAAATAAACCTCTCACGTTTGACGTTCACGAGCTGTCAAAAACCACTTTTCGAGGAGGCTCGCTTTAACTCGGCTTTATTCAGGAACTTGAGTTATTTGAAAGGTATTACTTTTTTTCTAAATTATCATATTCATGATCCACATGCGGTTTCGTAAGATAAATTTCTAATTCGTCATACTCATTTTGACTAACGGCGCCAGACCCTTGTCCTATAGAAATAACAAAACCTCCGGCGAGAGAAACGTCGGAGGCTGATTTTTGCGGACGATTAAGCTAACTACTAGGCGATACTATTGACGACCGTAACCGCATTCAATGTTCTCGGGAAACCATTCAGCGGAACGGCTACCTGGAGAGCATCAATCAAATTCTGTTTAGTCGCGCCTTCTTTAAGGTTTGCGTCTGCATGAGCCTTAAGCTGAGCTTCGCATCCGCCGAGCGCTGCAATCGCAGCAAAGACAACCAATTCACGAGCCTTAACAGACATGCCGGTACGCGTATAGAAGTCACCGAAGCAATATCCGGACAAGTCATTGATCATGAGCGGTTTCATCGGTTCCGTCGTGTTCTTGTGCATCTGTGTGATCGCATCGCCGAAAATAGCAGTCTGAACTTCAATGCCTTTGGCCAAACGATTTTGATCGTTGACGGTGGTCTGAGAGGCTAACGGAAGACGGACACCAGCCTCCTTAAGAGCTTTGTTTACCCCTTCTAAAGCTTCTTTAACTCTGCCTATTCCAACGTATGGCGCAGTCTGATAGACAGCCTCCTTAATCGCAATCGGTTCAACGCCTGCTTTCAAAGCTGCTGCTGTGACATCCTCAGCCTCTTCCGAAAGACCCTGAGCTGCACATGTGGCCAATAAAACAAAATATTTTTGATTCGTTGCAAGTGTTGTTCCGCGTTTAGTAACGTTCATCATTCTCGCGATGATGGCGTCCATATCCGGATCCAAATTTCTTTCTTTTGCACTAACGGTATTTGTCATGACTGCTCCTGCTGCACCAACGGTGGCAGACAGTAATACTTTTCTTCTGTTCAAAACCATCTTTAACCCCTTTTAGTGACATAACTTAAAAACCTTCCGAGAGCCTGTTCTTCAGCAAGCTGATATTGAAGACAACCTAGCTGTGCTTTCCTTTATCGCGACTCAATACAAACTCGTCTTCTTCAAAACTTGAAGCCTTGTAGTGAATCCGCCAGAAATTCCCGTTAATAACACCAGCCGACCATTCGTTTTCTCGATTTGGCTCCCTATTCCTAAAAATTCTAGAGTTTCTGTTTATTTATTTCCAATACTTATTTACAATCATATTTAATGCAATAAATACATAAATTGAAAATCTCATGGACCTAAGAGTATTGATGTCGTTTGTCACTGTGTGCAGGCTTGGCAACATCACGCGTGCTGCCGAAGCGCTTTACATATCTCAGCCCGCTTTGACACGGCAAATTCAGGAACTTGAACAAGAATTAGGCTGCAAGTTATTGGTGAGAAGCACTCGCAGTTTGTCGCTTACCGAGAACGGCTATCTCTTTTTACTTCGTGCTCAGGAAATATTAGACCTTGCCAAACAAGCCAAGACCGAGCTGTCAGAAAACGGAGACATCCTCCACGGTGTCGTTCGCGTAGGGATCGTTGAAAGTCGAATCATGGATTACTTTGCTGACGCAGTTGTGCAATTCAACCAAAGGTATCCGCACGTTCAATTTGAAGTCTATTCTGCTGACGGCGACGACTTAAAACGCTATGTCGATGAAAATAAACTGGATATGGCAATACTCATTGAGCCGGTGGAAAGCGCGAAGTACACCAAAATTCCCATCGATGTCATTGAAAAGTGGGGATTAGTTGTTCGCAATGAAGAAGTGCCGATCAAGAAAAAAACGCTGAGTTATGAAGAGATTATTGAACGAACCTTAATTCTTCCGCGCCGCTACATCGTTCTTTCTGAAATCAGCAGTTGGTTCAAAGTTCCGGAAAGTAAGTTCAAAGTTGCGGCCTATCACAATCTCGCATCCAATGCTTTAACAATGGTTGAGAAGGGAATCGGTTCCCTGCTTTGTATTGAAGGAAGTTTCGCAAACCGTCCGAAGCCGAATCTCCGCTTCCTTCCGATTACCCCCGAAAGGACAACTTCACATGTCGCAGTCCGCAAGAAGAACAGAAAACTTTCAAAGCCTTGCGAAATCTTCTGGTCGGATATCGAACAATATTTTCCGGTCCAAAAATAAGTAAAGGCCTGAACGACAGATTCGCTCAAGCCATTTTTTCATTGATCCGGCGCCTTTCAGGGGTGCCGGATAATTTTTATTTTGGCATCGGCAGCTGGAGAACGTCTCCCAGAGCCATGCAGACACCCGCAATCACGATAATAGATATAACGTTCAGCCAAAAACCTGCCTTAATCATTTCGCCGATCTGGATGCGGCCGGTACCGAAAATAATCGCATTCGGCGGTGTCGCAACCGGCATCATGAAGGCAGCAGAAGCACCAATAGTCGTCACTAAGAGCACTTGCTCCGTCGGAATACCGAGAACAGGAGCTGCAGCAGCCAGAAGCGGAAGCATCGTAGCAGCCAAAGCAGTGTTCGAAGTGAATTCCGTTGCGAAGATCACTAAAGTTGCGACCCCCAAGATCACGAGCACAGGCGGCAGACCAACGAAGGATGTTGCCTGGGCTGCGATGAGGTTGGCAGCGCCGGTTGCCTGAATACAAGCTGCCATAGAAAGGCCGCCTCCGAAAAGGAGAAGTACGTCCCAAGGAATATTGTCGCAGTGCTTCCAGTCAAGCGCTCTTTCACCGCGGGAAAAATTAACCGGAATACAGAAGAGAGACACGCCGGCAGCCATTGCAATCACGGCATCACTAACCATTTTAAAAGGACGAACACCGTTTTCTAAGGTGAAGGAGCGAATCTGAGAACCGAGGCACCAAAGAACCACTGCACAAATGAAGACGATCAGAACTGAGATTTCACCGCGGGTCGGTTTGCCGATGTTCTTTAATTCGGTACGGATCCATTCACGGCCGCCGGCAATCTTTTGAATCTGTTCTCTGAAAAGCACCTTGGTTAAGAGGAGCCAGGAAAGAGGCATGAGGAGAAGAACCACCGGCATACCAACCTTCATCCACTGAACGATGGAAACATCAACACCGTACGTCTGCTGTACGAAGCGAACGAAGATACCGTTAGGAGGCGAACCGATAATTGTTCCCATACCGCCGATGGAAGCTCCATAAGCCACGGCTAACAGGACACAGATACCGAAGTTTCTTTCGCCCTTAGTAATGGTCGGAGAGTCGGAATTCTGACGAACCACGGACATGACGGCGATGGCGATCGGAACCATCATGGCTGCGGTTGCCGTATTCGATACCCACATGGAAATGAAACCTGTTGCGATCATCACACCGGCAATAATGGCGCCGGGAGAGGTACCGACAATCTGCATTGTCTTAAGAGCAATACGTTTGTCGAGACCCCAGCGCTGAATACCGGCTGCAAGCAAGAATCCGCCTAAGAATAGGTAGATTGTGTCCGAAGCATAAGGCGTCAGCGTTTTTGCTAAAGTCGTAACATCGCAAAGAGGATAAAGAATAATCGGCAAAAGCGCCGTCACGGCAATCGGCACGGTTTCCGTAAACCACCAAAGGGCCATCCATAACAAAATGGCTAAGCAGGCCTTTGCGGCATGGGAGACGGGAACCGAAGCTCCGGCACCGTTAACATACGCGTCCGGAAGAACCCAATATAAAAGCAGGGCTAAAACAGGGGCGGCAAAAAGAGCAATCGTTTTCGACTGTCTCGAGAAGGAACCCATTTGCAGTGGTGTTTCCATTGATACTCCTATGTATTGAGTTATCGAGCAGCTGTGCTCAAGGCGAAACAGATTTATTTAAGCACAAAAATTTGTTTATTCTTCGCGAGGCAAATTAAAAATTTCAACAGATTGAATATAAATAGCACAATGCGAAATTTAATTTCGAATTGTGCTATTTGTTGTTTTTGATGTAGGCGTTTTTAGGACGCTTCTATCCGTTAAGCCTTTTGTGTCTCAGACTTTTCGGGCTTCTGGTGACTGAATTGAATCTTATAGAGCCGAGCATAAGGACCGTCCTTTGCCAGAAGCTCGAAATGGGTTCCGGCCTCTACTATCGCCCCCTGATCCATCACGACGATCATATCGGCATCCACAATGGTAGAGAGACGGTGCGCCACCACAAAGCTCGTGCGGCCTTCTCTGAGTTTGTCCAAAGAGGCCTGAATGTACTTTTCGCTTTCCGTATCCAAAGCACTGGTGGCCTCGTCAAGAAGCAGAATCGGAGCATCTTTCAGGAGTGCGCGTGCGATGGAGACACGCTGTCTTTGGCCGCCGGAAAGTTTTGATCCGCCCTCACCGATCCGAGTCTGAAGACCTTCGGGAAGCGAATCGATCAACGGCTTGAGGTAGGCGGCTTCAGCTGCCTGCATGATTTCTTCCTCTGTCACGGGTCTTCCCGCTCCGAAAGCAATATTGGCAGCAATGGTGTCGTCAAAGAGCATGACTTCCTGAGTCACGATTGCCACCTGACGGCGAATGCTCTCCAGCGTCATCTCGTTCTGAGGTATACCGTCAAATAAGATCTCTCCTTTCGTCGGCACCATGAAACGAGGAATCATGTTAATGATGGTGCTCTTACCGGCGCCTGAAGCACCCACAAAGGCAATCATCTTTCCAGCCTCTGCCTTCAGGGTGAAATCCTTCAGCGAGGATTCCAATGCATTGGGATACTTGTACCAAACGTTTTTGAATTCAACGTTGCCCTTAACGCGTTCGATACTCTTAGAGCCGGGATCCTTTTCAAGAGGAATATCAATCATCTCAAAAAGGCTTTCGGCGGCCGCGCCCATACTGGCAATCGTGCCGTTTAAGCCGGCAAGTTTACGAATGGCCGGCATCATGAGAAGCATCGCAGAAATGTAGGTCACAAATTCGGCCAAAGAGAGCTGGCCTTTCTGCGCCTGGAGCAATGCCACACAGACGACAATCGCAACACCGCAGATACTGACGAGCTGAGTCGCAGGAGTACCGAGGCCTTTGACGATCTGCTGACGCATCGTCAACCCTTTCAGCCGACGGTTGATGTGACCGAAACGCTCTTCTTCAAACTTGTAAGCGTTGTAAACCTTAATCAGACGCTCGGAACGATAAGTTTCATTGAGCTGACTTAAGATCTGGCCGAAAGTCACCTGACTGTCGGAAGTCAGTTTCTTGAGGCGCTTGCTCACCGTCCTCAAGATATAAATCAGAATCGGGGCAACAATAAACGTCACTAATGTCAGCTGCCAGTTATGCCAAAAAAGAACGCAAAGCAAGGCTGCAACCTGAAGAGAGTCGCGCACAAGTACGGTCAGCACCTGAGAGGCGCCTGACAAGGCCTGAGAAGCTTCGTTCACAAAGCGGGAAACCACACGGCCGGATTCCTGACTCTGGACAACTTCTTCCGGCCAGCGAATCATGTGATCAAACATCAAAGAACGGAGTTTGACCAGGATTTCCTGAGAAACTTTTTGAAGTAGATAAGAAGAACAGAACTGGCCGCCTCCGTGAAGAACAGAGATGCCGATCAAAGCAATCGGAGCCCAAATTGCCACCAGACCGTTTTTTTGATAGAAACCTAAATCAGTGAGCTTGCCCATCAGCAATGCCATCAGGGATGAGCCGGCAGCCGCGGCGACCATGGCGATCAACGCGAGAAAGATGTAGAACTTGTAAGGCGGTAAGTAGGCAAAGAGCCTCATTAAAGGTTCTTTTTTGATCTTAACGGATTTCAACTCTATCCTCGTTAGCTTAGGTGCAGGTAGTTTAACGAGTCGGCAAGCGTTAGACTAGGCAAACACATATATCTTTGAAACAGTTTTTATGGCAACACTATTCGTCAGGTTACCTAATCATGTCGGTGACGCCGTCATGACTATGCCGGCCTTAAACCTTTTAGAGGCCGCCGGATTTAAGCTTTACCTTATCGGCAAGCCTTTCGTCGGAGAGTTATTCGAGGGCACCAACCGCCGCTTCGACCCGATTGAAGGAAATTTGTTAGACGATATTAAACGCATTCGGGATTTAGCCGCTTCTGTAAAAAATCCCCGCGGTATCCTGATGCCGAACTCCTTCGGGTCCGCACTTCTTTTTAAAAGCGCAGGCATCCAAAGCACCGGTTTAGCCACTGACGGACGTTCCATTCTGTTAGAGCATGCCATTCCGGAGCCTCCGAGAATGCACGAAGTCGAACGCTTCTGGTACGTTGCCTACGAAGCGCTCAAAGCCATGGGCATCAAACCGCCATATACCAAGCTCACTAAGCGCATCAACATGAAGCTGGCTGCACGCAATGAAGCCGGCGCCCGCAACCTAGCCGCAAAAATCGGCTTGCCTAAACGCTACGCCATCCTTGCACCGATCGCCAAAGGCCGTCACGAAGGCAAAGAAAAATACTGGCGCCACTTCAATGAACTCTGCAAGCCGCTTCGCGACAGAGGCATCGAACCGGTCGTCTTCCCGGCTGCCGATGAAGCCGAAGCGGCTAAAGCTGCTTGTCCGGACGCAACCATCTATGAGCCGACAAGTCTCGGCAACTTCGCCGCACTTTGCGAAAAAGCAGCTATTGTCATCGCAAACGACTCCGGCGTAAGCCATATCGCTGCCGCCGTGGGTGCCCCTCAGGTCACTATTGTCGGTGTTACGGACACCGACCGCACCAGTCCCTGGAACGAGAAGAACGTTATTGTGGGCCGTAAAGGCCGCTGGCCGGAAGTCGATGAAGTCATTACTGCCATCGATGACGTTTTGAAGACCAAAAATTAATTAAGATGTAACCTGATCCGAGGAGCTTTCAAGCTCCGCGATTCGCATCTGCTCAATACCTTACTTCACAACATGTTTGCGCAATCGCTTTGGTCCTTAGCCGCCGCGGCCTTCTTTTCCATGATGGCCGCTTGTGTGAAGTACTGCAATGATGTTTTCGGACCGCTGGAGCTGGTTTTCTACCGCTCTCTTTTCACGACTCTCTTCGTCTTTATTACCGTCTCTCTGAGAGGAGAAACGTTAAAGACCCAATATCCGATACTGCATCTTCGACGAGATGTCCTGGGTTTTGCTTCGGTAGCTATTTGGTTCTTTACGTTAGGGATGCTGCCGCTCGGCACCAACATCACGCTGACGTATTCAACGCCGCTCTTTTTAGCACTGAATTTTATTTTGCTGGCGCTCTGGAAGAAAGAACAGCCCGAGTGGCCCCTGATCGGCTCTATTCTTCTCGGCTTTGTCGGCATTGTGGTCGTTATGCGTCCGTCTTTCCTGAGCGGGGATGCGGTCCCGGCACTTTTATGCCTCTTTGTCGCTTTTATTGATTTGTTCGGATATTGGCAAATCCGCTTTTTAGGCCGCGTGCACGAACCGTCCTGGCGCGTCGTCTTTTATTATTCTCTTTTCTGCACGGTAGGTGCGCTGCTGGGTGTCCTCTTTTTTGAAGACGGATTCCACATGCCCAATACTCGTGCCGCCATTGCCGCCTTCCTGATGTGCCTGCTTGCCACAGCAGGAATGCTCGCCAGCACCCGAGCCTGGATCGGCGGAAATATGCTTCTGGTTTCCTGTCTGGGATTTTCTGCGATCCCCTTCTCAGAACTCATCGGCGTCTTCTTCTTTAAAAATATTCCCGACATGCTCTCTCTTATCGGTATGACCATTGTCGCCGCTGCCGGGATGATCGCTACCGTCTACACCAAAAAGGCGGAGAAAGCCGCTTCTTCCTCAGAACAAAAGACTCGATAGCGGCCAACATTCTTGGAACTGCACGGTTAAATATCCCGTGTTTTTGCATCTATAATTGTTAGAAAATATTTCATTAACTTCCCAAGGGTCCCAAATGCAAGCGATTTCACTTTGGCTCGCTGCCGCTATTGTCATTTTGACAGGCTGGGCAATCGTTAAGAAGTACCAAGTAAATATGGTGCTTTTTATTGCCGGTCTGCTTTTGAACATCATCGGTGTTATGAACGGCGCGACAAACTTTCTTCCGAAGAATGCCACTGCCACAGGCCTTTTAGGCTTTGACTTCTTCGAACTCTTCCGCGCGATCTGCCGCACCCAGATTGCCGGCGTCGGTTTCATTATTCTTGTTTCCGGCGGTTTTGCTCAGTACATGAAAGACGTCGGTGCTTCCGACCGTTTCGTTACGGTTTGCGCTAAACCGATTACCTTATTAAAGAACCCGTACCTCATCCTCGGCTTAGTGTTCATCATCGGTCACTGCCTCGGCTTGGTGATTACATCGGCTGCCGGCTTGGCCATGCTGTTGATCGTGACGGTTTATCCGCTGATCATCCGCGTCGGCTGCTCTTCTCTTTCTGCCGCTGCCGTGGTCGCCAGCGTCCTCTGCGTCGGCTACGCTCCGGCCTCCGGCGTTGCTGTGATGGCTGCCGAACTGGTTCACCTTGACCCGGTTGAATATCTGGTTTCTTATCAGTTAGTCATGGCCGCTCCGGTCGTACTTGTAATGGCTATCACTCACGTGATCGTTCAGAGATACTTCGACAAGAAAGACGGTGTTCACGGTTATGTTGCCGACTTCGCCGAACTCGAAGCTAAGAGAAAAGAACTCGAAAAGACACCGCTCATCTATGCCTGCATGCCGGTTCTTCCGCTGGTTCTTCTCCTCATCTTCAACAAGATGGTTTACAAGACCATTACGATGAACGTTGCAACCGCCATGTTCCTTTCTTGGTTCGTCTGCTTCCTCGTCGACCTTCTCGTCAGAAGAGAGGCCAAGAAGTCCTTCGACCTGTCCTTCTCCATGTTTAAGGGCATGGGCAGCATTCTAACAAGTACCGTCGGCCTGATCTTCGTTGCTGCCTTCTTTGCTAAAGGCCTGCAGCAGACCGGTCTCATCACCTACTTGATCGACGTTGCTAAGAACTGCGGCCTCGGCGTCACAGGCACCGGCGTTGTGCTTTCCGCCATCATCGGTGTGGTTACTGTTCTTACCGGTTCCGGCGTTGCTGCTTTCACTAGCTTGGCTCACGTCATCCCGGACGTTGCACAGCACCTCAATTCCAACGGTATCGCCATCATGCTCATGATGCATACTGCTTCTGAAATGCTTCGCGCACTGTCTCCGGTTGCCGGCGTCATCATTATCGTGGCCGGTTTTGCAAAGGTCAGTCCGTTTGCGATTATCAAGAGAACCGCGATCCCCTGTGTCGTCGGTTACATCACGATGCTGATTATTGTTTCCGCCATCTTCTAATCGGCTGAAGCTCTAAAAAGCGAATCCCGCAGATTTCAAAAGTCTGCGGGATTATTTTTATCGAAGAGAGCTGCCGAAGCTCGAAAGGCTTCGATTAGCTTCTGAAGACGCGAATAATGAAAGCCTGAACAGCGTCGCGAGCCTGCGGAAGGTTCATCAATGTATGCGGTGCACCGGGCAGAAGAACGATTTCTGCATTCGGGTTGTTGGCCAGAACCTTGCCTGCGTAGCCGAGGGCTTCCGGATTATCTAAATAGCTGTTGGACTGGCTGAAGAACTTGTCGGTTGCGCTCATCACATTCAAAACCGGGAGGTTGTCAGGAATATGGGTGTTGTGACTTTCAACGTGGTAGTTGTCTTCGCAGGACCAAGAGAAGATCATGCGGCCTTTTTCCTGAATCATTTTTTCGTCAGCTTGGTAGCGGGCTGCCGTTACGCCGCCTTCGCTCGTACCGGCGATGATGGCACGTCCGTCGAACCAAGGTGCGTGCTTAATTTCCATCATGGCCAAAGCCAGTTCCTGGGAACGCATCTTGTGGATGATTTCATAGTCAGCAGCCGGGACGGGAGAGGAGTAAGTCAGACGGTCTTCGGTCTGCATAGAGTCAGGAACAACAACCGCCACTCTCAAGGCATCAGCAAGCCACTGAGCGAAAATTTTTATCTGAGGATTGACACCGGAGCTGCCGTGGCAGAAAACCACTGCGGGATAGGCTTTGGTCTCTCCTTTGAATTCTTCTACGGTTCCGACTTTCGGAGCACCGCCGGCATTCGGCAAAACGACATAGGCATTCAGCCAAGTGGCAGCCAATGTCTCGGGAGTGTGAGCACGAACCTTGCCTTGAAGGGAGCCGGTATATTCAATTGCCATATAAGGACCTCTTGAGGTTGATAATTTTATTAACGCTATTTTAGAAGCTCGAGGCCCAGAGCAGCTCAACTAAATCTGGACAAAATAACAGGTTTAAAGACTGAAAAAATAGGCACGGTCCTCAAAGAAACCATGCCCAAGAACTAAAGAGAAAATTAACTTTCAATTCGGAGTGCTTACTTCTTTTTTCTGCAGAGCTCTTATTTATTCAGCAAGCCGATTCCTTTCAGCCATTTCGAAACTGCAGGTGTTTCGTCATCCGTCGTGCCGAAAATCGTGAAGTGCGGAAGAAGCTTGTTGCCTTTGAGCAATGCTTCAAAGTCTTCGCTTGTATGCATTGTTCCGCCGCCACCGTCGGTGTTGTAGGTAGCAATCGTTTTGCCCTGCATCGGATGCGCTTTAATCCATGTCTGAAGCGGCATGGCTACATGGTGCCACCAAGTCGGGGTTCCGAAAATAATCACGTCGTACTTGGAAAGATCGACTTCGGGGGCCTTGATCTCGCGCACGATGCCCTTTTCCAATTCTTTCTTCACGACTTCGGTTGTCGAACGATAGGCCTCAGGATAAGGTTTAACGACCTCAACTCTGAGTTCATCAGCACCCGTCAAACGAGCAATGGTGTCGGCAATATTCTTTGTGTGGTTCGTCTTGGAAAAATATACAACCAAGATTTTCGGTTTCTTATCAGCCTGTGCATTGGCCAAACCAGAGACACCGACAGCAGTGCACATACTGAATAACGTAAAAGTTCTGCGATTAATCATTTCGAATCCTTTGTCATTTGGCTGACCTGGTTCATTGCATTCAGAGTCCGCGGGAATCCCAAGTACGGAAGCATGACTCTCAGTGCGTCAACCAACTGTGCTTTTGTTGTACCTTCGCGGAGATTGGCTCCGATATGACTGCGCAGCTGAGCTTCGCAGCCTCCTAAGGTAGCAATTGCACCAAACACAACGAGTTCTCGATCTTTGAGGCTTAATCCGGAGCGAGTGTAGAAATCGCCGAAGCAGAAGTCATACAGGTCGTTGACTCTGAGGTCATATTCATCTTTGGGGACCTGAGACAAAATCTGCTTCATGCGGTCGCTGTTGAGTTTCATGACCATCTGCTCTCCGGATTCTTTTCTGTTCTTATCCGTTACGGTCGTTGCCGTCGGCAGAGGCAATGAAATGTGAGCTTCTTTAAATGCATCGTTGACGCCTTCCATGGTTTCCTGGACACGCCCGATTCCCACATAAGGAGCGCACTGATAAACGATTTCTCTGATTTCGAGCGGCGATACCTTTTCTTTAAGAGCTCTGAGGACAATCTTCTCTGCGGCCTCAGGAAGCGCTTGTGCGGTTACACAGGAAAGGAGAGCACAGTATTTTTGAACCGGACTGAGTGTTGCTCCGCGTTCTTTTTGATCTAAGAGCCTTTCTAGAACGCTATCCAAATACGGATCTTTCGCTTTGCTTGTCTTTGCTTGGCTTTCTTCAACAGAGACTCCGACTAATGCGGCTGCGGAGGCTACAAGGACTGATCTTCTCTTCAAGGTGTTTGTCATCACGAGCTCCTATTTGTTAAGGATATTTTAGGAGGCTCGTATTTTTATCTTTGCCTTGAATGACTCGTATATTTGCCTAATCCTTTTAGGATTAGGCCTCTCTTGTGCAAAACCACGAGTAATATTTGCTTCTTTTTATCAAGGAAAAGTTATGAACCGGAGACGTCCTGGACAGGAGGTTTACCAAACAGGCGCTTGTATTCTCGATTGAACTGCTGAACGCTTTCATACCCGACTTCAAAGGCAGCACTGGATGCGTTGTATGACTCAGTAATCATTAAACGCTTAGCCTCATGAAGACGCAGACGTTTTTGATACTGCAGGGGCGTCAGCGAAGTCACGTTTTTGAAATGGTTATGGAAAGTAGAAGAAGACATGTAGACCATGTCTGCGAGCTCTTGAATACGGATCGGTTCTTTGTAGTATTGTTTGAGCCACTCAACTGCTTTAGATACTCGATTGCTAGGCAAACCGCCTGTGCAAAGCTCTCTAAGGTTGCTGCACTGTGGATCTGTCAGTGCAAAATAGTGGAGTTCTCGCTGAATGCATGGGAACACAAAGTCCATGTCCTCAGGATGTTCTGCGAGACGAAGAAGTCTTAAAAAGCAATCTGAAATTTGAACCGGCATCTTGGCAACGCAAAAAGCATTGCTGTCTTCAGACGGCGGAAACTCTTTCTTTCCCGAGATCTCTCCCATGATTTCGGCCAGCAAAGCGCGGTCGAGTTTCATGGAGGCAGATACAAAAGGACGCTCGGGACTGGCATTAAGGATACGGTAGGAAGTCGGGACTTCCACAGAGGTGACGATCATGGAACCGCCTCCATACTGATATTGATTGTCGCCGACATCGACTATTTTCTCGCCCTGAAAAATCACTGCCATAGAGAGCGTGTAAAAGCAGCTCCGATTGACTGCGTCTTTTTCCAGCACGCTGACGTTAAATCCGGGAATTCTTTTCCAATTCAGGTCATGGGCTCGATGGCCTTCAATTGCCTGATTTATGAATTTTTCTGTTATTTCTTTCTGTTCTGTATCTCGAGTTTCCATGGTCGTTCCTTTTGACGATACAGGATTTCAAAGTGACAATCCGGCGCCATGATCGCTATTGTTACGCGGATTGAAAAGAGAGAAAAGACAAAAAACAGTTAGTCTTTTGCCTGATTCTGTGAGATTTGATTCTTCGGAGAAAGAAATCGCTCAAATTCTCCGTTAGAACCATTTTCCTAGGTGAGTAATTAGATTTTTCTGAGGCTAAAGGACTGCGCCTCATGACCATCCGGAAAAGCGAAAACCCGAAGCTAAACAGCTATCGGGTTTTCAAATAATGGCGTCCTCACGGGGATTCGAACCCCGGTACCGACCGTGAAAGGGTCGTGTCCTAGGCCTCTAGACGATGAGGACGTTGAAACTTAACTTAATAAGTCTCTTTAACTTTTGGTGGAGGTAAGCGGGATCGAACCGCTGACCTCTTGCATGCCATGCAAGCGCTCTCCCAGCTGAGCTATACCCCCGAAAGAAGTGCGATATTACGGGACATTTTTGATCTTGTCAACTCTATCCCCGAAAATCGCATTCTAAAAAGTAAAAATTAGTTTCCGGCTCTCTGAGTGGCCCACTTCTCCATACCTTCGTTGAGGCGGGTAAGAACGCGCTCTTGACCGTACAGTTCAAGGGTTGCGTCGATGGACGGTGTCTTTTCAGCGCCTGTCACCAAAACGCGCAGAGGAATTGCAAGGTGCAAAACTTTGACGCCCTGCTCATCCATGATTTCTTTCATCAAGCCATAAATGTTCTCTTTCTTCCATTCGATGGAAGGAGCTTTACGGACGAAAGCAGCCATCGCTTCGAAAGAAGCGTCTTCCTTGTCCTTGAGCTGCGCAGGCAGAGAAGAAGAAGCAACCGGATTGTTATGGCAGAACAGCATTGCTGCCTTTGCAAGAGCCTGCAGGGTGGGTTCGCGGCTCTTCAGAAGAGCCATAACGCCGGGAAGGTCCTTGACCAGGCTCAGATCGCCGCCGAGTTTTTCAATTCTCGGTTTGACAAGCTCTGCAAGCTTCTTGTCGTCATATCCTTTGATGTATTCGTGGTTCAGCCAGTCCAGTTTCTTCATACTGAAGCGGGCCGGAGAACGGCTGCAGTCGGAAAGCTCAAACCATTCGGCCAGCTGTTCGCGAGTGAATTTTTCGTCGTCTTTGTGGCCCCATCCCAAGCGAGCGAGATAGTTGAACAAGGCTTCCGGGAGGTAGCCTTCTTCGTCGTACTGCAGAACGCTGACGGTACCGTTGCGCTTAGAAAGCTTCTGGCCGTCTTCACCGTGGATCAAGGGCAGATGTGCGAACGTCGGCAGAGGTGCGCCGATAGCGTTGTAAAGGTTGATCTGACGCGGAGTGTTGTTGATATGGTCAGCACCGCGAATGACGTGGCTGATCTGCATATCCCAGTCGTCAACAACAACGGCAAAGTTGTAAGTCGGGATGCCGTCGCCTCTCATAATCACGAGGTCGTCTAATTCAGAATTTGCAACGGTAATTTCGCCGTAAACTCCGTCTTCCCATGTCACAACGCCGTCGTCCGGGTTGCGGAAACGGATAACCGGAGTGACGCCTTCGGGAATAGGTTTGCCGACACAGTTTTCAGGACGCCAGCGGCCGTCATAGCGAGGTTTCTCTCCGCGGGCTTTCTGTGCTTCACGCATCTCATCGAGCTCTTCCTTTGTGGCATAGCACTTGTAGGCCAAGCCTTTAGCCAAGAGCTGATCCACTACTTCTTTGTAACGAGGAAGACGGTTCATCTGATAGACCACTTCCTTGTTGTCATAGTCGAGGTTGAGCCACTTCATTGCGTCCAGAATCACTTGAGTTGCTTCAGGAGTGGAGCGCTCGCGGTCGGTATCTTCAATACGGAGAAGGAATTCACCGCCGAAATGACGGGCAACGGCCCAACAATAAATCGCAGTACGAGCGGTTCCCAAATGCATCATTCCTGTAGGACTCGGAGCAATGCGAGTACGGACTTTTGTAAACATGGTTCTAAACTAATCCCGTGAATATTAAATTTCCCGCAAATAAGCGGGGCGAGCATAAGTTTTGATTTTACCGCGTTAGGCCTTGACTGGACACGGACCTTTCCGTGCAATCAAGAGGCAAAAATAAAGGTCGGCCAAAATCGACCGACCTGGGTTCAGCAAATGAGCCTTTTAACTGACGTACTGCCAGAGGATGAGCAATACAAACTGGCCTGAAAGAATTCGCAGAAACATCGCCAAAGGATAAACCGTGGAGTATGCAACTGCAGAAACATTCTTTTCCGTCAGTGTGCTGGCATAGGCTAGCGTGGGTGGATCGGTCGTCGCGCCGGCAATCATGCCCACGATGCTGTGGTAGTTCATCTTATAGACCTTGCGGGCGATACTTCCGATGACCACTAAAGGAATAATCGTGATAAACAAACCGAGGAAGGCATAGAGGAGCCCGTTGCCTTCGAGGATTGCGTCGACGAAAGGACGGCCGGCTGCCAGACCCACACTTGCAAGGAACAATGCGATGCCCATTTCTCGAAGCATCAGGTTGGCTGATGCCGTGGTGTAAGTAATGAGCTTGAAATTCGGACCGTAGTAGCCCAGCAAAATCGCAACAATCAGCGGACCGCCTGCCAAGCCTAATTTCAGAGGAACCGGCATTCCTGGGATGGCGATCGGAAGGCTGCCGAAAAGAATGCCTACTGCGATACCGAGGAAAATAGAAATCAGGTTCGGATGGTCCAGTTTCTTTTCCTGATTGCCGAGTTTGTCGGCCAAACGGCGAATTGAGCGTTCCGGACCAACGCAGTAGACCACGTCACCGATCTGAAAACGAAGATGCGGATACGGAAAAAGCGTCATACCAGCGCGGAAAATACGCGTGATATTGACACCGTCGTAGCGACTTAAGTGCAGGTCATGAACAGTCAAGCCGTTCATGGCGCTTCGGGTCACACGAATATTGCGCGCTGTAATCGGAGAACTTTCCGTTGCCAAGTCGACATCTTTATCTTCAGAACCGCAAAAAAACGTAATGGCATCTTTGTTTTCAGCGGAAGCAACAATACGCATCACGTCGCCGACGTGGACCGTGTCCTTAGCATGAGGACTAATAATCGTTCCGTCATGCAGCAATCGAGAGCAGATAAAGGGACGGCCGATAAAGTTGCGGAGCTGCTCCAGCTGTTTACCTTCTAAAGCCGCATTTGTGACTTTGACGTGGAAGAAGATAGGGGCTTCGTTGTTTTCTTTTTCCGATTCTTCCCACATGCGGTCTTCTTCCTTGAGATCAATACGGAAGATAAAGCGCAGGCAGATAGACGTTGCGATGATGGCCACAACGGCGAGCGGATAGGCGCATGCATAGGCGACGGCAATATCTTCGCCTTTGTAATCCAGCATGTTTAATGCTTCCTGCGTGGCACCGAGACCCGGTGTATTTGTCACGGCACCGAAGTAAACGCCGAGCATCTGCGGCAGCGAAACAGTGTCCGAAAATGCGAAATAAAGACCGACCGTTACAGCCAAGCTCAGAAATACTGCTAAAAGCGTAAGCAGATTCAGCTGAACACCGCCGCTTCGGAAGGATGAAAAGAACGATGGTCCGACTTGAAGGCCGATAAAGAAAACAAAAAGAATCAGGCCGAAGTCACGAAGAAAATGAAGAACCGTCGTGTTTACGGTAAAGCCGAAGTAACCAGCCGCTAAACCGGCAAAGAGCACAAAAGTGACGCCGAGCGAGATTCCGAAAATTTTGATTCGTCCGAGCAGCAAACCGACCGTGATGACGATCGCATAAACCAAAAGAATATGCCCGACCGAATTTGAATCGCTCCACAAAGAAACGAGCCAATCCATAGTTTGAACCTTGGGAAGAAATATTTAATAAATCGAGAGCCTTACCAATAGTGATAAGTGCTCTCATAATGTGGAATAAATTTTAATTAGTTCTCGGAAAGAGATCCTTTATTTCCGAGGAAACATCCTATTGTTTTCCCTAGCAAACTTTAAACTTTTGAAGAGTTGCAGGCGTTTTCACTTAAGCCGGATTCATGATTTTGGACAGGTTAGGCTATTGATGAGTGAAAGCTGGCAGGAAAATCTCCTTTGCCGTTTTTATGAATTCTGTCAGAGCGTAACTTTGATATTTCCCTTGCTTCCAAACTAGAGAAACATTGTTTTGAGGAACATCGTCTCCAAGAGAAAAAAGCCGGACATTTCTGGCCATACAATCGTCTGCGATCGTGGATGGAACCAAAGCAGCACCGACGTTAGCCGAGATGAGCGCGGGAACCGTAAGAATGGATTGAGTTTCTAACACAACTTGCGGGGGTACCCTATGCTTCTGACATAAGTCGTAGTAGTACTGATTGAAAATCTGTCCCCTCTTCATAATGATGAAAGGCGTACCATCGAGCTCCTTAAAATCCACTTTCGGGAACTTCTCTTCAAGAGAGGCTTCGCCGGAGGCTCGTTTCGTATAAGGATGATTCGGCGGTAGGCCCACTAATACCTTTTCGCTGTAAATCTCGACAGACTCGAGAGAGGACGGAACCATCGAAGAAATAACAAATGAGCAATCCACCTTCCCGTTATCTGCAAATTCAGCAACTTCCTGAGTCGTCCCTTCCTCTATTCTGACAATCACGTTGGGATACTGTTTTTTATACACAGAGAGTATCGGATTCAATATTGTGGCCGTGCGATATGCTGTCGAACCTATTCTGACAGTCCCGCTCTTTAAACCTTTTCGATCTCTAAAAAACTGTCGGCATTCTTCATCAAGCTGTTGTATTTTTCTTTGGGTCTCAAGAAGATGCTCCCCTTCTTCCGTCAACTTCCAAGGACTTACGGACCTGTCAAAAATCACTATTCCGTACTCAGCTTCCAGTCTCTTGATGTACTGACTTAGTGCAGGCTGTGATAAGAACAATCTTCTGCATGCACCGATAACAGAGCCGCTCTCAATGATGGCTTCCAAGTGATGAAGAATCAGATTTCTCATGTTTATAACATTTTTGTTAATTAGACAAATCATAAATAATATTTTTCAAATGAGATAGCGAAACCTAGAATTTTTCTCAACAAATTCCTGTTTCCTCAACTTCAAAAACCATGTTTGATCTCATCATTCACAACGGAAGGGTCGTTGATTACAAAAACCATCTCGATCAAGTTACCGACATCGCTGTAAAAGACGGTCGAATCGCTTCTATCGGTACTGCACTGGGAAAAGCTAAGAGCCATCTCGATGCAAAAAATCTCCTTGTTATCCCGGGAATTGTCGACAGCCATATGCATGCATCCTCCTGGTTAGGAGGCCCCGACAGCCTGAAAATGCTGGCTTTAGCCGGTGTTACAACTGCCATAGAAATGGCAGGCCCTGTGGACAGCGTTAAAAAATTCATAAAAGAAAACGGGACCGGATTAAATATTGGCTGTCTGGAACAGCTCAGACCCGCCGTCAATCTCAGCTCAAACCATCCTTCATCGCAGGAAATTCTTCGGGCCGTTCAAATCGCTCTTAAGAAAGGAGCCTTCGGAGTAAAACTATTGGGCGGCCATTACCCGCTTGAGCCGGAATCCGTGGATACGTTATTTTCAGTTTGCTCCGAAAACGGAACCTTTTTGGCGGTCCACGCCGGCTCCACGAAGCAAGGATCGAATATCCGCGGAATGGAAGAAATAATCAAAATAGCAAACGGGAGGAGTTTCCATCTCGCACACATAAACGCCTACTGCCGTGGTGCTGTACTTTCTGTGGAAGAAGAGATTCGCAAAGCCGAACAATTGCTCGAAGAACATCCTGAAATCCTTTGCGAAAGCTATCTCTCCCCAATCAACGGCTGTTCAGGAAAGTGTATCGACGGCGTTCCTGAAAGCGGAGTCACAAGAAACTGTCTAATTGCCAAAGGCTATGCACCAACCATCGATGGGCTGAGAGCGGCCATAGAGGAAGGCGCTGCCCATGTTCACGAAAGAGCCGATGGTGTTGTTGTCCTGACGAATAAAGAAAAAGGTTTGAAGATCTGGTCGGAAACTCAGACGGATGTACCTATGAGTTTCGAAGTCAATCCGGCACTTCCTCGTTTCTTTTTCGCTACTCAGAAACGAAAAGACGGTAAGCACTTCCTAGTTGACGCCTTTTGTACTGACGGTGGCGGAATTCCTAGAAACGTCATCATTTCAAGCGGCTTCAGCCTTGTGAAATTAGGCGCCCTCAGCCTGCAGGAGTTTGTCTTCAAGTCCAGTTATTCCGCTACGAGGCTTTACGGTCTCAAAAACAAAGGACACTTCAGTCCCGGCGCCGATGCCGACATCACCATCATTGACTTTGAGCGTCAAAAGCCAATTCATTCTTTCGTAGAAGGCAAAGAAGTACTCGTCGATGGCTACGTTAAAGGGCAAGGAGGCAAATTCATCACAACGCAGGAAGGATTATCGGCTTGCAAAGAATACGAAATCGAACCATACCTCATTGATATCAAAGATATTTTTTCTTATCGCACTGAAAGATTTGCAAAAAATCAATAAAAATCCCATCACCCAAGGAGTTAATTATGTTGTGGATAGGCATCGCTATCGTTATAGGAACTTTTTGGCTCATTTATAAAAATTATGAAGCCCGTTTGGTTCTCTTCTTATCCGGCATTTTGATGACCGTCGTAGGAGTTTTTGTAGCAGGCTCCTCGGTCGGTTTCGGCCAAGCTATTGACGCTTTCGTAAAACAATTAACCAACCCTGGCTTAGTCCCCACTTACACGACCGTCATGGGCTTCGGGTACGTTATGAGCTACACCAAGTGCTCAGACCACTTAGTCAATGCCCTGGTACGGCCTTTAGCCAAAGTTCCCATGCTTGTAATTCCTGGAGCCGTCATCATCACGTGGTTTTTGAACATTGTTCTCCCATCTGCTGTCGGTATCGCTGCAGCTGTCGGCGTTCTTCTTATTCCTGCTTTAATTGCTCTTGGCGTTCCTCCGGTCATGGCCGGAGCTGCCGTTTTCCTCGGTACGTGGGGATCGGTTGCCAGTCCCGGCTTAATGTTTAATCCGCAGGTCGCCGACCTTGCATTCAAAGCCGGCGAAATTAGCTCCCCCGATGCAATGATCGTCATCATGTCTGAATTTTTCCCGGCTTTATGCGGTGCTGTAATTGCAGCCATTATCCTGGCCTTCCTTGCTGTTGCAATGAAAGAAGGCGTAGGAAGTCGTAAATTCTCAGAAGACATTACAAAGAAGGCTGATTGCTCTTTGGAAGTGAATTATCTCTATGCACTGATTCCTATACTCCCACTCTTCTTACTGGTTATTGCTTCTAAGCAAGTCGGCTGGCTGCCCACGAAAATTTTCACCGTACCCTGCTGCATGCTGATTGGAACGGGTGTCGGTCTTATCGTAGGAGTTGTGAACAAACTGAAAGCCGGCGATATCTCTAAAAAGTTCTGCCGCGGCTGCGGAGACGCCTTCTGTGACGTTGCTCTGCTCATCGGTGCCGCTGCGGTTTTTGCCTCCGGCATGAAATCCATCGGTCTTACAGGTGCTCTTGTTGATGCAATGAAAGGCTCTCAATCCATTGCTATGGTTTCGGCAGCTATCGGTCCGTGGCTGATGGCAATTGTATGCGGATCCGGCAATGCTGCAGCACTTGCTTTTAATGAAGTCATCACTCCCCACGCCGCTGATTTCGGCATGACAGTGGTTCAATTGGGTGCCGTTGCGCAAGTCGCTGCAGGACTCGGCAGAACGATTTCTCCTGTAGCCGGGGGCGTCATTGTTATCGCCAGTATTGCAGGCGTCAATCCGATCGACATCTGTAAGAGAACATTTATACCGGTCTGTGTAGCTCTGGTCGTGTTCACGATTGGTATGTATTTCTTCTAAAAATCTTTTCAACTGCTATGTCACAACTTCTGACAAGGTCGTCGACCTTGTCGGAAGTTGTCGTTACGGATGAAACAAATATTAAGCACCAGCCTCTCTGAGCCTTGGAGCAACTGAAGAGGCATTCAAGCTGAAAAGATGGAATGTTGCCGCTGTTTTGAAACACGGAAAGAGAAAACATGCAGGGTAAGGAATGAGTGGCCGCGGCTTTGATTTTTTGCTTGCTACGCTCCTGCATCTACTCCTGCACAAATCAGCTATTTTTAGTCACGTAGTCAGATATAAAAATAGCCTCGGAACCCGAATTAGAGGTTTTTTTGCGACTATTCGAAATATGGTTTGGTGCACGATACTGGTTTCGAACCAGTGACCCCTGCCGTGTGAAGGCAGTGCTCTACCCCTGAGCTAACCGTGCGCTCCAATGAAGCGAGATTCTACACGATTTTTTAATCCTTTTTCTTGTTCTCCTCGAGAGTCTTCTCAACCCCTAGATTTGCAAGGAAATCAGCGCGTTCATTACCTTCGATTCCATCGTGGCCTTTCACCCAAACCCAATCAATCTTATGCGGCTTTGATGCTTCGTAGAGTTTTTTCCAAAGCTCGGCATTTTTTACGGGTGAGCCGTCAGCCGTCTTCCAGCCTTTTTTAATCCAGCCGTAGATCCACGCTGTCATTCCTTGTTGAACATACTTACTATCAGTATGAAGAATTACTTTGCAAGGCTCTTTTAGGCGGCATAAAGCTTCTGTCGGAGCCGTCAATTCCATCTGGTTATTGGTTGTGCTCAAGGCTCCGCCGCAAAGCTCAAGGACATGGCCTTTATATTTCATCCATGCGCCCCATCCGCCGGGACCCGGGTTGCCTTTGCTGGCCCCGTCAGTCCAAATTTCTACTTCTTTCATCTCTAATCTGATCACATTGAATCGGTTTTATGCTCATTCGCTCTTAGGAGCAGGCCGGCGCCCCAAGAAGAAAAATTTCTTGTTCACGGCGCGCCCGACAAGCTTAAAGCCCGGCACTTCTTTTGTGGCACTGATCGCAAAAATTGCGCCGCACTGCGGCCACCAACGATCGCCAGCCTTTTCAATCCAGGAGTCTTCCTTAATCTGAGCGGAAGAAAACGTGAGACCGTAGCATCCGAAAGCCCCTCTGTCTACATGAAATGAGAGCAAGTGAAGCCAGTCGCGAATTTGGAAAACCGACATAAACTGTTTGCCGGGAAGAAAAGTCTTCGCCCCGAAGCGCTGCATTTTAAAACGCAGCCCCCATAAGCTCATTAAATTAAATCCCGTCAGAATAACCCTTCCGCCCGGAATCAATATTCGGTATACCTCTCTCAACAAAGCGTGTGAATCCTCAGAGACCTCCAATGCATGAGGCATAACGACTAAATCTATGCTTTCACTCTCAAAAGGCATTGCTTCAAACAGCATCTGCAAGGGCGTCCTGTCATTCGTTTCTAAGAGCTGAGTCAAAGGCCGCAAAGTCGGCTCCGCGGCAACCTTAAGCCCGATCCGATTGTTCTTTAAAAAATCGATCCCGGTCGCCCCAAGCTGCACCGCGTTATATCCGAAACAATCGGATACCAATTTGTCGTATTGGTTCTGCTCCCACCGCAGGGCATATTGGCCCAGCGATGAAGAGTAAAATTTTTCGAGTGTTATTGTTTCGGCCATAACTGACTGACGTTGCGGACGATGATAATTGAAACACAATCGCATCGATCCGGAATGATTTTCCTTTAAATTGCCTAATAATTGTATCTTTATCCTGACTTCTGAGCACCACTCCGATGTTTTTGAAAACCTCTCTCCGTACCTTGGCTTTGTCTTTAGCATTAGCGCTTCCGTTGTCTCCTTACGCTTCCGAGCCTCCGGGCGAAATTGAAGAAATCGTGACCCCAGGTGCTGATGACGACGAAATCTATACGGTTTGGACACGCGTACGAGACGGCTTCAAGATCCCGAACATGGAGAATTCTGTCGTGGATGAAAACCTCGCTAAATACTCCAAACGTCCGGATTACTTACAACGCATGGCCAACCGCTCTCAGAAGTACCTTTACCACATCATTGAAGAAGTCACCGCACGCGGAATGCCGACCGAAATTGCCCTTCTGCCATTCGTGGAAAGTGCTTTTGTCACAAACGCTAAGTCTCGAGTAAAGGCTGCCGGTCTTTGGCAATTCATGCCGGCTACCGGTAAGCACTATGAACTCGACCAAACAATGTGGAAAGATGAGCGCTACGACGTACTGCAGAGTACGGCTGCCGCCCTCACCTACTTACAGAGACTGCACGACGAATTCGATGATTGGCCGCTTGCCTTTGCGGCATACAATTGGGGAGAAGGCAATGTACGACGCGCGATTAAGCGCAATCAATCATTAGGGCTTCCAACCGATTACATGTCGCTCAAGATGCCTGCAGAAACCCGGAACTACTACCCCAAGCTTCAGGCGATTAAGAATATCGTTCAGAATCCAAACGATTACGGCATCAAACTTCCTACGATCTACAACGAACCTTTTTTCGTTCAAATCTTTAAAGACCAAGATATCGACGTCAAACGTGCCGCAAAACTTGCCGGTATGAGTCATGAAGAATTCAGTACGCTCAATCCTTCTTTCAATCGTCCTGTTATTGTTGCTTCCCACAATCATTCGATGCTAATGCCGACAGATAAGCTCGACCAATTTATCGAAAACTTGGTCGCTTATCGCACCAGCGGAAAACCGCTCTCCAGCTGGACTACCTACCGAGTGCAGCCTGAGGATACCGTTGCTGCGATCGCGCGCAAGGCCCACATGACAGAAGCTGCGCTGCGAGAGGCCAACCAGATTCCCGCAGGCAGAAGAATCAAACCAGGATCCCTAGTTCTCGTCAGCAAGTCCAGCGGATTAGGAAACGCTGAGGATATTTCTTCCGATACGATTGATGCCTCTTTCGCTTTAGCGCAAGACTACCGCCGCGTGACTTATCGCGTACGCCGCGGAGACAACATGAGAAGCGTGGCACGCCGCCTGGGTGTCTCTCCGGCAACAATAATGAAGAGCAACGGCTTGCGTTCCCAACGGCTGCGCGTCGGTCAGACACTTCGAGTCAATGTGCCCATCGTCACTCGCCAGACAACGACCTCCCGCCCTACTACGACAAGGAGCACGCCCGATACACCAGTCGCCTCCACCAAGTTCTATGTGGTTAGAAAAGGCGATACGCTCTACAGCATCGCTAACCGCTACAGCATCACAGCTTCTGCATTGAGAAATGCCAACAACATTTCGGGCAATAATATTTCCGTCGGTCAGCGCCTGACCATCAATGCTTCCGGTACGCCGACCAAACGGCATGTAGTGCTGGAAGAGGTTCCGGAAAGAGTGCAGAAGCAGGTCAGCAAGCGTCCCTTAGCTAAAAAGAAAACCTACAAAGTCAGGAAAGGCGACACGCTTTTCTCTATTGCATCTTCAGCCAACATGTCGGTCAACCAATTGAAAAAGTTAAACGGCATCCGTAATAACAACCTCAAGGTCGGACAAACATTAAAACTGTCTCAATAAGTCCAATTCTTTCTTAATTGAAGCGCAGCGTGCTTTTTGGTCACTGCGCTTTTTTGCGTTTTCGCTATGGTTGATGACTTAATTCTGAATTACGTACTTTTCTGCACCTCCTTTAATTGTTTTTTGCAATTCGCACTGAATTCGGCAAGATTTGAACTTTTGTTCACAAAGTCGCTTAATATTCCATGAGTTTAGAAATTCCTCTGGAAGGACAAGGAAGAACAATGAGTTTGCTCAAAGACAAAAAAATCTTGCTAACGGGTGTGTTATCCAACCGTTCAATCGCCTATGGCATTGCCAAAGCCTGTCATCGTGAAGGCGCTCAGCTCGCTTTCACTTACCAGAATGAAAGATTCTTGGACCGTATTACAGGCTTTGCTAAAGAATTTGACAGCGAAATCGTCCTTCCGCTAGATGTGGCAGATGACGCTCAGATTTTTGCTCTAGCTGAGACTCTCAAGACAACATGGGGAGGCTTAGACGGTGTAGTTCACTCTATCGGTTTCGCTCCGCGCGAAGCCATTCAAGGAGACTTCTTGGAGGGCTTATCTCGGGATGCCTTCAAGACGGCTCTGGACATTTCCGCCTATTCTTTCCCGGCACTGATCAAAGCGCTTGTTCCTCTAATGGAGGGTCACCCTTCATCGGTGCTGACGCTCACTTATTTAGGCAGTGAGCGTGTTGTGCCGAACTACAACACCATGGGTGTCGCCAAGGCCGCTCTTGAAGCTTCTGTTCGCTATCTTGCCAACAGCCTCGGACCCAAAGGCATTCGGGCAAATGCAATTTCCTCCGGTCCGATCAAGACTCTAGCTGCAAGCGGTATCAAAGACTTCTCCAAAATCTTAAAGTACATGGAAACGGCTGCTCCACTCAGACGCACAGTCACAATTGATGAAGTCGGCAACACGGCAGCCTTCCTGCTCTCTGACTACGCTTCCGGCATTACGGGCGATAATGTATATGTTGACGCCGGCTTCCACGCCGTTGCCGTCCCTGATATTTTGGAATAAGGATTCAATATGCATTTTTGGGCTTTCATCGGAAGTCTTCTGCTTGCTTCCGGCATTGCTATGGGCGCCTACGGTGCGCATGGGTTGCGGGCCATTGTGGATGTGCCTCGTTCCATCGAAGCCTTTGAATACGCTGTTCAGTACCAACTGATCAGTGCTTTGGGTTTCTTTGCGATCGCTTGGGCAACCAACCATTTCAAAGCCGGCTTGGTTAACTTGGCCGGTCTTCTGCTTCTAATCGGCTCGATCGGCTTTTCACTGAGCATTTACTTGCTGGTCCTTGCTCAGTGGAGACCGTGGCCCCTCGTCACCCCGATCTCCGGCGGATTTATGATCGCCGCGTGGATAGTTATGGCTCTGGCCTGCCTGACCTCTAAGCCGAAGCACAGCTCTTTCTATTAACTTGTTTTGTTCCTGAAGATCGATGCTCTCTTCTCTGCCTTATCCGCTTTTATTTGTGTCCGACTGCTCAGAGCGGCCGCCGCAAAAGTACATCGACAGGTATTTGAGCCCGGCGCTGCTGAAATACGCAGCTGATCATCCTCTGGAACAAAACGCTGTCCTCTGGAGCCGCTTGCTCCTTCTCTCCATTCCCTATCAGCAATATCCTGATGATCCCCCTTTGATGATTGTCTCGGATCGTTTTACCAAAAGTCTGACGCTCGGAGGAGATTCCTATCATTACTGCAGGACCGACTGGCAAGGAAACAATCTGGCATTGGTTGTCTCCGATCTTCCCGTTTTTCTGTCCTTTCGATCATTTGACTCCGTCAATGACCATCTGAAAGAAATTGCCAGACTTCGTTTCCCAGCGATTATTAACAATTGGATTGACCGTCAGGAGAACCCGGAACTCGCCTTTTACCAATACTGGACGCTGAGCGAATGCCTGAAGGACCGAAACGATCCCACGGTTCGAATCAAAATTGACGACGACGATTGTTTAACCGTCAGAGGCTCGAGCGTACTCCTGCGTGAGACCTTCCAATTTTGGACATCTGAAGATTGGATCTGTACGGTTCAGGGACCGGGCTTAACAAATTTACTATACGCAGTTCGAAAACCGGAAAAAACCCTTCAGCTGCTTGATGAAGCATTCGAAAAATTTGGTACGGAGTAAAGAGTAGACAATGACAAAAGAATTCAGCACCGTCGGAGTTTTCGGAAAACGAGACTCTCTCGATTATGAACCTCTGCGCATTATTGCCGAGCTTCTTATTAAATCCGGACGCCAAGTTCTGTTGGAGAAAAAGCCGGCGGAAGCACTTTCGCTCGGAGAAGGTTACACCCGTGACGAAATTGGCAAAAAATCCGACCTCATTATCATTTACGGCGGCGACGGAACTTTCTTAGGCGTTTCCCGCCGCATGGCGCACTACGATGTACCCTTCATCGGTATTAACGCCGGTCGTCTCGGTTTTGTGACCGACATTCCGTCAGACAAAATGGTCGAAGAAATTTCCGAAATCCTGAGCGGCCACTATTACACCGACACCCGGTGCCTCCTTGAAGGAATTCAGATTCGCGACGGCAAAGAGATTTACCGCAATGTCGCAGTCAACGAAATCTGCGTTTCCCGAGGCAACTCCGGCGGCATGATTGAAGTGTCGGTCTCGGTTAATAAACTTCCGATGAGCCGCCAAAGAGCAGACGGTTTAATTGTTTCCACGCCGACCGGTTCGACGGCATATGCACTAAGCGTCGGCGGTCCGATGATTTATCCCTCGGTTGCTTGCACACTTCTCATTCCGGTTGCGCCGCATTCCTTAGCGAATCGTCCGATCGTGATTCCGGAGAACTCTCTGATCGAAATTACCGTGACAGATATGAGAGATGCCACTCTTTATTTCGATATGCAGGATAATTCCGAGGTTTTAGTAGGTGATATCATTAAGGCCTCCCCCTACCCGCATCGCGTTAAAATTCTCCATCCAAGTCGACACAACTACTTCGATACGTTGTGCAAAAAGTTACATTGGAACTACCTTCCCACGGACCGATAATCTCTCATGCTCTGTTCACTGAACATTCGCGACTTTGTCATCGTTGACAAACTTGATTTGGAATTTTCAGACGGTTTTACTGCACTGACCGGTGAGACCGGCGCAGGCAAATCGATCCTTATTGACGCACTTCAGCTCCTTTTCGGCGCTCGCTCCGATCCGGAAGTTATTCGCTCCGGCGCCCAGAAGTCTGACCTTACGGCCAGCTTTACGATCAACGACAAGATCAAAGCCTGGCTTGAAGAGCGAGAGCTTTCCGGCCTCAACGGAGAGCTGGTTTTAAGAAGAACTTTGGACATCAAAGGCCGAAGCCGTTCTTGGATCAACGGCACAACCTGCTCTTTGTCTCAGTTAAAAGAACTCAGCCATATGCTGGTTGTGGTTCATGGTCAGCATGCCCACCAATCTCTGCTTCGCAAAGGCTCTCAGCTTGAAATGCTGGATGCTTACTCCGGTTTGCGTCCTCAGGTTGATGCGGTTCGTTCCGCCTGGACGCAATGGCGCGAAGCACAAAAAACGTTGGAAGAGGCTCGTGAAAGACAGGCCTTCAATCAGGCTGAGCTTGAACGCATGAAATGGTTCTTGGAAGACATGAAGGAGCTTTCTCCGGTTAAAGGAGAATGGGCTCGTATCAACGAAGAACACACACGTCTTTCTCGTTACAACGACATAATTGATTCCTGTCAGAAGGCTCGTGAGGCCCTCACGGAAGCAGACTACAGTGCATTAGAGCTGGTCGACTCTGCCATCAGTGCGATCGGCGACGTGTCGGACGTCGATGCGAAACTCGAGAAGATCTACACGCAGCTCAACGATGCACGTGAAATCATTGACTCTGCCTCCGATGATGTCGAACACTATTTAGACCGCACGGATTTTGACGAAGGCCGTTTCGAAGAACTCGATCAAAGAATCAACCTTTATCTCGAATTGGCTCGCAAATATCATGTCGAGCCGGAAGAGCTTTACGCAGAGATGCAGAAAGTCTCCGAGAAGGCAGCTGAGATGGAAGGGCTGAGTGATCTGACGGCGCTCTTTAATAAAGCGCACAAGGCAAAGACGCAGTACGACAAACTTGCCGGAGAACTCTCGAAAGAGCGAAAAAAAGGCGCGTTGAAGATGCAGAAGAGCATCACAGACGTCATGCAGACTCTGGCGATGGCCGGCGGTTCTTTTGAAGTTGCGGTGACACCTGCCGAAGCACCTTCTTCTGTAGGTATTGATCACTGTGAATTTTTGGTTGCAGGCCACGCCGGCGTTCCTCGCCGGTCTCTATCCAAGGTTGCGTCCGGCGGTGAACTGGCTCGTATCAGTCTTGCGATCGCCGTAACCGACACAATGACTGCTACCGTCGATACGTTGATCTTTGACGAAGTGGATTCCGGCATAGGGGGCGCCGTTGCAGAAACAGTCGGTCGTCTTCTTGCTCAGCTCGGCGAACACCAGCAAGTTCTCTGCGTTACTCACCTTCCCCAAGTCGCTAGCTGCGCCTCTCAACACTTCAAGATTGAGAAAAAATCGACAGGAGAAGGCGAGGCGCCGGTTTCCAATGTTTATCCGCTTACCGATGACCAGAGAGTCCAAGAAATCGCCCGCATGCTCGGCGGCCTGACGATCACTCAGAAAACTCTAGATCACGCTAGGGAGATGCTTCGGCGCTAATCACTCAGAAAAAGAAAGGATCCAAAACTGCGGATCCTTTCTTTTTTGCCATAGTGAAAACCGTTGTCTGTTACTTCTGTTCTGCCTTGTGTTTTCTGCATTCCGGGCAAACGCCGTAAAGTGCCATCGAGTGATCCACCAGCTCATAGCCGTGTTTCGCTGCAACTTCGGCTTGGCGTTTTTCGACTTCTTCATCGACAAATTCGACGACCTTGCCGCACATCACGCAAATCAGATGATCATGGTGGTGTCCGTCGTCCAGCTCAAAAACTGCTGTGCCGTGTTCAAAATTTCTGCGTGTCAGAATCCCGGCAGAAGCAAACTGGGCCAAGACGCGGTAAACCGTGGCTAATCCGACGTCTTCTCCCACGTTGACGAGCTCTTTATAAACTTCTTCAGCGCTCAGATGACGGTCTTCTCCGGCTTTAGCTCGCTCCTGAAAAATTTCGAGAATCTTGAGACGAGGCCCTGTAGCTTTTAAGCCGAGGTTTTTTAAATTTTTGGCATTTTCTTGTTGTGTATCTGGCATGTTTTATTCCAACCTCGAGATTTACAAGTTCGATGGTTCTTAGATTTAATCTTATCGATTATCATACAGGCTTGATAATATTTCTACACCCTCTTTCCGGAAATGAAACGGTTTATTTTTTGCGCTCTTATCCCTTTAACACTTTTATCGGGCTGCTCATCCGTTGGAGACCATATCCCCGGATGGCTCAAGCCTTATACCCCTGATGTTCATCAGGGCAACGTCGTTACCTCCGAAATGGTCGACGCGCTCCATGAAGGCATGACTAAAAACCAGGTTATCTTCCTGCTAGGCACTCCTGCGCTGCGTAACTTGTTCCATAAAGAACAGTGGAATTACGTTTACTTCCTTAAACCTCGTTTCGGAGAAACAAGCATTCGTAAGCTTGAAATTACTTTCGACGAGGATGGACGTGTAGAAAGTTTCAAATCCGACAGGATGCCGGATGAAACAAATGCCGACTTAGCGATCCTCGGTGAACGCGCCAGAGAAAGCACCCTGAAGCGTCAGGGAGAACTGGAAAAAGAAAAACAGGAAGCTCCGGTTACGGATGGAACTCAGCAACCTACAGAAACCGAGCAGGCTAAAGAAGAGACCGCTGAAACCCCGGCCGCACAGTAATCGGGAGCCCATACCAAACGCAGCTCACGGCACCGAAAAACGGTGCCGTTTATTTTTGTGAGATCTTAATCGGTCGGATTATCGGCAATTTTAGAGTACATTTAATAGTTAACTGCGGAGCGCCCCCGACGGTATGTGAAGAAATCTGCCTTCTTGCTGTCATGAGTGTTCCCGTTCCTAACTACAAATCAAACATCGGAGTATTTATGGTCAAAATCGCAGTCGCCGGCGCCAAAGGACACATGGGCAAAATGATTATTGATGCCGTTTGGAACACCGAAGGGGCCGAACTTGTCGCAGCACTCGCGCACAAAGGAACCGACAAATGGGAAGCCGATGAAGATGCCGGCGCCTCTTTGGGCTACAACACGGGCGTCAAAATTACGGACGACTACAATGTGCTTCGTACCTGCAGTGCACAAGTACTGATCGACTTTACTCGACCGGAAGGAACTAAGGAATTTTTGAAGATCTGTGCAGATGTCGGTATTGGTATGGTGATCGGAACGACTGGATTAGATGCGGAAGGCAAGGCTGCGATTGAAGAGTCAGCCAAAGTCATCCCTATTGTGTTCTCACCGAACATGAGCGCCGGTGTAAACGTTACCTACAAACTCCTCGAACTCGCCGCCAAATTGCTCAAAGACTATGACGCGGAAATCTTTGAAATGCATCATAGTCGTAAAGTGGATGCGCCCAGCGGAACCGCCATCGCCATGGGCAAAGCAATTGCCGAGGCTCGCGGACAAAAATTAGAAGACGTTGCCGTATGGGCTCGTGAGGGTCACACCGGTCCGAGAATCCCAGGTTCCATCGGTTTTGCCGCTCTGCGAGGCGGAGACGTGGTCGGAGACCATCAGGTAACTTTTGCCGGAAACGGAGAACGAATTGTGATTTCTCACTTGTCGAGCTCCCGTGCCGGCTATGCACAAGGCGCTGTCAAAGCCGCGATCTGGGAAGCAGGTAAAAAGCCGGGACTTTATTCCATGAGCGACGTTCTCAGTCTGTAACTTATGAACCGAGAAGAAGCTTTCAAAATTCTAGAGGCCAGAATCCTTGAGCTTCTGAGTCGCATCAGCCATCTTGAGGAGGAGAACGCACGTCTCCAAAAAGACCTCTCCTCGAAGGCTGCTCAGCTGCAGGCTGCGCAAGCAAAGGTCAATATTGCCGCCGAACAGCTCCATGTCGAACTCGAACGTCTTAAAGCCATTAAAGACCGATACCGGAACCCCTGATTTCTATGCTTTACACGATAGCGATTCAAAATTTAAGGCTACAAGTCTCCGTGCCGGACTCCACTGACACGGCGGCTCTCGATAAGGTCGTCCGAGAATTCAATGATCATCTCATGACATTTAACGGCGGCAGATCAGTGGAGCTGTTCGAAAGTAAGGAAGTGAAGCTTTTGATTTTTACGCTTATCTCTTTCATTCTCGGAATGCAAAAGAAGCAGGAACAAACGCACGAGACGGCAGCAGCTCTGGCAAAAGAGAATGAAAAAGTAAACATTCGTGACGACCAGGAAACCCTCGAGAAGATCAAAAAACTAATTTCCCTTTGCGACAGAGGACTTACGAAACATCCGTGATTTTGACAGAACCCGAATAGCGCAATTAGCTTTAATACGGACTTTAAAAATTTTTCGAGAAGGCTACAATACAAATCGTCCCCTGCGAAATTCGAGCATCGGCTGTTGTTCTTTGAACCAATACTCTAGTTTCGGGGGCTGTTTGTCAGCCATTAAGTTGAGCGGCACGCGTTGCTGCTCCTTGTGCCTGGCATAGGCCTCCACCCTGAACCCTCGGTTCAGGACTCAAGCCGGACGGTTTCGGCGGGAGACACAAAAACGCTCTCGGACTTCGAGAGCTTTTTTGTGCCCGAAAAACGCCGCTCTCCTCAGTAGCAACAAATCAAAACTAAAAAATTCAATACATTAACTTTAGTCTTACAATACCCGCAATATTGTCTTAAATGTCTCAAAAGACGAAACAAAACCATTGAGACTCAACCCTAACTTAAGAAGAAAAGAATTATGTCTTTTACGATCAAGCTAGCCGGGACCCCTTATGAATTCCAGGCTGAAGCCTCCGAAACTATCCTACAAGCCGGAGATAAAGCCGGTTTTCTGCTGCCGAGTGCCTGCCGCAGCGGAGCCTGTGGGGCCTGTAAAGCTCAAGTCCTTTCCGGCACCGTGGCACTAGGCCCGCATGAGCCGTTTGCGCTGACTGAAGCTGACCAAAAGCTCGGACTAACTCTGCTTTGCAGTGCCAAGGCAACATCCGACTGCGAAATTAAAGTCCGAGACGTCAAACTCGCTCAAAAGAAACCCGAAGGCGTTCAAGCTGAAATCGTTGAAAAAACGCTGCTTGATCCGTCCATCATGCGCTTAGTTTTGAAGCGTGCTGACGGCGCCCTCTTTGAATTCAAGGCCGGCCAGACCTATGCCGTAGAACTCCCCGGCAATCAGAAGCGCTATTACTCCGTGGCCAGCTCTCAGAACCAGAAAGAGACCGTCGAATTCCTGATTCGTAAAGTCACGAACGGCATGTTCACCGGCATGCTCTTCTCCGACATGATTCGCGTCGGCGACAAGATGCGCCTCAAAGGACCGGAAGGCACCAGCACTTTCCAGACACCGAAAGGCCGTAAAGCCGTCTTCCTAGCTACCGGAACCGGCATTGCTTCCGTCAAGAGCATCGTTTCTACACTGGTAGAGAACAACGACCTCGAAGGCCGTGAGCTCTTCATTTATTGGGGTGTTCGCACTTCTCAGGAACTCGTTGTCGGAGAAATCTTCGAAGAATGGGCTGCCGCTCATCCGCAGATTCATTACACCGGAGTGGTTTCTCGCGAAGACACCTGGCCCGGCGCCAAAGGTCACGTTCAGACATTTGCCGCTGCCGACAACGGCGATATGACCGACATGGATGCTTACCTCTGCGGCAGCAACTCCATGATTAAAGCCGCAGTGAACTATTTAACAGCTCGCTGCGGCCTTCGTGAAGATCACATCTTCATGGACAACTTCGGTTTCTAATCTTTCCGACGGCAGGCCCAAATCCAAAGGCCTGCCCCGATAATAATCATCGGAAGCGAAAGCCATTGGCCTCTGGAAAGATCCAGGGCCTGTAAGCCAAGATAGCTGTCAGGCTCGCGGAAGAATTCCACGACAAAACGAGCCAGCCCGTAACCGAATAAGAAGAGACCCGAGACTGCACCTGGGGGTCTCTTTTTTATTGAGTAAATCCAAACAACGAGGAACAGCACCAGTCCTTCCAATGTTGCTTCGTAGAGCTGAGAAGGATGACGCGGAACGCCGTCCCCGGCCTGCGGAAAAATCATGCTCCAGGGCAAGTCCGCGGAAGTAACTCTTCCCCAGAGTTCACCATTAATGAAGTTTCCGAGTCGGCCGAAGAAAAATCCCAACGGCACGAGCGGAGCGACGAAATCACCGACGGTAAGAATAGATTTCTTGTTTCTCCACGCAAAATAAAAGAGCGCAAGGATGACGCCGATAAACCCGCCGTGCGCACTCATTCCGCCCTGCCAGACAGAGAAGATTTCAAGCGGATGGCTCAGATAGTATTCAGGCTGATAAAGCAGCACAAAGCCCAAGCGGCCGCCGACGATCACGCCGACCATACCGACAAAGAGTAAATCTTCAAGATTTGCCTTGGTGATTCCTCTCCATTCCTGGCGGCAGCGGTAAAGGCCCAAAAGGTAGAAAAGCGTAAAACCGATCAGATACATCAGTCCGTACCAGTGCACGGCTAAAGGCCCGACCTGAACGGCAATCGGATCAAACTGAGGATGTACCAGCATTACTTAGGCCTCGTATTCCGAACGAAGGTTTTCGACGTAGCCTTCTACGTCTTCCAAGATTTCCAGACCGTGCTCATCAGCACCTGCTCGGACTTCTTCAAGCTCTTCGTAGAACTGAGTAAACGTTCTGACTCCTCCTAAACCTTTGACAAGCTTGTTGTACTTGTGGAGACGCCAAAGTCTTTCCGTTTCCGGAGTGAGTGCATACTCAGGATAGTTGCGGCCCATGAAATACAGCGTAAGTTCGGCTAGGTCTTCTCGATCAAACTCAAGTCGATCGAAAGCATCTGCCATCTCTTCAGGGGGCAAGGCCCTAAAGGTCGCCATCTTGCGAGCGTCCGAGTTACTGGGAAAGCCCCCGCTGTAAAGTGCTTCTTCCGGAATGTCTTTGGCGTGCTCTTCGGCCTTTCTATCTGCCAGCGCCATAAAGAGCGACAGAAGTTCGGAAAGGCGATCTGCGGAAGCAAGAATCTTCGAAGCGTTTTCTGAGTAATAAGCGGCCGGGTGCTCAAATAAGCCTTGTCCGTTCTTAGTGATCCATACCGACATGCCTTTCATGAGGAAGGGCTGTTTTTTGGTCTTAATGCGCACGAACGGCAGCGGTTTAATGCCCTGCTCTTTTTGCTCGCGCGTCACGAAAGATCTTTCCTTCATGTCTTTTTCTGTAATAGCCCACATTTCGTTCGGATCGGCAGAAAGATCCCAGCAAATCCATTCGTTTCGAACAGAGGGGTTCTCAAACAGCGGCATCACCGGTCTTAAGCCTCTGCGGTGATGAAGACTGTAGCGATCGACATATAGAAGCGGTCGCTTTTCGTTCAGAAGCTCGACAATCTTGTCGGACTTGCTGATCGAGAGTGCGTACTCCCAAAGACGGGGATTCTTGCTTGCAATCAGTTTGGCAAGCTGCAAGGTGGCAAAGGCATCCGAGCTTGCATCGTGCGCATGGCAATGAGGCAGATTGTTTGCCGGAGTCAGGCGATCCAATTTGAAACAAACGGTGCCGTCTTCTTTTGTGGGCCAATTCAAAATTTGAGGTGCCACAGCATAAACGGCAATCACTAAGAGAAAAACGTCGAATCGTCCACGCCCTTCTCCATACTCGGTGTCGTATGCCGGCAGCAGATTGCGCCAGAACATGAAGCGCGTCATCTCATCGTCGTAATTGCGATTGTTGTAGCCGATTGTGATCGTGCCGGGTTTGCCCATTTCATCACGAATGACTTTGGCGAAATCAGCTTCGGCCAGCGCGTTTTCTTCATCCATGAGCGACATCGGCGTAATACCCGTCACCAGAGAAGATCCCGGGGACGGGATGTAGTCGTCTGCAAGCTGGGCATAAAGCACCATACTTTGTCCGATGATATTGAAGTTGGTATCGGTTCGAAACGATCCGTACTGCACAGGGCGGTCTTTGCGCGCTTCTGTTCCGAATGTTTCGTAGTCGTACCAAAGGTAACTTGTTGAATTGTTGACAGTATCGGTCATGGACTTTTCGCAAAATTAGGTAGGCCAATATTACAAGAAACCGCCGTTAACCAACACGTTCGCGGATGCTGAAAGCGTAAAAAGACGAAAGCCGGCGTTTCCGCCGGCTCATGCCCTAAATCTTACTCAGATTACATCGCCAAATAGGCTTGTCTGATCATGTAAAGGCAGACGAAGCACAGCAGGCAGGCAAAGATCTTCTTGAGCGGTTTTGTGTCGATAGAGTGAGCGACTTTTGCTCCGAGCGGTGCAAACAGCACACTGGTAATCGCAACGGAGAACAAGGCAGGAATACAAATGTAGCCCAGGTCAATCGGCCAGGGAGGCAGACCCGATACGTTCCAACCGCTGATGATGTAGCCGATGGTGCCGAAGAGCGCGATAGGGAAACCGAAAGCAGCACTGGTTGCCACGGCATTCTGCATTTTGACGTTGCACCAAATCATCCAAGGTACAGAGATAAAGCCGCCCCCTGCGCCGACTAAGGCCGAAAGAATACCGATTGCGATGCCCATGAAAAACTTACCGATCGTTCCCGGCAAGTTGCGGTCCGGACGCGGAGATTTGTTCAAAAACATCTTGAACGCGGAGAACCCGACGAAAGCCGCAAAAATCAAAGACAGCCAGAATGTCGGCAACCAGCCTGCGATCTGTGCACCGACAACCGCACCGACCAAAATGCCGGGAGCTACGGAAGCCACGACATTCCACAAAACAGCACCGCGTTTATGGTGTGCTCTGACGGAAGAAAGAGAAGTAAAAGCGATGGTTGCCAGCGATGTTGCAATGGCAACATGAACGATATGTTCATGGGGAATCAAACTCGACGGGATCAGCATAATCAGGAACGGTGTAATGATCATGCCGCCGCCGATACCCAAAAGGCCTGCCATAAATCCCGTAAAGCAGCCTAATAAAGCCATAAGACCGATTGTTGTGAGTGCCACTTAATCCTCTTGTATGGTTTGAGAATTTGAAATTTTGAATAGGAAAAATCTTAGCGCTTATCTTCGTTTTTTAACGGCTTTTCGCTGGAAGTGGCGTAAATACTAGGTTTGCGAAATAAGATGCGGCTGAAGCGCTTTCCACTCGTCCTCATTCACAGGCGTGATCGACAGGCGGTTGCCCTTCTGAAGAACCCGCATTCCTTCACAACCCGGAATCGTTCTTAATTCAGCGATAGAAACGAGTTTGACTTTATGAAGAATATGCACATCGACTTGAACCCAGCGGGGCTTCGCCTGAGTACTCTTCGCGTCGAAATATTCTGAAGTTTCATCAAACTGCGTCGGATCCGGATAAGGTTCAGAGGCAATTTCACCAATACCGACGATGCCGGGCTGAGCACACGAAGAGTGGTAGAAAAGGACCGGGTCTCCGATCTTGCAAAGATCGCGCATGAAATTGCGGGCCTGGTAGTTACGCACGCCGAACCAACCAACCTTGCAGTCCTTCATGCCGAGGACATCGTCAACGGAAACTTCGCTTGGCTCCGACTTCATCAGCCATGCATAATGCTCAAAACCTGCCATAATTTGTTTACCTCTATTTACTGAGAAGCTCCTTATATCATGTCTTCAGACTCAGTCCAACTTTGTTTGTCCCGCAAGACCGGAGAAATGCTTCACAGGCTCCGTGCCAACCGTCCTCTCGTTCACTGCATTACCAATGAAGTCGTGCAGGAATTTACGGCCAATGTTCTGCTTGCCGCAGGAGCCTCGCCCGCGATGGTTGTGGGCGAAGGCGAAGCCGAATATTTCGCCGGCATCGCCTCTGCACTCTCCGTAAACGTGGGCACCCCCTACGAAGCCCGCATCGAAACCATGAAGAAGGCCATTCGCGGAGCCGCTGCAGCAGGCAAGCCTTGGGTGCTCGACCCGGTTGCCGCAGGCGGTATTCCTTGGCGTGACAAAATCATTTTTAAGCTTTTGGAAATGCATCCGACAGCTGTCCGAGGCAACGCTTCCGAGATTCGTTTCTTAGCCGGTGTAGGCACCGGAGGCAAAGGCGTCGACAGTCTCGATGATTCTTCTTCCGCCATTGAGGCCGCCAAAACCTTAGCTCGAAAGTACAAAACATTTGTTGTCGTGACCGGATTGAAGGACTACGCAACAGACGGTGAACGCGTGCTTTGCGCCGTCGGGGGCAGTGAAATGATGACGTTGGTCGTCGGAACCGGCTGCTCACTTTCCGCACTGCTCGCCGCCTTCCTCGGGGGAGCTGAACGCTCGCTTGAAGCATGCATTGCATGCTGTGACTACGTAAACTACGCCAACGATACCGCTTCCACTCGCTCAAGCGGTCCGGGATCCTTCCATTTTCAATATTTGGATGCCCTCTATCAAATCCGTCCTGAGGACTTCAGAAAATGAAATCCGGCAAGAAATTAGATCTTTCTCTTTACCTTGTCCTGGATGCCAACCTTTGCAAAACGCCTGAAGGAATGGCTGAGACAGCAAGAAAGGCCGTAGAAGGCGGATGTACCGTTGTGCAACTTCGTGCGCCGGAGTGGAAAAAGAAAAAACAGCTTCGAGCTGCCTTTCTTCTCAAAGAGCTCCTCAAAGACACGGATGTGCTTTTCATTGTGGATGATCACATTGATATCGCTTTGCTCAGCGGTGCCGACGGTGTTCACGTCGGACAGGAAGACATCGATCCTAAGTACGTCAGACAGCTTTTAGGTCCTGATGCAGTAATCGGTTTATCTGTCGGCAGTATCAAAGAATTAAACACGATCGGACCTGATGTGGATTACATCGGAATCGGCCCGGTGTTCTCTACCAAAACGAAGGTCGATGCGGGCGCAGCTGTTGGCTTAGGCCTGCTTGAGTATATTTCTAAAGAAGCGGGGCTCCCAAACGTTGCCATCGGCGGCATCAATCAAAGCAATGCCGCAGACTGCATTCATCACGGAGCCGACGGAGTCGCAGTCGTTTCAGCAATTTGCGGCGCGGAAGATCCGAAAGCTGCCGCAGCTGCCATCAAGAAAGCCGTTAACGACGCGCTTTCGATTTAGATTTTTCGGCCGTGCTCGCGGATTCGGGTGCTGCCTTTCTATCTGTCCATTTCATCAGCCCGAAGAGCGCGAGCAGGATCACAAGCCAAGCACCGATAAACATAAACACCATCTGCGTGCTGGCTTTTCTTGACTGTCCTTGAACAAACAAACCATAGCTCTGCTTAGCCTCTTCCAAAGAGGAAGCACAGATCAAGGGATTTTTAGCCGGTTCAAATACTTCTTTCGTCACGTTTTGGGGCGTCTTGCCGTCACCCGTGATTCCGATCTTAGAGCAATAGTCCGCCAGACTCTTATGGCCAGCCTTCTCAACATAAGTCCAGTCCGCATGCGCTAGCTTTTCTCCTCTGGAAAATGCAAAGGTCGTATCCCAAATGCAGTAGAAAGCGCAAATTAAAAGTGTGACCAGAAACCAAAGCTGCCAGCGGATTTTCATAGAAAAATTCAAACGGAAAAGAAGTGTTACTTGCTCATAACGGCTGCACAAGTCTAAGTCAAACCGTTCTTCTATGTACTATGCCGACAACATACGAAACAATTTCGGAGTACGAAATGACCGCAAAAATGAAGCACCTGATAACCGCTTTGATTGCCTCTGCTGCCGTCGGACAAGCCGCCCATGCGCAGGAAGCTCCGTCCGCCGTCGCTCAAGACACAAAGCAAGTAGAGCAAGCGGCTGACGGCATGGCGAACAAAGTCGCAGGCTGGCTCGATAAATTATCCGATTCCGTCAGAACCCTCGGCGAGAAAAGCGAAGAATGGTCCAAGGACGCAGGCACGTACAAGGATCAGCTGAAAGAACAGTGGCCCTCTATCAAAGAGCAATTTAACCAGAAGCTCAGCGAAGGCATGGAGAAAGGTCAGCAATCCAAAGAAGCCGTTTCAAAATGGCTGGATGATACCTTCTCTCAGGAACGCATCAACAAAGCGGAAGAATGGATGACGAACTTCAAGAATGGCGTGACCGATAATGTTGTCGATCCGTTGGTACCTTATCTTTTAGCCATGCGTTATCCCAACCCGATGGATGAATGGAATCAGGGCTATCGCCGTGAGTATCCGGTTTCCATCAAGGGCATGGACCGTCCGCTTCAAGTCACGCTGCCGCTTTCCTGGAATCTTTCTCAAAACCTGCAGCTCGGACAGAATGAATTCATGAGCTGGCGCAGTGAGTCCGGAACCGGCCAATACGTTGTCGCTTTAATCGAAACACCGACCGGCGCAACGGTAGACAGCATTGTTGCCGGACTCCAGAAGGCTCGCCCCGATTGTGTAACAGAAAAACTCCCCGACTCTAAGATCGTTCGCGTTTATTTCCCTGCTAAGACGGATACGGAAAACGCCGTTTATTACTACGCTGTTCCGGCCGGAGACCAAGTGTTCACGGTCTGCGGAGAAGTTTTGCGCGGCAAAGACGAAAAGACCGATGCTCTGAACCAAAGACTTCAGGCCGAAAGCAATTTCTTTAACGCCGTGGCCTCCAATATCTTTGTAAAACCTGCTTCGTAGCAGAAAAAGGTTTCGTCATAAGCCTGAGTCAAACGCTCGGGCTTTTTCTTTTTTACGCCCTGAACTTTCGTTGCTTTATTCCCGTCGGAGAGACCTGCACCGAATTAAAATGATGCCATTCCGAAATTCTCAATTCCTCACATACATCACTCCTTCCTTCAGCGGGAATCAGTGTTTCAGGAGAAAACATGGCTGAAATTGTTACGACGTCCATTAAGTCTCTTCCGCTCGTCTATCGCGGCAAAGTCCGTGACAGCTACGCTGTCGGCGACGACAAACTCCTTATTGTCGCTTCCGACCGTATTTCTGCTTTCGACGTCATCCTCGGCGATCCGATCCCCAAGAAAGGCAAGATTCTGACTGCTTTGACAGACTTCTGGTTCAAAGAGCTTGACGGAATCGTTCCGAATCACTTGACCGGCATTGATCCCGAATCCGTGGTTGCTCCCGAAGAACGCGATCAGGTAAAGGGACGCGCCGTTGTTGCCAAACGCCTTAAACCGATTCTGATCGAATGCGTTGCCCGCGGCTACCTCTCCGGAAGTGCTTGGAAAGAATATCAAGCAACCGGTCAAATCTGCGGCGTCAAACTCCCTGCAGGTCTGAAGCAGAGCGAAAAACTTCCCGAACCGATCTTCACACCTGCCGGTAAAGCCGAAGCCGGTCACCACGACGAAAACATCACTTACGAAGAAGTGGTCAAGCAGTACGGCGAAGACATCGCTTCCAAGATCCGTGATTACACACTGGCTCTCTACAAGAAAGCCGCTGAGTATGCTGCTTCCAAGGGCATCATCATCGCCGACACCAAGTTTGAATTCGGCCTGGATGACAATGGCACGGTCGTTTTGATGGACGAAATCCTGACACCGGACAGCTCCCGCTTCTGGCCTGCTGACGAATACAAAGTCGGTCAGTCCGAGCCGAGCTTTGATAAACAGTTCATCCGTGACTGGCTTGAAAGCCAGCCCTGGAATAAAAAAGCTCCGGCTCCCAAGATCCCGCAGGATGTGTTGGATAAGACCAGCAGCAAGTACGAAGAAGCTCTGATCCGTCTGACAGGCAAAGGCGTTACCGCCTAAAATCCTCTTAACGAAACACAGAACGCGCCGCTTGCGGCGCGTTTCGATTAACAGAAATCCAACAGGAAGCTCAAAATGCAAGAAAATAAACCGGTTGTCGCCATTTTGATGGGATCCAATTCTGACTGGGACGTCATGAAAAACGCCGCTGAAATGCTCAAGTCTTTTGATGTTCCCTTCGAAGCAAAAGTCGTCTCCGCACACAGAATGCCGGACGAAATGTTCGAATACGCCGAAACAGCCCGCGACCGCGGCATCCGTGTGATTATTGCCGGCGCCGGCGGTGCTGCTCACCTTCCCGGGATGCTCGCTGCTAAGACAACGCTGCCCGTCTGCGGTGTTCCCGTCCCGAGCCGCTACCTGAAGGGCCAGGATTCTCTGTATTCCATCGTTCAGATGCCTAAAGGCGTCCCGGTCGCAACTTTTGCCATTGGTGAGGCCGGCGCTGCTAACGCTGCACTTTATGCCGTCCAGATTTTGGGTACGACGGATGCCGGTTTGGCAGATAAGCTTGCGGCCTTCCGCAAAGCTCAGAACGAAAAAGCCCGCAACATGACTCTTCCGCTTTAACAGATACATGATGAAAGACACACCGATTCTTCCCGGCAGCTGGCTCGGACTCATGGGGGGCGGTCAATTAGGCCGCATGTTTGCTCAAGCCGCCGCTACGATGGGCTACCGCGTCTGCGTATTGGAGCCTGATAAAAACGCCCCGGCCGCCATTGTTGCCGAAAAGCACATCTGTGCTCCCTATACGGACGAAGCTGCACTGACCGAACTCGCCTCGCTCTGCAAGACCGTCACGACCGAGTTTGAAAACGTTCCTGCTGCCGCTCTGGAGTTCTTAGCATCTAAGGGCGTCGAAACATGCCCTGCTGCCAACGCTGTCTGTATCACGCAGGACCGATTCGATGAAAAGTCTTTCATCAAGTCTGCCGGCGCTCCCGTTGCCCCTCATTTGCTGATCGAATCCGACGAGGATCTCAAGAAGGCTTCTGCTCCCTATTTCCCCGCCATCTTAAAAACCGCCCGTTTGGGCTATGACGGCAAAGGCCAGATTACGGTGAATGACCGCCGCGAACTGGCAATGGCTTTTGAGAAGCTCGGTAAAGTTCGCTGTGTTTTAGAAAAGCGCCTGCCGCTCTTTAAAGAAGTCTCTGTCATCGCCGCCCGCAACAGCAAGGGTGAAGTGGCCGTTTTTCCGGTGTCTGAAAACTACCACCGCAACGGAATTCTGGCGGTTTCCGTCATGCCGGCTCGTTTAGACGAAGAGATCACCAACCGCGCCCGTGAAATCGCTTCCAAAATCATTGAGAAGCTCGATTATGTCGGCGTGCTCTGCACAGAACTCTTTGTACTTTCCGACGGACGTCTGGTCGTTAACGAATTGGCTCCGAGACCGCACAACTCCGGTCACGCCACGATCGATGCCTGCATCTGCAGCCAGTACGAACAGCAGGTTCGCGCCATGGCCAATCTGCCGCTCGGCGATACGACTCAGGTTTCTAAGTCCGTCATGCTCAACCTGCTCGGAGATCTTTGGTTCGATGAAAACGAAAACGTCCGTGAACCGGATTGGAGCCAAGTACTGGACATCCCGAGTCTCAAATTGCATCTTTACGGTAAGAAGCAGCCGAGGCATGCACGTAAAATGGGCCACATCACTTGTTTAGCCGCCACGGAAGAGGAAGCGATGTTTAAAGCCCAAATGGCGGCCCGCATTTTAGGTCTCGAACTTCCCGAATAACGTTATGCATTCTGATCTTGAGAAGGCCGTCAAAATTCTCGAAGCCGGCGGCTTGGTTGCTATTCCCACTGAAACGGTATACGGCTTAGCCGCCGACGCAGAGAACGAAGCGGCGGTTAAATCGATTTACGCCGCTAAAAACCGCCCGGCCACGCATCCGCTGATTGTGCATGTTGCCTCAGCAGAAGCTCTGCCCTACTGGGCCCGAGAGATTCCGGAAGATGCCAAAAAGCTGACTGAGGCGTTTTGGCCCGGTCCTCTGACGATCGTTTTAAAACGCTCCGCACACGCCAAAGACTTTGTGACCGGCGGACAGGACACGGTTGCGCTTCGCTGTCCGTCGCATCCTTTGGCTCACGAACTTTTAAAGCGTTTTGACGCGGGCAAAGGCCGCGGCTTAGCCGCACCGAGCGCCAACACCTTCGGCAAGATCAGTCCGACAACCGCTCAGCATGTGCGTGATGACCTCGGGGAGAAGCCCGACGGCAAAACCGACTTCATCCTTGACGGCGGAGAATGCACCGTCGGCATTGAATCGACGATTCTTGACCTCACGGGCGAAACACCGCGCATCCTTCGCGAAGGCGACGTCAGCGGCGAAATGATCTCTAAAGTGATCGGCAAACCCGTTGAACACGGTGCGGTTGGCGCTTCTCCGCGCGTCTCCGGCTCAATGAAGAGCCACTACGCGCCTGAGCACGTTTTAAAGATTGTCTCGGCAGACGACCTGCCGGGTGAGACACAGTTCTTAGCCCGTCACTTCAAAACCTTCTCTTTGATTGCGCCTGAAAAGATCGCGAAACGCTTCAGCACGGTCGCAGAAAAAGTTCGCGGCTACAAAGACGCCAAGGAACTCCAGGTCAACCTTTACAAGTGGCTGCACGAACTCGACCGTGACGGCGGAGATGTTATCTTTGCTGTCGAGCCGGAATTAACCGATTCTTCAGCCGGTGTTCTGGATCGACTGACCCGCGCTGCCGCTGAAAGACCCAACAAGGAAAGCAAATGAGCGATACACCCGCAGATCTCGTCCGCTTATCTAAGCGCATGAGCGAACTCGGTTTATGTTCACGACGAGAAGCCGATGAGTGGATCTCCAAAGGCTGGGTTAAAGTTGACGGTCAAGTCGTTAGCGAACTCGGCAGCAAAGTACGCCCTGACCAAAAGATCACGATTGACCGGAAGGCTAAAGATCAGCAGAACGAGCGTGTGACCATTATTCTCAACAAGCCGCTCGGCTATGTCTCCGGACAGGCTGAGGACGGTCATGAACCGGCACGCATTTTGATTACGCCGAGAAACCGCTGGATCGATGATCCTTCTCCTCGCCGCTTTAATCCTTCTCAGTTAAAGAGCCTGGTTCCTGCCGGTCGTCTGGACATCAACTCCACCGGCCTTCTGGTTCTGACTCAGGACGGACGCATTGCCAAAACCATCATCGGTGAGAACAGCTCCGTCGAAAAAGAATACATCGTGCGTGTTGCGATGACCGACGGCCGCTCCAACAGCGAATTTCCTCCGGCGAAGCTTGCGCTTTTAAATCACGGGTTGGAACTGGACGGTAAGCCTTTGGAGAAGGCCGAAGTTTCCTGGCTCAACGAAGACCAATTAAAATTCGTCCTTCGTGAAGGCCGAAATCGTCAGATTCGCCGAATGTGTGATCTTGTCGGTCTGAAAGTCCTCGCACTTAAACGGGTCCGTGTCGGCAATGTCCGCCTCGGCAAGCTTCCGGTCGGTAAGTGGAGATATTTGGAAGACGGCGAAAGTTTTACCGGTCCCGCCCCTAAAAGAGCCTCTTCCAGCAGACCGGCTGCCGGTGCGCCGCGTCGCCCGAAAACCTTTAAACCTCGTAAACCGAACTTTAGAAAAACTCGAGACGAATGACGCCGAGTCGCTTTAACCTCAGCCCCGAGTGGGGCCTTGTGATGGTGACGGCCCTTTGGGGTTCTTCTTTTATTCTTTTGTCCCTGAGTCTTAAAGGACTCTCGCCGGGGCTGCTTGTTGCTTTACGTTTCGGAGGCGGTGCTGTTCTAATGGCGTGCCTCTTGAGATCGGCCCTTTTCAAACTCAAAAAAGTCGATTGGATTGCTGGCTGCGCCACGGGAACGTGTATTTTTCTGGGTTACTTCCTGCAGACGGTGGGCCTGCAGACGATTACGAGTTCGATTTCGGCCTTTCTGACGGCGCTTTACGTACCGTTTGTACCGCTTTTCCAATGGATTATCTTTAGAAAACGCCCGACGCCCATTATCGCCGGAGGCATTTTATTTGCCTTCCTCGGCATGCTCCTCATCTTAGATCCCACCAAAATCTCTTTTAACGGGAACATCGGAGAGTGGCTGACGATTGCCAGTGCGGCTGCCTGCGCGATGGAAATCTTAGTTCTCGGGCGCTTCGCCAACTCTTGTGATCCGAAAGCTTTTTGCTTTACTCAGTTGGTTACCGTCACGTTTTGGAGCACGCTCTACTGCATTGTCTTTGAAGACGTTCGCTTTGATCCTACGCCCGTGACTTATGTCTGTATGGCCATTTTGATCGGCATGATTGTCTTTAATCAGGTTATGATGTGCTGGGCGCAGAAATTCGTCTCGCCGACACGTGCCGTTCTCATCTATACCCTTGAGCCTGTATTTGCCGGCATCATCGGTTACGCGATCGGAGAGCCGTTTACGAAGGGCGCGGTCGTCGGTGCCGTCATGGTGGTGCTGAGTATCCTCATCAGTTCCTGGCTGCCCGGCTACCTCAAGAACCGAGGCTACATCTCTAAGGAGGCGGTCCGTGAGTAACGCTCCCATCGGAATGTTTGATTCGGGGCTCGGCGGCCTGTCCGTCATGCACGCTGTTCGAGGCGCCCTCCCCGGCGAAGACATCATTTATTACGGTGATTGTCTCTACGCACCGTACGGCGACAGAAACTCCGAGTACATAAAAGAACGGTGTCTTGCGATCGGACGCTTTCTGATTTCCAAAGGCGCTAAAGCGATCGTAGTTTCCTGCAATACCGCCACGGCAGAAGGCGTTAACACGATGCGGGATACGTTTGATATTCCGATCATCGGCATCGAGCCGGCAATCAAACCGGCAGCGGCGGCGACAAAGACCGGCGTAGTCGGCGTGATCGCCACGACCCGCACCATCACCAGCGAACGCTACCTGAGACTCGTTCGTGAATTTGCCGGAACCGAGGTCAAGGTCGTTTCGGTTCCGTGCCCGGGTCTCATGGAATGCGTCGAAAGCGGCGACTGGGACTCCTTCAAGACCCAAAAGCTAATCGAAAAGTATCTGCACCCAATCAAGCGTGCAGGTGCCGATAAGCTCGTCCTCGGCTGCACGCATTATCCGTTCCTGTCTAACGTGTTGAAGCGTGAACTCGGCAGCGGAACCGAACTCATCGATCCAAGCGCAGCAGTTGCCAGAGAACTTAAACACCAGCTCTCCAAACGCGGCTTACTTTCGGATGGTGCAAAAGGCAAAGAAGTGTTTTATATCAGCGGAGATGCCGAGAAGCATCGCGCTGTCATCGAGCGTCTTTGGAACTCAGAAGAAGCACTTGATCTGCGTTCTGCCCCTCCCGCAACGAAAGCAACTCTCTCTTGAGCCTTTTCGACCTTCAAATCATCCAATTTGAGCGAATTTAGACACTGTTACTACGCCGGACTGCCATACTTTCAAGCAATTAAAGAAAGTACTTGGATTCAACTCAAATGCACGACTCTGTCCTTGAATGTGTTACGTTACGTCGCTCCCTCGGAGCAAAATACCTCACCACACCTGCCCCCTCTAAAGAAGACTATGCCGAAGCCCTCACATGGGCCATTGCAGCGCCTGATCACTGCCATCTGAGCCCTGCTCGTTTCGTGGTCATTGAAGAGCGTCAGAAATTTGCCGACTTTTTTGAAGCCGGCGCTCTGGCCGACGGAGCTGATCAAGAAGGCGCCCAGCGCGCCCGCAGCAAAGCTTTAAAGGCTCCGGCTATGGTCGCTGTGGTCGCCAAAATCGATGAACACAACGAAAGAGTTCCTACCTACGAGCAGTGGATGACCGTCGGCGCTGCTACCTCTAATTTCCTTGCCGCTCTTGAGCTCAAAGGCTTTGCAGGTAAAATCGTGAGCGGCTCGTCCACGCACTACCGCGACGCCGTCGATGCCCTTTGCAAGAAGGGCGAAGTCATCGCCTGCTGGATTATGCTCGGCACGGCAAAACCGGATGCCCCGGGCGCCGAAGTCCGTTCTATTTACGACGAACTGTTAACCTATTTTTCTTAAGAAGCAAACATTAAGAGGCCGTCATGAAACGCTTTTTCCTTATTCTTCTCGGCATGTTCATGTCCGCAACTATGCTGACCGGATGCGGATACAACGAGATCCAGACGCTTGATGAGTCGACCAAGGCAGCTTGGAGCGAAGTTTTAAATCAGTATCAGCGCCGCAACGACCTTATTCCGAACGTGGTTAATTCCGTTAAAGGCGAAGCCGATTTCGAGAAATCCACGCTCACACAGGTGATCAATGCCCGTGCTAAGGCCACGTCTATTCAGGCAACGCCTGAACTGATGGAAAATCCTGAAGCCTTCCAGAAATTCACACAGGCCCAGGGCGAATTAAGCAGCGCGCTGTCCCGCCTGCTTGTCACTGTCGAACGCTACCCTGACTTGAAAGCCAACAAAGCCTTCCAGGACCTGCGTGTACAGCTTGAAGGCTGTGAAAACCGCATCGCGATTGCACGCAACCGCTACATTAAATCCGTTCAGCAGTACAACACGTACATCCGTCAATTCCCGCAGATGGTCTGGGTTTGGATCCTCGGATACAAACCTAAAGCTCAGTACGCGGTAGCCGACGAAGCTGCCATTACGACACCTCCTAAGGTAGATTTCAATGGTTCAGCAGCTACAGCTCCGGCCAAACCTTAATCGCTTCGGCCTTCTCATCAGTGCGTTCTTCTTTTGGCTGAGCGCGCTTTTCTGCGCGGTATCGGCGGCTGACCTGCTTCCGATACCGGAAGTGGCTTATGTCACCGATACTGCACACCTTCTGACGGCCGAACAAAAACGTTCGCTTGAAGCCAAACTTACGGGATTTGAGGAGAAGTACGGTTCCCAGATCGCCGTTATCATCGTTCCTTCCACGAACGGCGAGCCGATCGAAGACTACGCACATCGCGTCGGTGACAACTGGAAACTGGGCCGTAAGGATGTCGGAGACGGTCTTCTCCTGATCGTTGCCGTCAATGACCACAGAATCCGTATTGATGTGATGAGAGCGCTCGAAGGCGCCATTCCGGATGTGGCCGCGTCCCGCATTATCACGGACGTGATGGCGCCGAACTTCCGTCAGAACAACTACTACCAAGGCATCAGTCAGGCCTTGGACAAAGTGTTTACGCTGATTGAAGATGCCAAACTTCCGGCCCCGCAGAAGAAACGTTCGGAAGCCAATATTCTTTACGATCCGGCCGAAGCTCTGTGGGACGAACCTTGGGTGGCTGTGCTCTTCATCGGATTTGTCATCACGATGATGCTGCGTGAGCTCATGGGCCGAAAGTCAGCCCCTCTTGCAGGTTTAGCGGTGGGCGGTTTAGCGGCGTTTATTATGCAGTCGCTGTTTGCAGGTATTGTGATCGCTCTGATCGTAGTCGTGATTGTCATGTGTATTCCGACCGCCGTTCTTGAGGCCGGCGCCCGACGGACCGCCAAGATGTACGGAACCGACCGCCGTTACCGCGGTAAACGCGGGGGCGGAGACGACGGATTCGGAGGCTTCGGCGGATTTGGCGGGGGCGGCTTCGGAGGAGGCGGTTTCGGCGGCGGCATGGGCGGCGGAGCCGGATCTGGCGGAGGCGGTGACGCAGCCGGCGGAGGCGCAAGCGGAGGCTGGTAAAAAATGTCTATCGGAAGAATTCTTAAACATTGGGTAATGTCGCCCGTCCCCGTCACCCTGGCATTTCCTCAGTCCTCTTTGGATGCAGTGACGAAATGCATTGAAGAGTGCGAGCAGCAGACGAGCGCTGAGTTCCGACTCATCATCGAACGCAGTATTCCTTCTAAAGGGCTTCGAGAGAACATCACGGACGCTCAAAGAGCCAAGGAGCTCTTCGGACGCTACGGTGTCTGGGACACGGAAGACAATAACGGTGTGCTGATTTATTTAAACCTTTCGGACCGTGCCATCGAAATTTATTTAGACCGAGGTGCAGCACGAGAGGTGAGGCAAACCCAGCTGGATGACATCGTCAAACAGATGGAAATCGCTTTTGCTGATAAGAAGTTCGAGGAAGGTGTTTGTCAGGCCTTCAGATCACTGGCCGCGATTTTGTCTAAGCCTTTCCCGAACAAACCCGTTCAGGATCCGGTGCCTAACACACCTGTCGTACTATAACTTTTTACTTTCTTGAAGGCCGCCCGAGTTTTTCTCCGGCGGCTTTTCTTTTGCTCGGCTCGTCATCCTCACAAAAGCTCATACTTAGCCGTTAAAAATTAGAACAATCCGTCCAGGAGCCAACACAAAAATACTCATTCCAAGTTGCTAAAATGTTGACTCCTTTTTATTTCTCTATGAATTTCATCGTCATGGAACTGTCTGCTCTTACCGCAATCTCTCCCCTCGACGGCCGCTACGGACGCCAAACTGCCGAACTCCGCGACATCTTTTCCGAATTTGCACTGATGCGTGCTCGTGTCACGGTTGAAGTTGAATGGCTCATCGCCCTTTCCGAATTCAACCTGCCCGAACTTAAAGATCTTTCCGAAGAAGACAAACTTTATCTTCGCGGATTAGTCAGCAGCTTCTCCGTTGCCGACTGCCAGGCGATCAAAGACATCGAAAAAACCACCAACCATGACGTTAAAGCCGTTGAGTACTGGATCAAGAGCAAGATGACCGTCAATGAACATCTGGCTGCCGCCAGCGAATTCGTTCATTTCGGCTGCACCTCTGAAGACATCAACAACACTTCTCACGCTTTGATGCTTTCTTCCGGCCGTCAGCTCATCTGTTCTCACCTTCAGATGATCATCGACAAGCTCAAGGGTTTTGCTCATGAATGGGCCGGCGTTTCCATGCTGTCCCGCACACACGGCCAGCATGCTTCTCCGACAACCGTCGGTAAAGAAATGGCCAACGTAGCCGCACGTCTCGAGTTTGCCGTCCAGGCCATCGAAAAAGTTAAGCTGCTCGCCAAGATGAACGGCGCCGTCGGCAACTACAATGCCCACACGATCGCTTATCCGGACAAAGACTGGCCTGCTTTCGCACGCAATGTCGTGGAAAACCGTCTGCACCTGACATTCAATCCTTACACGATTCAGATCGAACCGCATGACTACATGGCTGAACTCTTCAATGCCATTACTCGTGCCAACACGATCCTGATCGACTTGGACCGCGATATCTGGGGCTACATCTCCCTGAACTACTTCAAGCAGCAGCTCAAAGAAGGCGAAGTCGGTTCTTCCACAATGCCGCATAAGGTCAACCCGATTGACTTCGAAAACTCCGAAGGCAACCTCGGCATGGCTGACGCCTTCTTTACCTTCCTTGCTCAGAAACTCCCGATTTCCCGCTGGCAGCGCGACCTGACCGACTCTACCGTCCTCAGAAACCTGGGCGTTGCTTTCGGCTACAGCATTGTCGGTTACACCTCTCTGGAACGCGGCATGAACAAGCTCCGTCTGAACGAAGAGGCCATTGCCGCTGACCTAGATCAGTCGTGGGAAGTTTTGGCGGAGGCCATTCAGACCGTGATGCGCCGTTACGGTGTTCCTCATCCGTACGAACAGCTCAAAGCCCTTACCCGCGGTAAAGGCATCAGCCCTGAAACCATCCACGAGTTCGTTGCAACGCTGGACATTCCTGAAGATGCCAAAGCCTCTCTGCAGAAACTCACCCCCGCCACTTATATCGGTTTAGCTGAGACCCTGGCCAAGGAAATCTAAGTTTTCCTCTTGTGAAAACGCCGGCTGTTCTTCTTAAGCAGCCGGCGTTTTTATTTATCGAAAAATTTTTTGAAAAACGATACTTAGAGAATAAAGTTCGTGAACAGTATCGTGCACCAAATGATTGCGCAGATCGTCAGAGCTAATAAAACGGCCGCGCTTCCTAAGTCTTTGGCTTTGCCTGACAGAGGATGAATTTCTCCGCCGAAACGATCCACCACTGCTTCGATCGCAGAATTCAGAATCTCAACGATAAGAACGATGAAAAGTCCCAAGATCAGCAAAAGTTTCTCAACAGTTGTCACCGGAAGAAGAACCGCGACAGGCAGCATGACGCAAGCCAAAATCGCCTCTTGGCGGAAAGCCTCTTCTGTCTGCCAAGCCCCCCGGAAGCCCTGAGCTGAATACTTGGCTGCATTCATCAGGCGGCGTAATCCGGTCTTGCCTTTGAGTTCGGAGGCGTCTTTCGGCTGGTGTTTTTCCATGTTGTTCTCTTCTCATTGATCGTGCCTGAAATCTTAGCAAGGATACAGGCACCAACAAAAAGACCGCCGAAGCGGTCCGTGAAAAAAGTCGAAATTAATCGTTGACTTTCTGTCTTAAAACGCCTTCGCTGTAGAGGCGAGCCATTTCAGGAAGCGGCAGCGGCTTGATCTTGGAAGCCTGACCTTCGCAGCCGAAAGCAATGTAGCGAGACTTGCACATTTCGACGGAAGCGGCGCGGGCGGCCTTCAGGTAAGCACGCGGATCGAATGCTTCGGGATTTTCAACAAAGTACTTGCGGATGGCTGCTGTCATAGCCAAACGAATATCAGTATCGATGTTGACCTTGCGAACGCCGTACTTAATGGCTTCAACGATTTCTTCAACCGGAACGCCGTAGGTTGTGCGGAACTGGCCGCCGTACTTACGGATTTCTTCCAGATATTCCTGAGGAACGGAAGAAGAACCGTGCATCACGAGGTGTGTATTCGGGATACGAGCATGAATTTCTCTCACGCGCTGAATCGAAAGGATGTCTCCTGTCGGCTTGCGAGTGAATTTGTAGGCACCGTGGCTGGTGCCGATGGCGATCGCTAAAGCGTCAACCTGAGTTTCTTCGACGAACTGAGCAGCTTGATCCGGGTCGGTCAGAAGCTGATCACGTGTCATTTCAGCGTCGGTACCGTGGCCGTCTTCTTTGTCGCCCTTCATGGTTTCCAAAGAGCCGAGGCATCCGAGTTCACCTTCAACGGAGACACCGACCTTATGAGCCATGTTGACGACTTCTTTGGTGACGTTGACGTTGTAGTCAAATGTAGAAATCGTCTTGCCGTCGCTCATCAGAGAGCCGTCCATCATCACGGAAGAGAAGCCGAGATTGATGGCGCCTTGGCAAACGGCCGGGCTCTGGCCGTGGTCTTGATGCATACAGACCGGAATATGCGGATAGGATTCAATAGCGGCCTTAATCAGGTGCTCAAGGAAAATTTCACCGGCATACTTGCGAGCGCCGGCAGAAGCTTGCATGATGACGGGCGCGTTGACCTCGTCCGCAGCCTGCATGATGGCCTGAACCTGTTCAAGATTATTAACGTTGAAAGCCGGAATACCGTAGTTATTTTCTGCTGCGTGATCAAGGAGTTGACGCAACGACACGAGAGCCATGTTTTGATCTCCGAATATTAATCCAAAGGGATTCTTGACCGAATCCGTAATCTGTTAATTCTAACCAAATACGATCGGCCGCTTCAATAACAAAGCTGAGCTGTAGCAATATTTTGCGTTTCACATCTCGTTAGTCTGAAAGCTCTTCCATCACTTTCAAGCAAGACAGCAATTCATCGCGGGTATGCACTCCGAATTTTTTGTAAAGATTCAGCCGATGACCTTGAACCGTTCGTTCCGAAAGTCCCAACCGGTCCCCGATTTGTTTGCTCGTCAGTTCCTGGACCAAGAGTCGGACAATGCCTTTTTCTCTTTCACTCATTTCATGAAAGATGGCGGCGATTTTCTGAGGACTTTGTCCGCTGTTCTTCACATTCCATCGATTCCAACAGTTTTCGAGGACCGCATCAAGCTTTTCGGCTTCAATTGGCTTTTCCAGAAAATCAAAGGCGCCGCGTTTCAAGGTACGAACAGCGGTTTCTACGTCTGCGTACCCTGTGATAATGACAACCGGAAGCTGAACACCGTCCGAAAAAAGTTTTTGCTGCAGCGCCAGCCCAGACATGCCGGGCATACGGATGTCCAGCAGAATGCATCCGGGTATGAGCATATTGTCTTTCTCAAGGAATTCTTCTGCAGAAAGGTAATCCACGGAACTCCATCCGAGACATTTCAAAAGAAACGTCAGGCCTGCTCTGACACCGACGTCGTCGTCGACGATTCGAATGAGAAATCTCTTTTTAATACCGGCATCGATGGTCATATTTTTCTCTTCAGACGTACAGTTACTTTCAAGCCGCCTTGATCACGCGGAGCATATTGGATGGCGCCGTTCATCGCCTCCAGTATGGATCTGACGACAACCAGACCTAAGCCCAATCCTTCGGACTTTTCGCTCTTAAAGGTTTGCGTACCGAGCTTCGCGACATCTTCCGCAGAGAGTTTCCTGCCGCTGTTTTCTACCGTCAGAATTGCCGAGTCTTCATCCGTCTTCAATACGACCCAAACCTCAGGACATTCCACTTTTTGGCTCTCTTCCATTGCATTTTTCAGAAGATTCCAGAAAAGAATTTCCGTCTCCACAGGATCGCCTTCAACATCAACGTCAGGCGCGCACCTAACATCTACGACGACGGTGTTGTTAAATTTCACCTTCAGCGTTTGCGTGATTTCTTGAACGATGCTTGTTAAATCCACTCGGGCTTCTCTTGTCACGGTCTTTTTAGAGTAGTCGCGTACTTTGTTGACGATCTGAGAAGCGCGTTTTAGTTCGTGCTCCATCTGTCCGAGGCTAAAGTCAAGCATTTCTTCGTCCGGAACTCTCTTTTGTTTACGCAGTGCCTTCAGCCCGTCTACAAAATATTTGCATGCCGCCAAAGGCTGATTCATCTCATGCGCGAACATCGAAGAGAGCTGACCCACAAGGTTGATCTTTTGCTGGGCCTCTATTTTTTCTGCAAGCTCTCTGGATTTTTCCAAAGTTCTTCTTCTGCTCTCTTCTGCCGCCAAGAGTCTTGTGGTCGCACGATCAACGAGCTTCTGGGCGCGCCAACTATGGACTACAAGTCCTACGATTCCGAGAATGACAATAAGAAACGCCGGCCAAAACTCAGTCAGCACCCGTTTTACCGACCACTCTCGAAGATATTGATAAGGTCCAACTTTAAGCGATCTGTACAGATCGTCTACCGGTTTAAAGTCGGTCGCAATCGACCATGCCTGCCCGTCTTTCTCCGGCTTCATAGACAACAACGCGAGTGTCATCTCTCTAGCCAATTCAGGATCTACTTTGTACGTGGCTGCGAACGTGTTGTTCGGATAGGCCCGCGTGGAATGCAGACATTTGATTGGGCCCGGTTTTGCACCGATGACCTTGAGTTTATCCATCACCGAGATGTTCTGAAGTTCGTATTCTTCCAGCCAACACGCTCTGACAAAACCCACGTCGCCTGAGCCTGCAATGATGTCGTTGATAATTGCAGAGGCTTTTTCTCCAGCAAAAATAACTTTTTTGAAGAATTTTTCGTGGTTAAAACCGCGGTTCTCAAGTTCTGCCATACCCGTTCGATAGCCGTGAAAAGCCGTCTCGTAGTTGGCTACCAGGACTTTACCTTTCATGTCTTCAAACTTACTAATATCTTTTCGGTCCCGGCGCGTAAAAAAGACGCCTGCAGTCCCGAAGTTTGGCTTAGTTTTGGCCGCAGTCACAATCGTGGCTAGGTCTCGGGCCCCGAATGGTTGCATCCGATAAAAGAATCCGGAGCTTGCAAAAAAGAAGTCGATCTTGCCCTGCTCTACAGCTTTCTCCAGTTCAGGTGACTGATAAACCTTAGCAACGACTTTTCGAGGGGCAAAAAATGCTTGGAGATGTTTGAGCGTCGGACCGAAGTCCATGTCAGTGCTCAGAGGCGGGGAAAAATGAATAAGTCCGATCGTTATCGGCGGCTCTGCATTTGCGGCCGCCGATACGGAAATGAAGATTGAAAAAACAAAGGCAAATAACGATCGGAACATGCTGTTGATTTAGTTTTTGTCACCGTGGCAAGAGGAGCACTTCTTCAATTGATAATTATGGTGACAGGCGTAACAAGGTTCAAGAGATGCACTGGTATCCTTGTATCCCGGTTTCGGGGGTATCGAATGCTGAGCATGACAGTCAATGCATTCCGTTGCTGCTTTTTCCGGACCTCCGGCATGTGGAATCCATACGTGAGGATTTACGGGACCGCTATCAGACTGAGCCTGAACATTTTTCTTAATCAATTCGTCAAATGTCGGTCCGTGACAGGCCAGGCATTGCTCTTTTTTCATTGCTTCGGGTGCATTCTGAGCAAATACGGCACCGGCTAGAAAAAAAGAAAGCAAAGCGGGCAAGATAACTTTTATTGTCTTCATTTTTTATCAGCCGACGGTTTCCCGCCGGCTTCTTTCTGTTGTCAGTTAGTTGGCTGCTGCATGTTCGCCGGCCCAGCGTCCCGGCATGATGGCACGAGGCATACCATTGCCGACGTACAGACCTCCGGCTGTTTCACCTGCGGCATATAAACCCTTGATCGGTTTCATATCTTGACCAAGAACTTGAGCGTTGTCGTTAATGGCCAGGCCACCCGTGAGATTGTGGACACAGAGGACTAAGCGTACCGCGTGGAAAGGACCCTGTTCGATCTTCTTAGTCAAGCTTTCAGCGGGTTTATCAAAGTCATCGTCTTTCTTAGCGTCTACGAAGCCGTTATAACGAGCCACCGTCTGCTCTAAGTTCGGCTGATTCGTTAACTTAGCCAATTCGGCAATCGTCGGAGCTGTAAAGGCGTAACCCTCTTCACAACTAGGAGCCTTCGTGTCCCAATGGTATTTCTTAGCGGTTGCGTCATCGAACACCGTCCACAGGAACTGCTCAGGCTGTGCAAGCGCTGCGTCGTAGAAGGTGTAGCCGCCCAAGTTAGCCTTGTCGAGTTCCTTCACAAAGCGGTCGCCGGATTTATTCGTAAAGATCACTTCAGCCCAGCGCGGACCGGAAATTCCGAGGCCCGGAGCACCGTACTTGCTGCCTTTCGGGAAGCCATAGTGTGCAGTACCGAATTTGCGGCGAAGATGAGGTGTATCTTCACAGCGGTCGCCGACATACATTCCGCCTGCTCTCATACCTGCGAGAATTGCACTGCCGTCCGGGGCAACGAACGGGTAACCCGTGGAAATCATGTTTTCCGTGAAGCGAGGATCGGTCAGGCGTCTGAGTTCGGGATTTGCTTTCCAACTACCGCCGGCAAGGACTACGCCCTTGTTGGCCTTAACATTCATAATCGAACCGTCGGGCTTTTGTACCTTAGCTCCGACGACGGCACCTTGGTCGTTTACATAGACGTCTACGACTTTGTGTTCCAAGAAAATCTGACCGCCTTTACCTGTGAAATATTCGTAGTAAGGCATCATGATGCCTCGTCCGGTCATGAATCCGCCTGTCGGCTGCGGTTTGCGTCCGCCTTCTCCGGAGTCTTTCCACCAAATGTGATGGTAAGACTCGTGATGCTGAGAGTCGTACTTACCGGGCCGTGTAAATGTCGGAAGGAATTTAACGCCGTGTTCTTCCAACCAAACCTGAGTTCCAGGGCACCATTCAGAATACTTCTTGACGAGTTCCGGTGTGTTCTTTCGATATTCGTGATGTGCCGGATTTGTCAGCTTTTTGTAGAGCTTCTCGGGTGAGTCCTCTACGCCGTGCTCTTTCTGTGTTCTTGTTCCACCGCCTAACGCGATAATGCCGCCATTAATGATGGCGCAGCCGCCGTAGTTCTTGCCTTTTTCCATCACGAGGACCTTGGCGCCTTTATCAAGAGCTGAAATAGCGGCGGACATACCCGCAATACCGGATCCTGCGACTAAGACATCGGTTTCTGCATCCCATTTTGCGGGAAGTTGGGTTGTAGCGACATCGGCTGCCGATGCGCCTTTAGAAATGAATGCACCTGCAGCGGCTGCAGTGGAAGCTGCTAAAAAGGAACGACGTGTTGTCATGTTTTTTCTCCTTGAGTTGTTTTTGAACTTCAAGGAAATTGTCGTTCCGACACCTACTCGAGTAACTTGATATCAATCAAGAAAAGTTAAGATTCATCTAAGGAGAATCACTAACCTAGCCTTGATTTGTGACCGAAACCTTTCAGAATTCCGTTGCCGATGGCACAAGCCAGCTTGCGCTGGAAGGCTCTTGTACGAAGTTTCTTTTCTTCTTCGGGATGAGACAGGAAGGCGGTCTCCACAAGCACCGACGGAATATCCGGCGCCTTTAAGACCGCGAAGTTTGCCTGTTCGACCTTTCCACGGTGCAGCTGATTGATTCTGGAGAGCTCATTCAGAATTCGGGCTCCATAAACCATACTGTCCGAAACCTGAGATGTCATAGACATATCCATCAGGATGCGGGCAATCTGCTTGTCTTTATTGCTCAAGTTAACACCGCCGATCAAGTCGGCATCGTTTTGCTTGCGGGCGAGCCAGCGGTTTGCCGTAGAAACCTGACCTCTGGTATTCAGGACGTAAAGGGACGATCCTCTTGCGGTCGGCTTGACCCAAGCGTCAGCGTGAATTGAAACAAAGAAGTCTGCTTTTGCCGCACGCGCCTTCTGAACTCTTCGTTGAAGCGGAACGAAATAGTCTCCGTCTCTGGTGAGGAGCGCTTTAACGCCTTCAATCTCGTTGAGTTCCTGGCGCAGGATACGGGCGACAGCCAGCACCACGTCTTTTTCTCTTGTTCGATGTCTTCTTCCGATAGCGCCCGGATCCTCTCCGCCGTGTCCCGGGTCAATCATGATGACCAAGGTTCTGACTCTAGGGGAGCGGGCTGGTTTCGTCTTCGAAGGCTTTGTCTGGGCCAGCTGAGTTTCCGGTTTCTTTTGAGCGGGCTTCTTCTGCGCAGGCTTTGAAGATCCTTTCGGTTCTTCATCCGGGCGCATCGGAGCAAGCGAGCCGTCGGCAATGCCGGCCAAAATCTGGCCCAGCTGATCGACTTCTCCCGAATCCGCCCTGTTCTCCTCCATTCGCTTCTGACCCTCGGCCACTTGCGCCAACAAGCTCTTGATCGCGTCAGGCTCGGATTCTTCCTTTTGAATGATGGCCATCAAAGGATCTTTTTGAGTTGCCGGGTAGATGTCAAAAACCAAGCGATATCGGTATTGTCCGGCCGGTTTCAGAGAAAAAACCTGAGGATCAACATCCGTCTTGAAATCAATCGAGATACGAACCACGTTCGGTCTGTTCTGACCGACTCGAATTCTGGAAATGTAAGGGTCGTTGGGCTTAACTTTTTGAATGATCTGTTTGAGCTTATCGGTCAGAAGCAAACCGTCAATATCTACGGCCAATCTAACCGGATCAGAATTACGCAAAACAAAGTATTTGAACTTCATGGGCGCATCATGCTCGATCGTGATGCGGGTGTATTCCTCCGCAGGCCAGACGCGAACGTCGACTACTTGAGCTCCGTACGCCGGAGACCAGGGAACAAAAGAGAGCAAAAGAGCGCCGCCCGCTCCTTCCAGAAACGACCTGCGAGTGTTCATTATTTTTTAAGGACTTCTAAAACTTGATTGCCGAGAGCAGAATCTGCGGAAACATCACAGACGCGGCCGTCTCCCTCATTCTTAAGCGTAATGGTCAGATCCGGCTGAGGAACAAAAGGCTCTGCCTTGGATGTCCACTCGGACGCCACGACTCTGCCGGGTCCGTAGTTCTCACGGAAACCGGCTTCCTCAAACTCAACAGGGTCTTCAAAACGGTAGAAGTCAAAATGATTGACCGTAAAGCCGTCGACTTTATAGGTCTCCAATAAAGAGAAGGTAGGACTTTTTACTCGGCCCTCGAATCCGAGGGCGCGCAGTGCGGAACGCATCAGGTAGGTTTTACCAGCGCCTAAATCTCCGACTAACTTGATATTGAGTCCTTTTTCCAGGATTTCGGATTTAACGGAGTCCAAGGCTCGAGCCAGCCGAGCGCCCAGTTCTGACGTTGCTTCTTCGTCAGCGAGATGAAACTCTAAGGAATGTGCGTCTGTGTTCATTCATTTCTCGATAAGTCTTCTAAAGATACCACAGCATCGAGGATTTTGAATCAGGCAAGATAGCCATCTCAGGTCAACTTTGCTTAAGTCCAATTTTGTCCGAGAAATCCTCAAAAATCATGAAGATTTCTGTCTCTCATTACTCCAAAAAAGAAATTTGATTTCCTCAGTATTATTCGAATCTGAAGCGGAAGCGTTAAGAAGGAAGATGAAGAACAACTCGATCACGATTAAGCAGCAAGAAGCTCATGATCTGCCGGCGATATGCCGATTGATTGAGGAGGCTTTTGCCTCTGTGCAAGAAAGCAATCATCGAGAACAATTCTTAGTCACACGACTGCTTTCTTCTCCGGGTTTCATTCCTGAGTTATCTTTAACTGCGTGGATACAAAACGAACTCGTCGGCTACATTTTGCTGACTGAGATTGAAATTCTGTCAGATTCGACTTCCAAGCCATCTTTGAGTCTGGCTCCACTGGCTGTTCGTCCGAAGTTTCAGAAGCAAGGCATCGGTGCCGCTCTGATAAAAGAAGCTCATAAACGCGCTTGTCAGCTGAATTACGAAACCATACTGGTGTTAGGACACAAAGATTACTATCCGAGGTTCGGCTACAAAAAGGCTGAAAATTTCGGCATTACTTTTCCTTTTGAGGTTCAGCCTGAGTTCTGTATGGTAAAGGAGTTAACGCCGGGCGCAGCCTCACGAGCTGCGGGACAAGTTAAGTATCCGAAAGCTTTTTTTGAATACTAAAACTTCAGACACTCAGTCGTTTTTTCATCGTTAATTTTTTCAAAAATTCTGACGTGTCTTGATTAATGGCGACTTTAGGAGAGCAGGTCCAGATCCCGATTCCCGACCTTCTTTTGGCCACCCTCCCTCCGCCAAAGAATTGCACAAAAAAATCTTTTTCTATATAATCGCATCTCCTGTGTGCCGGTATAGCTCAGTTGGTAGAGTAGCGCATTCGTAATGCGAAGGTCGGAGGTTCGACTCCTCTTACCGGCACCACAGAGAAAATGCCTAGGTGGTGAAATGGTAGACACAGGGGACTCAAAATCCCCCGCCTAATAAGCGTGAGAGTTCGAATCTCTCCCTAGGCACCAAAGATTCCGCGAAACCGAGCTCAAACTGCTCGGTTTTTCATCTTAAAAATCAACAAATTAGATCAGATATCGGCATCCAGTTCGTCTTTCCAGCTCGCAACGCTTTTCAACGAAAGCCGGTAAATCAGTTCTAGTATCTTGTAATTTTAATTAGTTCGTTTTTATGAGGTGATAAAATGAAGAAAATAGGAGCTTCGTTATGTCACCTCAATTCAGAGTTACCTTAACTAAAGAGGAAGTTGAAGAGCTTCAAAAAATCAGCAGCACCGGCTCAAGATCAGCCAAAATCGTGCTTTTTGCAAGAGCTCTTTTACTTTTAGATAAAGGTCCTCATACCACAGAGCATTGGACGGTCAATCAAACTTCAAAAGCTGTCGGCTTGTCTGAACGTACGCTAAATCACTTAAAAGAGAAATTCGTTTCTCAAGGTTTGGATGCCATTATCCGGCCGCGGCCTACAGGAAAAAGTAAGAGACCCGTGATTTTTGATGGCGCTTTCGAGGCTAAGTTGACCCAGCTTGCCTGCAGCGAACCTCCCGAAGGGCGGACACGGTGGACGGTGAGGCTTCTGGCAGACAAACTCGTCGAATTGGAGATCGTGGAAAAGATTTCGCCGATGACGGTACAAAGGGTTTTAAAAAAAACGAATTTAAGCCTCATCTGAGTGAATACTGGAAAATTCCGCCGCATCACGACGCCGAGTTCGTGACCTGCATGGAAGATGTGTTGGATGTTTATCAGCGTCCTTACGATCCGTCATATCCGGTTGTTTGCATGGACGAGTCGCCCAAACAGCTTATAGGAGAAGTCCGGGGGCCGCTGCCGACGAGGCCGGGGAGTATCGAGAAAGTTGATGATGAATATGTCCGTTTAGGCGTAGCCGAATTATTTTTGGCTGTAGAGCCTTTGACGGGAAAGATGATTGCCGAAGTTGAAAACAAACGAGCCAAGAAAGATTGGGCGCAATTCATTCGTGATTTAGTTGATATCCATTATCCGACAGCGAGGAAAGTGGTACTTGTGATGGATAACCTGAACACTCATAAACTTGCGTCGCTTTATGAGGCATTCGATCCGGAAGAAGCGCACCGGTTACGCGATAAGCTGGAGCTGCACTACACGCCCAAGCACGGTTCCTGGCTTAATGTAGCGGAGATAGGCTTTAGCATATTGAAGCGACAATGCATTCCGTTTAGAGTCGCCGATATAAACGTTCTCCGGAACACCGTTAAAAGTTTTATTACGCAGAGAAATGCTGAGAAAAGAGTCGTTAATTGGCAATTTACAACTGGCGACGCTCGCATAAAGCTCCGACACTTATACCCGGAGCTTTAAGCGAAAATATTATTGTTACAAGGTACTAGTCTTTAATAAATTCCTTGTTTTCACTTAAGCGAAAACTGCTCCTTCCTCCAGCCTCTGAGGCTGTTCTAAAATGACTGCCATCAAATAAACAATCTCTGGGAGCAATCGTGAATCTCAAAACCGTTCAAACCCCGGCCCTTCTCCTTGACCTAGACAAGTTCACTCGGAACTGCAATTGGATGAAGGAAAAAGCAGAACGTCTGAATGTAGCGCTCCGTCCTCACCTCAAAACCGGTAAATGCATTGAGTTTGCAAGAACTCAAATGACTTCCCCATCGGGACCTGCAACCGTTTCAACTTTATTGGAAGCGGAGTATTTCTTTAATCTCGGCGTGATCGATCTCATTTATGCCGTCGGCATCTCGCCGGGAAAATTCGAACGCGCCGTGAACTTAAGAGAAGCAGGCTGCGACTTGAAAGTTATCCTTGACAATAAAGAGGCCGCAGAACAATTCAGCGCTTATTGCGAAGAAAGAAAGATCCCTTGCCCTGTCCTGATTGAAATCGACGTCGACGGGCACAGATCCGGCGTTAAGCCCGACTCTGACGATCTGATCGAGATTGCAAAAATTCTTCAAGGCAAAGCTTATTTTGCAGGCGTTCTTACGCACGCAGGCGATTCCTATAAATGTGTAGGACAGGCCGCTTGCCTCAAGGCTCAGGAAAACGAAAGAGATTCTCTTGTCCATTGTGCCAATCGCCTCCGTAAAGCCGGATTTGAACCGAAGATTATCTCTGCAGGTTCCACACCCACAGCCGTCTTTGCTGAATCTTGGGAAGGCGTTACTGAAGTCCGTTGCGGCGTTTACTGCCTCTTTGACCTCGTGATGGCAGGACTGAAAGTTTGTACGATTGATCAAATCGCTTTGTCGCTGCTAGTTGAAGTTACAGGACATCAAAAAGAAAAAGGCTGGGTCATCACCGACGGCGGCTGGATGGCTCTTTCCCGCGACCGCGGCACCGCTGCCCAGGCTGTCGATCAGGGATACGGTTTGGTTTGCGACATCGACGGCAACCCGATTGATGATCTTATCGTCGCTTCCGCTAACCAAGAACACGGAATCATTACGCACCGTGACGGCCGCTTAGTTGATCCGAAAGATTTCCCGATCGGAACTCGTCTCAGAATTCTTCCGAATCATGCTTGCGCCATGGCGGCTCAGCATCCTCAGTACTTCGTTGTCCGCAAAGGCAAGATTGTAGATATTTGGAACCGCATCTACGGCTGGCAGCCGAAAGGAGTTTCATTATGAGAGAGGTCATTCTCTCCTCTTTGCCGCCTCCCAACGGCCATTATTCGCATGCCGTTATCTTTAACGGCGCCGCTTATGTTTCCGGCGTTCTCCCGATGCGCGTGAAACCGGGCGCCAGCGTCAAGGAACAATTTGACGCCGTATTCGACGTCATTGAAGCAATCCTTAAAGAATGCGAAAGTTCTTTAGATAAAGTTGTGAACTGCCGCATTTACATTGCCGATCTTAATGATTGGCCCGAAATCAATCGTCTTTACAGCGAGCGATTCAAATCTGCTCGACCGGCTCGAGTCGTTGTTCCTGTCAAAGAGCTGCATTTCGGCTACCGACTTGAAGTGGAATTAATGGCTGCTGTCTGATAATTTCACTAAAGCTTCGGCCTGCTCTGAATCTTCTTTCCCGATTTAGAGCAGGCCTTTTATTTTTTATCGTGAGTTTGCATAAAGTAAATCCCAATCATCAAGAAAATACTATGCAGCTTAATAAACATATCTCAGCGCTTTGCATCGGAACCTTTTGTCTCGGCGTCGCTGAACTCGGAATCGTACCGGTTTTAACGGCAATCGCTAATGATTTCCACGTCACGATCCCTCAAGCCGGCCTTTACATCTCTGCTTATGCAGCAGGCGTCTGCGCAGGTATCGTCGGTCTCTTAGCATTCGGGCGCAACGCCAATCTCAAAACCACACTTCTAATTGCAGCCTGTCTGATCTTTTGCGGAAATTTAGGTGCTTCTCTTGCTCAGAACGACATCATGATGCTGGCGGCTCGCTTTGTGTCGGGCTCTCCTCATGGAATTTTCTTTGCTTTAAGTGCTGTCGTATGTGAACGCCTGGCCGATCCGGGCAAAGCCTCCCGTGACGTTACTTTAATGGTCTTAGGTCAAACCTCTGCCAACTTAGTCGGCGTCCCGCTCGGTTCTTTAATCGGTTTTGCTTTGAGCTGGAGATTGATATTCGGGTTTATTGCTGTCTTAGCATTACTTTTAATCTTAGCTTTAACTCGCTGGCTTCCCTCAATGCCTGTTGTTAAGAAGCCCCTCAGCAACGAGCTTTCAACGCTCAAAAGCTGGCATCCCTGGTTCATTCTTTCCGGAGTTGCTATCGGAAGCGCGGGCTTCTATGCCTACTACTCCTACGTTGACCCGATCATGGCAACGGTTGCTCACATGCCGGCTGCGTCCATGACCTTGATCATGTTCTTAGCAGGAGCTGCCATGTTTATCGGAAACATCGTTTCGGCTCCGCTGACAAAATATTATTCAGATGTTGCATTGGTCTGCGTCGGCCAAACGCTGATTGCCATCGCCGTCTTAGGCGCTCTCTTCTACTCCGACGTTGCTTGGATTGCACTAACTTCCATGGCGCTTGCCGCTTTCGGCTATTTCTTCATTGCCGGCCCAATGCAAGCACTGATTATTGCCGGAGCGGGAGACGCTAAGGTAATTCTTGCGGCCTTAGGGCAGATCGCCTACAACGGCGCTAATGCGATCGGTGCTTTCCTTGGCGGCGAAGCAATCAGGCATTACGGATTTGCAAATTTCAGCGCCCTTCCAGGAAGCGTTCTGAGCTTTATTTCCGCCATTGTCTTTATCAGCTTATTGCTTCGATATCCACGCCACTAAGCAAAAAATCCGGCTGTCGCCAGATTTTTTGTCGAGGAAAACAGTTGAAATTAGAAGCGATAGGTGACGGCAGCGCCGGCCATCCATGCATTCATCTTTTCAAACTTGCCAACCTTCACGTTGCTTTCAGCGCTTGCGTAAAGGTCTCTGTGTCCGATCCCGCGAATATGACCATAAGCCATATCAATCTGCCATTTAGGAGTAGGTTTCCAAGACAAGCCGCAAGTCAGCCACAAGCGTTTAGTGTCAGGAATCAAAGCCGTTCTGAGTTGTTGATGCTTAATCGGGTCCGTCTCCAGTGCAATACCGCCACGAATCGTCCACTGATCAGTAATATCTAAGTCAGCGCCAAGAGAGAACAACCAGGCCGCCTTCCAATTGTTTTCGATGTTGACATTTCCTAATTTATGTTGGATTACTCCCATCGCGTAAGGCACCATCGGCTTTAACTTATCAGGGAGGCCTTGAACTAGGCCTGCAGACTCAGAAGATGGTTGGAGATTATTCAAGTTATCCATGCTGAAGCGCATGTTTTCAAATTTTTTCCAGTTTGCCCAGCGAGCTAAACCGGAGAGTCTCAACCTCTGAATTGGTTTCCAAGTGGCAGAAATATAAACGGTTTCTGGTGTCTGAAGACGACCTTTACCATCCCCCTCACCATTCATTAATGCATTGCCACGAATGTAGTAATCGCCGCGTGCAGTCACATGGGCAGAGGAACGGTAGGACACTCCGAAACGCAAATCTTCTGTCGGGCTCACCATCAATCCAAGGTTGTATGTAAACATCCAATCAGAGCCCTTGTACTCAAACTCTCCGCCCAATGGGACACCTACATTCCCAAGCTGATACCCCTTCGTGATTCCGCTCTTGATCTTGGAATGCGTCCAAAGAGCAGAAACACCACCGCCAATGCTTACGTACTCGTTTACTTTCCAAGCGATGCTCGGATTGATGTCAACTGTTGTCACAGAACCGCTGATTCCTCGTTCTCTTTGAGCCCAATCGTTGTTGTAACGAATGCGCATTCCATAAGGAGAAGTAATCGCTAAACCCAACCATAAAGAGTCGTTCACCTGATAGGAAAGATATGCGGCAGGAATACTGGCCGGCTTATCACGACCGTTTTCTGTTGCACCGTTCAACCCTTTGTAATCAATATCCAAGGAAACATACGTGCCTGCCACAGTCGTCTGAAGACCATGCAAAAGGGTCATGCCGGCAGGGTTGAAGTGAATCGCAGAAACGTCATCACCGATGATACCGGCGCCGGCGTGAGCACGACCCATACCTGCCACGCTTTGTTCGGTCAGCTGGAAGCCGGCGGCAGAAGCGGTTGATGCGCACATGATGGCAGAAGAACAAAGGGTTGCTGCAATAGTCAGCTTCCCAAAGACTGAGTTCTTAGTTGTCATAACGATATTTAATAAAACTAAATAAAAGCAAAAAGGAGAATGGCGTCATTTTGAAGAGGAACCATACATAAAAACGAGTGATTTTTTAGGTGGTTTCCCTAGGAAATCAATCTCTTCGAAAGGAAACTTTCTGTTTTAAGAACTCTTCCGCTTGATTTTGAGACCTCCCTGTAATCTCAGAAAATCAAGCCCAGAATAAGAAATAACGCAATTTTTTGATTAATTTTTAAACTCTTTTTACCTAAATAAAGGTACAATCCCTCCCGAAGACACGTCGCCGTCTATCTCTACGAAAGTTTTTATTAACGTTTCGATTTCCCGTTCGTCTTTCCTTTTTATTTAATCGAAAGCCGTTTTCCTAATGCTTATGGATAGAAAACTTCCCAATGACGGCAATACTTAAGAAACGCTGTTTATGGAACAAAAAAGAACACGTCGAACTTTTGATCCTTCATTTAAACATCATGCAGCTCTGCGAGTTGTAGAAGGCAAAGAAAAGGCGGCTGCCGTAGCTGCTGACTTAGGCATCAATATTGTTAGCCTATACAATTGGGTAAAAGATTACGAAAAGACAAAAGCAACGGCGATCGCAAACGCTCAGTCCCAGGCTACACAAGCAGCTGAGACGGCTCCGACAACACAAACCCCTGTAGAAACTTCCTCTCCTATTGAATCTCCGGCCGCTGAAGCCCCTAGAAGACCGAAACTCCAATTAAAGAAACGTCCGCCTGAAACCGCAGAAGCTGCTGCTCCGTCACCTGTCACTCCTGCACTGGCCTCTCCGACACCAGCACCAGCGCCGACTTTCAATAACGAGCCGCGAGTCTTTAGTCCGACGCCCGAACCTGCCGTTCAGGAAACCCGTCCGGCTCCGGAAGTCAAAGAACCCGCGTTTGAAACGCCCGTTTCTCATTCCGAATTTTCTTCAAACAACAGCCGACGCGAAAACTTCCAGCAACGCGACAAAGGAAACCGCAGAAACTCTCTCTTCCAAAGAACGATGCGCGGCCGAAATGCAAGTAAGAATGAAAAGGCCCTGCACGACTCGTTTATTCAGAGCGCCGTAGACAACGCGGTTGCTTCTGCTCAGGCCCAAAAAGCGCAGGAAAACAGACCTCAGCCACCCAAACACAACCCGAATATTTATCAGGTTCCCGTCTACGACACGGAAAGTGAACTTCGGATGGATACGGCCTCTGAAGGCCAAGAACATGAAGAACCCAAATGGCCGATTCCATCCGCTTCTCAAGGTCGTTCTTGGAAAGTAATGCATGCTTTGGATCAGCGTCCGAATTACAAGGAAGAAAGCGCTAAGTTCGGCTATGTTGATGAGTTCGATCTGCCTGCAGAAAACCTTCCTGAAGTTTGGGCAATCCTCGATCTGATGCAGAAAAATGCAGACAAGCATGCTTTCGAGGAAATGGTTCATTCCAAAGATTTGAATGTTCCGCCCGAAGTTCTCGCCGATCCACGCACCATGGTTGTTTCCGGACCGAATGTCCCGAACAAGCCCTGGCTTCGCAAACCCCGTTTAAATCCGATCGCCGAGGATTTCTTCCAAACAACTCCGGATTATTCCAAGAGCGTTTACGAAACCTACGGCGGCATCACGCTTCGCCTCGCTAAGAACAGCACCGGTTCTCCGATTCTCCTCGTTGAACCCTCTCCGAACGGCGGCAAAGACGTCACAATCGACTTCTCCAAATTTGACCGCTTCGTAGACGACTTCTACGGCGACTTTGTGCGCGACTGCAAGACCGTCATGATGAAACAGAATCCTAAGGAATATCCGAGCTTAAATGCGTTCATCCGCATTCCTGACGAACCCATGTGGAATCCGAAGCTTTGGGCAGGCGTTCGTACTTTCAATTGGAGAGACGGAGAATCTCTCTCTGAAGCCTGGATCCGTTACGCATACGATCAAAGAAGAAACAGCCGTCATCAGAAATATTTCTATCGCACGGACCGCGAATAATTCTTCTTGAATCTTCAACAAAAATCCCGCTGCTGCAGCGGGTTTTTTGTTGTCTATTGGATCGGCGTTTTCTTTACCGAAATAATGCCGGCCTTCTCTCGCCAGGCTTCGATCCATCCGGTGAGCAAAACTGTATCGGCAACTTCTACTGTTAATTTAAACGTGCCGTCTCTTCTCTCTTCCAGCTTCTGCATCCGATTAAACGGTGTCTCTCTGAGAATCAAAGCGGTCTGACGGTTTTTAAATACCATCTCCAGCAATACCTTTTGTGCATTGCCGTAATTGAACGGACTTCTGTCGACGTACTGCTGCAAGTCGAAACCCTTCGGCTCTTCTGCAATGAAGGTGGTCAGCTCAACCTTTTTAATACGGTGCAGAGCAAGGTTTCTAATCTGCGTCGTGTCTTCATAACAGCAGACTAAATACAGCCGGACATCTTGCTGCACGAGGCCCAGCGGAGATACACGCAGCTGAACCTCTTCTTCGTTCTCGCTTTTGAAATAAACAATATCGAGTTTGACCTGCTTAAATAAGCCCTCAGAAACTTTATTAAATATCAAGGGACGAATCATCGGCGGACAAAGCGGCAGACTTCCGCTCACGAAGCGAACCTTGCTGAGCCAACGTTTTTCGGGTGACGATCCCGAAGCCGTATGCATATAGTTCTCCGCCGCATCAAAAAGATAGGACAGCGAATTTGTGAGGTCCGGCGGCATCTGATAGCGCAAGTGCTCTCGAGCAAGCAAAAGCAGGAGCGCGCCGTCAGCACCAAGCCCTACGCGATCCAAGTCATTGGAATTTAATAGACGCCGATAGCCGAAAGGTTTGGACTTATCGTCGCACTGTACGCCCATATCGCTTTCAGACAGAGCCTTCAAGTAGCGCTGAAGTGTTCTGCGGCTCAATTCGTAACCTGCCGCCGTGAGCTGCTGGTGCAGATCCGTCGTGGAAATTTTTCGGTTCAGAGGGATTCTCTTCAGAACCTCTAGGAGCATCTTTGCTTCCTGAAGCGATGAAGTGTCTCGAGTCATGTCTCTCTACTCCAAAAAAGCTCCCGAGTATCGAACCGCGGGAGCTTTGTGGTTAACGCATCAGAAGATTATTTCTTCATGAGATTTAATTTCTTCGCAATCTCTTCCTGGCTGTCGTACACCGTCTCATCCTTCTTAGGCTGCAACTTGGTGTAAGAACCGTCGGAGTTCATAACCCAGGCGTGAATGTTGTCCTTCAGCTGAGGAATCACGATCTGATTCATGACGTTATTGCGCAGGTTTTCCTGCAGGAGCGGCGTCAGCACTTCGATACGACCGTTCAGGTTACGCGTCATCAAGTCGGCACTGCCGAAGTACATCTCTTCATCCCCGTTATTGTGGAAATAGTAGATGCGGGCATGCTCCAAGAGACGTCCGACAATCGAGCGAACCGTGATCGTATCGGAAACGCCGGGCAAACCGGGACGCAGACTGCAGATACCGCGAACGATACATTCGATCTTCACACCGGCGCGGCTGGCTTCATAAAGAACCTTGACCATTTCATAGTCAACCAGCTGGTTGCACTTGATGATGATATGGCCGTTGCCGTGCTTCTTGTGCTGTTCGATTTCGCGGCGGATCAGCTTGGTAATGCCGGGGCGCAAGGTGTGCGGAGAAACCAGCAGCTTGCGATAGTGGTTGACTACGCCGTAGCCGGTCATCACATTAAACAGATCCTGGACGTCATCGTTGATATCCTTATTGGCCGTGAAGAGCCCCAAGTCGGTATAGATCTTGGCCGAAGCAGCGTTGTAGTTACCGGAACCGATGTGCGTGTAGCGCTCAAGTTTGCCTTTTTCTCGGCGAACAACGAAGCAGAGCTTGGCATGAATTTTGAGGCCGGCAAAACCGTACACAACGTTCACACCGTTGCGTTCCATTTCTTCAGCCCAGTTAATGTTCTGCTCTTCGTCGAACCGAGCCTTCAGCTCAACGACGGCGGTCACCTGTTTGCCGCGGCGACGAGCTTCAAGAAGAGCCTTAGCAACAGGAGAATCGCTGCCGCAGCGGTAAAGCGTCTGCTTAATAGCGACAACGTTCGGATCCAAAGCTGCCTGCTTCAAGAATTCCAACACGCAGTTAAACGAGTCATACGGGTGGTAGACAAGGATGTCGCGCTTGCGGATCTCGTCAAAGCAATTGCGGCCCTGTTCAAAAGCCTTCGGTGTCTTCGGATGATCGGACGGATACTTCAGAGACGGGCGGTCAATCTTCATCATGCGGCCGAATTCGGAGAAGGCCAGAGGAACACGACAGCGGTAGAACTGGTTCGGATGAAGATCTAAGTGTTCATACAGGAAGTCCTGCAGACGCTGCGGCATGCCCTTTTCAATCTCGACACGGACGATTGAACCGAAACGACGCTGTTCGACATAGTCACGAACGGCAGAGAGCAGATCGTCAGCTTCGTCTTCTTCGATCTCACCGTCCGTATTACGGGTAATACGGAAAAGACCCTGAGACTTAACCTTATATCCCGGGAAGAGCGTATTCAAACGGTTGCCGATCAGATCTTCAGTCAGAACAATCACACCTTCAGTGGTGGCGTAGGACAGATCCGGTGTAACGGTGTTGTCTTTATTGGAAACGAACAGGAAACGAGGAACGTTATTCGGGCACTTCAAACGAGCAAAACGGTTCTTAACCGAAATACCGCTTTCAATTGCTTCGAGCTCCATCACGAAATTCAGGCTGGTGTTGGAGATCATCGGGAACGGACGACCTTTGTCCACCGCCTGAGGCGTCAGAACCGGGAAAATATCTTCGTCGAAATAGCGGTTCATTTCCTTCTTCTGTGCTGCGTTCAGCGCAGAGTACTTAGAGAAACGAATGCCTTTATTCTCGAGCTCGGGTTTGAGCGTATCAATCCAGAGGTTTTCAGCTTCTTCGAGAATCTCGGTAACTTTACGACGGATTTCGGAAAGCTGACGAGCGGGCGGCATCTTATCCGGACCGGTCGGTTCGGCTCCACTTCTGGCCTGTCTCTGAACGTTCATCACGCGAACCATGAAGAATTCGTCGAGATTGTTGTAGAAGATGGACAAGAAGAGAACACGGTTGAGCAGCGGGATCTCGGGATCCATTGCTGTTTCAAGGACTTTACGGTCGAACTCAATCCAACTGATGTCGCGGTTAATGTACAGAGAAGGATCGTCTAAAGAAACCTCCTTCAGAGAAGTCTCTTTTGCTGCAGCGGCAGGGGCAGCAGCTTTAACTGCGGTGCGGCGTACAGCCGGTCTGCGGATCGTCGGAGCCTTAACGGTGCGAGGTTTTGCCGGTGCTTTAGCAGCGGGTTTTGCTTCTGCCGGAGCAGCCGCCTTGGTCGGTTCTGCTGCAGCAGGTTTTGCGGTTGATGTTGCGTTCGTTGTCTTGTTGTCGTCAGCCATGGAATCGTTCCTGATTATGTGATTTTCTGTGAAGAACTTTTAATTTCCTCAAACAGTTAATTTTGGTTTGGGGGGCAATTTTTGTCAATTCTCGTTTCTTGGGATACGGGGCTCAAAACCGGCTTTTTTCAGCCTCTTTTCCCACAGATAAAGTACGCCAAGACCGAGTGCGACCCACCCTGCCGCCATCAGCGTGTCCCAAATCCTCCAAATAAGGATGGAATAGTCTCCTCCGTATGCACGCATCAACCAGTCCAATACAAAAAGGATGTAGCAAGTGATAAAGAAAGTCATGCAGGTATAGTTCCCGCCGACAAATACCGGAATACCCGCGGAAGACGCCACGATCAGCGCACCAAGCACAAACTTATCGTCAATATACGGAAAGATAAGGATGACTAAGAAGTAAGCGAGCAGTGTTCCGAGAATTCTTTGGACCACTCGTTTATAGCCCGCAGCCACGTTGGAATTTAATAAATAAAGCGCCGTGATTCCGACCCATCCAGGTTCGGAAAAATCAAATAGGAATGAACAGCCCAAAGCACATATCAAGGTAGCAGTGGAAATGAGCGCATACGCATAAGAGTTGCGGTTGCCGCCTTCCACGAGCTTGAGCTGTGCCATCGGGCGGAGCGAGAGCTTCTCGTAGCGCCAAACGAAGTGATCGAGCACGATTGCCGCCATCGCAAGGCTGAAACCGATGAAGTAGCCGACGAAGGCCATCAAGTCCGGTGTGAAATCGAATATCGAAATCAGAAGAAAAACCAGAACATATTTTCCCCACAGCCACCAGAATTTCTCGGCAAAGGTCATCAGGCTTTGACCGAAACACACCAGTCCGATGACGAGCCATTTGCCATACTCCATATTCTTGAGCACGACACCGAGAAGTGCAGCGCACATAACGCCGATGAAGGTAATGGCAACACCGCCGAGACGCGAAATCAAGTCGCTTTCGGTATCACTGAGCAGAGCCATAAAAGCCCCCAAGGCGGCAAAACCACCTAATTGGGGGCTATCGAAAAGACCAGACAACAGGAGCGCTGCCGAAATCGTGATCACAAACCTAAATGCTGCGGTCAACCGCGATTTCGTTCCGATCTCTTGACGGAGCCCGGCGCCTGTCATTAAAAATCTCCGCAAAAAGGCCGTTTACAACGGACCCTTCTGCTTTCTAAAGTATTAACCTCCGGTAACCGGCGGGAAGAAGGCCACTTCGTCGCCGTCCTTCAAAACTGTCGATTCTTTGGCCATTTCTTGGTTCACGGCAAAGCGCAGACGAGGCATTTCTTCAAAAGCAGCCTTAAGCGCTGCGTCGTTCTCAGACAGATAGTTAATCAGATCTTCCACGGTTTTTACATCTTCAGGCACTTCAACCGTATCTTCGCCTTTCAGCAGACGTTCTTTCAAAGAAGCAAAATAAAGAATTTTAACTTTCATTGTTTATCTTCCCTGTGAGCAGCACGGACATTCATCATCGCGTCTGTATTTCATTTGACGCCATGTCATCGTGCGGGCATCCACCATTAACAGACGACCTGTTAAAGGCTCGCCGAACTTCCCGATAATTTTAAGAGCCTCGGCGGCCTGCATACACCCAAGCATGCCCACTAGGGGTGCAAAAACGCCTTTGGTGGAAGCCTTCTCGTCTTTGCCTTCATGGTTCGGAAAAAGACAGGCATAACAAGCCGACTCAGGATCTCTAAAGTCGAAGACCGTGATTTGACCGTCGAAAGCCACGACTCCGGCCGTAACGAGCGGTTTTTTGAAACGTCGGCAAACGTCATTGAAGATGTAGCGAGACTCGGTATTGTCGGTACAGTCCAAAGCGACATCGCATTCGGAAACAAGCTTCTCCAATTCTTCGAGAGTCGGTCTGTGATCTACCGGAACGATTTCAACCTCGGGGTTTATGGCTTCCAGAGAGACTTTTGCGCTTTCGGCTTTATTCATACCTAAGCGCTCCATATTGTGAATGACCTGGCGCTGCAGATTGGTTAAATCCACCGTATCGGAATCCACAATCGTGATTTTTTTTACACCTGAGGAAGCCAGATACAGAGAGGCTGGTGACCCTAGTCCGCCGGCGCCGATGATTAGCACACGGCCTTGCGAGATTCTTTTTTGGCCTTCGACTCCGACCTCTTTCAAGAGTTCGTGACGAGAGTATCGGTTTTCTTGCACGATGCTCATCCTTTCAAAACAAAAATTCGTTCTCAAGATTCTAAGTATCCGAGAGCAAATTTAGTTAGTCCCTGTGCTCAAATTTATTCGTCCACGATAGATCAGAAGTTTTCAGGAACTATAACCACAACATCGGAGGCGAACATGAATATTCGAACACTCGGCGTCATTTGCGGCATTTTGTCCGGTTTCTTTTGGGGAACTATGGACATCGCTGCTCAATACCTATTGCACACGGTCCGCATGGCGCCCGCGCAATTCATTTCTTTAACGATGGTCGTTACGACGGTTGCGCTTTTCGGTATTTCTCTTGCCACAAGACCGAAAGAAACCTTTCTTGTAGCAGCTGACAAACAAAACGTCTTTCAGTTCTTCCTATTTGGCGTTTTGGTCCTTCTCACGCAGGTCAGCTTCTATGTTTGTGTGAAGTACTCCAACGCAGAAACGGCAGCAGTTATCGCCGCTACGCGGCCTTTCTGCATCATGGGGCTCCTGCTGTTTGCAGCCGTGATGCCGACTGCTTCGCAGATCTTTTGCTGTGCTTTAGCGCTTATCGGCGTTTGTCTGATGATGACCAAAGGAAACTTCTCGACGCTGTCCTTCGGATGGCTGACGCTTTTGGTCGGCTTCGGCGCGCCGCTCTTTAGTGCCGCCTACACGATCCAGAGCCGCACTATTGTTCGGAAGGTCGGACCGCTCATCGCCATGACTTGGGCCATGCTGTTCACCACGATTCTCTGCAACCTCTACTATCCGTTTTGGAAAGTCAGCCTTGAATGGAGCTTTCTGACTATCTTGAGCGTGCTATGGGTTGCGATCATGGGCCATATCGTTGCTTACACGCTTTACATCGTGAGCGCCTCCAAGATTCTTCCGACCATCACCGGTGTGCTTGAAACCGTTGAACCGTTAACGGCCATCGTGCTCTCATACTTTTTCTTCTCGCAAAAGATGAATGGTTTCATGCTCGCAGGTGCGGCGATGGTCCTTATCGCTGTCGTTCTTCTCGGCTTCAGCAGGCCTAAAGACAAAGCCAATTGAGGACTCAGGCAAACCCATGCTCCGATTTCTATAATCTGCAAACGCTTTAATTGATTTTTCTTTTTGCCAAATGCAGACACTAAGCCAGTTCTTTTCTCAGATTCCGGTTCTGTACAAAACAGCTGCCTTGCTTCTTCTCTCAAACTGTTTCATGACTTTTGCGTGGTACGCACATCTTAAAAATCTCGGAAATTCTCCGCTGTGGGTTGCGATTATTTCCAGCTGGCTTATCGCTTTCTTCGAATACTGCATCATGGTTCCGGCTAACCGCATCGGCTTCTCCGGCCTTTCCTTAGGCCAGCTCAAAATCCTTCAGGAAGTCATCTCATTGAGCATTTTTGTTCCGTTTGCCTTCCTGTACATGAAGCAGCCTCTGAAACTGGACTATCTGTGGGCTTCTTTGTGCATGCTCGGCGCCGCCTACTTCATGTTCCGCGACAAGCTTTAATCCACTGCCGGCAACACAACCGATTCCAACGGGATACTGAAATACCGATACCAAAACATCCAGCTGTCGACCGTGTGCTTCTTGAAATTCTCAACAATGAGATCCGCCATTTCAGAAACTAACGGCGAATGATCCGAATCTCTTCTACAGACGCATATCTCCCAAGGACGGCGGTGCCAGCCGGGAAGCACCGGAACAATATCGCCTCGCATCAGCTCATCAGCGACAAAAGAAGGTACCAAATCTACCGATATGCCTTCTCCTGCAATCAAGTGAGTGCGGCAGGAATAAGCGTCCTCAAAATGCACTTTTTCATCGGATTCAATCTCAAAGACAGCGTCTCGATTTTCTAAGCGCCGACTAAAAGAGCGATTGGAAGAGTTTCTCAACAGAAGGGTATGGTTTCGAAGTTCTTGGACGCTCTGAGGAGTTCCATTCCGGCGAAGGTAGCTGCGAGACGCCATGAGAAACGTAACGTTGTGTCCCGCTGGGATCCATGCGATGCCTTCTTTTGTAGGCCGATATCCGAAGTAAGCCACATCCGCCGCGCCGTTTAATAAACCATCCTCCCCGGCATCAATCAGCACTTCAACCCGCAGCCCCGAATGCTTGCGTTCGAAATTTGAAAACGCATTCAAGTAAGCACTGCGATCGATATTCGCCGGCAAGCTCACTTTCAAAATCCGCTTCGGCTTAATCGTGTCTTGGTGCTTGATGGACTCGGCGGTTTTCAGCAGACGCTGATATTGGCGCGCTATGCGGTCGGCTTCGGAAAACAGTTCCAGCGATTTCGTGACGATCTGCGCCGGTTTTCTTTTTCGATCGAGGATCTCGACTCCCAATTCTTTCTCTAACGAAGAGACCAAACGAGATGCCGCAGGAAGGTCCATATCTAAACGTTCTGCGGCTTGAGCCAGGCTTTTCGTTCTGCCTAATTCCGAGAGGAGGTTCCAGGTTTCGATTTTGAGGGAAGGTCGCATCGGTGCAACTTGTGAAATTCACAACTTAATCGGTACGCTCGCCATTATCCGCTTATTCTCAAGTCTTGAACGAGGACTTGGTTATGCAGAAGAAAACCGAAGGAATTTGTTTTGCGATCAGTGCAGGCATTTGCTGGGGTTCAATGGGTGTCGCAGCACAAGTGCTGATGGAAGATTCCGGCTTTGCCGTCGGCGATTTAGTCGCAGGGCGCCTTCTGGGTGCCGGGGCGCTCCTGCTGATGTTCGAACACTTCTTTATGCGCCGCTCGCTTCTGAAGTATTTCTCCCAACCCGGCGTAGCAAAAGACATCCTTCTTTATGGCGTGCTCGTACTGCTCACGCAGCTGACGTTTTTCCTGGCGATTCAGTGCAGCAATGCAGGCACCGCCGCCATCCTCGCGGCCACTATTCCGGTATTTACGACGATCTGGGACATTTTTGTAAAGCATCGCGCACCTCAGATTCGTGAAATGGCGTGCACGGCGCTGGCAATCATAGCGGTTGTATTGATTACCACCAAAGGAGATTTTGACTCCGTTTCACTCTCTCTAACGGGCGTCCTTTGGGGTCTTGCTTCCTCGGTTGCCGGCGCCGCCAGCAACATCCAGCCGAATGCCGTTCTTAAGAAAATCCCCGTTACCATTGTGGTCGGCGGCAGCATGACGGTCGGCGGCATTGTGATGAGTATCTTCTTTCCGCCGTGGGCAATTGAAGAAGCCAATTGGACGACGCTGTCGGCGCTTTTCTACGCCTATATCGTTGTTGTCGGAACTTTGGTTTCTTTCCTGCTCTATGTATCGAGCCTCAAGATGATCTCAGCGACCTCGGCCAGCCTCTTGAGCTGCTTTGAGCCGATCACGGCTGTTGTCCTCTCCGTCGCTCTGCTCGGTGCTCCGCTCACTCCCGCTGAAGGTGTCGGAGGCGTGCTGGTGTTTGCAGCGGTTTGGCTTCTCGCTTCACGTAAGGAAGCTCAGGCGTAAAAATAGCTCGGAATCATTTCGAGAGCGAGCTATTTGGAAAATTACGGATGAACTATTTCTGTTCTTCTGAGGCCGGAAGAACGCGCTTCAAGAAAGTACGAGTTCTTTCTTCCTTCGGATGCAGAAGAACATCTTCCGGCTTGCCTTGTTCGACGATCACGCCGCCGTCCATAAAGATCACGCGATCGGCCACTTCACGGGCAAAGCCCATTTCGTGCGTAACCACAACCATCGTCATACCGGATTTCGCCAGATCGGTCATCACCTTCAGCACTTCGCCCACGAGTTCCGGGTCAAGCGCAGATGTCGGTTCGTCAAACAGCAGAGCCTTCGGCCCCATTGCCAAGCCTCGAGCAATCGCAACACGCTGCTGCTGACCGCCGGAAAGGCTTGCGGGATAAGCGTTGGCTTTTTCAGCCAAACCGACGCGCTTGAGCATTTCCATGGCCTTCTTCTCGGCCTCGGCTTTGTTGACGCCGGAGACGAGTTTCGGTGCCAAGGCAACGTTCTCAAGAACGGTCTTGTGCGGCCAGAGATTAAAGCGCTGGAACACCATTCCGAGATGTTCACGAACTTTATTGATATCGGTCTTCGGAGAAGTGATGTCAACATCATTTACATAAATCTTGCCGCTGGTGGTTTCTTCCAATGCATTGATGCAGCGAAGCATTGTGGACTTGCCGGAGCCGGACGGTCCTAACACCACGACTTTTTCTCCGGGCATCACTTCGAGGTCAATACCGCGAAGGACTTGGTTATCTCCGAAATACTTGTGCAGATTTTCGATACGGATAACCGGTTTCTGTTCGGTCTTGTTGTCGCTCATCTGTTGTCGTCTCCTTTACCCAAGCGTTGTTCCATCTTCTTCACGAGGTAAGCCAGACCCAAAGTCATGACCCAGTACATCAAAGAAATCGTGATGTACGGTTCCCAGTAGCGGGCTGTTGCACCGGCAACGGTACGTGCGGCGTAAGCCAGTTCAGCCAAACCGATGGCAGAAACCAGAGAAGAGTCTTTCAAAATGGCAATCGCGTTGTTGCCCAACGGCGGAAGCATACGGCGGAAAGCCTGCGGCAGGATGATGTGGAACATGGCCTGCCAGTAAGTCATACCGACGGAGCGGGCAGCTTCCATCTGCCCTTTATCCAAAGACTGGATACCGGCACGGAAAACCTCGGAAAGGTAAGCACCGGCATTCAATGTAATGGCTACGATACCGGCGAGCATCGCACCGTATGTGGAACGAATCTCACGGGCAAGGTCACCGGAAATTAAAAGGCCTTCGGTCGGATGAATAAAGAACGGAAGGATCGCGAACTGCATCAGCAGAATCTGAACGAAAAGAGGCGTTCCACGGAAGAAGCTCACGTAAACCGTCACCGGCCAGCGAACACAATATTTAAGAATCTGCTTCCAAGGGGAATGTCTTGCATCAGCCAGTCGGGCCATGCCTAAAGCCATACCCAAAATCACACCCAAGGTGACACAGATCACCGTAATTTGGATGGTCATCTTGGCGCCTTCTAAGAAGAGAGGCCAATATTCTGTAATTACTTCGTACCGAAATCCGCCCACGTTCGCTCCTTGGTATTAAAAAATTCCCGAGATTTTATTTAAAAATTACCCGACCATGTAGATCGGGCAATTTCATTGGTTAGTTCCTGTTACTGAGGAAGTTTCGGTGCATCAGTACCGAACCATTTGCGATAAATCTTATTGTATTCACCGCTGGCGATCACTTTTTCGAGACCGGCGTTGATCTTATCGATCAGCTTCTGGTTACCTTTCTTAACAGCAATGCCGAAGTACTGTTCTTCGAAAGCAGGGTCACGAGTCATGTTGAAGTGCTTGTCGGGGTTGTTGCGGGCATAGAAAGCCAAAACACCGATATCACCGATTGCGGCGACCACACCGCCCTGATTTAGTTCTTCGAGAGCAAGCGGAGTGTTGTCAAAACGACGAATTCTTGTAGAAGCTTTGCCGAATGCCTTAGAGGCAGCAACGTCACCGGCAGAACCGCTCACAACAGCCACACTGCCTTTAGAGAGATCGGAAAGCTTGTTGATCTTGACGGACTTGTCGGTCAGGATCAGCTGATGAGCCAGGAAGTAGGGTTTGGAGAAATCAACAACCTGCTTGCGTTTGTCGGTAATCGTGATACCGGACATGATGATGTCGCGGTCGCCTTTATCGACAGTGGCGAAGATGCCTTCCCACGGTGTGTTGATGAACTTAACGTCAAAACCTTCAGCCTTGGCGATAGCACGCATCAAATCAACGTCGAAGCCGACGAGCTCTTTCTGCGGTGTTTCATATTCGAAAGGACGATAAGTTGCGCCTGTTCCAACGACATACTCTTCAGCATTAATTCCGGCGGAAGCAGTCAATGCGATTGCAGCGCACGCTGTCCAAAGCAGCTTTTTCATCAACATTTAATAGACTCCAATAGAAGAATTCGTCACCGCGTACACGTCGCGGCCATTCTGATCATCATGCCACAGTCGAACCCACATTGGGCGGCTTTTAAGCAGGAATCCTGTGAACCCCTAGGTAAATCCATTAGTTAACAATCAATTTCGTCTGTGAATTGTGAAATCAGGTTGTCTTCGGCTTTTGAAAGTTTAATTGCAGCCTGTGTTCGAAGCTCGATATTCCGAAGGCGTCATTTCGTGACGTTTTTTAAATGCAGTTGAGAAGTGCGCGGGCGTTTTAAAGCCAACAGAATATGAAATTTGCTTTATGGAGAGTTTATTTTCTTTCAATAAGTTTTCGGCCAGATCTAGACGTCTGGTCATTAGCCATTTAGCGGGAGACAACTCTGTAATTTTTAAAAAATCCCGCTTAAAAGTTGCTAGACTTCGGCCCGAGTAAGAGGCAAACTCACTTAAAGAAAGATTTTCTGTAAAGTGATCCTCCATGAACTCCTTTAAATCTACATTCCAATCTCGATAAAAATCAAAAAGCGTCGGGAAAAAGCGAATATCGGTCTGAAGCAAATCAAGAATTAATTCCTCTACCTTTAATTCTGTCATCTCCTGGCCAGGGTCTTGGCCTTCTTCAACGAACAGAATGATGGAAGACAATAATCCTTGCAGGCACAGTGTCCTGTTCAATCTCATGAAGCAATTGGACAACCCGGTAAAATCTTGCGGGAACTCATTATTCTTCAAATGTCTCTGAAAATAGTCTTCTAGTATGTTTTGAGGAAGACGGATATTGAGGCCTTCGTAATTTTTCCCAGCAAAAGAAGCTTTAACAAGCCTAACACTGCAGTCCTTCTTTAAAAAAACACAAGACCCAGCCGGAATTTCCTCTGTCCTTCCCTTATCTGAAATCAAAAGTTTTCCCTGCCGAACAAATACCACACAGTGATCGGGAACCCGATGCTCCATGTGCCACTGGCTCGGCACGGAGCAGGAGAAAATTAAGTTAGAAAAATTAGAAGTAATGTAATTACTCATGAGCAGAGAGCTTCTTAAATATCAAAGGCATTGCCTGTTCATCAAGGGGTGTCATGTCCACTAAATCTAATTTTTTGACCATGGATAATGTAGAGGTTTTGTATTTTAAAAAATGGGGCGTTTGCAGATGAGCCTTATATGCCTCCTCATTCTTATAAATTTCCACAATTCGGATTTGTTCCGGGTTTCGCTTCTCTACCATCGGAAAAATCGCGATCACACCCGGCTCTTTCGACACGGACTCTGCTCCGACGGTTCTTGCCTGCTTGAGGTATTCCTCTAGCTGGGACCGATCTACTTGAATTTCAGCAATTCGCACAATCATCTGTTCCTCCTTAGGAAGGTCCTTAGCAATTGCAGCCGAACCCGCGAGAATGGTGAACAAAACAAATACAAAACGCAACAACCAATTACTCATATGCTCTCCTTAGCTTAGATTAAAACCAAATTGATAGGCCAGCTTCGGATATTCCGTTTTCTGGATATCAGTTTTTGTCGGATATCCCCTTGCTTCAATTCTGCCGATATCCTTCCATCCGAGATATCTGCTTAAGGAGTCAAAGTGGGCATTAATAGAATCAAAACTCCATCCAAACTTACCGCCGCAAACTGCAATAAGCCCCATCTTTTTGGGCATCTTCATGAAGTCAGTCCTCCGTGAGGTAAATCGCTCCAAAAGTGCTTTCAAAGACGAATGAATCGCGTAGTAATAGATCGGAGTTACAAAAATTACGACGTCAGCCTGCTCTATAAGGTGCAATATTGCAGGAACATCATCACGGATAAGACATTGGCCTGAGTTTTTGAGACAGAAAAAACAGCCTCGGCAAGCATTAATATCCTCAAAAGACGTATTAACACGGCGGACTTCATGGCCTGCTTCCTTAGCACCCTTTACGAAATTAGTCGCCAGCAAATTAGTAGTCCCGTCTTTATGAGGACTTCCGGAAAGAACGAGAATTCTCAACTTTCCCGGGGAAATTACTTTAGAAAATTCTTGCGGCAAAGATTCTCTTTGGAAGAGAGGCGGTGTACTCGCGGCCGCGATCGAAACCCCGTTTACCGCCAGCGTGCTGCCGAGCGTACTCAACAACATTTTTCTCCTATTCATAGATCTCTCCTTCTTAGATCTAGAGATGATTTTTCTGCCAAAAAGTCTAAGGTGAGGATCTCGATGGAGAGATTATTTGAAGATTCGAAGGCTTTTCTCTACGGCTCAAAAGCTTTCTTAAGGGAGCCGGAACAATTATGCTGAAGCGCTCTCAGCTTTGATTTCGCTCAGCCTCTCAAAGGAAGGCTGAGCGAATTTACTCTCAATCAGAGTTTTGAAGGGAGCCGAGTCCCGGACGTTAAAAAACTTCGACGTTATCGATCAAACGTGTGGTGCCGATTTTTGCTGCCGCTAAAACAACTAACGGCGTTTTATTGATCAAGTCGTCTTTGGTGGGCGCAAGAAGGTCGCTTCTCCGAACAACAGCAACATAGTCAGGGATCCAGCCATGGCCGTCGAGCATCTTCATTGCTCTTTCTTCCAACACTTCCGGATCAGCCGTTTCTGCTTCAAGCGCGTCTTTAACGCCTTTAACCGTCTTGTAAAGCAGTGTGGCGTCTTGCAGTTCTTGTGCGCTCAAGTAACGGTTGCGGGAAGACAGAGCAAGACCCGTTTCTTGATTGCGCTGCAGTTCTGCAGGAATAATGCGAATCGGCATGCCGAACTGACGAACCATCTCTTTGATGATCGTCAGCTGCTGATAGTCTTTTTTACCGAAAACGGCAACATCGGGACGCACGATGCAGAAGAGCTTCATGACGACCGTGCAGACGCCTTCAAAAAATCCCGGACGATAGAACCCTTCAAGAATGTCGGCGAGTTTAGGGTCTGGCTTAACTCGGAAAGTCTGAGGCTGCGGATACATGTCTTTTTCGCTCGGCGCGAAGACATAATCAACGACGCCCTGTTCTTCGAGCTTTTTGCAGTCCTCTTCCAGCGTTCTGGGGTACTGATCAAAGTCCTCATTGGGTCCGAACTGCAGACGATTAACAAAAATCGACGCTACCACCGTGTCGCCGTACTTGCCGGCTTCCTGCATCAGGTGCAGATGACCTTCATGAAGATTGCCCATGGTCGGAACCAGAGCGATGTTCTTCTTCCCCTTGAGCTCTTCCTGAAGAGCTTCGATTGTATGAACAACTTTCATTTTTTCTCAAAAAAATCAGAAGGAGTGCTCGGGCGCCGGAAATTTGCGGTTTTTAACAGCTTTCACGTAATTGGCCACGGCTTCTTTAATGCTTGCGGCTCCTTCCATAAAGTTTTTAGTAAATCTCGGTTTACGGCCAGGAAAGATTCCCAGCAGATCCTGTAATACTAAAACCTGACCGGAGCAATTTAGCCCTCCGCCGATACCAATTGTCGGAATGCTTAAAGCTTCTGTCACACGTTTGGCAACATCTGCGGGCACCATTTCCAGCACGATCATGGATGCACCGGCCTCCTGCAGAGCCAAGGTGTCGGCTAAAAGTTTCTCTTCTCCGGACTTAGTCTTGCCCTGAACAAAGTAGCCGCCGATAGCATTCACAGACTGAGGCGTAAATCCGACGTGTCCGCAAACGGGAATGCCCATGGCCGTTAAGCGGCGAGCCAAAGGACAAACCTCGACACCGCCTTCGAATTTAACCATATGGGCGCCGGCCTGCATAAGTTTGACGGCATTGGCTACCGCCTCGTCTTCATTGACGAGGTAGCTGCCGAAATTCATATCTGCTAAAACCAGTCCGTATTTATTGCCGCGGGCCACGCAGGCGGTGTGATAAACCATATCATCAATGGTCACGGGAAGCGTTGTCTCATGGCCCTGCATCACCATACCGAGAGAGTCTCCGATGAGTTTGATGTCTACACCGGCTTCATCTTCGACGGAAGAGAAAGTTGCGTCATAGCAGGTAAGCATCACAATCGGCTCCCCTGCTTCGTACATTTTCTTGATGGTGCTGAGTCTAACAGGCTTGCGTTCCGTTTTCTGATCCATTGCATTCTCCTAAATTGCCGAACCACTCCTCGGCAGATTTAAATCGGTTAATTCGCTGGTCAGCTGTTGCAGCCAAGAAGACATGAACCTGACCTTTTCCAGCAATATTAAACTGCGGCGCTATCTCTGCAAGAGGAACTAACACGAAGGCCCGCTCCGTCATGCGCGGATGAGGAAGGAGAACAAATGGATCGTCGGAGCGCTGCTCTCCGACGGTAAGAAGGTCTAAATCAATCGTCCGGGGCGCATTGTGGACGCCTGCCGGACGTACACGTCCCAGGTCGGATTCAATTGCTAGCAGTTGTGTCAGCAATGCGCGGGGAGATAATTCCGTCTTTATCTCAAGGACTGCATTGGTGTAATCGGGACCGCTCGAATCAATAGGCTCCGTTTTATAAAGAGAAGAGACTTGAACAAAGCGAACGCCCGGAATATCGGCAATTCGAAGCACTGCCTCCTTCAGAGTGGATTCGGGCTCGCCGAGATTTGCGCCGAGCCCGATAAATGCCTGCTGCAGCATGACCTACTTATCCGCCTTTTCTTTGTCAGAAGCAGCCTTCTGCGCCTTAGGAAACTTGCTTCTGTCGAAACGTTTCTTGCGTCTTCTGCGGCGTTTTTTCTTTTCTTTTTCCTCTCCGTCGGCTTCATCTTCATCCGACTTACCTTCAGCTGCTCTTTCCTGGCGCAGACGTTCGCGCTCTTTGCGGTCCTGCTGCTCGGCTTCTTTGCTCATTTCCAGACGTTCTTCGTCGGTTGCGCCTTCGTAGGCCGTCCACCAGTCTGCAAGCTCGTGAGAGGCGTCGCCGCTGGAAGCGCGAAGCAAAAGGAAGTCGTAAGCAGCACGGAAACGCGGGTGCTGGAGAAGCTTCATCGCGGCGCGGCGGCTTCTGACTAAAAATCTCGGCTGAAGTTTCCAGATAATGGCCATGTCGCTGACGTAGCGCGACTGCAAGCCGTCCCAGCGATAGCTGTCGGCCACTTTCTTGGCGGCCTCTTCATAAATCTGTCCGGGCGTTTTACCGGTGGATTTGGCAACCTCTTCCTTCATTTCATGCCACAGGAGCACGGCGAAGAGGAAGCTCGTCGAAATCGATTTACCTAAAGCGACACGAGCGTCACAGCGTTCCAACCCCTTGCGAACAAAAGGTAGACCGAAGGTGCGCTTCAAAACATCAAAGAGCGGAATCGGAATGTTGATGTCATAGCGATTCATGAGTTCCATACAGGCAACGGCAGAACCGCTCAGCACCATCTTGGAGAATTCATCCGCCAGACGGGCGCTCGGAACGGAAAGCAGCAGCGTCTGCATGTAGTGCATCGGAGCGGCGGTTTTCTCGTCGATCGTAAAACCGAGTTTGGCAGCAATTCGTATCGCACGAAGGATGCGAACCGGATCTTCGCGGTAGCGAGTGGCCGGATCGCCGATCATGCGGATTTTTCTCTCGCGGATATCGTCTAATCCGTGGTGATAATCGTAAAGGTCGCCGCTGATCGGGTCGAAATACATCGCATTGACGGTAAAGTCTCTGCGGGCGGCATCTTCATACTGCTCGCCGAAAACGTTGTCGTTGGTAATGACGCCGTCCTCGTCTTTTGTCACGCCTTGCTTAGCAAAGCCGCGGAAAGTCGCCACTTCAATCGTCTCGGCGCCCTTGTTGACATGAACAAGGCGGAATCGTCTTCCGATAATGATGGCGCGCCTTGTGACTTTTTTGACTTCTTCCGGGGTCGCATCGGTGGCGACATCAAAGTCTTTCGGTTTGGCTCCGATCAGCAAATCTCGTACGGCGCCGCCGACAATAAAAGCTTTATATCCGGCGTCCTGAAGCTTTTGGCAGACGGATATTGCAAAAGGGCTCACGGCCAAGAGGTCAATTCCGTTTTCTTCTCTCGGAACAATATGAGCTTTCTTCCGAATTTTTGTCGGCACATTCGCTTTGAAGCCCTCTTCTTCTTTAACCAACTCTCGTACTCCGTACGGACAGAAGCTTTTAGAACAGCTTATGTTCGCTGAATAATTCCAGAATTTCCCAATGTCTCTCCTGAGCCGTACTTCTTAACCGGTCATCGGGATTCGTTGCTACTGCCTTTCCTCCGTGACGGGCCACATGATCAAGCAGTGGAAAATCATTCATAGAATCGGAAAAGAACGCCGATTCTTTCAGATCCGCTGCCGAGCCGCCGCACTTTTGTATAAAACGCTCGGCGTTGACAACCTTCTGCGTTGCAAAGTTTTCACTGATCCAGCGGCCTGTAAACTCTCCGTCGGGCTTTTCCTCCGGCTCGGCGCAGATCAGATCGCGGATACCGAAAAGCTCGGCAATCGGTTCCACCGCGTAACGGTATGAGGCAGTAATCATCACAACTCTAGCACCGGCCTCACGGTATTTTTTGACGAGATCCACAGCGATGGGCAGTACGTGCGGCATGATGTCCCGCTTTAGATACTGAACTCGGAGTTCATCGAGTTCGCGGCGCGGGAAACGCGCCAGCAGCTTCATTTCAAAATCTTCGAATTTATTGATATCGAGGCAGCCGTTTTTATAGTCGACGTCGTATTGAATTCGTTCGGCGCGAAGCTGTTTTTCATCTTTGCCGACGTGGGAAAGCAAGGTTTCGGCCCACAGGATTGAGCTGTCGACGGGAATCAAGGTGCCGTCTAAATCAAAAAACGCGTATTTCACCGATCTTCCTTTGTATCTTGATTGCGTTCGAGCCATTCTTTGATCAAGGGGATGGTCACGGCTCTCTTGGCTGACATGGCATAACGGTCCAAGCTGTGAAGCAGATTACTCATCGTGTGCATGTCGCGCGGAAAATTATTCTCGATCCAGTTCAGAACTTCCGGCGCCACTTTCAGGCCGGTCTGAGACGCCGCCTCCAAAATAACCTGGCGCTTTTGTTCGTCAGACAGCGGAGATAGCTCAAAAACAACGCCCCAGCTGAAGCGGCTGGTAAGGTCTTTACGGAAGCCCTGACGTTCAAAATCTTTCGGGCTGCGGTCTGCGGTCACGACAAGATGGGTTCCGGGATGCTCGCGCACGGTGTTGTAAAGAACAAACAGCTCCTGCTGTTGTTCCGGCGTCAGATCTTGAACATTGTCTACGGCGTAGATTGTGCGGTTTTCGTCGAAAGCGGGAACCCCCTCGCTTTGTTTGCCCAAAGCGCGTACGAGGTGTGTTTTGCCGACACCTTCATATCCCCAAAGGTAAGTAAACTGCGGTCCGCGTCCTTCCTTCAGCTCGGAAATCACGGCCACAGCTTCGCTGTTCGACCCCACAATAAAATTAGAGAGAGTCGGCTGTTTTTCAGGGAAAAAATCCAAAGGAAGCTGGCCCCTTATTTGTTCCTTCTTGTCTTTCTCGGATTCAACCAAATCGTTAACCTGCATCAGTCTGTTTGTTTACTTTTCGGATTCTAAAGGTTTCTCGATAAGACTGAGATCATTCTGCTTGCTACTCAAAACGAAACAGGTATACCCCGTCGCCTTTTCCTCGGGTTTATCCTAGGCCGTACTCGATCGGAGGAATTTCCATGACAATGACATTTAATGAATCACGATGGCCTAAAGAAAACGCAATCAAGGTAGTGAAAGGCAACGGTGTGAGTAAGCTCGCTGTTTTCATGGATCCGATGTGTGTTTACTGCAAACGGCTCAGCCGCGAAACGCTCGCCAATTTAATGAACGTCACCATCTACTGCTACATTTGGCCGTTCTTAAGCGAAGAATCCAAAGAAATCGCCGGGTGCATCTACTCCAGCGCCGACAAGGCTGACGCCTTGGTTCGCTGGATGAAATACGATCAGATGCCCACCGGAATGCCGAATGAATATTCGGAAGAGATGATTGAACAAAACATTGCGCTGGCCGATTATCTCGGACTGCAGGGGACGCCTGCAATCTTCTTATCCGACGGCCGCGGCCCGTTCGGTGCAATGAGCGCCAAAGCTCTTGCGCACAAGATCATTTCCGCTGAACATTACTAAACCATCCTTTTTAGCTTCAAAGAGCCGGCTTACTGCCGGCTTTTCGTTTGCGCGCTGTTACACAGTCTTTGAGAAAACGTCTTGTTAGCTGTTATCCTCATGCGCGGAATTGAAATGCCGTTCAGCGGCTTTTTCTCCTCTAGAATTGAGCAATTCCCAATCTTCAATCTCAAAGCTGTTAAAGATGACAAAACCTCTTTCCTATGCAGACTCCGGCGTTTCTATTGATGCCGGCGACGAGTTAGTTGAACGCATTAAACCCTTTGCCAAAAAGACCCTGATTCCCGGGGTACTCGGTTCCATCGGCGGCTTCGGTGCCTTGTTTGAAATTTCTAAAGATTACAAGGAACCTGTTCTCGTTACGGGAACGGACGGCGTGGGTACCAAACTCAAACTCGCTTTCCTGCTGAATCGTCACGACACCGTCGGCCAGGACTTGGTCGGCATGAGCGTCAATGACATCCTGGTTCAGGGCGCTAAGTCTTTATTCTTCCTTGACTACTTCGCCTGCGGTCATCTTAATGTCGACGTTGCCGAACGCGTTGTCAAAGGCGTCGCACACGGCTGCGAACTGGCCGGCTGCGCATTGATCGGCGGCGAAACGGCCGAAATGCCGGGCATGTATCCGGCCGGTGAATACGACCTTGCCGGCTTTGCCGTCGGTATTGTCGAAAAGAGCCAAATTATTGACGGCAGCCGCATCAAACCGGGCGACGTCGTTCTCGGACTGGCTTCGAGCGGTCCCCACTCCAACGGCTTTTCTTTAATCCGCAAAGTTGTTGAAGTTTCCGGCAAACCCTGGACAACCAAGCTTTCCGACGGAAAGACTCTGGCAGACGCCGTTATGGAACCGACACGCATCTACGTCAAGCCGGTTCTTGAAGCCATGAAGAGCGTGACCATTAAAGGCATGGCCCACATCACCGGCGGCGGACTGCTTGAGAATATTCCCCGCGTTCTGCCCGAAGGCACTCAGTGCGTGATCAAGGCAGGTTCCTGGAAGCGTCCGGCCGTTTTTGACTGGCTCCAGGAGGAAGGTCATATTGAAGACCACGAAATGTACCGTGTCTTCAATAACGGCATCGGCATGGCCGTCATCGTTGCCGCTGAAGATGCTGAAAAAGCTCAGAAAGCTTTGAAAGCTGCCGGTGAAACCGTCTATCGCATCGGTGTCATTGAAGCGCTGCCGGCCGGCGAAGCCCTCTGCGTTGTGCGCTAAGCATTAGTATTCTCGCTAATTGAGCCTCCTTCGGGAGGCTCAATTGTTTTTAATTTCATTACACTGAAAAGAAACAGAAACTGGTTTCAAGGATAAACATGAGCAAACCCATTACAGAGTCCATCTTGAGCAATGAGACCCGCGTTTTTCTCATGTGCTGTGATTTTCGAAGCTTCTCTGCCGTTGCCCACGCTCTCGGCATCACTCAATCGGCTGTTTCGAAGATCATTCGGAAGTTTGAGGATTCCATCGGCTTTGAATTGTTCATCCGCAACTCCCGGCCGCTGACACTCACCCCAGAAGCCCATCTGCTGCACCGACAGCTTCGGGGTCTCAAAGGCGAGATGACACGCTCTTTGTCCTCGCTGCAAAGCAAGAACTACATTAAGCCGATCCTGCGTATCGGGATCTTGGAAAGTCTTCATTTAAATCTGGGCGTGGCGATCCTCAAAAATCTTCTGCCCAACCTGTCTCAGGTCGTCATGCTGACGGCCAGCGCCAATGTCCTGATACAAAGACTGATTGAGCGAAAGCTCGATCTCATTATCACGAACGACGTTTCCACCGAGCCGTCGCATGTTTTCAGAAGGCTGCTGTTTCATGAACCTTCTGTGCTAATCCTTCCCAAATCTTTTGAAAAAGACCCTAATCAAAACTGGACTTGGCAGCGCCTTGCCGTCTGCGGACTGCCGCTCATTCGCTACTGGAACGAAAGCGGCGCCGGAGAAATCAATGAGATGTTCATGAAAACACACGGCCTCAGGTTTCCGGACAAAATCTCCGTCGACACCAATTCACTTCTAGTGACGCTCGTCTCCCAGGGCATCGGCTGGGGATTTTCTCGGCCGACTACCGTCCTGGAAAACATTCACATGCATCCTCATTTCATCGTCCGAGAAATGCAAAAACCCAGTTTTAGCCGAGAAGTGTATTTAATCGGCCGGGAACAGGAATTTGTCGTGGAATCCGAGATCATTGCCGACATTGCTAAGCAATTCGTTCAAGAAAACATTATTCCCGAAAGTCTCAAATTCGCACCTTGGGTCAAAGAAGGTTTTACGGTCGGATAGGGCAAATATCCTTTAATTTCATACAAATAAAAGACAATTACAAATCATAAAGTATTCCAACGCGGCATAGATCTTATTCTTCGGTTTCCGAAGCCTGATCCTAAAATATTGGTATAGCCTCAAACCACAAAGAGGTTTCCAACCAAAATTCCCATAAAAAGGAGAAAACTATGCCAATCACAGGCTGGATTGCCATCCTCGTCCTGATCGTCATGTGCTACATGCTGATCAAACAGTACGAAACCCGTATGGTGCTGTTCGGAGGCGGTTTCATTCTCTGCTGTATTTCCCTCGCCCCAATGGCCGGCTTAAACGCCTTTGCCAAAACCATGACCAACGGTGCTTTGATCACGGCCATCTGCTCGGCTACCGGATTTGCCTATTGCGTTACCTATACAGAGTGCGACCGTTCCTTAGTGCATTATCTGACGCGTCCGATCCGCAACGTCGGCATCCTGATGATTCCGATCACCTCGCTGCTTACCTTTGCGATCAACATCGCTATTCCCTCAGCTGCCGGTGTGGGCGCCGTTGTCGGTACGACCTTGATTCCTCTGCTGCTTAGAGCAGGCTTCAAACCGGCCGCCGCTGCAGCAGCCGTTCTGATGGGCACCACCGGTTCTCTGCTTTCTCCGGGCTTGTCTCACAACGCCTATGTTTCCGACATGGCTCATATGTCCATCATGGACCTGATCAGCTATCACGGCATCTACTCCCTGATGATCGGTGTGGTCGGCGCCGTCGGCCTGTGCATTGTCTGCTGGGTTTTGGGCGACAACAAAGGCGAAAAAATGGCGGAAGCCAACCCTGCCGCCGATGCAGAAACGTCCTCCTTTAAGCCGAGCCCCATCAAGGCTTTCGTTCCGCTAATCCCGATCATCCTCATGCTCGTGTTCACGTTCTGGATTCCCTCGGTCAAGATGGGCGTTGCACCGGCCATGCTGATCGGTACGATTGTCTGCCTGATCGTTGCTATGTGCGACCCGCAGCAGTTCTCCAAGCAGTTCTTCAAAGGTATGGGCGACTCCTACGGCAGCATCATGGGCATCATCATTGCCGCCGGCGTGCTGGCTGCGGGCTTAACCGCTTCCGGGTTAATTAAAGGCCTCATCGCTTTGATGGTTCAGTCCAAGGAAATTGCACAGTGGGGCGGCTCGATCGGACCATTCGTCCTCTCCGTTCTGATGGGCAGCGGCGACGCAGGCGCCATGGCCTTCAACAGTGCCGTCACTCCGCATGCTCAGGAATTCGGTATGCAGATCCACAGCCTCGGCTCTCTGGCTTTCTTAGCAGGCGCTGCCGGCCGCACGGCTTCCCCGATTGCCGGCATCACCATTCTTGTTGCCGGCTTGGCTAAGGCCAATCCTTTTGACGTTGCAAAGAGAACCTTCCTTCCGATGGTTGTTGCAGTTATTCTTCTTGCCATCTTTATGAGGTAAGAAGCTCTCCCCGGCGCGGGAAGGGCTTCCTTTCCGCGCTCTATTTTTCGGACATACGAGACCGCTATGAAAAAAACGAAAATCGCCGTCATCGGAACCGGAGGCACCATCGTCAGCAGCGGTGCAAATGCAACGCAAATGACGGGCTACAGCATCACGGATGCCGACATTCATACAATTATGACGGCTCTGCCTGAGCTTAATGACATCGCTGAAATCGCTACTTTCTCTGTTTTCAATATCGGTTCGAGCAACATCAAGCTCTCCAACTGGCTGGAGCTCGTGTGTCTGATCAACAAACTTTCCAAGGAAAACTTTGACGGTTTTGTCGTAACACACGGCACCGACACGATGGAAGAAACCGCATTCTTTGCGAATCTGACATTAAAGACTGAGAAACCTGTTGTCTTTACCGGCTCCATGAAACCGGCTACAGCGGTTTCCGCCGACGGTCCTTTAAACCTTCTAAATGCCGTCCGTTTGGCGGGTTCTCCTAAAGCGGCCGGTAAAGGCGTTCTCGTTTCGCTTAACGGCACGATTCATGGAGCACGTGACGTCGTCAAAACCAACACCGTTGCCGTAGAAACCTTCAAGTCTCCGAACAGCGGCCCGCTCGGATACATCATCGGGGATCAGATTGATTTTCTGACCGAATCCGTCAAGCCGCATACACTGCGGTCCTGCTTCGAAGTCGGAGAAACAGACACCGCTGACGAATATCCGAGAGTCTGTGCACTTCTTTGCTGCGCCGACCAAAACCCGGACTTGCTCGAGGCGGCCGTTGACAAGGGCTTCCACGGTATTGTTTTGAGCTGCACGGGCAACGGTTCGGTTCCTTTGGTTTTCGAACCCGTGCTTCAGAAAGCTCATGATGTTGTGTGCGTCCGTTCCAGTCGTACCGGGAGCGGCCCTGTAACGGAGGGGATGACGCGCTGGCAAGTCAACGGTATGATTCCCTCAGGAACCTTAAATCCTCAAAAAGCAAGAATCCTGCTTCAGTTAAGCCTAAAGAAGTTCGGGCTTGACCTAGAAAAAATTAAAGAGATCTTCAAAACATATTGATCTTTCTTGGATCAATTAATCCTAAGGAGAAAACATGTACGACTTACTTCTCAAGAATGCTTGGGTCGTCGATCCGCTGAATTCTGTTAACGGCGTTGCCGATGTCGCCATCCAGGACAGCAAAATTGCCAAAGTCCAGCGCGACATCACGGAAGAAGCTAAAGAAGTCATCGACTTTACCGGCAAAACTCTTCAGCCCGGCATTATTGACAGCCACGTTCACCTCGGCGAAATGTGGGGCTCTCCCTTCGGCCCGAGAATGCTGGCAATGAACGGTGTCACGACTTGCCTGGATATGGCCGGTCCTCTGGAGAACATTCTTGACAACGTTCCTAAATACGGCGTCGGCATTAACATGGCGATCCTCCAGTTCGCCTCTCCTCCCTTCACCTTCAAGGATGCCAACCCTTCCCAGCAGGAAATGATCGACTTGATCGACAAATCCCTGGAAGAAGGCGCGCTCGGTGTCAAACTCCTCGGCGGCCACTATCCGCTTGAACCCGAAGTCTCTTCTCTGCTCATCCGCACCGCCTTGGAACGCAGAGCTTACGTTGCCTGGCATGCAGGAACGACTAAGAACGGCTCCAACATCAACGGCATGATTGAAGCCGTGAAGATGGCTGACGGCTATCCGATGCATTTAGCCCACATCAACGCCTACTGCCGCGGCGCCATCAAAGACGCTATGGAAGAAACGGCCATTGCGATCGATTTGCTCAAAGCCAATCCCAACATCTTCTGCGAAAGCTATGTCTCTCCGAAGAACGGTACACGTCTGACATGCGACAAGGACGGCAAGATTCAGTCCAAGGTGACGGGGAACTGCCTTAGAGCTTTCGGCTTTACCGAAGACAAAGACGGTGTGAGAGCTGCGTTGTTAGCCGGCAAGGCCTTCGTAGTTTACGATGCCGGCGGTTATTCTGATCTGATGACCGGTGAAGAAGCCCTTCGCCGCTGGGAAGTTGCTGACACGAACGTCGGCGGAAGCTTCAACATCAATCCTCCGCTGCCTCGTATCGCCTTGGCTCAGGCCAAACGCGATGACGGCTCCTTCGTCGTTGACGCAATTTCCACCGACGGCGGATGCATCCCCCGCAACGTCATCCTTTCTCAAGGACTGTCTCTCGTAAAACTGGACATCTTGAGTCTCAGCGAATTTGCACAGAAGACCTCTTTGAACCCGGCCCGTATGCTCCGTTTGGCAAACAAGGGTCACCTCTCCGTCGGCGCAGACGCAGATATCACTGTTTACGACTACGCTACTCAGATGCCTGTAGCTTCCTTCATCGAAGGCCGCAAAGTTCTCTTCAACGGAGAATTGGTTTCTAAGGGCGCAACCGTCATCTGTACCGAACACGGCAAAGACGCCATTGAAAAACGCGGCATGAAGGCAATTGTGGTTGATCCCGGCAAGCAGATCGAACGCATCACAGCCCTCTAAAACTTCTTGCCTGTAATACCGACCGAGCGGGGCGCCGAAAGGACTCCGCTCTTTTCCTTTGTTGTCCGGACGGGTGCTGTTAACTGAGAGCTTCTTAATTACCAAAGGATTTTCCGTGATTTATCTATTGTCGTTTCCCCACCTTCCCATAATTGCAACTTTCTGAAACAATTAAAGGTTAAGGGTGAACCAAGGCACCCTGCTTTTTATCGAACAACCTCAAAGGAAAGATATGACCGATCCGCGTCCCGTCTGCACAGAAAAAACTCAAGACATCATCAAGACTCTGCGCTCCAATGTCCAGGTCGAGGCTGCCCTCGAACTGGCCGTCAAACAGCAGGAAAAGCGCATTGCCGACCAAATCATTCTGACCGAAACTCCGGCTCCTCCCTTCCATGAAGAAGAAAGAGCCAAGGTTCTCCTCGGTATGTTCAAACAGTACGGTTTGACCGATGTCAAACAGGACGCCATCGGCAATGTTATCGGCCGCAGAAAAGGCACCGGCAACGGTCCCACACTCGTCGTCGGCGCTCACATCGACACCGTGTTCCCGGCCGGTACTGACTGCAAAGTTCACAGAGACGGCGACGTCTACAGCGCTCCCGGCATCTCCGATGACGCTGCCGGCTTGGCCTCCATGCTGCAGGTTATCCGCTGCCTGAACGAAAACAACATTGAAACCGTCGGCGACATCGTCTTCGTCGGAACATTGGGTGAAGAAGGCAACGGCGACTTACGCGGCTGCAAAGCGCTCTTCAAAGAAAAGAATGACTATGACGGCATGATCGCCATCGACTCCGCCAATGTTCACCGCATTCTGCGCGGTGCTGTCGGCTGCAAACGCTTCCGCATTATTTTCGAAGGCCCCGGCGGACACAGCCTCCACAAATTCGGCATTGTCGGTTCTGCTATTCACGGCCTGTCCCGCGCCATCGTCCGTGTTGACGAACTCAAGGTTCCGACCGATCCGAAGTGCACTTTCAACTTCGGTGTGATCAAAGGCGGTACCAGCGTAAACGCCATTGCTGCACGCGCTGAAGCCGAACTTGATATCCGAAGCTTCAATCAGCCTGCACTCGAAGCTTTCGTTAAGACCGTTCTTGAAACTATCGAAGCCGCCTGCGACGAGGAAAACATGCGCTGGGGCCTCGAAGGCGACGGCATGGTCTCTTTGAAGATCGAACAAATCGGAGACCGTCCTGCCGGCATGAACGCTGATGACGCTTCCGTCATTCAGGCTGCTTACGGCTCTCTCTTGTCTTTAGGCATTTCTCTGGACAAGTACACTCTGGCCGCAACCGACCAGAACGTGCCTTTGTTCTACGGTCTGCCTGCTACAACGCTCGGCGCCGGCGGCACGGAAGAAAACAACCACGCTTTATCCGAGCGTTGGAACGCCAAAGACGCTTTCCAAGGACCTCAGGTCGCCTTTCTCACCGCCCTCACTCTGGTCGGCATGAAGGGTGTTTCTGAACCGATCCTTGAGAAAGTGCAGCATTAATTTGTTGTAACATTTCGAAGCTGAATCCAATTCAGCTCTTGACCGAAGCCGGGTCCGCCCGGCTTTTATTTTGTCCCTATAACGCAAAAAAACCGAGAAAATCGAGTTTTTTGCGGGATTTTTATTTGCAAAACTAAAAAAAAACTAATTTTTGTATCGTGAACTTGATTTAATTTGCGGTACCTTATTTTTTAGAAATAACTTTAAAGCCTTCGGAGTTTGGCCAAATGGAATCATTTATTAATACCGTCAACGGAATTGTCTGGTCACCGGCATTGGTTTACCTTTGCCTCGGCGCCGGTCTTTTCCTTTCTCTGCGCGGCGGTTTCTTACAGCTCAGACACCTTAAACATATGTGGCAGCTGCTCTTTCAGCCGAAAGACAACGTCACCGGTGTTTCCTCTTTTCAAGCCTTGTCTATGACTCTTGCAGGTCGTGTCGGTACCGGCAACATCGCCGGTGTGGCAACTGCAATTACTTTCGGCGGTCCCGGGGCCATCTTCTGGATGTGGATGGTTGCATTCCTCGGCGCCTCTTCTGCTTTCGTCGAATCCACACTCGGCCAGGTCTATAAAGAAAAAATCAACGGCGAATACCGCGGCGGCCCTGCTTTCTACATTGAACGCGGCTTGGGTGTCAAATGGTTCGCCTGGCTCTTTGCCATCGTCACCATCTTCTCCTGCGGTCTTTTCCTTCCCGGTGTGCAGGCAAACGCCATTGCCACCTCTATGGAAAACGCCTTCGGCATCGCTCCAGCAATTTCCGCCGGCTTCATCGCTGCTCTGCTCTCCTTCATTGTGTTCGGCGGCTTAAAGAGAATCGCAGCCTTCACGACGCTCGTCGTCCCGTTCATGGCCCAAGCCTATGTGATCTTCTCTTTGGTGATCGTGTTCATGCACGTTGATCTGCTGGACGACGTACTCGTCCTCATCGTCAAGAGCGCCTTCGGTGTTGACGCCGCTTTCGGCGCCATCATCGGTCTGGCTGTCTCCTGGGGTGTCAAACGCGGCATCTACTCTAACGAAGCAGGCCAAGGTACCGGTCCTCACGCTTCTTCCGCAGCTTCTGTCAGCCATCCGGCAAAACAAGGTTTGGTTCAGGCCTTCTCCGTCTACGTTGACACGCTGCTCGTTTGCTCTGCCACCGCTTTCATGATCCTCATCACCGGAAGCTATAACGTTGTCGGTCCTGACAATGCCCCGATGTTCATTGGTCTGAAAGATGTCGCTACAGGTCCTGCTTACACCCAGGCCGCTGTTGAAGGCTTAATGCCAGGATTCGGACAGGCATTCGTTGCCATCGCTCTGTTCTTCTTTGCCTTCACGACGATCCTTTCTTATTACTACATTTCAGAAACCAACGTTTCCTACATCAATAGAAAACTGCATCGTCCGTTCTTATTCTTTATCCTCAAGCTGTTTGTCATGGGCTCCTGCATCTTCGGCGCTGTTAAAACAGCCGACCTAGCATGGGCTGTGGGCGACATCGGCGTCGGTCTGATGGCTTGGCTCAACATCATCGCCATTTTGCTGCTGAACAAGAAAGCCTTCCTCTGCTTGCGCGACTACGAAAAGCAGCTTGCTATCGGCCTTGACCCGGTTTTCCATCCGGAAAAACTCGGCATCAAGAACGCCAACTACTGGGTCGGTGAACGTGCTGAAGAAATTCGCGACAAGGAACGCGCAAAACTCAACAGCGGCTCTCGACAAGACTTGGAAGGCAATGTTTTGAACGTGGCATCAGGTAATTAGCTCATTTGAGTGTTTGCTCTAAAAGCGTCGGTCATCCGGCGCTTTTTTCATATCAAACGAATTACAATAAGAAATAAATTGTTACAAACAATATCAAGGATGTTCATCGTGCTAAGAAGAAAATTTTTTGCATTCACTTCAGCCGTTGCCGCCTGTGCAGCCTTTTTCTGCCTTCCTGCAGCTGCGGCTGATTTCACCTGCCCCTACTTCTCTTTACCGCTGACCGGAGACTGGGCTCAGCAGAGAATGCAGCCGGGCTCGGTTCCTCCGAATACTTTCGCGACACTTTTTGCCAGCCGCAAGGCCGGTGAAGGCGTGCTCATTACCGTCATTCCTTCGGATAAAGCTCCAAAAGAAGCTGCTCAGATCATGGCAAATAACTACAAGCAGCAGGGAATGAGAGTGATCGGCAATCCGGTTCAGATTCCTGGGCAGAATGCTTATCGTTTCGCTTACGTCAGCGCCAATAACAAGATGCATGCCATTGTGTTCATCTCAGGCAACGGCAAACATCTCGCAAATGTTTCCGTCCTCGGCAGGCACGGAACAGGCGGCTTAGCCTTACTGAAAGGACTTTCTTCTAAAGAAGACAAGCTCTTCCCGAAGTTCTAAGAACTCAAAAATTATTGCTGCAGGCCGGACAAAATTTGTTCGGCTTCTTTTTTAAGCACGGCTAAAGAGGCAACCTTTTCATCAGGATTGAGCAGCAGTGTGCCCTGCATGGAGCGCATCCATGTCATTTGACGCTTTGCAAGCTGTCGGGTTGCAGCGATTCCGGCTTCTTTGAACGCATCAAACGTCGTCAAACCAGACAGATAATTCCACGCCTGGCGATACCCGACGGAACGCATGCTCGGAAGATCCGCATGCATGCCGGGCATTGCCATCAGCTTTTTCACTTCGTCTAAAAAGCCGTTTTTAATCATCAGCTCAAATCGTTCTGCGATCCTTGCGTGAAGCGCCGCTCGATCCGGAGGAAGCAATGCATAAGAGCTAAGTTTCAGGAGCGGCTCTCCTTTCTGAGCCGTAAGTTCCGAAATCGGTTTGCCCGTCATCTCAAAAACTTCCAGCGCTCTTGTAATGCGCTGAGTATCCGCCGGCGCCAGTCGATCCGCGGTCTTAGGATCGACCGACCTCAATCTTTCATAAAGTGCGGGGAGGCCTTTTTCATTCAGCTCTGCGCCGATCTTTTCACGCACCGCCGGATCGGTTGCCGGCAGCGGAGAAAGGCCTTCTCGGACGGCTTTTGCGTAAAGCATGGTTCCTCCTACAATCAGAGGCACTTTTCCGCGATTTCGTATTTCTGCAACAAGTCGTACGCAGTCCTGTGCAAAATCTGCAGCAGAGTAACTTTCCGTCGGTTCGATAATGTCGATGAGATGATGCGGAACTGCGGCCATTTCTTCTTTTGTCGGTTTGGCTGTACCGATGTCCATATGTCGATAGACCAAGGCGGAATCAATTGAAATAATCTCACTGGGAATTTCCTCGGCTAAGCGAAGCGCCAGTGCCGTCTTTCCGCTAGCGGTCGGCCCCAGCAGCAAAATGGCTTGTGAATCCGACATCATCACTTACCTCTCATGAAGAAACTGTCTAATTCTTTAGCACTCAGCTGAACCCAGGTCGGACGACCGTGATTGCACTCGTCCGCACGATCCGTCTGCTCCATTTGCCGCAAGATCGCGTCCATTTCCTCGATCGTCAGGATGCGGTTTACACGAACAGCTGCATGACAAGCCATTCTTGAAAGCACTTCGTTGCGCTTTTCCGTCATTGCCGTGCTCTTTCCGTACTGGCGGAAGTCATCGAGCACCTCGCGCACGATGGTCGGACCTGCCTGAGAAATTTGATTGATCATCAGCTGCGGAACACTCCGCAAGCTCAGCTGATTTGGCCCGACAGCACTCAATTCCAGTCCAAGCTGCTCTAGCTCTTCACGGGCATCTTCAAATGTCGCCATCTGCTCAGGAGTTACGGTAAAGACCAAAGGAATGAGCATCTCCTGCATCGGCATCTTGCGCTCATCAAAACTCTTTTTGAGACGCTCGTAAAGGATACGTTCATGCGCAGCATGCATATCAACTAAAACCATGCCGGCTGAGTTTTCAGCGATGATAAACGTTCCGCAAACTTGTCCGACAGCACGTCCGAGGGGCTGAGGTCTCTTCGGCGCTTCTGCCGCTGGTTTCGGAGTGGCATGGTTTGCAGAGAGAGTCGCCGGATCTACTTTCATCGCCGCAATGGTTGTCGGGAAGGAGTTCTGAAAACTCTTTGGATGCGGAGATGAAAAATCCAAATATGCTTCCGTATTCGTCCTTGAAGGTTTAGGCTGGGCCGGCCTGAATGAGGACGGATTAACAGTCGGAGCCACCGGCGCTTCTGCAGGCGCCTGAGCAGAGGCATCACGAGGCGAAGACGGCAGCGCCGTGTCCATAATTTCTCCGCTTGAAGAATCCACAATCGTCGTCCTGGCTAAGGCGTCCTCAACTGCATGGAAGATGAACTGATGGATCGCCTGAGAATCTCTCATGCGCACTTCGCTCTTGGTCGGGTGTACGTTCACGTCCACCTTGTGCGGATCCATCTGGAGAAACAGGCAGTAGCTGGGTTGGCTCGACCCGTGAAGAACGTCTTGGTAAGCCATCCGAACGCCATGCGACAAAACCTTATCTCGAACAAATCGGCCGTTGACATAGAAATACTGACAATCCGCGCGGCTTCTCGCGGCAGTCGGAAGACACACCCAGCCGTAAAGACGCAGCGCTGGCGCCTTAATATCCAATGCTCTGTGAGCGTCTCTAAAATCTCGAGGCATCAGGCGCGTCAAACGTTCTTCAATGGAAGAGGCAGGAAGATTGATAATCGGTTTTCCGTTTGCGACAAACAAAAAGGCAACTTCCGGATAAGCCAGCGCAATACGTTCAATCACCGTTTGGCAATGAGCAGCTTCCGTGCCTTCGCTCTTCAAAAACTTGCGGCGTGCCGGAGTCTTGTAAAAGAGGTCCGCCACTTCAATGCGTGTGCCCTTATTTCCGGAGGCAGCGGATATCTCTCCGTCGGCAATGCTGAACGCATCTTCACCGGCAACTCTGGAAATCACTTTCATGTCGGAGACGCTCGCGATCGAGGCAAGAGCTTCGCCGCGGAACCCAAGCGAGCTCACACTTTCCAGTTCATCCAGGTTGGAAACCTTGCTCGTTGCATGGCGCTTTACAGCCAAAGCAAGCTGATCTTTGGGAATACCGCAGCCGTTATCTGAAACGACAATGCGCTTAATACCGCCGCCCTCAATTCGAACTTCAACAGAGTCAGCTCCGGCGTCAATGGCGTTTTCTACCAGCTCCTTAACAACGGACGCGGGTCGCTCAACCACTTCACCGGCTGCAATCTGACTAATCAGCTGATCCGAGAGTTCCTGAATTTTTCGTTCAGGACGCCTTGTTTCCAGTGTTGTTTCTTCCATGTAATTCGTCTCTTCACGAAGAGTGCATGTCCCCTTACCTTATCGCAGTCAGATGAAGCCTGCAAGGACAAGTTTCTCTACTCTTCGGACTACTTTGAGCATCAACAATATATTTAGCCTAAAGCCTTTTCTACAATCGAATGCGGCAATCAAGGATAACAAGGATAACAATGAACTTTTTTAGCGCATTCTTAGAAATGTTCCGCAACAGCGACCAATTCATAGCACACATGTCTGCGGAGTACGGCATCTATGTGTATTTATTTCTCTTTACGGTCTACTTTTTGGAAACCGGAATTGTGATTTGTGCCCTCCTGCCGGGTGACTCGCTTATCTTTGTCTCGGGTGCCGCAAGCGCAGCCGGCATCCTCAACCCGCTCGGAGCTTTCTTGGCTATAGCGCTCGGTGCTTGTTTCGGAAATACCGTTGCATACGGAATCGGTTACTTTCTCGGCAGCAAGATATACGACGGCTCCATTAAATGGATTGACCAACAGCAAATGGCAAAAACGCAGGCATTTTTTGCCAAACATGGGAAACTTACTATCGTCTTAGCTCGTTTCGTTCCGATTATTCGTTCCTTTGCTCCGCTAGTGGCCGGTGCAGCAAAAATGAGCCGACTTAATTTTGAAGTCAGCGGTACGGTCGGAGCCGTTCTTTGGGCAGGAATTATCCTTGCCGCCGGTCACCTTTTTGGGAATATTCCCTTCATTAAGAACAACCTTTCTCTCATTCTTGTCGGCGGAATCGTTCTTGGGTTGGCTCCTTTTGTTATCGGTTACATTGTCAAAAAGTGGAGACAACATCCGGATGAGAAATAGTTAGGAAATACACGGTATCCAACTTGCCTTTTCACATGTCTTTTTCAGCAATTCAGCTACAATTTCGGTCCATTGACTATACAAAAAGAAAATGGACTTCTTAACACTTACCTTAGAGCTGTTCCGCAATGCGGATCACTTCATCATGTACATTGCACAGACCTACGGATGGTGGGTCTACCTTGTGCTGTTCATGATTTTCTACAGTGAAACCGGGATTGTCATTTGCGCCTTCCTCCCGGGTGACTCTCTCCTTTTTATCGCCGGCGCCGCTGCCGCAGCAGGTGCTTTGAATCCTTGGCTCCTCATCGTCATTATTTCTCTGGGCGCGATCCTAGGAAATACAACGAATTTTTACATAGGCAATTGGCTTGGCAATAAGATCTATGACGGCTCAATCAGCTGGATTGATCAAGATGCTTTAAAGAAAACTCACGACTTCTACGAGAAGCACGGCGGAAAAACTATTGTCCTGGCCCGTTTTGTACCGATTGTTCGTTCATTTGCCCCATTAGTCGCAGGTGCCGCTAAAATGAACCCCCTCCGTTTTGAACTCTACAGCGGAGGAGGGGCCATTGTTTGGGTCGGCGGCATTGTCTTGGCTGGTTACTTATTCGGCAATATCCCTTTCATCAAAAACAATCTTTCTTTAATTTTGGTTGTTGGTATCCTTGCTGCCTTAGTTCCCTTTTCCTGCGCACTTCTTATCCAATTATGGAGAAAGTACATAATGAAACAGCGTTAGTTTGCTAAAACCAAAACCTTTCTTCGAAAGCCGCTCATTTCTATGGCGGCTTTTGTTTTGCCCCATTGTTATTAAAGAGCTTTTAAGAACATTCCCTATCTATTAAAAAATAGAGGTTATCGACAAACAATTAGTGGGATTATTCAGTAAGGATTTTGAGATTAGGGATCTCCTTAGGCGGGTAATTTTTTTGCTTTATTTCTGATATAAGAGAGGAGGTTTTCTTCGCCAAAGCTTTTTATACCTCAAGCTTAATCGTTAATTTTATCAACCCGAATACATCCAAGTAAAGATATTTATTTTTTACCTAGCAGGGGTTTCTATAATTTCTTTTATAAAAAAACGCTGACTCATCACTTGGTAAAGACGCGGTTAAAGCTCAGAATCTTACAAATGGGAGCATGATACTGCTGAACTTAGGGGGATTTTCGGACAAATAAAAATTATCCCCGTGCCAATAGGGGTGATAAAAATTATAAATAGCCCCGTATTTTCCCTTTGGTAATTTCGCTGATATAGCCGGGGGAAAAATGTTTCTAGACTGAATGAGTACTTCTATCGAGGCTCTTTTAGGCCCATTCAATCTTATATAACCACTTCTGCGAAGTTTTCAGTTTTTCGCAATTTAGTTCGAGATGACCTGACCAGCCCCGTTTGGTACGAATATAGATAACTAAGGGGAATTTAGATGACAAATCCACTACCGTATCTTGAGCAGCGAAAGCTGGTTAAGCGATGGTCAGGTCCCATCGCTCCTATCGCCAACCTCATCTTTACTCTGATTCTATTTGCCATTACCTGGTGGATCTTCCAAGATCCGCGCGGTGTAATGCGCTTCTACACTCCGTATGTCGGGTATAACTATTGCCGTTGGTGGTTAATTATCCTGATTTGGATGGCCTACATTTTTGATTTTTGGCCTTTCAAGCGGAAATGGCTGGAAACAGCGCATCCGCTCCAAAAAGGTCTCGTGCTGGCCCTAATATCAGTTGCCATCATGATTATGATGATTCACGGGTTTTTCCAGTCCGTTCTCGGCAACACTGCCTTTGCCTATTTCAACCCTCAACAGCTCCTTAAGCTCAAAGGTTTGACAGAGTTCTACGCAACCGAGTATGCAGCTCAGGCCTGCATGATGTTCGCCGTGATCGCTTCCTGGATCTCTCCGGCATGGGTCGTCGCTCTTGAAGGCCGTCCGTGAGAAAATTTAGCGCAGCCGGCAAAAGGTTTCTCTATTTGGCTTGGCACTTTCTGCCTGAGTTTCGTCATTTACTTTATGACGATGCACAACCATATGGGCATCCTTTACTATCCGTGGCAGTACTTCACTTCCATTGCTCCTCCGTATTGGGAAGAATTCGCACAGACCGTATCCGCCAACTTCCATGTAGCTTGGATTATGTGCTGTACCGTTGTGGTGTGGTTCATGGAAGGCATCTGGGAACGCTACCCGTTCACGATGATTAAGACTCCGTGGCTCCGCAGACTGGCTGTTTTCTTCGGCATTATTGTTATTTCCTGGGCTCTGTGCTTCTTCTTCTGGTACATGCAGGAATTAACATGGGGCGAAGCAATTCGCGGTCACAGACGCGACGCTGCTCCTGACTGGCGCTGGCTGCATGTCGGCGAAACCGCCATCTTCTTCCTCGTTCCGGCGCTCTTCCTGCAGTTCTACTGCGGCAATTGGCCCCGTAAGTTCAGCACTCCGGTTAACGTCTTAATCAGATCCACCATCGTTCTTCTGGGCGGCGTTGCGATCTACTGCTTGTATTACAAGTACGGTCATTTCTTCCTCGGAACTCAGAAGGGATTCTCTCATCCGCAGCAGTTCCCGATGATCCCGATGATTTGGTTAATCGACATTTGGCTGATTAACTGGTGGTTCATGGACGGATGGCCAGGCTGGAAACTGACGATGCGTACAGCCGAAGAAGTCGAAGCTGCAGAAAAAGAAGTTGAAGAACGAGCTGTTTGGCGCACAGACATGATACCGGGCTTGGTATGCGGAATCGCAGTCGGTATCGCCTTCTACTTCGCCGTCGTCTGGGTTCTCCCGATCTGCAGCAAACTGTTCACATTAGTCGATTAAAAGAAAGGAATAATTATGAAACGACGTAATTTCGTACAAGGTTTAGCACTTGGTGCCGGTGTTGGTACTCTCGGTGCAATGGGTGCCTATTCTTACTCACCCGCCCGCACGGCCTTTCTTCCTGACATTAAACGCGGAACAGCTGACATCGGCTTGTGCAAATCCGTCAAGATCACCAACATTTCCGAAACAAGCTGGTTTGACAACAGCATCTTTATGCAGGACGTCACGGCTTCCGGCGGTTTGTTGGTTGACCAGTACACCTATAACTGGGCGCCCTTCGGCAACGGTAAAGGCCCCGGCAAAGGAACTTATGAAGACGGTATGAAAAATATCGGACCGTACCTTCCTAAAAATCTGGAAAAAGCTTGGGAAATCACTCGTGAACTGAGTGAGCATGCCGACAACGCAGGCGGCTACTCCTGCCTCGTTGAAATCGAAGCTCTGGACGGCAAGAAAACGAAGTACTTGTTTGACTGCGGCTGGAACTACATGTGGATGGATCAATGCTTCAAGCGCGAAGGCATCGACAAAATGCTCGCCAACGGTGAGATAGCTGCCTTTATCTCCACGCATGAGCACATGGACCACTATTTCGGCTTCCCTGTCGTCGCCAAATACGGCCCCAACGTCACTGTCTACCGTCCATCCACTTTCTACCCTGCAGGTAAGGACTATATGGCGCGCTCCGGCCATGTCGGCAAGGTAATTGACGTCACGAAAGGACTCCATAAAATCCAGGAAGGTGTGGCACTGTACCAGTTCGAATGCCCGATTATTTTCAAGGTCTACGGAGAGATGTCTCTGTACTGCAACGTTAAAGACGTAGGTTTGGTTTCCATTACGGGCTGCTGCCATCAAGGCATCATCCTGTTTGCGGACACGGCTTACAAAGAAATCGCTTACGAAAACGATAAGTTCTACGGTCTTTACGGCGGCCTTCATATCTCCCCGTTTGACGACTGGGATCCGAAGTATGACGACTTGGTCATAGGCCTTAAGAAATGGGATCTTCAGAAGGTGGGCTGCAACCACTGCACAGGCTTAATCACAGCACAAAAATTCGTGGATGCAGGTTATCCGGTGGTACAGGGTACAGCTCGGTTCCGTTCGAAGACAACCAACTACTTAGGCAACGGTGATACGTTACTGTTCCCAAGTTAATTTAACCGCTATCGGCCCCGGGAAGCGGGGCCGGAAAGATTTTCCACCATGTTGCTCGATTGTTTAATTCCCCGAAGCCTTTCTCCTGAAACCGAAAACGAAGGCGTCACTCTTCTTCACAACCTCCTCATGCAGCTCCACTTAGACCGTAAGGTTGCACGAGGATTAGGGTGGAGGGGTTTTCTCCCTTCAAATAAGGGAAATTTCTCTTGGTCCACAAGACTGGCTAACAGCGACTTGGTATATGGAATCGTCTTCATGGGAGAAGAGCATGATGATCAGGCGATTGCCTCCTCGTTTGATCTCTACGCTTTTCCCGTGGAAGACGAATTAAAGACCCAAATGCCCGAGAGCATGCAGGGGTTATACAAAAAAGATAATCACATTCAAAAGATCAGGACTCTATCCGAACATTTCCAGGAACTGCAGGATTTTAAGATCGGTTCGATGGGACTCGTGTTTCGGTTAGATAAAAAAGGTCTTAATCTTTCGTTCCATACTCACAAAAGAGACGCCCGCTTTATCGGACGAGAGATGCGGCCGGCACGTGCCCTTATGCCGCTTTTTTCCGCCCTGATTCAATCATTTAAAACGTCTTTAAACACCACTCCGGCTCTTGGAGTACTGAAATCCGGCAATCTGCCCAGTGTAAATGACTTCTTTATAGAAGCAGAGTTCGGCTTGCCGGTCTTTGAAGACGATGAAGAAATGGACGCCGTTTATAAACTCTCTGCACCTCCTCTTTCATATATCCCGGATGAAGTTGACCTTAGTGACAAACCTCTCATTCACGTTCTTTGCGGTTTTTTAGGATCAGGAAAAACCACTTTTCTGCAAAATTGGCTCAATTTCCTTCACACACGAGAACGTTTTACCGGTGTCCTTCAGAACGAATTTGGTGAAATCGATTTAGACACGGCACTCATCGGAGATGAAACTTGTGTTGAGGCTCTCAACGATGGTTGCATTTGCTGTTCGCTCGCCGACAGCCTTCGTCCGGGGATTTTGCGGTTAATTCAGAACACTCCGGCCGATCAACTGATCTTGGAAACGACCGGTTTAGCAAATCCCGATAACGTGGTTCATTCTCTGGAAGAACTAAATGATATTTGCAAGATCGGTCTAGTCGTCTCTGTGGCCGATGCACCCAACCTTACCGAACATCCGGAATATCTCAATGAAAAACTAAGATTGTCCCAACTTACACGAGCAGACGTCATTGTCGTCAGTAAAGCGGATCTCGTCTGCGACGAAAGCATCGAGCAGCTCACGCAGTCACTACACGATCTTAATTCCAAAGCATTGATCATTCTTTCTGCCAACGGCGATGCAAACTTTGCCGTCCTTGATCACTTCTTCAACCACTGGATAGACAAAAAGTACGGTATGTTTACCTCTCGAAAACACACGCCGGGAGCAGACACGATGCTGCTGAACAACGCCGGGTTTTCCATGCGAGGCAATACCAGTCTATTCGAAACTTGTGCCGTCAAATTTTCTGAACCGCTTGAATTGGAACGAATTGAACCAATCATTCGAAACTCAGGAAAAAAGGTGCTTCGCGCCAAGGGAATTGTCGATATTGTCGGAAAAGGCTGCTGCGAGGTTCAATATACAGATGGAATGCTGAGCATCTCGCAGGCTCGTGATGACTTGCAAGCCTGCGATCGATGGCTGACAATCATTGGAAAAGGCCTCAGACCACAAACGGGCTCAACAACTATAAGGAAGTCAAGATGTCTCTGATTATCGCCGGCGGATGGGTAATGGTACCCTTACTATTGATCTCCATTATTGTCCTTGCTTTGATTATTGATCGGTCTTTAAGTTACATCTGGAATCCGCTTCCGGATGCGGATCAACAAAAGAATATTCTTGAAAAAATTCAAAAAGGCGAATTTGCAGCAGCTGAAACATATTTCTCCGAAACACCTTGGCTCAAAAATTATGCTTCCGCGCTCGGTTCCAGTGAGAAGATGCCTTTTTACGAAGGCGTATTAGCTGAAAATATCTCGTCCTTAGCCGCTATGATGGATAAACGCCTGCCTCTTTTAGCTACGCTGGGTAGGATTTCCCCCTTGCTCGGGTTGTTGGGAACGATCATCGGAATGATTCAGACTTTCGCAGTCATAGCACAATCTCGCAGCGGCATCGATATGGAACTATTAGCCGAAGGAATATGGCAGGCATTAATTACGACCGCAACCGGTCTAATCATCGCCATTCCTGCCGTTTTTTGCTACAGGATTTTCCTTTCGATCGAGAGTAACCGATTGGATTATTTAAACCGCGTGGCCAACAAGGCAATTCTTTATAAACAGTCTCAGAATAACGCGGCCTAACCCATAGGAAGTCTAGTAACCCGGAGGGAGAGAATTATGATCAACATAAGAGCACGCGGGGAGCGAGAAGACTCTTCTGACCTGACTTCTCTCATTGACGTCGTCTTTATTCTTCTGATCTTCTTTATCCTAGCAGCTAGTTTTTCCGTCCATTCTATTAATTTTGACCTCCCTCCGGCAAAAACATCGAAAGCCTTGGCTGGCCATGTGGTTGAAATTCGCCTAAACAAAGACGGATCATTCCTCTGCGACGGCATCCCAACCAAAAAAGAAGAACTCGATGAACGTTTGGCTTCAGTAATTATCCAATTCAAGGCCAGACCGGGTCAGATTGTGTTGATGGCAGATCCTCAGGCGCCTGCCGGAGAGATGATTTATTTGGTCGATGCTGTTCGTCAACACGGAGGCGAGAAGCTTCATGTCGCTACCTCTCCGAGGGTCGAAAAATGAGCGAACTTTCCAATGACACACTCAAAATCGGCATCTCGCTAGCGATCTTGTGCCATTGTTTTGGTTTGATGTTTTTAACCGCACCTGCGCCGTCCGAAGAAGATTTTCCAATGACCGTCATCGTAAAACTGGACAGTGCACAAGCAGCTGTCTCAGAACAAGGACAATCTCTTGGGATGGAATCTGTTTCGGAAAATAGCCTCACTGAAAAAAAAGTCGCCGATAAAAAACGAGAGATTTACCTACAATACCTTGAAGATGTTTCGCTTTGCATTCACGCGCGGAGGTTCCTAGAGCCAAATTCTCACGGTCTGATCGGTATTGCTCTTTACAAAATCCGTGTCAATGCCGACGGAATTTTCACAGCAGCCGATCTTTACAAAAGTTCAGGAAATAAGCAATTAGATCGGGCAGGTCTGACAGCTGTCAGAGCATGCAGCGGCTTTGTTAAGCGTCCTCCTTCAACCGGCGTACAGCCAATGAATATCTACCAGGAGGTGAGATATCAGTATCGACTTCGATGAAACAATAAACAGGCCGTTTATTCAAGATATTTTGACTTTTCAGATCGTTAAATACGAATAGTTCAGACCTTTCGGATTTACGAGTCTGAAAAGTCTAAATTTTCTCCTCAACTCCTCTGGAAAGCAAAGAAATTTCCCGGTCAATAAAACAAAAACCTGCCGATTTGAGGTCGACAGGTTTCGTTATTTCAGAAAAGACTATTACTTAGTTCTTTCCTGAAGGGCTGCGATAGCAGGCAATGTCTTGCCTTCAAGGAATTCAAGGAAGGCACCGCCGCCTGTAGAGATATAAGAAACTTTATCTGCCACCTTAAAGGCTTTCGCCGCAGCAATCGTATCGCCGCCGCCGACAATCGTGAAAGCACCGTTAGCAGTAGCTTCGGCAACTTTTTCTGCGAGGTCGCGGGTACCTTCTTTGAAGTTGTCCATTTCGAAAACGCCGACCGGACCGTTCCAAATGATCGTCTTGGCGTCTTTCAGGTATTCAGCAAGCATTTTGCTGGTCTTCGGACCGATATCGAGAATCATTTCGTCTGCTTCGATATCGTCAAGATCACAGATTCTGAAGCCGGCGTCATATCCAATATGGTGGGCCACAACAACGTCAACCGGAAGAGGAAGATGACCACCTTTCTCTTTCATGATCTTCATGACTTCTTTGCATTCGCCGACAAGGGCAGGCTCAGCCAAAGAAGTACCGATGTGATGACCTTCAGCCAAAAGGAACGTGTTGGCAATACCGCCGCCGACAATCAAGGTATCAACCAGCGGAGCCAGATGCTTCAAAATGGTGAGCTTCGTGGAAACCTTGGAACCGCCGACGATAGCAACCAGCGGACGTTTGGCTTCGGCAACAGCCTTTGTCAGAGCCTTGATTTCTTTGGCAAGCAGAGGACCAGCGCAGGCGACTTCGGCTTCGCGGGCCAGACCGTCAGTGGTGGCCTGAGCGCGGTGAGCGGTTCCGAAAGCGTCGTTAACGTAGACATCGCAAAGCTTTGCCATCTTCTTAACGAGTTCGGGATCGTTTTTCTTCTCGCCGACATTGCCTCGGCAGTTTTCAAGAATCACGACTTCACCCGGCTTTACGTCAACGCCGTTGAGCCAGTCTTTTTCAAAACGGATCGGCATGCCGAGCATCTTGCCGAACGTTTCGGCAACTTTAGCCAGACTGTCCTGTTCTGTGAGTTCGCCTTCCTTAGGACGACCCAGGTGAGAGCAGACCATCACGCCGGCGCCGCCCTTCAGAGCCATCTTCACGGCAGGCATGGATTCTTTCAAGCGATGGTCATCAGTAACGTTGCCTTCTGCATCGCGGGGAACATTCATGTCGGCACGAATAAAAACACGCTTTCCTTCAAGCGCGCCTTCATTGACTAATTCTTCAAGTGTTTTGACTTTCATGGATCTTCTTTCCTGTTAAACCAAACCCCGACAATGCGGGGTTTGATCAAGTGATTTTAAGAATTACTTCGCGTTGTACATCGCAACAGCGGTGTCGAGCATTCTGCAGGAGAAGCCCCACTCGTTGTCATACCAAGCAACAGCTTTCACCAGCGTACCGTCGATGACCTTAGTCAGAGTGGCATCGAAAATGGAGGAGAAGGAAGTGTGGTTGAAGTCGGAAGAAACCAGCGGCAGTTCGTTGTAGCCGAGAATGCCTTTAAGTTCGGGGCTTTCGGAGGCTTCCAGAATGATCTTGTTGACTTCTTCAACGGTTGTCGGACGCTTAGCGTTGAAGGTAAGGTCGGCAACGGAAACGTTCAGAGTTGGAACGCGCATGGCGTAACCGTCAAGCTTGCCCTTCAGTTCGGGGATCACGACACCGACGGCCTTGGCAGCACCGGTCTTCGTCGGGATGATGTTGTCGGCAGCGGCACGGGCGCGGCGCAGATCTTTGTGCTTAACGTCGGTCAGAACCTGGTCATTTGTGAAGGCGTGGATAGTAGTCATCATGCCGTCAACAATGCCGAGTTTATCCATCAAAGGCTTAACGAACGGGCACATGCAGTTGGTGGTGCAGGAAGCGTTGGAAACGACAACGTCGCTTGCCTTGAGAACGTCCTGGTTCACACCGTAGACAACAGTAGCGTCAACGTCTTTGCCCGGAGCGGAGATCAAAACTTTCTTAGCACCGGCTTCGATGTGCTGCATGGCGCCTTCTTTATCGCGGAATGCACCCGTGCATTCGAGAACGATATCGACGTCCAGATCTTTCCAAGGAAGCTTCTTCGGATCACGCTCGGAGCACATGAAAATGCGGTCTCCGTTCACGACCAGATGACCGTCGTCCCAGTAAACGTCGCCGTTGAACTTGCCGTGCGTTGTGTCGAACTTGGTCAGATGAACGGTGGCTTCGGGTTTAGCAGTATCGTTAATGGCAACGATCTTAACGTCCGGCCATTTCTTTTCTTCATAGAAAGCGCGGAGGACGTTGCGACCGATGCGGCCGTAACCGGTAATAGCAACTCGAATAGTCATGTTTATTTTCCTTGAGAAAGAACGTGCTGAACAGTTTCAACAACGTTATCGACGGTGAAACCAAAAAGTTTAAAGAGTTCGGAAGCAGGAGCAGATTCGCCGAAACGATCCAGACCGATAACGGTACCGGCGCCGCGGATGTACTTCCACCAACCGTCCGTTCTGCCGGCCTCGATGGCGACAACGGGTCTGCCTTCGCCTAAGACGAAGTCGCGGTATTCCTTGTCCTGACGATCAAAGACTGTCGTGGAGGGCATGGAGACGAGACGTGTCTGGATGTTCATTGCCAAAAGCTGTTTGCGAGCCTCGGCAGCCAGTGCAACTTCGCTGCCGGTAGCCACCAAAGTCACTTCAACGGAAGATGGACCGTTCGGGGCTTCGAGCATGATGTAGCCGCCCTTTTCCATGTCATCGACATTGATCTCATCGCGTTCAACGAACGGAAGGTTCTGACGGCTGAAAATCAGGGAGGATGGACCGTCCTGCCGGGAAATTGCGCAGGCCCAGGCGATAAGCGTTTCGCAGGTATCAGCAGGACGCCAGACATCCATGTTCGGGATGATGCGCAGGCTTTCTGTCTGTTCGATCGGCTGATGTGTCGGGCCGTCTTCGCCGACGCCGATAGAGTCGTGTGTAAAGACGAAGATAGAGCGCAGTTTCATCAGCGCAGCCATTCTCAGAGCATTGCGGCCGTAGTCTGCGAACGTAAGGAATGTAGCGCCGTAGGGGATGAATCCGCCGTACAAAGCGATACCGTTCATGATGGCACACATACCGAACTCGCGAACACCGTAGTTGATGTGGCGTCCGAGATAGGTATCCGGTCTCATGGCCTGAACACCTTCCCAGTTAGTCAGGTTGGAGCTTGTCAGGTCTGCAGAGCCGCCGAGCAGTTCAGGCAGATGCGGTGCGTAAGCATTCAAGGCCATCTGACTGGCTTTACGGGTTGCGACTGTCTTAGCTTCGCCGGCTGCGTTAACGATAGCCTCAAGGATGACGTCATCCCAGTTTTCGGGAAGCTGGCCCTTCATGCGGCGTTCTAATTCAGCTGCTTTAGCCGGGAAAGCTTCGGCATAACGGCGATATTTTTCAAGCCATGCCTCTTCCATTTCGGCACCGGCCTTACGTGCATCGAATGCGTCGTAAATTTCCTGAGGAATTTCAAACGGTGCGTATTCCCAGCCCAGAGCCTTCTTGGCTTCGGCAAGCTCTTCGTCTCCGAGCGGAGAACCGTGAGCTTTGCTTGTGCCGGCGCGGTTGGGAGAACCGAAACCGATCACCGTCTTGCAGTCGATGAGTGTCGGCTTGTCAGATTTCTTAGCCTCTTCAATGGCTTCGGAAACTGCTTCGATATCGTGGCCGTCGATCGGGCCGATGACGTTCCAGTTATAGGATTCGAAACGTTCGCGAACGTTTTCGCCGAACCAGTTTTCGATCTTGCCGTCGATGGAAATACCGTTGTCATCGTACAGAGCGATGAGTTTGTTGAGTTTCCAAACACCGGCCAAAGAGCAGACTTCGTGAGAAATGCCTTCCATCAAGCAGCCGTCACCTAAGAATGCATAGGTGTAGTTATTGATGATGTCATAGCCCTCTTCGTTGAATTCGGCTGCCAGCATTTTTTCAGCCAAAGCCATACCGACAGCATTGGCAATTCCCTGTCCGAGCGGACCGGTGGATGTTTCAACGCCGGGAGTCACTCCGATTTCGGGGTGTCCCGGCGTCTTGCTGTGAAGTTGGCGGAAATTCTTCAGATCATCAATGGTGAGGTCGTAGCCCGCCAGATGCAGCAGTGCATACTGGAGCATGGAACCGTGGCCGTTGGAAAGAAGGAAACGGTCGCGGCCGAGCCATTTAGGATCAGAAGGATTGTGACGAAGGTGTTTAGTCCAAAGGGCGACAGCGATATCTGCCATACCCATCGGCATTCCGGGGTGACCGGAGTTTGCTTTTTGGACTGCATCCATAGCCAGAGCGCGAACTGCGTTGGCCATTGTCTTACTGGAGACGGAAGAGGACATAGTCAATATGATCTAAATAAGAAAAATCCCGAGTTTCGGGCTTGAGAATACCTGTAATTCTACCAACTCTGAACCCTTATCGAAATCAGCCGTTTAGCCGAAAAACCTTCCTTATTTTCCTTAATAATCCGACAATTGCTTTATCATTTTGTTTTTCTCTGAAAGCACTTTTAACAAAACATGCCCCGCTTTTACTATTTTTTTGAATCCGCTGACACCGAAGCACCTCTTGTTCTGCCGCCGGAGGCCGTCCATCACGCAATGCGGGTTCTGCGCATGAGACAAGGTGACGCAGTCGAAGTGTTCAACGGAAAAGGCTGTGCTGTTAAAGGAACGATTCGTTTTGCAACGGATTTCGCAGAAGTGATTCCACAGGAAGTCATCATGCAGCCGAGAGGACTTAAGCTTGTTCTCATGCAGGCGTTGGTTGCCAACGAGAAAATGGATTGGATTATTGAAAAGGCTTGCGAGCTCGGTTATGCGGAGATCGCTGTTTTTCCGTCCGAGCGCGGCGAAGTGCGCTTGACCTGCGAAAAAGCAGTGAAGCGAGTTGAGCGTTGGAACAAAATTGCCGTCTCTGCGTGTCAACAATGCGGAGAAAACTATCTTCCGAATATTCGGTTCTGCAGCAGTTTGAAAGATGCCGCAGCTCACACCGAAGGCTTGAAATTCGTCCTGAGCCCGATCGGAAAGACTTACGATTCTCCTGACACTCCGACAGCGGTCACATTCGCCGTGGGGCCTGAAGGCGGCTTATCTCCGAAAGAAATTAATACCCTAATAGAAAGCGGATTTTACAGCTGCAAACTCGGCAACAGAGTCCTAAGAACAGAAACGGCAGCTCTTGCTGCCGCTTCGTTTGCTCAAACTTTGTGGGGTGACTTTCGCTAAGCCGCCATGCGGTTAGGCTGATCCGTTCCCGTCAGCGGAGCCGGAGGTCTGAGTCGTCTTGTACCCTTCAGTAATCGCACGGGCCAAATTGGCACCGTAAGTTGCAAAGACCGGACCATCTCTGTAGTTTTCAGGGAATTTGCTCGGTGCACGAGCCTGAATCTTTGCCGCTTCCACCTGACCGCTGGCAGCCAGACGAAGATGGTTTCTCATAGAGAGAACCTTGCGGCTGTACCCGCCGTCGTGAGAATGCTTAGCAGCACCGACGTAGTACTTCAACGCGCCCTTCAGAGAGCCGGTCTTATTCAGATATTCTTTAAGAATCTGGGTACCGACTTCAATTCCGGCTTCCACTTCATGAACGGCTTTAAGACCGCCGAACTCTTTGAAGCGTTTGGCATGCACTTTGGCGTGAACCTGCATCAGACCTTTCGCACCGACAGAGCTGCCGGCCTTCGGGTCAAAAGAGGATTCAGTCGCAATAACTGCCAAAATCAACAAAGGATCAACATCGTGATTTTTGCCAGAAATAAATGCTTGTTCAACAATTTCAGAAGCATCTTCGCGGTCAACGCGGTAATGCTCGGAAATAAAACGAGCGGCATTGGTTTCCATTCGATCAATGACCTGCTCCTCGGTTTCAAACGGCTTGGTCAAATCCTCGCGTTCGAAATTGGAGTAGCTCAAAGATTTAACCTTCAGCGGAGGCTCGGTCTGAGGACCTTTAGAATCAGCGGCTACCTTCGGAGAGGAAACTGCTAATGCACTTTGTGAGCCAAGAGAACCTAGACCCAATAAAACAACCAGGGCCAGCGTCAGGGACGCGGCAACCTTTTTGCCCTTGAAAACAGATTCTTCCTTACAAGCGCGTAGGACGGAAAAAGCGCCGCTATGTGTTTGTTTTTTAAACTGCTGGTTTTTAGTCATCCCGTAATGGTGCCTTTGACAGAATCGTTTGTCCATCGTTTACTAGGTGTTAATACGTGACTGACTGTTAAAAACTTCTTGCCAGTGCAAAAATGATTATGCACCCATTAAGTACTTAAATATGCGACAAATTTTCAAAACCCACCCCTGGGTTCCGCCTAAAGAATTACCCGAGACCCAGGAATTATTCCGCAAATACGGGGTTCCCGGCTCTATTCGGCCGGGTCATCTGCTCAAGGGCAAAGGTGAGCCGTCAAAGCTCTACCTCATCACAAGAGGAGCCGCTGCTTACTATGTTGCAGATCGTTACAAAAGTCATCCGAGTGTTTTAAGCTTATTGATCCCCGGATGTTCAGCGTGCGACTTATCCGTCATCACCGGAGATCGGGTCAATGTTACTACCCGAGCCATTGGGCCTTGTGAGGTGCTCATCATGCAGCCGCATGTTCTAACCGATTTAATGAAAAACAACAGCGAATTTGCCGCCAAGGAGGCCGCGCACGTCACCCGGAAACAAGAGTGTTCTCTGGAAGCAATGGTCGCCAACTTCACACTGGAACCAGCCGAACGTCTAAGGCGTTTCCTTAAAGTTCTGCTGATCAACTATGAAGTTCCGATCTCGGATACCGTGTGGAATCGAATTCCGCTGGATTTGACCAACGAACAATACGGAGCTGTGGTCAACCTGACTCGTGTTTCAGTCAGCCGAATCTTCTCCGACTGGATCAGCAAGGATCTCTTATATAAGAGCGGCCGCAACGTCTACGTTAAAGCCAAACTGTTTGAGAATATCTACGACTGGTGGACCGATTAGTCCGGGCCTACCGTTTCTTCTGCCTTAGATATCGAAAAGAGGAACGCGAACAGCACCATCAGGACCATGGCGATCACGGCGCAGGCGCGCACAGCGACGACAGCCGTGAACTGCTCGGAGGCAAAACCTAAGATCAGCTGCCCGACGGGCACGAGTCCGAGCATGACCGCCAAATACATCGCCGAGAAACGCCCGCGGTAGATATCCGGCGCCTTGCACTGCACAAGATTATTTGCCGCCGCAAGCGCAAAGGTCAGTGAGCCTCCGGCTACCAGAGCACAGAGCCACTGTGAAGTCACAGTCTCCAGAGCAGGAAGAACCGCAAAAGCAATACACGTGACCCAACCGCCTGTCCAAACCGTCGTCACATGATGAATAATGCGTCGGTTTCTCTGCATCAAAACAGCAGCAGCCACCGCGCCGAAACCTAAACCTGAGGACATAGAACCGAAGCTCATCAATTCGCTGCCTTTCAGAGAAATCGCAGGCAGCAGAGCTACGGCAGGCATCACTAAGATAGAAAGGCACGCCACCTGCGGCAATACTTCTCGGAGAATAGGATAAGTCATGAAGAGCTGACGAGAAGTCACGCCCACACTCTCTTCTCTCTGCTCACTCGTAGTGCGGTTCGGTATTTTGACAACTGCCATCACGGCGATCATCGGGATGAAGCAGATCGCATTCATCGCGAAACACCAGGTAGCAGAAAAACTTTCAATAATGAAAACCGCTACCATCGGTGCAATCGATCGAGCCACATTCATCACTAAAGACTGCCGAGCCACAGCTTGAGAAACCGTCTCACCGGTCTCTACCAGCATCGAGTGCATAGACGGACCGTCAATAGAAGTCACAATTCCGAAAATCAATGCCAGCACAGCTAAGTTGTACGGATTGAGGTAGCCGAAAAAAGAAAGAAACGCCGTAAGGCCCGCGATTACACAGCCGATTGTCTGTGTAATTAAAAGAATATGATGACGATGGAAACGATCCGCCATGGAACCCGCTACGGGTGCCAGCGGTAAGGAAGGCAGCGCAGACAGCAATGCAATCGCACTGAGCCAAAGCGGAGAGTGTGTCTGAGTCCACACGACCCACGACAACGCCATGCCGTGAACAAATCGTCCGAGAGTGGAAAAGCTGTACGCTCCCCAAAAATATCTTCTCGCGGCTATCAGTGGTGTCATGGTTTCCTCGTTTTATTACGAGGCTCATTTTAATTTGCCATTCGAATGAAGTGTGAATAGTCAGGCTCCGAAGCGAGCTCGTCTTCCGCGGCGAAGTCGATGTGTTGAAGAACTTGAGGTTTAAAAGTAAAGTAGTCTGACTCATCGAACTCGTTTGAAAAGCCGGAACAACACACTTAAGATGCCCGCAGAAAAAGTCGAAATCCTCACAGATAACGGCACGACAGTGAAAGCAATCGCTCCGGTCATCATCTCTGCCAGCCGTTCAACGGACATCCCAGCTTACTTTCCGAAGTGGTTCGCAACACGATTCAACGGCGGCCGAGGCTACGTGAAGTGGTTCAATCCGTTCAACCAGAAACCGGTCTTTGTTTCTTTTGAAAAAACCAAAGTCATCGTTTTTTGGACCAAGAATCCGAAGCCTTTGATTCCGTATCTTCCGCAACTTGATGCCGCCGGTGTTCATTACTATTTTCATTTCACTCTGAATGACTATCAGCAGGAAAATCTTGAGCCGAACGTACCGTCACTAGAAAGCAGGATTCAAACCTTCAAGGAGCTCGCTTCCTTACTCGGTCCGGAAAGAATCGTCTGGCGTTTTGATCCAGTGCTATTTACTAAAACGCTCACGCCAAGAGAGCTCGCAACGAGGATTTTCAAGATCAGCAAAAAACTCAAAGGCTGTACTAACCGACTGGTGTTTAGTTTCATCGACATCAAGGTCTACAAAAAGGTTCAGAGAAATCTACTCAAGTACTCTGAGCACTTTGCCTCTCAATACGATTCAACCTCTATCTGTGAGGCTGAACCGTCAGCAGAACAAATCGAAGAGTTCGCCGGATACCTTTCGAAGATTCGCGCTTACTGGAAAGAGCGCGGATGGAACTTGGAGATCTGCGCTTGCGCAGAAAAATTCGATCTGTCTCACCACGGAATACTTCCGAGCAAGTGCATCGATGCTGAACTGATGCTCAAAGTTTTCGGCGAAAATCCCGCGCTCACAGACTATCTCACAAAGGCTCCGGCCAGAACTCCGTTTGAGCTTGATCACTTAGATCTGTTCAACGCAAATCGGGTTGAAATGAAAAAGATCGTCACGATCAAAAAAGATCCGGGACAGCGAGAAGAATGCGGGTGCGTTAAAAGCAAGGACATCGGAATGTACAACACGTGTCTCCACGGCTGTGTCTACTGCTATGCAAATGCGTCTCCGGAATTAACTCTCAAAAATTTTGAACGGAGAAAGAACCATCCTTTGGCCGAAAGTATCTTCATTCCAGATTTTCCTGAAGCCTAAGCGCAGAAAAGCCGCCCGAAGGCGGCTTTCTTACTAGTCCTTAGTACTGACTAAGGATTATTTTTTGCCAAGGTTGTGATCTTTAACGGCGCTTTCAGCAGCGATACGGCCGGAGTTAACTGCGAAACCAATTGTGGAGCCTGCCATTAGCAAGTCATAAGAGTCACCGTACATACCCCCGACATCGGAACCAGCTGCGTAGAGGTTCGGGATAGCCTTGTCTTTATCTGTGACAACCTGCAGACGGTCGTTAACCTTAATACCGCCCAGAGTTCCCAGAGAGGACGCTACACTCTTGATGGCGTAGTATGGGCCCTGTTTGACCGGGAAGATGTACTGCGGATCCTTAGCAAACAGAGCGTCATGGCGCTGTTCGGCAGCCTTGTTGTATTGTTCAACACTGGCTTTCAGGACGGCAGGATCCATACCTGTCTTTTTGGCGAGTTCGTCAAGCGTATTAGCTTTAACAGCCCAGCCTGCCTGTTCTGCTGCCGGCCATTCTTTTTCGAAGTTAGTCAGTTTTGCTCCGATCGGGACCATAACGCCGACACCTTGGACAATACCGTCGTGCTTCATAGAGTCAAGGTTCTTGTTGTCATAGACAACCCACATCTGACCGCCGATTCTTTCAAGAGCATTACCGGCAGCGGGCCAGTCGCCCATAATGGTTTCGTCGCAGAAACGTTCACCGTTCGGAGTCAGCCAAAGATGAGGCTGTTTGGCAGTAGCAGAAACATGGTTCGTTGTGGAAACTGCACGGGGGCCCGGACGATAGGACTGCTGAACTTCTAAGCCTTCTTTACCGCCGCCGGCAGACCAAGCCATCTGGATACCGACACCGTTCTTACCGGTCTGAGCAATACCGTCAGTGTTCGGGAAGCGTGTGTACTTCTTCATCATTTCGGGACTGTCAGCAAAACCGCCGGTAGCGATAATCACGGCTTTAGCGTGGATGTTGAGCGTATTGCCGTCTTTATCTTTAGCAACAACGCCGGCAACTTTGCCGTCTTTGCCGAAAATCAGTTTTTCAGCAGGAGTGTTCAGGAGAACCTGCATGCCGTATTCGTCTTTGCCCTTCTTCTGAAGGGCGTTAATCCAGCCAGCGCCGCGGCCCTGATAAATATGCCATGTGTAGAGGCCGCCCGGATAGTTGGTGGTCAGTTTTTCGAACTTAACTCCGTGTTTCTGCATCCATTCGACTGTATCGGCAGATTTATCGACGAAGGCACGAACCAGACGGGCATTGCTGCGCCAGTGACCATAGTTCATGATCTTCTTGAAAGCTTCGTCTTTGGTAAGAGGAATGTAGTAGTCGCGCTGCATCTTGGAACCTACAGCGAAAATACCTTCGGAGAAGTTACCCGTTCCACCGACCATGCCTTTCTTTTCAAGGCCGATGACTTTAGCGCCCTGTTCGGCTGCGGCGAATGCGGCGGCGGTACCGGCGGCACCCTGACCGACCACGACGACGTCTGTTGTGATGTCTTTTTCAGCTGCATAAGGAAGAGAAGAGAATGCAGCAAGCACTGCAACAGCAATCAGCTTTTTCATGTTTGTTTTCTCCGTGTTTTGAGTGTAGTGCCGCTATTTGCGGCGGTGTGTTTTTTGTTATCAAGTCCGTCTGAATCGTGGTTTAAGGCGGTCTTGTTAAGTGTTATTGTGCGGTAATTACACCTCGGCTGTCAGTATCATCCGATACACAAAAAATTCCTGAAATGTATCTCGTGATACATTTTCAGGAGTATTCCTAAGTTAAGTCAGCTGATTATTTTCGATTTTCGTACTTGTCGTCCGCTATACAGTTCGACTGAAGTCTGCGGCCATATGTCGTCTTCCATTCATCGAACTTCGTTCCGCGGGGAAGAATCTCGAAATCATCGGTTGGCTGAGTCACCCTCTCTGCATGAATTTGTTCGGGTGATAACGCCGAATAAAACACACGGATTTCCGGCTGTCCGTTAACGGACCATTTCTCAAAGGTCAGATAACCGCCCGGCGTATTTTCGTTCTGATCTCTTCCGGGAAGTTTCCAGTTCAAATCAAAAATTTCGCCGAGGTTAGCCAAGTTCGTGTCATGCCCGATAAGATAGGTGTATTTAGGACCGTGATCGAGGCTCTCAATAATCTTGTTCGCTAAAGCCGAACCTTTGTAACGAGCAACTTCCATGTCTCGATTAAGCGCAGAAAATACAGCAACGCGTATCGGCATGAGATGCAGAATTCCGTTCCAATCCAATTGGTCCCAAGCGACCTTCTTTTCAGGATTTTGGCCCCACTCCAAAGCAAAGATCTCGGTAATGCTCGAGCAATCGTACGGTGCTCCCTTAAAGCCAACTTTATATTTACTGACCTTTGCGCGCATCGGCCCGGTAAACTCATGTCCCGTTAGTTTCGAGATCTCAGCCATTTGAGCCGCAAACTTTTCGTTGATCCCGACAACTTTTTGAGTGAGTTTTTCTTCGAGCTCTTTGGGATAGTCAATTCGACAGACTTTCGCCTTCAGCGGAGAAAAAATCGCTGAATGTTCGGAACTCGTGACCTTAACTTTATAACCACAGGTCGGATAGAGGCCTTCATTTAAAGCCTCGGCTGTTTTGCGTGTTCGTTCATCAACGTCTGCAATGATTTGAACGTCTTCCGGCTTCGGACAGACCCCGTAGGTAAAAGGAGCGCGACTGCGATTGAGTTTCCACGTGGCTTTGACAAGATAAAAACCGCGAGATGTGAGCAATCCAGGAGCAACGGGCCAAGCCGGCCACTTCTTATCCGACCAACCGTGCAGTTTTTCTGCAGATTGAGTCGGAGAACGCACACCGTGGCGTGAGACTACAACGACATTGAGAAGCTCTTCTGTATGGGGAATCGCTTGCAAAACGTCGGAGGGAGTTTCTGCATGCGCATTGGATAAAAGAACCGCAGCAGAAAGTAGACATAAAGAACCGCAGATTTTTGCTTTCATTCGGATTCTCAAAGTTGAGTCTTGATTATCCGAATATATAGGTTGCCAGGCCGAGGAAGATTAAGAAACCGCCTGAATCGGTAATAAATGTCAGGAGTACCGATCCGCCCATGGCCGGATCTCGGCCGAGTTTCTTAAGCGTAATCGGAACGAGGATAGCCACAATCGCGCCCATGAGCATATTCAGCATCATGGCCAAGAACATGGTAAAGCCGAGCTTCATGCCGTCCGGAGAGTCGTAGTAGAGCCCCCAGGTAAAGAGACCGGCAATAATGCCCCAAATAAAACCATTGACCAAAGCCACCAAGACTTCTTTTTTGACCACGTCGCTTTGGTTGGCTTCGGTAATCTGACCGGTAGCAAGGGAACGGACCAGCAGTGTCAGTGTCTGGTTGCCGGAGTTGCCAGCAATACCCGCGACAATCGGCATTAAGGCTGCCAATGCAACAACCTTTTCAATCGTTCCGTCGAATGCGGAAATTACGCGGGAAGCAAAGAAGGCCGTAAAGAGGTTCACACCGAGCCAGACCCAGCGGGCTTTCGCAGATGACCAAACCGAATCGAAAATATCCTGATCGTCATCCAAACCGACCGCACCGTAAGCCTCTTCATCGCTTTCTTCACGGATCACGTCCACCACTTCGTTCACGGTAAGACGTCCGACCAAACGTCCTGCCTCGTCAACAACCGGTGCGCTCACCAAGTCGTAACGTTCGAAGGCCTGTGCTGCGTCACTGACATCTTCCAGCGGAGACAGTCGTAAAACCTCCGTGAGCATGACGTCTTTAACGGCATCCTCCGGATAATGCGTCAGAATACGGTCAACAGGCAGCGTACCCATGAGACGTTCTTCTCGGTCAATCACAAATACCTGGTCGGTATGGTCGGGGAGTTTCTTTAAGCGGCGAAGATAACGAAGCACGATATCGAGCGTGACTTCTTGACGGATCGATACGATTTCGAAGTCCATACGGGCACCGACCGTATCTTCCGGATAGCTCATGGCCGCGCGCAGCTGAGCTCTTTCTTCGTGCGACAGACCTTCCTGAACTTCGGCCACAACGTCCGGCGGCAAGTCTTCGACTAAGTCGGCGATTTCGTCGGTGTCCAAGCTTTCGACAGCGTCCACCAACTCATCGCGGTTCATGGCGTCAATCAAGGTTTCTCGAACACCTTCATTGACTTCAACCAAAATTTCGCCGTCGCGTCCGGAGCGCACGCAGTCCCAAACGATGAGACGTTCATCGAGCGGAAGGGCTTCCAGAATGTAGGCGATATCGGCAGGGTGCAGTTCCGACAGAGTATCGCGAAGCTCTTTTTTGATCTCTTCGCCGACCTTTAGATCTTTGCGGTCAGCCGCATCTTCCCCTTCGTCAAGCAGCTGCTGCACAAGCGCCAGCCCCCGGGCTGCTGCCTCAGGGTCTCTTACTGCGACGTCATAATCAGGGTCGTGAAGCTGAGAAGAAGGATTGTTTGCGCTCAAGGTTTCACCTGTCGGGTTGCGCCCTTATTTTGCGCTTTTATCCAGAGTTTCGCGAAGTTTTGCGTAAACGTCTTGGGTACCCGGACGATGGCCCATCCAAATTTCGTAGGAATCGGCCGCCTGTTCAACCAGCATCCCGAGACCGTCGGAAGCGTGTCTTGCGCCGCCCTGTTTAGCCAGTTCCATGAACGGTGTGGGCTTAGCGGCGTAGACCAAGTCGTAGGCGAGTTCGCATCCGTCAAATGCGAACGGAGAAACCAAAGGAGCTTTATTCTGCAGGCTTGTCGGCGTGGCATTCACAATCAGGTCATAAGACTCGGAACCGGTCTCATCATAAAGGATGCTCTGAATCCCAAACTCGTCGCAGAGTTCCTGAGCACGAGCAACAGAACGGTTAGCCACGGTCACAGACTTGGGCATGCGTTCCATCAGGGCCGGGAGAATACCGCGAACACCACCGCCGGCGCCGAGGATAAGAATCTTTTTGTGCTCTACAAAGAACTTCAGACGCTCTTCCAAATCACGAATGAAACCCGTGCCGTCTGTGTTTTCACCGAGAATCTTGTTGTTTTGGAAAGTAAGCGTATTCACGGCACGTGACTGGCGAGCCTGAGAAGAACACTTTGTAGAACAGCGGAAAGCGTCTAACTTGAAAGGAATCGTGACATTGAGTCCGTGATAGCCCTCGTCGATCATTTCGCCGATGGCGCTCTCAAATTCGCCGAGCGGGATTTCAACTTTATCGTAGGAAATCTCGTCGCCGAACTGCTTGGCAAACATTAAATGGATTTCCGGAGAGAGACTATGTCCGATGGGATTACCCATAACTCCTAATTTGGTAACCTGCTTCATATTGATGAATCCTTTCAAGATTTCTTTTCTAAATCTTACCTCATGTCTTTACGGGATAGAAGAGAGGTTTTCTATCCATCACGCCGGCCCTTCGTTCCCAGGCTCAACCCCTTCAATCTGAGGCTCTTCCGGAGGCACAGCTTCCGGCGTCCCGACTTCAACTTCGATCTCTTCCTCTTCTAAATCTTCCTCATGGCTTTCGTTCAGCACTTTAATAAGACTGCATTCCATGACTAAAGACAGATAGTCGAGATTCAAAACCTTCATCAGGACGCTCTGACCGCGCGGAAGCTCAGGCAATCCGGGGACGCGCTGAGCCATCGGCAGGCCTTCAATCCTTACGAGGTCGCCCTTAACCACCGTAGCTTTGAGTTCGTTAATGCCTTCCTGTTCAATCCACCGCATCGACCAGTAGCGATCCATACGGGACTGGAAGTCGTTGAAAGCCGAGTAGTTGGAATCAAAAGTAGAAATGATCGAGAAGAGCTCGGAGTCATTATTGCGATACGGGACTTTTTCGCCTTTAAGGGTCGCAATAATCTGACGCTGGTTGACCATGTCAACGTAACGGCGTAGCGGAGAAGTCGACCAAGCGTAATAAGGAACACCGATACCGTCATGCGGCCCCGGAACGCTTGTCATCTTGACGCGCCCCATTCGCTGGGAACGATAGATACCGGCCACATCTCTTTCTTCCAGCCATCCGCCCCAGGTCGAGTTCGCAAAAATCATCATTTCGGCCACGAGCAGATCCAGCGGATCTCCTCTTCGGCGTCCCTTCAATTCGATTTCCGCATTCTCGTCTTCGCCCTTCAGGCTGAAGTACCAGTCAATGCGTCCGACGGGTTCGGGTCTGCCGCGAACTTCTTCGCGATCTTTCAGAAGTTTCTTGGCGAACTTCCAAAGCCAAATGAGCTCGGGGCCATAAGGAACAGGAAGGTTGCCCTCTTGAATAGCTTCTTCCGTCACCTTATCGGCGATCAGGTCATAACACAGATTCTTTTCGATTTTGATGCGTTCGAGGCGAGTATCAGTGGAGAGAACGGCAAGCGTTTCGTTATCGACAACGGCGTAAAGAGAAACGACAGGACAGATCAGTCCTTCGTCTAAAGAGAAGGCTGCTACCCAATCTTTCGGCAGCATCGTGGTCTTAAGTCCCGGTGCATAGACGGTCGACATTCTTTCCCGAGCGACCAAGTCGATGTCCGACCCAGGTTCAATGCCCAGGCCCGGTGCGGAAATATGAATACCAACGCGCGTTTTTCCGTCTTCCAACGGCGTTACCGACAAGGCATCATCAATTTCCGTGGTTTCCGAGTCGTCAATAGAGAATGCAACGGCATCTGATAAGGGAAGCTCGTCATGTGCTTCGCGATGAGGCTTGGAGAGGTTTTCCGGGAAATTCTTTCCTTTCGGAAAGTTAATCATGAAGAAGCTTTCGACGTGCCAGCGCCAAGCATTCGGAATCGCACCGACATCGAGCAGCAAACGCAGCGGCATACAGCTGAGTTTGTCGCTCGCTTCATTCAGAGCCTTCCACTCAATGGAGTTCTTATCGGGACGAACCAAAAGCTCAATAGCCTTATTGGCAATTTCGGCTGGGGCCTTATGTTCTTCGATGAGCATCTGAACATAAGCGTCCTTCTGCTCTTCCAGCTTTTTCTTTCGTTCAATCGCGGCAAGAGCCAGCTTCAGTGTCTCGGCCGGTGCCTTACGGTATTTGCCGCGGCCTTTTCGATAGAAATAAACCGGATTGGAATGCAGACGAAGAATCGTCGCCGCCTGCTGAATTGGGGTAACGCTGTCTCCGAAATACTCTGCCGCGATGGTTTTGAAATCGAACTCGTCATCCGGTGCAAATTCCCAGAGGATTTCCAGATCGATTTCTTCAGACTCCTGCTGGGCTCGAGCTAAAAATTCAGCCGGTGACGGACTGTTGTACGTCACGAAGATGTGAGAGCGCTTAACTTTTATTCTTTTTCCTGTCGGTAGTTCAACTTGGCAGGCCGAATCGGTGCCGGACATTTCTGTTCCGACTTTGAATGCTCCGTCTTCTTCAAAAAATAAATTCATTGCGTCCTTTCGTATTGACGTTATGACTGACTGGTATTACCTGTTCTCGGTAGAGTTTAAGCCTATCGTTTAAGGCTCAAACAAGAATTCTTAGGCGCCTATGGCCGGTTACCCGCCTTGGGAACAGGCGCCGCGATGATTTCTTCGCTAAAACGGCTATTCAGCAATAAAACTCATGATCTCTTCGACATGAGGCGCAAAGTCCGTAATTCTATGGTCTCCGTCCGGAATCTTCACAATCTTTGTATCTTTTAGAAAATCCAAAGTTTTCTGCGGATCTAAAACTTCGTCTTTCAAGCTGATGAGCGAAAGATAATCCTGTGGCTTCTTCAAATCCTTAACCAGCATCTTCTCAAGCTGGATCATGAATTCGGGACAAACATACATTTCACGATCAAGCCCGCTCACCTTATGCCAGCCCGGCTGGAAATCTACCTTTCCCCAGTTGCCTAACGCAGGATTGAGCAATACAGCCTTTTCCACCGGAAGATGCTCTTTTGCCCACACTGCATAAAAGCCTCCGAGTGAAGAGCCGATCACATCGACCGGACCTCCTTTGAGATCCTCTTTAATCAGTTTGGACAGAAACTCAGCGACCTCGTCCGGCGACATATAGAGTTCAGGTGCAATGAACGGCTTACCGATCTTTTCATGCGCTTCTTTGAGAAGCTTGGGCTTCGCAGAGTTTGGGTGGGACAAGAAACCGTGAAGATAAAGGGTAGGACGCATGCGTTTAGGCTCCGAACTTAGATTTCAATCCGTCCAGCAGTTTTTTGTGGACGCCGCCGAAGCCGCCGTTGCTCATCACTAAAATTGTATCGCCCTGCTCTGCCTGGCTCACGACATCTTCCACGAGGGCTTCCAGATCTTTGAACTCTTCAGCCTTTTCACCGAGCGGTGCCAAGGCAGCTGCCGTATCCCACTGAACAGCCGGTCCCTGATAACAGAACACTTTATCGGCTTGAACCAAACTTCCCGGGAGCTGAGCTTTCATCGTGCCGAGCTTCATAGTATTGGAGCGCGGCTCAAGAACTGCGAGCAGACGGCCTGTCTGATATTTACTGCGAACGGCTTTGATTGTTTCTTCAATCGCCGTCGGATGATGAGCAAAATCGTCGATCACTTTGGTGCCCGCAACCTCTCCTTTGACTTCCATACGGCGCTTAACGCCTTCAAAGCGAGATAACGCGTCAACTGCTCTTTCCGCGCTGACGCCTGCATTCACAGCAGCTGCAACTGCAGCCGAAGCATTCAGCAGATTGTGTTCGCCCGGGAGAGACAGCTCAAAGCGTCCGACTTCTTTGCCGCCGGCAAACAATCGAGCGCCTTCATGCTCGACCAAACGCCAGTCGCAGACCGGAGACGTTCCGAAACTTTCAGCCGGTGTCCACAAGCCCATCTTCAATACTCGATGAAGCGCTTCGGAGGCTTCGTTGAAAATAACTTTTCCATGGGACGGGATCGTGCGCACCAAATGATGGAACTGGCGCTCAATCGCTTCCAAATTCGGGAAAATATCGGCGTGATCGTATTCAAGGTTGTTCAGAATGACCGTGCGGGGACGATAGTGCACAAATTTGCTGCGCTTATCGAAGAAAGCCGTGTCATATTCATCGGCTTCGATCACGAAGTATTCCGATTCGGTCAAACGGGCCGAGTGTCCGAAATTCTGAGGAACACCGCCGATCAGAAAACTGGGATTCAATCCGCAGTCTTCCAAAATCCAGGCCAGCATTGAAGTCGTTGTGGTTTTACCGTGGGTACCGGCAACTGCCAGCACGTGGCGCCCGTTCAAAATGTTCTCTTGCAGCCACTGCGGGCCGGACGTGTAAGGCAAACCGCGGTTAAGAATTTCTTCAAGCAAAGGATTGCCGCGGCTGATCGCATTGCCGATGATATATAAGTCAGCACCGGCGTCGAGTTGTTCCGGATCGTAGCCTTCGATTAAATGGATTCCGGCTTGCTTGAGCTGATCGGACATCGGAGGATAGACTCCGGCGTCGCAGCCGCTGACCTCAATACCAAGACTTTTTGCAAGCTGGGCAATGCCGCCCATAAATGTGCCGCAAATACCGAGAATATGAATGTGCACGTTAAAATCCTCGCTAAATTGATGTGTGGCATTGTGCCACGACTGATCGGAAGATTCCTACCGACTCTTAATTAATATGAGAAACAAAGACACCCGCGGATTGGCGGCAGAGGCAGCCGCAATCATTGCCGAAGGCGTACCTGACTGGAGTGAGGCCAGACGCAAACTCGCCGAAGAATACGAAATCACTTCCGGCGCCCAGCTGCCGGACGACGACGCGATCGAATCGGCGCTCAGGGAGCACTATGCGATTTTCGACCCGAACGGCCACGCCGAACGTCTTCTGGAACTTAGAAAGGCGGCTTTAATCGTCATGAGAGAAGTGAGTGATTGCAAACCGCTTTTGATCCGTGGCGTCTTGAACGGCTGCGCGGACAAGTATTCGGATATCTATATCGCGGTTGAATGCGACGACGCGAAATCTCTCGAAATCGTTCTAATCGACCGAGAAATTGAAATCGAAGTCTTTCCGAACGAACGGCCCGGAAAGAACGAACCCGTCGAAGAGATCGTTTTTGAGGCTCCGGTCATCAGAGGCGGCTATTTTGATCGCCAACACTTAACGGTTTGGGTTCGTTTGAAAGTTTTTGAGGATCATGCAAAGATTAAAAATCTGATAAAGAAAAATCCAGATCCTTGGCAAATCGAGGAAGAAACCGCAAAAACCGCCAATATCGAACAACTCGAAAGACTGATTTCGCTCACAGAACCGGAATAAGTATTTACCCTTAAATAGAGCTTATCTTCTTTTAATTTCGTGCAATTTCCGAACGGTTTTTCAGCGTAAATTGTAAGAAAACAGAAACAAGTTAGGCTAACTTATTGAAGATTTAGGCGCAAATAGCGTCTATACTAGGCGGAAAACCAATTTAGCCGCGATTTAGCCCGCGGCTTCGCCTATGAAAAAACTACTTTTGATAAATGGTCCAAACCTCAACCTTTTGGGAACCAGAGAGCCGGACAAATACGGTACGACGACGCTTGCCGAGATCGAAACCGATTTAAGAGCCTTCGTTGAATCCACCGGAGGAACACTTACAACCTACCAGAGTAATCACGAAGGTGATTTAGTCGATAGGATTCAGCAGGCAGCAAAAGAAGGTATCGAAGCAGTCATTATCAACCCCGGCGCTTACACACATACCAGCATCGCGATTCGCGATGCCTTTTTGTCTGTACAGATCCCGTTTATCGAAGTTCATTTATCCAACATTTTTAAGCGTGAGGAATTCAGACACCATTCTTACCTGTCTGACATTGCCGAAGGCTGCATCATCGGCCTCGGAGTCCACGGCTACTTCTCAGCCGCCGCCTATTTCCTTACCGCAGAATAATTTTCCCTAATTTATATATAGAAAGGCATTTCTATGGACTTGAGAAAACTTAAAACATTGATCGATTTAGTTCAGGCTTCCGGCATCGCCGAAATCGAAATCAATGAAGAAGGCGACCACGTCAGAATCGTGAACCGCCCTGCCCAAGCCGCTCAAGCCGCACCGGCAATTATCGAGATCCCGCAGGCAGCTCCGGCCCCGGCCGCTCCTGCACCCTCCGCAGCCCCTGCTGCTCCTTCTGCCGCTCCGGCCTCTAACTCCCCGAGCGGTACTCAGGTAACAAGCCCGATGGTCGGTACTTTCTATAGAGCTCCGAGCCCCGGCGCCGATCCTTTCGTAGAAGTCGGCACCCAGGTTAAGAAAGGCGACACGCTGTGCATCATTGAAGCCATGAAGCTTCTCAATGAAATTGAAGCCGAAGTCAGCGGCACAGTGAAAGAAATTCTTGTGGATAACGGTTCTCCGGTCGAATTCGGCCAGCCGCTTTTCGTCATCGAATAATCAGTGAGCCCCTATGTTCGGTAAGATTTTGATTGCCAACCGCGGAGAAATCGCACTTCGCATTCAGCGCGCCTGTAAGGAAATGGGCATTAAAACGGTGGTTGCCCACTCGCTTGCAGATACGGATGCCAAGTACGTTCGCCTCGCCGACGAGTCCGTTTGTATCGGACCTGCCCCTGTTCATCAAAGCTATTTGAACATGCCGGCTCTTATCAGTGCTGCGGAAGTCACTGATGCCGAAGCGATCCATCCCGGCTACGGTTTCCTTTCTGAAAACGCCGATTTCGCTGAACGCGTGGAGTCCAGCGGTTTCGTCTTTATCGGCCCGCGTCCCGAAACGATCCGCCTGATGGGCGATAAGGTATCTGCCAAACAAGCCATGATCGACGCGGGCGTGCCCTGCGTCCCCGGTTCCGGCGGCGCCCTGCCTGATGACCCTTCGGAAATCATCAAGATTGCCCGCTCTGTCGGCTACCCAGTCATCATTAAAGCCTCGGGTGGCGGCGGCGGACGCGGTATGAAAGTCGTTCATACCGAAGCTGCATTGATTAACGCCGTCAACACCACCAAGCAGGAAGCAAAAGCCGCTTTCGGCAACGACACGGTTTATCTGGAAAAATTCCTTGAAAACCCACGTCACATTGAGATTCAGGTTCTCGCCGACAACTTCCGCAATGCGATTTGGCTCGGTGAACGCGACTGTTCCATGCAGCGCCGCAACCAGAAAGTCATCGAAGAGTCTCCGGCCATCGGCATTCCCCGCCGCGCGATTGAAAAGATCGGAGAGCGCTGTGCCGAAGGCTGCCGCAAGATCGGCTACCGCGGCGCAGGCACGTTTGAGTTCCTCTACGAAAACGGTGAGTTCTACTTCATTGAAATGAACACCCGTATTCAGGTGGAACACCCGGTCACAGAGTTCGTCACCGGTGTTGATCTGGTTCAGGAACAGATTCGCATTGCCGCAGGCGAAAAACTTCGTTATCGTCAGCGCGACATTCAGATCAAGGGTCACGCGATTGAGTGCCGTATCAACGCTGAAGATCCGTATCGCTTCATCCCCAGCCCCGGCCGCATCACAACACTGCATCAGCCCGGCGGCCCCGGTGTTCGTGTCGACTCTCACGTCTACCCCGGTTACTTCATTCCTCCTCATTACGACTCCATGATCGGCAAGCTCATCACTTACGGTGACACCCGTGACCAGGCTATCGCCAGAATGCGCACGGCACTTTCCGAAACCGTTATTGAAGGCATCTCGACCAACATTCCGCTGCACCGAGAAATGATGATCGATCAGAAGTTCCTTCAGGGCGGCGTGAGCATTCACTATCTGGAAGAGAAGCTGGCACACCGCGAATCTGTGAAGAAATAAGGCTGTTACTCATGTTATTCGAATACTCTCTGCTGACGGACAAAAAGGAAGTCGAGCCTTTGACCGACTTCTTAATGGATAAGGGCGCCTACTCGGTTTCTATCGAGGACGCGGACGCCGAAACCGAACGTGAAAAACCGATTTTCGGAGAACCGGGAATCGAGATTGATGATTTCGCTTGGGACAGCTCCCGTCTTAAAGTCCTCTGCGGAGACGACTTCGACATGGAAGGCGCATTAGAAGCTGCGCTCAAAGAACAAGGTCTTAAAAAACCAGTTCTCGAGGGCAGAACGGAAGTTCCGGACAATGACTGGGTTCGCATCACGCAGGCCCAGTTCACACCGACTCAGATTGCCGGCGATCTTTGGATCGTTCCGTCCTGGCATGAACCGCCCAATCCCGACGCCATCAATATCCGTCTGGATCCGGGCGTTGCTTTCGGTACCGGAACACATCCGACCACACGTCTGTGTCTGGAGTGGCTGCATGACCATAATTTGGAAGGAAAATCCGTTCTGGATTACGGCTGCGGATCCGGAATTTTGGCTGTTGCCGCCAAGAAACTCGGGGCTTCCAAAGTGCTCGGTACGGACATCGATCCTCAGGCCATCGAGGCCGCCGACTATAATGCAGAAGTGAACCGGGCAGACGCCAGCTTCTATCTGCCGAAGGATATGCCGGACGAAAAATTCGATGTCGTTGTGGCAAACATCCTCAGCAATCCGCTTCGACTCTTAGCGCCGGCACTTTTGGCGCGCGTGAAAAAAGGCGGTTATCTCGTTCTTTCCGGCATTTTGGAAAGACAGGCAGAAGAATTGATCGAGGTTTATGGCTCTTATCGTCCTGACTCTCCCCTTTCTGTTTGGAAGTCTATGGACGGCTGGATTTGTTTGGCCGGTCAGATTCACTAATTAGAAAAGAGGCGGCTATGGAACCTAAATTCGAGGGAGATTCGAATCACTACAACTTCCCGTCCGAACCTTCACTGGGCGGAAATCAGAAGCAGAGAGATATTCCGAAAATCGTCCCTGCTGACCTGAAAAAACTTCCCGAAGACTTTAAGCTTCCGACCGCTTCTGTTCGTCCGGGCGAACCCGCTCCGGCGGCTCAGCCTCCTCAGGAACGTCCGAAAGATCCGAAGGCATTGATGGCTTCGCTCTCAAAGGATATTTCTGAACTTTCCGCACCTTTGAAAAAAGAAGAGACTCCTAAAGAAACGAAGTCTGAGACGAAACCTGCTCCTGACCCTATTGAGAAGTTCGGCGTCAAAGGCAGTGACGGCGTTATCCTTCCGCCCGAAGATGACCTCGGAGATCCGACGGATCCGTCCCGCACTCCGGGAATCGTTCGCTCCATCATGCTTTTTATCTGCCTGTGCTTTGTGATTCTTGCTGCATGGCAGGTAACGCTGTTCCTGCAACCCGAAATCCTGAAAAAAGAGCCTCTGAATACACTTTCTCAGCAAAGCTGTGATTATCTCTACTGCCCGCCTCTGAGAACTCCGGTCGTCTTGTCCAACCAAGTCAATGCCATTTCTCCGGGACAGTGGGAGTTAAAGCTTCAGATCCAGAATCAGGATATGCGGAGTCAGAAGCTGCCCGTTATTCAGCTCACTCTTGAAGGCGCAGGCAACTCCAGAATACAAAAAATCTTCGAACCTGCCGAATACAAGACAGATCCGAAGGTTGATCTCATTACCGGCGGCGGTACCGCCAATATCACTATTCCGTTTAGTTTCGATGATGGCAGACCGACTTCTTACAAAGTGAAGGTCTTGGAAGACTAAACAGAAAGCAGCGCAACACTTTTGATGAGGAGCCAAATTTGGCTCCCTTCTTTTATGTCTAATTCGCTGAGCGCTTTGCGTGTTAATTTACCGACGATGATCTGTCCCGAGCAGTTTGCTCGTATCAGGGCACCCGAGGAATCCTTCTGCACCGAAATCTCTTCGACAACACCTTCGAAAGCATTCTGAACCGACAGACCGCTCGGCTTCTCTTTTGCAAATACCACCTCTCTGGCTAATATTCGCAACGACGCCGGACTTCCGATCGGCTGGCCGTTATCTCCGATATGCAGAGCGATGTTGCCGCAGTCAACAGTCATCAGTGACCATTCTTTGTCCTTGGAGACAATTTTGCCTTTTAGGAGAACACCTGTATCCTCACCGATTTTGATCGGCAAATCGATATTGGCAAGAACATCAGTCAAAGCTCCGGAAGTTTTGATCCTGCCGTCTTCCATCACGATGAGATTGTCGGCAAGATGCAGTACTTCTTCCGCAGAGTGCGTGACATAAAGCATCGGAATTTTGAGGTTGGTCTTGAGCTTCTCAAGCCAAGGCATAATCTCGGACTTCCTTTTGAAATCCAGCGCCGCCAGCGGCTCGTCAAAAAGCATGATTTTGGGCTCTGTTGCGACAGCACGCGCAATTGCCACACGCTGGCGCTCACCGCCCGAGAGCTGAGCAGGCTTTCGCCCGAGAAGGCCGCGAATGCCCAATAAATCAATCGCTTCTTCCATACGGGAGCGGGCATCCGTCGATTTGCTGCGCTTAACCGCAAATTCGATATTTTGCTTCGCAGTCAGATGAGGAAAAAGCGACGCCTCTTGAAACACATAGCCTAAAGGCCGCTCCCAAGTCGGTAGAAAAAGTTTTTGTTCGTCGTTTTGCCAATAAACGCCGTCGACCTTAACAAAACCCTTTGCCCGCTCCAATCCTGCAATACAGCGAAGAACCGTTGTTTTTCCGGAGCCGGACGCTCCGAAAAGAACTGTAATTCCGAAATTCGGGAACTCAAATGAACATTCCAGCCTGAAACCGTCTTCCCGAGGAAGCAGCAGAGAAGCGGAACTTAAAGAATCAGACATACAGATTAGAAGTCGAGAAAATTAAGGCATAACGCGCTCGTTGTGGCGATTCAAAAGCGTTAAGCCGAGCAAAACGAAGAAACTAAAGACCACCATGCCGCCGGCCAGCCAATGCGCTTTGCCGTACTCCATTGCCTCAACATAACTGTAAATTTCCGTCGAAACAACTTGTGTTTTACCGGGAACGTTGCCGCCGATCATCAAAACGACGCCGAACTCTCCGATGGTATGCGCAAATGTTAGAAGCGCTGCTGTCACAAAGCCGGGCTTAGCAAGCGGGAGAACGACGTTAAAAAAGGCGTCAAGCGGTTTGGCTCCCAAGGTAGCGGCAACCTCCAAAGGACGCTTGCCGATAGATTCAAAAGCCGCCTGTAGTGGCTGGACGGCAAACGGCATCGAATAAACAATACTTCCGATCACAAGACCGGGGAAAGTAAATGTCAGCAAGCCGATGCCCAAAGCCTCAGTGAGCTTGCCTAAAGGACCCGACGGTCCCATGGCAACGAGGAGATAGAAACCGAGCACGCTCGGCGGAAGAACCAATGGCAGCGTAACAATCGAACTGATCGGCGCTCTCCATTTTGATTTGGTGTGCGACAGCCACCATGCCAGCGGTGTTGCCACCAGCAGCAGGAAAACAGTCGTAATCAAAGCAAGCTCTAAGGTCAGCTTGATAGGGAGCAGTTCTTCCGCAGTAAACATGTCGGTCCTAATTCTTAGTTACTTGGTACTGTAGCCGTAGGAATCAATCACTTTCTGAACCTTCGGGCTTGTTGCCATAAATTTCATGAAGTCTGCCACGGCTTTGTTGTCTTTGCCAGGGTTCAGAATAACGGAATCCTGACGGATGGGCTTATAGCAGTCAGCCGGGATGATCCAGCCGGAGCCGGAAGTAAACTTGCCGTTTTTATAAACCTGAGACAACGCGACAAAACCTACTTGTGCATTTGCTGTCTTAGCGTACTGGAAAGTCTTTCCGATGTTGTCACCGGTGACGAATTTAGGTTCGACTTTCTTAAGATTGCCCCATTTTTCCATGGTCTGATAGGCGGCTTCACCGTAAGGCGCTAACTTCGGATTGGCAACCGCGATTTTCTTAACGGCGTCGGAGAGGATGAAGTTGGGATCTTGTTTGATGAAATTATCTGCTGAGCTCCAGAGAACCAGCTTTCCGAAGGCGTAGGGTTTAGCGTCGATACCGAGACCTTCGTCGACAATCTTCTTAGGTGTCTTTGCATCCGCGGCAAACAAAACCTGATACGGAGCACCATTTTTAATCTGAGCGTAGAAGGCACCGGTTGCACCGAAAGAGGCCAGAATCTTATTACCGCTTTCCTTTTCGTAAATAGCGGAGATTTCTTTTATTGGAGCCGTAAAGTTAGCTGCAACAGCAACGCTGATTTCTGCAGCCGAAACACCGGAAGCAGAAAAGGTTAAGAGTGTTGCAAGAGCGATCATTGTTTTCTTCATAACATCCTCATTGGCTATAATGTAAGCAAATATGGAACTTCTATGTCGTTATTCTAATCTTGAATATCGATAAAATAACAACATTCGTTTAAGTAAGGAATAAAGATGGCCTTAAATATTTCCGACGCCCTTTCACAGAATGTGGTGGATAAAAGAATAGATGTCCTCCAGCGCATCAAACAATACGGAAGTATTTCTGAAGCGGCCCGAAGCGCCGGCATTAGCTACAAAGCCGCATGGCAGGCAATCGAAACGCTTTCCGCTCTTGCCGGGGAACCGTTGGTCGAAAAAACCGTCGGCGGGAACTCAGGCGGAGGCGCTCGCATCACAGAAGCGGGCGAAGCCGTGCTGGAAGCTTCTGCCGCTTTGAATAAGGTAAGAAATCAAATCCTGACAGATATCCAAGGCGGTGAATCTCCGAAACTAGCCGCTTTGGCCTCGGTGGCTCTGCGTATGAGCATCCGCAACATTATTCCCTGCGTGATTGAAGACATTCACGGCGGAATGTCCATGTGCAAGGTCAAGATGAAAGTCTGCGAGGGCCAGTACCTCCGCTCCAGCGTTACGCTCGAAAGCCGTCAGTTGCTCGACCTCAAAGAAGGCAAAAGTGTCTTAGCCCTCTTCAAAGCTTCGGCCGCTACCGTCTCTAAAGAAAAACCGGACGACAGCAGCCGCTGCTTCCTCTTCGGACAAGTCTCCCGGCTACCTCAAAAAGAGAAAGGCGGAGAAGTAACCTTAAGGCTGCCTAACGGCTTAAATGTGGTCGGCTTCATTCGCGGAAATCACGGCTTGCAAATCGGATCTGAAGCTTATATTCAGATTCCTGAACAAAGTGTTGTCATAGCCTTATTAGGCTGATAGCCTAATTTGGTGGAAAGAATAACCCCTTGAATTTCCTGGACAAAAAACAACAGGAAAGTGTTTTTCTAAAGGTAAACCCTTAGGAGTATTTACCTAATCATAAGGTAGGTAGAAAAGCATTTTTCGTTTTCTTAAGATAATATTATGAATGTGAGAGCGGCGCTACACCGTCTCTACTTGATTCTTAAGTCCAATAACATGCTTTCTAATTTCACCCTGGAAAGCGAAAAAAGGGAGTACAAAATGTCTCAAACCGGAAAATGGGGTACTTTTTGGATCCTCGTGATAGGCATCGTCGTCGGCATTCTGTGTACGGCAGGTCTCGTCGGTGTTGTTCAGTGGGCCGGTACCGATAAATTCTGCACAGGCTGGTGCCACTCTATGGACGGCGTTACCTATGCATGGAAACAAGGCCAGCACGCCAGAACCCCGTCAGGTTACACAGCCGGATGCTCCGACTGCCACCTCTTAAATGAAACAAATCGTCCGTTAACACCTGTTGCTTATGTTGAACTCCTGTTCGCAAAAGCAAAAGCCGGTTCTATTTCCGGTTTCGGCGAACTCCGCGGCACACTCAACACACCGCAGATGTGGCTGGAAAAACGTCCTGAACTTTCTAAGGCTGTAAACGACTGGATGGTCTCTTACAATTTCCGCAACTGCCGCGGTTGCCACAACTTAGCCGATATGTACAACGCTAAGAACCCGATGGTTGCTAAGATGCACGCCGGCTTCATCGACAAACCGACAAACTGCATAATGTGCCATAAGACCGCCGGTCACAACTACAAGATGGCTGACGAAATCATTAAGGCTACAGGCAAATGGCCTGATCCGGCCAAAGCTTGGGAACAGGCTGACGCCGCTGCTAAGAAATAATTCTTAGAACAAACGGAGCTCGAAAGTGAGCTCCGTTTTTTGTGCCCATAAAAAACGCCGAGAATCGCGGCGTTTTGTTTTAGCTACCAAAAGACTTAGTCTTTCTTTGAACGATTGGCAAAGAAGTTAGCCTTCTGAATGTTTTCAGTAGCCAGCGTGAAGATCTGGTTGGTCAGGTCTTCAGCCAGGGCTTCGCATTCGGCCAGAAGCTCAAGGTTGGTCTTCTGCAGGAGAGCAGTGGCAGCTTTCTTGTCGGACTTGATGAGTTCGACGTACTGCTTTTCCATCTGTTCCTGCTTAGCCGTCATGGCGCGTTCCTGATCGCCGAAGGCTTTCTTCACGATCGGAGCATAAGTCGGATAGTCGGTCATGACGAGCGTCTGAAGTTTACGGAACTTCCAGTAAACAGAGGCACTGTCAGCCTGGCAAGTACCGATACCGTAGTGGCCCGGAACCTGTTCGAGGCCCTGATAGAAAGGCATGAAGCAGGAAAGATCAGCCATACCGAAAGCGATGTAGATCACATCACCGATAGCTCTCGGCAGCCAGGGACGAACCTGCATAACGTGTGCTTCGTAAGTACGGAAGACACTGACGGGACGCCAGGGTTCATTGCCGTTAAGGCCGTGAGAGTACGGATCGTGCTCGCTGGCGTCGAAGTGGTCACGCATCACGCGCTTGGCGTCTTCGAGGGAGAGTTTGCGTTCGGGCTTCATAAATACGCCGAATTCGCGGCCGTCTTCGACGGGCTGAATCACAGACGGATTGAAGAGCTTCTGGATCTGCCAAACGCGCGGATCGTTGTAAACACGGTCACGGTCGTCGTTGCGTGTGTAAGCAGCGGCGAAATCGAACGGACCTTTCTGCGGATCATAGAAGCCGTGTCTGATGGCAAAGTCGATCAGGTCGGGGCTGCCTTTGAACTCGGAAGCGTTCGGATCGTAAAGACGCAGACGGCCCTGATTGCCGGAACCGAAGTAAACATCTTCCGGAATTCTCTGAGCCATCCACTGATGACCAGTTCCGGTTTCCAGATACCAGATTTCGTTGTCGTCAACAAATGCAACGCCGAAACCTTCGCCTGCGCCGTGTGTTTCAATTATCTTGCCTAAGAGCTCAACACCTTCTGCCGCGGTATGGCAGCGAGGAAGAATGATATCGATGATGTCGTCTTCAGTGATACCGGTTTCTTTGTTGTACGGATCGATGGCCAATGCGTCGTCACGGGCGAAAATGGACTCCGTGCCGGTCACGCCGAGGCCGGCTTCGTTAAAGCCGACGGCGCCGTGAAGTTTTGTCTGCCAGTTGGGAACCGAGGTGTAACGCATAGCGTGCACAGGCTGCGGATAGCTGAAATCGGTTGCGCCGTTGTGATCCTTGGTGCGATACATCGCGCCTTCAGGATAGTAGCAAGCAGGATGAATGATGAACAACTGAGCCTTGAGCGCAGAGCTATCGGCACTTCTTGCAACTAAGAAAGAACCGTCAACCGTAGCTTTGTCGCCGACGATAAAAGTAGTGCACATATGCAACTCCTTGGTTAAAAAGTGAACCCATTCTAATTGCTATCGCTCAGAGAGGCTTAAAAACAGTTTTTGCCGAGCGCAAAAATATGTGAAGAATTAAGACAATGCGTCAAACATCAGCGCCTTTTTCCTTGTAAAAATAGGTACCGCGCTAAAATGGTCGAATTCAAAAAAGCGAACATAAAGATGGCATCACAAAACGCATCAAATATTGTTTTTAGAAAAGACTACACGGCTCCCGATCATCAGATCGAGTCGATCGACCTTTCTTTCGATTTAATCCCTACCTGCACAGAAGTCACTTCCAAAATTATTGCTGTCCCGCAGGAAGACAGAAAAAGTGACGATCTGATTTTGGACGGAGACGACCTGACACTAGTCTCCATCAAGATCGCGGGCGAAGATTCCTTCCCCGGGCAATACGACATGCGTCCCGGAAAGCTCATTATTCACAACATTAAGGAACGCACGGAAATTGAAATCGTCACGAGAATCAATCCGCGCAACAACCTTGAGCTCTCCGGACTTTACATGAGTAAGAACAACTACATTACTCAGTGCGAGTCCGAAGGCTTCCGCCGCATTACCTACTTCCCCGATCGTCCCGACATTCTTGCCAAGTACAGAGTGGTCATTCGTGCGCCGAAAGACTACAAAGACCTTCTTTCCAATGGCAATCTTGTCGAACAGGGAGAACTGCTCGACGGACGCAACTATGCCATCTGGGAAGATCCGTTCCCGAAACCCTCTTACCTCTTTGCCTTGGTTGCCGGCAATTTCGTCGCTCAGGAGCAGAAAGTCACCTTGTCCGACGGCCGCGAAGCCTTGCTCCAAATTTGGACGGAACCGGCCAACAAAGGTAAAACAGAGTTTGCCATGCAAAGTCTGGTCAAAGCCATTAAGTGGGACGAAGAGCGTTTCGGTTTGGACCTGGACTTAGACCGCTTCATGATTGTGGCGACCGACGACTTCAACTTCGGCGCCATGGAAAACAAAGGCCTGAACATCTTTAACTCCAAATATGTTCTGGCTGATGAGAATGTCGCAACCGATCAGGACTTCGCCAATATTGAAGCCGTCATCGGACACGAATATTTCCATAACTGGACCGGCGATCGCGTCACCTGCCGAGATTGGTTCCAGCTGTCTCTGAAAGAAGGCCTTACCGTCTTCAGAGAGCAGGAATTCTCTGCCGATATGTTGGGCGACGAATCTTCCCGCGCGGTAAAACGTATCGATGACGTACGCGTACTGAGAAATTCTCAGTTCCCGGAAGACGCCGGCCCTATGGCTCATCCGATTCGTCCGGAGTCTTACCGCTCGATCAACAATTTCTACACCACTACGGTGTATGAAAAAGGCGCTGAAGTCGTCCGTATGTATCAGACACTGTTCGGCAAGGACGGCTTCCGCCGCGGCTTGCTTGAATACATCAATCGCTATGACGGCACCGCAGCAACTTGCGACGATTTCTTAAATGCCATGGCGGAATCGAATTATGAAGACTTGTCTCAGTTCGAACTCTGGTATTCACAGGCCGGTACTCCGCGCATCTCTGTCGAAACCAAATGGGACGAAATCGCCAAAACCTTTACTTTGACACTGCGTCAGAACAACCGAACCTTCCCGGGCAAACCGGCGCCGAAGCCGCTCATGATTCCCGTGAAGATCGGCATTCTGGACGACGCTGGAAACGATATTCCTCTGCAGCTCGAAGGTGAAGACTCCCCGGACGGCACGTCTCGTCTGCTGATTTTGGACGAGGCAGTCCAGAGCTGGACTTTCCGCAATGTCTCGACAAAACCACTGCTCTCCATCGGAAGAGGCTTCTCCGCTCCGGTCATCTTCAACACCGAATACACCCGCGAACAGTTGGCTTTCTTAGCCCGCCACGATTCCGATCTTTTCAACCGTGCCGATGCGTTTGAAAAGCTCACGCTCCAAATGGTCGATCAGTTCATCACGGATCTGAGCAGACGCGGAGCTCAGAACGCAATGCCGTCCGAGTCCTATCTTTTCGCCTTTGAGGACATCCTGAACGACGACTCTCTGTCTCCGGCTTACCGCGCCAAAGTTCTAGAAATGCCGAGCGAGAATTACATCGCCGAGAACCGTGTTCTGATCGAACCGGCGCTCATTCGCGAGGCCTGCGACTTGATCAAGCGCAGAATCGGTCAGCGCCTAAGAGGCTCTTTTGAAGACAAGATTAAAAACAACCAGACACCGGGTCTTTATCGACCGGATGCCGCGGACGCAGGTCGCCGTGCGCTTAAGCTGCTGTCCCTGAGCTACCTGGCTTATGCTCAGGATGCCAAGGCTATGCAACAGGTTCGCAATCTCTATAAAAATGCAAACAACCTGACCGACCGATTAGGTGCCGTCAATATTGCCGTGCAGGCTTCCCTGCCGATCGGAGAAGAACTCTTGAGTAAGGCAGACGTTGAATGGAAGTCTGAACCGCTTCTGAACAACAAGTGGCTGGCGCTCAGCACTCAGCTCCGCACTCAGCGCGGCAAGCGTCCGACCGTGGATTTAATTCGTGCCCTGACTCAGCATCCGAAGTATCAGGATCACAACCCGAACAGCATTTACGCCCTGCTCGGCACATTCTTCCGTACAGGCGGTCCGGAATTCCATCGTCCTGACGGAATGGGTTATCAGCTTTGGGTTGACAGCGTTCTGTTCGTCGACAAATTCAACCCGCAAGTCGCAGCCCGCCTTGCTCGAGCTTTAGAAAACTGGCGCCGTTACGAGCCGACTTTGTCCAACCTCATGTACAAAGCGCTCAAATATGTCAGTGAAGAGAAGAATCTTTCTCCGAATGTTCGAGAAATTATTGAGCATGCCCTGACAGAACCCGTCTAGAATTTTTTTAGAATGCAGAACACAAACGATCTTTCAAAAGGAGATTTATAAAGTGGCCATCAACCTTCAGCAGTTTTTAGCGAAACAGTTAAGCGACGGCGTCATCGATCAGCAGCTTTGCGATCTTCTCAACGCGGTTGCAGACTTGAGTAAAGAAATCAACGATAAGGTGACCCACGGAGCTCTTGCCGGCGTTCTCGGCTTTGCCGGAACAGACAACGTTCAAGGCGAACACCAGAAAAAACTTGACGTCATCACAAATGAAATCTTTGTGGAAGGCGTCGAGTGGACCGGTGCCTTAGCCGGCATGGCCAGTGAAGAAATGGACCACTGCCTGCCTACTCCGGCAGCTTACAAACGCGGCAAATATCTCATCATGTTCGACCCCTTAGACGGTTCGAGCAATATCGATATCAACGCGCCGATTGGAACGATCTTCTCCATTACTAAGGCTCCCGAAGGAAAGATCGCCGATGAGAGCTTCCTCACGCCGGGCCGCAAGCAGATTGCCGCCGGCTATGTGATGTACTCGCCGCAAACCATCCTAACCTTAACGGTCGGAAACGGCGTTTTCATGTTCACGCTAAACCTCGGCACGGGCGAATACATCCTCACGAAGGAAAATATCCGTATTCCTGTTCAGACACAGGAATTTGCGATCAATATGTCGAACATGAGACATTGGGAAGCTCCTGTTCAGAAGTACGTTCAGGAACTTTTAGCCGGCGATACCGGTCCTTTGGGCAAGAATTTCAACATGCGCTGGGTGGCTGCCATGGTTGCTGAAGTTCATCGAGTTCTCTGCCGCGGCGGCATATTCATGTATCCGCGCGACAACCGCGATCCGTCTAAACCCGGCAAACTCCGTTTGATGTATGAAGCCAACCCGATGTCTTTCCTTATCGAACAGGCCGGCGGCAAAGCCACAAACGGATATCAGAATATTCTTGACCTGCAGCCCGAGAAGCTGCATCAGAGAGTGGCCGTATTCTTAGGGAGTGCCGAAGAAGTGGAACGTGTCACTTCTTATCACGAGTAATACGTTCTCTTCAGAAACAGAAAGCGGGCAGAAGCCCGCTTTCTTGTTATTGTCAGCGACTATTGCTGATCAGGATTTTTATTAGCAATCAAAATCTTTGTAATTTTGTCGTCCATCGTATCCAGCGTACCGGAAATAGAAGTATTCAATTCTTTATTGGCGGCAGCAATCTGATCTTCCGCACCCTTGAAAGCTTCAAGGATCTTGTTCTGGCGTTCGGTTAAGCGCTGTTCGGTCTGACTAAGAATCTGTTTTTGTTCTTCCATCCAGACTTGCCATTTCTTTTCAAAGTCAGCCTTAACATCGGTCAGTCGGGAAGCTTCCTGATCCGTTGCAAGCTTGCGCTGTTCCTGGAGTTCTTTTGTCAGGCGGCGCATTGTGGCAAACGATCCGGTTTGCTGGACAAACAAGATGTAAATCACGATCACGAAAAGCAAGCTGAACCAGAAAAGAAGCATCAGCGTAATCGGCGCCTTAGCTGTAGTAATCAAAAGATTGACTTCTGCGGGGGCGTTTACAGCCGGCCAATTAATAAAGACAAAACCGGCTCCGACTAATAAGACCAATAAGAGGACGATATAGCGCATAAAGGGACCTTATAAATTTTTAGAGAGGATTATGTCAGTTTAATAGATATGCGCGCATATGCACAGAAGCTGTTACGTGCAACCTCTCAGATCTTCTCGTTTCCTTCAACTGCGATTTTCGCTAAAGATGTTGAGCAATAAAATAGGTTCGGAGGTTGGTTACTCATCATGGCTGCTGCTGATGGAACCTCCTGCGCAGGATAGAAACCCAATGAGAAATCATAATCACTTTGATTTTTTAATGTACCTGACGCGAAATTGGGCTTGTCAGACTCACCATTTAAGATAGGACAGCCGGTCCCGGAGGAGTTTTTGTACTTGAAGATTTTGTCAGTAAGGATGACAAGTTATTTAAATTAAAGAAATCGTAACGCCCAAGGCAGGTTTGCAACTCTTTGTTGGATAAGGATTATCTTACGCCAGAGCCTTTAAAAGAATCTCGATCCATAATTCTTCGAATAGGTTTTAAAAGTCGAATTAGAAAGTGGAGCTTTTATTTAAATAAGTACATACCCTTACCTGTTGACACACGGGAACATCAGAACTTCTCTTCCAAAAATCTCCTTAGGATTCATGGAGTTCCTCCAGTGATCGGAGAAGTGAAAACACAGCTCATTTGGAGAAAGAATTTGCTCGTACCGAACATCCGAGCACTCATGGAGGTACTCCAATAGGCGCATAATGATGGGAATATTTAGGAGAGAATGAATGAAAACTGATCCGCGTTTCCCAAAACTTCATATCGTTGACCATCCGCTCGTGCAGCACAAGCTCAGCACCATGCGTGAAAAGAAGACCCCGTCTAATTCTTTCCGTCAACTGCTTCGCGAACTTACTTACCTGATCGGATATGAAGTGACACGCGATCTGCCGCTCGAAACTCGTACGATTGATACTCCGCTTTGCAAATGCAAAGGTAATTTCATCAAAGGTAAAAAGCTGGTAATCATTCCGATCCTGAGAGCTGGCTTAGGTATGTCAGAAGGACTACTGGACTTGATGCCGTCCGCCCGTGTGGGTCATATCGGCTTATACCGCGGCCCTGATCATAAACCGGTTGAATACCTTGTTAAGCTGCCCTCCAAACTCGAAGGCCGTCGCGTCATTCTGTGTGACCCGATGCTGGCTACCGGTAACTCTGCGGTCGCAGCTGTCGATACATTGCTTAAGCGCGGCGTAAAACCAAAAGACATTACTTTTGTCGCTCTGGTTTCTGCTCCGGAAGGTGTTGAAACATTCCAGAAAGCTCATCCCGAAATTGAACTCTACGTCGCCTCTTTAGACGAAAAGCTCGACAAGAACGCTTACATCCTTCCTGGTCTTGGCGATGCCGGAGATAGAGTTTTCGGCACCAAATAAGTGCATTCTTGAATAAAATTTAGGTGTAAACCCTCGTATTTTTATTAAAAATGAGGGTTTTGCTTTATCTTCTTCAGTCAAAGCTTGATTTTTAGAAGACAGGTCGTTCGTTCAAGCGCATTATTACGCTCAGTGTTAAACGCTAACTCATCCTATTTCTAAGGTTTATCATGGCTGATGATTTCAAAGACATCTCCCACCTCTACAAGGTGACACCTTCTGCCAAGACCATCATTGATGGCGAAGACTTGGTGGAAACAAAACAGAAATCCAAGGCTTATGCCTGGTGCGACGTTCTCCAGTCCGTTACCGGCTTGATCCTCGGTCTCTTCCTTTTCTGCCATATGGGCTTCACAAGCTCCATTCTTCTTGGCAAAGACACTTTCTGGTCTCTGGTTTCTTTGACCGGCGGCTACTTCATTGACGGTGTCGATCACCTCTGGATGCACTCCGTATTCGTCGGCGTGATCTTCGTCCTGGTTGTTATTCACGCGATTCTTGCTCTCCGCAAGTTCCCGAACAACTACAAAGCCTTCCGCATCATGCGCGGCCACTACAAACTGCTCCGTCACACCGACACAACAATGTGGTGGGTTCAGTTCATCACCGGTGTTATCCTCACCGCTCTGGTCTTCCCGCACATGCTCCCCATGCTGATGGATCCGGGCAGCATCGGACCTTACGGCAGCGGTCTCGAGGTTTATCACTCCTGGCTGTGGGTTGTCTTCCTGTTCCTCATCGTTACTGAACTTCACGGCATGATCGGTCTGTATCGTCTGTGCATGAAGTGGTGCGGTCCGTCGAACGCCACACGCAGCTTCCTCCGCAAGCTTACATATGTCCTCATCGTCGGTATGATCGCCATGGGTTCCTTCACGATCATGGGCTTCTACAACGCCGGTGAAGAAGCTGCCAAACTTGATCCCGAAGCTCACTACGTTCCGGGCTGGCTGCAGACTCCTCAGACTGCTCCTTACCCGAGCTGGTGGCCTGACCACCTCAAGAAGAACTAATCAGATTCTTCTGAGTACATAATTCAGACGGGCGCATTAAGCGCCCGTTTTCTTTTGTCTGTTCAAAATCCTTCCTACGTCCTTCTGTGACGGGCTAAGAATTCACCATAATCACAAGCCCTGGATTGACCGATACTCTCAACCTACGTCCTGTTTGGTTACAGGGGACTGGTTCTTTTACCATCGATCTCCGCGGCGCATTTAGGTCCGGTTACAGGCAAAAATTTAGGCCCGGACTCTTTACAAGGCCGGACCTAAATAATTTCTATGTCTAAGTCTGATTAACCGTTCAGCTTCTTAGCCATTCCGACATACATGTCAAAGGCCTGTTTGAATGCGCCTTCGTCAATGTCGAAAGATCCCTGGTGATGGCCTGCAGCTCTGTCAGCGCCGCAAATGAAGAATGCAGCTTTACCGCCGTGAGCCTGGACACGCTTACCGAGAACGGAAATGTCTTCAGAACCGCCGAAGTTTCCGTCCGGACGAATGTTGTTGATCCCGGGAACGGTCTTAGCAACTTCGATCAGCATGTCGGAGAGTTCTTTGTCGTTGGTGAAATCAACGGCAGCGCCCATCTGAGAAATTTCATACGAAACGTCAAAGCCCTTAGCGATGCCTTCAACGATGTTCTTGACGTTCTCAACCATGTAGTCGTTGATGGAGCTGGTTTCACCGCGAACTTCCAGAGCCATATGAGCAGAGCTCGGAATAACGTTGCGGCCTTCACCGGCGCGCAGTGTACCGACGTTGATGCGAGTCATACCGCCGCCGTGACGAGGAATACCCATCATCTGAACAACCGCGTTGCAGGCTGCAGCAAGAGCGTTGCGGCCGGCATTCGGTTCTTTACCGGCGTGGGCAGGTTTGCCTTTGAATGTCACGTCAAACTTGGATGTGCAGAGCAAGCCGTAGGGAGCAGCAACGATTTCGCCGGAATCCGCCATGAAGGAAATATGGCTTCCGAGGAAGTAATCAGCATCGTCAACAATGCCGGAAGCAGCAATGGCGCTGGCGCCGCGAACGCCTTCTTCAGCAGGCTGGAAGACGATCTTGAACTTGCCTTTGAGTTCGTCTTTGCGCTCGGCAATCCAGTGAGCCAGAGTCAGACCGATAGAGATATGGGAGTCATGACCACAAGCGTGCATAAAGCCGGTGTGCTGGCTTCTGAAGCCTTCTTTGTTCGGCTTGTGTTCGGGATTGTCGGTTTCGTTTACGCAAACGCAGTCGATATCGAAACGGAATGCAGTTGTCGGGCCTTCTTTGCCTGTGTCGAGCAAAGCAACGCAGCCAGTGTAGCCTTCGGTTTCGTCAATGAAAGACTGAGAAACTCCGCGGGCCAAGGCGTTCTTAATGCCTTCCTGAACGAGTTTTTCGTTACGGCCGAATACCTGTTCGGGATTGATGATCTTTGTGCCGAGCAGGACTTCATAACCCCAGGAGCGCAGCTTGTTGACGATGTAGTTAGTGGTCCAGAATTCGGTCCAGCCTTCTTCCGGCCACTGATGAAGCTCACGTCTCTGTTCGACAAGCTGCTTGGTGTAATCAGTCATTTTTTCTCCTTTTGATTTGTCAGTTCGTTCTGTATAGAACAGACTGATTTTAAACTAGTCATCACAAAATGTGAATAGTTTTTACAAATCGAGAATTCCTATAAACATTAAGCTCTTCAATGTTTTACCCCATAAAAATACAAACCGCCCGACCCACAGAAGAGTCGAGCGGTTTTATTTGTTTAATTAGGGTTGACTAAACCATAATCAAAGCCAAGGTAATCACGGCCACAATCATCGGGACTGCGGTACGTTTCACCAACTGAATCGGCGGAACCATTGCGAGACCGGAGAGAAGAATCACAACACCGGCGATCGGGGACATCGTACGGCCGAGAGAGCCGGAGATGAGGGCCAGAGAGCCGAGGTTAGGAACCTGCATTCCGAAGTCAACAGCGTGCGGAGTAACCGCTTCATTGAAAGCAAAGGTAGCAGCGTCGCCGGAACCGGTAATAACAGCCAGAACGAATGGTCCAAGAGAACCGCCCCAGCGAGCGAGTTCGTTGGAGGCCTTCAGAGCTGTAACGAAAGCATCGATCAGACCGGCACTGCGGAGACCGGCAGCGAACACACCAGCGGCAATGATGATACCCATAACGTCGCCGTAGCCGTTACCCATACCTCTGAAGAACTCTTTGGAGAACTTCTGAGGATCGCACCAGGAGACGAGCAGCGTGAAGATGGCGCCGAGGACCATAGCCTGAGCAACACCCATCTTAAGAGCCGGAACGTACTTGTTGCCGAGAACGAGGATGATCAAGGGGATGAGCGGGGCAAGAGCTTTCAGGAAGTTGATCTTCTCGATCGGAGCACCGCCTTCCTTAGCAGAGTAAGCCGCCAGTTCTTCAGCAGTAGGCTTGTTGTCACGAAGAACCAAGCAGACGATCGTAATACCAACCAAACCGATACCCATCATGATGAGCGAGAACGGAGTGTGGAGAGAGATCAAATCCATCACGTTCATCTTGGAGATGCCGGCAACGAAGTTGTTGTGGCTCATACCCGGAGAAAGAATGGAACCGTATGTACCCATCAAAATGGCAGCACCGGCTGCAGCGGGACGGATACCGGCGCGAATCATAACCGGAATGAACGTTGCACCCACAGCAGCAGCACAACCTGCGGCAGAAGGAATAGCAATGTTGACGAAGAAGGTCACGGCAGTAGCGGCCGGAATCAGCAGAATGCCCAATCTCTTGAGCGGAGCTGCAAGCAGGCTAACCAGATGACGATCGCAGGAAGTGTGCGTAACGACGTAAGCAAAGCCCATCGCACCGCAGATTGCCATGATCAAGCTGGCGTTCGTCATGCTCTTGGCAAACTGGTCTAAAGCTGCCATCGGTTTCATAGAGATGCAGCATAAGAACAAGCCGGCTGTGAACAACACCAAACGTGTCTCATAGCGCTTAATTAAGCAGTAAATCGTCGCAATAATGACGAGCACTGCAATCCAGGCTGTAATTGACATTGAAATATACCTATTGATTTTTTGTGTACTGCTTTTTCCGAATCCGGAAAAAACTCTCCCCGGCTGAAATGGGAAAATTCACTATTTTGGCCTGCCGTGAGTGTTTCACATTTGTCACTTTTTTGTAATGTGGGTAACCCTTACATCTGCACATTTCTTTTACATTTAGACATAAAATTATTGATCCCGTTTATTTGTGACTTTTACTCATTTCTTCCCATCTTTCGGAGTCTGACTTAACGATTTAGACTCTCACAGATACTCAACATTCACACCAGGAGAACACATGACAACTGACTTCCAAAAAGATTCCCTAGTCTTTGCTCAAAAATGCTTTGATGACGTGCGCGCTATGTCCAAAGACACCACCGGCGTTTCCAGACAGGGTTACAGCCCTGTTGAAACAAAGGTTCTTGAGTACTTCAAAAAAATCGGCGTAGAACTCAATCTCGAAATCAGCACCGACAAGGCCGGCAACGTTTGGATGACCGTCCCCGGAAAAAATCGTGAACTTCCCGCGCTCGTGAGCGGCTCTCATGCCGACTCTGTTCCTCAGGGCGGAAACTATGACGGACTAGCCGGCATCGTCGCCGCTCTGACCGTCGCCCGATGGATGCGCGAAACGGGTTATCAGCCCGAACGCGACTATACGGTTCTGATGATGAGAATGGAAGAAAGCTCCTGGTTTGGCAAATGCTATGTGGGTTCTCTCGGTATGACCGGCCAGCTCACTGAAAAGGATTTAGCCCTCAAACATCGCAGCAACGGAAAAACACTTGCTGAGACCATCAAAGAATGCGGCTTTAATCCGGAAGATCTGACAACCGGCGAGCCTGTTGTCGATCTCGCCAAGATGGCTGCCTTTATCGAACTTCATATCGAACAGGGCCCGACCCTTGATTCTTCCGAAGAATACCGCGTCGGTATCGTCACCGGCATCCGCGGCAACCTTCGTCATAAGACGATTCGCTGCATCGGCCAGACCGCTCATTCCGGCGCCGTTGACAAACAATTCAGACACGACGCCGTGCTCGCTTTTGCCGAATTGGCCTATCGTATGGACTGCTTGTGGGATGAGTGGCTCAAAGCCGGACACGACCTGGTTTTCACGATCGGCGTCGTTCACACTGCCCCGACTTCTGCAATCGCGATCGTTCCGGGCGAAGTTACCTTCTGTTCCGACATTCGTTCTCTGTCTCAGGAGACACTCGACGGCTTCCATGCTTTGTTTGAAGAAGAAGCCCGTAAGATCGGAGAAAAACGCGGCGTTAAATTTGAGTTTGACGGCGTGATCAAGAGCCAGCCGCTCGCCATTCACAAAGAACTCAGCGAGCACTTGGCCAAGTCCGCCACTGAGGCAGGCCTCAAGGTTAAGAAGTTGCCGTCCGGCGCAGGTCACGATACGGTTATTTTCGGCAACCTCGGCATTCCAGCTGCGATGATCTTCGTTGCTAACCAGAAGGGTTCTCACAATCCGAACGAAGCCATGGAAATCACAGACTTCATTCAAGGTGCAGAAGCACTGTGGCACGCCGTCAAGGCTTTCCCGGTCGAAGGCATCCGCTAAACATTGATTAGCTTTCTATAGGCGTCCGATGCATTGGCTTCAGACGCCTTTTGTTTTGGCCTTTCGAAAAATAATCGAACAATGGTGTTCTCGTCATTAGAATGAACGGAAGTTGCAACGTTCATTCATTGGAGAAGCCGAAAGTGAACCTGAAAAAACTCCTTGTAACTTTCAGCCACTCGCTGTTTTGGCAGATCTCCTGCTTTTTGCTCGTCGTCACTGCCTTTGCCTTCGGAGCCCTCTTCCTCGTACTTCAAATCTCGGAAGATTCGACCGGAAAAGGCAGTGCAATTAATGTGTCGGGCTCTCTTCGTATGCAGAGTTATGTGCTGGCCTTGACAGTCGCACGCAGCTCGGAAGACACCGAGGTTGTTCGCAGTAAGGACATTAAGGCTGCCATTGCAGAATTCGAAAGACGTTTAAACCTGCCGGGGCTAACTCAGGCTATTCCTGAGGAGTCAGACAATGAACTTCGCAAAAGCTACGACCTTATTTCTTCCGATTTCTATTCAAAAATAAAACCGATGGCGATAGAAACCATTCAGCAGCCGCAAAAGATCCATGAGTTTTTAAATACGGTTCCTAAGTTCGTCTCTGTCATCGACACGTTTGTTTTTGACCTGGAACAGGATCTCGAATCAAAAAGCAATTTCATCCACGCCGGCCTCATTGCTTTCATGCTTTTGGCCTTCGTCCTTTACTTCGGTGTACGCTATTTCCTGCGTCACACGCTGTTTGAACCCTTAGAAGATTTGGCTAACCTTGCCTCTTCCGTCCGAAACGGCGATTTCACAAAGTCGAGTACTTACAGAAAGCACAATGAGATCGGAACACTTTCCGAAAGCATGAACTTCATGATCCGCGACTTATCGCGCATGTACTCATCCCTGGAAGAACAAGTTCGTGAAAAGACTGCTGACTTAAATCGCCAAAACAAAGCGCTCAACCTGCTCTACGGACTTAAGAACGTCCTCGGGGCCGAACTCAACCGATCGGTTTTAGAAAAAGCCCTGGACTTTTGCTCCGAAAATTTAGAAGCCTTGAGCTGCGCTGTTTACCTTCGCAACGACGGCGACAAGACGCTTCGTCTTGCCGCGCGATTCAGCCACCATCCGATTGACCCCGAAGAAATAAGAAAGTTTTTTGAAGGCCAAAACGTTTCCTTCGAGAAATACAATTTCTTCAAGAAAGAAGTCCTCGGAAAAGGCTGCACACTCGTTCTTGTCCCCGGAGCTGTCGGAACCACGAGGCTGTCTTTTGCTGCAATCTTTTGCGGTGAAGCTCCGGTGCACATTGATCGCGAACTGCTTCGAAGCATTGCACGAGAATTTGCTTTAGCGATCAACAACTCTGAGAAGAACGTGGAGTCTCGCCGCCTGATTCTTTTTGAAGAACGCTCGACTATCGCGCGCGAACTTCATGACTCGATCGCTCAGTCCCTCTCCTTCTCTCGAATTCAAATCACACGTCTAGACGCTGCGCTTAAAAACAAGTCCGACGAAGCTGAAGTCCGCAGCATTCTCGATGAGCTCAAGCTCGGCGTGATCACCGCTTATCAACAGCTCCGTTCAGTTTTGACAACCTTCCGTCTCAAGCCGAAATCTCCAGACCTTCGTGAGAACATTCTTTCCTCTCTGGATGAATTTAAGGAGCGTTCCGGCATCGACTATAGCGTCGAAAATCAGATTCAAAGTTTTGAGCTGGATGCTCAAAGCCATGTACATTTGCTCCACATCCTGCGTGAAGCTCTGACCAACGTCGAGAAGCATTCTCGGGCAAGCGCCGTAGAGGTCACCTTTAAACCGATAGGGGAATATTCCTTCGAAATGCGCGTCTCAGACAACGGGCAAGGATTTGATCTAAAAAGTAAGAAAGGTCATTACGGGTTGGAAATCATGCATGAGCGTGCTAAGGTATTGGGCGGGGAATTGCATGTTGAACCTGTCATCCCCCACGGAACTTCGGTTGTTCTTCGTTTTAACTCTCAGAAAAAGGCGGTTTCCTGATGGCTAGTGAACATGACATTATTGTTGTAGATGACCACCCGCTCTTTCGCCGCGGCGTCATCCAGTTATTAAAAATGGATCCGTCCTTTAACGTTGTCGCTGAAGCCGGCGATTTCGAAGCAGCAATGGTAGCTGTACGCGAAAGAGACCCCGATATCGTTCTTTTGGACTTGAACATGAAGCACACGAGCGGCGTGGAGATCCTAACGGCAATCAAAACGTTTGACCCTTCGATCCGTGTCATCATGCTCACGGTTTCGGACTCTCCTTCCGACCTGCTCCAATGCTTCCAAAACGGCGCCGACGGCTACCTGCTCAAAGATCAGGAGCCGGAACAGATTCTTGAAGACATTCAGAAAGCCGCAAAAGGCCAAACAGTTCTCTCTGCGTCGATGAATCAGGCCTTAGCCGAGTGCTTAAGAGAAGAGTCCTTCAGCAAAGAGCGCCGCGCCTCCGAGCTTACAGAACGAGAAAAGAGCGTCTTGAAGCTCATTGCGCAGGGCAAGACCAACAAAGAAATCGGCAAAGCCCTTGAAATTTCTGACGGCACGGTCAAAGTGCACGTCAAACATGTGCTCCACAAGCTCTCCTTCCGCTCCAGAGTGGAAGCAGCGGTTTGGGCTAAAGAACAAAAGAATCTTTAGTTCTGCCAATACAAAAAAAGCGCACGACTGGAAATTCGGAAGTGCGCTTTTTTGTGTGGCTCTACGCTTTATTTTTGCGGCAGAACTTCAGCGTGGCAGAGCAGGCATTCGTAGCGGTTGGGATTGACCTTACCGTCGCTCACATGGCTGGGAGGCAGCGGTGTGGGAGAGCCTTTGGCTACTTTCATGCCCGGTTCGCCGGGGATGTGGCACATCACGCAGGCATTCTTTTCCGGAGTAATCGGAATGTAGGCTGCGATCGGATGCGGAATCATCGGGGGAGCAAACTTGGCGAGCTCAGAGGACTGAGCAGGCTGCTGTGCATACACGACAGGGGCAAAGACCAGTGCAGCAAGAGAAAGCATGAATAATTTTTTCATATGAACTCCTATTGAGTTTTCTTTGAATCTTTAATCAGGCGAATTCCGAAATTAAGGCTGTTTTCCGGGCAAATGCTCACGCATTTACCGCAGTTCGTGCATTCTCCGGAAGCGTACATACCGACTTCCGCCGCTTTCTTGAAGTTAATCACTTGCGGTTCGGGGCAGACTTTGATGCAGTCGCCGCAGCGGGTGCACGTATCATTGTCAAACTTGACTTTGGTCAGACCGATCTTTCCCCACAACGCCCAGAAGGCGCCTAAAGGACAGAGATGGCCGCACCAGCCGCGTTTTGTCACGGCAAGGTCAAGCGCAAAGATTCCGAAGACAGCACTCAACAGACCTAAGAATCCCCCGTAAACGATCTCACGCCACAGAATGCCTTGCGGGCTGATGGCTTCAAAAGCTGCCGTTCCCGTCACAATAGACAGAATCAGAGCAATCGCCAGAAGCACATAACGCGTACCGGAAGACAGAGACAGAACGTTCGTGTTGATGCCTAACTTCTTACGGCACCAGAAGGCAAAGTCCGTCACCAAGTTCATCGGGCACACCCAGGAGCAGAACGATCTGCCGCTTACAACCCAGTAAACGGCAAGGATGATTCCGGCTCCGATCATGGATTCCGGTGAAAGCCAATACTGAGCGACCAAGCGCTGCAGAGCGGCAAACGGATCAGCCAGCGGAACGGTGTCAAAGATTCGAGAAGAAGAAAGATCACCTGCAAGAATCGGATGACCGAGGACTTTCCAGCCGAAGCGGAATGTCCCGATGAAGGCGAGCAGAATGCAGAACTGAACAAAACGGCGCGCAATCGTAAAACGATAGCGATGCAGCCATTCTCCGAACGTGCGGGGCGCGTCCAGATGACGAATTACTTTTTTGTTTTCCATCATGGCAGCTCCGAATTCAGAAAGTCGAGGCCTCCCGGAGGAAGCGGCTTCCCGTCTTTACTCGTCATCGGTGCATCGGGCACAGCTCGAGCATCGAGTTTTTCCTTCCAGCCCAAACGATAGTGGTCGCCGATCTTACCGAGGAACGCATCCGGATCAACAATGTTGATGGAAGGTTTATCGGTCGGGCAGCTATGCACGCACAAACCGCATCCGGTGCACTTATCGGGATGAATTTCCGGTACGAACATCGCATGGTTACTGATCTGACGCGGCTGGCTCACGATCACGATCGCCTTGTTTTGTTCAGGGCAGTCGCGATAGCAGATTTCGCAGCGCAGACCTTGCCAGGACAAGCATGTGTAGTGGTCGATTGCGGCCACACCCATCTTTGCCTCGGTAATGTCGGTTAATTCGTGCGACAGCGCTCCGCTCGGACAGGCTTTCACGCAGGGAATGTCTCTGCACATGTAGCAGGGAATATCACGCGGCGTAAAGAACGGTGTTCCAGGGGCGGCGATATCGTTGAAACGGGCCAGTTTCAGCGTGTCGTAAGGACATGCTTCCACACACAGTCCGCATTTGGAACAGGCGGTTTCAAACTGATCAGGAGGCAGTGCTCCGGGCGGACGGGGAACAAACCCCTGGGCTTTGGCGGACTTCTGCAGGAATAAATCCCAAATCAGACCGGCGCCCACGCCGACGGCAGCGACTTGCAAACCTTTCTTTAAAACGTCTCTTCGGGTTTGATTCGTCATGGAGGGTACGGAGGGCCGTCCCGGCCCTCCCGTTCAAAAGTTACTGAGCCTTATAGACCTTGACGGCAGATTTCTTGAAATCCGGTTCTTCGGAAATTGGGTCTGTCGCGTCAATAACGACCTGGTTGGTCTGAACTTTTCTATCGAAGAAGGCCAGCCATGTCATTCCTCTCGGCATGAAGTTACGCTGGTTGGTCTGAACAATCGCCTTGACCTGACCGCGGCGGCTTTCGCAAACTGCGACGTCACCGTTCTTCAGGCCGCGTTTTTCAGCATCCTTCGGATTCATGTACAAGAAGGAGTTCGCCTGAGCACGTTCAAGTTCAGGCACTCTCATGGTCATACTGCCGGTATGCCAATGTTCAAGGATACGGCCGGTGCAGAGCCACAGGTCATATTCCTTATCCGGCTGTTCAACAGGAGCAGCGTACGGACGGAAGAAGATCTTAGCCTTGTTGGGCAGCGGAACCGGTTTCGGATCCGTGACACCGAACAAGTTGCCGGTCGGGATTGCCTTGAAGAGCTTACCGTAGAAAGCGTAACCGCCTTCCTTGACATACGGGTCATAGTCCTGGTTGAAGCGGTAGAGGGTTTCTTTACCGTTGACAACCGGCCAAATCAAACCGCGTGTTTCGGAGTTCATATAGGTTGTGAAGTCAGCCAGGTCATGGCCGTCGCCCAATGTGAACTTACGATATTCGTTGAACAGGGCCTTTTCAGGGAACCAGTTCAGGTTGCCCGGAGCGGTTGTGCTGTTGATCTTACTGACGAGGTCAGGATCAGGCCAAGCCACCTTCAGGTTATCAGGACGTGCAAAGAGAACGTCATAGAGCGTCATGTCGGGTTTGATGCCCATCTTCTCGGCTTCGTCGAGAACGCTCGGCAGTTTACCGTCGGTGTAGCCGTCAACCTTGAGGCCCGGAACCGGCTGTTCGCCCCAACAGTCTTTAACCTGCAGGCGTTTTGCAAATTCCATCATCATCCACAGATCGGTACGAGCTTCTCCGGGAGGATTGGCCATCTGCTGCCAGCCTTGTGTACGACGTTCGGCGTTGCCATAGAGACCCCATTTTTCGAAGATCATTGCTGCCGGCAGAATCAAGTCGGCGTACTGGCAGGAGAATGTCGGATAGGCATCGGCAACCACAACGAAGTTTTCGGGATGGCGAGCTGCCTTAAGCCAGTGATTGGAGTTCGGCGCAGCCTGGAAGGGGTTGACAACCTGTGTCCAAACGAAGTTGACAGAATTGTCTTCCATACCGCGGAGGATTTCCATGTAAGCACGGCCAACCTTCGGGTTAATCGTCTTTTCAGGGACACCCCAAATCTTTTCACTCTTCACACGAGCCGGTTTCTGAGCAACCAGCAGGTCGGACGGCAAACGGTGGCAGAAAGTACCGACTTCACGAGCAGAACCGCAAGCGGAAGGCTGACCAGTTAAGGAGAAGGCACCGTTGCCCGGACGAGCGTGTTTAGCAAGAAGGAGATGGACGGAGTAGATCAGTTCATTGACCCAAACGCCTCTCTGATGCTGGTTAAAGCCCATGCACCAGAAGCTGAGGATGTCGTTCTTCTTGTCGATGTAGATGTCAGCAAGGTTCTTAAGTTTCTTCTTGAACTCTTCCAGGCTTTCGTCAGGGTCGCCCTTAGCGATTTGTGCCGTGAAGTCCAAGGTGTAGGGTTCAACGCCTTTTTTGAAGTCTTCAAACGAGATGCTCCAGTGAGCACCGGCTTTGCCGCCCTGCTGAGTCTGTTTGACTTCTTTGCCGGCTAATTCAGGACGGCTCTGAGCGATGGCTTCTTCCTTGCTCAGGATGATGGCGTTCTGTTTAGCCTGAATATCTTTTTCTTTCGGAAATGCAAACTTGTCGGTAGGACGCATACCGTAGCCGATATCCATTCCGCCTGCGGCGAAGATGCAGTGCTTGTTCACAAAGTCGTGATCAATTGCGTCACGGTGAACTATTTCTCTCAGGATATAGTTAAGGATAGCCAAGTCACCATTCGGAGCAAAGATGATCGTTTCATCGGCCATGTTAGAACTCATGTTCTTATAGGTCGTAAGATTGATGATCTTCGTCTCTTTGTGCGTCAGCTTGCGGTCGGCAACGCGAGACCAAAGAACCGGATGAGCCTCGGCCATGTTATTGCCCCACAAAACCATTGTGTTGCATTTTTCAATGTCGGAGTAGTTGTTAGCCGGCTCGTCGATACCAAATACCTGGTAAAAACCAACCACAGCGCTCGCCATACAGAGACGGGCATTCGGGTCAATGTTGTTAGAACGCCAACCGGCTTTTACGAGTTTGCTGGCTGCATAAGCTTCCGGAATGGTGTACTGACCGCTGCCCAGAATTGCAACGCCTGTCGGTCCTTTTTCCTTGTAAACACGTTTGAACTGATTCGCCATTTCGGTGAGAGCCTCGTCCCATGTCACCGCTTCAAACTTTCCGTTCTTATCGAACTTCCCGTTTGTACGGCGCATCAGAGGCTGTGTCAGGCGATCCTTTCCGTAAAGAATCTTGGCATTGAAATAACCTTTAATACAGTTCAAGCCCTTGTTAACGGGTGCATCCGGGTCGCCTTTTGTGGCAACAACACGGCCGTCCTTTACGCCGACCTGAAGCCCGCAGCCTGTCCCGCAGAAACGACATACGCCTTTCGTCCAAACGATAGCGCCTTCGCTGCTCTGAATCGCAGCTTTAGCAACTTCGCTCAGAGGTATACCAACCGTCATCGCTGCAGATGCAGCCACTCCGGCTTTCAGTAAATCACGACGTTTAACTTGGGGATTATTAATCGTCATATTGTCTCCTGAACAAGAAATCTAATTGGGGAAAACTTAAGTATTAGAGGAACAAACTACTGCATCGTCCTCAAAGTTGTGAACAACAAGAGCCGCATCGGCAACACCAGAAAGAGTTGAAACGGCTTTAAAAAGGTCAACTTCCGCTGTGACATCCGGAGCTTCAATCACGATGATGCAGCGATTATGATCGGGGTCCTGTTGGTGGACTTCCACACCCTCTATGGTGTCGAGTTCACGGAGCATTTCGTCATAACGGCCGGGGAAGGCACTAACCAACACTCCGGAATAGTTCATAACAACTCCTTTAAATAATATGAGTGTCCTTTAAGAATCTACCAACACTTGAGCGACAAGCTCAAGCGAGTACTCCATGAGCATAAAACAAAACGAGGGAAAACACTAGGTGTTTTCCCTCGCCTCAAAAATCAGAGCTTTTCTAGAGTACTAAATCTTCTCTTAGATCCAGCCGCGAGCGATCGCCATAAAGTAACCGCAGATCGTGGCGGTGATCACACCGATCAAGCCAGGAAGGATGAAGGAGTGGTTGATCACGAACTTACCAATATGAGTTGTTCCGGAACGGTCGAACTCGATGGAAGCCAGGTCAGAAGGATATGTCGGGATGATGTAGTAGCCATAGCAAGCAGAGCAGCAGCCGACAACCACACCGGTCGGAGTACCGATGCTGATGGCAACCGGAACCACGATGGCGATAGCAGCAGCCTGAGAGTTAACGAGCTTGGAAACTAACAGGAGAACGACTGCGTATGCCCACGGATAGAGCTTGACGTATTCAACGAGGACTTCTTTCAGTTCATTGAGGTGAGCCTTGAAGATCGTATCGGAGAGCCATGCAACGCCGAACACGCAGACCACAGCAACCATACCGGAACGGAACACAGAGGTACCGCCGACGGACTTCGGAGGAGTCTTTGTGATCATGCAGATGAGAGCGCCGGCGCAGAGCATGAACATCTGAATAACCAGAGTCATGGAGAGAGGTTTCTTGCCGACCATCGGACGGAGTTCAGAGAAGGCACCAAGCAGAGCAACGACGAGAACAACAGCAAGGAAGATCCACATAGCTGTCCACTGTCTGGAAGGAAGCTTCTTGCCGAGGAGAGTCATGGAATCGCCGTAAACATAGCGCTTGGCTTCCGGATCAGCGATCAGAGCCTGGAACTGCGGGTCTTTGTCGAGGTCTTTGCCGCGGAAGTTGGAGTATGTAGCCATGACGAGCAAACCGATCAAACCGGCAGGGATGGTCAAACTGCAGAGTTCAACCAGGCCGACTTCAGTACCGTTTGCCATCGGATGGCCGGCGATCAAAGCGACCATAGAAACGCAGGCGACGGACACCGGAGAGCAGATCACACCCATCTGAGCAGCGATAGAGGAAGCTGCCATCGGACGTTCCGGACGGATACCGGTCTTGATTGCGACGTCATAAATAATAGGAAGGAGTGTGTAAACCGTATGGCCTGTACCGCAGAGGATCGTCAGTGTGAAGGTGCAAAGCGGAGCGAGGAAGGTCACAACTTTAGGACGTTTTCTCAGAATCTTTTCAGCGATCTGAAGCATGCAGTCCAAGCCGCCGGAAGCCTGCAGTGTAGAACCTGCTGCCACCACGGCGATGATGGTCAGAATAACGTCGACCGGCGGTTTACCCGGAGGAAGACCTAACCAAGGTTTCGGACCGAACATAATCACAATCAAACCGATGCCGGAGAACAAACCCAGGAACATACCGCCGCGCGGAGCGGAGATGAAGAGGAATGCAATCAGCAGGGCAAATTGGAACCAGAAATAAATACTCATGGCGAATTTCTCCTGTCTAAACTTTCAGAGATCTTTTTACAAATTGTTTCCATCTGAAACAAACGGAATAATCCGCCGATTTGTTTTTGTAAACAAGCGAAAAGTTCAGTTTGTACGCTACATTAGGGAAAGTACCTAAGCCTTACGGATTAAATTTTGAGCTTAATTATTTGTTTTTAAATATTATTTTTGAAGAATGAGAAGGTTTTTCAATTTTATGCGAAACGTAATTTTATTAGGTGTTTCTGCTTATATTTTGATGATCTAAACGCCTACAAATTAGCCTTTTTCCTAGACATATTTGTTTTCATTCTGGCTTTTCCGTCTTGCATTTTTGAAACATTTTGGTTTGAAGGCACGATGAGTTAGCCGCCTTTTTCAGGAATCGCGGCGAAAAAGTATTTCCGGCTTCTCAGAATGTCCATTCTCATGAATCAATTAGAGCCTTAATGGGGACCGTTAATTTATACTAAAGTTTTATGAAAAAGAATAAAAAATAAATATTGGACATGAAAAAGGGCCCACTGGTAAATTTTGTTTCATCAGCCACCTCTCTCTCCATAGGACCCACGATCATGTTGAAAAGAAGACAAGTTTTACTCGCGGTTGGCGCCTCCGTTTCCGGCCTCTCCCTCCCCGCTCTTGCTCAAACCGCCGACAGTTCTTTAAAAGGAACACCTATCGAAAACATCAAACTGACGCACCTAACAGTCAATAAGAATGCCCCGGTTGTCTTTTATTCTCCGAGCGTCTCGCCCCAAGCCGTTTTAGACATATTCAAAGCCGTCGGACTGCCCGTACAAGGCAGAGTCGGTTTGAAGGTTGTATTCGGAAATCAGCGTGACCGCGCCAAAATGATCGATCCGGCTCTCCTGAAGCCGATCGCTGATGAACTTCATGCAACGCTGATTGAGAGCAATTACATGGACAGCGCCCGCTCGGACGCTGCAGCTCATTTGGCAACCGCTAAATCCCTCGGTTATAACAAGGTCGCTCCGATCGATATTTTGGATGCCGAAAAAGAAATAGCAATTCCGGTGCACAACGGCTACCACCTAAAGAACTTCATTACCGGATCGCACCTGGCTGATTACGACACGCTGGTTTCAATCGTTCGTTTCAAAGGACATAACTTACAGAGATACAGCGGAGCGACGAAAAACCTTTCCATCTGTCTGGGAACGGCCAGGGGTGCGTGTCAGGTACACAGTGCCGGCGAAGTCACGGACTACTACCACCCCTCTTCTCCCAAAGAGACTTCCGAATCTATGGCAGACGCCGTGAGCGCGGCCCTTGGCTACAAGAAAGGACGCTGGGCGTTTATTAACATCATCAACGCCTTGAAACCGGTCGACGGCTGCAGCGGAACGGCGGATCGTCCTGATCTCGGCATCGTTGCTTCCACGGATCCGATTGCTGCCGACCGAGCCGCGCTTGATATCGTCTATGGTCTTACCTCCGATCCGGAACTGCGCAAAGAATGGGAACGCGAACATTCCGTCGAGGTTCTCGATTATGCCGAAAGGAAAGGACTCGGCTCTAAGGCCTATCGTCTGCAGAAAATTGACTGACAAGTACGGTCTTTGCCTAAATTTATGACGCCGCCGCATCGAATAAAATGAACGGATATCTCAGCACTTTCGGCTAAAGGAGATTCCTCGACGATGACAGAAAATCGCGTTCTTTTTGATTATGACCGTGCGGCCCGCACCTCGGTTCCCGAGGCGGTCTTCTGCCAAAGCAAGTCCCGTGAGGTCATCTACAGTCTCATGGAAGAGTTCTCCCAAGCGGATGCGCCGGCAATTCTTTTTACCCGGCTCAGTGAAGAGGTCTTCTCCTCCTGTCCCGCCGAAGTAAGCCGGCATTATTCTTTTGACTCATTGGCCCGTACCGCCTTTTGCAAAAAGCTTGATCAAGAACACCAAGGAAGTGTCGCTGTCGTTTCCGCCGGAACCGCAGACGGCTTCGTCACCTGGGAAGCCGCGCGTACGCTGGAATTCATGAATATTCCCTTCCAAGTGTTCGAAGACTGCGGCGTAGCAGGCCTCTGGCGCCTGGAAAGCAAAATCGAAGAGATCAACCGCCACCGCATCATTATTGCCGTGGCCGGCATGGAAGCCGCACTCGGCAGCGTTCTTGCGGGACTCACCTCCCGGCCCATCATCGGCGTCCCCACTTCTGTGGGATACGGCGTCTGTGACGGCGGAAAAACTGCCCTGAACAGTCTCTTAGCCTGCTGCTCTCCGGGACTTTCGGTCGTAAATATCGACAATGGTTTCGGCGCCGCCTGCACCGCCGCTAAAACACTCAGCTCTTTCGGATGCTAATCAAATGACTCCTCATTCCCACGATATCGAATCTCTCCACGCTCACAATCACTGCGAAGAGCATGTTCACCATCATGACCATGCGGATCATGACCACGAAGACCATCATCACCATCACGAACACCACAGTCACGGAGCCGGTCAAAAAATTCTCACGATTCGTCTCCATTCCGGCATCGCAGGAGATATGTTCCTGTGCGGCTTAATGTGCATGCTCGGCATGAACAATGAAGAAGCAGACTCCGTTTTGAACGGAATCTTTTCCGAGCTCAAAGGTTCGGTCCATCTTGAGGACAAATTTGTCGGCGGTATCCGCGGCTCCTTCTGCCGTGTAGAGCTACCTCACGAACATGAGCACCGTCGACTGTCCGATGTCCGCGCCATCATTGAAAAAGCCCGGATGAGCAACAAAGCCAAGGAACTTGCGCTTAAAACTTTCGGATTCGTTGCTGAAGCCGAGGGCAAAGTGCACGGCATGGCACCCGAAGAGGTGACCTTCCACGAGGTCGGAGCATTAGACAGCATTTTGGATATCTGCTTTAACTGCGAGCTCTTCACTCGTTTGAATCCGGATCGTCTCATTGTCAGCCCGCTTCCGATCGCTGACGGACACATTCATTGCGCACACGGCGTGATCCCATCTCCGGCGCCGGCTGTTCAAGCGCTTTTAGTCGGTATTCCGATTCGTCCTTTCGGTGCCGAAGGTGAAACCGTGACGCCGACCGGCATTGCCCTTCTTAAGGCTTTCGGCGCTGAGTTTGGTCCGTGGCCGCAAATGGTTATCGAAAAAATTGAAACCGTGTATGGGACGTATGTCTATGAAGGCGTACCTAACGGCGCTACCTTCGCATTAGGAAAAAGTTTTGAATAACGACCCTCGTTTGTCCCGACTTGAAAAGGTGCTTGCTGAGATTGCGCCTGATAAGCGGCTCGCGATCGCCTTTTCCGGCGGTTTGGACAGCCGTTTCCTGAGCTTTGCAGCCAAGTATCTGGGATACACCGTCAAACTTCTCACCGTTAGAGGTCTGCACATTTCTGCGGAAGAGACAGCGGAAGCCGTGCAGTGGGCGCAGGATAACGGCTTTGAGATGGAGCTTCTTGATCTCAATCCCCTGCAGATGAAAGCTGTTGAGTTTAATCACACTGACCGGTGCTACTTCTGCAAAAAGCATTTGTTCCTTGAGCTCAAAAGACGGGCAGCGGATCTTCCGCTCTGCGACGGTACCAACCATTCGGACTTATCTCATTACCGTCCCGGACTGAAGGCATTGAGCGAACTGAAAATCCATTCACCTTTGGCTGAAGCCGAATTTTCTAAACAGGACAATCGCGAAGTCGGCGCCTTAATCGGCTTGGACCATTGGGATCAGGCTGCACGGCCCTGTATGCTGACGCGTCTGCCTTACAACCAAAAAGTTCTCGCCTCCGACCTCACCGCTCTCGGGGAAACCGAAACGGCAATGAACCGTTTCTTTGCCGGCTTGAACAAAGGCGAGATTCGCTTCCGGCTTCGCAAGGTCAGTCCGGAAGCATTTGAAATGCACATCCAAAGAGAAGACTTCAAGCGTCTTTCCGAGGAAGAGCGCACAGAGGCTGAACATCTCTTGGCTTCCTTCCCGCTCTTTGCTTCGGCTCAATGGAAGCCGATGGAGAAGCTCTCGGGATATTTCGATCGGCTTCTCGGACAAAAAGCTCATTAATCGACAAAGGACGCCGAAGCGTCCTTTGTATGAGCTGCGCGACAGATTATTCTTCGACGCGCGGTACCGTGAGAGAGCCTTCCGGCATAACGATAACGGATTCCACTTTACCGATTTCTTTTTCCGCAGCTGCCAAAGCTTCTTCGATCGTGTCATAAGCACCTGAGAACAGCATGTCGCGTGCCATCTTACGATCTAAAGCAGTCACTAAGTAGTATTTGGCTTTTTCCATTAAGCGCGTTACGGCGTAAGCCTTGTTTGCACCGATACGGAAATCTTTCTCGAGTTCAGCTTTAATGGCCTGAGGAGAACCGAGGCGGCGGCAAGCTTCTTCCAGAACGGCAGATCCGCTTCCTTCAACGCACTCAGCCACCATAATGACGGCTCCGCCTTTGCGAACGGCACAGGCTGCGTTGTCCATTGTTTTTTGCATCTGATAAACGTTGATATCTTTCGGATATCCGCCGCAGGAGGCAATCACTAGATCAGCTTCCTTCGGGATGGCGCTGCCGTAGACTTCGTCCACAAACTTGCAGGCTTCTTTATGAGCCTTGATGTAGTCGCCGGCAAACATCTTGAGGAACTGGTGCTTCGCGTTCAGGATGGCGTTAAACAAAAAGAGGGAGCGTCCTTTGGCGAAAAGTGCCACACCTTCCATTTGGTCTTCGTAGCAGGGATTGCCGGTCGTTTTTCCGAGGCCAGCCGCCGGATCGAGCATGAAGCTGTGGTTGACACGCACTGTTTCCATAGCGGCACATCCCGGGAGAATAGCCTTACGGCCGCCGCCGTATCCGCTGAAGTAATGGTGAACGATCGTACCTGTCAGGATAACGTGGTCGACGTCGCAGAGATGCTTATTGATCCAAACCGGAGTTCCGCGGGAAGTCGTACCGAAGTACTTAAAGTCTTCCTGCTCGTTGCAGAGACTGTTGTACATCTTCAAACGAGAAGCAACGTCCTTGCCAACTGCCTGAACCATTTCTTCCTCTGTCATAGGACGATGTGTACCCAAGGCGAAGACGATGTGCATATCTTCATCTTTGACGCCGAGCTTATTCATCTCATTGACGAGGACCGGCATGAAATCAAAGCTGTTTGCGACGCGGGTCGGATCGTTGCAGATGAAAGCAACTTTCTGGCCCGGTTTAATGATTTCGTTGATGGGAGGACATCCAATCGGGTGGTAGATCGCCTCGAGAACTTCGTAGGGGATGTTTTTCAGGGGCTCAAACTCTTTAGTACGAACCTCTTTTAGGACCAGAGTTTCGTCGAGTTCGATTTCTTTAGAGCCTTGTCCGTAGGGCAAAACGTACTTCTTCATGGAGTCTCCTAATTCTGAACGTAAATCCTGTGTGCCGTGCGCCTGGAATAAAAATTGTCTTGAACGGGTTGATGATCAATGGAATTGTCTCTCATCGGATCGTCAGGCCTTAATGTTAATACCTGTTACAAAAGTTGTCTCCTTTTCTTTTGGCTGCGCTTTACTCATCAATTCCCCGAAAAATAAGAAGTTGTCATCTCACTTCCTTGATTTGTTTTGCTTTAGAAGCAGCTGTCAGTTATCTGAAGGGCTGGTTTCTACAGTCTTATTCCATCAATGCTCCGCATCTGCTGAAACCAAGCAAGTACAAGCCTTGTGTTTGGTAAAATTTGAGATTGTCTTTTTATAGCTTTAAGGACTCTTTTAAATGTCAGGACATTCCAAGTGGGCCAATATTCAACATAGAAAAGGCCGTCAGGATGCAAAGCGCTCCAATCTCTGGACCAAAGTCATTCGTGAAATCATCGTCGCAGCTCGTTTAGGCGGCGGAGACCCGGACATGAATCCGCGTCTGAGACTCTCTCTCTTAAAAGCACGTGCAGCCAACGTGCCTAAAGACACCGTTAAAAATGCCATTCTGAAAGGTACCGGTCAGCTCGAAGGCGCCAACTACGAAGAAATCCGTTATGAAGGCTACGGCGTCGGCGGTGCCGCTCTGATCATCGACTGCACTACGGACAACCGCACACGTACCGTTGCAGACGTTCGCCACATTCTTTCTAAGAACGGCGGCAACCTCGGAACCGACGGCAGCGTTTCCTTCATGTTCAAACACTGCGGCTACTTCCTCTTTGCTCCCGGACTGAAAGAAGACGACGTCATGGAAGTCGCTCTTGATAACGGCGCCGATGATGTGGTTACCGAAGAAGACGGCTCCATCGAAGTCACTTGCGATCCGGCCGCTTTCGAAGCTCTGCACAAAGCCTTCACGGACAAAGGCTGGGAACCCGAAGTTGCTGAAGTTACCTGGAAGAGCGACTCTGAAACCGTTCTTACCGGCGACGACGCAGAACGTATGCAGCGTCTCATCGACGCTCTGGAAGACCTCGATGACGTCTCTGAGGTTTACACCACCGCTGTCTTTGAATAATTACTCAATTCAACCTTAAAACTTAGAGAATTCCCATGAAGATTCTGGTTATCGGAAGCGGCGGCCGTGAGCACGCCCTGGCGTGGCGCTTAGCCCAATCTCCCCGAGTTGAAAAAGTCTACGTTGCTCCGGGTAATGCCGGAACGGCAAATACACCGAACCTTGAAAATTTGGCTATTTCCGACTTGAACGAACTCGCCGATTTCGCTGCTTCCAACGATATTGCTTTCACCGTCGTCGGCCCCGAAGCTCCGCTCGCCAAGGGTGTTGTCAACATCTTCCGCGACCGCGGCTTAAAGATCTTCGGGCCGACCAAAGAAGCTGCTCAGCTGGAATCTTCTAAGGACTTCGCTAAGGCCTTCATGAAGCGTCACGGTATCCCGACAGCCGAATACGAAACCTTTACGGATGCCGAAGCCGCTCATGCTTATGTCCGCCACAAAGGCGCTCCGATCGTCATCAAAGCCGACGGCTTAGCCGCCGGCAAAGGTGTCGTTGTTGCGATGACGGAAGAAGACGCGCACGAAGCCGTCGATTTCATGCTTCAGGACAACAAACTCGGTGACGCCGGCGCCCGCATCGTCATTGAGGATTATCTCGACGGCGAAGAAGCCAGTTTCATCGTTATGGTGGACGGCGAACACGTCCTTCCGATGGCCACCAGCCAAGATCACAAGAGACTTCTCGACAATGACGAAGGCCCCAACACCGGCGGCATGGGTGCTTACTCCCCGGCTCCGGTCGTAACGCCCGAAATCTATCAGATGGTCATGGATCAGATCATTTACCCGACGGTCAGAGGCATGAAGGAAGACGGCATCGTCTTCACCGGTTTCCTCTACGCCGGACTGATGATCAGCAAAGATGCCTCCGGGAAACCCACGGTTAAGACGCTGGAATTCAACTGTCGCTTCGGCGATCCGGAAACTCAGCCCATCATGTCTCGTTTGAAGAGCGATTTCTCCGAGCTCATCGAAGCCGGTATTGACGGCTCTTTAGACAAAGTCATTGCTGAGTGGGATCCTCGCTGTGCCCTTGGCGTCGTGTTGGCTTCCAAAGGTTACCCAACAGCCCCGAGAAAAGGCGACGTCATCTCCGGTGTTGAGCTCCAAGGCGACGACACTGTTACTTTCCACGCCGGTACTAAGTTCAACGATAAAGGCGAACTGGTCACCAGCGGCGGCCGCGTTCTCTGCGTCGTAGGACTCGGTGGCGATTTGCATCAGGCCCGTGACAAGGCTTACAAAGCTCTGGACAAAGTCCATTTTGACGGTATGCAGTACCGTAAAGATATCGGTCATAGAGCACTTTAATTATTACTTTATGCGCCACCCTAAACTTTTTTCGTTTATCGCAGCGCTCGGACTCGGGGCTTGTGTCAGTGCCTTCGCACAAACGACCTCGCCCCTGCCCGGTCCCTTCCCGGCCGATCCGACCCCGAAACCTTTTGACTACCCCCAAGGCTTATCTACTCCGCAGTTCACACTGGAACAGAACCCTGCTTCTGTCATTCAGTTCGGAGACTTTCCGATTGTGCTCGGTGTCACTCCGCTTTCTGTTGTGACAAAAGCGTTCGGAGGCAGCCTTCATCATTTACCCGATCGTACGGACTACCTTTGCTATTCCGCTCCGATCCAAGAAACCCCGAAGCCTAAGAAAAAGGCCAAGAAAAAGCCCGTTGAGGACGAAGTGCCTCCTCCCGAAGTCATCGGACAGAACATTTGGTTCATTATCGGTGAGCGCGGAGAAGTTTCTGAAGCAAAGGCAGAAGCCGTCACCACGGAAGGTGAACTCTGTCCCGCACTGCCGGAAGCTTTTTCTAGTGTTTCCTTCGGACCTTTCCGCATCGGCGTTAATTTGAAGCCCAAAGAAATCAAAAAACTTGAAATTCCTGAGCCCAGTGTTGCCGAGGAAGATTCTCCTTGGCGTTATTGGTTTGCGACCAATAAGGAATCTCATCCTATTCATTACGGCTTCTTTGCCGTCGAAGCGGATCCTGAGTTCGGACCGAAGAAAATGATTTCAACCGAACTTGAATTCAAAGGAGCCTCTCATTGAGAATCGGCGTTTTCGGCGGAACCTTTGATCCGGTACATGAGTCCCACATCCAAATGGGACTCGATGCGCTGGAGCAATGCCATCTGGATAAGGTGTTTTTTGTTCCGACACGTCCTTGGCAGAAAACCGCCCGCGCCTCAGAAGAAGATCGCGCAGCCATGCTGAGCATGGCGCTTACTTCTTATCAAGACAAACTTGTTGTCGATCGTAGGGAGTTAGAGCGTACCGGCGCTTCTTATTCCATCGACACACTCTATTCCTTCAGGCAAGAGTTCGGACCCGAGGCTCCTATTTATTTCATCATGGGCTCGGACCAGTGGAAGAACCTCAAGACTTGGGTTCTTTGGGAAAAATTCCCGCTTCTTTGCAATCTTTTAATTTTTACGCGTGACGGTGAATTAGGCGAGGATCCTTACGAAGGTAAATTCCCGCTGATTTCTGTTCAAGACCTCGGTTCGAATCCGACGCCAAACGGTCTTATCGTGCTCGCACAAAGCGAGCCGGCGCCCTACTCTTCAACTGCCATTCGCAAAGCTTTGTTTGAAGAACCGGCCCGATCCCAAACGATTCCGGGCCTCACTTCCGACGTACATCAATACATTCTTTCTCACGGTCTGTACCTGCCGAGAGAGGGCGGCAAAGGAATTTAGTTCCGGTTCGCTTCGCTGCCGATTTGATTGCCTTTCCTATTCCAGCGTAATAAAGGTGATTTCTGACGGAACGCCCACGCGCATCGTAAAACCGTTCCAAAGTCCGGAGCCGTTTGTCACGTACACCTTTCTTTCGCCTCTATCGTAGAAACCGCTTACCAATCCATCATTAAAGTAGGCCAAAAGCGGGTACATAAAGAAAATATGGCCTCCGTGTGTATGGCCGGAAAGCTGGAGATCAAATTTCTCTTTTGTCAGAGAACCGGTCTTGGGCTGGTGCGCCAAAAGAATCCTGAAATCCTCGGGGCTCGTTCCGGAAAACGTCCTTTCAACGTTCGGCGGCTCTTCTCCGAAACGTGACGCACCAAGGTCTGTCGTTCCGCCGACCACTAACGATGCACCGTCCTTAGTCAGTACATCACTGCCGTTGCGCAGGACTTTAATGCCGAGCGTCGGCAGCGCCGCCATCCATTCTCTATAAACGGAGTAGTACTCATGATTGCCGGGTACGGCATAGACACCGTACTTGGACTTTAAATGCTTCAAAGGCTCAAGCTCAGGAAGAAGTTTTTGTACCCGACCATCGATAAAGTCACCCGTGATCATCACGATGTCGGGATTTAAATCATTGGTCCTTTTCACGATCTCGGACAGCCATTCTTTGCGCTGAACAGGCCCGACGTGCAGGTCGCTCAGCAAGGCGATCGTTGTTCCTTTCCATTGAGCAGGAAGATTTTTAAAGACAATCGTTTCAGTCTTCACCTCAGGCACTTTGATGCCTTCATACATACCCCAAAAGCCGCCTGCAACAGAAACAATAAAAATCGGAACAATGAAGACGAGCCGATTGAAGCTAAAGCCGGTCTTTACGCCGAAAGTGCCGAGCAGCCAAAGTCCGAGAGAACAGATGTCTTTCAGCAAAAGCAAAAACGCCGCAAGAATAAGTGCTCCGTACAATGCCTCCCAAGTCAGCATCCATGCGCCCTTGACTGCGGGCTCAAAGAACGTACCGCCGTTCATGGTGTAGACCATGTACTTCATGGAAATCAGAAAGATTACCGCTGCGGATAAAAGTTTCCAAAACCAATGAATCTTAAGCGGCAAAACACCGCTGCAAACCACATAAACTGCCAGAATGAGGCTCGGCCAAAACAGGAACATTTTCTCGTAGAGTTGTTAGTTCAAATCTTTTAAATTTTAAAAAACGATCCCTCAGAAAAAGAAAACTCAATCCACGGATATTTGCATAATTTTGTGTTTTCCAGCTAGAAAAGAAGACTTTCTGCTGTTGAAAAGAACGTGACTGAGTACAATTAACCGCTAACTAAACAAGAGAAAGTTTTATGGATATTCGTAAGTTACAGAGAGTGATCGTTAACGCCCTTGAAGACGTCAAGGCACAAGATATCAAGATTTTCAACACCTCTAAGCAGACCGCTTTGTTTGAGCGCGTCATTGTTGCAACCGCCAACTCTAATCGTCAGACTCGCGCTTTAGGCCACCATGTTTTCATGGAAGTTAAGGAAAACGGCGGAGACGCCGTCGGCATCGAAGGTCTGGAGACCGGCGAATGGGTTCTGGTCGACTGCGGAAGCGCCATCGTTCATATCATGCAGCCGGCTCTTCGTGCTTATTACAACCTTGAGGAACTCTGGGGCGGCCATCCCGTCCGTATGAAGCTTCTTGAGGATGAAAACAAAGAAGATTCTGAGTAATCAATTACTATGAAAATTTCCGTCGTTGCTGTCGGTCTTAAAATGCCCAAATGGGCTGATGAAGCATGCGAAGACTATCTGCATCGCTTTCCGTCGGATTGGAAGCTCGAATTAAAGACCGTCAAAGCCGAAGACAGGAACACGCGCACCATCCCGAAAGTGATGCAAGCCGAAGCTGAAAGGATTCGAGCCGCCCTGCCGAAGGATGCCATCAAGGTCATCATGGATGAGCGCGGCGCAGACCCGACCAGCACTAAGCTCGCCCAACAAATCAACCGCTGGGGCGACCAGGGACGCCCAATCGCCTTCATCATCGGGGGCGCCGACGGTATCGATCCGGGACTCAAAGCCGAGGCTGACTTTACGCTTCGCCTCTCTTCCCTGACCTTGCCGCACGCGATGGCTCGCGTTTTGCTCTTAGAGCAGATCTACCGCAGCTGGTCCCTTCTCCACAACCATCCCTATCATCGGGCTTAAGTTATGGCTTTCTATCTTGCATCCAAGTCGCCGCGCAGACGGGAGCTTTTGAAAGATGCGGGCTTTGACTTTGACATTCTTCTCAGCAAAACATCCGACTCCGTCAACGAAGACGTCCTGCCCGGCGAATCTCCCGAGGACTACGTGGCGCGCGTCACACGCGAAAAGGCCAAGTGGGGCTGCAAAGTGGCGGAAACCGAACGCGATCTGCTGCTTCCCGTCCTTGCCGCTGATACCACGGTTGCGTTAAACGGCAAGATTTACGGCAAGCCGGCAGACGAAAAGGAAGCCTTTGAGTTCCTCAAAGATTTCTCGGGTCAAACACACGAAGTTCTGACTGCAGTATGTTTGGTCGATAAGGGCGGAAAGCCAAGAGAAACTCTGACTAAGACGTTTGTCACCTTCCGCCCGCTCACCGACGAAGAAATCAACTCCTACATTGCCTCCGGAGAACCTTTTGATAAGGCTGGCGGTTACGGGATCCAGGGATTAGCCGGTCAATTCGTCGAAAAAGTCGAAGGTTCTTACAGCGGCGTGATCGGTCTGCCCGTTGACGAAACCAAAGCCCTCCTTGCCGAAATCGGCATCCGGCCTCGTTAAATTCCTGCAAAAGAGGTTACAGCCTTTTTGACGCTTAGAATGGCTGAAAAAAGGCTGAATTCTTATGACCTCTACCGCGAAATATAAAACTTCCGCACCTAATAAACCAAAAAGCTGCTGGGATCTGTTTTGCTCTTTTACGCTGATGGCTATGCAGGCCTTCGGCGGTTCGACCGCTATCGCGCAGCAGTTCTTAGTCGACCAAAAGAAATGGCTCACGCAGTCCGAGTTTCTTGACCTCCTCACGGTTTCTCAAGTCCTTCCGGGACCCAACATCATGATTCTGACCATCATGGTGGGCGACCGACACTTCGGATGGAGGGGCGCGCTGGCTTCATTTCTCGGCATGATTACGCTTCCGGCGACGCTCATGCTCTCCGTCTTTGTCTTCTATCAACAGTACGCAGAGAACAAATGGGTATCCGATGCTCTTGTCGGTATGGCCGCATCTGCCTCAGGGATGGTGGCCGGCGCCGCAATGAAGCTGCTTTACAACTGCAAAGAAAACACCATCACGCCGCCGGTCTGGATTTTTGGTTTGGTCATCACATTCATCACCGTCGGCGTACTAAAGATTTCGATGGTCTACATTCTGCCGATTGTCGGTATTCCTCTCTCCTTCTGGGCGTGGTACCGATTCATTAAGGAAAGGAGCGCTCGGTCATGACACCTGCCTTATTTGCCGGACTATTCTTCCACTTCATGCTGCTTTCGCTGATCGCGATCGGCGGCTTCATGGCTACGCTCCCCGGCATGTACTCCTACCTTGTGGATACGGCAGGACTGCTGACTCCGGAGACCTTTGCCAAGACGGTTGCGTTCGGCCAGTCCCTGCCCGGCCCGAATGTACTGGTCGCGGCTGTGCTCGGTTGGGCGGCGGCCGGTCCTTTAGGTGCGCTTGCCACCTTCGGCGGCACATCCATTCCCTTTTCGCTGATTGCCGTGCTTGCGGGAAGATACATTCGTGAGCATGCTTCCTCAGTATTCGTTAAGTCCTACAAAGCCGGCATGGCGCCGGTTGCCGTAGGTCTTTTGTTTGCTACCGCCTATCTTCTTTTAGGAAACCAACTGGATAATTGGCGGGTTTGGGCCTGGGCCGGGGCTGTCACAATTATTGTTTGGAAAACTCATGTTCCCCTCATTCTTTTAATTATGATTGGGGGAGTTATGGGACTATTAGGCTGTTTTTAGGAGGATTCAATGTCTCGTTATGTGTTAACGATCCAATCTCACGTTGCATACGGTTTTGTCGGTAATTCTGCCGCCGTTTTCCCGCTGCAGCTTTTGGGCTTTAGTCCGATCGTTGTCAACACGGTTGAATTTTCTAATCACACAGGCCATCCGACGTTCCACGGTCAGGTTTTTACCGCCGAGCTCATCCGCGACATTATTCTCGGCATTCGGGAGCGCGGTCTCATGCCTAAGATTGAAGGGCTGCTTTCAGGATATTTGGGTGATGCCAGCATCGGCAAAATCGTCTTGGACTTGGCCACCGAAATCAAAGCCGCCAACCCCGATGCTATTTGGCTGTGCGACCCGGTGATGGGCGACACGGATACCGGCGTTTTTGTGCGTCCTGATATCCCGCAGTTCATGAAAGAACATTTCCTCAATGGTTTGGCTGACATGACCAAACCGAATCAGTTTGAACTGGAGCTACTAAGCGGACGGAAGATGAGAAGCCGCCAGGAAACGGTCGACACTGCGCGCGAGCTTTTTACTGACAAGGGTTGCCGTGTCACGTTCGTGACAAGCCTGCTGACACCGGACGTTCCCGAAGATACAGTCGAGACTTTAGCCATTACCAAGGATGATGCCTGGGTCGTCAGAACACCTCTTGTGGAACGAAAACCGACACCTAACGGACAAGGCGATACCTTCTCATCCGTCGCTTTAGGCACTTACCTCAAAACAAAGTCAGCCAAAGACGCTTTAGAAGCTGCCGTCAACACACTTTACGGATTAGTTTCTCATATGGACAGCGGTGCTCTTGATCTTCCTCTCATTGATGAGCAGCGTCAGATCCTCAGTCCTGAACATCGTTTCGAAGCTGTTCGCTGCTAGCTCAAAATTTTCATCGCTCTAAAAGCTTCCATCTCGGAGGCTTTTTCTTTGCGTCCGTTGTGAGGTTCTCACGCGCTAGTGAACATCGCCTCCTTCCTATAATCAAAACACTTTGTTTTGTGAGACGCATTATGTCTGTTGCTGTTTTTCCTCTCGGCCCCTTAGAAACCAATTGCTATATCGTTAGCAACGAAGGCCAAGCTGTTGCAATTGATGTCGGCGGAGACCCCGCTCCCGTGAGCAAATATCTCAAAGAACACGGGTTAGAGCTGAAAGCAATCTGCATCACGCATATGCACTTTGACCATCTTTATGGCGTTGCCGCTTTAGCTGCCGAAACGCACGCTACGGTCTATACGCCGGAAAAAGATAAAGTCATCGCTTCCACAGTTCTTGGGCAGGGCGGATCTTCCGGTTTTCCTGCTGTCCCGAAATTTGAATCTGTCAGCATTGAGCCGGGAAATAAAACGGAATTTGCCGGACTTGAATGCAAAGTTCTAAGTGTTCCCGGACACACACCGGGCTCTGTCGCTTATTACTTTAAAAAAGAAAAGAGCGTCTTTGTCGGGGACACGCTTTTCTTAGAGTCCATCGGCAGAACGGACTTTCCGCTCTCCAGTCATGAACAGCTTGTTACTTCCATCCGCTCCGAGCTCTTCTCTCTGCCGGATGACACGATCGTTTATCCCGGCCACGGCCTGGAAACGTCTATCGGTTACGAAAAAGTGCACAACGCCTTCCTTCTTTAGACAGCATTCAGTCTATTCCTGACGCCCCCTCCGTGACGAAGAAGGTTCCTACCGCTTTCCCGACAGCGATAGCTTAATGTCGAAGCTGCCTCGACGGCTTTCTGCTCTAACGGAATTGCCCAAAGGAGTACAACTTAGTTCTTCTCGCTCTACAAAAGAAGTTTGACGTTCATAAAGCAGCACCGAGGGATATGCATGAAGCCGTCATTAAAGGCTTAAAACACGAATCTATCTCGTGAATTCGGGGGAAAAACGCCCTTCCCATAATAACAGCGGTCAAGAGCATTTGAGGGGCTTGGATATTATCCTGTTGAAAAGATAGGAAAAACTAGGAAGCATAATGCTTAATCTAACCAGACTCGGACTTCAGGCCTTCCTCGGAGCGATAGCCATCCAAATGGTCTCCTCCCTCATGGGAACTGCTGTGGCCAGTATTGCTCCGGAAGTAGCTCGCGGTTTGAGCGCCGACAGTACATTTGCAGGTCTTTATATTGGCTGCCTTTACGTAGGAGCCTGCCTCTCTTCGCTTTGCGGAGGAAATTTCATCCGCCGATTCGGACCAGCTCATATTTCCGAATGGGCTCTCTTTCTTGCCGCCGGTGCGATCCTTCTGTGCATGAGTTCTTGGGAAATCGTAGTCCTGTTTTCAGCGTTTCTTTTGGGTTTGGCAAAAGGCCCGCTGATGCCGGCCATCAATACGATGCTGAGCCGCCAAGTTGACAAGAAAGACTACAACATTATCTTTTCACTAAAACAATGTGCCGGACCGATCGGAATGGCGCTGTCCGGATTGGTGATTCCGCTTCTGACAAGCCATTTCGGCTGGCGTGTCGGTTTGGCTTTTGTAGTGTGCTTGGCTGTCATCGTCGGATTTTGGAGTGCCTTTATCAAAAAATCGCAGGACAGTTCCTATCAATTCAAAGATGAACCTATTTCTCTGGAGCACTTGGCTGACAGTTTGAAGCTCGTAGTGAGTTCCAAACTCTTAACTCGGCTGTCCGTCGTCAGCATTTTTTACAAAGGCATCCAAATGTCAGTCCTGGCCTACCTAGTCGTATTTCTGAATGATCAAAAATTTTCTTTGGTCTTTGCGGGGGCCGCGTTAGCGACAAGCAATTTTGGAGGTATTTTCGGCAGAATCGGATGGGGTGCAGCCGCACAAAAGTTTGGTTCTTCGCGCAAGGTACTTGCCCTAATCGGTGTTTTGATGGGGCTGTTTACCGCAATGCTGGGTTTTATCGATCAAAACACTCCTGAATTTTTAGTTCTCGGGCTTTGCCTGCTTATCGGAATCAATACACAAGGCTGGAGCGGTGTCTTCTTTGCTCAGATCGCTGCCTGGGCGCCTGAAGGAAAAGTTGCAGAGGCTACAGGCGGAGTAGATTTCTTTTCTTTCCTGGGAGCGATATTCCTCCCAATGACCTTTGGTTTCCTCGGACATCACCTAGGAGAATTTGTTACTGGTTTTTGGGTAATTTCGGTTATCACCGTTGCGACAGGTGTTTACTTATGGCTTGTCTCAGATGCAAAAGGAACCCCAGCCTGAAGAGTACCGGCACAAAAATTTCAACGGCCTTCTGAGCACTCCGAAATACTCACCAAAGACAGCTGCAGCCAAAATTCTTACATCTGTAAATACGGCAAAGGCCGCTCAGAACTTCATTCCGAGCGGCCTATTTCGATCCTTTAAATTTATTACTTCACATCTGGCGCAGAAACCGGAGTAATAACATCTTCTTCAAGCTGCCATTTACCGTTGTCTTTAACTCCGAGCAGCTGAATCTCAAAAATCAATGTTGCATTCGGAGGAATAACAGAACCTGCGCCCCTGTCGCCATAGGCTAACTGGGACGGAATGAACAAACGGCGAACACCGCCGACTTTCATACCGGCTACGCCGCGGTCCCAGCCCTGAATAACATATCCAGCACCGAGCGGGAATTCAAAAGGTTCGTTGCGGTCAACGCTGGAATCAAACTTTGTACCGTCTTCGAGCCAGCCTGTGTAATGAACACGAACGAGTTCACCGGGCTTTGCTTCAGCACCTGTTCCGACTTTGACGTCCACAATCTTTAAGTCTTGTATGTCTTGAGTGTCAATACCAAACATCGTTATCGCCTCCTATTGGCGCTTCACTAGTGATTCTTGGATTTTAGGCTCACTTGGTTCCCCCTATTGGTGTAATCCCTCAGATTGAGAACTGAATTGGCACTACACTGCAACGAATTCAAAGAGGACTCATTGAATGTCGAATTCTTTTAAGACACTTGGGTTTGCACCCCAATTAGAAAAGCTAATCGAAGCCAACGGTTTTACGTCGCCGACTCCGATTCAAATGAAAGCCATCCCGCTCGTTCGACAGGGATACGATCTTTTGGCAGCCGCACAGACCGGAACAGGCAAAACGGCTGCTTTTGTTCTGCCGATGCTGCAGAAGATCATCGAGGAACCGACGCTTTATCAAAAGCGTGTTCCTCGTATTTTAGTTCTGACTCCGACTCGAGAGCTTGCCGCACAAGTCGGAGAAACCATTCTTTCTCTCGGCAAAGACCTCGGTGTGCGCTCTGCTGTCGTTTTCGGCGGCGTGGGCATCAATCCGCAAAAGGCCGCCATTGCCAAAGGGCTGGATTTCTTAGTTGCAACACCCGGTCGTCTGCTCGACCTCATGAATCAGAGTTTTGCAGATCTATCTAAGACGCACATTCTGATTCTTGACGAAGCCGACCGTATGCTGGACATGGGCTTCCTTCCGGACTTAAAGCGCATTCTGAAAGCGCTTCCTCCGGATCGTCAGACACTGCTCTTTTCCGCCACGTTCTCGCCGGAAATTAAAAAGCTAGCCTCCGAATTCCTGAACAAGCCTGAGTCCGTTGAAATCGAAAGAAATAAGGGCTCTTCGCTGGTTCGCCAAACCCTTTACAGAGTTCCGAAAGCCGATAAGCACACCGTACTCCGCGATCTCATCGTCGATAACCAATGGGACCAGGTTTTGGTCTTTACCAGAACCAAATACGGCGCAGATAAGCTGGTTCGCCATCTGCTCAAAGACGGCCTGGTCGCCAAAGCCATTCACGGCGACAAATCTCAGAACGCCAGAACGACAGCGCTCAGAGAGTTCAAAGAGCACAAGCTGCCGATCTTGGTCGCCACCGACATCGCAGCCCGCGGCTTAGATATTGAAAAGCTTCCTCAGGTCGTCAACTACGAACTGCCGCAGCAAGCAGAAGACTACGTTCACCGTATCGGCAGAACGGGACGTGCCGGTGAAGCGGGTGAGGCTTACTCACTGGTATCTCCGGAAGAGCTGCCTCAACTTGCCTCAATAGAAAAGTTCATCAAGAAGTCGCTGCCTTTGTCTGACTTCCCGGGACTGGATTACTCCGATTGGAAGGTTTCTGCTCCGACAAAGCCTCAGAACAAAAACCGCAGACCTGGACCAAGAAGAAACGGACCGGCCGGCTTCAAACGCTCTGACGGTAAACCGTCTGTCCGTCGCAGAACCGCCCGTGGGCAATAGCTATGCATTGCACGGCTTTTCCCGTTTGCTAGAGCAATAACTTTTAGGCGCCCTCGGGAGCTTTTCCTCGGTCGCCTTCTTATAATCGGACAAGGATACTTGTTTTGTTTATGACCGAAGCCTGACACTTGCGCCGCTTCGGCCGATTTTTTAATGTGGTTGTTTATGCAAACTCCGAATTTAAACGAAGTGAAGCAGCAAGCCGGTTTTTCTTTGGAAGACATCAATATTGAAGGTTTCGCACCGATGCCTTCACCGGCTGAGATCAAAAAGATGGCGCCTCTTACCGAAGCTGCTGCCGAGAACGTCAACAAGAGCAGAAATCAAATCAAGCAGATTTTGACGGGAGAAGATAACCGTTTGATGGTCATTACCGGTCCCTGCTCCATTCACGACCCGAAGGCGGCCCTGGATTACGCTCAGCGTTTGGCCGAACTCTCAGAACACATCTCAGAGACAATCTTCCCGGTCATGCGCGTGTATTTCGAGAAGCCTAGAACGGTCGTCGGCTGGAAGGGGTACATCAACGACCCGGACATGAACAACTCTTTCAATATGGCAAAGGGTATGCTCAAGGCCCGTGAGCTCATGATCAAAATCAATGAGATGGGTCTGGCTGTTGCGACCGAAGCATTGGACCCGTTCGGTCCGCAGTACTTGGGCGAACTCGTCAGCTGGTATGCCATCGGTGCGCGCACAACCGAAAGCCAAACCCACAGAGAAATGGCGAGCGGTCTGTCCGCTCCGGTCGGTTTTAAGAACGGCACCGACGGCCTTCTGGACAGCTCGATTAACGCCGTTAAAGCCAGCCGCCAAAGCCACTACTTCTTGGGTATCTATGAAAACGGCCAAAGCTCCATCATCAAGACCAAAGGCAATCGCTACAGCCACCTGGTGCTCCGCGGAGGCGGCGGACGTCCGAACTTTGATACCGTGAGCGTGATGCTGGCCGAGAAAGCCCTCAAGGATGCCGGCGTCGACTCCCGCATCGTTGTCGACTGCTCGCATGCCAACAGCATGAAAAATCCCGACCTGCAGCCCTTCGTTTTGAACGACTGCATTACCCAGATTGTCAACGGCAACAAATCGATTTGCGGCGTCATGCTGGAGAGCAACATTAACGCCGGCAATCAAAAGATTCCTGCCGATCTGTCTCAGCTTAAATACGGTGTCTCCGTCACCGATGCCTGCATTGACTGGGAAACCACCGAACATGCATTGCGCATGACCAATCGTCGTCTTTTGGATAAGAAATTAAATGGTGAGTAAACGCTTACTTTTAACTGCTGTAGCGCTTGCTGCATTGGCCTTAGCAGGATGTTCTTCCACGGGACCGCATTCTGCCTTTACTCCGCACGTCGATCGCGCCGGACTTGACCCGCTGCTGGATGCTCCTTTACGTACAGAAACGGTATGCAAGGGTGCGGGACTTTTTACCGCCGGCACCAAACTCGGCGGATTCTCGTTTGAATGCCCCGACCTGGACGTCGTTGCAACGTTGAACGAACTGCGCGACGCCGGCTGGCGCGTTGAGAAGATGCACATCGGCCGCCAGACAATTGAAAACGACGAAAGCGGCACTCCGCTCTCGGCAACGATGCGCAAAGTTTATTAATTTTCCATTGCGGAGGCTTCAGTGAACTCCTCTATCAGCAGCAGACTGTCTGCATTACGTATTTTTTTGAAAGATCACGGTCTCAACGGCTGGATCGTCCCGACGGCAGACCCTCATCTTTCCGAATACGTGGATGAACACTATGCCTTCCGCAAGTGGCTTTCGGGCTTCACGGGCTCTGCAGGATCTCTCTTAGTGACTCAGGACGCCGCAGCGCTTGTCACCGACTCCCGCTACTGGGTTCAGGCCGAGCAGCAGCTCGAGGGCTCCGGCATTGAACTCGTTAAACTCAACCAAGGCTACGCCGCGGAGTCTGCCGACTGGTTTGCCGCGCACTTGATGGCCAACGACTGTGTCGGCATCAACTCCGAATTGATTTCCAGCAAAGACGCCAAGAATTACGCCCGAGTTTTTGCCGAGAAACATCTTCATCTCTCGCTGGTTCGTCAGACGCCCGAAGAAACCATCTGGGAAGAAAGACCGGAACGCGCTGAAAAGCCGATCTTTGACCATACAGTTTCCCCGCGAAACCGAGAACAGAAACTTACCGCTCTGCGTGAGGTTCTCAAAAAAGAAGGTGCGGACTATCTGCTTACTTCGAAGCTCGACGATATCGCATGGATTTTTAACCTCCGCGGATCCGACGTTCCGAACAATCCCGTCTTCTACGCCTACGCCTTGATTCCGTCCAAGGGCACTGCAACGCTTTTCATTAACGAAGAGAAAGTCCCTGCCAATCTGAGAGAGTTATTGTTTCGGGACGGTGTTGCTTTAGCTCCTTACCATTGTGTCGGCAAGACGCTCGCCTCTCTTTCCTCAGGAACGGTGCTGGCTGACCCGGAAGAAATCAATGCGTCTTTGCTGTCTCACCTGCCGGAGCAGATCACTCAGCTGGAATTGCCTAATCCTATTGAACGCATGAAAGCGCTCAAGACGCCCGAAGAGATCAATCTGATATCTGACGCCATGATCAAAGACGGTGTTGCCTTGGTGCGATTCTTTGCCTGGCTCGATCGCAATTTGGGCAAAGAAGAAATGACGGAGCAGTCCCTCGCCGACAAGCTCCTTTTCTTCAGAAAATCTCTTCCGGGATATATTTCTCTGAGCTTTGAAACCATCTCTGCATTCGGCTCCAACGCCGCACTCCCCCACTATCAACCCGATAAGTCCGGAGGCGACCCGATTAAGGATAACGGCTTCCTTCTCATTGATTCCGGAGCTCAATTTCCCGAAGGTACGACCGACATCACCCGCACAAAATTGATCGGGAAAGCAACCGATCTGATGAAAGAAGATTACACCGCCGTATTACGGGCAAACATACGTCTTGCGATGGCCATATTTCCCGACGGTATTTCTTCACAATTATTAGATCCCTTAGCGCGTGAACCGATCTGGCAACATTTTGCTAATTTTGGGCATGGAACGGGCCACGGCGTCGGATTTTTCCTTAATGTTCACGAAGGGCCGCAGAGGATTAGTTACCCGCGGATAAGCCCTCGTTCCGATGCGTTTATCTCGAAAGAGACAGCAATGTCCGAAGGCATGGTGACCAGTGATGAACCCGGTATTTATCGTCCCGGCCGCTGGGGTATCCGCATTGAAAATTTAGTGGCGACCGAATTCGCAGAAGAAAATGAATTCGGACGTTTCTTGAAATTCAAAACACTAACTCTTTGTCCGATAGACCTTTCTGCCGTCATTCCGGAAAGGCTGCAGCCCGACGAAAAGAAATGGCTGAACGAGTACCACACTCTTGTCCGTCAGAAGGTGCTCCCGCACATTCATGACGAGCGCACCATTGTGTGGCTCGTATGGAACACAAGAGAAATTTAAAACATGACCACAGAAAAAGTGAGTTTGAAACACTGGCTGGAAACGCGCTGGCGCGGAACGCTTATGGCCGTCATTATCGGCGCTGCCTCACTATTCGTCTCTGAGCACTACGGCGGCCCTGCTGTTTTGTTCGCTTTGTTAATCGGTATGGCTTTCCACTTCCTCTCAGAGGACCGGAGAACGCTTGCCGGTATTCATTTTTGCTCCACAACCGTTCTCCGATGGGGCGTAGGCCTGTTAGGTGCCAAAATCACCGCGAGCCAGCTGGGACTCCTGTCTCCGGCCCTGCTTGCCATGATTATCGGCGGTGTGTTTGCCACACTGCTCTTCGGCGCTTTCATTACCCGTTTTTCTAAGTGGCCGCTTACCGAAGGCACACTGGCTGCCGCCTCTACCGCTATTTGCGGTGCGTCTGCCGCTATTGCCTTAGCTGCCACATTCAACCATAAGCAGTTAAGAGAACAGGCTCTGCTTGCTATCGTGGTCACGGTTACCGCCCTGTCCACCCTCGCTATGGTTCTTTATCCGTTCATCTCCGGATGGTGCGGCTTTGACCACATCGATGCCGGCATCTTCTTAGGCGGTACCATTCACGACGTTGCACAGGTCGTAGGCGCCGGCGCCATGATCGGGCCGGACGCACTGGAAATCGCGAGCTTGACGAAGATGATTCGTGTCGCTCTTCTGATCCCGATCCTCATCATCTTCATGTTTGTCTTTTCCTCTAAGGCACATCGCACTGAAGAAGAGAAAGCCAAGCCCTGGTACAAGAACATTCCGATGTTCCTGCTCGGCTTCATCGCTCTGGCCGCTTTGAACTGCACTGGAATTATTCCGACGAATGTCTCCAACACACTCGGCGAAATCTCCAGACTGTTCATTTTGATCTCCATTTCCGCCCTAGGCTTAAAGACTTCTTTGGGCAAACTTAAGGAAGTCGGCTGGACACCGATCGTTCTGATGAGCATCGATACCGTCTTCCTCCTGCTGTGGGTCATCATCGGAATCTTCCTGATCCGCGGCTAACTTAGTGCTTTAGTTTCATCTTTCTTCTTAGGACTCGGTTCGCTAGAATCGAGTCCTTATTTTTTGCCTATTTCCTCCGGCACTCCTGTCTGCCGAACTGCCCGCTCATGACCGTATTGAAAATCCTCTATCAAGATGATGATCTTGTCGCTGTCTCAAAGCCAGAAAAGATGCTGACACATCGAACGGAGATTGCGAACGGCGACACTGAATTTGCTCTGCAGCTTCTGCGCGATCAAATCGGACGCCGCGTGAATCCTGTCTACCGTCTTGACCGCGGCACTTCGGGCGTTTTGTTATTCGGCCTTAACAGCGAAATCGTTTCGGCGCTTAGTCAGCAAACTCATGAAACTTTCCATAAACGCTACTACGCAGTCGCACGCGGCTGGACACCGGAAGATATTGAAATCCGCCATGCACTAAAGCCCCCGGTTGATCCCTACCTGAGAGTTCAGAAGACAGAAGCTCAAGACGCGCTCTCTTATCTTCATAAATTGGCAGAAGCCGAGGTACCCGTTCCTTCGGGAAAATTTGATACCACCCGCCTCTCCTTAGTTCTTCTAGAACTCGCTACCGGCAGGCGTCATCAGCTGAGACGACATCTCAAACATCTCGCACATCCGATCATCGGAGATGCGACTTACGGCAAAGGGCCTCTGAACCGCGCTCTTGCGGAGTATTTCGGCGGAGATCGTCTCCTTCTCCACTGCGGCCGAATCAGCTTCATCCATCCTCGGACTCAAAAACGACTCACCATTGAAGACCAGCCGAGCGGCCTTATGCTGCAGATCATTGAGCGTCTCAGATGGGGTAATTCTTTGCATGCTTCTTATTGTAAAGAATGGCATTTATTTGATTATTCAGATATTTTGCTAAAATAATGTCTGAAGAAGACCTTAATACTTTTAAGCCTTGAAATTAAAAGGCTTTGCGTTCCCACTCGCCGCAAATAAAACGGGAAATATTTGCGAAATCTTTTAAAAGAATGGGATTTATTTTTGTTTTAGATGGTTTTGAGTCGTATACTGAGTCGATCAAACCTCGTTTAGGAGAACTTATAAAAATGAAGCACGGAAAACTTGTCACTTCCATTTTGGTTTTATCCTTAGCTGCTGTGACTGCTGCATTTGCCAGCATGGCAGAAGCCCGCTCCTTAGAACAAATTAAGGCCTCCGGCGAACTCTTAGTCGGTTCTACCGGCGATTACAAGCCGATGAGCTACCTCAACAAAGAAACCGGGAAATACGAAGGCTTTGACGCAGAAATGGCACAGTCCCTGGCTAAGTACCTCGGCGTCAAACTCAAATATGTTCCGACAACTTGGAAGACCTTGCAGGCCGACACGATGGCCGATAAGTTTGACGTTGCCATGAGCGGCATTACCGTCACAGACGCTCGTAAGAAAGTCATGACCATGTCCGACGGTTATCTCACCTTTGGCAAGACGATTCTCGTCACTAAGAACAAGGCCGGTCAGTTCAAAGAATTGAACGACGTCAACCAGCCGACTGTTCGTGTCATGTACAACCCGGGCGGCACAAACGAAAAGTTTGCCAAGGAAATGACTCCGAAAGCTCAGCTCATGATGCATGAGCACAACGCCGAGATTCCGGGCTTGGTCGGTGAAGGCAAAGCCGATGTAATGATCACCGAAACGATGGAAGCTCGCCGCTACGCCAAGGACAATCCTAAAGTTGCTGCTCCTTTAGTCGACAAACCCTTCACAGAAAACCACTTCGGCGTTCTGATGAAACAGGGTTACCCAAAACTTGAAGCTGCCGTAAACGACTGGATGAAGACCATCAAGGCCAACGGCACCATGGCTAAGTGGGAAGATCAATACATCAAATAATCGCTATTTGAAGCATTAGCCAAAACAGGCCGCAGTCAGATCCGATGATTTCGGATTTCGCTGCGGCTTTTCTTATTTACCATTGATTGACTGCAGAAATTCCTAGCCAATGGCAAGAACGTCATTATTTTTGAATCTATTCCTCCTTTAAGAAACAAAAGAAAAGGCAAAGGTTTGGAAGCCCTCGGACATTCCAGCCTTTGCCAAAACCTCAAAGAATTTTTAAGTTCAATGAGAGGACAACAAGAGGATTTAGGGAGTTAATTATTTATTATCAAAATATTTGCGATAGATGCTGACAGAGCAGTAACCGATGGTAAGCACCAGCATGGTAAAAACGTAAAGAATCATCCCTGCCTTGCACAGCCAAAGAAAAACCGCGCTCATGCCGGACCTCCTCAGCTTTGGAAAGAGGGGCTGACCCCTCTTTCCCTTCTTTCAGGTTAAACAAATCCACACACTACAAATCCGAGGGCAACTGAGAAGAAAATTGCCAGAACGCCTGGGATAAAGAAGGAGTGATTGAAGACCCATTTACCGATACGAGTTGTACCCGTGTCGTCCATCTGGACTGCTCCGAGCAATGTCGGATAAGTCGGGAGAACAAACAGAGCAGACACAGCTGCGAAGCATGCGACAAGCATGTAAGAGTTGTCCGGATTGGCGGCTGTAATACCTAATGCTGCAACTACTGTCGGAGTGATTGCTTTAGCTGTAGCCGCCTGAGAGTACAAAAGCATCGCTGCTAAAAAGAATACAACCGCAAGCAGTGCCGGATACTGGCTGATTGTTTGAGCTGCAAAATCTTTGATTTCCTTTGTATGGCCGGAGACGAAAGTATCACCGAGCCAAGCAACACCAAGAACGCAGATGCAGGCAACCATGCCGGACTTAAACACAGATGTTCCGGCTACATCTCCGAGATTAACCTTGCATAAAACGGTAATAAGAGCACCGACAGCAAGCATCAAACTCATAATCGCCGCATCGCGAGGAACGATGACCGGTTTAATCAAGCCAACAGCCGGAGAAATAGCAGAAGCATAGAAGACAACGCACAAGACGCCGATCAAGAAGATCCAAACAGAAAGCTTGGCAGACGGAGTAATCGTCATATCTTTAAGGCCAACCGGAGGCTTGACCAAGCCTTCTTTCAAACGTTCCTGATAGATCGGATCGCTGGCAAGATCCATCTTAGAAATGTGAGTCATGATGAAGGCTGTAATCATGCAGCCTAAGAAGGTTGTCAAAAGCCAAACGCCGAGAAGAGCCGGATAGCTCCATCCGAATGGTTCCAATACGCCTGTCATGTAAATAACAGCTGCAGAAACCGGGGACGCAGTAATCGCAATCTGAGAAGCAACCACTGCGATAGAGAGCGGAACAGACGGACGAATGTTTTCGCCTTTGGCAACTTCAACAATAACCGGAATCATTGAGAAAGCTGTGTGGCCTGTACCTGCGAAAATTGTCAGGACATAAGTAACAATCGGAGCGAGGTAATTAATGTATTTCGGGTTCTTGTAGAGAATTTTCTCAGCAATGTAAACAAGATACTGAAGACCGCCTGCAAGTTGCATTGCAGAAATAGCAGCAATTACAGAAGCGATGATCAGGATCACGTCCCAAGGGATGTTGCCCGGCTTCATGCCCAGACAAAGACCGAGAACCAGCACGCCTGCGCCGCCCGCATAACCGATACCGATGCCGCCCAGCCGCACGCCGATGAAGATCGCGCCCAAGAGGACGACGATCTGAAGAATAACCATGATACTCATAAAATTTTCCCTATTAATTTGGGATTGAGGTTGGTGATGCAGCAGAGTGCGCTAGGTATGGAACGCACTCTGCCGCTAGGAGCTTCATTAGATGAAGCTCCTACCACCCAGGGAGAAAAATGATTGTTTAGAAAGCAAGTTTGAATGTCGCACCGACGCCATTGGACTTAATCTTGCTGCCGTAAGCACCGTAGTAAGAGACACCCAGAGAAGCTCTCTTACCTAACTGAGCTTCAAGTCCCAGACCTACAGCAGCGACTGCAGAGAGTTTTTCACTCTTAATCTTCGCCGAAGCTCCGTTGCCGAACTTAAGCGTGGATTTACCACGGGTATCGCCCATGTACTGTGTCCAATTCACGTCTGCAACTGCTTTGAACTTAGCCGGACCCACTTCAAACGGAACCTTGACGCGAGCACCAAGATTCGAGACAGCAAGGTTCTGACTATCAAACTTAGTACGGACCTTACCGCCTACGTAGTCATTGCTGAAGTCGTCGGCAGAGAGATGCATCCAAGCTAAACCAACATACGGTTCAACATTGACGGTACCAAAATTCAGTCCGGTGTATGCAACTTCGCCGAAGATCTGAGCAAGTTTGGCGTTGTAGCTCGGAGAGGCCGCGAAAGCTTGGTTCTTATAGAAGAGAGCGCTGTTTGCATCGCGGTCCTGATGTGTATAAGCAAAACCGTAATTCAAACGCACCGGCTCAAACTTGGACTGACCGTAGATGCCAAAATGGAGATCGTCGGAGTCAATCTTTCCGTCATGACCGCCTTTGAACTTTGTTTTACCTGCACCGAAGAAGATCCCAACTTTATTATTGGCATTGATGTCAGCTTCTAAGCCAACCAATCCTGTGTAGAAGTCAGCTTTCAACTTAGAGGCTCCGGCACGATCCATCTTGGACCAATTGCCAACAGCAGAGAGCCACAGGCGAGCACGTCCGCCATCGACATCTGCTACACGAGCAGCTCCGTCAATTCCAATTGCCTGATCCTTAATTGCACGAACCAGCGACTGACCATTAGCGATCGTCATTGCATTGGCTGTCACATGAATGTCATTACCTAAAGAGTTGAGCGTATTTCTTGCCTCATCCTTAGTCGCATCAGTCAAACCAGCCAGAAGCGCATCGTCGGCCATCAAAGCATTCGCTACTGCTACGCCATTGCTGTTAGCTGCGTAGTCAGCTAAAGTCTTATCGTTCTTGGTCAGGACCCCTGTAAGGGTATTTCCGTCAAGCGTTACGGTATGGTCAACTAAGGCAAAGTCAGGAGTCACAACAGCGTTTTCGTTGAAGCCTTCAATCTTGTCAGCCGTAACGGTTCCGACTTGATCAATGCCGTCGTAAGCCTTTTCAAACGCGTTATCGGTCAAAGATGTAACGGTAACCTTGGAACCAGGATTAAAAGTTAGGTTGCCAACTTGGACATCTTGATCCGCAACAATTGCATACGTACCACCGTTATTGACTACGACATTCGCTTTCTGTACAGGAGCTCTTGCAACTCCAACGAGAGAGTTGAGCTGTCCCTTCTGGGTAAAGTTGTCGTTGAAAGTAGCCAATATACCAAATGTACCTCCATTAACATTCACGTCTGCAGAGCCAAAGGATTCCGTGAAACCGAATAATGAACCTTCTTTAACCTCTGTACCACCGGTATAACTATTGTTACCCGTCATAACCAAAGTGCCCTGACCAGATTTAATCAAAGCGCCCTTGTAAAGGTTATTGTCGATTTTATTCTGGATATAAGCTGCTCTAGCAGCGTAATACTCTGCTCTCCATTTCTTTGCCTGCTCGGGGCTGACAGCGTTATCGTAGAAGTCGAGATTTCCGTCTAAAACAACGATATCATCCCCAAGCGTGTACTCTCCGCCTGCGTCGGGGTCTGTCCCATTCTTAGTCGCGGCCATCCAGGCTTTGTCTTCTTTTTCCCTCTGCTGGAGGCCGGCCTCAGTGATATCATTGCTCCAAACATCAAGCGGTTCTGCCAAACGATATTCAAAATGATCTAAGAACTGGCCAGGACCATACATTCCCTTTTCAAGATCAGGCATACCCCAGCCATAAATAACATCAGGCGTGCCTTCTGCGGCTGTCCAATTAGTAAAAGGCTGACCATTTGCTCCGATATGGCTTGCTGTTGTATACATGACGTCTTTAACTTGTATCGCAGTCATGCTCGGATAACGGGACTGAAGAACCGTAAAGGCACCCGAAATTTGGGGATCAGAGGCCGAAGTGCCGTTGAATCCTGTAGTTGTGACTCTTCCGTCCTCCAATTGGTTTGTAACATACGTAGTTCCTATACCCGGATACGCAGTCGGACCGGCCATTGACCACCATTTAGCAAGACCTGCCTTGCAATAAGTAGCTTGCATGTACTGGTCATTATCACCACGGGTCTGCATGACACCCACGGCATTCAACCAATTTTTTTCTGCTTCGGGATGGAAATACGGATATAAGCCCTTCAAATAAGGAGTTCCTCGATCCTGGTTACCAGCGGCCCAGGATAGAATTACATTCGTTCCCTTCACGGCATCATAAGCGCCATCCAAAAAGCTGGGTTTATCTCCATATTTGAGCTTGAAGTACATATACTCCCACTCAAATGCGGATGGGTTAGCCGAGTACTGGTCTGCGCCTGGTACATCATCTAAGCCCAAAAAACTATAGTCACCGGAGAAGGTCACAGAGTATGCCGCAGCAGCTCTCTCATAACTTCCGTTGCCGGCTAACAAGTCCGACATCTCATCTGGCGTAAGTCTATGTCCTCCTGAACTATAGATTTTAGTGTTAGTTCCATAAGAGTTATTAACCATACCTCCACGATATTCTCCGTTACCGGCATTAACCGCATCCGCTAAGGCCTTATACCCTTTAAAGTAATAGTTATAATCCTGGAATGGACCGTAATTATTGTTGTCGGTTGCCCCCGTGTTCCCGACGACTACATCCGCCTTAAAGGCAACACCATGGCCGTACTCTCCGTTTCTCTCAGCGCCAATCACCCCTGTAACTTGAGTACCATGAGCGTCGTTTAACCCTAATGTGTAATCCCCTTTTACATCAAATTCCTCACCTTCGGTGAAAGGCTGTCCCTCTCCGGCTGTTGGCGTAACTCCTTTTTGTATGGTTGCGTATATACTTTGAGGATAACGATTTCCCGTGGAACCATATACTCCTGTTACGTGCGTAGCCGTAATGCGCGGAGAATCTAAATCAGGGTTACCTAACCAAGCTCCCGAATCCATCACACCGGTTGTTGTGTTTTGTCCGTAAAAACCAAGAGCGTAAGCGGAAGATGCATTCATTGCGCCTAAGCCCCAGTTATAGTTATATTCAGCAGTCTCCCAGGATGCCTTGTCACCCAGTACACCGGTCTCTACGTAAGCTGCAGAAGCTAAACCTCCAGCCGCTAAAAGTACTGCTGCAACACCAAGACTTACTGATGTCTTTGATCTTTTGCCGTGAGAACATTGAATCTCACTGGTCGTGACAAAAGATTGCCTTGCATCACTCCAAATTGACTTAAATGCTTTATTCATTACATTTCTCCTAAGGTTTCCATAAAAATGGAATTTAAGGTCTTGCTCAAATAAAATTGCTCCTCACTTTTATTGAGCACCGAGGTAAAACCTCTATTTTTAGTTTTTAACATTTTGTAAATAACCACAAGAGGAGAAATGCTTATAAAAATATTAAAAATAACGTCTATTTAAACTATTTGGTTAATATGTTTAAATATTTTCGTTTAAATTTATTTGAAAATATAACTATTTGTTTTTATTGAATCTTATTCCATTAGCAAAATCTAGATTCCTGATGCTATCATTCTTTAATAAATTTAAAAATTAATAATATAAATGAGAAGTAAATTTAATTTAATTTCTTTATAAATATTATTTGTTGATATTTTAATAATTTAAATAATACGTTATAGATTAAATGTTAGATTCCAATTTACCAATATTCATTTCTGTTGCGGAATCCGGAAGCTTTTCGCAAGCAGGGCTACATCTTGGAAAAAGTCCTCAGGCCGTCTTTAAACAAATCACAACTTTTGAGGAAAGACTTGGAGTTAAGCTATTTGATAGAAGTCCTGCAGGCATGCGATTAACTCCGGCAGGAAAATCCATCTATAAAGACGCTAAGTACCTTTTATCTTTTTCTAAAGAGTCCATTAAAAGAGCAAAAAAAATTGAAAAAAACGAAGGAAATCTTGTCCGAATTGCTTTATCTCCTCTAACACCTACTAAATTTTTAGGACAAGTTTGGCCAATCGCTTCTAAGCAATATCCGGAGTTAAGAATTCAGCTTGTGCCTTTTGAAAATGAAAAAGTCGTTGTTTGGAACATGCTGACACACTTAGGAAACGAGGGCCAAGTCGACATTGTCGTCGCTACTTACGATGAGGACTTTTTAGCGAAAAGAAACTGTAGTGCACTAAAACTAAGAGACCTACAACTCAGTATCTGTATGTCTTCAAACCATCGGCTTGCTCAAAAAGAAAAAATATCAATCGATGAAGTGGTTCAGGCTACAAGTTATCGGGGGGGGGTATAAACTCTTATTAAGATCTGATGACTGGATGCGAGGCTACGACAAAGTTAAAGAAATTTTTATCCATGACGAAAGGATTGAAAAGGAATACTATGATTTTTTAACGATGGATGTTCTGAATCGTTGTGGAAGTTCAAATTATTTCCTTCTCGCAACCGAATCCTGGGTATTCTCACACCCCTTAATCAAAGCCGTCCCTTTAGACATCAACGAAACACTGCCTTTTGGTGTTATCCATTCAAAAAAGCCTTCCGAACAAGTAAAAAAATTCTTAAGAATCGTTGATTTTGTCAATTTGGAGTACAAAAATTTCCTGCTTTGGTAAAGGAACTGGGTGAACTTTTAAGAATCAAAAGCAGCTGCCCTTTTCTTAAAAAACCGGGCAGCTGTCTCCTAATCAATCATCGACGAGCCTTAATCTTCTTCGAAACAAACCACGTAAAGAAGACTGGAATAAAGAAAGTTGTGATGAACGTGGCTGCCAGCATGCCGCCCAAAACACCTGTACCCATGGACTGACGAGCTGCGGCACCCGCGCCGGTCGCTGTTGCGAGCGGAATAACGCCCAAAATAAATGCCATTGAGGTCATCACAATGGGACGAAGACGCAGTTTTGCTGCCTCAAGCGCTGCCTGTCTGGCTTCCGTCCCTTCTTCCATTTTCTGGGCCGCAAACTCCACAATCAAAATGGCGTTCTTAGCCGTCAAACCGATCAACACTAACAAGCCGATCTGGAAGTAAATATCGTTCGAGAAGCCGCGGAAATACGTCGCTACAAGTGCGCCCAATACCGAATAAGGCACAGCCATCACAACGGCAATCGGAAGCGACCAGCGTTCGAACTGTGCGGCCAGAATCAGGAACACGATAATCAGACCGAAAGCAAATGCAGCAGCAGACGAACTTCCGATACGTTTTTCATGGAAGGCTTGACCCGTCCAATCCACGTAGTAGCCGCTAGGCAGATACTGGCTCTCGGCGTCCACGGCGCGAATAACGTCGCCGGTGGAATAGCCTTGCGCGGCATTCACGTTCATAGACGCAGCCAGGAAGCCGTTTTCGCGCTTCAGGGATTCCGGACCGGAAGTACGTTCCACATGGGCCAATGTGGAGAGCGGTACCATCTTGCCGGTATCCGAACGAACGTACAGCTCGCCTAAGGATTCCGGTGTCATGCGGTACGGCGCATCGGCTTGAATAATCACGCGGAAGATTTTTCCGATGCGTGTAAAGTCATTGACGTACTTACCACCCATAAAGTATCCGAGCGTGTCATAGACGTCTGAAATCGCGACGCCCATCGCCAGAGCCTTCGCCTCATCAACCGTAAGATAAAGCTGAGGAGCATCAGCCTGAATCATCGAACGAGCAGAGCTGATTTCAGGTTTCGAGACCAAACGCTGACGGAAATCTTCGGCCACCTGCTGCAGTTCAAGCGGGTTATCCGATTCTCTGGATTGAATATAGAAGTCCAATCCGCCCGCACGACCTAAGCCTCGAATTGGCGCAGGGTTCACGGCTTGGCCTACTGCATCTGTACGGGCGTTCACCAAGGTCTGAAGCTGACGGCGAACCGTCTCAGCACTGCGGGTTCTCTGATCCCAGGGCTTTAGCTGAACAATCAAGGAAGCGGCATTGGATTTCGTATCGTTTGCGATCGTATCGTTAGCCACAAGAGCTGTAACGTTCTCAACCTCAGGTATCTTGCGAATCTCTCGGCTTAAGTCTGTCACCACCACACCGGTTCGGTTCAATGTCGCGCCTTCCGGCAGCTGGATCGCAACACGCAGAATGCCTTGGTCTTCGCGAGGAACGAAAGACGTCGGAACGATCTGAAGGAATTCCCAGCATCCGACAGTGACGGCGACGAGAATCGCGGCTGTAAACCAGCGATGACGAAGATTAAAGGACACACCTTTGATGTAGTTCAGTTTGAAACGCTCAAAGCCGTCGTTAAAGAGCTGAAAGATCTTGAATGGTTTGCTCTTATGTCTGAGCAAAATCGCGCACAAGGCCGGTGTCAGCGTCAGAGCTACGAAACCGGATAACACCACGGAAACACCGATGGTTACAGCGAACTGACGATACAGCTCGCCGGCAATACCGCCTAAGAACGCTACCGGCGTAAATACCGTACTCAGCACCAGCACAATGGCAACCAAAGCTCCCGCCACTTCCTTCATGGCTTTCTGAGAGGCTTGGAACGCGTTGAGCTTTTCCGTCTCCATAATACGTTCGACGTTTTCCAGCACTACAATCGCATCGTCCACCACGATACCGATAGCCAGCGTCATCGCAAAAAGCGTCAGCGTATTCAGCGAGAAATTCAGCGCCCACAAACCGGCCAATGTACCAATCAGTGAAACAGGCACGGCAAGCATCGGGATCAGCGTCGCGCGCCAATTCTGCAGGAAGAGATATACGACCAACAGCACAAGGAGACCGGCTTCCAGCAAAGTCTGCACAACCTCATTCAAAGCGGCCTCAACGAATCTTGAGTTATCGTCCGTAATCACATAGGCGATGTCGTCTGGGAAGTTCTTTGAGAGCTCCTGAAGACGCTTTCTGACATCCACCGCTGTCTGCATCGCGTTAGCGCCCGTCTGCAGGTAAACAGCAAACGTAACGCTCGGAACATCGTTTAATTGGTTGTATGCCTCATAACTGCGATTTCCGACTTCGACACGGGCAATGTCGTGAATGCGAACAATGCCGTCAGCGCCTCGTGAACGGACCGTGATATTGCCGAACTCCTCCGGCGTCAGCAATTGGCCTTTTGTGCGGATTGTGTAAACCAGCTGCTGATCGTCCGTCGTCGGAGAAGTGCCGACCTTGCCGGCGGCGTACTGATGGTTCTGTTCTTCGATCGCTTTACGAACATCGATCGCCGTAATGCCGAGCTGAGCCATTTTTTTCGGGTTCAGCCAGATACGCATTGCGCTTTGTGCGTTACCGAACACGTCTGCGTCACCGACGCCGGGAACGCGTTTGATCGCATCCACCACGTTGAGGTTCACATAGTCGGCCAGCTGAATCGGCTTTAACGTACCGTTCGGAGAATAAAACGGCACAATCATCAGTGTTTCTTCACTGCGCTTACGGACGTTCACACCGTTCTGGCGAACGCTCTCGGGAAGTCGTCTTTCAGCAGAACGCACGCGGTTGTTGATTTCCAGCATCGCGTCATTCGGATTGGTACCGACTTCAAAAGTACAGGTAATACGAACCACTCCGTTTGAACGAATAGAGGTTTCGTAATAAAGCAGACCTTCAACGCCCGAGAGCTGATCCTCAATCGGAGCTGCTACGGTCTTAGCCAGAGTCTGAGCGTCTGCGCCTTCATAAGAAGTCGAGACGAATACAACCGGCGGCGTGATATCAGGGTACTGGCCCATCGGCAGGACACGTCCTGCGAGCAGACCCGCAATCACGATCAAAATCGACATGACAGATGCGAAAATCGGCCGCCGAATACAGAATTGAGAAAGCATTTCGGTTCACCTATCGCAAGTTATTTTTCAGTCGGCTTTGAAGCGGTTTTCTTGTCTTGGTTTAAGGCCACCTTGGCCTTGTCTCTGAGTTTCTGGATCTGATCAATGATCACAAGATCTCCGGATTTAAGGCCGGAGGTGATAATCCAATCTTTGCCTGACCAGCGACCCACCGTCACAGACTGAGCCCTCGCGACACCGTCTTTGTATAAATAGACGCTGTAAGTTCCGTCGGGCAGCTGGCGCACCGCTGATTGAGGAATCAGATAAACGCCCTTTTGCGTTCCGAGCGTTAAACGAATCGTGACGTATTGTCCCGGAAGAAGCTCAGAAGAACGTTCGATCTCGACACTCAGCGAACGAGTTCCTGTCTGAGGATCGATTTGAGTGGCGGCAAAGTTGATGCGTGCAGGAACTTCTACGCCGGTTTTCTCATGCACGACCTTCACAGGAGAGTCTTCAGTAATCGTAAAGCCGTGGAGATCGTTATCGCTTAGAGAAAAGCGGGCTTTGAGCTGGTCGTCCTGAGTAATGTCGGTTAAGGCCGAATTGTTGGCCGTTACCAGTGTTCCGGGATTGATTAAAGACCTTCCGGCGATTCCACTCACAGGAGCTTTGACGGAAGTGTAATCAAGCTGAATTTTGGTCTGCAGTGCTTTAGCTTTTGCTGCCGCCAGGTTTGCCTTACAAGATTCCAGGGTGCTAATGCGGTCGGAATATTCTTTCTCGCTGACCGCATTGACCTTGCGCAAAGATGCGAATCGCTTAGCTTCCCGTTCTGCCTGACGCAGTTCTACCTGTGCCTGAACAACCGAGGCTTCCGCGCTCTGATTGGCAGCATCAAAGGGCGCAGGATCAATCGTAAACAACACATCGCCCTGCTTTACGTTTTGTCCTTCTGCATAGTGTCGCTGCAGCACGGGACCGGTCACCTGAGGGTAAACAATCACCGCTTTTGAGCCTTCCGTCTGTCCGAAGACTTCGGCCACGTATGGCTGAGTCGTGGGCTCGGCTTTGAGCGTCGTTACTTTAACGGCTTGAACATTCTTCTTGGATGCTTCTTTATCGTTACATGCGGTTAAACAGGATATGAGGCCTAAAACGCATATAAGGCTGAGGGTTGTTCGTTTCAGCATGATGTGTTTGTATTTTTTTTCGTCGACAAATGTGAGAATACCTCAAACAAAGGCCTCCGCATAAGCAAAATCATGCGTCACGGTATTTGTCCTAAAGTCTACAAAAACGGAAAAGTTGCCTAAACCTTGCTCTTGAGCCGGAAATCGATCAACAACGGCTTTAGACATTTAGCGCGCTACTTTACCCATAATTAGGCTATTCTGAATCTAATTTAAACTGCAATCCTTTTTCACAATATTTAACGTCAAAGATAAAAAAATCCCGACTTCAACGCTTTGATCAAAATCGGGATGGTATTGCTAACTTGGAGACGAATTACTTGAAGAGCTTGCCGAGCTTTTCGAAGAAACTTTTTCTTTCCGGCGCGTGATGATCTTTCTTGCTGTGATTGATCGACGCATCGAACTGTCTCAGGATGTCCTTCTGTTCAGTCGTCATATTTACCGGAATCTCCACAGTGGTATGAACGTACAGGTCGCCCTTCTCAGCATTGCGAACACTACGGATGCCGTGGCCTCTCAAGCGGAAGGTCTTTCCGGACTGAGTCCCCTCGGGAATGCGCAATGTGGCTTTGCCCGTTAACGTCGGGACTTCGAGTTCACCTCCGAGCGCCGCCGTCACAAAACTCATGGGCATCTCCATGTGCAGATCCTGCCCGTCACGTTCAAAGATGTCATGGGGCTTGATGCGAATGCGAATGTAAAGATCGCCTGCGGGGCCGCCGTTTTGTCCGGGCGATCCGCGGTCGGGAATACGCATACGGTTGCCGTCATCCACACCGGCGGGAATCGTAATCTCGAGTTCTTTCTTCTCTTCCTGCATACCGGTGCCGTGGCACTTGTGGCAGGGATGAGGAATGTACTTGCCGGTTCCGTGGCAGCGCGGACAGGTCTGCTGAATCTGGAAGAAGCCGGCGCCGGCGCGGACATAACCGCTGCCGTGACAGGTCGGGCAGGTTTCTACCTTCGTGCCCTTTTCTGCACCGGATCCGCCGCAGGCTGTGCACTTGCTCCAGGAGGGAACCTTAATCTTTGTCTTGTAGCCTTCTGCGGCTTGTTCAAGCGTGATATCGAGGTCATAAATCAGATCTTCACCGCGGAACATCTGCTTATTCTGTCCGGAGCTGCGGGCGTGTCCTCCGCCGAAAATCTCGGAGAAAATATCGCCCATGTCGCCGAACTGAGAAGCATCAAAACCTCCGAACCCCCCGAATCCGCCGGCACCGGGGCCTCCGGCTCCGCCGTTGAACGCAGAACGGCCGTAACGGTCATAAGCCGCGCGCTTCTGCTCATCCTTCAGCACTTCATAGGCTTCGCCTACTTGTTTGAATTTTTCTTCGGCATGCTTGTCCCCTTTATTGCGGTCAGGGTGATACTTCATCGCCATACGGCGATAACCTTTCTTAATCTCTTCCTGAGTAGCAGTACGGGAGACTCCCAGTACCTCGTAATAATCAAAATCTACTTCGTCAGCCATTCTTTACGGAATTCGGTTATAGGGTAAAAACCCTTATTTTCGTCTCTTTATCTACGCCATGAGGCCGCAACCTTACGGAAGCGGCCTCATTGTCGTTAGCTACAGTCTAACAAGTTTCAGAATTAGACTTCTTTGAAGTCGGCATCGACGACATCGTCATCTTTCTTCTGAGACTTCGGAGCTTCCTGCTGAGCACCCGCCTGTGCCTGCTGCTGATTCAGCTTTTCGCCGATCTTCTGAGCAGCAGTCATCAAAGCGTCAGTACGTTTTGTGATCAGATCCTTGTCTTCGCCCTTAACGGCTTCTTCAAGGTCGTTAATCGCTGTTTCGCAGGCAGCGCGGTCAGCGCCGTCAACCTTTTCACCGAGGTCCTTCAGGGTCTTACGAACCTGATGGATGCTGGATTCGGCTGTGTTGCGAGCCTGAGCCAGTTCGGCACGGCGGCGGTCTTCTTCCTTGTTGGCTTCAGCATCGGCAACCATTCTTTCGACGTCGGCGTCGCTCAAACCGGAGTTAGCCTTAATCGTGATCTGGTTTTCCTTGCCTGTTGCCTTGTCCTTAGCAGAAACATGGAGAATACCGTTGGCGTCGATATCGAATGTCACTTCGATCTGCGGCAGTCCTCTCGGAGCCGGAGCGATGCCTTCAAGGTTGAATTCGCCAAGCAGTTTGTTGTCAGCTGCCATTTCACGCTCACCCTGATAAACCTTAATGGTTACGGCAGGCTGATTGTCTTCGGCAGTAGAGAACACCTGAGAGTGCTTTGTCGGGATCGTGGTGTTGCGCTTGATCATCGGGGTCATCACGCCGCCCAGGGTTTCGATACCGAGGGTAAGCGGTGTAACGTCGAGAAGAAGAACGTCGCTGCGGTCACCGGACAGAACGGCGCCCTGAATAGCAGCACCCATAGCAACTGCTTCATCCGGGTTCACGTCCTTACGCGGATCCTTCTTGAAGAAGTCCTTAACAGCTTCCTGAACAGCCGGCATACGTGTCTGACCGCCGACGAGGATGACGTCGGAGATATCTTCAACAGTAGCGTTGGCGTCCTTCAGGGCCTTGCGGCAAGGTTCGATCGTCCTTTCGATCAGATCTTCGCAGAGGCTTTCGAGCTTAGAACGTGTCAGTGTGATGTTCAGATGTTTCGGTCCTGTTGCATCAGCAGTGATGTAAGGCAGGTTGATTTCTGTTTCCTGACGGCTGGACAGTTCGATCTTGGCCTTTTCAGCGGCGTCTTTCAAACGCTGCAGAGCCAAAACGTCCTGGCTCAGGTCAATGCCTGTGTCTTTCTTGAATTCTTTGATGACGTAGTCAACGATTCTCTGGTCGAAGTCTTCGCCACCAAGGAATGTGTCACCGTTGGTAGACAGAACTTCAAACTGTTTTTCACCGTCAACATCGGCTAAGTCGATAATGGAGATATCGAATGTGCCGCCGCCCAAGTCATAGACAGCGATTTTACGGTCTCCCTTACCGCCTTTATCAAGACCGAAAGCCAAAGCAGCGGCTGTCGGTTCGTTAATGATACGGCGGACATCCAAACCGGCGATCTTACCGGCGTCCTTAGTAGCCTGACGCTGAGAGTCATTGAAGTAAGCCGGAACAGTAATAACGGCTTCCTTAACTTCTTCACCGAGGTAGTCTTCGGCGGTCTTCTTCATCTTACGAAGAATTTCAGCAGAAACCTGCTGCGGAGCCAGATCCTTGTCGCCGAGAACCTGAACCCAGGCGTCGCCGTTGGCAGCCTTGATAATCTTGTAAGGCATCAGTTTGATGTCTTTCTGAACTTCCTTGTCGTCATAGCGACGGCCGATCAAACGCTTGATCGCGAAAAGCGTGTTGGCAGGATTCGTAACAGCCTGACGTTTTGCAGGAGCGCCGACAAGCACTTCTTTTTCAAGATATGCAACGACGGAAGGTGTGGTGCGAGCACCTTCGCTGTTTTCGATCACGCGAACCTTGTCACCTTCAACGACCGCGACTGCGGAGTTTGTTGTACCAAGGTCAATACCAATAATTTTTGCCATTTTTGAATTTCCTCACTTGCCGGCAGAAGGGCTGCCTGCTGTTAAGTTTCTATATTGAGTCGTTTCCTGAAAAAACAAGTCTTATTGAGCGACTGCCACCATCGCCGGACGAAGAACTCGATCGGCAATTTTCCATCCGCGCTGAAACACTGTTGCGACGCAGCCCGGCTGGACTGCAGGATCTTTCACCATGGTTATCGCCTGCATTGTGTTGGGATCAAATTTGAGACCCACAGGGTTTTCACACTTCATCCCGTTATGCTCCAGTGCGCTCAGCAGTTGACGGTAGGTAATCTCAAGGCCTTCTTTGAGGGGCCCCTTTTCATTTGCAGACGCCTCAAGCGCCTTTTCCATACTGTCTACGACCGGCAGCATGGATTCTGCAAATTTTTCAATGCCGAATTTACGGGCTTTAGCAACATCTTCAGAAGCGCGGCGGCGGGTGTTATCTGCTTCGGCGACTGCTCTGACATAAAGGTCGTAGCTTTCCGCGGCCTTAGCCTGGGCCTTCGCTAATTCGGCAGATAAATCTAAGTCCGGGAGTTCCGGAGCATCTGCCGGAGCCTGTTGGGCTGCTTCGTCCTGAGGTGGGACGGTCTGTCCGTTCTTTAATTCGTTATCTTGCATTAACTGTCCTCAAGTTTTTTTCAGAAATCAGGATCCGATCTAACGGAGCCCTTTAATGGTTGATATGGGGTCGCCCGATCCTTTTTCAACCTTCGATGAACATCATTATGAGAACACCTCTCAGCTTCAGGAAGTAACGCCACCCGAATTAAGCAAATTAGGAAGTGAAGTTACGTAGCAAATTAAATGACCTAGCGGGAAAATACCCGCCTATTGGTTGAAATATAAAGGGTTTTCCCTTATTCGCCAAACTTAACGAAAAAGGTAACAAATTTATTCCGGCCAATGAAGCAGTTCTTCTTCGACAATCTTCTCAACTAGGGAAACCGACGCCTCTGAATCATTCAAACAAGGGATGTAATGGAAGACTTTGCCTCCGGCTTTAAACCAAGTTTCTTTGAGTTCCAGGCCGATCTCTTCAATCGTTTCCAAACAGTCGGTATGAAACCCCGGACAGATAACATCTAGCCGCTCCACGCCTTCTCGAGCTAAATGACGGGCCGTCTCATCGGAATAAGGTTTGAGCCATTCTTCCTTGCCAAAACGGGATTGGTAGGAAAGCACGACTTTAGAAGGATCTACGCCGAGCTCTTGAATCAGCAGATCGGTTGTCTCGCGAACTTGTTTCGGGTAAGGATCGCCTTCTTCGCAGTAGCGAACCGGCATGCCGTGGAAGGAGAGCATCAATCGGCCCTTCTTGCCAAGCGGGCCGACCTTTGCCCATTGATCGCGAATTTGATCGGCTAATGCCTTGATGTACAGCAGATGCGTGTGATAGTCGCGAATGAAGCGCACTTTTGGGTGGCTTTTCATTTGTTGCATTGCCTTTGAGACGGCATCGAAAACGGAAGCCGTCGTGGAAGACGAATACTGCGGATAGAGCGGAAGCACTAAGACACGGTCAAAACCGTGCTCATTGTGGATGGTTTTAAAGACTTCGACCTGTGAAGGATTGCCGTAACGCATGCCGACAAACACGTCTGCGTCGACGGCTTTTTGCTGAAAACGCTGCCGCAGCTTATCGGCAATGCGGTCGGTGTAGACCTTAAGAGGAGCGCCCTCTTTCATCCACACCTGAACGTAGCGCGCTGCGGACTTAGGACTGCGGCGAGGCAGGATGACCAAATTCAGCAGCGTCTGCCAAAAAATCGGATTTAAATCGACCACCCGTCGATCGGAAAGAAACTCCCGCAAGTAGGGTTTGAGCGCCGAAGCGGTCGGTTCGTCAGGGGAACCGAGGTTAATGAGGAGTACCGCAGTCTTCGGGCTCTTTTCTGTCATATCTACTTATCGGGAAAGAATTTCGTCTTGGACCGCTTTGGCGCGGCGGCTATGAAGATACCCGATAAGAAGCGCCACGGCAAGAGACATCCAGAACTTACCCAGAACCTGTCCGAAGATGAATTCAATAGAGCCGAATGCCAGAGAAAGGAAGATGGCGCTGTCGACCATGGAGCCGACCAAGCCGCTTGCCATAATGGCCCAAGCCGGCCATTTCTTACGCATCGGTGTGTAGACAACCAAGTCGGCCAGTTCGGAGAAGAAGAAGGCCATCACGGAAGCCAGGACCAGAGACGGTTCGGAGAAAAGTGCGGAAAGCGCTGCGCCGATGATGATGGCATACAGCGACCAGCGGACACCGAGTTTGGCCTGCAGTCCGTCACGAAGCACCAGAGCTACGCCGGCCATAAGCACGCCGCTCGGGGCCATGATACCGGGCCAGACAGGAATCAGACAGGGACCGTCAGCAGTACAAACCGTGCCGACATTCATCACCACCCAGTTCATCGCCGGGATGGTCAGAATAAAGAGGATAAAGTAGATGATTCCGACTGAATAGTCTTTGGTACTTCTTAAAGGCATTTCAACTCCGTTTCCGGCTGCACATACCGGGGGAAAATTAGAGACATCAGCGGCCGCGGAAACAGAAATCGAAGGTGCGTGTCGGCAGAAATCCGAGGCTTCCTTCGTTCGGTTTGCGAGGGAACCCGCAATGGCCGCCCTCAGCGGGATATTCTAACGTCACAAACTTGGAAACTTCTTGAATCATCGGTAAAACTTCGTTTCCCACGATCGGATCGTTCTTGGCATTAAGCACCAGTGTCGGCAATCGGATGCCGCCTAAATGGGGCTTGCTCGAGCATTTCGTCCAGTAGTCCATGTAGTCCTTGTAGCCGAAAATCGGTGCCGTAAAAAGATCGTCAAACTGCCAGAGCCAGCGAATCTTTTTGATTTTCTCGACATCTAACACGCCCGGGAAACGTTTGGCTTTTGCGAGTGCTTTTTTCTTCATCGTCGAGATGAAATTCAGGTCGTAAATCCGGCTGAATCCTTTGCGGATAACGTGGCTTGAACCCACCAAATCGAGGGGCGCGCAGACTGCAACGATGCCTGAAACCAGTTTTGCAGCGTCCTCGCCTCGGGTACCGGCCCAGAAGAGCAGATTGTTGGCGCCCAACGAGACGCCCATCGCATAGATCGGAGCTTCAGGGTAGAGCTCACGCAGCCGGGCAAACTCCCAGTCTAGCTCAGCCGCATCTGCGGCGTTATAGGCTCGAAGTTTTTTATTGGTGACACCGCCGCAGCCGCGGTAGTGAATCACCACGCCGCGCACACCCCCTTGGCCGCAGCGCGCCATCAGCGCACGGGCATAGTGACTGTTTGATGAGCCTTCCAATCCGTGGATGTGCACCATAATCGGCGCCTTCGGATCAATGGGTTCGGGCGTTGACCAGTCCACGGCAATGATGTCGTCATCCGGCGTATTCCAAATTTCACGGCGATAGATCACCTTGGCCTTCGGAAACAGTTCGGCAGGCACAATGGTTTGCAGGTGGCCGCCGGGCAGCCACCAAGGAGCACGGTATTCGGAAGCAGCGAGACTCATAGGCATAGCAGATTCAAACTGCTTTTTAGCTTAGGTCGCTTTTAGGTCCCCTGACCTTCGGACGGACCAAAAACGAGCGACCAGAGCGCGCGAACCTTTTGTGCCTCTTCCGCAAACTCTTCTTTGGGAACGCGGACCGGGACGCTCGGAGAGTTCAGGCGGAACTCGTGCTGAATACGGCGATATTTGCGATAAATCGCGGAGACCTCGAACGCCAGATCTTTCGGGATCAAGCCGGCATCAGAGACCATCTCCAGCATCTTGATGTTGCCGAAGTTATTGACAAGCTGCGGGAATTTAGAGGAGTACTGAAGCACAAGATACTGAACAATGAACTCCACATCCACCATGCCGCCCTCGTCATGCTTCACATCAAAAAGCTCCGTTTTGTTGGGGTGACCGTCGTGCATACGCTGGCGCATTTTGAGCACCTCGGCCTTCGTTTCCCCGGCGTTTCTCTCGCGACGGAGTATTTCGATGCGAATTTTTTCGAATTTGTCACCGATATCTCGGTCGCCGGCCGCATAGCGGGCTCGCGTTAGCGCCTGATGCTCCCAAAGCCAGGCGCCCGTGCCGTCTTCGTTTTTCTGATATTTCTCAAAGCTGTCGACGGAAGAGACCAGCATGCCGGATTCCCCGTTCGGGCGCAGACGCATATCGACGTCGAACAGGACGCCGGAGCCGGTTGTCGCTGTCAGCCAATTGATCAGTCGACGCGCGAAACGCATGTAGATCTTTTCTGCATCCTGAGCGTCATCTTCAAACAAGAAGACCAAATCCAGATCGCTCGCGTAGGCGAGCTCCTTACCGCCCAATTTGCCGTAAGCCACGATGGCAAACTTCGGACGCTCAATGTGACGTCCGGGAACCGTCTTCCACACTTCTTCCATGACGATTTCAAGCGTAGCATCCGCCAGAGCCGAGAGCTGGTCGGCCAATCGTTCCACCGTCAAGCGTCCGGCCATATCCGCTAAGAACAGGCGGAACAAACGGGCATGATGAACTTCGCGAATGAGGTTCATACGGGTTTCCTGATCGTCTTCCGGAATATCCGCAAGTCGCGCACGCGTACGCTCGATATAGAAAGAGAAATCCACCGGCGTGTAATCGTCGATCTGACTCAGCCGCTCATCCCAAAGTTCATCTAAGAGCAGCGGGTGGCGGTTCAGATATTCGGCTGCCCACTTACCGCTGCCCAATACGTCGCCCAAACGCTTCGCTGCAAGCGGGTACTGCAAAAGCAAGGAAACATAAGTCGGACGACCGGCAATGACTTCGTAGAACTTGATGTAGCGACGTAAGAGTTCTTCCCGAGAAATCAGTTTTAAGTGTTCAGGCTTGTTCTTACCCTCAACCGTATTTTTAACCAGCGTGATCATTCGCTGACGAGCCCCGGCGTTAATGAGCTTTAAAGCGCGCAGCGACATGAGATTAAGAATGAGCTGACCCAGCTCTTCGGTTTCTTTAAACCCGTTTCGTTCCAGCACTTTCGCCAAGCCGGGAAGCGCCCCCGGAGCACCGTTCTCCCAACCGAGCGGCCAATCCTCTTCGCTTACCTCTTCTTTGGTCTGGAAAATCTCATCAAAGCGCGCAGCTACGTACTCCGTCGAGAGCTCTAACTGCTTCTGCAGGTCTTCGACGGTAAAGCCCAGCATCTTCGCGATTCTTGTCCGATGCTCCGGATCGGCCGCAAAAAGCTGAGTCTGCTGATCGTTTTCGTACTGGAGGGCGTGCTCCATGTTGCGCAGGAACACATAAATCTTGGAGAGCATCTCGGCTTTGTCCTTTGCCAGGATGTTCTCGGAAGCGAGCGCCTGAAGTGCTTTCAGCGTGGAGCGCTCTCTTAAGAACGGGTTGCGGCCGCCGCGGATCACCTGGAATGTCTGAGCAATGAACTCGATTTCGCGAATGCCGCCGCGTCCGAGTTTGATGTTCTGACCTTCTTTCAGGCTCTCTAAGGCGCGTTTCTGCGTAGATAAACGAATCTTGGCGTGAAGATCGGTAAGCGAACTAATGGCGCCGAAGTCGAGATATTTACGGTAAACAAACGGACGAACGATATCGTTGATGTTCTTCTTTTGGATGTTGAAATCCTCTTCCGAAGCAAATACCGGGCCGTTGACGACACGACCCTTGAGCCATGCAAAGCGCTCCCAGTCGCGTCCCTGCGTCATTAGATATTCTTCAAGCATGTCGCTGGAGCCCACGATCGGTCCGGAATCTCCGTTGGGACGCAGGCGCATATCCACACGGAACACAAATCCTTCCCAAGTAATCTCTGAAAGGGCCGGTATAACTTTCTTTGCCAGCCGCTCGTAGAACTCCTGGTTGCTGATGATTTTGCGGACATTCGGGTATTCCGCCGTAGGGCCGCACTCTCCGTCGCAATCGTAGAAGAAAATAAGGTCGATATCGCTCGAGACATTCAGTTCACGACCTCCCAACTTGCCCATGCCGATCACAATCAGATCCTGGGGGACGCCGGTTTCTGAGCGCGGAACTCCGAATCGCTTCGCCAGCTCTTTGGCATACACGGAGACTGTGCGGTCGATCGTGATTTCCGCTAAATCGGACATGCTTGTGACAACTTCTTCTAAATTCGCCAATCCGGAAATGTCGCGTGCGACAAGGCTCATCATCACGTCACGGCGCAGACGACGCATTGCGCTTTTGAGCTGCTCTCCGTCTTCGATCCCGGCCAAGCGCTCACGCATTTTCTCGGGCGTCCAGGACATCTGAGTAATTTCCTGAACATAAGACCGAACTTTATCTTCATCTTCTCCGAACATGGCTCGGAGCGTGTTTTTGAAATAAGCTGAGACTTCTGGGACTTCCGAGAGAGAAACTCTGGGAACTTTAGGAAAGAGATCGGAGGATTGGAGTGCTGCAGACATATTGTTTTTGGAAGCTAAAAATGAGTCTATCTTCCAATATTAGAGTTTATTTATGGGAAATTGAGCGATACTTAGAAGATCAGAAAAAAGTTTAAGGATCCGCGAAATGACGGACAATTCCGAACAACAGACGTCAACCACACCAACAAAACCTAAAAAAGGCTTTTTCGGCTATGCCTGGAGGACCGTTCTTTGGTTCTTAGTCATCCTTTACTTTGCACTCGGCGCCGCATGGCTCGGAGCGCGCTACTGCCTTGCACCTTACCTGAACGACCATAAATCCAAGATCGAGAATAAGATATCTCAGGTCCTGGAGATCCCCGTTCAGTTCGGCTCTCTGGATACCGACTGGCAGGGACTTTCTCCGGAAATCACACTTAAAAACATCGAACTCGGAGAACCGGGCAAGGACCCGATTACGGCTGAATCTCTTACCGCAAAACTTTCGCTCAGTTCTTTAACAAACCTTACTCCGATCTTTGAATCTGTCACGTTAAACAACCCCAAAGTCGAAGTTCGGCGCCTGGCACCGATGTCCTTTTCCGTCTTGGGCAGGAAGGTCAACCTCAAAAAGCTCATGTCCGGTGAGACGGAGACTCAGGCGCTCACAACCAAACTGCCTTCCGATGTAATGGTTCTCCTCAAGCAGAAGTCTGTAGAAATTAAGGACGGCACGATTTTGGTTCATGATCAGAAAAGCGCCAAAACGCTTGAAGTTATTAACGTTAACGTCGGCTACAACGGCTCTTCAAGAGACAAACAGCTCGCCTTTACTCTGACGCTTCCGCCTGAAATTGCTTCTCCGATTACCGTTCGCGCGCTCTTTAAGACGCCGGCCCTTAATCCCTCGAAACTGGCCGACTGGGATGCAGAACTTTACGCTCAGACCGACTTCATTAACTTCGGTGAACTCGCCAAGTGGCTGCCTGACTTCTCCGTAAAGTACAAAGGCACCGGGTCTGGTTCTCTCTGGGCTAACTTTGTGAAATGGTCTCCTTCTTCCGCCAGCTTTATCGGCGCTCTTTCCCATGTAGATCTTCAGCTTCCAGAATTGGCGCCGCTACGCCTGAAATTCGTTAAAGGCAAGATCTCAGGAAACATGTCGGGCGAGGCTTACGCCCTTTCTACAGACAATTTCTCTTTTGAGTTGGAATCCGGGGAGACACTTCCGCCACTGGATATGAGTCTGAAGTTAGACCGAAGCGATGAGAACTTTACCGGCGGCTCTTTCAAAGCCAACGCTCTCGACTTTCAAGGTTTAACAGCCGTCCTCCCTTCGTTGCCGCTGCCAAAATCTTTCAAGGATTTTGTTGCCGAGCGGAAGCTCTCCGGATCGCTCGTTAATGTGGACTTAGATTGGCAGGGACTGCCAAGCGAACCCAAACATTACAACGGCAAACTTTCTCTGCGTAATTTCAGCTCTTTCGGGGCCTCCGGCAAAGACAATACCCAGTGGCTCCCGGGATTTATCAATCTCAGCGCCGACATTACCCTTAAAGACGGTGTGGGTACCACCGTACTCACAACAAAAGACGCGTCGGTAGCTCTTCCGGGATTATTCCCAGCAGCCGCTTTCCATTTCGACAGCATCGGAGGAACCGTGGTTTGGAATATCGTTAACGGCATTTCACTCGAGTTCAAGGACGTTCTGATTGAGAACGCCGATGCTGCGGTTAAGGTCAATGGGTCGTACACTAACGCCGACAACACTCCCCTCGGAACTGCAGACCTTAAAGCCGATGTTTTACGCGGAAACGTCCCTGCCGTTTGGAAATACATGCCGCTTGTTGTCGGCAACGACACAATCACCTGGCTGCGGTACGGCCTTTTAGAGGGCAAAGCCACCGGGGGCCAAGCCGCTCTTAAGGGGCCGCTCCATGAGTTCCCCTTCCATGAGTCTAAAGAACATCATTTCCTGGTGTCCGTTAATGCCGAGGACGTCCTTCTCGATGTCTATCCGAACATTCTGGACAATCCAAAGGCTTCTCCGAAACGCGGAGCAATTTGGCCGCTCTTTGAAAAAGTCGGCGGCGTAGTCAAATTTGAAGGCGACGGCATGGCCATTACTGCCGATCGCGGGACCTATAAAGGTGTACAGCTTACGCATGCACAAGTCGACATTCCCGCCTTCTCTGCGGATACCGTTTGGTTGGATGTAGACGCAGCGGCGTCCGGCGCCCTCCCCGGTTTCTTGTCTTACGTGAAGACTTCTCCAGTTGACGGCTACACCGGCGGTCTTTTCAAGAAGGCCGAGGGCACCGGCAACGGAGATCTGACTCTCAAACTGAAGATCCCGCTTGACGGTCCGGGTGAAGTTGCTGTTTCCGGCGCTTTTACGCTTAAAGATAATGCAGTTAAGTTCAATGATTTCTCGATTCCGGATTTGACTCATGCCATCGGCGTCGTGAACTTCAATGACAAAGGTGCTTCGAGCACGGGCATTACCGCCGATTGTTTCGGCAATGCCGTAAAAGCGACGCTCGACACCGACGATAAGGGCAATATTAAGGTTTCTGCTTCCGGAACCATCGCCGCTAAAGCATTGCCGCAGGTTATTCCGGTTCCGATGCTTGCCAAAGCCGCAGACAAATATCTGAGCGGCAAGACGCCCTTTACAGTCAATGTAACCGTCGGCCCAAAGGTCACGGTGAACGTTAAAAGCTCGCTTTCCGGCTTGGAGAGCAAGCTGCCGCCTCCTATGGAAAAACCGGCATCTTTGTCTGCACCTCTGGACCTCAATATCGTCACAGACAACAAGGCCACGGATCTCAGAATCATGATAGAGGGATTCCTGAGTTCGGAATTTATCCTGCAGAATAATGACATCAAACGTGCTGCCATCGGCAACCGCAGTCTGCCGACATTGCCGTCTCACGGCTATGCGATCTCCTTGAAGGCGCCGCTGGTTTCGGCGAAGGCCTGGCAGGCGGTCTTTGATCATCTAAAAGTGGATGCCAAACCGTCCGGAACCGTTGTCCTGCCGGATATTGCCTTCCTCAAGGCTAACATTGACGAACTGCTGATCGACAATTTCAATCAAACGAACTTCTCGCTCTTAGGGCGACCCGTCGGGAACTCTCTGCTGATCGCAATCAACAGCAATCAGATGAATGCCAATCTGGAATGGAAGAAGGCTCAAAACGGCAAGGAACCCGAGCTCATCGCGCATATTTCCAAACTCTTCATCCCGAGCTCTGCAAGAGACGCCGCAGAAAAATCCAAGCCGGTTCAAATTCAAGGCGGCTGGCCCGCAATCAATGCGGTTATCGATGATTTAACCTACGGCAATATGCGTTTAGGCAAGCTGGAACTGGTTGCACGCAACACTCCGTCAACAAAAGGACAGCTCTGGAAAATTACAAAGCTGAATCTTTCCAACAGCGCTGCGCAGCTGCGCTCATCCGGCAGCTGGCTGAAAGGTTTCGACGGCGGCAACGAAACGAATCTTTTAATCAATACCAATATCAATAACCTCGGCGCCCTGCTGAATCGCCTGGATATGCAGAATCTGGTCAAGTCCGGCAACGGTTCGATCAACGGTAATTTATCCTGGGTCGGCACTCCCCTCGGCTTTAACACCGAGAGCTTCGACGGAGAACTGAATATCGATCTGAAGAGAGGCGAAATTCTCAAGATCCAACCGGGCCCGGCTGCCAAACTATTGTCTCTGCTGACACTGCAGTCTTTAACACGCTACCTGACCCTTGACTTCCGAGACTTCTACTCCTCTGGCTTCAACTTCTCTACCATCCGCGGTAACGCGGTGCTGGAAGACGGCCTCATGAACATCAAAGATCTGACGATGATCGGAGGGAGCGCGACCGTTGTTATTAACGGCAACGTCAACACTCAGAAAGAAACGGAGAATCTGCACCTATTGGTTCTGCCAGACATCAATGCGGCAGGAGCGTCTGTGGCTCTCGCGGTTGCAAACCCGATCGTCGGCATCGGCAGTTTCCTGGCCCAATTGATTTTCAAAGATCCCTTGAGTAAGCTTTTCTCCTTCGAATATCAAGTGACCGGCACTTGGTCAGATCCGGTCGTTTCCAAGATTAAACGTTAAGAACCATGTTACGTATTGCCACCTGCCAGATGACATCCGGACCGGATCTCGGGGCCAATCTCCAGATCGCCGAATCTCTCATTCGTAAAGCTGCCCGGGAAGGGGCCAACCTCGCTCTGCTTCCGGAAATGTTTACGATCATGAGCAATGATCCGAAAGATGTTCTTCATGCAGCCGAACGCTATCAGGACGGCCCGGTACAGAAGATCATGGCGGGGCTCGCTAAATCATTAGGCATTTGGGTTGCCGCCGGTACGATTCCTCTTCAATCCGATGATGAACACCGCGTCACCAACACCATGCTGGTGTATGACGCATTCGGCCAGGAAGCCGCAAGGTACGACAAGATTCATCTATTTTCGTATGAGGGCCAGCAGGAGCGTTACGACGAGTCCGAACTTTACGTCGGCGGCCATAAGACGGTTTCTTTTAACTATCCGTTAGAAAACGGCCTAGACATTCATATTGGCCTCGCCGTTTGCTATGACCTGCGTTTCCCGCAGCTTTTTCGTCGTCAAACCGGCGTCGACTGTTTTCTGCTCCCTGCCGCTTTTACAACTAATACGGGGAAAGCCCATTGGGAAGTTCTTCTTCGTGCCCGTGCGATAGAAAACCTTAGTTATGTGGTAGCCGCAGCTCAAGCGGGACGCTCTTCCTGCGGCCGAGCTTTCTGGGGGCACTCCTGTGCTGTCGACCCATGGGGGACCGTTGTCGGATCTCTTAACGGGCATGAAACGGGCGTTTGCTTCACTGACGTTGATCCGGCTTTCCTTCGTCAGGTCAGAGCACTTTTGCCTGCCCTGAATAATCGCGTGAAATATGAATAACAACACTTCTGCCGCTATCGAAACCCTTCTCTACCGCAACGGTCTTTCTGAAAAAGACATTCAGGACGCCTTTGCGCTTTTCAGCGGTTACAACATTGACTACGCTGATTTCTACTTCCAGCGCTCTGTTTCAGAAGGCTATGTGCTTGAAGAAAGCATCGTTAAGACAGGTCATTACAACACGGACATGGGCGTTGGCGTTCGGGCCGTCTGCGGTGAGAAATCGGCTCTCGCCTACTCAGAAGAAATCTCCCGTGACTCTTTATTTGAGGCGGTCAGAACCGTACGAGCTATTGCGCAGGCTACTAACAATCAAATTACAGTCAATGTCACACCTAAGGACGGTCCGAAAGTTCTTTACCGTGCTGTTGATCCGATTGAAGCGGCAGACACTGACGCCAAGATCAAACTGCTTCAGTCCTTAGATAAACACGCCCGCAGCCGGTCTTCTTTCGTCACTCAAGTGACGACTTCCGTCGGCGCCTCGCATGACACGATTTTGATCGCCAAAATGGACGGCACTTTAATCGGCGACGTGCGCCCGCTGGTACGTGTGAACTTAGGCGTTATCGCTGAAAAGGACGGCAAAAAAGAACAAGGTCAAGCCGGAGGCGGCGGAAGATTTTCGTTAGATCGTTATAACGAGGAAATTATTGAGCAGTATGCCCGAGAGGCCGTCGATGCCGCAGTGCGCAACTTAGATGCGCGGCCGGCTCCGGCCGGCAGCCTCCCCGTCGTCTTGGGGAACGGCTGGCCCGGCGTATTGATTCATGAGGCAGTCGGACACGGCTTGGAAGCTGACTTTATTCGAAAGGGAACGAGCGTCTTTACCGACAAGATCGGTCAAAGAGTAGCCTCTCCGCTGGTCACGGTCGTTGACGACGGCACCATTGCCGGACGCCGAGGATCCCTGACCATCGATGACGAGGGCAACGAAACGCACTGCACCACGCTTATCGACGAAGGCATTCTTCGCGGCTTCATGCACGATGAGACCAGCGCTCGCCTCATGAAGCAAAAGACGACCGGCAATGGGCGCCGAGAGAGTTTTGCTTATCTGCCGATGCCTCGAATGACCAACACTTATTTGCTTCAGGGCGAATCCGATCCTCAGGAAATCATTTCTTCCGTGGACTACGGCATTTATGCGTCCAACTTCGGAGGGGGCCAGGTCGACATCACGAACGGCAACTTCGTTTTCAGCATGAGTGAGGCGTGGCTGATCGAAAAGGGCAAGCTAACCGACCCAATCAAGGGCGCCACACTAACCGGCAACGGCGCAGATGCTTTGACAAAAATCGTCATGGTCGGCAATGATCTTGAATTAGACAGAGGCTGCGGTACCTGCGGAAAGAATGGTCAGCAGGTTCCAACCGGTGTCGGCATGCCGACACTCCGCATTGACGGACTCACCGTCGGCGGCACTGCTAACTGATACAGCCGATTCAGGAGATTGTTTGCAGACAACGAGACATTCTGACTTCGGAACCACAATCCGAAGTCAAAAGATATTCTCGTTTTGTCCTCTTTTTCATGCACCCAATTAGGCGCAGAATCGGGAAAAAACCTCAACCTCAAGTCTGCAGCTGTCAACTACCTCGGCCTGACGGCCGAGGCTTGAGAAAGCCTCTAGTTGACTAGCCTCAGTCCGTCGTTTTGGGGACTACGTTGGTTGGGAATCTATAGGCACCGCGGGATGCAGAGCCTAGTCTCGCGCTCTGCGGCCGATGGTTAAAAGCTCTGAGAGGTAGGAGCGGTGCTGTCGGCTTGAAACCCCTTCCAACATTGGCGAAGGATCACAACCGGTCGAAAGACCGAGGAGATAAAACTTGAGAGTATTTGTCCTAAACAAACGCGGAAAACCGCTGATGCCCTGTTCACCGGCAAAAGCGCGCCTTCTGCTTAAAGAGAAGAAAGCTATTGTGAAGAGGCGAACGCCTTTCACTATTCAGCTGACGATTGCAACGGGTGAGTCCAAACAGCCGGTGACTCTGGGTGTTGATGCCGGGTACAAACATGTCGGCCTTTCCGCATCAACGGAAAAGGCTGAGCTTTATGCATCAGAAGTCGAACTCCGTCAGGACGTCTCTGATCTGCTCTCTGCTCGTCGTGCGTTACGGCAGTCCCGCCGTAACCGCAAAACGCGCTACCGCGCGCCGAGATTCAACAACCGTCTCCGCACCAAGCGCAAAGGCTGGCTTGCTCCGTCGGTTGAAAACCGAATCAACGCGCACTTGTCGCGCATAGAAGCGGTTCTTCGACTGCTGCCGGTCACAAAGATCACCGTGGAAACGGCGTCTTTCGACATGCAGCTGCTGAAGAATCCCGACATTTCAGGGAAAGAATACCAGGAGGGAGAACAGCTCGGCTTCTGGAACGTCCGCGAGTATGTTCTTTTCAGAGACGGGCACGTCTGTCAGCACTGTCACGGCAGATCGAAAGACCCGGTGCTCAATGTTCATCACTTGGAAAGCAGACGTACCGGCGGAGATTCGCCCGGCAACCTGATTACGCTTTGTGAGACGTGCCATAAGGCGCTCCACCGCAGCGAAATCACGCTGAAGACAAAGCGCGGACAATCGTTCCGTGCGGAAGCCTACATGGGACTTATGCGCTGGGAGGTTTTGAACCGCCTCAAGACATCGCATCCGGGGCTGGAAGTGCACAACACCTACGGCTATCGAACCAAGTACACACGAATCGTGAACGGCATCGACAAGTCGCATTGTGCGGACGCTTTCTGCATCGCCGGTAATCTCGGCGCCGAAAGGCTCGGCGAATTCTTCTTCCAGAAGCAGACGCGTCGGAACAACCGGCAGATTCATAAGCTTTCCATCCTCAAAGGCGGCATTCGAAAGCGCAATCAGGCGCCCTTTGAGGTCAATGGCTTCCGTCTTTTTGACAAAGTTGCCTGCAAGGGAGAAGAAGGCTTCATTTTCGGCCGTCGATCATCCGGGTACTTTGATGTTCGAAAGCTTGACGGAACCTGCATTTCGGCAGGCATCAGCTACAAGAAGCTGCATCTGCTGGAAAAGAGACGAACCTATTTAACAGAAATTCGAAAGGAGGAGGCGCTTCCTCCCCTGCCTGAAGGCAGCGGTCTCCGCGCCTAAATGTGATGAACAAACTCCTCGTCGGCCTCTGTGCCTCAATCTGTCTCTTATCTCTGGCAACGGACGCTCAGGCAGTCCGTCTCGGCGGAAGAACCACCATTCGTCCGCATCGATCCTACACCCCGCCTCCGAGAACATACCGACCTACTCCGGCGAACCCTGCGATTCGCGGCTTCAATGCTCGCCAAAACGCCGCGTCTACCGGCTCGAATATTCCGGTTCCGCTCTTTATCCCGCCGATCATTGCCGGGCACAATACGACGCAAATCACGGATGACATGTACCTCATCAAAACAGGCATGCGTAAACAAGGCGACAAACTGCAGTTTTGGACGCTTCAAAATCACAGTTACACACCTGACTCGAAGTCTGCAAAGGTCCAGTTCAGCATGGACTGCTTGGCAAAAATCTACTCTCCGATTGCACTTGCCACCTACCCCGAATTAGACGGCAAAGGCAAGCAGATTAAATCCACGACCTTTGATCCGAAGTTCAGACCGATTAGGGAGAAGAGCGCGATGGACCGCCTGCACAGCCTCCTGTGTCCAAAACCTGCTCCACAGCAGCCTTAATGCCTGAACAGCACAATATCTTCCGTTCTTCCGGCGGCTCCCCTTTGAGCCGCTTATTTTTATCGATAAAATTCAAAGCTCTAATCAAAATATTCGATAAAAATGTTCTCCGAGGCAGTCAAAAACAAGCTCAGCTGCGCAGCTTTCTTTTTCCTTCCCGGCCTTTCCTACAGCCTGGTTACTTCTCGCATGCCAGCGATCAAAGAAAGTGCCCAGATTGACGATTTACAACTTGGCATCGCTCTTTTCTGCCTCGGAATCGCGGGCTGCATCGGACTGTTTTTCTCTTCCAGACTCGTCCGTCTTCTTAAAGATCGACCAACTATTGCCGCCGGCGCCTCACTCAGTACTATCGGACTTGTGATCGCTGGCTACGCAAATTCTTTCGCCTCATTAGTTTCAGGCTTTGCAGCCATCGGTTTTGGCATCGGTCTAACTGATGCTCTGATGAATGCTCAAGGCATGTTCTACGAGCGTCTATACAAAACGAGATCGATGAATTTGTTTCATGCCTTCTTTAGCTTAGGCGGCATCGTCGGTTCTTTGACTGCTTCCCTTTGTGCCTACCTCGACCTTTCGCCGCTTTTCAGCTTTTTAGTCTTGGTCGTTCCTTGGACTGTCGTTTGTTTGTTCGGCTGTCGGTATCTTCAGGAAGAGGATCGGCAGGTGGCAAGCTCTGAGACTTCCAGAGTAAATACGACAAAACGAGCCTACCCGCTCATCCTCATTTGTTTCGGCTTACTAAGTTGGCTGGCTTACGACATTGAAGGCAGCGTGGCCGAGTGGGGCTCGGTTTACATGGTCAGTTCAAAGGAATCAGACCAAGCTGTTGCCGCCCTGGTGTACGGATTGTTCTCAGGAACCATTTTCATCGTTCGACTCTTCGGAGACAAACTTCGAGAAAGCGTGGGGGATTTTCGCTTGTTGCCTATTTGCTCTCTGATTGTTTTTTGCGGAATGTCGTTCGTACTTTCGTCCGCGGGTCCTGCAACAGCGCTTTGCGGCTACGTTGTTATGGGACTTGGACTCGCGCCTGTCGTCCCGACAATATTCAGTCTCGCCGGAAAATGCAAAGGAATTACAGCTTCCGAAGCCAGCAGTTTCATCGCCATCGTCGCTTATGGGGGTCTGTTGGTCGTACCTCCGACGCTTGGATGGATCGCCTCTCATTCATCGCTCGGAACTGCCTTGTGCTTGGTGTTGGTTTTCTGTGCATTGGCTTTTGTGATCTCATTGATTCTTCCGCGCTTGAAAGACCAACTGAATCTCAGCGGCTCATTGGAGCCGTAAATTCTTCATTGATATTGCGTTAATTGTTTCTTGCAGAAATTGCTTTAGAGATCTTCAAAAGGTTGAGTCTTAAGTTCGGCTACTTTCTCCCCCATCCTTTTTCTTGTTAAAACAGACATTTCTTTGAATTTGTACGTCTCTATTGAAAATTGAGAAGTACATCTATGCCCCTGTCCGCCCAATCTGCGATCAACATGCACCTCGGCATTGGAGGCATAATTACCAAATTAGGTATTGAAAAACGAAGAAACGTGAAACACGCATTTAAGTTCATGACACCGATGGTGTGGCTGACTCGTCTGTTGGTCGGCGCATATCCTCAGTGGATCGGGTGCAAACCTGAAAAAATTCAGAGAATTTATTTTGCCAATCACTCGAGCCACCTCGACACCATTGTGATTTGGTCTGCTCTCCCTCGCTCTTTGCGTCCGCTTACCCGACCAGTTGCTGCTCGTGATTACTGGCAAAGCGGAATTCGCCGCAGAATTGCCGTTGACGAGTTAAACGTCGTTCTTGTCGACCGGCGCCGGACGGAAAACTCCGATCCTTTGGATCCGATGCGTCAGGCTCTTCGCGAAGGCTCCTCTCTGATTATCTTTCCGGAAGGCACGCGCTCTCCCCAGCCGCTTCCCGGGCCGTTCAAGAGCGGTATTTGGCGTTTGATGAGAGAATTTCCCGAAGTTGAACTCATCCCCGTTTATTTGGAAAATCTGCACCGCTCCATGCCGAAAGGTGCCCTTCTGCCCGTTCCGACTATGTGCTCCGTAAGATTCGGTGCACCTCTGCCGCACTCTATCGACGACTCTAAAGAAGAGTTCTTAGAAAGAGCTAGAACGGCCGTTATCAGTTTAGCCAGGGAGCTCTAATATGCGTTTAGGATTTTCCACTCAAGAAGCCTACTTCACGATTCTGGGTGTTCTTATTGTTCTCTCTGCCATTGGTACGATTATCGGCAACTGGCTGGTCTCCCGCGCCCAAGGAAACGAAACTCGACTCAACAATCTTCGCGTTGTTAACTCCCGCGTCCGTGCCTCTTGGCCCCTGCTGATCGTTTTTGCGATTGCTTTCTGTCTTGGTGAGGCCGCGCTCCTCATCTTCTTCGCGTTTGCTTCATTCTTTGCTCTGCGCGAATTTATTGCACTGACTCCGACCCGGCGCCATGACCACGTCATCTTGATCATTGCGTTTTATATCGCAATCCCCGTTCAGTACATTCTTCTGGGATACGAAGAGATCGGACTCTTTTCTCTGTTTATCCCAGTCTACTTATTCCTGACACTGCCGGTCGTTATGGCCTTGGCCAAAGATACCGACCGCTTCTTGGACCGTGTTGCTAAGGTTCAGTGGGGCATTATGCTGGCCATTTTCTGCGTCAGCCACGCTCCTGCGATTGCTACATTGAACCTCACAAGATTTAATTCCAGTGGTTTGCTGCTGATGCTTTACTTCCTGCTGGTTCTCTATTTTGCGGACCTGTTCCAAATCATGGCATCCGCCATCTGGGGCGGCAAACCGACTTGGAGTAATCAGTACAAGACATACAAAGGCATCATTATCGGAAGCATCGGAGCTTTGATCATGGGCTCTGCACTTTTCTGGATGACTCCCTTTCGTGCTTGGCAGGCACCTCTAATGTCCCTGTTGATTATTGTCTCGGGAACGCTAGGCGCTCTGGTCATGTCCTCGGTTAAGCGCTCTTTAGGAGCAGTTCGCTTGGATACCAGCATGATGCTGACTCGTGGGGCGTTGGACAGAATGGAAATGCTGTTCTTCTCAGCGCCTGTTTTCTATCACTCAACGATCTTTCTTTTCATGAGCAAGTAATTTCTGAAAGAAATTTCGTTAGAAAGAGAAAAATACGGTAAATTATTCCTCAGTACCTTTTTACTAGCAAGTATCAAAAGATGTTCGCTTCTAAGTTTTACTTTTACGGCTTTTACTTTCCGTCCGCGGCGGAAGGTAGGGCTGTGACGGCTTGCATCTAAGATCACACAACACTACTTAACCGCCGCTCCTTCGGGACTCGGCGGTTTTTTATAGCCTCAATCCCGACAGGCGCCATAATGGAGAACCATAATGCCTTACACAACTGACGACCTAAGAATTAAAGAAATCAGAGAACTCACTCCGCCGTCTTACCTCATTCGCGAATTTCCTTGCGGACAACTCGCATCTTCAACCGTACACATTGCCCGTCACTCTGCTCATGACATCATTCACGGCAAAGACGACCGGCTCCTTGTCATCGTCGGACCCTGCTCAATCCATGATCCGGTTGCCGCCGAAGAATATGCAGAAAAACTCTCTGAACTCCGCCGTCATTTTGCTGATGACCTTGAAATCATCATGCGGGTCTATTTCGAAAAGCCTCGCACTACTATCGGCTGGAAAGGTTTAATCAATGATCCGGACCTGGACTGTAGCTTCCATATCAACCACGGCCTTCGCTTGGCCCGTGAGCTCCTCTTAACGATTAACGAACTGGGTGTTCCGGCCGGTACCGAATATCTAGATATGATCACGCCGCAGTACATCGCGGACCTGATTTCATGGGGTGCAATCGGAGCACGAACCACAGAAAGCCAAGTGCATCGTGAATTAGCCAGCGGCCTTTCCTGCCCTGTCGGATTCAAAAACGGCACTGACGGCAACGTCAAAATCGCCATCGACGCAATCAAAGCTGCCGCAAACGAACATGTCTTCCTTTCTGTCACCAAGGGCGGTCACTCCGCCATTGTCGTTACCGGCGGTAATGAAGACTGCCACGTTATTCTTCGCGGCGGTAAAGCCCCGAATTACGATGCTGAAAGCGTAGCCAAGGTTTGCGAAGCTCTGAAAGCAGCGGGACTTCCGCCCTCCGTCATGATTGACGCCAGCCACTCCAACAGTCACAAGAAGCACAAAGAGCAGATCGATGTCGTTGACAATATCTGCAAGCAGATCGGGGACGGAAGCTACAACATCATGGGCGTCATGATTGAATCCAATCTTGTTGAAGGCAACCAGCCTCTCGTTAAAGGTAAGGAAAAAGAGCTGAAGTACGGTCAGTCCATTACTGACGCCTGTATCGGCTGGGATGATACGGTCAAAGTCATTACATCGCTGGCCCACGCTGTACGCGATCGCCGAGAAAGAAATCGCTAATCGAGTTGTAGATGAAACCGCCGTAAAGATCGCTAAATCCTCACGGCGGTTTTTATTTGATCTTCAGAAAGTTAACTGACTTTCAAACCGGATTACTTGATGCCGACTATCATCGGGATCAGGTTCTGGTAGAAGCGCAAAGCGATTCCAATCACCTCTTCGTCAAAGTCGAAGAGTCTCTGATGGTGACCGGCAGATGTCCGGCAGCCGAACACAACGAAGGTACCCTTACCGCCGTGCTGCTGGACTCTACGAAGCATGATCGTGCAGTCCTCACTGCCTAACTTCAAGCCGAGCGGTCTGGCGAGTTCTTCGGTCGTCACATTTCTTGCGGCGATATAAGCAAGTTCGATGGCTTCCTGGTCCGGCTTGAATTCAGTAGCTTCGCCGGCTTTAACGATATCGACTTGACAGTCGTACATATCGGCAGAAGCCTTAATCTTACGGATTGCCTGATCACGCATGTAAGCGTTGAGTTCTTCGGTTTCACCGCGGACTTCAAGCTGCATGAAAGCGTTCGGAGCAACCACGTTGCGACCCTGGCCGGCAACTAACGTTCCGACGTTCAAAGCAGTCACTTCTCCGATCGGGCGAGTAATGCCGTGAATTGCCAATGCAGCAGCTGCGCCGGCTAAGAGGGCATTCTTACCTTTCTGAGGATCGGCGCCGGAGTGGGCGGCAAGACCCGTGAATGTGGCATCCAATTTGGTGGAAGCCAAGAAAACGCCGGGTTCCGGAGAAATTGTACCTGTCGGCAAGTTAAAGCCGAGGTGGTTTCCGAAGAAGAAATCGACGTCATCGAAAATACCGGTTTCGGTCATTGGGCGTGCACCGCGAACACCTTCTTCAGCGGGCTGGAAGACGACTTTGATGGTTCCGCAGAACTGATCCAGGTTTTCCTGAATCCAGTTGCAGACAGCGATACCCATCGTTGTATGGCCGTCGTGGCCGCAGGAGTGCATATGGCCCGGATTTGTACTTGCCCAGCCTTCATCAAACGGACGGTGACCGGCTTCGTGAGCTTCATCAACGTCAACGCAGTCCATGTCGAAACGAATTGCCAGAACAGGGCCGGGACGACCAGTTTCGAAAATAGCGGCGACACCGGTGTAGTCCTGCATGGATTCGATAAATTCCGGCGGGACCCCTTTATCTAAAGCTGCTTTTTTAGCTTCTTCAACTTTGGCAGGGTTGCGGCCTGCAACAAACTCGGGATTGATAACCTGACGGCCATAGATCGGATCCAAACCGAAGCTGCGGAGCTTTTCGACGATCTTGTGGGTCGTAACAAATTCGCACCAGCCGGTTTCGGGATAGGAATGGAGTTCACGACGGAACTTAATCAACTCGTTTTCAGTAAGCAACTTTATTCTCCTTGTTACCGTTCAAATAATCTGATCATTATCGCCGATCTTTAAGTTTGTGTAGAGAGGGGGAAGTTCTTAGTGAACCCGCAGGATTTTTGTGACTGGCCTTTATCTCAAAGAGAAACCGTTGAAAAGTTGCGTCAATTAAATTCGCGATCCTGAATAGACTGAAAAAACAAGAAGTTATTCGGAAATCCCTTTATGAACTATACATACGCTTTTAGCATAATAGGCTGTCGCGTGTATATCACCGATGATGAATACGCTAAAAATCGTTTTAAATATCTAGCCCTGCGCTGCCCTGCAGTTTTTCTCAGGTTCGAACACTCCGCATACGAGAACCTCGTCGAAAATTTTTTGAAAGAGACCGAATCTTCATTAAAAAGTGGCAAATCGGCTCTTTCAAAATCGCTTATCCAGAAAGTTTAGCTTTGTTTTTATTTGACTGGGTCGAATTCTTAAGTCACGACTTTTCAAGCCCGAATTTCTTAATCTTCAACGATCCCCGCCGATGCACGTTTCTTCGACTCCGTTCTTTTACCATAGCAAGATGAAAAACTTCATTTACGGATATCCTGAGCAAGGCTTTCGCCTCTGTCCGGTTAAGCTAATCACTCTCGATGCCGATCCACACCGAGACGACACTGAATTGATACTTTCTTCACAAGCGCTAGCCGAACGCTCTTGGACTGAAGATGATTTGATCAGAACTTTGCTCGGCCTAGATAGCCGTGATGAAATTCAGATTTCTCTGTAATTTTCATCTGCAACCGCTTTAAACACCAAAACGCCCCAACGGGCGTTTTGGTGAATCAACTGTAGATCTTATTACTTCGTCATGTAGTTAGCAGCATTCGCTCCGGCAATACGGCCGAAAGTAATGATGTCGGCCACAGCGTTTCCGCCGATGCGGTTACCGCCGTGAACACCGCCAGTCACTTCACCGGCAGCATAGAGACCGGGAATCGGTTTAGCTGTTACGCCGATCACTTCTGCGTTCTTGTTGATTCTCACGCCGCCCATAGTGTGGTGAATAGCCGGAGTGATCTGAACAGCGTACATAGGCCAGACATTGTTGGCTACGACCATCTCAGGGCGCCCGAAAGCCTCGTCTTTTTTGGTCTCAAAGGCTTTTTGATACTGATCCATTGTAGCCTTAAGATTCTTGGCAGGTACGCCCATAGCCTTAGCTAATTCGTCAACATTCTTGCCGGAAACCATCAAACCCTGAGAAACATAACCGGCAGCCAGCTTGTTGGATTTAACCAGCTTGTCGTCGATCAGAAGCCACGCTTTTCCTGTCGGCTGGGCTAGAACAGCAGCGGCAACAACATCGCGCGGCTGAAGTTCATTGACAAAGCGATTGCCTTCATTGTTGACGAGGTACCCGCCGCGAGCTCTCATGGATTCAGAAATCAGAATGCCTTTAACAGGAACAACGGTCGGGTGGGCTTGAATCTCTCTCAAATCAACGAAAGTTGCACCAACGCCTTTGGCCAAGTCTAAACCTTCACCCAATGCACCCGGTTGGTTCGTTGTAGCAAAACCTTTGTATTCCGGCCTTAAAGAAGAAATCAGCTTGGCATTTGCGCCGAATCCGCCGGTTGCCAGAACAACAGCCTTGGCATCAATCGTGTAATCTTTCTTATCTTTGCCTTTTGTTTCAACCTTCACGCCGGAGATCTTGCCGTCTTTGGTCAAAAGCTCTGTGACCTGGTTAAGCGGACGAATTTCTATCGTCGGAATCTTCTTAGCTGTACCGTAAAGAACCTTCATCACAGACTGTCCGACTGCAGAACCGTCACAAGGTCCGTGACCACGGGCAGCTGTCTGTCCGCCGCCGCGGCCCATACGATGGCAGAAAGGAGCGCCTAAGGAGAGGAGCCAAGCTTCGGCGTCTTTGGCGTTCTCGGCTAGAGTCAGCGTCAGCTCAGGATTGTTGAGATAATGGCCGCCTTTCTGAGCATCCATACTCATACGCATAGCGGAATCGTTCATGATGCCGTGTTCAAGCTGTTGAAGCGTGCCTGCGGCATTCATACCACCCTCACTGCGGAGCGTATTTCCGCCGATGATCGGCATTTTTTCAAGAACAATAACTTTCTTGCCTTGCTGAGCGGCCATGATGGCGGCAGAGAGGCCGGCGCCGCCGGAACCGACGACAACAAGATCAGTTTCTTCAGCATTAACAATGCCGAGGGCCAGTGCAGAAACGAGTGCGATGCAGAGCTTCTTCATTTTTATCTCCTTAGTAGATATGAAATTCGTTAATTGAATTTTTGCGCATCGCAGTACTTAAGTACCCTGACAAATATCAAAAAAGAGCGTTTTCTTCGATGTGAGAGAGTAATCTCACTAATTCCGAAACTGTTTGTACCCCTAATTTATGGAGTCCTTTTTGACGATGAACCTCAATTGTTCTCGGTGAAAGTCCGAGGCGCTCGCTGACTTCTTTGTTAATCAGCCCTTTCGCAATCAGCGATAAGATTTGTTTTTCCCGAGAAGTCAGTGTCTGAAATCTCTTCTTTTCTTCCTCCTCCGAAATCGTCCAGCCTCTGTGAGTTTCGTCATATCGAACTGCTTTTGCCACGGCTGACAGAAGTCTCTCCTCGTTAATCGGCTTTTGAATGAAGTCGATGGCGCCGTCCTTCATCGCCTGGACGGCCATGTCCACATCGCCATGCCCTGTCAGAAAAATCACCGGAACCTCGTACTTTCTTTCACGCAGTCGATGGTACAGCTCCAGTCCGTTCATCTCCGGCATAGCGACATCAAGAATGAGACAGCCGATGAGAGAGGGTCGGTCTTCAACTAAAAATTCAGAGCCTTTCTCATAGGCCTCGACCGTCCATCCCTCGGACTCAAGGAGGAACTTCAGCGCTTTTCGGACGACTGCTTCATCGTCCACTATGCGAATAATCGGATTCGATATTGTCATTGTTCTGTCGTCTCCTCTGCCGGCAACCTAATTTCTACCCTCAACCCACCCGAAGCCGCCTGAGAAAAGAAAATCTTGCCACCGTGATTTTCAATAATGCTTCTGACAATCTGCAGACCTAGACCTAATCCGTCAGCTTTCGTTGAATTAGTCGGTTCTGAGAGTTTTTCAATCTTTTCTTTTTCAATGTGACCGTTGTCTTCGATTGCAATTAGCGCTTTGTTATCTTCTCGCTTAATCGTCAGAGCCACTTTCGGATTCAAGACTCCAAGTTCTTGAAGTGCCTGAGCCGCATTTCTCAAAAGGTTAATGATCACCAGCTCAAATTCGAGCGGGTTCACGATGATATAGACCGGTTGCTCTTGAGGGACCCAGACTTCAACTCTTTCTCCGCTCTGTCGTTTGAATTCTCGAACTGCTTTGTTAACGAGCTCGGAAACTTCCGAAGACACTCTTTCGCTGCGAGTGCCTTTGGCGTAGCTTCTGACTCGCTCAACAATGGCGGCAGCTAAGTCCGCATCCGTGCGAATCTCCGTCAAGGCTGTACCGAGCTTGTCTTCTGTCAATGTTCCCGAATCTTTAGCGCGCTGAAGCGTCCGAGCATAGAGCTTGATACCAGCGAGCGGCTGATTGAGTTCATGTGCGATCAGGCTGGAAATCTGCCCGACGACAGCCGCTCGCTGCATTTTCATCAGGCGTCGGTGCGCTTTTTGTGCTTCATTAAAACTCCTATTCTCACGTTTGAGCGATTCTTTGAGCTCCCTCGTCCTAATGTCCACCGTCCTTGAGACAATGAGAGAATGGATCAGCAAAAGAACAAAAGCAGCTAGGGCACTCAAGATCCAAAAGCGATATTCGACGATTCGCTGCCAAAACCATTCTTTACTAAACCGCTGATACGACCCGAGCCGCAGAGACTTCAGAAGATTGTCTACCGCGGTGTAGTCACTTGCAACGGACCAATACAAACCGATACCGACCGGTTTTTGTGCAATCAAACCTGCAGCCACCGCTGACAGGACTGCCGGTGGAACGGAAGGGTTCGAGCCAAAACTCCAGTTCGGATAAAGTCGTGTGGAGTGCAGGCAAATGTGGTCCGGATCGCTCTTAAGATTGATAAACTTGAGCTGATCCGTCGTAACAACCTTTCGATTAACCGCATCCTCGAGATAGCAGGCTCTCAAAATCCCCACATCAGCCTTGCCGTTCAAAACGTCTTTAATGATTTGATCGCGATTAAGACCGTAAAACTGAGTCGATCTAAAAAAGGTTTTAGGATCGTAACCGTCCGCGGCAATCTCGCCCATCGCGGCCAAATACATCCCGAAAGCAGTCGGGCGACCTGCCGCAGCACGTTTGTCCTTGAGGTCCGAAACGCTATTGATATCCGACCTGTCGGCCTTAACAATGAACAAAGAGCCTTCAGACCGATTCGGATTTTTAGAGAACGGTGAAGACGCTGTCAGCACATCACGAGCGCCTAGATCCTGATAGCGCCGAATGGTTGCCGCAGTCGAAATGAAGAAATCCGCCTGATGGTCTTCGATCAGCCTTTCTAACTCCGGCAGCTCGACATACATAACCTTTAGCTTGGCCGGCTCCACGGCTCTCTCGACCGTCTTAATCGTTTGATTTACAAAAGCGGCATGCAGAAGCGGAGTAACGGCTGAGTTGATCGCAAACGCGTATTCCTTCGGTTCCTCAGCCTGCACATTGAGCAAAAGAAAACCGATTACTGCAGCGATCAGCCTAAGAATCTTATTCACGGTTCAACTTCATCGAACTAAGTCGTAGTTGTCTTCAACTTACCACAATTAAGTCAAACTCAAAATCCGTTTTCTCACTACTAAAACTGACACTCGGCTAAACACCCCTAATCCGCAAATTCAGATAAGGAAAAAATCAAAAAAATAATCCCGAGTTTGATCCCGGGATGTATGTGAACACTTACTTAATCTCTAAGTATTAGGATACTGTTGCTTTTGACCCTTTATCTCCGCAAAACGGAAGAATGCAGGTTTCGGCCTGCGCCAAAATCTTGGTCATCAGTTCACGGTTTTCAACCGGCGTAAAGATGTTGGAAATCGACATACCAAGGTACATGGCCATCACGCAGAGAATGCGGTACTGCCCTTCCTGGTCATCCGGCGAGATGCCGCCCGCTTCCGAAATCATCTTCCGAAGACGTGCGCCGTTTTCCTTAATCTTTTCTTTTATCTCGGGATTGCGCGTGCACTCAGTCAGAATCGTCAGCATCAGTGAAGAGCGACGAGAATCAAAAATCGACTGACAACTCGGGTTCTTCTCTCCTGCGGACATCGCTGTCTTTAGAGCATCAAAAGTTTCCTGCCCCATCTTCAGCTGCACTGCCAACGCCAAAGCAGCTTTACTAGCATAGAAGTTGTAAAGATGAGGCGTACTGACGTTGGCCGCTTCTGCGATTTCATTCATGCTTGCCGCATGAAAGCCTTTATCTAAAAAGATGGCTTCCGCGGCACGCAAAATTCGATCGCGCTTTTCGCTGCGTTTTTCTTCCTTACGCTCTTCAACTCTGGTTTCTCTGGTTTTAAGCATTTCCGCCTCCGCTCGAGACATGAACTGCCTGAGCCTGTTCAGCGGCAGCCGGAGCTTCCGTTTGAGCAGCTGCCCGAGTTTCAGGTTCAATGACAGAGCCGCCTCCGAGCACCTTATAGAGCATTACGCCGCTGGACAGGCGATTACTCTCGGCAGAAATGTAATTCGTCTGAGCAGCAACCATCTGTCTTTGGCTTTCCAGTACGGTCAGGAAGCCGTCAAGACCGTTCTTGTAACGGCTCTGAGACAGACGGTAAGCCGTTTCCGTAGCGTTAACCAAATCCTTTAAGGCTGCGCACTGACGGTTCACCGTGCCGACAGTAGCAAGCGCATCACTTACCTCTGCAAAAGCATTCTGCACAGTCTTCTCATAAGTTGCGACCATGATCTTTTGCTGTGCCTCTGCCTGACGCAGGGTCGAAAGGTTCGCTCCGCCGGTAAAGATCGGGAGAGAAACGGAAGGTGCAAACGTCCAAAGGCCCGTACCGGCATCAAACAAGTCACTTAAGTGACGGGAAGAAGAACCGATGCCTGCCGTCAAAGAGATGCGCGGAAAAAAGTTGGCTCGAGCCGCGCCGATGTTGGCATTCGCAGACATCAGATCATGTTCGGCAGCCTTAATGTCCGGACGGTTTAAGAGGATGTCACTGCTTAAGCCGGCAGGAGCAATCGCTCCGTAATTCGTAGCTTCTTCCAGATTGTTCGGCTCAAGATCCGCAGGAACTTGGGAGCCGACAACTAAATTCAGAGCATTCTGTGCCTGAGCCAAGCTACGTTCGTACTGCGCTACTGCAGCGCGAGCCGTGGCAACCGTCGTGCGAGCCTGTTCTAGCTCCAGCAGAGAGCTCGCGCCCAAACGATAGCTGTCGGACATCAGCTTGAAGCTTTCTTCCTGACTTTGGAGCGTAATTTTCTGCAGACGGAGAAATTCTTTCTGAGCGCCTAAGTTAATCCAAGAAGTGGCGACCTGCGCAATCAGGGCGTTCTGTGCGGCGGCACGGTTTTCTTCAGCCGAGAAGAACTGCTGAAGAGCTGCTTCGCTCAGGCTTCTGACACGTCCGAAGAGGTCCAGCTCCCAAGCCGTAGAAGCCAGGTTCGCCTGATACGTGTGAGAAACGTAGCTGCTGCCCGTCGCCGACATCATGCTTGGTGTTTTACCGGTATTTTCCTGCAAGCCGGCTGCCACGGACGGCATCAGCGCAGATCTCTGAATACCGTAGGCCGCTCTGGCCTTTTCGATATTGAGGATCGCAACTCTCAGATCGCGATTGTTGGCAAGTGCCATCTCAACCACTTTCTTGGCTTTCGGGTTGGTGATGAAGACCTTCCAGTCGGGGAGCGGAGAGGCTGTGGTCATCACGTCCTTGTACGCTTCCCCGGTCGGGAAAGTTGCCGCGACCGGCGCGGCAGGTCTTTCATATTTGGGCGCCATCGTGCAGCCGGCACAGACGGCCAGAGAACAGGCAATAACCGTGAGTTTTAATGCCTTCATTTACTTATTCTCCTGCAGGGCTTCCTGCGGTTTTTTCTTTTTAATCTTATCGCCGAAAAGCTTAACAATGAGCACATAGAACAGCGGAACGAAGAAGATACAGAGGAAAGTACCTGTCAGCATACCGCCTAACACACCGATACCGATGGCGTTCTGTGCACCGGATCCGGCGCCGGTTGCCTTAGCAAGCGGAAGCACGCCGAGACCGAAGGCCAGAGAAGTCATCATAATCGGACGAATTCTCATGCGCACCGCGTGTGCTGCTGCATGGACAATGGACTCGCCCTTCTCATGCAGTTCTTTTGCGAATTCCACAATCAAAATCGCGTTCTTACTGACCAAACCGATGGTCGTCAGCAAACCGACCTGGAAGTACACGTCGTTGTTCATGCCGAAAGCACCCGTCATACCGAGCGCACCGATCACGCCCAGCGGCACAACCAAGATGACGGCGATCGGAATAGACCAGCTTTCATACAGAGCTGCCAAACACAGGAACACAATCAAGATAGACAGCGTATAGAGCGCGCCAGTCTGAGAACCGGCCTGCTGTTCCTGGAAGGAAATACCGTTCCAAGCGATACCGAAACCGTATGGAAGAGCCTTGGCGATTTCTTCCATCGCTAGCATCGCCTGACCGGTTGTAAACCCTGCAGCCGGAGCCCCTTGAATATTCACAGCGCCTAAGCCGTTGAAACGTTCCAGACGAGAGGAGCCGAATTTCCACTCTGTGGAGCAAAATGCTGAGAACGGAACCATTTCGCCTTTATCGTTGCGTACATACCAGCGATCCAGGTCTTCGGGACGCTGGCGGAATTTCTCGTCGCCCTGTACGTAAACCTGCTTGATACGGCCGCGGTCATAGAAGTCGTTGACGTAAGAAGAACCCCAAGCCGTCGACAGCGTGTCATTAATGGAAGCCACGCTGACGCCTAACGAGGCCGCCTTGGCAAAATCAATGTGCAGCTGCAGCTGCGGTGCGTCTTCTTTACCGTTCGGACGAACGTTGTAGAGCTGAGGATTGCTTCTGGCAGCACCCAGCACCTGGTTACGAGCCGCCATCAAGGCGTCGTGACCTTGACCACTCAAATCCTGCAGATACATATCAAAGCCGTCTGCCATACCGAGCTCGGGAACCGGAGGTAGAGCAAAGCCGAATACCATGGAATCCTTCCAGCTCATTAGCGTGCGGTTAGCACGAGCAGCCACAGCCTGTGCTTTCTGCTCAGGATTCGGACGTTCGCTCCAGTCTTTGAGTTTGACGAAGGCCATGGCGGAGTTCTGTCCCATACCGGCCAAGCTGAAGCCGACTACCGTCATGACGGACTGAACGGAATCCTTCTCTTCGTTGAGCATGTAGTCCTGCATACGTTTTACAACAGGCAGGATTTGCTCTCTGGTCGAGCCTTCCGGCAACTGAATCTGAACCATTAAAGAGCCTTGGTCTTCATCCGGCATAAAAGCGGTCGGAACTTTCAGGAATCCGAAAACCACGCCGCCGATAATTACGCCGTAGATCACGATGAAGCGTTTCCAGCGTGCGGTCATGTAGCCCACGGCGGAGGTTGCTCCTTCAGCGCCTTTGTTAAACCAGCGGTTGAACCAGCCGAAGAAGCCTTTCTCAGCCTTGTCGTGCTTGATCGGCTTAAGAATCGTGGCACAAAGTGCCGGTGTCAGCGTCAGGGCAACCAGGACGGACAGGCCCATCGCAGCCACAATCGTGACGGAAAACTGACGGTAAATCACACCGGTAGAGCCGCCGAAGAAAGCCATCGGAACGAACACGGCAGAAAGCACCATCGCAATACCGACCAGAGCGCCCGTAATCTGCGACATGGACTTCTCGGTAGCGTCATGCGGAGAAAGACGCTCTTGGTCCATCACACGCTCGACGTTTTCCACCACCACAATCGCGTCGTCCACCAGCAGACCGATCGCCAGCACCATGGCGAACATCGTCAGCATGTTGATGGAGTAGCCCATGGCGCCCAAGATACCGAAGGTGCCCAAGACCACCACCGGCACGGCAATCGTCGGAATCAGCGTTGCGCGGAAGTTCTGCAGGAACAGATACATCACGAGCACCACCAGCACGATAGCTTCGAGCAAGGTGTGGATCACGCCTTCAATAGAAATACGCACGAACGGTGTCGTGTCGAACGGAATCACATACTCATACTTCTCAGGGAAGAAATGAGACAGCTCTTCCATTTTTTTGTCGACTAAGTCCGAAGTCAGCAGCGCATTTGCGCCGGAGGCCAATTTAATCGCAAGACCGGCGGTCGGTTTGCCGTTAAAGAAGGCGGTGGCTTCGTACATCTTCGGGCCCTTTTCAATGCGGGCCACATCGCGTAGGAAAACCTGAGAGCCGTTCTCCTGAGTCTTCAAGAAGATAGCGCCGAATTGTTCAGGAGTTTCCAGCAAAGAGCTCGAGGTAATCACCGCGTTAAGCGCCGTTCCCTTAGCTGCAGGCAGGCCGCCCACCTGTCCGGAGGAAATCTGCACGTTCTGCGTGGAGATCGCGGTCTTAATGTCTGCCGGAGTGAGGGAGAATTCGTGAAGTTTTTCCGGATCGAGCCAAATACGCATCGCAAAGGCCGAACCGAAGACTTCGACTTCGCCCACCCCGTCCACGCGACTCAGTGGTTCTTGAATACTGGAAACAAGATAGTCACCGAGCTCTGCCGAAGAAATCGAACCGTCCGTCGAGGTCAGACCGATCACCTTCAGAAAGCTTGCGGTCGTTTTAATAACCGTCACGCCTAAGCGCTGAACTACTTCCGGCAGAGAAGACTGCGCCTGGGACAGACGGTTCTGCACCTGAACCTGAGCCATATCAGGGTCGGTACCGGCAGCAAAAGTCAGCGTGATGTTGATTCGGCCGCTCGATTCACTGGTCGAACTCATATACAGATAACCATCCAAGCCGGTCATCTTTTGTTCAATCACCTGAACGACCGTATCTTCAATTGTCTTAGCAGAGGCTCCCGGGTAGGTAGCAGAGATGCTTACCTGAGGAGGCGCAATCTGCGGATACATGGAAACCGGAAGATTCAAAATCGAAAGCGTACCGGCCAGCATGATCACAATTGCGATCACCCAAGCAAAAATAGGTCGGTTAATAAAAAACTTTGCCATATCAACCTCTGAATTTACTGCTTAGAAGCCTTTGCCGCTTTGGCTTGTTCCTGCTCGGCCATTGTCGGAACGATCTGGACGGGAACACCCGGGCGGATTCTCTGCAGACCTTCGATGACAACCTTTTCACCCGGCTTCAGACCCTCCTCAACAATCCAGTTCTGACCTTGTGTACGATGAGTCACTAAACGGCGGATAGCGATCTTGCCGTCTTCAACCACATACACATAGGGCGTGCCGTTGGCTTCGCGCATCACGGCTCGCTGCGGGACTAGCAAAGCTTTTTCCATCGTACCCTGAGGGAGTTCGGTACGAACAAACATACCCGGCAAAAGAATATTGTCGGGGTTCGGGAATTCGGCGCGCAGCGTAATGGTGCCTGTGCCCGGATCAACAGAAACCTCGGACAGCGTAAGCTCGCCTGTCTGAGGATACTTGGTTCCGTCTTCCATGATCAAAGTCACGGGAATAGCGCCGCCTTTGGTTTTAAGTTTGCCGGAAGCGATGTCTTTTTTAAGACTGAGAATTTCTTTACTTGACTGGGTCACGTCGACATAGATCGGATCCAGTGTCTGAACGACGGCCATGTTCTGGGCCTGATGTGCGGAAAGCAATGCGCCTGGTGTAACTAAAGAGCGGCCGATGCGCCCGCTGATCGGAGAACGTACGGTCGTGTAGTCCAGGTTGATCTGGGCGTTCTTTAATCCGGCTTCAGCAGCAGCCACCGCGGCCTGTGCCTGCTTGTATGCAGCCTGAGCGTCGTCGTTGTTTTGTTTACTGATTGCATTGGTTTTGACCAGCTGTGCATAGCGGTTTGCGGTCAGACGGGTCTGATACAGCACGGCCTGAGCTCTCTGAAGCTCGGCTTTAGCGCTTGCCACTGCGGCTTCATAGACAGCCGGATCAATCTGATAAAGCGCTTGTCCTTCTTTGACTTCGCTTCCTTCCTTAAAGAGCCGTTTCTGCAGAATACCGGCGACCTGAGGACGAACATCAGCGACCAAATACGAAGCTGTGCGGCCCTGAAGCGTCGTCGTCATGTCTAACTCGGTCGGCTGAATTTCCGTGACGGAAACCTGAGGAGCTCGCTGAGCACCGGCTCCGGCCAGAGCACCGGTTGATTTCTGCGAGTCACATCCGCCGAACATAGTCACGGCAAAGCCCGCGGCAACACACAACGCCGCCTTCTTTAAGTCGTTCAATAACATGAAAAACCTCGAGATTTATTCCCAATTTATTCTGATTTGAGTGCGCTTTCTCGCCTGAGAAGCACAACGGACACAATTCTAGTTCAATTCTGAATGAACATTCATTCAGGAATTTACAATTTTCGATTGTTTAGCGAGCCAACAATGGAAAGTTGTAAAGGAGATTTTCTTGTTAAGTATTTTCCATTACCGCTTTTTCGGAATACTTCCGTGCTTCCGCCTCAAAAACAGAGATCTTCCGTTCCATCGCTTTCAGTCCGCTTTCCCAAAATTCAGGCTGAGTAATATCGATCTTGAAAAACTTTTTAAAAAGATCGTCGACAGACATACGTCCGCTGTTAAAGAGAAAGTCACTGTAAATTTTTGGGAACACTTCCGGCATTCGATGACGAATCTCAGATAATCCGTAGGCGCAAACCGTACCGAAGATATACGGGTAGTTGTAGAAGTAGTCGTCAATCTTGTAGAACTGACCGCGGTTGATCCAAAGATAGGGATCGATGCCGGCGGTACTCTCTCCGTACCAAGCCTGCCAAGCTTCAGACAACAGGTTGGAAATCTTGTTCACGGACAACACGCCTTTTTTGCGTTCTTCAAAGAAACTTTTTTCGAAGTCAAAACGCACGCCCATGTTGATCACATAGTTCGAGATAAACGTGAGCTCCTGCCAAAGCGCTTCGAGCTTTTCTTCTGTTGAAGAAGCCTTCTCTTGGATTTCTTCAAAAAGCAGCAGTGCAAAGAAGTGTCCGGCCACTTCCATCAAGGCGCGCGGAATCTTTCTCTCCTGCGCGGACAACTCCCGCTGCAGCCAGAAATGCCAGGCGTGTCCGTACATGATGGCCTGCTGGCTCATGGAAGCAAAGGATCCCAAGTAAGTCGAGAAGATTCTCGGCTCATTAAGCGACAAGATTCCTTGGAAGAAAGCCCCGTTTTGTTTGCCGGGAAGCTGGCGCACTTCAACCCAGCCCTTCTCTACAAATAAGTCGAAGGTTTCGGGGAGGCGCTCGTCGAGCACTTTGCCGACTTCCTTAATCTTGTCGAGCGCTTCCTCATAAGGGATATGGATTTCTCGGCGGAGCGGAGCCGGTGCATTGAGGTCCCAGACTTCCATCGCGCTCTTTCCGGTAAAAAGCGCTCGACTGATGACAGACTTACGCAGCATATGCCGATTGGCTCTGACCACCGTCATCAGCGCGTCTGCCGCTTCCGAACTCACGGCATTCTGCCAGTAGGCCGGCGCCATGAAGTCCATTTCGGCAAACTCAAAGCCCTTCAGGCGGAAACCCGTGAGCATATTGAAGATGGACGCGTAGAGGTAAGCGTTCTGAGAATAATATTCGTTGAGCGCCGTAAAAGTCGATTGTCTGAGTTTCGGATCTTCAGAGGTTTTCAATACGGCGATGCACTGCGAATGTGACTGATGTTTCGTCAGTCCGTCCATTGTCCGCACGGTCGCTACCAAGTGAGCGTTCACTGAGTGGTAAAGGTCGGAGCAAGGAACAAAGTTCGAGGCTTTGAGTTCATAGAGCAGCTGCAGAGTGCGCGGCGACAGCGAAAAAGACCAGCGGGAAGAAACACGCTCAAAGAGCCATTCCCACTTACTGAAATCCAGTTCCTTCCAAATCGGATCGCTCTTTTTTAACTCGGTCAAGCGATGAAAAAGACCGGTAATCAGCTCGTAATAGCGGGAATGAATTTCCCAAAGGCGGACGCGCTCTTTTGCAGCTTCCTGTTCTCTCGTATCAATCGCAGACAGGCATCGACAATAGCCGATCAAAGAATCCGTAAGGCTAAAAACCTCCGCTAGATGCTCCAAGGCAATGCTGATCGAAACCGCGTCTTTGGCGTTCGGCACAAGCCCCGAGAGAATATGAATATCCGCTTCCAACCGCTGACGGGCCTTTCGATATGCCTGAGAAGTCAGACCTCCGTAAGAAGATCGGAAGTCCCATGCCGGCATTTTATTTTTCAAAGATGGAGTCATATTGATTCGGAAACAGCGGTTGATTTTCCGAATCATTCTAATGAAAAAGAAAAGAGGCGGCCGTTCCCTCACAGGAGAGAAGCCAGCCGCCCGGGGAGGGTTTATTGGTTCGAGGTGTTGTGTTCTTTTATTTATCCGAGAAGAGGCTTAGTGGTTTCCGTACCGGCTAATGCAAGCGCGGTTAAGAGAACCAGCTGAGGTCCGAGCTCGGTCTTTTCCATGATGAAATGCTCTTTAAGCGTATGAGCCCCGATTCCCTTACCGCCGGAACACAGGCAAGTGGCGGGAATGTTGTGGCTCATCGGAGCATTCGCATCCGTGGAAGACATTGCATAGTTTGTCAGCTCAATGCCAAGTGTCTTCTGGGCGCTGCGAGCAGCCTGAAGAACCGGGCAGCTGTGCGGACGAAGTCCGCCCGGACGATTGCCAATCATGGTCTTGGTGAGCTTCAGACCATTTTCATCAGCAACACCCCACCGGGCATTTTCTTCTTTGATGGCCTTCTCGAAGGCGCCTAAAACTTCACTCTCTACGCGAAGCAGTTCGTCATTGGAAACACTGCGGATATCCACGTCCACTTCGCAGTGAGCGGAAATCGTGTTGACCGTCGTACCGCCCTTGATCGTACCAATCGTGAAGGTGGTCTTGGGGTCTTCCGGAACTTTGATGTCGGCAATGATATTGCCGGCACGGCAAACGGCGTGAATGGCGCTCGGAGTCTTGCCGAAGTCAGCGAAAGAGTGTCCGCCTGTACCGTCCACGGCTAAACGCCAGCGGTGAGAACCGACTGCGCCGTAAAGGACGCGGCCGACGTCCGTACTGTCGATCGCGACAAAACCGTCAAGCTTGTTGTTAGCACAGAGATGCTTTGAGCCGCGAATATCGCCGTTGCCCTCTTCGCCGACGGTACCAACAAACCAGATATCGCCGACAGTGCGGATGTCTTCTTTTTCAAGGGCGCGGAGCACCTGGAGAAGCGCTCTCAAGCCGGAGCAGTTGTCACCGATGCCGGGAGCTCGGTAGATATTGCCTTCTTTTTTGACCTTGACGTCGGTTCCGGCCGGGAACACGGAATCCATATGAGCACCGATGGCAAGAACTGGGCCGTTGCCGGAACCCTTGCGGATACCGATCACGTTTCCGATTTCATCAATATGAACATCGGTCAGACCGTACTGCCTCATGCGCTCTGCTACAGAAGCGGCTCTTTTCTCTTCATGGAAAGTCGGTGCTTCGATTTCGCAGAGTTCAATCTGTTCCTGCATAGCGACTTCAGTCTGGTCTTTGATGAAGGCCATAGCCGCTTCAACTTTGGGTTCTTTAGAGATTTCGGTAACGAGATCGAGAACTTTGGGATCTAATGCGGGAATATTTTTCATACCAATGAGTTCCTATTAAACCAGGAAGTAAAGAGTGAGAACCATCACAACAGCGGCCGGAGCAGTTCTCTTCACGACTTCAACCGGGGAGACGCCTGCGATACCGGACAGAAGGATGATGCCGCCTGCAAGCGGAGAAGCCTGACGACCGATACCGGCTGCCATCATGGCGAGGTAACCCAGACCGTCAATGGTCATTCCGAATGTCGGAGCGTGCGGAGTAACCGCTTCGTTAAAGGCGAATGCTGCCGCATCGCCGGAGCCTGTTAACACGGCCAGGAAGAACGGACCGAAAGCACCGCCGATCTTGGCAACTTCGTTGGAGTGAGTCAGATACTGAACGAAAACTTCAATGACGCCTGCGGCACGTAAACCTGCGGCAAACACACCGGCAGCAATAATGATACCGAGGATCTTGGCATAGCCGTTACCCATACCGGCGAAGAATTTCTTCGTGACTTCTTCAGGGTTGGAGCGTGTAACGACTAAGGCATAGAACGTACCGATCAACATAGCGGTTGCAACGGACATCTTGAGCTGCGGGAACCAAATGGAAGCGCAAACGAGAAGAACGACTGGAACGATCGGAGCGATCGCGAACAGGATGTTCGGATGTTCAATTTCGTTGGAAGCAACTTCAACGGCTTCTTCAACAGCGGCTTTACCGCGCTTGAAGTCACCGAATGCAAAGCAGGTAAGCGTAATCACGACGATGCTGATCAGGCCCATGGTGACGGTTGTCGTGGCATGAGCTCCGATGAACTGCATGATTTCCATGGAAGCGAGCTTGGAGATGAACGGGTTATGAGAAACGCCAGGGTTCAAATAAGCCGGCATCATGCAGCCGCCGACTGCTGCGGCAGCGATAGCGGGTTTGAAGCCGCTTCTGATCATGATCGGGATCATTGTCGGACCGACGGCAGCGGACAGGCCGGCCATAGAAGGAATGGCGGTGGCAATCACGCTGGTGACGATCATGCAGGAAGGAAGAAGGAATACGCCGAGTTTTTTCAGCGGTCTCATCAGAAGGCTAACCAGATGAACGTCGCATTTGGTCAGAGAAATCACTGCAGCAAAACCGAGCGCCGAGCAGATGGCGATGATCAGGCTGCCGTTTGTCATCGATTTGTCGAACTGCTTGAAAGCGATCATCGGCTGCAGAGAGATGAAGGCCATCACAAAGCCGGAGGTCAGCAGAACGAGACGAGTTTCATAGCGCTTGATAAGGGCATAGACCGTTGCAATCACAACAACGATGGCGGCCCAGAAAGTCCATGTCATTTGGTTCTCCCAGAACAATAGGTTTAGAAAGAGTCATCGCCGATAAGTCGGCCTTATATTTCTAGAAACGAATTTTACGTTCTGAGATAAATCGGATTCAGGCAACTAAGAGTTATTATCTAATACATCAGTAGTTACTCGATTATTTGTTCTATTTATTCGATCAATTTAAATTTAATGTTCTTCTATTAAGAGAAATTTTAGAAATTCGTATTAGGTATTAGTTCTAACTTCGTGAGTATTACTACCTAAATATTTGTGGACGTATTTTGGATTTTTCTCGGCCGTGTGGTTATTTCGTCCTCGTGGTCCGACAATCCTGAGTAAAACCACTAATACATTGAGAAAACCACAAAAAAGGAGACCCGCGAGCCTCCTTCTTTGTGTGATAACCATTTAAGTTAATTTTCGGATTTTTGTCCTTCCGTCTCCTGTTTTACGGGAGCCTCTTCTTTCGCAACGATATCTTTCAGCTCGCGGCGAAGAATCTTACCCACAGGTGTCTTCGGAATGGAATCAACGAAAACGATTTCTTTCGGCATCTTGTAACCGGTGAGGTTCTGACGGCAATAAGCCTTGACCTGCTCGACAGTCAGAGACGGATCCTTCTTAACGATCACGGCCTTGACGCGCTCACCGGATTTTTCGTTCGGTACACCGACCACACCGCATTCCAAAATCTCCGGCATGCTCTGAAGAACGCCTTCAATTTCGTTCGGGTAGACGTTAAAGCCGCTGACCAGAATCATGTCTTTCTGGCGGTCGGTAATTGTAATGCGGCCGTTGCTGTCCATATTGCCGATATCGCCGGTGCGCAGCCAGCCGTCGCGCAGTACGGCAGCCGTTTCTTCCGGCTTATCCCAGTAGCCGCGCATGACCTGCGGACCCTTCACGCAGATTTCGCCGGTGTGTTCCGGAATTTCCTGCGGAGTCGTCCAGAAGCCGAGGTCCTTGAATCCTTCACCGCGGATAGAAACCACAGTAGACGGGAACGGGAAGCCGACAGAGCCGTTCCACGGTGTATTCATCGGGTTGGCGGCAACGCCCGGAGAGCATTCGGTCAAACCGTAGGCCTCAATAATGTGGCCGCCGGTCACTTCCTTCCAGCGCTCGGCCACAGACTTCTGAACCTGGGTACCGCCGCCGACGGTGAGCTTCAGCATCTTGAAGTCAACCTGGTCAAATCCCGGTGTATTGAGCAGCCCGTTAAAGAGCGTGTTCACACCGCAGATCACGGTAAAGTGCTGTTTCTCGCATTCTTTGACTAAACCCTTCATGTCGCGAGGGTTAGCAATCAGCACCATGCGGGCGCCCCACTGAAGGAAGCTGCACAGAGCGGTCAGAGAAAAGATGTGATAGAGCGGAAGCGCTGTCATAACGACTTCGGTCTTCTTCTTGAAGTCGCCGGAAATCCAAACACCCGTCTGCTGCAGGTTGGCCAACACATTGCGGTGCGTGAGCATGGCGCCTTTGGCAATGCCGGTTGTGCCGCCTGTGTACTGCAGAAGTGCGATGTCGTAGCGGTCGAGCTTGACCGGATTAAATTTTCTGGAAGCGCCTTGGGCGAGTGCGTCGCGGAAAGAGACGGCGTGTTCGAGATTGAACTCGGGCACCATCTTCTTTACTTTCTTCAGCATGAAGTTAACGAGCAGACGCTTCGGAGCAGAAAGCAAGTCGCCGACCTGAGTCGTGATGACGTGCTCAACGGGAGAATCTTTTTGAATCTTTTCAAACGTCTTGGCGAAGTTCTCGATGATGACCAAGACCTTAGCGCCGGAATCCTTCAGCTGTCCGCCGAGTTCACGAGCTGTGTAAAGCGGATTGACGTTGACGACGATAAGTCCGGCTTTCATGATGCCGAACAGACAGATCGGATACTGGAGGAGGTTCGGCATCATCACGGCAACGCGGTCGCCCTGCTCAACGCCGGGCAGCGACTGCAGATAAGAAGCAAACGCCGTCACTTTCTCATCAAATTCTTTGTACGTCATTGTCTTGCCCAGGCTGGTAAAGACCGGAGCATCACCGTACTCTTGACAGATCTTTTCCTGGAAATCCGGCAATGATTCGTAAATATCCGGATTAATGGTCGCGGGCACGCCCTCAGGGTAGTGCTTGATCCATGGATATTCTTGAGTGTCTGTCATTTATTTCTGTCCTAAAGAAAGCGTAACCCGCTAATTTTAGCGGGTTGCGCGATATAAAAACATTGAGAATTAGCCTGAGATTAAGCTTGGTGGGCAAGCTCGGAGATGTGTTTGGCGTACTGCTTCACATCTTCCCAGTCAGTAAAGTCAATGCACATAGACGGGTCTGTCGGGCCGTTTGTGATCTTCATGATGAGCTGAATGCACTTCTTATCAAAGAGATTCAGGTGCGGATAGTCAATCTTGCCGGCAAAGCACTTGAGGTCGCGGGGACGCCACGGAGAACGCTCAAGGAATTTCTGCATGTAGCGGTTGCCTTCGACTGTCGCCTTAAACGGTGTGCGGGCAACGACGGTAACGTTGAACATCGCATTGGGCTTGCGGTCGAGTTCCGTGCAGTTGTTGCGAACAAATTCGTAAACGTTCGGATGGTAAGTGCCGTAGACAACAGGGAAGCCGCAGAGCACGAAATCATGCTTGCTCCAGTCCACGCCTTCGCGAAGGGCTTCGGAGACCGGCATAACCGTCACGGTGTTTCCGAGTTCCTCGAGTTGGTCGGCAATAGTGCGGACCATGCGGGCGGTATGGCCCATACGAGAGTAATAAACGATAAGAATGTTCTTCATTAGTTTCCGACTCCGATCGCGTCCGGACCGAGAGGGCCTTTCGCATCAATTTGTAATTTATTGAGTCGATTTTAGCAAAACCGCCCCGATTGGCTCATTTTTGTTAATGAGTTTACGTAGTTAGGCGCATTGTCAGGTAAAATTCGATTTTTAAAACCCTGTTCCTATTGATTATTAGGAACTTTTATTCTTATATGGCTAAAGAAGACCTGATTGAAACAACTGCAACCGTTACCGAAGTTCTTCCGGACGCTCGCTATCGCGTCAAACTCGACAACGGCTATGAACTGATTGCCTACACAAACGGCAAAATGCGCAAGCATCACATCCGAATTCTCGCCGGCGATAAAGTTTCGCTGGAAATCTCCCCGTACGACATGACCAAAGGCCGCATTACCTTCCGTCATATCGAGGGTCGTCCTCCGGTTGCTGCCGCCGGCGGAAAACGCAAGTAATCGATTCAATAGAAGCACTCAGCAAATCGAGTGCTTTTATTTTGCCTGCTCAGACGACCTCAATCGTCTGATCTCTAAACTGGACTTTCTGTCCGGCGCGGATCTTGTGGCCGCGTTCGGTGCAGACTTTCCCGTCTACATTCACTAAGCCGTCCTGGACGGCTTGTTTTGCTTCACCGCCGGTTCCGGTGAATCCGGCTGCCTTCAGCAAATCTCCTAAGCGAATAAATTCGCCGTTTAATTCGAATTTCATTCCGAATTCCTTTTCTTTACTTCTATCAGATGAAATGCATTGTATTCCTGCTCAGTATTTCTTTTATCACCGCCGCCGAATTCGAGTCCGCAAAACAACAAACGCCCCGAAGGGCGTTTGTGTTTAATCCGTTTCTACTGAATTAGATCAGAGACAGGAAGCGAGTAATCATGCGAATGCGTTCTTCGACGGTGTCTAAGCGAAGGAATTCGCGATCGCAGTGGAATTCGCCCCCGGCAGGGCCGCATCCGTCAATGACGGGAAGACCGGCTTCAGCCATGTGGTTGCCGTCGGAAGCACCGCCTGCGTCAACCCAGTCAATATCGAAGCCTTCGAGTTTGGCAGCTTCGGTGATCTGAGCAACGAGTTCTTTCGTTGCGTCGGACAGCGGCATAGAGTTGCTGTGGCTGACGCGTTCGATTGTCTGAGTTACGCCGGGAGCCCAAACGGCAGCAGCCAGTTTGTTGATGCCGTCGTCGAGATATTTGTCATCTTCGTTGTTCCAGTAGCGAGTGTCGAGCTTAACAACGCATTTTTCGGAAATGACGTTAGGAGCGCTGCCGCCTTCGATCACACCGGGGTTGACCGTTGTGCCTTTATCGACATCGGCCAGACCGGCAGCTGCGAGCGCAAAGCGCATAGCGGCGATGTTGGCGTTGGCTCCTTTGTACGGAGCGTTGCCGGCGTGGGAAGCCTTACCGTGGAAGGTCACGATGTAGTTGGTAGAACCCTTTCTGGAGCGAACGAGCTGACCGCCTGCGCGGGCTGCTTCAAAAACCAAAGCGCGGGAAGATTTAGCAGCGATGCCCTCGAGCCAGGCGCTGGAAGCCTTGGAACCGGTCTCTTCGTCCGGGTTCAGAGCAACGGCGATGGAGAGTCTTTCCAGATCTTCAGGACGAGCAGCCTTCAGAGCGTAGTAGATGGCAAGCACGCCGCTCTTGCAGTCGCTGCAGCCGGGGCCGTAGGCGCGGTCGCCTTTAACGGTCAAAGGACGAGCAGCAGCAGTTCCGTCAGGGAAAACGGTGTCGAGGTGAGCATTGAAGAGAACGTCATAGTGGTCAGCGTTGGGCTTGTTCGTAGCGAACAGACCGTTGCCGGCATTCGGACCTAAGTCAACGAGGTCGGCTTTGAATCCGATGGATTCGAGGTGGCCCTTCATAATCTTGGCGGCTTCGGTAACGCCGGCAATGTTTGCAGTGCCGCGGTCTTTGTTAACCAATTCGGCCAAGTCTTTCATGTAAGAGTCGAGAACTGTCATTGATGTTTCCTCTTATTAAAGTTGCGTAAAACAGTTGAGCCCTAAGGCTTAACGATTCCCGCGATTGTAATGATTTGTGAGATTGAGATAAATGAGAATAAATACCGCTGGACAAACCTGTTTTGATTACTCAATTCGAATAATTTTCTGATTTCAAGCTCGTTTTTGTGCTGAGATAAGGAATACATTCGCATTCCACGTCAATTTTCACAATCTATTAAAAAATGATCGAAGGTCTGGTCCTTCTTCTCGTATTCCAACTTTTGGGAAACGTCGCCGAGATGTACTTTCATCTCCCGGTTCCCGGCTCGGTTCTGGGCATGTTCCTGCTGCTCGTTGCCTTGATCGCAAACGACCGTCTGGCTTCTTGGGTTCGCCCGATTTCCTTAGTGCTGATTTCTTATCTTGCCGTGCTGTTTGTTCCGGCCGGTGTCGGCATCATGCTCCACATCGATCGCCTCAAAAATGAAGCGCTTCCGATCGGCGTCTCCTTAGTGGTCAGTACGATCCTGACCATCGCTGTAACTGCCCTGGTGATTAAGTACTCAACGATCTGGCTGCAGAAACGCAAAGAACAGAAGGAGACCCGCCATGAATAACATCGATTTTCACGGCATCGAGGAGATTTGGTCCTCGCTTTCCACATCCTCCCTTCTTTGGCTGACGGTCACATTAGCGGCTTATCTCTTTGCTCAGAAACTCTATAAATGGAGCAACTGGAATTCACTCCTGAATCCGGTGGCCGTTTCCATCGTCACGGTCGTCATTTTGCTGATGGCCACGCATACGCCGTATCAGACTTACTTTTCGGGCGCCCAGTTCATTCACTTCCTGCTTGGACCGACCACAGTAGCATTGGCTGTACCGCTCTACGACCTCAGAATTCAGCTGGCTAAAAACTGGCTTCCGATTTTATTGGGACTTTTTGCCGGCGCCGTCACGGCAATTACTTCGACGGTCCTGATCGCAGGACTCCTCGGCGCATCTCCCGAAACCATCATCAGTTTGGCGCCGAAGAGTGTTACGACCCCGATTGCCATGTCCATCGCAGAAAAACTCGGCGGCCTGCCCGCACTCTCTGCATCCTTGGTGGTCCTGACAGGCGTGCTCGGTTCAATCTGCGCGGGTCCCTTGTTCCTGCTTCTGAAGGTCGACTCTTCTTCTGCCAAAGGTTTTGCGCTCGGTCTTTCGGCGCACGGCATGGGTACCTCCCGCGCCTTCCAGATTGACGCCACAGCCGGCGCCTACGGCAGTCTGGCTATCGGTTTAACCGGCTTGACCACCGCTATTTTGGCGCCGCTGCTCACGCCGCTTTTAATGAAGCTTTTCTTCTAATCGATTTCAGAGGAATCAATTCGTTTGATTCCTCTTTTTTTCCATGAGGCTCGCGCCTCGTCCAGCGAGCCGTTCACATCGATTCCGCGGGAAGCGTCTTCAATGACGGACACCTTGAAGCCTTCATCGGCCGCATCCAAGGCGGTCCAGCTGACACAAAAGTCAGTAGTTAAGCCGCAGACAAAGACTTCCGTAATGCCTTGTGACTTCAGCCAGACGCCTAAGTCTGTTTTGGTCTTACGGTCGGCTTCTAGGAAGGCAGAGTAGCTGTCAATGTCCGAGTGCGCACCCTTCTTTACGAAACAGTCGCCGTTTTCTGTATTCAGCCCGTCGGCAAATTCAGCTCCGGTCGTGTTTTGCACACAATGCTCGGGCCACAAAACCTGCTTGCCGTAAGGAATATCAATCGTGCTGTAGGGCGCTTCCCCCGAGTGAGAGGAGGCAAAAGAAATATGGCCCTGCGGATGCCAGTCCTGTGTAAAGACGACGTGTTTGAATTTCGGTGAAATCCGATTGATCACGGGCACAACTTGACTGCCGTCCTTGACAGGCAGTGCGCCGGTTTCTAAGAAATCTTTCTGAACGTCAACGACGATGAGCGCCTGATTGTCTTTCATCTACGCTTCACTCCAATATCCGCAGAATTTGTTGATGATGTCGGCCGTTGTACCGCTTTCGGCTAGGTAGACGTATTGTCCGACTTCCAGAAGCGCCAAATCAATTCGGCCAATCTCTAATGCCTTATCAAAAATATCTTTCAGGGCAAAGTATTGGTAAGGGAACTGCAGAACCGGAAGTCCTTTCTCCGGGAAGATCTGAGCAAAGCCGTTAGACAGGTAACGAGAGGCTCGACCCATGAAGGTGTCCGTCATCTCAGAGGCAGAATCTGCCAAGTACATTACCTTAGTGCGCCAGGAATCCGGAATCGGAGATTCTTTGGCCACCAGCAGTGCATCGGATAGCATAAAGCCGGCTAAGCCGAGCGCCTTGATGACACGAACTTGATCCTGTGTTGTGACAGAACCGGCGCCGAGCACCGGAACTCTCAATGCTCTCGCGCACTCAGACCACAAGACCAAGGAGTCGATCTCAGCCTGGTCTTTACTGATTTCTTCATGAGAGAGAAGTCCTTCTTCGGCCCAGCCTGCAGCTACGACTGCATTGACGCCGCTGGAGACGAGAACTTTCGCGTCTCTTAGATTAGATGCGATGCCGAAGACCGGAATGCCGTTGGCTTCAAGTTCCTCCATGTAAGGCTCCCGCAGCCCCCCGAGTCTCAGACCGATCGCCGGAACCTTCAGCTCTACAACCTTCTTGAACTGGTTATCAAATACAGGAGCAGACAACGGTCTGGAGGCCGTGCCGCCTAAATCTTCTCTTAGAGGAGAGAGCGCGGTGTCCTGCAGACGAAGTTTCTCGGCGTCCAAGAGAGATTCTTTCTGCGGGAACATCAGTACGGCAAAAGGCTTATCGGTCAGCGAACGAACTTTTGCAACATCTCTTTCGATTTCTTCTTCCGTTTTAAAACCGATATGGAGCACGCCCAGGCCGCCGGCATTAGAAACGGCTGCCGCCATTTCCGGAGTATCCCAGCCGAGGCCCGGCAATCCGATCACCGGTTTGGAGACCTTGAAGTCGTCCAAGAACTTCTGTGTCTTGTCTGTTGCATTCTGAGTCGCAATCATCTCGAATCCTTTTGTTCGTTCGCGCCCTACCTATAAGCCGCGGCATTGTTTTTAGCAAAATAGCATTGTCGCCTGTTTCAACTATGCACACAAGAATAGCGAAAAACGCCTGTCTGTTGATCGCTAAGTTACTAAAATGTCGGGAATCTAACTATTAGAATAAATCTATAAATATCTATTAAAAACTACAAATAATTTATAGATTATGAATTCTGATTTTATTTCGATTGGCCAAGCATCCAAAATTCTTGGCATTTCAATTCAGACCCTCCGCAATTGGGAGAAAACAGGCAAACTGCTTCCAGATTTCATTTCGGTCGGTCGAACTCGTCGATACAGCAGATGTCGACTCCTTTCTATTGCCGGATTGACCAAACCGGAAACTAAAGAAGATCAGAAAACAACCATCGCCTATGCCCGGGTGAGTACTAATGAGCAAAAGGAAGACTTAAGTCGGCAAATAGAACTACTGGAACTCTTTTGCGCAAAGAACGGTTTTTCCTATGAAGTCATTTCCGACCTGGGGTCCGGAATGAATTATCGAAAGAAGGGGCTGAAAAAACTTCTTGACGCTCTTCTTAACGACAAGGTTGAACGCTTGGTCATCACTCACAAAGATAGGCTGCTGAGATTCGGAGCGGAGCTGGTTTTCACTATCTGTGAAACTAAGGGGGTTGAGGTTATTATCCTCAATAAGGGAGATGGAGCGGTAGGATTTGAAGAAGAACTCGCTAAAGATGTTCTTGAAATCATTACCGTTTTTTCTGCCAAGTTATACGGAAGTCGAAGTAAAAAGAATCGAGAGCTTCTAAAAAAATTAACCGAAACCGCAAAGGATCAGCTCTAGGGCTTTAAGAATGACAGTAACTTTGTCCCACAAGATCGAACTAAAGGCGAGCAATAAATTCAAAACTTATTGCCGCAAAGCCTTTGGTGTTTCTCGATTTACGTGGAACTGGGCTTTAGAGCGAGTAAACGATAAAAGAGAGCGAAAAGAAAAAATCGACATTCTCGAGCTGAAGAAAGAATTCAATCACATCAAAAGGAAGCAATATCCCTTTGTCATGGAGGTGACAAAGTACGCCTCTCAGCAGCCGTTTATCTTTTTGAAGCGAGCCTTGTCACAGTTTTTTGGTGACCTCAAAAGCGACAAATCACCTTCTAAACGGAAAGGCTTTCCGGTCTTTAAAAAGAAGAGATACAGCTCGGGATCGTTTTATATCGGCGGAGACATGGCCGTCGTAAAAAAAGGCTCTGAAATTAAGGACAAACGCTTCGGGGCTTCAGACAATAAACCCTACTTGCACGTTCCTAAGTTCGGTTGGGTAATGCTAAGAGAAGAAATTTGTTTTCCCGGAAAGATTAACAGCGTGACGATATCCCAGGACGGAGATAAATTCTTTGCTTCATTCAGCATAGAGACGTCTGAAATAATCTATGAGGCAACGCATAGAGAAAATGTCCGGGAGGCCTTGTGCGGCTGCGACTGGGGAGTTAAAGATCTCTTGACGCTGTCTAACGGAATCAAAATCAAAGGAAGTAAACACCTAAGGAGAAGACAGAGACAACTTTCAAGGCAGCAAAGGAAACTGGCGAAGAAACGGCACCCGAGAACCAAAGGTGACAAAACGCCAATATCCAAGAACTACATCAAACAGTCAAGGAAAGTAGGAAAGCTGTACCGAAGGATCAAGGCTCAAAGGCGCGATGAGAATGAAAAACTATCAAGCGTGCTCGTCCGCCATTTTCGAGTGATTTGTTTAGAAACACTGAACGTTAAAGGAATGATGTCAAATCATCGGTTAGCAAAAGCTGTGTCTGACAACAGTCCTTACGCTTTGAAAAAGATGATCAAAAGAAAGTCAGCCCTGCGAGAAAGGACCGTTGTTGAAGCGGATCAGTTCTATGCGAGCTCGAAAACCTGCAGAAGATGCGGCGAGGTAAACAAAGATCTTAAGCTCAGCGATAGGATTTTCGTCTGTCCCAAGTGCGGTTTTACCGAGGACAGAGACGTACAGGCTGCAAAGAACTTGACTGAGGTATACATCAACAGAGTAGGGTCAGCTAGCCCCGAACTCTTTAAAATCAAGCCTGTGGATCTGACGGCTCTGTTAGACGATTTAGCAATAAATGGTCTGGCAACCAGCAGGGTTGAAGCAGGAATTTAATTAAAGATCTACTTTATAGATTTTTGTAGATTTAAAGTAGCGGATTATCGTAAGGAGTTTTGTGTGGAAACAAAAACAGTTGTCGTTGGCCTTTCAGGCGGAGTGGATTCCGCCGTCAGCGCCTACCTTCTCAAGAAGCAGGGATACGAAGTAATCGGTCTTTTCATGAAAAACTGGGAGGACGATGACGACAGCGAATACTGTTCTTCCCGTCAGGATTTAATCGATGCCACGGCGGTCGCCGACGTAATCGGCATCGATATCGAAGCCGTGAACTTTGCCAAAGAATACAAGGACCGCGTTTTTGCGGAATTCCTTTCCGAGTATTCCGCCGGTCGTACGCCGAACCCTGACGTTCTCTGCAATTCCGAAATTAAATTCAAGGCATTCCTTGATCATGCCATCCGTTTAGGCGCCGACAAGATTGCCACCGGACACTATGCACGTGTCCGCGAAAGAAACGGGCTCTTTGAACTGCTCAAAGGTGTGGACAACACTAAAGATCAAAGCTACTTCTTAAATCGTCTCAATCAATACCAGCTCTCGAAAGCCATGTTCCCTGTCGGAGACATGTGCAAGACCGAGGTACGCAGAATTGCCGAAGAAATCGGATTGCCGAACGCCAAGAAAAAAGACAGTACGGGTATCTGCTTTATCGGAGAACGTCCGTTCCGTGAGTTCCTCCATCGCTACCTTGCTAACAAACCCGGTCCGATTAAAACACCGGACGGAAGAATTGTTGGCGAGCACATCGGCCTTTCTTACTACACCTTAGGTCAGCGCAAAGGTATCGGCGTCGGCGGTTCTAAGTTCGGCAACGGCGAACCTTGGTTTGTTGCTCGGAAGGACATTCCGAACAACACGCTCTATATCGTACAAGGTCACGACCATCCTTGGCTTCAGTCTTTCTCGCTTTCTGCCACGCGACCCAACTGGATCAGCGGAACAGCTCCCGAGGCCGGAAGAATGCTCGGTCTTAAAACGCGCTACCGCATGGCCGATCAGGAATGCAAAGTTATTCGCACCGACGATGAAAGCGTAGTGGTTTCTTCTCTTGATCCTCTCTGGGCGGTGACACCGGGACAAAGCGCGGTCTTTTATGACGGAGAGGTTTGCTTGGGCGGTGCGATTATCGACACCAGCCGATAACCAGATTGTCAAAAATTTAACGCGTCTATCGTTTTGGGCTATCAATCACCGATGTATTTTTCTTAGGAGAAACTAGAAGTGGACCTAACCGTGTTAAGGAACTATATCGTTGTCGCACGTGAACAAAACATAACGCGGGCCTCAAAGTTAATTCATATCACGCAGCCAGCCTTATCAAGACAACTTTTCCAACTTGAAGAAGCTCTTGGAACCAAACTTTTCGAGCGATCCAAGTACTGTATAAAGCTAACGGAACAAGGGACGTTTTTTTACCACCGAGCGGAGGAGATTTTAGAACTCTACGAAAAAACAAAAAGAGATATCTCCTTTAAGGAGGAGGAAATCGCAGGAGAATTAACTATTGGGGCTGGTGAGTTCCGCTCCGTTGAACCTCTCAGCAAGATCATCTCCGAGTTTCAAGCTCTGTACCCTAAAGTTTGTGTGCACATGCGTACAGGCTTTACTCCAGATATTCTTGAACAGTTAGGCAATGGACTTCTCGATTTTGGTCTGATTTTCAATCGTCCCCATGATGACCGCTACGCCTCCATGTCTTTGGGAGTCAAAGAGGAATGGGGAGCCTTAGTCCCAAAAAAATCCCCGATTGCAGAAAAGAAAACTCTCTTCCCCGCTGACTTAGCTGAAGAACCCCTCCTTATCAGCGGTAATTTGGAACATTTGGTAAATCTCAAAGAGTGGTTCGGCCCCCGGGAAAATGTCTCAATGTCAAAAGTACCTACAACTTATTAAACAACGCTGCATTTCTTGTTGCCAACGGAGTAGGCATTGCTCTTTGCATAAGATTAAATTGTTCTTATCGCGGTTTAACTTTCATTCCCTTTACACCTCCGCTCCATTCTGAAACGCGCCTCATTTGGCGAAACGACCCTATGCAGACGCCGGCTAAAAAAGCGTTCATAACGCTTCTTGAAAAATTACAAAAATGAATATTTGAAGAGTAAAAAATAGCATTAGACATATTTGAAAGGTATTTTTAGAATTCTTTACATGTTCAATTGATTCTCGACTGGAAAATCCATCGTTAGCCAGTCACTAGTAAAGGATTCTCAAATGCATAATTTCATTTTTTCCGTTCCAACCACTGTCTATTTTGGAAAAGGTCAACTGACTTCCCTTTCGAAGGCAATGCACCCCCCGGGAACAAAGGTACTTGTCGTAACCGGCCGCGGCAGTACGATTCGGAACGGTATTCTTGCCAAAGTCAAGTGCGCACTCTCCGACTTCCAACTGACTGAGCTGTCAGGAGTTGATCCCAACCCGAGAGTTACCACTGTTAGAAAAGGAGTAGAACTCTGCCGAGAAAAAGGTATTGAAGTTATTCTTGCAGTCGGTGGAGGCAGCGTTATCGATTGCGCCAAAGCTATTGCCGCCGGAGTTTATTACGACGGTGATCCCTGGAACATGGTTCTTAACTCCGCCAAGGGGAGTATAACCAAAGCTCTTCCTGTCTGTACCGTGCTTACGCTTGCAGCCACGGGATCTGAGATGGACGGGGCCGCTGTAATTTCCAACGTCGATACCAATGAGAAATTTACAATGCTTAGCCCGTTGCTCATCCCCAAGGTTTCGATCATGGATCCAGAATTTACTTACTCGGTTCCAGCTCCTCAAACGGCCGCCGGGAGCGCCGACATTCTTTCTCACATCATGGAAGTGTATTTTGGCGATGAAAACACATACATGACAGACAGAATTTCTGAGGCTTTAATGAAAACTGTCATTCGGTTTGCACCCGTCGCCATGACTCGTCCTGACGATTACGAAGCCCGAGCTAATCTTATGTGGGCGTCTTCCTGGGCCATTAATGGACTGACTGCAGCTGGCAAGGCACACGACTGGTCTTGTCACTACATTGAACACGAACTCTCTGCCTTTTACGATATTACTCATGGTGTTGGGTTAGCAATCATCACTCCTCAATGGATGCGCTACATCCTTAATGAGAAGACTCTGGATAAGTTCTCAGCTTTTGCTCGAAACGTTTGGGGTATCGATGGCTCGCTTCCTAAATATGAACAGGCAAAAAGGGGCATTGAGGAGCTGGAAAACTTCTTCAGACTCTTGAAGTTGCCAAACAAACTCTCGAGCCTGGGCATTGATGACAGACACTTCGCCGAAATGGCAGAACATGCAAACAAAACAACAGGAATCGGCAGTGCCTCTTACGTTCCTCTGTCTTCTAAATCTATCGAAAACATTTTGAAAATGTGTCTCTGAATCAACGAGGTTCATTATGAGCTCATTAAAGATCGTTCTCTTTTCCGTATTGCTCTTGTCTTCAGTTGCGGTACAAGCGGCCGAACAATGCGTACGTCCTATTGAAGTTAAGGCGGGAGAGCATATTCTCAAAGGCTGTATCAATAGCAGCGACACCGCAACTGCGCTCTTAAATCGGATGCCCTTTACCGTCACAATGGCGAACGCGCATAACATCGAGATGGTGTATCGATTTAAAGAAGCCCTGCCGGCGGAAAACGCAACTCGCAGTTCTTACAAGATCGGGGACATTTTCTACTGGACTCCGAAAAATGCACTGGTTATTTACTACGGTCAAAACGGTAAGTCCTTTGATAATCTGCAGAAAGTCGGACATATCGAGACCGACGTTCAATTCCTTGAAAAAGTTCCGGAAATCCCAGTCTCGTTTCTTTCCAGGTAGTTCCTCATCCACAAACCATTACTTAATTCACAGAGTACCTATCATGAACAAACTTCTCGTTACCCTTGCCGTTGGTTCCCTCTCTGTCCTCACTTCCGCAAACGCAGCGGATGTCTTATTCGTCACGGGCTCTCCTGACCTTGAAAAATCAAACGCCTCCCGAGTCATTACTCAGCTCGTTCAAGAGAAAGTTCCTGGCGTTGAGATCGTCCGTACCGACAAAATTAAACTCAATTCTCCGGAAGACATTGAGCGCGAAAGAAATCGCGTCAGCAACGCAAAAATTATTGTCTTCCATTATCCTGTTTACTGGTACCAGCCGCCTGCTGTCTTCAAGAACTATCTGGACAGCGTTTACACTTTCGGATTTGCACACAATGCTAACGGCGGCCTCTTAACCGACAAAAAACTCATCCTTTCAGTAACATCGGGTGCTCCTGCATCGGCCTACCGACCCGGAGGTCGAATGGAACATGACATGGCTGATTTTCAACTTCCTCTCCGACAATTCGCTAATCTTTGCGGCCTCAAATTTGAAGGAATGGTATATACGGGCGGCTATAACCTCGCACGAAAAGAACAAGATAAAAACAAGCAGGAAACCGCTGCCGCTGAACATGCTGAAACTTTGATCACCAAAATTAATCAGGCAAAACAGTAAGCGAACACCTTTGGAGAAAGTTTATGAAACATTCCAGACGTTATTTCCTCGGTGCGATCTCAACCCTTTCTATCCTGCCTCTTTCCATGTCAAACGCAACTAATGTTCACAAGGCGGCCATTCTTCTATACAGCCGCTCCGGAAACACTGCCACTCTTGCAGACTTCATACGAGAACAAATTCAGGCCCCCATATTTCGAATTTCGCCCAAAGTCCCTTATAACGCAGATTATTCAAAAATGACTGACGGAGCCCGTGCAGAGGTCAGAAATGGAGCGTATCGCGAACTCGCCTCCCCACTTCCCGATCTTTCTAACTATGACACTATCTTCCTCGGCAGCCCCTACTGGTGGGGTAGTCTTTCGGTTCCTATGAGTTCGTTTTTGATGAAAAATCCTTTGGATGGAAAAAACATCTTTCCTTTCATCACGTCTGGAAGCTCTTCCCCGGAGGGAGCCCTCGAGAGAATTAAAGAGCTATGCCCTCACGCGAAGATAGGACAATATTTTTATGTTTCTGGAACCGAGGCACACCAAGCCCGACAATCGATAACAAATTGGCTGAAAACCATTGGTTTTTAATTACAAAAAAATTCGGTTGCTTGGGAGGAAGGTCCTGGGAACCCAACCCTCCTTCGTCTAATTTTTCGTTCTTCACGGAGCTTCACTTTTATCATAGTTTTCGGACTTGTATTTTCAGTAAGAAGCTATCGCCAGCCGACCGGAATGCTTGTCCGACATGATTTTTCAATTTTGACAAATTCAAAAAGGCTGTCTCGAGTTCAGACAGCTTTCTGTTCTTTCATAACAATGAGGTCATCAATGAATAACACTGTATTAATTCTTAATGGCAGCTGCAAATTTTTTAATAGGGGCGGTATCCTCAACGACGCCTTTTCCAAGATCGCAGTTCAAGAACTACAAGGCTACGGTTTAAACGTCATGGAAACAAAAATGGCATCTTACAAATCCGTTAACGAGGAAGTGGAAAAGATTTTACGGGCCGACGTAATAATTTTACAGTCTGCCGTCTGGGCAATGGGGATGCCATGGCCTGTCAAGAAATATGTCGACGAAGTAATGACTCAGCCTGAAGTTTGCGGAACTGATGGGAGGACAAGAGAGCTTCCAGATAAAACGTACGGTTCCGGGGGAGTGTTGAAAAATAAGCACTATTTAATTTCAACAACATGGAACGCTCCTGAAAAAGCCTTTACCCAACCAGCCGAATTCTTTTCAGGTTTGGGAGTCGATGCGGTGTTGACGCCATGGCATAAACAATTCCAATATATGGGACTTGGTTTAAGAAAACTTCCCGATTTTTGCTGTTTTGACGTATATAAGAATCCCCAAATTGAAAGGGATTTCATCTCATTTAAAAAGCACCTGAGCTTGTACATTAAACCTTTATTTGCCAACCATCGGGATAATTTATGAAGGAGATAAGGTACCTGAAATATAAAGCATCTTGCTGAGGCCTAGCCACTGAAGGCTGCCTCTCTAGATATCAGTTTCTTCTTCCCCTTCATAATCCAATTCCTTCTCCGGTTCTGTGTCAGGAACCGGAAAGCCCAAGAGCTTCAAGTAATTTTCGTTTTTTCTCCGCAATTTTTCTGAAGTGATAACCTTCGCAGAATCTGATTTGCATTACGGGACTCTACGGTCACCTTCATAAACCATAGACAGACAGTTATTTTTGTTTATGTCACCTAAATTTCGGATATTCTCACGATACCGTTCAGCGTCTTCTTATGCTGATTGATTTCTCTCAAGGTGAGAACACCGTTCGCGAGAAATTCATGCTGATAGATCCTGAACAATTCCAGGGCTTTTACAGCAGACTTGTAGAACCGCTGCTTCACAAATTTACTTCTCGAATTGTTGCAGTGGACGGTCAAGCGGTCAAAGCCTCCAGAAGAAGCGGAGAAAGAGCCAGTGAACATATCCTTACGTTCTATGACACGGAAAATAGAGTTGTTTTAGGACAAAAGCTCATCGGAAACAAGGAAAATGAGATCTCGCACGCCTCCTCAATGGTTGAGGACTCGATTGGGCAGGATGCATTGTTACGGCCGATGCGCTCAATACGCAGGAGAAGTTTGCTTCAGCTCTAATCCAAAGAAAGGCAGACTACTGTCTTCCGGTGAAACAGAACCACAAATCGTTGTTCTATGACATACAGTTAAGTTTTGTGGACCGCACCGAAACCTGTACGCTGGATCTCGAAAAAGTTGATCTCGGACATGGAAGAATCGAGACAAGAAAGATTTCTGTGCTTTCCGGAAGTTGTCTGCCTGCAACTTTATTAATGAAGTGGATTGGGCTGAATGAAGGCACGATCATTAAAGTTACGACGCGCGTTAACAAGACAACCGGCGAGATCAGTTCTCTTAATCCCTACTACATAAGCTCCCTGAACTTCTTAAATGTCCATATCGCAGAACAATATGCCAGAGCCGTTAGACGTCATTGGGGAATTGAAAACGACCTCCCCTACGTTCTGGAGGTCAACTTTTACCTAGATAGGACACAGGGCAAAAACGCTAACTATCTGCAAAAAGGATCCTCTTGAATAAATGAGCGCTCAAGATAATCAGGAAACTTCAAAAAGAAGAGGAAGCTGAAACCGGCAAAGAGGCTAAAAGCGTGAAGCGAATCATGGCCTAGCTGCAGTCCCCGTCAGCAGCTCTGGAGGCGTTGACCACGCCAATTAACAAACAAATTCATGCGTACGCCTTGATGCTTTGAGTGTTTCATACTAGATTGGCTCTAGAATGTAGTTTGCTGGCTCTCCGGCAAACAGAAGCTTTGGAATTTCTTCTAGGAGCTGCTTTGTTCTTAGGTGCTAATTTCTTCTTTAGTTCGACGCAGATATTTTCTAAAGCCGAAGGATCATTTGCAAGTAATCATGACCTTCTTGAAGGAATAGAGGTTGGCATGGGGTTACGGACTGAGTGTACGTGACCCCAAGAAGTTCATAATCTCAGTTGTTGAGGTCAAGTACGGACAATGCATTTAATGTTCGTGGAAAGCCATTCAATGGCACACACACTTGCAACGCGTCTATCAGGTTTTGTTTCGATGTGCCTTGCTTCAGGTTTGCAACGCCATGCCCTCTTAACTGAGATTCACAACCGCCGAGCGCAGCGACAGCTGCAAATACGATCAGCTCTCGTTCCTTAACCGACATCCCTGAGCGAGTAAAAAAATCCCCAAAACAAAATGATGACAAATCATCTACGATCAGAGCTCTGGTACTTTCTGTAGCTTCCCTATGCATTTTTGCGATATTGTCTCCAAAAAGTGCTGTTTGAACTTCTATTCCTTTTGTTAATCGGTTCTCGTCGTCCACTGTTGTCTGAGACGGAAGAGGTAGAGGCACCTTCGCCTTTCTAAACGCTTCGTTCACCCCAGTCAAAGCCTCCTTCATACGCCCAAGCCCAACATAAGGAGCTGTCTGATAAACGGACTCACGCAGCACAAGAGGTTTTACTCCTGCTATAAGAGCTTCCGCCGTAATTTCTGCGGCCTCATCCCTAAGTCCTTGTGCCGAACACGTAGCGAGGAGAACCCCGTATTTTTCCGATTCTGTCAAAGAGCTTCCTCTGTTCGAAAGACGCATCATCCTCGCTTCGATGGCAAAAATATCGGGGTCATACTGTTTTTCTACAGCCGACGCTTTAGTGGAAAAAAGTACAGAAGCAGCACCTGTTGCTGCAGAGAAAAGAACGGTACGTCTTAAAACATTAGTCATTATTTCACCTCTCTCTATTTATCTAATCACATTGAGTAAGAACTCGGTCCCTCGTTGTCAAAAGCCTTCTCACATGACATAAATAATTTTTCGACCTCGTAAATTAATAACTTTCCTAAGGTCGGCTTCTAACAAAAAGAAACTTAGAAAATAATAGAAAAGAGAACCTAAACATGTCTAATGCTAAATTTAAATCTTTATAAATAATTTATTTTTATTTTTTTAATTTCAGCTAATTGACAGTTTTGCCTATTTCATAACTTTTCGTTTCTGAACAATCTACTAAGGTATTAAGGCAGCAATTAAGATACTTACTTAGCTAATAATATAAATATAAAATTAATGAATATTTGTTCATTAAAGAATATCATTAGACATAATTAAAAAGGATTTATAGAATTAGAAAGCAATAGCAAGTCAATCAGGCCGAACGCACGAAGAACAGAGGCCGTAAAGGATTCTCTCAATTCTTGGGTTCTGCTAACTTTGCTAGAGCTTACAGAGTGAATTTCCGATTTTTAGCTCGTTCTCATTTATTATTTTTGAAGGAATCTTTATGAAACGCCTCATCCCTCTATTCATAGCAATTAGTATTTCCGGGCTTTCTGAAGTCACGGCGGCCCCTGCTGATAACATGCAGTCAGCTAAACCTGAACAAATTGTTTATAAACTTGGAACCTTTAAGCCTTACAAAGGGTCAGAAAAGGTGTTTACCGGTGATGTTCGTGTGGATCCCTGGTATCCTGCTGGAAACGGTATGCGCAACGTTGGCGCAAGCGTCACTTTCGAACCTGGAGCACGCTCTCATTGGCACACTCATCCAGTCGGACAGGCTTTGATCGTAACCTCAGGTATTGGTCTCACACAAGAGTGGGGGAAACCCATTCAAGAGGTGCGTCCCGGGGATGTAATTATCTGCCCCGTCGGCGTAAAACACTGGCATGGCGCCGCTCCAAATAGTTCGATGACACATATTTCTATTGCCGAGGATAAGGATGGCTCCTGCGTAGATTGGCTGGAAGAAGTAACTGACGACCAATACTACGGTCGGAAGTAAGAAACTGCGGACTCTATCACATTAACTCGAAAGGTTATTACTAAGACAAATTATCTTTCTAAAATAATTCTCGAAGCCTGTCATATCTTTGTTCGAAAACCCAAAAACGATAAGTAGCTCAACGGGACATGAGTTATCAGCGACTAGGCACCTAATCGCAATACCCTCACAATGGGATTCCGAAAAGGTGCCATTTTTTCAGTGCTTAGCCTGTTGATTTTGTCGAATTTCAACAAGATAGATTGTTTATCGGTCAGACAGTAATCAAAGATATACGGAAAGTTTTCTTAAAAGATTTTATTTACCCCGCCACTTCTATTATTGTCGCTATGGCACACCTGGAGCAAGAAGACCGACCTGACTAGGAGAATAACTGCCCCAGTAAGACAGCCATTCTCGGCAGATACTGATCACCTTTTGCATTCTTTTATTTCTGCTTAATGAGTCTAGAAAAGTCATTTTACCCCAGACTTGATGTAAACCGTCCTACTTCTTGGTGTTCTAATGACACCAAAGAAAGAGGCTCTTGAATGAAGAGGCCTCTCATGATTCTAGATTTGATTAGGCTTTCGTTCTATCAGGTCCGAAATACTTAATCGCAAAAGCTACGATCAGAACAAAGATCGCTCCGGCAATACCGGCTGGTGTGTGCATTTCAGTTAAGTTCGGAACATACGGAGCCAGTCCGGGATCCCCCACAATCAGCGTACCCGCGATCCAGCCTAACAAAGCGCCGCCTGCGTAAATAATGATCGGGTAGCGATCGATAACCTTCAGGAACAACTGGCTGCCGCCGAGAATAAACGGAACACTCACCACCAATCCGAAGATCACAAGGGCCATCTGATGTCCGGCAGGGGCCTGCTCTGCAGCGCCGGCAATAGCAATGACGTTGTCCAAGCTCATCACTAAGTCGGCAACGATAATGGTTTTGATCGCACCCCAAAGACGCTTACTGGCATGAATTTCATGCTCCCCTTCATCCTGAGGAACAATAAGTTTTATACCAATCCAGAGAAGCAGAAGCGCTCCGACGAGTTTGAGGAATGGAATGTTCATGATCGTGACGGCAAAGGCAATCAGGATCACACGCAAGAGGATGGCACCGGCAGCCCCGTAAAGCACACCTTTAAAACGAAGGCTCGGGTCAAGGTTGCGGCAGGCTAAGGCGATAACAACCGCGTTGTCTCCACCGAGCAAAATGTCGATCAAAATAATTTGAAGAACGGCCACCCAATGAATTTCGGCAAACCAAGCGATAAGCGCTTCCAATGAAATATCTCCTAAGAGTAAAAACCAAATTGACGGTTGATTTTAGCAATGCGTTGATTTGTCGTAGTTTTACCATTACCCGTTCTTGTGAAAGAACGTGAAATTTCAAATAGTCAGAACTTTCGAGAAATCCTCTTAACCAGAATAACCCGCATTTTTACTGAGTCGGTATACTTTCATTGTGCAATCTATCGCCGGATAGGCACCTTTTTCAGTATTCCGCAGGCCATTGAAGGAATGCTGACAAAGGTGCCTTTTTGTTTTGGAGGATACAAATGTCTTGGATTTATCTTTTCATTGCAGGAATTTTTGAGATCGTTTGGGCCGTTGCCTTGAACCCAAACTCCCGTGAAATAGCCCGTGATTATTTTTAATCGGGCTATTTTTCTTCAACTAATTCTCTGATTCCTTTAAATAAAAGATTTCAATGACGGCATTTTTATGCTATAATAGATCGGTATTTTAATAATATAGGTCTATTAAAATGGGTCGCCCAAGAGTTTATGACACTCCGCACTTCTGCCTCCATACTTACGTCAGGAAGGGGCACACTTACGTCGAGGCTTACAGAAATGAATGGGATCCGGAAAAGAAACGCTCCCGTATCGCACAAAGAAAGTACGTCGGAGCCTTGGATACAGAGACCGGAAGAGTTCGGCTCGGAAAGAAATATCTTTCCGAGAACCCACAATATGAAGGCAAGATTCTTTATTACGAAGATAAGCAGCTTGTTGAGCGAACACCGGAAGAAGTTCAGGAAGAGTTGAACCAAAGAGTTCCGAGTCCTCTTAATGACATTGTTAGCTATGGTGCTTCTGCCGCGTGCTGGCTGGTTGCTCAGCAAAACGGAATGCTCGAAGACTTAAAAGAGACTTTCGGGGCGGAAATCGGCTCGGACTTGTTGAGGTTGGCTATATACCAGTACCTCGACGGCGGCTCCATGGACTGCTTTGAACAATGGGCCTCTCAGCACTGGCTGCCCAGAGCTCGAATATTCTCGGGCCGGCGCATCAGTGAAATGCTCTCAGAAATAACGCATCAGGATATTACGTCTTACCTAAAACTTCGGAATCAACGATGTGTTGAGCACTTTAACTCGGTAAAGACTCAGGCAGAAAAACTCAAAAAAACAGGCCCTAGATTCCGCTATCTCGCGTTGGACTCCACGGCGCTCAGCACCTACTCGGTAACCATCAGCAACGCTGCATACGGGTACGCAAAACAAAATCCGGAACTGCGGCAAGTTAACTTCACGTTAGGCGTTGACTATCTGAACGGCGATGTCTGTTACGCCTACGAAAGCGAAGGCAGTATTACAGATAAATCCGTTTACCCTCATCTGATGATGGATCTGCATCACAACGGCTACAACCTTCAGGACACGGTTATCGTTACGGATCGAGGCTATCAGAGCATCTACAATATCCAGCGGCTGCTCGATATTGAAATAAATTACGTTTGCGGCGTCCCGCTCACAGAAGAAAGTGTCAGGCAGCTCTTTGAAAAATATAAGTCCAGTCTTAGTAATCCGGCGTTCTTGAACGGCCGACTGAAAGTTGCCGCCAGAACGACGGAAGAGCTCTGGGCCAAGGCCACGGACTTCGGACCTCTGCGTCTTAGTACTTCACTGCACTTATATAAATATCCTGAACTTGCTGCTTTACAGGCGATCTCTCTGCATCAAAAGGTCGAGGAAGTGCTCGAGAAGAAAAACAGCGGAGAAAAGGTGCATCCGGCTGACTGGAGCAGAGTCAAAAATTACATTGTTGAAAATCGGCAGAAAGTCTGGGTTAAAAATATCAAAGGCCTCGAAGAATTTTTAACTCGAGCCGGGTGCTTCGCCATCAGAACAAATTGCATTAAGGACCCGTTTGAATGCCTGGCGGTTTACAAGCAAAGACAGATTGTTGAAACGGCCTTTAGACAAATGAAAGTCCTTAACGGGAACAACCGACTGCGCTGCACTGAAAGGACCTATGTCGGTAAGCTCCTGCTCTTTGTTATCGCCCAATCTTTAAGAATGAGGATGCTCTACACGGTCAAAGAAAACGAGCAAAAGCTCGACTTGGACTTACCGGGAGACTCTTTAGATAAGGCCATGGCAATGCTTAAGGGGATCATGGCGGTCAGACCGCCGAGTAAGTCTGTCTGGGCTGGAAGGCCTATTAGTAAGAAAGCCCGAGACATTCTCGAGCTTCTTGGCATTAACAACAAATTCCCGCGAAACCTGAAAGACTAAAAGTCAATACCGAACTATTTCGCGGGAGTTTGGGCTTGAAATATGCCGATGGCTTTAGTAATTGGTTCTACAGTGCGGTCACTATTATCGGAATGGTCGCCAGCGTCTATTTCTTGGCAGTAGCGATGAGAACTATTCCTTTAGGAACGGCTTACGCCATTTGGACCGGTATCGGGTGTATTGGCGCCTTTATTGCCGGCATTCTCTTGTTTGGAGAAGCTTTCACTGTCTCCAGAACTGTTTTCGCTTCGCTTATCGCCATCGGAATCATTGGCTTGAAATTCTCGGCTTCTTAATTTCCAAACATTCAGAAACAAGAAGACCTGTTGTTTCGCATAAGAGCGTTCTCCTTAAAAGTGGACTGAGCACATAGTCTGAAAGTGGACTCTTTTTCTCAAAGTTCATTGGAGAAAATGAAGGCAGTCTTAAGGAGAACCTTATGCAAAACACAATAATCAAATCCATAGTTTCGTTAGGTCTGTCTTGCCTTTCGCTGTCAGTATTGGCAGCCGCTGCTCCTCAGCAGCCTGTAGACAAGAACCAGTGTTTCGGCTGTCATGCAACGGCCATTAAAACCTTATCAACTCGCGGTGCACATAAAAATGTGAACTGCGTTTCCTGTCACGACATCAGTCCGGAACACGTCAAGGCTCCAAGCCGCGACAACCGCCCGACTACACATTTTGAATATGCCGCCTGCGGTCAGTGTCACACTGAACAGCACAAAGACATCATGGATCCGAAGTACCATTATGAGTGGGCGCTCAAAAACACGCCGCCCGCCTACGCACAGTTCCGTGATATCGCCGGTGACAACTCTTTCCGGGACGTCCAGTTCCGTTTGCCGCGTTTCCATTCCAGCATTGTGACCGACCTTGCCAACGTTCGTTCTGACGGCCGTTACCAATATAAAAAGTACACGGACCTCTCTAAACCCGGAGCTCCGATGTGGGAGGCTTTAACCGATACACGCCCGAACGAAGGCGACAAAATTCTGCCCTCAAAGACATTGTCTTTGACTTGGCGTCCTCACAAAGGACGTGAGATTATGGGACGGTCTGACTGCTTGAAGTGCAAGAGTTCTGATAACATCTTGGATTACGCCTATTTAGGCGCTAAAAACCCGAAGGCCCCGCTCGCCTTTGATGATCCGGACCACAAAGTCCTAAAGACCGTCAACAACAGCTTCAACTGCATTACCTGCCACGACCCGCATTCGGCAGAGCCTCGCATCGTCTTCGACCATTTGATAGAAGCCATGTCACATCCGGACTACAAGGACTACAACTATCAGAAGAACGCAGGAAAGACCGGTTATCCGAAGATCGAAGTCATCAACATGGGTGTTCGCGGCTATCCGAGAAAGATCGCCATTCTTGAGAAAGCCAACTCGAACTATATGTGCGGTCAGTGCCACGAAGGCCATAACCGCTCTGAAACTTTCTATAAAGACAGTGACGGTCAGCTCGCTCATCCGAAAAATGCTATTGACAGAACCGGCTGGTCCGTCGGTACGTTCTTCGCAGCTAACCCGATCGAACGCTGGAATGTCGTGAGAAGATTAGGGCTGTATAACGGAATCGATAAGGCAACAGGCGTTAAGACTGTCTCGACCGACCATTACCATATGGAAACCGTTGTTGGTTCTAAGCACGGTCAAGCAGGCGTGGGCTGCACAGACTGCCACTTCGCCAAGAAAGCGAACGGCACACTTGAACATCAGCCTAGTCTGCCTTCTCTGAAGTACAAGAACACTTGCGCAAGATCCGATTGCCATGGCAATCCGAACGGCGACAATTGGTCCGAGGGGCAAGCCGCCTACATGGTTGCAACAATCCAGCAGCGTTATCGTATCCATAAAGAAAGACTCGAACGCTACGGAAGCGCCGCGCGCAACCTCCTGATCAAAGCTAAGAACGGCGATGTCAAGATCAATCAGCCTGAATATCAAAAACTTCAGGATGCTTACAGCCTCTACCTGCACACTGTCGGTTGGTACTTCTCAGACTATTCGAAGGGCGTTCACGATCCATCCGGATTTGAAAAAACTTCTTCCGAAGTTATTAAGAATCTGAGAACAGCGACCGCAGCCGCCCAGAATACGATAAAGTAATCTAACTCAGCATCGGCCGGAGACAATCTCCGGCCTTAACGTTTTCGGAGCCGACATGGCACACAAAGTTCAGCCGAGCCTCTCCAACATATCGTTAAATCACGACAGCGGCGCATCATCACTTCAAGAGCAGCTTTACTTCAAGATCCTCGACTTAATCGAGAACAAAAGCCTGCGTCCTGGAGATCCTATTCCCTCAAGCCGCAAACTCGCTTCTGAGATCGAGGTTTCACGTTCAACAGTCGTCAGCGTTTATAACCGGCTGCTTGAGGAAGGACTTCTGGAAACAAAGAGCGGCAATGGCACCTTTGTCTCAGAAATTTCTCTCGGTGTATTTGAAAATCGAAAGGAAAGTCTGCCAGTTAATGAGAAATATCTCCCCTCAGAACTCCCGCTTTCTGCACAAATCGCAGCGACGGCCACTGGCTTCAAAGTTCAAAAGCCTATGCCCTTCGCAGTGATAGCGCCTGACCTGGATAGCCTGCCGGGTAAAAACTGGACTACTGTCGTCGCACGTACTTCAAAGAGCCCGTGGCTTCACAACGGTTATTGTGAACCTGGCGGCTTTATGCCTTATAAGAAAGCTGTCTGCGATTATTTACGTCAGTACCGAGGCCTTAGGTGCGAACCTGAGCAAGTGATTACAACAAACGGCACTCAACAAGCATTGGACCTCTGTGCAAGCGTTTTATTTGAAAAAGAGGACAAAATCGCTGTTGAAGACCCTTACTTTCAAACGCACATCAACCTATTGGAGTTCAGAGGACTGAAGCCGATCCCAATTCCTGTCTCTCAAGATGGAATCGACATTGACCAACTTAAAAAACAAAAGAAAATCAAAGGGATACTAGTAACGCCGTGTCATCAGTACCCGTTAGGCTACGTTTCTTCCGCCGAAAACAACGAAAAGCTTTTAGCCTGGGCCAAACTTGAGGGAATCTGGATAATTGAAGACGACTACGACAGCGAACTTCGGTATGGAAAAAAGCCTTTGCCGGCACTCTCTTCCTACAAAGACGGCGCACCGTGCATCTATCTCGGAAGCTTTACCAAGGTAATTTATCCGGGCTTCAATATGGCTTACATGGTGGTCCCTAAAAGTCTCGTCCCCATTTTCGAGGGGGCCAAGCTTCTTATGGATCGCCACAGCAGCGAAGTTCATCAATACATTTTGGCTGAATTCATTCAAAACGGTTTCTACTATTCACACGTTCGGCGCCTTAAGAAGATTTATGAAAAGCGCCGGCAAGCAGCCGTTAGAGCTATAGGAAAATACCTTTCCGGTTACGGACACATTGAAGGAGCCAATGAAGGAACGCATCTGACGTTCATCTTTAATCAGCCCCAAGATGATGTCCGGCTTTCCGAGCTTTTAATACGTTCCTATCAGATCGAGACAAGACCGCTTTCTGCTTGTTATCGTTCGGCCAAAGCACTTACCGGTTTTATTCTAGGTTATGCTCACTTTAAAGAAGAAGAGCTGGAAGCGGCAGTTTTCAAACTAAAAGAAGCTCTAGATCAAACTCTGAGCTAAAGGAGGGAGTATGAGGAAAGAACTCACAAGAACAAAGCAAGCTTTAAGCAACGAATCGATTCAAAGAATCATCGACACGACCGCCTACGGTGTCCTTTCGCTTAACGGAGACGACGGTTATCTCTATACCGTACCGCTAAGTTACGTATATACGGGTGGGGCCGTTTATTTCCACGGGTCGCCGCGAGGATATAAGTCCGAGTGCTTCCAGAGAACCAACAAAACAAGCTTTTCGATCGTCGGGCAAAGTCAAGTCGTTCCGACTGTCCGAGCGAATAATTTTCAAAGCGTTCTCATCTGGGGAAGGCTTCACATCGTCACCGACATTGCAGAAAAACTCTCCGCTCTGCGTGCACTTGCTGAAAAGTACAGCCGCGGCATTCCCGATAATGAAGAGGAAATTCAGCATTCCTTGAATTATGTCTTCATGGTCAAACTTGTTCCGGATTGGATTACCGGCAAACGAGCCGCACTAGAAGTCAGAGAAGCTGCAGAAAAACTCTGATCCTGCTGACAGCCATTTAAAAGGCGCTCCCCGCTAGAGAAAGCGCCTTTTCTTGATTCTGCTTTTTAGCTATGCCTTCGTCTTCTGGGACCTAAAGTACTTAAGTACGAAAGCAACGATCAGCACGAAGATTGCACCGGCAATACCGCCTTCAGTATGAAGAGCCGGCAGATTCGGCAGGTGTGCCAAGATGCCCGGGTCGTCAACCATTAGCGTGCCTGCGATCCAGCCTAACAAAGCTCCGCCCGCATAAACAATAATCGGAAAACGATCAATCACTTTCAGAATAATCTGACTGCCGCCGAGAATGAACGGGACGCTCACGAGCAGACCAAAGATCACCAGCGCCATCTGATGATGGCCCGGAGCCTGTTCAGCCGCACCGGCAATGGCAATCACGTTGTCGATACTCATGATCAAGTCGGCAACGATAATGGTCTTAACCGCGCCCCAAAGCCGCTTACTCGCATGAATCTCATGCTCTCCTTCATCGGCAGGGGCAATGAGCTTGACGCCGATCCACAACAGCAGCAGGCCGCCGCAGAACTTCAGGAACGGTATGTTCATCACGGAGACTGCGAAGGCAATCAGAATGACACGCAGCAAAATAGCACCGCCGGCACCATAGATAATGCCTTTCACGCGCAGGTGCGGATCGAGACTTCGGCAAGCCAACGCAATCACAACGGCATTGTCTCCGCCAAGCAAAATGTCGATGAGAATGATCTGCAAAACTGCGACCCAATGAATCTCACCAAACCAAGCAATAAGCGCTTCCAAAATGAATTACTCCTTTTTCGAAGAGAGCACGGATTGCAGCAACGAGCCAATTTCAGAGGGATTCCGTGTCGTTCGAATACCGCAGGCTTCCATCACGGCTAATTTGCCTTCGGCAGTTCCTGTACCACCGGAAATGATCGCGCCTGCATGCCCCATTCTCTTTCCTGCGGGAGCCGTTACGCCTGCAATAAAGCCCACGACGGGTTTCTTCATATGATCTTTTACCCATTCGGCAGCAGTCTCTTCATCGCTTCCGCCGATTTCGCCGATCATGACAACTGCATCCGTTTCAGGATCGTCATTAAAGAGCTTCAGTACGTCGATGTGCTTTAAGCCGTTAATCGGATCTCCGCCGATTCCGATAGCGGTGGACTGGCCCAGCCCTAACGCGGTAATCTGTGCCACCGCTTCATAAGTCAAAGTGCCGGAACGGGAGACAACACCGATTCTGCCTTTGCGGTGAATGTGTGCAGGCATAATGCCGACATTGATTTCTCCCGGAGTCATGATGCCCGGGCAGTTGGGTCCGAGAAGGAGAGATTTAGATCCGGTCTTTTTCATGTGATCTCGGACCTTAACCATGTCCATCACAGGAATGCCTTCCGTAATGCAGACAATAAGTTCGATACCTGCATCGCTTGCTTCCTGAATAGCCGCTGCCGCTCCGGCTGGCGGAACATAAATCACGGAAACGTTTGCTCCTGTTTTTGCTCTTGCCTCTTTAACGGTACCGAAGATCGGCAGCCCTTCCCATTCCTGACCGGCTTTCTTAGGATTCACGCCGCCCACAAAACACTCGGGGCCAAAACCGTAATCTCTGCAAAGACGTGTATGAAACTGACCGGTTTTGCCTGTCATTCCTTGCGTAATAACGCGGGAGTTCTTATTGACCAAAATACTCATGTTATTTCTCCGCAGCCATTTCTACGGCTTTCTGCGCAGCATCCCCAAGAGAATCCGCTGAAATAATCGGTAATCCGCTGTTCTTGAGAATTTCTTTGCCTTCTTTTTCGTGCGTTCCTTTCATGCGAACAATTAAGGGAACGGATAACTTAACGTGTCGGCAGGCTTCAACAATACCTTCGGCAATGACGTCGCATTTCATAATGCCGCCGAAGATATTGACCAGGATAACTTTGACTTCCGGCTGAGCCAGCATGATTTCAAAAGCCGCCGTAACTTTTTCAGGAGAAGCTCCTCCTCCGATATCAAGGAAGTTATCCGGCTCACCGCCGAACAGTTTGATCGTGTCCATGGTCGCCATTGCGAGACCGGCGCCGTTAACCAAACACGCGATATTACCGTTGAGCTGAATGTATTGGAGACCTGCTTTGTGTGCACGAAGCTCCGTCGGATCTTCCTGCTCAGGGTCGTGAAGTTCTTCGAGTTCAGGGTGACGCAGCAGCGCGTTGTCATCAAAAGTCATCTTCACGTCCAGCGGATAAACCTTTTTGTCGGATGTTACGATCAGGGGATTGATTTCCAATAGGGAGCAGTCCATCGAAACGAAGGTGTTCCATAACTTTCTCAGGACTTCTGCGCAGTCTCCGGCAATGTCGGCAGGCACGTCCAATCGAGTAGCAACTTCCAAAGCTTCGGGAACGGAAAGACCGGCCACAGGATCAATGACCGTTTTAATGATTTTTTCAGGGAATTGAGCGGCAACTTTTTCAATTTCCATGCCGCCTTCAGCAGAAGCAATGAGTACCGGCCTCTGAAGCTTTCGGTCGATGAGGAACCCGACATAGAACTCCTGAACGATATCGAGGCCCTGCTGAACGAGGACTTTGCTCACAGGAGCTCCGGCAGGCCCGGTCTGCTTGGTGACCAAACGGCTGCCGATCATAAGTTTAGAGAGGTTACTGACATCGTCCAGACTGCGGGCAAGCTTGACACCGCCGCCTTTGCCTCTCCCGCCGGCATGAATTTGGGACTTAACCGCCCAGATCTTTCCGCCGATTTCTTCGGCAATCTTTCGAGCTTCCTCAGGACTTGAAGCAACTTCCGCAACAGGTACGGGAACGTCGAAATTCTTCAGAATTTGACGTGCTTGGTATTCATGAATTTTCATAGCAATGAAATTGTTAACTTTTGTTTGTGAACAAAAGTATAACGATCTCAGGCTACTGTCTTAGAAGACTTCGTCAGGAACTTCGCAGTTCAAGACTTTTTCAATCGTTTTAAAGGTAAAACCCCGACTCGCGAGGAAACGGATTTGTTTTGCGCGTTCTTTGTAATCCTCGGGCGGCTCCCCGAATTTTCGTTTCCAAAGAACAAGTGCTCGGTCGTATTCCGATTCCTCGTTCTGCTTCAAAGCTTCTTCGGCAATTTCACGAGAGACACCGTCCCGCTGGAGATTCCAAAAGAGCTTGCGGTCGCCGTATCTGGCGCTGCGCGTTAAAACCTGGATACGAGCATAGCGCTCGTCGGATAAGTACTTTTTATTGACGAGTTCATCGAGGACGGAGTTAATCAGTTCCTTATCGCCCTCTTCGTTAAAAGTTTCTGACAGCTTCTTATAAAGGCCGAGGCGGGAGCGCTCTCGACGAGCGAGAGCAGCTACCGCCTTGTATAAGATCTGCTTTCTGCGATCAGCAGGATCAAACATTATTGAGCGTCTTCGTAAGTTTCTTCAGTTTCTTTGGTCACGACCTCTTCGGCAGCATCTTCTTCGTGATCTTTGCCCTTGATCGCGGCCTTGATCTGTTCTTCGATCATCTTCATTTCTTCGGGATGAGACTTCAGCCATTCTCTGGCTGCTGCCTTGCCCTGACCGATCTTGTTGCCCTGATAGGAGTACCAAGCACCGGACTTGTTGAAGATGTCCATATCAGTACCGATGTCGATGATTTCACCTTCGCGGGAAATGCCCTGGCCGTAGATGATCTCGAATTCGGCCTGTTTGAAAGGAGGCGCAACTTTGTTCTTAACAACTTTCACGCGGGTTTCGTTACCCAGGATTTCATCGCCCTGCTTGATGCCGCCGGTACGACGAATATCCATACGGATCGTGGCGTAGAACTTAAGTGCGTTACCGCCGGTCGTTGTTTCCGGAGAACCGTAAACCACACCGATCTTCTGACGAACCTGGTTAATGAAGACCACCAAAGTGTTGGACTTCTTGATGCTGGAAGTGAGCTTACGGAGTGCCTGGCTCATCAGACGAGCCTGGAGACCCGGAAGAGCTTCGCCCATGTCGCCTTCAATTTCAGAGCGAGGCACCAGAGCAGCCACGGAGTCGATAACGACAAGGTCAACAGCACCGGAACGAACTAACGCGTCCGTAATTTCAAGGGCCTGTTCACCGCTGTCCGGCTGGGACAAGAGCAGGTCGTCCACTTTAACGCCAAGTGCTTTGGCGTACTTAACGTCTAATGCGTGTTCCGCGTCGATAAAGGCGCAGGTTCCACCGAGCTTCTGCATTTCAGCAAGAATGTGGAGCGTCAGCGTAGTTTTACCAGAAGATTCCGGTCCGTAAATTTCAACGATACGTCCGCGGGGAAGGCCGCCGACGCCGAGTGCTAAGTCCAAAGTAAAGGAACCGGTAGAAACAACATCCAGATTTTGGTCAGGCTGGCTGCCCATGCTCAGAATCGCATCCTTGCCGAATTGCTTGGAAATCTGGTCCAAGGCCATCTTTAGCGCTTTTTTACGAGCATCCGCATCCACGAGCTGTTCAACGGGCGGTTTAACTTTTTTCTTTTCTGCCATCTTTATTTCCTAATCATTTTCCGATCAGACGAAACTGACCTAAGTTGTCTAATACTAGCGAAAAAATTTAATTTAACAAGGCCGAATCAAATCTCTTCACTCATTTTTCTGTTGTAGTCATAGTAAAGGCGTATACGTCAATTTATGTCTCATAGATTCACTGTTTTTAGTTTTGGTTTGACGAACCGAAAAAACCTGTGTAGTATTCGACTTCTCGATTGATGAGACGCGCTTCGGAGCGAAACAGAGATCGAAACAAAGGGTTGTTAGCTCAGTTGGTAGAGCAGTGGACTTTTAATCCATTGGTCGCAGGTTCGAGTCCTGCACAGCCCACCAATTATGGGGGTATAGCTCAGCTGGTAGAGCAGCGGACTCTTAATCCGTAGGTCCAGAGTTCGAATCCCTGTGCCCCCACCAGAATTCAGCCCGGTAGTCGAAAGACTTCCGGGCATTTTCTTTTATTCGAACTTCCGCTTCATCAGGCAGGTTCGTTCGAAAAAATCCTCTGATATTTTGCGTTTTTCAGTGATCTAGCCGGAGTCCAGCTCCGGCAGTCTCATTAAATTTCAATATCCGTACCCAATAGCGGTTCGGTCTCCGGTTCTTCAGGAACCTCTTCCGGAGTTTCAGGACCGGCTCCGGGAACTCTGACATCCAACGCTTCAAAGTATTTAATCTTTTTACCGGCAACTTCGTCGAAGTAGTAGCCATGGTTAAAGCGGGTTTGCATGACGTTGTTCAGAACCTGAAGGATCTTAGAATCGCTCTCGTAGACCAGGTTTAGTTTTCCCGCTTTTTTGTTTTCTCTCATATAGCTGCGGATTCTTGAACGGACCATCAGAGACAAGCCCGTCGCAATGAACTGCACGAAGGTTTTCCCTTGAAGGGCCTTGTTGTCGGAGCATCTGATCCTATTGCAGCCGAGTCGATCCTTAAGCGTTGCAAAGGCGTCCTCTACGCGCCAGCGGTCTGCGTAAGCGGTCCACGCTTTGACCGGATCTTTCTCAGAGTCCGTAACTAAAACTCTGAAGCCCTTGTACTTCAAGTATTCGTCAACCCGGCGGTTAACAATAATCAAGCCTTTTTCTTTATCGTTTCGGAAGAACTTTTCTTTCAGCTCTTCTTCTTGTTCGGTAAGGGCTTCCTCTTCGAGGAGTTTCTTTTTAATCGTGAGGAGCGATTCCGTGAGCTTATTGGCTGCTTCCTGATAGATAACCGGATCGTAGAACATGTGGTAATACAGCTCTGCGGATGCGGTGTTCGAAGCCGGTTTTCCATCTACCGGCCGCGGGTCATATTTCCAATTCACCTTGGCCGTGGCAATGTTCTTTCTGATGTAGGGGTCGCCGCTGTTGAGGTCTGCAAACTCTTTCCTGTGTTCATCGATAAGCTCTCTTGCCAGACAGCCTTTAGTCCCCAGACGGACATTAAAGATGAACTCAACTTTATTGATCAGACAGTCATTGATGTTCTTTACGCTGTTATAGCCTTTGTCAGCAACCAGAACCACATTCTTCATGTTTAAGAGCGCTTGATCGGCAATCGTATGACGAATGGTGCTGACATCAGGAACATTCCCGTCATAAAAGCGATAAAAAATCGGAAGTCCGGACTTCTGGTCTACCAAGAAGAGAACATTTAGCTGCGGCAGCGCATCATCGTCTTTGTTCTTTCCGTATTCAATGTGGGTCAGGTTGGTGGAATAAGAAGATATTGAGGTGGAATCCAAGGCAAGGATGATCTTATTGTCTTCGTCTTCTTGAAGATAACTGCGCATCAGCGAGAAATAACGCTGCACGTCTCTAAGTTCTATTCTTTGAAAGAGGCGCGTTACTGCCGAAGGACTTAGCGCACGCGGGTAAGGCAGTCTCGTCGTCTCGGCAAAACTTTCATAAAAGCTGACGTTGTTGTTCTGGTTAAGAATTAGAAAGTAGGCCAGAGAAAGAATCTTTTTATAGTCCTTATGCCTCGGAAAGCACTCCTTTAAGAATTCTCCGACGGGAGAGTCGGCAACGATTTGGTCTAAAGCCCAAGTAGCACCGGCGTGAAGCTTCTTTATATTACGAGCTTGCTCGAGGGTAATACCTTCCTCTGAGATCGGTGTAAAGACATAATCTTTACCCTTTCTCTCAACCTGATAGTTCCGAAATTCAGGATGTTCCTGAAGGAAAGCTTCATCAAAACGAATTTTTCCTTCCTTCTGGCCGCCAAGGATTGTTCCGATCTTTTTGGATTCACCTCTCTTACTTCGTTTGAGTTCTCTGTCCCAGATGTTTTTATAGGTGTAGACGTAATAAACGGAACCGGCTTTATTGATCAGAATCGGAGGAAGCTTCGGATTCGGCATTAATAGATCTCCATAAACAATGATCTAGTATAACATAAAAAATCCTCAATTTCAACATTAACTTTTTGTTTAATTGAGGATTTTTAAAATAATGAAGATCTAGAAGCGCAAAATTTCAGAATCCTTCGTTCTTAAATTCGGATCCAAAAGTTTCGTCCGAATCATTTTCGACAGTAGGCTGGCAGCCGCCGATTCCTCTTTGTTGGCATTTTTGAGAAGAAGTACGCCTAAGTCGATTTCACCCAGCCCGGTCAGTACCTCAACAAGCGATCCTCTAGCAAGTTCTTTCTCCACACAGATTTTAGGGAGATAGGAGACGCCCAATCCTCCTTCAAGAAGCGCTTTAACGATATGCACATTACCCACTTGCATAGTTTTTCCTAAACGAATACCGCGTCCATCCAAAAACCGCTTAAAAAATTTATACGGACCGCTTTTAACACTCCCTGTGATGAGGGGCAGTTCCGGCGCTAAACCGGGAAGGAAGAAACAACTTTCGCTTATTGATAATGTCGGTGAGGCAAAGAGACCGAGCGGACTTGCCGTCAAAGGCAGAGCAATCAATGGAGCCGGATAGTCTCCTGTATTAAAAGTAATCCCGATGTCTACCTCCGAATCCTTCACTTTCGTCTTTAACCGGTAGGCATCCAGAATCTCTACTTCAAAGAATACTTCCGGCGCCAAAAGTCGAAACTCCTTAATCACGTCGATCAGCATGAATTCGAGAAGTGTTTCATTCACTCCGACCTTAAGTCTTCCGGTAAGAGAAGCTTTTGAGCCTTTGAGATTCATTAGCACCGAATGACTGGCCAATATCTTCTGTGCTTCTTTGAGGGCTGCCTGCCCGGCAGGTGTCAAAACCATGTGACGGCCGGTTTTCTCGAAAAGAAAACATCCCAAAGAATCTTCGAGTTTTTTTAGTTGAAACGTGATTGTCGATTGAGAGCAGCGCAGCTGAGCGGCTGCTTTACGGTATGAACCAAGGCGCACAACCGCGTCTAGGATCTGAAGTTGTTTGATATTCATAGCTCTAATTCTTCGATCGATTCGTTCTAATTATTCTAAGTTTCCAATCTATTTCTCCTCAATAAGAATATCCCTGTAACTTCCAAGGAGAAATCACATGCATAAAACGATTATTGCTGCAGTTTTGACCTCTGTTCTTATTCCCGGATACGCCGTTGCGCTTGAAGACATTCATACAGGGACAGTCATTGTCGGAAGCGGTGTTTCAGGTCTCACTACTGCGATCCTGCTCAAAGAGCACAAACAAAATGTCTTAGTTCTTGAAAAAATGCCTTTCATGGGAGGCACCACGAACTTGGCTGCGCAATACTTTGTTTCCGTGGGAACGAAGGATCAAGTTGCTAACGGTAAAGAGCTATCTGTGCCTGACTACATCCAAAGAACAGCGAAAACCGGCCGAAATTCCGAAATGCTCCCGCGTACAGCACAAAGAATGTTCGACTCGCAAAAATCTATTGATTGGTTGAACAGCTTAGGCGCCGGCCTAACTCGTCCGGTCAGCGATTATCAAATGGGCATTTCCGACGGAAGTTCTCTAGGCGTGCGGTTAATGAAGGTATTAAGCGCAAGGGCCAAAGAACTTTCTATCCCAGTGAAGATGAACAGTAAAGTTCTTGACTTAATAATTAGAGATGGGAAAGCGGTAGGTGTTGTTGTAGAAAATGGCAAAGAAAAATACAAGGTATTTGCCGATAACATAGTTCTGGCAACAGGCGGTTTCAATCAGAACCAAAAATTGATTTCCAAATACGCTCCTCAGTGGAAAGGTTTGCCTACCACAACTGCCGTGAGCTCAACCGGTGACGGTCTCATCCTCGCAGAGAAGTACGGCGTGAACATCAAAAATGCAGGAGAAGTCGGCCTTAACCCTTCTATTCACTCTCAGGGCGGAAAAAACGTTTCCATGAGTGCTGCTCGGCTGGAAGGCGGCATCATGGTCAACTTGAAAGGAGACCGCTTCTGCAATGACTATTGGCCGGATTACACAAAGATGGCCAAAGCAATGCTGGAGCAGCCGGAAGGAAAGAGCTTCGTCATCATTGACGGTAAGTCTATGAAAGCGTCCAAACGCCTTCAAAGTTTCTTGAAGAGCGGCTATTTCGTAGAAGCCCAAACAATCCCTGAGCTCGCTCAAAAAATCGGCATTCCGCCGGAAAACTTAGAAAAGACGATCAAACGTTATGCGGAATTTGTTCGCAACGGCAAAGATCTAGATTTCGGCCGCAGCATCAACATGAAGACCGACTTCTCTACACCTCCTTACTATGCCTCGGCCATTCTTCCGGGTACACAGGTAAGCGTAGGAGGTGTTGACGTCAACGACTTCATGCAGTGCGTCAAGGCAGACGGTAAGGTAATTCCGAATCTCTATGCGGTTGGCGAGCTTACATACGACTCCGGCACGCCTCATGGTGTTTGGAGCGGACGTCGCGCAGCCGAACATATTCTTTCGAAATAACCTGCTCAGACCACTTTAGTTTAAGGGTCGGCGAAAAGTACCGGCCATAAAAAAACCTCAGCAGAACCGATGCTGTCTCTCCTTCGGATACCGATCGAGAGCACATCGGTTCTCCTTTTCTGCACACAATTTTTTCTTGCTCTTGGGCACAACTGTTTAACCTTTCGTAAACGTATAAGCGCCGGGCCCGCTGGCTCTGAGAAGAAATCCGAAGATTGAAACTTTTCCTTTTTAACAAAACTAATGAAATATTTTCCGAAAAATAAGAATTCTTTAAAAAGAATCAAGGATAATTTCCCGTGGACATTACTTTGTGCCCATTGACTGCAAAGTCCGCGTAGAAATGATTTGTCCTGCTGAAAGGGCAGGACCTCGAGGTGTCAGAACCTCGCCCTGGGATATAAATTAAATGATTGAGTTAAAACACATAACGCAGGAATACGATACTGCTGACGGTAAAGGAAAATTCTTTGCCTGTAAGGATGTAAACGTCCACGTCAAACCCGGCGATATCTTCGGCATTATCGGCCGAAGCGGCGCCGGTAAGAGCACGCTGGTTCGCTGCATCAACCTTCTCAACCGCCCGACTTCCGGGTCCGTCATCGTCGACGGCAAGGATCTGACCAAGATGTCGGAATCCGAACTGCGTGAGGAAAGACGCTCGATCGGTATGATCTTCCAGCACTTTAATCTGCTCTCCTCCCGTACCGTCTACGGCAATGTTGCGCTTCCTCTGGAACTTGCAGGAATGCCGAAGGATAAGATTCGCGAAAAAGTAATGCCGCTGATTGAACTTGTCGGCTTAAGCGAACACGTCAACAAGTATCCGTCTCAGCTCTCCGGCGGTCAGAAACAGCGCGTCGGTATTGCTCGTGCGCTTTCTTCCGATCCGAAGATTCTTCTTTCCGACGAAGCCACTTCTGCTCTTGACCCGGAAACCACTCAGGCAACGCTTCAGCTCCTCAAGAAGATTAACAAGGAGCTCGGTCTGACGATCGTCATGATCACGCACGAAATGGACGTAGTGAAACAGATCTGCAATCGCGTCGTCGTGATGAATAAAGGCGTCGTTGTCGAAGAAGGCGACGTGCTCGAGGTCTTCCGCGACCCGAAGAACGAAGTTACTCAGGCGATGCTCGGCACGGCTCTTGCTGCCCGCACAATTCCGGCAAGCATGGTCGAGCGTGTGAAGAAAGTTCTGAACACACCGGGCGAAAACGGACGCAAGAATCATCTCATTCGTTTGACGTTCGTCGGCAGCTCAACGACCGAACCGGTCCTCTCCCGCGCCTGCTCCAAATTCGATCTGGACTTCAACATCCTCTTAGGACAGGTGGATGAGATCCAAAGCGAAAGTTACGGAACTCTCACGATCGTGATGGAAGGAACCACAGAAAACTTCCGTCAGGCATTGAACTACATCGCCGAAAGAGGCGTTCGCGTCGAGGAGCTCACAAATGTCATCTAACATCATCAATCTTCTTTGGGAATCTTTCCTTGAAACCATTCTAATGGTCGGCGTGAGCGGCGGACTCGGCGCTGCGATCGGTATTCCTTTGGGCGTCTTCCTGTTCGTCACGTCTCCCAAAGGCATCATGCCCAAGCCGTACGTCAACCGCATCATCGGCACTGTTGTGAATGCCGTGCGTTCGACGCCGTTCATCATTCTGTTGGTTGCCATCATTCCGTTTACGCGCTTAATCGTCGGCTCTTCCATCGGTACCGTTGCTGCCATCGTTCCCCTGACGATTGCCGCTGCTCCGCTCATCGCTCGTCTGGTCGAAACCAGTCTGCGTGAAGTCGACAAGGGCCTGATTGAAGCTGCTCAGTCTATGGGCGCTACGAACACTCAGATCATTTGCAAAGTGCTTATTCCGGAAGCGATGCCCGGCATCCTTGCCGGCCTCACCATCGCCTTTGTTGCTTTGGTCGGCAGCTCCGCTATGGCCGGTGCCGTTGGCGGCGGCGGTTTAGGCGACATGGGTATTCGTTACGGATATCAGCGCTTCATGCCTGAAGTCATGGCAGCTGTTGTCATCATTTTGATTGTCTTCGTCCAAAGTCTGCAGAGCTTCGGCGATTGGATGGTCAGAAGAGTTTCTCACCGCTAACCGATCCCCAACAATTTCAAACCCGGCGTTCTTCTCGATACGCCGGGTTTGTTTTTTCTCCGAGTTGCTTCTCAATTGGCCTTAAGTTCAGCCGCTTGAGGTACGCCAATCCTCACACAAAGAATTCGTTTTCTTTACGGTTCTTGAGGCGTTCCGAGAGGAGTTTTTCAAAATCTGAGAATGCATCTGCAACAACCGACTTCGCTTTCATCGGACAATTCTTAACGCAGCGCATACAACCGATACAGTTGTCGTTTACCGTCTTGATATCTTCTTCGATCGCTCCGACCGGACAATCTCTGATACACATCCCGCAAGCCAAGCAATTACCGTTGGTCGTCGGTTTAAATTTGGCTTTAGTTTCAACGACCTTATAAGGATAATTTCCCGGAGGAATCACTGTCTCAGGCTCCTCAGCTTTGGCCAGCATATGAAAATAGAATTCCTGAAGCTCGGCAATGTCGTCTTTGTTCGGACGACCTAACTGGATCTGCCCATAAGTATGTTGGGACGCCATTGTAGCCACTCCCTTGATCCTGAAACCGTTAGCCTCAGCAATGTCACCAAGCTCTCTTGGGGCATCTTCGTAAGCTCGATTTCCGTAAGTAAGCACTAACGCACAAGGCGTACCGCTTCCTTTCATCTTTTTAAAACGATCTACGCTGCAGGCTGGGATTCGTCCTGCATAAACCGGCGCCCCGAAAACGACAAAATCAAAACCGCTGAGATCGGTTTCCGGAACTTCTACATTGCCTGTGATATCAAAGGTCTTGACGGTGACACACGGCAGTTCCCCGATCGAAGAAACCGCTTTCTTAGAGTTTCCCGTAGGAGAGAAATAAACCAAAGCAATAGAGGACATGGGATTTGATGTTGAAGTTGGTTTGTTCAATTCTTGCACATAAGCGCTGGGTGCCATATGAGAGAAAGCACGTGAATAGATTATTCGGAGCCTGAAATAATTTGTGAAAATTCGAGTACAATCTGGCTCTATCGAATGCGGGTGTAGCTCAATGGTAGAGCAGAAGCTTCCCAAGCTTACGACGGGGGTTCGATTCCCCTCACCCGCTCCACTGCGCTCCTCTGTGGTTTTTCTTTTTTCGGGTCTGCGTTTGCTCCGTCATTTTTGATCAAACTGATTCAGTTCAGCACAAACTCTATAGCAAATGTCGTAGAGCTAAGCTTTTGTGCTTTTACAAGCTCTTGGTAGTCTAGAGCGGTCAATATCGACCCGTTCGCCATCCGCTGTTACCGGAACGGCACTGACACAATTCTCGGCAAGATCAATGCCAACAACTTTATATTCGAGCTCAGTACCAATATAGCAATTGCACGGATCTTTTTAACAGATATGAAATCACCCTTTATAAAGGATTCGTCACTTTTATTTCTTGATAAGACAAAGGGGCTTCGTGCCCCTGGTTTACTAGACCAAATTTTCTAGAAAACAACTGACAATTGTCCTTGTTTACTCTAGTTTTAGACAAAACCCCAATTACATCTGTTAACTCGTTGACCATAATGGGTACATAAAAAAACGACCCAGCTATTTTCAAACTCGAGGAAATAACATGTTGTTCATACATCACGCAGTGGTTTGCCCCAGCTCTCCAACTCGGAATTCGCCGAGGGGGGGTATAAGTTATCGTTAAGCAATATTTTAAAATTTTCCAGATTCACAATCTTAGTTAAAGACACATTCCAAGATCTACCTGCAGTTATTCTGCGGTCTCAAATCTCCTTCAAAAAATCTTCACTCTTCTCTGCAAGAAGAGTTTTGCATTGCGCCCTCGCGCTCCAAAATCCTTTCGACAGGGTCTTTCCTGCTTACAGCAATTTGCTCCTAACGGCAAACATGTGGATTTCGGGATTAAGGCATAACTGATCAATTAACGTTGGATCCGATCTGCCTGTCATCACCGGTTCAATATCCTCCGGTTTCTTTTCAAAACCATCTCTAGTGGCACCTCGAATCCAATCCTATTTGGAGTAAAAAATGTGTCCAAACTTCAAAAGAATAAGCAGGAAGACCTTTCTGTTCTCATTATCACCGCTCGCTCTTTCGCTTGCCCTAGCGCTTAACCCATATTCCATTGAAGCTCAAGCGAATACGTACGAATACAATGGCAAATGGGTTGCCGATGATATAGACCCTACTAATCCTCCTTTTTTGCAAGGTTCCATTGTCACTAAGGATTCCTCCGGAACAACTCTCTCTGAGGAAGACTTCACTTATTCAGAACCTATCCCAGGTGTCATATTGTCTCCTTATGGTTTTAGGGAAGGACAAGACTGGTCTTTTCTCTGGTTAGGCTCATCGTTTGAAGACTGGTACAACAATCCGGTCAACAAGCCGATGGCTGATCGATATGGGATTACCGCTACAAATACGGTGACCCCGAATTCAATGAACCTTAGCAGTTCTCTTCTAGGCGGAAGCGGTTCAACTACTGTAATCCACGTCCCGGCCGAGTTTGAAGGGGCTTCTCAAAGAAACTCCCTATTTGTTGTTCTTCCCACGAGTGGCCCTGGACTTATCACCCAACCTGGCAGTTATAAGATAGAACCGGAGATCTTACAGATAGGCTATGGTGCCGACCCTAATCAAGAACCAACCCTCACAAATACATTAATTTCCCTTGGGACTCCAGGAACCCAAACCGTAGAGTTTTCAAAACTTGGATGGAACGATACTGTTTTTAACACGTTTAAAACCGATACCTCTCAGACATACCAGCCTCATCAAAATGTACTTTTTATGAAAACTGCAATTCGTTCTCCTGGAACAAATGCAGTCGCTCGTCAGACCGTTTCCGGAAATATCGGTATTGTTTCTACGGCGGATGACCATGTACCTGGCTCCGTTACGTTGTTCAAAGAAGACGGGTGGCATATTGACGCTGCCAACATAAAAATGGCTGGCAATCTGACATTTCCCCGCGTTCCGCACAACACCAATGGAATAAGTGCTTACGGAATGGGTATGTCGAATATGTATAGTCGGTTTGAACAAAAGTTCTCTGGCATTATACAGAGCTTAGGAACAGACATTCACCCCTTGGGAATCGGCATTATTTCGGAACATGACCAGGCAACAGCAGGCAAAACTTTTATTCAAGATATCAAGAAAGTTAACGAAATACACGCCGTAATGGCCGGCGTAGTTAATGACATACGCGGTCAAACTTTTAACGCGACAGAGTCTCAAGAGGTAGACGTAGGAAAAATTGAAGTCTTCGGGGACGCTTCTTTCAGGGGAGCAATCGGCGTCTATAACAGAACAAATACCGGTGGCACCAATAATAGTAAAAACGCAGTTCAGAAAATTTATATTTCTGACAGTATCGTTGTAGATGGCTTCTCCACAATAATTTCGCCTCATCAATACCTTGAGGTTCTCTCAACTTTTGCTGCTGTTACAAACAGAGGCGGAAGACAAGAAATTATCAGCACAAATAGAGACAGTCCAATCTTGCTCTCGGCAAAAACTCAGATGAGAGTGTCCAATAACTCGGCAAATCCATATGGAACTTACGCTCTCCTGGTTTATCCGAACTTTGTTTCTTCTCCGGCACCAGGAGCAAAAGACGCTTACACAGAAACTATTCTTAAAGGTAGTTTTGACGTATATAACGGAGACATTGCGGCCTTTGGCGAACAAAATGGCCATTTTTCTAGCTCTGTCGGAATCAGATTGGAGGGACAACTCTACCCAGCTGCGGACGGATCTCCGGAAAAAGTGTCAAACCGTCTGTCTATTGCTGACGGGAACAATATTATCGTCACAGACCGTAGTCCTCTTATCAAAGGCTCTATTCCCTCAACGATTAAAAGTCCTAACGCTGTCCGAGCCTATTTACAGCTGAGACCCGTAACCGACAGCAACGGAGTAGAACATCCTTACGAGATCGAATTCAAAGGTAAGAACAGTTATCTCAATGTGGAAGGTGCTTATCTTGGCAATGGAACAATCATTTTTCATAGCAACCTTGACTTCAAGGGGGATGATAAGTGGACTTCCCGTGAAGAATTCATGAAAGAGAATGGTGGTAAATATTTAACTGAATACCAGCAGAAATTAATTGATCGCTGGAAATCCGCCTCTGATGATGAAAAAGTGGAGCTTGCAAAATTGGGTGACTTCAAGAAAGACGCTCAAGGGCAAGACTATGTGGTACTTAATGAAGCTGGAAGCAATGCTTACAGTATTTCTGTAGAGAAAGCCTATAAGGAACTATTCGATCAAGGCAATAATCTTGTCGTCAATAAGAACCCCGTAATTATCCACAAAGTGATCGCCCAGGAAACGAATGGAGAGTCTAGCCGCTTAAATCTGCAAATAGATACGTCTAACTTAAGACGAGACTTAGATGCCGCATACCCTGGAGTCAATTTTGCGTCGGAACAACCAAAAATTCAGAAGTTTTTTGATGAAAACGCAATCTACATACTGAGGCAGGCAGCCAACAATGTATTTATTCACGATTGGTCGGATGAACAAGTACTGCTTCCCCATCAGACGGTTCTGAATGAAAAGACTGGTCAGTCGGGGGATGGTAGGTATACACAAATCACTGACGATCACGACAGTTTCTGGGAAAAAATTAATCCTGAAAAATCTACCGGTGGTACGACAACGGAGAAGAAGAACTACACTCTCAGCGACGGGACTTTGGTAGAAACAACAATCACAACACAACGAATAAACACGACAAATAACCGTTTCACCGGAAATCCGGTCAACAATATGGTTGCCGGAAAAGTTTCCTTTACCCTCCCAGAGGGGATAATCACACCTGCAAGAACTTACGTTACTGAATACTACATAGAAAACAAAGGTAATTACGACATCAACAATCCCTATGGGTATAACGATAATGAAATTCTCCATACTTTCTTAGCCGAATATCAGAGAAATAAGTATGGCCAGGAGTTCAATTCATCCCTAGACATCGATTCAACTAACCTTGCTGACTCAGAACCCCTAAAGAATGCTGACCAGCTTCGCAAAGAACAGGCCACTACCGATTCGCCATCCACTTATTCTCTTCCCAGAGCTGCTGACGAAGAGGAGAAAAAAGAAGGGAATAAAGTCGAAGATGACGGTATCGAGAATATGGGAGAAGTCTACGGGAAAGTTGAAACTTACATTACGACAGTTGATGAGAAAGTCACTCCGCCGGAAGACGACTGTACTAAATACGGGAACTGCGCCCCAGAAGACCCTGATGACGATCCTAATAACGGCAACCCGGGCTCTTGGGAAGACGTAACACCGCCTACAAAGCCTGACGGCTCAATTGATGTGGGTAATGGCTGTTCTACTTCAACTATGGATGCCCTTGACTCTATTGGCTTAACTAATTATTTCCTGTGGAGACAAGAGAACGAAACCCTCTATCAGCGCATGGGTGAGGTTCGAGATAACAGCCAATTAGAAGGATTATGGGTAAGAGGAATCTTCGGAAGAAACAAATGGGATAAAGGCAAGCGACGCTTTGATAATAAGTATTACGGCATCCAGCTAGGCTTAGACCGAGTCCACCAAACCTATACGGATGAATATAAGTGTCGTGAACTTGATGGCGAACGTGCTCCCTGCAAACGCGTTCCTGCCACTGATTGGATTTATGGCATCGGCTTTACCTACATGAAGGGAGACAGCAAGCTCGCTAACGGAGGAACAGGCGATAATTGGATCGGCTCGATTTCCCTTTATGGCGTAAGAAAATTCCAAAACGGTGGATATCTAGATTTGATTCTTAAAGGAAGCCGTCTAAATAATGAATTTACTGCCATTAGCGACCAGTTCAGATACATATCTAAAGGCAAGTATCACACCTACGCTCTACAAGCCAGCGTTGAATATGGTAACAAGCACTACCTCGATAAAGCCAAGACGTGGTACGTCGATCCTGAATTGCAATTAACTTATGGGCATATCAAAGGGGTTAAATACAGAACATTCAATGCGTTAAATGTTGATGTGCATAACCTAAATAGCCTCATCGGACGTGCTGGCGTCGCAATTGGCAAAGAAGGTAAAAACGGTAGCGCTTTCTTAAAGGTTGATGGACTGCGTGAATTCATGGGCGAATATAAAGCCCGGTATCACTTAGACCATGGTGCTTGGAACAAGAGTCGCATTAGCATGAAAGATACATGGGGGGGGGGAATAACTATAGGAGGCACCTACAACTTCCACAAGGACACCTATGGATTTATCCAAGCAAAAAAATCTTTTGCAGCAGACCTCAAACAAGAGTACCGCGTTGATACGGGAATTCGCTATCTCTTCTAACCCTACTCCTGCAGGCTTCCTAAGAAAGCCTGCAGGATCGAAATCTCAAATCATGGAGTTTATATGACAACCAGTAAAAATTTTAGGCTTACTCCACTAGCGCTTTCTTTACTTCTGTTAAGCAGTTCAAATGTTTGGGCTGACAACCTCACCATCTCAGAAACCTGGAAAATGGACGGTTGGAGCTGGAATGGCTCTACACAGATTTTTTCGAATAGCAACAAAAACGCTTTGATCGCGGACGGAGCCTCTTTAAAAGGAAACTCTTCAACCGCAACCGTTAACTTTACTTCCAGTCCCAAGATCAATATTGAAACAGAAGGTAGCTTTATATCCAATGCCAGCCTGGGTAGCTCTGGGAAACAGATAACTTATTCTGTGTACAACAAAATAGGAACTATTAAATCCGGAGCAATTGCCTTTAACCTTACAAAACAAGGTTCTCAGATCGTTAACTTAAATGATGTTGAAGAGGTAATTGCGAATAATTCAAGTACTGATCCAAGCGCTGGAGCTAGGGCTCTATCCATTATTTTCACTGGTGGCGGTAATTCGTCAGCCCCGAAGGCCGAGCAAGAATTAGGTTCCTTCAATTTGATGACTCTCCGAGGAACCGAAGCTGGTAAAGGTTTTGGGATTGTTCTCGTTGATGATGCAACTTCAAGTTCAAACAGCTGTTCTCAATATTTAAAAACCTATATAACCAACGTGGGGACAGAAGAGTTTCCGTTAGACGTCGGGGTGTTAGCGCAGTTTAAAGACCCTGGAATAAATATCTTTCCGAAGGGAGATCAAACCCTGAGACATGTCGGCACCATCTATGCCACTGAAGCAGGCATCGTCAATCTCTCCGGAACAGGCCAATCAAACCAATGGGTCAGCTCCGTCACTGATATTTTTGTAGATAGCTCTAAAGCACTAACACCAGTCCCAATTCTCGCTGGTATTGCAGGAGAAGCAAAGTCTAGAAATGGTAATTCAACCGATACAAGTAACATTAGAGTTGGACAAACCGTTAAAGTTAGAAATCTCATCTCAGTTGAGGGTAGCCTTGCAAAGTCTTCTGAACAGCCTGCCTCTAACATCTCGTATATTAAGGACGAGTCTCAGATTAACATAAGGGCAGGTGTCCTTAACCGTGGTGGTAGACAAGCCATAGAGTCGATTTCCGAGAATGTTTCAGGAGTAACAATTAGGGTTGGGACAAAATCACCGGATGAATCTATCAATTATGCCGTCTTGGTTTACCCACTATTCTCACAATCTGTTACGACAACATCAGGGCAGAATGGACTATCAAAAGGATTCAGCCCTACCGACACGCAGCTAAAAGGCTCTTTTAATGTTGTCAACGGTGATGTAGCCGTTTTTGGTCCCCAGGCAAGAACCGCCGGAGAAGAGCATTACTTAAAAGTAGGTAACGTATCTCTCACCCTTAACAATACGACTAGAACAACTGAAGATAAACAAACTGTAATCGTCCCAAGTACATTGACGCTCGGAGGAAACTCGAATTTATGGGTAACTAACAGAAGCTTTGACGTATACGCAGGGAACGGCGTGGCAAGGGCAGGCGAAAATACTATCTTCAGTTTATCTGCTGGGTCTGGAGCTGATGCAGATAATGCTTATCGGATTAACTTAACAGGCGGTAAAAACTTCATCTATGTCGATGGCACCTACAAAGGAAACTCCACCATTAATCTTGAAAGCACTTGGAGTAGTGAAGGAAAAATCGTAGCTGTAAACAAAAATCCGATAGTTATTAGAAACGTTGGGTTACAAACAGACAACAGCAAGTCTCACCTTAACTTAAATGTCAATCTTGCATCCTCTCTTCCCGCTTCTGAAAGAGACAAGTTCTTTGATGCTGACAACGCTAACGTGCAGATATTAATGCGGCAAGCAGTTGAAAATCTGATGATTGGTGAGGGAGCTGAAAATTTAGAGGTTGGCGGTCTTATTGTTGCAGGCGATCAAGTTGACGTCGGCACTTTTAGTGAGACCGAAAAAAATCTTGCTCTAAAAGACTCGACTAAGGGAATCTCGTCCAGAGTTGCGAAAGGCTATGTTTCTGTTACAACTCCTGAAGGTTTGATTACCCCACAAAAAACCTTCGTTTCTCAATATTATTTAGATAATACAGGAGCAACTGGCAAAGACGCTACAGCGGTTTTGACTGTCTTAAATGAAAAAGTCAATACAGCGGCTGCAGCCATGCATGGCAAGGGCTTAGCAGATACACAATCTTTAAGTAGGGCCGGAGATGATGAAGCTTCGATTTACGCAATAGGTTCAGGAGCGATCTACTCAGAAAAAGTACTGCCTGAGGAAGCATCTACAGAGATCAGCAACAAACCTTCTCAAGGCGAAGAAACAGGAGATGACTCCGGTAACGAAAATACCGAGGGAACTGACTCTGGAAATAACAATCAAGGTGGAAATTCAACAACCACAGTAGAAGGAAAAACCTCTACGATGGCATCTCTTGAATCTGTGGGTATGTCTAATTACTTCGTTTGGCGCGAAGATGTCGAGACGCTTTCTCAGAGACTCGGAGAGGTCCGCATGACTCCTGAGCTCGAAGGCATGTGGGTACGGGTCATCGGCGGTAAAAATAAGTATGACCGCTCTTTCGATTATTTCAGCAACAAGTTCTACGGCATTCAGTTAGGTGTTGACAGAAATATCGGCGGTGATTTCGGCTGGACGCTCGGGGCTGCTTTCAGCTACATCGACGGAGATGCAAAACTGGCCAACGGAGGTAAAGACGATAACTACCTCGGCAGCTTCTCTCTGTACGCGACCAAGCAGTTTGAAAACGCCTGTTACCTAGACCTAATCGCCAAGTTCAGCCGTATGCATAATGACTTTACAGCCGTCTCCAACGATCGTGTCTATTTCAGCAAAGGCAAATACTCCACCAATGCATTCCAGCTCGGAGTTGAATACGGCAAGAGGTTTACCTTTGGTCAAAATTGGTTCGTTGATCCTCAGGTACAGCTGACCTACGGTCATATCAATAAGGTTAGTTACAAGACCGATACCGGTGTTAATGCCAAAGTTAAAGACATCAATAGTTTGATCGGACGAGTGGGGGTTGGCGGCGGATACCAGAACGACAAACTTTCCGCTTTCGTTAAGGTAGATGCCCTCAGAGACTTCACTGCAAAATATAAGGCGGATTATCAAGTGGAAAATGTCCGCAACCACAGCACAGAAAGTCTTAAGGACACTTGGGGAGAAATCAGTGCCGGAACAACCGTTAACTTCGGCAAGAACGTTAAAGGATATGCTCAAATCAAGCGCTCCTTTGCCGCCAAAGTCAAACAGGAATACCGTGCTGATGTCGGCCTAAGGCTCGTCTTCTAATTTCGCTGTCCTCCCCTGTCCTCGGGCAGGAGAGGAACAAAGGAAGTATTACTATGTTTAAACGAACATTCTTAACAGCCCTCTCAACCTCCGGCCTACTCTCCTTATGCGGATGCGCTTCTATCTTCTCTTCCCCAACCCAGCTGATAGAAATCGTCACCGCCCCCTCTGAGGCCTCCATAGTTGTTACCAATCGAAGCGGAGACGTGGTTTATCAAGGCCGGACGCCGTTTAAGGAAGAACTGAACAAAGCTAACGGGTTCTTTAAGGGCGAAGACTACGCTATCCACATTGAAAAGGGCGGCTTTAGGGCTGTAGATCTCGTCGTCACTTCTCACAATAACGGATGGTATGTGTTTGGAAACACGTTAAATGCCTTTCTCCCCGGGTGGCTGATCGTGGATTCGAAAACAAAAGATATGTACAAACTCGATCCTGAGAAAATTCAAATTGAGCTGGTGCCTTTAGATCACGGACTCGATCAGACAGGCTCGCTGAACCGCCCTAAAGAAATACACCAATCTATCGGGAGGAAACACAAATGAGAAAACTCCTATTGCTTTTCTTCATTCTTACTTTGACCGGCTGCGTCCACTCTCCTCGAAAAGCCGAGATTGCAGAACTTGAAGACGGAAATTTTCAGATCTCAGCCATTAGCGAAGAGCACTGGTCCGGAGATTTTCTTTCTGCGGAACTTCTAAAAAAGGCCGAAGAATTTTGCCAGAAACAAAACAAACAATTTAAACGGCAGTCTCTGACAAAAGAGGATGAAAGAACATTTAATTATGCAAATTCCTCTCTTATCTTCAAATGTAAACCTTAATACTTAATCTTTTCCTCACACAGCAGTCTGTAATCTGGCTGCCTCAGCTACAAATCCTCGGGCTGTGAGACTTTAGGTTCGTCAAGGTTGTGAGGGCTGACGAACCTTTTTTACAACCTTTTTTAAGGCTATCTCTTTCTAAACGATTTCAATATCTTTGACTTCAAAACATCTTTTAGACGCATCAAAGCGCAGTTATTAACAATATAGCTAATCTAAGCCGCCAAACAAAAAAAGTAAGGCTCTATAAAGAATTTTCCCTCCACAACAGACATTTATAAGCCGAGCAACGTATAAAACTGAGGAACTATTACCTTGTAACAATAATATTTTCGCATAAAGCTCTGGATGCAAATAACGGAGCTTTATGCGGGCGTCGTCAGCTGTAAATTGCCAGTTAACGACTTTTTTGTAGCATCTCTTAGCACAATATAACTTTTAATAGCATTCCTGAGGACGCTTATCTCGGCGACTCGAAACCGAGTGCATTGGTGCGCCGGTATCTTCCAATATCCACTCAGGTGAGGCTTAAATTCGTTTTTTAGAACCTTTTTGTACCGTCATCGGCGAAACCTACTCCACAATCTCCAATTCGACAAGTTTGTCGGCCAGGCGTCTGACCGTCCATCGGGTTGGTCCTTCAAGAGGTTCGCTGGGGGCAAGCTGGATTAACTCGACCTCGAAGGCTTCTTCAAAAACACGGGCCTCTTGCTTTTGCCGTAGCCGGATAATGGAATCTAAACCTTGAGAAACGAATATCTCTTTTAAGTAATTCAGCGCACATTCGGACAATCTTACAGCCTTTGAGGTTTGACTGACCGCCCAATGCTCCTTGGTGCGAGGACCTTTATCTAACAGTAAAAGAGCTCTTGCAAAAAACAAGATTTTGACTGATCTCAAGCCAATACTGCTGATTTTTTTAAAGCTCTTCAGCTTGCTCCTTGGTTAAAGTAACTCTGAATTGAGGCGACATGACGAAGCTCCTGTTTTCTTCGTTCTACCACCTTATAAAAACGAACTAATTAAGGTTACAAGATACTAGTCTCTTTGGGTGCCCTCCATACATTTCTTGAATGGTTTTAAACGTAGGTTGAAGAGTACGTATATCAGTACGATCTTGGGATACATAGTAAGTAACAACAAATCCATTAGAAACAAGACGCTCCGTGCAATAAGCGGCATGCATATTGCTTCCGAGACCACTGTAATAATCTTCTTTCAAACACATAGACGTAGCCTCATGATCCGCCCTGTAGTACGACGTCCGATTAGAACCTCAGATCCTTCCTTTCTCCTTGTATTCAATGACTTTTATGAGGTATTGAGTTAGGGTTTGAGTCATTTTCCTGAGAGCTTTTTCACCTCCTGCGACTTCCTCAGTTTTTTCTGAGTTGCCGTTTTTACTTTCTACATTAAAGTGTCATAAGGGGTAAGGATTCCGAGAGAAGATTTGAACTCAAGTTCAAGGTCGATAGCAAACCTCTGATTTATTCGTCTAGGCGAGCGTGGAAAGTGGTCGGTTTCCAAACAAACTTTTACTTGTTTGCGTTGGCCTCTATTTTTGTTCCGTTCAAGACTGCAGTATCCATGTCGATACTGCAGTCTTTGAGGATTTGCTGGCAGAGAGCGGAAAAGATAGTTCGGAGATTAGGCTCCAAGCTTGTGATAAATCTCGCAATGGTCGAGAAGCTCGGTCTGTAATCTTTCATGAGATAAACGATGCGCAAATCCACTTAGCAAGCGATCTCCCTATCGCGTAAGGAATCTTTCCCTATCGCAAAACAACGATAAAGGACGCAGCAAACAGACAGTATTTGTCGTATGGAGGGGGGGGGGCGAACAGGATCAGAACCTGAAGGAATGTTTGGGATTAATTTCCCAGCCTTAGATCTTTCAAGAAGAGACAGAAAAGCATCCAATTTTTTAACTTCCTCAGTCCGCCAAGGGTAAGGAATAGAACAATTGGAGCTCTATTTTTGTAAAATGAGTCGGGGTAAAATTCTGGAAAGAACTTTTTTACCATAGCACGCCTTGCGTTCGATTCTCAGGACGTACTTCTTTTCAATGAGTTAGGACTCAAATTAACAAATTCAAATAAAAGAAAAAGAGGCTGTTGCAAAACTCGGGAAACCCGAGTTTTGCAACAGCCTTTTGGAATCTCAATTTGGAGTCTTTACGGAGTCTTCAGATCAAACTTATGACACTGATTGCAGGAAGTCACACTCGGTTTATGTCCGAAATGACAAGTTGAGCAGTCACGTTCGCCATAGTGGTTGAAATGAGGATTCGGCTTCAGATCCTTAGTTTTCTGAGCGACCACTTCATAGCTCTGATGGCAGACCAGGCAGTTTTCTTTTCGGACAGGAACCGAAGTGTCGCCGGTCACGTGACAAGCCTGACAGGGAGCCTTCCGTGCAAGATGGCGGTCTGCCGTGTAAGGCTGTGCAAAAACAACAGAAGTAATAAGCGCGGATAAAACAAGCACTAAGAGGTGTTTCATTTTCAGGTTCCTTTATGAGTTGTTTTTGTGAAGAGAGGCCATCTTTCGAGCGGCGATTCTTCCGAAAACCGTTGCGCCCCCCAACTGTGTTCCGCCGATGTAGTTCCCGTAAAACAGTCCGCCGGCAGCGTTTCCAACCGCATAGAGTCCAGGGATCACGCGTCCTTCGTTATTGATCACCTGAGCGTTCGAGTTAATCTTCGGACCGCCGAACGTCGCTGTAATACCGCCTTGAAAAGGGAAAGCGTAGTAAGGAGCTTTATTTAACGGCTTAGGGTCTGCCAAGGAACAAGGGGGATTCAGTTCCTTTAATTTATTGGCAGCAAGTGCGTCGTTGTACTCTTTGAAGAGCGAAAGGATTATCTTCGGATCCACGCCCATCTTCTTAGCGAGTTCTTCCGGCGTTTGAGCAACCAAAACCTTAGTGTTCATCGCTAAGAATTTTTTCGAAGCGCCTTCGGCTTTAGGCCAATGAGAATCAATGATGTGATAGGCCATGTTTTCCGACGTCTTGGTTGCCGTTGCCATAGATTTCTGTGTGTAGGTATAGATTTCATCCATGAATCGATGACCACGCACATCAACATCGATACCTTGTCCGGCATCAATCACAAAGTTCGGATTAGCGTGCGTTTCCTCAACAATCGGACCGCAATGGAACTGGTCGATATGTACAAGCTGCGCTCCGACAGGGGCAGTGAGCACGAGATTGTCTCCGGTTACATACGGAGATCCTCGAAGAACCAATCGGGAAAGCGGACCGCCCATGTAGCGGCAAAGCAGTTCACGGTTGGCAGAGAAGCCTCCGGTCGCAATCACTACCCCGTCCTTGCCAAAATAGTCCGTTTTGTGAAGGTCGCCCTGAACCCTAACGCCGATCACACGACCTGCATCGTTCGTTAAAAGTTCAATGGCTTTGGTGTTGTAAATGATCGGAATATTGCGCTTATTGCAAGCTTCAAGCAGGTAACGGACAAGCCGAGCTCCGCCTGTCAAACCCTGTCCGTCAACATTGTGCATTCGATAATTAAGCGGCCAGAGTTTCTTGCCGATCTTCGAGAACTTAACACCTTGCTTCTTGAGCCATTCAAAGTCTTCCGGAATATGGTTGACGTATGCGTCAACAAGCGCCGGGTCGGCACGATATTCGGAGACCTTCATCATATCCTCTCTGAAAGACTCTTTCGTTTCGTTCCTGCCTTCTTCTTTTTGCTGAGAGGTGCCCCAGGCCGCAATACCGCCTGATGCATACAGGGAGTTTCCGGCACTGCATTCCATTTTTTCTAAAACGACCGGCTTAAGTCCGAGATCGGCCGCTTCAATGGCAGTGACTAAGCCACCGGTACCGGCACCGAGAATAACGACATCAAAATTGTTCTGAGAATTCTGCTGTACTTCGGAGGCAGAGGCTGTCTGGACGCTACAGACTCCGAACACAGCAGTCAGACCTGTTTTCAGCATGTTTCTTCTTGAGACCATAATGTATTCCTGTTTGTTTAGAGGAAGTGACGAACTTTTTTCTTGTCCGATTGAATGCATTATGTTTTTGAGACATGCCTAGGCATATTGTCTATTGTCAAACTATCGTCAATTAGTCGCTTTTGCCACTTTTCATGAACTTCGTTCTCTTTTAAATTGAAAACATCCGACGCTTCGGTTTGATGGTCATATGAAGACTTTTCTGAGAACTCTTACTCTTCTTTGTCTGTGCGTTTTATCTCTGTCCGCTTTATCGGAAGAATCAGTTTCGCCCTCGGAAGTACTCGTTAAGCCATTCGGGAGACCGGATCCGAACAGCCCCTTCATCACGATGCTGGTGTCCCCGCTGGCACGTCCGAACGGTCAAGAAGACATCATTCCTCAGACTTTCCGTGCCCTCCAAGAAGTTTTCGGCCCGAACAACTTCCGTGCGGTGCTGTTTTCCGGAAACCCGGAAGACATCAAAGATGCCGATCTCGTCCTTGGCTCAACAGGAACATATCTTCGCATGCCGAACAAAGGTCTTCGAGATTTAGCGACTGTCGCTTCAGATCTGCATCCCGACCCCAACAAAGCGGAAGGCAGTCTTTTTGTCACACTAAAAAGCCGGAACGATATCAACACGCTGGAAGACATGAAAGGAAAACGGCTTGCAGCCACAGGCCCGAATGGATTTGCCGGCCACGACTTAGCTCTGGGAGAGTTGGCTCAGAGAGGCCAAGACCCAGATCATTTCTTCAGCTCTGAAATCTATACGCACTACGACATGCCGGCCGTCCTGACCAAACTTCGGAATAATCAGGCAGATATCGGCATTATTCGAAATTGCCTGTTGGAAAACTTGAAGAAACAAGGAGACAACGTTGACGATATCAAGCCGCTCCTAGTTAAAGATGTCGGAGAGTCTGAGCGCTGTCTAACTTCAACCGATCTTTATCCCAACTGGACAATCGCTGCAACACCGCGCCTCTCGCCTGAGCTTTCCCGCCGAGTAGTTCTCAAGCTGTTTTCACTTCCGTCTAACCCAGGCGGACTCCATTGGACCGTGGCCAGTGACTACTCAGGGGCGGATGCTATGTACAAGCAAATTCGCAGAGGACCTTATGCCTATCTTCGAGAGTGGAACCTGAAACGTTTCTGGGATATGTATTGGCCCTGGTGTCTCTTAGGTCTAGTTCTCTTGGCCACAGGCATTGCGCACAATATTCGAACCGGTTATTTAGTTGAAAAACGGACACGCCAGCTCAGAGAATCTTTTCAAAACCAAAGGAGATTGGAAGAAAAGGCCAGACGCGCGCAGGAAAAAATGGCCTCCCTGCAAAAGACTGGTGTTGTCGGTCAAATGTCTTTGATCGTCGCTCATGAACTCAGGCAGCCGCTCTCAGCGATTAGCGGGTACCTCCACGGAATTGAAAGGCTTCTAGACCAAAACAATCCGGCAAATTCCGCAATGCTGAGTTCCGGCATAGGTGCCATTAAATCTCAGGCTAAAACTGCAGAGTCTATCCTTGAAAAAGTTCGCTCCTATGCACGCAAAAAAGGTCAGCCTCGTTCTTTGTTAAATGCCAATGAGATTGTTCTTGAAGCCGTCAACACGCTCAATGAGGCCATGCTGTCTCCTACTAAAGTAACTTTTTCAGGGCTTAAGGGCAGAGACGACAAGATCTGGAGCGACAAGACGGAGCTCGAACTTGCGGTTCAAAATTTATTGAAAAACGCCCTCCACGCCGTTTCTTCTGAAAAGAATCCGTCTGTTAGCGTCTCCGTTCATAAGGAAAAGTCCTCCGGCGGTTCGCCACGAATTGCCATTAGCGTCAGCGACAACGGTCCGCGCCTGAGCGATGAGGCTTTTGAAAAACTCAGCTCCGTCTTATCCAGTTCAAAGATCGACGGTTTAGGGCTCGGCTTATCTATCGTGCGGCTGATTGTCGAGAATCACGGAGGTCAGTTGGAATTTTTCAGAGGTCCGGAGAATGGTCTGAAGGCAGTTATTTTTCTGCCGGAAGCCGATGAGAATCCCGGTTCTTCAGAATAAGTTCTGACCCGCGTGGCCGGCGCTCTTGCGCCATGCGTCGATTCTTTCGAAAAACAAAGCAAGCTCTGCGGGCTCTCGGATGTTCAATTTGGAAAGTGCCGCCGTTCTGTGGTGATCAACGGTTCTCTGAGAAATCACTAAACGCTCTGCAATCTCACGGCTAACAAGGCCTTTTGCGACTAAGCGGCAAATTTGCTCTTCCCGCTCGGTCAGTGCTTTAAAACGTTCAACTTCCTCTTTGATATCGCCTAAGCCGCTCTTGCTGATGCGAGCTTTTTCTAAACCTCTGGCAATCGCAGGAAGCAATGTCTCAGGATTGATCGGTTTTTGATGAAAATCGCAGGCGCCTTCCCGCATTGCCGCAACAGCCATGTCAACATCTGCGTGGGCCGTCAGAAAAATAATCGGCAGTTTATAAGCCCTCATATTGAGAACCTTAAACAGCTCCAATCCCGACAACCCCGGCATTTGAACATCTAAAATCAGCAGACCCTCTCGGCTGGGTGTATCTCCGGCCAAAAAAGCTTCTGCCGAGCTAAATGACGCAACTTCATATCCTTCACAAGTAAGCATGAAGGTCAATGAGTTGAGAATCGCCTGGTTATCATCCACGATTCTTATAAGCGGCTTGAGTTTTTCTCTCTTGCTGTAGGTTGTCATAGGCTCGATCCTTTGCGGACATTCTACAAGAGCCGACTGCACGTCACCCATCAGTATCTCCACCACCACTAAACGGCATACAACGTGTGTTCTTAGGCATGCCTAGGCATATCGAAAAATCCTTCTCATTCCTACTTTGACTTCACGCAGTTAACTCTTGAACAAACAATACGTAATCTATAACCGCCTGTAACTTCAAGAAAATATCGCAGACAATCACGTCTTAATTTTCTAAAATTGAGCCTCGCTTTTATTAAGGACCCTTTCACATGTCAACAGAACCGCTGACTCCCGAACAAATCGAAGAACTGAAAAAACGTCATATCCGCAGCTTCTGCATGCGCCGCGGGCACATCAGCACCGCCCAGGAAAAAGCGCTGGAAGAACTGCTTCCACTGTATGAAATTCCCTATGACGCCAATCAAATGTTCGATGCGGTCAAGACATTCGAAAACAACAATCCGCTGGTCCTGGAAATCGGCTGCGGCATGGGCGAAACCACTGCTGCGATTGCACAGGCTCATCCTGAAATCAATTTCATCGGCTGCGAGGTATTTGCTGCCGGCGTCGGCGCCCTAAGCAAACGTCTTCATGACATGAACCTCAAAAACGTCCGTATTTTCCGTCATGACGCGGTGGAAGTCGTCAGAGACATGCTCGAAGACAATTCCTTAGACGGCGTGCATATCTTCTTCCCGGATCCTTGGAGAAAAGCCCGTCATCATAAGCGCCGTCTGATCAACGAGAGCTTCTTAAAACTTCTCGTTCCGAAAATGAAAAAAGACGCCTATTTCCACTGCGCCACCGACTGGGAAAACTATGCCGAACAGATGCTGGAAGTCTTATCTGCAGAGCCGACATTAGAAAACCTCCACGAAGGAGCCGCTCCCCAGCCGGAAAATCCGCTTATTAAGCGTCCGACGACAAAATTCAATGAACGCGGCAACCGTTTGGGTCACGGCTGTTGGGATTTCGTTTTCCGCAAGATTTAAGGCCTCAGGAACACCAAACGGCGCCTCGGCGCCGTTTGGTTTGGATCGTTTCTTTTGACTCGTTACCACTGAACCAGTCCGGTCCACCACGTCAGAAGAATGACGCCGCCGAAAAAGATTCGGTACCAGCCGAATGCGGAGAAGTCATGCTTAGAAACGTAATGAAGCAGCCAGCGGACCACGACGAGTGCGGAGAAGAATGACACGACGAAACCCACGGAAATCATCGGAAGCGCTGTTGCTGTCAGTACGTCTCTGGACTTCCAAAGGTCATAAACTGTAGCGCCGAAAATCGTCGGGATTGCCAGGAAGAAAGAAAATTCCGTCGCTGCCTTTCTGGACAAGCCAATGCAAAGACCGCCGATGATGGTTGCGCCGGAACGGCTGGTGCCCGGGATCATGGCCAAGCACTGCAGAAAACCGACCCTCAGAGCGTCTTTCCAGCTCATATCGTCCATCGTCTCTACGCGCGGCTTGTAAGTCTTCTTATCTTGGAAGTATTCAACGATGAGGATGATCACGCCGCCTACAACTAAGGCCGTTGCGACCGCAATCGGGTTAAACAGCCATTTCTTAATATAGCTTGCTACCAATACGCCAATCACCGCTGCGGGCAGGAAGGCAACAATAGTGTTGATTGTCAGACGCTGCTGAACTTTATCGGAGAAAAGGCCCAAACAGATATCAATCAGGCGCTGACGATAGTGCCAGCACACCGCAAAGATAGCGCCGGCCTGAATCGCGATGTAAAAGGTGTCTGCTTCCTGTCCTGTGTAGTCAAGTAAGCTGCCGGCAACAATCAAGTGACCGGTGGAAGAGACCGGCAAGAACTCCGTCAAACCCTCAACGATACCTAGAATGACGGCTTTTAAATAAAGAATCCAATCCATGAGAATACTGCCTACCTGACGGGACGGTTACTGAAATATTTATTGAAAATCGGACGAATGGCTTTCTTTTGTTCGTCAGACAACTGGCTGAAAAAATCCTCTCCGATCTTATTGCAGTAGCCGGCTTCGTTAATAGAACGAACACCGCAGCGGAACAGCTCGAAAAGAACTGTCGAATTCATCATCTTCTCGGGCAAATTAATCGGAGCTAAATCTTTTTTAAAAAGCTGAAACTCTGCTCGGTCGAGTTCTAAGTTTTTCGCGTCGGTTTCCGCACTTTGCTGAAAGCGCATGAAGGCACCGATCGACACCACTGCGATAAAAGCAAAAGCGACCCACGGAGCTCGATAACGAGAGACGATAAACATAGAAAACACCGACCAAAACAAAAAAGCAAGGCGTAATGATAAGTGATTTTTGACGTTCCTTCAGGCAGTTAGCGTGCAATCTATAGTCTTTTCACGGGAAGTTTTGATACCTAGTTGCGCATTCTTTTTCTGGCTCGAATCCGAATTTAAGCCCGCGCAGCCTGAACCTTCCTCGCCGCCTTTTCTTTAAATTCGCTATAGATGAAAGTCAGAATTCCAGCCCAAATAAACAGCAAAGGAATGAGCTGCTGGTGATTGAACGGCTCATGGAAGAAAACCAATCCGACAATTAGCGTAAGGATCGGATTCATGTACTGGATGAATCCAAGGATCGTCAGCGGAAGAACATTGGCCGCAACCGAGAAAGCAATCATCGGCACGGACGTCACAAGCCCCACGCTGATGAGAAGAATCGTGATGTAGGTTCCGCCGGCAAGGAATGCGCCGACGCCGTTCGCATCAAGATAAAACAGGTAGGCAATGGCAAAGGGAAGCATGAGAGAGGCTTCTAAGGCATTGCTCACCCAAGGGTCAATCCCGAGGCGCTTTTTAAAGACCCCATAAAGCGCCCATGAAGAAGAAACACCCAATGCGATCCAAGGCATGCGGCCGAGTGTGTAGATCATGATGCACACGCCGAGGAATGGCAGGAATACACTCAGCTGCTTTAATCGGCTCAGCCGCTCTCTAAAAAACACTACGCCCAGCGCGACAGTAAACAAAGGCGTTAGGAACATGCCGATACCAAGTTCGACAACTTGGTTAGATGTTGCCGCGTAGACATTGATCCACCAGTTGATCGCCGCAATGGCAGCCGCAGCAAATAAATTGAAATACTGAATCGGCTGCTTTTTGAAAGTACGAAGCGTACTGAAAATCTCAGAAAACCGCCCGATTAGCATCAAAAATGCCGAGATCAAAATCAGAGACCAAAGTACTCGGTGACCGATGACTTCCCAACCTCGCACACCTCCGAATAAAGCCCAGTACAAAGGCATAAAGCCCCAGCAGAGGTATGCGCCGACAGCGGCAAGAAGTCCCTTGGTTTGAGCGGTCATAGATTGTAGTTTTTGAGGTTTGTTGTGGCTGATATTCTACGAGCCGACCGCAGGCTCAACAATGCTCCGTTTACCGAGGCTTTTTGAAAAATCTGCCTGGATCAATCGCACGCAGAAGATCGGCCTCCAACGGAATCGGCTCATTAAACATTTGCGCTGCGATGACTTTAGCGGCAAGTTCATTGAACACGGTACCTCGAGACCCCATAGCACAGCTCACGTAAATACCTGTCGCATTCGGAAAGCCTTCCGCTGCCGGAACTTGTCCGACAACCGGCAGTCGATCCGGTGCAACACATCGAAACCCTTCATAAAATCCAGCCGCGTCAGCTTCAGTTAGCTGCGAAAATAGATCCGTCAAATGAGAAAGATTTTTGCAGTGTGCTTCTTCTGAAGACATCTGTTTGTCAGCGCTTTCATAGGTTGCACCGACACCGATCCAATCATCAGGACTGTGAATGGCATAACCCGGACCTGTTACCGCGCCTTTTAAATCCGTTAAGGCGCCCTCGCAGAGAAGAGATAATCTGCCTTTCCATCGGGTTAACGGAAGTTCGATTCCGGGAAGAAGATTAGCGGTTTCAGCCGCACAGCACACAACGACCGCATCTGCTTCAGCAATGATTTGTCCGAAGGCATCTTTGGCTTGACAATTTTTTCCTTGCTTCGACAGAGAGCCGACCCGAGTGTTAAACAGCAAGGAAGCACCCGAGCGGTTCAGACGCGCTCTAACCCATTCAGCCACAGCAACGATACCGGCGCCTTCGTGCCAGAGGCCGCCTAATCGAGGCTTAAGACCGATTTTTGATTCGGCTTCCTCTGCTGACATCAGTCGGAGGAAATCTTTCGGAAAACTGAACGGCTTTAACTGAGCAAACTGCTGCTGCCATTTTTGAAGTTCGGCTCCATCTCTGGCCATCTGGTAAAGCCCCTCAGTCCGGACCAACTCCGGATAGCAGAGCAACTCTTCCCGCAGCATCTCCAAACCCGACCTTGTCAGCCTGAACAGCTGATTATCGTCACCTGAAGGCTGAGCATGCACCACGCCCCAGCGAAGCGCTGAGGCGCCGGAAGCACCGACGGGACCGGCATCGACAACCTGAACTTGGACGCCGCGGCGTGCCAGCTCGCAAGCCACCGCCGAACCGGCAAGTCCGGCCCCGATGACAATAGCTGACTGAGGTTTTTCGGCTGAATTTAAAAATGTCGTTGAGCGGCGATGCTTGAACTTAGGTTCAAAGCGGCCGACGGTCATTTCTGACTTATGCCCGAAACCCGGAACCTTTTGGATCGTGAATCCTGCTTCCGTAAAAGCTTTTCTGACGGCCGAAGCTACACACCAAGTCGCAAGTGTGGCACCTTCTCGAGCGTGCGAACAGATTGCTTTGAGAAGTCTCGGCTCCCACATCTCGGGATTTTTCTTCGGCGAGAAACCGTCCGGATAGAAAGCATCAAAAGCGCCGGAAAGCTTCTTGACGGCTGCAGAAGACGGCATGAAGTAAAGATCTAAGACGACGCGCCCTTCATCGAATGTCAGACGATGTACACCCGGCGTCAGGGTCGGCCATTTAGCTGCCAGCTCTTCAGCTTCAGCCTTAAGGCTTAAAGAGGCGAATGTTTTAATGTCCGACGCTTGGAGCGGAAAGCCTTCTATCGCCAAATAAAACAGCTTGCCGCTTCTCTGCGGATCTTCCCGCCATGCCTTAAGCGTCGTCAAGAAGTTTGTGCCGAGTCCAAACCCGTTCTCAACAATCGTGAACTGATCTCTGCCCTGCCATCTTTCAGGCAGCTGGGTTCCGCCTAAAAAAACAAAACGGGACTGTTCATAAGCCCCGTCTTTGGATGCATAAACATCGCCGAACTCGGGGCTGTATGCACAGCCCCGGTCGTCAAGAGAAATTTTCCCTTGAACAATGGTCATTTTGACCCTTAGCTCTTGAGCGGTTTGAAGCGCAGTCTGTGCGGTATTGCCGCATCTCCGAGTCTGCGTTTCTTGTCTGCTTCGTATTCCGTATAGTTGCCGGCGAAGAATTCGACCTTGGAATCGCCTTCAAAAGCCAGAATGTGTGTAGCGATGCGGTCTAAGAACCAGCGGTCATGAGAAATGACCATAGCGCAGCCGGCAAATTCCAGCAGCGCTTCTTCCAGAGCACGCAGTGTTTCAACGTCCAAGTCGTTAGACGGTTCGTCAAGGAGAAGAACGTTGCCGCCGGCAAGAAGCGTTTTGGCCATGTGGAGACGTCCGCGTTCACCGCCAGAGAGCGTTCCGACGATCTTCTGCTGATCTCCGCCCTTGAAGTTGAAGCGGCCGAGATAAGCACGGCTCGGCATCTCAAACTTACCGACTTTCAGAATGTCCAAACCGTCGGAAACCGCTTCCCAAACGGTCTTGTCGTTCGGGAGAGATTCTCTGGTCTGAGAAACCGCGCTGAGTTTGACGGTCGGTCCGATATCGATTTCACCGGAATCCGGAGTTTCTTTACCGGTGATCATCTTGAAGAGCGTGGACTTACCGGCGCCGTTCGGACCGATCACGCCGACGATGGCTCCGGGAGGAATGGAGAAGCTCAGATCATCGATCAGGAGACGATCGCCGAAACCCTTAGAAACATTCTTGAATTCGATGACTTTATCGCCGAGGCGGTCAGCCACCGGGATGAAGATTTCGTTGGTTTCGTTGCGCTTCTGGTATTCGTAGCTAGACATTTCTTCGAAGCGGTTCAGACGAGCCTTGCTCTTGGCCTGTCTGCCCTTGGCATTCTGACGAACCCATTCAAGCTCGTGCTTCATTGCCTTGATGCGGGCGTCTTCTTTCTTCTGCTCGAGCTCTAAGCGCTGTTCCTTCTGATCAAGCCAGGAGGAATAGTTGCCCTTCCAGGGAATACCGTGTCCGCGGTCCAATTCGAGAATCCACTCGGCAGCGTTGTCCAGGAAGTAACGGTCGTGGGTCACGGCAACCACGGTTCCGGGGAAGTGCTGCAGGAACTGTTCAAGCCAATCCACACTTTCTGCGTCCAGGTGGTTGGTCGGTTCGTCCAAGAGGAGCATGTCCGGCTTGGAGAGCAGCAGACGGCAGAGAGCCACACGGCGTTTTTCACCGCCGGAGAGATTACCGATCTTGGCATCCCAAGGCGGAAGACGAAGCGCGTCAGCAGCAATTTCCATCTGCGTATCGGCGTTCGTACCGCCGGTAGCGATGATGGCTTCAAGCCGAGCCTGCTCGGCAGCTAAGGCGTCAAAATCAGCGTCGGGATCGGCATAAGCCTCATAGACTTTGTTGAGCTTTTCCTGGGCATCGAAAATGTCGCCTAGGCCTTCGGCAACCGTTTCGCGAACGGTTTTTTCAGGATCAAGAACCGGCTCCTGCGGCAGGTAACCGATCTTGATGCCGGGCATCGGAATGGCTTCGCCTTCAATCTCAGTATCCACACCGGCCATAATCTTGAGCAGCGTGGATTTACCGGCGCCGTTTAAACCTAAGACGCCGATTTTGGCGCCCGGGAAGAAAGACAGAGAAATGTCCTTAAGAATTTGTCGCTTGGGCGGAACAATTTTGCCCACGCGGTTCATTGTGTATACAAATTGAGCCATAAAAATAAGCTGGTTATAGTGTTCGTTAATTAGTTGTCAATCGGCTTGCCGTGTTTGGCATTGCGCTTTTTCACGCCGAAGTACCCGCGAAGAACCCAGAGTTTTCTGAGCTTGGCAATGCGTTCATTTTCCTTCTCACGGAACTCGCCCATCTCATCCGGGCAATACTTCTTCCACTTCTTATAAACACCGCCGATATCCATGTCTTCCATAAAGGAACGAATCTTTTGAGGAAGACCTTGCGTATCTACGCTTGCCTGAAAATCAATCAACGCGGGCTTTCCGTTGACCTGCATGACCCAGTTGCTGGTCCCGCGGGTATCCAAATGAACCAGATGCCGGGCATGGATCGACCGAATAATCTCCTCGCATTCTTCCAAGAAAGTCGGAGAAACCTCTTCCTTCGGAACACGGTTTAAAACGCGGCCGGGAATATATTCAATCGCAAGCATATGCGGCGTCACCATGAAGGCTTCTGTCGGAACGCCTTCGAGGCCGTGAAGCTTGCGGACCGCCTTCAGTTCACGCCAAAGCACAAACTTAGCAAAACTGTTTTTTACAAGCCAACGGCGATCGGAAAAGTCTTTGATTGTCCAGCGCTTACCATTGATGTTAGCCACTGACACCCGGGCATTTCCCCACCGACCGTCACGAAGCAGCTGCACATCTGCCTTCTCGAGATCTTCTTTAGTAAACGGTTTGATATCCGTCTGAGTCATCGGTCTTTATGAGCACCCACGTTATTCTAAATTCACCTAACAGTGTTATATCACTGTCTATTCGTGAAAAAATTATAGATTAATAGTGAAAAAACCGTAACGTACGTGTGCCCCCTAAGATGTTTTTAGTTATGACCGACCATGCCAAAATTTTGTCGGCCAAACAAGGCCGTGTTCGTATCTAGATCTTTGAGATCTGATACCTCCTTTTATTACATCCCATCCATTCTTCTCTTCTGTTTTATCAATAGAGCAATTTTTTTACGGCACAAAGAAAAACAATATAGAGTAATAGATAATAATGTTTTAAATCAATGAATTAATTAATAAATAAGTTAGTTTGACTCTACAATAATTGTAAGGTTAATAATTTTTCAATAGTTTGCATCAAGAGAATCCGGCATGAAATTTCAAGTAAAAAGAAAAGGCTTATTTTCCATTGGAGAGCTTGCGACAGTTTTTCATGTAACGCCGGGAACAATACGTCATTACGAGAGCCTAGATCTACTTAAGCCTTCATTTGTTGACCCGGAAACAAATTATCGATTCTATGAGTTCTCACGGCTTGAAGTCCTGCACACCATAAGGTATCTCAGATCATTGGGCATGACACTCGAAGCAATCGGAGAATTTCTAAGGGATCGCAACGTTTCAGGGATACTTGAACTTCTCGAAGCTCAAAAGATGGAAATTGCCGCCAAACAAAGAGAGCTGAAAATAACAAAAAGAAAGTTAGAAAGAAGAATCCAGAGCATCAAGGACGCACTCAGTAGTCCGATCGATGAAATACAGCTCGTGACGCTCGACAAACAAAAGTTCTTGCTTTTGGAAACGAAACTCGTCAACCCTGATAATGACGATCTCGAAATGGCCGTACAAGAATTAGAGAAAAATCAAAAAGACTCATTGGTTTTTCTAGGCAAAGTCGGTCTCGGCATTTCGAAAAATCATCTCAAAGAAGGCAGCCTGGAGACATACGACTTCGTTTTTTTGATGCTTGATAAGGAAGATTCCTTCTCCGGGAAAGTTCTCACTACACCTCCTCAGCTCGGCGTCGTCACACGCTTTAAGGGCCTCCACAAAGAAGCTCCTGCTGCCTACACGAAGTTATTGGAATTCATCTCCGCAAATAACTTAGAAATTACCGATTTTTCCCGAGAAATAACCTTGATCGATTCAGGGTTCACTTCCGATCAAAACCTTTACATGACAGAAATTCAGATACCAGTGAGGCAAAAAAATGAATAATTCTTTCAGTGTGGAAAAAAAAGTTTTTGAGGTTCTCCCCGATTATTGCGTCGGCGTCATCCGCGCCTCCATTCCAAACAAAGAGGGCGCGGCCAACGCAGTAAGCGAACTATTCAGAAAAGAACTTCAACGGTTCTTTCATCAGTCTCAAGGTGTTGCGTTAAGAGAAACCAAAAACATTTCTGCCTACCGTTCCGCCCTACAAAAGGCTGGAATAAATCCAAATAAATTTATGTGTTCTATCGAGGCTCTGTCTAGAAGAGTACAGAAAAGCGGTGTGCTCCCCGAGATCGACCCAATCGTTGATCTTGGAAATGCCATCTCTTTGAAGTATCTGCTGGCCGTCGGTGCCCATGATTTAGCAAACGCACAAGAGAACTCAATCGCAGTCAGATTTTCTGAAGCGGGAGACCTTTTCAGACCGATGGGAACTCTGACGGATGAAGCCGTTCCGGAGGGAGAACTTGTTTACGTTTCTGGACATCAGGTGAAAACGCGTCGATTCATTTGGCGACAAAGCGATGACGGAAAAATCACCAACCTCACCACGGAATACCTGATTCCGCTTGATAGTTTCATCGGAACCAACGATGACGACGTTATCAAAGCTCGTGATGAATTCGCCTCACTGCTTACAGAATGGTTCGGTGCTTCGGTGTCGACAGGCTTTGTCTCAAAAGAAAATAATATCTTCAATTTCTGATAATGGAAAAAGAAAGCTCTCAAGGCTATTTCCTTTACCTCGTCCTATTTTTAGGTCTTCTAAACGGTTTTGGCCCGTTCGTGATCGACATGTATCTTCCGGCTTTGCCTGAGATGACACATGTCTTTAAAACATCTGCTTCCGTCATCCAGCTTGGTCTAACTTTCTGCATGGGCGGCTTAGCCGTCGGCCAAGTCTTACTCGGTCCGGTCAGTGATAAGTTCGGAAGAAAAGCGGTTCTTCTTTTTTCTCTGTTTTTGTATCTATCCGCCACTGTCGGCTGTCTCTGCAGCGAATCAATCTGGATTTTTACTTTTTTCCGCTTTCTTGAAGGGATTGGAGCTGCCGGAGGTATCGTCCTCTCCCGCTCCGTTGCAACCGACCTCTATCATGGGAGACAACTCGCCAAAATAATTGCATTCATTAGTGCCATCAACGGATTAGCGCCCATCGCCGCCCCACTGAGCGGAGGCCTCGTTGCCCAAATTGTCGGCTGGCGGGGAATTTTTTTGATCCTTTTGTCCTTAGGAATTTGTTTGACGTTAGGGTCTTTGTTTTTTCGAGAAAGTCTGCCTCCGGATAGAAGAAGCGGTGCTGGCTGGAAAAATGTTTTAAAGGGTTTCGGCGACATTCTCAGAGAAAAAGGTTTCATTCCCGCCTCCCTTGCCTATGCATGCTCAATATCCGCCATTTTTTGCTATATCTCAGCAGCTCCGTTCATCATTCAACAGGAATATAACTTGAGCGGCGTACAGTTCTCCCTCATCTTTGCTTTCAACGCGTTGGTCATCGCTTGCGGCTCGATCCTGTCCGTCAAATTCAGTTCTGTTGAAAAATCTTTAAAGTTCGGAGCACTTCTTGCATTTTTCGGGGCGGGCTGTTGTCTGCTTTTATATTTCCTTAGTCAGTCGCTCCTCGCTTACCTAGTTCCTGTCGCCCTGATGCTCTTCGGACTCGGTTTCATGTTTCCTAGCTCAACCACCTTGGCCATGGAGAAAGGCAGAAAATACGCAGGTATTGCTTCCTCCGTTGTCGGAGGCCTCGGCTATCTCGCGGGAGGTTTAGCCGCCCCGCTGGTTGGAATCGGCGACATCAAGCTTGCTTCGTTTAGCTGGAGCTTCGTCTTCTTATTAGCTGGCCTCCTTCTCATTTTTTTCTGTGATCACAGGAAAACGAGACTTTAGACCGGTTTCGCGATAAAGCACTCAAAGAAAAATCCCGCCTCGGTGAGAGCGGGATTTTTCTTTACTTAAATTTCTTTAAGATGACTCTGCGCTTTCTTCCTCAGGCTCATCCTTCTTGCCGAATACTGCACACAGCCAAATGCCGACCTGGTACAGAATCACCAGCGGCAATGCCAGCAAGCACTGGGAAAGAACATCCGGCGGCGTCACAATAGCGGCTAGAACGAAAGCGCCGACGACCATATAAGGGCGAGCCTTCTTTAACTTTGAAATCGAAGTAATGCCCATGCGGTTCAAGACAACCACAATGATCGGCACTTCAAACGTTAAACCAAACGCTAAGAAGAGCGCCAGCACAAAGCTAAAGTACGAATCAATGTCTGGTGCGAAGTTCACAGAGTTCGGGGAGAATCCGGCAATGAACTGGAACACCATACGGAACACAATGAAATAGCAGTAAGCCATTCCGAGGAAGAACATCACCAAACTCGAAATAATGATCGGAGCGGCAAGTTTCTTCTCTTTTCGATAAAGTCCCGGAGCGATAAAGCCCCAGAGCTGCCACAGCACATAAGGCAGTGCAATCACGAAAGCGACGAACAGCGTCACTTTCAAAGGCACCATAAACGGTGCGATCACACCGGTGGCCAGCAGTTTTGCGCCCTGAGGCAAAGCCACCATCAGCGGCTTACTCAGGTAGTCGAAAATCTGCTTCATGAACGGCGACAAGCAGGCAAAAACCAGCAGAACCGACACAGCCATACGGACAATACGGGAGCGAAGCTCAATTAAATGAGCGACGAGTGTCTGCTCGCGGTCATCTTCCGGCCCGTCTTCCGGGCGTTCTACCAAATCTTTATCACTCATTATTTAAACGCGTGAAATACGGGTTTTGTTAACATGACTGCGCGGCGCAAAGCGTCCGGCGCCGGTCTTGGAAACAGAAGCGACCTTCTGAGCCTCAACCTGCTGCTTGAGCGCATTGATTTCACGCATTAAGTCGGCAAGCGTAGGAGCGTTGGGGTCGGCCATCGGCGCATTGGCCGGCGCTTGTCCGAAATTGTAGGAGTCGACAGTAGGAGCCGGGCCGCTCAGTTCCTGAGGCAACGTCGGTTTGATGTCGGATGCACCCCAGTCAAATGCCTTTTCCAGCATAGAGGTGTCGACCGACTTGTCGAGATTTTCCCAGGCGGCGTTCTTGCCCTGACCGGCAGCGACAGAGGTCGAAGCAGTTTCGGTCTTAGCAGTACCGTCTACGATGTTCTCCATTGAAAGCTCGGCTTTCGGAGCGGTGGATTCCATCCACTGATCCTTAAGCTCCTTGGAAGCGTTGTCCATCGTGGACTTGACTTCCTGGCCGGCGGAAGTGACGGAGTCCCGCACATCGCTGACCTGTTTTTCAATAGAGTCGGTTGTGTTCTTCAGACTCGACTGAAGGTCGCTCGCCATCTTCTTGGCGTCCTCCTGAATCTTTTTCAGTTCAGAAAGTTCGACCTCTTTGTCGATATCGTTTTTAACCTGCGAGACGAATCTCTGGGCTTTCCCCATAAGAGAGCCCGCAGTCTTTGCTACCTGAGGGAGTTTGTCGGGGCCGAGGACGACCAACGCGATGGCCGCGATGACCCCGATTTCGCCCATGCTTAAATCAAGCATATGTACTCAATCGTGTTTGAATTAAGCCTGTTTCTTTTCTTCAGGTTTAGCTTCTTCTTTAGCAGCAGGTGCTTCAGCCGGTTTCTGGTCGGCAACTTGAGCCGGTTTAGCCGGTTCGTCCTGAGCTTCCTTCATACCTTCTTTGAAGCCCTTAACGGCGCCGCCGAGGTCTTTGCCCATGTTCTTAAGTTTGCTGGTACCGAAAATCAGAACAACGATAACCAGCACAACTAACCAATGCCAGATGGAAAGAGAACCCATTTTTTACTCCTAGAGTTTTGTCCAAGGACGCGGGCCGCCCAAGACATGTACGTGAATATGATTTACTTCCTGACCACCGTCATGTCCGGTGTTGATCACAACGCGGAAGCCGTTATTTGCACCCGCTTCTTTTGCCAACACAGGCGCTAAAGCCAGCATTTTACCTAAAAGCGGCTCTTCTGCTTTGCCCATGACAGCCAAAGAGTCGTAATGCTGTTTGGGGATAATCAGGAGATGAACAGGCGCAGCAGGGTGAATGTCTTTAAAGGCGATCACTTCGTCATCTTCATAAACTTTCTGGGAAGGGATCTCTCCCCTTGCGATTTTGCAAAAAAGGCAATCTTCCTTTTGCATACCATTCTCCAAGTTACTTTTATATTTTTAAAGAATTCAGCCGTCGGCTCAATATGGATAACCCTACCATAGGGTTCTCATTAACGCTTTCTCACGATTCTTTTCGATTCGCTTTTTCGACCAAACCTGAGGTTCCTTCTCTGCGGGCGAGCTCCTGCAGCACTTCTTCAGGACGGATTCCGGCCTGGGAGAGCACAACCATGGAATGAAACCAGAGATCGGCCGTTTCGTAGATCAGATGGTCGCGATCGCCGTCTTTTGCGGCCATCACGACCTCGGTAGCTTCCTCACCGACCTTCTTTAATGCGGCATCGGGTGCTTTCGAAAATAATTTAGCAACGTAACTAACCTTAGGATCTCCGCCTTTGCGGCTATCGATGACATCGGCAATTTCGCTGATTACAGGAACTCGTTCCATTTTTTATTCCTTTAGTGATGTCCCTTGCCGTACATCTCTTCCGGAGACTTCAGGACAGGAGCATTCTCTTTCCAGTCTTTACCGTCCCAGCTGCGGTAAAAGCAGCTTCTATGGCCGGTGTGACAGGCAATATTTCCTTTTTGTTCGACCTTGTAGATAACGGAATCACCGTCACAGTCGAGCAAAATCTCAAAAATTTTCTGACGATTGCCGCTCTCTTCGCCTTTACGCCAAAGCTTTTGGCGAGAGCGAGAAAAATAAGTACCGAATCCGGTCCTGAGTGTCTCTTCCAAGGCTTCTTTATTCGCCCAGGCAAGCATCAGAATCGTACCGTCATGGGCGTCCTGTGCTATCACGGGAACCAGACCGTCTAAGTTAAAGCGGACTTCTTCAATCATTCTCGAAACGATCCTTAGTCAAGACGGACAGGAATACCGCGCTCCTGCATATAGCGCTTGGCTTCTTCGATGGTGTATTCGCCAAAGTGGAAAATCGAAGCGGCGAGTACCGCATCGGCATGACCTTCAACAATGCCGTCAACCAAATGCTGGAGATTTCCGACGCCGCCGGAGGCAATCACCGGGATCGAAACCGAGTCGCTCACAGCGCGTGTCAGTTCCAGATCAAATCCGGCTTTCGTTCCGTCGCCGTCCATGCTGGTGAGAAGAATTTCGCCGGCGCCGAGCTTTTCAACTTTCTTTGCCCACTCAACCGCATCAATGCCTGTCGGCGTTCTGCCGCCGCGGGTATAAACCTCCCACGTGCCGTCGCTTCTGCGCTTAGCATCAATGGCAACCACAATGGCCTGACTGCCGTAAATCGAAGAGGCCTCGGCAATCAAATCGGGATTATTGACGCCCGCGGAGTTAATCGAGACTTTATCCGCACCGGCATTTAATAAACGGCGAACATCTTCCGCTTTACGCACCCCTCCGCCGACGGTCAACGGAATAAAGACCTGAGCCGCAACGTCCTCAATCACTTTGAGGATCAGATCTCTTTCGTCCGAAGTCGCCGTGATATCCAGAAAGGTCAGTTCATCGGCGCCCTGCTCATCGTATCGGCGAGCAATTTCCACCGGATCTCCAGCGTCTCTCAGGTCGACGAAATTCGTTCCCTTGACCACGCGGCCGCCGGTCACGTCTAAGCACGGAATGATGCGTTTTGCGAGCATGAATTTATCCTTCGTTATTGGCCTGATTGTCTTTTGCGGCTTCTATCGCCTCGACTAAATCAAGCGCCTGTGTGAAGTCCAAGGTACCTTCGTAAAGAGAGCGGCCCAAAATCGCCATCGTCACGCCGTCGTCTTCAACGGCAAGCAGCTTGCGGATGTCATCCAGGTCTCGGATACCGCCGGAAGCAATAACGGGAATAGACAGCTGGCTGGCTAATTCGGCCGTGGCTTCAACGTTGCAGCCGGTAAGCATGCCGTCACGGCTGATGTCGGTGTAAAGAATGGCATCCACACCGTAGCCTTCGAATTTCTTAGCTAAGTCAGTGGCAGAGTGTCCAGTGTTCTTTGTCCAGCCGTCGGTCATAACCATACCGTCTTTGGCATCCAAGGAAACAATGACGCTGCCGCCGTACTCACTGCAGACGTCATGCAGGAATCCCGGAGCTTTCACGGCAGCCGTTCCGATCACGACATAGTCCACGCCGAGGTCGAGCACTTCGCCGACGCGTTCCAGCGTGCGCATACCGCCGCCGACTTCAATTTCAACGTCTTCTGCGAATTCACTGCAGATCTTGCGGATCACGGAAAGGTTCACGGGCTTTCCGCTTCTGGCCGCATCCAAGTCAACCAGATGCAGACGTTCGGCGCCGAGTTCAACCCAATGACGGGCCTGAGCAACGGGGTCGGTATTGAAGACAGTAATGTTGGAAGTTAAATCTCCCTGGCGAAGACGAACACAGTGCCCGTCTTTAATGTCAATAGCGGGAATTAACAACATGATAAATACTCGTTAAGGATTCCAAGTCAAAAAGTTTTGGTAGAGAGCTAAACCGGCTGCAGCGCTTTTTTCAGGATGGAACTGCGTTGCAAAAACGTTGTCGCGGGCGACAGCCACGGTGACTTCCTCGCCGTAGAACGTCGTTCCGACGGTCAAGTCTGCTTCTGTCGGTTTGGCGTAATAGCTGTGAACAAAATAAAACCAAGCACCGTTGGTGATACCGTTCCACATGGGATGTTCGCGGGTCTGCGTCACCTGGTTCCAGCCCATCTGAGGAACTTTGAGGCGTGCGCCAGTTTGATCCACACGGTCGGAAGCAAAGCGAACGACGTCGCCCGGGAAAATGCCCAGGCCCGGCGTATCGCCTTCTTCACTGTGTTCGAAGAGCATCTGCTCGCCCACACAAACGGCAAAGAACGGTTTGTTTCGGATCGCGTCACGCACCGCTTCTTCCATACCGGTCGTGCGAAGATTCTTCATGCAGTCGGGCATCGCGCCCTGTCCGGGGAAGACCACACGGTCTGCTTTCAGAACCTCTTCGGGGTCACCGGTGACCAGCACCTGCGTGCTGATCGGTGCAATTTTTTCAATGGCTTTGCTGACGCTGCGCAGATTGCCGGAGCCGTAGTCAACGATGGCTATTTTCATAACACACCTTTTGTGGACGGGATAACGTTGCGGGCGCGGGGATCGTACTCGCAGGCCATGCGCAGCGCGCGGCCGAAGGACTTAAAGACGGACTCGCACTGATGATGAGCGTTGATGCCGCGCAGATTGTCAATGTGGAGCGTGATGCGGGCATTGTTCGCGAGCGCCAGGAAGAACTCTCTCGGCAACTGGGTATCAAATTCGCCGATCATCGCGGCAGTGAAATCGACATTCCAGACCAAATAAGGACGGCCCGAGATATCCAAAACTGTGCGTGAGAGCGCTTCATCAAGCGGCACGTAGGCAGAGCCGAAACGTGTGATTCCGGCTTTGTCGCCTAATGCTTTGGCCAGACACTGGCCCATCGCGATTCCAATATCTTCAACGGAGTGGTGTCCGTCGATATGAAGATCACCGTCGCACATCACGGTTAAATCGATTTGGCCGTGGCGTGCAATCTGGTGCAGCATGTGGTCGAAGAATCCGATACCCGTACGAATATCAGCTTTACCGGTGCCGTCAAGATCCATCGATACCAGGATCGATGTTTCTGCCGTCTGACGCTTTACATCGGCTCGTCTCGTCATGATGAAATCCTTATTTCTTTTCCAGATCGTGAACGCGGTACATGGCGCTGGCAGCGTGGGCCGTCAGGAATTCGCCGCGGGCAAGCACGTCGGCAATACGGCCGAGTTTTTCTGCGCCGTGTTTGCTGACCTTCAAAACGCTCATGCGTTTCTGGAAGTCCCAAACACCGAGCGGGGAAGAATAGCGGGCGGTGCGGGAGGTCGGAAGAACATGGTTCGGGCCGGCACAGTAGTCGCCTAAAGCTTCGCAAGTGTAAGGGCCGACGAAGAGCGCACCGGCGTGGTGAATCTGGTCAATGTATTTGTCGGCGTCCTGAACAGAGAGTTCCAAGTGTTCGGGAGCGATCGTATCGGCAACCTTGCAGGCTTCTTCAATGGAACGCGTCACGATGATGGCACCGCGGTTATTGAGCGAAGCGGAAATGATGTCTTTGCGGGACATGCCTTTGATCTGACGATCAATGGATTCGGCCACTTTGTCGGCAAATTCGGCGTCATCGGTCAGCAAAATTGCCTGAGCCAATTCGTCATGTTCTGCCTGGCTGAAAAGATCCATAGCAATCCAGTCAGGATTGGTCTTACCGTCGCAAATCACCAGAATTTCAGAAGGACCGGCGATCATATCAATGCCGACGGTACCGAACACATAGCGCTTGGCAGCAGCCACGTAGGCGTTGCCCGGTCCGACGATCTTGTCAACGGCAGGAATAGTTTCCGTGCCGTAAGCCAAAGCGGCAATGGCTTGCGCGCCGCCGATGGTGTAGCACTCTTTAACGCCGGCCAGGCAGGCCGCGGCAAGAACGAGCTGATTGGGTTTGCCGCCCGGAGTCGGAACAACCATCACAATCTTCTTGCAGCCGGCAACGTGAGCAGGCATGGCGTTCATCAGAACGGAAGACGGGTACGCGGCTTTACCGCCAGGAACATAGAGACCGACGGAATCGAGCGGAATGTAGCGGATGCCGAGCTTTGTTCCGTCTTCTTCCGTAATGGACCAGCTCTGTCCGAGTTCGTGTTCGTGGAACTCGCGGATACGTTGAGCAGCCTGAGTCAGGGCGTCTTTCTGGTCTTTCGGAAGCGTTTCAAGAGCTTCTTTCAGGTCGTCTTCGGTCAGACGGAATTCGGCAACGCTCTTGGCGTCCATATGGTCGAAACGATTGGTGTACTCAAGGACGGCCTCGTCCCCTCTGGCGCGGACATCCTGAACGATGGCTTCGGCGCGGCGTGTGATTTCGGGATCAACAGAGCTGTCGACTGCAACAAGCTCAGAGAATTTGGCCGCGAAATCGGGCTGCTGTGTATTCAATCTTCTAATGCTCATTCTTTTTTCACCGTGTTTGCAAAAATTTCGATTAAGGGCAGCAGTTCCTGGCGCTTCAACTTCATTGCGGTACTGCCGACGATGAGGCGGGAGGAGATGTAGTCAATCGTCTCCACCTCAACTAAGTTGTTTGCTTTAAGTGTTGCTCCGGTACTCACCAAGTCAACAATGGCGTCCGACAAACCGGAAATCGGAGCTAACTCCATCGAGCCGTAGAGTTTGATGAGATCAACATGCACACCGACGCGCGCATAGTAGTCTCTCGAGTACTTCATGTACTTGGTCGCGATTCTTAAGCGTGCACCGCGTTTGACGCGGGCGGCGTAGTCAAAATCGCGGGGACAGGCTACGCACATGCGGCATTTGGCGATATTGAGGTCCAAAGGTACATAAAGACCGGCGCCGCCGTGTTCGTACAAGGAGTCCTTGCCGGCAACGCCCATGTCGGCTGCGCCGTACTGGACGTAGGTCGGGACGTCGCTCGCGCGGACAACCACGATTCTCAGATCCGGATTATTGGTTCCGATAATGAGCTTGCGGGAAGTTTCCGGATCTTCTAACGGATAAATTCCGGCTGCGGCCAAAAACGGAAGCGTCTCAGTAAAGATTCTTCCCTTTGATAATGCCAACGTAATCATGCTTTTACTCTCTTAATCTTGGCGCCGAGGGACGAAAGTTTCTGCTCCATTTTTTCGTAGCCGCGATCCAAGTGATAAATACGATCCACCGTCGATTCGCCGTCGGCTGCTAAAGCGGCAATCACGAGCGCAGCACTGGCGCGCAGGTCGGTTGCCATCAACGGGGCTCCGGAAAGAAGATCGACGCCGCGCACCACGGCATTGTTGCCGTCAATGGTGATATCGGCCCCCAAACGTTGCAGTTCGGGTACGTGCATAAAGCGGTTCTCAAAAATCGTTTCGGCAACGTGCGAAGCACCCTTGGCTGTCGTATTGAGCGCCATGAACTGGGCCTGCATGTCGGTCGGGAATCCGGGATACGGAGCCGTGCGGATATCCACAGCCTGATGTTCCCCTGTGCCGTCAACCTCGATCCAATCATCTCCGACGGTTACTTTGGCGCCGGCTTCTTCGAGCTTCTCGATCACTGCGGTCAGCGTATGGGGATCGCAGTCTGTCACTCGAACTTTGCCTTTAGTCATCACGGCGGCAACCAGGAAGCTTCCGACTTCGATACGGTCGGAAATCACGCGGTAAGTCGTTCCGTGAAGTTTTTTGACGCCTTCGATTTCCATCTGAGGAGATCCGATGCCCTTGATCTTGGCACCCATCTTCACCAGACAGTTCGCCAAGTCAGCGACTTCGGGTTCACGGGCAGCGTTGGCGAGCACGGTTGTGCCTTCGGCCAGAACGGCGGCCATTAACAGATTTTCCGTGCCGGTCACAGTCACCATGTCGGTCACGATATTGGTGCCGATAAGCTTGTCAGCATGCGCCGTGACGTAGCCGTGTTCAATAGAAATATCGGCCCCGAGTGCTTTGAGACCTTTGATGTGCTGATCTACAGGACGAGCTCCGATCGAGCATCCGCCGGGCAGCGACACTTGGGCCTTTCCGAAGCGTGCGAGCAGCGGGCCGAGCACCAGAATGGAAGCACGCATCGTTTTAACTAAATCATAAGGAGCTTCGGTTGAAGTAATATGCGAGGCATCGATCGTCACTTTATGACCTTCCTGCGTGACCTTGCAGCCGAGTTCCTCTAAAAGCTTAAGCATGGTATGAACGTCAGCCAGATCCGGCACGTTCACAAAAGTCATCGGCTCATCTGTAAGAAGTGCGCAAGCCAAAAGGGGAAGAGCCGCATTCTTAGCTCCGGAAGCTTTGATCTCACCTTCAAGCGCGACACCGCCGGTGATAACTAATTTTTGCACTGAACAACTCCAATCGAATCAGCGTCTTGAGCGTTAACCTCCGCGTTAACTCTCTTAATTTATGGACAAAATGAGTTTAAAGCGTGATCTCGAGTTTAACCAAGATCACGGCAATGATTTTTAGATTTTTACTTAGCGTATTCGCGCCAATCTTTGTTATCCATCTTGACGTAGTCCTTGCCTTTATAGTTCACGACCTTGGCATTGGCATTCTCAGAAACAGAATGCGTCTGCGGCAGGTCTTTCACAAGGTCTTTCAGAGGAACTTCCCCTTCCGGTTTTCCGAAGTAGTTAGTCTCTAGAACACGGCCGATCAGAGAGCTCACGGCAAGATAGCTCGTCTTAGTATCTACGGCAACCGGGCTGTCTGCGGGCGTTACGCCGATGAATTTCACCAAAGCAGGCACATGTGTAATGGCCGGGCTCGGAATATCACGCAAGTGCGCGACCTGAACCTTGTCGCCCTTTTCCGCTGCGCCATGCTCCGGCACAACAACCAGCATGACCTTGCGTCCGCTCTTTTCCAGATCGGTAATCAGGCTGCCTAAGTCATCGAGCATGGCCTGAGCTCTGGGTTTGAACGGAGCTAAACGGCGCTTGTTGGCAAAACGGTTGCCGTCATGCAGCGCGATCATGTTGATAAAGGTTGCACTTCTGCCGCCCTTGTCCGCAGCAATGGTGTTTTCGTAATCCTTAAAGACGGCGCGGGCGTCCCCGATCGGCTCTTCGTCAAAAGAGTCATAGCGCTTCGGATACTTCATTTCCGCAAGCTGCGGTGAAAGCCCGGCCAGATGACGCAGACTTTGATAGAAGTTGTCGTACTTACCGCTGTGGTCCATGAAAACGTGCTGGTTGTAGCCCAAACGAGCCAGACGGTTCATGATTTCGCAGTCGGGATTGCGGCCTTCGTACAGATCTTCATGAGAAGGCTGTCCGCAGACCGACTTCAGCAGACGCAGCGCAGCCGGACCGGAATAAGACGTCGCGGAGTTAAAGTTCTCGAAGCGGATATTGAACTGCTTGAGAACTTCGTGATTTTCCAGACCCACGGCCTTCAAGTCGTCGTTGGAAAGTGAGCAGATATTCAGCAGAAGAATATCGAACGGCGTTGAATCTTTCGCCAGCTTGTCCGGCCACTCGGCTCTGCGGTCTTTTTCCGTGTCGTGGAAACGCTTCAGCCATTCATCGAGATTCTTTGAGGTAGGTTCAGCAGTCTGAGGAATGAGGTCGCTCTTCTTTTCTTCTTCTGCCGGTTTCTTGGCGTTGTCAACTGAAGCGACAACCTCAGTTGCCGGCGCCGGTGCTCTGAGCTGGGCCACAAAGGGCTGCCAAAGCGGTGCGCAAAGAAGAATAAACAAATAGCCGACAGTAAACGTCGTCACGCGGATATAGTCACGGATTGCGTAATAGATGATGATGAGCGCGATTCCGGCGCCGATCATCTCAAAGTTCAAAAAGTTCAGAGCTGAGTCGAGGAGATAGCCGCTTTCCATCGCCGCAAGGTTATGGAAGTTGCCTCGAATGCTGTCCAACCCCGGCAGCCAGCTTTCGGAGTAAACCAATGCGGCTGCACAGACCACGGCAACTAAAGTACGAAACCAGCGCAGATAGCGGTTGCCGATCGGGAAGAGGACAAAAACCAAGAGCAGAACATTCTGCAGAAGGTTCAGCGAGAGATATCCGAACCCTCCGAGTAAAAATTCTCCGATAAAAAATACATTCCACAGACCGAGGCCGGTCCATTTCACTTTCGTCTGCTTGTTTTTTTCAGTCGCAGCCATGCTCAGAACTTAACTTTATTAGTTGTTTTTAGGTGTCATTGTTTTAACGGCCACGTTGTCGGTAGGCAGAATCAGGCGCCCCTTCTCGTCGAAGGCATAGGTGCGGTTATCAAAGCCCAGACCGAAAACAGTCAGCACGTTGCGGTAATAATTATCGCCCTTCATTTCCGTCGAGGTGAGCACCGTACGAATCACCGCACCGGCCTTATCTGCAGCCACATAGGGCAGAAAGCAGGCGCCGAAAGCATTGACCTGACGATTGTTGACAGTCATGTCGCCGATGTTGACTTTTTCAGGCGGAATATTGGTTGCCTTGACGAGATTAATCATCGGTTCGTACTGGCGCATCAGCACTTCATAGTTCTGATCTTTAGGCGACAGAATGCCGGACCACAGGTAGGTTCGGATGGCGTTGTAGCTGCCTTCCATCTGCTGAGGATCGACAAGGCGTCCCTGAGCGTCAAATTTAGCCCAGTCCGGCGCCACACCGCTCGGAGAGCAGCGCACCATGGCGTTGATGGAACCTTCCAGCACCGGGAGCCAATACGGATCGTAATCGGCAAAGCGGCGCAGGATGTGCGGCGGATAGTAGCTTGGGTTGATGGTGATCACGCCCTTCTCTTCAAATCCGACGCGGCCCGGAAGGATGATCTTGCCGACGGTCGGCACGTCACGAACGAGCTCTTTAAGCTTGGCAAGGTAACCGTCAGCCTTCGGAAGGTAGGAAGGATCATTCCAGATGCGGGCCGCTTCGATCAGACAGTAGGCAATCCACATGTCCGAGTCGGTGGCGTTGTTGGTATCCAAGATCTTGCCTGTTCCATTGGGCTTGCCGTCCGGAATACCCCAAAGCCAAGCAGGCTGATTTTCGCCGAGATTCTTTTCCGTCCAGGCAAACATCTCGTCAAAAGCCTTTTTGTCATTGGCAACCAGAGCGAAGAACATCCCGTAGGACTGTCCTTCAGAAGTCGTAATCAGCTTGGCCTCGCTGTAGTCAACGACGCGGCCTTCGGGCGTAAGATTCGTTGCTTTAAATTGATCCCAAAGTTCCCAGGCACCCGCAGGAGCTGCGAACACGGCAGAGATCAGGCAGGCAAGAAGAAAGTTCTTTTTCATGTTGCGGTCTCCTTCCTCTTAGTTGCGGCGGTTGCGGAAGCGGATTAAAGAATGCATCAGGTAGTAGATGCCACCTGCAAAGAGCAGTGCGCACACCAATGTGAAGAGCACAAGAAGAAGCGGCTGGTCTAAGAGCGAATACCAAACTCTCTGGTGCCACGGCAGGGATCCTGTGTAGTAGTCAGGGCCCACCATGTAGCTCGCAGGCTGAGCATTCGGTTTGAATATCGCCACACCGCCACCGACCATCTTCAGGTCTCCAGGGTTCATCAGGCGTTTGTTCAGGAGGTAGCTTCCGTCCTGACCGTCACCTAAGATTGCGACGACCGAGCGGCCGCTGCCGTACGGAGATTCATACTGAGCAATCGTGGCAATGCCGGTGTCTTCCGTGACAGTGGACTGCGGAGCAGCGTCTTTAGACTTTGCTTCGAAATTAGACTTCAAGTTGCCTTTAACTTTTTCAAGAATAATCTCGGGCTCAAGTTTGCCGAGATTATCGATATCGGCGCTGTTTTCAGCAAAGACCAGAATGTCGCGGTGCTGAGCGTTATCATTCTGGATGGCAGAGTCGAACGTAACTTTCGTGACGGGAGCACCCGTCTGCGCACCGAAGCGGCCCATTGTATTGAGCATCGTCGTCATGACGTTAGCCGGCGCATCTTTCTTCATCAGCACCAAGGTCTGAGACAAGTCGGCATACTTCGTAAACGGATAGCCGCTCACGGTAAAGAGCTTCAGATCCGGCAGGCGTGCAAAGTGATAGAAACCGGAGAAGTCGATCGTGGAGTTCGGATCGATTTCCACCTGGTTCGGAATCAAGGTCACGGACTTGCAGTTGGCCTGAGTTCCGCCGTCAACCGCCAAACCGTATTGGAAGTCAAACGTCAGCTGATTTTCCGCGGACAGCAGGCGGCTCGGAATCGATGTGTTGTTCCACAGATTTGCCAAGCCATTAATGAACGAGAACTGCGACATAAACGAGTTGCTCGTTTTTGTCGGGCTCAGGTCATAGGACTCGACCAACTGGTCATTCAGCAGGAAACGCATCTGGGCCGGTTCTCCGCCCATCGGACGCGTGTAGCGATAGCGTAGGTCTAGATTCACATTGCTGCGATTGACCATGAAAAGGTCCGGCGGGAGACGTACGTCGAGCTTGATCGGAGCCGGATGCAGACCGGTGCTGGTGAGCTGGCCGCGATACTTGGAAAGCTTCTCGAACGGAATCTTTTGATCGGTGTTGACCCAAGACGGCGCGTCATAAGCCTTGCGATCCGGTTCGCCTTTGAAGTTTTCAATCGTGACCATACCGCCGGCAATTCCTGCGTCAGCAGTCGCCAGATAACGGGCAGCTGTCAGCAGATCATCGGCGTTGCGCCCGGCAATCACCAAAACCTTGGCGTATAAGCTGTTCGGCGCATTAACGATCGAAATCGTTGGCGCTTCGACTCTGGGCAGGAACTTCAGGAAGTCGGGACGGCTGTCGTTGGTGACAAAAGCGACATAGTTCTGCTCGGCCGGCTGTTCGTTGTAGTAGACCGGGAATTCAATTCCGCGCCACTCGGAGCGCACACCGGCCCATGAAGCAAGTACCGCGGCAGCTTCTTTGAAGCGATTATCAGGTGTAGAAGCAAAAACCATCGGCAGCGTCGTTGCAGACGGACTGATGGTGTTGACAAAAGGCGCCGGCAGGATCGAAAGATCATTGGCCAAACGCAGCTTCTGAGTATTCAAAGACAGGTAGCTCGAAGAGTCGACCGTCAGCCATAAAGCAGGATTTGCGGGAGAGCCGCAAATCTGCGTGTACTGACCGACAAACTCCAGCGTCAGGCGGTTGGAGCTGTCAAACTGCTTCGCATTGAGATCGACTGTGGCGGAAACCTGATTGCCGAGCTGATCTTTGGTAATCGGAAGACTCTTCTGCAGCTGGCCGTTTAAGTAAACATTGAGCTGGCTCTGCTGAGGAATCAGGGCCGGAGACGGCGTGTAGCGGAGCGTGACCGAAGCCTTGGAAATCAGCTCGTTCTTTGCAGAATAAAAACGGAAAGATCTTTCGTTGTAGATGCCTGTCATCTTGATCTGTTCAATCGCTCCTTCCGTGGAGTAATTAAACAAGGGGCTGTCTTTGCGGATCACCGGGATTTCGTCTGTCCGGAAGGCCGGCTGAACATCCCGCATAAATGTGGCGGGTTCAGGGGCGGCGGACGCAACGCTCGCAAAAGCTGCACTCAGTGCGCAGAGCACTGTACCGGATAGAAGAAGAGAGAATCTTTTATTCTTAAACATATCTGACCGAGATCTTCCGAATTACTCATTAATCCGTATTATTTCTAACTGCGTAAGATTTTAGTTCGTTATTACGCGCTATGAGCCGATGAAATTGTTTTAGGCAAATTGTTTTAGGCAAGTAGAGCGGATGGGTTTCCTCGAAAGGAGAATTCTTGTTTTCGCGTCTAAGTGACGGGACTCGAGGAATAAAACTGATGACCCACTTAAATGTCCAAACCGAGGCCTTCAGGAACCAGCCGGCCTGAGGATTCGAAAAATGCGCAAATGCCTCAGCGCCCATGCGCGCCATGTGCAGCAGCGCAAAGAAGCCGTCAAACATGCCATAGTCTCTAACCTTCGCTTGTCTCTGGATCCAAATATCCGGCGTTCCGAACGTGCACTCGACATATTCCATTTCTTTGGTACGCGTCGGCTGAGAGACCAAAAGCTCGACAACGCCGTTTTCAAAAGCGGCCGTCACTGTGCAGTCAAACGTTGTCGAAGGCTTTTTCTTAGGGCCAAAAACCAGCTTTACAGGCTCTTCGAGCGAAACCTTGCTTAGGTCTGAAGCGTTTTTCAAGTCTACGACGCAGTCTTTCTGAGAGAAAGCGGACATAACGGCCGGAATCGAAGTCTCTCCGACCTGAAGGTGTACCGGTGCGGTGAAGGACACACGCGGGAATTTGCGTTTCTGGACACTTTCGACCGTCACGGCCATCGCGGCAAACAGAATGATCAGGTTGTAGATAATCCAGCCGAGGTTGATCAAAAGCATCAGAACTTCGTAGGCGCTGGCTCCGACCATTCTGTAGAGGCCGATAAAGAAGCCGGCCAGGTTTAGGAGCAGCAAATAGAAGTACGGACGAGCGACAGCCCAGTCCAAATATTCTTTATCAATTACGCCACCCTTAGCCGTCACGTTGAATTTACCCTTGTGAGGCGCGATAAGTGCAACGAGTGTCGGCACGAAGATGTACCAGGATAAAATCGTTTCATAGAGCGCGCTGATAAACGGGAATCGATAGCCGCGGTGAATCATGTACGTCGTCATCGTGGAGTGAACCATATGCGGGATCAGGTACACGAAAATAGCGATCGCACTGGCGTAAATCACGTAGATATTGGCAAAGAGGAACGGCAGCGGAGCGATTAAGAAGATGATTCGCGGCAGTCCGTGCAGGAAGTGGATCATCGCATTTAAGAAGCACAGGCGCTGCGGAATCGTCAGGCCCTTGCCGAAAAGCGGATTATCCAAGCGGAAAATCTGCACCATGCCTCGGGCCCAGCGGATTCGCTGTCCGATATGCGCCGCCAAAGTTTCCGTACTCAGACCGGCAGAAAGGGGCGTACTTAAGAAAGCCGAAGACCAGCCTCTGCGGTTGAGCTTCAAAGAGGTATGCGCGTCCTCGGTCACCGTTTCCACAGCAATGCCGCCGACTTCTTCCAATGCTTTACGGCGCATGATGGCGCAGGAGCCGCAGAACATCGTTGCGTTCCATGTGTCATTGCCCTTCTGAATGAAGTCATGGAAGAGCGAGTTCTCATTTGGAACATTCTCTTTGAGATGCAGGTTCTTTTCAAACGGGTCCTGCGAGTAAAAGTGATGAGGCGTCTGCACCAGAGCGATTTTCTCGTCCTTTAAGAACCAGCCCATCGTCTTTTGCAGGAACGTTTTTACCGGTACGTGGTCGCAGTCAAAGATGGCAATGAAGTCGCCCTTAGTGATGCCCATCGCGTGGTTAATGTTGCCGGCCTTGGCGTGCTTGTGTTCTTCGCGCTCGATATAGCCGGCGCCGACTTCACAGGCAAAGTCTTTAAATTCCTTACGACTGCCGTCGTCCAAGATATAAACATTGAGTTTTTCTTTGGGCCAGTCTACGGTGAGCGCTGCGTACACCGTCGGTTTCACAACGTCCAGCGGTTCGTTGTAAGTCGGAATGAAAATATCGACACTCGGCCAGCGCTCCTTATCCTTCGGCAAAGAGGCGGGTTTACGGTCAAGCACCCAGCAGACCTGGAAGTAGCCGAGCAGCATCACGATGAAGGCATAGGTTTCAGCGATGATCAGCAGCCATGTAAAGATCACAGAGGTGTAGCTGTTGGGATTCAGTGTTTCCGAATAACGCCACCAAACGTAGCGGGACGACACGATGACCGAAATCACGATCAGCATCAGCAGCGTAAAGCGGGTTTGCGCCTGAAAGAGTGTAAGCGCGATCACACCTAAGATCAGCAGGAAGATGACTTGTTCTTCCAAACTGAAGGGCTGAGTGATACAGAGCACGTAGAGCACGAAGCCGATCGCGAGCAAAAAGCCCACGAAGATCTTCTTAAAAAGCGACAGTTTCTGTTGCTGAGGCTTATGCTGTCCGGTCTTCTCCTTGCCTTCCGAAGCCAGTTTTTTAGAAACTCGCTCAGCGATCATTCGTGTCCCGCGGTTAATCCTCTTGAAAATGTGATTGACCCAGCGGAACAGAAAGAAGCGGCTGGCATACGTCGAATGCGACAGACGTTTAGCGGCATCTTCTTTGCTGCCGGCAACAAACATCAGAAAGCTGAGCTGAACGAGGCCTCGAATGGGATCAAGCGGCCGCAGATTATGAAAGTCGATCTGCGGAAAATAATAGGTTCGGTTTTTAACAATCTTTTGATAGAACCTGTTCTCAATCGGAAAGATCAGCCAAGCCAAACCGAAACAAAACATATTAATTCGGTAGCTCCATTTTCCCGAACAGTTATTCGTTAACCAACGGGACAGCCTGCCGGTATGCACTTTCACCTGGGAAAGAATCTGAGAGAACAGCATATCAATTTAGTGTCGCTTCGAAGTACTGCGCCTAGTATAAAAGCGTTGCGAACGAAGAAATGGCCCGATCCCCAAATCTTGCACAATCGATAAGCTTTTTGCATGTGTGAATTTTTTCCTTCCCCACCGACGCCAACACTAATCTTTACAATTTTTAGCCTTCCGCCGGCCTTATGGCTCAGTTAGGCGCAAAGGAAGTATCCGACCCCGAGGATTGTTCATTATCATTGAGAGATCAGAATTTACTTTTACAGACAAAGGGGTTTGTCAGCCATGATCAAAACAAAATTGCTGGTTCCTGCAGTTGCTCTTTTCGCTCTTGCCGGATGTCAGACTAACGGCGACATGTATCGTTCCGATGTTTACGGGAGCAACCAGGTCAACCAGGCCCAGCAGGTGCAGACAGTTGAAATTATTGCAATTCAGCCTGCCCGCGTTGCCGTGAATAATCAGTCCGACCGCAACGTTTCTCAGATGGTCGGTACCGCCCTCGGCGGTATTCTCGGTGCTGTGATCGGCAACCAGGTAACACATCATAGAGACAGCGGCACTGCTATCGGCGCTATCGCCGGTGCTGCCTTGGGCGCAGCCGGATCCAGCGCGGCCTCTCCGCAAAATTCTTTGGTTGACGGCGTCCAGCTGACCTTCAAGATGAACGGCAGAATCTTCAACTCCGCTCAGGTCGGTCAGATGTGCGAATTCAAGTACGGCCCTGCCATCATGACATCCACAGGCCCCACAAGCACTCGTATTCAGCCGAACAACCCGTACGGCTGCAAGCGATAACCTTTGTTCCCGTGTTTTGGTGAGGTTCAACGAATATGAAACTTAAACTTCTCGCCGCTGTATGCGCATTTGCGATCGGCTCGGCCGCTTCGGCTCAGATCACCGAGACCGTGACTCCGCTGGTCCCTCTTTCTCCGTCGGACCAACAGATTCTTAACGTCCAGCAGGCTGAACGTCAGATTCAGGCAAACGAACAAGCAGTCGCTTTGGAAAAGGCTCGCGCTGCTGAGAAAGCCGCTCGCCAGCGTGCTGCTGCTCAGGCTCGTCAGGCCAAGGCAAAAGCCGAAGCTAAAGCTGCTCAGCAGGCTAAACAGCAGGCAGCTGAAGCGGAAGCCGCTGCTCAGAAACAGAAACTCCAAAACTATCAGGATCAGATGATGCAGATGGATTTGGAAAGCAAACGCCTCGACTTAGAAGCCAAGCGCTCCAAAGTTCAGACCGAAATCGACCTGAACAAGGTTCGCCAGCAGCAGGCAATCGACAGCCTGAAGAATCAGGCTCCGGCTGCTGCGCCTGCCCCGGCTCAAGCACCCGCTTCGGCCCAGCCTTAATTAGACGCAGTTACGAAAAGGCCCTCTGAAATTTCGAGGGCTTTTTCCCGTTTTCAACACCAGAACAGCAAGACGGGGGCATTGAGCCCCCGCCAGTTCTATCGTCTCGGTTTTTTCGTTTTCTTAACTTGCCGTAGTAGAGTCGAACAACTCTCTAACGGCACAGTACAACCTCATCTTCTTCCTCAGCGACGCTGCCTCCTCGTATATGGAAGGAGGTGTCTGACCCGCAACCTCCATGATGTCTCTGACTACACTGTTAAATCCGCTGGTGCCGTAAAACTCTATCCCTTTTGCTGGGTTGATCAGAGCAATAAGCGCGTTGTTTAAACCATCGATGATTTGCTCAGTAGTCGCCTTTTTATTTTCTTTTTTAAGCTTGTATTCCAAGAATCGGTGCAGACATAGCGCCAGAAAGCAAATTAAGAAATGTCCTCTGACGTGGTCCTCCAGTCGAACATACACAGGGCGAGCGCTGAAGCTGCTCTTTAAATGCCTGAAGCTGTCTTCAATCTTCCAAAGATTTTTGTAGATCTTTACGACCTCTAGTGCCGGGGCTGTCAGTGAGGTTTCAACAACATGGATGCCGTCGAACTTAGACTGCTCTGCAATTAGGGTGTCGTCAATTCTGGCTGTCTCGGCATTTATATCTACGAGGACGTAGCTTCTGCCACCTCGCTTAAAACCGGCTTTAATGTCGGCCGGATTAGCGACAAGTTCCCGAGCCTTTTTGACCAGCCGTTCTCTGTCTTTCTTGTCCTTCCTGGCCCGAGAGGCCGTCCAGGTAATAATGTATCGGCGATTAAGTTTGCTTTTTACGGTCTTTCCTGAGGGTGTTTTTTCGTGATTAAGCTTGACTTCGAGCTCTTTTTCTTTCTGCCCATCAGGTTTTTCAAAGACATACTGCGGCGTGTCGTACTTAATCGGACCGTCGGTTTGGATTTCTTTGTACCAACCGTAATCTATGATTTCTCCATCCTCGTTCACTTTCTTCATTGGAATTCTTCCTTCCTCAGAAAGCACCTGAGCCTTGATGTCGTCGCTTGCCCCTCTGATTTTGGAGGATAAAACGTAGTTATCGCCCAGCTTTACCAAAGAGTCGATATTGCTCTTGCTGTTGAGGCCCCGGTCGGCAACGACAGTGAAGCTTTTGATGTTAAATTTTTTCTTTAACTCATCAACGAAGGGCACCATTGTCGCGCCCTCAGCCTGATTGCCTTTATACAACCCGTAGTCCAAAGGAAGTCCGTCTTTGTCTGTTGCCAAGGCCATCACGACCTGGACTTCATTAAATTTTTTGTCCTTTGAGAATCCGAAGTCTCTGAGACTGTCTGCGTCCGTGCTCTCAAAGGCATAAGTTGTGATGTCATAGAGACACACAGAGGTATTACGCTCAGGGATTTCTTTGCCGATTTGCCTGTTCCAATAACGAATAATGTCCGTCTTGTGCTCGCTCAAAACGTCCAGTGATTTATAGACATGATCAAGATTGTCTAAGTCGATTCCGAGATAGTGACGGGGTCCCACAAGACAGGAACGGCGTTTGGAGGCGGGATTGAGAATTCTGAGCAGAACTAAGTCCTTTGTAATCTTTGCCAAATCGTACTGAAATTCGGAGCATTTCTTGATGTAGTCAAACTTTGCATCAAACCTGAGCTGGTCGTACAGACGCTGAAGGATGAGGCATCCGGCGATGCGGGATTCAAAAACGGCTTGTCCATCTAGGCTTTGCTGTTCCAGAAGTTCTGATAAATCGGCACTAAGAGTTTTTAAAGACGAAGGGGAGGAAACCAATTGTCTGCCCTTGCAGTTTCGGTTCATTTCATCGACTTCCTGCCGGATCTTCTCCAATGCGAGAGGGTCCTGAGCCAATAAGTCCTTCTTTTTGCCAAATCGTTTAACGATCTCACGAACAGGGTGACGGATCCCGGGCTTCCGAACAGAACACTCAATGTAGACGCTGGGATTTTCCAGCTTTGAACTAAACCCAAGTCTGTAGTGCATAGCGCCTCCTAGGCTAATCTCAGACTTATTATACTACAAATAATACTTAAGATTATAAAATATTTTTAGCGAAAAAAGTGAGTCCACGGGGGCTCGCAAAGAATTTATGCTTGTTTAGGTATCAAAAACGGGAGGGCTTTTTTCATATCTCAAGGTCTTACTTGATCAGGTCGGAAAGACTGTAAAGCTTGACCAAATTTTGGAAGGACTCAGGAGCATTGATCACTTTCAGCTCGGCGTTTCTTGCCTGAGCCCTTCGCATCCATTCCAGCACGACGGCCACCGCGGCGCTGTCGGTTTTCTGCACATCTTGCATATCCATCACGCTGTCACCTGAATCAATGGCCTGTATGCCTTGGTTCAAAATCGCAACGGCATTATCAAAGCCGATGTGCTGAGCCTGCAACTTCATCCTTACTTCCCTTTATTGGCTTCAAGCTTCTGCACGCGGTCTTTCAGCTGAGCGATCAAACCGGTAAGGCCGGAGTTCCCGATAACGGAAGCAAACTGAGAACGATAGTTCTCAACGAGCCAAACACCGCCGACGCAAACGTCGAAGATCTTCCAGTCTTTACCGGTATTCATCAGACGGTAGTCCAGCTGAATCGGATCGCGCTGGCTGGCTACCAAGCGTGTGCGGACGATCGTCAGACGAGGATCATTGCTCGGACGAGATTTTGCCGGCTCGACCGTGTAGTTGTTGGCTTCCTTCAAGGCGCCGGAGTAGACAGCAGCGAGAAGCGTGCGGAACAGTTGCATGATCTCTTTACGCTGAGCTTCGTTAGCCTTTCTCCAAGAAGGACCCACGGCCATACGTGTCATCGTGGCGAAGTCTGTATAGGGCAGAATCTTTTTATCTACAAGCTGATTAACATGCGCCGGGTCGGCTGCTGCCAAAGCCGGGTCTTTCTTAATTTCATCTAGAACCTGAGTAGATACGTCCATGACCAATTTCTCCGGAGCAAGACTCGGTTCAGCAGTTGCCGCGACTCCGAAAACGGAGAGGAAAAACACGACAATCAGGCTAATCAGTTTTTTCATTTCTTTTCATCCATAGCGGGTTTATCAGCATCGTCAGCGTCATCATCGCCGAACGGGCTCAGCAGCGGCTGCTGAATCATTGCAGGGCCGTCACCGTTCTGAAGCGAGTTCTGGCGCTGCTGCAGGTAAGCGTTTCGTGTCGCAACGTACGGGTCGACGGTCTTATCCAACATATCCGTGACCGGAAGCAGGCGCTCTCTGGCGTTGACGAACTTGGCGCCCCACCACGGCCATACGAACCAGTCCCTGCCGACGTACGTGTTCGGATCCAGGAAGACTTCAGGAACCAAGCCGACGGTGTCACGAACGGTTGAAGGTCCTAAGACCGGAATGACAAAATACGGGCCTTTCGGAACGCCCCAAGTTGCAAGGGTCTGACCGAAATCTTCCGGCATACGGGGAATATCAACCATCTGGGCTACGTCGAAAATACCAACGACGCCGACAGTGGAGTTAATCATGAGACGGAACAAGGAAAGAATGCCTTCTTCGACTTTTCCTTGAAGAACATTGTTGACCGCATTAGACGGCTCCATCGTGTTCTGGAACACGCGGGTCACACCTTCGCGCACGGGCTTCGGAGTGATGAACTGATAGCCCTTTGCCAAGGGACGGATCAGAATAAAGTCCAAACCTTGGTTAAAAGCAAAGGTCTGACGGTTCAAGGTTTCCCAGGGATCGTCGGGATTCTGACCGGAGTCTTTCGGGACGGAGGCACAGCCGGACAGTAAAGCAGCTCCGACGAGCGCAAGAGCCAAGATCTTCTTTTTCATTTTGTTATTCCTTCTTCGAACCAGCGTTTTCTTCAGCCTTATTAAACATGAATTGACTGATCAAGTTCTCTAAAACAACAGCACTTTGAGTAAATTCTATTCTTCCGCCGTTTGTTAAGTCCTTATCATCGGCTCCGGGCTGCAGGCCGATATACTGCTCACCGATTAGGCCGGCCGTAAGAATCTTCGCAGAGGTATCTGCCGGGAACTTGAATTGGTTCTCCATAGAGATCACGACTTTTGCCTGGAACGTGTCGTTGTCGTAGCTGATGGATTTGACTCGGCCAACGAGCACACCGGCGCTTCTGACCGGAGCGCGGGCTTTCAAACCGCCGATGTTATCGAAGTAGGCGGTGACTTCGTAGCCCTTGGAAGTAGAGAACGAACTCAGGTTTGCGGCCTGGAGCGCTAAGAACAACAGAGCAACAATGCCGCCGAGGACAAACAAGCCGACGAGGAAATTAATTTTTGTATTCTGATTCTGCATGACTGACTTTCCTTTCTAACCGTGCGTAAACATAAAGGCGGTCAGAATGAAATCCAACCCTAAAACAACAAGAGATGAAACAACAACTGTTCGCGTAGTCGCGCTCGAAACACCTTCCGGCGTTGCACGAGCTGTATAGCCTTCGTAAAGCGCAATCGCTCCGACGGCTACGCCGAACACAAAGGTTTTGATAATGCCGTTGCCGATATCGGGGCCGACTTCAACACCGGCCTGCATCTGTGCCCAGAAGGCGCCGGAATCCAATCCGATCAACGGAACAGCCACGACCCAGCTGCCGATAATGCCGACAGCGGAGAACATGATCGCAAGCAGCGGCATCGAGATGACGCAGGCCAAAAAACGCGGTCCCAAAATTCTGCGGATAGGATCGACACCCATCATTTCCAGAGCGGAAAGCTGTTCACCGGCGTTCATCAAACCGATCTCCGCCGTAAGCGACGTACCGGCGCGCCCCGCAAAAAGAAGTGCCGTCACCACCGGTCCCAGCTCTCGGAGCAAGGACAGAGCAACTAAAACGCCGAGCGCCTGCTCACTGCCGTAGCTCGAAAGGACGTAGTCGCCCTGAAGACCGAGCACAAAGCCAACGAATAATCCGCTCACCAGAATAATGACCAGTGAGTAATTGCCTACAAAATACAGCTGTTTGAGTGTGTCTTGAAAACGCGTAAACGACGGGCCGAGGTTTACAACTAAACGGAAAAGAAAGCGTGAGAAGTTTCCGAGCGTACGCACGCCGGAAAGCGCCCAGGCGCCGACGGAACTGATCCAATTAAAAATACCCATCATTTCAGACCAAGCTCCTGATTCAGCGGTTCGGCCGGATACTGGAATCGGACGGGACCGTCCGGCAAACCGTTAACAAATTGATAGACGAACGGATCTTTGCTTTGACGCAGCTCGTCAGGTGTTCCGTGTGCAGCGACTTTTCCGCTGGAAATCATATAGACGTAATCTGCGATGCCGAACGTTTCCTGAACGTCGTGCGTGACGATCAGACTTGTTGAGCCGAGAACAGTGTTCAAATTGCGGATCAGCTGAGCGGTCACGCCCATAGAAATCGGATCTAAGCCGGCAAAGGGCTCGTCATACATAATGAGCATCGGATCGAGCGCAACGGTTCTGGCGAGCGCTACGCGGCGGCTCATACCTCCGGAAATCTCAGACGGGTACAGTTGAGCGGCACCGCGAAGTCCGACCGCACTGAGTTTGAGCAAAACGAGGTCACGAATTAAAGCTTCCGGAAGATCCGTGTGCTCACGCAGCGGGAAAGCGACGTTATTGAACACCGTCATATCCGTAAACAGCGCTCCGAACTGAAACAGCATTCCCATCTTTCTGCGGATGCGGTACAGAGATTCGAGATTGGCCGTATTCAGCCGTTCTCCGTCAATAAAGACCTCTCCTTTATCCGGCGTCAGCAAACCTCCGATAAGTTTCAGAAGGGTTGTCTTGCCCATGCCGGAGCCGCCCATAATGGCAATCACTTCGCCCTTGCGGAAGGATAAGCTCACGTCATCCAAAATGACGCGGGAGCCTTCCGCATAAGAAAAGCTCATATCCTTAATTTCGACAATCCAGTCGTTGTCCTGTCTCTCCATCGTCGACCCAATAAAACCAAAACAGGCATTCTTACACAAATGCCTAATTGATCGATTATGCCACACCCGCGCGGGCTATTCCTTTGATTAAAGGCGTTAAATCGGATTCAGCTAATCACGGGGTAAAGAATTTTTTACATTTTTTATGCAGAAAAAGAATAAAGGCAGCCGAAGCCGCCCAAACTTACGAGATCATGCCTGTGAAGGACTTCTTCGAACGCCTGATGCTTTGAGGTCCGGATCATCCGGAGGCACAAGCGGAAAATTTTTCTTAACCTCCGCACTAATATCTGCGGCCCGCCCCGTCTGAAGATCGACAAAAGTCCATTCAGTCCAACCCTGCATACAGACTTTATTGTCCCGCTTCAGATAAAAGCAGCGGCGGCTTTTGGCGCCGTCCATGGTCTCTACCCAAGTAAGCATGGTGAGTTCGTCGCCTTCGAACGTGGGCCGCAAGTACTCAATCTTATGAGTACTTGCAACAAACACTTTCCCGATTCCCAGATAGCGGTCCATCGTCCACCCAAGAGAGTCCGAGTGAGCAAGCGCCGCCTCTTCCATCCAGCGCAGATATTCTTTGTTGTTGGTATGACCCAGCACATCAATTGATTCTTTGCCGACCTTGATCGGAAATCGGAAAATTCGTTCCATGAGCAGTATGCAAAAAAAGAATTAATTTTGCTCGTCGCTGAGGAACTTGTCGACAGCCTCAGCGCACCGACGGCCTTCAGCCAGAGCGCGAACCACCAAGCTCTGGCCTCTGCGGCAATCGCCGGCTGCAAAGACCTTCGGAACATTCGTGCGGAAGGCATCTTTTCCTTCGTACGCCGCCTGGGCATTGCCGCGCATGTCGGTTTGAACGCCGAACGCATCCATCACCGGGCTGCTCGGATGCAGGAAACCCATTGCAAGCAGAACCAGGTCGCTCTCGATTTCGAACTCGCTGTCCGGGATTTCTTTGAAAGTTCTGCGGCCGGTGACCGGATCTTTCATCCACTCCAGACGCACGGCTTTAACACCGCGGACCCGTCCTTCGCCGTCGGACAAAAACTCCTTCGTGGAAATCGCATAGTCCCGTTCACCGCCTTCTTCCTGAGAGGTAGAGGTACGCATAACGGCAGGCCAATTAGGCCAAACCATCGACTTATCGTAGGTTTCCGGCGGCTTCGGACCCAAGTCGATCTGCAGGACCTTTTCTGCACCTTGACGAATCGCGGTGCCAAGGCAGTCACTGCCGGTGTCGCCGCCGCCGATGATCAGAACCTTTCGATCTTTGGCACTGATATCTTCGTCAAAGGGCTCAGAAGCGTTGTGCTTATTCTGTACCGGGAGGTATTCGAGCGCGAAGTGAATACCTTTGAGATCACGGCCTTTCACCTGCAGATCTCGCGGCGTTTCGGAACCCACAGCAAGCACGACGACTGAGAAATCTCGAAGGAGCTCGGAAACATCGATCGTCCGTTCACTGTCGTTCCAAATTCCGTGCGGATGATCTGGAACGCCGATAGACGTAGAGCAGCGGAACTGCACGCCCTCATTTTCCATCTGTGCAATCCGGCGATCGATCAGACTTTTATCCAGCTTGAAGTCAGGGATGCCGTAGCGGAGCAGGCCGCCGGGGCGTTTGTTCTTTTCAAACACCGTGACGGCGTAGCCCATGCGAGCCAGCTGCTGCGCACAGGCGAGTCCCGCAGGACCGCTGCCTACGACCGCGACCGACTTATCTTTGTGCTCCTTGGGAGGCTCTGGTTTGACCCAGCCCTGATTCCAGGCATTCGTGATAATGGCGCGCTCAATGGACTTAACGCCCATAGCTCGCTGCGTGTAATTCATGATGCAGCCGTTTTCGCACAGCGCTGGACAGACACGAGAAGTGAACTCCGGGAAGTTATTGGTTGAAGACAAGACATGATAAGCCTTCTCCCAATCTTCGCTGTAGACCAAATCGTTAAATTCCGGTGCGACGTTGTGCAGCGGGCAGCTGAATGTGCAGAACGGTGTTCCGCAGTCCATACAGCGAGCGGCCTGCTGCTTTGCTTCCTGCTGACTCAGCGGAGTAATGAACTCGCGAAAATGCGTCTTACGCTGAGCAACCGGTTCGTGCGCCTGTTCGAGGCGCTCAAATTCCATAAATCCTGTTACTTTTCCCATGGTTCACCTCAGGTGGCTGAATGAGCAATGCCTTTGAGCAAAGCTTGTTTGTATTCTTTCGGGAAGACCTTCACGAACTTCTGAAGGCTTCTCGGCCAATCGTCGAGAATGTCTCGAGCTCTCTGACTTCCCGTGTAGAGGAAGTGACGATTGACCAGGTCTTTCAGGATGCTTTCGTCTGTCTTGCCGAGGTGCCAGGCGCTGTGGTCGCCCGAAGCGGCTTGGTCTTTATCCGGCAGCACAGCACAGAGCTCGACGCTTTCAGAGTTGCAGCGTTTCGCAAACGTTCCGTCCTCGTCGTAGACATAAGCAATACCGCCCGACATACCGGCGCCGAAGTTTCGGCCGACATCGCCTAAAACCACGACAGTTCCGCCGGTCATGTATTCACATCCGTGATCTCCGCAGCCTTCCGAGACTGCTGTTGCACCGGAAAGTCGAACCGCAAAGCGCTCGCCTGTCACACCGTTGAAGAAGGCTTCACCGCTGGTGGCACCGTAAAGAACCGTGTTGCCTGCGATGATGTTTTCGTCGCCTCTGCCGCGGAAGTCGGTCGGGCAGCGAACGATGATGCGGCCGCCGGATAGGCCCTTACCGACATAGTCGTTGGCTTCGCCGACCAGGTCGAGCGTGACACCGTTGGCAAGGAAAGCGCCGAAGGATTGGCCGGCTGTACCTGTCAGCTGAATGTGCAGTGTATCTTCAGGCAGACCTTCGGCACCCCAGCGGCGAATGATTTCGGAAGAAATCTTCGTACCGACCGTACGATGAATGTTCTTGATCGGAGAGATAAAACTGACTTTTTCTTTCTTCTCAATGGCATTGCGGCAAAGATCCAGCAGCTGGTAATCCAGTTCCTTTTCCAGACCGTGATTCTGCTTGACGCTTTGACGGCGCTTGTTCGGGTCGTCAACCTCCGGTTGATAGAGAACGCGAGACAGGTCGAGGTGAGCACACTTAGCCGGGTGCATCTTCTTCTGGCGCAGAAGATCGGAGCAGCCGACCAAGTCTTCAAACTTGCGAATACCCAGGCTTGCCATGATTTCACGAACTTCTTCGGCAACGAAGAAGAAGTAATTCACAACGTGCTTCGGTTCACCGTGGAAGCGTTTTCTGAGCTCTGGATCCTGGGTTGCGATACCGACCGGGCAGGTATTGAGATGGCACTTACGCATCATCATGCAGCCTTCCACAACCAGCGGAGCCGTCGCAAAGCCAAATTCGTCAGCACCCAAGAGCGCACCGATGACAACGTCACGGCCGGTCTTAATCTGACCGTCCACCTGGATTCGGACGCGGTCTCTCAAGTTGTTGATCACCAAAGTTTGCTGGGTTTCAGAAAGGCCCTGTTCCCAAGGCGTACCGGCAAACTTAATGGAAGAAAGCGGAGAAGCGCCTGTACCGCCGTCGTGGCCTGCAATCACAATATGATCGGCCTTTGCCTTAGCGACACCGGCAGCAACTGTGCCGACACCCTGCTCGCTCACGAGCTTGACGCTGATGTCTGCCTTGTCGTTGGCCATCTTGAGATCTCGGATCAGCTGAGCCAAGTCCTCGATCGAGTAAATGTCATGATGCGGAGGTGGCGAGATCAAACCGACACCAGGGATGGAGTAACGCAGCTGAGCAATGTATTCACTAACCTTATGACCGGGCAGCTGACCACCTTCGCCGGGCTTGGCGCCCTGACTCATCTTGATCTGGATTTGGTCAGCGCTCGACAAATAGGCTTCAGTCACACCGAAACGGCCGCTCGCAACCTGCTTAATACGGGAGCGCAGAGAGTCGCCTTCTTCCAACGGAACGTCGGCCACGATGCGGTCTTCGCCCAAGATCGACTTCAGCGTGTCGCCCTTCTTAACAGGCGAAAGGCCTTCACGCATTTCTGCTTCATAGCGTTTCGGATCTTCACCGCCTTCACCGGTGTTGCTCTTGCCGCCGATTCGGTTCATGGCCACGGCAAGGACCGCGTGGGCTTCTGCAGAGATAGAGCCGAGCGACATGGCGCCGGTCGCAAAACGCTTCACAATTTCTTTGGCCGGTTCCACTTCTTCCAGCGGAATGGCCCTGGAAGGATCCACGTTGAATTCCATCAGGCCGCGCAACGTCATCTGGCGCTTGCTCTGGTCGTTGATGATTTCGGCGTATTCCTTGTAAGTCTGATAAGAGTTGCCGCGTGTGGCGTGCTGAAGTTTGGCAATTGCTTCAGGCGTCCACATATGTTCTTCACCGCGGGCTCTCCATTGATATTCGCCCAAGGTCGGAAGCAGTTTGTGACGATGGTTCTTATCGGCAAAGGCTTCCTTGTGCTGTTCAATAGCTTCGCGCATCACGTCAAAGATGCCCAAGCCGCCGACTTTGCAGCTGGTTCCGGGGAAGTAGCGATCGACGAACTCTTTATCCAAACCAAGTACTTCGAAGATCTGGGCGCCGCGGTAACTCATGTAAGTTGAGATACCCATCTTGCTCATAATCTTCTTGAAGGTTTTACCGATAGCGTGAATGTAGTTCTGCGTTGCTGTCTTTACATCGATCCCGCTTGGGTTGCCCGGCTTGTAGAGTTGTTCGATGGTTTCCAGTGCGAGATACGGATGAATTGCTTCGGCGCCGTAGGCAGCCAGAACGGCCATATGGTGCGTCTGAAACGCACTTCCGGTTTCGATGACAAGACCGGTATTCGTGCGGAGACCTGCCGCGATCAAGTGTTGGTGAATCGCACTGATAGCAAGCGGCATCGGGATTGCGACACGCTCTTCGCTCATCTTCCGATCCGTCAGGATCAGAATGTTGTAGCCGTCTTTAACGGCATCCACAGCCCGTGCACAAAGAGAAGCCAAACGAGCTTCTACACCTTCTTCGCCCCACGCAACACGATAAGTCGTGTCAATTTCATAGGAGCGGAACTTATCTCCGGTGTAGCGGTCGATGCGGCGCATCTTCGCCATTTCTTCCATACCGAGAATCGGCTGGGAGAGTTCCAGACGCAGCGGCGGGTTGACGTTGTTGATGTCGAGAAGATTCGGACGCGGACCCACGAAGGAAACCAGCGACATCACAAGCTGTTCGCGGATCGGGTCAATCGGAGGATTGGTCACCTGAGCAAACAGCTGACGGAAGTACTGATAGAACGGCTTGGCTCGGTGAGAGAGCATCGCAAGCGGTGTGTCGTTTCCCATGGAGCCGATTGCTTCTGCGCCTTTTTCCGCCATCGGGCGCAGAACAAACTTAATGTCATCTTCGCCGTAGCCGAACGCTTCCTGACGTTTGATCAGAGAAACCGGATTATTGTTGGGCAGCGGAGGCGGAGCAACCACGTCAGAGAGATGAATGTTCAGGCGCTTTGTCCATTCCTTATAAGGATTGCTCAGAGCCAGGGTACGTTTGATTTCTTCGTCTTCAATGATGCGGCCCTGTTCGGTATCGATCATGAACATCTTGCCCGGCTGCAGACGCCATTTCTTTTTAATTTGACTCTGAGGAATCGGCAGTGTTCCTGCTTCAGAAGCCAGGATCACAATATCGTCGTTGGTCAGAATATAGCGACCCGGACGAAGACCGTTTCGGTCGAGTACGGCACCGATGCGCACACCGTCGGTAAATCCGACAGCTGCCGGACCGTCCCAAGGTTCCAGCATGGCTGCGTAGTATTCGTAGAAAGCGCGCTGAGCCGGATCCATCTGTCCTTTTGCCTGCTCCCAAGCTTCAGGAATGGTCAGCATCACGGCCTGAGCCAGCGGGTAGCCGCTCATGACCAGAAGTTCAAGCATGTTGTCTAAACAAGCCGTGTCGCTCTGACCTTCGTAGATGATCGGCAGCAGCTTCTTGACGTCATCTCCCAGGACGGCTGTTTCAACGGCACGTTCGCGGGCTCTTAACCAATTAAAGTTGCCTTTAACCGTATTGATTTCGCCGTTGTGCGCAATCATGCGGTACGGGTGGGCAAGTTCCCAGCTCGGGAATGTGTTGGTCGAGAAACGCTGATGAACCAAAGCAATGGAGCTGACGACACGAGGATCATTGAGATCTTTGTAGTAGGCACCGACCTGATCTGCCAGCAAAAGACCTTTGTACACAATGGTCTTTGTCGACATTGAAGGCACGTAGAACTCTTTGCCGTGCTTTAATTTCAAAGCCTGAATTTTGTGACCGGCAAGCTTGCGAATGACGTACAGCTTGCGTTCAAGGGCGTTCGGCACCATGACGTCGGGACCGCGGCCGATGAAGATCTGACGAATAACCGGAGCGGTTTCCAAAACCGTCTTCGACATTCTGATAGTGGTGTCAACCGGAACGTCTCTCCAGCCTAAAACAACTTGGCCTTCGGCCTTCACGACGCGTTCCAATTCCTGTTCGCAGGCGCGCCGAGAAGCGTGCTCACGCGGCAGGAAAATCATGCCGACGCCGTAGTCGCCTGCGGGCGGCAGAAGGATGTTTTGTTTAGCCATTTCGGCGCGGAAGAAGGCATCCGGAATTTGAATCAAAATACCGGCGCCGTCGCCGCACAGCGGATCAGCACCGACCGCGCCGCGATGATCAAGATTTTTTAGAATTTGCAGCGCCTGCGTCACGATTTCGTGACTGGCCTGTCCTTTGACACTGGCGACGAAACCGACACCGCAAGCGTCATGCTCATAAGCGGGATCATAAAGTCCGTGCTCGGCAGCATCTTTCCTTTGGTCTGAGCGAGTGCTCATGGGGTTCTCCTGAATGGATTCTTTATTGAAGACTTGTTTGTTATAGAAGATTTAACTTCGCAAAATGCAAAGAAATATTTTTATGTGACACTAATTTATAAAAATTTTCTTTATTTATTTAATAAATTGGTGTCAGATTCAAGAGGGTTTATTGCGGATGCCTTGCGGGGGCGACCTCTTCCGCGCTGCGGCTCCATCCGTTCAGCCTCAACGCCTATAGACTCTAAGAACTTCTTGTCTGCGATCGGCCAGCCGCGTTTTACACAAGACATCAGCCTTTCCCCGAAAACTTTATCAGGACCGCGTTCAAAAAGATCCTTGTAATTTTTTTGCCGCTCAAACGGCGTATTGCCCAGTGCCCAATACTCGATGGAAGGCACCATGAAGTAATCGCTACGGATGCCGGCGTGATGGAAGTAGCTGCTCCACGGATAAAACTGCGGCTCTCCGTAACCGTAAACGAACGGCAGCCATTCCATATAAATTGTCGCCGCCAAAAGCCTGCCTTTTCCCTGCAGAAGCGAAGACTCAAATCTGCCCTGCCAAATCTTGCCGTTTCGCGAAAACTCGTCATTGAAGTAATGGCTGTACAGACGGCTTAGCTGCTGCACGAACCGAGAGAGATCCTCCGCTTTTTCTCGCGGCGTCAGCAGCAGATGAATTTGGTCGGTAAAAACCGCAAAGGCCGAAATGTCAGTGCTGTACGCACGAGAACCGTCTGAGAAGATCTGAAAGAGCTTCTCGATGTTCTTATCAAACGGAATCAAGGAGATTTCCGGCACACTTCTGAGGACAACATAGTGTGCCTGCGCAGCTGCAGACAATCGAGTCAAACGGGTCATGGGATTCGGGTCTTTTGGTTTTCTAGCCTATCTTACCGAGCCGGAAGCGCTTTAACTCAATAAGCCGTTAAAAAACAGCTGCGCTTCCACGGCTTCTCCGGCTTCAATCCTTCGGCCCTGGGGATTCGGAATCGCCGCCGCTGCATCTCGAAAAGCCGACGAACGGCCGCTTCCCTTCTGTACGGGAAGTGCAATGACTCTGCCCTCGAACGGCGCCAACTGCACGCAAATGTCGCCGGCTTTGCCTTCGTAATCAAATCCCATGAATACTTTTTGACGTCTCACAAAGAAAGGATCCGTTCTGAAAGACTGCCAAATGACGGGGAGCACGACCCGCTGAACAATGTTGACGAACCCGAGCGGATTACCAGGAAGGCCGAACAAAACCGCACCTTTGAGATTTGCGCATACAAAAGGCAGTGAACTCGAGAGTTTTGTCTGATCTTCGGACTGCTTCGCTCCGGCGCGCTTAAGCGCAAGCCGCAGCATATCGCTCTTACCTTGTCCGGTTCCTCCGACCGTGATAATAAAGTCGAAGCTTTGAGCAAGCACTTCCAGACGGTCGGCAATCGAATCGGCTTCGTCCTTCGCGTAAAAGATCGCCGTATCCGTCAGTCCCAGCCCGGAAAGAAGATTCATGAGATAGACCGCATTGCTGGAGTGGCGTCCCGCTGAACTCAAAGCGCCGGCTTCAGCAATCTCGTGCCCCGTCGCCAGGATCGCGGCCGAGGGGCGCTTCCAGACGCGAATGTTTTCAATGCCGGCCTCAAACAGCAGCGCCTGCGCTCCGGCGCCAAGGACCGTACCTTTTTTCAGAATAAGAGACCCTTTGGTCCATTCTGTCCCGCGCGGCAGGACGTTCTCGTAGGGATACACATCAGCAGCAAAATCCGGGGCTTGTGGATCAGAATCTGAAACGACGGCATCGGCAGCAAGCGGGAGAAAACCGCCGGTATTGATCCATCGGGAACCGTTTTTTTGTAACAAAGCGGGCTGCTCTCCGTTTTTGACCGGCTCACCCACTAAGGTGTGATTACCCTCAGTTGTGCTAATCGCCCATCCGTCTCTCAGCGACACGTCATAAGGCGGAATATCTTCCATGCAAACAACATCTTCGGCGAGTTCGCAGCCGAAACTATTGTCCGTGCTTACACCTACATTTATTCTTTTTGTTAGGGTTTCTCCTAGCTCAAAGGGGTAAAGTACAAAACAACCATTCATATTTTGTTGATCCTAAACACTTTTTGTTCTTCTTTTAGATGGGTATTTATTTTGTGTATCCACTAAAAAAAAATTGTAACTTCACAAAAATTCTTTTCAAGAATATTACAAATTGTTAGAATTTGTTCGTGTCGAAGACGAAACTGTAATAAACCGTCTCGGCATAACACCCCAAGTGCAGCGACTAGCTGCGGAGAACAAAATGACAACCAGATTCAAAGAAGTAGTTTACGCAAAGGCTCTCTCACGTGAGCTTCCCTCGGTTGTTTTCTCCGCCACAGAACCGATCCTTCTCACTCGCTGGACAATCAAACCCGTCGGCAGCGACGGCTGGTCTGTTGCCCGAATCTAATCTCTGCACCACAACGGACTCGCAGGGTCTCTCCTAGCTTCGTCCCTGCGTTCTCTCTCTGCGACAGTCTCTGTCGTTCCTCCATCAGGAGAAATTGAAATCATGTTTGATCTGAAAGACCTAATGTCTCGGGTAAATCTGCCCCAAGACATTACTCGACGCGGCTTCCTGCAGGTAGCTACCGTAACCGCAGCATTTGCTGCTATGAATCAATCCCGCGCGCAGACCGGCGCTCAGCCCTACATTATTTTGGAAACTCCAAAGGGCTTAATCGTCGGCGATCCCTCTCTCTGCGTCGACTGCCAGCGCTGCGAAATGGCTTGTACCGAATTTAACGACGGTAAGAACGACCCGGTTCTGGCTCGTATTCGTATCGGCCGCAATATTTGGTACGGTCCGGGCAACCCCGGTGCACGTCCTCTGCAGGGCGTTTGGGGCGACAGCACTGTCTATCAGGACACCTGCCGTCAGTGCGCCCACCCTGTCCCTTGTGCTAATGCCTGCCCGCAGGGTGCCATCCGCGTCGACCCCAAGACCGGCGCCCGCTATGTGGATGAAGACAAGTGCATCGGCTACGGACTCTGCCAGAAAGCCTGTCCGTGGGACATGATGAGCTTCGACCGCGAAAAACAGAAAGCCAGCAAGTGCTTCCTTTGCGACGGCGAACCGAAATGCGTGAAAGCCTGCCCGGCTGCCGCTCTGACCTATATGCCTTGGAAGGATCGTTCCGGCGAACCCGCAAGACGTCCGACCCACGGCTATCTGCCTGAAGAAAATGCTAACCAGTGCTCGGTCTGCCATGGTTAATTAAATCTCTAAGGAACTGCTATGGACAATATTCAAAAAAGATATGGCTACACCGGTCAGGGCCTGCGTGTAAATCTAACAACCGGCAAAATCACCAAAGAACCGACGTTCCCGAGATTTAAAGACGAAATCGGCGGAACTGCTTTGGGCTACCGTGTTTTCTGGGACGAAGTTCCTCCGAAGACTCAGCCGCTTGATGAAGCCAACAAGCTCGTGATCGCTCCGGGACCCTTCTCCGGATCCGGCGCCCTCTGCTCGAGCCGTACTTCCATTACGACCATTTATCCGACAATCTATCCGATGCCGATGATTGCCTCCGCTCATATCGGCGGCGACATGGCTGCACGCCTCAAACAGGCCGGCTATGACTTCATCATCATCGAAGGTAAATCTGAAAAACCGGTTTACCTCTACATCAACAACGACGAAGTCGAACTGCGCGACGCCAAAGGCATTTGGGGCCAGGGCACCCGTCGTGCACAGCAGATGCTTGCCGACCAGACCTCTCCGATGGCTTCTATCGCCGTGATCGGACCGGCCGGTGAAAACCTCGTTCCGATGTCCGTGCTCATCAGCGCCCGTCAGCATTCCGGCGGCGGTGTCGGCTCCGTCTTCGGATCCAAGAAACTCAAAGGCGTCGTTATCATCGGCGACCAGCCGATCCACATTCATGCCGACAAGAAAGAATGGCAGAAGATCACCGAACGCAACATCGATCTGTTCGGTTCTCTGAACCAGCACGTCGTTCCGTCCGCCCCGAACCCCCTGTTTGAATTCTGGGCCCCGGGCAGCCGCTGGAACGGTATGCCGGGCAACGTTTGGCAGAAAGCCAATCCGCCGATCACGCTCGGTGAAGATATGCGCAGCCCCAACAAGATTTCTTACCGTTGGTGCGCCAGCCAGTTCTTCCTCGGCAAACCTCAGGGTTTGAAGATTCAGGTCCGCAACAACGGCTGCTACTCCTGCCCGCTGCGCTGCTACTCGATCGTTGAAGACGAAGAAGCTGCTGCCCGCTATCACATCAATAAGATGACCGAACAGACCTGTATGTCTCTGTACTTCGGCCGCGTGATCTTCCCGAAGATTGCCACGAAACGCGACCTGCCGGCAGCCCGTCAGGCTTCCATGGTCGGCATCCAGACAATGGACGACCTCGGCGTATGGTGCAACTACGGTCAGCTTCACCGCGACTTCAAGAAGATGTACGTCAAGGGCCTCTGGAAGAAGGTTCTTCCTGAAAAGGAATACAACTCCATTCCTTGGCAGAAGATTGAAGACTGCGACGCTTCCTTCCTGCAGGATTTGTTCCAGCGCATCGCCTATCGTCAGGGTGAAATGGGCAAGTGGCTCGGCGAAAGCACGCCTTACATGCTTGGTCACTTCGGCATCCCCGAATCCGACTGGTCCACAGACAAATCCACAAACTACTGGGGTCTCGGCCATCCGAAACATCACGCCAACGAAGACGACGGTCAGGTCGGCGTGGTTCTGAACTGCCTCTACAACCGTGACCCGATGTGCCACGGCACCGTGAACTTCACACGCAGCGGTCTGCCGATCAATGTGAAGAAACAGATTGCCGAACACTTCTGGGGAAGCGGCGATGCCGTCGACGAAGTCGGCGACTACACGCCTACCAATGAAGCCAAGATGCGCCGTCTGCGCTGGATCATCTGCCGCAAAGAACTGCACGACATGCTCGGTCTTTGCTCTTGGATGGCTCCGTGGGTTGTGTCTCCCAACAAGTCCGAAAACTACATCGGTGACGATGACATGGAAGGCAAGGTTTATCGCGCCTTAACCGGCAGAAATACAACTGCTAAGCAGCTTGATGACGCCGGCTTCCGCGCCTTCACGCTGCATCGCGCCTACACCATGCGCGAAATGAATGAAGTCAATATGCGCAAGAACCATGACTTCTATCCGGCCTGGATCTTTACAGATGCCAAGGACAAACCGGCATTCACGAAAGGCACGATCCGTATGGATCAGGGTGACATTGAAAAGAGCTTCGATATCTTCTTCAAGCTGATCAACTGGGATCCCGCCACCGGCGCCCCGACCGAACAGGCTTACAAGGATATCAATCTCGAATACGTTATCCCTGTCATGCAGAAAGAAGGCTGAATCCCCGGAAAATAGAGTAGTAAATTATGAATCACCCTGAAGCCAACTCCGCAATGGATGCCGCCCAGCTCAAAGCTGACATCGTCCTGCTGATCGATCTGATTACCGAACACAGCCGCAAGGTTGAACTGGTAACGCACGAAGACCTTCAAGACGAATTCCTCAGTAAGGCTCCCCTGCAACAGCCCATTCCCGTTTCTCAGATCAAGGCCGAATACGAAGCCATCCCGGAAATGGAAAGAAAGCTGCGCAATAAGGCCGACGACAGCCCCGAAGAGAAAGAGCGCAGACGTCTGATCTCCCGCAGACAGATGTTCGGTTCTCTCTTCAGTGGCGAATTAAGTCTTGCCGACCTTAAGGAAGAGCCGGCGGAAGCTGAGTCCGCACCCAGAGAGATCACGCCGGAGTACTTCGAAACCGTTTTAGCCGAGGTACTCAAAGGTCAGTACGGCATTGAAGATCTCACGAGCTGGGATAGCAAGCACTATTACCATTTCTCTCCGCTGCTTTCTGCCTCGTACGCCAGACTGCTTTCTACGCAGAACAATCCTTACGAGCAGATTTTGGACACGGTTCGCGAAAGTTCCCGCGTCTATCCGCGTCCCGTCGGAGTGTTCACCTTTGAATTTGCGCCCTTCCGAATCGATCCGACCGTGATCCAGGATGTCCTCGATCGAATCGCTGAAGATCCCAACGCCAAAGACATTCGGGTGACCGTGACATCCGCCGGAACCGTGTATCTCTACTCTTCAACTTACCTTGAAGATGCTATGGCGGACTTCCTCGCGGAGGAAATGGATCAGGGCGAAGCTCAGATGCTCTAGTAAAGACTCCCGGCGGAACGCCTCGAACGGGCCGCCGACATAAAGGTGCAAAATACTATGCTTACCAAAATTACAACGTTAACTCTCTCCTGCCTGGCAGCGATCGGTTTTTCTGCCGCCTGTGCCGCAGAAGGTTCTTACAACGTTAATCAAATCAACATCCCCGAAAAACCTGAGTTCATGGCTTCTCTCGGTATCGCTAAGGATGCCAAGCCCGATCTGACCAAAGACCAAAAGACCCAGCTCGCCGGCAAGGCATACCATGAAAAAGCCGATCAGCACTTCATGAGCGTCCATGCTCAGAAGGGCGTGAGCTGCAACACCTGTCACGATCCGAGAAGTCTTGACGGCGTCGCCTGGATGGCCGTTGTGAACAAACCCGTCATCCGTCAGACCTGCCAGGACTGCCATACGGTTCAGGCCGATGTGTTTGCGCACACCGATACACATGACAAGCTCGACTGCATTGCCTGCCATATGCCGAACGTTGCTTCTGCCGCCGACTATTCGACCGATCAGAACGCTGCCGGCCCCAAGGCTCTGCGCCGCATCCATACTTACAAGATCCTTGTCGACCCGAAGGCCTCCTCTATGGTTGAAGGTGAAGTCAAGGTCGGTAAGGACGGCACGGCCAAAGGCTATGTCATGGCCAAGGACGAAGACGGAAACGGATACGTTGACCTGATGTGGAGCTGCGCACGCAACACGCCTGCCGACTACACAGTCTTCGAAGGCAAAGGCTGCCATAACCCGGCAACGTCCAAACTCGACGAAGGCCTGATCTATCAGGATCAGAAAGAGGTCTACGGCGAAACTCTGAAGTGGCAGACTCCGATCAAGGAAGGCTACAAAGAAATCGCCGGAGCCATTCCCCGCATGAGAAAGCTTCTTGAAGTTACTCGTCTGAGCCCAGCCGACCAAACCGACGCCAGACTTCTTCTCGACAAAGCCGACCAGATTGCAACCATGATTAAGAAAGACGGTTCCTGGGGTATGCACGCCCAGAACTATCTGCTTGACCAAGTTAAGACCGCACAGGCTTATCTTGCCAAAGCCCAGCAGATCATGGACAAGGGCGGTTACAACAAGATAGCAACAAAATAAAGGAGTCCGGGGGAGCGTCTTTGGGCCGCTCTTCCGAGCTCCTATAGCGCGGATTTATTCCGCCGAGGAGATACATTGTGAGTACCATCAACAGGCGAACTTTCATTAAGGGCACGACTGCCAGTTCTCTGTTCGTTCTCACGCTGGCCGGCTGCTCTGAGAAAAAGAGCGCTCCCATTAAGAGTGCTCAGGCTCAGGGAGTAACGCAAGGTTCTGCCAAGCCCCACTATGTCATGGTCTTTGACCAGAACAAGTGCGTCGGCTGCGGCGAATGCAAAGAAGCTTGCGCCGAAACCAACAAGACACCTGCCGGTGTGTTCCGTCTGGCTTTAGAGCGCCAGAACGGGAGAGAACCCGGAACGGCTTGCCCGTACTGCGGAAAAATCGAGCCCTGCGACTGCGAACGCAAATATGTTCGTGTTTCTTGTCAGCAGTGTCTCGATGCGCCCTGTGTTCGCGTCTGCCCGACACAGGCAGCTCACCGCGATCCGGAAACCAACATCGTGACGATGGACCCGGACAAATGCGTCGGCTGCAAATACTGCATCGCCGCTTGCCCGTACAACGTCCGCTTTATCAACCCACAGACCCGCGTTGCTGAAAACTGCGACTTCTGTCTGCATACCAAATTGGCAAAGGGCGAGGATCCTGCCTGCGTCTCTAAGTGCCGTTACGGTGCTTTGGCGTTCGGCGATCTGAACGATCCGAACTCTTACGTCGCCAAGCTGTTAGACGTGAAGGATGCCGTCCGGGTTCGCACCTATCTTGGTACCGAACCGAGTCTGCGTTACATCCCGGTGATGAAGGAGAAAATTTAAATGGACGGAGCCATCAACTTTACAATAGGTTTATCCGAGGGCATCGCATGGCCCTGGCCAATTGCCGTCTATCTGTTCTTAGCCGGTATCTCGGGCGGTGCGGTTGCCGTTGCCCTTATGCTTAATTTCTTTAGGCATAAGACGGAAACAACGCCCATCATCAAATCTGCAAGCATTATCGGTCTGGCAACCATCCTGCTCGGTATGCTCTGCTTAGTACTTGACCTGACCAATCCTCTGTACTTCTGGAGAATTCTGGTCTACTACAACCCGACGAGTGTGATGAGTATCGGCGTCATGCTGCTGCTCTTCTATATCCCGCTGGTTGCAGTACTTATGGTGATGTCCTTTGCAGATACCTTCAGCAAGTGGCCGCTGTTAGGCTGGGTTAAACCGGTCTGCGACCGGCTGGAAAAATTCCGCGTCTGGATCAATGCCGTCGTCATGGTGCTGGCGATTGCCATCTGCGCCTACACCGGCTTCCTGATCTCTGCTCTGATCCGTTTCCCGCTGATCAACACGGCTGTTCTTCCCGCTCTCTTCGTTGCGTCCGGTATTTCCGCCGGTATGGCTGTCACTAAGATTTTGGCCGCCTGCTGCTTCGGAGCTCGCGAAGAAGATCCCGACATGCATGCAATGCACCAGGCCGAATGGCCGGTCATGGCAACCGAGGCTTTCTGCCTGTTCATGATCGCCATTGCCCTGCTCTCCGGCAACGAATCTGCCAAACTTGCCTTCAGCGCTTTCACAGACGGCATCTGGGCAGTCGTCTTCTGGGTCGGTGCCGTCGGTATCGGTTTCGGTATCCCGCTGATCGCGTCTCTCATTGCAGGCAAAAATACCGAGTCCAAGGTTTCCTTCTACTTTGCAGGAACCTGTGCGATCGCCGGCATGATGTGCTTGCGTCTGTTCATCCTCTATGCAGGACAGATGAACACCATCGTTTAAGCGCGATCAACTCATAAAATTTCAGCCTGTTCTCCTCTCGAGAATCGGCTGATTTTTTTTGCGCTTTTAAATCAGATTTCGAAAGCCGGATTCAGCACCCGGTTAAATTCTAAGACCGCATATCGATCGGTCATGCCGGCGATGTAATCAGCCACCGTCCGCTCCACACCGTAACGCTTAGACCGTTCTTGGTAGAGCGGCGGCAGCAGTGCCGGTGTACGGGCAAAAGTTTGATAGAGCTGAGTAATCATGTTGGCGGACTTTTCTACCGCCCTCAAAACGCGGTAATGGCGGTAGAGCTTGTCCATTAAAGTGCTCTTCAAAATCCTCATTTGAGCCTGGGCCTCTTTCGAGAAGGAAATCAGCGGCGTCTTCAAAGCCCTGACATCATCCGGAGACTTCGGCTGTGCGGCTTCAATATTGGCCCGACTCGTGGAGACCAAGTCATCGACCATGTAACCGATCAGCCGCCTCACCACTTCCTTTTGCTTGCGGCGCTCCTGAATATCCGGATATTCCGCATCGACTTGCGCATGGTATTCGGCGTACAGCGGAACGTTTTCGACGAGGTCTTTTTCATCGAGGTAGCCAACGCGCAGGCCGTCATCGATATCGTGCGTGCTGTAGGCAATCGCATCGGCAATATTGACGAGCTGCGCTTCAAGAGAAGGCTGCTCGCCTTTCAAGAAACGTTCGCCTAAAGCGCCGAGGCGCAGGGCGTTTTCCCGGCTGCAGTGCTTCAGAATCCCTTCTCGGGTCTCCCACGTCAGATTCAGTCCGTCAAAGTTCGGATACTGATCCTCCAGCAGGTCGACGATTCGCAGCGACTGAAGGTTGTGTTCAAATCCGCCGTGATCAGCCATGCAGCGATCCAGCGCCGTTTGGCCGGAGTGGCCGAAGGGCGTGTGGCCGAGATCATGCGCCAGTGCAATGGCTTCCGTTAAATCGGGATTGATCTTCAAAAGCGTCGCGGTTGTGCGGGCAATCTGAGCCACTTCCAGCGTATGCGTCAGGCGCGTGCGGAAGAGATCTCCTTCGTGATTTACAAAGACCTGCGTCTTGTATTCCAGTCTGCGGAAAGCGGAACTATGGATGATGCGGTCGCGGTCACGCTGAAACTCGGTACGCGACGTACTGCTCTTTTCCTCAATCGCTCGCCCTCGAGAGTTTGCAGAACTACAGGCGTAATCCGCCAGTTCAAAACCTTCCGTAATCATGGCTCATATCCTTCTTCCAGAAGGGCTTCCTTGATCAGGCCTTCGGGAACCTCTTCGATCACCGTTGTTCCGATCGCGACCGGCAGAATAAAGTGGGGAACGCCTTTGGTGCTCTTTTTATCACCTTTCATCGCCTCAATCGCTTTTGAGGCACTGATGCCGGCAATGCGGACTGGCAGTCCTGCTCGATGGATCAAATCTTGAATCCGCTTAACATCCCCACAGTTGATTTTGCCCTGCTTTTCAGCGGTCACTGCCGCCAAAACGGTGCCCACAGCCACCGCTTCACCGTGCAGCCACGTGCCGTAACCGGTGAGCTTTTCAATGGCGTGACCGAATGTGTGACCGAGATTCAGTTTGGCGCGTTCGCCCTTTTCTTTTTCATCTCGGGAGACGACGCCGGCCTTAATCTCGCAGGATCGTCCGACCACTTCGGCCACCGTCTCGGGGTCGAGCGCCCTTAACTTCTCCATGTCACGCTCGAGCTCTTCGAAATAAGTTTTATCTGCTAAGACACCGTGCTTAATAATTTCCGCAATGCCGGCGCCGATTTCTCTTTCCGGCAGAGTACGCAAAAAGTCAGAGTCGGCAATCACGGCTTCGGGCTGGTGAAAAGTGCCGACTAAGTTTTTTCCTGCCGTCATATTCATACCGGTTTTTCCACCGACGGAAGAGTCCACCATCGCCAGTAGTGTTGTCGGAACCTGAATAAAGCGGATACCGCGCATATAAATTGCGGCCGCAAAGCCGGCGAGGTCTCCGACCACGCCGCCTCCGAGTGCAATTACCACTGACTTGCGATCTGCCCCCATCGAGGCAAGTTTTTCAAGAATTGCCGAGACACTGCCCCAGTCTTTATAAGCCTCGCCGTCAGGCAGGACGACCGATTCCGTGCGGCACATCCCATTGCAAAGATCGGTAGCCTTTTTTAGATAGAGCGAACCAACCGTAATATTGGTGGCGATGAGACAGCTGGAAGGGTTGAGTCGTTTCAATTCCGCCGGGAGCTCTTTGATCACGCCCGACCCTAACTTAATGGTGTAGGAGTGGCCGGGAACTTTGACTTGTACTTCTTTCATTCTTGTTCTTTAACGAGTTGGTGTTGATGGATGCTGTTGAGGAGTTCTTGGGCCGCGCGTGCTGCCTTCATTCCATCCGTCTCATAGGAGATATCGGCAACTTCCTCGTACAAAGGTCCTCTTTCCTGCAGCAGACGGCAAATCTTCTCCATCGGATCCGCGCATTGGAGCAAAGGCCTATCAGTGCCCTGAGTGCGCCGGAAACATTCTTCAGGACTGACTTTAAGGTGAACTGCGACAGCCGGAGACGCTTTCAGTATTTCTCGGTTTTCTTCACGGGTCACAACTCCGCCGCCGGTGGCAACGACCATATCGGATGCTTTCGCATATTCCTGCAGAAGGCGGGTTTCCCGGCACCTGAAGCCGGCTTCACCTTCCGTCTCGAAAATGTGAGGAATTGAGACTCCGCAGCGCTCTTCCAGCTCTCGGTCGAGATCGACGAATTTCGTCCCCATTAATGCAGCCAGCGCTTTGCCGATCGTCGACTTCCCTGCGCCCATCATTCCGACGAGAAATATCGTTCGGTTCGGAGGTTGTACTGCCATATAGCTCCTTTGCTTTACTCAGCTGCGAATGTTCTAAATTTTAGCAACGCGCTTTCAATCCTGAGGATCAATCGCTGATCATTTGATCAGGAAAAACAAACCGATACAGCAAATGACGACGCCGAGTAATTTCCGTCCGGTAATCGGTTCGCCGTAAAACAAGAATCCTATGAACAGCAAAAGGATGGCAAGAGCGATATTAGTCACCAAAGAAGCCGTGTTGATTTTCCATCCGGCACGATACGTAAGGATGTAGCCGACTTCTAAGGCTACCACTGCCAAACCGAGCGTCGGCGCCGTCCAATTGAGTTTCGAGAGTTCCAGAGAAACGGCCTCTCTCGACTGAGAAAAGATAAAGACCGAAATGCAAACCGCCGCGGCTGTTAAGTAAGTCACGCACAGCGAGAGGAAAGGATTCGCCTGCTCAGGCGTGGACTTAGTACAGATGTTGTAGAAACAGTTTGCCAGCGTGATCAGCGCAATCGGCCAGAATAAATTCCAAAACATAGTGTTCTCAGGCTTTCTTCGGTTCCTCTTATTAATCTAAGGTGCGAGGGCCTCATTCTGCGAACTTACGCCTAGGATCGTGCGTTTTTTCCAGCGTTTCGTTCAATCAAAGTTTTTGCTCACTAAAATGGATTTCTACAAGAAGAATTAGTACGTTAAATCCTAAAAATAGAAATGCAGCTTCAAAGTTCCCTAGTGAAAAACGCCTTTACTGCCTCTATCCCGGTGTGTATGGGTTACATTCCGCTTGGCATCGTGTTCGGCTTCCTTTGCGTTCAAGCCGGAGCTTCGTGGTGGATTCCGCCGATCAGCTCGGTCCTGATTTACGGAGGAGCAGTCCAATACATGATGATTCCGATGCTGGCGGCAGACATGTCGGTTGCTTCCATCGCCTTTGCGACCGCTGTCGTCAACCTTCGACATGTTTTCTACGGTCTCTCTTTATTAGATCGTCTTCATTCCGCCGGTTGGAAAAAATGGCTGATTGCCTTTTTGCTGACCGATGAGACTTACTCGCTTATTACAACAGAGAAGAAAGACGCGCCCATCGACCGCCTGGTTCTGATCGCGCTCTTCGATTATTCATGGTGGATTCTCGGAAGTCTGATCGGCGGCTTGCTCGGCGCGGCCGCTACGATTGAACTGGCCGGTTTCGACTTTGTTCTCACGAGTCTTTTTGCGATGCTTCTCTGCGAACAGTGGCGCGGACGTGTCAACTCTAAACCGCTCTGGGTTGCCTTGATCGGCTATGCCGTCGCTCGCTTTATTAGTGCCGACAATGCACTGGCGATCGCCATTGCCATCTGTGCATTAGGCGCCATCCTTTTTGCCTTCCAAAAGAACCCGCTTCCTAAAGTCGCCCGCTCCGCCGGAGGTTCGAGCCATGAATGATTACGTGTATCTCTTTACAGTGTTCATCGCCATGGGCGCAGTAACCGCAGCCGAGCGCCTTCTCCCGTTTGCCTGCTCCTCCTGGCTGCGCAAACAGCGGTGGGTCGGTGTCGTTGGCGACTTCCTGCCGCTTGCCATTATGGTTCTTTTGGTTTTGCACGCTTCGACCAGTTCGGCACTCGCCAGAGGCGGCCTTCCTGTCCCCGAAGCTGCAGGCGTCTTCCTTACTTTGATTGTCCAATGGTTTGTTAAAAAACCGCTTCTCTCGATCTTTGCCGGAACAGCTGTTTACGTGATTTTGGTCAATAGTCTCTTCGCCTAAGGGCGGTCAGCCGCTACAGTTTGTAACAGTCAGGATTGCGCCCTCATCCGATAAGAGATTGATGAGCGGCGCACTCCTTCGTCCCTAAAAGGTAAAATTAGGCGCTCATACAAACAATTAACGTGAGAATATTGTGGCTGATACCAAGAAAACAACGCCGGCTCGTTCCGCCGACAAATCTCCGAAGAAAGCCCCTGCGCCTCGTAAAGGAGGAAGCAGGCTGTGGGGCTTCTTCAAGGGCTTCGTCGCAACCTGCATTGCCCTCGCTTTGGCCGGCGTCGGTTTAGCGCTTTTTGTCTTCGCCCTCGTTTACTCTCAGCTCCCTCCGATTGACACTGTCGTCGACTACAAGCCGAAGGTTCCGATGCGTGTGTGGACCGCGGACGGCAAACTCATTGCCGAGTTCGGCGAAGAACGCCGCGACTTCGTCACGATTAATGAAATCCCGCCGCTCGTCAAAGAAGCTTTGATTTCTGCAGAAGACGACGGCTTCTACCAGCACGCCGGTATCGAGCCCAAAGGCTTCATTCGTGCTGCGCTGAATAACTTAGCCACGGGCAGAAAGAGCCAGGGCGCCTCCACTATTACGATGCAGGTCGCCCGCAACTTCTTCCTCTCCAGCGAACGAAGCTACATTCGTAAACTCTACGAAGTCGCCATGGCTTTCAAGATCGAAGCGAACCTCAGTAAAGATGAGATTCTTCAGATCTACATGAACCAGATCTTCCTCGGCAACCGTGCTTATGGTTTTGCTGCAGCTGCCCGCACTTACTACGGCAAAAGCCTTCAGCAGCTGACGGCCGGAGAAGCTGCCACTCTGGCAGGTCTTCCAGCCGCGCCCTCGGTTTACAACCCGTTCGCAAGTCCCAAACGCGCCAAGATGCGTCGAGACTATGTGCTCGGCCGCATGAGAGATTTGGGCTATATCTCCGAAGCTGAGTATCAAAAAGAAGTGAATGCTCCGATTCAGACGCGTCTGACCCGTGTTGCCGAACAAGTCGGCACGCCGACCCGCATGAACGAGTCTCTTCATGCCGAGTACGTTGCCGAACTCGTTCGCACGTTAATGTTTGATATCTTCCAGCAGGAAACCTACACCCGCGGTCTGAACGTCTACACCACGATTAATTCGGAAGACCAGGGCTACGCTTACAAAGCTCTCAGAAGCCACCTGCAGTCTTACGACCACAGCCAAGGCTATCGCGGTCCAGAGGCAAAAGTCGATATCAGCGATCCCAAGACACGAGAACAAAACATTTCCAACGCGCTTCAGGAAGCTTTGATTGCCACCGATATGCCGGCGGTTGTCGCCTTAGAAGTCTCGCCGACGGAAGTTAAAGTTCAGATGTCGCACGGCAAAGTCATTTCCATTACGGGCAAAGGCCTGGATTTCGTAAAGAGAGCTCTCCAGCCGAAAGCTAAGGCCGATATCAAGATCGTCCCGGGATCCGTGCTGAGACTTCAGAGCAACAAGGAAGGCTACTGGGAAATCACCCAAATTCCTCAGGCTGAGGCCGCTTTTATTGCGACAGAGTACAACACCGGCGCCATCAAAGCAATGGTCGGCGGCTATGACTTCGCCCTGAATAAATTTAATCACGTCACTCAAGCGTGGCGTCAGCCGGGCTCGTCCTTTAAGCCTTTTATTTATTCAGCTGCGATCGAGAAAGGATTTTCTCCGCAGACAGTCATCAATGACGCTCCGATCGTCTTGGATCCGTCTGAAACCGGCTTTAAGAAGTGGAATCCGAAGAACTTCTCCGGCAAGTTCAGCGGCCCGATCATGATGAAGGACGCCTTGAAGAAATCGCTAAACCTCGTTTCAATTCGAATTCTTCAGGCGATCACGCCTCGCTATGCAGTGGACTTCATCCAGCGTTTCGGCTTTGACTCGGATAAACATCCGCCGCATTTGTCTATGGCCCTCGGTGCCGGATCCGTTACTCCGTGGCAGATGGTGGAAGGCTTCTCCGTTTTTGCCAATATCGGCCGAAGAACCGAGCCGTACTTAATTTCTAAGGTCACCGATGCTTCCGGCAAAGTTCTGATGCAGTCAACCGCAGAAGCAGAAAAAGTCGCCGGAGTTGAGGCGCTTGACCCGCGCAACGCATACATCATGCATCAGATGCTGCACGGTGTCGCCACTTCCGGTACGGCAGCTCGCGCAACCGCTTCGCTTAAACGTACCGACATCGCCGGCAAGACCGGTACCAGTAACGATGCGTTTGACGTTTGGTTTGTCGGGTACGCCGGAGATCAATGCGCAGCCGTCTGGATGGGCTTTGACCAGCCCCGCAGCTTAGGCCGCAGAGCGCAGGGCGCCGGTTTAGCGCTTCCGGTTTGGATTGATTACATGAGAGACGCCATCAAGAACGAACCTAACGTTGTTCGCAAAGCGCCTCCGGGTGTGACCGAAGAAGGCGGCAATCTCTACTACACCAATCGTAAGGATGCTATTCCGAACCTGGGCCTTGATCAACCCGCCACCGATGATCCGATAGGCGCATTGATCCATGACAGCTCAGTAAGGGGTCAGATCTTCTAACCTCTTCTGTTGACGAACAAGGCTAAAGCTCTTCAACAGGAACTTCAGCCTTTCATCTCTGAACGAATCGAGGGCCTTAACGGCCCTCGATTGCGTTGAATGGTTTGCCGGTAAGTTATTCCACGCGTTCGCCGTGCAGACTTAAGTCCAGACCCATCCGTTCTTCTTCCGCAGAGACTCGGATGCCGATCATGACATCAACGAGTTTCAAGAGAACATAGGTAACGATCGATGCGTAGATCAGAGTAGCAATGACGCTTTCTGTCTGAATCCAAACCTGTTCAAGAACCGGCTTCATCGCTGAACCCGTGATCGCTTCAGAGGCAAACACACCGGTCAGGATGGCGCCCGCAATACCGCCGACGCCGTGAACGCCGAAGGCATCCAGGGAATCATCGTAGCCAAGCCAGTGCTTAAGTCGAGTGGCTCCGAAGTAGCAAATAAAGCCGCCGCATAAGCCGATGAAAAGTGCCGGTGCCGGCTCAACGAAGCCTGAGGCCGGTGTAATCGCAACCAAGCCGGCCACCGCACCGGAAATCGCGCCCAACACAGTGAAACGCTTGTTTTCTACATATTCGCAGGCCATCCAAATCAGAGCAGCAGCGGCCGCAGCAATCTGAGAAACCACAATAGCCATCACAGCACGGCCGTCAGCGGCCAAGCCGGATCCGCCGTTAAATCCGAACCAGCCGATCCACAGGAAGCAGGCACCGACCATGGCAAGAATCAGATTGTGCGGGGCCATCGCCTCTTTTCCGTAACCGATACGCTTGCCGAGCATTAAGCAGGCCACTAAACCTGCAACACCGGCGTTGATGTGAACAACAGTACCGCCGGCATAGTCCAACGCACCTGCGGCAGCTAGCCAGCCGTCCGGACCCCAAACCCAGTGACAGATCGGCACGTAGCAAAACAGAGACCAAAGCACCATGAAGAGGAACAGCGCCGAGAACTTCATGCGTTCTGCAAAGGCACCGCACATCAGGGCAGGCGTCAGAATGGCAAACGTCATCTGGAACATCATGAAGAGCATTTCAGGAATGGAACCCTGCATCGTGTTAATACCGATGCCGTGAAGGAAAACTTTGTCAAAGCCGCCGATAAAGAAGTTGCCTTCGGTAAAAGCGAGAGAGTAACCGCAGACATACCAAACAATCGTAATCGAGCAGCAAATTGCAAAGCTCTGCATCACGACGGATAAAACATTTTTCTTTCGTACCATGCCGGCATAAAAGAGCGCGATGCCGGGAATTGTCATAAAGAGCACGAGTGTCGTTGCGACCATCATCCATGACACGTCAGCTGCGTTCATTGCACTTTCTTCCGCCGCCCATGCCGCGGGAGAAAGCAGAGCTAAAAGTAAGGCTGTGACTCTCATAATGCACCTTCCCCTGTTTCACCTGTACGAATACGAACCACTTCTTCCAACGGCATCACAAAAATCTTGCCGTCTCCGATCTTTCCCGTGTTTGCCGCATTGCGGATCGTTTCTGTCGCAATATCGATCAACCCGTCGGGGCATGCCGCCATAATTTGAACTTTCGGGAGAAAATCCACGACGTATTCCGCACCGCGGTACAGTTCCGTGTGGCCTTTTTGGCGTCCGAAACCTTTGACTTCCGTTACCGTCATTCCGGTGATACCGATTTCAGTCAGCGCTTCTCTGACTTCATCGAGCTTGAAGGGTTTAAAAACCGCAAATATGAGTTTCATAAGGGCTCCTGATTAGTTTGTTGTACGATCTCGTGGGATCTAACCATCACCATGCATAATTCGTGCCAACTTCTGAATATCTGAGCCTCAAAGATTCTCACTCTCAGGAAAGAAAAACCCTCGCCTAACCAAGCACCAATTCAGTGCACATTTGACCTAACCCCTTGCGTGAGTTAGGGCTTTTATCTGCGGTTTTTCCTCTTCACTTATGCTCCAACTTGGAGCATACTTAGAATACGGGCGCGGAGCCGCCGCATCCCACCGTACATCCCTTCGGCTCTCGCCCTCTCCACCACGTCAAAAAAGGAGACGCAAAATGAAAATTACCTGCCATATGATCATGTCCGTTGACGGTCGCCTGATTTCCAAATACTGGAGTCCTCTCTACAACGCCTCCTCCAGTGTCACAGAGGTTTATGAAGCCGCTGATGCAAAATTATCCGCAGACGGCTGGATCGTCGGACGCAAAACCATGGCCGAGTACGGCGCTGATGTCGTAGAAGAAAAAGAACCGATGGAAGGCCACAAGACCATGCAGACGAATACGTTCATCGGTAAACGCGAAGGCAGGCCGCTTGCCGTCGTATTCGATATCCAAGGCCGCCTCCACTACAAATCTCCGACCCTTCCCAGCGGCGAACATATCGTTGCCGTCCTCGGAAGCCATGTCACTCGTGCTTATCAGAAAGAACTGGAAGAAATCGGCGTTTCCTACATCATGCGTACACCCGGTTCCAAGCTTGAAGAAACACAGAGTGCCCTCAAACACCTCGAACAGGATTTCAATGTAAAACACATGCTCCTCGAAGGCGGCGCCATTACCTGCGGCAACTTCCTTCAGATGGGCTTGGTTGATGAACTGAGCATGATTGTTTACCCGGGCCTTGACGGTGAATCCGGTCATCCTTCCGTCATTGAATGCCAGGGTGTCGTTGAGCCGCTCAAGAAGAATCGTCTGGAATTAATCGACTGCGAAACCGTCGGTTCCGGCTACGTTTGGCTCCGCTATAACATTCATCGCTAATCGGCCTCAGAGTTAAGCGATTAACACTAAATAAAAGGGGCTGTTGCAAAAGTCTGTCGAAAGCAGACTTTCAACAGCTCTTTTTGTATCTGAGGATTTTAAATTAGAAAAAACGATAACTCGTTGATTTAAAAGCAAGCAGAGGGAATCGAACCCCCTGCTGTGCTATGGTGATGTGTTCCGCCAAGAATCACATACCATGACTCATTTTACAATTTCTGAGCCTCTCCTTCTCTATACCTTCCCACTCGAGGCGAAGGAACAGGAAAAACTAGACGCCTTCTTGTTACTTTTGGAGAAGTCAGGTGCGTGGAAATACCTAAATGAAGTCCGACTGGACTCCGAGTTAGGACGACCGCAAATCAACAAATTCCGTCTATTTTCCGCAATCGTATATTGCTTTGCATTGGGTAAATCTTCCTTACGGGAAATCGAAGCCGCATGCTATTACGACTTGCGAGTTGTTTACTTAATTGGAGAGGATCGTCCCAGTAGTTCAACAATATCTAGATTTATTTCTTTATTGGAGAACTGCATAACCCCGATTTTTATCAGCATTGTCCAGGCAATCGTGGAAGAGTTTGCTATCAGTCTCGATACTGTTTTCTTAGACGGTAGTAAGTTTGAAGCCAATTCCAACAAATATAAGTTCGTTTGGAAGCCGACCACATTCCATCTTAGGCTCAGTGAAAAGGCTTTGAATTTATTACGACTGATGCATTTGAGCGACGATGTTCCTAAGGATGGAATAATCTCCTCGAAATTGCTCACGGAAAAATTGACCGAGAGTCAGAAAATTGATCCCGAACTAATCGAGGGAGGAGAAACAGCATTAAAGAAAATGCGTTCTCAGCTCTATGAATATTTGATCAAGTCGGTGGAATATGAAGAAAAAGAAGCAATTTGCGGCCCCGACAGAAACTCTTATTACAAAACGGATCACGATGCTACCGCAATGTGTTTGAAAGAGGACTACTACAGTGGGCTCGGCAGTCAGATGCATGCGGCCTATAACACTCAGATAGTGGTTTGCAGAGGCATCATAGTTTTTTATTATCTATCTCAAGACCGTTCTGACACCCGAACCCTGATCCCGACATTAGAGGGGTTTAAGTCCATGTACGGTTGTTATCCAAAGAGAATATGCGCAGATGCGGGGTATGGCAGCTTTGCAAATTACAAATATTGCAACACAAAGGGAATAGAGGCTTTTATTAAATACCCTTCCTGGAATGGAGAACGTACCGGAAGGTATCCGGCCGTCTATGAGTATTTAGAGGACGGAACCGTATCCTGCTTAGGAGGAAGGACGGGTAACAGAGTTGAAATCCCAAACCGTCACCCCAAAACTCAACAATCTGCTTTCTATAAAGTTGAGAACTGTACGAATTGTGTTAATTCCAAAATAAGTGCACCACCTATTCCAAAATAAGTGCAACACCTTCTCAAGAAATCTTTACCCTGAGTAGGCAAAATCAACAATAACGAGAGTTTCCTTTTCAAAGCACACTACCTTGTTTTTGTTAAGCAAGGGGTTTTATGAAGAAAAGGAGACAACAAATGTCATCGGTTGACATTCGTGAAGTCCTCAAGCTCCAAGAAAGGAATATGAGCTTGAGGCAGATAGCTAATCGGCTAGGACTCCACCATACGACGGTGTCTCGTTGGTTACAACGGGCCAAAGAACTTGGACTCGATTTCCAAACGGTTTCAAAGATTCAGGACAAACAGCTTCATAGTTTATTTTGCAAAGTCAAAGGTCCGAAAGAAGAAGCTTTCTATCCGGTTGATGTCGAAGCTATATGTGACGCCATCGATCAAGGAAGAGCAAAAATTCTTGATTCCTACATGCAGTACCTTGAGCAAGCGAAGACTTCTGATCTGCCGCCGCTCAAACGCTCGGGGTTTTATTACAGAGTCAAGCAATACTGGCACGCGCATTACGGAAATAAAGGACGCGTCATGGCTCAGGAATGGGAGCCGGGAAAATATCTGCTGATAGATTATGCCGGCGACAAAATACTTCTGAATTCCAGTCGCAGCAACGCAGTAAAAAACTGCCGTATCTTTGTCGCAGTTCTTCCTTTTAGCCGCATGGTTTACTGGTACGCCACTCCTGACATGACGACAGAATCTTGGATTGAAGGACTGCAGAACGCGTTTGACTTCTTCAAGGGAGTGCCTTCGTACATTATCTTGGATAACGACACTGCGTTAGTCAACCATGCCGAAAAAGGTAATCAACTCTACAGTAAAGGGCTTCTCGACCTTGCTCAATTCTATGAGGTTGCCTTAAGTCCGGCTCGAGTAGGACATCCGCAGGATAAAGGACTTGTGGAAGAAGCTGTAAAGGACGTTACCGATAAATTTATTAAAAAGATCTCGCCTGGTTCCTTGAGTTCAGTTAATGACGTGAACTTCCTTCTGGAAAAGGAGTTGGAAGACTTTAACTGCGCGAAGATGGCCCGATACGGCATTAGCCGGAGAAAGTGGTTCGAGCTTGAGCAGCCCAAGCTGCGGAGCCTACCAAAGAACAAGTTCTTTTATGGGGCAGAAATCTTAAGAAGAAAGGTAAGAATCAACGGCTGTATCCAATTCCATACTCATGAATACATGGTACCGCCGGAATACTTTAGTCACTCCGTCGGAGTTTATGTAAAAGACGGACAGTTGCTTCGGATTGTTGACCCATTGAGCAATTACCTCATTACCGAATACAAATACTATCGGCCGGGCGAACCTGACGAGCTTGAAGGCTTTCTTCATATCAAACCGGAATACCGGTTACCCGGAGAACTCACGCCAGCCGGTCGACTGGAAAAAAGCTGCGAAGAGTTTAGGCAACTATCAAAAAGTGCCGGCCTCTTCTTATCTAAATACTTAAAAATCAACAATCGCTCAGAGAAAGGCGAATTGGCGAACCGCTTGCGCTACATGGTTAAGAAACTTAAAACCGTTAGCCCTGAGACGCTGGAACTTTCCTTCACCCATGCAGTTGAAACAGGAATATATGAAAAAAGCGCGTTTTTAAACTGTGTGAAAGCCTTTGCAACGGGCATGCCCACGAAAAAGGAGAAGAAAAAGAAAACTTCTGAAAACAGCGAGTGCCTACGCCCTTTAGAAGAATTCTTCTCCTTCCTTGGAAATAACACAATTCAATAAATTGAAGAGATAAAAATGAAAGATACTAGAAATACAGGAAAAAATCCCCAATCTCTGGCCGAAAGAGTACATAGGATGACCAAAGAACTTCATCTGCCGGGCTTCCGTCAACGGATGGAGGAAACTCTTGAGGACGCAACTTGGCAGCAGATGACATCGTTGGAGCAAATCTATGATCTCCTAAATGCAGAAATAGTCAGAAGAGAGGCGAATACTGCAGTTAAGCTGCGGCGACATAGCAACCTCCCCTTGGATTTGATCAATGCACGCTTCGAAGAACTCTACGAAAGCGATAATCGCCGATGGGACACTAGACTTATGGCACTTGTAAGAGACGGTCAGTGGATGCTCAGAGAGACTCCGGCCGACCTTATCCTCTCCGGAGCTTGTGGTGTAGGGAAAAGCTTCTTAGCGGGTTGTTGTGCTAACTACATACTTGATCGCAGACATTCTGTTTACTTCATTCGTGCTGGAAGGCTCTTTATGGATCTTAAGGTCCATAGAGTCAATAACACGTTGGAAAAACGCAAGGCAGAACTCAAAAGAATCGATTTACTCATTCTTGATGACTTTTTAATCGAAGACATGAGCGAAGAAGACTGCGCCGATTTGCTGGATATTATCAATGACAGAAACCGTCTGAAGCCGACGATCTATACAAGCCAGTTCAAATTGGAAGGATGGATCGAGAGACTTGGCAATAGCGCAATGACGCAAGCTGTAATCGATAGGATTGCACATTCCTCATACCGCTTACATCTTGAAGGCTCCTCTCAGAGACGAAGTGTAGAGGTGAAAGAAAATCTCAGTAACCATAGGTAGTTACGGAGGATCAAACTAGGAGGCGCGTTGTAACCACCGACTATCCGCAAGAGATAGAGGTAAGACGCACCTTGCGCATAGAGGGTGATTGCACTTCTCCGCTACGCTCCAAAGTGCAATCACCCTCTATGCGCAAAACCTTAAACATATAGGACTATTTGTTAACATAAGAAAAGGAAGCTCTCGAGACTTCGCTGGTGCATTAACTTTGGATTGCCTGGTGCATTAATTCTGGAATGAGCAGAATTGCCAGTTCATGGCCTACTGCAGGAGGTTTATGAAGGAAAAAGAAGGCAACGAGAGGATCTTCGAAGTCATGCCTGAATACGTGACCTTAAAACAAGGAGCTAGAGATCGGTTGTTAAGGCCTGAAGGAATTGAAATGAGAGTGAACCGGAGCTACCAAGTAGAGGGAACCTTCGGCGTCTTGAAGCAAAATATGGCTTATACGAGGTTCCGCAGACGCAAGCTCGCAAAAGTTAGGCTTGAATTTGCATTAACCTGCCTCGGCCTAAACATTAGGAAATTTCTTAAATTCAAAAAAAGTGGCAAGCTGCCGACCTACTGGAAAGTTCCGGAAGGTTTAGAGGCAGAAACATTTAAGAAACCTTCTGCAAAAAGAATCGCAAATAGGCTTAAAAAGCGAAAGAATTTACAACCAAATGAAATAGCCAAAAGAGGGTATAGAAGAAAGGGGATGCGCTAACCGTCCTTCTCAGGACTTTTGCAACATCCCCTTTATTTTCTCGGCTACAGATAAACAAAAACCTCTTGAACGGTTAGGTCCAAGAGGTTTGTCTTTAATGGAGAGCCCGGAGACTACCTACTTTCGCAAGAAATACAACTCACTATCATCGGCGTGGAGGCGTTTCACTGTCCTGTTCGGGATGGGAAGGAGTGGTTCCACCCTGCTATGGCCTCCGGGCTTAAAACTGGTCAATTCGGAATAATCTTTCTACTTTCGTGACTCTCTTTACTTTCGAGTCTCTTTGATCTCTCTCTTCGCTTCTAACCTACAACGCACACCGGTCACAAGCAACACGGTTATAGGATCAAGCCTCACGAGCAATTAGTATCAGTTAGCTCAACGCCTTACAGCGCTTACACACCTGACCTATCGACGTCCTGGTCTCGGACGACTCTTGAGGGAGGTTCAACCTCCGGGAAGACTCATCTTCAGGCAAGTTTCCCGCTTAGATGCTTTCAGCGGTTATCTCTTCCGCACTTAGCTACCCGGCAATGCCACTGGCGTGACAACCGGTACACCAGAGGTGCGTCCACTCCGGTCCTCTCGTACTAGGAGCAGCCCCCGTCAATCTTCCAACGCCCACGGCAGATAGGGACCAAACTGTCTCACGACGTTTTAAACCCAGCTCACGTACCTCTTTAAATGGCGAACAGCCATACCCTTGGGACCGACTACAGCCCCAGGATGAGATGAGCCGACATCGAGGTGCCAAACACCGCCGTCGATATGAACTCTTGGGCGGTATCAGCCTGTTATCCCCAGAGTACCTTTTATCCGTTGAGCGATGGCCCTTCCATTCAGAGCCACCGGATCACTATGACCTGCTTTCGCATCTGCTCGAGTTGTTGCTCTCGCAGTCAAGCACGCTTTTGCCATTGCACTATCAGCACGATTTCCGACCGTACCTAGCGTACCTTCGTACTCCTCCGTTACCCTTTAGGAGGAGACCGCCCCAGTCAAACTGCCTACCATGCACGGTCCCAAGACAGGATCACTGTCCGTGGTTAGAACCGCAAACAAATCAGGGTGGTATTTCAAGGTCGGCTCCAAGGCCACTGGCGTGGCCTCTTCTCTGCCTCCCACCTATCCTACACAAATCGGTTCACAGTTCAATGCAAAGCTGCAGTAAAGGTTCATGGGGTCTTCCCGTCTAGCCGCGGGTAGATTGCATCATCACAAACATTTCAACTTCACTGAGTCTCGGGAGGAGACAGTGTGGCCATCGTTATGCCATTCGTGCAGGTCGGAACTTACCCGACAAGGAATTTCGCTACCTTAGGACCGTTATAGTTACGGCCGCCGTTTACTGGGACTTCGATCAAGGGCTCTCACCCCATCAATTAATCTTCCAGCACCGGGCAGGCATCACACCCTATACGTCGTCTTTCGACTTTGCAGAGTGCTGTGTTTTTAATAAACAGTCGCAACCACCTATTCTCTGAGACCGTTTCCCGCTCAAGGTGTCTCTCCTCTCACGGTACTACGGCACACCTTCTTCCGAAGTTACGGTGTCAATTTGCCGAGTTCCTTCTCCCGAGTTCTCTCAAGCGCCTGAGCATATTCAGCTCGCCCACCAGTGTCGGTTTGCGGTACGGTCCGCATCAGACTGGTGCTTAGAGGCTTTTCTTGGAAGCACTTCCGATCACTTCGCCGCCGTGGCGGCACGTGTCTTTGCCTTGGAGATGCGTCTGCGGATTTGCCTGCAGACCTCCTACGCTCAACAACCGGGACTTCCAACACCCGGATGATCTTCCATGCTCCGTCCCCCCATCGCATCTGACGCAGGTTCAGGAATATTAACCTGATTCCCATCGGCTACGCCTTTCGGCCTGACCTTAGGAGCCGACTCACCCTGCTCCGATGAACGTAGAGCAGGAATCCTTGGGCTTACGGCGAGCAGGCTTTTCACCTGCTTTAACGTTACTCATGTCAGCATTCGCACTTCTGATATCTCCAGCAGTCCTCTCGAACCGCCTTCGCAGACTTACAGAACGCTCCCCTACCACGCACTGGATAACCAGCGCATCCGCGGCTTCGGTTAACAGCTTAGCCCCGTTACATCTTCCGCGCAGAAGGACTCGACCAGTGAGCTATTACGCTTTCTTTGAAGGATGGCTGCTTCTAAGCCAACTTCCTGGTTGTCACGGCCTTTCCACTTCGTTTTCCACTTAGCTGTTATTTGGGACCTTAGCCGGCGGTCTGGGTTGTTTCCCTTTTGAGTCCGGACGTTAGCACCCGGTGCTCTGTCTCCCGTGCTTACGCTTCCAGGTATTCGGAGTTTGCCTTGGTTTGGTAAGACTCCATGTCCCCCTAGCCAAAACAGTGCTCTACCCCCTGGAGCGACACACGAGGCACTACCTCAATAGTTTTCGGGGAGAACCAGCTATCTCCAGATTTGTTTGGCCTTTCACCCCTATCCACAGCTCATCCGCTAATTTTGCAACACTAGTCGGTTCGGTCCTCCAGTGTGTGTTACCACACCTTCAACCTGGCCATGGATAGCTCATCTGGTTTCGGGTCTACACCCTGCGACTGAACGCTCATTTCGAACTCGCTTTCGCTGCGCCTCCCCTATTCGGTTAAGCTCGCCACAGAATGTAAGTCGCTGACCCATTATGCAAAAGGTACGCAGTCACCTCTGACGAGGCTCCTACTGTTTGTATGCATGCGGTTTCAGGTTCTATTTCACTCCCCTCCCGGGGTTCTTTTCGCCTTTCCCTCACGGTACTGGTTCACTATCGGTCGATCACGAGTATTTAGCCTTGGAGGATGGTCCCCCCGTCTTCGAACAGGATTCCACGTGTCCCGCTCTACTTCTCGCTTCCTTAGTACCGTACCAACTCTTTCGCCTACGGGGCTATCACCCACTATAGCAGGCCTTTCCAGGACCTTTCGGCTAAAGTTCGTACTATCAAAAGCTAGGCTCCTCCGGGTTCGCTCGCCGCTACTGCCGGAATCTCGGTTGATTTCTTTTCCTGAGGATACTTAGATGTTTCAGTTCTCCTCGTTCGCCTCCGTAACCTATGTATTCAGCTACGGATACACCTTACGGTGTGGGTTCCCCCATTCAGATATCTGCGGATCAAAGCTCGTTTGCCAGCTCCCCGCAGCTTTTCGCAGGCTGCCGCGTCTTTCTTCGCCTGTGATCGCCAAGGCATCCGCCACATGCACTTAGTCACTTGATCCTATAACCCTGCCGCCTATTGCCCGGCCGGGTCACAAGCAACTCTCGTTCTCATGCCATATGCTTGTATGTCTTTGCTTGAGAAATCTCAAAGTTTCTCTCTTTGTAAAGATTTCTTATCACTACCCGTTCTCGCTGACTCTCATCAAATCAGCTTAAACGTTAGATTGATTATTCCGAATTGTTAAAGAACACATTGTCAAAAGACAATATCAAAAAGCTCCGTAAAGCTCTTTCATCTTGTTTTTTTGACTTGCCCGTATATCTCGTGGTGGAGGTAAACGGGATCGAACCGTTGACCCCCTGCTTGCAAAGCAGGTGCTCTCCCAGCTGAGCTATACCCCCGTCAAGAAGTGCCATGGTGGGTCTTGATGGACTCGAACCATCGACCCCCGCCTTATCAAGACGGTGCTCTAACCAGCTGAGCTAAAGACCCACGGTCTCGGGCTTGTCTTCAAATCTTTATCGACTTCCGATAAGAGCGGACACTCAGAACTTCTGAGCTCATACTGCTTTACTTGAAAGGAGGTGATCCAGCCGCACCTTCCGGTACGGCTACCTTGTTACGACTTAACATTAGTCACGGTGCTCACCGTGGTCGCCGCCCTCCTTGCGGTTAGGCTAACGACTTCTGGTAAACACCACTCCCATTGTTTGACGGGCGGTGTGTACAAGACCCGGGAACGTATTCACCGCGGCATGCTGATCCGCGATTACTAGCGATTCCGACTTCATGCAGTCGAGTTGCAGACTGCAATCCGGACTACGATCGGTTTTCTGGGATTGGCTCCGCCTCACGGCTTCGCTGCCCTCTGTTCCGACCATTGTATGACGTGTGAAGCCCTACCCATAAGGGCCATGAGGACTTGACGTCATCCCCACCTTCCTCCGGTTTGTCACCGGCAGTCTCACTAGAGTGCCCTTTCGTAGCAACTAGTGACAAGGGTTGCGCTCGTTGCGGGACTTAACCCAACATCTCACGACACGAGCTGACGACAGCCATGCAGCACCTGTGTTCAGGCTCCCTTGCGGGCACGCTCTCATTACAAGAGCTTCCTGACATGTCAAGGGTAGGTAAGGTTTTTCGCGTTGCATCGAATTAATCCACATCATCCACCGCTTGTGCGGGTCCCCGTCAATTCCTTTGAGTTTTAGTCTTGCGACCGTACTTCCCAGGCGGTTAACTTCTCGCGTTGGCTGCGTTACTGAGAATTTTACTTCCCAACAACTAGTTAACATCGTTTAGGGCGTGGACTACCAGGGTATCTAATCCTGTTTGCTCCCCACGCTTTCGTGCCTGAGCGTCAGTTATGTCCCAGGAGGCTGCCTTCGCCATCGGTGTTCTTCCACATATCTACGCATTTCACTGCTACACGTGGAATTCCACCTCCCTCTGACACACTCTAGTCGAGCAGTCACATATGCCATTCCCGAGTTAAGCTCGGGGATTTCACATCTGTCTTACTCAACCGCCTGCGCACCCTTTACGCCCAGTAATTCCGATTAACGCTCGCACCCTACGTATTACCGCGGCTGCTGGCACGTAGTTAGCCGGTGCTTATTCTTAGAGTACCGTCAGCAACACCCTTTATTCGAAGGTGTCTTTTCGTTCTCTACAAAAGTGGTTTACAACCCGAGGGCCTTCATCCCACACGCGGAATAGCTGGATCAGGCTTGCGCCCATTGTCCAAAATTCCCCACTGCTGCCTCCCGTAGGAGTCTGGGCCGTGTCTCAGTCCCAGTGTGGCTGGTCGTCCTCTCAGACCAGCTACTGATCGTTGCTTTGGTGAGCCGTTACCTCACCAACCGGCTAATCAGTCATCGGCCGCTCCGCTCGCGAGAGGCCCTTGCGGGTCCCCCTCTTTCTTCCGTAGAACTCATGCGGTATTAGCCAACCTTTCGGCTGGTTGTCCCCCACGAGCGGACACGTTCCGATGTATTACTCACCCGTTCGCCACTCGTCGCCGGTGAGAAGCAAGCTTCTCACCGCGTTACCGTTCGACTTGCATGTGTAAAGCGTTCCGCCAGCGTTCAATCTGAGCCAGGATCAAACTCTATTGTTTAATCTCTGTTGTCGCTCGAATTACTCTTGCTTGGTGTTTGACGGAGTATTTTCTACTCCTTCTTCTCCAATAAGATCGAGCAATTTAAATTTGCAGTTTTCACTGCAGACTTCTTAGTGCCCGCTCTTATCGGTCGTCGATAAATTTTTAAAGATCATTTCGGCTTTCGCCGCCGCTCAGTTTCGTGAGCGAAGAACTGAAATTCTACTCGTCTAAAATTTTCTGTCAAGCGACTGGAGAATTTCAAATGTAAAACTTCGTTTCCGTTTATCGTTGCTGCGTTGTGCACCAGCGACAGGACGTGCATCTTAACGAAACAATTCTATGTGCGCAAGTTGAGCACAGCTTACAAATGTTTCTAATTGTTGTATGTTTTATGCAACCTATCTTTTATTTTGAGCTTCCAAGGCCAAACCTTTTAAGACTAGATTTGTATTGATATGAGCTCTCGGCATATGATCCACTGCACACTGATGCAGCGCTTCATAGCTCTCAATTCCGCCTCCGGTCAATACAACGATAACCGGGGCATGATCGCTTTTCTTTTTAAGTTTTTCTATTGCGTTTTTAATCAGTCCTATTTGGCATTCGATAATGCCTGTGGTCACTGCGTCCTCTGTGTTTTTAGGAAAATCCACCAATTCTCCTGAGCTCACGTTCAACGCAGGAATTCTTTCCTGCAGGGACTTGAACATGACATCGATTCCCGGGGCAATCCTTCCGCCAAGAAATACGTAGCGATCTCTTTCGAAATTTATTTCATCCACAGTTGTCGCGGTTCCAAATTGAACCAATACTATGGAGTTGCCAAAGTATTGAGAAGCTGCCCCAAGCGCCGCAAACCAACGATCAGCACCTAATCTGGAAGGACTGTCGTATTCGTTAATCATGGTTAACGGACCTTCAAATTTTTCTTCTGCCCTCAGCCAATGAACCTTGCCGCCTTTGCAATTGACTAATTCTTCAAACTGAGCTGCCAGTGGCTGTTGAGCAACAGAGCAAGCCCAAGCTTCTTCGAAAGGTAATCTGCTCAAATCCGAGACCAAAACCGAGCTCAACTGTGTTTTGCTGTCGTGCAGGTACGCTCTGGGCTTCTCCATGTTTTCCAGGGAAGACCATTTCAATGCCGAATTACCGATATCTACGAGAATATTCGTCATAGCCTTAGCGAAGCCTCTCCGATACAAAATGCCTTTTGTTGGTTACCGTCCTGCAAAAGAATACGCCCCTTTTTGTCAATTCCCATGTTCTGTCCCTCGGAAACTATTTTTTCTCCTTCGATAAGCCTTAATTTCCTGCCTTTATAAAGATCGGAGTGATTCCACTCTTTAATTTCCTCTGCTGAGAATTTCTCCGGAAGACTTCGTACCGCACGAATGATTTCTTCACATGCGCATGACAGAATCAGGCTTCGAACTCGCTCTAACTCTTCAGGCTCAATATGCTTAAACAGAGAGCCAACCGGCGAATTTATATTTCTGACAACTTCCGGATCCGTTGCCAGGTTAATTCCTACACCGATGATCAAATAAGCCATACCTTTTTTCTGGATGACTTCCGTCAAGATTCCGGCTGTCTTACCTCCGAAGCAATAAAGATCGTTAGGCCATTTAATTTTTACTTCTTCCTTAGCTGCAGCAGATAGGACCTTTCTAAGTTTTAGGGCGATATAAGGACTAAGAAGTGCCAATCTCTCCGATTCTTCCTCAAAACCAATCAGCAGCGAGAATTTAAGACTTGCCGGCGAATCCATCCATTTCCGTCCCTTTGTTCCTTTTCCCGCTGTCTGTCTTTGTGCCACGACAAGAATCGGCTGAGCCAAACTGCTTGCTTCCCGCTTTACGAGTTTTTTTAAGTATTCGTTTGTCGAATCAATCTCGTCGAAAACCTGTAGCAAGCATTCTTTTTTTATCTTTTCGACACACTCTGTCTCTAAATAATCTTTCATAAAAGAAATTAGCGGTTATATTCATAAAACAAGAAATATAAGTCCCTCTTATCCCAACTGAAGCGATAGAAAATGAGGAGCCTTACCTATTGCCATGCTTAGAAAATTCAAACAATACACAGCAAAACTCTTTGTTTCTCTGCTCCTGTTCGTGCCATTACTAAACGGTGCTTCAGCAAGTTCCGACAACTTATCGTACGATGTGTTAAGTCAGCAGTTTATACAAGCACCGGCCGACTTTCTTGTCCCTTTCTCGAAAAAGCTATATAGCTTTTGTTTAGCAAAACAAATATTGGAGAAGGTGGAAAGCAAAAAAACAGAACTTAACAGCACAATCACAATTACCCCGGAAGTCCTCGCCGGACATCAATCTTCAAAAGGAATCTTGCTGGGTGCTGATAAAGAAATATCAATAAAAGAACTATTAAGAGCATTGATCTTTTTACAAGCCCCTGAAGCGAACAAAATCGCGCTTCACTGGTTGGAAACGCTCTCAGACAAAAAAGATGAACCAGCTAAAGCATCAGAACCTGAAAAAAAGATAAATGGAAAATCTCTGCTTGAAGATGTCGGCTTTGTCATCAGAAACCTGCCGAAAGAAGTTGGGCAAATAACTGATCAAACGGTAGAGATTCAGGAAAAAAACTTTCCCTCAAATATCCGAATCAGTCATTCTGAAAAATCCGACTTACTCTTTATTTTAGATAATTCATCAAAGGTCGCTTTAGGAGCAGCCATTGTTGCAAGTCGTCTGAGAGAAAACAATCTCAGAATCGTTCTCTGTCTGGTTCACGACTCGGATTCAAACGCCCTGTTTCCTGAAATTGCACAAGCCTTAGTCAGCTCCGTTAACCATTTTGAAACCGCAAAAGTTTTCACTGAAGGCAAACCGGTGACCGTCATTCCTATCATTGACGGTGAACAACAGAACATAGCTTTGGCCCCAAAGCAAGATGTTTTCATCACTGTTTCCTCAGATGAGTTAAAAAAACAAAAAACACCTAAAGTGGAAATGATTATTGAAAGAAAAGAGCTCATTAAGGCTCCGGTAACGACGAATGAACCTTTGGCAAGAATTAATATCAAGCTTGGTGACAGGGTTCTTAAAACTGTACCTCTTTATGCCGTGGCTGATGTGGCAGAAAAAAAGAGCAAACTGTCCGATATTTATAAAACCTTTAAACAGATTATCGAGTAAATAATGGCTGAACAAGATAAGAAAGATCTGCCGGAAGAACTTCCGGCCCCTTTATTGCAATTTCCGTGTGAATTCCCGATGAAAGTTGTCGGCCAAAGAACTGATGATTTTGCCCAGCAAATTGTGGCGATTATAGAAAAACACGCCCCGGACTTTAACGCCTCAGAAGTGGAAATGAAGGTTTCCGGAAAGGGAAATTATCTCTCTCTGGGATTTTTGGTGAATGCAACTTCTCAGGACATGCTGGACGACCTCTACCGCAGTTTGACTGCCCATCCGCTTGTTAAGTTTGTCCTCTAGAAAAATTGGTTATTAAAGATTTGGGTCAGGTCGATTATTTGACTGTTTGGCAGGAAATGATCGACTTCACAAAAAAACGCGATCAAACCACTGAAGACGAATTCTGGATCTGCGAACACCCGCCGGTTTTCACACTTGGAACCAGTTTAAAAAATAATACCTTTCCCATCAGAGGAATACCTTGTATTCACACAGACCGCGGAGGAAAGATCACCTACCATGGCCCGGGACAGTTAGTCGGTTACCCGCTGCTTGATCTTAGAAAAAATCATCTTTATCCGAAAGAACTCCTTAACCTTATCAATCAGACAGTTCTCTCAGTCATGAGAGAGTTTGGGGTCGAGGGAGTTTTGGTCGCCGGAGCTCCGGGGATATACGTTTCTAAATCGGGCGGTGCCGGTCAATTTCAAAACCTGGCTAAGATTTGTTCAATCGGCCTTAAAATCTCCGGCCATAGCTCCTATCATGGTTTTGCGCTCAACGTCAGTGCAAATCTTGAACCCTTTTCTTACATCAACCCATGCGGTTATGAAGGATTAAGGATCGTAAACTTAAACAAATTTGCGCAAAACGCCACTTTAGAATCTACAAAAAAAGTTTTAATAGAGAAAATTAAGGAACAGTTCTGTGAAAAGCGTTGTTAAAAAAGAAATCCGTCCTCACTCCTTTGCTGCATGGATGGCCTTCATGCGGCCGAAAACCTTTTGGATCGCTGCCGCTCCCGTCTGTGTCGGTACGGCTTTTGCCGGAGCATTAGCCGGCACGTGGAACCTATGGATTTTCCTTTTCACATTGCTTGGCGCCGTTTCCATTCAGGCCATGTCCAACATGGTAAACGACTATGCTTACAACCTTAAAAAAGCAGAAAACGGTACACGCGTTGGTTTGCCGAGAGCTACGACCGAAGGCTGGATCTCTATGTCCGCAGCAAAGAAAATGGTCGGCTTTTCTATTGTTGTTTGCTCCCTGTTCGGTATTCTCTTGATCGTCATTGGCGGCCTTCCGATCGCTTGTATTGCAGTACTTTCGCTTATCTGCGGCTTTTGCTATATGGGCGGCCCGAAACCTATCGCTTACACGCCTTTCGGAGAATTTTTAGTTTTAGTTTTTTACGGTCTTTTCGCAGTCAGCGGAACTTACTGGCTTCAAACGCATAGTTTTAACTGGCTCACTTTAGTTCCGGGCCTTAGCCTCGGGTTAATCGGAGCGGCTATCTTATTCGTTAATAATTATCGGGATTTGGACCATGACAGATCTGTCGGCCGCTATACGTTGGTAGCTGCATGCGGTCGAAAACTTGCCAACACGCTTTATATGCTGATGATTTTCCTGCCCTTTGTTTTTATTGGCTGGATGGTACCGCTGAATCAGCATTATTGGCCGTTCCTTTTTGTTCTCATGGCCCTTCCCAGAGCCAGCTTCCTGCCTCATCTTTTAAAAACCAGCCCTCAGGAGAAAATCACGATGGTTATGTTCAAGACAATCCAGCTTGAACTGTTCTTCGGCTTCTTATTAACGCTTTCCGGCATAGCCGTTGCCTTCCTCTCCTGGCCTTCTACACAATTAGCCGCTAATTTGTTTGTCTCTCCCTTCTGACGTATGGACCATTCGGACTTCAACAAAAACCGAGAAGTTTTAAAAATTAAAAACTACAAGGAGTTCGTCTCTCAAGAAAAGCTTAAAAAACCTGAATGGCTGAAAATCAAAATTTCTCCCAATAGGCAAACGATAAAAGAGGTAAGGAATCTTCTCGCTTCCAACACCCTAACGACCGTTTGCGAGCAGGCTTGCTGTCCGAATCTGGGAGAATGTTTTAACGGTAAGCGCGCAACCTTCCTAATCATGGGGAATATTTGCACCCGCCGATGCCCTTTCTGCGATATAGCGCATGGCTACCCCGATCCTCTTGATCCGGACGAGCCTAAACGGCTAGCTGAGGCTGCAAAAACTCTAGGGCTTAAATATGTGGTCATTACCAGTGTCGACCGGGATGACCTAAAAGACGGAGGAGCTTCGCATTTTGCGAAATGCGTTCACGAGCTAAGAAAGCAAGAGGGCGTAAAAGTTGAAATCCTTGTTCCGGATTTTCGCGGAAGAGTAGAACGAGCAATTGATGAACTTCTTTCTGCACCGCCCGACGTCTTTAATCACAACATTGAGACGGTTCCAAGACTTTATAAGGAAGCGCGGCCGGGAGGTAATTACCTTCATTCACTAAATTTATTAAAAACATGGAGTGAGCGCTCACCTTCCATTCCGACAAAAAGCGGCCTTATGGTAGGTCTCGGAGAAACAGATGATGAAGTATTCGAAGTGATGAAAGAACTTCGGGAACACGGCGTTTCAATGCTCACTATCGGTCAATATTTGGCGCCAAGTAAGTACCACATCCCAGTAAAACGCTATGTCGCTCCGGAGACTTTTTCTAAGTTTGCTGAAACAGCTAAGAATATGGGGTTCCTCAGCTGTTTCAGCGGACCTCTGATTAGATCGAGCTACAGCGCCTTTGAACAGGCACTGGAAGCCTCTACTCTTTCATTGAAAAAGACAGAACATCCTCAAAGTTAGGAATATTCCAAATCGCCTCGGAGAGGGCGTCCTTTTGCTCTCTCCAGTGACGCGCATCCTGCTCGGAATAATTACCTTTCTTGATCGCTCTTCCCGTTTGTACGAACTCTTCCGGAAGAACACCCGGTTTAAGGGCACAACAAAGCGTTCTAGAGCCCACAGTAATCTCAAAATACATGTGACCATAGACACCCTCAGGGGTCCCTTCCGGTGCGTTCTCAAGGACTTCATAAGCCTTTCTCGTGACAGCCCTTGTGGTCATCTCCACGGCGTCCCTCAGACCGGGTCCCGGGAAAGCCGTTTTGAAGGTAATTTCTTTTCTTTCAGGAATACGACCATCCGTCAGCTTATTTAAAGCAAATCGGAGCAATCTGTAGCCTAAAGAAAGTCCCCCGATGCTGTCTCGTCCATGGTATAGAACACAAGCCTCAAAAGGAATATCCAAGCGGACTCCGTCGTCGTATACAGATATAACTTCAGTCATTATTTCAACGCGGTAGGCAGCACAATTTCTTTAATGTTGACGTCTTTTGCCATCATGCCGTTCTCTCTTAGGAATTTCTGGTCGGCAGCCAATTCATCTAAGTCCTTCTGAGTCAAAGTGTCATAAAAGTGGCTTCCATCAGCTAAGTTCTCAGCAGTCTTGACAGAAATTCCGTGCTCTTTAGCGCCGATTTCGAGGGCTTCCTGCTTGTGATCTTTGATCCACTGATGAGCTTCTCTGTTGACCTTAACCAATCTTTCAACGAGCTGAGGATGTTCCTTAGCAAATTTTCCGCTGACCGTGAAAACGAGATTCGGCTGAATCAGTCCCTGAGCAGTTGCAATCGTCTTTGCGCCGCCTTCATTAGCTTTATAAATGCCGCTTGCTGCTAACAATGCAGCATCGGCTTTTCCAGCCATCATTGCCGTCATTCCTTTCGGAATGTCCATATTGATAAAGTTCACATCCTTAGGATCAATACCTTTGCTGGTAAGGGCTGCAACAAGTGTCTGGTGAAGAACCGTGCCTTTAGGACCTACAACCGTCTTCCCCTTCAAATCTTCAATTTTCATTTGAGGTCCGGGTTTACCTACGATCGCAAACAAACTCGTCGGATGAGCCACACCGGTTGCAATACGAATCGGATTACCGGCTGCATTCGCCATAAGAATAGAAGCAGTATTCATTGCTGCGCTGGCATCCAGAGAGCCGGCCGCCATCGCTTGTGTCTGTTTAGCGCCGGAAGTGATGTCGTGCCACTTGACCTTAATGCCGTCTTTTGCGAATTCTTTCTCCATCATCTGATTGTGCTTCATCACGATGTTCTGGAGATTAAACGGTGCCTTTACATAAGCGATATTAATTTCCTGCACATCAGCAGCATTAACACAAGCACCAAGACCAAGTCCGAATAAACAAGCTAATAATGTTTTTTTCATTTCAGTTATCTAAGTTAAGTAAGAAAAAAATTAAATAAAGTTTGCTGGAATGGAAGTAAATTCTGGTCTCCAAAGCGGCGCGGCTTTGGTAAGGCAATATTCACCTCTTGTTTGACTTTTCCTTCTTCTAAAAATACGGTTTTATCGCTCAGCAAGACCGCCTCATTCACATCATGAGTGATCAGTACCATAGTCATACCAAGCTCATCCTGAATCTTAGAGAAGTCCATTTGAAGACGACTGCGAGTCATAAAATCCAAAGCGCTAAAGGGTTCATCCAAGAGCAGCAAATCCGGTTTTGCAATAATTCCTCGAGCTAACCCAACTCGCTGAGCCATGCCCCCTGATAGCTCGGAGGGATACAGCGCTTCTACTTCAGGCAAGCGCACAAGCTCAAGAACTTCTCTAATTCTTTGCTTGCGTTCTTCTTCCGGCAGGTGACGAATAGCCAATGAAAGGTTTTCCTCCACCGTCTTCCAAGGTAAAAGACGAGGATCCTGAAAAACCAAGGAAAGTTTCGGGCTGCTGACAGGACGTCCTGCTTCGTCAAAAAAGGAGATCTCCCCGGCATCGCGTTCTTCCAAGCCGGAGATCACTTTTAATAGCGTTGTTTTTCCACAACCGCTTTTTCCTAACACGGCCGTCAACTTTCCGGGCTCAAGATTCAAGGAAAAATCTTTAAGCGGAGATACTACTCTCCCTCTAGACTGAAAGGACTTACAAATCCCTTTTAGTGTGACACCCGTTACCATTTGCTTTTCATCCACGGAGTCAGACGTTTTCCAAACAGTTGAAATAATTGGTCTCCCAAAACTCCCAGAACGGCAATGCAAAGAATGCCCACAAAAACTTTATCAGTTCGAGACATTTCACTCGCATCTCCGATGAGATATCCAAGACCGGAACTTGCCGCGATTAATTCTGCACCGACCAAAGCTCTCCAAGAATAACCAAAACCCAGTCTCAGGCCTGTAAAAATATTAGGAAGGGACGCCGGAAACTCGATGTGTTTAAAACGCTCCATCCGGTTGAGCCTAAGCATGAAAGCAAGCTCTTTATAGGACTTATCGATTTGCTTAAAACCCGAGAATACATTTAAATAAATCGGAAAAAAGCTCGCTAGAAACACAATAGAGAGCTTTGCCGCCTCTCCGATTCCGAGCCAAAGAATCAAAAGCGGAATAAGTGAGAGCGGAGGTATAAAACGAAGGGCCTCCAATAACAGCTTTGCTCTTTTCTCAGATGCAGGCGAATAATAAAAGAAATACGCCAGAGGGATCGCAACGAGCATTGCAAGGAAAAATCCTCCGAATACTCTGCCCGCACTGGCTGCTATATGTTTCCAGAGCTCACCGCAGACGAGAAGCTCAACAAAACTACTCCAGACCTTTTCCGGCGACGGCAGCAGAAACTCGGGAAACAAGCCAAAATGTGAAACAGCTCCCCATACCAGCAAAAGAATAGCCGGCACCTCAATAAGATTTAGAAAGTTTTTCACCTTTGAGAGCCCCCTTGAAAGGCTCATTATAACTAAATTTAATGAGAATAATTATTATTTAAACTTTATAACTTAACAGGCGAGACGGATACTTCCTCAGTGGCTCCCTCTTCCGAGGTGAGCTTGCCGTTTTCTTCAGTCGTTCCTTCGGTAACTTCCGCAGCTTCATTCTGCTGAAGTTTTGAGTCAATCAGCTGTCTTTTTTCCAACTCTTCGGGAGTGATAATCGTGAAAAGACGAACTACCTGAACAACGCCCGGCACTCTCGAAGCAATCTTGGAAATGATTTCGGCTTCTGTTTGAGTGACTGTTCCCAGCAGATAACAAATTCCTCTATCGACAACTACTTTTATAGAGGTTAAGGTTACTTGTTTGTTATCCAGAAGAGCCGCTCTGACCTTACTTGCTGTAATGGAATCATTCATCCTTGTCGTCAGAGAAGAATTAGCCTGCACAGCGAGCTCGTTATATACCTTATTGACCTCATTAATAGACTTCACGATTTCAGTGGCTTTCTGCTTACTGGCTTCGGAGTCTATTTCACCGCTCAACAGAACATTTCCCTCATAGGAAGTTGTGGTGATATGACTGGAGGCAAAATTTGTCTGACTGAGGTGCATGGCTGACTTTGCTTCGATAACGCCATCGTTTGCCACCGCCCCGGCACTTCTCCTATCCGCGGCAACGGAAACTCCTGTGACAGCTGCTGATCCAATTAATACCGGCGCGCAAGCAGTCGACATCAAAAGGGAAGAAGTAACAAACAACAAAATAGCGATACGAGAAGGTTTCATTTTGGACCGTTACTGTTTAGTTAGTAGGGCAGTTCGCCTGCATCTGCTCCATTTTACTTATGAAACTTCGATTTTCATGAGTTTAGAAGTCGCTCACCTCTTAATTTATTGAAAAATTTTTCCAAAACGCCAACTCAGACAAGTTATCAACAGAGTTATTAACAAGATAACTATTTGTTTATTTATTATTATTTTAAAAATTGAACAAAATTTTTAAACACAATTGAGTTTAAGCCGTTTGAGTAGCTAATCTTTGTAGTTATTCACGCTATAAAACAATCAATACACAACATCCTTTATTAATCTATTAATGAAATGTGTATTAATAGAGTTTCAGAAAAATGTTAATAAGTTAAATTTATCTAATGTATTCAGTAAATTAAATAAGCGATAACTTAGTTCAAAATTCCCAAACAGCCAGTAAATTTATGTGGACAAATCGAGCTCCCTGTGTTTCATTATCTCTTTTTCCACGTCTTTTCCACAAAACTCAAAAAGATTCGCGATTGTTTTGTTCATAAATAACCAGTTTCTTTCACTAAATCCGGAAAGTTGAGTTTTTAACGCTGTTAGCAAAGCACCAACTTAATTCTTATATTAATTATTAATAGATATAGTATTAATAGCTTAAGAAATTATTGTTGATAACCTATATTTGTCTTTTATAAACAAATAATTATGTTGTTAATAAAGGGCGATAAAACCTGCTGACTACTAACTAAGAGCAGTTAACAAGATAGACCCTCTCGTTTTTATTCACAACTAAAGCCAGAAGTTATTCACAATTTTTCCCAAAAAGAAGGTTCAGATTTGATCAAGCAATTGATTGGGTTGTAAGGTTGTTTTAGAGAAATTAGTTTGATGCCGCTTTTGAATAAGAGCCAAAACAGCCAGACCTTCACAGGCCGAGGCCAATGAAGGAGTTTTTTGGAAGGAATATTAAAAAAAAACGAGTTAAATCGAAGTTTAATTCGGTGCAAATAGTTAGTTATAAGAGTTAAAGCCAACTTTAATTATTTAGATTTAAAAGAAAAGGCCGGCATAGCCGACCTTCATGAAGCGAAACTAGAGACTAGGTATCGATATTTCCCGCTAACAAGGCGTTGTCCTCGATAAATCTTCTTCTCGGTTCAACCTCATCTCCCATTAATTTTGTGAAGACTTGGTCTGCCGCAATGGCGTCTTCAATTCTCACCTTAAGAAGGCTGCGTTTGGTAGGATCCATTGTGGTTTCTTCCAGCTCTTCAGCCTTCATCTCACCAAGCCCTTTATAGCGTTGCATCTTTTTAACGCCGGCTTTGCCGATCTTCAGAATGAACGAAATGGCTTCGCTGAAGTTGGAGATTGGCTGAATGGTTTCCTTGTTGTTCGTCGTTCGTACTAAGCAGGCACCCTCATGCAGCAGGTTCTTAAAGGTAACGGATGCAGCTGTCAAAGTCAGATAATCCGGCGTTTCAATGAAAGCCGGTGTAATTCTGCTTTCGATGATATTGCCAAAATGAGTGCGTTTAACAATAATCGTCGGAATGTTTTCTTCTACAGCGTAGCCGAGAGAAATCGCCGGATCAGTTATCTTAGCAACCAGCTTCTCAATTGAATCAGCAGCTGCTTTGTCTGAAGATAAGTCAATCGTTGCGCCTGCAGCAATTGCTGTAAGGACGCTGGCATCAACAAAGCGAGAGAACTTAGAAATAATATTCTGGGCGTCGCTGTAGGCTAAGAAGTATTCCTTCAGTTTGTCGCCGGAAATTCCCTGTTTGTTCTCAAAGGCTTCTTTAGAAACGTAAAGATTAGTTCCTGTAATGCCCTGATCTACGAGGAATGTATAAAGTTCTTTATCGTCTTTGATGTATTTCGTCTTCTGACCGTATTCAACTTTGTACAGCGGAGGCTGAGCGATATAAACATGACCTCCTTCAATGAGTTTCGGCATTTGACGATAGAAAAGCGTCAGCAGCAGAGTACGGATATGCGCACCGTCCACGTCAGCATCCGTCATGATGATGACACGGTCGTAACGCAGTTTATCCAGATCAAATTCATCACCGATACTGGTACCTAGGGCTGCGATTAAGGTTGCAATCTGCTCACTGGAAATCAGTTTCTCGATTCGTGCTTTTTCAACGTTAAGGACCTTTCCTCGCAAAGGCAGGATAGCCTGGAAAGAACGGTCACGACCCTGTTTTGCAGAGCCGCCGGCGGAGTCACCCTCCACGAGGAAGACTTCGCAGAGAGAGCGGTCTCTTTCCGAACAATCAGCCAATTTACCGGGAAGGCCTGCCGAGCCAAGCAGACCTTTTCTGCGTGTTGTTTCTCTGGCTTTTCGTGCTGCTTCTCTGGCACGGGCAGCGTCCATAATCTTTTCGCAGATGATTCTTGCGTCTTTAGGATTTTCTTGGAGGTAGCTTTCCAAAGCGGTTCTGACTACTTGCTCTACTGCAGGGCGGGCTTCGGAGGAGACCAATTTATCCTTTGTCTGAGAACTGAATTTCGGTTCAGGCATTTTCAGCGATAAAACGCAGGTTAAGCCTTCGCGAATATCCTCACCGGTGAGGTCGATCTTCTCTTTCTTTGCAAATTCAGATTCCTCAATATAACGTTTGATGACAGCTGTCATCGCACTTCTTAAACCGTTGACATGCGTTCCGCCGTCTTTTTGAGGAATATTGTTTGTGTATGCGAGGAAATTTTCCGTGTAGCCGTCGGTCCACTGCATGGCGACTTCGACGTTGATGTTTTCCTCCGGATTCACTGTAACTGTCTTGTTGGTATAAAAACAGTTGTCATGGATTTTTGTTTTGTCTCTGTTAATAAAATCGACAAAACCGCTCACACCTCCGGCGAATTGGAAAACTTCGTCTTTTCCTTTTCTTAAGTCTGCCAAGTGGATCTTGACACCGTTGTTGAGGAAAGAGAGTTCTCTAAGGCGTGAGGAAAGAACTTCGTAGTGGAAATCAACGGTACCGAAAATTTCCGCATCCGGTAAAAATTGGACTTCGGTGCCGCGTCGATCGGTAGCTCCGCTGACGTGCATCGGAGAGATTTCAACCGGGCCGGTGGGAGTCTGAACTTTCTCAGTGAGTCTGTCCTGAAGAACACCTTTTTTGAAGTTTAAGTAGTGCTCTACCCCTTCTCTGCGTACAGTGAGCTTTAACCAGGAAGAAAGAGCGTTAACGCAAGATACGCCTACGCCGTGGAGGCCTCCGGAAACTTTATAGCTGTTTTGGTTGAATTTTCCGCCTGCATGGAGCTCTGTAAGAGCGATTTCAGCCGCACTTCTTTTTGGTTCGTGCTTGTCGCTCATTTTTACATCGGTCGGAATACCACGTCCGTTATCAACGACGGTGATGGACTCATCGCGATTGATGGTGACGTTAATGTGATCAGCATAACCCGCCAAGGCTTCATCGATCGAATTATCGACGACCTCAAAGACAAGGTGATGAAGTCCTGTTCCGTCAGACGTATCGCCGATGTACATGCCGGGACGCTTACGAACAGCCTCCAGACCTTCTAATACCTGAATTGCGTCCTCTCCGTAGCTTTCTTCAGCAGAGTAATTCTTGTCTTGCATTTCACTCATTATTTGGCTTACCTAATATTCTGACCGTGAATTCAAAGTTAAATTTTCATGGGCATCACGACAAACTTGAAGTTGTCGTTATCCGGCATTCTGATTAAAGCCGGATTTTTCTGTTCGCCCAGAGAAATTCTGACTGAGTCGTTCTTCAATACATTCAAAACTTCGATGAGGTAGGCGACATTAAAACCGATTTCAATCGGAGAGCCACTGTATTCAACGGAGATTTCGTCTTCGGCTTCCTCCATGTCCGCATTGTTGGCAGCGACATTAAGGTGGCCCGGTGTAAGGTTCCAGCGGACTCCCATAAGTTTGTCGGCTGTTAAAGTTGCGACTCTCTGGAGTGAGCTCAATAATTCCTGACGTCCGACTCTGAATTCTTTTTCATTGTGTTCGGGAATGACTCGCTGATAGTCCGGGTAACGGCCTTCAACAAGCTTGGACAATATCTCAATGCCGACGAATTTAAATTTAATCTGGCGTTCGGAAATGTAGACCTCAATGGGATCTTGAGAGTCGGGAATCAGACGAACGAGTTCTTTAACCGTCTTTCTCGGCAAAATAGCATCAAGTTTCTTATCTGCTGTTTTTTCCGCTTCAACATCACAAAGTGCGAGTCTGTGACCGTCGGTTGCAACGCCTCTCACTTTATTGTTTTCTGCACAGATATAAACGCCGTTCAAGAAGTAACGGACATTGTTGACTGCACAGGCAAAAGAGACCATGTTCAGGAGATATTTGAAACGAAGGCAGCTCATCGTAAAAGCATGTTCCAAATCTACTTCAGTAATGACTGGGAACTCTTCTGCGCTGATTGTTTGGAGTTCGAACTTACTCTTACCGGAGCTCAGGACTACGTGATCACCTTTCTTTGAGAAAGAAAGCGGATTGGTGTCGGGAAGCGTCGCCAGAATATCCGTCAGCTTTCTTGCTGAAATCGTCGTAGACATTTCTGAATTTTCTTCACCTATTTCCGCAACAGTCAGGATTTGGAGATCGAGGTCGTTTGCGACTAAGGTTACCTGCTTGCCTTTTTGAACAAACAAGATGTTCGAAAGGACCGGCAAAGGCTGTTTTCTCTGTACAACACCGCTTACTGCCTGAATAGGCTTAAAGATATTTTCTTTTTTGGAGTTAATGAATACAGAGGTTCCGGCCGTTTTATCAATGCCTTCACTTGCGGCAGCAGGTCCGTTTTCTAACTTAGTTTCATTCATTATCGATCTCCGTTAGTTCCAGTTTTTTAAATCTTGTTCAATCAAATGAAGCGTGTGATTCAGCTCTTGATTCTGAGCACGTTCCTTTGTGATTTTCTTAACAGCATATAAAACGGTAGCGTGGTCTCTTCCGCCGAATGCGTATCCGATCTCAATAAGACTCTTCTGAGTCAGCTCTTTTGCCAGATACATCGCTATTTGGCGCGCATATGCGACATTGGCCACTCTTCTCTTTGAGTGCATATCCGCAATTTTGATACTGAAATGCTCAGCAGTGGACTGCTGAATATTTTCAATTGAGATACGCCCTGTCCCTGTAATTCCCTGCAGAGCCTCTTTGGCAAGCTCCTCAGTGATAGGTTTTTTAAAGACTTCCGCACGCATAATCACGCTATTAAGAGCACCCTCGAGCTCTCTAATATTCGTGTTTAAACGAGTAGCAATAAGGTAAGCAACTTCTAACGGAAGTTTGACGCCCTGTTGTTTGGCCTTCTGTAAAAGAATCGCGGCTCTTAATTCAAACTCGGCGGGCTCAATGGAGACGGATAGACCGGCTCCGAATCTTGAAATCAAACGCTCATCAAAGTCAGATAACTGGCGGGCATAGGTATCGCAGGTCAGAATGATCTGCTTGTTTTTTGGAAGCAGCGCTTCAAAAATATTAAAGAGACGCTGCTGTGTTCCGCCGCGCTTGCATAAAAACTGGACGTCGTCGATCAGAAGAGCATCGAGATTTCTGTATTTATTGTCAAACTTTTGAATCTTCTCGTCAGAGTAGCGGCCGCCAGCAGACAGAGAAACGACCTCATTAATAAAGCGGTTCGCTGAGATGCACAAAAGATTGGTGTTCGGATTGTCCTCGAGGATCTTTCGGCCGACCGCGTGCATCAGGTGCGTTTTTCCTAAACCGACGCCGCCATAAATAAATAAGGGATTGCAGCGCTCGCCGGGAAATTCCGCAACTAACATTGCCGAACTTCTTGCGACACGATTAGCGTTTCCGATCACAAAAGTGTCAAAAGTCAGACCGGAGTGAAGACCGCACTTGGTCGCAATTTCGTCAATGGACTTAGGAGCTTTTTCCTCTTCCGGGAGAGTATTGGCAGGCCCGGGCAAAGGCTCGGAAATCATCGCGCCTTTGTTGGGGTCTTTCACCGTTATTTTAAGTTTTATCTCACGGCCGCAGATTTCGGAGGCTTTTTCCTCAATATCTTTTTCATACTGCGCCTTGATGAATTTACTATGGGGAACAGAGGGTACACTAATATTAATAATGTCAGGCTCGCTGTCCTCAGTGAATTCAACCTTTCCAAACCACGGAACGAAGACTTCTTCAGGAATAGTATTCTTGAGAAAGGCTAACACCGACTTCCAAACTTCACGCATTTAAGTTTCCGAGAATAACTTGTCGACTCTAAGTCTATTTTCAAACTAAACGATCATTGTACCTTATTTGGCCTTCTCTCCTATTAAGATAATAGGGGTATAGCAGGCACAGATAAAAAGGCGCTAAACACCGTCTAAAACGCCTTGAGCCCCGATTGCGTAATTTTTAAGACAGAACTGCTTACGAATAAGAAGAGCGCTCAAAAGGAAGGGCTTCATAAAAAGCCGTAACAAAATAATTTCTTTTAATTTGACAAGTTACGTTCTAATGAAGTCTAATATGTGGTTTCTCAAATTAGGGGATCGGTCCCCTAAAAGCATTAGTAATTTTAGTTTTTGCGGCCGTTCGCCTGGCCGATTTAAAAGGAATAAAAATGGCAACAAAACGTACATACCAGCCTTCTAAGGTTAAACGTGCTCGTACACACGGTTTCCTCGTTCGCAGCCGCACTCGCGGCGGCCGTAAGGTGCTTGCTGCTCGTCGTCGCAAAGGACGTCACGTTTTAGCTCTTTAATCCTTAAGGATTATTCAAATTAACGATGGCGTTAGGGGGCCGGGCTAATTCTTTTCCTCAAAAAGCAAAAATCAAGAAGTCTCAGGATTTTTTGACCGTTTTAAAAGCAAGAGGGAAAGGAGTCGTTAGACTTTCTGGACAATGGTTCGAGTTGAAGGCAGTCCTTACCCAAGGAAAAGTCTCCTCAAGATTCGGTCTTACGGTCGGAAAACATTTTTCTAAGCGTTCAGTAGACCGAAATCTGGTGAAAAGAATATTGAGGGAAGCCATTAGGCACTCGGTTCTTACTCATCCCGCTGAGTCCCCTTCCGCACTCCAAAGCCGAACATTCGTTCTCCGCTTAAAAAAGAAAGTTCCGGTGCCTGCAGAAGGCGCCTGTCTAAACTCTCTTAAAAAAGAATTATCGGAGGATGCGAACCGACTGTTGAGCCAGTTAGAGGCAAGAATTCAGGTTCTTGATCAAGGAAAAAAAGATGATTAAAAATCTCTGTCTTTTCATGATCAGGGGTTACCAGTTTCTTTTTTCGCCTTGGGTTGGCCACAACTGTCGGTTTCTTCCTACCTGTTCTCAATATTCCTATACATCCATACAGCGATTCGGTGCCCTCCGAGGAGTTTGGCTCACGTTTTTCCGAATTCTCCGCTGCAATCCCTTCGGGGGAAGCGGAATTGACGAAGTTCCTGACAAATTCAAGTGGAATTGTTGGTGCCGGGATTGTTCGGATCAGGAATCTCAGGCGTATTTTTTTCAATCTAAATTAGAGAAATCAAATCATGGGAAGTGATATTCAAAGAGCCCTCCTATGGATTCTTTTCGGTCTTTCCGCCTTTATGCTGTACGACCGTTGGGAAGTCTACAACGGCCGCCCGTCTTTCTTCGGGGCTGAAACCCAGCAGGTTGCGACGACGGAAGCACCTAAGAATGAGGCAGCCCTTCCGAGCCAGTCGCAGACAGCATCTCTGCCTGCTGAAGCTAAAACAGCAGTGAAGGCTGAGCCGATTCAGGTTGAAACAGACCTCCTCAAGCTTTCCTTTGATCCGGAAGGTGCCGTCATCATCGGTTCTGAACTTCGAAAAGAAAAACAGACCATTCCTTGGACGGATACCGGCCTTGTCGGCATGATTCTCGGAAACAAGGCTGAAACGCCTGCTGATGTGGTTCTTTTTACGGAACAAAAAGGAAGAACTTATTTAGCGCAGACCGGTTTAATCGGCGGTCCTTACCCGACTCATAAGACTCAATTTAAATTAGTCCCCGGTCCGCTCAAGATGGCTGACGGTCAGGACAATCTCACCGTTAAGTTTGAAGGCGAATCCGGCGGTGTTAAAGTCATTAAGAGCTTCACGTTCGAACGCGGTCATTACGGCATCAAAGTTTCTCATGAAGTGGTTAATAACACGGCATCCGAGATCAAGCCGTCTGTTTACTATCAGCTGACTCGCGACGGTGAAAAGCCTGAAGGCGAAAGCACCATGGTCAACGCCTATACCGGTGCCGCTGTTTACACCGATAAGGATAAGTTCCAGAAGGTCAGTTTCTCTGACATTGCCGACGGGGATAAAGATTTCCAGGCAAAAGCAGATAACGGCTGGATTGCCATGATTCAGCACTACTTCGTCTCTGCTTGGGTTCCGACACAAGGCGTAGAACGTGAAAACTACACGAATACGGTAGGCGAGAAGCTTTATGCCGTAGGAAGCATCCAGCAGATGGATACGATTGCGCCTAACTCCTCTAAGACAATCGAAGCAACGCTCTACTCCGGTCCTCAGGATCAGACCCGTCTTGATGCTATTGCTCCGGGGCTGTCCTTAGTTGTGGATTACGGCTGGCTCACTTTCTTAGCTAAACCGATTTACTGGCTTCTTTCCTTCCTTTACGGAATTGTCGGTAACTGGGGCTGGGCGATTGTTCTGCTGACCTGTATCGTTAAGGCCATTCTCTATCCGCTCTCCTTGGCCGGCTACCGCTCTATGGCTAAGATGAAAGATCTCGGTCCGCGTATGAAAGCGCTTAAAGAGAAATACGGCGACGACAAGCAGCGTCTTAACATGGCAATGATGGAGATGTACAAGACAGAGAAGATCAATCCTGTCGGCGGCTGCCTCCCGATTGCATTGCAGCTTCCCGTCTTCTTAGCCTTGTACTGGGTGCTTCTGGCTTCTGTTGAACTGAGAGATGCTCCTTGGATTTTCTGGGTTACTGACTTGGCAGCTCCCGATCCTTGGTTCATTCTTCCGATTCTTATGATCATCACGATGGTCATTCAGTTCAAACTGAACCCGACCCCTCCTGATCCTGTCCAGGCAAAAATGATGGCCATTATGCCGTTTGTCTTCGGTATTATGTTTATCTTCTTTGCCTCCGGTTTGGTCCTTTACTGGCTTGTCAACAATATCTTGTCGATCATTCAGCAATATGTTGTGAACAAACAAATAGAGGCAGACAGAATAAAACGGCAGTCTAACTAATAAAAATCGGGTCCTTCTCTCTGAGTCGGACCCGAAATTTTTTTGCGCCACTTTTGGTTTTATTTTTTTTGCCAATAAACCAAAAGCAGAATCGGCCAGACCCAAACACTGATGATCCAAAGAATTAAGGAGACAGCGGTCACAGGTTTGGTCGAATTTCGGGTAATGAAACAAAGTATTCCTGCACCGAGCACAGACCATGCAAGGATTAAAATGTAGGCCGTTGCTCGGGCAGTGTAAGAGTCACCGATGAAGCTGCCTACCCAGGCGGCGATCGGGAGTGCGATTAGGACAGCGATTGCGGCTCCGACTAGACGGGACAATTCGTTGTTATTCTGCTTCAAACTCATTCTTAGGTATCTAAATGTCTTTAGTGAAAACTTCACCAATCATAGCAATAGCAACCGGAAACGGAAACGCGGGTGTTGGTATCGTTAGAATCTCCGGCGAGGAAGAAGACGTCAAAGCTCTTTTCCAGAAGATGTTCCCGGGAAAAGAAATAAAACCTCGCTACGCAGAATTGCTTCCAATCAGAGACACTCAGGGTCAAATATTGGATACCGGAATTGTGATTTATTTTCGGGCCCCCTTTTCTTATACGGGAGAATCTGTACTTGAACTGCAGGTTCACGGAGGCAGAGTTCTTCTTAACTGGATTGTTCAGGAAGTGCTTATCTTCGGGAAAGAATTCGGCTTGAGACAGGCTCTGCCCGGTGAGTTTACGGAGCGCGCTTTTTTGAATGGGAAAATTGACCTAGTTCAAGCTGAGGCTGTAGCAGATCTTATCGAAGCAAATTCCCGTAACGCCGCAAAAGCAGCATCTCGTTCTCTAACCGGAGAGTTTTCTAATAAGGTTAATGCATTAAATGATGCGTTAATTAATCTTCGAGTTGAAGTTGAAGCTATTTTAGATTTTCCTGAAGAAGAAATTGATTTCTTGTCTGAATACCAGAGTCAGGAGAAATTAGAGGATATTCAGAATAGATTAGAGAGCGTTCTGGATTCCGCGCGTCAGGGCGAGATCTTGCGAGACGGTCTGAGAGTTGCTCTCGTTGGCGAGACCAATGTTGGCAAGTCCAGTCTTTTGAACTATTTAGCAGGCGAAGAAATTGCTATTGTTTCTGATATTGCCGGTACTACTAGAGATAAGATTCAAACTGACTTAATTATTTCCGGAGTTCCTTTCCACTTCGTAGATACGGCCGGTATTCGTGAAACAGAAGATCGAATTGAACAGATTGGTATCGAAAGGACGAAGCAGGAGATATCCAAAGCAGATGTTATTTTAGAAATTCGAGATATTAGAGATCAGCAAAATAAGAATAAAGACTCGATGCAAACAGCTCTGAAAATGATTAAAGGGAAAGATGTTCCTATCATTACTGTTTTGAATAAAGTCGATCTTATCTCAACTCCTCTTCCGAACACAAAAGATGTTTCACGTGGAACGATCATTGAAACCTCAGCTGTTACCGGAAAAGGGATGCAGGAATTGAAATCCGAACTTCTGAAACTGGCAGGTTTTTCAGAAAATCAGTCAATCTATATGGCTCGAGAGCGTCATATCCATAACCTGCTTAATGTAAAAGAATCGTTAAAGAGAGCCGCTTCTTACCTTAACTCAACTAGCCCTCAATTGGAGTTATTTGCTGAAGAATTAAGAGGAGCTTCCGATGAGCTGGGAGAAATTACCGGGAAGATTTCTTCTGACGATCTTTTAGGAAAAATCTTTAGTGGTTTTTGTATTGGCAAGTAAGCTGTTTCACGTGGAACAAAAAGATGAGTTATTGTTATCCAAATGAATACGAAGTAATTGTTGTTGGCGGAGGAAATGCCGGAATTGAAGCGGCAGCCGCCTGCGCAAGAATGAAAGCTAAAACGCTTTTAGTAACCCATAATTTGGACAATTTGGGCCAGCAATCTTGCAATCCATCTATTGGGGGCATCGGAAAAAGCCATTTAGTTAAAGAAGTTGATGCCTTAGATGGTTTAATCGCAAAAGCTACGGATTTTTCCGGTATTCAATTTAGGGTTTTAAATGCGTCTAAAGGTGCAGCCGTTCGCGCTACGAGAGCACAAATTGATCGGCGTCTCTATAAATATCAGATGCGGACAAGAATCGAAGCAATAGAAAATTTGTCTTTGATTGAGGAAGCTGTTGACGCCCTGCTTCTTGAAAACGGGAAAGTTGCCGGTGTCTATTTACGATCAGGAATCTCGATAAAGGCTAAGGCAGTCGTTTTGTGCGCCGGTACCTTCTTGAACGGTAAAGTATTTATCGGACAAACTTCATACCTTGCCGGCAGATCCGGTGATCCTTCTTCGGTAAATTTAGGAATTAATCTGGCGGAGCTAGGGTTACCTAAAGCTCGTTTGAAGACAGGCACACCTGCGCGATTAGACGGAAGAACAATCGATTTTTCTAAATGTGAAAGGCAGTTGGGCGATTCCGAGCCGGTGCCGGTCTTCTCTTACATGGGTTCGCCTGAGGATCATCCGCAGCAAGTGCCTTGTTGGATAACAGATACGAACCAAACGACTCATGACTTTATTAGGAAAGGTTTAGACCGTTCGCCTTTATTTACAGGTGTTATTGAAGGGATAGGTCCTCGTTACTGTCCTTCAATCGAAGACAAAATTCACAAGTTTGCTTCTAAAAATTCTCACCATGTCTTCTTAGAGCCGGAAGGGTTAAATACTTATGAGTATTATCCCAACGGAATTTCAACAAGTTTGCCTTACGACATTCAGGTGAATTTCATTCATTCCATTAAGGGCTTGGAAAATGTACACATCATAAGACCCGGTTACGCGATTGAATATGATTATTACGATCCTACCCATTTGAAAGACAATCTTGAAAGTAAAGAATTTGATAATTTATTCTTGGCAGGTCAGGTAAACGGTACTACCGGCTACGAAGAGGCCGCGGCCCAAGGCTTGATGGCGGGTATCAATGCAGTTTTAAAAATTAGAGATGAAGAGCCTTTCCTGCTCCGCAGAGATCAAGCTTATCTCGGTGTGATGGTAAATGATTTGATCACCAAAGGCGTGAATGAACCGTACCGTATGTTCACCTCGCGGGCAGAATATAGGCTGAGCCTGAGGGAAGATAACGCAGATGAACGACTTACTGAGATCGGTTATAAGCTTGGAGTTGTGTCAGAAGAGCGCTGGAAATTCTTCCAAGAAAAAAGAGAGCGGTTAGCAAGAGAGACAGAACGTCTTAAAAGTATTTGGGTGAACCCCGGTGTACTGGATAAATTCAGCTTAGAAGAAGTTGTGGGCGCTGAACTTTCTAAGGAATCACAACTCTATGTAATGCTGAAACGACCGGAAGTAGATTATCAAAAACTCAAATTATTGAAGACAAAAGACGGAGAATCGCTGCTGCCTCCGCCCTATCTTTCGGACGAAGACGCTGAAACGCTTACGACTAAAGTTAAGTATTCCGGCTATGAAGACAAACAAAAAGCCGAAGTTCAGAAGAACTTGGAAAAAATAGAGACGGTTATTCCAGAAGATTTTGATTACGATTCTGCAAAGGGCCTGTCGTTTGAAATCACACAAAAATTGAAAAAGATCAAACCGAGAACACTTGGGGAGGCTTTAAATATTTCCGGGGTGACACCTGCGGCGATTTCTATCCTTCTCGTTTATCTGAAACGATACCGAGGAAAGAAGGAGTAAATATGGAAAAGAATCGAGAAGAACTCATCCAAGGATTGGAAAGGCTCGGGATAACAGCCGGTGAAGAAGAGGTTTCAAAGTTGATTTCTTTCTCCGAGCTGTTGCTGAAATGGAATAAAGTTTATAACCTTACAGCGATTCGAGACGAAGGGGACGTAATTAGAAAACATCTGTTGGATTCTTTGACGCTACTTCCTTATTTCAAGTTGTACGGATCAGAAGTAGGTTGCAGAACTTTGGACGTTGGGTGTGGCGGGGGATTACCTGCTATTCCCTTGTCAATCTTCTTGAAAGATTTTGACTTTAATTTAATCGACACGGTTAATAAGAAAATAACTTTTGTCCGACAAGCGGTCATTCAACTGAAACTTCCGAATGTCAATGCTTTTAATGAAAGAGTTGAAAATTTTCATCCATTAAAGCCTTTTAATTTAATTAGTTGCAGAGCATTCTCTTCATTAGCAAGCTTCGTGACGTTAACTGAGCACTTAATTGACGAGAATGGACGATGGCTAGCCATGAAAGGCAAGTATCCGGTCGAGGAAATTAACGAGCTTCCGGCCGGTGTTGGTGTGGAGAAAGTGATAGAGCTGAAAGTTCCTTTCCTGGATACTGAAAGACATCTGATAGTTTTAAAGAAGAAATAAGGAGCTTAAAGTTCGCTTCAATTTTTATTAAGGAAGATGTAACTCAACATCGTCCCTTTATTTGTGAGTTGCGGTGAACAATCGCAGCTCACAAGAAAATGCTAACGCTTAATGAGATTTCAGACTGCGTTCGTCGAACCGGAAATTGTTACTTCGCTTCCTTCCGAAGGAAGTGCATCATAAAAGACGCCCATGCCGATGGGCTGCCCATTGAAATACAGAATATTATTTTGAAAACTCAGACAGTCAGGTGCAGGATTGGTACTTAGACGCGGCTTAGGCTTTACCTGTGGTGTTTTGCACCATGTGGCCGTTCTCGGAAGCATCTTTGCAAATTCTGCATTTGTGAAATCAATGCGCGCTTTAATTTCTTCTTTGTAGGCATCCAAGCCTTTTGTGAGTATGGCATGCATTGAAGGAGGCAAAGATCGATTGCGGAGCATCGTCTCAAGTTCCCTATCAGTGAGGTCGGAGGCCCTAGGGACGTGTGTGAAGCGTGTGATCTTTGCGTGAGGAAGCAGCTTATGGACGTCTTCATACATTCCGCCTAGCCGTCCGACACCTACGGAAATAATTTCCACTTCGTTGTTTAGTGAATGTTTCCTCAGGAAGCTTTGCATCGGCAAAGCCGGCGTGTACCCCCAGACAGGAAAAATCAGGACGATCTTTCGGTAATTGTCCAAATCTATGTTCAACGGTGAGATGGGAGGAAGTTCTCTCTTCTTTCTGTCCTCTCTCGCGTCATAAGCGTTATAAGGCTCCAAGGTTTTAATTTCTGAGATATCGCAGTGCTCTAATTTTTGAAAAATTTCTGTGACTCTCTTAGAGTTTCCCGAGAAACTATAGAAAATCGCTAACTCTTTTTCTTTTGCGCTTAGGACTGCTGCCGGATTAAAAAAAGAAAAACCGGCGAGAATCGTTAATAAGGCGCGACGCGTTATCGATTTCATTATTTCCAGAATTCCTATAGCCTTCCCCTCGCCTCTTCGGATTAGGAGAAGGCGCGAGTCCAGAGTGAGCTTAAATCAGAGAGGAACAAGCACGCTAACCTCACATTCTTGTGGCTTGCTTATTGAGGTCGTTGGTTAATGTCTTGAAGATGTTCTCGAGGCAGACATCAAAGGCGCTCACGGCTCCCGGCATATCGTCTGTTGGCGTGTTCTGTGTTTGGCTGTAGGTTTCATGGAAAACCAGTTTGCCGGAAACGCTTGCCACCACAGAAACTTCCATTTCGACGACAGCTGCAAACGGTTTCTTAACAGCATTGATGAAGAACTTGGAAACAAAGACCGTGAGCTGATAAGCAGGTGTACTGATGGAATTAGGAGAAAGGACAACATTCCATGGTCCACAGTCTTGTATGACTTCGCGTAAGCCGTCTCCGATGAGGTTGCCGGGATTAGATGAAAACCTATTGATGTCTGTGTTGTAGATTCGGTTGTCCTTAATTAACACATAGCAGCGCGTACTGTCATAGGGAGACGCAATCATAGGGGAATTGATGCGCACACTGGAGAGACGGCGTTTCGGTGCTCTGCAGTCCTGAGTGTTTAGATTCGCAAGAAGTGTATAGAGCTTCAGCGGAGGTCTTTCAGGGAGGATTGAGCAGCCGGCTAGTCCGGTTAAAAGTCCTAAAGCAAGAGTTCTTCTCTTCATAAGCGTGCCTATTTATTAACTTGGAAGGGTTCTGCTGTCTTTGGCGCTGGTGCTAAAAACTCAGAGGCGGAATCCGAAATATTGTTCGTAAGATTCTTTAAATTTTGTGCGATCTTACTTAAGTTCATAAGCGTAACCGTTACGTCGTAACCATTGTTAGAAACCATCTGATTTAGATTACGAGATAAGTTTGTCAGGTTGGTTACGAGCTGTTTAGTCTCAGCTTTTTGACTGAGGTTGCCGATTTGCTCAGCAGATTTATCCAGCTGCGCAATGAGTGTGTTCAGCTGGTTGATGTCGAACTGATTGATCTTGTTGTCAGCTTGGTTAAGTAGGTTGGAAAGAGAGCTTCCAAGTTTATTAAAGGAGGACGGATCAATTCCGTTCGCGATCCTCTCAAGATTAGCAATGAGAGATTGGATCACGGGGACGGTTTCCTGGAGATCTTTGTTGATATTTAAAGAATCAAGACTGGCAAGGAAGCCTTTGACATTTTCAACAATTTCATTGCTCAAGCTTGGAGCTGACGGAATGAACAAATACTTAGGTTTCCAATCAAAAGGAACACGATCTGCGGGATATTTCTTCGGATCCAGGAAATCTACAGAGAGATACAAGGAGCCGGTGATGCCCGCAAGCTGTGTTTGGATTCTCAGACCGTGATTAATATAGTCCTGAAGGTGGGATTCAACTTCCTTTCCAGCCAGTTCCATTCTCATTCTTACAACGGCAACAGCTTTGGTCTCAGAAAGAATTTCTTGAGAAGAAGACGGATAGGCTTCCGTCGATAAGAGAATCTCTTGAACCTGTCCGACCTGGATACCTCTAAATTTAACCGGGGCTCCGACTTCTAGTCCGCTGATAGAAAATTGGAAATACGTCTCCATTTCTGCGTACGGCTTTCCAAGGCTCGGGCCGAGAAGTATAAGGATAGAGGCGATTGCCGCTGCAATGGCAGCGACTACAAACAGGCCCAATCTGAAATAATTTGTTTTAACTCCCATTTCTACTCCGCATCAGGTTGAGCATTAAAAAATTGTCTAACCCACGGGTTAGGAGAATTTTTTTGTAAGTCGTTAGGTGCCCCGTCGGCGATGATGGAACGTGTTTTTGGATCAAGCATGATGCATCTGTCTGCGATTCTAAAAATACTTTTCAATTCGTGACTGACAATGACGAAAGTTGCCCCTAGATTGTCGCGAAGTTTGCGTATTGTTTGGTCTAAGTTGGCCGCAATTATAGGGTCAAGTCCTGCGCTTGGTTCGTCTAATAGAAGAATAGTTGCTCCGAGAGACAGGGCTCTGGCTATGCCGGCTCTCTTGATCATGCCTCCGGAAAGTTCCCCGGGAGTTAAGTTGGCCGAACCGGGCATCTCCATAGCGTTCAGAAGCATTTGTGCAGTTAGGTTTCTGGCTTCTAAGGGTAGTTTTGAAAATTGATCCAACGGGAAACGGACGTTTTCCAAAACAGTTAGAGAACCGAACAAGGCTCCGCTTTGGTACATGATGCCTAAGCTTCGCTGAATTTCAGGAATTTCTTTTCCCGAGTTGATAATACTTTTTCCTCGAATAAGTATGTCTCCGGCCATGGGCGGATTCAAACCGATGATAGTTTTCATCAACGTGGATTTTCCGCAGCCGGACCCTCCCATTATGAAAACAATTTGTTTTTCATAAATATCGAAAGATACATTCTCTAAAAGAATCTTTCCCGGCCAACCCATCGTGAGGTTACGCACACTTATTACGGATTTCTTAGAGGTGTCCATCATATTCCCAACCTGTTAGTCAGAAGAGCTGCAGCACCGTCGATCACGACAATCCAAATAATGCTTTTAACAACGGATTTCGTCGTAGAAGAACCGACGGCAGCTGCACCGGCACCGGTGTTCATACCGCATTGACACCCGATAAGTGCAATTACAAAACCGAAAATTACAGCCTTCACTAACCCGAAAACAATATCGGTCACAGTCACGGATTTAAGTAGCTGTACATAAAACTGTGTATACGTAATGTCGTACATTGCCATGACTAGACCTCCTCCAAGGATCCCTAGGATCGTGGCAAAGACAGACAATAGCGGCACGACAAGGGAGGAAGCGATCAGGCGAGGAACGACTAAAAAGTACATTGGGCTCAGGCCGAAGGTCGTTAATGCATTTAATTCTTCATTAACTTTTTGAGTTCCGAGCTGGGCTGCGAAGGCAGAACCACTTCGACCGGCAAAGAGGATTGCGGTCATAAGAGGCCCCAATTCTCTTGTCATCGCAATTCCGATACCATTGACTACGAAAATAACGGCTCCGAAAATTTGAGCAACTAAGGCCGTTTCAAAAGCGATAATGACGCCCATTAAGAAACCGATAAGGCAGATAATGCCTACGGCTCTGCTGCCGGCCTCATCTGAGACGGAGAGAATTTCTCCGAAACGGATTTGAGACGGATGCAGCAACACGTCTGTCAGAGCGCAGCATGCCGAACCTAAAAAAATGATGCTTTGCTTGGTGGAAGAGGCAGCGTCGTAAAGCCATTTTCCGAGACTGCTTACAACGCCTAGAGATTTTTTCTCGACCGGTTTCGGAGAAAAATTCTTCAGCATTGTGTTGTAAAGCGTTTCAATGCTGGCCGATACGTTGATAAGTTTAAAAGCGTCAGGTCTCGACCGCAGCTCGTATAAGAGTGTCAAACCGGACTCATCACAAAAGGTAAGGTCCGATGCGTCAAAAATAGTCTGTCCTGAACTTTCCGCTCCGAGGACCTGCTCCCATATTTTCACAGAGGTCTCTGCAGTGAGAGACGGCGGGAGTTTGACCGAAAGTTGCTTATCCATCTAGTTAATAGAAATTTAGTTCAGTAGATGCAGAAATTCTAGCCTCCCTGGTATCCATCTCCCTCGGAGAGTGTGTAGATTGGGTTATTCCGGATTCTGATAAGAGTATTCGGTCGCCGCCGTACAAAGGTGAAAAGTTATGTCTGTCATTACTAAAAATTAAACAGCTAAAAACCTTTTTCCCTAATTGGGTAAAATTAAAGAATTTACTAATCGGCTTGAAAAATTTCGGAATATATAGACAACATGGCAAAAATTTACTGTATAGCTAATCAAAAGGGCGGTGTGGGAAAAACGACCACAGCCGTTAACTTAGCTGCTGCGTTGTCTCAGCTGTCTTTTAATGTTTTGTTGGTTGACCTTGATCCACAGGGAAACGCGACGACAGGGAGCGGGCTTGAGAAAAATAATCTTGTTCAATCTGTTTACGAAGTATTGTTGGACAGAGCGGACATAAAGAAAGTGATCACTCACTCCACATCCGGCTACGACATTCTGGGTTCTAATAGAAAGCTTGCCGTAGCCGAGGAAGAATTATTGTCTGCAGCGAGAAAAGAGCTGAGGTTAAAGACGAAGCTGGACGAAGTGTCCGGGCAATATGACGTCATTATCATTGACTGCCCTCCTACACTTTCAATTCTGACAATCAATGCATTTTGTGCGGCAGACGGTCTGATTATTCCGATGACGTGCGAGTACTACTCTCTTGAAGGTGTTTCAGACTTATTGCTGAGTATTCGAGCCGTCCGAGAGCAAGTGAACAGCGGTTTGGTGATTACCGGTCTTTTGAGAGTGAAGTTTGATCCTCGTATTACGCTTCAGCGTGAAGTTAGCGAGCAGCTCTCCGGATATTTCGGGTCATCGGTTTTCTCTTCCGTTATTCCGACAAATGTTCGCCTCGCAGAAGCCCCTAGCTACGGACTTTCAGGGATTCAGTACGACCCCTCATCAAGAGGCGCCGTATCTTATAAAACGTTTGCAGAAGAACTTGTGAAAAAAGACAAGTTAAAGAAACTTCTCAAAAACAGAAAGCGTGAGGGTTGAAGTGGTTGTTAGAAAAGGATTAGGAAAAAATATGGACAGCGTTTTCAGTATGAAAAACGTTGCCGATGTGATAGACAATCCGAAGGTTCCGGAGCCGAAAAGTTCTTTGCCGCTTTCGGCTCTCAAGCCGGGAAAATTTCAGCCGAGAAACGACGTTGAAAATTCCGGCTTGGCCGAGTTAGCACAATCCATTAAACAAAACGGGATCCTAAATCCGATTGTTGTAAGAAAGCTCTCCTCGGACAAGTATGAAATTTTGGCCGGTGAACGACGCTACCAGGCTGCCAAAATAGCAGGGTTGAAAAAAGTCCCGGTAACGATTTTGGACGTGAGCGATAAGCAGGCCATGATCGTTGGCCTTGTCGAAAATCTTCAGAGAAAAGACCTCAATGCTTTGGAAACCGCGGAAGGGATTCAAAGACTCATTGAAGAATTCAAATACAGTCATGAAGGTGTAGCAGAGGCTATCGGCCGTTCCAGACCGATGATATCTAATCTTCTTCGTCTGTTAGGTTTGCCGGAAGCGGTTAAGACCATGCTCAGAGCCGGTGAAATAGAAATGGGTCATGCAAGAGCCCTGCTCTCTCTTCCGGAAGAACAGCAAGTCTGGCTTGCCCAGCAAATCAAAGAAAAAGGACTCTCCGTCCGACAGACTGAGGAATACGTTGCGCGTTATAAAGAAAGGGAAAATACAAGCGAGAATCCCCATAAAACGGTGCAAAAAAGCTCGGAATTTACTAAATTTGAGGATGAGCTTTCAAAAATCCTGAATACAGATGTAAAACTTGTATCAAATTCTAAAGGAAGAGGTAACTTACAGATTTCATTTAAAAATGAAAAAGAATTTGCCGCAATTCTTGAACTTTTAAGGTCTCTAAATAATAAATAAAGCTATATTTATTGGAACAAACCCTTCATTCAAACGGATGATAATTGATTGATTCAGTTGCTCATTTTGGCCTAACTCATTAGAATGCATTCGGATTTTTGCTGTCAGGACGGGAAACAAGGAGATTTTTGAGACCATGAAGGCCTTGAGAAGAACTGTTTTCTGGCAAAGCGGAGCCGTCATTCTTTGTGGCCTTGTTTCTTGGGTTGCGGCAGGTTCTGTGGCCGGAATTTCATCCCTCTTGGGCGGTTTGGTTTGTGCGCTCCCTTCAATGCTCGTCGTCTTACTGATGCATTTGTTTCGGAATCAGCAAGCCCATCCGTTAGCAATCTTCTTATACGAATTCATAAAAGTGTCGCTGGTGATCTTAGGATTTTTCAGCGTCGCTTTGTTTTATAAAGAATTAAGCTGGCTGCCATTTATTTTGTCAGCTGGAATAGTTTTACTAAGTCATATTTTTGCTTTGGCAAGCAGGAAATAATTGAAGGAATAAACGAATCATGGCAGGCACGGCTACTGAGTATATTCAGCACCATTTGACGCATTTAAACAACATTGGTGCTAAGCAAGGAAGCATTGTCGACTTCAGCGTTTTTAACTTCGACACCGCTGTTTTCTCTATCCTTATGATGCTGTTGGCAGTTTGGCTCATGTACAGTGCAGCCAAAAAAGCCACAAGCGGAGTCCCGGGTAAGTGGCAGTGCGCAGTTGAAATGCTCGTCGATATGGTTTCGGAACAGGCTAAATCCATTGTTCACGGAGACCGCACGTTTATCGCTCCTTTGGCTCTGACCGTTTTCGTTTGGGTCACCCTGATGAACGCTATCGACCTTATTCCGGTTGACTTGATTCCTGCCATTTGCGGCTGGTTCGGCATTCATTACATGCGTCCTCTGCCTACCGCTGACCTTAACGGTTCTATGGGTATTTCCGTCGGCGTATTGCTGCTGATGATTTACTACGGTATCAAAATTAAGGGACCGGCCGGTTTCGGAAAAGAGCTTTTCACTGCTCCTTTCGGTAACTTCATTCTTCTCTGGCCGTTCAATTTCCTGCTGAATATCATTGAATATTTGGCAAAAACAGTTTCTCTCGGCATGCGACTTTTCGGTAATATGTATGCGGGTGAACTCTTGTTCTTCCTCATTGCGCTCCTCACCGGAATGCTTTGGGAAGGAGAAGTCGGACTTGCTGCTTTCGGTGTACTCGGCCAGTTCTTTGCCGGTCTCTGCTGGTGGTTATTCCATATTCTTATCGTGTTGCTTCAGGCCTTCATTATGATGATGTTGACTCTCGTCTACATTGGTCAGTCTCACGAAGGACACTAATTCTTTTCTTTCTTTTGATTTAAATACGTCATATTAAACAAGGAGTTCGTTATGACAAACGTTGCATATGTTGCATTGGCTTGCGGCCTGATCATTGGCTTTGGTGCCTTCGGTGCCTGTATCGGTATCGCTATCATGGGTAGCAAATACCTCGAAGCTTCTGCTCGTCAGCCTGAGCTTATCAACACACTGCAGACCAAGATGTTCCTTCTGGCCGGTCTTATCGACGCTGCCTTCCTTATCGGTGTCGGTATCGCCATGATGTTTGCCTTTGCTAACCCGTTTGTCGGCTAATAAGCCAACCATCCAACAGGTTTCCATAGACAAACTGCACTCGGACCCCGAGTGCTTAAGGGATTAGAAAATGAACATTAATGCCACATTGTTCGTACAGATGGCCGTGTTCTTCGTCGGTGCCTGGATCACCATGAAGTTCATTTGGCCACCGCTCAATCGAGCAATCGAAGAGCGGCAGAAAAAGATAGCTGACGGCCTTGCCGCAGCTGATCGCGGCGAACATGCTTTGGAAGAAGCCAAGAAAGAAGGCGCTTCTATCGAAGCCGCTGCACGTGCCCAGTCGCAGGTCATCGTGGCCCAGGGCGAAAAGCGTGGCCAAGCCATTATTGAAGAAGCAAAAGCTCAGGCACAGGTTGAGGCCGATAAGATTATCGCCGCTGCTCGTGCTCAGGCTGCTCAGGAAGTTCAGTCTGCCCGTGACGCCTTGAGAGATCAGGTTGCTCAGCTGGCTGTTTCCGGCGCTTCCCAGATTTTGGGTAAGGAAGTCGACGCTTCCGCTCACCAGCAATTGCTTGACCAACTTAAGGCGAAACTGTAATCATGGCAGAGATCTCAACAATTGCACGGCCTTATGCCGAAGCTTTGCTGAAGGCCGTCAAAGAAAGTAAGGAAGAGGGCTTAGCTCAAAAGCTTATTCCCGTCCTCGACACCATTGATGAGATTGTCGCCGACCCGAAGCTTAAAGAACTCGCTAGCGATCCCTCTTTAAGCTCGGATCAGATTTACGAACTTATCAGAGGAATGCTGGATAAGGCCGTTCCGCAAGAAGCTGAGAACCTTCTTAAGTTAGTCATCCAGAACGGCAGAATCGAAGCCCTCCCGCAGATCACTGCACAGTACCGCGAATTACTGAATCACGAAAACAAGGAAGCCGATGTCACCATTGAAACGGCCTTCCCCTTATCGGATGATCAGGTAGCGGACCTTATCAAGGCCTTGGACAAGAAGTTTCCCGGAATTAAGCTCCTGCCGAAAGTCGTGGTCGATAAAGACCTCATCGGCGGCGTGAGAGTCATTGTCGGGGACAAGGTTCTTGATGGAACAGTTAAGGCGCGGCTTGCAGAGATGCAGTCTGCCCTCACAAGTTAATTACGGAGTTGAAAAGCTATGCAACTCAATCCGAGTGAGATTAGCGAGCTGCTGAAGCAGCGAATCGAAGGTATGGGTTTGAACACCAACCTTCGCACTGAAGGTACGGTTGTCTCCGTTACCGACGGTATTTGCCGTGTTCATGGTCTTTCTGACGTGATGCAGGGCGAAATGCTTGAATTCCCGAATAACACATACGGTCTTGCTCTTAACCTTGAAAGAGATTCCGTCGGTGCCGTTATTTTGGGCGACTACACACATATTACCGAAGGCGATATCGTTAAGACTACCGGCCGCATTCTGCAGGTTCCCGTCGGACCCGCATTGAAAGGCCGCGTTGTTAACGCCTTGGGTCAGCCGATTGACGGTAAAGGCCCGATCGAAACAACTGAGTTTGACGTTGTTGAAAAAGTTGCTCCTGGCGTTATTGAACGTCAGTCCGTTAGCCAGCCGGTTCAGACAGGTCTGAAGTCTATTGACTCCATGGTTCCTATCGGCCGCGGCCAGCGTGAGTTGATCATTGGCGACCGACAGACAGGTAAGACTGCTGTAGCTATCGACACGATCATCAACCAGAAAGGCAAAGATCTGACCTGTATCTATGTTGCTATCGGTCAGAAGGCTTCCACGATCGCTAACGTTGTTCGTAAACTCGAAGAATACGGCGCATTGGAATACACCATTGTTGTTGCTGCTTCCGCATCTGAATCTGCTGCTATGCAGTACATTGCACCTTATGCCGGTGCAACAATGGGCGAATACTTCCGCGACCGCGGTGAAGACTCCCTCATCGTCTATGATGACTTGACAAAACAGGCCTGGGCTTATCGTCAGATCTCCCTGCTGCTTCGTCGTCCGCCTGGACGTGAAGCCTACCCTGGCGACGTTTTCTACCTCCACAGCCGTCTGCTCGAAAGAGCCGCTCGTGTGAACCCCGAATACGTAGAACGTTTCACTAAGGGTGCCGTTAAGGGCAAGACCGGTTCTATGACCGCTCTCCCGATCATTGAAACACAGGCCGGTGACGTTACCGCTTTCGTTCCGACCAACGTGATTTCTATTACTGACGGCCAGATCTTCTTGGAAACCGACCTTTTCAATGCCGGTATCCGTCCCGCTATCAACCCTGGTATCTCTGTTTCTCGAGTCGGTGGTGCAGCTCAGACTAAGGTCATTAAGAAACTCGGCGGCGGTGTTCGTTTGGCTCTTGCTCAGTATCGTGAGCTTGCTGCCTTCGCTCAGTTCGCCAGCGACCTTGACGAAGCAACACGTAAACAGCTCGAACGCGGCCGTATCGTTACTGAACTGATGAAACAGGATCAGTACCAGCCGCTGCAGGTTTGGGAAGAAGCATTGGTTCTGTTCGCCATCAACATCGGCGCTTACGACGATGTCGAAGTTAAGGACGCTCTGAAGGTCGAAGCTGCTATGCAGGATTACATGAAGATCAATCATGCTGATCTGATTGACCGCATTGAACAGCAGAAAGCCCTGTCTAAGGAAGACGAACAGCTCTTGACTGAAGCAGTTAAAGAGTTCAAGAAATCCGGTGCTTTTTAATAAGCCACGTTAGAGGATCCTAATGCCAAGTACCAAAGAGATACGAGCTAAGATCAGATCGGTGCACAACACCAGAAAGATCACAAAGGCGATGGAGATGGTGGCTGCTTCTAAGATGAAGAAGGCACAAGATCGTATGAGGGCTGCTCGTCCCTACGGAAATACGATCCGTAACTTAATCGGTCACCTTGCAGACGCTTCTACCGAGGCTGTTCATCCCTTCCTTCGTAAAGTTAAGGAAGTCAATAACATCGGCTTGATCTGCGTGTCCACCGACAAAGGCCTGGCCGGCGCTCTGAATACAAACATTCAGAGACTTCTTGCTCATACTTTCAGAGATTGGGCACAAGAAGGCAGAAAAGTCGAAGCTACTGCCATTGGTAACAAGGGCTTGGGCTTCCTCCAACGCGTTGGCATCCCGGTTGTTTCCCAGGTTACGCAGTTAGGCGACCGTCCTAACCTTGAGCGCTTGCTCGGAGCCATTAAGGTTCAGATCGAAGCGTTCCAAGAAGGCAGAGTTGACGTCGTCTACATTGCCTACTCTCGCTTTATCAATGCGATGAAGCAGGAGCCGGTTATTGAACAGCTTCTTCCGCTCCCGAAATCTGCGGTTGAGACGGACAAGCACGAGAATTCTTGGGACTACATCTACGAACCTAGCGCAGATGAAGTTTTGAAAGTTCTCCTTAAGCGTTACGTTGAGGCTCTGATTTATCAGGCTGTTGCCGAAAACATGGCCAGCGAGCAGAGTGCTCGAATGGTCGCCATGAAGGCCGCTTCTGATAACGCTAAGAAGCTTATCGACGATCTGGAACTGGTTTACAACAAGACACGTCAGGCCGGCATTACCAAGGAAATTACCGAAATCGTCGGTGGTGCTGCTGCAGTGTCTTAATTGAAAAGATATCGAATCGAGGAATACCTATGAGTATCGGAAAGATCGTACAGGTCATCGGCGCGGTGGTGGACATCGAGTTCCCTCGCGACGAAATGCCCAAAGTTTACGACGCACTCGTTCTTGAAAAGGACGAAAACAACAAGCTGGCTGAAGAAGGCCTGACCTTTGAAGTGCAGCAACAGCTTGGAGACGGCGTAGTAAGAACCATTGCTATGGGTTCTTCTGAAGGTCTCCAGCGCGGTATGGCCGTTAAGGCTCTCGGACACGGCATTATGGTTCCGGTTGGTCCGAAGACCCTCGGCCGAATCATGGACGTTTTGGGACGTCCGGTTGACGAAGCCGGCGAAATCGGTGAAGAAAAACGTATGCCGATTCACCGTGCCGCTCCGAAGTTCGACGAACTGAGCCCGTCCGTTGACCTGCTTGAAACCGGCATTAAGGTTATTGACCTTGTTTGCCCGTTCGCTAAAGGCGGTAAGGTCGGTCTGTTCGGCGGTGCCGGTGTGGGTAAAACCGTTAACATGATGGAGCTCATCAACAACATCGCTAAGGCTTACGGCGGTTACTCCGTGTTTGCCGGTGTTGGTGAACGTACTCGTGAAGGTAACGACTTCTACCACGAAATGGGCGAATCCAAGGTTCTGGACAAAGTGGCCATGGTTTTCGGTCAGATGAACGAACCTCCCGGAAACCGTCTCCGCGTTGCGTTGACCGGTTTGACAATGGCTGAAGCATTCCGTGACGAAGGTCGCGACATTCTTCTGTTCATTGACAACATTTACCGTTTCACACTGGCCGGTACCGAAGTGTCCGCTTTGTTAGGCCGTATGCCCTCCGCTGTGGGCTATCAGCCGACACTGGCTGAAGAAATGGGTAAGCTCCAGGAACGTATTGCTTCTACGAAGGTCGGTTCCATTACCTCCATTCAGGCCGTTTACGTTCCTGCTGACGACTTGACTGACCCGTCTCCGGCTACAACATTCGGCCACTTGGACGCCACAGTTGTGTTGTCTCGTGATATTGCAGCTCTCGGTATTTATCCGGCTGTTGACCCGCTTGACTCCACTTCGCGTCAGATTGACCCGCACATCATCGGTGAAGAGCACTACTCTGTCACACGTCGTGTTCAGGCCACTCTGCAGCGTTACAAAGAACTCCGCGACATTATCGCGATTCTGGGTATGGACGAACTCTCTCCGGAAGACAAGCTCGCTGTTACCAGAGCTCGTAAGATCCAGAGATTCCTTTCTCAGCCCTTCCACGTTGCTGAAGTCTTTACCGGTCAGCCCGGTAAGTATGTTCCGATGAAGGAAACGATTCGCGGCTTCAAGATGATTGTTGACGGCGAATGCGACAAACTGCCGGAACAGGCTTTCTACATGGTAGGCACGATTGACGAAGCTTTCGAAAAGGCTAAGACAATCAAGTAATCCTAGGTGAGGGATCTTCCCTCACCGGCTACCTGGAGAATTAAATGGAAAAAACCTTAAAAGTCGACGTTGTTAATGCTGAGGAAAGCCTTTTTAGCGGCAACGCCGAGTTTGTAGCTCTGCCCGGTATCGAAGGCGAGCTCGGTATTCTGCCAGGCCATACTCCCCTGATTACGCTGATTCGTCCGGGTCTTGTTCGTATTCGCAAGAGTGCACAGGACGAGGAAGAAATTTTCGTAGCCGGCGGAGTTCTCGAAATCCAGCCCTTCCACGTGATCGTCTTAGCTGACGTAGCGATCAGAAGCAAGGATCTCGACGAAGCGAAAGCAAAAGAAGCTATGGAAAAAGCAAAGGCGGCTGCAAAGACTGCTGCCAGCGAAATCGAACTGGCGAAGGTCGAAGCCGAAATCGGTATGCTTGCCGAACAGCTCCGCATCCTTCAGAGAATCAAACACTAATACTTGTATTAGTTCTCTTAAACTCCGATCTTCTCATGGAAGTTTCGGAGTTTTTTCTTTTCTGCTTAGACTAAAATACCAAAGATATACTCAATACATGGAGAATCCAGTGATTTTAGTTTCTACCGATGGTTCCGAGCTTTCTGAAAAGGCAATCGTGACCGCAGCCAAGCTGGCAAAAAATCTCAATACTTGTGTTCTGGGCATAACCGTCGTCAAAGCTAAAGGTTCAGAGACCGCTGCAAGAACTTTGGATGATGTTAAAGATGCTTGTCAGAGAGTCGGAGTTCCGTGCGAAGTCTCGGAAGTTGTCGGAACTTCCATCCCTGACGCCATTCTCAAAGTCGCTCAGGAAAGAGACGTACGCTTTATTGTCATGGCTAGCCGCGGGTTGGGCACGCTCGGCTCTCTCTTTATCGGCAGTTCAACTCAGCAGGTCCTCGCCAAGGCCGACAGACCGGTCCTTGTGGTACGTTAAAAAAAGAACATTTGTTAAAGCGTCTTTCGGGACGCTTTTTTTATAAGGGCTCTTTCAGGATTTGTAATTACAATCCGAATCTGTTAAATCGTAATTTTTGCAACGGCTATGAAACTTCAAAACGATACTTTTCTTCGGGCGCTCTGTAAGTTACCCACAGACTACACACCGATTTGGCTTATGAGACAAGCCGGAAGATACCTTCCCGAGTACCGCCAGACTCGCTCTGAGGCAGGAAGTTTCATGGGACTGGCAACTAATCCTCATTACGCTTGTGAAGTGACCCTTCAGCCCGTGGACAGATACCCGCTGGATGCCGCAATTCTCTTTTCGGACATTCTGACGATCCCCGATGCAATGGGCTTGGGCTTATCTTTCGTTGCCGGTGAAGGTCCTAAGTTTGCAAAACCGGTTCAGGACGAAGCAGCCGTTAAAGCTCTTTATGTTCCTGATCCTTCCGACAAACTGAAATATGTGACGGATGCCGTATGCGAAATTAAGCGCGCATTGAACAACCGCATTCCCTTGATCGGTTTTTCCGGCAGTCCCTTTACACTTGCCTGCTATATGGTTGAAGGAGGCAGCTCTTCCAATTACCGTAAAGTAAAGGAAATGATGTATCGCCGTCCTGACCTTTTCAATGAGATTCTTGAAAAGAATACGGACGCTGTGATTGCTTATTTGAATGCACAGATTGAAAGCGGTGTGGATGCTGTAATGGTTTTCGACACATGGGGAGGCACACTGTCTCACGAGGCTTATCTTAAGTTCTCACTTCCCTGCCTGAAACGTATCGTCAATTCCGTCAAACGTGAGAGACACGGTCAAAAGATTCCTTCTATCGTTTTTACAAAAGGCTGTGCCCCATGGGTTAAAGAGATTTCAGAGATCGGTGCCGATGCGATGGGTCTCGACTGGACAGTCAGTCTCGGAGAGGTTCGTGCATTGACTCAGGATAAAGTTGCGCTCCAAGGCAACTTGGATCCTTCTGTGTTGTTTGCCGGCGAAGATGTCGTGAGACAAGAGGCCCGTAAGGTTATTGAAGATTTCGGTCATGTCGGAAACGGAGGACATGTCTTTAACCTTGGCCACGGAATCGACAAGGATACTGATCCTGAGGTCGTTGCCGCGCTTGTCGACGAAGTTCATTCCTACAGCCGTAAATTCCATTCCCGCTAAGCGTTTCAAAAGCATTTTTCTCCTAGCGGATTTGCTCAAAATTTACGGAAACGGCACTTTAAGTAAGGAGTTCAGTTCAAAATCGGTTCTCGGCTTGAATTGAACTCCGAAGTTTTTATAGGTTTGAAGGAAGATTACTAACATCGGATATGGCAAAAAGGATCGCTAATGTTATCGTGGACTCACCGATTAGGGAGCCCTTGGATTACCTTGTGCCTGCCGATATTGAAATCCAAGTAGGCCAGCGGTGCCTTGTACCGCTTGGAACAAGAAAGGTCGTTGGGATCGTTGTGGGCTTTTCCGAAGAAAGCCGATTCTCAAAATTAAGAGAGGTCATATCCCGGGTTGATGACATCGCACCTCTTTCATTCGGTTGGTTAGCGCTTACTTCGTTCGCCGCTCGCTATTATCAAAGCGGTTGGGGACAGGTGGCGATTCCTGCTCTTCCTAAATTTTTTAGAAAACTTCCCGGGAAACTTCATGAACGTTCGCTTGAACGTTTAAGAAAAGAGAAGAAGCGAGCCGTTAAGGAACCCTCAGAAAAACCGCATCTCAATTCGGAACAGAGCGCGATCGTTGAAGAGTTCCAGATGGATGGGGCGTTTTATCCGGCACTCATTTTTGGAATCACAGGAAGCGGAAAAACCGAGGTTTATCTCCATCTGATGGAGAAGGTTCTATTGAGTGATCCTGCAGCTCAGGTTCTTTTAATGGTGCCGGAAATTAACCTTACGCCCCAGCTTGTCGAAAGGGTGCAGAGTCGTTTTCCTCAATTGGAAGTCGTCTCCTGGAACTCGGGAATGGCGGAGGGACAAAAAGCCTCATCTTGGCTTGCTTGTCATGAAGGCAGGGCAAGAATTTTAGTCGGCACACGTCTCTCGGTATTTGCGAGCTTTAAGTCTTTAAAGCTGATCCTGGTTGACGAAGAACACGATCCTTCTTTCAAATCTCAGGAAGGAGTGAGGTATAACGCCCGTGATTTAGCACTGAAACGAGCATCGATCGAAAAAATACCCATTGTTCTCGGTTCAGCAACGCCGTCGCTGGAAAGTTATAAAAACGCTCTGGAAGGGAAATTCAAATTATTTAAGCTGACGCAGCGGGCAAACTCAAATGCTCATTTACCTGAGCTCTCACTAGTGGATATCCGGAAGGATAAGCCCGTTAACGGCCTGAGTCAGGAGACAGCGGATGCAATTACCGAAACGATTAATTCCGGGCGTCAGGTAATTGTATTTTTAAATCGGAGAGGCTTTGCTCCGGTGGTCGAATGTAAGAACTGCGGATGGCAGTCAACATGCCCTCATTGCTCGACTTACGCCGTATTTCATAAAACTACCGGGCGTTTAACCTGTCATTACTGCGGCTGGTCGACGCCTCTTCCGAAAACTTGTCCGAAATGCGGCTCCTACGAGCTGCTGCCGATAGGACGCGGCACTCAGAGGGCCGAGGAAGAACTGGAAACTCGCTGGCCGGAAGCAAGGGTTTCAAGACTGGATCAGGATTCCGCACGCCAGAGAGGAAGTGCCAGCAAGGTGCTCGATGCAGTTCATAACGGTGACGTCGACATCCTCATCGGTACCCAGATTGTCGCAAAAGGACACGACTTTAAGAACGTCGGGCTGGTGGTTGTGTTGAACACGGATCCTCAGTTGTTCTCTTCCGACTATAGGGCCAGAGAGCGGCTGTTCTCCGTTTTGATGCAAGTCTCGGGAAGGGCCGGCAGAGATAAAACGGAAGGAAAGGTTTTAATTCAAACGCGTTATACCGAAGATGACATTTTCAAGCACCTAAAATCCCAGGATTATGAAGGGTTCGCGGCCGGTGAACTTGAAGCCCGGCGAGCGAGTTTCATGGTGCCTTTCTCTGCTCAGGCTCTGCTTGTCGCAGAAGGTAAAGAGATTTCTTCGGTTCTGGCTTTTCTGCAAAAACTTAAGGCGCTGGCCGAGAAAATCAAAGGTCCTTCCGTGCGGATTTTTGAACCTGTACCGCTGACGGTCCAAAAAGTCATGGATATAGAAAGGGGTCAGTTACTGATCGAGGCGGACAACAAAGTTGAAATGCAGAAATTTTTAAATCGATTTCAGCCCGAAGCCCTTTCTCTGAAAGCCAAGGGTTCCTGGTATATCGATGTTGACCCATTGAATTATTAGTATGGATAGAAAAGATTTTGAAATTATGGCCCCGGTGGGGTCTCGCGAGTCATTGGCCGCGGCCTTTCAGGCCGGAGCAGATTCCGTTTACTTCGGCATCGGAACGCTGAACATGCGTTCAAAATCAGCCAATGAGTTTACGATCGACGATCTCAAAGAGATTGCTTCGCTTTGTGCCGAACGAGGCGTGAAGAGTTATTTAACCGTGAATACGGTTATTTACGATGAAGATTTGCCGCTGATGAGACAAATCGTTGATGCGGCAAAAGAAGCCAAGATATCTGCGGTGATTGCCTCGGATGCTGCCGTTATGATGTACTGCAAGCAAAAAGGGGTAGAAGTTCACCTTTCCACGCAGCTTAATATTTCCAACGTGGAGGCGCTGAAGTTTTACAGCCAGTTTGCCGATGTTGTTGTTCTGGCAAGAGAGCTGAATCTTCGTCAGGTAAAACGGATCTACGATGAGATCCAGCAGCAGCGCATTACCGGTCCTAAAGGCGACCTGATCAGAATCGAAATGTTCTGTCACGGTGCTTTATGTATGGCAGTGAGCGGCAAGTGCTACCTTAGCCTGAATAATGCAGGAAAAAGCGCAAACAGAGGTGCATGTATGCAGACGTGCAGACGCGCCTATATCGTTAAGGACAAAGAGCGTGATGTCGAGCTGGAAATTGACAATCAGTACATCATGTCGCCGAAGGATCTTAAGACAATCGGCTTCATGGATCAGATGATCAAGGCCGGGGTTCGCGTCTTTAAGATTGAAGGCCGAGCACGCGGTCCTGAATATGTCAGAACCGTCGTAGAGGCATACGATCAGGCGATTCGCCAAGCTCTGACGGGTGAATGGAATGAAGAGATCAGCAAAGCCTGGGATGCTCAGTTGGCGACCGTTTATAACCGCGGCTTTTGGGGCGGTTATTATCTCGGTCAGACTATGGGCGAATGGAGCAACCGTTACGGTTCACAGGCGACTGAGAGAAAGATTTACGCCGGTAAGGGGATTAAGTATTTTTCCAAAGCTCAGGTTGCCGAATTTTTGGTGCAGGCGGCTGAACTTAATGCCGGAGATAAGCTTCTCATTACCGGTCCGACGACAGGTGCAGTCTATGCCACGCTCGATAATCCGTACGTAGATGAAAAACCGGTGGAAAGGGTCTTAAAGGGAGAGCACGTCACGTTCAAACTTAAGGAAAAAATTCGAGAGAACGACAAGCTCTATATTTTGAAATCGGTGGTAAACGAGGAGCTATAAGTGCTCCGGAGGATGGCGCACCCGGCGGGAGTCGAACCCACTACCCCTGCCTTCGGAGGGCAGTACTCTATCCAAATGAGCTACGGGTGCGAAGTTAACCATTTTACCTAAGCAAAACAGAAGAAAGCAAATCCAAACACGCCTTTCCTCGGATAAAACTTCAGGACGAGAACTAAAAAGTCAGGGTTTTAACTTTAAAATCTTGCGCAAAGGAGATTGTATGAAATTACCTACCAGTATCGAGTTAAAAAAGAAATCCCGACTCCTCGCAATTGAGTATGGGAGTGATCGCTATGAGCTGCCCTTCGAATTTTTAAGAGTATTTTCTCCTTCTGCAGAAGTTCAAGGCCATACGCCCGACCAGGCAAAGCTCCAGGTCGGCAAACGTGATGTCGATGTCTTGGAAATTCTTCCTATCGGATCCTATGCCTTGCAAATTAAATTCAGCGACGGACACGACAGCGGAATTTACTCCTATGACTACTTGGAAGAATTAGGCAAGAACAAAGACTCACTCTGGCAGGCGTACTTGGAGGATTTGAAAGCGGCCGGTGCGAGCCGAGACCCCAACGATCCTGCTAATAAACGTTTTGAAGAGCCGCCTAAGAAGAAGTGCCCGAGCCATCACTGATATGAACGAACAGAACCAAAAAGAGAATCGAGCTGAAAAACTGACAGATTTCGGCTTTTCGAAAGTTAAAGAAGCCGACAAAGAAAAACAGGTAAAGGCTGTTTTTGACCAAGTTGCTCCGAAATACGATTTGATGAATGACGTTTTGTCATTCGGAATGCATCGGCTGTGGAAACAGTATGCAATTGATCGAGCTGAAATTCAGCCGGGTATGAAAGTTTTGGATATTGCCGGAGGAACCGGTGATATGTCCCTTCTGGTTCAGAAGAAACTTTCAGGTACCGGAGAGGTGTGGCTGTCCGATATCAATCATGAGATGCTGAAGATCGGAGATGAGCGTCTTAAAAATGCCGGCTACCATCCTTATGTTCTCACATGTGATGCGGAGTATCTGCCTTTTCCTGACGGATATTTCGATGTCCTTATTGTGTCCTTCGGCTTAAGGAATATGACGCACAAGGATCGGGCGCTCAGAGAAATGCAGCGGGTTTTAAAACCGGGCGGCAGACTCATGGTTTTGGAGTTCTCAAAACCGGTAGCTTTGATGCGTCCTTTCTACGACTTTTACTCCTTTAAAGTAATGCCGTTTCTTTCGGCAAAGATCGCAGGACACTCTGAAAATTATCGTTACCTCGCAGAGTCGATTCGGATGCACCCCGATCAAAAAACTCTTGCTAAAATCATGCGCGAGGCCGGGTTCGAGAGGGTTGAATGGAAGAATTTAACCTTTGGGATCACGGCTTTACATATCGGATATAAAAACTAATTTGAGGATCTACATGAAAAAATTCTTAGCAGCCCTCCTTATTGGTCTCTCTCTGGTATCCATCACATTGGATGCCTCGGCTGCCCGACTCGGAGGCGGTGCAAGTTTCGGTCGTTCTATGAGCGTTCCGAAGGCAGCTCCTTCTACTCCCTTCAAAGCTCCTTCCGCTGCTGCCACTAAGCGTCCGGCAACAGCTGCGGCTGCCGGTGCTGCTGCCAAGGCTCCGATGAGCATGGGCAAGCGCCTCCTGATCGGCGCAGCCGCTGCATTGGGCTTTATGGCTTTAGCCAATATGCTCGGTCTCGGTGAGGGATTTGCCCAGATGCTTATGATTCTGACGCTTATCCTGTTGGCCGTTGTGGCATTCCGCTTCTTCGCCGCCCGCAAGAGCGGAGCTTCTGCCGCAGCATCTGCCGGCGCTCCTGCCTCTCAGCCGACTCAGGATGCCGACTTCGGACAAAGCAGAAGCGAAGCCGCTGTGAGAGAACAGCCGGCCTTCAATCCTGCTCAGGCCGTTCGTCCGGGTTCCGCAATGGATCAGTTTTCCGATGAGCCTGCGGCAGCTTCGGAATCCACCTACGGTGCTCCTGCCGATTTCAACCAGGAAGAGTTCCTGAACATGTCCACCGCTTACTTCAAGATGCTTCAAAAAGCTTGGGACAGTGGAGATATGGACGATCTGGCCAACTACACGACAGATGACCTGTTCATTGAACTCACGCATAAGCGCCGCGAGATTAAGGGCGCAAACCTGACGGAAATCGTCAATCTGAATGCTTCCTTGGCCGGATTTGAAACTACTCCGACAGAGTACGTCGCTTCCGTTCTCTTTACCGGCAGCTTGAAGGAAAACGGCGAACCGACAGAAATCAAAGAAATCTGGAACCTGGTTAAGCCGAAGGAAGGCAAGACTGGCTGGCTATTAGCCGGCATTCAGCAAGCCTAAAGTTGTATTTTTACGAAAAATGGGGCTTAGGCCCCGTTTTTCTTTTAAGGCTCCCACTTTTTATCTACAATTAAAAGACTTAAGGCCGGAGTGACGTGTATTAGTCAGCCCCGTTTTTTAGTCATTTTTCTGAGGGTCTAGAAGCAGTGAAACTGACTCTGTTCGTTGGTTTATATTTGCTCTGCACGGTCGCTATCGGTCTCTTTGCCGCGACACGAGTTCGTAGTACAACCGACTACGCTTTGGCCGGACGTTCGCTTCCGCTGGTCATGGTGATTACGGCAACTTTTGCTACTTGGTTCGGAAGCGAAACCGTACTCGGGCTTCCCGGCCAATTCATTAAAAACGGTTTAGAAGGCGTTGTTGAAGAGCCTTTCGGATCGAGTATGGCTCTTATCCTCGTCGGTATGTTCTTCGCCCGAAAGCTGTACCGAATGAGTCTGCTGACGATCGGTGACTTTTACAGACGCCGTTACGGAGTTTCGGTTGAGCTCTGCTGTTCCATCTTTGTCGTACTCTCTTATCTCGGCTGGGTTGCCGCTCAAGTCGCAGCACTTGGACTCGTTATTCATCTTCTGACCGAAGGTTACGTTTCGGTCAGCAATGCGATGATCGTCGGCACGATTGTGGTTTTAATTTACACGGTTTTCGGCGGTATGTGGTCGGTGGCCCTGACCGACTTCTTCCAGATGATCATTATCGTGATCGGTCTTGTACTGGTGGCCTATTTCGCCGGCTCCATGGCCGGAGGCCCCGGCAAGGTGACCGAGTATGCCGTACAAAATGACCTTTTCAGAATCCTGCCGGAAAACAATTTCAAATCCTGGATGTTCTGGATTTCCGCGGCCATCACAATGATGATCGGATCGCTTCCTCAGCAGGACGTTTTCCAGCGCGTGATGTCGGCGAAAAGTGAAAAGATCGCCTGCTACGGTCCGATCTTAGGCGGCTCTTTTTATCTGCTGTTTGCTTTCGTTCCGATGTTTATTGTCATCGCTGCAACCGTCGGTGCGCCGGAACTTGCTTCCAAGCTGATGGCTGATGCTCCGCAGGAAATTCTGCCGACCTTCATCAAGGAATACATGCCTTTGTGGCTCAGAATTATGTTCTTCGGAGCAGTCTTGTCCGCCGTGATGTCGACGGCTTCTGCCACGATGCTGGCTCCGACAACGACCTTCGTAGAAAACGTTTTGAGAAACCTGATGCCTCTGAGCGACCAGAGAGAATTGAAGGCGATGCGTATTTCTCTGGTGGTTTTCGCTATCGGCGTTCTGACTTATGCACTTCTCATGGAAGGCACGCCGATTTATGAACTGGCAGCAATGGCTTATCAGTTCCCGGTTATCGGCGCCTTCTGGCCTTTAACACTCGGCCTTTACTGGAAACGTTCGACAACTCTGGGCTGCTGGCTTTCTATCATCGCCGGCTCCGCTGTCTGGATCGTTCTCTCGTTCTCAGGACTCGGAGAAGAATTCCCTGCACTGCTCGGCGGCTTCCTGGCTGCCGGACTCGGACAGGTCATCGGATCTCTTCTCCCGCTTCGTGCTAATCGCGAGTGCGTTCGCAATTGGCAGGAAAACAAAGACAAGTATCTCTATATTGCTCAATAACCTTAATTCTTCTTTTTATGAATATCGTTATCTTGGCAGCCGGCCTCGGCAAACGGATGTATTCGCATCTGCCTAAAGTCCTTCAGCCGGTTGGCGGCAAGGCTATGCTCAAACATGTTGTGGAAGCTGCAAGAAGGCTTCCCGATGCCGGAAAAATTATCGTCGTAGTCGGGCACGGCTCAGAAGAAGTCAAAGAAGCTATGGCGGATCAGCCGGTCACATTCGTCCTTCAAAAGGAGCAGAAAGGGACCGGACACGCCGTGCAGCAAGCACTCGAGGCGATCAATCCCGACGAACCGACGCTCATTCTTTACGGAGATGTGCCGCTGATTTCTACGGAAACGCTTTCGGCACTTGAAAAAACCGCCGGTGACGGTTTTGCTCTTTTAACCATTGATCTGGACAATCCGAAAGGCTACGGACGCATCTTGAGAGAAGACGGCAAGGTAATCGGCATCGTTGAAGAAAAGGATGCTTCCGAGCAGCAGAGAGCCATTAAGGAAGTGAACACCGGCTTTATGGTCCTTCCTTCCAAAGAGATGGAACGCTGGCTCGGTAACCTTAAAAACGATAACAAACAGCAGGAATACTATTTGACGGATCTTGTTGCTATGGCGGCGGCCGAAGGCCGTGAAATCAAAACTTTCAAGGCTCAGGATGCTTGGGAAGTTGAAGGCGCCAACAGCAAAGTTCAGCTTGAGGGCTTAGAGCGCGCATTTCAGCTCCGTCAGGCGAAAGAACTGCTGGAGAAAGGTGTTCGTCTGGCGGATAAGAACCGCATCGATATCCGCGGATCCTTAACCTGCGGCAAAGATGTTTTCATCGATGTCGGATGTATTTTTGAAGGAGACGTGGTCCTCGGAGACAACGTAGTCGTCGGACCGTACTGCGTCATAAAGAACACCAAAATCGGCGATGGAACGGTCATCGATGCTTACTCGCACTTTGATCAGGCTGTCGTCGGAGACACGGTCAAAATCGGCCCGTTTGCGCGCCTGCGTCCGGGAACCGCTTTGTCCGATGAAGTACACATCGGAAACTTTGTCGAAATTAAGAAGAGCGAAATAGGCAAAGGATCGAAAGTTAATCACCTGACTTATATCGGTGATACAACGATGGGTTCCGGCGTCAATATCGGAGCAGGAACCATTACCTGCAACTACGACGGTGCCAACAAATTCAGAACCGTTATTGAAGACGATTGTTTTATCGGAAGCGACACACAGCTGGTAGCGCCGGTGAAAGTCGGCAAAGGTGCGACAGTAGGCGCAGGAACGACAGTGACCAAAGACGTCAATGACAACACACTTGTCATCAGTCGTGTGAAACAAACAGAAATTAAGGGCTGGAAACGCCCGGTCAAAAAGAAATAAGGATTATCAAACTATGTGCGGAATTGTTGCCGGGGTCAGCTATAGAAATATTGTTCCCATTCTGACGGAAGGTCTTCGTCGCATGGAGTACCGCGGGTACGACTCCTGCGGTGTCGCTGTCGTCGATGACGGTCAGCTTAAGCGTTCCAGAACGGTTAAGCGTGTTCAAGATCTGATCAGACAAACGGAAGAAGACGAAGTTAAAGGTTCCACAGGTATTGCTCATACCAGATGGGCTACACACGGGGCACCTGAAATTCGCAATACGCATCCGCTTTTTTCCAATAATCAGATTGCCGTGGTTCATAACGGCATCATTGAAAATTACGCCGCCATAAAAGAAGAGCTGATCGGTAAAGGCTACGAATTCGTCAGTCAGACCGATACCGAAGTGATTGCTCACTTAGTCCACTATTATTACAAAGGCGATTTGCTGGGAGCGGTAGAAAACGTGCTGCGCCGCATTCGCGGCGCTTTCGCCTTGGCCATTTCCTGCAAAGATGAACCAGGCCGCATTGTCGCGGCACGCGTCGCCGCTCCACTTGTGATTGCTTTAGGAGAAAACGAAAACTTCGTTGCCTCCGATCCCATGGCCTTAGCCGGCGTTACCGACCGTTATATTTATCTCGAAGACGGCGATGTTGCCGATGTTCGGCAGCAGTCCGCCGAGATTTACAATCTTCAGGGCGATCAGTTTGTCCGCGTTGAGCGTCCCGTCTCGGTTGTTCAAGGTTTCAGCCAGAACATTGCGCTCGGACCGTACACGCATTACATGCAGAAGGAAATCTTTGAGCAGCCTCAGGCGATTTCCGATACCTTGGAAGGTGTTGTCGGTATTTCCAGCTCTATCTTCGGACATGAAACGCCCGCCATGTTTAAGCGCCTCAAACGCGTCCTGATTCTTGCCTGCGGCACGAGTTATTACGCGGGCATGGTTGCTAAGTACTGGCTGGAATCTCTCGCAAAAGTCCCCTGTGACGTGGAAATTGCCAGCGAATACCGTTACCGCGAATCAGTCCCTGATAAAGATACGCTGGTTCTTACGATCTCTCAGTCAGGAGAGACCGCTGATACGCTCGCAGCGCTGGAACATGCCAAGAGCCTGGGCATGGACATGACGATGACGATTTGCAATGTCGCAACGAGCGCCATGGTGAAAAGGACTCGTGCACATTACATTACTCGTGCAGGTGTAGAGATCGGTGTCGCTTCCACGAAAGCCTTTACCACTCAGCTCGCAGCCTTGTTCCTGATGACCTCGGCGATTGCCAAAGAAAAAGGCTTGCTGTCTGAAGAGGAGGAAAAAGCTCGTTTGAAAGACATGCGCCACCTGCCTGAGGCAATGCGTGCAATTCTCGAAAAAGAAAACGAGATCAAAGAGTGGGCCTCTGTATTTGCGCAGAAGAACAACGCTTTGTTCCTGGGACGCGGGATGCATTATCCGATCGCCTTAGAGGGCGCATTGAAGCTGAAAGAAATCAGCTACTTACATGCCGAAGGCTATCCGGCCGGAGAACTTAAGCACGGACCTCTGGCACTGGTTGATGCAGAAATGCCGGTTGTCACGGTCGCCCCGAACGATGAGCTTTTGGAGAAACTCAAAGGCAACATGGAAGAAGTTCGTGCACGTAAGGGTGAGTTGTTCGTGTTCTCAGACCAAGGGTGCAACATCCAGCCGTCCGAGGGTATGCATGTTATTCAGCTTCCGGAAAATTACGCCGTTCTTTCTCCGATTCTTCATGTCATTCCTCTCCAGCTGCTGGCTTATCACACAGCCATCGCAAAAGGAACGGATGTGGATAAACCGAGAAATCTGGCTAAGAGCGTGACGACGGAATAATCGTCTCGTTTGGACTCCAAAAGCAAAAAGCCGGCGAAATCGCCGGCTTTTTGCTGGGTATGAGCTTTAGGAACCTGCAATGAAGGTTCTGATGCCGGAGCCGATGAACTGCACGCCGATACAGATAAGCAGGAAGCCCATCAGTTTGGTCAGTACAGCAGTGCCCGACGGTCCTAAACGGCCGGAGATGTAATCTGCCGAACGCAGAACGATCCAGGTGACGGCGCAGGTTAAAACGATGGCGACGCCGGTCATGAAAAACGCACCGGCCATGTCCATAACGTTGGGAAGTTCAGCGATTTCGGAAGCAATACCGATAACAACGGCGATCGTACCGGGGCCGCTGATGCCCGGCATGGCAATCGGGAAGAAGGAATAGTCATCCTTGTCACGGCGCACAACCGGGGCACCTCCTTGATCTCGGGAACCGAAGAGCATTTGGTAGCCGATGATCCCGACGACAAAACCACCGGAAATACGAAGCGCTCCATAAGAGATGCCGAAGAAGACGAGAAGCAGGTTTCCGGCAGCCAGACTTACCAACATGATGGCTGCAGCGTAATAGCAGGACCAGTTAGCCTGCTTTTTACGCACGTCTAACGACATGCCCTGCGTCAAACTGATGAAAAGCGGAATCTTAGAGAGCGGGTTTGTAATAACAATGAGACTGACAAATCCGCCGAAGAGGTATTGCAAATAGAAGGAATCGAGCATGACCCGAAAATCGAGGTAACTAAAAAATTAAGCTGAATGATAAGACGACTGAAAGAAGAAAAAATGACTTTCTAGGGATAACGCCTAAGGGAATGAAGCGGATCTTCAGGAGGTCTTGTTTTTGCAGACAACTCTGCGCTGCAGTATCGGCAGCTTAAGTCTGTGTCATTCTAGATTTGAGATATTTGATAAAAATATCGGCGCAGAGACGAACTTCATCGCTGATGATTTGGTCGTTCAAAGAAACAGAGACCCCGCAGAGACGTTTCATGTAGAGGTCAGCCTTAAGCATTTCGATATAATGCTGCGCCAGCGGTTTGAGTTCCTCAAGACTTAACGGGAGCTTGTTTTCCAGTACTTTGGCAAAGCAAAGGTAACTTAGTTCGGCTCCTTCGGTGTAATACCAGTTTCCAATATCCGGGTCTTTAGCGGCTTGAGAAAAGATGAGGCGCGAAGTATTGACGGCCCGATCATCCAAGATGGATGTCAGGAAGACTCTTCCGAAAACAATGAGCTCCTCTTCCCAAGGACGAGACTCGTCGTAATGTTCTGCGTATGCGAAATAGACCTCTTCCACCAAACTCTTCAGGCAGGCGAGAAAAAGTCCTTTCTTGGATCCGTATAACGAATAGATGGTTGAGCGAGAGCCGCCGGCGTCAAGGATGATCTTTTCCAGAGAAGCTCCCTCGTAGCCGTGTTCCAAAAATACTTTAATCGCCGTATTTAATAGCTTCTTTTGGCGATCTTCTCCTCGTTTTGTTTTAGGAGTGTTACTTTTCGGAACGATTTCAGTCTTCATTTTGAGAGCTCTGTGCGTGGCATCAGTGAATGTACTGTACCATACGGTACATTATTTTATGGGTAACAATATGAAAAGACGTAATTTCGGGCTGAGCCTTATCTCCTTATTGTTAATGACTCAGGCACCGGCCTTTGCTCAAGAGAAAAAAGAAGTTTGTTTGGTGGTTCCTTTTCCTCCGGGCGGCGGCGGAGACAACCTGGCTCGGTCCGAAGTTGAATATTTGTCCAAGAATTTAGGGAGCACGGTATGGATTGCGAATCGTCCGGGAGCCGGCGGCAATATCGGCACAAGCTCGGTCGTACAGGCTGCTCCTGACGGCAAGACCTTCGGCTACGTCACGAACGGCATCTTCTGCGTCAACCCGCTCCTCTACAAGACGACAAACTTCGATCCGATGAAAGATCTGATCCCCGTCGGACAACTTTCTAAGATCGGTTTGATCATGGTTTTAAATCCGAAAGCAATTCCCGGCGTGACGGATTTACCCTCTTTGATCAAGTACGCCAAAGAGCATCCCGGTGAAGTTAATTTCGCCTCCTCAGGCGTGGGGACCACAAGCCACCTCGCGGGTCAGTATTTTGCTCAGGTAACAGGCACAAAACTTACTCATATTCCCCATGCAGGCGGCGCGGCGGCTCTGGTTGAAGTATTGGCCGGCCGTATTCCTTTCATGATCGACGTGAGCAGCAACGTTCTTCCTCACATCCGCAAAGGAGCCTTAAAGGCCCTTGCCGTTACAACGCCCGAACGACTGACAGCTGCCCCTGAAGTCCCGACGATGAAAGAGGCCGGTGTCGACGGTTATGAACTTTACGCTTGGGACGGATTCGTGCTGCCGAAGGGAACGCCGGCTCCCGTAGTAGAAAAATTCTCCAATGCCATTAAGGCATTAAAGAACTCGGAAGATGCCAAGCAAAAAATCTTAAAGCTCGGCGCGGAACCGGTATTTTCGGGCGCAGATGAATTTGCAGCCTTTATTGCGGCAGAAAAACCGAAATGGAACTCGCTTGTTTCTGAAATCAAAGCAGATAGCCACTAAAATTTGCCCATTATTTACGTATTGAGGAATTAAAAATGCAGCCGATGTTGGATACGTCACATCTTCCCCGAGTCCCGGAATGGAAAAAGGCCGGAGATTTCGAAGATATTCTTTACGAGAAATCAGAAGAAGGGATTGCCAAAATTACGATTAATCGTCCGCAGGTGCGCAATGCATTCCGTCCCTTGACCGTTAGAGAAATGGAAACGGCTTTGGCAGACGCTCGTGACGACGAAAACATCGGTGTCATCATTCTTACCGGCCAAGGAAAAGATGCCTTCTGCTCAGGAGGAGACCAGAAGGTTCGCGGCAACGGCGGCTATGTCGGCGGCGACGGCGTTCCGCGTCTGAACGTTTTGGATTTCCAGCGTCAGATCAGAACCTGCCCGAAACCCGTCATTGCAATGGTTGCCGGATGGTGTGTCGGCGGCGGTCATGTTCTTCACATGATGTGCGATCTTACGATTGCTGCTGACAATGCACGTTTCGGTCAAACCGGTCCCCGCGTCGGTTCTTTTGACGGCGGCTGGGGTGCATCCTACATGGCCCGCATTGTCGGACAGAAGAAGGCTCGCGAAATTTGGTTCCTTTGCCGTTTCTATGACGCGACAGAAGCACTGGAAATGGGTTTAGTGAACACGGTGGTTCCTTATGAAGAACTGGAAGCCGAAACCGTGCAGTGGTGCCGTGAGATTCTTGCCAATTCTCCGATTGCTATTCGCTGCTTGAAAGCCGCCCTGAATGCGGACTGCGACGGTCAAGCCGGTTTGCAGGAACTTGCAGGCAACGCCACCCTCCTGTATTACATGACCGAAGAAGGCAAGGAAGGTAAAGAGGCTTTCCTTGAGAAGCGTCGTCCTAACTTTAAGAAGTTCCCTCGTCTCCCCTAAGCCGAGAGGGAATATGTCGATCGATTTAGATCACAAACTGTCGGTTCTGGCCGCAGCAGAGGAAGTTCCTGATGCTGTGGCCGTCCGCAGCAACGGTGATTGTCTGACGTACAGGGAACTTGCCAAAAAGGTCCGAGACATCCTGCCTCGACTCGGTGACGCGCGCCCTTACCCGCTTGTTGCCCGTCCTGATCTTGAGACGCTGATTAAGGTCTTCGCGCTCTTGGAGCGAAAGCAGCCGATCCTGCTTCTCCATCCGGGTCTTACCGAGCACGAACGCAATACGCTCCTCTCAAGTGTTGAAGGACTGGATCATCATTTGCCGGAAGATACGGCTGTCATCTTGTTTACTTCCGGAACTACGGGACTGCCTAAGCCCGCGATCCTTACCCGAGAAGCATTGACTGCCAGCGCCGAGGCCTCTCGAGACAACATTCCTCTGAGTCCCGGCGATGTTTGGCAGCTGTCGATTTCACCCGCACGTATCGGAGGCTTCTCCATTCTGACGCGGTCTTTGATCGCAAGATCGGCAATTGCGCTCGGGCCGAAGTTTTCTCCGAAAGAATACCTGCGCCGTCTGGAGGTTGATCACGTTACCTACTCTTCTATCGTTCCGACGATGCTGCGCATGATTTTTGATGAAGCGCCCGAATGGCGCCCGTTAAAAACATTAAAAGCGCTTTTAGTCGGCGGGGCTCCGACTTCAGAAAAGCTGAAAGCGGAGACCGAGGAAAAAGGCATCCCGATTATTCTGACGTACGGGATGACAGAGACGGCAAGCAATGTCGTGACAACACCGTTTGCGGAACGCTATCAACGCACTTCCGGAAGCGGAAAAATCAATAAAGGCGTACAGATAAAGTCAGAAGACGGACACCTCTTCATCAAAGGACCGATGCTGATGCACGGTTATTGGGGAAGAGAGCCCTTGGTGCCCGGCGCGTGGTTTGACAGCGGAGATATCGGAGAAGTCGATCCGGACGGCTCTGTGCGCGTCTTTGCCCGTCGTAAGGACGTCATCCTGAGCGGCGGAGAAAATGTCTATCCTGCGGAAGTTGAAGAGGCGCTGGAAACAATTCCCGAGGTTAAAGAGGCGTTGGTTTTAGGTCTGCCCGATGAGACTTGGGGTGCCATTGTGACGGCGCTGCTCGTTCCGAAAGATGAGCAGAAATTGCCTTCCGATGCAGAACTGGCATTAAGACTCAAGCCTATCCTGGCTTCTTATAAGTCTCCTCGACGGATTGCCTGGGTAAAGGAGCTCCCGAAAACAAAAGCCGGCAAACCGGATCGGAATGCCGACAATCTGAAAGAGGCAGCCTTCCGGACCCTTCACTACAAACACTAAAAACACAAACGGCTCGTTTCCAGAGCCGTTTGTTATATGGAAAGCAGTTTTTTACCGCTTACTTCTTCGCTTCATCCGAAAGTTTCACGGGAATGAATTCTCGACTTCCGTTCCTGTCAACGAGAACCGCCAGGCTGCCTTTGGCTTTGCTGACGACTTCGTTTAAGTCCTTTTCGGTGCGGATCTTTTTACCGCCGGCGCTAATGATGATGTCACCTCTTCGCATTCCGGCTTCAGCGGCTGCTCCGTAGACAGACTCGACAAACAATCCGTTGGAAACGCGTTTCTTTTCTTTGTCATTGAGCGGTCTGACATTGGCGCCGAGGGCATTGTTCTGAGAAGCGGCAGGCTTCTTAAAGTTCAATTTGCCGTCGGTGGGCATCTCTCCGACCACGATGACGAGGTTGACAGGCTTGCCCTCGCGCATTGCCTTTACTTTGACCTTGGCTCCCGGCTTTGTCGAAGCAACGGCCTGAGACAGTTCTCTGATATCGGCTATCGGCTTGCCGTTGTATTCGATGACGATGTCTCCGTCACGCAGACCGGCCTTATCGGCAGGACCGTCTTTTTCGATCTGAGCGATCAGGGCGCCTTTAGCGTCCTTCAGGTTAAAGCTCTTTGCCAATTCAGGCGTGAGCTGCTGCATCAGGATGCCGAGTCTTCCTCTGGAGACCTTGCCGTTTTTCATCAGCTCGTCTTTGATCTGAACAGCCAGATCAATCGGGATGGCAAAGGACAGGCCCATGAAACCGCCGGAAGTGGAGAAGATTTGGGAGTTGATACCGATGACTTCTCCCTTCATGTTGAAGAGCGGACCGCCGGAGTTACCGGGGTTGACGGCAACGTCGGTCTGGATGAACGGAACGAACTGTTCGTCGGGAAGGTTACGGCTTTTAGCGGAAACAATCCCCGCGGTGACCGTATTGTCCAGCCCGAAGGGGGCGCCGATAGCGGCCACCCATTCTCCGACCTTGACGTCATCGGATTTTCCCAGTTTTACGACGGGGAGGTTTTTGCCTTCAATCTTGATGACGGCAATATCGGTTTTCGGATCCGTACCGATGACTTTAGCTTTAAATTCACGTTTATCAGTGAGGTGCACGGTGACTTCATCGGCGCCGTCGACGACGTGATTGTTTGTGAGAATGATGCCGTTAGGATCGATGATGAAGCCGGAACCCTGGCCGCGGCGTTCGGGTGTCATACCCGGGCCGTTGAAATCCCCGAAGGGGAAAGGAAAACCGAAACGGCGGAGCATTTCAAGCTGCTCGTCAGGCACGCCGTTTTGCGGTCCGAGGCGCTTTGCTTTTTTAACTGTCGAAATACTGACGACGGCTTTACCGTTGTCCTCGACTAACTTTGTAAAGTCGGGCAGACCGGAAAGCTGGGAAGTCTGAGCGTGGGCTTCATGAAAGAAGGATACGTTGCCGAAAGAACCGGCAGTTAAGGCCGCTGCACAAGCGATGGTCAGGACAGCCGGCTTAAGGAGCTTATTGAAAAACATGCTTCCTTTTCTCCTAAGAAATGAGCGGAAAATTGCTTTCTATATTAAGTTTCGGACTTAATTAAGCCTTAATCTTCAAAGAGCTAAGGTAAAAAATTATGTCATCTATTCATCAGCCTCAGGGGGTTGATCTTCTACGGCAGCCTTGCAGATGGGAAAGTCGATGCTGAAGCAGACGCCCTTTCCTCCGATGCCTTCGGAAATAGACGGTTTGCCTCCGTGCAGCTCTGCGACGCGCCGCACAATCGCCAATCCGAGGCCGGTGCCCGGAATCGTTTTCGTTCCCTCCGCTCGATAGAAACGTTCAAAGATTCTTTCGCGTTCGGCTTCAGGTATTCCGGGACCGTTGTCGCAGACACGGATCGAGGCTTCCGTATCCTTGATCAGGGTCTCAATTCGTATTTCGCCGCCTTCAGGGGTGTAGCGCAGTGCGTTATCGCATAAATTCGTCAGCAGCAGCCGAAGGGCGTCTTCGTTTGCAACCACGACCGTCGGTGTTTCCGACACTGCCCACAAATGAATGTGCTTCTGTTCGGCGATGGGACTGAGATCTTCTGCAACGGAACGAGCCAGCTGCGTCATGTCCACGGGAAGGAAAGGTCTGGAGCGGTTGTCCGGGTCGAGGCGAGCCATCGTGAGAAGCTGAGTCACGAGTCGAGTTGCACGCTTAACGCCGTCCTTTAACCGTCCGAACGCTTTTGCCCTAGCCTCATCCGTCTTTGCTCGTTCGGCGAGCTGAATTTGCAGTGTGAGCGCGGTCAAGGGTGTTCGAAGTTCATGGGCGGCGTCGGAAGCAAATCGCTGCTGGGCCTTAATGCTTTCTCCGAGCTGGCCTAAAAGGTCGTTTAAGGCGTTCACCAAGGGCACAATCTCTCGCGGCATGCCCTTCATGGACAGAGGCTGCAGAGAGGTCGGAGACCTTCTGGCAATGGCTCCCGTCGTTTTATTAAGTGCATGAAAGCCTTGTCCGATGATGACCCAAACCACAAGTCCGACCAGCAGGATCATGACAAAAAGCGGGAGCAGGACCGGCTTAGCCGTTTGAAACGCGATTTCGCTGCGGATAAATCTCGGCTGTGCGGCCTCGACAATCTGGCCGTACGGATTTAAAAAGGTATACGCGCGCCATGTCTTGCCGTCCAGCTGGAAGTCAGAAAAGCCCACGCGGTCCATTACCGGCAGGGATTCCATCCGTCTGGACAAGGCAACGGTGCCGCTGATCGGATCGTAAATTTGTACGACGATGCTCTGCTCTCGGTTGCCGAAGCGGCGCTTGAGCTGTACGACGTCCTGAGAGCGAATATTGTCAAAGGAAAGAGCGACTTCGCGCAGGGAGTCATCCAGCAGGCGGTCGACCTCCCGCTGGACCGAGTAATACATAGCGGCTCCCGTGGCTATGGTTGTCAGTGCCAGTACGATGCTTAGGGCAACGAGGAGCCGGGTCTTAATTGAGTACATTAGGTTTCGAGGACGTAGCCTACGCCGCGGACGGTCTTGATACTGTCTTCACTGAGTTTTTTGCGAAGATGATGAATATGAACCTCAATTGCGTTGGAGCCGATTAAAGATTCGTAGTTGTAGAGTTTTTCTTCCAGCTGAGCTCTGGACAATACGATTCCAGGACGCTCGGCCAAGGCAAATAAAAGCGCGTATTCCTTGCTGGATAAGAGTACGGATTCTCCGTTAAAGAGCACTTCGCGCGTCGAAGGATTAATGGTGAGGCGCCCTCTGCGAATGATCGGATCACTTCTTCCGGCCGAACGGCGCAGAAGCGCACGGATTCGAGCACTCAGCTCATCTAAGTCATAAGGCTTGATGAGGTAATCGTCGGCACCGGCATCGAGACCCTCAATGCGGTCGTTTACGGTATCGCGGGCGGTTGTGACGAGGACAGGCGTGTGATTTTTACGGAAACGGATTTCCTTTAATACAGCGAGGCCGTCCTTGCCGGGCAGGCCGAGGTCAAGAATGACTAAAGAAAACGGAGTGGTATCCAGGGCAATGATCGCAGAGTTTCCGTCTTTTACCCAGTCGACGGCATACCCTTCTCCTTTAAGGCCGTCAGCGACGGCTTCCCCAATCATTTCGTCGTCTTCTACTAACAGAATTCTCATCTCATTCTCCGATACCAAAATTTGCACAGTGTTTCATTCTCGAGAACTCAAAAAGCACAAGTACCGAGACTATCTCGCTATAGTTGGTGTAAAAAATTATCAGCTATTACGATACGCCATAAAGGATGGAGGCGCATATGAACGATTATCCGATTGTAACGGATGAGAACGAGGTGCCGAGGGCTCCGGTTCCCCCAAGTTTAGTGACGGTTACTCGCGTGGTTTATGCACTGCATGCACTATCCATTTTGATCGGTGTCTTTACCGGTGCCTCTATCGCGACGGCCTTTGTCTTCGGATGGCCTTCCATTATTGCCGTCATCATCAATTACGTTGAGCGCAGCGACGTGCGCGGAACCTACTTAGACAGTCATTTCTCCTGGCAGATTCGCACGTTCTGGTACGCGCTGCTGTGGATCGTCATTGTTTGGATCCTCGGGCTTGCGCTTGCCGTATTCCTGATCGGCTTTGTTATTTGGATTGTCGGCTTTGTCGTGCTCGGGATCTGGGTGTGCTATCGCATTGTTTACGGCTGGATGAGATTGTCCGACGGTCGGCCGATGCCCATGTAATCCTGAATTGAAAGCGAGACAAACAGTTCAATAGAATTTTCTCTGATCGGCCTCGAGATACCGAGGCCTCGTCGCACAAGGTGCAGAAGGATGATTCTTCAGAATTTTTTGCTCGCGTTCCCGTTATTTTTTCTCGTCGGACTCGGATTCTTTTCCGCGAAAGTCAACCTTATTGACTTTAATGTCGGCAAGGGGCTGGCTAAGTTTGCCTTCAACATTGCAATTCCCTGCCTTCTTTTCCAAACCATTCGCGGGGCTTCGAATTTGCCGGCGCCCGACTGGAACATCGGATTGGGTTACTTCGGCTCGTGCACTCTGGTTTTTCTGTTTACCTTCTTAATCGGCCGAAAAAGTTTTCATTTGCGCGGTGATGAAAGTACTGTTTTCGGAATGAGCGCGATCTTTTCCAACAATGTCCAGCTCGGAATCCCGCTTGCTATTTCTCTGCTCGGCGAAAATTGCGTTCCGTCCATCTCGTTTATCGTTTCGCTGAATGTCTTTTTACTTTGGGTAGCCGTCACTGTGGGCGTGGAGCTTTCCCGAAGCCGTGAGGCATCCGTTTGGGGCACTTGTTTCGAAGGTCTGTGGAGAACGATAAAGAATCCGGTGATTATCGGAATCCTGCTCGGGTTTTTGAGCTCATGGACAGACATCGGTCTTCCCGGACCTTTTGAGAAAAGTCTGAGCTTACTTTCTGCATCTGCCACTCCGGTCGCATTGTTCTCCGTCGGGACGGGACTTAGCCGCTACAAGCTTTCTTCTCATATCCGCTTGACGGGAGCTTCAATTGTTCTGAAGCTTTTTATACAGCCGACGACGGTTTTCTTTCTGTGTCTCTTGTTCGGAATTACCGGAATAGAGCGGCAGGCGGCTTGCCTATTGGCGAGCCTTCCGGTCGGCGTGAACGTTTATATCATGGCGCAGGAATTCGAAGTGATAGAGGGGCCGGTTGCCAACGCTTTGCTGCTCACGACCTGTCTTTCGATGCTCACGGTTCCGCTTATGACCTCTCTGTTTAATTTTCTTTAGAGACAAAGAAAGCCTCGAGGCCGGAGGCCAGCGAGGCTTTTGATGACAGAAACTGTCAGGCTACGGGTGTCTGAAAAAAAATCATGAAACTTGCCACTCCGACACAGGTCCATGCGACCAGCGGGGAGAATAAGAAGGCTAAGAATCGATTTCTGGCTTTGAAGCCTACTCCGTAGACAAAGCAGAAGCTCATTCCTAAAAGAAGAAGGACAAGCCAGCCATGCGGTACAGAGCTCATATCAGAAGCAATCGCACGCGGATAAATAATCACAAAGGCTGCGACTGATAAGGCAATCAGGAAAGAAAGAATCCTCATGCGCTTCTATTTCTCTTGGTCGGACTGCTTCGGGAAATCGAATCCGAGGGTAGCCAGGGCAGAAAGGCAGATCATGAAGAGAACTGCACAGATCCAAGCTAAGTATGTCATTGCTTACTCCGGCTGCCCGCTCACACGGGCAGCATAGTTATGTTGGATTAATAAAGATTCTTCGAGTTTTCCTGAATCATCTTATTCGTCAGTTTTCCGCTCATCACCTTATAGGCCCAGCCGGTATAGATGAGAACCAGCGGCAGGAAGATCAGGGTAACGATCAGCATGGTGAAAAGCGTGAGCTGAGAGCTTGTGCAGTCCCAAATCGTCAAAGAGGAGATCGGGTTCGAAGAGGACGGCATCAGGAACGGGAACATCGCAACGAGCGGTGTGAAGACAGTTCCGATTTCAGCTAACGAAGAGAAGACGATAGCGACGCCAGCCTTAAGCTTGCTGACGCTGAGGAAGGAAATCAGAGCGCCTACAACCGCGAGTGCAGGGAATGTCCAGAGAACAGGATAGTCGGAGAAGTTCTTAAACCAGGCACCGGCCTGGACTTCCACAGTCTTATTCAGCGGGTTCGGAAGCATGTTGGGGTCAATCGCGGAAGTGATGACAAACCCGTCAATTCCCATATACACCCATACGCCGGCAAGCAGGAACAAGACGATGAACAGCAAGGAAGAGACTTGTCCGCAGATCTTGGCTCTTTGCTGAAGCACACCTTCGGATCTCAAGACTAAGTAGTTTGAGCCCTGGGCAACGATCATGGCGATGGATACCAAACCGCAGAGGATGGCAAACGGATTGAGAAGGGCCCAGAAGGAGCCGGTATAGAAACTTCTCAGATGATCGTCGAAGTGGAACGGTACACCTTCGAGCAAGTTACCGAAGGCGACGCCGCAGACCACCGGCGGAACAAAGCTGCCGACGAAAAGGAGCCAGTCCCAGGAATTTCTCCAAGTCTTGTTGGCGATCTTACTTCTGTAGTCGAAGCCGACCGGACGGAAGAAGAGCGCGAACAGAACCAGCAGCATGGCCCAGTAGAAGCCGGAGAAGGCTGTTGCGTAGATCAAAGGCCAAGCGGCAAAGATGGCACCGCCGCCGGTAATGAACCAAACTTGGTTGCCGTCCCAGTGAGGAGCGACAGAATTGATCATGACACGGCGTTCGTCGTCATTCTTACCGATGAAAGGCAGAAGCGTTCCGACGCCCATATCCTGACCGTCCATGACGGCGAAACCGGCTAACAGAACGCCGATGAACAGCCACCAGATGAGTTTAAGTATTTCGTAATCGATAAACATAGTCACTGTCCTTTACTTAGCAGCTTGTTCGTGGTGATAGGCACCGGTTCCTAAAGAGCTGGGACCGAGCTTAGCAAAGCGCACCATGAGCCATGCTTCCACAATTAACAGACCTGTGTAGAGGAATACTAAGGCGCCCAAAGAGCCCCACAACGAACCGACAGACAGAGAGGAGACGGAGAGGTGAGTCGGGAGGATTTCCCAAATGGTCCAAGGCTGACGGCCGTACTCGGCAACAAACCAGCCGGCCTCACAAGCGATCCAGGGGAGCGGGACTGCAAAGAGCACGAGCTTGAGCCAAAGGCGTTTTTCTGCAGCCACTCTGCGCAGAGAGTAGTAAACGGAAAGTCCGAAGATCAGCAGAAGGGCGACACCGGCTCCGGCCATGATACGGAAAGCGTAGAACATGGAATTGATGGAGTACGGAATCGAGTCATTGGCAGCCTGCTGGATCTGAGCTTCCGTGACTTTATTGGTGTCGGGCTGATACTTCTTAGTCAGCAGGCCGAAACCGAGATCTTTCTTGTGTTCTTCGAACGTGGCTCTAGCCTGAGCATCGTTCGGATTCTTACGAAGCTGTTCCAAAGCCTTGACAGCGACCACACCTTGAGTGATACGTTCTTTGTTTTCCGCAATGATCTGGTTCAGACCGGGAATCTGCTTATCCAAGGAGCGGGTAGACAGGATGCCGGCGAGCCAGGGAATAGTGATTTCGAAGGTATTCTTCTTCAGTTCGGGGTCGGCAAACGCAATGAGAGCCATCGGAGCAGGCGCAGGTTCGGTTTCCCAAAGGCCTTCCATCGCGGCGATTTTTGCAGGCTGATCCTGAGCGACGAGGTAACCAGATTCATCGCCCTGCTGAGCGGTGAAGATCGCGGCCACTAAGCCGAAGACAGCGGCGATGCGGAAGCTGCGTTTAGCAAAATCCATGTCGCGGCCTTTGAGCATGTACCAGGCAGAAATAGCCAGAACGAAAGCGGCGCCGGTGCAGTAGCCGGCAGAGACGGTATGGAAGAATTTGGCCTGGGCCCAGGGGCTGAGGAAGACGTCAAAGAAGTTCGTCATCTCCATTCGCATGGTTTGGTAATTGAAGGTTGCACCGACTGGGTTCTGCATCCAGCCGTTGGCGACCAGAATCCACAGAGCGGAGAGGTTAGAGCCCAAAGCCATGAGGAATGTACAGAGCAGGTGGGTTCCCTTCTTGAGACGAGACCAGCCGAAGAAGAAGAGACCGATGAAAGTGGACTCTAGGAAGAAGGCCATGAGACCTTCAATCGCCAGCGGAGCGCCGAAGATATCGCCCACATAGTGAGAATAGTATGACCAGTTGGTTCCGAACTGGAACTCCATGGTGATACCGGTGGTCACACCCAAAGCAAAGTTAATTCCGAAGAGTTTTCCCCAGAATTTCACCATGTCTTTGTAAACCTGTTTGCCCGTCACTACGTAACAAGCCTCCATCGCTACGAGGAGCATGGAGAGTCCGAGGGTGAGAGGCACGAATAAATAGTGATACATTGCCGTAGCAGCAAACTGGAGCCGTGACAGGTCAACTAATTCAGTTGAGATCATTATTTTTGTCCTTGAACGGTATTAACAACAGAAGGAGTGTTAAGAAACCTTGCGCTGACAGCTTCAGCACTTTGGTCCGTCTTCGTTTCCGGGCCGAAGAAAAGGAAGAAAATGACCGTGATCAGAGCGATTTTGCAGCCGATGACCACAGCCAGTTTGATTCCTAGCCGCTCGGAGGAGCGGTCTGAGTTTTTTACTGCCATAGAGGATAAGTTTCCGAAAGTTTCTAAACGTAACTAATTGTAGATTCAGAATCCCTAAAGAGAGAAGTCCCGAACCAAATCAAGCAAGATATTTTTGTATTAATCAGTTTTCTATCGTGGGATTGGGCGCCGGCACGTCGTCTCCGTCTTCCCATGCAAAAGGCAGGATCGCCATAAATGCAAAGAAGATGAGGGCGACTGCGACAACCAGCCACTTCCACAATTTCTTTTTCTCTTTTTGTTCCATTGATTCCCCAAAAGTAATACTTTGTGGGTATTTTCGCCTGATAAAAGCTGATTTTTAACTTCTCTGCCTAAAAAGGCCATAAAAAACTCCGGACGATGCCGGAGTCTCATTTGTATTTCAGAGCGGTTAGGCTTCTGCTTTTTCAGTTGTTTTTTTAGCGGCGGTCTTTCTTGCCGAGGCCTTCTTCACTGCGGTTTTCTTTGCGGCAGCTGCTTTTTTAGGTGCAGCGGCTTTTTTAGACTCGTCGCCTGCGGAAGCCGGTTCCTCTTTTGCCGAAGACTTCTTAGTCGTTGTTTTCTTGGCAGCGGTCGCTTTCTTCGGTGCGGCGGAATCGTCCTTGGCTGCTTTGGCGCGAGTGCGTTTGACAGGTTTTTCTTCTGTTGCAGCTTTTTTGACTCTCGGTCTGCTGCTGGCCGTCATTGCCGGATCCTTGAAAGTAGGTGCACGAAGGATTTCGACGGGTTCTTTCGGTTCTTCGGGGGCAGCTTCAACCACAGTTTCTTCCGTGGCTTCCTCTTTCATCGGAATGCGCACGACAGGAGGAGGTGCCTTGGCATCTTCTTCGTTGATTTTCCAGAGAACTAAGAGTTCTTTCTGGGTTGGAGCTTTTCCGGTTTTGAGTCTTTCTCTTCTTGCTGCAACAGAGTCTCTGACGATTTTCTCAAGACTGTCCAACGGAATGCGATTAAGATCGATGAACTCAATGGCGCTTCTATCCTCAAGGACACCGGTGAGAAGAGACTTATAGTTTTCGAGAACGGACGGTTCGGCGATGAACAGAATCATTCTCTTTTCGGTGGATTCAAGAGCAAAGAGCGGCCCCTGGAGTTCATAGAAAGCCAAACCGTAACGCATGCTCTCTCTGACGCCACGCGCAGAGCGACGAATCATGCTGCAAACGCGGGCCATAGCGACACGTCTATCCGCCGGCAAATCTCTAAGATAGCCTCCTACGGTAGTTGCGGTAGGACTCATTAAATTTCCTCCAAAAACCAAAAACTTAGGCAAACTATCATTATATCCCAAAACAGGCTTTTATTCCTGCTTTTGGGGGTTAAATATACTGAAGTTTATTAAGTTTTCAATCTTAGGAGGACTTTTTCATTTCCAGAAAACGTATTCTGCAGAGAAAGGAACTTTCAGCAGCTTGCCCGCCTCAGACGGGGTGCATCCGCTGCTGTTGGGCATACCGCCTTCCGGTTTCAGGCGCTGAATGTATTTGACGCCGTTAAAAACTCCGGTGCCGGGGTCGGAGACGGCTTTCATCAGTGCGTACTTGTTGTCTTTTTGAGGATTCGCAGGGTCGGCCCAAGCGATGATGTGGGAGGAAATGATTCGCGAGCCGTCTTTGTACTCGAAAGCGCTCATCGGGCCGGAAAGTTCGGCAACGGCTTCACCGCTCTTGTCCTTAAGCTTGGCCTGAGGCTGTTCGAAGCGCCAGTAGGTGCCTTTAGCATCGGCGGCGCAGCGGAAAATCTGGATGCCGCTTCCTTCCAGTGTGAGGAAAGCCTGTCCGGACGGAGGCGTCAGCTTTTCCATAGAAGGCTGTTTGCTTGTGTTCAGCGCCGTGTTAATCGAACTGCAGCCGGCAAGCGCCAGTGCAGAGGCGGCCAAGAGAGCGAAGGATAATCTGTTTTTCACGATCTTCTCCTGTAAAGAGAGTTTCACTGTAATGCAATCGACTAGGGCTCTTTGTCGCCGTTACCCTTATTAGGATCCGCAGTTGTAACAGAAGTGAAATGGCGGGAAGCGATAAAGGCGGCTAAGGCGAGGACTAAAGCGCAGATAAAGTAAGGCAGGCCGCCGAGCATAGATCCCGGGCTCTGCGCCGCCGTATGGACCAAAAGAGGCGTCCCGAGCAGAGGCGCGGCGACTCCCATCAAACTGTTTACAGACGAGATGGTTCCCATGGCCTCCCCCTGTTCGGATGCCGGGACGGAATGAGAGACGATGGAATTCAGCGTCGGCGGAACGGCAATGGACAGGAAATTGCAAAGCATCACCAAGTAAGTCAGGGGGCCGTAAGTGACCAGTCCGAAGCAGAGGTAGGCTAGAGCCCCGGAGCCGAGTCCGTAGAGGATCAGTTTTTGTTCGCCGAATAATTTTAAAAGCTTTTTGAGCAGGAAGCCCTGGACGACTGCGGTAACGAGACCCATGACGACCAAAGAAAGTCCGATGTTAAACGGCGTCCAATGGAAGCGGAAATTTGTAAAAAGCGTCCAGGTCGAATGCAGCATCGACTGAGCGAACCCGCTAAGAGCAATGACTGCGATCAGGGCGCCGATGTATTTGAACTTTGTCAAACGGGCAAGTGAGGAAAGCGGGTTGAGGGTTTTGAAATTGATTGCCCGATGCTCTCTTGTTTTTAAAGATTCAGGAAGGACAAAAATCCCGTAGAGAAAATTGAGCAGAGAGAGACAACCTGCGATAAAGAACGGCAGACGAACGTCGTTTTCGCCGAGTATTCCGCCGAGGGCAGGACCGAGAATGAAACCGATGCCGAAGCAGGCCCCGAGTTTGCCGAAGGCGGCAGCGCGGTGCGCCTTATCAGTCACGTCGGAAATGTAGGCTTGAGCAACGGCGATGTTTCCGGCGAACATGCCGCCCAAGATTCTTGAAAATAAAATGACGGGCAGCGACTGTGAAAGCGCCGGCACGAGGAACATAATTCCCAAACCGAAAATTCCGAGCAGCAAAACGGGTCTGCGTCCGTAACGATCGGAAAGGGCTCCCAAAGTAGGAGCAAAGCAAAACTGCATCAGTCCATAGGCGACCAGCATTGCACCCAGCCACCATGCCTGCGCAGACTGTGATCCTGCCAAATCGCCGACTAATTGCGGCAGAACCGGGATGATCAAGCCAATGCCGAGGATGTCCAAAAGGACGCAAATCAGGATAAACGGCACTCCTGCCGCAGTGTTTTTCATGTGGAAGTAAGGTGTTTGATCGTTTCGTTACAGGTGGAAAAAATTACCACGTTTTCAAGATAGCTGAAAAAAATCGGTAAACTGAGGCCGTATTGGAAATTACTTCTTACAAATCTCATGAAAAGAACTATCCCTTTTTTAATCACGCTTATTAAACAAGGATCATTGGTCAAGCAGATCATTGCCGGTTTGGTTTTGGGCATATTGGTCGCCCTGGCTTTCCCGGGATTTGCACAGGGCTGCGGAGTACTTGGCTCCTTTTTCGTCAGCGCCTTGAAAGCCGTGGCTCCGGTCTTGGTTTTTGTTTTGGTCGCCGCCTCCATTGCGAATCAGGAGAGCACCACGAATACGGCCATGAAAGACGTTATCGTTCTTTATTTGGTCGGTACATTCCTGGCAGCCTTAGTGGCTGTATTTGCAAGTTTCCTGTTCCCGACGCAGATCGCACTCATTGATACGAAGGATGCATTATCAGCGCCCGGCGGCATCGGCGAAGTTGTGAAGAATCTGATCTTCAACATCGTTGATAATCCGGTCAAAGCAATTGCCAACGCGAACTACATCGGTATTTTGGCTTGGTCTATCAGCTTGGGCGTTGCTCTTCGCTATGCTTCCGACGAGACTAAACGCATTGTGACGGATCTTACTGCTAGCGTTGAATACGTCGTTCGCTTCGTCATTCGCCTTGCACCTATCGGTGTTTTCGGGTTGGTTGCCGAAGTCGTAGCTACCACCGGTTTGGCCGGCATGATGAGTTATGTCCGCCTTCTGGCTGTGCTGATCGGCTGCATGATTTTCATTGCTTTGATCGTCAATCCGCTTTTGGTCTTCCTCTACACCCACAAGAATCCCTATCCTTTGGTTTGGGCTTGCCTGAGAGAAAGCGGTGTGACAGCCTTCTTCACACGTTCTTCTGCTGCGAACATTCCTGTGAACATGAACCTCTGCCGTAAGCTCGGTTTAGACGAAAAACTCTATTCGCTGTCTATTCCTATCGGCGCCACCATCAACATGGGCGGAGCCGCAGTGACGATTACCGTTCTGACGCTGTCTGCTGCTTACACGTTAGGTGTTCAGGTCGATGTTTTGACGGCACTGCTTCTTTCCGTTGTTGCAGCGGTTTGCGCTTGCGGTGCTTCCGGCGTTCCCGGCGGCTCGCTCCTGCTGATTCCGCTCGCCTGCGGACTGTTCGGTATTGACCAGAACGTCGCTATGCAGGTGGTGGCTGTCGGTTTTGTGATCGGTGTACTGCAGGATTCTGCCGAGACCGCATTGAACTCTTCGACGGACGTTGTCTTTACGGCCGCTGCTTTCGAGCATCATCGCCGCAAATCACAGAGCCACGTCTAACGGTCAATTGAACCGCTAACAAAAAACCTTCCGAGGTGATTTTCCTTCGGAAGGTTTTTTAATGCCGAAAATTTATGCGGCTACGCGCTTCGATAAGGAAAGGAGCGAGTCTGTTACCGCCAGCCAAGGACTCGAGACATCAAGCAGTTTACGATCGATTGCGCGGAGCGCCGGTTCCGCCTGTTTAATCCAAGACAGGGCTTCGTTGTAAGACACGGTAGACAGGAATTCCAGAATTGCGGGCAGGAAGTGCGGAACGTCTTTTTCGGAAAAGTCTTGTCCGTGCTCGTGGTAGAGATTTTCCAGCAGTTTAAGAGCTTCTGCCGATTCATGATTTTGCTGCGTCAGATCAAGCGTCTTGTAATCTTCCTCAAAAGAAGCCAGATAGATGTTCTGAAGGGCAGACATCGGAGCTGCCGACAAAGCCACGGTGAATGTTTTCAGATTTTCCTTCGTGTGGGGGTCTAAACGACGCGAGTTTTGCAAAATATGATCAATTTTGTTCAGCTCGTTTAATGTCTGATGCCTCGGGTAGACCAATAATCTCGCAAGCGCGCTAAGTTCTGTTGTCATCTGAAAACTCGATAATGGGAAAACACCCTGTGTCACATGCGAGCATGATAAAACAAAATCTAGGGAAAACAATTAAGTAACAACCATTATTGCCCGTTTTGGCAAAGCTTCTGAAAGATTTGTGCCTCTCGGAGCCTCAACGGATGTGATAACCTCGCGCCATGCCGAAGGAAACAAAAGTTACTCAAAAATGCCGAGAGACGCTTAAATCGGTTTTCGGTCATGAAGATTACCGCGAGGGTCAGGAGGCGATTATCGAAGCGCTCCTGGAAGGAAGAGACGTGCTGGCCCTTCTGCCTACGGGCGCGGGAAAGAGTTTGTGTTTCCAGCTGCCGGCATTGGTTAAGAACGGCATGGCCGTCGTCTTTGAGCCGCTGATCTCTCTTATGAAGGACCAAGTGGATGCGCTGAAAAAGAAAAACGTGGCGGCCGCCTACTTAAGCTCAAACATGGAATGGGATGAAATTTCTTCCACGGTAGAGCTAATACGAGACGAGAAGATCAAGATTCTTTATGTCTCTCCGGAGCGCCTTTCCAATCCCTCTTTTTGCCGTCTTCTGGAGGACAGCTGCGTTTCTTTGTTTGCTTATGACGAAGCGCATTGCGTTTCGAGCTGGGGGCATGACTTTCGGCCTGAGTATCGGCTTCTAAGTGCATTAAAAGAACGTTTTCCTTCGGTTCCAAGAATTGCCCTTACAGCCACTGCCGACGCTATTAGTTCGCGAGATATCTGCGAAAAATTGCTCGTAGAACCTTATGTGCATGCCATGAGCCTGGAGAGAAAAAATCTCCGAATTACTGTGGTCCGCAGAAAGCGAGGCAATGAACAGCTGCTAGCCTTCATAAAAGAAAAGCACGCCGGAGAAAGCGGTATCGTTTACACGAGCTCCCGAGCTAAAGCGGAGACGATTTGCGCCTTTCTGGCAGCGGAAGGAATTAATTGCCTTTGCTATCACGCCGGACTGAGCCGGGAGCAACGAGAGCTGAGTCAGACCCGTTTCCTGCATGAAAAGGACGCGGTGATTGTGGCGACGATTGCTTTTGGCATGGGTATCGATAAGGCGGATGTCCGTTTCGTAGCGCATACTTTTCTGCCTAAAAGCATCGAGAATTACGTCCAGGAAATCGGAAGGGCCGGGCGAGACGGTCAAAAGGCAGAAGCATGGCTTTGTTTTAGCGGAGGCGATGCGTTCTTTCAGAAGAAACGCATTGCAGAAAGTGACGCCGAGGATTGGTATAAGAACATCTCCGAGGTGAAGCAGGACGTGATGCAGGGCTACGCCGAAAGCACGGAGTGTCGAAGAAATCTCCTTTTGGCTTACTTCGGAGAAGAAACAAAGGAGGCCTGCGGACAATGCGACAACTGTCTTGCCTCCGAGAAAAGCTGGGATGCCTCTACGGCCGTAAAAAAATTCCTCTCTACGGTGTGGCGGTCCTACGAGAAATCGAAGCTTTACCTGAATGCCGCACAAGTGATAGAGATTCTGCACGGTATCGAAACTCCGTTTATTTGGCAGCATGATTTTCAGGAACTTAGTACATGGAAAATCGGGACGGAGTTTTCAGAAAGCCAGCTGCGGGCGGTTTATCGGTACCTGCTTTTGAAAGAAGCTGTGGGCGTGGAATTCTCTTCTTACAACGGCCTCTTTTTAACGGATAAAAGCCGCCGCTTCCTGAGCTCGTTGGCTCCCGTTTTTCTTTCCGAACACGGATCTGGACAAAGAAAAAGCCGAAACTATTGATTTCGGCTTGAGCGTGTTAAGCGTTACGTCAGTTTAAGTACTTCACTTGTTTTCGTCTGTTTTGTTGACGGTCGGAACCGCGTTCGGAGACTTTTCAGAGACCGGTCGGTTTTCGGCCTTCGATGTTCCGGCGGTGCCAGAGCGCGGTTTTTGCTTACGGGAAGCCAAAATCTTATCGAAGAGCCAGTTCGGGATGAGGCGAAGAATTTTTGACAGAACGCCCATTTCCCATGGAATCGTGGCGTACTTTTTGCCGACCATGATTACCTTGACGGCTTCTTTGGCGAATGCTTCCGGCTCCATAATGAAAGGCATCTTGTAAGGATTATGGGCGGTTAAAGGCGTTTTAACGAATCCCGGAGAGATCGTTACGACTTTGACGCCGTATTTCTGCATTTCAACACGAAGGCTTTCGCAGTACGTGATCGCGGCGGATTTGCTGGCGCAATAAGCTTCGCTTCCCGGAAGACCGCGAATACCGGCGACACTGGCAATTCCGACCAGAGTTCCGCGTTTACGCTTGATCATCGGATCGATAAACGCATGGAAAGTAGATGCCATTGCGAATACGTTGGTATCAAAGACTTTGTCAAAGACGTCCAAGTCTTCTCGGTATTGTGTTTTTACACCGACGGAAATACCGGCACAGGCAACCGCAATATCGACTCCACCGCAGGCCTCATCGAACTTACGGGCTTCTTCGATTAAACGATCACGATCCGTAACGTCGCAGACGATCGCCGTATGCAGTTCAGGATTCGGAAGTTCTGCGATCAACTCTTTGAGCTTGTCTTCACGTCTGGCAACAAGACCAAGCGTGGCGCCGTTTGCTGCAAATTCTTTTGCTAGGGCTTGTCCGATGCCGCTTGATGCTCCAGTCAGGAAAATGTTCATTTGTTACTCCGCGGCCGGACATTCTGTGCCCGGCGGATAGATATTCTTAATGGAGATAATCATACACAGCTTATCGCGGGCGGCGAATACCGTCGTCTAAAGAAGCTGCAGAGAACAGAAAAAGGAGGCGAACCTCCTTTGGACCGAAGCCGATTATTTCTTCGCGGCTCGTTCTTTTTCGATCAGGTAATTCATTACCTGAATTGCACCTTCTCGAGTGCCGACCATGTGCGGGGCAGTGATGTACTTTCCGTTGACGGCGTTGGCGGGCGTACCGTCGATTTCATAGGCCTGCCAAGTTTTGAAAGCGCGGTCATTTTTGACTTTGGTCGAGAAAGAGTTGGCGTTCTTGAGGAACTCTTCTTTGTTCAGGCCGTTCTGTGCAAAGAAATCCGCGATGCTGTTGAGGTCGGGGAATTCTTTTCTTTCCTTGATGACGGCATTAAACAGCATCTCATGGTAGGGATGCAGTTTGTGCATTGCTTCCAAGGCGTAGTAAGTCTTAGTGAAGTGGAAGCTCTTTGGAGTCCAGGCAACAGGAATCTGACGGAAAACGACGTCATCCGGGAGCTTTTCGCTCCAAGGCAGGACATCTTTCTCATAGGTATAGCAGTGAGGGCAGGTGTAAGCGAAGAAAGTTAAGACTTCAATCTTCTTGGGCTCCTGAGTCTGCACCGGTGTTTTCAAAACCGTGTAGTCCTGCCCGGCGACCGGATTTTCGGCTGAAGCGTATCCGACGACGGGAAGTAAAAGACAAGCGGACAACAAAATTCTTCGAAGCATAAGTTTTGACCTACTAATACGAAAGAACCGGAGGGAGGATCTCCCTTCGGTTCGGTGAATAAAAAATTACTTAACGCGCCCGACAGTCGCCGTAATGGAGTTGGCCTGAAGCTTGGACTTGACGTCGTTGGCTTCCTGGGCGGTTCCGTACGGTCCGAGACGAACGCGATAAAGGGTTTTTGCCCCGTCGGTTCTGGGAATCACTCGAGCTTCAAACCCTAAGAATCCGAGCTCGGCTCTTCGGGCTTCAGCGTCGACCTGAGTGCTGAAGGCACCGGCCTGCACGACAAAGCGCGAACCCTGTTCAATCTGAAGTTTAGTTTCCTCGGCGGCCTGCTCACTTGTCGGCGGTTCTACCGTCACGACTCGGCTCTTAGGCGCGTTCACAGGGGCGCCGCCGCTGGCAGAAAGCGGTTTATTCGGATCAGGAATAGTGCCGCCGGCGATAGGATTGATTTTTTCGCTGGCTTGATTAACTTTATTTACGAATGGGATCGGAGCCTTAGTGATGTACAACGCTGCAGCTGCGCAGCAGCCGACACCGATGACTCCTCCTACGAGGAATCCGTAAAACCAGGTTCCAAATCCGCCGCCGGAATTTCTTGCCATGGAGCTTAAACCTTATTTAGTTGAGTCAGCCGGCTGATCGGCACGAGACAATCTTTCAGGAGCAGAGACGCCCAAGATTTCCAGTCCGTTGCGCAGAACCTGTCGGGTGGCGACCAGAAGGGCCAAGCGGGCGTTGCGCAGCTTTTCGTCATCGACCAGCACTCTTTCGGCATTGTAGAAAGAATGGAAATCAGCAGCCAGTTCCTTAAGGTACGTGACCAATGCCAAAGGAGACAGGTCCTCAGTACCGTTTGCCAAAGCCGTCGGGAAATCAGAAAGTTTGCTCATCAGTCTGAGTTCGGTCGGAGCAGTCAAAGAAGACAGGTCTTCAGAGGCCATTTCTTCGACAGAGGGGACCTCAATGCCTTTTTCCTGCGCCTGGGCAAAAACAGAGCAGATTCTGGCATGGGCGTACTGCAGATAGTAGACCGGGTTTTCGTCGGACTGGCTAAGGGCCAAATCCACATCAAAAACAAACTCAGCGTCGGCTCTGCGATTAACCATGAAGAGACGTGCAGCATCTTTTCCGACCCAGTTGACCAAGTCAGAGAGCGTGACGTAAGTGCCGCTGCGTTTGCTCATCTTGACGGGCTGTCCGTCTTTGACCACCTGAAGCATCTTGTGCAGCATGTACTCGGGGAAAGTCTTCGGAATGTTGAAGCCGAAGTCTCCTGAAGCGGCTTGAATGCCAGCGCGGACGCGAGCGACCGTGCCGTGGTGATCGGAGCCCTGGATATTTAAAGCTCGGTTGAAGCCGCGCTCAAATTTGGCTAAGTGATAAGCAACATCCGGAACGAAATACGTGTAAGAACCGTCGGCTTTGCGCATAACGCGGTCTTTATCGTCACCGTAATCCGTGCTCTTAAACCATAAGGCTCTGTCTTTCTCGTACGTTTTACCTGCGTTCCGAATGGCCTGAACTGCTTTGGCAACTCTGCCGTCAGAGTACAGGGAGCTTTCCAAGTAGTAGTTGTCGAAAGCTACACCAAGAGCCGTCAGGTCCTTGTGCTGCTCTTCTCTGAGATAAGCCACCGCGTAAGCGCGGATGTTCTCGAGGTCATCCGGATTGCCGCTGCTTTCTACTACCTTGCCGTCGAAAGTATGGATCGGTTTCTTGGCGAGAAAGTCCTGAGCGATGTCAAGAACATAAGCACCCTTGTAGCCGTCTTCAGGGAACTCGAACGGTTTGTTTTGGAGTTCGTAGCAGCGTGCCTGAACGCTGATGGCAAGGTTATGAATCTGGTTGCCGGCATCGTTGTAGTAAAACTCACGCGTGACCGTCCAGCCCTGACTCTTGAGCATACGAGAGAGGACATCGCCTAGTGCGCCCTGTCTTGCATGGCCCAAATGAAGAGGTCCGGTCGGGTTAGCCGAAACGTATTCCAGGAGAATGGACTCACCGGTGTGCGCATCGGAGCAGCCGTAGGCCGGACCCTCTTTCAAAATTTCTCGAACGACATCCTGCTTAAGAAAGGGTGCGAGTTTGAGATTGATGAATCCGGGGCCGGCAATCTCAATGGCAGAAAACATCTCGGAGTCGGCGGTTTCTTTTCGAAGCTCTTCGACCAGTTTTTCCGCAATGACTCTCGGAGGCTGCTTCATGGCTTTTGCACATTGGAGCGCCACTGTGCAGGCAATGTCACCGTGGCTCTGCTGTTTGGGGCGCTCGAGAACAATTTTGGTGTTCTCCGGAGCACCGACGGCCGCCAGAGCATTCTTGAAAAGCTCGGTGATTTTGGTTTTCTGTGAGGCAAGCATAAAAGACCTATTTCCTAATCAGAGCAGGATTATTCCGCCGTTTGTCTCTTGTCAAAGTGCAGGGAAGCAAAGGCAGAGTGGTTATGAATCGATTCAAAGTTTTCTGCCTCGACCGTGAAGGCAAGAATTGCCGGTTCGTCCTGGCATCTGATGGCGACGTCACGAACGAGGTCTTCGACAAACTTCGGATTTTCATAGGCGTGTTCCGTGACGTATTTCTCGTCGGAACGTTTCAGCAGACCCCAAACCTGGCAGGAGGCGCAGCTCTCAATCATTTCAATCTGCTTTTCAATGGGGAAGTTCGTTTCGAGTTCCGCAGTGATTGAAACGTGAGAGCGCTGGTTGTGTGCGCCGTACTTACTGATTTCCTTGCTGCAGGGGCAAAGGCTGGTGACCGGAGCAATGACTTCCTGAGTCACGGTAATCTTTCCGTCTGCACATTCGGCAGTCAGAACCACGTCGTAGTCCATTGTGCTCTGAAGATGGGAGACGGGAGCGGATTTTTCCATGAAGAAGGGGAAGGCCAAGCGGATATAGCCGCCGTCAGACTTCAGGGAAGCAAGCATTTCCTGCATGACTTCGACCATCATCTGGGGAGCGAAAGGCTTATTGATGCCGCCGAGCAGGGTCCAGAATCTGGACATGTGGGTCCCCTTCTTGTCTGCGGGCAGGGAAACATACATTTCGACATCGGCCACAGTGTGCTGTGCGCCGCTCTGGCTTTTTACCAGAATAGGGGTTCGGATCCCTTTGACGCCGACGCGACGAATGGGAATATTTCTTCTGTCAGCCGAAGACTGGACATCAGGAAGAACCATTAATTTATTATCTGTCATTGAAATCCTCTGTAAAACCGAATAGTTCGGCCACAATACATAGTCTGTGGAGTATACCTCTAAATATAGCGGCTGCTTTTAGCGCTGTGAGCTGTCAAGTCGAGAAAAACCTAGTCTTTAAAGGGTTTTCGTTAGTCGGAATCAAACCTTTGACGGCGGTTTTCCAACCGGAAAAGAAGAGAATGGGCGGGGAGGAAGCCCACAAATTTTTACAACGTCTTTCAGTTTTGATGAGTTTTGCTTTGTAGCAAATCTAATTAGTAATATATTAGGGGCGTGGAGTAAGAATCCGCATAACCTCAAAGAGGTTGCCGCTAAGTTAATAAGAAGGGGAGAGTTCGTGCGTTATCCTATTTCCAAACTCATTTGGGCCGGCTTGATCATTGCGCTCATATTTTTGGGCGCTATGTTTATTCTTCCGGTTGTAGGTGCGGTACTTATCGGTGTGTTTGCACTTTCCTGCCTCATCTGGCTCAGCAGTAAAGTCTTCGGCTTTTTCCAGGGCGGAAGGACTTACGCCGAGGACAACCCCGGCGACTATTACGACGCGTCGGCGAGGACGTCGATCGTTCCCAAGAAGTGGAATAAGACTCAGGCGGTTGACGCTGAAGTCATCGAAGTAGAAGAAATAAAAAAAGAGAAATAATCTAATGCCTGGCATACAACAACCGACAAAAACACCGATCTCCGAATCCAAGATCGCCGTATTTTGGCGTACTGCCTTATATCTGTTTTCTGCAGGAATGATGGGAAAGGCAGCGGCTGGCTTTTCTGACGGCTATGTTGCCGAAGCTGTCGGTGACCTCGGCCTGTCGCTCGTCTTTATCGGCATGTGCTTTAGGAGCACGGAACTGGCGATATTGGCTTACATTTCAGACCCGGCAAAAAGAGAAGCTGCTATCGAAAAGCTGAGACAGAAAGAACGTGCGAAACGCCCGTGGATCAGCCATTTAATGAATGCCGGCTGGATCTGTTTATTGGCCGGAGTCGCAGGCCAATTGTCAAATATCTTTTAATCATGTAGAATGCGCATTTCCTCCGGAGGGGTGCCCGAGTGGCTAAAGGGGGCAGACTGTAAATCTGTTGGCTTACGCCTACGATGGTTCGAATCCATCCCCCTCCACCAGAGGTTCTGACGTAAGTCTGAAGACGATTGCCCAAGTTGGTGAAATCTGTCAAAACTTGTAAAAATTTTTGCCGTAGACTTGACAAGCCAAAATAAACTTGTCAAAATCTGCGTTCTCCGAGAGTGGAGGGGTGCCCGAGTGGCTAAAGGGGGCAGACTGTAAATCTGTTGGCTTACGCCTACGATGGTTCGAATCCATCCCCCTCCACCATAAGATTTCCAACAAAAGCGTTCGGCTCGAACGCTTTCTGTTTGAGCGGGTGTAGCTCAATGGTAGAGCAGAAGCCTTCCAAGCTTACGACGAGGGTTCGATTCCCTTCACCCGCTCCAGTGCCGCCCATGTGGCTCAGTGGTAGAGCACTCCCTTGGTAAGGGAGAGGTCATGCGTTCGATCCGCATCATGGGCACCATTAAATTTTATTCATTTAAGCTTGTCCGTTGACAGGCACTCAGGAGCTAGACATGGCAAAAGAAAAGTACGAACGTACTAAGCCCCATGTAAACGTTGGCACAATCGGTCACGTTGACCATGGTAAGACAACCCTTACAGCCGCTATCACAACCGTTCTTTCCAAGAAGTTCGGCGGTGAAGCCAAAGCCTACGACCAGATCGACGCAGCTCCTGAAGAAAAAGCTCGCGGTATTACGATTAACACCGCTCACGTCGAATACGAAACCGAAAGCCGTCACTACGCACACGTTGACTGCCCGGGCCATGCTGACTACGTCAAGAACATGATTACCGGTGCTGCTCAGATGGACGGCGCTATTCTGGTTGTTGCCGCTTCCGACGGTCCTATGCCTCAGACCCGTGAGCACATCCTTCTTGCCCGTCAGGTCGGTGTTCCCTACATCATCGTTTACCTGAACAAGTGCGACCTCGTCAATGACGAAGAACTGCTTGAACTGGTTGAAATGGAAGTTCGCGAACTCCTGAGCAACTACGACTTCCCCGGCGACGATATTCCTATCATCAAGGGTTCTGCTCGTATGGCTCTCGACGGCGACAAAGGCCCGATGGGTGAAGAATCCATCCTGAAGCTTGCCGACACACTCGACAGCTACATCCCGACTCCGGAACGTGCTATCGACCAGCCGTTCCTTATGCCGGTTGAAGACGTGTTCTCCATCTCCGGCCGCGGTACCGTTGTTACCGGCCGTGTTGAACGCGGTATCGTCAAAGTCGGCGACGAACTCGAAATCGTCGGTATCCGTCCGACTCAGAAGACAACCTGCACGGGCGTCGAAATGTTCCGTAAGCTGCTTGATCAGGGTCAGGCCGGTGACAATATCGGTGTTCTGCTCCGCGGTACAAAGCGTGAAGACGTCGAACGCGGTCAGGTTCTTGCCAAACCCGGCACGATCACTCCGCACACCGAATTCCAGGCAGAAGTTTACGTTCTGACTAAGGAAGAAGGCGGCCGTCACACACCGTTCTTCAAAGGCTATCGTCCTCAGTTCTACTTCCGTACAACTGACGTTACCGGAACGATCGAACTGCCGGAAGGCGTTGAAATGGTTATGCCCGGCGACAACATCCGTATGGACGTTAAGCTGATTGCTCCGATTGCTATGGAAGAAGGCCTCCGCTTCGCTATTCGTGAAGGCGGCCACACAGTCGGTGCCGGCGTTGTTTCTAAGATCGTCGGCTAATAAAAGATTTTTAGGGGTATAGCTCAATTGGCAGAGCGACGGTCTCCAAAACCGTAGGTTGAGGGTTCGATTCCTTCTGCCCCTGCCACCAAAAACGAACCGCGGCCTTAGGGTCGCGGTTTGATTTCACGGAAACAGTAAATGAGTACGCAAAACGCAACACCGGCAACAGAATCAAAAGGCGGCGTCCTTTTGATGGCGATTGCTATCCTTATTGCAGTAAGCGGAGTTTTTGCTTTTGCCTTACTGGCGGAACAACCTACCGGTATTCGCGTGGGTATTTTGATCGGCAGCTTAGTCGTCGGCGTTGTTTTAGGTTGGTTCAGCGCACCCGGCAAAGAATTTGCCAAGTACTGCAAGGCCTCCTACGAAGAACTGAGAAGAGTTGTTTGGCCGACCAGAAAGGAAACGATCAATACTACCGGTATTGTCTGTGCCTTCGTGGTCGTGATTGCCTTCTTCCTTTTCATCGTTGACAAACTCATCGAGTTTCTTCTTTACGATGTCCTTCTTTCTCTGATCTAAAGAGAGTTGAAAATGTCCGATATGAAATGGTACGTTGTGCACACTTATTCCGGAATGGAGAAGAGTGCCGAGTCTGCTCTGAGAGAGAGAATTGCTCGTGAGGGACTGCAGGATTGTTTCGAAGAGATTTTGGTTCCGACAGAGGACATCTCCGAGGTGAAAAACGGCAAAAAGCGTGTTTCCACCCGCCGTATGTACTCGGGCTACATCTTCGTCAAAATGATCATGAACGACGAGACTTGGCATCTCGTCAAAAATACGGCTAGAATTACGGGCTTCCTGGGCGGCAGTGCAAACAAGCCGTCTCCGCTGCCTGCTAAGGACATTGAAGCCATCAAGAGCAAAATGGAAGCCGGTTCCGAGGCTCCCAGACCTCGTGTCGAATTTGAAGTCGGCGGTTCTGTTCGCATCAAGAACGGTCCGTTTACAGACTTTAACGGAATAATCGAAGAAGTGAACTATGACAAGAACAGACTTCGTGTTATGGTATCGATCTTCGGCCGCGACACTCCCGTTGAACTTGCTTTCAACGAAGTCGAGAAGGCTTAAAGAATATCGGTTTTCTGCCTGAGAGTCCGAGCAGGAAACCTCTTATTTTTATGGACTCTTTACCTCGGGGAGCTTCATTGCCGAAGCGTCTACCCGTAAGGAAAATAAATGGCAAAGAAAATTGTAGGCTTTATTAAGCTTCAGGTTCCTGCCGGTAAGGCTAATCCCTCGCCACCTATCGGTCCGGCTCTGGGTCAGCGCGGCTTGAACATTATGGAATTCTGCAAGGCCTTCAACGCAAAAACACAAGGCGTTGAACCGGGTCTTCCTATCCCTGTCGTGATCACGGCTTACGCCGACAAGAGCTTCACCTTCGTGATGAAGACTCCTCCGGCCACCATCCTGATCAAGAAGGCTGCAAAGATTCAGAAGGGTTCTGCCCGTCCGCATACAGACAAAGTCGGCAAGATTACACGTGCTCAGGCTGAAGAGATCGCTAAGACCAAGATGCCTGACCTTACAGCTGCCGATATGGACGCCGCGGTTCGCACTATCGCCGGAAGCGCTCGTTCCATGGGTATCACCGTTGAAGGAGTGAAATAATGGCAAAGATCAGCAAACGCGAAAAAGAGAACAAGAGCAAAGTTGAAGCCCAGAAGTTCTACGCTTTGAATGAAGCTGTCGAACTCGTCAAAGCTCTTGCCAATGCCAAGTTCAACGAATCCGTTGATATCGCTGTTCAGCTCGGCATCGATCCTCGTAAGAGCGATCAGGCTGTCCGCGGTTCTGTCGTTATGCCTGCCGGTACAGGCAAGACAGTTCGTGTTGCAGTTTTCGCCCAGGGCGCTGCTGCAGAAGCTGCTAAAGAAGCCGGTGCCGATATCGTCGGTATGGAAGATTTAGCTCACGAAATCAAAGGCGGCAAGATGGATTTCGATGTTGTGATCGCTGAACCCGCAGCAATGCGTGTTGTCGGTCAGTTAGGTCAGATCCTCGGCCCGCGCGGCTTAATGCCGAACCCGAAAGTCGGTACTGTTACACCGAACGTTGCTCAGGCTGTTAAGAACGCTAAGGCCGGTCAGGTTCAGTTCCGTGCTGACAAAGCCGGTATCATTCACGCTCCTGTCGGTCGTGCTTCCTTCGAAGTTGAACAGCTTCTTACGAACATCAAGGCCCTCATTGAGCAGCTGAACAAGATCAAACCCGCTTCTACGAAGGGCGTTTATATTCGTAAAGTTGCGGTTAGTTCGACAATGGGTCCCGGTGTCAAGGTTGACGTTCAGACATTGAACTAATTTCGTTTCGGAGCAATCCGAAACCGGGCGCAAGCCCAAGTAAAGGACTTTGGGTTACAGCCTCTGGGCTGTAGCCGTCAAAGACCGCTGGCGAATGTGTCATTCTTAATATCCCGAAGCGGAAAACCAGCGTAGATGGCAACCGAAGAGAGAACAAGCGTTGTGTGTCCTGACGGACAGATTCCTTGGAACTCTCGGAGTGAGCCGGTTATTTTGAACCGGTGCTGTGAAAGCAGCACCTCTGAGTGGAGCAGACCATGGGTCTTAATAGACAAGAAAAGGCTGACATGATCAAAGAGATCAGCGAAATCATCGCTGGTACCGAAGGTCTTGTTATTGCCGAATACCGTGGGCTGACCGTAGATGCAGCCACCAAACTCCGTAAAGAAGCACGTGAGAATGGTGTTCAGTTGCGCGTTTTGAAAAACACCTTAGCACGCCGTGCCGTCAAAGACACTCCGTTCGAAGGCTTGTCCGATCAGTTTGTCGGACCCCTTCTTTACGGTTTTTCTGCTGACCCTGTGGCTCCTGCCAAGGTCATGGCTAACTTTGCCAAGACAAACCCGCAGCTCGTTATTAAGGCTGGTGCAATGCCCAACAACGTCCTTGACGTTGCCGGCGTTGAAAAACTTGCCACAATGCCGAGCCGCGATGAATTGCTGGCTAAGTTGATGGCCACGATGAACGAACCGGTTGCTAAGTTCGTTCGTACGCTCAACGAAGTTCCCGCACGTTTCGTCAGAACTCTTGCTGCAGTGCGCGATGCCAAAGAACAGGCTGCTGCCTGATTTTGTAAGTTTTAATTTTTAGTTACACAACGTATTGGAGTTACCAAAATGGCTTTGTCCAAAGAAGAAATCCTTGACGCAATTGCGTCCATGTCCGTTCTCGAAGTTTCCGAACTCATCAAAATGATGGAAGAAAAATTCGGTGTTTCCGCTGCTGCAGCTGCTGTTGCTGTTGCTGCCCCTGCCGGTGGCGCTGCTGCTCCTGCTGAAGAAAAATCCGAATTCGACGTCGTTCTGAAAGAAATCGGCGCTAACAAGGTTCAGGTTATTAAGGCTGTCCGTGAACTGACCGGACTCGGCCTGAAGGAAGCCAAAGACCTCGTCGACGGCGCTCCTAAGACTGTTAAGGAAGGCCTTGCCAAGGCTGACGCTGAAGAAGCCCAGAAGAAACTGGAAGCCGCTGGCGCCAAGGTTGAACTGAAGTAATTTTTCAGTTATACTGCAAGGCTCCATATTTGGAGCCTTGTTTTTTTCCTATCGGAAAACTTTGAGTGGGTCATTCAGTATGATCCAGCCAAAGTCTTCTGCAGGAGCATAATTTAGACAATTTGAGTTTTGCCGCGCATTGGGCCCTGGTGAGGGCTCGGCGTGGCTATTCGTGTCTGTTATTGCTTTTGGGGAATTTTCTTTTTTTCTCTTTCGAACGGAGCGTTCATGTCGTACTCGTTCACTGAAAAGAAGCGTATTCGGAAAAGCTTTGCCAAGCGTCCGAGCGTACTTGAAGTGCCTTCCCTACTGGAAACGCAGTTGCATTCCTATCACGAATTTTTGCAGGCAGATGTTCCCGCTGCAGAGCGCCGTGATGAAGGTTTGCAGGGTGCATTTAAATCCATCTTCCCTATCGTCAGCCACAACGGTTTAGCCAGGCTTGAATTTCAGGAATATATTTTAGACGATCCTGTCTTTGATGTCTCTGAATGTCAGCTTCGCGGACTGAATTATTGCTCTCGCCTCAGAGCAAAAGTCCGTCTTGTTATTTTCGACAGGGACCAACCCAAGCAGTCTACTGTAAAAGAGATCCGCGAGTCAGAAGTTTACATGGGTGAAATCCCTTTGATGACGAAAAAAGGATCTTTCATCATCAACGGTACCGAGCGCGTTATTGTATCTCAGCTTCATCGTTCTCCGGGCGTATTTTTTGAGCACGATCGCGGCAAGACACACAGCTCCGGAAAACTGCTGTTCAGCGCCCGTATTATTCCGTACCGCGGCTCTTGGCTCGACTTTGAATTCGATGCGAAAGACATTCTTCACTTCCGTATCGACCGTCGCCGCAAGATGCCCGGAACCATCATGCTCAAAGCATTGGGCATGACACCGGAAAGCATTCTGAAGCAGTTCTACGAATTCGATCACTACACACTGACCCAGGACGGCGCCACGCTCGAGATCATTCCGTCTCGTCTCCGCGGTGAAATTGCCGCTTTTGATATTAAAGATCCGGAAGGCAAAGTTATTGTTGCCAAGGATAAGCGTATCAATGCCCGTCACGTTCGTGAAATCGAAAAGCTCGGCATTACCGAACTTCCGGTTCCGCTTGACAACCTCATCGGTAAGGTCATCGCTACGAATCTGTATGACGAAGATTCCGGTGAAGTCGTGGCCAACGCCAACGATGAAATTACTCCGGAACTTCTTGAGAAGATCCGCGAGCACGGCATCGATTCTTTCGATACGCTGTACATCAACGAACTGAACCGCGGTCCGTACATTTCCGACACTCTGAGACTGGACGAAACTCCTGATCAGCTGTCCGCACGTATTGCGATCTACCGCATGATGCGTCCGGGCGAACCGCCTACAGAAGAAGCTGTTGAGACATTGTTCCGTCGTCTGTTCTTCGATCCCGAAACATACGATCTGTCCCGCGTCGGCCGCATGAAGATTAATTCCCGCTTCAACCGCGGTACCGAAACCGGTCCGATGACGCTTGAACCGGAAGACATCATCGATACGATGAAGGCTATCGTTCAGCTTCGCAACGGCGAAGGCCAGGTTGACGATATTGACCACTTGGGCAATCGTCGCGTCCGCTGTGTCGGTGAATTGACAGAAAACCAGTTCCGTTCCGGTCTTGTTCGTGTCGAGCGTGCGGTTCGTGAACGTTTGGGACAGGCCGAATCCGACAATCTGATGCCGCATGACCTGATCAACAGCAAACCGATCAGCGCAGCTATTCGCGACTTCTTCGGTTCTTCTCAGCTGAGCCAGTTCATGGATCAGACCAACCCGCTGTCTGAAATCACGCACAAGCGTCGTATTTCCGCATTGGGCCCGGGCGGCCTGACTCGTGAGCGCGCAGGCTTCGAAGTTCGAGACGTGCATCCGACTCACTACGGTCGTGTCTGCCCGATTGAAACGCCTGAAGGTCCGAACATCGGTTTGATTAACTCTCTGGCTCTTTATGCACGTCTGAACGACTACGGTTTCCTTGAGACTCCGTACAGAAAAGTGATCGACGGTCACGTAACCAACGAAATCGCCTACCTCTCTGCAATCGATGAAGGCAACTACATTATTGCTCAGGCTAACGCTTCCATCGATGACAAGGGCAACCTGAGCGACGAGCTCGTCAGCTGCCGTGATAAAGGCGAATTCGTCCTGATGCGTCCCGAACGCGTTCAGTACATGGACGTGGCTCCGGCACAGATCGTTTCCGTTGCTGCTTCCCTGATTCCGTTCCTGGAACACGATGACGCGAACCGTGCTTTGATGGGTTCCAACATGCAGCGTCAGGGCGTTCCCTGTCTCCGTCCGGAAAAACCTGTTGTCGGTACGGGCATCGAAAGAACGGTTGCGGTTGACTCCGGTACGACTGTTCAGGCAGAGCGCGGCGGTGTTGTTGACTACGTCGACGCCAACCGTATCGTTGTTCGTGTAAATGACGAAGAAAACGTCCCCGGCAGAGTTGGTGTGGACATTTACAACCTTCAGAAATTTACACGTTCCAACCAGGGTACGAATATCAACCAGCGTCCTATCGTCAACCCCGGCGACCATATCGCCAAGGGCGACGTGATTGCTGACGGTGCTTCGACCGATCTCGGCGAACTGGCATTAGGTCAGAATATGATCGTTGCCTTCATGCCGTGGAACGGATACAACTACGAAGACTCTGTGATGGTGAGCGAAAAAGTGGTTGCTGATGACCGTTATTCTTCCATCCACATTGAAGAGCTTTCTGTTCAGGCCCGTGATACCAAACTCGGCAGCGAAGAAATTACGCGCGATATTTCGAATCTGAGCGAAAACCAGATCAACCGTCTCGACGAATCCGGCATCGTTTACATCGGTGCTGAAGTCAAGGCCGGTGACGTTCTGGTTGGTAAAGTGACTCCGAAGGGAGAAACTACACTGACTCCGGAAGAGAAACTGCTTCGCGCCATCTTCGGTGAAAAAGCCAGCGACGTTAAGGATACTTCTCTGCGCGTCCCGAGCGGCATGGTCGGTACCGTTATCGACGTTCAGGTCTTCACACGTGAAGGCATCGAACGCGACAAACGCGCCCAGTCCATCATTGACGATGAACTGAAGCGTTACCGCACTAACCTGAATGACCAGCTGAGAATTGTTGAGCGCGATGCTTTCGAACGTCTGGCTCGTCAGCTGATCGGCAATGTTGCTCAGGGCGGTCCCGACGGCTTAGGCAAGGGCAAGAAAGTCACTAAGGAATACCTCGACGGCCTCAATGTTCACAAGTGGTTTGACATCCGTATGGCTGACGAAGAGCTGCAGAAGCAGATCGAAGAAGTCCGCATTTCCTTGGAAGCCAAACGTAAAGAGTTCGACGAAGCTTGGAACGAAAAACGCAAGAAACTGACTCAGGGCGACGAACTGCCGACAGGCGTTCAGAAGATGGTCAAGGTTTATCTAGCTGTTAAGCGTCGTCTGCAGCCCGGTGACAAGATGGCCGGTCGTCACGGCAACAAGGGTGTGGTTTCCCGCATCACTCGTGTCGAAGATATGCCTTTCATGGCCGACGGCAGACCTGTTGACATTGTTCTGAACCCGCTGGGCGTGCCTTCCCGAATGAACATCGGTCAGGTTCTTGAAGTTCACTTGGGCTGGGCTGCTTTCGGTTTGGGCTGGAGAATTGCTGAAATGCTCAAGCACGAGCGCAACAAGCAGGTCGCAGAGATCCGTGAGTTCTTGAACACGATTTACAACAAGAGCAGCGGTAAGAAGGAAGACTTTGATTCTCTGACCGATGACGAAATCATCGATCTGGCTAAACACCTGAAGAAGGGTGTTCCGTTCGCAACCCCCGTGTTCGACGGCGCAAGCGAAAGCGACATCCGTGAGATGCTCAACCTTGCCTTCCCGGAAGAAACCGCGAAGAAACTGCACCTGACTCCTTCCAAGACTCAGGCCCAGCTCTTTGACGGACGCACCGGCGACGCATTTGACCGTCCTGTTACCGTCGGCGTGATGCACTATCTGAAACTGCACCACTTGGTCGACGACAAGATGCATGCTCGTTCTACCGGTCCGTACTCTCTGGTTACACAGCAGCCTCTCGGCGGTAAAGCTCAGTTCGGCGGTCAGCGTTTCGGTGAAATGGAAGTCTGGGCGCTTGAAGCTTACGGTGCCAGCTATGTCCTGCAGGAAATGCTTACTGTTAAGTCTGACGACGTGACGGGACGTACAAAGCTCTACGAAAACATTGTCAAGGGCGATCACGTGATCGACGCCGGAATGCCGGAATCCTTCAACGTTCTCGTTAAGGAAATCCGCTCTCTGGGCATTGACATTGATTTAGACCGTGATAAGGAATCTTCTAAAAAATGATGAAAGCTTTTAACTCTCTCTTTAAGACAAATAAAGAGAATGAGCCGTTTGACGCGATCAAGATCGGCATTGCTTCCCCGGAAAAGATTCGTTCTTGGTCTTACGGTGAAGTAAAGAAGCCTGAGACAATTAACTACCGTACGTTCAAACCCGAACGCGACGGCCTGTTCTGCGCAAAGATTTTCGGACCGATTAAGGACTACGAATGTCTTTGCGGCAAATACAAGCGCCTGAAACATCAGGGTATCGTCTGCGAGAAGTGCGGCGTTGAAGTCACACTTTCCAAAGTCCGCCGCGAACGCATGGGCCACATTGAACTGGCCAGCCCTGTTGCGCACATTTGGTTCTTGAAGAGCCTTCCGTCCCGCATGGGTATGGTTCTCGATATCCCTCTGCGTGATATCGAACGCGTCTTGTATTTCGAAGCCTATATCGTTGTTGATCCCGGCATGACCGAGCTGCGCAGAGGCCAGCTCATGACCGAAGACGACTACATGGCCAAGACCGAAGAATACGGTGACGAATTCAAGGCCATGATGGGTGCTGAAGCCATTAAAGAGCTTCTGGCTACTATCAACATTGACGAAGAAGTCGAGGATCTCCGCAGAGAGCTTTCCGAAACTACCAGCGAAGCTAAGGTCAAGAAGATTGCCAAGCGTCTGAAAGTTCTCGAAGGCTTCCAGCGCTCCGGCATTAAGCCTGAGTGGATGGTTATGGATGTTCTTCCGGTTCTTCCGCCGGATCTTCGTCCGCTGGTTCCGCTCGACGGCGGCCGTTTCGCCACAAGCGATCTGAACGACCTCTATCGCCGCGTGATCAACCGTAACAACCGTCTGAAACGACTTCTTGAGCTTAAAGCTCCGGACATCATCGTCCGCAACGAAAAGCGTATGCTGCAGGAAGCCGTTGACTCTCTGCTGGACAACGGCCGCCGCGGCAAAGCCATGACCGGTCCTTCCAAGCGTCCGCTGAAGTCTTTGGCAGACATGATCAAAGGTAAGGGCGGCCGCTTCCGTCAGAACCTGTTGGGTAAACGTGTTGACTACTCCGGCCGTTCCGTTATTACCGTCGGTCCGTACCTGAAACTGCATCAGTGCGGTCTGCCGAAACTGATGGCTCTTGAGCTCTTCAAACCGTTTATCTTCAACAAGCTTGAACTGCGCGGTCTGGCTCCGACAATCAAGGCTGCCAAGAAGATGGTTGAGAATCAGGATCCGGTCGTTTGGGACATCCTTGAAGAAGTCATTTACGAACATCCTGTGATGCTGAACCGTGCGCCTACGCTGCACCGTCTCGGTATTCAGGCGTTCGAACCGCTTCTGATTGAAGGCAAAGCCATTCAGCTGCATCCGTTGGTCTGCGCAGCATTCAACGCTGACTTCGACGGCGACCAGATGGCTGTTCACGTACCTCTTTCCTTAGAGGCACAGCTTGAAGCCCGTTCTCTGATGCTGGCTTCCAACAACGTGCTGTTCCCTGCCAACGGCGATCCTTCGATCGTTCCGTCTCAGGACATCGTGTTGGGCTTGTACTATTCGACTCGTTCCCGTATCAACGGAAAGGGCGAAGGCATGTTCTTTGCCGATATCGGCGAAGTTGAACGCGCTTTGGCCAACAAGGTTGTCGAGCTCCAGACACGCTGCACCGTTCGCGTTAAAGAATTTGACGTCAACAAGGAAACCGGTGAAAAGACACCGAAGCTGGTTCGTTACGAAACCACCGTCGGCCGTGCGCTTCTTTCCGAAATTCTTCCTCCGGGCCTGCCGTTCTCCGTTTTGAACAAGACCCTCAAGAAGAAAGAGATCGCCAAGCTGATTAACATGGCTTTCCGCCGTTGTGGTCTGCGTGAAACCGTGATCTTCGCCGACAAACTGATGCAGCGCGGCTACCACCTCGCTACCATCGGCGGTCTGTCGATTGCTATCGACGACATGATCGTTCCAGAACAGAAGAACGAGATCGTTCACGAAGCCGAACAGGAAGTCAAAGAGATCGATGCTCAGTACACTTCCGGTTTGGTGACTGCCGGCGAACGCTATAACAAGGTGGTTGATATTTGGGGCCGTACGACAGAAAAAGTCGGTAAGGTGATGATGGATGAAATCTCCAACGAACCTGTTATCGACCGTCACGGCAACAAGACAACTCAGGAATCCTTCAACTCCATCTACATGATGGCGGACTCCGGTGCCCGTGGTTCTGCAACTCAGATCCGTCAGCTGGCCGGTATGCGTGGTTTGATGGCTAAGCCGGACGGCTCCATTATTGAGACTCCGATTACCGCGAACTTCCGTGAAGGTCTGAACGTTCTGCAGTACTTCGTGTCTACCCACGGTGCTCGTAAGGGTCTGGCTGATACGGCTTTGAAGACGGCTAATTCCGGTTATCTGACACGTCGTTTGGTTGACGTGACCCAGGACTTGGTTGTTACAGAAGACGACTGCGGAACCCATCAGGGCGTTCTGATGAAAGCCTTGGTTGAAGGCGGTGAAGTGACCGAAAGTCTGGCTGACCGTATTCTGGGCCGCGTGACGGCTGATCCGGTTATCAACCCGGATACCCAGGAAGAAATCTTTCCGGCCGGTCATCTGCTCGAAGAAGACGACGTCGAACTCATCACGAAGCTCGGCATTGACGAAGTCAAGATCCGTACTCCGCTTACCTGCGAAACACGCTACGGTCTTTGCGCCAAGTGCTACGGCCGCGATCTCGGCCGCGGCAAGCTCGTTAACGCCGGTGAGGCTGTCGGTGTTATCGCCGCCCAGTCCATTGGTGAACCGGGTACTCAGCTGACCATGCGTACGTTCCACATCGGTGGTGCTGCTAGCCGTACAGCTGTTGCCAGCAACGTCGTTACGAAGTCTGCCGGCACGATTCGCTTCACAAGCTCTATGCGCTATGTGACCGGTGAGAAGGGCAACAAGGTTGTGATTTCCCGCTCCGGCGAAATCGTGATCGAAGGTCCGAACGGCCGCGAGAGAGAACGTCATAAGATTCCTTACGGCGCCAACCTCCTTGCATCCGATGGTCAGCAGGTTGAAATCGGAACCGAACTTGCCAACTGGGATCCGATGACTCGTCCGATCGTTACCGAATACGCAGGTAAAGTTCGCTTTGCCAACGTTATCGACAACGTCACGGTTAAGAGCCAGGTGGACGAAGTTACCGGCTTGAGCTCTTTGGTCGTTATCGACGCTAAGCACTCTTCTTCCAGCAAGATCGGCAAGCCGCTGATTCAGTTCCTCGATGCCAACAACGAGCCCGTTAAGATTCCGGGCACCGAGCATCCTGTGAGCATTCAGCTGCCGGTCGGCGCTCTCATCATCGTTCATGACGGTGACGAAGCCAAGGTCGGTGACGTGCTTGCCAGAATTCCGACGGAAAGCCAGAAGACTCGAGACATTACCGGCGGTCTGCCGCGTGTTGCCGAGCTCTTCGAAGCCCGCTCTCCGAAGGACGCAGGTATTCTTGCCGAGGCAAGCGGTACCGTTACCTTCGGTAAGGAAACCAAGGGCAAACAGCGTCTGATCATTACTGACACCCAGGGTCAGGATCATGAATTTCTTATTCCTAAGGATAAGGACATTCTGGTTCACGACGGTCAGGTGGTTCACCAGGGCGAAGTCATTGTTGACGGTCCTGCCGATCCGCATGACATCCTGAGACTTCAGGGTATCGAAGCTCTGGCTCGCTACATTGTTGACGAAGTCCAGGCTGTGTACCGTCTGCAGGGTGTGAAGATCAGCGACAAACATATTGAAGTGATTGTTCGCCAGATGCTTCGCCGCGTTGTCATTACCGATCCGGGCGACACCAAGTTCATCACCGGTGAACAGGTCGAACGCAGTGAAATGCTCGATGAGAACGAAAAAGCTCTTGCCGAGAACAAGCGTCCCGCCACTTACGACAATCTGCTTCTTGGTATTACCAAGGCCAGCTTGTCTACGGACTCCTTCATCTCTGCCGCTTCCTTCCAGGAAACGACCCGAGTGCTTACCGAAGCAGCCATCATGGGCAAACGTGATGAACTGCGCGGCCTGAAGGAAAACGTGATTGTCGGCCGCTTGATTCCTGCCGGTACCGGTTTGGCCTATCACAGAGCCAGACACGACCGCGATGCTTTCAAGTACGACAATGAGATCGAAACTTCCGAAGCTTATGTCGGAAACGAGAACATCGTGAGCGATGTTCCTGCGATTCCCGAAGCAGAAGTGACCGGTGAGAGCAAAAGCTATCACAACTAATTAGGTTTTAACTCCTCCAAAAAAGCGGCTGAAAGGCCGCTTTTTTGGTTTTTGAAAAACGCTGAATACAATTGCTAACCTATTCAGCCAAATAGAAAAGTTTGACAATTGGTTGAATTTGCGCAATAATGCGGAACTTTTCGGAATCCCGCCCGGGTTTCTGCGCTCTTTCTCGGCTGCCGTGCAGCACGTCCTTTCGCGCAGAGTCCGCGCATTTTCCTTAAAGTTTTTTATTAACCTCCACTCCGTCAAAAGAGTGGTTTTTCTAATCGTTTCGGATACGGACTTTATGCCGACCATTAACCAATTAGTGCGTAAGCCTCGCGAGAGAGCTATTGAAAAGAGCAAGAGCCCTGCGCTCAACAACTGCCCGCAGAAACGCGGTGTCTGCACCCGTGTTTACACAACAACTCCGAAGAAGCCGAACTCCGCTCTTCGTAAAGTTGCCAAGGTGCGCCTGACCAACGGCTTTGAAGTCATCTCCTATATCGGAGGTGAAGGCCACAATCTTCAGGAACACAGCGTCGTTTTGATTCGCGGCGGTCGTGTGAAGGACTTGCCGGGCGTTCGTTACCACGTCGTCCGCGGCTCTCTTGATACTCAGGGTGTCAAGGATCGTAAGCAATCTCGTTCTAAATACGGCGCAAAGCGTCCTAAACAGGCTTAATACCGGATCGCACCCGGTAACGGTCTCTTTTTATGACCGAGTAAGTCGCATTTTCATGATGGAAATGCATTTTCAAATTATTTGACTGAAGACAAAACTGAGGTAAACATGCCCCGTCGTCGCGAAGTACCTAAACGTGAAGTTCTCCCGGATCCTAAATTCGGTTCCGTTGAGATCACCAAATTCGTCAACATGATCATGCTTGACGGCAAGAAAGCCGTTGCAGAACGCATCGTGTATGGCGCTTTGGAAGAAATCCAGAACAAGTCTGGTAAAGATCCCCTCGAAGTGTTCACAAACGCTTTGAACAATGTTCGTCCGCTGGTTGAAGTTAAGTCCCGCCGTGTCGGCGGTGCCAACTACCAGGTTCCGGTCGAAGTTAGACCTGTCCGTCGTATGGCTCTGGCCATGCGCTGGCTGCGTGAAGCTGCTAAGGGCAGAAGTGAAAAATCTATGCCGCTCCGCTTGGCCGGCGAGCTTATCGACGCCTCTGAAGGCCGCGGCGGTGCTATGAAGAAGCGTGAAGAAGTTCATCGTATGGCTGAAGCCAACAAGGCCTTCTCTCACTTCCGTTTTAACTAATTTCTTTTTCAATAGGGGAGGCCCGGCGGGCTCTCCCCATTATCAGAGGATAGAAACATGGCTCGCAAAACTCCGATTGAGCGTTATCGCAATATCGGCATTTCCGCGCACATCGACGCGGGCAAAACAACCACCACGGAACGCATTCTGTTCTACACCGGCGTTAATCACAAGATTGGCGAAGTGCACGATGGCGCTGCGACCATGGACTGGATGGAACAGGAACAGGAACGCGGCATTACGATTACCTCCGCTGCTACTACTGCTTTCTGGCGCGGTATGGACATGAACCATCCCGAACACCGTATCAACATTATTGATACCCCGGGACACGTTGACTTCACTGTTGAAGTTGAACGTTCCATGCGTGTTCTGGACGGTGCCTGCATGGTTTACTGTGCTGTCGGCGGTGTCCAGCCTCAATCCGAAACTGTTTGGCGTCAGGCTAACAAATACAAAGTTCCCCGTCTTGCTTTCGTGAACAAGATGGACCGTACAGGCGCAAACTTCTTCAAAGTTTACGATCAGATGAAGACTCGTCTGAAAGCTAATCCTGTACCTATCGTTATTCCTATCGGTGCTGAAGACACTTTCAAAGGCGTTATCGATCTGGCCAAGAGAAAAGCCATCATTTGGGATGAAGCTTCTCAGGGCATGAAGTTCAAATTCGAAGACGTTCCCGCCGAGCTGGTTGAAGAAACCGAAAAATGGCGCAGCAACATGGTTGAAGCTGCTGCCGAAGCTAACGAAGAACTGATGGACAAGTACCTGAACGACGGCGACCTCTCCGAGGCCGACATCAACAAGGGTCTGCGTCTGCGTACCATCGCCAACGAAATTCAGCCGATGCTCTGCGGTACAGCGTTCAAGAACAAGGGTGTTCAGCGCATGCTTGACGCTGTTATTGAACTGCTTCCAAGCCCGGTTGACATTCCTCCGGTCCAAGGTGTTGATCCTGATGACGATTCTGTCGCTAGTCGTAAGGCTGATGATAAAGAGCCGTTCTCCGCTCTTGCCTTCAAGATCATGACTGACCCGTTCGTCGGTCAGCTGACCTTCCTTCGCGTGTACTCCGGCGTTGTTAACTCCGGCGACACCGTTCTGAACTCCGTCAAGGGTAAGAAAGAACGTATCGGTCGTTTGCTGCAGATGCACGCTAACGAACGTAAAGAAATCAAGGAAGTTCTCGCAGGCGACATCGCAGCTGCCGTCGGTCTGAAAGAAGTGACCACCGGCGATACACTCTGCGCTATCGACCATCCGATCATCCTTGAAAAGATGGAATTCCCAGAACCGGTTATTTCTCAGGCTGTTGAGCCCAAGACTAAGGCCGACCAGGAAAAAATGGGTATCGCTCTTAACCGTCTGGCTCAGGAAGATCCGTCTTTCCGTGTCCGTACTGACGAAGAAAGCGGTCAGACCATTATTTCCGGTATGGGTGAGCTCCACCTCGACATTCTTGTCGACCGTATGCGTCGTGAGTTCAACGTTGAAGCCACAGTCGGCAAACCTCAGGTTGCCTACCGTGAAACCATCCGTTCTACTGTTGAGAACGCCGAAGCTAAGTTTGTTAAGCAGTCCGGCGGCCGTGGTCAGTACGGCCACGTTGTTCTGAAGCTCGAACCGAACCCCGGCAAGGGCTACGAGTTCGTCGATGCTATCAAGGGCGGTGTTGTTCCCCGCGAATACATTCCTGCCGTTCAGAAGGGTATCGAAGACACCATGAAGTCCGGTGTTCTGGCCGGTTACCCGGTTGTTGACGTTAAGGCAACACTCCACTTCGGTTCTTACCATGAAGTGGACTCTAACGAAAACGCCTTCAAGATGGCCGGTTCTATGGCTTTCAAAGAAGGTATGCGCAATGCCAGCCCGGTTCTGCTTGAGCCGATCATGGCTGTTGAAGTTGAAACCCCGGAAGAAAAGATGGGCGACGTCATGGGCGACCTTTCTTCTCGCCGCGGTGTGATCCAGGGTATGGACGACTTGCCCGGCGGAGGCAAAGCTGTTAAGGCTGAAGTTCCGCTGTCTGAAATGTTCGGTTATGCTACACAGCTCCGTTCTCTGACTCAAGGTCGTGCTTCCTACACAATGGAATTCAAACATTACGCTGAAGCTCCGAAGAACGTTGCCGAAGCTGTGATTGAAGCAAAAACGAAGTAATTTTTAAACGCTGTTCTTTTATTTAATATTTAAGGATTAAAAATGGCAAAAGAAAAGTACGAACGTACTAAGCCCCATGTAAACGTTGGCACAATCGGTCACGTTGACCATGGTAAGACAACCCTTACAGCCGCTATCACAACCGTTCTTTCCAAGAAGTTCGGCGGTGAAGCCAAAGCCTACGACCAGATCGACGCAGCTCCTGAAGAAAAAGCTCGCGGTATTACGATTAACACCGCTCACGTCGAATACGAAACCGAAAGCCGTCACTACGCACACGTTGACTGCCCGGGCCATGCTGACTACGTCAAGAACATGATTACCGGTGCTGCTCAGATGGACGGCGCTATTCTGGTTGTTGCCGCTTCCGACGGTCCTATGCCTCAGACCCGTGAGCACATCCTTCTTGCCCGTCAGGTCGGTGTTCCCTACATCATCGTTTACCTGAACAAGTGCGACCTCGTCAATGACGAAGAACTGCTTGAACTGGTTGAAATGGAAGTTCGCGAACTCCTGAGCAACTACGACTTCCCCGGCGACGATATTCCTATCATCAAGGGTTCTGCTCGTATGGCTCTCGACGGCGACAAAGGCCCGATGGGTGAAGAATCCATCCTGAAGCTTGCCGACACACTCGACAGCTACATCCCGACTCCGGAACGTGCTATCGACCAGCCGTTCCTTATGCCGGTTGAAGACGTGTTCTCCATCTCCGGCCGCGGTACCGTTGTTACCGGCCGTGTTGAACGCGGTATCGTCAAGGTCGGCGACGAACTCGAAACCGTCGGTATCCGTCCGACTCAGAAGACAACCTGCACGGGCGTCGAAATGTTCCGTAAGCTGCTTGATCAGGGTCAGGCCGGGGACAACATCGGTGTTCTGCTCCGCGGTACAAAGCGTGAAGACGTCGAACGCGGTCAGGTTCTTGCCAAACCCGGCACGATCACTCCGCACACCGAATTCCAGGCAGAAGTTTACGTTCTGACTAAGGAAGAAGGCGGCCGTCACACACCGTTCTTCAAAGGCTATCGTCCTCAGTTCTACTTCCGTACAACTGACGTTACCGGAACGATCGAACTGCCGGAAGGCGTTGAAATGGTTATGCCCGGCGACAACATCCGTATGGACGTTAAGCTGATTGCTCCGATTGCTCTGGAAGAAGGCCTCCGCTTCGCTATTCGTGAAGGCGGCCACACGGTCGGTGCCGGCGTTGTTTCTAAGATCGTCGGTTAATTAACTCATTTCGAATCGCGGGCCGAAGAAGGCTTCGGCCCCTCGTTCTTTAAAGGATAAATAATGCAAAGCCAACGTATTCGTATTCGCCTCAAGGCATTTGATTACAAACTGATCGATCAGTCTGCTCTTGAAATTGTTGATACCGGCAAGAGAACCGGTGCTGTTGTCAGAGGTCCGATCCCTCTGCCCACACGCATCCAGCGCTTCGATATTCTTCGCAGCCCGCACCTCAACAAGACCAGCCGCGATCAGCTTGAAATCAGAACTCATCAGAGATTGATGGACATCATCGATCCGACAGACAAGACTGTTGACGCTCTGATGAAGCTCGACCTGCCTGCCGGCGTGGACGTTGAAATCAAAGTCCAGTAATAAGGTTGACTAAATTAAACAGGCCCTTTGAATGAAAGTTCTAAGGGCCCGTTTTTTACCCAAGAGAAAAGCGCTCGGGAATTGAAGTTCCCTGAGCGCTTTTTGCAATTTGAAGTCTTTATTTTTGTTTGAGATCGGCAAAGGCAATCTTGCCCTTCGGCGGAATGATGTCGACTGTCATATCTTTGTCGATGATATTGACGATCTTGGACGCCGAATTGGTCATAGCGACATGCTTGAGGTCTTCGGAGAGTAATACGGCTTTCAGATCCGGATGCTTCTGAAGATACTCAATTGCGCCGGACCAGCCCATGACGAAGAGGGCAGTGCACAAAGCGTCAGCTTTAGCTGAATTGTCATCAATGATCGTCACTGAAGATAAAGTGGCGGGAACGGGTTTGCCGGTTTTCGGATTCAGGATGTGATGGTATTTAACGCCGTCTTTAATGAAGAACTTTTCATAGTCGCCTGAGGTGACGACTGAAGTGTCCTTTAAGGGGACGACCGCGAAATATTCACCTCTTTCTTTATCGGGCCTTTGGAGACCGATAGACCAAGGTTTGTCCGAACCGTTGGTTCCGGAACCGACGACATTGCCGCCGAGACTCACCAGAGAGTCTCCGCATCCGCCTTGCTTGAGTTTATTAATGACCTTGTCAGCGATATAGCCCTTGCCGATGGCGCCGAAAGCGACGGACTGCTTCTTACCGATCTTGCCGAAATATCTGCCGTTTTCCTTTTTAGCGTCGATCAGGTTGTAGTCGACATTAATTAAAGCTCTTTTGATTTCAGCTTCACTCGGGACGCGGTGTTCGGGCTGATCCACACTCCAAAGTTTTACCAATGCGCCGACCGTCGGATCGAAAGTTCCGTGTGTGAGTGCGGCGATCGTTTTAGAACCGTTTAACACCTCAAAGGTTTCCGGTTCAATTTGAATCCATTCGCCGGGGTGCTGATTCAATCGCGTGACATCGCTGTCCGGATCGTAGGCAGACAGGATGTATTCAAGGCGGCGTGTTTCATCATTCAGGATCTTGTAGCAGGCTTCAGCTTTCTCTTTACTGTCGACCTTAAATTGGCCGTTAATTAACGTTCCGATCGCAAACGTATCCACGCTGTATACGTCGGAAGCTGTTGCTGGACTCGCTGTAAAGGCGAGCGCGGCAATCAGAGAAAGAATGATCTTTTTAGATTGCATTTTCTTATAAAGATGAAACGGATAAATAAGTTAGTAATTGTAAAGATTATATTTCCGGCTCTTTAAAACTTCGGCTCAAAGAGGAGCTGAAGAGAATCGAAATGGAGATGAACCGGATCATTAGGATGCGCATTGCCCGAAGAGACGGGCTTCGCGCCGATTCGCCGCAAGAACAGCAGGGCGGCGAACGGGGTGCGGAAATTAAGGTATCAAATTATTAAAGATCTTGTCAAACCTTTACGGAGGATTCGGGCGAAGAGAGGAAAAAAGGTCAAGACGGACCTAATTAGAAGAATATTTAGTCACCTTACAATTGATAACTCTATGAATTGAAGGAGAATATTTGCTTTTTTGAACATCACGATGTACAATGCGTGCCTTTCGTGGTCACCGCTATTCTTTTTCGGTGACTTTTTCTAACTTGTCCAGGCCAATCGCAGCCTGGGTGGAGATAATAATGAGTGAGAAGCTCGGCCTCGTCGGTCGCAAGATCGGCATGACGCGCATCTTTACCGAAGATGGTGTTTCCATTCCGGTAACCGTGCTCGAAGTGTCGAACAACCGCATTACACAGGTAAAAACGGTTGAGACTGACGGCTACAATGCAGTGCAAGTCGCCTTCGGCTCCAAGAAGCCGTCGCGTGTGAGCAAGCCTCTTAAAGGCCAGTTTGAAAAAGCTGGTGTCGAAGCAGGCTCCATGCTCAAAGAATTCCATGTTGAAGAAGACAAGATCGGCGAAATGAAAGTCGGTCAGACTCTTTCCATCGATATGTTCTCCGAAGGTCAGAAAGTTGACGTTACGGGTACAACAATCGGTAAGGGTTTTGCCGGCGCAATCAAGCGTCATCACTTCTCTTCCAACCGCGCCAGCCACGGTAACTCCGTGTCTACAAACGCCCCCGGTTCTATCGGTAACCGTCAGGATCCGGGCCGTGTTTTCCCTGGCAAGCGTATGGCCGGTCACCTCGGTGATGTCCAGCGCACAACTCAGAACTTGGTTATCGCCCGTGTGGACGCCGATCGTCAATTGATCCTGGTCCGCGGAGCCGTTCCCGGCTGCGCCAACGGCGAAGTAATCATCCGTCCGGCTGTTAAGGCCAAAGCCTAAGGAGCGATTTATGGAACTGAAAGTCGTAAACGATCAGGGCCAGCAGACCGCAACCCTTGCGGCTGCCGACACCGTTTTCGGTCGTGAATACAATGAAGCACTGGTTCACCAGATCGTTGTTGCTTATCAAGCCAACGCTCGTCTCGGAACCCGTGCACAGCTGACTCGTGAAGCTGTTCACCACTCTACACGCAAACCCTGGCGCCAGAAAGGCACAGGCCGTGCACGTGCCGGTATGTCTTCCTCTCCGGTATGGCGCGGAGGCGGCAGAGCTTTCCCCAACACACCCGATGAAAACTTCACACAGAAAGTTAACAAGAAGATGATGCGCGGCGCTATGGCCTGCATTCTCTCCAAGTTAGCTATCGACGGTCGTCTCGTCGTTGTGGAGAACATTGACGTTGACACACCCAAGACTAAGAACTTTGCTAACAAGCTCAAAGCCATGGGTCTGAACAGCGCTCTTATCATCACTGACGAAATCAGCGAAAATCTGGATCTCGCCAGCCGCAACCTGAAGAACGTTTGGGTTGTCGAGCCGCGTTATGCTGATCCGGTCTCCCTGGTTCACTTTGATTCCGTTGTTGTTACTAAAGCAGCAATCAGCAAACTTGAGGAGATGTGGGGATGAGCCAAGATTTCCTTTACAAAGCAATCCTCGGTTCTATCGTCTCTGAAAAGAGCACCAGAATCGGTGAAAAGAACAATCAGTACGTCTTCCGTGTAGTTCCCGAAGCTACCAAAGAAGATGTGAAAGCCGCCGTTGAATTACTTTTCAAAGTGAAGGTCAAAGGCGTCCAAATGCTGAACCTTAAGGGCAAACAGAAACGCAACGGTCGTTTCCCCGGCAAACGCAATGACGTTCGCAAGGCCTATGTTTGCTTGGAAGAAGGTCAGGAAATTAACTTCGCAGAGGTGAAGTAATGGCTCTGATTAAACTGAAACCTACATCTGCCGGTCGTCGTCACGCCGTTAAGGTTGTGAACCCGGAACTGCACAAAGGCAAACCTTTTGCAGCCCTCGTAGAAAAGAAGAACCGCGGATCCGGTCGTAACAACTTCGGCCGTATCACTGTTCGCCATCAAGGCGGCGGCCACAAGAAGGCCTACCGTATCATCGACTTCAAGCGCGATAAAGACGGTATTCCCGCTATTGTTGAGCGTCTCGAATACGATCCGAACCGCTCCGCCAACATCGCTCTTGTCCTCTATAAGGACGGCGAACGCCGCTACATCATCGCTCCGAAGGGCCTGAAAGCCGGCGATGAAATCATGAGCGGTCAGGAAGCTCCGATCAAAATCGGTAATGCTCTTCCCCTGCGCAACATTCCCGTCGGCTCCACGATTCACAACATCGAAATGAAGCCCGGTAAAGGTGCTCAGATGGTTCGTGCCGCCGGTGCATTCGCTCAGCTGCTTGCTCGCGAAGGTGCTTACGCTCAGATCCGTCTGCGTTCCGGTGAAGTTCGCCGCATTCTAATCGAATGCCGTGCAACGATCGGTACCGTCGGTAATGAAGAAAACAGTCTGCGTGAACTCGGAAAAGCCGGTGCCAAGCGTTGGCGCGGTATTCGTCCGACCGTCCGCGGCGTTGTGATGAACCCTGTTGACCATCCGCACGGTGGTGGTGAAGGTCGTACCGGTACCGGTCGCGCTCCTGTCACACCTTGGGGCCAGCTCACCAAGGGTTATCGTACTCGTAACAACAAGCGCACCGACAACATGATCGTGTCGCGTCGCTATCGCAAGTAAGGGGGCCTGAATGTCTCGTTCGCTTAAGAAGGGACCGTTCGTTGACGGATCCTTACTGAAGAAAGTCGAAGCCGCTCAAGCTAGCCGTGACAAGCGTCCTATCAAGACCTGGTCTCGTCGCTCGACAATTCTTCCTGAATTTATCGGTTTAACAATTGCCGTCCACAACGGACGTCAGCATGTGCCGGTTTTTATCAATGAAAACATGGTTGGCCATAAGCTGGGTGAATTTGCATTGACCCGTACTTTCAAAGGCCACGCAGCTGATAAGAAGGCTGCTCCAGCTAAGAGGTAATAACAATGGAAACCACAGCAATCGTACGTGGAGTTCGCCTCTCGGCTCAGAAAGGCCGTTTGGTTGCGGATCTTGTCCGCGGTAAGCCCGTTGACAAGGCCCTGAACATTCTTTCTTTCACGCAGAAGAAAGCTGCCGGCATCATCCGCAAAGCTCTCGATTCTGCTATTGCCAATGCCGAACACAACAACGGTGCAGACATTGACGAACTCCGTGTGACTTCTATCTATGTTGAGAAAGCCACGACTCTCCGTCGTTTCTCTGCAAGAGCAAAAGGCCGCGGTGCCCGTATCGGTAAACAGACTTGCCACATCTACGTGACGGTCGGTGATACCCCGGCGAAGAAATAATAGGTGACCCATGGGACAGAAAATTAATCCGACAGGCTTTCGCCTTCCCGTAACACACGACTGGACTTCCCGTTGGTATGCTACTGGCCGCGATTTTGCCCGCACATTGGCTGAAGACCTCAAAGTTCGCGATTACCTGGGCAAAAAGCTCAAGAACGCCTCTGTAGGTCGTATTCTTATCGAGCGTCCCGCTAAGAACGCTCGCATCACAATTTTCTCCGCTCGTCCGGGCGTTGTGATCGGTAAGAAAGGTGAAGACATTGAAGTTCTGAAGGCCGAACTCCAGAAATTGATGGGCGTTCCCGTCCATGTCAATATCGAAGAGATCCGCCGTCCTGACCTCGATGCTCAGCTCATCGCCGACAGCATCACTCAGCAGCTCGAAAAACGTATTATGTTCCGTCGCGCTATGAAGCGTGCCATGCAGAACGCAATGCGTCAGGGCGCTCTTGGTATCAAGATCATGTCCTCCGGCCGTTTGAACGGTGCTGAAATCGCCCGTACCGAATGGTATCGTGAAGGTCGTGTACCTCTGCATACTCTTCGTGCCGACATCGACTACGGCTTCTCTGAAGCTCAGACAACTTACGGCATCATCGGCGTTAAGGTTTGGGTTTACAAAGGCGACAACACCGGTAAGGATGTTGCTGCCGAAGCTCCGGCCGAACGCGAAGACCGCCGCAACCGTCGTCCCGGCAAGCCGGCCAACCGCCGTCCTCGCAAGCAGGCCGACGGCGCTGAAGGCAAGCAGGCTCGCGCTCCGCGCAAACCCGCTCCCGCAGCCGCTGCTAAGGAAGGAGAATAAACATGCTTCAACCAAACAGAACTAAGTACCGTAAGGACCAGAAAGGCCGTAACTACGGTCTGGCCCAGAGAGGTGCTAAGGTTTCTTTCGGCCAGTTCGGTCTGAAAGTTACAGAACGCGGTCGTCTGACAGCTCGTCAGATCGAAGCTGCCCGTCGTGCGATCACTCGTCACATCAAGCGCGGCGGCCGTGTATGGATCCGCGTCTTCCCGGACAAACCCATTTCCTCCAAACCGGCTGAAGTCCGTATGGGTAATGGTAAAGGCAATCCCGAATTCTGGGTTGCTCTGGTTCAGCCGGGCCGCGTCATTTATGAACTTGACGGTGTTGATGAAGCACTTGCTCGTGAAGCTTTCCGCCTTGCTGCGGCCAAGCTTCCGCTCAAGTCCATGTTCGTTACACGTCAAATCGGCCAGTAATAGGAGTGCAGAATGAAAGCCAAAGATTTACGCGCTATGGACGAAGCTGCGCTTAACAAAGAACTGCAGGATCTTCTGAAAGCCCAGTTTAATCTGCGCATGCAGAAGTCTCATCAGCAACTTGAAAACACGAGCCTGATTCGTCAGACACGCCGCGATATCGCCCGCGTCCGTACGATTCTTGCTCAGAAGGCAGCGACGAAATGAGCGAAAACAAACTGACACGCACGCTGATCGGCAAAGCTATTAGCACCAAGATGGACAAGACTGTTACGGTTCTTGTCGAACGTAAGGTTAAACACCCGATCGGAAAGATCGTCGTCAAGAGCAAGAAGTATCATGTTCATGACGAAAACAATGACGTTAGAGAAGGCGATATCGTCGAAATCTCCGAAACACGTCCGATTTCCCGTACGAAATCCTGGACAGTTTCCAAGATCGTCGAACGTGCTGAAATCTAATTGATTTGTAAATAGATCTTAATAAGCACTTTAGAGAGCTTGCAATGTTATCCGTATATCGGATATACTTGCGGCTCTCTAATTCTTTTTGCGAAAGAATTTCTTTCGGATTAAGTAGTTAGAGGTTCTTGGGGTTCCGGTTTTTTTGAACAACCCACAAAGCTTGCGGGTATCTGTGAGATTGAATTGGAAACTCTTCTCCCGGACGGGACCAAAACTGGCCGAGCGCCGCGAATCGCGTCGAACTCGGAATAAGTTGGAATATATAAAACCATGATTCAGATGCAATCTAATCTGGACGTAGCCGACAACACCGGTGCACGTTCAGTTCAATGTATTAAAGTGTTGGGCGGCTCCAAACGCCGTTACGCTAATATTGGCGACATTATCAAAGTGACCGTCAAAGATGCAGCTCCGCGCGGCCGCGTCAAAAAAGGCGAAGTCTACTCTGCCGTTGTTGTTAGAACTGCTAAAGGCGTTCGTCGTCCTGACGGCTCTTCTATCTGCTTTGACGGCAATGCTGCTGTTTTGCTTAACAACAAACTGGAACCGATCGGAACACGTATCTTCGGGCCGGTTACGCGTGAACTGCGTACCGAACGCTTCATGAAGATTGTTTCCCTCGCTCCTGAAGTTCTCTAAGGAGAGGATGGAAATGCAACGTATCCGTAAAGGTGACGAAGTTATCGTTATCACCGGCCGTGACAAGGGCAAGAAAGGCACTGTTACAGCTGTTCATGACGATGGAAAAGTCGTCGTTGAAGGTATCAACATTGTTAAGAAGCACGTCAAGCCGAACCCCATGCTGGGCCAGGCCGGCGGCATTATGGACAAGACGCTTCCGATCGAAGGATCCAACGTCATGCTTGTCAACCCCAAAACCGGCAAGGGTGACCGCGTCGGCTACAAAGTTGTTGACGGCAAGAAAGTTCGCGTCTTCAAGAGTGACGGTGCCGTTGTCGGCGCTAAGGCATAAGAGGTCGCAGATAAATGTCTCGTTTTTTGAATAAGTACCGTGACGAAGTGATTCCGGCCCTGACAAAACAGTTCGGCTACAAAACCGAAATGCAGGTTCCTCGTATCACCAAGATCACTCTGAATATGGGTGTCGGCGATGCAGTTAACGACAAGAAGCTTGTTGACCACGCTGTCGAAGATCTGACTAAGATTTCCGGTCAGAAGCCAATCGTTACCAAAACTCGTAAAGCCATCGCTAACTTCAAGATCCGTGAAAACATGCCTATCGGCTGCATGGTCACGCTTCGCGGAGAGCGTATGTATGAATTCCTGGACCGCTTAGTCACTATCGCTTTCCCGCGTGTTCGTGACTTCCGTGGTGTCAGTGCCCGCTCTTTCGACGGCCGCGGCAACTACAACATCGGTCTGAAGGAACAGATCATTTTCCCGGAAATTGAATACGACAAGATCGACAAGCTCCGTGGTATGAACATCAGCATTACGACAACCGCTAAGACGGACGAAGAGGCTAAGGCACTTCTTTCTGCCTTCCACTTCCCGTTCCGTAACTAAGCGAGGTGATTTAATTGGCTAAGCTCGCATTAATCAATCGTGAACTCAAGCGCAAAGCCTGCGCTCAGAAGTTTGCTGCTAAACGCGCCGCTCTCAAAGCGGTCATTAACGATGCTACCCGCTCGATGGAAGAGCGCATGGAAGCACGCAACGCACTTCAGTCTCTGCCCCGTGACGCAAGTCCGTGCCGTCAGCGTAACCGCTGTGAATTGACCGGTCGTCCCCGCGGAACATTCCGCAAATTCGGTCTGGCAAGAGGCAAGATCCGCGAAGCGGCTATGCATGGTGACATTCCCGGCCTGACAAAGGCCAGCTGGTAAGCGAGGAGATTACAAAATGAGTATCAGTGATCCGATCGCCGACATGCTGACCCGTATTCGCAACGGTCAGATGGTCGACAAAACGGAAGTGACTATGCCTTCTTCCAAACTGAAGGTAGCTATTGCAAAAGTTCTCGAAGACGAAGGCTACATCGACGGTTACACCGTTGACGCCAACGACGGCAAGCCCGTTCTTCGTATTGGTCTTAAATACTATGCCGGTCGTCCCGTGATTGAAATGATTGAACGCGTTTCTCGTCCCGGACTGCGTGTGTACAAGAACCACGAAACAATTCCTCAGGTCATGAACGGCCTCGGAATTGCGATCATCTCCACACCGAAGGGTGTGATGACTGATCGTAAGGCTCGTGCAGCAGGTATTGGCGGCGAAGTTCTTTGCGTCGTTGCCTAAGCCGGAGGTAGGAAATATGTCACGAGTTGCTAAGATCCCAGTCGTTCTGGGCAAAGGTGTAGAGGCCAAGATCGAAAACGGTTTCATTACCGTTAAAGGTCCGAAAGGCACTCTTTCTCAGAAGCTTAATCCGGTTGTCGAAGTTACTATCGACAACGGCGAAGTTCATTTCAAGGCCATTGAGCCGACAAAGTTCTCCAACGCCATGAGCGGTACGCTCCGCGCTCTGGTTAACTCCATGAACATCGGCGTGACCGAAGGCTTCACCAAAAAGTTAAATCTGGTTGGCGTGGGCTACAAGGCTCAGGCTCAGGGCAATGTCCTGAATCTGTCCCTCGGTTTCTCTCATCCTGTTGCATACAAGATGCCTGAAGGAATCGAAGTCAAGACCCCGACACCGACTGAAATTGTGATTCACGGCGCTGACAAGCAGAAAGTCGGACAGGTTGCTGCGGAAGTTCGTAGCTACCGCGAACCTGAACCCTATAAGGGCAAGGGTGTCCGCTATGCTGATGAAGTTGTGATCATCAAGGAAACTAAGAAGAAATAAGCGGGCGGAGGCTTAAAGTGATCGACAAGAAACAAAATCGTCTGCGTCGTGCGCGTGCCACGCGTGCCCGCATCAAGGACATGAAGGTTAATCGCCTGACTGTTCATCGTACAAACCTGCACATCTATGCACAGATCATCTCTGCTGACGGTAAGAATGTTCTCTGCGCTGCTTCTACGCTCGAACCCGAAGTTCGTGCACAATTAGCCGGTGTGACAGGAAAGGGCGGCAACGTCAACGCTGCAAAACTCATCGGTACACGCATTGCTGAAAAAGCAAAAGCTGCCGGAATTGAGTCTTGCGCATTCGACCGTGCCGGATATCGTTTTCATGGCCGTATTGCCGCGCTTGCCAACGCAGCGCGCGAAGCCGGTCTCAAGTTCTAAGGAATAGCTAAATGGCAAAGAATCCCAAAAACGCAGTTGCCGAGGAACAGGACGACGGCATTCGCGAAAAAATGATTGCGGTCAATCGTGTTACCAAGGTTGTTAAAGGCGGCCGTATTCTCGGTTTCGCTGCTTTGACAGTGGTTGGTGACGGCGATGGACGCATCGGCATGGGCAAAGGCAAGTCCCGTGAAGTTCCGGTTTCCGTTCAGAAAGCAATGGATCAGGCTCGCCGCGCTATGGAAAAAGTACCTCTTCGCAACGGTACCATTTTCCACGCTGTTGAAGGCCATCACGGTGCTTCCCGCGTTATGCTCCATCCGGCCCCCGAAGGTACCGGCGTTATCGCCGGCGGCCCGATGCGCGCCATTTTCGATGTGATGGGCATCCGCAACATCGTTGCCAAGTCCCATGGCTCTTCCAATCCTTACAACATGGTTCGCGCCACACTTGATGCACTGAGCAAGCTTCGTTCTCCGAGCGAAATTGCTGCCAAGCGCGGTAAGACCGTTGAAGAACTCATCGGTTAAGAATCTGGAGTTTAGAAATGGAAAAGAAAACCGTTAAAGTGACCCTCGTCAAGAGCCCGATCGGCTGCAAAAAAGCCCATCGTCAGACTGTTCTCGGTCTGGGTCTCAAGAAAATTCGTCAGACACGCGAGCTGGAAGACACACCTGCCGTCCGCGGCATGATCAACACGGTCTCCTACCTGGTTCGTGCTGAATAATTGAGGATTAGACAATGAAACTTAATACTATTCAGCCGGCAGCTGGTTCCAAGAGCGCTTCTCACCGCGTCGGTCGCGGTGTCGGCAGCGGCTGGGGCAAGACTGCAGGCCGCGGCCACAAAGGTCAGAAGTCCCGTGCAGGCGGCTTCCACAAAGTCGGTTTCGAAGGCGGCCAGATGCCTCTGCATCGTCGTCTGCCGAAGCGCGGCTTCACATCCTGGACACATGAATTCGTCGCTGAAGTTCGCTTGAGCGATCTCGAAAAACTGGGTCTGGACGAAGTCAACCTGGCAGATTTGATCAACGCTAACGTGATCAAATCCAACATGAAGGACGCTCGTGTGATCCTCTCCGGAGAAATCACTCGCAAAGTTACCGTCCGCGGTATGTCTGTCACCAAAGGTGCCAAGGCCGCTATTGAAGCAGCCGGCGGTTCCGTTGTTGTAGACGCTGACAAATAATTTGAGATAAGGAATTAAACGTGGCCAAGAACATTCCAGCGAAAGCCGGCAGTAAATACGGCGACTTATACAGACGTCTGATTTTTCTTGTTTTGGCTCTCGTTGTCTATCGTATCGGCACGCATATTCCGGTTCCCGGTATCGATCCAGATACCTTAAAAGAGCTGTTTAATCAGCAACAGGGCGGCATCTTAGGGCTGTTCAACATGTTCTCAGGCGGCGCCCTGTCCCGTTTCTCCGTTTTCGCGCTTGGTATCATGCCGTACATTTCGGCATCGATTATCATGCAGATGCTTTCTTACGTACTTCCTTCTCTGGAATCTCTGCGTAAGGAAGGCGAGTCCGGCAGAAGAAAGATCACGCAGTACACCCGTTACGGTACACTGCTTCTCGGTTTGTTTCAGGCTCTCGGTATTGCCGTGGCCCTGGAAACACAGCCGGGCCTGGTCATTGATCCGGGCTTCTTCTTCCGCAGCGTCTGTGTGATTTCTCTGGTCACCGGCACTATGTTCCTGATGTGGTTAGGTGAGCAGATTACAGAGCGCGGCATCGGCAACGGCATTTCGATCATTATCTTCGCAGGTATCGTCGCCGGGCTTCCGGCTGCGGTCAGCGGTTTGTTCCAGTTGGTTTCCACCGGCGCGATCGGACCTCTGTCTGCGATTTTCATCATTGCGATCGTGATGCTGGTGACGGCTTTTGTTGTCTTCATCGAAAGAGGACAACGCCGTATTACCGTCAACTATGCAAAACGTCAGGTCGGAAACCGCATTTACGGCGGCCAGAGCTCTTATCTTCCTCTGAAGATAAACATGGCCAACGTGATTCCGCCGATCTTTGCATCTTCGCTGATTCTCTTCCCGGCTACTTTAGCCAGTTGGTTTACCAGCGGCGACTCCACTCGTTGGATTCGTGACTTAGCGGCTTCTCTTTCTCCGGGTCAACCGCTTTATACATTGCTCTACGCTGCCTTGATCGTTTTCTTTGCATACTTCTACACGGCATTGGTTTTCAATCCGAAAGAAACTGCAGAGAACCTCAAGAAGAGCGGTGCTTTCGTTCCCGGTATTCGTCCGGGCGAGCAGACCTCTCGTTATATTGACAAGGTCCTGCTTCGCTTAACACTTGCCGGTTCGATCTATTTAGTGTTTGTCTGTTTGGTTCCTGAGTTCCTCAACCTGCGATTCAACGTTCCGTTCTACTTCGGCGGTACATCGCTGCTGATCGTTGTGGTCGTGACAATGGATTTCATGAGTCAGGTTCAGGCTTATCTCATGAGTCATCAATACGAATCTCTGCTGAAGAAAACAAACTTCCGCGGATTCGGTCCCGGTTCACTTCCCCGCTAACGGGTTGTAACCATTAAAAAAATTGCTATAAAGGGCGGGATTAGTTTATAATCCCGCTCCTTATGCTTTACTCTGTCATCTGCACTACATTTGGCGGAGTCGGTTCTGTATGAAGTCTTCGCGAGAGGCTTCTTACACTTTTGGAGATAACTATGAAAGTAAACGCTTCGGTCAAAAAAATGTGCCGTAAGTGCAAGATCATCAAGCGCAAAGGCGTGGTCCGCGTTATCTGCTCGGATCCCCGTCATAAACAGCGCCAAGGCTAATTAGAGGTAAATAATGGCTCGTATCGCCGGTATTAACATTCCGCCGAATCAGCACGCTGAAATCGGCTTGACTGCCATCTATGGCATCGGCCGTCCCCGTGCCCGTGAAATTTTGGAAGCGGTTGGTGTTGAAAAAACTAAGAAGGTTAAAGATTTAACAGACGCCGAACTCGAACGCATTCGTGATGCGATCAGCAAGCTCACTGTTGAAGGCGACCTTCGTCGTGAAATTCAATTGTCAATTAAACGCCTTATCGACTTAGGCACCTACAGAGGCATGCGTCATCGCCGCGGTCTGCCCGTTCGCGGTCAGCGCACTCGTACGAATGCACGCACTCGCAAGGGTCCGAAGAAAGCTGGCGTCGCTCTCAAAAAGTAAGGTAAAGGACGACTATGGCAGGAAAGATTCCTAACGCTCAGCAGATCGCTGCTCAGCGTGCTCGTAGAAAAGTTAAAAAAGTTGTGACCGAAGGCATCGCTCACGTTCACGCTTCCTTTAACAACACAATCATCACTATTACTGACCGTCAGGGCAATGCTATTGCAGCTTCCAGCTCCGGCGCTCAGGGTTTCAAAGGCTCTCGTAAGTCCACTCCGTTCGCAGCTCAGGTTGCTGCCGAACAGGCCGGCCGTCACGCCCTTGAATATGGCTTAAAGAACGTTGAAGTCCGCATTACCGGACCCGGACCCGGCCGTGAGTCGAGTGTTCGCGCTCTCAACGCTCTTGGTATTCGCGTCACTTCCATTCAAGACGTTACTCCCGTTCCTCACAACGGTGTTCGTCCTTCGAAGCGTCGTCGTGTTTAATAACTAATTCCCGCGTTTGTCGTGAAATCGATGAACTGAATGTGGAAGACACAGGATAAGAGAAAAAATGGCTCGTTATACCGGACCTAAAGAAAAGCTCGCACGCCGTGAAGGCTGCGACTTGAATCTGAAGAGCGCTGTTCGCTCCTTCGATTCAAAATGCAAATCCGAATCTGCCCCCGGTCAGCATGGACGCACTTCCGGTGCTCGTCTTTCTGACTACGGTGCTCAGCTTCGTGAAAAGCAGAAAGTTAAACGTATGTATGGCGTTCTCGAACGTCAGTTCAGACTGTATTTTGCCAAAGCTGCCCGCAAACGCGGCAACACCGGCGAACAGCTCCTCAGCCTTCTTGAAAGCCGCTTAGACAACGTTGTCTATCGTATGGGCTTCGGCTGCACACGTGCTGAAGCACGTCAGCTCGTTTCCCACTGCGCTATCAGCGTTAACGGCAACAAGGTAAATATTCCTTCCTACTCCGTTAAGGCCGGTGATGTTATCGCCGTCCGTGAGAAGGCTAAGAATCAGGTTCGCATCGCCGAATCCCTGAAACTGGCCGAGTCCAACGGTCTGCCCGACTGGGTTTCCGTTGACACCAAGAAATTGGAAGGCACTTTCAAGAATGTTCCTGCCCGTGACGAAATTTGTCCGGACGTGAACGAATCTCTGATTGTTGAATTGTATTCTCGCTAATTTGCAGTACCCCGGCAGTGTAGTGCGCTGCCGGTTTAGTTTTACACACGATCTCTTCCTTGAGGCAGAGGTCGTCGTGTCATTTATGAGCCTCAATAATTCCTACAGCCTTATCGGTGTAACGAGCCGAGGGTATTGTTAAAAGGAAAATTAATGTCTGTAAATGCTCTCCTTAAGCCTCGCAGCATTGAAGTTGAAACTGCAGAAGGCAATCCTTATTCCGCCACCGTGACGATGGAACCGTTTGAAACCGGTTATGCGCACACCCTTGGTAATGCGCTTCGCCGTGTTCTTTTGAGCTCCATGGTCGGTTTTGCTCCGACAGAAGCCCAGATTGCAGGCGTTGTTCATGAGTACAGCCAGATTGACGGCGTTAAGGAAGACGTGGTCGACATTCTTCTGAATGTCAAAGGCATCATCTTTAAGCTCGAAAACCGTGACGAAGTTACGATCACACTTCGTAAAGAAGGCGAAGGTGTCGTCACTGCCGCGGACTTCGATCTGCCGCACGATGCTCAGATTCTCAATCCGGAACATGTCATTGCCAACCTTTCCGGCGGCAAGCTTGATATGCAGCTCAAGATTGAAAAAGGCCGCGGCTACCAGCCCGGTGACATGAGAGCACTTAAGGACGACTATAGCAAGGGTACGATCGGCCGCATCATTATGGATGCTTCCTTCTCCCCGATCCTGCGTGTTGCTTACCGTGTCGAAAACGCACGTGTCGAACAGCGCACCGACCTTGACAAACTTGTTATGAACATTGAGACGAACGGCGCCATCCTTCCGGAAGAAGCGCTTCGTCAAGCCGCCCATATTCTTCAGGATCAGCTCTCCGTCTTCGGCGGACTGCCCACCATCGGTCTCGAACCCGTTGCTCCGCAGCCTGCTTTCGGCGCAATGCAGCCGCAGGCCCCTGTCGAAGCTCCGATGGCCAAACCTCAGCCTCCGGTTGATCCGATCCTTCGTCGTCCGGTCGACGACCTTGAACTTACCGTTCGTTCCGCCAACTGCCTCAAGGCCGAAAATATTTACTATATCGGCGACTTGATCCAGAGAACCGAAAACGAACTGCTCAAGACTCCAAACCTTGGCCGCAAGTCCCTTAACGAAATTAAGGAAGTTCTTGCCGCTCACGGCTTGACACTCGGCATGAAGCTGGAAAACTGGCCTCCTGTCGGTCTTGACCACTAATTGCAGAACAATTTGTAGTACTTGTTTTATTTGAATTATTTGTCAGCAGTACCCGGCTCGGTTAGAATGCCGAGCCTACCCGCCCGCTCCGGTAGGAGATAGAAGAGACGGGAGATGCCTAAATGGCACCCTAACTAGAAACTTTTAAGGAATTTAAAAAATGCGTCATAAACTCGGACTTCGCAAACTGAATCGTACATCGGCTCATCGTCTGGCCATGCTCCGCAACATGATGAACTCTCTGCTTCGTCATGAAGCCATCAAGACCACACTGCCGAAAGCCAAAGAACTTCGTCGCGTCGTCGAACCGATGATCACTCTGGCCAAAGAACCGACAGTTGCGAACAAGCGTCTTGCCTTCAACCGTCTGCGCGATCGCGAAATCGTTGTCAAACTGTTCAACGAAATCGGACCGATGTTCAAAGACCGTAAAGGCGGCTACACACGTATCCTGAAGATGGGCTACCGTGTCGGCGACAACGCTCCCCTGGCTTATGTTGAACTTGTTCAGAAGACAACTGACGCTGCTCCTGCTAAAGAAGAAGCTCAGAAAGCTGAATAATTTCTCTGAAGTGATTTAAGACAAAGGCTCGCAATCGCGAGCCTTTGTTGTGTCCGCGCATAAGGAAATCAAAAGTCAACTACCTCGGCCTAAAGGCCGCGGCTTGAAAAAGCCTCTAGTTGACTAGCCTCAGGCCGTCATTTGGCGGACTACATTGGTCGGGATTTTATAGGCACCGCGGGATGCAGATCCTAGTCCCGCGCTCTGCGGCCGATGGTTAAAAGCTCTGAGAGGTAGGAGCGGTGCTGTCAGCTTGAAACCCCTTCCAACATTGGCGAAGGATCACAACCGGTCGAAAGACCGAGGAGATAAAACTTGAGAGTATTTCTTATGTCCCAGGCCTGTCAAGTGAAAGTCTTTGTTCAAAGCTAATAGCTGCTTCCATATTCTTATTCGGCACAGTTTTTGCCAACCGAAGAGTTCGATTTCGGATCCTTTTAAGGCACTTCACATCGTCGGTAACCGATTGATTTACAAGTATTGTTAGGTCTTTCCGAACCTTTGAGGACAACAGCAATAACACTTGTGCGCCAACTTTCCAGACAAATCTTCTCCCAGCCTCTTTAACTTAAATGGCTAAGAGGAATTCTGTTATTTAACTTGTTTCTTCCGCTTTCATTTCTGACTTTCGGTTATCGATAGAGCAGATAGCTGCTGCTTTCTTATTCGGCCCCAATTTCCCGCACCATAGTTCATTGAGCGGCGGCCATGATGAAGTACCAACCCCTGATCCTATTTTATGCTCCTGTCTTTTAGGGCAACAATACTCTTCAGGTCATTCAGGGGCCGGCGTAACCGGTTTAACATCAGAAAATTTCAGCGGTGTTTTTCATAGGTATCTCTATACGGCGGCTAAGATGAAGCGTTTTTCAAACTTCTCTCCTTTTTTAGCCATAATCCATAATTGTCTGGCAAGCTTATTTGCAATGGCAATAATGGCGACTTTTTTTGGCTTTCTCGCCAAGATTGAAGAAACCCAGTCAGATTTGTGCTTACACCTGCAGATGGAATGAGCACACTGAACTAGAAGAGCCCTGACATCATTGTTACATTCACATTTCTTGGGAATGTGAGTAACAAAGTTTTTACCGCCGCTTCCGGAGCTTTTTGGTGCCAAACCTATATACGCGGCAAATTCTCTTCCGTTCTTAAAAACTGCTGGATTACAGAGCAAAACCAACATCGTCGCTGCCGTTATCGGTCCAACTCCCGGCGCAGATCGGAATAGGTCATACTGCTTGAGGGTCTTTGCAATAGAGTCGATATTCGTTTCCAATTCTTTGATTTTCTCCATCGCTTCTTTAACTTCTCGGAAAAGAGCGGTCAGCTCAGAAACAATATATGGGCTTACGTCAGCTCGTTCCTTTAGCTGGACAATTAAAGACCCAGCCTTTGCTAGGAATGCATTTATGCTTTTTCCCATAACCAGCCCGTATTCAGTCAAGATACCTCTGATGTGGTTAATTTTTGCGACTTTTTCTCTTTGGCGCTTCGTTCTCATTGTTTGCAGCAGTGCCAGGTCTCGGATTGCCGCAGATTTGACCGGTACTTCGCGCACGCTCATCTCGAGCGCTTTATAGATGCCGCGTGCATCGTTTTTATCATTCTTTAACCCCGTTACGTACGGTTTTACCAACTTTGGAGGCATAAGATGAACCGTGTGACCAAGACTTTGCAGCTCACGTGCCCAATGTTGTGAGCCGCCGCAAGCTTCCATTCCGATCAGAGCAGGAGGAATGTTTCTAAATTCATTTAGAAAATCAGCTCGTTTAACAGCTTTATTAGAAACAACGCCGTCGGAGGTGACTTTGTAGACTTGCATTACAGACTTTGCAATGTCGATACCACAAACGGACGAAAATTGAATATTATTAGTCATGAGGGGCTCCTTTTTAAGTTGTGGAAAACTTTATTGTGGCACTTAAGATGCCGTTGAGATTCGAAAGAATCGCTCTGGAGCCCCTCACTACTGCATTTGGCGGCTGATCAATTGTTAAAGATCTCGTAAGCATCCGCCGTACCAATTAAGTGACTACTATTTTGAAAACTTGCTTCGCTGCCTCTAATTTGGCGAAGATCGTGGTGCTAATGGACGCCTGGGACATTATCGTTGTCCTAAACAAACGCGGAAAACCGCTGATGCCCTGTTCACCGGCAAAAGCGCGCCTTCTGCTTAAAGAGAAGAAAGCTATTGTGAAGAGGCGAACGCCTTTCACTATTCAGCTGACGATTGCAACGGGTGAGTCCAAACAGCCGGTGACTCTGGGTGTTGATGCCGGGTACAAACATGTCGGCCTTTCCGCATCAACGGAAAAGGCTGAGCTTTATGCATCAGAAGTCGAACTCCGTCAGGACGTCTCTGATCTGCTCTCTGCTCGTCGTGCGTTACGGCAGTCCCGCCGTAACCGCAAAACGCGCTACCGCGCGCCGAGATTCAACAACCGTCTCCGCACCAAGCGCAAAGGCTGGCTTGCTCCGTCGGTTGAAAACCGAATCAACGCGCACTTGTCGCGCATAGAAGCGGTTCTTCGACTGCTGCCGGTCACGAAGATCAGCGTGGAAACGGCTTCCTTCGACATGCAGCTGCTGAAGAATCCCGACATTGCAGGGAAAGAGTACCCAGAGGGCGAGCAGCTCGGCTTCTGGAACGTCCGCGAGTATGTTCTTTTCAGAGACAGGCACGTTTGTCAGCATTGTTACGGCAGATCGAAGGATCCGGTGCTCAATGTTCATCACTTGGAAAGCAGACGTACCGGTGGAGATTCACCGGGTAACCTGATTACGCTTTGTGAGACGTGCCATAAGGCACTTCACCGCGGCGATATCACGTTGAAGGCCAAGCGAGGGAAATCGTTCCGTGCGGAAGCCTTCATGGGAATTATGCGCTGGGAAGTACACAACCGTCTAAGAGCTTTGCATCCGGGGATTGAGGTGAGCAACACCTATGGATACCGGACCAAGCACGCACGAATCGCGAACGGCATCGCCAAGTCGCATTGTGCGGATGCTTTCTGCATCGCCGGCAACCTCGGCGCCGAAAGGCTCTGCGAATTCTTCTTCCAGAAGCAGACGCGCCGGAACCACCGGCAGATTCACAAGCTCTCCATCCTCAAAGGCGGCATTCGAAAGCGCAATCAGGCTCCCTTTGAGGTCAAAGGCTTCCGTCTTTTTGACAAAGTTGCCTGCCAGGGAGAAGAAGGCTTCATTTTCGGCCGTCGATCATCGGGGTTCTTTGATGTTCGAAAACTTGACGGAACCCGCATTTCAGCCGGCATCAGCTGCAAGAAGCTGCATCTGCTGGAAAAGAGACGAACCTATTTAACAGAAATTCGAAAGGAGGAGGCGCTTCCTCCCCTGCCTGAAGGCAGGGGGCTCCGCGCCTAAATTTGATGAAGAATACGCAGATTAAACCGGCGGCAGAGGAATCGACTTCAGTACGGCTGGATAAGTGGCTTTGGGCAGCGCGATTTTTTAAAACGCGAACTTTGTCCCAGGACAATATCGAGCTCGGCCGTGTTCGCATGAACGGCGTCAGGCTGAAAGCGAGCAAAGATATCAGGGTCGGCGATCAACTTGAAATCATTCGCGGCGAGGAGCGCTTCGTCGTTGTTGTCAAAGCTCTTTCCTCCAAACGCGGAAGTGCGACCGTGGCCCAAACACTCTATGAAGAAACGCCTGAAAGCTTAGAGGCGCGTACTCGTATCAAAGAAAACAGCCGACTTATGCCGATGCCCGGAAGCGATTATCACGGACGTCCTACCAAGCGCGACGGCCGCAAAATTCGCCAATTCATGGCGGAATTTGATCCTTCGAAAGACTTTTAGCAGGATCGCGAAGTTTTGCGCGTTCGCCGGCAGACTATTCAAAACGTTTTCCTGTCACAAAAATCAAGCCTCTGAATCTCAATCGAATCAGAGGCTTTGTACTATCTGCGCTCTTTCTCAAAGCGTAGCGGCTGCATTATTTGCGGCCTTCTTCGTTAAGCCAGCGGGCAACCTGAGGTGCGAAGTAAGTTAAGACACCGTCTGCACCGGCTCTCTTGAAGCAGAGCATGGTTTCCATGATTGTCTTTTTCTCGTCGAGCCAGTCGTTCTGGAAAGCGGCCATAAGCATGGAGTATTCGCCGCTGACCTGATAAGCGAAGGTCGGGGCCTGGAATTCCTGTTTAACGCGCCAGAGGACATCCAAGTACGGCATGCCGGGCTTGACCATGACCATATCGGCGCCTTCAGCCAGATCTAAACCGACTTCCCACAGGGCTTCGTTGGTATTGCCCGGATCCTGCTGGTAAACGGCCTTGTTGCTCTTTCCGAGGTTCGAGGCAGAACCGACAGCATCTCTGAAAGGACCGTAGTAGCAGGAGGCGTATTTAGCGGAATAGGCCATGATCTTTGTGTAGATCAGACCGTGGGCTTCGAGAGCGTCACGGATGATGCCGATACGACCGTCCATCATGTCGGAAGGCGCAACGATGTCTGCTCCGGCCTGAGCCTGAGCAAGCATCTGCTTCACAAGCATTTCGATGGTTTCGTCGTTAAGGATGAAGCCGGTTTCGTCAATAAGGCCGTCCTGACCGTGTGTTGTGTAGGGATCGAGTGCGACATCGCACATCACCCCGAGTTCCGGGAAGTGTTCTTTCAAAGAACGCACCACGCGAGGGATTAAACCGTCGGGATTGGCTGCTTCTCTGCCGTCGGGTGTTTTTAAGGAAGCGTCGATAGACGGGAAGAGAGCCATGACCGGAATGCCGAGTTTGACGCATTCTTCTGCCTGCTTGAGCAGGAGGTCTAAAGAAAGACGCTCTACGCCGGGCATAGAAGGCACCTGGACGCGTTTGTTGTTGCCTTCGATGACGAACACAGGGTAGATCAGATCGTCGACGCTAACGCGGCTTTCGCGCATTAAACGGCGGGAGAAATCATCATGACGCATTCTGCGCATGCGAACGGAAGGGAATTTGCCTAATGTCTGCATTTCGATTCTACGTTTGTAAGTAAAGAAAAAGCTCTATGGATAATCATAGAGCTCAATCGTGAAACAAAAATTAAATTTTAGCTGCCTAAGGGTAAGTTCAGCCATGTACAAAGCACGTTCTGAAGTTGCTCAACGCCTTCTTTCTTAAGGCCTGAGAAAAGCTGGACGCTTACATGGTTGCCCATCGTCAGAGCTCGATCTTTAACGGCGTTTAAGACCTGACGTTTTTCCATGGTCTTGAGCTGGTCGGCTTTATTCAGCAGGAGATGAAGCTTGAGATCGGGTCTGACGGAGAGGAAATCCAATAGGAATTCGTCTGCAGGCATGAAGGGTCTTCTGGCGTCCATCACCAAAACCATACCCATCAGCTGAGGTCTTTGCTGGACGTAGCCGCCGACGAGGCCCGCCCAGTTCTTACGCGTTTCGGGAGCGGCTTTTGCATAACCGTAGCCCGGAAGGTCGACGAGGAAGCATTCGGGAATCCTTTGTCTCGGTATTTCTCCTTTAAGCGAGAGTTCGAAAAAATTCAAAAGCTGCGTTCTTCCGGGTGTCTTAGAAGAAAACGCCAAGCGGGACTGGCGGCAAAGAACGTTAATTGTTGTCGACTTTCCGGCGTTAGACCTTCCGGCGAATGCAATTTCAGGGAGTTCAGTCTCAGGCAGCCCCATAAGCTCTGAGACGGACATAACAAATCGTGCTGAATCAAAAAGGGCGCTCATAAGTGACCTCATAAATAATCTGCGTAGATTAACGCAAAGAAGACCGCTTGTCGGCCAAGCGGTCCTCTTCAATTATTTTTTACCGTCCTTATCTTTTTTAGTGAGAGTTCCGGTTACTGCCGCAGCACGGAAAACGATGCGGGGGTCGAGTTCGCCGATCTTCTTTTCGTTTTTGTCTGTGTAAGGCAGGCTGGAGAGCACAAAGCGAATAGCGTTCAAACGCGCTCTCATCTTATCGTCGCTTTCCACAACGGTCCAAGGCGCATCTACGGTATCGGTAGCAAAGAACATTTGGTTGATGTGTTTGGTGTAGTCATCCCATTTATTCAGAGAAGCCAGATCGACCGGAGAGAGTTTCCACTGTTTCAGCGGATCTCTGCGGCGCTGTCTGAAGCGGCGTTTTTGTTCTCCGCGAGTCACGTTCAGCCAGAACTTAAAGAGAATAATGTCTTCTGAGAGCAGATTGCGTTCAAAAGAAGGCACTTCTTTCATGAACGTTTCGTACTGCTCCTTTGTGCAGAAGCCCATGACCGGTTCGACGACTGCTCGGTTGTACCAGGAACGATCAAAGAAGACCATTTCACCGGCAGAGGGAAGGTGAGCGACGTAGCGCTGGAAGTACCATTGCCCTTCTTCTGTGGCCGTGGGCTTTGGAAGCGCGGCGATTCTGGCGCCTCTTGGATTCAGATGCTCGGTAAAGCGCTGGATGGTTCCGCCTTTGCCGGCTGCATCACGTCCTTCAAAAATAATGACAAGTTTTTTGCCTTTCTTTTGAATCCATGATTGCAGTTTCAGAAGTTCAATCTGCAGACTGCGAAGCTGCTTGTTGTATAGATCTCGGTTGTAACCGTTGACGTAGGGATATTCGCCTGGCTTCAAATCCTTTCTTAGGGCGTTCATGTCAGCTGTTGCAGAGATCTTTTTATCAAAACTGCAGCAGGCATGTTCAATGAGGGATTTCAGGAGTTTCTCCTGGCCTTGCCCCGTGAGACTTCCCATGACGGCATCAGCGACTTTATCGGCGGCTGTCTCGTCCGTTGTTCGGAGGAATTGTTTTAGATACTGATACGGATTTTCGTAACCGCCAAGGTCAAACTTGGAATCTTCGAGTTCTTCTGATTTTTTTTCAACGATTACGGCATTTTGACCGTCAATTTTTTGAGGCTCAGCTGCGTCTTTGTGCGTGACAGAGTGGTTCATTGTTTCCTCCCCCTCCAAAATAAACTGATCAAACCATTCTATGTAAGTTGTACGGAGATAGAAGAAAATGTTGTCAATTCAGGCACAAAAAAGGCCGCCACAAGGGCGGCCGTGAGGAAAAGCCTATTGATTACGACTTACCGAAGACCTCGTTTAACTGCTGAGTAACACGGACGAAAGTCGTGCGTTTCGTGAGTTCTTTCAGTCGACGGGCACCGACATATGTGCAGGCCGAGCGGACGCCGCCGAGGATTTCCTGAACGGTGTCTGCAACGGGACCGCGGTCTTCAAGGTAGACCGTCTTTCCTTCTGCTGCACGATATTTAGCAACTCCGCCGGAATATTTGTCCATAGCGGATTTGCTGCTCATTCCGTAGAAAGAACGGTAGACCTTTCCGTCTTTTTCGATGACCTCACCGCCGCTTTCATTGTGGCCGGCGAGCATGCCGCCGAGCATCACGAAGTCTGCGCCGCCGCCGAAGGCTTTGGCGATATCTCCCGGACGAGTGCAGCCGCCGTCGGAGCAGATGAGGCCTCCCAGACCGTGAGCTGCGTCTGCGCATTCAATGATGGCGGAGAGCTGGGGATAACCGACGCCGGTCATCTTGCGAGTGGTGCAAACCGAACCCGGGCCGATGCCGACTTTAACGATATCAGCGCCCGCCAGGATCAATTCTTCCGTCATGTCGCCGGTGACGACGTTGCCGGCCATGATGGCAAGGTGCGGGAATTCTTCTCTGATTTTGGAGACGAAATCGACGAAAATCTCCGTGTAGCCGTTGGCGACGTCGATACAGAGGTACTCGATAGCCCCTGGCGCACGTTCCATGACTGCTTTGAATTTCTTCAAATCGTTGTCCGTGATGCCCATGGAATAGAAGGCAGTGGACTTGCGTTTGAGACCATTGAAATAGGCGACATACTCGTCCTCAGAGTAATGTTTGTGGAGCGCCACGGAAAGATCGTATTTTCCCAGGGCCTCAGCCATTTCAAAGGTTCCGGTGGTGTCCATGTTGGCAGCAATGATAGGGACGCCGGAGTATTCAACTCTGCTGTTGCGCAGTGTAAAAGGTCGGATTAAATCGACATTGGAGCGGCTCGAAAGCGTTGAACGTTTCGGACGAATGAGAACGTCTTTAAAGTCAAGTTTAACTTCGTTTTCAATATGCATCGGAAAAGTCTCAGTCAGGCAGTTTTTAACGACACATTCTCCCACGGAAAGCAAGAATAAAGGCGAAGGACTAACTTAAATAGGTAAAGAAAAGCAAGCGTATTTATCAAGTTGTGAGATCTGCAGGCAAGAAGCCTCTGCACAAGACTTACTCTTTTCGTCAACTGTCCTCAGAAGGATCCCTCGGGGGCGCCTCGTAGAACAGTTGACGGAGAAAGGAAGAGTCTTCGCCTCACTTAGTTAATGTTGAGAAAGTAAGCTCTAGTGTTAGAAGCTGTACTTCAAACCTATCATACTGTAGTCGTGCGTTGTATTTTCGGACGTCATGAGCTGGGTTGGTCCTCAAGTCCGTGCGAGCTTTTGTACCATCGGCAGGTTGCGGGATGTAGACTCGTTCAGTGAACAGAAAATCGTGCACGATTACTTTTTCTTCAGCTCCGCGTTATTCTCGGCTTCCTCAGTCATTTGACCATGACGGTATCAGAAGAAAATAGGCTTCTGTCCTGAGCAGAAGCCTATGGTTAAGAGAATCGTGCTATTGATCAGTGAGGCCGTCTGAGCCAAGCTGAGTGTCGGTGACGAGAATTTCATCAGAGAAAAGTTCTTCGGCACACTGCCGCTTACGAATAAGGACAGCCCTGTTTCCGTCGACTAAGACCTCGGCCGGCAGACAGCGTGAATTGTAGTTGGAGGCCATAGACATCCCGTAGGCTCCTGCGCTTAATAGTGCCAAGAGGTCTCCCTCCTGAACATTCAGCAGACGGTCTTTTCCAAGCCAATCGCCGGTTTCACAGACAGGACCGACGACGTAGCAATAAGTTTCTTTTTCTTCCTTTTTGGGTGTGACCGGAACGATTTGCATCCATGCCTGGTAAAGCGTAGGTCGGATCATATCATTCATGCCGCAGTCAACTATGCAGAAGTTTTTCAGCTCGCCCTGTTTCATGTACTGTACAGTCATCAACAGAGCTCCGCTATTTCCGACCAAAGAGCGGCCGGCTTCAAAGATCATTTCTTTATCGCCGTAACCTCGTTTGACTAGGACCCTGCGTAAGGCGGCCACAAGGACCGTCGGACTTGGAACTGCTTCGTTACTGTACTGAATGCCCAGGCCGCCCCCGAAATCGATATGCTGAAGATCAATCCTGTTCAGGCGAAGCTTGTCGAGAAGGGTGCAAAGCTTTTCGCAGGCATCCACAAAAGGCGCGGTATCCGTAATCTGAGAACCGATGTGGCAGTCAATGCCCACGACCTCAAGTTCAGGACTGCGGGAGGCTTTTAAATAAAGCTCGACAGCCTGATCGTAGGCGATACCGAATTTGTTTTTCTTGAGACCGGTAGAAATGTAGGGGTGCGTCTTAGCGTCCACATCCGGATTGACGCGGAAAGAAACACGAGCCTTCTTACCTTTCTTTTGAGCAACGGCAATGACTCGATCTAATTCGGCCGGAGATTCAATATTGAAGCATTTGATATCGGCGTCGAGCGCGGCTTCAATTTCATGATAAGTCTTGGCGACACCCGAAAAAATCACTTTGCTCGTATCGCATCCGGCGGCTTGAATTCGGCGCAGTTCTCCCTCGGAGACGATATCGAATCCGGCACCCAGTTTCCCGAGAAGTCGAATGATGGAAAGATTCGAATTTGCTTTAACGGCAAAGCACATCAAATGCTTATAGGGCTCCAGAGGCTTTTGATAGCTCTGAAAAGCATTGACGATGGCTTGTTTGGAATAAACGTATAAAGGAGTTCCGAAGCGGGCCGCGAGATCTTTTAACGGGACGTTTTCGCACCAAAGAGTACCGTCCTTCCAGGCGAACTCTCGGTCATTAGGAAGAGAGAGATTCATCTTTGTCTTGAACCCATGAATATGTGTTAGTAAGCCGTCGACATCGGATTATTCGGCGCAGAGCGCAGAGGACTTGTGACGCTGTCGGGCAGCTGCTCAGTTGCGTCTCCCGGATTTTTGTCAGTTCCTTCTGCTGGTAAAGCTTCATCCTGTGCCTTTTGAGCGGCATCAGCGGGAGCGGCACCGACCGTGTCTTCTCCTGTCATTTCGTTGATTTGCTGTCCGATTCGAGAGAGGTACGAATCATTCGGGTTAGGCGGCAGGTACAGAGGACCTTTGATTCCGCAGCCTGTTAAGAGAAGGCACGGAAAGAATAAAATGAGGGAACGTTTCAGCATAATTGACAAATCTACCATGACAAAAAGAGATTTTATCGAGTTATCGGAGAAAACCTTCAACGATATTGAGCAATTAGTTGATGACCAATATCCCGATGTGGATTTTGATCGTGAAGGCAATGTCCTGACTCTGACACTTGAGGATGGCAAAGTCGTTGTGATTAACCGTCAGGAAGCTATGGAAGAGATGTGGCTGGCTTCTCCTTTGGGAGGAATGCATTTTTACTATGACGCCGCCGGTGTTCTCGTGAACTACCGCAAAGGTGAAAAGCCCTTTGCAGAATGTCTGAAAGAAGCGCTGGAGAGCTGAGATGGTTCAGAAGTTTTGGCAGTGCCGCGATCGGAGCATCGATCTGTCCTCTCCAAAAATCATGGGCATCGTCAACGTCACTCCTGATTCATTCAGTGACGGCGGTAAATATTATTCCTCTGCACAAGCGATAGAACATGGTCTTCAGCTGGCAGAGGAGGGCGCTGATATTTTAGATATCGGCGGAGAATCAACTCGCCCGGGAGCGGAAGAAGTAAGCGTTCACTCTGAGTTGGAACGTGTGATCCCTGTGATTGAGGCACTGAGCGCACGCGGCCTAGTGGTTTCGGTGGATACCAGTAAACCGGAAGTGATGACTGCGGCAGCTCAGGTCGGCGCACAGATTATTAATGATGTTTATGCGCTTCGTCGTGACGGCGCATTAGAAGCTGCAGAGAAGAGCGGATGCGGCGTGTGTCTGATGCACATGCAGGGGGAACCGCGCACAATGCAGAAGAATCCCGTTTACACGGATTTGCTGTCTGAGGTGAAGAGCTTTCTGGCTGAGAGAGCTCGGGCGTTGACGGATCTCGGAGTTTCAGCGGAAAAAATCGTCTTGGATCCGGGATTCGGATTCGGGAAGACGGTGTCACAGAACTTTGAACTGCTTGCAAAGACAGAAGATTTTTTATCATTAGGCTATCCGCTTTTGTACGGCATGAGCCGAAAGTCTTCGCTCGGAGCTGTTACCGGAATTACGAAAGCCGAAGAACGTCTGATTTCTTCGGTGACGGCGCATTTGCTCGCTGTCGAAAGAGGCGCGTCGATTGTACGAGTTCACGACGTTAAGCAAATGAAAGAAGCGCTCACAATATACAAGGCGATGGTTCACTACAAGGATTTGAAATGAGTCGAAAATATTTTGGAACGGACGGAGTTAGAGGCAGAGTCGGACAAACTCCGATTACGCCAGAATTTGCCATGCTTTTGGCACAGGCTGCCGGCCGTATTCTTAAGCAGCAGACAACCGACGGGGAGGTCGGAGTTTTTATTGGAAAAGATACCCGCGTCTCGGGTTACATGTTGGAAGCCGCCCTTCAGGCCGGATTCTTAAGCGCCGGCGTAGACGTGATGCTCGGCGGTCCGCTTCCGACACCGGCTGTTGCCTATCTCACAAGAGCACAGAGACTGAGTGCCGGTGTTGTCATCTCCGCCTCTCATAATCCCTTCTATGACAACGGCATTAAGTTTTTCTCGGACAAAGGCACCAAGCTGCCTGATGAAATGGAACTGCAGATTGAAAAAGAAATGGACCGCGGTTTCAGCTGTGTAGACAGCGCTCGTCTCGGAAAAGCTCGCCGTCTTGATGACGCGGCAGGCCGCTATGTCGAATTCTGCAAGAGCACTTTCCCGTCAGATCTGGATTTGAAGGGCTTCAAGATTTATGTGGACTGCGCCAACGGCGCTGCCTACCACATTGCGCCGGATGTCTATCATGAACTCGGTGCGACCGTCGTTTGCGGAGGTAATACACCTGACGGATTCAATATTAATGAAGGTGTCGGCGCAACCCATACGGAAACGCTTCCGGATCGCGTTCAGAAGGCCGGCTGCGATATCGGTATTGCGCTGGACGGAGATGCCGACCGTCTGATCATGGCTGACCGCCATCAGGTCTACAACGGCGATCAGTTGCTTTATCTCATTGCTAAGGATCGTTTGAACCGCGGCGAACTGAAAGGTGTCGTCGGTACACTCATGACGAACTTTGCGATTGAAAAGCAGTTCAAGACGCTCGGCGTTCCGTTCCACCGCGCTAAGGTCGGAGACCGTTATGTTTTAGAAATCATGCTTAAAGAAGGCATTGATTTAGGCGGAGAAGGCTCTGGCCACCTCATTATTTTGGATAAGCAGACCACCGGTGACGGTATTGTTTCTAGTCTCCAAGTTCTGTCTGTGCTCGCTCGCAACCGCTCTACGCTCGAATCCGTTCTTTCTGAAGTTGCTCTGACGCCGCAGGTTTTGATTAACCGCAGATATAAAGCCGGTTACGTTTGGAACGAAGACCAGGCACTGCTTGACGCAATCAAGGCTGTTTCGAAAGAGCTGGAAGGAAAAGGCAGAGTTTTAGTGCGCGCTTCGGGGACGGAACCGTTGGTCCGTGTTATGGTGGAATGCGAAGATATCGGTGAAGCGAAAAAGCACGCTCAGGCATTAGCCGAACTCATTCCGCTCGAAGCTTAAGGAGAGATGATGACGACATCCGTTCTGATCGTAGAAGATGAGCCGTCAATTTTGGAGTTAATTTCTTATACCTGCCGGACTTCCGGAATGGAAGTCCGCAAGGCAGCGAACGTCGCCGAAGCAAAGAAAAATCTTGAAGCGGCCAAACCGGACATCATTCTTTTGGACTGGATGCTTCCGGACTGCGCCGGCCTTGATTGGCTGCGCGAACTTCGGAGCTATCACAGCAACGAGAGTCTGCCAGTCATTATGCTGACTGCGCGCGGACAAGAGGACGACAGGGTTCGAGGTTTAGAAGCGGGAGCGGATGACTATGTGACCAAACCCTTCTCTCCGAGAGAGTTGGTCGCAAGAATTCGTGCCGTCATCCGCCGCAAAGGCGGAGATGCGCTTCCTGATACGCTGCGTGTCGGGCCGCTTGAGATTGATGCCGAGCGGTACGAAGCACGCGTTAACGGCAAACCGCTGCGTCTGTCGGCTGTGGAATTTAAATTTCTTCAGGTTTTTGCCAAGCATCCGGGGCGTGTTTATTCACGCGCCCAGCTCATCGACAAAGTATGGGGCGTCGGTGCGGACATTGACGAAAGAACGGTTGACGTTCACATGCTTCGCCTGCGCAAACAGTTGGCCGGAACAGCCGCGGCTGATTTTATCGAGACAGTTCGGGGCGTCGGATATCGAGCTTCGAATTTAAAGGCCTAAAGGAATCGACTCCGAGGCAAGACTCAGTCGAGGTTAGACACCTCCAGAAACTCAAAGTCCCGCCGACCAAATAGGTCGGCGCCGGCTCCTATCAAATGAAAAATTACTAGTGAACGATAATGTCCCAGGCGTCTAGATAGCACCACGATCTTCGCCAAGTTAAGGGCAGCGGGGACAGCTTTCAAAATAGTAGTTTCATTCAATTGGTGCGGCGGATGCTAGCGAGATCTTTAACAACTGATTAGCCGCCAAACGTAGAAGTGAGGGGCTCCAAAGCGATTCTTTCGAATCTCAACGGCATCTTAAGTGCCACAATAAAGTTTTCCACAACTTAAAAAGGAGCCCCTCATGACTAATAATATTCAATTTTCATCTGTTTGTGGTATCGACATTGCAAAGTCTGTAATGCAAGTCTACAGAGTTACTTCCGACGGCGTTGTTTCTAATAAAGCTGTTAAACGAGCCGATTTTCTAAATGAATTTAGAAACACTCCGCCCGCTCTGATCGGAATGGAAGCCTGCGGTGGCTCACAACATTGGGCACGTGAGCTGCAAAGTCTTGGCCACACGGTTCGTCTTATGCCCCCAAAGTTGGTAAAGCCGTACGTAACGGGGTTAAAGAATGACAAAAACGATGCACGCGGTATCTATACAGCTCTCGAGATGGGTGTGCGTGAGGTACCGGTCAAATCTGCAGCGATCCGTGACCTGGCGCTGCTGCAAACGATGAGAACGAAGCGCCAAAGAGAAAAAGTCGAAAAATTAACCACATCAGAGGCATCTTGTCTGGGTACGGGTTGATTATGGGGAAAAGCGTAAATGCATTCTTAGCAAAGGCCGGATCCTTAATTGTTGAGTTAAAGGAACGAGCTGACGTAAGCCCATTTATAGTTTCTGAGCTGAATGCTCTTTTCCCAAAAGTTAAAGAGGCGATGGCAAAAATCAAAGAATTGGAAACGAATATTGAGTCCATCGCAAAGACTCTCAAGCACTACGACCTATTCCAATCTGCGCTGGGAGTTGGACCGATAACGGCAGCGACAATGTTGGTTTTGCTTTGTAATCCGGAAGTTTTTAAGAAGGGAAGAGAGTTTGCAGCGTAAATAGGTTTGGCTCCAAAAAGCTCCGGAAGCGACGGTAAAAACTTTGTTACTCACATTCCCAAGAAATATGAATGTAACAATGAGGTCAGAACTCTTCTAGTTCAATGTGCTCATGCCATCTGTAGGAGCAAGCACAAATCCGACTGGGTTTCTTCAATCTTAGCGAGAAAGCCAAAAAAGGTGGTCATTATTGCCGTTGCAAATAAGCTTGCCAGACAATTATGGATTATGGCTAAGAAAGGAGAGAAGTTTGAAAGACGCTTCATCTTGGCCGCCGCTCAATGAACTTATGGTGCGGGAAAGTGGGCCGAATAAGAACACAGCAGCTATCTGCATCGTCGATAACCGAAAATCCAAAATACAAGCGGATGAAATGCACAAGTAAAATATCAGAACCCCTCTTAGTTATTTAAGTTTAAGAGGTCGAGGAAAGATTTGTCTGGAAAAAGTTGGCGCACATGTGTTATTACTGTTGTCCAGAAAGGTTCGGAAAGACCTGATAATGTTTGTAACTCAACTGGTTAACTCCAGTATGAATCGCCCTAAAAGGATCCGAAATCGAACTCTTCGGTTGGCAAAAAAGTGTCGAATAAGAATATGGAAGCAGCCATTCGCACTGGACAAAAACTTTCACTTGACAAGCCTGGGACATAAGAAACTAGTAAAAAGACTGAAACATGACTGATAAAAACCATACCAAGTTTGAAGAGAAAGAGCTCCGGTTCCGTCAGACGCTCAGTGCGCTTCCTGATGGTGTCGTGCTCTTGAGAAAGGACTTGGTGATTCAATGGATGAACCGCATCGCAGAACGAGATCTTTCGCTGGATCCCGAAAAGGACGTCGGCAAGAAGCTGACGGATGTGTTTACGAATCCGGAATTTATTCAGCACATTCAGTCTGAACGCTGGAAAGCTCGTCAGCTTATCGATCTGCCCGACGGACGAGTTTTAGAAGTTCGCGTGATTTCTGCCGGTAAAAAATACACAGTCGTCGTGACGCGAGACATAACCGAATCCAAACGAATTGACGACTTCCGACGAGATTTCGTCGGAAACGTTTCTCACGAACTGCGGACACCGCTGACAGTAATTCAAGGTTTTTTGGAACTGGCAACAGAAAATCCGAACCTTAATGAAGAGGATCGTCTGCACTGGGAAATGATGCTGGAGCAGGAGGAGAGGATGCGCGCAATGGTGGATGACCTCCTGGCTCTGTGTCGACTGGAGCAGGATGCGGCGCCGGCATCACGCGAGCTCATCGATGTCGATGAAATTTTGGAAGAGGCAGCTGCCGAAGGACGCATGATTTCGGGCGGCGCGCATGAAATCAAGATTGCTAAAGTAGCATCGGAAGGGATTCTCGGCGACTTTAAGGATATGCGAAGCGCAGTTACCAATCTCGTGACAAATGCTGTTCGCTACACACCGAAGGACGGCAAGATTGAGCTTTCTTGGGAAGTGAAAGACGATCACGGGATTTTGTCGGTTAAGGACAACGGGATCGGTATCGCACCGGAGCATATTCCACGTGTGACCGAGCGTTTTTATCGCGTGGATAAATCGCGATCCAGAGAGACAGGTGGAACCGGCCTCGGACTTGCCATCGTGAAGCATGTTTTGTTCCGTCACCAGGCTCAGCTCCAGATCGAGTCTGAACTCGGGAAGGGTTCGACTTTCAAGATCATTATTTCTAAAGCTCGGTTAGCGCCCCCGATCAACAGCAAAGACCTTCTTTCAGGCACGGTGCCGGAAAGCTCACCGGTCATAGGCGTCTGATGGTCTGATGAGGTTGTCGGCTTAAGAACGAATCTCACAGTGCGGACTAGGAATTGATGGGATTCGACGATCTTTGGAAGTGAGACCAGCAAAAAAACAGTCGGATGCGGTGGAAATTTTTCCTAAAGTTGAGTAGAATCACGATTCCGGTCCGACGTAAATTTATTCGGAAGCTTTCAAAGCAAGCATTTTGGAATTGTGCTATATTCACGTTTCCTTGATTAACGGGGTGTAGCGTAGTCTGGTAGCGCGCCTGCTTTGGGAGCAGGATGTCGGGAGTTCGAATCTCTCCACCCCGACCAGAATTTAGGTTTGTCCGCAGGTAGAAATTTCTGCCCGTAGCTCAGTTGGATAGAGCATCGGCCTTCTAAGCCGAGGGTCACAGGTTCGAATCCTGTCGGGCAGGCCAAGTTTTTAGTGGTACGAGTAGCTCAGTTGGTAGAGTCCAGGATTGTGATTCCTGTTGTCGTGGGTTCGAGCCCCATCTCGTACCCCACTTAATGTGGGGAATGGCGTTCATTGATAGTCAATGAACGCCATTTTTATTTGGATTTTCAGATAATTACGCCTGACTGAAATATTGCAGAAGTTAGGGTATCTAGCAGAGGCCGGCCTCTGAACTTAAGGCGGCCTCCCTAGAATTCTGTTTCTTCTTCGTCATCGTAATCCTGTTCCTTTTCCGGCTCAGCGTCAGGAACAGGAACCCCGAGAGCTTCAAATAACTTCCTTCTTTTCCCTGCGATTTCTCCGAAGTAATAGCCTCCGCAGAATTTGGTCTGCATCACATTGTTCAAGGAGTCCAGAACTCTGCAGTCTCCGTCATAAACCATCGGCAAGGCGGTGTTCTTTTTGCACTCCTCACTGTATTTTCTCAGTCTCGTTCTGACGATCATTGCAATAGAGGTCGCTAAGAACTGCCCAAACGTTTTACCTGTTAATGACTCGTTATCCGAGACTCGATTTCGAGAGCAGCCCAATCGGGATTTGAGCGTTTTAAATGTATCTTCAACGATCCAGCGTTCCTGGTAAGCGCACCAAGCTTTTCCGGCATCGGATATTTCGTCGCTCACGAGCACCCGGTAGCCTTTGTAGCGGAGCTTTTGATCCACTTTTTTATTGTCGATGCTGTAGCTGACGGCATCGTCTTGCTCATGTTTTTCAAACACTTCTTCTAATAAAGTTTGTTCGTTTTCATCGAGCGCCTTTCCGTTGGCTAACTTTTCCCGGACGCGATCGATTCTCTCCAACAGCCCTTGTCTGGCGTTCTCAGCAATTTGTCGATCGAAGTAGATGTGCCAGTAAAGCTCCTCGCTCTCCTGCGTCTTTTTTGTGGATTTCTGATTTTTTACAGGGCTAGGCTCGTAAATCCAATTGATTTTCTTTGTCACCTGGAAGACCTGGGTATACCAATCCCTCCGGTTTAAGTCCTGCAGATTGAGCCTTTCTTCATCAATGAGTTCTTGAGTAAGACTGCCGGAGATCCCGCATTTCATATTGAACAGGAACCCGACTTTATTTCTCAGGCAGTCATTGATATTTTTTGTGCCGCTGTAGCCGCGGTCAGACACAAGGACGACATTTTGGATGCCTAGTCGGGAGTTATCAGCGATAACTCGTCTGACAGTTTGTACATCCGGAACGTTTCCATCGTAGGTTCGATAGAAGATGGGCAGCCCGCTTTTGGACTCAACCAACATCAGCAGATTAATTTGAGGAAGGTTGTCCTCGTCTTTATTCCTGCCTCTTTCTACGTTTGGCAGTTTATTAGCGTAGCTGGAAATGGAAGTCGAGTCTAAAGCCAATGTCAGCTTGTCATCATCTCCAACCTCTCTCTTCTGTTCTATTAAGCCTTCCTGTAGAGCTGAGAAGTACTTTTCTATCTGTTGCTTTTTGATTTTCCTAAAAATCCTGCCTATTGAAGATGGATGCAAAGGCGCTCCCCACGGCAGGCGAGTTGCCTCGGCAAAGGTCGGATATTTGGAAATATTGTTGTCTTGGTTAAGGATTATGAAGTACGCAATCGATAAAACTTTTAGATAGTCCCGGCGCTGAGGAAAGGCTGTTTTGAGAGCTTCTCCAATGGGAGATTGAACAACGAGCTGATCCAGTGCCCAGGTAGCTCCCGCGTGCAGTTGTTTGACTTCCATTGCCTGAGAAAGCGTAAAGCCGCCTTCGTTCATGGGAGTAAAGACATAATCTTTACCTTTGCGTTCACAGATAAAGTCCCTCAATTCCGGGCGCTCAGCTAAAAAATGGTCATCCCATCGGATTCTTCCCTCTTTCTCGCCTGAGGTGACAGTGCCGACTTTCTTGAAGCTGGCGCGGTAACTTCTCTTTTTCTCCGGGTCCCATTTGTTCTTGTAGGTGTAAACGTAGAAAGCCGAAGGGCTCTTTTTAATGATGAGCGGAGGAAGCTGGGGCGTTTTCATAATTAAAATAGATTATCCAGTTAGGTAATCTAGTATAACATAAAAAATCCTTCTATTCCACTGAAATAAAAGGATTTTTTTGATTTTTAAACTTTTAGTGCTCTAGTTTTGCAATTTTTCAGCTGAAATATTGCACTGAGATTTTGCGTTTTTCAGTGATCTAGCCGGAGTTCGGCTCCGGCATCCTCGTTAAATTTCAATATCCGTACCTAATAACGTTTCGGCTTCTGGTTCTTCCTGAACATCTTCCGGTGTCTCGGGCCCAGCTCCCGGAACTCCAACACCTAACGCTTCAAAGTATTTAATCTTTTTACCGGCAACTTCGTCGAAGTAGTAGCCGTGGTTAAAGCGAGTCTGCATGACGTTATTTAGAACCTGAAGGATCTTTGCGTCGCTCTCGTAGACCAGATTCAGTTTTCCAGCTTTCTTGTTTTCCTTCATATAGCAGCGGATTCTCGAACGAACCATCAGCGACAAGCCCGTCGCAATGAACTGTACGAAGGTCTTTCCTTGCAGTGCCTTGTTGTCAGAGCATCTGATTCGATTGCAGCCGAGTCGGTCCTTAAGCGTTGCAAAGGCGTCTTCTACGCGCCAGCGGTCGGCATAAGCCGTCCAGGCCTTAACCGGATCCTTCTCCGAGTCTGAGACTAAAACTCTAAATCCCTTGTACTTCAAGTAGTCGTCTACTCGGCGGTTAACAATAATCAAGCCTTTTTCTTTATCGTTTCGGAAGAATTTTTCTTTCAGCTCTTCCTCCTGCTCGGTCAGGGCTTCATTTTCAAGAAGTTTCTTTTTAATGGTGAGAAGCGATTCCGTGAGCTTATTGGCTGCCTCCTGATAGATGACGGGATCGTAGAACATGTGGTAATAAAGCTCGGCTGTCGCAGAGTTTGATGCCGGTTTCCCCTCTACCGGCCGCGGATCGTATTTCCAATTCACCTTTGCCGTGGCGATGTTCTTTCTGATGTAAGGATCGCCGCTGTTGAGGTCTGCAAACTCCTTTCTATGTTCATCTATGAGTTCTCTGGCCAGACAGCCTTTCGTTCCCAGACGGACATTAAAAATGAACTCAACTTTATTGATCAGACAGTCGTTGATGTTTTTTACGCTGTTATAGCCTTTGTCAGCAACCAGAACGACGTTCTTCATGTTTAGAAGGGCCTGATCGGCAATCGTATGACGAATGGTGCTGACATCTGGAACATTTCCGTCATAAAAGCGATAAAAAATCGGAAGTCCGGACTTCTGGTCTACCAAGAAGAGAACATTTAGCTGCGGCAGCGCATCGTCGTCTTTGTTCTTGCCGTATTCAATATGAGTTAAGCGCGTGGAGTAAGAAGAGATTGAGGTCGAGTCCAGGGCAAGAATGATCTTATTGTCTTCGTCTTCTTGAAGATAGCTGCGCATCAGCAGGAAGTAACGCCGGACATCGCGCAGCTCTATCCTCTGGAAGAGGCGAGTTACTGCCGAGGGGCTCAGCGGCCGCGGATACGGCAGTCTCGTCGTCTCTGCAAAGCTTTCATAGAAGCTAACGCTGTTGTTCTGATTAAGGATTAAAAAGTATGCTAAGGAAAGGATCTTTTTATAGTCTTTGTTCCTTGGGAAGCACTCCTTTAAGAACTCTCCGACAGGAGAGTCGGCAACGATCTGATCTAAGGCCCAAGTAGCACCGGCGTAAAGCTTCTTTATGTTGCGAGCCTGTTCAAGAGTGATGCCTTCTTCGGAGATCTGAGTAAAGACATAATCTTTTCCTTTCCTCTCAACCTGATAGTTCCGAAATTCAGGATGTTCTTGAAGGAAAGCTTCATCAAAACGAATTTTTCCGTCCTTTTGTCCGCCAAGGATTGTCCCAATCTTTTTGGATTCACCTCTTTTGCTTCGTTTGAGTTCTCTATCCCAAACGTTTTTATAGGTGTAAACGTAATAAACGGAACCTGCCTTGTTAATCAGAATCGGAGGAAGCTTCGGATTTGCCATTGATAGATCTCCATATATAATGATCTAGTTTAGCACAAAAAATCCTCAACTTCAACATTAACTTTATGTTTTATTGAGGATTTTTAAAATAATGAAGATCTAGAAACGCAAAATCTCAGTTCCTTCTTACGTTGCCTTATTGAGTGAACATGACTTGTTTTGAAAGCTTTTCATATCTTGACCGCGACAAAATTTGACGTACAAAGGTCTAAATTAAGTCTTGAAGATAGATTTTTCTTCAGATTTCTACAAGGGACTCGAAGGAAGAGATATCTCAGCTTTTCTAGGTTCGGCGCGTGTTAAGGAGGGCCGCCGAGCCGACAAAAGGTTCAAGAATAATAAGGCGGTAAGAAAGAGGTCGTAAATTTTTAGCATCGCAGATGATGAGAATTCAGTTTCAGAGAACTGATTTCAGGAGCAGGATATGGCGGTCAGATACGTTGTCGAAGATAGCAGCTGGAGAGGAGAAGTTAACGTTCCTCGGAAAGAATTTGGCTTTAATCGTTTGCGCTATCTCTGGGAGCATTGTCCGACGGGTTTGCTTTATTTCCCGAATGCGAGTCAGGATGACGTTAATCATGATTTAGCCAGAGATATCAGGCTCAAGGTCAATGCACTTCGCTTCGGCTACATCTCTATCGACCTTAAGGACGGCGGGAAGGCCCTTTTTGTTTTCGACAGACGCATTAGACGACAAGACAACATAAGGTTGAAGGATTGGCTGGTAGCGCTAGGTGCCATTGCCGATCTTCCGTATATTGTCTATGCGCCGGCCGGTCGGGACTATCATCGCATCAATTCCTGGTTCTCTTTTCCCACCATGCGCGGAGCTATGGGCAGGAAGGTCATGGATTCCGAAATTTTGGCTAATACGCCTATCCGAGAAAACGTCATGGCTGATACGTTGATCGGGAAGCCTGGGATCACTGCCGAGCTGTCGGAAGCGGTAATCAATATGGCACCCGGCTTTGTCGAACATCCCTTCTTTGCGATACCGTGGCGTTTGGATAAGGCGATTCACGCACCCATTGAACTGCCGTCTGGGGAAAAAAGGACCGTCGATCAAGTCATAAAGCCTTACACGGAGCCGGTTCAAGTCAAGATTAGATGGGAGTAGCCTCCTACCAGCGGGAAGTTGCCAATCGAGTCCGTTGGTTGAAGTAACTAGAATATTCTCATAACTCAATCAACCCAAGGGCAAACAATGAAAAGACTTTTCTTGACCGCAGTTACCGCCTCACTTCTTTCTTCCGCTTTTTTGATCTCTGTTCCTGCTGCGCAGGCGGAAGAAGCTGCTTATAAACTGGTACTCCTCAGGCACGGAGAGAGCCAGTGGAATCTTGAAAAACGCTTCACTGGATGGTCGGACATCGACCTGACGGATAAAGGTCGAGCCGGAGCCGTTAAGGCAGGCGAGATTATGAAAGGAGCCGGCGTCAATTTCGATGAAGTTCACACCTCCAAGCTGAATCGTGCGATTGAAACTGCTCAGCTGGCTCAAAAAGGCATGTCTGCTCAATGGGTTCCGCTTCAAAAATTCTGGCGCTTGAACGAACGCTGCTATGGAGATCTCGAAGGCAAGAAACGTGAAGATGTTGCTAAAGAAGTCGGTGACGATCAAGTAAAGATTTGGCGAAGAAGTTTTGACGTTCCGCCCCCTTCTTTGGCTGTGACAGACGCTCGCTCACCGGTCAAGGATCCTCGTTACGCTGATCTGGATCCTCGCGTCATACCGGCCTCTGAAAGTCTCAAGGATGTGATTGCGCGCGTCGGTCCGTATTGGACAGATCAGCTGCGCCCGGCGATTAAATCCGGAAAGACCGTTCTTGTGGTCGGACACAGTACCAACCTCAGAGCCCTGTCTGCTTGGATCGAGCCGAACTTGGATGAGAAAGCGCTTCAGAAATTGGAAATTAAAAACACTAAGCCAATCCTGTATGAGTTTGACAAAAATATGAACGTGATCTGCAGGAAAGTATTAGAGCCGTCCACGGTGAAGAAAGAATAAGACAGACTCAATACTTCTGATTTTTCACGGATCAGGAGTCCGACAAAACAAAACGCCCGTCATTTCTGACGGGCGCTGCAGTCTTAGTAACTACTCAGAATTACTTGGCTTCGTGAGCGAGCTTTTCAGCTGTCTGCGGAGGTGTAGCACGCGGGATGATAACACCGGTGGGGTTCTCAGCAGCATTGCGGCCGGCGATACGACCGAATGTCACGATGTCAGCCATAGCGTTGCCGCCGAGACGGTTGCCGCCGTGGACACCGCCGGTAACTTCACCAGCAGCGAAGAGACCCGGGATAACGTTGCCCTTGTGGTTCAGAACCTGAGCTTCAGTGTTGATTCTCAGACCGCCCATTGTGTGGTGGACAGCCGGAGTAACCATAACTGCGTAGTAAGGAGCTTCGGTCAGAGGACGCGGCATGTCGGCACGGCCGAACTGAGCGTCTTTCTTGTCAGCCTGGAACTTGGCGTATTCGGCCAGAGTGGTCTTCAGGTTGTCAGCATTGATGCCGAGTTTCTGAGCGAGTTCTTCAGGTGTCTTGCCTTCAGTAACGAGACCCTTCTTGATGTATGTTTCGATGGCTTTCAGGCTCTTACGAACGCTGTTATCGAAGAAGAGGTAGCCGACTTTGTCAGTCTGCTTCAGTTCTGCAGCAGAAACGACGTCACGAGTCTGGAGTTCGTTGATGAAGCGTTTGCCTTCTTTGTTGACAAGGATAGCGCCGTTGCCGCGAACAGCTTCAGTGATCATTTCGCCGTTGCCGGGGACAACTGTCGGGTGAGTTTGAATCTGTTTCATGTCAACAGTAGCAGCACCGACCTTTTCGCCCATGATGATACCGTCACCGGTTGCGCCGGGCTGGTTAGTTGTAGCGAAGCCTTTCAGTTTCGGATCGATCTTAGCGACCATAGCCTGGTTGGCAGAGAAACCACCGGAAGCGATAACAACAGCCTTAGCGTGGACGATCTGAGCAGGTTTTTTGCCCTGTTTGAACTGAACGCCGACAACCTTGCCGTCTTTAACGATCAGCTTCTGAGCGTCAGCCATCGTACGGATGTCGATGTTGCGGTCTTTGGAAGCCTTGTAGAGAGTTCTAACAACTTCAGCACCAACGAAGCCGCCGCCTGTTGGACGGTGGGCGCGTTTCTGAGAAGCACCGGCCATCATGCCGACGTCGTTCAGGTCGCCGCCGAGGTCGTTAATGAAGTCGACAGAATACTTGGCGTTGTCAGTGAGTTTGTGGTCAAGGTCGGGGTTGTTGAGATAGTGGCCGCCCTTGATCGTGTCGTTGAAGTGAGACTCGATGGAATCTTTGATTCCGAGTTTAGCCTGAGGCTTTGTTTCGGCTGCGTTCAGACCGCCGGCTGCACGGTTTGTGTTGCCGCCGACCATAGCCATTTTTTCAAGAACGATAACTTTTTTGCCGAGGTCATGGGCTGTAACAGCAGCAGAGAGGCCTGCACCGCCGGAGCCGATAATGACGACGTCGGCTTGTTCAGCTGCAACTGCAGGCATTGCAAAAGCAGCGGAGACTAAAGAGGCCAAAAGAATTTTTTGCATTCGATTCTCCTGAATGAGTCAAGTAATTGTCAAACAGGGAGAGATTTTACGATAAGTTGCATTTTTTTGATAGGGTCATCCCTTAATCCAAAATACCGAATTAGCGGGTTAATTTTAATACTGTTTTATCAATAAGTTGGAGGGGAGTCTGTTACAAACATTCAATCCATCCTCCCTCATATTGGGATTTAAGGATAACCCTAAATCTATCGCTTATTTAGGTTTTCCAAAAACGACTTCTTCTATTTGTTCTGTAGAAGAGCCCGAGAAAATAGGAATATATTTCCCCGCCTTATTTTTGGAGACACCGAGCGGAACAGATGTCACTCCGGACCAGCGGGCGATTTTTGCATTGGTCCAAACTTCATCTCTATATTTTTGATCGACAGGGATACCTTCCGGATTTAACCCTCTGAACCCGGCGTCTTTGAAGTGGAGTTCGTGTTCTCCGTATTTTTCCCAAGGGTTAGATGAGGAGAGAATCATGGCCGCTTGAGAAATGCTGAGATCTCTTAGAACGGGAACCAGATACCAGACAAAGTTAACCTTGTCGGTGAGCGGCATCGTTGCATTCCAAAGACGTAAGCACCAAGGACATTGCGTATCAGAAACGATGACAACGGTGGGAAGATCGGAAGATGCTTTGGGATTCTTAATACCAAATCCGTTTGCAAGCATAGACTCGTATAAATGATCGAGCTGGGTTCCGGCTCGAAGACGCGGATACTCAGCTGAACTCGGAACGGTTTCGGGACGAATGCCGACTTTATCGGCTGCAAAGGCTGCTCCTGCAGAGAACGCGGCAGACACTGCTAACAATGTTCTTCTCAACATCTTCCTCTCCGGTTGTTTTGTTGATGTCTTTTTAGTGTATCGCCTAGAGGCGCCGGATAGACTCATCAATTCAAAAAAGAAGCAGGACGCACAAACAAAAACACCGGCCAGGACACAGGCCGGTGTTTTGATGCATTGAGCAGGAGAACATCATGCTCGGAAAACCGTTGCCAGCTTTCCCCAAAAAGCTTCTTTCGAACATCTGTAAGGTTTTGTGGAGCACCCCAATTACTCCAACCCCAAACAGAGGGTTTCGGTTTCCAGAATCTGAATAACCAAGATTGCTTGTGCAATATCGCGGTGGTGGCGCAATCGGTTCGTTCAGAACAGGAATAAGTATACATAAAAATTTTACGTTATTCAATATTGGAATAGCGAAATTTATTTTTTTAATTAGAGGCAAAAAAAGCGTCAAGAGAGGAAGGTAAAGTTCCGTTCAAACCCATAAGGTCGGTAGAATGCAGGGATAAGAAGTGCACTTTAGGAAAAATAAAATCATGAGCTACACCATCGGAGAACTTGCTAAGAAATTCAATATTGCGCCCTCTGCACTTCGCTATTACGAAAAGGAAGGGCTCATCCCCGGCGTGAAAAGAAAGGCTTCGGGTGCACGCGAATTTGAAGCAAAAGACTGCGAAGTCTTGCTTCTGATCGACTGCCTTAAACAAAGCGGGATGTCTATTAAAGAGATATCTCACTTTATTGAACTCCTTCACGCCGGAGAAAGGACGCTGGAAGATCGTGCTGATATCCTGAGCGACCTAGAAGTCAAGTTCAAAGAGGAACTTAAGCGGCAGAAGCAAACATTAAAGCGCCTTCAGTATGAAAACTGGGTCTACCGACAGGCTGTCCGTCTAGGAAGTATCGAAGCGGTTGAAGAGCTGCCGTCGGCTTCAATGCCCAAGAAACTGCGCAAGATAAAGAAGAAAATCGATCGAATCTGCCGTCCTGAAGAAACGTTCTAATTATTAATTCGAAGCTTAAATGAAAGTCGTCGTTACAACAAAAGATTTTTGCGAAGAAGCGAAGCACTATTTAGAGTCTGAAGGTTTTGAAGTTGTGCTGCGCAACAGGCTGGGTATCGGCGCCGGTGCACCTGACGACATTCTGTATCCCGTGGTAGAAGACGCTAATGCGATCATTGCCGGAACAGAAACCTATCGTCCCGAGCTTCTCACACGTTTAAGTAACCTCAAGCTTATTTCCCGCAACGGCATCGGTTACGACGCGATTAATCTCGATGCACTTCGCAAAGAAGGCATCGGACTGACAAGAACCAAAGGCTTTGTTGAAGGCGCGGTTGCCGAACAGGTGATGGCTTATATCCTGTACTTTGCGCGGCGTGTTGATCTGCAAAGCGCCGATATGCATGACCACAGCTGGAACAGCCGCTTAATGCCGGGTGCTAAGAACCGCACTTTAGGGCTCGTCGGTTTTGGCGGCATCGGAACAGAAGTGGCAAAACGCGCAGTGCCTTTCGGGATGAAAGTAATTTATTTCTGTCGTCATCCGAATCCGGCTGATGATGCGGCTTACGGCGTGCAAAGCGTTTCGATGGAAGAGCTCCTCAAAGAAAGTGATTACGTTGTCGCTGCGGTGCCCCTTACGGATCAGACGTTTCATCTTTTCAACGAGGAATGCATTGCTCAGATGAAGGCCGGTTCGGTTCTGATCAATATTGCCAGAGGTCCGGTGGTTGACGAGGAAGCGCTTGCTCAAGCGTTGGCCTCCGGACATCTGGGCGGCTGCGCAGTTGACGTATTTCCGAAAGAACCGTGCACGGATTCGGTACTGACTCGTTATTCGAACGCCTTGCTGACGCCGCACTCCGCGACTTCGACCGCAGAGAACAGCAAAGCAACTAATTTCGCAGCGGCCAATAACCTCGTCAACTATTTGAAAAAAGATATTGACGCCAAATATGTCGTAGTCCAGGGGACCCGCTACTAACCGGTTATCCAAAAACAGAAAAGGGGATGTTGCAAAAGTCCTGAGAAGGACGGTTAGCGCATCCCCTTTCTTCTATACCCTCTTTTGGCTATTTCATTTGGTTGTAAATTCTTTCGCTTTTTAAGCCTATTTGCGATTCTTTTTGCAGAAGGTTTCTTAAATGTTTCTGCCTCTAAACCTTCCGGAACTTTCCAGTAGGTCGGCAGCTTGCCACTTTTAATGACATGGAACCCCTTTGCTCCCAGCGAGATAGAGGGAGCAAAATGAAAGTGACAAAATTCTCATTAAAGGTGATTCCATGTCAGTTAGAAGGATACTCGCAAAAACGATCGATACAGATCTCGAATACGAAGCCATCGGTATAGATTTAGCTAAGAATTGCGTCAGTGCTGCTCTGTTAACAACAGATGGTGAAGTGGTCTGCATCGACCGGCTTGACTATTCTGAGCTCGAGAAAAGTGCCCAGGCGCTTAGTTCTACGACGTTCGCCATGGAGCCATGCACTGAAATGAATTATTTAGTTCAAAAGTTAGAGGCTTGGGGACATCGTTGTCTGGTTATCGGCGGCAAGAATGTACAGAACTACGTTGAAAATCATTTTTCAGGCCAAAAAACTGATTTAAATGATGCTCAAGCCCTGGCTTTTCTAGCCCAAGATACACAGCTGAGGACAATCAAAGCCAAAGATGTAGAGCAACAAAAGTACGCGAGCTTAACAACATTGCGGGAACAATATATCAAGCAATATAGGCAGACCATTGTGTCTTTAAAAGGGATTTGCCAAGCCTGGGGATTGAATATCTCGAAAGGAATCAGCGGGAAAGCTCGATTGAAAGATCTGATTGAAAATCACGCAGCTTTCCCGGAGGAACTGAAGGAAAGTCTCGTTGACATGGTTACACACGCACAAACAGCTCAAAAGGCCTTGAACAAAATCACCAAAACCCTTGAGGAGTTAGCTAAGAGCGATAAAGTTTGCCAGTTAATTCAAACGATTCCGGGGCTGGGATCAATCTGCAGTTGCAGACTTCGTGCAACGGTTGGAGACATAAAGAGATTTAAAAGTCCCAAAGATTTTCCTGCCTATTATGGATTGGTGCCGAGAAGCATTGCTACTGGGCACAATGAGAGAAAAGGAAAAATTACCCATCGTGGAGACAGGACTATGAGGTCTTTAATGGTGCAAGCGGCCGGGAGCTTGGTTAACATGGCCACTAAAGGAAAATTGAAATCCAAACAGTTAACGAAGTGGATTTTGAAGAAGCAAAAAGAAAAAATGCCATGGGGAAAACTCGTATGCGCCGTTGCCGCAAAGCTTTTACGGATTGTTAGAGCTGTTCTTATCAGCAACAAACCATATAACTCAAAAATAGCAGGGGTCGCGAAATGCTCATTGCCCAAAGGGAGCTAAAGATTTAACTTACAGTTCGAGCACAATCGTCTACAACAAAGCATGAGAAAGCCGAAAGGCCCGCTCCACAGCCCGATAAATTCAATTAGCGTCACAGCTATCCAATTTTAGGGGGCACGAGCGGACTGATCTTGAAGTTCATGGTAGGCAAATAGAATCAATTGAGGTTCTTGAAACAGCCTGGAGAGATTGGTAGATTGGCCTCTTCTGTATGCAACAGCAGACGCATTTAACCTCGAACAAGATACCTAGACAACCAAAAAAATATGGAAACAGGTCTTGCTTCGCAAGACTAAAGAAAAACTTTATCCTAAAGTGCTTGACAACTACCGGGGTTCCAGAGATTTGAATTTAAGAAATTTCCTAATGTTTAGGCCGAGGCAGGTTAATGCAAATTCAAGCCTAACTTTTGCGAGCTTGCGTCTGCGGAACCTCGTATAAGCCATATTTTGCTTCAAGACGCCGAAGGTTCCCTCTACTTGGCAGCTCCGGTTCACTCTCATTTCAATTCCTTCAGGCCTTAACAACCGATCTCTAGCTCCTTGTTTTAAGGTCACGTATTCAGGCATGACTTCGAAGATCCTCTCGTTGCCTTCTTTTTCCTTCATAAACCTCCTGCAGTAGGCCATGAACTGGCAATTCGTACAGTTCTCAACTTTATAGAAAGCAGATTGTTGAGTTTTGGGGTGACGGTTTGGGATTTCAACTCTGTTACCCGTCCTTCCTCCTAAGCAGGATACGGTTCCGTCCTCTAAATACTCATAGACGGCCGGATACCTTCCGGTACGTTCTCCATTCCAGGAAGGGTATTTAATAAAAGCCTCTATTCCCTTTGTGTTGCAATATTTGTAATTTGCAAAGCTGCCATACCCCGCATCTGCGCATATTCTCTTTGGATAACAACCGTACATGGACTTAAACCCCTCTAATGTCGGGATCAGGGTTCGGGTGTCAGAACGGTCTTGAGATAGATAATAAAAAACTATGATGCCTCTGCAAACCACTATCTGAGTGTTATAGGCCGCATGCATCTGACTGCCGAGCCCACTGTAGTAGTCCTCTTTCAAACACATTGCGGTAGCATCGTGATCCGTTTTGTAATAAGAGTTTCTGTCGGGGCCGCAAATTGCTTCTTTTTCTTCATATTCCACCGACTTGATCAAATATTCATAGAGCTGAGAACGCATTTTCTTTAATGCTGTTTCTCCTCCCTCGATTAGTTCGGGATCAATTTTCTGACTCTCGGTCAATTTTTCCGTGAGCAATTTCGAGGAGATTATTCCATCCTTAGGAACATCGTCGCTCAAATGCATCAGTCGTAATAAATTCAAAGCCTTTTCACTGAGCCTAAGATGGAATGTGGTCGGCTTCCAAACGAACTTATATTTGTTGGAATTGGCTTCAAACTTACTACCGTCTAAGAAAACAGTATCGAGACTGATAGCAAACTCTTCCACGATTGCCTGGACAATGCTGATAAAAATCGGGGTTATGCAGTTCTCCAATAAAGAAATAAATCTAGATATTGTTGAACTACTGGGACGATCCTCTCCAATTAAGTAAACAACTCGCAAGTCGTAATAGCATGCGGCTTCGATTTCCCGTAAGGAAGATTTACCCAATGCAAAGCAATATACGATTGCGGAAAATAGACGGAATTTGTTGATTTGCGGTCGTCCTAACTCGGAGTCCAGTCGGACTTCATTTAGGTATTTCCACGCACCTGACTTCTCCAAAAGTAACAAGAAGGCGTCTAGTTTTTCCTGTTCCTTCGCCTCGAGTGGGAAGGTATAGAGAAGGAGAGGCTCAGAAATTGTAAAATGAGTCATGGTATGTGATTCTTGGCGGAACACATCACCATAGCACAGCAGGGGGTTCGATTCCCTCTGCTTGCTTTTAAATCAACGAGTTATCGTTTTTTCTAATTTAAAATCCTCAGATACAAAAAGAGCTGTTGAAAGTCTGCTTTCGACAGACTTTTGCAACAGCCCCTTTGAGTTAATCAGTTTTTGAGCGCTTCACACTGCGAATCTTTCTCTTTAGGTTTGGCGCCAATCTTTCAAGAGCGTCGATGGTATTGAATACGGAAACCTTTCCTTTTAGAGAAAGAGAGCGGAATTTCTGAAGAAGCAGATCTTCTTCTAATCCGGGAATATGCCTCTCCTCCGTGATGATGTAAAGAACATCAAAGCCAATGGAAGACAAACGAGGCATACGGTAAATTCCGGGATCAGCTAACCCTTCCTCAAATCGAATATAAGCGTCAATAGGAATTCCGAGGAGCTGGGCAATTTGAATCTCGCTGTAGCCCAGCCGCTCTCGTTCCTCTTTGAGGCGATTGCCGATTTCCTGTCTTTGTTTAGTGCTCGTGAGGGCCATATTAAACGTTGAATAAGAAGTTCATGATGTCGCCATCCTGAACAACGTAATCCTTACCTTCTACGCGGAGTTTTCCGGCTTCTTTGGCGCCTGCCTCACCTTTGTACTGTACGAAATCATCGTAACTGATGGTTTGAGCGCGGATGAAACCTCTTTCGAAGTCCGTGTGAATGACGCCTGCAGCCTGCGGTGCTAAATCGCCTTTATGGATCGTCCAAGCTCTTACTTCTTTAACGCCGGCAGTGAAGTATGTCTCCAGTCCGAGAAGCTGATAAGCGGCTCGTATGACACGATTCAGACCAGGCTCGTGCATACCGATATCTTCAAGGAAAATTTGTTTTTCTTCATCCGGAAGATCGGAAATTTCTGCCTCAATCTTGGCGCATACAGCAACCACAGGAGCTTTTTCCTCTACACCGACTGCTTTAACTTCTTCAAGAAGGGCATTATTCTCAAAGCCGTCCTCTTCTACATTGGCAACATACATGACCGGTTTCATCGTCAAGAGACACAGCTGCTTGATGACAGCTTTCTCGTCTTTAGAGAGGTCCACGCTTCTTGCCGGTTTTCCTTCATTGAGGGCAGGACGAATCTTTTCTAAAACAGTGACGAGTTTCAGAGCCTCTTTGTCACCGCCGGAACGAGCCTGCTTAGTGTATTTATTCAGCTGCTTATCCACAGAAGCAAGGTCAGCTAAGGCAAGCTCCATGTTGATTACAGAGATGTCTTCGAGAGGGTCGACGTGGCCTGCGACGTGGACGATATTATCGTCATTGAAACAGCGAACGATGTGAGCAATAGCATCGCATTCACGAATATTGGCCAGGAACTGGTTTCCGAGGCCTTCGCCTTTGCTTGCACCTGCAACTAAACCTGCAATGTCTACGAATTCGACCGTTGCCGGGACAATTCTTTGCGGAGAAACAATTTCAGCTAACTTTGCTAAACGAGGGTCAGGTACTTCAACAATACCGACATTAGGCTCAATCGTGCAGAAAGGATAATTCTCTGCCGCAATTCCAGCTTTTGTTAACGCGTTGAATAATGTGGACTTACCAACGTTAGGTAAGCCTACGATTCCGCATTTCAAACCCATCTTTATTCCTTTACAGTTTTGAGCCACGCATCAAGTTCTGACTCATTAATGACTTTAACGCCGTTTTTAAGCAGTAAATCGGAAGTGATTCCGTTTCCGTTAATTAAGCAACCGGAAAACGTTCCGTCGTAGATTTTTCCAAATCCGCAAGACGGACTTTTAGACTTTAAAACAGCAAGTTGGATGCCGTAATTCTTGCAGATATTCAGAGCCTCGTGGGCTCCTTTTAAGAAAAAAGTTGAAAGAACCTGTCCGCTTTGCGTTAAGACTTCGCGATCTCTTGAAATTTCAGCCGGTTGGCGGGGACAAGGGAGACCGCCCAAAACTTCCGGGCAGACTCCGACGAGATTAAATTTTTCTTCAAGGGCTATAAGCTGCTCTTTTGGCAAAGGTTTTGAAGTTTTGTCGTAACGTACCTTGCAGCCCAAAAGGCAGCTACTTACGAGGATCGTTTTTTTCATTAAGAATTGACATAGCACGGGAAAAATCTCCCTCAACAATTTCATCTATGCAGCTCAAGGCCTTTTTGATTGCTGAAGAGATAAGTTCCTGATCTTCTTTCGGGGGACGAGATAAAACATAGTCAGCAACAGGAATTTGAAGCTGCCTGTCCCGCGGGTGGCCGATACCGATTCTTAGACGAACAAAGTCGGAGCTGCCGAGGCAGGAAACAATACTTTTGAGACCGTTGTGTCCTGCAGAGCCTCCGCCGATTTTTAATCTGGCCGTTCCCGGGAGGAGATCAAGCTCGTCATGCGCGACAAGGATTTCCGAAGGAGTTATTTTGTAAAAAGCGCTGACAGCCGCAACTGCTTTCCCTGATAAATTCATCAGGGTGGAGGGTTTTAGAAGGATGACTTCCACCCCTCCGATCCTAGCCTTTGCAACATCACCAAAAAATTTCCGATCCGCCTGAAATCGTGCCCCGTACTCATTAGCAACTTCATCAACAAAATGAAATCCTGCATTATGTCTTGTGCCTTTATAGGCGTCTCCGATATTCCCCAGCCCGACAATCAGACGGATACTTGTATTGCTCATTTGTATGCTTTCTTGTTCCCTTTGCCTTTGCGTGAAGGTTTCTCAGAATCTTTTCCTTCCTTTTTACTCGGATAGGATTTCGGAGAGCCTTCCCGGTCGTATCTTACTACGCACTGGCGTCCTTTGATGAAGGCATCCCTCAGAGCGTAAATAACATCCTGAGCGACATTCTCATCAACTTCAACAAGCGAGAATCTGTCTGCAATATCAATTGAACCGATCAACTTAGAAGGTATTCCGGCTTCATTAGCGATCGCGCCGACAAGGTCCTGAGGACGGACTCCGGCATCACGACCGGCTCCGATGAAAAGACGCACCATACCTTGAGAGAGCTCGCGTGGACCTCTCTCTTTGCGCGTACGTTCGCCTCTTTCACCTCTGTCGCGTCGGTCTTCTCGAGGCGCTTTCTTCCAAGAAAGATCATCAGGAAGTTCGATTTCGGATACATCCTTCCAATTTGCTTCATTCGCAAATTTCACGGCTGCAGCGGACACGTCGAGGATATCAAATTCGTCTGCGAGGTTTTCAACGACAGAGCGATACTTGCCTAAGTCGGACTCATTAACCAGAATTTCGTGGATGGAACTTCTTGTAAGATCCAGTCTCTTTGCGTGTACGTCGGTAGCAGTCGGAACGGACAGTAAAGTAATTTTTCTCTTTGTTAAGCGTTCAATGTTCTTGAGCAAACGGCTTTCGCGAGGTTCCAAAATCGTAATCGCAGTGCCTTCTCTTCCTGCGCGTCCGGTTCTACCGATACGGTGGACGTAAGTTTCAGCAGAAGACGGAATGCCGAAATTAATAACATGAGTCAGGTGATCAATGTCAATTCCTCGTGCAGCGACGTCGGTTGCGACGATAACGTCAACCTGTTCTGCTCTTGCGCGTTTCATCACGCGGTCGCGCTGTGCCTGGTCTAAGCCGCCATGGAGAGGCTCAACGCTGTAGCCTCTGCCGCGGAGGGATTCAGCAAGCTCATCGACTTCGTTTCGTGTACGTGCGAAAACAATGGCAAGTCGAGGACTTTCAATATCCAAAATTCTGCCCAATGCAGCGGTTTTGTGATTTCGTCCGACGATGTAGGCAGACTGTTTAACCTTCGGCTGTTCTCCTTCCGGAACTTTTTCTTTCGGAATGAGGATATGGAAGGCATCATGCAAATGGTTTTCGGCAATCTTTGCGATTTTCGGCGGCAAGGTGGCTGAGAAAAGTGCGGTCTGACGTTTTTCCGGAAGAGCTGCAAAGATCGCTTCCAGATCTTCCGCAAATCCCATATCCAGCATTTCGTCGGCTTCGTCCAGCACGACCGCTTTAATTTCAGTCAGGTTAAGTGTTCCTCGCCGGATATGGTCAAGAGCTCTGCCAGGTGTTGCTACAACGATCTGAACACCTCTGGAAAGAGCTTTGATTTGGCGAGAGTAATCTTGTCCGCCGTACACCGGCAAAACGTAAACGCCTGAGCTTCTGGCAAAGCTATTGATAGCTTCTGAAACTTGAATACAAAGTTCTCGGGTAGGTGTGAGAATCAGCACCTGAGGTTTTCCGGGTTCGGTATCCAAACAGTAGCGTTGAATCAGCGGAAGAGAAAAGGCAGCCGTTTTTCCTGTACCTGTGGCAGCCTGACCCAGAACATCTCTTCCTTCTAAAAGGACCGGGATGGCTTTCGTCTGAATGGGTGTCGGTTCTTCAAAACCTAAAGAAGAAAGGGAATTAACAAGCTTTTCTGAGAGCCCTAACTCTAAAAAAGGATTGGCGGACAATTATTTACTCCGAACTTGCGCATTATTAAGTGATTGCACATTATGGATAAAAAAATACGCCGCAGATCTCTGCGGCGTACATTTTGAGCAACCTAAAGCTTATTAAATTAAGCCTTTTCTGCGCCTTCCTCAGCGGATTTTTCTGCTGTAGCAGGAACGGCGTCAGCCGGAACGGCAGGAGCTTCGTCAGCGATGCTTTCTTCAGCAACGACAACAGCGGAAGCAACTGTCGGATCTTCCTCAGGCTTCAGGACAGGTGTGACACCTTCCGGAAGAACGAGGTCGGAAACGTGAACAGGTTTATCAACAGTAAGGCCGGAAAGATCGACTGTGATGAATTCAGGCAACTGATCAGGCAAGCAGGAAACCAGAAGCTCTGTGAGAGCGTGGTTAACGTTAGTCTTATCAATTGTAATAGCCGGAGATTTTTCTTCACCGACGAAATGCAGAGGCACATTCATGCGGATCTGTTCATCGGCGGAAATACGCTGGAAATCGATGTGCAGAACCTGTGGTTTGTACGGATGCATTTGGAAAGAACGAAGCAGGACACGTTCGGACTTGCCATCAAGAACCATTTCAAGAATGGAAGCATGGAATTTTTCCTTGCGGAGAGCGTGGAAAATTTCGTTGTGATCAAGTTCGATAGGGGTAGCAGCAACCTTACCACCGTAGACGATGCCAGGAAGCTTTTCCGCACGGCGAAGGCGGCGGCTCGCACCCGTACCTTGCGCTTTACGTGTGACAGCAGTGAATTTCATTTAAATAAACTCCAAAAATAGAACTGTCAGCCGCGACCAGCCGACAGTGGGGTACCTATTCGGCAAACAAGCTGCTTACCGAGGACTCGCAAGCAATGCGAGAAATTGTTTCGCCCAGAAGAGAAGAGCAGGACAACTGTCTGATCTTCGGGCAGTCAAGTGCATCTTGACGAAGCGGAATTGTATCAGTAACAACCACTTCATCGAGAGCAGAATTTGTAATTTTTTCTACGGCGTTGCCGGAGAAAACAGGGTGCGTTGCGTAGGCAAGCACTCTCTTGGCGCCGCGGGCCTTAAGGGCATCTGCAGCATGGCAAAGTGTTCCTGCTGTATCAACGATGTCATCGACGATTACGCAGGTGCGTCCTTCGATTTCTCCGATGATATTCATAACTTCGGAAACGTTAGCTCTGGGGCGGCGTTTGTCGATAATGGCGAGATCGCATTCCATGCGCTTAGCGACGGCACGGGCGCGAACAACGCCGCCGACGTCAGGAGATACAACAACCAGATCGGAATAGTTATGCTTCCACAAATCACCTAAAAGGATTGGGCTGGCATAAATATTGTCGACAGGAACATCAAAGAAACCTTGGATCTGGTCAGCATGAAGGTCCATTGTCAGAACGCGGTCGATACCGGCAGCCTGAAGCATATTGGCAACAACCTTCGCACTGATGGCTACACGAGTAGAGCGAGGACGTCTGTCCTGACGTGCATAGCCATAGTAGGGAATAACTGCAGTAATACGAGCAGCAGAGGCTCTCCGAAGCGCGTCAACCATAATGACCAATTCCATCAAATTGTCATTTGTCGGCTGGCAGGTTGGTTGGATGATGAAAACATCGCGGCCGCGAACATTTTCATTTAATTCGACTTGAACTTCTCCGTCAGAGAAGCGGCTGACCGTTGCACGGCCAAGAGGAATATTAAGGTGTTGAACTACAGCTTGTGCTAATTTCGGGTTAGCGTTGCCTGAAAAGACCATCAGGCTGTCTGGAACCATTTGGACCATGATTGTGCTCGATCAACTGAGTGAAAAAACGCAAAAATAAAAGACGAGAAGCTCGTCCGAAAATTGGCAGGGGAGGAAGGAGTCGAACCTTCGCGTGCCGGGATCAAAACCCGGTGCCTTAACCACTTGGCTACTCCCCTACGTACAGCAGACTTAAATCACGCCCAATCATAAAGCGGGTGAAACTTAAGACTCCTGAATGCCCATTGTCTCCAACCTATGGGTAGATTAGAAATCAAACGCACTTCAGCGCCCGATTTTACCGCGTAAAACACTGCTGAACCTGAGCCGGTCATTCGGGCTTTTCCTAACTGTTTCAAACAGTCGATCGCCTCTTTCACTGAAGGGCAGATATCTGCCGCCACAGGTTCGAGATCGTTATGCCCGAAATCTAGCGGCAGGCGAAGCAAAGCCGCGCTAGAGGAATTCGTAATTCTGATGGAATCCGTGTCCCTTGTCAAATTGGGGCTTTTGAATACATCCGCCGTGGGCACACTCGCGCCGGGGAAAACTACCGCCCCCTCGAAATCGTCAGTAACGACGGGAGTCAGCACCTCTCCGACACCTTGGGCAAAGGCAGTTTGACCGAAGATAAAAAAGGGAACGTCGGCCCCAAGCGTTACCGCCAGATTTAAAAGTTCGTTACGCTTTTTATTGATATCCCACAGTCTGTTCAGTGCAATCAGACAGGTGGCTGCGTCGGAGGAACCTCCGCCCATACCGGCTCCGTCAGGAATGTTCTTTCGGACCGTGATCCGGACCCCACGGTGCGGAGCGAATTGCTGCATAAGCTTTGCCGCTCTGCAGCAGAGATCTTTTCCCAAAGCCCAGCTAATGTCGCCTTCGCGAATGATTTTAGGCTCATCGAGAACTTCGAAATCAAGGTAATCGCACAAGTCGATCATGCTGAAGACAGACTCCAGCAGGTGCATACCATCTGGTTTTCTGCCGATGACATGCAGAAACAAATTAAGTTTAGCCGGGGCCGGCAGATTCAGGCAGCATTTCACGGTTGTTTCCTCGGCAGAATTGTCAGCGTTACTTGAGAATCCGTCGAGGGCACGTAGCCTTCGGCTCGGATGCGAAGGACTCCCTCCTTGTCTTCGGATCTAACCTTCCAGTCATGAGAATTCAGGTCGCCGGTGTTCTTTTCGTTTTTAACCCATGCCAGGAAACGATCGAGACTTAAAGGGATTCCGATGATCTGGTTCACCAAGACAGCAGAATTCGGGGCCTTATAAGTTTCATTGTCAGAATTAATCAATACGCATTCGTTCGGAGTTTCTTCTATGGAGGCAATTTTGGCTCCGAAAGGTCCGTTAATGTTCAGGACTTTTTTCTCTGGCAGAACGATCAGCCGAAAAGACCCGCTGTGCCTGTCGACTGAGGTTCCGGATTTAGAGGCAACAGAGAACCGTCCTGTCCATACCTCCGCGTTTTGCGGAACGAGGGTCGTGCAGGAACACAGCAAAAGTAAGCAGAGAAGCGCTAAGAAATTAATTTTGCGCATTTGGCATCTTTAAGCGTTTTTTCAATGCGCTCAGCTCTGCAGCATCGGGCCAAAGCTTCTCGGCTTCTTTCAGAACATCGGCGGCCTTGCGTTTATTGCCTTGTGTCCAATAAACCTCAGCAAGGTGCAGGTAGATATCAAGTTCTTTCTGAAGCTTCAGCGCATCGTTCAGATATTCAATCGCTTTGATATATTTTTTCTGCTTAAAGGCCAGCCAGCCTTTGGAATCCAAAATGTAGGGATTCCTCGGATCGAGCTGATAAGCCTGATTGATATATCGCTCGGCTTCTTTGATGCGTTTGGTCTGCTCTAAGAGCGTGTACCCAAGCGAGTTATATGCATTGGCGAAGCCCGGATCGATTTCTATCGCCTTCTTTAAATGGAACTCTGCCGTCTTAATATCATCCAAGCGCTCAGCAAGCATGGCCGCTTCGTAATGAAGCGCCTTGGAGTAAGGCATGGAGATCAGGGAAGCATTCAGTGCATCGAAGGCAGTTTTTTCTCCTTTGGTTTCCAGAAGGATTCGCGCTTTAAACAATGCGGCTTCTTCCACGATAGCCGGTTCCTGATCTTCTTTTATCGTGTCAAGCGCCTTCAGGGCATCATCCCACTTGGACTCGCGGGAGTAAATATTTGCTGTTTGGAGCGCAGCGGCGGCCGTTAATTTCCCTTTGACTTTAGATGCGTAATCCAGAGCTTTCGGGAGCTCTTTTTCATCTGCAGCGATATCACTCAGCAAAAGATACGCGCGAGAGAGATTTTCATCGTCGGGATTATTTTTCAGGCGCTCCACGACAGATTCGAGAATCGTTTTTGCTTTCTTGACTTCAGAAATTTGAACATAGCTGATGGCAAGCGCGATCAGATAACGGTCGTCATCTCTATATTCTTTTTCTAAGACATTCAGAGCATCGAAATTTTTGGTCTGGAAGAGCAGCTGAGAATAGGCATCACGGATGCGGACGGCCTTTGGGTTTTTCTTGAGGTAGCGGGCCAGGATCTGCTCAGCTTCTTTTGGATTTGTCCGAAGCAGTGCGCTTCCGTAGGTTAAGACCGTCTCTTCGTTTTCAACGGTCCTGAAGGCGTTCTTGGAATATTTTTCTGCGGCTGAGACATTCCCGTTTAAGGCCTCCAGTCGGGCTAATCCGAGCTGAGTTTGATAAAGCTTGGAATACTTAGCGGTAACCGTTCGGAAGAAAGACAGAGCCTTAGCCTTGTCTTTCATTAAGGCCAGCTGGGTCTGGAGTTTAATAATTTCAGCGCCTTTGTCTTTGGACTTAGCCAAAAAACTCGCTGCCGTACCGGAGACCTTATCCAGTTGGTTGGAAACAATGCCGCTCGCGATAAAAGCTTCCTGAGCTTTTGGGTTGTCTGGCGAGAGCTTGATCCACTCGGAAACTGCTTTCTGAAATTCTTTCGGAGCGTTTGAGGCAAGTGCGATTTGAGCTGCGCGCTCGGCTATTCTCGGATCACCGGTTTCTTCAGCTAACGTAAGGTAGGTTTGGTAAGCCGCACCGGCCTGACCTCTCTGAAGCGCAATTTCGCTGGCGATCAGCTGAAAAAGGATTCGGCTCGTCAGCTTGACCTCGGGGATCGACGGATCAGAGGCAGCACCCTCGCTCTCTTTGACGGCAGCTTCTTCTGTCGTATTTTTTGCAGAAGCGGAAACCGGAGGTGTTGCTGCGGAATGTTCTGCGGCAATCGTTCGGCTCCCGGCCAGGGGAACGCCAAGCGCGACAAACAACGCCGAAACGAGAATAAATTTCAATTTGCCGGACACGCCAAACACCATTTTCCATAAAGAAGTTATCGATTCGGGAAGTGTAGCCTAAACAAATGAAGGCTAGCTTTTCCGCCGCAGCTTTGTTCCCAAAAAGCAAAGAACCCGCCTCTGCTGAGCGGCGGGTTCCGAACGGTCAAGGGAAAAGAGCTTAGGAAGCGCTGCGCTTCGGAAGCAGAGGTTTAGTCTCGCCTTCCAAACCGACGAGCGAAAGAACCGTCATGAGCGCCAACTGCGGACCGAGGTAAGAGTCAGTCGAGTCATACCATTCCGTCAGGCTGTGGTTGTGTCCTTCGGATCCGCCTCCGCCGATCGTGGTTGCGGGAATGCCTAAGCTAAGCGGAACATTTTGATCGGTGCTAGCGCAGTCATAGGAGCGCAGCTCAATGCCGACAGCTTTCATTGCGCCGCGTGCAGCCAAAAGAACCGGACTGGAGTCAGGCTGATCTCCGGCAGGACGATGTCCGATCGGATCGATAATGACCTTAATCTTATTTTCCTCAGCTGCGTTCCAGTGTTTGTTTTCTTCTTCGCAAGCTTCCGTCAAAAGAGGAAGAACCTGATCAACAATTTTGTTCAGCTCATCATTGTTGATGGAGCGCGTGTCAATTTCCATCGTGGCTTTTGCCGCGATGGAGTTAACGGTAGAGCCGCCGACAACGGTACCGACAGTAAAAGTTGTTTTCGGTGTTTCAGGCACATTGAGGTCGGCAATTTTTGCAATGGCGCGGCCTAATGCGTGCGTGGCACTGGGAATGCCGAATGCAGCCCAGCTGTGTCCTCCGGGTCCTTCATAGGTGACGCGGAAACGGCGGGAGCCGGTAGAACCGTGAAGAAGCTGTGCCACACAGGCAGAGTCCACGGAAATAAAACCGTCGATATGTTCCTCTTTAGAAGAGAACAAATATTTTCCGCCGCGCAGGTCACCGTTGCCTTCTTCTCCCACGCTTCCGATGAAGAGCAAATCTCCTTCGGTTCGGATATTGGAATTCTGAAGGGTACGCAGTACTTCCAACACAACAGCTAAGCCGCGGGCGTCATCCGAGATTCCGGGCGCGTAGTACTTCGTACCTTCCTGTCGGACTTTTACGTTTGTTCCGGCAGGGAAGACGGTATCGAGATGGGCGCCTAAAACTAAACGCGGGCCGTTTCCTTTGCCCGGACGAATGCCGATAACGTTGCCTTCCTTATCAATGCGGACATTGGTCAGACCCAGTTCACGGAGTCTCTCTGCGAAGTAAGCGGCTCTGACTTCTTCATGGAAAGGAGGAGCTTCGATCTCTGTCAGGGCGATCTGGTCGGCCATGGTGAGCTGCTCTTCTTCTTTAATTTGTTTCAGGGCATCTTTAACGACGGGATTGTTTTCCAGGATTTTGAAAGTTTCATTAACACTTTCGGGAAGAGGTGGCAGAACCGGGGCTTCTTTTGGCAATGGACCGGACATGTAAGCTCCTAAAAATAAAGAAACGAGCTTTTGATAATAGCTGTAAGTGGGTGATTTAACAAGAAATATCGAGTTACAAAATCTTCTATCTATTTCTAAATGTTAATTATTTGAAAAATATAGAGAAATTAACGAAAACAGGGAGGGGAGGAGCTAAGCGAACCCAAAATGAATTTTTAAGGTTGCGAAACCCTCTCAATTACTCTATCTTGCAGTAACAAACTTTTTTAAAGGAGTAATACTCATGTCTTTAGTAGGCACCCAGCTTCAGTCTTTCAGCGTCGAGGCCTTCCAAGGCTTCGAATTCAAAAAAATCACAGACGCAGACCTGAAAGGCAAGTGGTCCGTGGTTTTCTTCTACCCGGCTGACTTCACGTTCGTCTGCCCGACCGAGCTTGAGGATCTGGCTGATAACTATGCAGAGTTCAAGAAGATTGGCTGTGAAATTTATTCCGTTTCCACCGATACACACTTCACACACAAGGCCTGGCACGATTCTTCCGAGGCCATCAAGAAAGTCGAATTCCCGATGCTCGGCGATCCGACAGGCCAGATGACCCGCAACTTCGGCGTTATGATCGAAAGCGCCGGTCTTGCTCAGCGCGGTACATTCGTGATCAACCCCGAGGGCCGTATCGTTATCTGCGAAATTCATGACGAAGGCATCGGCCGCGACGCCAAAGAACTTCTCCGTAAGGTTCAGGCTGCCCAGTTTGTCGAAGCAAATCCCGGAATGGTTTGCCCGGCTAAATGGAAACCCGGTCAGAAGACTCTGAAGCCCTCCATTGATTTGGTCGGCAAGATCTAATTCTGAAATTATTCGGAATTGAATGAAGAAGGGGCCGCATTGCGGCCCCTTCGGTATTTTTAAAACTTTTATTGGACGGAGGCAACGCTCGTATCTTTGTCCAGCTGGGCCGCGATGGCCTTGCACACCTCTCCGTCCTTCCAAGCCCAAGCTCGGTATAAGAACTGACGGTATTCTTTTTCTTCCGGTGACGGTTCGGGCTGAGTTTCGTCCAAATTCTGCGAATACGTAAAGCTCAGAGCGTAGCCTTCGGAAGCTTCTTCCAAAACGATCCTTAACTGTGATTCCGCACCGGCGGCTGTCGCGTCAATCGTCGTTGTGATGGATTTTTCCGGATCTAGTTCATGGTGTTCAACGATGGTTTGACCGCCGTTTTGACCGGAAAGTTTGATTTCCAGGTCGATCTTCTCCTTTTCTCCGACTGTTTCACTCTTTAACGGCTTGCTGTCGAGGAAGAAGTCCAGGTATTCGTGTCGGTTCAGATAGGCCGTCTTGAGGGCATCCCAAACCTGTTTACGGGTTACGCCTGTCAGTTCGGGATCGATATCGCTCAAAGCGATGCTGTGTTGAAAAACCTCTTTTAGAGCCATGGCGTTAATGTTCCTTTTTTGCTGAGAGCGCGGCTTGTTCTTTGCTGCGCTGAATACGTTTTTCCAGCCAGATGCTGTACCGAGACATGATCAGGCTGAATACGAAGTAAATGATGGCAATAAACAGATAGCCTTCTAAGAAGAAATTGCGCCAATTGGGATCGCCCAAAGCAAGACGCAGACTGCCGGTCAAGTCGTACATGGAGACGATGGTCACTAAGGATGTATCCATAAACGTCGAGAGCAGATTATTCACAAACGCCGGGATGACGGTGACCAATGCCTGCGGGAGGATCACCGAAGTGTAGATTTGATATTTTGAAAGACCCAGTGACGCGGCTGCCTCATATTGTCCTTTAGGAATCGTCTGGAGACCGCCTCGAATGGTCTCTGCCATGTAAGCCGTTTGGAAAAGGACGATACCGATCACAATTCTCCAAAACGCATCGATCCTAAAACCGGGCGGGAGAATCAGCGGGAAGATGAAGGAGGCAACAAATAAAACGGTAATTAAGGGGACACCGCGCACGAGTTCAATGTAACCGATGCAAAGCATCCGGATAGCGGACATTTTGGAGCGCCGTCCGAGAGCGAGAAGGATACCCAGCGGAGTGGACGCCGTCATACCGAAAAGCGTCAGAATAATTGTCAGCGGCAGACCGCCCCAGTAGTCCGGATCAATTTTTGAAAGGCCGAAACAGCCGCCCAGCATCAGCACGAAAAAGGCGCCGAGGGCAAGAATCCAGCCGGCCGTCAGGATTTTGCAGCCGGTGCGGTTCCAAAGCTGAGGGAAAGCCGAGATGACGAGCATCAAGATAACACCGCCGGTTGCTGCTGCGGCTCTCCATTGTTCGTCGTAAGGGAAGCGGCCGAATAAGATTAAGCGCCATTTCTCCGCGACGAAGCCCCAGCAGGCCCCGTCATGATTGTTCATGCATGCTTTAAAGTCAGCTCTGAAAATGGCGTCCGCAACACCCCATTTCCAGGCATACCAGCCTGCCGCTCCGATAAGGAGGAACAAACCGATCGTCACAACGGACGCAACCGGAGAGTAGAAAAACGATCTCCAGAGGTTGGCGGGGAAAGCATTTTGAGGCTGTTTCATCGGCTTCCCCTAATAACAATTCTGTTGATGCTGTTCATCACGACAGAGATCACCAAGTTTAAGAACAGATAAACAGACATGATGATGACGATGACTTCCAGCGCCTGGCCGTTGAGGTTGATGGTCGAGTTGCCGATGGAAACCAAATCCGGATAGCCTACGACGACAGCTAAAGAAGAGTTTTTCGTGAGGTTCATGTATTGGCTTGCCAAGGGAGGGATGGCAAGCTTCAGAGCCTGCGGAAAAATGACGTAGCTGATAGCTTCCAAGCGCGTCATTCCGAGCGCCTCAGCGGCATGCCACTGTCCTCTCGGCACGGCTAATACACCTGCTCGGATAATTTCGGCGATAGACGAAGAGGTAAAGAATGTCAGTCCGATCCAAAGCGCTAAAAATTCCGGCGAGAGGGAGGCGCCTCCTTCGATTGCGAATCCCTGCAGTTCCGGTTTGGACCATCCGCCGAAGATCCCGAAGCACAGCCAGGCAGCACCTCCGACAACAAGCGCTGTCGAAAGCGAGAAAACCGTCGAAATTAAACCTGTGTAAATCTTGAGGAAAAGCGGTCGGGTTAAGAAGAAAGCTAAGCCAGCCGCGACAAAGGACCAGGTGCAAGCCGTGCTGTTCGAAGCCGGTACGGCAAATTGGAGCCCTGCCTTGGAAAGCAGACCCCATGATCCGAAATTCACCGCCTCCATGGAGTCGGGGAGAAGCTCGGTAATGATTAAGTAGATGAGTAGCAGCTGAACAATCAATGGAATGTTGCGATAAAACTCGACGTGGGCCGCGCCCAGAAACTTCAAAAGAGGATGTTTGGACAGCCTCATTAAGCCGATGATGACGCCGAGCACTGTCGCCGTAATGATGGATACGACGGAAACCTTAATGGTATTGAGCAGCCCGACAAGAAAGGCTTTGAAATAAGCTTCCGTAGAACTAAAGGAGATGAGAGACTCACCTATTTCAAAACCTGCCTGTTCATGAAGAAAGGCGAAACCGGAATGGATATTTCTAGCCGCGAGATTGGCAGAAATATTAAAGATGAAGCTGCCGAAAATGATGGTGAGGACAACAAGAATGGCCGACTGCCAAATAAATGCCTTGCGCTTTCTGCTCGCTTCTCTTCTGTGCCAAGCGGCGTCACCGTGCGGGTGATTCATTATCTGTACTAACTGGTTTTTAATACTGCGGAATTGCGGCAGGAATCTCGAGATTCAGTGCCGCAATCAAATATAAATCAAAAACGGAATCGATTAACGGACGGGAGGCGCGTAGAGGATGCCGCCGTTGGTCCACTGGTTATTGATTCCGCGGGGAAGTGCCAGCGGAGTCTTAGGCCCTAAGTTTCTTTCAAAACTTTCACCGTAGTTACCGACCTGTTTAACGATGCGGTAAGACCAATCTTTATCCAGGCCGAGGAGTTTGCCCATATCTTCGCCAGAGCCGAGGAGGCGTTTCACGTTCGGATCGGTCGAAGTCTTGCGGAGCTCATCTGCATTAGCCTGAGTGATGCCTTTTTCTTCTGCTTCGATGAATGCATTCAGCACCCAGCGGGCGATCTGGAACCATTCGTTATCGCCGCGGCGGACTGAAGGTCCGAGCGGTTCTTTAGAAATGACTTCAGGCAGGATGACGTAATCATCCGGATTAGCTGCTTTTGTTCTTGCACCGGCCAGGTCACTCATATCGGTTGTGTAGACCTGACATCTGCCGGAGAGGAAAGCGCCCTGAGTGGCTTCCGTGGTGTCGAAAAGAACGGCTTTGTACTTCATGCCGTGAGACTTGAAGTAGTCGGCGACGCTGGGCTCGCTGCTGGTTCCGGATTGGACACAGATAGTGGCGCCGTTGAGCTGCTTAGCGGATTTTACGTTTAATTTTTTAGGAACTAAGAAGCCTTGACCATCGTAATAGTTGGTTCCCACAAAGACAGCGCCCAAAGAAGCATCACGGGTCAGATTCCAGGTTGTATTTCTGGCAAGCACATCGACTTCACCGGCCTGAAGAGCGGAGAAACGCTGCGGGGAGTTCAGAGGAACGAATTTAACTTTATTGGCGTCGCCCAGAACTGCTGCGGCCAATGCACGGCAGTAATCGACGTCCAAGCCCGTCCAATTGCCTTTGCTGTCCGCATTAGAGAAGCCGGGTGCAGCGGTGTTGACGCCGCATACGACAACATCGTTTGCCTTAACTTTGTCTAAGACCGGACCTGCGAAAGCAGGGGCGGCAAGAGAGAGGGATACGGCCGATAAGGCGCCGGCCAGAATGGTTTGATTCATTTGAGATTCTCCGGTTGGAAAGATGATTAATTTTTAACACATAGAAACCCGCTTCAACCGTCTTTGAGGGAAAACTTGTGGGTACCGCATTTCATCTCAGCGGAATTATCGAATAGATACCCATTTTTAGACGGTCGGGAGATTAATTCGCGTTAAAAGGTACACACTGAGACGATCACACAAGGGACTTGTTATGGAATACAAGGATTACTACAAAATTTTAGGCGTGGATCGCTCGGCTTCGGAAGCCGATATTAAAAAGGCTTTCCGGAAACTGGCACATAAATATCACCCGGATGTCTCCAAAGAAAAGGATGCTGAAGCCAAGTTCAAGGATGTGAACGAGGCCTACCAAACCCTGTCCGATCCGGAAAAGAAGGCCGCTTATGACCAACTCGGCCAGCGCAGAGAAGGCAGCAGCTTTGAACCGCCACCCGGATGGGGCGGTTTCGGAGGCGGTGCTTCCCACGGCTTTGAAGGCTTTGATTTTGGCGGCGGCGGATTCGATTTTGCTGATTTGTTCTCTCATATGGGAGGCGGAGCCCGTGCCGCACGTCCGCAGGCTGGTGAGGATCTGAACGCAGAAGTTCAAATTACTCCTGAGCAGGCCTTTAACGGAACGACCGTAAGCATTTCTCTGCGCGAGCCTGAAGAAACGACTGACGGTCGGGTACGCCATGTCACTAAGACCTTAGAAATTAAGGTTCCGGCTGGCACGATCGACGGACAGAAGATGAGAGTGACAGGCAAGGGCGGTCCGGGCTACAACGGCGGTCCGAACGGGAACCTGTACATCACCATCAACATCATTGAAGAGGGCCGCTTTAAGGTTGAAGGAAGAGACGTCTATCAGACGGTTCCTCTGGCCGACTTTGAGGCTGTTTTAGGCGCTGAGGTCGTTGTGCCGACGCTCTCCGGCGGAAAGATTTCCGTCAAGATTCCGGCTGGCGCCAAGGCAGGACAGAAGATTCGTATCGGCGGCAAGGGCTTCCCGAACAAGAAAGGACCGGCAGGCGACATGTATTTGCTGATCTCGATCGTTGTTCCGCCTGCTCCTTCTGACGAGGTGAAAGAGCTCTATCAGAAGATAGCCGAAGCCTCGAAATTCAACCCGAGAGAAAACCTGTAGGAGATAAACGATGAGTCAGATGATTGTTACAGAAGTGCAGACCACGTTCAGTCCCGAAGAACTGCAGGAAGTAAGCGGGCTGCCCGCCGAGATTTTTAATGAGATTAAAGATCTGGGCGCGTTAGATGAATTTTTAGACCACGGCCGATATGTCTCCCGCAGTTTTTTGGTGATTCGTAAGGCAGCCAGACTGCGCAGAACCTTTGATCTCCAGAGTGACGCATTGGCGCTATTGATCCATTACATGGCCGAAGCCGATGCGCTCAAGGATCAAATCAGACATTACCAGCTTGGGAACATCAATCCTTACTTGTAAGAGAAATCGCTGAATCTTCTTATGTTTGGACGTTCCTTTTGGTAGGCTTATACGGGAAAGGAAAGAACAAACATGGATTTATCTTTAAAACTTCTATCTATCTTCGCTCTGATCGTGGCGGCCGCCTACTTCGCCATATCGGAAATCTCTCTAGCCGGTTCTCGCCGAGTCAGACTGACTCAAATGGCCGAGAACGGTGATAAGCGCGCTCAGGAAGTCATCAATCTGCAGGAAAAACCGGGACCGTTTTTCTCTGTTATTCAAATCGGCATTAATGCGGTCGCCATTCTAGGCGGTATCGTCGGTGAAGCCGCTTTCACAGATGTGTTTGCCGGTCTGTTCAAATGGTTTGTTCCCGCACAGTATCTAGAGACAACGTCGTTTTTGTGCTCATTCCTCCTGATCACGATGTTGTTCATTATCTTTGCCGATCTCTTGCCGAAACGCATCGGTCTGACGAATCCGGAGAAAATTTCCGTACGCCTGATCGGTTCAATGCAGGTGCTCATCAAAGTTTTGAAACCGTTCGTTTGGCTTCTGACGGTTATTTCCAATGCGCTCATGAAGCTCTTTGGTCTTCCGACTCAAAACAAAAACAAAATTACCAGTGAAGATATCGTCGCGACGGTAGACGCGGGAGCGGCTGCCGGCCTGATCGCGCCGAGCGAACAGGCTGCGATTGAAAACGTGATGGACTTGGAAAGCCGCTTGGTGCCGAGCGCGATGACTGCACGTGAATATGTTGTGTACTTCACGCTCGATGAGAGCTATGAAAGTATCGCAAAGAAGATTGCTTCCAGCCCCCACAATAAATTCCCCGTATGCGACCGGGATATTGACCACGTCATAGGCTATGTGGATTCCAAAGATATCCTTCGCAGAGTGATTGAAGGGAAGACTTTTTCTCTCAAAGATCAAAACTGCATTTCCTCTCTTCCCGCCGTCCCTGATTCGCTGACATTATCCGAAGTCCTCGATCTCTTTAAAACCCAGCGCTCCGACTTTGCGGTGGTGCTGAATGAATACGCTTTGACCGTCGGTGTGATTACCTTGAACGACATTATGAGCACCGTCATGGGCGAATTCGTTCTGACGCCGGACGAGGCCCAGATTGTTCAGCGTTCTGACGGCTCTTGGCTGATCGACGGCGCAACGCCGATCGACGATGTTGAGCGAGTTTTCGATTTCGGTCAACTGCCGGAAGACGAAACCTATGAAACCTTGGCCGGCTTCATGATGTATATGCTTCGTAAGATTCCGAAGTTAACGGACCACATCGAATACGGCGGATATCGCTTTGAGGTCATCGACGTAGAGCGTCACAGGATTGACCAGATCTTGGTGACCAAGATCGGCTCGAAGGACGAGGATAAGAAACCCGAGCCCTCGGAACAGTCTACGGAACCGGGAAAAGAGGCCCCAGCGTCTGAGGACGAACAGGATAAATAAAATGAAATCGGGAGGCTGATCCTCCCAATTTCACTTAACAAAACTTCTTCAAACAGTCTTAGGCTTCGGCTTTCCTGACAGTCTTGGAAGCGGATTTTCTAGCGCCGGCAGCCGCCTTCTTATCGCCGGTCTTTTCCTCAAATTTAAATCCGATCTTGCCTTTGCTGTCCGTGACCAAATAAGCTGAGAATTTTCGCTTGGTTCGGTTGGAGACAAAGTCGTGAAGAAGATCCGTCGATCCGGTGGAAAGAAGCTTGCTCATCTCTTCGCGGCTGATCGGCTGCTGCAGAATGACCTTCGAGCTGCGGAAAGTGCACTTTTTCTTAGCGTTCGGGTCGATATGGTCTTCGCAAACATAGGCATTTTCCGTTTCGTAGACGTTCTTGCCGCAAACAGGGCATTTTCCTACGGGTTCGGTTTTGCGAAGTTCTTCCACGTCGACGGTCTCGCGTTCCGGTTTTTCCCCGAAATCGAAGTCGATCTTGTAGTCGGGCGCCGGTCCGAGCTTCAGTACGGCTGAGAACGGACGTCCCATTTTGCTGATAAAGCCTTCCAGCGGGCCGATCTGCCCTTTTGTAAGCAGCTCATCCACTTCTTCCGGTGCAAAAGTTCTGCCGCCCGGATGTTTGGGAATGCTGTAGTCGCATGAGGTGCACGCAAAGCGTCGGTAGTTTTCGACAATCTTCCCGCCGCACTTCGGACAGGGCGCCTTCAGGGTGGCCGGATTGCTCAGAGGAACCGTGTCGGCACCGTAGCTTTTTGCCCGATCCACAATACTGCAGGTGAGCTCGCCGATTTCTTTCATAAAGTCCTTGCGGGAAAGCTGTCCTTTTTCGATCTGGGACAATTTGTATTCCCACTCACCGGTGAGTTCAGCCTCGGAAAGCGTCTCGATGTTCAACCCTTTGAGGAGCGTAAGAAGCTGGGAAGCTTTAGCCGTCGGGATCAGCTCGCGTCCTTCACGAATCAAGTAGCTCTGAGCGATAAGTCCTTCGATAATGGCCGCGCGTGTAGCCGGGGTTCCGATGCCTTTCTCGGACATTGCATCACGCAGTTCTGCTTCTTCCACGGTCTTTCCGGCGTTTTCCATTGCGCTCAGCAATGAAGCTTCCGTGTAACGGGCAGGCGGTTTAGTTGCGAGTCCCAGAGCATCCGATTTGACGGTGAGCGGGGTTTCACCCTTGGCAACAGGAACTAATTCACTGCCGGAATCCTCGCTTGTGCGGCCGTAAACTTCCAGCCAGCCGGGATGCTGCATCACTTTTCCTTCGCTCACGAAGTGATAGTCCTCGACCACTGTTGTGCGCGTCGTATTGAGGAACTGAGCCGGCGGATAAAAAACAGCGATAAAGCGTTTCGTCACCAAGTCGTAAATTTTCTGTTCTACCTCCGACAAAACGCTTTTGGGTTCCTGGCCGGTCGGAATAATGGCGAAGTGATCACTGATCTTGGCATTATTGAAGATCTTTTTAGTGAACACGACGTAGTTATCCTTCAGGGCCTTTTGTGCGAACTTGCCGAGGGAGGATGTCTGAGCGACGACGCTCAAAATCTCTTTAACCGTCGGAAGGTAATCTTCCGGCAGTGCGCGGGCATCCGTACGAGGATAAGTCAGCAGTTTGTGCTTTTCGTAGAGTGCCTGGGCAATCGACAGCGTTGTCTTGGCAGAGAAGCCGAAGCGTGAGTTGGCTTCGCGCTGAAGTGTCGTCAAATCATACAAGGCAGGGCAGGAAGAAGTTGAAGGTTTGGACGTCTCGGTGGCTGTGCCCTTTTTGCCTCTGACCGCATCGGCAATTTTCTGCGCATCCTCCGCAGCCCAAAGTCTTTCCGCTTTTAAGTCCGGATCCGAGCTCTTTTTAAAGTCGGGATCAAAATATTTGCCTTCGTATACGCCGGCATCAACTTTGAAGTCGGCGTGCACTTCCCAGTAATTACGGGGAGCAAAACTTCTGATCTTTTCTTCGCGGTTAACCACGAGGGCTAGCGTCGGTGTCTGAACTCTGCCGACGGTCGTCAGGAAAAAGCCTCCGTCCTTACTATTAAAAGCCGTCATAGCGCGGGTACCGTTGATGCCTACCAGCCAGTCGGCCTCCGAGCGGCTCTTGGCAGCGTCTGCCAAAGGCTGCATCTGTGCGTCCGTGCGCAGATGTTTGAAGGCATCGAGGATTGCGCCCTTTGTCATGGACTGCAGCCACAGACGGTAGATCGGTTTCTTATTTTTTGTCGCTTCCATGATGTAGCGGAAGATCAGCTCACCCTCGCGTCCCGCATCACAAGCGTTTATGACTTTATCGACCTCTTTACTCTTAAGGAGTTTTTTGAGTCCGTTTAGCTTAGTTTCAGACTTTTTAATCGGGGCGAGATCAAAGTGAGAGGGGATGACAGGGAGATTAGCGAAGCTCCATTTGCCTCTTTTTACTTCGTATTCTGCCGGTTCCTTGAGCTCAAGCAGGTGACCTACTGCGGAAGCAACAATATAAGAATCCCCCTCGTAGTGGTCTCCGACTTTCTTTAAGCCGCCGATAGCCCGTGCGATGTCTCCTGCAACTGACGGTTTTTCGGCAATGACAAGTGTTTTGCCCATTTTTAATCCAATAATTATGTACTTATGTCTTTTTCTAAATTAGCACTTTTTCAAAGAAGCGGTTATTTCTTTTCCGTTAATCAACATGTAACAGGTGTTTTAGTGTGTATATAAGTAGTTATAAGTAATTGCCGTGGCGAGTATTATTAAAGGTTTACTGACAATAAAGTGATTTTTGGAGCATAACGTTGGCTTTACTTCCGATTCTTAAATATCCTGATCCGCGTCTTGCCACGAAGGCAGCCGTGGTGACGGAGTTTGACGACAAACTCAAGCAGCTTGCCGCCGATATGGCCGAAACTATGTACAAAGCTCCCGGTGTAGGTCTTGCTGCGACACAGGTTGACCGACATATTCGTTTAATTGTGATCGATATCACCGAAGAGAAAAACGATCTTAAAGTTTTAGTCAATCCGGAGCTGGTTGAGTCCAGTGAGGAGACTAAGCCTTGGGAAGAGGGCTGCTTATCTCTGCCCGGCATTTACGACAAGGTCACTCGCCCGGCAAAAGTAAAGGTTAAGGCTCAGGATCTCGAAGGCAACTTTTTTGAATTGGAATGCGACGGGCTGCTGGCTGTCTGTGTTCAGCACGAAATGGATCATTTGGAAGGGACGGTCTTCGTAGACCACCTGAGCATGCTTAAGAAACAGCGCATTCGTCACAAGATTCGTAAGATGCGTCTGGAAGAAGAACGAGCTGCCAAGGAAGAAGCCTGATCTAGGCTTCCGCCTGCCAAACGTGAGAGGCGATCGCTCTAGTAATTGTCTCGAAGTGAATCGGCGGCAAATCGTGTCCCATGCGCGGCAAGGCCAGAAACTCAGATTTCGGGATGAGGTCGGCCACTTCCTTCCCCGCTGCGAGCGGAAGAAGAGGATCGTCCTCTCCGTGAATAACTAATGTCGGCGCGGTGATACGAGCGATATCACTTGAGCGGTCCCCGCTCGCAAGAATTGCCAGCAGCTGTCGTTCTCCGGCAGTTTGATCAATTTCATAGCGGCTCATCTCGTGGAGTAGCTCATGTTTTTCCTGAGCGGTGTATTCGTAGCTCGGGCTTTTCAGAGTCATAAATACTCTTTCCAGATGCTTCTCTCTCCCTTCTTCGGTGGAGAGATCGCTCGAGTGCATCAAGATTGAATAAATTGCGCGCAGTTTTCCAAAGCCCGTTCTCGGGTTGCCTGAGGCCGACATAATAGAAGTAAGGGACGCGACTCGGGAGGGCCGGATCGATGCAAGGGTCTGACCGATCATTCCTCCCATCGAGGCTCCTACGACATGCGCTCTTTGGAGCTTTAATTCATCCAGCAGCTGCACTAAGTCGAGGGCCATATCTTCGAGGAGATAGGGTGCTTGGACCGGCAGGCGAAGAAGAGTCCTTCCGATGGCAGCAGGAACGGAGATAGACGTTTTCAGATGAGAAAAGTGCTCGGATAAGCCTGCATCTCGGTTATCCACGGTGATGACGCGAAGGCTTTTTTCCAAGAGCATGGAAATAAAGCTCCGAGGCCAGCCCGCTGCCGGCATTCCCAGACCCATGATTAAGAGGACGGCCGGAAGCTGTTTATCGCCGAATACCTCGTAGTGAAAGCGTCCCGTTTTTAAGTGAGCAAAAGGCATGAGCAAACCACCGAAAATAGTCAGCTTTGATTATGAAACAATCGGCTTCGTCATTACAATTTCAATTCTGATTCGGGTTAAGAGGACAAGATGAGAGTTATTTTTGCAGGAACGCCGGAGTTTGCGGCTAAAGCTTTAGAAGCATTAATTCAGAGTGAACATGAAGTAGTGATGGTTTTATCTCAGCCGGACCGACCCGCAGGGCGCGGCCGCAAGCTGAAAGAAAGTGCCGTGAAGGCGCTGGCCAAGCAGCATAATATTCCGGTTTACACCCCGCTTTCCCTCAGAGTCGAAAAAGGCGGTGAAGAAACCGCCGAAGTCCTGACAAAGATGCAGGAGGCGAAAGCGGACGTTCTTGTGGTGGCTGCTTACGGCCTTATCGTTCCTCAGTTTGTTCTTGATATTCCCTCGGGCGTTCTGCCTCAGAAGTTCCCGACGTTAAAGGCTGTAAATATTCACGGCAGTCTTCTGCCGGAGTGGCGAGGCGCTGCACCGATTGCGCGAGCCATTGAGCGCGGAGACAAGGAAACGGGCATTACATTGATGCAGGTGGATGCGGGGCTTGATACTGGTCCGATGCTGATGAAACGTTCCGTTGAAATTACGCCTGAGGATACGGCCGGCGATCTTACCGAGACGCTTTCTCGCCTCGGAGCCGAGATGCTGATCGAGTATTTGCGGAATCCTGAAGCCTATCCTCCGATTTCTCAGCCCGAAGGCGCAACCTACGCCTCTAAACTCTCCAAGGCAGAAGGCAAGATCGACTGGACGGCGTCCGCCGATAAGATCGCTGATAAGGTGAGAGCCTTTAACCCGGTTCCGGGCTGTTTCTGCGCCTGCGGTGACGAAGTACTTAAGATTTGGATGGCTTTTGCCGAGCCGGGAAAGAAAACCGGCGAGACCCCGGGCACGGTTATTGAAAGCAGCGCGAAAGGAATTTTGGTTGCCTGCGGTGACAGTACCGTTTTGCGTATTACTCGTCTGCAGAGACCCGGCGGAAAGCAGCTGGATGTTCGAGACTTTATTGCCGGTCACGCCTTTTCCAAAGGAGAAGTTCTTAAATGAGTTCTGCTGCCTTAGCTGTCACTCTTACACAGACGATACCGCTTTGGATCGGAGTCAAAAAAGGTCTCTCGATAGAGAAGGTGCTTGAAGGACTGCCGAAAGATTCTGAAAACAGAAGCGCCTGCCAAAGCGTTCTGTATACGGCCGTACGTCAAAGGGCTCTTCTGCAAAAGCTCTCTTCGGATCTTATCTCGCGTGCGCCTGCAGATGATGTATTGGCGCTCATTGAGCTTGCTCTCGGTCTTTTGAGCGAGGGAAAAGAAAAGCCCTTTACCGTAGTTAATGAAGCGGTGGCAGCAGCGAAGCATTCCCGCAAAATGGTGAAGGCGGCCAATTTCGTCAATGCAATATTGAGACGATTCGGTCGTGAAAAGACCGAACTTTTAGTGAAGGCCGAAAAGCAGCCGACGGTTCGTTTCAACGCACCCGATTGGTGGATTCGCCGCTACGAAGCGGTGTTTGGTGAGCAAACGCCTGAAATTTTTGCGCTCCAGCAAAAGCATCCGCCGATGACGCTTCGCGTTAATACTGGAAAAACTTCTGTAGAAGAAGCTCAGGCCAAGCTGGAAAAAGCCGGGATCCCCGCAGAGCGGGTAGGCAAGTTTGGTTTGATTCTTCTGTCTCCGAGGCCGGTGAAAGACGTTCCCGGTTTTCTTGAAGGAGAGGTCTCGGTGCAGGATGCCGGAAGCCAGTTGGCAGCCGAACTTCTCGACGCCAAGGAAGGAATGCGTGTCTTAGACGCCTGCGCGGCACCCGGAGGAAAGACGGCTCACAGCTTGGAGCTGGCCGACGTGGATATGACTGCGCTTGAAATTGATCCCAAGCGTGCCTCCCGAATCACCGAAAATCTTGACCGACTGGGCCTAAAGGCAAAAGTAACGGTGGCTGACGCAGGCGATCCTAAAAAATGGTGGGACGGCCGTCCTTTTGAGAGGATTCTGCTGGATGCCCCTTGTACGGCTTCAGGTATTGTGAGAAGACACCCGGACATCCCCTGGTCGAGAAAGCCCGAAGATATTGCCAAACTTGCGCGGACTCAGGGGAAGCTTCTGGAAACCATGTGGCCCCTCTTGGCAAATAATGGCAGAATTCTATATGCCGTCTGCTCGGTTTTCCCTGAGGAGGGACCCCGCGGAATCGAAGCATTTTGCGCTCGCCATCCCGATGCCAAGCTGATTCCGATCGGTCCGGAGGGCGAAAACCTTTTATCGCTTTCCCCCGCTGAGGGGCCTGAGACTCCGGGCTCTGTTTGGCCCGCTACGCATGACGGATTCTTTTACGCTTTACTTGAGAAGATTTGATGTCCCTGAAGAAACTGCTTGCGATCACTCTCCTGGCCATGAGCACGAGTCTCAGTGCTTTGGCCTCGGACGTCGTCGTGCCCGTCGATCCTGTCATTGAAGGGCAGGAGGTGCCGGCAAAGGGTCTGTATTTCAGCAGCAGTTTTGAATTTGAGCTCAGCTCTGAGGTTGAGGATGTTCTCCAGCGCGGGATCACACTTTATTTTGTGATTGAAGTGGAAGTGGAGAAGAAACGCTGGTATTGGTTTGATCGGTCGATTTGCGGCATCAAGGAGACCATTCGCCTGAGTTTTAATCCTCTGACGCGCAGTTATCGCGTCGCGATCGGAGGAATGACGCAGAGTTTTTCCTCTCTTGAGGGCGCCCTGAGATTTATTAAAACAATTAATAATCTTTACGTCGGTTCCTACCGAAATCTCAACCCGGAAGATTATGAGGCGCGGGCTCGTTTTTATTTAGATACCTCCAAACTTCCTCGCCCCTTCCAAGTCACGCTGAAAAAGGACGACGGCTGGAATTTGAATTCGGGATGGTTTGACGCCGAAATTAAGGGCGCCGGGGAGAAATAAATGTCCAAGTACTTCCGGCTTGGGCTGATCGCCGTGATCGGTGTGAGCTGCGTACTGCTCTTTCTTCTGGTTTTGGCCAGTCAGAACAGCACATTTTTTGAAAAGTACTACACACTGCTTCTTTGGCTCAACACCATCATCGCGCTGGTATTTCTCGGCCTCGTCTGCGTTCTCTTATATCGGCTCTACCGCAGGGCTCAAAAGAAAAAGTACGGCGTAAAAATCCTCTCTAAATTTGCACTGGCTCTCGGGCTAACCGGTGTCGTGCCCGGAATTTTGATTTTTGCGACTTCCGTGCAGTTTCTTCATACTTCCGTCGAGTCCTGGTTCGACGTCCGAGTCGAACGCGCACTGGACTCCGGCCTAACCCTGGGCAGAGAAGTCGTGGAGAACTTTCAGAGTTCTCTGCGGCAAAAAGCCCGCACTATTGCCAACGAAATCTCCGAGACACCGCCGGCCAATTGGATGACGGTGCTGGATGCAGCGCGGGAACGACAGGGCCTGCAGGAAGCCGTGCTGGTTAACTCCGCAGGTAATTTCATTACGGTCAGCGCGAGCTCATTCAGAAGTCTCGTTCCCAGCGTGCCGACAAATCGTGTTCTTCAAACCGTGCGGACGCGCGGCTTTTGGCAGCAAATCGACGACGAGGTCGGCGGTATGCAGAAGGCTCGGGTCATCGTACCTGTACCTTCGGTTGAGAGCATTGCCTCCTTTGCCTATCGAACCGAACAGCCGGACTACCTAAAGGGCCGCTCTTCTGTCCTACAGGCGGCAGGTTCGGAAACCGTCTTCTTGGAAGTCGTGGATAACGTTCCTCCCTCTCTGTCTACCAATGCCGAGACGCTGATGAACGGGTATCGGGATTATCAGGAAATGGTATTAGCCCGTGCGGGTCTGAATAATATTTATCTGATTTCTCTGACCCTCGTTCTGCTTCTTTCCATGTTCGGTGCGATTGCCCTTTCGGTGATTATGGCCAACCGTATCAGCCAGCCGCTGATGATGCTCCTGGAAGGAACCAGAAAGGTTGCAGAAGGCAAATATGACCTTATTCCCGAAGTTAAGGCCGATGACGAAGTCGGAGAACTGGCGCGCTCTTTTAACCGCATGACAGAGCAGCTGGCGCAGACGCAGGCCGACTTGGTGCGCCGCGGGGCGGAACTTGAACAGGCCAAGAGTTATTTGGAGCGCATTTTGGCAAAGATGTCTTCGGGCGTTATTGTGCTTAATAACGATAAGAAGATTATTTCTGCGAACTCCAGCGCCTCCAGAATTCTAGGTATTCCGCTGACTGATCGTTTGGGGTCGGAATTTGCACAGGCGATTCCGGGGTTTGCCTCGGAGGTCGTCGAAAAACTTATGGCGCAAACAGATGAACGCAACGATATCACGCTTCAGTGCGAGTATCAGCGTCCAGAGAACGCGGTAACGAAACAGAATCTCTTTGCGAGAGCTACACGCCTTCCGATTGGTGACGCTCAGGGATATTTGATTGTTTTTGATGATGTGACCGCGCTTGTGTCCGCACAGCGAACCGAAGCGTGGGGCGAGGTAGCGCGCCGTTTGGCCCATGAAATCAAGAATCCGCTGACGCCGATTCAATTGGCCGCAGAGCGTGTCGAGATGAAAATCGGCGCCAAACTCGAGGGTCGTGACAAGGAGATCCTCGAGCGCGCGACAAAGACGATCGTCAATCAGGTTACGGCCATGAAGCAGATGGTCAATGATTTCCGTCTCTATGCCAAGATCGGTGCCCCGCACTATGACAAGCTTGATCTGAAAGCGTTTGTTGAAGAGGTTGTGAAGTTTTACCAGGCAGCAGGTGTTCATATCGATTTATTCCTTCAGCCGGGAATTCCTCCGATTGAAGCGGATCAGAATCAGCTTCGTCAGGTCTTCCACAATCTTTTGTCGAATTCGATGGAGGCGGTACCGGATAAAGACAAACTGGTGGTCAGCATTCGGGCTTCTGTCGTGACGGACGAGGCGGGCGATGTCGAAGGCGTGGAACTGGATGTTTCCGACAACGGTCCGGGCTTTACCGATCAAATTCTTGAGCATGCGTTCGAGCCCTACGTCACGACGAAGTCCTCGGGAACGGGCCTGGGTCTTGCGACAATTAAAAAAATTGCTGAGGAGCACGGCGCGATGGCTGCTGCTGAAAACCGCAAAGATGCGGATGGAAATGTCTGCGGCGCAAGGCTTATCTTCGTTTTTCACCGTCTTTGGCACGAACAAAGCCGACCGAATTGATTTGGTTCGGTAAAATGAAAAGAATTGTTTTATTACAAATAGAAAAACATGGCAGTAATTTTGGTTGTTGACGACGAAATCGGAATTCGGGAACTTCTTTCTGAAATCCTTTCCGATGAGGGCTACGGAGTTCTTTTGGCAGAGAATGCAAGTGCGGCAAGATCTGCAATGACACAGCACCCGGATTTGGTTCTGCTTGATATTTGGATGCCGGACAATGACGGTGTCTCTCTTCTTAAGGAGTGGAATGCGACCGGCCAGCTTAATGTTCCGGTGATTATGATGAGCGGCCACGCTACGCTGGATACGGCTGTAGAGGCAACGAAATTCGGCGCTGTAGATTTTCTGGAAAAGCCGATTGCTCTGTCCCGACTGATCAGCTCGGTGAAAGAGGCGCTGGCTAAAAGCCCTAAAGAACCCAAGATCGGAGCTGCTGCTCGTCCGCAATACACCCGAGCCGAACCGGCACCGATCCGCACCGGCGTCCAGGCGCCTATTCCGGCAGCTCCTGCCCCGGTTCAGTCGCAGGACAAATCGGGCAGTGCGCCAGTTTCCAAGCTTCTTGATCAGGTGGATTTTTGCGCCCCGCTCAGAGAGGCAAGAGACCAATTCGAACGCATTTATTTCTTGAACCTCTTAAAACGCGAAAATAATAGTATTACGCGGGTGGCCAGTTTCGCAGGACTGGAGAGAACGCATCTGTATCGCAAGCTAAAGCAGTTAGGAATCGAAGTCGGCAAGATCGGCAAAGCAAAAGAGTAATCCTTTGCTTTGAGTAATTAAGGAGGAGAAATGCGGATTCTGATCATCGGAGCGGGAAAAGTCGGCTCCTCCGTCGCCGGCAATCTGGTGTCCGAGTCCAACGACATCACGATCGTGGACACCAATAAGGCTAAGATTGCCGAAATTCAAAGTAATTATGACTTACAGGGCATTGTCGGAGACGCGACTTCTCCTTCTGTTCTCGCAGACGCCGGCGCCGTAGACGCCGACATGATCATTGCGGTCACCGCAAATGATGAAACTAATCTGGCTGTAACGCTGATTGCCGAACAGCTTTTCAACGTTCCGTCCCGCATTGCCCGAGTCCGCAATGATGAGCTCAGAGAGTATCCGGCGCTTCTGTCGACCTCCGGTTTCCGTGCCACTTCGGTTATTTGGCCGGAGGAAGCAATTACTAACTACATTGTTCAGCTGATTACGTATCCTGAGGCGCTTCAGGTTATTGAGTTCTCCGACGGCGACGTCGTGCTGATGTCGGTAAAGATCGTGAGTTCCTCAAAAATGTGCGGACGTCCTGTTAGTGCACTTCAGGACGAACTGCCGAGGGTCAAGGTTCAAATCGTTTCCATTTATCGTCAGAAGTACCGGCTGGATGATATCGACGGGAAGACGGTTCTTGAGGCCGGAGACGAAATTTTCTTCCTTACAACGAAAGCCTGTGCGCATGCCGTCGTGAAGACCTTCCGAGTAAAGACGCGTCGCTCCGACCGAGTCATGATCGTGGGCGGCGGCAGTCTGGGACTGCAGCTCGCAAAAGCTCTGGATCAGGTCGAAACGGTTTCGGGAGACGCCTATAACGTCAAGATCATTGAGTCCGACCTTTCCCGCTGCCAGTTCTTATCTCAGAATCTTTCCAGCTCCGTTCTCGTACTGCACGGAGATATGACGGACGAAAGCTTGTTCGTCGATGAAGGTATTGCCAACACGGATCTTTTTGTCGCGGTCAGCAATGACGATGAAGACAACATCATGAGCTGTCTCTTAGCCAAGAAACTCGGCGCTCATCGTGCGATTACGCTGATTAACCGTACCGACTATATTGACTTGGTTGAGGGAACGAGCATTGATATTGCGTTCTCACCCACGGAAGCAACGCTCTCGGACCTGTTGCGTCATATTCGTCAGGGCGACGTACTGTCGGCTCATACGCTTCGCAGAGGAGGCGCTGAGGTGATGGAAATCGTTGCGCACGGCTCGGCAAAAAACTCGAAGGTCATCGGCCGGACCGTCGATAAGATCGCGATGCCTCAGGGCACGGCGATCGGCTGCATTCTGCGAACCGTCAGCGGTGTTCAGGAAGTATTTATGGCCAACGAAGTGCCTGAGGTGCTCGACGGGGACCAAGTGATTGTCTTTATGGGCAACAAGCGCCAAATTTCCGAAGTGGAAAAACTTTTCGCTCCTTCCGTAGGGTTCTTCTAAGATGCAGCTGCTGCCGCCCGTCCTTCGTTTAATGCTGCTCCCCGTACTTAACGTTCTGGGACCGATCATCATCGGCTTTTCTCTGTCGATGCTGATTCCGCTGGCATTGTCGTTATGGAAGAAGGACGGGGCCTCTGCAGGTTTTGAAATCGCGTTTTGCATTACTTTTTTCACCGGGCTGCTGATGTGGCTTCTGACGCGGCGCTATAAGCGAGAGCTGATTCCTCGAGACGGCTTTCTTCTGGTGACCATGGCTTGGGTCCTTCTGGCGCTGGCTGCGACTATTCCTCTTTATGTCAATATCGAAGGGATCTCATTTGTCCACGCATTTTTTGAGGCAACCTCGGGTATCACAACCACCTGCGGCACGATTCTCTCCGGATTAGACCGCCTGCCGCTCAGCGTGAACTTTTGGCGGTGCTTCCTCGCTTGGATGGGCGGTATCGGAATTCTGGTGATGGCGGTAGCCGTGCTTCCTCTGTTGGGTGTCGGCGGCTCGCAGATTTTCCGAGCGGAAAGCTCAGGCCCGATGAAAGAAGGCCGTCTCACGCCCCGAATTGCAGATACCGCCAAAGCTTTCTACAACATTTATTTGGCGATTTCCGTGGCATGCGCCGTCTGCTATCACTTTGCAGGAATGGACTGGGACGACGCCATTATGCACACCTTTACCACGGTGTCTCTGGGCGGCTACTCCAGCCACGATGCCGGCTTTGCCTATTGGCCGGGAAGAGCCGTGGACTGGGTCTGTGTGGTTTTCTTATTGATCGGAGGCATCAACTTCTCGATGCACTTTATTGCCTGGAGAAAACTGTCCCTGAAGGTTTACCTGAAAGACGTCGAAACGTGCGGCTGGATCGGAACAGCGGCACTTATTTCGATTTTTGCGTCCTTCATGCTGGTCTATTCGAAGACGTATACGAATGTCTACGACGCGATTTATTACGGTGTGACAAATACGGTTTTCGTGATCAGTACCGGCGGCTTTGCCAACACCAATTACGGAGAATGGCCGCTTGTTGTTCAGCTCATGATTTTATTCGGGTCTTGTTTTGCAACCTGCGCAGGGTCCACGGGCGGCGGCTTCAAGATGATCCGAGCGATTGCCTTGGTTAAGCAGGGCAACTTGGAATTTAAGCGCATTCTTCACCCGCGTATGGTTCGGCCTCTGATCATCGGAAACAAGGTCATTGATAAGCAGATTATCTTTTCAGTGATGGCGTTCTTAATGCTCTATACCGTGATTGCTCTGATCAGCACGATCGTCTTTCTGCTTTCCGGACTGGACGGCCTTACTTCGTTCTCCGCAGCGCTGGCCTGTCTGAATAATCTGGGACCGGCCTTGGGGAGCCTCGGACCATCTTATAACTTTACGTCGCTGTCTGACTTCCAAGTTTTATTCTGCTGCTTCCTAATGGTTATCGGCCGTCTGGAGCTGTTTACCGTCCTCGTTCTCTTTACCCGCGGATTCTGGAGAGCCTAAACATCAAGAAGGGGCCGGGCAAACAAAAAGGACGGTGCTGCGCCGTCCTTTTCTGACTTTATAGGTAAAGAGCCGGGGTCTTAAACGCCCCACACAACAGGGGTGTCGTCCTTTAAGCTCAGTTCAAACATTTCCAGCAGCGGATAAGCTCGCTGAGTGAAATAAACAGGCTGTTCGATCGAGGGCTTCTTTTCCTCATCTAAATCCTTGCCCTCTTTGAAGAGTTTATCTTCACGTTCCCGGACTGCCTTTAAGTATTCCTTTTCTTTTTCCATCTCAGTTTTCAGTGCTGCGATAGCGGCAGGCAGTTCTTCCGGAGTGAGAACACCGCGGATGCCTAAAGGCTTTCCGATGACTTTGAAGATCTTTTCGGCCGTTTCACGGAACATATAAATTTCGCCTGCAGCATTGCTCTTAAATGTAACGATCGCCATGGTGACCTCAATGAGTGAAAGAAATATTCTAGATGGAATGCGGTTTTGAGGAAACCCGGGCGGCTTTAAATGGGCTTCCGCAGGGCATCGGCCCATATAAAATGTCGTTATCGTTTAGAGGAAGATGGAAGAATGGAGAAATTGCCCAAAGGAATCATCCTGGCGGCCCACAAGCCGATTGCAAGTGCCATGCTCAAAGCCGCAACTCAGATCATGGGACCGATTGATCACTGCGCAGCGGCGGACATTGATTCCGACGCCAAAGAGAGCGACCAGTTCGAACACTTAAAGAAAGTGTGGGATTCGGTTCAAACGGAGGAGATGATTATTCTTTTGGATATCGAAGGCGCAACGCCCTGCAATGTTCTTAAGAAGTACACCAGCGGCAAACGCTGCATGCTTGTGTCTCCGCTGAGCTTCCCCCTGTTCTTCAAAATGCTTACCTATCGTTCGCTGAGTTTCGAAGAACTTCGAGCCAAGGCGCAGGAAATCCGTCCCGTTATCTGTATTCCAGGAGAGTGCACCAGTGAAAACCATTGAAGTAGAAGTTATTAATCGTCTGGGACTTCACGCCCGTCCGGCAGCCAAACTCACACAGAAAGCGAATGAGTTTCTGAGTGAAATCAAAATTGATAAAGACGGGCGCGTTGTGAATGGGAAGTCGATTATGGGTGTCATGCTTTTGGCTGCTTCTAAAGGCACGGTCTTAAAGATTAGCGCGGACGGAACTGATGAAGAATCAGCCCTGCAGCAGTTGAAAGAGCTTTTTGACACTAAGTTCGGAGAACAGGACTAAGCATGAGTGAAAAGCTTGTGTCTCAACGGCAGGAGCTGAGAGGCGTTGGCGTCTCCAGCGGCATCGGTTTCGGACACGCCAGGGTAATGCAGACTTCCTCTCTGCAGGTACCTCGCTATTCGGTGACAGCCGAAGATGTTGATAAAGAGATTGGACGTCTCAGGAAGTCAGTGAGCTCGGTCAGCAGAGAGCTCGATCAAATGATTCGCCGCTCTCCGAAAAAGGCGCCGAAAGAAGTTAAAACGTTCCTTGAAGTCTTCAAGCTTTTGGTCAACGATTCGACGATGTTTGATGACGTATCGGATCGGATCCAGACCCAGCAGATCAATGTCGAATGGGCGCTTCAAAAGCATCTAGAAGATATGCTGAAACTCTTTGACAGCCTGACAGATGCCTACTTGGCTGAACGCAGCGACGACATCGTGCACGTGATCCGCAGACTTCAGGAGGAGCTGACCGGAGAGCGCCGCAAAATCCAAGAGAAAGTGCGCAACGCCCAATCGGAAGTGATTTTGGTGACGAATGATCTTTCGATTGCTGATGTTATTTGGCTCACTGAATATGAAGAACTGGATTTGGTCGGAATCGTCACGGAAAAGGGCGGCCCGACCTCTCATACGGCGCTTCTGTCGCAGACACTTTTTATTCCTGCTGTCGTAGGTGTGGCTGGAGCACTTTCCGTTATTAAAAATAACGACCGCATTTTTGTGGATTCCAATAGCGGCCAGATCATCTGCAATCCCACGGCCTCTGAAATCAAAGAGATTGAGCGAAACGTCAAAGCTCAGGAAAAGAAGTATTCGCAGCTGTATCGAGCCCGCAGGCGCGTGGCAGAAACGAAAGATAAGTTCCGAGTGACTCTGAAGGCCAATGTGGCCATGGTTTCAGGATTAGATGAGATCCTGCATTTAGGGGCCCAAGGAGTCGGTCTCTTCCGCAGCGAATATTTGTTCATGGGCCGCGACAACCTTCCCGAGGAACGGGAGCAGATGGAAAGCTATCGAGAGCTGATTGATACTATGGCGGGACGCCCTGTGACGATTCGCACGATTGACGTCGGCGGAGACAAGCTGCTCAGTGCCGAAGCAAGAAAGCGCAACTATTTCTCGAGTGCAGAAAAAGAAGATAATCCTGCGCTGGGCCTGAGAGCGATTCGTTTTACCTTGGCTAATCCGAATCTTTTCATCACGCAGATCCGGGCGATTTTGCGAGCCGCATCCGGTGCGGATGTCCGGATTATGCTGCCGATGATATCGAGCCTTCAGGAAATCCGAGAAGCAAAGCGATATATCGAGCTTGCAAAAACTCAGCTTCGGGAGGAAAAGCTCGAGTTTAATGAGTTCGTGCCGGTGGGCATCATGATTGAGCTTCCTGCTGCCGTGATCTGTGCAGAAGAGCTTCTGGCAGAGGCGGATTTTGCTTCTCTCGGTACTAATGATCTGATTCAATACACACTGGGTGTCGACCGCGGGAATCCATCTGTGGCTCCGCTGTATGACGAATGCCATCCGGCAGTACTGAGGTTAATTCGTGCTGCAGTCAAGGCGGCTCAGAAGCAGAATAAACCGATTTCGATCTGCGGCGAGATGGGCGGACGTCGAGAGATGGTGCCGTTTTTCCTCGGACTCGGCATTAACGAGCTCTCTATGGTGCCGATGCAGATACCGATCGTCAAGGAAATGATAAGGTCCCTGAAACGGAGCTCTTGTCAGAGGCTCACATTGAAGCTTGTAAAATCCCGAGACAGTGGGGAAGTCCGCAAGCTGTTGGAACAATTTACAGAAAAAGGAGTAGAGGAAAATGTCGGATAAGTCGAATGCCGTCACCGATGACGAATTTGTCGAGGCGGATGAGTTATTAGCTTCTATTCCCGTAGAAGCGGAGGCAATGGATTTAGCCGAAGCCGACGGTTTTATGACGGCGGTACAGCTGCTTCCTAAAACACCGGAGACCAAAGACTGGCTGCCGCATATTTTGTCGACTATTGGAGCGAAAGATGCCGGCACCGGAAGTGCGGCGAGCGACAAACGACTCAGAGCACTGCTTCTCAAACGTTTCCATCAGATCGGAGATCAGCTGACGCAGGCCGTACCTCTGGATCCGGTTTATTTTGAAGCAGAGGACGAAAAAGGTCGTCCTTTGACCGGTAAAGCTGCGATCGAAGCGCTTGAGCCTTTCGCATTGGGTTTCCTGGAGGCCGCGCAGACCTGGCCCGGCATCTTGGATACCAATTCGCGTGCTGTAGCCCGTTCGCTCCACGGTGTTTTACGTCATCTTCCCGAAGAAGCATTGGGTGACTTCGCTCAGGTCAAGACCATCCTCGATAAAGAGGCTCCATTGGAAGACCTGCCCTCGGCCTTATCCGATATGGTCAGCTGCCTGGCGGAAATCGCTCATGAAACCAAAGGCTACGACTTGCCGGAATTGAATGAACCGGAAGAGGGGGAAGAAAAGGCCTAATTTTTATCCGGGGCCCGGTGCCGCGAAAGATAACCGATGATCGGGATCAAAACGAGAACCGGGACGCCGAGCGCGGCCGTTAGGATAAAGAAGTTTGAATACCCTAAGCTTTCTACCAGCACGCCTGAGAAGCCTGCAAGGAATTTCGGCAGGATCAGCATGATGGAGGAGAACACCGCATACTGTGTTGCGGAATACTGTACGTTCGTGAGCCCTGATAGGTAGGCGATAAAAGCGGCGCTTGCGAGACCGCCGGAGAGGTTGTCTGCACTGACGGTGAATACCAGGAATGGCAGGCTATGACCGATGCCTGCCAGCGCTGAGAACAGCAGGTTCGTGCCGGCAGAGAGCAGCGCTCCGATAAAGAGCGTTTTCAGAATGCCGATTTTTAGCACCACGATGCCGCCGATGAAGGTTCCGACCAAGGTCATCACGACGCCGAAGATCTTAGAGACGGCGGCAACTTCCTCCTTGGTAAAGCCCATATCACGATAGAAAGGGTTACTCATCACACCCATCACAACGTCACTGATCCGGTACGTTGCGATCAGGAGTAGGATGGCAAGGGCGTGCCAGCGATACCGGTAGAAGAAGTCTGCAATCGGCCGAACGCAGACAAATCCGAACCAGCCGATAACCTTAGCGATAGGACGAGGAAGTGAAGGGTGGCGGAGGATAAAGGCGTGAACGTGGTGACGCATTTCCTCCAGGTGACGCAGTTTGGATTTCTCATCGGAAGCGTTCGGCGGCGGTGAGAGCAAAGTGGTTGCTAGACCAACGCTAATTGAAGCGGCCATGATGAGGTAGGCCCAGGTCCAGCCGGTTTGATCGTAGGCGCCGGAGGGAGCCGATTGGAAAAAGGCTGCCAGAGCAAAAGCGCCGGCGCCGGCCCAAATCATTGCAAGCCGATATCCGGTTTGATAAGTTGCCGCTAACGCGCCTTGAAGATCGGCAGAAGCGCTTTCGATGCGGTAAGCGTCCAGAGAAATGTCCTGGGTTGCCGAGCAGAATGCCGTGAGCAGCGCAAAGACGACGATCTGAGGCATATGCGTCTGCGGATTAGAGAAGGCCATGCCGGCGAGCGAAATAATCAGCATCACCTGAGAGAGAGCGAGCCACGCGCGACGCTGACCTAAATGCTCGGATAACCAGGGCAGTTTGACGTTGTCGACCAAAGGGGCCCACAGCCATTTACAGCCGTAGACCAATCCGACCCACGAGAGGAAGCCGATCGTCTTGAGATCAATACCCGCTTCCCGCAGCCAAAAGCCGAGCGTGCCCAGCACCAAGAGCAAAGGCAGTCCCGCAGAGAAGCCCAGAAAGAACATTCTGAGACAAACGGGCTTGAGGTAAATCTTGAAGTCCGAAAATCGACTCCGCAGCTTTGAAGAACGAATCATCCGATAATTTCCTGAGCAGATTTGCCCCAGGTCCATTCCCCCGGTTTTAAGTCTTCCGGCAGAGAGAGGTTTCCGAAACGAATTCGTTCCAGTGCGACGACCCGATTAGATACGGCAGCCATCATGCGCTTGACCTGGTGATACTTGCCTTGCGTAATGCCGAGATCAATGACGAGTTCGGAGACTTTGTCACAGCTGACGGCTTTGACGATATCCGGCGAGTCTGCAAGCTGCACGCCTTTGAGGAGCTGAGCGATCTGCTTTTCTGTGACCGGATGTTTAAGCGTGACCCGATAGATTTTGGTGACGTGTTTTTTCGGGTGCGTAAGTCGATGAATCAGCTTTCCGTCATCCGTCAATAAAAGCAGTCCCGTGGTGTCTTCGTCGAGACGGCCCACCGGCTGGACTTTTCTGACGCGCAAAGGCGGAGGCAGCAGCGAGAGCACGCTCGGATGATGGATAGGCTTCAGGGAGCATTCGTAGTGCTCGGGTTTGTTCAGCAGGATGATGGCTTTTTCAAAGAAAGGCCATTGGACTCCGTCGACCTCAAAGGTCAGGTCTTCCGTCGGGATATCCTCATCCGGATCGGTCACTGCAGTGCCGTTAACACGAAATCGGCCTTGAACGATAAGTCCCGTGCATTCGTGACGGGTTCCGAACCCCTGTGAGAAAAGTATTTGTTCAGCAATCATTGCAAATTAAAGTCATAGACGACGGTAAGCGGGGCGTGATCAGAGAAGCGCTCGTCCCGATAGATATCGGTTTCTTTCGCGGTGGAAGCAATCGCCGGTGTTGAAAACTGATAGTCGATTCTCCACCCGACATTATTTATCCTGGCGCGTCCTCGGTTGCTCCACCATGTGAAGCGATCCGGCCGCGGGTCCAGGCGCCGGAAGACATCCTGCCAGCCTTCACGAAGCCGATCCGTGATCCACTGACGCTCTTCCGGAAGGAAGCCGGAATTCTTCAAATTGCCTTTCCAGTTTTTAATATCAATTTCTTTGTGTGCGATGTTGAAGTCACCGCATAAGACAACGTCCCGACCGTCACGAAGCAGCTCATCTAAGCGGCCTTTGATGACATCAAGAAAGCGGAATTTGGCCTGCTGACGTTCTTCAGAGGAGCTTCCAGAAGGAAAGTAAATAGAGACGACGATTAAATTGTTAAAGCGGGCTTCAACATATCGTCCTTCACGGTCAAATTCTTCGTTGCCGAATCCGATAATGACTTCGTCCGGTTTTTTCCGGGTAAGGATCGCGCAGCCGGAATAGCCTTTCTTTTCAGCGCAGTGGACGTAACGATAAAAAGTACCGTCCAAATTAATCTCGTCCGGCACTTCGTCCGGCTGAGCTTTTAATTCCTGGATGCAGACGATGTCGGCATCCTGTTTTGCCAGCCAGAGATGAAAGCCTTTATTGACAGCACTGCGGATGCCGTTGGTATTGATGGTGATGATCTTAAGCACTTGCCGGTCCGTTTTTTCAGAATGTCTAATCTTACCGCGGCCAGGAGAAATGTCGGCTTCCAAGGACCGTACTCTGAGGAAAAGAATTTCGAACCGATTGTTTTTGCGCAATACGCCTCGTTAGAATATCCGCCACTTAAGTCTTAATTTCTCGGTGACTTCGTTATGTCCAGCATTCAGCATAAATTTATTGAGTTTTGTATTGAATCTAAAGTATTAAGGTTCGGAGAATTTAAAACTAAGGCCGGCCGCCTGTCGCCCTATTTCTTCAATGCGGGTTTATTTAATACCGGTGCCATGCTCTCAAAACTTGCGGACTTTTACGCCCGCACTTTGATCAAGGCCATGGAAGAAGGGCGTATCGAGTGCGACATGATCTTCGGACCGGCATATAAAGGCATTACCTTGGCCGCTGCAGTTGCCATGAGAATGGCTGAACTCGGATACGATCTTCCTTTTGCTTATAACCGTAAGGAAGTCAAGGATCACGGCGAAGGCGGAAATACCGTCGGAGCCCCGATTAAAGGTCACGTCGTGATCATCGATGATGTGATCTCTGCCGGTACGTCGGTCGGAGAATCCGTCAAAATCATTGAAGCCTGCGGTGCTCATCCTTCGGGCGTTCTTTTAGCGCTGGATCGCATGGAATGTGCGGGAACAGCAGAAAAAGTAGCCGACCGCTCCGCTGTAGAAGATGTTAAGGCGCGCTATGCCATGCCGGTGGTTGCAATCGCAGATCTTTCCGACCTGATGTCCTTCCTCAAAGAAACCAAAGATCCCGAACTTTCCGCCTATCAAGAAGCGATTTCCGAATATCGCCGTAAATACGGCAGCAAATAACCAAAAACAAACAGGACGGGGATGCCGTCCTGTTTGTCAATGACCCAAAGGTTTACTGAGCCAGTTTCGCTCTCAGGATTTCGTTAACCTGAGCGGGATTGGCTTTTCCTTTGGTGGCTCTCATAGTTTGACCGACCAAAGCATTGAAGGCTTTTTCCTTGCCGGACTTGAATTCGGCAACCATCTTCGGATTAGCAGCCAGAACTGCGTCAATAGCGGCCTCAATGGCACCGGTGTCCGAAATCTGCTTCAAGCCGAGTGTTTCGATAAGGGCGCGACATTGTCGCCTTTCTTTTCCCAAATCGCAGAGAAGACCGTACGAGCGCCCTTCTGGTTGAGCGTGCCGTCGCTCATGCGATTAAGGATCTGACCGACTTGTTCGGCAGAGACCGGGCTTTCTTCAATGGTGAGCTCGGCGGCGTTGAGCTTAGCTAAAACTTCACCGCGAATCCAGTTGGCAACGGCCTTCTTATCCTTCACATTCGCAGCGGCCGTCTCGAAATAGACGGTGAGCGGACGGTGTGACGTAAGCTGAATCGCGTCGGCTTCGTTGATACCGTATTCCTGGATCAGACGGTTCAGGGCAGCGCCGGGCAGTTCCGGCATTGTGGCTCTGACTTCATCGATCCATTCATCCGAGATTTCCAGCGGCTGAAGATCGGGATCCGGGAAGTAGCGATAATCCATGGAATCTTCCTTGGTTCTCATTTCTCGGGTCTCATCATTGTCCGGGTCGTAGAGGCGAGTTGCCTGAACGACTTTGCCGCCCTCAGAAATCAGTTCAATCTGTCTGCGGACTTCGTAGTCAATCGCGGCCTGCAGGAATTTAAAACTGTTGAGGTTTTTAATTTCGCAGCGGGTTCCGAATTCTTTCTGTCCTTTGGGGCGTACGGATACGTTGGCGTCGCATCTGAAGTTGCCTTTCTGCATGTCGCCGTCGCTCACACCGATCCAAGTCACCAACTCATGCAAAGCGCGGGCGTAGGCCACAGCTTCGGCCGAGCTGCGCATTTCCGGTTCACTGACGATTTCGAGAAGCGGGGTGCCGGCGCGGTTCAAGTCGATGCCTGTCTTTCCGTGAACGATGCCATGAACGCTCTTACCCGCATCTTCTTCCAAGTGTGCGCGTGTCAGGTGAACGGTTTTTGCGTAGGTTGTGCCGTCGGGATTTTCTACCTGGATTGTCAGTTCGCCGCCGATAACGACGGGATGTTCAAACTGGCTGATCTGATAAGCCTTCGGAAGGTCAGGGTAGAAATAGTGTTTGCGGTCAAAAACCGACCGGTTGGCGACTTTAGCGTTAATGGCCAAGCCGAAGCGGATCGCCTTTTCGACGGCCTCACGGTTGAGCACCGGAAGGCAGCCCGGGAGGGCAAGGTCGATCGGGCATGCATGAGTGTTCGGCTCTGCGCCGAAGGCTGCAGACGCTCCGGAAAAGATTTTAGATTTAGTGGACAGCTGGACGTGTGTTTCCAGTCCGATAACAACTTCCCATTCCATTTTGTAATCCTTTCTTAATATCCGGCAGGAACAGCCTTATGCCAATCGGTGACGTTCTGATAGGCGTGGGCAGTGCGGAGCAGACGAGCTTCTTTGCATTTCGGGGCAATCAGCTGGAGACCGAACGGAAGGTTATCCGGGCTCATACCGCAGGGAACGCTCATGCTCGGAAGGCCGGCCAGCGAACCGGGGACGGTGTAAAGGTCGCTCAGGTAAAGAGAAAGCGGATCGCTCTTGTCGTCGAAGCGGAAAGCAGCATCGGTAGAGACCGGGGCGGCAATCACGTCGCAGTTTTCTGCAAAGATGTGATCGAATTCTTCGGCGATCAAACGGCGGACCTGCTGAGCCTTAATGTAGTAAGCGTCGTAGTAGCCGTGAGAAAGAACGTAAGTACCGATAAGAATGCGGCGCTTGGGTTCCGGGCCGAAACCTTCGTCACGGCTCTTCTTAATCATGTCGAGCAGGTCAGTGTAGTTCTGAGCGCGGTGACCGTAGCGAACACCGTCGAAACGTCCGAGGTTGGAGCTGGCTTCCGCCGGTGCAATGATGTAGTAGACAGGAACGCCGAGGTCGGCTTTTTCCAATTTGATATCCACCAAAACAGCACCCAGATCTTCATATACCTTCAATGCGGCATAGATGGAGTCTCTAAGGGCCGGAGCAGCTTTATCAATCCAAGCGCGAGGCACACCGATACGCAGCCCCTTGACGCCGTCGTTCAGGCCGATCGTCAGGTCTTCAGGCGGCAGCTCGATGCTCGTGGAGTCGCGCTTATCAAAGCCGATCATCTGAGAAAGAACTAAAGCGCAGTCTTCTGCCGTTTGGGCGATAACGCCGGCGGTATCCAAGCTGGAGGCAAATGCAATCATGCCCCAGCGGCTGGGACGGCCGTACGTGGGCTTAATACCGGTGACGCCGCAGAAGGCTGCAGGCTGACGGATCGATCCGCCCGTGTCGGTAGCGGTCGCTGCCGGTGTGAGTCGCGCGGCAACGCAGGAAGCGGAACCGCCGGAAGAGCCGCCTGGAACGACATGTTCGTTCCAGGGATTGAATGTCTTTCCATAGGCGCTGTTGGCCGTAGTTGAGCCCATTGCGAATTCGTCGCAATTGGTTTTGCCGAGGCAGACGAGGCCGGCTTCCTGAATACGTTCAACCACGGTAGCATCAAACGGGCTCATGTAATTTTCGAGCATTTTGCTCGCGGCGGTGCTCGCCCAGTTGCGTGTGACAAAAATATCTTTGTGTGCAATGGGAACGCCGGTCAGCGGAGAAGCGGTGCCTTCGGCGATTTTACGGTCGGCGGCTTCCGCTTCTTTCAGAGTAACTTCCGGACGGACGTCCAGGAATGCATTTAAGGATTTTTTGTCCTCGATTTTGTCGAGATAAGCCTGAGCGATTTCTTTTGCAGAGACTTCTTTTTTAGAAAGAAGAGCGCTCAACTCTGCCACGGAGGCATGTGTAAGTTCTTTCATGTTATTCGATGACTTTCGGTACTAAGAATAAACCGTCCATTTCGTCGGGAGCGTTCTGCATATTTTCCTCTCGGCGATTGTGCTCGGTGACATCATCGGGGCGAAGTCTCTGAACACCACCGAAAGGGTGCGGCATGGGAGCGACACCGGTTGTGTCGACAGACTGAATCTGCTCGACCATGGAAAGAATGTCATTAAGCTCGCCCATGAGCTTTTTAGCACTCTCTTCAGACAAATCGATACGTGCGAGATCGGAGATGCGTCGCACGTCATTGATAGTAAGTGACATGGATTTCCTGCAAAAGTGGATGCCCCGAAAAGTCTTGTTTCTGCAAGTAACAAGAAACTCTTTCCCGGACTCTAAAATACCTTTTTTAGTCTATCATTTACGTTTGCCTTACGTGTTACTAAAAGCAGTAAAGGCAGTTACGAAATATGTGCCAAAGAGAGGCTGCAAGGGGAATTTGATGTTCGGCAGTATTAGAAATTATTTTTCTAACGATTTAGCAATTGACTTGGGTACGGCAAACACTCTCATTTATTGCCGTGGCAAGGGAATGGTTCTTAACGAACCGAGCGTAGTTGCAGTGCGCACCGATAAAAGCAATTCGGGCAAGCTCGACGTTCGCGCAGTGGGTCAGGAAGCTAAAAACATGCTCGGACGCGTTCCCGGAAATATTGATGCCATCCGCCCGATGAAGGACGGTGTGATTGCCAATTTCACCGTTACCGAGCAGATGCTCAAAAGTTTCATTAAGAAAGTGCATACCCCGAGCATTTTCACTCCGCGCCCCCGTATTGTGATTTGTGTTCCCTACGGTTCCACGCAGGTTGAACGCCGCGCTATTAAAGAAAGCGCAGAAGCAGCCGGCGCAAAACAGGTTTATCTGATTGAAGAGCCGATGGCCGCAGCCCTCGGCGCCGGACTTCCCGTCAGCGAAGCCGCAGGCTCGATGGTCATTGACATCGGCGGCGGTACGACCGAAGTCGGCGTGATTTCTTTAGGCGGTATTGTTTACGCCTGCAGCGTACGCGTGGGCGGCGACAAATTTGACCAGGCCATCATCGACTACATTCGCCGCAACTACGGTATGCAGATCGGTGAACCGACGGCTGAAAGAATCAAAAAAGAAATTGGTTCCGCTTTCGTTTCCAGCGAAGTCAGAGAATTTGAAGTTAAGGGCCGCAACTTGGCCGAAGGTGTGCCTCGTTCCTTCACGATTTCCAGCAACGAAGTGCTTGAAGCTCTGACAGAGCCTTTGAATCAGGTTGTGGGCGCTGTTAAAAAAGCACTGGAACAGACACCTCCGGAACTCGGTGCCGATATTGCCGTTCGCGGTCTGATGCTGACCGGCGGCGGTGCGCTGCTGAAAGACTTGGATCGCCTCCTGATGGAAGAAACAGGACTGCCGGTCGTCGTTGCCGACGATCCTCTGAGCTGTGTTGTCCGCGGCTGCGGCATTGCACTTGAAGGCATCGGTAAGATCGAAGATTCTATTTTCTGCTTCGGTTAATCCAACCGATCAAAAGGTATGGTCGGGCCGTCAAAACACCTGAAATTTAATGCGCCCCGCGCTTCTTCGTTCACGAGCTTCGGTTTCTTTGTCGCGATCTCGGTGTTGATGATGGTTGTCGACCATCAAATGCAGGTGATGGAGCCGGTGCGCTCCGGTTTTGCCTGGGTTTCAGACTGGATTCACAACGGCGTTGCCTCTCCTGCGCGCGGCGTCGATTTTGCAGACAGCTACCTGCGTTCCAAATCTTCCCTAATCGCCCAAAACGAAGAGCTGAAGAAGCGTCTTGCCGAAAGCGAGATGCAGCGCTACCGCATGAGCACCTTGAGCGAAGAGAATCGCGTTTTGAAAGAGATGCTCCAGCAAAAAACGCTGTACACGGCTAAAACAGGAATGTTTGAAGTTCGCCGCGCGCTTTCTGACGGCTTTACTCAGCGCTATCAAATTGACGGCGGATCCAACGACGGTCTTGAGGTCGGGATGCCTGTCGTCACAGAAGCCGGTTTGGCCGGTCAGCTCATTCATGTGGCTCCCAACTCCAGTCAAGTCCAGCTGATCCAGGATAAAAATCAGGAAGTTCCGGTCCTCTTCACGACTTCGCACGTTCGCGGGATTGTCCGCGGCAGCGGGGACGGAACGACGCTTCAGAGCCGCGATCTTCCGTTCTCCGACAAAATTAGGGTTGGCGAAAAGGTGGTTACGTCCGGTCTTGACGGCATCTATCCCAAAGGGATTCCGGTAGGCGTCGTGACAAAAGTAGAACCGGGCGACTCCGGCAGTTACATTGATGTGACCGTTTCTTCTCCCAAATCTATCGGCACGAGCGAATACGTTCTTGTCCTCTACGTGGATACGAAGGTCGAATTGCCGGATCTGGATGAAGAGGAAGAGAATGCCGGCGACGGTCAGGTTAGAAGGAAGCCCAAGCGATGAGTGAGTTCTCTAAGGGTTTTAAAAGTCGCCGCCCGAACAAATCTTTCTATGACCCCGCTTTTGCATCAGGCTGGTGGGTATACGGCACCTTGATTCTTTCTTGGTGCCTGGATCTGCTTCCGCTGTCGCATTTACCGTATTTTCCGAGCTTTTTGGTTCTGACTCTGGTTTTCTGGACGATCCATCAGCCGCAGCGCATCTATTACTGGCTGGCATTTCTTTTCGGTCTGCTGACCGACGCAGATACAGGAGCAGTGTTCGGACAGCATGCGCTTACCTACTGCATGGTAGTTTTCTTTACGGAATTGATGAGCGTGCGCCTGAGCTGGTTAAGCAGCATTGCGCAGTCCATCTCCTTGATTCCTATTTTCTATATTCCCGCGATTCTTCTGACGATTGAAGCGTTCTGCTTTGGAAACGGTTTCGGGCCATGGTCTGTTTTTGCTCAAGGTTTGCTGAGTGTCGTATTTTGGCCGGCGTGGTGCTGGCTCCTCGCGCGCCGATGGGTTCCTAATTACGGGGCTTAATGCGCACTATGGAACGACGCAATCTCGAGCTGGAGCAAAAATTTAGAAAGCAGTTCACGCGCAGATGCTGGTTTTTTCTGTTCGTGACGATCCTGCTTTATTTAATTCTCGCCAGCCGCTTTGCCTATTTGCAGATTTTCCAGTACGACGAGCTTGTGACGAAGGCCGAGGCCAACCGCAAGACGGAGACGGCCCATCCTCCGCGCCGCGGCATCATCATGGATAAAAACGGGGAAGTTTTAGCCACGAATGATCCGATTTACACCTTGGAAATCACGCCGGCCAAGACGCCTAACTTTAACCAAACAATTAAAGAGCTCCAGAAGGTTATCTCTATTTCTAAGGGAGATATCCGCAGATTCAACCGCCTTAAGGACGAGCTGCCGCGCCTGAGTCCGGTTCCGGTTAAAAGCGGTCTGACCGACGAAGAAGTTGCGAGGTTTACCGCTCAGTCTTGGCGCTTCCCGGGTGTTGAGGTGCGATCTCGCATGCATCGCTTTTATCCTGCAGGAAAGGATGCGGCACATGTCGTCGGCTACATCGGACGAATCTCTCAGCGAGATCAGACAAGACTTGAAGAGAGCGGCCGAGGAAACGATTACACGGGGACACTCAATATCGGCAAAACGGGTATTGAGCTTTCGTACGAAGACGTACTGCACGGCAAGCCCGGATTCGAGCAAATCGAGGTACGCGCTTCCGGCCGCCCGATCCGATCTTTATCGATGACGCAGCCCCAAAGCGGCAACAACCTTGTGCTGACGCTGGACATGGGACTGCAGCGCGAGATCATGAAAGAGCTCGGCGATCGGCGCGGTACGGTGATTGCGATTGAACCGGCTACCGGAGACGTTCTGGCATTTGTTTCAAACCCGAGCTTCGATCCGAACCTTTTTGTCGACGGCATTGACCAGGAAACTTGGGACAGTCTTAATCAGGACGAAGACAAGCCGCTCATGAACCGTGCGCTTCGCGGAACGTATCCGATCGGATCGACGTTCAAGCCTTTCATGGCCTTGGCGGCGCTGGAAATGAAAGTTCGTGATCCCAAACGCGTGATTAACGACAACGGTCATTTCCAGCTCGGAAACCACGTGTTCCGAGACTCCACCCGGGGCCGCGGATATGGTCCGGTCGACATGCATCGGTCGATCGTTGTTTCTTCTGACGTGTATTACTACTCGCTGGCCCAGGACATGGGCATTGACCGAATCCATGATTTCATGAAGCCTTTCGGATTCGGGCAGATCACGGGCATCGACTTAGTCGGCGAGGCTCGAGGCATTCTCCCGTCCCGAGAATGGAAACAAAGACGGTTTAAGCAGCGCTGGGCGCAGGGAGACACGATTTCCATCGGTATCGGACAGGGCTATAACGCATTTACGATTCTCCAGCTTGCGCACGCCGTGGCTACTCTGGCCAATGACGGCATCGTGATGAAGCCTCATCTGGTCAAGAAGATTATTAATTCAAAGACCGGCGAAGAAGAGATCGTGGCGAAGGATCCGGTCGATGTGATCCCTCTGAAGAAAGAAAACGTGAACTTTATTAAGCGGGCCATGCAGGATGTGACTCAAAAGGGAACCGGCAGAGCAATTTTTGCAGGCGCTCCCTATACAGTCGGCGGCAAGACGGGAACTGCTCAGGTGCTCGGCATTAAGCAGGGCGAAACGTACAACAAAAACAAAATTAAAGAGCGCCATCGCGACCACTCCTTGTTTATTGCCTTTGCTCCGGTTGATAAGCCTAAGATTGCGCTCGCGATTATGGTTGAGAACGGAGGCTTCGGTGCAGCAGCTGCGGCACCGCTGGCGCGGAAAGTTTTGGATTACTACTTGATCGAACAGAATAAGAATAAAGGCGTTACTGAGGAGGCCGGAAAAGAAAAGAGTCAGCAGACCAAGGCTCGCAGCACGGCAGCAGTCAAAAAAGCGGTAAAGCCGGCAGATAAACCTCAGGCTGCCGCCTCGGGTACGGTAAAAGGGAATAAAGAATGAACGCACATACACGTGAACCTTTCCACATCCGTATCCTCAAAGGATTGCTCGGGATCATCTGGTCGATTGACTGGCCTTTAATGGTGATCGTACTGATCCTGAGTGCGTGGGGTTTTGTGGCACTTTATTCGGCCGGCTACAGTTTCCCTTGGCGAATTGACGGTCAAATCCGCAATCTTGCAGCTGCAGGGGCAGCGATGATGCTTTTTGCGACGATGCCGCTCAAATGGACAAGAAACCTAGCTGTACCGGCGTATATCGTCGGGTTGGTGCTTTTGGTTGCTACGCTGCTTTTCGGGGTCAATACGAAGGGCGCGACCCGGTGGCTTGATATCGGCGTGATCCGAATCCAGCCGTCCGAGATTATGAAGCTGGCGACTCCTCTGCTGATTGCATGGTATTTCCAGATCCGGCTGACCGCCCAGGAAGGTGTGCTCAAATGGTGGGACTATTTGGTGGCCTTTGTGATGCTGGCGCTCCCCGTCGCCTTAATTTTGAAGCAGCCGGACTTAGGTACTTCTATTCTGGTGCTGGCTTCCGGATTCGCAGTGATTTTCTTTGCCGGCTTAAGCTGGAAATTCTTGCTGCTGTTGATTTCCGGCGTTCTGGTCGCTTTGCCGATTGTTTGGAATTCGCTTTACGACTACCAGCGTCAGCGCGTGCTCACGCTTTTGGACCCGAGCTCCGATCCGCTCGGCGCCGGGTTCCACACTTTGCAGGCGATCATTGCCATCGGTTCCGGCGGAATGACCGGGAAAGGCTGGATGAACGGTACCCAAGCGCATTTGGATTTCATTCCCGAGAGAACGAGTGACTTCTTATTTGCTGTTTTTTCCGAGGAATTCGGATTTTTCGGAGACATCTGTCTCTTAGGCCTTTACACTCTTTTGATTATGAGAGCGCTGTACATCGCGTCCGTGGCCAACACCGTTTTTGAACGTCTCTTGGCTTGCGCGATTGCAACGATCTTCCTCATTTATTCCTTCGTGAATATGGGAATGGTGAGCGGTATTCTCCCGGTTGTGGGGGTTCCGCTGCCATTCATGAGTTACGGCGGAACGGCATTGCTGATTCTCGGAATCTGCTGCGGACTGCTGATGAAAATCTCAGCACAGCGGCGCATCAAAGTTTCTTTGTACGGCGACGATTACCGTTCTTAATTGAATTAAAAACAACTTAGAGATCTTATGAATGTAAGAATCCTCGGGGTGTGCGCAGCGGCCGTGTGTGTACTGCTTGCAAGCGGCTGCGGAACGCAGAAAAACAGCGGTAAATACTACGATCGAGACGGTCCTCCCAAAGAATGGGAGACCTTCGGGATGAGTCGTGCAGATGCCGTGCCTAAAGTTGAAAAACCGATCGCTTCGACCAACCGACCGTATACGGTAATGGGAAAGCGGTATGTGCCCATGACCGGAGATAAACCGCTGACTCAGGTCGGTTACGGCTCTTGGTACGGAAAACAGTTCCACGGCAAAAAGACTTCCACGGGCGAAATCTACAACATGTACGAAATGTCCGCGGCACACACGACGATGGAGCTTCCGAGTTACGCACGAGTAACTAATCTAGAAAACGGAAAGTCCGTGATTGTGCGCGTCAACGACCGCGGGCCGTTCCTGCACAGCCGTGTCATTGACCTGTCGTACGCCGCAGCGACAAAGCTGGGCTACGCGGGAAAGGGGACCGCACGCGTCAAAGTTGAACGAATTACCAGAGCGCAGATTGCTTCCGGCAAATGGAAGAAAGGAAGTCCGCTGTTAACGACGGTCCTGGCGGCAATCCCAAAGGACAAGAAGGAGACTTCTTCTCCGGTCGGAGAACGCAAAGATCCGGGAGAAGCGCTGATAGAAGCCTTGGCCACGCAAAGCGGCAACTTGATGGAAAGCCCCTCTCCGGTTACTGCGGATAAGGTTGAAATTGAAAAAGCCGCAGTGCCCAGCTCCGACCGTCATTTGATTCCCGAAGGCGTATATACGGTTGCCGGGGCGGACAGTACGACGACGCTGGGGACTTTCGAAAATGAGATTCGCGAGGAGGTCATTCACTCCATTAGAGAGCAGGCTTCCGACGAGAAACAAAAGCTCAAAGGTTCCGGCGTAGTTCCTCAGGGCAACTATGCCGTGCAGCTTGGGGTGTTCCGTTCTGAAGCTAATGCTATTGCTCTGAAGAAGCGTTTCATCGAAACCCTCGGCGATAAAATAGGCTCCGACGTGAGCATCCGCTCGACAAACGGCTTGTACAAAGTCGTTGCCGGTAAGTCCATGACCGAACAGCAGGCTAAATCTGCTGTGGCGATTATTCGAGATGCGTTGAACATCAAAGCGTTTACTTTGAAGGAATAGAGTTCATGCTGAAGAAAATTTATAACGAAGTGACTCGGGAGTGGGACACTTCGGTTGAGGAAGCGCTCAAATCATTTATCAGACTTCCGGCGCTTTCGCCCGATTTTGATAAAAAATGGGAAGAAAACGGCGTTCTTCTGAAAGCTCTTGAGGAAGCAAAGGCTTGGGCTGAGAAACAAGGCATCAAAGGCCTTCGCTGCGAAATTATTAAAGACGACGGATTCACTCCGTGTCTCTTCATTGAGGTAGATGCAACCTCGGATAAAAAGTTCGAGCGCTCAGTATTCTTCTACGGGCACTTGGACAAACAGCCGCCCAACGAAGGCTGGGACCCGGATAAAAGTGCCTGGGAGCCCGTCATTCAAAACGGCCGTCTGTACGGACGCGGTGCTGTTGACGATGGTTATGCCTTTTACACGTCTCTGGCCGCAGTGAAGGTGCTGCAGACATTAGAAATCCCGCATCCGCGCTGTGTCGGTTTGTTTGAAACCTGTGAAGAATCTTCCTCGCGCCACTATGAGTCTTATTTGAAAGAAGCCGAACAGAAGCTCGGCGATATCGGACTGGTGATCGCTTTGGACAGCTGCTGCGGCGACTACGACAGACTGTGGGTGACTTCATCGCTCAGAGGTATGCTCGGGGGCACGATAGAAGTTCGGACCCTGAATGTCGGCGTGCATTCCGGAGAGGCGAGCGGAATTGTTCCGGAAAGTTTCATGATTGTCCGCCGTCTGCTGGATCGTATCGAAGACAGCAGAACCGGTGAAATTATTCCGAAGGTTTTCCAGACCAAGATCAGTGAGGAAATCCACAAACAGAACGTAGGCGTGGCAGAGAGCCTGGGCGACCGTATTTTTGCGGCCTATCCGTGGCACGGGAAGACCGAACCGCTCACAAAAGACGCCTGCGAGGCGCTGCTTAACCGCAGCTGGCGCCCGGAATTAACAGTCACGGGCGTAGACGGCATGCCGTCTGTTGAAAATGCCGGCAATGTGATGCGTCCCTTTACGACCGTGAAAATCGGCATGAGACTTCCTCCCGATGTGGACGCCGAAAAGGCTTCGGCAGCGCTGGAAGAAATCATCACGGCCGAACCGCCTTTTAATGCCGATGTGAAATATGTTCCTACGGTAGCGAGCAACGGCTGGTCCGCCAAAGCGTCGGCCCAGTGGATTTCTAAAGCCTTCGAGAAGGCCTCTGAAGCGTACTGGGGAAATAAGCCTGCCTACATGGGGTTGGGAGCCTCCATTCCTCTGGTGAAGCTCTTCTCCGAGAAATGGCCCCATGCTCAGTTTATGGTGTCAGGAGCCTTAGGACCGAACTCCAACGCACATGGCCCCAACGAGTCGCTGCATATTGAATACTGCAAGAAACAGACGGCATCGGTGGCGTATTTGATTTCGCAGTATGAGGAGTGATGGGATGAGAAGAGACGTTGTTACCCAAATCATTGTGGAGTATCCGAGCGGCTGCGAAAACTTCGCAACCCGTTTGGAAGCCGAGCGCTTCATTAACGCAAACCTCGAGGAAGAAGAACCCGTGGCGGTTTGGGTCGAGGAAGTTAACGGTAAGAAGAAATACGACCTCCACTTTGCCGAAGAAAACGGAGAAATCCACATTGTGGATTAAGGCTTAAAGCTAGACATAAAGAAAAAGGGGATGTTGCAAAAGTCCTGAGAAGGACGGTTAGCGCATCCCCTTTCTTCTATACCCTCTTTTGGCTATTTCATTTGGTTGTAAATTCTTTCGCTTTTTAAGCCTATTTGCGATTCTTTTTGCAGAAAGTTTCTTAAATGTTTCTGCCTCTAAACCTTCCGGAACTTTCCAGTAGGTCGGCAGCTTGCCACTTTTTTTGAATTTAAGAAATTTCCTAATGTTTAGGCCGAGGCAGGTTAATGCAAATTCAAGCCTAACTTTTGCGAGCTTGCGTCTGCGGAACCTCGTATAAGCCATATTTTGCTTCAAGACGCCGAAGGTTCCCTCTACTTGGCAGCTCCGGTTCACTCTCATTTCAATTCCTTCAGGCCTTAACAACCGATCTCTAGCTCCTTGTTTTAAGGTCACGTATTCAGGCATGACTTCGAAGATCCTCTCGTTGCCTTCTTTTTCCTTCATAAACCTCCTGCAGTAGGCCATGAACTGGCAATTCGTACAGTTCTCAACTTTATAGAAAGCAGATTGTTGAGTTTTGGGGTGACGGTTTGGGATTTCAACTCTGTTACCCGTCCTTCCTCCTAAGCAGGATACGGTTCCGTCCTCTAAATACTCATAGACGGCCGGATACCTTCCGGTACGTTCTCCATTCCAGGAAGGGTATTTAATAAAAGCCTCTATTCCCTTTGTGTTGCAATATTTGTAATTTGCAAAGCTGCCATACCCCGCATCTGCGCATATTCTCTTTGGATAACAACCGTACATGGACTTAAACCCCTCTAATGTCGGGATCAGGGTTCGGGTGTCAGAACGGTCTTGAGATAGATAATAAAAAACTATGATGCCTCTGCAAACCACTATCTGAGTGTTATAGGCCGCATGCATCTGACTGCCGAGCCCACTGTAGTAGTCCTCTTTCAAACACATTGCGGTAGCATCGTGATCCGTTTTGTAATAAGAGTTTCTGTCGGGGCCGCAAATTGCTTCTTTTTCTTCATATTCCACCGACTTGATCAAATATTCATAGAGCTGAGAACGCATTTTCTTTAATGCTGTTTCTCCTCCCTCGATTAGTTCGGGATCAATTTTCTGACTCTCGGTCAATTTTTCCGTGAGCAATTTCGAGGAGATTATTCCATCCTTAGGAACATCGTCGCTCAAATGCATCAGTCGTAATAAATTCAAAGCCTTTTCACTGAGCCTAAGATGGAATGTGGTCGGCTTCCAAACGAACTTATATTTGTTGGAATTGGCTTCAAACTTACTACCGTCTAAGAAAACAGTATCGAGACTGATAGCAAACTCTTCCACGATTGCCTGGACAATGCTGATAAAAATCGGGGTTATGCAGTTCTCCAATAAAGAAATAAATCTAGATATTGTTGAACTACTGGGACGATCCTCTCCAATTAAGTAAACAACTCGCAAGTCGTAATAGCATGCGGCTTCGATTTCCCGTAAGGAAGATTTACCCAATGCAAAGCAATATACGATTGCGGAAAATAGACGGAATTTGTTGATTTGCGGTCGTCCTAACTCGGAGTCCAGTCGGACTTCATTTAGGTATTTCCACGCACCTGACTTCTCCAAAAGTAACAAGAAGGCGTCTAGTTTTTCCTGTTCCTTCGCCTCGAGTGGGAAGGTATAGAGAAGGAGAGGCTCAGAAATTGTAAAATGAGTCATGGTATGTGATTCTTGGCGGAACACATCACCATAGCACAGCAGGGGGTTCGATTCCCTCTGCTTGCTTTTAAATCAACGAGTTATCGTTTTTTCTAATTTAAAATCCTCAGATACAAAAAGAGCTGTTGAAAGTCTGCTTTCGACAGACTTTTGCAACAGCCCCTTTTTCTTTGGAGTGAACCTAAGTTTTTCTATTCCCGATTCCAGTTTCGGGCAAATTTCCGAAGCGAACCGATGATGTAGCCCGCTTGATACGAACGAGACTGCAGCGCTTTGATAGCACCTTCGATGTCAATTCTCGGGAGGCGGCCTTCGATGTAGTTCTTGATCTCATCGCGAAGAACATCCTCCGGCGGTCTTTGCTGCATCTGCGACATGACATTTAAAGCCGCGCGTGCTTCCGGCGGAAGCCCCTGCATGACTCTGTCTACGTTTTCCTTATTTGTCAGGCTCATATTCAGTCCGCTGCGGGAAGCGGAGCGGTCTCCGCTTCATTCTCCTTCTACTATCCTAAGAACAGTTTATAAGCGGGATTATTCGTTTCTTCAACGTAGGAATACCCGAGGTTCTTCAGGAATTCGTCAAAGCGTCCATAGTCTTCTTCGGGGACCTGCAGTCCGGCCAGAATTCGACCGTAGTCAGCGCCCTGATTCCGATAATGGAACATAGAAATATTCCAGTTGGCTCCGGAAGAGTTAAGGAACTTGAACAGAGCTCCGGGTCTTTCCGGGAACTCGAAACGGAAAACGCGCTCGTCGGTCGCTAATTTTGAGTGGCCGCCCACCATGTAGCGCAGGTGCGTTTTAGCGAGTTCATTTTCCGTGATATCCAGTGCGGGAAGGCCTTGGTCTTCAAACAGCTTCTTGATTTCCGCAGCCTCGCTTCGATGTTCGGTCTGAATACCGACGAAGATTTGAGCGTCGGCCGCATCCGAAATACGATAGTTGAACTCGGTGATGTTGCGGCTGCCGAGCAGCGAAATTAGCGAACGGAAGGAGTTCTTCTTTTCCGGGATCGTGACTGCGAAAAGGACTTCACGATGCTCACCGAGTTCGGCACGTTCCGCGACGAAGCGCAGACGGTCAAAGTTCATATTGGCGCCGGACAGAACACCGACAAACGTCTGGTTCTTGCAGCCGTTTTGTTTGATGTAGTGCTTGATGCCGGCAACGGAAAGGGCGCCGGCAGGTTCAAGGATGCTTCTTGTATCTTGGAAAACATCTTTGATTGCGGCGCAGACTTCATCCGTATCGACCAACACGATGCCGTCGACAAAATTCTTGCAAAGCTCATAAGTCTCTTTGCCGACGAGCTTAACTGCCGTGCCGTCGGAGAAAAGGCCGACATCGGGGACTAACGTTCTTTCTCCGTTTTTAAGAGACTGATTCATGCTGTCCGAATCATAAGTTTGGACGCCGAAGACCTTGATATTGGGATAGAGCGCTTTAACGTAAACGGCAACACCGGCAAGCAGTCCGCCCCCTCCGACGGGAACAAAAATTGCATCGATATTGCCGTTAGCGTTTTGGGCCTGACGAATAATTTCCATACCCACAGTGCCTTGACCTGCAATGACGTCCGGGTCATCGAAAGGAGGCACCGGTGTCAGACCTTCTTTAGCCTGAAGCTCTTCTGCATAAGCGGCGGCGTCGCTGAAGGACTCACCGAAGAGGACGACTTCGCCGCCCAATCTGCGGACTGTGTTGATTTTGAGGGCCGGCGCCGTAATCGGCATCACGATGACAGCACGGCAGCCGAGTTTGCTGGCGGCCAGGGCAACGCCCTGAGCGTGGTTTCCGGCGCTTGCAGCAATCACGCCGCGGGCGCGTTCTTCCGGCGTGAGGTTTGCCATCTTGTTATAGGCGCCTCTCAGCTTGAAACTGAAGACGCTCTGGAGGTCTTCGCGCTTTAAAAGGATTTTGTTCTCGGTACGTGCAGAGAGGAGTTTTGCCTGATGCAGCGGCGTTTCTTTAGCCACATCGTAAACATGGGCTTTGAGGATTCGTCGAAGGTATTCTTGCTCTAACATGTCGACTGGGATGTGAAAAGTGGTTGAAGATTCTTTAAACATACCACCGGATCCCACTGAAATTGAAAAAGACGAGTTAGGTTTATTACTTGGAAGAAAAAATCTTGCACAATGTAGATTCTGATAACCAGCCGTAAGCCGATACCAACGAAGAACCATGGCCGAAAAGATTGAACTGCAAAATCGTTTAAGAGAGATTCCTTATAACTACACCTCGTTTGCGGATAAGGATATTGTGACGCGGCTGCTTGGCAAAGAGGCCTGGCAGCTGTTAAACGAACTTCGCGTGTCGGGTAAGCCGGGACGATCCGCCCGAATGCTTTATGAAGTATTGGGCGATGTTTGGGTGATTCAAAGAAATCCCTACCTGCAGGAAGACATGCTGTTCAATAAGAAACGACGTGATCTTCTGATTGAAGCGCTCTACCACCGAATTAATTCGATTCGCGAGCAGCTTCCGACGCTCGATGAAGTTTCGGCCCGAAAAGTCGCAGCTTTGATGGAGACTGCGCTGGTGATGATTGAAAAGTTCAAGGGCTCCTTTGAGCGCTCCTGGGATCTTCGCCGGCTGGTTCTCAAAAAGCTGAAGAAGCACACTCGTGCCGACAACATTCGTTTCGACGGTTTTTCTCGATCCAGCCATGTGACGGACGCAACCGACTGGCGTGTGGAATATCCTTTTGTGGTCATTTATCCGGACTCCGAGGATGAGGTACCGGGCATCGTTAAGGCGCTGATCGATCTTGATTTTGTAATTATTCCCCGCGGGGGCGGTACCGGTTATACCGGCGGAGCCGTGCCTCTGCACTCTCGCTCGGCCGTAATCAATACCGAAAAGCTGAACCGTATTTCGGATGTAGAGATGCGCAAGCTTGAAGGGCTCGACAAAGAAGTGGCTACGATTGAGGCCGGCGCCGGTTCGGTGAATAAGAAGGTTGCGGAAAAGGCCGCGTCAGAAGGCTGGGTTTTCTCTGTTGATCCGAACTCCAACTATGCCTGTACGATCGGCGGCAACATCGCTGAGAATGCCGGCGGCAAGAAAGCGGTTTTGTGGGGTACGACGGTCGATAACGTCTATTGGTACCGAATGGTGGACCCGGACGGAAACTGGCTGGAAGTCACGCGCGTGAACCACAACCTCGGCAAAATCCATCTGCAGGAAGACGTCGTATTTGAGGCAGTGTGGAAACAAGGTAATAAATCGCCCGAGAAAGCCCCGATCATCCGTAAAAAGACCTTCCGACTCAAAGGTCCCAAGTTCAGGACGCCGGGTCTGGGCAAGGATGTGACGAACAAGTATTTGGGCGGTCTACCCGGTCTGCAGAAAGAAGGGTGCGACGGCATTATTACTTCGGCTCGCTTCATTCTTCACAAGATGCCGGCATGCACTCAGACCGTTTGTCTTGAGTTTTACGGCGCCGCCGGTAACGCCGGTCCAGCGATCTACCAAATCTCTCAGCTCTTTGACTCCCATCCAGAGGGCGTCATGCTTGCCGGCTTGGAACACTTGGATGACCGTTACCTGCATGCGATTAACTACGCGCCGAAGAGCGGCCGGGGAATTTATCCTAAGATGGTGATTGTCGGAGACATCATCGGCAACGATGATGCGACGATTTCTAAGTACATCGAGGAAGTGAAGAAGATCGCGATTGCCGGCAACGGCGATACGTTTGTGGCCAAGACACCCGAAGCCCGTCACCAATACTGGGCCGAGCGCTCCAAGACGTCAGCGATCTCGAAGCATACCAACGCCTTTAAACTGAATGAAGACGTCGTGATTCCGCTGGACAAGATCGGCGAATACACCGATGCCTGCGAACTTTTCAATATCTGCTGTTCCATCCGCAATAAGCTTGAGATGCTCAACGCCGTGGCTACTTACTTGGGCGGCCCGATCAAACTCGGCAAGCTTGCCGTTTCGTCGGAAGGCTACACCGAGAAAGAGCTTCTGGCGCAAAAGCTGCCGCTTGCGATGGCGCTGTTGAGAAAAGTTCATGACGAATGGGAGTACGTCCTCAATCATCTTCACACGCCGGCTAAAGAGGCTCTTGAAGCCCTTGAACAGCTCGGACGCCGCTGTGAATCGAAGCTGCCTGAGAATCTCGATGATTTAACGCTGCTGGACTTGGTTCAGAACCACTACCTGCGGATTTCATGGAAGAAAGAAGTTCTCCGCGAACTCAATGACATCTACGCAGGCGATGCCTTTGAAGCGGTGAGAAGCGAGATCGTGAAAATTCACGATCGTGTGCTGAGAGGCCGAGTCTTTATTGCGCTTCATATGCATGCCGGAGACGGCAATGTTCATACCAATATTCCGGTGAACTCCGACAACGTCGAGATGATTAAGACGGCTAACGAAGGTGTGGCTTATGTCATGGAAGTCGCTAAGAAGTTAGGCGGTGCAATCTCCGGCGAGCATGGTATCGGTATGACCAAGATTTCGTTTGTCGAGCCGGGGCAGTTTGATGAGTTCTATCGATATTTAGACGAAGTTGATCCGCACGGCCGATTCAACCGCGGAAAACTTCGTCCCGAGGCGAATTTATCGATTGCCTATACACCCAGCTTCAATCTGTTGGGGCATGAATCACTGATCATGCAGAAGAGCGAAGCAAAGCAGATTGCCGACGAGATTAAGACCTGCCTTCGCTGCGGCAAGTGTAAGCCTGTCTGCACCACACATGTTCCGAATGCCAACTTGCTTTACTCGCCGAGAAACAAGGTCATCGCAACGTCACTTCTTCTGGAAGCCTTCCTTTATGAAGAACAGACGCGCCGCGGTGTTTCGCTGAAACATTTCACTGAGTTCGGAGACGTTTCCGACCACTGCACGATTTGTCAGAAATGCCAGAAACCGTGTCCGGTGAAGATTGACTTCGGTCACGTCACCATGCTGATGAGAGACATGCTGCATGGCCAGGGCAAAGAACGTTTTGACCCGGCGAAAGCGGCCGGACTGAAGTTCCTCGAGCTGGAGAATCCCCTGGCTGTTCGTGCCATGCGCAAAGGCATGGTAGAATACGGTTTTAAGGCGCAGCGAATTGCAGCGGATGCGCTGAAATTCACGGCAGCGAAGAGTCTGAAACATCCCGGATTCAGTACAGGACGACCGACTCTGAGAGAGGAAGTCATCCACCTAGTAAACCGGAAGCTGCCTGAGGACAAGGTTCATACTACGGCTCGCCGTCTGCTTGACATTGAAGAATCCACCTATATCCCGGTGATCAAGAATAAGGAGATCGCCAGTCCCAAGTCCGGAAGAGAATCGGTGTTTTATTTCCCCGGCTGCGGCAATGAAAAGCTGTTCAGCCAGGTTTCTATTGCCGTGTTGGGAATGCTCTATGACATGGGCGTGCAGGTTGTCCTTCCTCCGGGCTACCGTTGCTGCGGGCACCCGCAGAAAGGCAACGGGCTGAGCAAAAAGGGTGATGATATCGTGACGCGTAACCGCGTGCTTTTCCACCGTGTAGCCAATACGCTGAACTATGCTGACATCTCCACCGTACTGGTAAGCTGCGGCACCTGTCTGCATCAGCTGAGGGAATACAACTTTGAATCTATTTTCCCGGGCTGCCGCGTGATGGATATCCACGACTATCTGGCGGAAAAAGGCATTAGCGTAAACGGCGCCTACAACACTCGCTACATCTACCACGATCCCTGCCACACACCGCTCAAAGAAGGTGTGCCTATTGAGACGGTCAACCGCCTGATTCATCCCAAGGACGGCTCTAAGGTGGAATTGTCCGAACGGTGCTGCGGAGAAAGCGGTACGTTTGCGGTTTCTCGACCGGATATTGCAAGCCAGGTGAGAACGGCTAAAGAACTGAGCCTGAACCAAGCCGCAGAGAAGCTCAAGACAGATCGCTTCTCAGGCAAGATCAAAGTACTGACGGCTTGCCCGGGATGCCTGCAGGGTATGAACCGTTATTCTGAGGCGACACATACAACCGCCGAGTTCCTCGTTGTCGAAATGATGAGATCGAAGTACGGTGACAATTGGCTCTACGAGACGGTGAACAAGCTGAAAGACGGCGGAATTGAAAAGGTATTGTTATGACGCAAAACTGCCCCCTTTGTGCTCCCGAAGGCGAGCACGTCATTGTCGAGAACGATAAGTTCCGCATTATTCGGGTAGACGACCCTGAGTTTCCGGGCTACTTCCGGCTGATTTGGCAGGACCATCTGAAGGAAGTTTCCGATCTGGATCCCGGGGACCGGCTGGTTATGTGGGATGCCCTGACGCGATTGGAAGAGGCCGTTATCGAGGCAATGCATCCTGAGAAAGTTAACTGGGCGCAGTTCGGAACGATGGTGCCGCACCTGCATTGGCACCTGATTCCGCGTTTCCCGGACGATGCCGCGTTCCCGGACAGCTACTGGAGTCCGCGAAGAAGAGAAACCGATCCCAAAGTACTGGCAGAACGCGAGCAGGCAGCACGGAGGTGTGCAGAACTCATTAAAGAGAGGTTTGCTTAAGTTCGATACGCTTTCTTTCCAGGGCGGCGCGAATGTTTTGGGGCACAAATCCGCTGACATCGCCGCCCATCATGGCGATCTCTCGGACAAATGTTCCGCTGATGAACTGAAATTGTTCCGCCGGCGTGAGGAAGATCGTTTCAACTTCCGGCATGAGTTTTTGGTTCATTCCGGCCATCTGGAATTCGTATTCAAAATCGCTGACGGCGCGGGCCCCGCGGACGATGCAGGTTGAGCCGTGACGGCGGACGAAGTCAACCAAAAGCCCTTCGAACCCTACTACTTCAACGTTCGGGAATCCTTTGACGGCTTCTTTGGCCATCTGAACGCGCTCTTCCAAAGTAAAGAGCGTATGTTTTCTTTTGCTTTCCGCCACTGCAACAATGAGCTTCGGAAAAATCCAGCAGGCCCGACGAATCAGGTCTAAGTGTCCGTTAGTCAGGGGATCGAACGTTCCGGGGTAGGTTGCAGTAATCATGACGGATTCTCAGTTTTTTGGGCCAAAAGCATGCGGCTGGCACCGGCTTTGAGACGGCGTGCGGCGGTAAGAGACAGAGAAGTCAGAATTTCATCGGAAATTTCCTGAGGCGACTCGACATATATAAGTCCGTCCGAGGCGAGCATCGGTACACAGCGTTTCAATGCTTTGAGCTGAAGGTCAGCCGCAAAAGGCGGGTCAATAAAGGCTAGGTCATAAGGAGAAAGTTCCGAGACGCGGGGATCTGTCAGCGAGTTGCCGACAATAATCGTGAGACCCTCGGCATCGAGCTTTTCGGCGGTTTGTTTGATGAACTGAGCGGCACGGCGGTTCATCTCGCATAAAACGGCACGGCTGCCGCCGCGGCTTAAGAATTCAAATGACAGGGCGCCGGAGCCTCCGAACATGTCTAATGCGCTGCGGCCCTCGAAGTCTCCGAGAAGAAAGCTCAGCCAGTTGAAGAGCGTTTCGCGCTGCCGATCTCCGGTAGGCCTGAGACCGTCGGCATTCAAAACGGGGATGTTGGTGCGCTTCCACTGTCCCCCGATGATCCTAACTTTACCGCTGTTGGTTGCCGGCATTGCTAAACTCTCGTGTTGAAATAAGTGAATTTTATTCAAAACGTACGCCAATGAGTGAAACAAAAGAGAAAACGGGTTGGTTCGCCCGGTTAAAGCAAGGTTTAAGAAAAACACAAGTCAACTTGGTCGGTATTTTTACCGGCGGTGTCGTTGATGAAGCGTTCTTGGAAGATTTGGAATTCCAAATGATTTCCGCCGACATCGGCGTGGAGACCAGCGCTCTGATTCTTGAGCGGCTGAGAGAAAGAATTAAGCTGAAAGGGCTCAAAACACAGGACGAAGTGAAAGTCGCCCTCAAAGAGATCATTGCAGATATCCTGAGACCGTGTGAAGCGTCCCTGAATTTCGATGAACATAAGCCGCTTGTCATCATGATGTGCGGCGTTAACGGTGCCGGCAAAACGACGACAATCGGTAAGTTAGCGAAGCATTTTGCCCAGCTGAACAAAAAAGTTCTTCTGGCAGCCGCAGATACGTTTAGAGCGGCCGCAAAGGAGCAACTGGCTGTCTGGGGTGATCGCAATCAAATCGAGGTAATTTCGCAGGAAAAAGGAGATCCCGCTTCTGTGGCTTACGACGCCATTTCTTCCGGTCGTAAAAAAGGCATGGATATCGTGATGGTCGACACCGCAGGAAGACTTCCGACACAGACGAATTTAATGAATGAACTTGCCCGAATCCGTAAGGTTCAGGGAAAGGCAATGGAAGGGGCTCCGCATGAAGTGATTCTCGTGCTGGACGGTACGAACGGCCAGAACGCTTTAATGCAGGCCAAGGCATTTGATGAGGCGGCCGGCCTTACCGGATTGATCATTACTAAGCTCGACGGTACGGCCAAAGGCGGCGTCCTTGTGGCCCTGGCAAATTCTCGCGAAAAACCGCTGCCGATCTATTACATCGGTGTGGGCGAGACCATTGACGACCTTCAGCCTTTCAAAGCCGATGAATTTGCGGCAGCTCTGGTCGGTTTAGATCAGATCGGCGGGAAAAAAGAATGAAGCTTGCAGCGATAGACTTGGGAAGCAACAGCTTCCGTCTGGAAATTGCCCGAGTTGAAGGCGAGCGCATTATTACCGAAGGCAGCTGGAAAGAAACGATACGTTTGGCGGCAGGAATCGATAAAGACGGCAATCTGACGCCCGAGGCCCAGAACAGAGGACTTAACGCCCTGGCCCGCATCGCGGAAAAGATTCGCGGGATGCCGAGAAATCATATCCGTGCTGTCGGTACTCAAACGCTTAGAGCCGCAAAAAACTCACAAGAGTTCATTGAGCGCGCAGAAAAGATTCTTGACTGTAAGGTTGAAATCCTTCGAGGCAAAGAAGAAGCGAGACTTGTATTCCAAGGCTGCAGCTTTGCGCTTCCGCCCTCGGACGAAACCCGACTGATCGTGGATATCGGAGGTGCCTCGACCGAGTGCGTGATCGGACGCGGCCACGAGATGATCGAAGGTGAGTCCTTCCACGTGGGCTGCGTCAATACCTCGGTGACTTTCTTTAAAGACCGCAAAATTACCGCACAAAGCATGGAGCGCGCCATTTTGTCTGCCGCTTCCGTTCTGGACGGCAGCGAATATAGGTTTGTTAAAGGAAACTGGCAGGAAGCGTTCGGCTCGTCTGGTACCGTCAGTGCCGTTTCTTCCATTTTGGCTGCGCTCAGGATTACCGACGGCTCGATCACTCTTTATGCGCTTGAACAGCTCAAGGACAAAGTTATCCATGCCGAAAGCATCGACAAGATCAAGTTCGACGGGCTGAAAGAGGACCGCCGAGAGGTGCTCGCGGGCGGCATTGCGGTTTTGATCGCGGTTTTCAAAAAACTCAAGATTGATGTTATGAAGGTTGCCGACGGTGCGCTTCGGTACGGCATCTTGTACGATCTTGCCGGACGAAAACTGCAGCGTGATCCTCGGGAGGCGTCCGTCGAGCGAATGATGAACGCGTTCCATGCGGACAAGGAGCAGGCTAAGCGTGTCGGCGACATAGCTGTGAACCTACTCAAAACCATGTCTCCTCATGCTTCCGAAGACAGTGCAAGGTTCCTGAGATGGGCGGCTGATTTGCATGAAACGGGATTAACCCTCTCGCGCAGCGATTATCATAAACACAGCGAATATTTGATCAAAAACAGCGATATTGCGGGCTTTTCCAGACCTGAACAGGAAAAATTGGCGGCCTTGGTACTCGGGCACCGCGGTAACCTGAAAAAAGTTGAAATGCTGCTTGCGACCAAACAGAACGCCGAGCTGCTGTTCTGCTTACGGATAGCCACTATTGTTGCGCATGCTCGCCAGGAGATTGAGCTGCCGGAATTGGAAGCGACATTCCATGGGCATTCCTTCTGTCTTTATGTTCCGAGAGCATGGCTGAAAGATCATCCTGTGGTCGAGTATTTGCTTGAAGAAGAAAAGGCTACCTGGGCCAAAGTTGATTACCAATTTGACTTGATAGCGCGATGAAGACGATAGTGAGAATGGTCGACGTTCCGATTAATGATTGGAACAACCAAACCAAAGGAACGGTAACGCTGGAGATTTCTGACGGAGAGTTTGTTCTCCTTCTGGGACCCAACGGTTCGGGTAAGTCGTACCTTCTCAACTTAATGGCCGCCTTGAGAGTTCCGCGCGTGGGCGAGGTATTCCTTGAGGGCAAGCGTCTGACGAAGATGAGCGAGCGCCAAAAAAGGGCTTGGCGGGCCGGATTGGGGCTAATCCCGTCTGATCCGGTTCTCTTAAACGGCTACACCGTTTTGGAAGGCCTGGTTTTGACGGCTCAGCTTTTGGGAAAGAGCGCGGCCGACGCTAAACGGAACGCACTGGAAAGTGCGTCTCTCTGCGGTTTGGATCCTTATTTAAACGCCAGGGCTGAAAGCCTTTCCGTGGGCGTAAAAAAGCGTGTTGTCATTGCCCGCTCTTTGGTTAACCAGCCCCGTTTGATCCTTGCGGACTCTCCGCTGGAAGGGCTGGATGATCAGGCTCAGGAAGAGTTTCTCTATATTTGCACCAAGCTCAGCCAAGTCGGTTATCCGATTGTGATGACATCAAGCTACATGCTTCCGTTTGAGATTGCTGCTCTGCGTTGTGTTGAGCTCTCGGGAGAGAAAAGATGATCACAATGCGAGACCGTGTGCGCAGGCCGATTCAAGCCAACCTGAAGCGTTTTATTTTTGTCGTCGTGGTTTTTTCTCTGGCACTTTGTCTGTTGGGCCAGATAGCACTGAGTTTTTATTGTTTCTATGACAGCCACCGCGGCGTCATGGGAGACGAAGCAAGTGTTTTCTTAGACCCTTCCTTAACCGATGCCCAGCGCAAAAAGGCACAGGAACAGATTCGTGCGCTTGCGCCGATTACCGAGCTTAGAGAAATAAAGCCGACCGACGTTTTAGAAAAAGATATATTGAAGCTCGTCGGAGACAGGAAAAAAATACCGACCATATTGGCTCTGCAGTTTCCATTGGATACACGCTACATCGATATCGAAGGAGCGGTTAAAGCCATCGAAAAAGTAAAGGGCGTTGAGGGCGTAACTGCCAATCTTGACTGGATCAAGAAACGCCACTCGCTCAGAGAGGCTATTGCGCTAGGCATGTTTGCTTTCGGGGCGCCAGCTGTAACGCTGGTTTGCCTGCTGATCTTCCAGAACTCACTCAGGCTCTCTGCGTTCTTACGCAGCGAAAGAGAGCTGCTTTTGATGTTGGGCGCGAGCGACTGGGCGGTCCGCGGTCCGCAGATGATAGCAGCAGCTTTGAGTTCGCTGCTCGGGTGCATTATCGGAGGTGTCTTGCTTTTGGCGACGACGCTTACCTCGGTCCCCTTGCTCGAAGAAGCTTTTGAGCTGACGCTGATGCCGCATTGGTCTGTTTTTGCCGCCGTTTATCTGTCTGTTTCCTTGGCGACCATCTTGTTGAGCGTGATCGTCTCGTACTTTATTGCCGGGGCAACTTCCCCGCGTACGTTCTAAGGCTTGACTTGAGGATTACAATTTTCCTCGATGACAACAGATGAAAAGAAAAAGGGCCCGAGCACGGCTCTTGCCCCCTACAAACCGACCCCGCTTGCGATACCCGATGCATCGCTCGGTTCGCTGGAGGAATATATCCGGGCCGCCAATAAGGCTCCGATTCTGAGTGCCGAGCGCGAGCACGAGCTGGCTGTGCGGCTTCAGGAGCACGGAGATATGGAAGCCGCGGGGGAACTGGTGATGTCCCACCTGCGTCTTGTAATTTCCATTGCCCGCCAATATCAAGGCTACGGACTTCCGTTCGGCGATCTGATTCAAGAGGGAAATATCGGTTTAATGAAAGCCGTCAAACGTTTCAATCCGAACAACGGTGCGCGTTTGGTGACTTTCGCAATGACCTGGATTAAATCTGAAATTCAGGAATATGTTCTCCGTAATTGGCGCCTCGTTAAAGTTGCCACGACCAAGTCACAGCGCAAACTGTTTTTTAATTTGCGTAAGCTAAAGGACGACACCAAGCTTCTCGGTACCAGCGAAGCGGAAAAAATTGCCGAAACACTGGACGTAAAACCGTCTGAAGTTTTTGAGATGGAAAAGCGAATGCTTGGTTCGGATGTCGAAATCGATGAACCGAGCGGTGGTACAGATGAAGGTATGGCCCCGTCGGAATGGCTGACGGACGAGCGGGATACACCCGAAAACACGATCGCCCGCGGCGCATACGAAAATACGATCGAAAATCGTCTTCCGGAAGCCGTTAAAAAACTGGATGACCGCTCGAGACGCATTATCGAAGCCCGCTGGCTGTATAACGATCAGGACGGCAGCAAAGGCGCGACGCTGGCAGATCTCGCCAAAGAAATGGGCGTGAGCCAGGAGAGAGTAAGACAGCTGGAGAAAAAGGCTTTTGCGACCTTGAAAACTTATTTGAAAGAAGACAAGGATGTTTAATATTGTTTTAGTCCACCCGGAAATTCCGCCCAACACAGGAAACATTATTCGCTTGTCTGCGAATACAGGATGCAAGCTTTATTTGATTGAGCCTTTAGGTTTTAACTTTGAGGACAAGCATATGAAGCGGGCCGGGCTGGATTATTGGGAATATGCGGATATCAAGCGCTTCCCAAGTTATGAGGCTTTCCTTGAAGCAGAAAAACCCGATCGGGACCGAATGTTTGCGATGACAACCAAAGCTCAGCAGCTGGTTCAGGAAGTGAGCTTTAAGCCCGGAGACTGGTTTGTTTTCGGCTCGGAAGGATCGGGACTTCCGCAGGAAGTCAGGGCTTTATTTGATCCTGCGCATATGGTTCGGCTGCCGATGCGTCCCAACAACCGCTCCCTAAATTTATCGAATTCCGTTGCGATTACCGTCTATGAAGCCTGGCGTCAGTGCGGCTTTGAAGGCGGCATCTAAAGCTGCAGGCGCAAAAAAGCCGTCTTCAAATCAATGAGGACGGCTTTTCGAACTAACAGAACAGTTGATTACTGAACGGTCTTGTCTTCAGCAGCTGCAGCGGCCTGCTGCTCCTGCATTCTCTGAGCAAAGTAGGCTTCAAAGTTAATTTCGCCCAAGTAGACCGGCGGCATGCCTGCACGGGTCAGAAGATCAGAGACATTGCTGCGGAGGTACGGGTAGATTGTGGACGGGCAGGTAATGCCGAGAACCATAGTCTTGTGTTCTTCCTGGAAGCCCTTCAGAAGGAAGATACCGGCCTGTTTGCATTCAACCAAGAAGACGGTTCTGTCTTCGTTATTGATTTTGGTCTTGGCGGTGACGGTGGCACGAACGACGACTTCATAGAGATCGGGCTGAGCCAAAGCGTGTTCGGAGACATCGAGCTGGATGTCGACCTGAGGAGCTTCGGGAGCTAGGAAGATCTCGGGAGCATTCGGCATTTCGAGAGAAGCGTCTTTCAGGTAAATGCGCTGAACGGCAAACTGAGGAGCTTCTTCCTGAGGTGCTGCTTCAGGAGTTGTGTTTTCGTTTTCTGCCATTTTTAATCCTTTACAGATAAGTAGAGTTAAGTTGTAAATCCAGCGGGCCTTAGGCCTTTTTCTTCTTGTTACTGCGGCGATTGATTTCCAATCCTGTGAGCGGAAGCTTAGCCGCCTGCCAAGCAACGAGGCCGCCTTCCAAGACATAGACGTCGGAGAAGCCCTTGCTCTTAAACTGCTTGAGTTCCTGCTGAGCACGCCTGCCGTTTTGTGTGACGAGGATCACGGGACGGTTTTTATCCAGTGTGTCGATGCGGGAAACCAAATCGGCCGCCGGGATGTTAACCGCTCCGGCTAAAGAGCCTTTGGAGTATTCATTCGGAGTTCTAACGTCAACGAGCTGAGCATCTTTGTCATTTACCTGGATGACAACTTCGGCGGGACTTAATCCTGAATTTTTGGATTTGGAAAGAGACGGAAAAGCCAAAAGGATTGCCGAACCTACAAACGTAATGATCAGCAGAATGTTTTCAGTAATGAAATCCATGTTGAGAGAAGCAAAAATAGTAAACCTTGGGTCCTCGGGCAAAGCCTTGAGGATGCTAAAGAGGGGATTATATCCAACTGAACTTCGTAATCCAAATAAATATTTGAATCCCTGAGAATTAGAAGAAGTTTTTTCCGGCTTTTTTCTTGGACGGCTGTATCGCCGTCCTGCACTGCTAAAATTATTCTTTTGTCAGTACTTGCTTGGAAGTGACCATGTACAAAATCGTTTTAATGCGCCACGGCGAAAGCCAGTGGAACCTCGAAAATCGTTTTACAGGTTGGGTCGATGTTGATTTGACGGAGAAAGGCCGCGAAGAAGCTGCCCGCGCCGGTGAAATCTTGAAGGCCGAAGGCTATGAATTCGATCTTTGCTATACCTCCGTGTTAAAGAGAGCCATTCGCACACTGTGGATTACGCTCGATAAGCTCGATGCCATGTATCTTCCGGTCATCCATGACTGGCGCCTTAACGAACGTCATTACGGCGCACTCCAAGGTTTAAATAAGAAAGAAACGGCTGCCAACTTCGGCGACGAACAAGTGCTGATTTGGAGACGCTCCTACGACGTTCCGCCTCCTGCTCTGGAAAAAGACAATCCTATGTGGCCCGGATTTGATCCCCGCTACAAGCATGTTCCTGCCGAAGAGCTTCCGCTGACCGAATGCCTGGCAGATACCGTTGCCCGAGTCGTTCCTTATTGGGAAAACGAAATCGTCCCGAACATTAAAGCGGGCCGCAAGATTTTGATCACTGCTCACGGCAACTCTTTGCGTTCTCTGATTAAGCATCTGGACAATATTTCCGACAAGGACATTGTGGGCGTGAATGTTCCGACCGCAGTGCCTCTGGTCTATGAGCTTGATGAAAATATGCGTCCGATCCGCAGCTACTATTTGGGCGACCAGGAAGCGATCAAGCAGAAGATGGCAGCAGTAGCGGCTCAGGGTAAGGCCGGCAAATAAAACTCATTCTGATGAGAATTCGTTTTTCGGCAGCCACGGCGGTTTTGCTCGCTTTGGCTGCCTTTGCTTTCCAGACCGTTTATGCGGCCCCCGAGCCGCAGGGACGTTCTGTGTCTGCAGCAAAGCAAACGACAAAAGCTCGGACGACACAAAAACAGGTCTCTAAGAAAGTGCCTAAAAAGACAGCAAAGCAGCTTGCTGTCCGTAAAGCGACAAGTACTTCAAAAGCCGCTTCCCGCAGGCCTGCTGCCGATAAGACGGCCATCGAGGCACGTAGAGCAGAAACGCAAAACCGAATTGAGGAAGTGCGTTCTTCTATCTCTCAGAAAAGCTCTGTCAAGAAAAAACTTGAAGAGGAGATGAAGCAGTCGGAAGTCAAAATCCGAGAAGTTCGGCAGTCTCTGCAGAAGCTGAGGCGCGAGCGGGCAAAATCCGAGCGGACGCTGAAGAGCCAGGAAAAGACCGTGCTTGGGCTGGAAAACGAACTTTCTCATGAGCAGAAAATTCTTGAAGAAATCAACCGACAGAGACTGGAGCTGCTGACCCTGGAGCGACAGCCTCAGTGGGCTGCGTCAGATCCCAATCAGAAGGCGCGGACCCACATGATGCTGTCTTTGCTGGCGAAAAAGTCTACGGAGTCTATTCATCGGCTGGAAAAGAATCAGAAAGAACTCAGTCGGGCGCTCGAGCGATCGAAGCGTACCAGTGATTCGCTCCAAAAGACTTTACAGGAAGAGCGCAGCGAACAGACTCGTCTGACTAAGGAGCGAAGAGAGCGTCAGTTGACGGCGGCAAAACTCAACCGAGAACTCGCCTCGCAAACGATGACGCTTAAACGACTTCAGAACGACGAAAAACGTTTGGGAAGCTTAGTGGCATCGCTTCAGCGCAAAGAAGCAGAGGCCCAGAAAGCAGCCCAAAGACGAGCAGCTGCCGCAGCAAAGCGCAGCGGCAAGCAAACCAAGACTGCTTCGGTTCCGGCGCCGCAGAAGGCTCTCGTATCAACCGGTCCGCGCATGAATCCGGTACCGGGTAAAGTTGTTGCGCGTTTCGGAGAGAAACGCACCGTCTCCGGAAAGACGGATCGATGGCAGGGAACCGTATTCAGTGTCACTCGAGATGAAGGTGTACACGCAGTACGGGACGGCAAGGTGGTTTTTGCCGATTACCTGAGAGGCTACGGAAACCTGATCATTTTGGATCACGGCGCCGGTTACTTCACTGTCTATGGCAACAATGCAACGTTGGAAAAAGACATCGGAGACAAAGTTAAGGCCGGTGATGTGATTTCTCGAGCCGGGAAAAATGAAGGCGCGGTTTCGGTTTTATATTTTGAATTGCGTCACAATGGGAAACCAATTGACCCAACGGGTTGGCTCAATATTTGATAGTCTTACAATTCTTTGATTAAAAGAAATAATTTAACGAAATCAAAAGTTATGAAAAATAGCGTACGCGGTCTGCTTCTGGTGACCGGAGGCATGATTGCCGGAGCACTTATCAGTGCCTCTCTCGCAGCTCCTGAGAGGGCAGCCAGAACGGTTCTTCCTCTCGATGAAATCAGACAGTTCACTGATATCTACGGTGCGGTAAAGCAGTACTACGTTGATCCCGTTGAGGATAAAAAGCTCATGAAAGAAGCTATCTCCGGAATGCTTCAGGGGCTTGATCCTCATTCTGCCTACCTTGATGAAAACGCGTTCAACGAACTTCAGGAAGGCACCACGGGAGAATTCGGCGGTTTGGGTCTTGAAGTGAGTTCCGACCCTTCCGGTGTCAAAGTTATTTCTCCGATCGACGATACGCCTGCAGCGCGGGCTCATATGCGTGCAGGGGACATTATTTTCAAAATTGACGGAAAGATCGTTAAGGATCTTCCTCTCAATGACTCCGTGAAAATGATGCGCGGAAAGCCGGATACTCCGATTGAACTGACCGTGCTTCGCAAAGGTTCTTCAACTCCGATTACGGTTAAGCTCGTTCGTGCCGTGATCAAGGTCAAGTCGGTTAAATCGAAGCCCTTAGATGATCACATGGGCTACATCCGTGTCTCTCAGTTCCAGGAGCGTACCGCGAGCGAGCTCGCTAAAGCGCTGGATGCTCTGAATAAGAGCGGCAATCTGAAGAACGGTTTGGTGCTTGACCTTCGCAACGATCCGGGCGGACTGCTAAATGCTGCAATCGGTGTGTCTGCTGCTTTCCTTCCGAAGGGAACGCTCGTCGTGTCCACCAAGGGTCAAACGGCAGACGCCAAGAAGGAGTTCCTCACGACCCCGCAGGATTACCAGGTGGTGCGCGAAGATGCGGCTATTGCCAAGCTGCCCGCGATTACCAAGACCATGCCGATTGTCGTTCTCGTGAACGGAGCCAGCGCAAGTGCCAGTGAGATTGTGGCCGGCGCCCTGCAGGATCATAAGAGAGCCACGATCATGGGGACGAAATCCTTCGGAAAGGGTTCCGTACAAACAGTGATCCCTCTGCGCGGAGAAGCGAAAAATACCGCTATCAAACTCACGACTGCCCGCTACTTCACGCCGAGCGGCCGTTCAATTCAGGCCAAAGGAATTTCTCCTGACGTTGAAGTCAAAGATACCGCCGAAGGAAACTTCCTTGACCTCGACATTCGTGAGGCAGATCTGGCAAACCACTTGGAAGTCCCGGAAACTAAGGACGATAAAGCAAAGGCAGCTAAGCCCGCTGCGGAAGCCAAGCCTGATGCCTCCGGGATTAAAGAAACCGTAGAGCCGATTTCTTCTAAGCCGAAGAAAGCGCCCAAGTTCTACAAGTACGGTGATCCTGATGACTATCAGCTCAATCAGGCCATTGCCTACCTGAAGAAGGAAGACGCGAAGAAGAATCAGTCTGCTGCCGGAACTCAGGAAATCCAGCTGGAAGGCGGTATCAAGATGAAGATTGAACCTGTCAAATAGCAGGAACCATCACAAAACAACACGGCCTCGGAAAATCCGAGGCCGTCGTTTTTAGGAGCGAAAGTTATTTTCCGAGGACGAGGTAGACCTGCTTCTCCGGATCGACAGCGCCGCCCGAGGCGTCTCTCTTTGCAAATCTCAGCCAGTGGCCAAGGATAAGGGCAACGAGCATATTGGCGCGCGTCAGCACGTCGTAGCCTTCGGGAACTTCTTCCTGAGCAACGGCCAGTCTGAGAGACTGCTTAAAGACGGCCTGGAGCTGACCGTAGAACCGATTAAGTTCTCCTTGTAAGCGCGGATCCTCGGAGGTCAAAGAGTCACCACAGAACAGGAAAACAAGTCCCGGTTCTTTGGCCTTGATGTCAACGAGGGCCAAGAAGAGCTTTTTAGCCTGTTCCAATCCGGAATATTCCGACGAGGAGATGTTGTTTACCGCTGTCATGACATAGTTCTCGGCAAAGCCGATGATCTCTTCGTACATCTTGGCTTTGCTCGGGAAATGGCGATAAAGCGCTGCCTCCGATATGCCGATTGTAGCCGCCAAAGACTTTGTCGTGATGTGCTTATTCTCCGACTCCGTCATCATTCGGACGAGAGTGCGCAGAATCTCCAGTTTGCGGTCGGAGGATTTTTTTCTGCTTTTTGTTTCGGTTGACACGTCCATAAAATACTTTTGTTTTAGCCTTTAATCATCGTACCCACGCCCTGCGGGGTCAGAATTTCCAGCAGCAGGCAGTGATCAACGCGGCCGTCAATGATATGAACCGCTTTTACGCCGTTTCTGGCGGCCTGGAGCGCTGAAGAAATCTTCGGGTACATACCGCCCGAGATTGTACCGTCGGCAAATAAAGCGTCAATCTCTTGGGAGGTGAGACCGGTAATTAAGTTTCCTTCTTTGTCGAGCACGCCGGGCGTATTGGTCAGCATGACGAGCTTTTCCGCCTTGAGTGTTTCGGCCATCTTGCCTGCGACCACATCTGCATTGATGTTATATGAGAGCTCATCATCTCCGACGCCGATCGGTGAAATCACCGGGATAAAGGCGTCATCCTGAAGTGCTTTGACGACAGCGGGATTGATGGATTCGATCTCACCGACCTGACCGACATCATAGAAGACCGTCGGATCGTGAATATCCTGCAGTTTGAGCTTTTTCGCGCGAATGAGACCGCCGTCTTTGCCGGTTAGGCCGACGGCTTGGCCGCCGAAGCTGTTGATCAGCGTGACTAAGTCTCCTTGGACTTGTCCGCCTAAGACCCATTCCACGACTTCCATGGTTTCTGCATCAGTGACGCGCATGCCCTGAATGAATTCGCTTTGTTTTCCGACTCGGCGCAGAGCATCGCCGATTTGAGGGCCGCCGCCGTGGACGATAACAGGATTCATTCCGACGAGTTTCAAAAGCACGACATCACGAGCAAAGGCTCTCTGCAGCCTTTCCTCCGTCATGGCGTTTCCGCCGTATTTGATCACAATCGTCTTACCGTGAAATTTCTGAATAAAGGGAAGAGCCTCTGAAAGGATTTCCGCCTTTAACTGCGCGGGAACAAACTGACTGTTAAGCGTGTTCATTGAAGTCGAGCAACAAAATGGGTTCAAAGTTAGTGAATGGTATCACCGTGGAAGACTAGAATGCCCAAGGAGAATACGTATTGGAGTAAATCATATGGAACAAAGTTTTGAACTTAGCGGTGTTCACTGCATGCATTGTGTTGCTCGCGTAAAGAAGGCTTTAGAGCCTCTTTGCGAAAAAGTTGAAGTGACGCTGTCTCCGGCTATTGCAGTGGTTACTGTCAAGGAACCGCTGAAGATTGAAGACGTCAATGCAGCTCTCGCAAAAGCAGGTGACTATTCGGCCACGCCGCTGAACTGACCTCGCTAAGTCAAAAGAAAAGCCGGACCTCCTCGCGGAAGCCCGGCTTTTGATTTTTAGGCCGTATTAGTTACCGTACAGCTTTTGGCGAAGTTCGCGTCTCTGCTGAGCTTCCAGAGAGAGTGTTGCGGTAGGACGGGCCAGCAGACGGGGAATACCGATAGGATCACCTGTCTCCTCGCACCAGCCGTAGTCCCCTTTTTCCAGACGCTGAAGCGCTTCCTGAACCTTCTTCAGAAGCTTTCTTTCTCTGTCGCGGGTTCTCAGTTCAAGTGCGTGTTCTTCCTCGATTGTGGCGCGGTCGGCCATATCGGGAATGATGGTGTTGTCACGCAGATGTTCTGCGGTTTGGCCGGCGTTGCTGCGGAGCTGAGCTTCGCGTTCACGCAAAAGATGTTTGAAGAAAGCCTGCTGCCTTTCGTTCATGTAATCGGACTCAGGCATGTTGAGCAGTTCGGCCTGGGTCGGGATGACGATGCCGTCGACAATGATCTTTTCCTCAGAACTCTTTTCGTAGTTGTTCATCAGGAATTCGGCAGCTTTCTGCGCATCTTCGACAGATGTGTTTTCACCGGTTCCGTCTTTAGCGGACTGGACCAGGGGAGCAAGCTCTGCAGCTTCCTTTAAAGCCTTATTGCAGGCGGCAGTCTTCGGAGCCTTAGTTTCCTTAACAGCCTTTGCAGCAGGTTTAGCGGCGGTTGTTTTCGCCGTTGTTTTTACAGCCTTAACTGTCTTGGCCGGTTTATCAGTTTCGACAGTTGTTTTCTTTTTTGTCGCCATTGAATACATCTCCTATAGGCAGTCAGGTTTGGTTAAGCCAAGCAAGTTTCCAAGCCTTGCATAATCGCCTTCTTTGGGAGGCGGCGGCCGATAAATACCATTTTTGTAGACGGCTTCGTGTCGCCCCAGGGGTTGCCCAGGTCAGCCGCCATCAGCATATGCACACCCTGGAAAATCATTTTCCTATCCGTACCTGTCATATAAAGCACCCCTTTATAGCGCAACATATCAGGTCCGTAAACTTGGGTGAGCGTTCTCATATAGTTGTCGAGTCGGGCCGGGTCAAACGGTCTGTCGGACTCGAATACGAAAGCGGCGATTTCGTCATCATGGCGTGCATGATGATGGTGGTGACCGCATTCGCAATGATCGTGATCATGATCTCCGCACTCGCAGTGATCATCGTGATCATGATGATCATGGTCGTGGCAGCCGCAGGTGCAGCCGTCTTCATGATGGTGATGGTGTTCTCCCTCTTCATGAGCTTCTTTTAAGAAGTCGGGATCCAACTCAAGAACGGAGTCGAGATTGAAGCCGCGAATGTCGAGAACTTCCTTGATGTCGACGTTGCCCATGTTGCACTCCACGATCGGAGCACGCGGGTTCATGTGATGAAGTCGATCAGATAAATCTTCAATGACGGAAGGCGGAACCAAATCAACCTTGGAGAGGAGGATTCGGTCGGCGAATCCGACCTGAGCCTGTGCAGGAGCCTGCTCGTCCAGAGTTCTCGGACCGTTCACCGCGTCTACCACTGTGATGACGCCGTCAACCATGTAGAACTGGGCAACTTCTTCATCCATGAAGAAAGTCTGAGCAACAGGGCCCGGATCTGCAAGACCGGTCGTTTCAATAATGACGCGGTCAAAATTGGCCTTTCCTTCCTTTTTACGCTCCATCAGACGGATGAGGTTTTCAGCCAGGTCGCCTCGAATGGTGCAGCAAATGCAGCCGTTGTTCATCGTGATGATCTCTTCATCTTCGCTTTGAACGAGAAGATCATTGTCGATGCTTTCTTCACCGAATTCATTTTCGATGACGGCTATCTTTTGACCGTGTTCTTCGGTGAGAATGCGGTTAAGAAGCGTGGTTTTTCCTGCGCCCAAAAAACCGGTAATGATTGTGACCGGAATTAAGTCTTCCATAGCCCCTCCGAGCATTAAAAATAGGTTCTCAATTACAAGCAACCAATAAGGGAAAGTGGGTTATACAGCAACCTAGAGCAGATTGCAATAGTTTTTTAGTTTTCAACAAGATAAAAGGCAGAAAATTTGAGTTTTCTGCCTTTTTCGGGACTAGACCCGGCCTCGCGAGAGAAGGTACAAGCCCTTCAGGTATTCACCCTCAGGGTGAGTCATCAGCAGAGGATGGTCTATCCCCGCTCCGAGACGGGCCATCATCCACGCTTCCACGCGAGAGTCGATGACGGCGCCTGCCACGATTTTTTGGAACAGGTCGACGTCAATGGCGCCGGAGCAGGAGAATGTCAGCAGCTGACCGCCGGGCGCTAGGATGCGCAGTCCGTTGAGGTTGATGTCTTTATAAGCGCGGGCGGCTTTGTCGACGTGGTGGTGGCTGGATGCGAACTTGGGAGGATCGAGAATGACAAGATCAAATTGTTCCCCTTTATCGCGGAATTCTCTCAGTGCTTCAAAGACGTTTGCTTCGATCCACTTCATTGAGCCGTCGTCAAAACCGTTGCGTTTGGCATTTTCCTGAGCCATCTGCAGAGCGTCGGCAGAAGAGTCGATAGAGACAACTTCTTCGGCGCCTCCGGCTTTGAGCGCAAGCGAAAATCCGCCGGTGTAGCAGAAGCAGTTGAGCGCTCTCATGCCTCTTCCGTGCACGCGTTTGAATTCTTCTGCCAATCTGCGGGCTAAAGCGCGGTTGTCACGCTGGTCAACGTAAAAACCGGTTTTGTGTCCCATGCGAACGTCAACACCGTACTTGATTCCATCTTCCACGATTTCGACTTCCTGAGGCGGCTCTTCGCCTTCGAGGACTTCCTTGCGCTCCGGGAGTCCTTCACGGGCTCGGGTGGCGGCATCAGAACGGTCGTACACCTGAGAGCATCCGGTGTATTTCACCAATGCCTGACCGATCACAGAGCGCCAATACTCGACGCCTGCAGACTGGAACTGTGTGACAACTTGGTTGTTGTACTGGTCAACAATAAGTCCCGGGAGGAAATCGGCTTCTCCGAAAATCAAACGGATGGCATTGGTACGGGATCTCAGGCAGCTGCGTGCCTCAATTGCCGCTTTGACTCTGGCTTCGATCCAAGCCGCATCAATGACGTCTTCCTCTTGGAATGACCAGCAGCGTGCTCGGAGCGCAGACTCAGGAGAGAAGGCGCCCCAGGCTAAGAATTTTCCTTTACTGTCTTGAATCCTGACCGTCTCACCGCTCTTCGGTTTTCCCAGTACTTTGGAAACCCCGGTTGCATAAACCCAGGGATGACGGCGAAGGAGCGCACGTTCCTTGCCGGGTTTAAGGATGATCGTAGGAATTTGATTCGTCATGGAAATACTCAATTGATCAGGGGAGTTAATGCGGTTTCGGCAACCTTAGCTGCCATTTTCAAAAATTTAGGAGACGTGCCCTGTGTGAATTTCTTTTCATCCGCATCGCACAGGCAGATCATGCCGAATACGGCTCCGGTATGGCCGCGCAGCGGAAGAATGAGAACGCCGCGTGTTTCAACAGGGTCGATCTTGAGCCAATGGGCCACCTCGTCACCGTAATTTTCGCCTAAATAGAAATTTTCGATTGAATCCAAGGCGGCTTCTACGTCCGGCCCCAAACGTTCCGCAAACGGGAAGAAAGAGAAATTGGGTTTCACCGGCCACAGGCGAAGCAGCCCGTGAGCGGCCTTGAATTCAGAAATAAAGAAACTCAGGACGAGATTGGGAAGCTCAACCTGCGAGTGGCAGGCGAGTAAATCGGTCGCAAAGCGAATAATTTCTTCGCTTTTTGCATCCGAGCTAAGACTTGATTCCCGAAGCCTGCGCTCTTCCTCTTTGATTTGGCAGGAGGAAAGCGCGGCTTTCAGTGCTTCGTTTTGACATTCCGCCGGCGTGCGGCTTCCGTCCGGTGCTTGACCGGGCAGGCTGAGATGCAGAAAGAGCTCCGGATGCCGTAAAAGGAAATCAGGATTGGCTCTTAGGTAGTCGATGACAAAATCGACTACGGTTGGATTTTCGCTCATGGGACTTCAATCTCACTATCAAAAACGGTTACGGCGGGACCGAAGAGTTCTACGTCTTCGCCTTCTCCCTCCCAGGCCAAACGGAGATCCCCGCCTCTATTATGAGTAAGGATCGGAGAACTCAGAACGCCGAGCTCGATCGAGGTGGCTGCCGCAGCACAATTGCCTGTGCCGCAGGCCAAAGTCTCGCCGGCGCCGCGTTCCCAAACACGAACGTTGGCTTCGTGTTCGGTGATCGGCTGAATAAAACCGACGTTTACTCGACGAGGAAATGCGGGATGGTTTTCGATGAAGGGACCTAATTCTTTCACCGGGGCGGACTCGATATCATCAGTGACAATCGTGACGTGCGGGTTGCCCATGGAGCAGACAGAGAACCAAACCAGTTCGCCTTTATAACGGACCGCCCACTGCTTAAAGCCGCGGATCTCACGAGAAGGGAGCCCCTGCGGGTTAAAGGGCAGTGAGGAGGGCTCGAAGGAAGGTGTGCCCATGGAAACACGTACCATTCCGTCCTCTTTGAGCTCAAGCTCTATAACACCCTTCATGGTCTTGGCACGGATGCGTTTTTTTTCGGTCAGTCCTTTGTTATAGACAAACTTCACGAAACAGCGAGCACCGTTTCCGCATTGTTCTACCTCTCCGCCGTCGGCGTTGAAAATACGATATTTAAAGTCGGCTTCGCCGGCTTCGGCAGGCTCTACGACCAAAATTTGATCGGCGCCGATTCCGAAATGCCGATCAGCCAGGAAGCGCAGCTGCTGAGGAGTTAACGAGAAAGGTTCTCTAGTGCAGTCCAAGACAACGAAATCGTTGCCTGCTCCATGCATTTTTGTGAATTTAATCTTCACGGCTTGCCCGATAAAATAGTTAGACCCTACATTCTGACATTCTCTTTCCGATAATTGAAGGAAAGAGCTCTCTTCTTCGGCGTCCTCAGAATTGTGTCTGTGGGTTTCTCCGGCCGCTGCCCGAGAATGAATCCCGCCGATTTCTCTACCGTACGCCTTTTGGAAGTCTCTATAACTTAGCAGGCTTCATTTCGGGGCGGTGGTTTGCCGCGTGAAAAATAAGGTAACTATTTAATAAACCGAAGGTTCTCCTTCCGGACGGGTCTTAAAGCGGCGGTGTGTCCAAAGGTATTGATCGGGATGCTTGAGAATAAATTGTTCAAGTTCTTGGTTGAGGCGCAGCGTGTCGGCTGTGGCGTCGCTTGTCGGAAAGTTCTCCAAGGGTTTGGATAAGTGCATGACGTAGCCTTCAGGCGTCGTTTCCGCGATACCCCAAATCACCTTGGCACCCGTTAACTTTGCCAGTTTCGAAACCATGGGAAGCGTCGCCGCTTGGACACCGAAGAAGGGGACGAAAACCGAGTTGCGCGCACCGTGGTCCATATCCGGAAGATAGTAGAAAGGCAGGGAGGCCCGAAGGGCGCGAATGACTTCTTTCATGGCCGAGTTGGATTTCGGAATGAGAACGGGATCAGAGAAGCGTTTTCGTGCGTCAAAAGCCCATTTATCCCAAACAGGATTTGACTGGGTCTGATACAGAGAGGCTCCCCGCACGATTGTATTCATAGCAATGCCGCCCGCATCTAATCCGACAAAGTGCGGTGCGACGATGATGACTTTATCGGTCTTGCAGAGCTCTTCGAACTGTTCTTTTCCCTCGAATTTAACCATTTCCAAAACCTGAGCTTCGGTGCCTTTTGCAAGAACGCTGTGATCTAGCGCGGCGCGGATAAGGTTGCGGAAGACACCCTTTGCGGTTTCAACACGTTTTTGTTCGGACCACTCCGGAAAGCAGAGACGAAGATTCGTCAGAGCAATCTTTCTGCGTCTTGCAAGCACGTACCAGGTGACTGAGGCAAGAAAATTAGCTAAACGCGTGCGGCTTGTCTGTTCCCATCCGGACATGCCGTTGACCAGCGCGACACAGGTCTTGGAAATGAGTAAATTCAGTGCAGATTTCTTTGCCATGGATCAAAATTAAGCTTCTGTAAACAAAAGGTTGCTAAATTATTAAGCAACGGACTTCTTCTGCTTGATAATCGCAGGTCAGAGGATTATAGTTCTACGTTCGCCGAGTTAAAGGACAACTTGCGGGGCGATTAACAAATTCCGCTAAAGCGTCCGGAAGATAGCTTCCGCGACGCTGCCTCCTATTGATGATTTTTAGAAAAATTTTCGGAGTCAGCTCTTATGAACAAGTCTGCAAAAGAATACCTTTTTACTTCGGAGTCCGTATCCGAAGGCCATCCCGATAAAGTCGCCGACCAAATTTCGGACGCCATTCTCGACGCTATCCTGGAACAGGATCCGACAGCTCGAGTTGCCGCTGAGACTCTGTGCACAACCGGCACCGTCATGCTCGCCGGCGAAATTTCGACCACAGCCAATGTGGATTACACCAAGATCGTTCGCGACACATTGAAGCGCATCGGTTACGACGACAGCAGCTACGGTATTGACCATAAAGGCTGTGCAGTCTTGGTTGCTTATGATAAACAGTCCCCCGACATCGCTCAGGGCGTCGATAAAGCTCAGGACGATCCGCTTGAAAAAGGCGCCGGTGACCAGGGTCTGATGTTCGGCTACGCCTGTGACGAAACGGACGCGCTGATGCCTGCTCCTATCTATTACGCTCACCGTCTGGTTGAACAGCAGTCTTTGATGAGAAGAACCGGCGAGATGCCTTACCTTCGCCCGGACGCCAAGAGCCAGGTGACGATGCGTTACGTGGACGGCCGCCCTGTTTCAGTCGAGACAGTCGTTCTTTCTACTCAGCACGCTCCTGAAATGAGTGAAGGCGACAAGATGAAGCCTGAATTCGTTCAGGCTGTGATCGATAAGATCGTTCGCCCCGTGTTCCCGCCCGAAATGCTGAAGGACACGAAGTTCTTGATTAACCCGACCGGACGCTTTGTTGTCGGCGGACCTCAGGGTGACTGCGGTCTGACCGGCCGTAAGATCATTGTGGACACCTACGGCGGAGCCTGCCCTCACGGCGGCGGTGCCTTCTCCGGTAAGGATCCTACAAAGGTGGACCGCTCTGCGGCTTATGCCTGCCGCTATGTGGCTAAGAACATCGTTGCCGCCGGTCTGGCAAGACAGTGCCAGATCCAGGTTGCATACGCCATCGGTGTTGCCAACCCTGTGAACATCACGGTTTACACCGAGGGCACCGGCGTCATTCCGGATGAAAAGATCGCCGAACTGGTTAGAGAACATTTTGATCTGAGACCTGCCGGCATTATCAAGATGCTTGATCTGCAGCGTCCGATCTACTCTAAGACCGCCGCTTACGGTCACTTCGGAAGAGAGGAACCGGAGTTCACCTGGGAGCGTACGGATAAAGCCCAAGCGCTTCGGAAAGCGGCCGGTTTAGCCTAATTTCTCCCTCAAATCAGTCCCCGGAGTTACGCTCGCGGGGACATTTTTTTATAAGATAATTTGTTTGACCTCTAGCAGAAAAGGAATCAAGATGACAGTACGTGTTTTAACCGGTGTGACGCCCAGCGGCACACTTCATCTGGGAAATTATGTCGGCGCTATTCGTCCGGCGATCCAGAAAAGCCGGGCTGAAGGTACGGAAAGTTTTTACTTCTTGTCTGACTATCATGCTTTGATTAAGACAAGTGATCCGGATCGCGTTGAAAAAAGCCGTATCCAGATTGCTGCGACTTGGCTGGCCTGCGGATTGGATCCGAAACGCGTGCACTTTTATCGTCAGAGTGATCTTCCTGAGACGCTGGAGCTCAATTGGATTTTGAATTGTGTGACGTCCAAGGGGCTGATGAACCGAGCTCATGCTTATAAAGCTAAGGTCGAAGCCAACGAAGCCGCAGGCGAAGATCCGGACAACAACGTGACCATGGGTCTGTTTTGCTATCCGATCCTGATGGCTGCGGATATCTTGATATTCAAGGCCAATTTTATTCCAGTCGGCCGTGATCAGATCCAGCACATTGAAATGTGCCGAGACATCGCGACACGATTCAATCAGATGTACGGAAACGGAGAGGAGATTTTCCCGCTGCCCGAAGCGCTGATTGACGAAGACACCGCCATCCTTCCGGGCTTAGACGGCCGCAAGATGAGTAAGAGCTATGACAACGTAATTCCTCTCTTTGAAGGCGGAGAAAAAGCCCTGCGTGAAGCAATTATGAAGATCGTGACGGACTCGAAGCTTCCGGGAGAGCCTAAAGATCCGGATTCGACGTCTCTTACTGCTCTTTACGATGCGTTTGCAACACATGAAGAGCGAAACGAATTCCGCAGGAAGCTGCAGGAAGGTCTCGGCTGGGGCGAAGCCAAAGTGATCGTTTTCGAAAAAATTAATTCCGAAATCGGTCCGATGCGTGAGCGCTATGAAGCCTACATGCAGGAGCCGGAAAAAGTAGAGGCGATCCTTCGCGAAGGCGTTGAAAGAATTCATCCGATGGCTCGTGCGCTTGTGGACCGGTGCCGCAATGCTGTGGGCTTAAGGGCCTTTAAACCGCTGCAGGCGAAGAAGGCTGCTGTAAAGGCTAAGAAGAGCAAAGCCTCTCTGAAACAGTACAGAGAAAAGGACGGACTCTTTTACTTCAAGCTCGTCAATGGTCAGGGAAAGACTCTGCTGACCGCCGGCGGTCTTCCATCCGGTAAAGAGGTCGGCGCCCATCTCCAGAGCTTTAAGGCTTCCGGCCTCGGAGCACTGAAGGGCATTTTCTGTCAGCTTGACGCAGAGGCTACCGAGGCTGAGGTTCAGTCAGCCCTTGACGAACTGACCCAGGAATAACCGTTAGAAGCGGCTGAAGCCCGAATCAGAGATGACAGCATTGAGTTTGGCGTCAAAGGTCTGGGCTTCAAAATCTAAACCGCAAAATTCGGAGAAACAGATACCTACGGTAAACGGTTTCTTCGCGCAGGCAGCCAGATAGCGGTCATAGTAGCCGGCTCCGTAACCGAGCCGGTAACCTTGTTTATTTAGGGCTACGCAAGGGACGAGGAGGAGCGGAGGTTCGGAAAAAAGATCCGATGTGGGTTCCGGCACGCTGAAGCGGCCGATCTTCAGAGGCTTCGCAGGATCCCAAAATGCAAAGCGCATCGTTTTGCCCTCTGTCACAGGGAGGAATACCTGACGAGCCGCGCCGGCGCGAAGCCAATTTTTTAATACCTCAGAGATGTCCGGTTCGGAGCCGATAGGGAGAAAGGCGCCGATTGTCTGAACTTTCACAGAATCTAAGAAATCACTGAGGAAGCTGCACAAAGCGTGATTGAGTTCCCCGCGTTTTGCCGTACTTAAGGCATTTCTCTCTTTTAATACTCGGGCACGTTCACTTTTTTTGTCCATACTATGATCGATCCTGCGGTATCTAGGAACTAAGTTATGTCTCTCAAGAAATACATTGTAGGCGGTTGGGTCAGAGACAAGCTGCTCACCGAGCTTGGACACCCCATACAGAGCAACGACAAAGACTGGGTTGTCACAGGGGCAACGCCGGAAGAGATGCTTCGATTAAATTTTGTTCCCGTCGGTAATGATTTTCCGGTGTTTCTGCATCCGAAGACACACGAAGAATACGCTCTTGCGAGGACCGAACGAAAAAGCGGGCACGGGTATAAAGGCTTTACTTTTTTTGCCGATCCTTCCGTTACGCTGGAGCAGGATCTCTTGCGGCGCGACCTTACCGTCAACGCAATGGCGATGGATGAAGAGGGACACCTTATTGATCCCTACGGCGGTTTCGAAGACTTGAAAAAAGGAGTCCTGCGGCATGTGAGCGCTGCCTTTGAAGAGGATCCTTTGCGGGTTTTGAGGGTGAGCCGCTTCCGTGCGAAGCTGCCATGGTTCCGTATTGCAGAAGAAACCAAGGCGATGCTGAAGCGCATGGTAGAAAGCGGCGAGGTGGATGCTTTAGTCCCCGAGCGCGTCACTGCCGAGATTCGTAAGGCGTTAAAGGAAGCGAAGCCCTCGATTTTCTTTGACGAACTCGAGACGAACGGTTTTATGGGCCGCGTCTATCCCGAATGGAAGCAAACGGAGCTTTCCCGCAGCCTGCTTGACGGCCTTTCATCCGGCTTTACGGAAGAAGAAAAATTTGCGGCATCTGTCGCTTCCGTCGATCCAAATAAACTTCCGGCCCTATTGGAGGCACTCCGAATGCCTAAGAAGCTGACGGAGTTTGCATTACTTTTTTCGGAAAGTCTGCGAGACGGTTTTGAGTGCGCCTCTGACGGGAAAGGAGTGCTTTCCGTTCTTCGTCGTAAGGATGCGCTGCGGCGCCCGGAGCGGTTTGCTCAGCTTTTGCGCCTGTTGAAGGAAGCGCATCATATTGATTCTGAGAAAAAATGGCTGATGTCAGCCGAGGCGGTCCGATCTTTGGACTTTAGATCGATTTCTGCAGCAGCGCCGGATAAATCTCGAGTACCGGAGCTGATAGAAGAAGCATCCGTCCGAGCGATTGATAAGGCATTAGATAAATTTGCCGATCAGCATTAACACGACGGCAATGAGAATGGTACTGGCTAACGGAATTTGAATCGGATGGCCGAAGACCTTGAAGTTAAGATCGCCGGGCAGCCGCCCGATTCCAAGCTTTTGGAGCCATGGAATCGCAGAGGTGAGGACGCAGAGTCCGATGAAAATAGTCAATATCCAACGCATGGAAAGATTTTGACACAGAAATAGGAAATAAAGGGAGTTCAGAGTGAATTCGGATCCGTTGCTTATTTCAGGGAAATATTGGAAGATCAGCCTGAATCGCTATGAAACGAAGGCTCGTATCGGTGCGTATCAGCACGAGAGGCTTCTGCCTCAAAGGTTAAGATTGAACGTCTCCGTATATGTAGAGAAAGGGGCGGCGCCGGTTAGTGAACTCTCGGAAGTGTTTAACTACGACAGAGTCATTGAAGCTATCGAAGCGGTTGTTCAGGAAGGCCACATTGATCTGCAGGAAACCCTGCTTGAGAGAACGGCCGAGCGGCTGCTGAAATATCCGGAAGTGGCCGCAGTTCAGATCGGCAGTGAGAAACCCGATGCATATTCAAAAGCCGAATCCATCGGCGTTGAAGCATTTTTTAGTAAAGACAAGGAAAGGATTAAGACTGAATAATGGAACCCGTCAAAATCGAAGAGCTTAAAGATCAAACGGAACAAAACATTTCAACTGCGGAAGAGAGCGCTTCAGAGGCACCTTCCGAGGAGAAGAAAGAGCGTTTATCGTTTGAAAACAGAAAACTCGAGAAGCGCTTGGTCAGACTTTGCGCCCAGGCGATTACGGATTTCAATCTGATTGAAGACGGAGACAAGGTGATGGTGTGTGTCTCCGGAGGAAAGGACAGCTATGCACTGCTTGATGCGCTCGTGCGTCTGCAGGGACGTGCCCCGATCCGCTTCGAGCTGCTGGCATTTTGTCTGAACCAGCATCTTCCCGACTTTCCTTTGGACCGACTTATTGCGCACCTGGAGAAGATCGGCGTTCCGTATCACATTGAGGATCAGGACACTTTTTCCATCGTGAAGTCGAAGTATTCGGATAATCGAAATCTCTGCTCGCTTTGCTCGCGTTTGAGAAGAGGCATTATCTATCGTGTGGCAAGAGAGCAGAAGTGCACGAAGATTGCGCTGGGACACCATTTGGACGATGTTGTCAGCACGCTGATGCTGAACATGTTTTATGGCGGACGCCTTAAGTCCATGCCTCCCAAGCTGTTAAGCGACGCAAAGGAGCATATTGTGATTCGTCCGCTCGTGTACCTGCGCGAGAAAGATTTGGCTCGCTGGTGCCGCATCAAAGGCTACGATGTCATTCCCAAATTATGCGGAGCCGATGACGTCTGCCGACGTGAAATGAAAGAAATTATCCAAAGGATGGATCGAGAGACGCCGGGACGAGTGGAGAACATTTTCCGCAGTTTGACCCGAGTTGCTCCGTCGCATCTGCTGGATCAGTCATTATTTGATTTTAAGGACCTGGAAAAAGAACGCATCACTCCTGAAACTTCGGAGGAGGTTTAGCGCGGAGATCCGTGTTTTCGAGCGGTCCCGCATGGCTTTAGAGCCGTTTTGGTTTGGTATGATACCGTGTTGAGGGTGAGTGCCCGAACCCTTATAAAGATCAAATACATAGCGTAAGGGCAATAGGTTTTAGCAAGAGGTATAGATGAGAGCTCGTTCTATCAAAATTATCGATTTGTCAGTACATACAGTTGCCACAATTCCACTGGGAACTTCTGTTTTGGATTGTTCTAAAGCCATGCGAGCTCTTCATGTAGGAAGTCTGGTTGTCATCAATGACGACAGACAGCCGGTCGGAATGATCACTGACCGTGATATTTGCATTGAAGTCGTGGCATTAGAGAAAGATCCGAAAGGATTAAAAGTTGAAGATGTCATGTCTGCGCCCGTTTGCACCGCAAGCGCCGACGAAACCGTCGTCGATGCTTTAGCAAGAATGCGCGAGCAGGGCATTCGCAGACTGCCGGTTGTCGACAAAGATGACAAGCTGTGCGGCATTGTTACCGCAAACAATATTGTCGAAGAAATTTCCGAGCAGCTCGACAGCATTGTTCGCGCCATCAAGTCCTCCAAGACCCGTGAACAGTCTGTGAGACCCTAAGAAGGAACTGAGGGATGGAGAAACTTGAAATTCAGTCTCCGGCATTTGCGACGGGGGCACCGATCCCGAAAGAATATACTCAGCAGGGGAGCGACATGTCTCCTCCGCTGGAGATCACCAATATCCCCAAAGGCACGCAGTCTCTAGTGCTGGTGTGTGTTGATCCGGATGCGCCGGATCCTGAGGCTCCTAAGCTGACCTTTGTTCACTGGGTCGCCTATAACCTCCCGGCTCAGGATCTTTCCATTCCGGAAGGCGCTGATCTCGAGAACCTTTTTCCCGGCTCCTGCGAGGGCGTAAACGGCAGAGGCACCGTGGGCTACATCGGACCGAAGCCTCCGATCGGAACTCACCGTTACTTCTTCAAGGTGTTTGCGGTTGATACGGTCCTGAGCTTTAACGAACCGCCTGAGCTTAAGGATGTGTTTAACGCCATTGACGGGCGTGTCGTTCAGATGGCCGAGACCATGGGAACCTACAAACTTCAGTTCTAGACGTTCCGTCTTCAGAAAAACCAAAAGGCCGCGACTGCGGCCTTTGGTGTCTCTACACCGCTTTAAGCGGCGCCGGATTTATTTTGATTTTTTCTTTGTTTCAGTATTCTTTTCGGCGAGATGAGTACTCAGCTGAAGAAGAATGTCGCTGTGTTCGCCCTTTTCATAGATCGTGTTGGCGCGGCCTAAGATCAGCGGGTCAATCGCGCCGATAGCATTCATATCTTTGCCGGTGTAGGGCAGAGACTGAAGAACATAACGCATGGCGTTCAGGCGGGCGCGTTTCTTGTCGTCGCTCTTAATGACGGTCCAGGGGGCGGCCACGGTATCCGTATTAAGGAACATGGCTTCTTTAGCCTTGGTGTAGTCATCCCATTTGTCGAGAGAGGCCATATCGATCGGAGAAAGTTTCCAGCGCTTGAGCGGATGAACCTGACGCTCTTTGAAGCGTCTTCTCTGTTCCTTGCGACTGACGGAGAACCAGAACTTGATCAGGTAGATTCTGCTGCGGGTCAGAAAGCGCTCGAATTCAGGGCACTCGCGCATGAATTCGAGATACTGGTCATCAGTGCAGAAACCCATGACGCGTTCGACACCGGCACGGTTATACCAGGAGCGGTCAAACAATACGATTTCACCGGCAGTCGGCAGATGTTTTACGTAACGCTGGAAGTACCATTCACCGAGCTCACGCTGAGTCGGTTTTTCCAAAGCAACGACGCGTGCTCCGCGGGGATTGAGATGCTCCATGAAGCGACGGATGGTGCCGCCCTTTCCGGCTGCGTCGCGGCCTTCGAACAGAATAACGACTTTCTGTCCAGTCTCCTTGACCCAGTTCTGAAGTTTCAGAAGCTCGACCTGAAGAAGATATTTTTCTTTTTCGTAGATCTTGCGGCTCATGCGGTTCTTGTAGGGATAACCGCCGTGCTTCCAGTCTTCGTTTAATTCGTTTTCATTAACTTCGGTCTTCTTGCTGGCGCCTTCTTTTAATTTTTCACGCTGCACCAAAGCCTTCAGGATGGCTTTGCGGTCAGCCGGGGCCTCGCCCTCGAGAATGGAGATCAAAGCCTGCATCTCATGCTCGTTGGCAGCGGCGAAAGTTTGATTGGAGACGTACTCTTCGGCTTCCTTTTCAGAAGTGACCGGAGAGGAGGTAATAGATTCCACTGCGGTGTGGAACGGATCCTCTTCTTTTGAGGCGGCTACGTCGGACTCGGAGACGGTGCTGACTTCTACCTTCTCATCGACCAGTTCGCTGTGATCTTTCTGTTTTTTGCTGTTTGACACGTTAGTACTCACGATTGGGTAAATTATTAATCCATAGTCGTTAGTGAATTCTTCTTGCTGACTATGTAGTTGTAAATGATTTTTTTGGGAAAGCGGGAAATTTTACTTGCGATTGCCGACAACTGTCCAGCCGGAAGGAGCGGGATTAACTCGTCAATCCATTGTTTATCTTCTTCTTTTAACGTCTCCTCCGCTGAGGTTGAAGCCGCGTCGACGACGATGACGTATTCTCCCTTAGGAGGATTGCGGGATAGCCATTCGCGTAAATCAGGAGCGTAGAGGCTGTCGATTTGTTCGAATTTTTTCGTGAGTTCTCGGGCAATTGTGATTTTTCGATCTGCCGGGACGGATTCGCTTAGTTCATCAATTAATTTCTCTAAGCGATGGGGCGCTTCGTACAGAATAAAAGTGCGGCCGCTGTTTATTAACTTTTGAAGTTCACCTGCGCGCTCCTTTTTTCCGCCGTTTAAAAAGCCGTGGAATGTAAAGCCCTCCGGCGCCATTCCCGCCGCAGAGACTGCGGTTACTGAAGCGCTGGCGCCGGGGATCGGAATGACGCGATAACCTTGTCCTCTGACTTGGGCGACGACTTTTGTTCCGGGGTCGGAAACCGCAGGCGTTCCGGCGTCCGTGACGAGCGCAACCCGCTTGCCTTCGGCCAAATAAGTTAAAACCTTTTCTGCACCCTTGTGCTCGTTATGCTGATGGACAGGGAACAAGTGCGACTCTATATTAAACTTCTCCAAAAGTTTTCTTGTTTCCCGGGTGTCTTCAGCGGCAATACAGTCTGCCTTGCTGAGGACCAAAAGCGCTCTGAGGGTAATATCGCCGAGATTTCCGATCGGAAGACCCACGACGTAAAGTGCGGGGGCAGGCAGATCCTGAGAGGGGAGCGAGATGCTTTGGAACAGTTCATTATTGTCGTAGAGGAATTTTCGGGAGTCCATCTTGACCTCGTTGGTAAACAGAATTTTGTGTCGCGTATCTCTGAGCCTTATTACGGCAGCTGCAGTAACGACTGCTGCGGCTCAGCAATCCGAGATCGGACCGACAACGGATGCGCAGGTTCAATCGCAGAACAAAACTAAAATCGCTCTGATTGTATCCCCTAAAGGATCCGTTCTGTCCGAAGCCGCGGCTCCTATTCAGCAGGGAATCCTCGCGGCCAGCCGCGAGGCGACGGCCTCGGGTGCCTGTGAGTTGGTTCAGTATGAACTGAGCAATCCGCAGGATGCCGGTGCGGTATTAAAGAAAGCAGCCGACGACGGGGCAGTACTGGCCATCGGACCTGTTTCGCGAGACGCCGTACAGACGATATCGGAAATGCCCTATCTTCCGCTGCCGGTCGTAGCAATCAATCGTCCGTCCGGAGAAACGGCGCCGGAATTATTTTTAAGTATCGATATTTCTGCAGAGAGCGAAGTCGAGCAGCTTGCGAAGATTGCAGTGGAAAACACCGCTCAAAAGGCAGATCTGGCAGCGAATAATTTTGTAATCCTTACGACTCAGGATCCGTATGACGAGCGTCTGGCAAGAGCCATGGAAGCCGCTTTGGTGAAAGCCGGGGCCGGTGCAGAAAGACGTCATATTTCCTCCGATCAGATTGCCTACCTTCGTCAGGAAATGCGAGGAAAGGCCTTCAGAGGCGCTTTTTTTGCCATGAATGCTCAAAATGCCAGCCTGCTTCGTCCGTATTTGCCGCCTGAGCTTCCGGTTTTCGGGACAAGTTACAGCAATCCGATGCATCAGAAAGACTCCATGCTGGCCAAAACTCAGTCCAACGATTTGAACGGAATGATCACGTTAGAGATTCCGGCCGAGGAGAACACAAGCACTTTGGTAGCTCAGTACAAGGGAGAAAGAGAGAATTTATCTCTGGAAGAGCTGCAAATGTTTTCTGTCGGAGTAGATGCCTGGACCTTAGGTACCAAGTGGATTGACTGGGCACGACGCATTGAAGTTCCCGATGGACTGACCGGACGTCTGAGCTTCGATAAAGACAGCGGAAGCAAAGTGAAGCGAGAGCTTGTAAAAACGGTCGTTAGCCCAAATAAGACAGGGAAGGCCTCTGAAGAGGATTTAGTTCAGTTTACGGAAAGCGCGGAAGAGGCCGGCTTATGAGTTTTGTGACGATGATGGAAGGCCATCTGGCCTGGGGCGATAAGCCGCTTCTCGATAACGCCGACCTTACGGTCGAAGCAGGTCAGAGAATCGGTTTGATCGGCCGCAACGGTACCGGCAAGAGCTCTTTACTTAAAGTTCTTGCGGGTATTGAAAAACTCGACGGCGGGGAGCTGCATACACAGAACGGCCTGCATGCTGTCTATGTAGAACAGGAGCCTTACTTTCCGGAAGCACCGACCGTCATGGACTCTTTGGTGCTTAGAGGGAAGCTGGATGAACTGCCGGACGAAAAAATGCGCTGGCAGATTCAAAGCCGCTTGTCGGAGTTTCTTCATAAGTTCGACCTGGATGAAAACCTTGACTTGAAGAAGGCTTCCGGCGGCGAAAAGAAAAAAGCAGCCCTGGCACTTGCTTTCGCCTTAGATGCAGATCTCCTTTTGCTGGACGAGCCGACAAACCATTTGGACATTGACGCGATTCGTCAGCTTGAAAATATCATCCTGAATGAATTCAAAAAGTCTCGCTCTTTCGTGACGATTACTCATGACCGTGCGTTTCTTAATCGGATCGTCGATACGATTTGGGAACTGGATCGCGGCGTAGTTCGCAGCTATCCGGGCTCTTTTGAAGCCTATCAGCGGAGAAAAGAAGAGGAGTTAGCGGCGGAAGACAAGGCAAGGGCTGATTTCGATAAGGTTTGGACTCAGGAAGAAGCTTGGATTCGCCGCGGCATCGAAGCGCGACGCACACGAAACGAGGGTCGCGTCAGACGTCTGGAGCAAATGCGTATTGAACGTGAGCAAAGACGGGATCGGATCGGCACACTCGATCTTAACTTGGACGCTGGAGAGAGAAGCGGCAAAGTCGTGGCTGAGCTCGAGGGTGTCAGTAAGAGTTTCGGCGACCGCTGCCTGATTAAAGATTTAACGCTTCGCGTGATGCGCGGTGACAAGCTGGGCTTGCTCGGTCCTAACGGCGTCGGTAAGAGCACGCTGATTAAAATTATTTTGGGGCAGATGCAACCGGACTCCGGTACCGTGAAATTGGGGACGAATCTGCAAATTGCCTATTTCGATCAGCTGCGCAGCGAGCTTGATCCTACGAAGACACTGCAGGAAACCGTTTCTCCCGGCTCTGACTGGGTTGAAGTCGGCGGCGTCCGAAAGCACGTGATCGGATACCTTGGCGAATTCCTGTTCCCGCCGCATCGCGTCAATGTCAAAGTTTCCAGCCTTTCCGGCGGCGAGAGAAATCGCCTGCTGCTGGCAAAACTTTTTGCAAAGCCGGCTAACCTCCTGGTCATGGACGAGCCCACCAACGACTTGGATATCGAATCTATCGAGATGCTTGAGGCGACTCTGGCGGAATATCCGGGAACGGTTTTATTGGTGACACACGACCGGTCTTTTATGGATAACGTCGCGACGCTAACGATTGCTCCGGATAAAGACGGTGTTTGGACTTCTTATGTCGGAGGCTATGAAGAATGGCTCAAGTGGCGGGACAAGAGAGAAAAAGAAGAGCAGAAAGCCGCGGAGGCTGCAGCTCAAGCCGATAAATCGCAGAAGACGAGACGCCGGAACGCAAAGCCGGGGCTCAGCTACAAAGAAAACAAACTTCTTCAGGAGCTCCCCGGGCAGATAGAGGCGTTGGAGAATCGTCAGAATGAACTTGTAGAGCTCATGCAGCAGCCGTCCTACGGCAGCAAAGCGCCCGAGCAAATTCGGGCTGACGGAGATGAGATGCAGAAAATTGCTAAAGAGCTCGAAGAAAAGTACGCCTTGTGGGAAGAGCTGGAAGAAAAACAATCGCTTGCAAATTAGTATTTTTGGGCGATTAAAAGTCTTCCAAAAGGCTTTCTAAGCAGTCAAAATAAACGTAAGAACACAATTAAGAGGTTCTTGCGATGAGAATGAAATTAATAAGAACTGCAGCCTGCTTAGCAGCTTTAGGTCTGGCTGTTTGTACGGCTGTTGACGCTCGTCCTCCCGGACCTCCTCCCGGAGGTCCCGGATTCGGACCCGGGCCCGGTTTCCGGGGACCCGGCTGGGGCGGACCGCCTCCGCCGCCGCGTCATCATCATAATCGATGGCACGATTTCGGAAGAGACGTCCTCGGAGGGACGCTGGTGCTCGGTTTAGGCTTGGGATTGGCCAATGCGATTACAAACGCCACGACTCCGACCTATACAGCTCCGACATATGTGGCGCCTTCCTATGTAGCGCCGACATACGCCGCACCGACCTATACGCTTCCGACTTATACCGCGCCTGTCGTGACAGCTCCCGTGGTTTCAGCTCCGGTTGTTACCGCCCCTGCGGTGACGGCGCCGGTTGTCACCGCGCCTGTAGTCGCAGCCCCGGTTGTGACGGCTCCTGTCGTCACCGCAGCAACGATTCCGGGTAAAACGATGTACTGGTGCCAGGCTAGTAAGAATTTTTATCCTTACGTGACGGAGTGTACCAGCGGCTGGGAAGCCCGCGTTATGCCTTAATTTAATCGCGGAAGTTCAAAGCCTTCGTTCCTAATCGGCGAGGGCTTTTTTATTGGTGAAAACACCTAAAATTTCGATCGTTTTCAATAGAATTTCAGCTTTACGCTGAAAGTACTATGGGATATTTGTGTGGAGAGAGAGTTGACTGAAACGAAAGAACAACGAGCTGAGGCACTCAACAGCTTAAGCACACTTTGTGATTTCTTTCAGAATCGTGTTCTGAAAGGACCGTCGGACGAAGCACTGAGAGAATTTAATCGGGCAACAAAAGAGTGGGTCTCAGTCACGTACAAAGAGCTTGGCGAGAAAGTAAAAAATTGGCAGAGAGCGTTTGCTGATTTGGGGCTTAACAGGGGAGACCGTGTTGCGATGCTTCTGCCCAACGGTGTGAACGCCGTATGTTTCGATCAGGCGGCTATGGCCAACTCTCTCGTGCCGGTTCCTCTTCACGCGATTGACACTCCTGCCTCGAGCGCTTTCATTCTCCAAGACAGCGGTGCATCCGTTTTGGTGACTGACAAGAAGTCCAAATGGGAAAAGATCCAGGAAGCCGGGTTTGACCTTTCTGCGATTAAAAAGGTCATCATTACAGAAGAGCTGACAGAAGCGTCCGAGCTCATTCAAGGATTAAAGGATTGGCTCAAAGGAGCTCCTAAGGACATTCCTTTGCCGGAGCAGCCCACAGTCGACGATTTGGCCTGTATTGTTTATACGTCGGGAACGACCGGTAGGCCCAAAGGCGTGATGCTCACCCATAAAAACATCACAAGCAACGTCCGTTCAACTCTCGCTCATGTTAAGCCGGAGATCGGCGACATATTCCTTTCGTTCCTTCCGCTTTCTCATATGTTTGAAAGAACGGCAGGTTACTACTTGGCGCTGGCAACAGGTTCGACAATTGTATTTAACCGCTCTCTCCAATACCTTGCAGAAGACTTCAAGATTGCGAAGCCCAATGTTTTGATTTCTGTCCCGAGAGTCTATGAGCGTATCTACGCCAAGCTGAATGACGCGCTTGCCAAGAAAGGCAAAATTCAGGCGGCGTTGTTCCATATGGCCGTTAACGCCGGATGGCAGAATTTCTGCAAAAAAAATTCGATAAAAACGGCCGGGTCTCAGGGTTTAATGTTTGGCGGCTTGGTCAATGCGACGGTCGGTAAGAAGATCTCGGAAAAACTGAAGTCTCAATTCGGCGGAAGGCTGCGCGTGGCCATCAGCGGCGGTGCTTCTCTTAACCCTGAGGCGGCTAAGGTTTTCTGCGGACTGGGTCTTCCGGTGATTCAAGGCTACGGCATGACCGAGACTTCCCCGATCATCAGCGGGAATAACGTGACTGATAACGATCCGGCCACTGTCGGCCGTGCTCTGAAAGATGTGTCGATCCGACTGGGTGAGCGGGAAGAAATCCAGATCAAGGGTGACCTGGTCATGAAAGGGTACTGGGATCGGGAAAAGGATACGAAGAATGCCTTTACTGAAGACGGCTGGTTGAAGACGGGAGACCAGGGGGCCTACGACGGGGAGGGCCGACTGAAGATTGTCGGCAGAATCAAAGAGATCATTGTGACTTCAACGGGCGAAAAAATTTCTCCTGTCGATATTGAAAGTGCATTGGAAACGATACCGCTTTTCCGCCAGACCTATGCGGTCGGCGACGGAATGCCTTACATTGCTGTGCTGATTTCTTTAGATCCGACTTTGTGGAAAAAATTTGCTGCAGAGCAGGGTGTTGATCCGAAGGATCCGGAATCTATTCATGCCCCTGCCGTGCGCAAAAAGGCGCTGGAAATGGTCAAGAAAGCGTGCCGCACATTCCCGGCCTACGCTGTACCCAAAAACATTGCGCTCACTTTGGATGAGTGGACGATTGATAACGGACTGCTGACTCCCACCTTGAAACTCAAGCGTTCTCCGATGCAGGCAAGGTACGGACATCTCATTGAAGAAATGTATAAAGGCGCAAAGAAGAGCCGTATCTAAAAGAGACCTCCGTATAATCGACCGTCTGTCTGCAAAATAACACTGGTAGAAACAATGGAAGAACGTTCCACCGAAACAATTCGCAATGCCTACAAAGGCAACGTCAAGCATGGAAAGTCGGAAGCGATTGCGCCGAAGTGGGTTCTGCAGAGTACCGAAGCGGTGATGCAGTACTACCTCGACCGAGATTTAACGCTTGACCGCTGCGTACTTGAGAAGTTCCCGCTCCCTCAGGAGGGACACAAATATATGCTTTACGCGCATATTCCCTTCTGCAAGACGCTGTGTTCTTACTGTACTTTCCACCGATTCCTTTTCAAGGAGCACAAGGCTCGCGAATACTTTGTGAATCTGCGCAAAGAAATGGAAGCCGTTCGTGCCATGGGATATGACTTCACGTCGATGTATGTCGGCGGCGGTACAACGACCGTGCTGATGGACGAGCTCGCCAAAACGCTGGAGCTGGCTAAAAAGCTGTTTCCGTCTATCAAGGAAGTGTCTGTTGAGACCGATCCTCAGATCATGGGTGATCCGCAGATCCATATGCTCGAGGGCCTCGTAGACCGTATGTCTATCGGGGTCCAGAGCTTCGATGACGGCATTCTGAAAATGACCGAGCGCGATAAGTTCGGCACAGGGCAGGAAGTTTTTGAAAACATTGCAAAAGCACAGGAACTTTTCCCGATCTGCAACGTCGACATGATTTTCGGATTCCGAGGACAGACCGATGAGATTCTTCACCGCGACTTGGAAACGCTGCTGAAGCTCTCTCCCCGTCAGATCACGACCTATCCGCTGATGGTGACGAGCCAGACGAAGCGCAGTGTTAAAGATTCCATTGCGGCACCTCACGACATCATGGCCGGTCAGTACCGTATGATTCTCGATATGCTGACAGAGGACTATACCCAGCTGTCGGCGTGGGCCTTCGGGAAATCCAACAATGAAGGCTTTGACGAGTACGTCATCGACAACGATGAGTATTTGGGCGTCGGCTCGGGAGCTTTCAGCTTCTTAGGTGACTCGCTCTACGTCAACACCTTCTCTCTGCGCCGCTATAACGAACGAATCGGCTCCGGCAACAACGGTGTCGAAAGAAGAAAGGTCTTCGGCAAACGCAGCATTCTTCAGTACCGTCTGCTGCTGCAGCTGTTTGCCGGCCGAATCAGCCGCAAGTACTTCAAAGAGGTTCACGGTGTGGATTTGGACCGCGCGTTATTTAAGGAAGTCCTTGCTTTGAAACTGGCGGGGGCAATTAAAGAAAATCCGGAAGATCATGACCGCTTTATCGTGACCGATAAGGGCAAGCTTCTCGGCCTCGTGATGATGAAGGATTTCTACTCCGCGATGGACAACATTCGGGCGGAGTTAAGGAAACCACTTAAAGAAGCCGACATGTAAGCGAAAACCACAAAGTCCCATATCCACGGGGCCTTTGCTTACATCTGTTTTCATTTGTCCTCATTATTTAGAGGTTTTTACTTAAGACAAAAGGATAGAGGCCGTTGTGCAATCTGTAACAACACCGTAAACTTCGCTCCGTAAGGAGACTCGGGACTTCGCAGCTGCGATTTACTAAATATATTTTTATCCGAATCTGTCTCTTTAAATTTCCATTTCAAGCTCTGGAGTTGAGTAATGTCTACTATGGATGTTGTTACCTTCCGACCGCCTCAAGGCTGTCGCGGAGAAGACGGTCCCGCGTTTCAGGGAAATTTCCGCAAAGGCGAACTTCGCGGAATTATCCACATTAACAAAGACAACTGCGTCGGCTGCGACACATGCCGCAAGTTCTGCCCGGTTGATGCTATTTCCGGCGGTTTAGGCGCCATTCACAAAATTCGCGACGATGCATGCGTCAGCTGCGGTCAGTGCTTAAGCGCCTGCCCGTTCGGCGCCATCGAACAGATGAGCTTCGTAGACGACGTCATCGCTGCTCTTAAAGATCCGAAGAAATTCGTGGTCGCTCATCCCTCTCCTGCAGTCCGTGTTGCATTGGCTGAAGAATTCGGCGGCAAACCCGGCGATCTCTGCACCGACCAGATGCTCAACGCCTTGGAAAAGGCCGGTTTCACTGTTTACGACGTGAACCAGACTGCCGACCAGACGATTCTGGAAGAAGGCACGGAATTCATTAAGAAGGTTCGCTACTGGTGCCTGGGCGAAAGAAGCCCTGAAGTCAACATGATGGCTCACCACCCGCTGCCTCACTTCACCAGTTGCTGCCCCGGCTGGGTCAGAAATATGGAAATTAACTTCGCTTCTGCGATTCCCCATGTTTCCACGACAAAGAGCCCGATTCAGATGGGCGGTGCTTTAGGCAAGACTTGGGCTGCCAAGCACGTTTGGAACAAGGATCCGCGCGATGTCTGCATCGTTTCTATTACTCCTTGTACCGCTAAGATTTTCGAAGCCAGCCGTCCTGAATTCATCGACGCCTGGAAGTGGAACGTTGAACACAACGTTATTCCGAAAGACTCTCCTGTCTTCCCGGATATCGATTACAGCCTCACAACTCGTGACATCGCTGAAGTCTTCCGCCGTCTCGGTATCGATCCGCTCAAGATGCCTACTACGCACGAAGTTAAACCGACCGAAAAATACACCGGTGCTGGCACGATCTTCGGCTGCTCCGGCGGCGTGATGGAAGCAGCTCTCCGTACGGCCTACGCACTTCTGGCCGGCGAAGAACTGAAGAACCCGGACATCATCAGCGTCCGCGGTCTGAACAACTCTTTAGTTGAAGCTACTGTGCCTATTCCTTTGAAGGCTCAGGGCGGCAAGATTTTCGAACTTCGCGTTGCTGTCGTTAACGGCGCCCTTCAGGATCTGAAGAATGTCATGAAGATCATCAACGAAGACAAGGATCGCTGGCACTTCATCGAAGTGATGAACTGCCCGGGCGGCTGCGTCAACGGCGGCGGTCAGCCTCTGCAGGGCGCCGGTTCTTCCTGGCTTGCCCCGACAACTCCGCTTCCTGTCAAACTCTAACAAGGTAGGAATTAGAAATGAGTAAATATCAATATACCGAACGCGACGTTCCTGCCATGTTGGGCCGCCGCGGCTTCCTGAAAGTCATCGGTCTCTGCGCTGTTTTAGTTGCCGGCGCCGGTGCTGTGATCACTCAGCTGATCACTTCCCGCAATAAGGTTATTCTCGACAGACAGAGCGGTCTGTATGCAGATGACAAGCGTCTGCAGAAGATCAATCTGACTTCTTCTCACCAGAACGACGTTTGCTGGCAGGTCTACAAGGACATGAACGGCAAACCTGTCGAAGGCGAGATGTACAAGCTTAACCACACCCACTACTATCCCCGCTCTCAGCTGGCTATGACGGAGGCAGAACATGTCTAATCCCGAAATGAAAGGCGCAAGAATTCTGCGCTTCCACACTTCCGACAAAGTTTTCCACTCCATCAACGCAATTTGCTGGTACGCCTTGGTCATCACCGGTGCCATCGTTTATTTCGGCCATTGGATGGGCGATATTTCCGATGAAACCGCTAACCTCATGATGGTTTGGCACCTCTGGCTGGGTGCTCTCTTCACCCTTAACTTCGTGGGCTATGTTCTCTTCGCTCCCGAACGTTTTGCCGTGACCCTCAAGAACCTTCTTGAGTGGGACAAAAACACCATTATGTGGTTCAGAAACTTCGGCGGCTATCCGCGTCGTTTCTTCAAGATTCCTTTCGGACCGGTTGAAGTTCCGCCGCAGGGTCGTTACAACGGCGGCCAGAAGATGAGCTATCTCATCTTCCTCGCAGCTGTCGTTTATCTGATCGCTTCCGGCTGGCTGCTTTGGTTGGGTGCTCCCCTCCTTGGCAAGACCGTCTTCTACTGGCTCTTCATCACTCACGTTTGGGGAAGCTTCATTGTGACCGCTATGGTTACATGCGCTCATATTCCTCTGGCTCTCCTGTCCATGGAACACTTCAAGGGCATTTGGAGAATCGGATCCGGCGACATCTCTTATGAGGCCGCTGAGCACCATGCTCCGACTTGGGTCAAACGTGACGTCGTCAAAGTTGTTGAAAAATAATCTTTGACCGTTAAATAAAAAGAGGGGGCTTCGGCTCCCTTTTTTGTCGCCTATCCATCTAGAATCTCGGAAAACAGAGGAATTGTCATGGCAGAGATGAATCAGACCCCAAAAGGGATGCGTGTCCACATTGGTATTTTCGGCAGAAGAAACGCCGGTAAGTCGAGTGTGATCAACGCGCTGACCAAACAAAACATTGCGCTTGTCAGCGACGTTGCCGGTACGACCACAGATCCGGTGTTTAAAGCGATGGAAATCCTGCCTCTGGGGCCGGTGATGATCATTGATACCGCCGGCATCGACGATATCGGAGATCTGGGCAAACTTAGGATCGGCAAAACTAAAGAAGTCATGACAAAGACCGACGTCGCGGTCATTGTGATTGACGCTGCCAATGACGTTTCTGACTTTGAACGTTCCTTAGTTTCTGAGTTTAAAAAACTGGGGACGACCTACATCCTCGCAGCCAACAAGATTGAAACGGTCGCCGATCCTGCCGAGCGGATTGCTTTTTTGGACAAGGCTTTCGGAGAAAAGGTCGTCCCAATCAGCGCGCTTAAGAAAAAAGGCATTGATGAGCTGCGTTCGCTTATCGTCAAAACGGCACCGGAAGCCTTCGAAGACGGGCCTATGCTAAGAGATCTCGTTAAAGAAGGTGATACCGTCGTACTTTGCGTTCCCATCGATACAGCTGCTCCTAAGGGCCGAATCATTCTTCCTCAGGTCCACGCCATCCGGGATATTTTGGATGCTAATGCAAAGGCAGTTGTCGTCAAAGAGAATCAACTGGCCGAACAGCTTGATAATCTCAAGGAGCCGCCTGCATTGGTGGTTACGGACAGCCAAGTCTTTGCAAAAGCAGATCGCGCGGTGCCTAAAGAAATTCCTCTTACGTCTTTTTCCATTCTCATGGCGCGTCAAAAGGGCAACCTAAGCGGATTAGCCGCTGGTGCCAAAGCGGTGGAAAATTTAAAGCCGGGCGATAAAGTTTTGATTGCGGAAGCCTGTACTCATGTCTGTCAGGCAGAAGATATCGGCAGGGTCAAAATACCGGCTTGGCTGAATAAGAAAGTAGGCGGCGAACTGAACTATGAGTGGTATACGGGAGACTCTTTCCCGGAAGATGTTTCTTCTTATAAGCTTGTGATTCACTGCGGCGCGTGCATGATTAACCGCCGAGCCATGCTGAGCCGACAAAAGAAATGCGCCGAGACCGGAGTTTCGATCGTCAATTACGGAGTCCTGATTTCTTACTTACACGGAATCATGGACCGCGCCATGTCGCCGATGAAAGACAACTAAAAGGCAAGAGCCCGGAATTTCCGGGCTCTGCGCATTTAGATATCGAGGTCGACGTCTGTGTGTTTTAGCTTCTGACCGTGCTCACGGGTCACGTGGAAAGTGACCTGAGGCCAATGTTTCTGCGTTGTCTGCAGATTGTAGATGCTTGTGGCAAGGTAAACGGTGTTGCCGTCTGCATCCTTGGCTAGACGCATTCCCTGTTCCTTCTCAAAATCCTTGCGTGTCTGCTCGTCGGGGTAAGTCACCCAACGTGCCGTAGAAACAGATGTGTTTTCGTAGATCGCGTCGACGTTGTATTCCGTCGCTAAGCGCTGGGCTACGATTTCGAACTGTAGTTGCCCGACAGCGCCGAGGTAAAGGTTGCCGAGTTCATCTTCAAACACCTGAATCGCACCTTCTTCACCGAGTTCTTTCAAGCCTTTATGGAGCTGTTTGGCTTTGAAAGGGTCTTTCGGACGAGCACTGCGGAACAGTTCCGGAGCGAAGTATGGAATACCGGTGAAGCCGAGCACTTCGCCTTGCGTAAGCGTGTCGCCGATGTGCAGCTGGCCGTGGTTGTAGATACCGATGATGTCGCCGGCAACGGCGTTTGTCATCAGCACGCGGTCGTTGGCCATGAAGGTAAGGGCATTCGGGATCTTCATTTCTTTGCCTTCTCGGACATGAAACACTTTCATACCCGGCTGGTATTCGCCGGAGCAGACGCGGAAGAAGGCAATACGGTCGCGGTGCTTCGGATCCATGTTTGCCTGAATCTTGAACACAAAGCCAGAGAACTTGGCTTCATCGGGTTCAACCATACGCTTTCCGGCGTCGCGAGGCTGAGGCGTTGGAGCCCAATTTACCAGGGCATTCAACACGTCCTCGACACCGAAGTTGTTGACACCGGAGCCGAAGAAAACCGGTGTCTGGGAGCCTTCCAAGAACCGTTCAAGAGAGAACGGCTCACTGGCGCCTTGAATGAGTTCGATGCTTTCGCGAACGTAATCCATTTCCAGCGGAAAAAGTTCGTCGAGGCGAGGATTGCCCAGTCCTTCGATCACTTCAACGTCGTCGGAGAGTTTTTCTCCCCCTGGGGTGAAGCGCTTCATGCGGTTATCGAGCAGGGAGAAGACGCCGCGGAATGTTTTTCCCATGCCGACAGGCCAGGTGATCGGGGCACAGTCGATCTTCAAAACATTTTCAATCTCGCCGAGCAAGTCAATCGGATCCTGAACCTCGCGGTCGAGTTTGTTGATGAACGTAATGATCGGAGTCTTGCGCATACGGCAGACTTCAAGCAGTTTGATGGTTTGAGCTTCCACGCCTTTGGCAGCATCGATGACCATGACGGCGCAGTCCACTGCCGTTAAGACGCGGTAGGTATCCTCCGAGAAGTCTTCGTGTCCCGGGGTATCCAGTAAGTTGATGACGTGATCGTTGTATTCAAACTGCATTACCGAGCTGGTGACGGAAATACCGCGCTGCTTTTCAACTTCCATCCAGTCACTGGTTGCATGACGGCCTGCCTTTCGGCCCTTCACGGCTCCGGCCATCTGAATAGCTCCGCCGAAAAGCAGAAGCTTTTCCGTCAATGTCGTTTTACCAGCGTCGGGGTGAGAGATGATTGCGAAGGTTCTCCGCCTCTTTACTTGTTTCTGTGCCTGTGGACTTAGCAAAGCCATTTTGTTCAGAATCCTATACTTATCTGTAGCCGAGAATTGTAGATCAAAGGATGGATATTCAAATGTCAATGAATGAAAAAGTGAGGGTTTATGAACGAAATTTAACTAATTGAGCTACTAAAATTACCAGGATTAATTCCTAGAGACTCTCCCAATGACACAAAACTACTTTCCACGTTGGAAAGTCAAGACGGAAGGCACAATTGCGCCTGACGAAACACTTCCTCTTGGCCAAACCCTGGCAATGGGTATCCAACACGTCGTCATCATGTTCGGTTCCACGGTGCTCGCACCGCTGATTATGGGTTTGGATCCCAATGTCGCGATTTTCATGAGCGGCGTCGGAACGCTTTTATTCTTTTTAATTGTTGGCGGCCGAGTTCCGAGCTATTTGGGCTCCAGCTTCGCTTTCATCGGTGTGGTCATTGCGGCCACGGGCTATGCCGGCACAGGCCTTAATCCCAACATTCCGATCGCCATGGGCGGTGTGATTGCTTGCGGTGTTGTGTACGCGCTTGTAGGTCTAATCGTAATGTGGACCGGAGTGGGCTGGATTGAACGCCTGATGCCCCCGGTTGTGACCGGTGCCATTGTGATGACGATTGGTCTGAACCTCGCTCCGGTTGCCGTTAAAGGCATGGGCGCTACCAACTTTGAACAATGGTATGCGGCTGTAGCGGTCCTGATCATGGGTTTTGTCGCTGTTTACCTACGAGGATTCCTGCAGAAGCTGCTGATTCTCGTGGGTATTGTGATTGCTTATATCCTTTACTGGCTGCTCACCAATGTAATGGCTCTAGGCAAGCCGATTGACTTCCAGCCGCTGATTAATGCCAGTTGGGTTGGAGTTCCCAATTTCTCCGCTCCGGTTTTCCAGCCTGAAGCTATGATCCTGATCGTTCCGGTGGTTGTGATTCTGATCGCTGAAAACCTTGGGCATATCAAAGCTGTCAACGTGATGACGCACCGCAACCTCGACCCGTATATCGGCCGCAGCTTCTTCGGCGACGGTCTAGCAACGATCCTTGCCGGTTTTGTCGGCGGTCCCGGTGTGACGACCTACGGTGAAAACATCGGTGTGATGGCTGCAACCCGTGTGTACTCCACATTAATCTTCCCAGTTGCCGGCTGCTTTGCTATTTTGCTTAGCTTCTCTCCGAAGTTCGGCGCCTTGATTCAAACGATTCCAGGACCGCTACTAGGCGCTGTTTCGGTTATTGTTTTTGGTTTTATTGCTGCAGCCGGTGTGCGTATCATGATCGAAAACCAGATTGATCTGGCTTCCAGCAAGAATCTGATCGTGACGGCTGTTACGCTGATTATAGGTGCCGGGGATTTCTCGCTGAAAATTGGCGGATTCGGTTTGGGCGGAATCGGAACAGCAACCATTGCGGCCATTCTGCTGAACCTGATCATGGAAGATAAGAAACTCAAAAAAGAGTAACGTTTTTCTGAGTGATTTTGAAGACGGTTTTTCGGCATTGAGCGATCGGCTCAATGCCGTGAAAACCGTTTTTTGTTGTAGATTGCAGTCGTTATGGAATGCAGAGTGCGACCGAACACATTGTTTTGAGGTAGTTGAATGGACAGCAATTTTGCCGAGAGACTCATTGCCTGGCAAAAGGAATACGGAAGAAACAATCTGCCTTGGCAGCAAAGTCATGATCCTTACGTGCGCTGGCTTGCGGAAATCATGCTCCAGCAGACGCAGGTTAAGACTGTCATTCCTTATTTCAATCGCTTTATGGAAAGGTTTTCGACGGTTCAAGCTCTTGCCGAAGCTCCAGAGGAAGAGGTCATGAAGCTCTGGGCGGGTCTTGGGTATTACAGCCGCGCCAGAAACCTTCACAAATGTGCAAAAGAAGTTCAGCAGCGTTTTGGCGGCTGCTTCCCCATTGAGCTTGTGGATCTGGAGTCGCTTCCCGGTATTGGTGTCTCGACGGCCGCAGCAATTCGCAGCGCGGCAACGGATGAGCCTTGCGCTATTCTTGATGGGAATGTGAAGCGCGTGCTGGCACGTCACAGCATGATCGGCAAGGGTTTGACGCCGAGCGAGGCTGAAAAGCGGCTGTGGGCGGATGCGCGTGCCAAAACGCCTCAACGGGAAGGGCGCACCTACGCTCAAGCAGTCATGGATCTTGGCGCGACTGTCTGCACACGGACTAAGCCGCTGTGTTTTCTGTGTCCTGTCAACCAAGACTGCAAGGCTTTTCTTGCGGACTGCCAGCTGGAATATCCAATAAAGAAGGTTAGGGCACGGGTGCCGGAGGAGATATTGAATCTTGCTGTCTATACCGACGGAAAAGAAGTTTATTTGGTAAGAAAGACCGAACGCTACTGGAAGGGGCTGTGGACTCTTCCGGAGCTTTGTGAGGAAGACGCCGAGAAACCGGAAGCGGTTCTTCCGGTCGTCGAGCATCGACTGACGCACCTTCTGCTCAAGATTTATCCTGTTCGGCTCCCGATGCCCGAAGAAGTTCCTGCCGAGTGGAGAGTTTTTACGAAGGAGCAAATCGAGAGGGAAGCGCTTCCGACGCCGATTCGAAAACTCTTATTGGAAATTCTCTAATCTTTGGATGCGACGGCGTCCAAAGTACGGTGGCGGACGATGACGCCTTCGTACAGTTTCGAAAAGTGTCGAGCCAGCGTTTCGGCGATGTAGACGGAACGGTGCTGACCGCCGGTGCAGCCGATCGAGACCGTAAGATAGTGTCGGTTCTGAGCTTCGTAAGACGGGAGCCATTTCTCCACGAAGTTCTGAATATCGGAAATCATTTCCTGAACTTCGGGTTTTGAACGCAAGTAATCAATCACCGGCTGGTCCTTGCCGGTGTACTTTCGAAGATCTTCTTCCCAGTAAGGGTTAGGCAGACAGCGGACGTCAAAAACGAGGTCGCTCGCCATCGGAAGACCGCGCTTAAATCCAAAGGACTCAAACGTCAGGAGGATACGGCCCTTCTTCGCTCTGACGAAATTACGGATCCAGTGGTTCAGCGTATTGGGCAGCATGCCGGTCGTGTCGATGATGTGAGAAAAGCCGACAAAAGGCTCCAGCATTTTCCGCTCTTTTTCAATGGCCTCGACTAAAGTTTCGGGGCCGGAGGCGGAACGCTGCGATAAGGGATGCTGACGGCGTGTCTCGGAGTATCTCTGAACGAGCGCATCGGTGGAAGCAGTTAAACACAGCACGCGGATATCAACGTTGTGTTCTTTTAGTGTTTTGAAGCTCTTGGAAATTTCCGGGATGGAGGCGTCGCTACGCGAGTCCAAAGAAACCGCCAATAGGTCTCGGCCGACGGAATGGAGATGCTCGGCGACCGGTACCAAATAGTTGCCCGGCAGATTGTCGATGCAGTAATAGCCAAGGTCTTCGAGCTGCCTTAATGCAATGGATTTCCCGCTGCCGGAAAGTCCCGTGACGACAATAAGCTGCATATCCGTTTAACGGTTAAAAACCGTCCTCCTGCTCCATGAGTTTACGTTGGCGATCAAAGAATTCCTGAATGGTGTTGATGCCTCTGAGCTGAAGAATAGCACTGCGCACGGCTGCTTCAACGAGGACGGCTAAGTTTCGGCCGCCGCCAACGGGAATAATCATTTTGCGAATGGGCTGTCCGAGAACTTCGGTAAAGAGTTCGGTTTCGGGCAGGCGTTCCATCAGTTCGCCCTGATCAAACTGTTTCAGTTCGGCGACGAGGTTCAGACGCATCTTTCTGCGCACTGAAGTCTCTCCGAAAATCGTTTTGATATCCAGCAGGCCGATTCCGCGAACTTCAAGGAGATTTGCCAAAAGGGCAGGAGCAGAGCCTTCAACCCAGTCGGGTGCTCTCTGAATGAAATCAACGACGTCGTCGGCTACTAGGCCGTGGCCGCGCGTGACGAGCTCCAAGCCGAGTTCGCTTTTACCGATGCCGCTTTGGCCGGAAAGCAGAATGCCCATGCCGAATACATCCATGAAGACGCCGTGCATGGAACAGCTCGGTGCAAGGAGCTTAACGATATTGTGACGGACAAATGTCAAAACCTTTTCCGGCGGCTCGGAGGTCCCGAAGACCGGCAGATTGGTATCGATCAGCGGTTGAATCATGTCGTCCGGAAGCGCCAGGTCCAGACAAACAACCAAACCTAAGGACTTGTTATCGACAAGTTTTTGCAGAAAACCGATGCGGGCATCGTGCGAGATCTGGTTAAAAAACTCTATTTCCGCCGGCCCGATGATGTGAAGTCGGTCAGGATGAATAATGTTCAAGAAGCCGACACACAGAGTAGGGTACTGTTTTGCTTTTTCTGTCAGGAAAAGCTTCTCGTTGGCATGTGACTGACCGTACAACCAACTGATATTGAACTTCTTTTTGCAAAGGTTGAAAAGCTGTTGGTAGGTTGCCATGGTTGTCGGACCTGAATATTTAAGCCTTATCGGAGGGCTGGACGCTGCACCAGCTTCTTAAAGTGCCGCAGAATGTATCCGCAGAGGAAGCGGCTAAAAGTTTTTCGCGCAGCGTATCATCGGAAAAAACTTCGGCGGCGGAAGCTAAAAGCGCCAAATGTTCGCTTGCGGCCTCTTCCGGAGCAATGAGGAAGAAAAAGGCGCTGACTGCCGGTTCGCCGGGACGGTCGCTCTCAAGTTCACCGTGCAGCTTTACAAACAGGCAGCACGGTTCTTTAATGTTCGGGAGACGGCAGTGAGGAAGCGCGATGCCGTGATCGAGGTAGGTTGACCCCAATCGCTCACGGGCAAACAAGCCGTCGAAAATCTCTTTCCTGTCGAGACCGTAGATCAGGCTCAGTGTTTGGGAAGCCTGTTCAAAGATTCGTTTTTTACTGCTGGGAGAGATTCCGAGCAACACATTGTCTGGTTTTAACAGACTGCACAAACCGTTCATAAGATTGACATAACTTTTGACAGCCTTCCATTCTAAAGCACATCCGCTTTAGTCGAGATTTTTTCGTTCGGAGGCGGGGGCAATCCCGAGGGATTCACGATACTTGGCTACTGTTCGGCGTGCTACGGCAAATCCTTGCTGTTCAAGCGCAGAAGCAAGTTTGGCATCCGACAGCGGCTTGGCCTTTGGCTCTTGGTCGACAAGGCGTTTCAACGCGGCCTTAACGGAGGCGGCAGAGGCTGCCTCGCCGCTGTCCGAAGGTCCTACGGAAGAGCTGAAGAAATATTTCAGTTCAAACACCCCGAGCGGACAGATAAGGTACTTGCCGCTGCACGCACGGGAGACCGTGGATTCATGCAGCTCGGTTTCATCGGCAATTTGACGAAGCACCAGGGGACGAAGCGCGGAAGGACCTTTATCAAAAAAAGCCTCCTGATGCGCCAAAATCGCTCGGGCAACCTTGAGCAGCGTTTTTTCCCGCTGCTCAATGCTGTGCAGCAGTTCTCGGGCTTCCGTGAGGCGACCTTTCCAAAGCTGCATTGTTTCTTTATCTTTGCTTTGGACGACAGCTTGTGCATAAGTATCATTCAAACGGATTTTTGAACCCAATCGGCTGATCAGCCGCACAGTCCAGCGGCCTTGAACTTTAGTTACGGCAATTTCCGGAATGATGAAATTAATTTTGTCGGCAGAAAACTCAGCGGCAGGCCGAGGCGTCAGTCGGCTGATCACTTCGAGAACGGATTTAATCTCCTCTGTGGAGCACCCGAGCTTGTTTTTGAGCTCGTCGTAACGATGCTTTGCAACGAGGGTCAGATGATCCCGAAGCGTTGCTTCCGTCAGTTTTGCAAGCTCAGTACCAACGAGCTTGCGGTTGAGCAAGTGCTTCAGCTGCAGAAGCAGGGAGTCGTTGGCGTCCTTTGCGCCGATGCCGGGCGGATCGAAGCTTTGCAAAAGGGAAAGGGCGACATGCCAGTCTTCCAGCTCTGTTTCATCTTTCGGGAAGGGTGCGCTTTGTGAGATTTCCTCTAGACTTTCCGGAAGAAAACCGTCATTGTCGAGACAGCCGATAAGCCAGCGCAGAAGGCCGGAATCTTTTTCAGAAAGCGGCAGGCAGCCGGCCTGTTCAAGAAGGTGGCTTGAAAGTGTTTTTTCGGCCGGCGTTTCCCACTCTTCAGGGTCGTCTCCTTCGGCGTTCCAGTAGAGCTCTTGGTCGCCTTCCGATGTATTGCCCTCAGAGACTTCTTCCGAGGATTCGCAAATTTCGAGAAGAGGATTGTCCTCAAGGGCATCGTTGATCTTCTGGGACAGTTCCAAAGTGGAGAGCTGGAGCACCTGAAGCGTCTGCCGCATCTTCGGCGTAAGAGTGAGGTGCTGGCTCGGAACCAGATTTAGCGATGCCGCCATGACGCAGCTCCTACATTGTGAAGTTATCGCCTAAGTAAGCGTTGCGGACCTGCGGATTTTCAACGATGGCTTCCGGCTTGCCCTGTGCAAGGACGCTGCCGTTGCTGATGATGTAAGCGTGGTCGCAAATCCCCAAGGTTTCTCGAACATTGTGGTCGGTGATCAAAACACCGATGCCTCTTTCCTTCAGGAAATGCACGATACGCTGAATTTCAATTACCGCAATCGGGTCGACGCCGGCAAACGGTTCGTCGAGCAAAATAAAACGAGGACGAGCGGCCAAGGCGCGAGCGATTTCGGTACGACGGCGCTCACCGCCCGAGACTGTTGGTGCCAGGTTCTTACGAATACCGGTGATCTGAAGTTCGTTCAAAAGCTTTTCAAGTTCTTCCTTGATCTGTTTCTTGGTGAACGGACTGCCGTCTTCGTTGGTCTGCAGCTCAAGAATGGCCTGAATATTTTCTTCGACCGTCAGCGTTCTGAAAACACTGTTTTCCTGCGGAAGGTAAGTAATTCCGATGCGGGCGCGCTTGTAAATGGGGAGGTGCTGAATCGACTCTCCGTTCAGAAGAATCTGTCCTCCGTTGGCTGCCACTAGCCCCACGATCATATAGAACGTCGTGGTCTTACCGGCGCCGTTCGGGCCTAAAAGACCGACGACCTCACCGCTTTTGATGGACAAGGACACGTCTTTGACGACGGTTCTCGGTCCGTAAATTTTCTTGAGGTTTTTGACCTCAAGCACATTGGTTTGATGCTTCTGCAGGTTTACTCCGTCTGTCATGGAGAGACTCTCCTGCTGCCCTGAAGTTCAAGCGGCTTGCCTGCGTCCATATTGGAGTCGCGGGGCGCAATGACGGTAGAGACACGGCCCGAGGGGCCTTTTGCCTTGTTGCCGTCAATAATTGCCGTTGAATTGGTCAGGTTATAAGTAATCTTGTCGCCCTTGCTTTCGTCTTTGAGGACACCGTTTTCGCTGCGTGCGACTTCGGCGCGATGCGTCAGAATCAGCACATTGCGTTTTTCGTCATAAGTGAGCTCGTTACCCTTGCCGTGCATCCATTCTTCAACGCCGGGCGTTTTTTGATCACGGCGCTGTTTGAAGGTCACCAGTTTGCCTTTCAAGGGCGTCATAACAGCGTGGCGGTAACCCTGCGGATCAACGGTAAGTACGAGCTTGTTGCCGTGAATCTCTAAGGTTCCTTGGTGAACTGCAACGTCCCCCGTATAAATTGCGACTTGCTTGACATCGTCGCCGTCAAATTTATCGGAAAAGATTTGGATTGGCTGTTCGGAGTCGGCTGTTTCAGCGTGTGCCGTACCGAAGGAAAGCAGCCCGAGTGCGCAAAAGAACCAGATCGGGAGAAGCTTCATTTTTGTGTAATCAGTGACGGAAGTTTAAGCAGTTAGGACATTCTATCTTACTCGCGCGGTCAAGCGAAAGCCGAGAACAAATCAGCCGCGAAACGAGCTTTAGAAAGTCGGAACGCGGTCGTTGTCAGAAGAGGTTAAGGCTGCTTGCGCTCAACCTCTTTCACAGTTTTGGGCTGAATGACGGTCTGAACTCTGGAACGAAGTTTGAAGGTTCGGTCGACATTGTCGTAATCCATTCCAATACCGTGAGAAGTGTCTTCTCCGCGAGTGAGCGCGACGGGCTTATCGGATTTATAAGTGTCCGTGTCCGGATAGGCATCGAGCTGAGAGGTCAGAAGGCGACTCGCCGGGGCGTCTTTAGTGGCCGCCTGACGAATGTCCACATTGTTGTAGAAATGAATCACAGCGCCTCCGTCCACCATTGTGGCTCGGTCGGACTTCGCAGTGATTTGGGCTTCATTCGGGTTGAGCGACGCATATTCAGGGAACTTCGCATTGGCGTGTCCGTCCGAGTAATGCTCGACTTCTTTGGCGAAGACCTTTGCTTTCGCGATTCCGTCATCGTCAAACTGAGTGATCGTGATGTCTCTTGCAATGAAGTCCGGTGAGTTCAGATCGGAAAGGTGCGTCACGTTCTCGAGTTCTGCTTTGACGGAATACCAGTAGCTCATGGCACAAAGCGTCACCAAAAGGGCAATAGCGATTAGAGAGGTCAGTCGGTCGCGCATAGCTTAAAGCTCAGTATTAAAACGTTTCATGACGGCTTCCTCAAAACGTCCCTGTGATTTCAGAATGAATTCTGCAAGTTCGCGGACGGCACCGTGACCGCCGGGGAAGCGAGAGACCCAGCAGGCTTTCTTCAGAGCCACGACAGAAGCGTCCGAGGGAGCACAGGAGAGCGCCACCAGTGGGAAGAGGCACAAGTCGGGAATGTCGTCGCCCATATAAGCGGTTTCTTCCGGGGAGACGCCGGCTTGGCGGCAGATCTCGGCTAAGCCTTCGCGTTTGTCTTTTTGTCCCTGCATTAAAAGCGTAATGCCGAGTTCTTTCGCGCGTTCAATGACGATGTCGGACTGTCTGCCGGTGCAGATGGCAACCTGAATTCCGCAGTCCTGCAGGAACTTAATTCCGAGTCCGTCTCTGACGTAGAACTGCTTGAAGAGCTCGCCTTGTCCGGAAATGATAATGGAGCCGTCCGTCAGCACGCCGTCGACATCCAGGCAAACAAGCTTAATTTTTTTAGCAATCGCTTCTGCTTTCATCAGATTACCTTTGCGGTCATAAGGTCGTGGATGTGGAGCGCACCGATCAGCCGATCGCTGTCGTCGACAACCAGCAGCTGGTTTCTTAAAGTGCTGTTGAGAATTTTAGCGGCTTCAGCAGCCAATGCCTGAGGCTGGATCGTTGTGGGGTTAGGCGTCATCACATCGCGGATTTTCAGCGGACGGATATCGCCGACGCGCTCGATCAAGCGTCTTAAATCGCCTTCGGTAAAGATGCCTTTGACTTTATCAGTCTCGTCCACGATGGCGGTCATACCGATCTTTTTCTTCGTAATTTCTTTTACGGCGTCCAGTACTGTGGCATCAATGCGCACCACGGGAGTGGCTTCTCCGCTGCGCATAACATCCCTGACATGGGTAAGAAGGCGTCGTCCGAGCGCACCGCCCGGATGGGAGCGCGCAAAGTCTTCCGGTCCGAATCCTTTAGCGTCTAAACAGGCAACGGCTAAGGCGTCTCCCATGGCAAGTGTTGCGGTCGTAGAAGACGTCGGCGCTAAGTTCAAAGGACAAGCTTCTCGGGAAACATGCACATTGAGATTGACGGTCGCTTCCTTTGCCAGCGTGTTGTCATCGGAGCCCGTGATGGAAATCACCGGTGCGCCTTCGCGGATGACAGTCGGGATGATAGTCAGCAGCTCAGAGGTGGTGCCGGAGTAGGAAATGGCAATGACGACATCGTCTTTGGTGATCATACCCAGATCGCCGTGTGCGGCTTCTGCGGCATGGACGAAGAAAGCAGGGGATCCGGTTGAAGCCAGCGTGGCAGCAATCTTGCGTGCAATGTGGCCGCTTTTGCCGACGCCGCTGACGACAACGCGTCCCTTGCAGTTCAGAATCAGAGTGACGGCTTTTACAAAGGTCTCATCGAGTCTTCCTGCAATGGCTTCGAGCTCTTTTGCTTCTTCAAGAAGGACGTGACGTCCTAAGTTCAAAATTCCTTTTTCAGAAATCTCAGGTTTCATTCCTCTCTCCGAAGAGAAAGCGGCTCGCTTTCTCTTTCAATCATAAATCGGTGGTCGCGCAGGACGGAAAATTGAGTAGTTTTCGAGATACAAGAAGCCTGCGGTTTTCGTGCAAAACATTATAGAGACAGGAGTTTGAATCTGCCTGTCGTCTTACGCTCGGCAACAAAAAGAAGAAGGTTAGTGTTGCAGAATTTTTGCGAGGAAGCGCTGAGCTCTTTCGCTGCGCGGTGTAGAGAAAAACTCTTCCTTCGGAGCTTCTTCTACGATCTCTCCGGCGTCCATAAACACGACGCGGTCGGCCACCTTTCGGGCAAAACCCATTTCATGAGTGACGACCATCATGGTCATGCCGTCCTTGGCCAGATTGATCATGACATCGAGCACTTCGTTGATCATCTCCGGGTCAAGCGCAGAAGTCGGCTCGTCAAAGAGCATGCAGATCGGGTCCATCGCAAGAGCGCGGGCGATGGCTACACGCTGCTGCTGGCCGCCCGAAAGCTGAGGCGGAAACTTATCGGCTTGTTTAATCAAACCCACGCGGTCTAAGAGCTCCATGCCTCTTTTGTTTGCTTGATCGCGAGAACGCTTGAGGACCTTCATCTGAGCAAGCGTCAAATTGTCGCGGATGGTGAGGTGAGGAAAGAGCTCAAAGTGCTGAAAAACCATCCCCACGTGTGCTCTCAGCTTCGGAAGGTTTGTGTGGGGATCTCCGATATTGATGTTGTTTACGTAGATAGTGCCTTCCTGATAGTCCTCTAAACCGTTGACGGTTTTGATGAGCGTGGACTTACCTGAGCCCGAGGGTCCGCAGATGACGACCACCTCGCCTTTTTTGACGGAGGTGGAACAGTTCTTAAGAACTTGGAAATCTCCGTACCATTTACTGACGTTCTCGATCCTGATCATCTGCTCAATATCCTCTGCGCCTGCGCCTTCGCATGAGCCAAGGAGCAGGATGTTCTGCATTTATAAGTTAAATTCGATTTCCCATTTTAGCGAAATGCGCACCGAACCTCGGTTCTAAGAAATTGATTTACAGGTTCGACGCCTCTTTAGCGGCGACTCGGCGCAGGTAAGCAAAAACACCATACGGTCAGGACAATCCGGCAACTAAACGAATTAGAATTTTTGAGTCTTGAAACTTTGAAGAGAACAAAGAAAATGAAAAACTTAGTAGAAAAGCTGCCGGATCAGCAGCCCGCCTTACGGGTGATGGCCATGCCTCCGGATACCAATCAGTACGGAGACGTTTTCGGCGGCTGGATTATGAGTCAGGTCGACTTAGCGGGTTCCTCCATTGCTTCTCGCGTTGCAAACAGTCGAACCGCTACGGTGGCCGTGACAAGCTTCACATTCAAGGAGCCTGTCTGGGTCGGCGATGTTGTCTCGTTCTACGCAACGGTGCTTAAAGTCGGCACGACTTCCATCACGGTAGACGTCACTGTTTTTGCGGAAAGGCTGCACAAAGACAACCATCGTATTGTCAAAGTGACGGAGGCTCAGCTGGTTTTTGTGGCCTTAAATAAAGACGGGCGCCCTCAGCCCGTCTATAGAGCGGACAATCCGGCGCCCGAAAAAACAGAATAGAAAACTATTCAGCAAACTTCGGCTGACGTTTTTCCATGAAAGCGCTGAAAGCTTCCTTGCTTTCGGCGCTTCCTTCTAAATGGGAGGCCGCTTCTTCTTCAAGCTTGCGTTGTTCTGATAAACCGGACATATAGGCGGCTTTAAGCAGTCTCTTTGTGGCAACCATAGCCTCGGGCGGTAAGCAAGCCAGACGCAGCGCGGCGGCGCCGGCGACGGTCATGACTTTGTCGTCTTCAACGACATGGTTGACGAGCCCCATAGCGACAGCTTCGGCAGCAGAAATCGGTTCGGAAAGAAGTAGTTTCTGGGCGGCAAGTTTGTAGCCGCCGCTCTTTACGGCCAATAGGCTTACGCCGTAACGCGGCGTCTGTCCCAATGCCAAACCCGGCATAGAGAAAAGCGCATGTTCACCCGCGAAGACGAGATCGCAGTGATAAAGCATTGCGGCGCCCTGACCGACAGCAGGACCGCTCACGGCTGCAACGATCGGTTTAGAAAGTGCGTCGAGCGCGTCGATGACTTTCTGGAATTCACTAAAAATCTGCGTGTTTTCCGCCAGCTGCTCTTCAATATCCAGGCCTGCACAGAAGACATTGTTGTGTCCGCACAAAACGATGCTGCGTACACGGGTGTCATCGTTGAGTTCAAGGAACTCTCTGGCCAAATCCTTGCAGAGTTCGGAATTAAGAGTGTTTCGTTTTTCAGGGCGGTCGATTGCGATCTGCGCAATCTTGCCTTCAATCGTTGTAACAATCGGCATATCGTTTCCTTTAGAGTTCCGCTTATTTTGGCGCTTATATAGAGAGGCCGCGGGTTATTCTCACTAATTCGAGACTTTCACGTTATCCAGAGTAAAGAGATCGATATTCGGGTCGTCTTTGTCCGTCGTACGGACATAGCCCCGTTTGGCCATCATGCCGTGCATGTTTTCGTTGTCTTTGAGCACATAGCCCACGACCTTCTCTAATCCTCTGCGGCGAGCCTCCGCTTCAATTTCGTCCATGAGCAGCGTTGCGAGTCCTCGGCCGTGCCAATCGTCTCTGACTGAAATTCCGAACTCGGCGGACGTGCGGTTGGGCAGCTGGGACAGTCGAGCTTCGGCAATAATGTCGCCGGAGTCTGAGTTCGGATCCACGGCAAAAATAGAGAAGGAACGGTCGGGGTCGGAAGAAACCGCCGAAACGGCAATCGATTCCAGAGAACTCGTCAGGCTATGGAACCGCAGTCTGCGAGACTGATCGGAAAGGCTTCCTAGGTATTTCAAGAAGTTTTCTTTATCTTCCGGCGCCGAATACTTGATCTTAACTAACCCATACTTGCCGCGAACGTTTTTCTCAAAACTCGGACGATAAGGGAAGATCAAATGCGAGGCGTTTTCGTCTGCGGTCAGCGTATCGGATCCTATGACGCAGTGAGCATCTAAAACAATGGCATGACCTTTTCCGCAGAGAAGCGGATCGATGTCGATGGAACGGACGGCCGGCACTTCTACGGCAAGTTGCGAGAGGCGAATGAGTGCAGTCACAATCGGTTCCGGATCGCACGGAGGAAGTCCCTGGAAATCGCCTAAGAACGTCTTAAAGGGCTCAGAGGAGATCATGTCCCGCGCTTCTTTGAGCGAAAGCGGTGCAAAGTTAAAGGCGGTGCCTTTAAAAATCTTTCCGTAGAGGCCGCCGATACCCAGATAGACGATGGGGCCGAAATGACGGGTCAGTTTCATGCCGATGCGCAGTTCGCGGCGGTTGTCTGAATCAAGTGTTTTTTGAAGGAATACGCCTAAGCCTTCTTCGGGTTGGCCGAGATGGACGGCCCGCTCCGACATATTTTTCCAGGACCCTTTAAGTTCACGCTCATTGCGGATTCCCAGGATCACGCCCTTGGCGTCGCTTTTTGAAAGGACGCCGTTCATGCGGAGCTTCATAGCGACGGGGTAGCCTAACGCCCGTGCAGCTTCGATTGCTTCACCGAGTGAGCCGGCATAAATTCCGGCAGTGGTTTCGAAGCCGATGCCAGCCAGAAGACGTTTGCTCTCTTCTTCATAGAGGAGATGACGACCTTCTCGGCGGGCTGTTTGGATGATCTTGCGGGCGCTGGCAAAAAATGCCGGATCGGATGGAATAACAGAATAGCTTCCCGGAACGCCGTCGCTCTTAAATTTACGGAACTGCTCCATTAGACGAATCGCGCGGCAGGCCCCCTTCATGTCATTCATCGCTACGATACCGTTTTTGCGCAAGTACTTGATCGCCGGGAAATCGGATTCCGTTCCGATCCAAACCGTCACGGCCGGCTTCGAGGACTTTTTAAGAATGGGGACTAGCTTCTTGGCTAACTCCAGAGGATCAAACGAGGGATTCGTCACTACGCTCAGCACGATGCCTGAGCATTCCGGGCGATTGAGGAGGTAGTCGGTTAAGTCTACGATAGTCGCAGCGTCCATGTCCAAACCCATGTTGACCGGGTTGGCATAGGGGAAAGTGATTTTGTATTTGTCTCGGAGCTCTTTGGCGACCGTGCTGTCCGGTGTCGCTAAGCGCAGATCATTGTTATAAGCATGATCCGCCAACAGGGAATCGAGTCCCTTGCTGTTCACAAGTCCGTACAGTTCGCCGGAAGCCAGATCCTTACGCATGGCAAAGGCCTGAACTGCGTAATTCAATTCTTTAAGTGAGGTCACCAGGAGGGCGCCGGCACGCACTAACGCCCGCTTCATGACGCCGTCCTCATCTTCCCGCGCACCGCTGTTGTTAATGACAATGTCTGCGGAGCCCGGGGTCTGGCCGCCTTTTAGTAAGATTACCGGCTTGTTTGCTGCGGCTAATCGAATAGCGGACAGCAGTTTTCTCGGCTGCTGGAAAGACTCGAGGTAAAGAACGATACAGCGGGTTTTGCGGTCAAAGGCTAGCATATCCACGTAGTCGGCCACCGTGAGGACTTGTTCAAAGCCCGGGTCGATGACGTGGGAAAAACCGCACTGCGCATTGGTGACGTAATCAATAATGGTGCATGACAACCCCGGGGACTGACTGACGAGTCCGACCTCTCCGGCGGGAGGCAGAGAAGGGAGGTAACTCAGATTCAAGCCTTCGGAAGGCGTCATGAGGCCCAAAGACTGCGGGCCGACAATCCGCACCCCCGCAGCCGTCGTCTTGTTAATGGCCTCTAGAACAGGTTCGGTCAGGTCAGACTTCGGGAACCCTCCGCAGAGGAGGATGTTTTTGACGCCTTTTTTAAGGCAGTTTTCCAAGGCCTTCGGGTAAACCGACGGAGGGCAGACAAGGACGGCTAAATCTACATCTTCCTTAATGTCCGTTAGTGCCGCATAAGAAGTTTCACGGCCGATCGTTTTGTATTTCGGATTCACGGGAAAAAGCCTTGCTCGCGGCGAAGCGCTTTTGGCGATTTTCCAAATCAGCGTGCCGAAGCTTCCGCTTCTTGCGCTCGCTCCGATAATGGCGACGGAACGCGGATTAAACAGCGAATGCAGATAGTGATTGAAGTCCATGGTGTTGGCCGATCCAAAAGCCTGACGGAAGATTTAAGTCTAAATCAGGCGGGTAACTCTGTAGCGAAGAATGTCTCAAAAATGCCAAATGCGTCTGCAGATTTTTTCGCATCCGAATAAGATTAGAAGCTCAAAGTATGCTTGAGAAGGAGAGTGTGTGAGCGTCGAATTTAATTCCCCGTACACTGTTTTTATTGACGAAGCCGAGCGGCGCGTGACGGTGTTGGATCAGAGACTTTTGCCCCACCGTGTAGAGCACGTTGATCTTAAAAATGCACAAGAGGCGGCTGAGGCGATCCGCGATATGACGGTTCGCGGAGCCCCTTTGATCGGCGTGACGGGCGCAGCCGGAATGGCTTTGGCTGCAGATGAAAGCACCGAGACAGGATTTTTGATTGAGGCCGCGAACCTCTTAAAGAGTGCGAGGCCGACTGCCGTCAATTTGAACTGGGCCGTCGACTTTATGCTCAAGAGGCTGAAAGGAATGGAACCGGACCGCAGACGAAAAGCGGCTTGGCACTTAGCCGCCGAGATCTGTGAGCAAGAGCGAACGATGAGTATTCGTCTTGCTAAACACGCTCAAACAATTATTGAGGCGCTTTATTTAAAGCTCGGCAGGCCGCTTAATATTCTCACGCACTGCAACGCCGGAAAGCTTGCGACCGTGGAACTCGGAACCGCAACGGCCGGCATTTATACGGCATTTGAGGCCGGAATTCCGCTGACGGTTTATGCCGATGAAACGCGTCCCCGACTTCAGGGCACGCTGACCGCCTGGGAGCTGAAGGCCGCAGGTATCCCTGTTTGTTTGATTGCAGATAATGCAGGCGGCGAGCTCATGAGGGAAGGCGGAATCGATCTGGTGATTGTCGGAGCCGACCGCATTGCGGCGAACGGAGATACGGCAAATAAGATCGGAACCTACTTAAAAGCGTTGGCGGCGGCAGATAATCAAATTCCTTTTTATGTTGCGGCACCGATATCGACGTTCGACTGGACGGCAAAGAGCGGAGGAGATATTCCGATTGAAAACCGCTCCGGTGACGAAATACGCTGGGTGCGAGGTGTTGATAAACACGGACAGGAGGCGGAAGTCTGTATCACCGATCCCGGCATCGCAACCGTGAATCCCGGCTTTGACGTCACACCGGCACGCTTGATTACCGGATTCATTACGGATCGCGGCGTCTTTGCGCTGGAAGACTTGAAAGATTTAAGGATGAACAGTCATGTTTGAAGATAAGGAAGAAAAGGGGAGAGAGGAAATCATCGACTACGCCTTAAAACTGAGTCGAGCAGGTCTTAATGTTAACAGCAGCGGAAACCTCTCTGTACGGTTTGATTCTCCGGAAGGCAAAGGTTTTTTGATTACGCCCACAGGACTGCCCTATGACGAAACCGAACCGGAAGATTTGGTGCGGATTTTATTTACGGACAACGGCTGCTATAAGGCGGTAGGAAGCCGCCAGCCTTCATCTGAGTGGAACCTGCATGCTTTTCTTTATCAGACTCGTCCCGATATCAATGCCGTTGTACACACGCATTCTCCGTACGCAACCATGCTTTCCTGCCTGGACGAGGCAATTCCTCCGTTCCATTACATGGTTGCAGCTGTGGGAGGCGATACGCTTCCCTGCGCACCCTATGCTACGTTCGGCTCCGTGGCCTTGGCAGAAGGCTGTCGCGATACGCTGGGCAAAGATCGCTTGGGGTGCCTCCTTTCGCATCACGGCAGCGTGGCAGCGGGCCGTAACTTGAAGCAGGCTTACGCTGTTGCTTTGGAAATCGAATCGCTTGCTCGGATGTGGATGAATCTTAAGCAGATCGGAGGCTGCCCTCTGATTGATAAAGAAGAGATGGCGCGAGTGAAAGAGCAGTTTAAGACCTACGGACAGCAGGAGAAAGGCCATGAAGAAGGCTGAGGCGCCGGCGCCTAAGTGGTGCACTTGGGAAGGCTCTCCCATTGCATGTACGGAAAAAAATAAGGTGATGGCCGAGAATCTTGAAGAAATCAAAGGATACCTTCAGGATGCTATCGACGACGCTGTTCTTATGGGATGCTCAGAGGCCTCTTTCCGAGAGGCCTACTTGGACCTTATTCGCAACCTGCATTCCCAATACCCTGAGCAGAAAGCTCGGGCTGGAGAAGAAAATGACAAAGTTTTATAAACTGATTTTGGTTTGCTGCGCGGCGCTGTTTTTGACGGCTTGTGCACATCCCGACATGATTAAGCTGAACGACACATATGACCACACTGTTAAAGAGCTCGGAGTTCCCGACTCTACGACACGGCTCCCCGACGGATCGATTCGAATCGTTTACTCCATGCAGCCGATGGGCCAGACTTCCTACGTGATGATCTTTAATCCGGAAGGCAGATTGATCTTTAAGGATCAGCTTCTGCAGCAAAAATACTTCAACCAGATCAAGCCCAAAGTCCAGGACAGTCAGGACATCTACACGATGTTCGGAAAGCCCTGCGAACAATGGCATTACAGGAACTTAGGCGAACACACTTATATGTACCGCTACCTTGACGAATCCGGATTCCCGATGGCCCTATGGGTCGACTTTGACGACAAGGATGATAAAGTTCTGCGTTACGTTTTAAGTATTGATCCTTGGGTCCAGAGAGACGCGGATCAGCGTGATTTCTAAAAGTTTTTGGTTAGATGCACACTCCTCAGCAGCACAAGTTCGGATTTAAGGCCTGGATTCCGACGATCGGACTGGCCTTTGCCGCTTTCGTATTTAACACTTCTGAATTTTTACCGGTCGGCTTATTGCCGAACATTGCAGAATCGATTCATGAGTCCGTCTCAAAAACCGGCCTCATCATTACGGTTTACGCCTGGGTCGTATCCCTGTTGTCGCTTCCGCTGACAATATTGACAGCAAAGCTGGAGCGACGCCGGCTGCTGCTTTGGCTCATTGTGATTTTTGCCCTGAGTCATTTTGTGGTTTTGTGGGCCGATACGTTTGAAAAACTCATGGGCGCACGAGTCTGCGTCGCGGTAACGCATTCCATTTTTTGGTCCATCATGACGCCGCTGGCAGCAAGGGTGGCGCCTTTCGGAAAGCAGGCTTTCGGCTTGGCGGCGGTGATGGGAGGCTCGATTGTCGCAACGGTGCTGGGCGTTCCGATCGGAACCCATCTCGGACAGCAAGTCGGCTGGCAGGGATTCTTCTTCATCGTGGGTATGGCAGCGGTATTGGTCTGGGTCATTATTTTTTTCTCGCTGCCTGTCTGTACCAGCAATCGAGCCGGTTCTTTAAAGAGTCTTCCGTCCTTGTTTAAGCGCCCGGCGCTTGTGCAGCTATACCTACTGACCATGGTCGTGATTTTGGGGCAGTTCACGGTGTATTCCTACATCACGCCGATCCTGATGAATGTCGGTCACCTGTCCGAGAATGCCACGGTCTGGTTCCTGTTTATTTTCGGTATTGCCGGCATTATCGGAACGGTCATTAGTTCCAGAACAGTGGATAAGCACCGCTCAGGCACGCTGGTGATTCCGATGCTGATCATGACGGTCTGTGTCGGACTGCTGACGGTTACCTCATCGCATTTCGGCGCCCTCGTCATCCTCGGTACCTTCTGGGGTGCTTCGATGACGGCGATTTCGATGGCATTTCAAACACTGCTGCTGGATACGGCGCGAGATGCCGCCGACGTGGCGACATCCATGTTCTCCGGCATTTTCAATATCGGTATCGGAGGCGGAGCCTTTATCGGAAGCCGAGTGTCTGCTGAGTTCGGTTTCGCCACAGTTCCCTATGTTGCCTGTGCACTTATCGGTGTCTGTGTGCTGGCCTGTGCGGCGATTTGGCTGAAGCGAGGCTCGGCGATCTTGCCGACTCGCTAAGATGAATATACGAATACCGCACAAATGAAAACGGCCCTCCGTCGGAGGGCCGTGAATCAAAAGAGATTCAGATTATTCCTTCTTGTGTTCGTTGCGCAGACGGATGTGAAGCTCTCTCAGCTGTTTTTCATCAACAGGAGAAGGAGCCTGTGTCAGCAAGCACTGTGCACGCTGTGTCTTCGGGAAGGCAATCACGTCACGGATGGAATCGGCACCGCACATCATGGTGACGATACGGTCAAGACCGAAGGCTAAGCCACCGTGGGGAGGTGCACCGTACTGCAGAACGTCAAGCAGGAAGCCGAACTTGGCACGGGCTTCTTCCGGACCGATCTTGAGAGCGTTGAATACCTTGCTCTGAACATCAGCCTTGTGGATACGGATGGAGCCGCCGCCGATTTCCCAGCCGTTGAGCACCATGTCGTAGGCTTTGGCGAAGCAGTTTTCCGGATCGGTAACGAGTTTGTCTTCGTCGCCGTCTTTCGGGCTGGTGAACGGGTGATGGCAGGCAACCCAGCGTTCTTCTTCCTCGTCGTACTCGAACATCGGGAAGTCGATGACCCACAGAGGTCTCCATCCTTCTTCAAACAGACCGTGAGATTTGCCGAATTCGGAATGACCGACTTTCAGACGCAGAGCGCCGAGGGAGTCGAAAACGATCTTCTTGCGGTCGGCGCCAAAGAAAATGACGTCGCCGTCCTGAGCACCGGTTCTTTCGATGATGGCCTTGAGGACATCGTCGGAAAGGTTCTTAACGATCGGGCTCTGGAGACCTTCTCTTCCGGCCTTGATGTCATTAACTTTGATGTAGGCCAGCCCCTTGGCACCGTAAATCTTAACGAATTCGGTGTAGCCGTCGATTTCGCTGCGGGGCATGGAAGCGCCGTGAGGAACGCGGAGAGCCATGACGCGGCCGTCGTTGAGTTCGGTAGCGGATCTGAAGACCTTAAAGTCAACGTTGCTCATCAGATCGGTGAGATCTGTGAGTTTGAGCTTGACGCGAAGGTCGGGCTTGTCGGAACCGTAGTTGTTCATTGCATCCGTCCACAGCATGATCGGGAACGGATTGGGCAGGTCGACATTGATGGCTTCTTTGAAGACGGCGCGGATCAACTCTTCCATCAGGGCGCGGATTTCAACTTCGTTCAGGAAGCTGGTTTCAATATCCACCTGAGTGAATTCAGGCTGACGGTCAGCACGAAGGTCTTCGTCACGGAAGCATTTAACGATCTGGTAGTAGCGGTCAAAGCCTGCGCACATCAGCATCTGTTTGAAGAGCTGAGGAGACTGCGGCAGAGCATAGAAGTGGCCGTCGTGAATACGAGAGGGAACCAGATAGTCGCGGGCGCCTTCCGGAGTGCTCTTGGTGAGCATCGGAGTTTCGATGTCGATGAAGCCGTGCTTGTCAAGGAAACGGCGGAAAGCCATTGCAGCTTTGTAGCGGAGCTTCATATTGCGCTGCATCGGCAGACGACGAAGGTCGAGCACACGATAAGTCAGACGTGTGGTTTCGGAGAGATTTTCGTCATCAAGCAGGAAGGGGGGAGGTGCGGAAGGATTCAGGATCTTGAGTTCCTGAGCCAGCACTTCAACGCCGCCGGAGATGAGGTTTTCGTTGCGAGTGCCTTCCGGACGAGCACGAACCAGGCCTTTAACCTCCACAACGAATTCGTTACGGACTTTATCGGCAGTTTCGAAGACGTCGGGACGATCCGGGTCGCAGACGATTTGGACCAGGCCTTCACGATCGCGCAAATCGATGAAAATAACACCGCCGTGGTCGCGGCGGCGATGGGCCCAGCCGTAGAGGGTGACAGTTTGACCGAGGAATTTCTCGTCAATCAAACCTGCATATTCAGTACGCATTAAAAACTCCGCAAAAGCGAGCACTTTTCGTGCTCTATCAATAAATTCCCGTTCATTCTAAACAATGGGTACCCAAAATGACAATTCAGTTGTATGTCTTTCGGATTCGGGAGTAAGGCAAATCACTTATCTTTTTTAGCAGGGCAATTTTCATTGCAGTGGGAGGCAGGCAGGGCTGCAGAAGATCCGCCCTTAAAGTCTGTAGCATACCAACCTTTTCCCTTGAGCTCGAAGCCGGGTGCCGAAAGCTGCTTAACCATCGTTTCCATGTTGCATTTCGGACAATGGGTAATAGGAGCATCGGAGTATTTCTGCAGAACATCTTTTGTGTAGCCGCAGTTAGAGCACTTGTAAGAGTAGATAGGCATTTCGCTTAAATAATAGAAGCTAAAAAATTTAAAAAACACGGCAAGGAAGGAGGCTTTCGCCAAGTCTTTGTCCGTGCTGCATAAGCTAGACAATTATAGAGCGGCGGGTTTTCTTCCTCACTAACCTTGAGAAGAGATTGAGGACGGCGCCGCGGAAATAAGAAAAGGCCCGCAAAACGCGGGCCGAAAAGACTTATTCAGTCAGGACGGGATTATTCGTCTTCATCCTTCCTGTGATAGTTGGAGGCCAACTCAACCTGGCGCTGCATCGGAACAGGAGCGTATCCGGCCAGTTCCATAGAGTAGCTGCCGGCACCCTGAGTGATGGCATTCAGACGAGCGGCATAACCGTCGAGCTCGGACAGAGGCACCGTGCCGGAGATGATCATCATGCCGCCGGCCATGTTGGCGGTACCGGTTACCTGACCTCTGCGGCTGGCGAGGTCGCCCGTGATGTCACCCATGGCGCTGTCCGGAGCAACAATCTCAACGTCAACGATCGGTTCAAGGATCGTCGGTTTTGCTTTGGACAGAGCGTCAAGCATGGCTTTTCTGCCGGCAGAGACGAAAGCAACTTCCTTGGAGTCAACTGGATGGCTCTTACCGTCATAGACGACAACGCGAACGTCGTGGATCGGATAACCGGCAACATAGCCTGTATCCAAAGCGTCACGGACGCCTTTTTCTACAGCCGGGATGAAGTTGTACGGAATTGCGCCGCCTTTGACTTCGTCAACGAATTCGAAACCGGCCCCGCGTTCACGCGGTTCAATGCGAAGATAGACTTCACCGAACTGGCCGGCGCCGCCGGTCTGTTTCTTGTGGCGGGCGTGGCCTTCAGCACCCTGAGCAATGGTTTCACGGTACGGGATGCGAGGTGTACGAGTGTTGACTTCAAGCTTGAACTGCGCAGCCATTCTTTCGAGAACGCTTCTTAAGTGTTGAGCGCTCAGACCGCGAAGAACGGTTTCGTTCAATGTGGTGTCGTGTTCGAGTTCGAGTGTCGGGTCTTCGGACAGGAGCTTATGCAGAATGTCGGAGAGACGGCCTTCATCGCCGCGGCGAGCCGGAGAAATTGCTAAGCCGAACATGGGTTTCGGGAAGCTCAGCGGTTTCATCTTGATGTTGTCGTGCTCGTGAGAAGCATGAATCACGCTGTCGAACACGAGTTCGTCGACTTTGGCGATAACACCGATATCGCCCGGCACCAGTTCGCGAACTTCAGTGGTCTCTTTGCCCTGAAGAATCATCGGGTGAGAAACTTTGATCGGCTTCTTGTTGTCGTTAACAAACAGCTGATCGTCACGGCGCAGGGTACCCTGATGGATACGGAACACACCGACCTTGCCGACGTACGGGTCATTAACTACTTTGAAGACGTGAGCAACCAGCGGGAGCTCAGGATCGGACTTAAGTTCAACGTCATTTCCGTTTTCATCGGTGAAGAGCGGAGCATTGGCTTCGGACGGATTCGGGAGGTGGCGGACCATCACGTTGATGAGGTCGTCGACACCAGCGCCGGTCTTGCCGGAGACGAAGCAGATCGGGATGATGTGGCCTTCGCGGAGTGCTTGTGTCAGCGGAGCGTGTAGTGTGCTCGGATCAGCTTCACCTTCTTCAAGGTATTTTTCCATAGCGGCGTCGTCGACTTCCACGACCTGTTCGATAAAAGCGCGATGGACTTCGGGTACGCTCATGAAGTCGGCTTCACCTTCGTCTTTGGAGAAGCAGTCGATTACACGGGCGCCGTTGTTGGCGGGCAGGTTAATCGGCATGACTTCCTGGCCGAAGGCTTCTCTGAGCTCTTCAACCAGACGCGGCAAATCTAAGTGTTCTGCGTCAATCTTGTTGACGATGATCATGCGGTTGAGATTGCGTTCCTTGGCCCAATCCATCATGCGGCGGGTCATGAGCTGAATGCCGGCGGTGGCGTCCACCACAATGGCGGCTGTTTTAACAGCGTCGAGAGCACCCAAGGCCTGACCGACGAAATCTGGGTATCCCGGAGTGTCGATCATGTGCACACGAACTTCCTGTCCGTTTTCGTTGTCTGCTTCGAAGTGCGTACAGGCTGCACGCAGAGAGTGCTGAACCGCTTTTTCGAGCGGGTCGGAGTCGCAGACGGTTGTGCCGCGTTCGACAGAACCGCATGTAATGATCATGCCTGCTTTGGCAAGAATTCCTTCCGCCAAGGTGGTTTTTCCGCTACCGCCATGGCCGACCAAGGCAACTGTTCTGAGATTTTCGGTTGAGAAAATAGGCATGATGCTTTTTCCTTTCTTATGAAATTAATTGACGTATCCTTTGATTGTGAAACAATCAATCGTCTTTGTCGAGAATAATTTGACAAATGACCGATTTTTGCCGAGAGGCGACTTTAACAAAGATGGGAGAAAGCGGAGAAATGTCTGAGAAAAAACAATCCTACTGCGCCGGCTGTTCAGAGGCGGAATTAAAACTCTTTGAGCCGGCAATCAAGAAATTAATCTCCTTGGCTAACGAAGAAATTCTCCCCCGTTTCCTGGCAGGCACGGAAGTGTTCGACAAGAAAGATCACACGCCGGTGACTGCTGCCGACCGAGGCGCCGAAAAGGTTATGCGTGAATGGATTGAGGCGCATTTTCCTACGCACGGCATCTTCGGAGAAGAATTCGGGATCAAAGAAGCCTCGGGCGACAGTTTTCCGCGCTACCGCTGGATTTTGGATCCGATCGACGGCACTCGCGCGTTTATCCATAATGCCTTCCATTTCGGTACGCTGATTGCCGTGGAGCGAGATGACGGCAACGGATTTCAGCCAATGCTCGGCGTGATTTCACATCCCCACGTCGGCGTTTGGCTCATCGGAGATGGGGAGCGGGCGATTTTGCACGGTCCGGACAGCAAGGTTCGTCAAGTGCACTGCAAAGAAACCAAAAATCTTGCAGATGCGACGCTTGTCGTGACGTCTCACTGGACGACTCCGGAGCAGAAGGGCGGAAAAGAGATGCAGTCTCTCATTGACGAAGTTAAGCTCTACCGCACATGGGGCGACTGTTTTGGCTATTTCTCGGTAGCAACAGGCGGTGCGGATATCATGATTGACCCGGATTTGAACTACTGGGATGTCGCAGCACTAGTACCTGTCATCGAAGGCAGCGGGGCCAGACTCGTGAGCATGAAAGGCGGCAATCCTCTTAAAGATTTATCGGCAGTCGCGACCAATGAATATCTGCTTCCTGAAGTTCTTCGTAAGCTCGCTAACTAATGCTTGCTAAATTATTTGAAGTTGTTGCACTTGTTCTCAAAAGACACAATTAATTTCAAACCTTAAATAATTGAAAAGGGAAAACTTTTGGGTTTTTGAGAAACTTGAGGATGAGACAATTTATATAAGAAGTCCCTATGAGAAACAGTACCGGTCTTATCCTCTCGCTCTTATTTGGGGCCTTGAGCGGCTGTGTATCCATCCCTCAATTCCAAATAACCGAACAGGATAAAAAAGTAATTCCCGACCAGTGGAGCGGCAGTCCCGCCCTCAAAGCAACGAAGGCTACCGACCTCTCCGAATGGTGGTCAACTTGGAGCGATCCGGAAATCGCTCGCTTGGTTGCGGCCTCACAGGCGGCTAATACGGATGTTCGATCCGCACAGGAAAATCTTCGTTACGCGCAAGCTTCGATGACGGTAGCCAATGCCGGTCTGTTCCCGACACTTGACGGCAACTACCGAGCCAGCCGCAGCCACTCTCTCGGCCACGGCTCCAATGCCTTTTCCATCGGTCTGAACGTTAGCTGGACAATCGATGCCGGCGGTCGTTTTGCGGCCTCAGAAGCAGCGTTCTCCGACTACTTGTCTTCTCAAGCGAGTTTGGGAGATGTTCAGACTCGAATCGCAGCTGAAGTGGCCCGCGCCTATGTCAATATGCGGCTCGCTCAGAAGCGGCTGGACGTAGCTCAGGAAAACGCCAAAACTCAGCAGGAAGCACTGGATATCGCCAATTGGCGTTATTTATCCGGACTTGTTCCTTCGACCGATGTCGATCAGGCGCGCACTTCCTTCGAGCAGACTCGTGCTTCGATTCCCGTGTATCGAGCTCAGGTCATGCAGTACCGCAATTTAATCGCTCGCCTAATCGGAACCACGCCCGAGGCAGTTAACCCGACTTCGACGGCTCCGATTCCCCAGCCGCCGCGTAATTTAGCGCTCAATATTCCGGGCGAGACGCTTCGCAATCGTCCGGCGGTGCGTATGGCAGAAGCAAAAGTGATGAGCGCTCTGGCGCGTTACGCACAGGCTAAGTCGGCGCTATTCCCGAGTCTTTCGATCGGCGGCTCTTTCGGACTCTCGGGATCGATCATGGGCCAGCTCGGTGAATGGGGCACTCATAATTCGAATGGTTTTGGCTCACTGACGCTGCCGATCTTTAACGCCGGATCTCTCATGGCGCAGGTTGAGCAGCGCGATGCTCAGGCAGCTCAAGCCAAAATTGACTATGAAGCGAGTCTGCTCACGGGCGTTCAGGATGTAGAAGACGCGCTCAACAAAGTGTGGTCTCAGGAAACCCGTAAAAAATCATTGGTCGTTGCCGACGAGTCGGCACGAAACGCTGCGACAGCCGCACGGCAGAATTACAGTGCCGGCCTTCAGGACTTCACCGTCGTGCTGACGACCCAAAGAACGCTTTTGACTGTTCAGGAATCCCTTGCGAGTGTGGAGGCTGAAATTGCACAAGGCTACATTGACCTTTACACCGCGTTAGGCGGAGGGTGGACGGTTCCTCAGGAGTTTAAAAATAATGACAGATAAAACAAATACAACCAAAGCGCAGAAAACGGATATTGAAGGGCTGTTGGGCGCCGATAAAGTTAAGCCGCTCTATGAGCGAGGTAGCTTCTGGCTTGTTCTTCTGATTCTCTTAGGCATCCTCTTTGCCGTTTACTACTTTTTCTTCAGAGGCAGTCAGGGACAAGTCGGTTTTGTCACTCAGCCTCTGACCAAAGGGAATCTGACGGTTGAGGTCTCCGCCAACGGAACGATCAATCCCATTCGAACCGTGTCGCTAGGCAGCGAACTGTCCGGTATCGTTCGAAAGGTTAATGTCGACGTGAATGATCAAGTCAAAAAAGGCGAAGTTTTGATTGAGCTCGACGACACCAAACTGAAAGCTTCGGTAGAGCGAGCCAAAGCGAGCCTGGATCTTTCTAAGGCCACATTGGCAGAGTCCTTGGCAACGTTGAAAGAAGCCAAGGCCAAACTGTCGAGACTTCAGGAAGTCAGACGTCTTTCCGGCGGCAAGAGCCCGAGTAAGACCGAAATTGATGCTCAGGAGGCTTTGGTTGCCAAAGCTCAGGCTTCCGTTCAAAGCGCCCAAGCAAAAATCACGGACAGTGAGCAGGCGCTGAAGTCGGCAGAAAGCGACTTATCCAAGACCCATATCAGTTCCCCGATTGACGGCGTTGTTTTAGCTCGCTCCGTTGAGCCGGGCTACGCGGTTGCCGCGTCGCTTCAAGCCGTAGAACTTTTAAAGCTTGCGACCGATCTTAAAGATCTCGAGCTGCAGGTGAACGTTGATGAAGCTGACGTCGGAGCGGTGAAACCGGGCCAGAAGGCCAGCTTTACAGTAAGCGCCTATCCGGATCGAAACTTCCCGGCCGAGCTGAAAAAAGTTGCTTTCGGATCAACAAAGACGGATAACGTGGTGACTTACGTTACTTACTTGGATGTCAAGAATCCGGACCTTCTGCTGCGCCCGGGCATGACAGCGACCGCAACGATTCGTACCGTCGCATTAAAGGATGCACTGCTGGTACCTAATACTGCTTTGAGATTCAGACCCACTGTTTCTTCGGAATCTAAGGCGCCGGCAATGAACGTTTTCGGACCGCCGATGAGACGAAGTGTGCGCAAGAGCGCCGGTTCTGTGACGAGCCCCAACGCTTCGCAGAAGAAGGCGGAAGTCTATGTAGAGGAAGACGGCCACGCCGTTCCGGTTCCGCTGGTTGTCGGCTTTACGGACGGCAAGATGTCCCAAGTGCTCGAAGGCAAGCTTTCGGCCGGTGATAAGGTTATCGTTGACCAAAGACGCGGAGCGAAATAATGAGTTCCGGAGAAAAGCCGCTTGTCCAGTTAATCGGCATCGGCAAGCGCTACGGGACCGGGCCGACTGCATTTGATGCGCTCCATCACGTGGACTTGAGCATCAATGCCGGAGAGTTCGTTGCGATTATGGGTCCGAGCGGTTCAGGAAAATCGACAACGATGAACATCATTGGTGCCTTGGATACGCCGACACGCGGACAGTATTTATTCAACGGTTTTCACGTCGAACACTTTACGCGTGATCAGCGAGCGCTCTTACGCCGTCAGTATCTAGGTTTCGTTTTTCAGGGGTTTAATCTGCTGCCCCGCACCAGTGCGATCGAAAACGTTGAGCTTCCTTTGCTTTACCGCGGAGAACCAGCCAAAGTACGTCATGAAATGGCGCTGGAAGCTTTGGATAAAGTCGGCCTGACGCAGTGGAAAGACCACACGCCTGCCGAGCTTTCCGGCGGTCAGCAGCAGCGTGTTGCCATTGCGCGCGCCATCGTGACGCACCCGAAACTGCTCCTTGCAGATGAGCCAACGGGAAGTTTGGATTCGCATCGAAGCGTTGAAATCATGAAGCTTCTCCAAAAACTCAACGATGAAGAAGGCATTACGGTTGTATTGGTGACACATGAGCCTGACATGGCCAAATACGCGAAACGTATCGTTCACTTCGTGGACGGTACCGTAGCTTCGGATCAGGAGAACAAACCATGTTAGGCAACGCTCTTCTTCTTGCGCTCAGACAAATATTCCGAAATCCGATGCGGTCGATTCTGACCGTGCTTGGTATTGTGATAGGCGTGGCGGCAGTGATTACGATGGTCACCGTCGGAAACGGCGCGACTCAGCAGGTGCGTGATCAGATTGCCTCATTGGGATCGGACTCGCTGATGATTCGTCCCGGCCAAAGGTTGGGTCCGGGGCAGTCTGTCGGTGCGCCGTCTTTCAAAGAATCGGATGCGGAAGCCTTGGCGACACAAATCGCCGGTATCAAAGCGGTAGCGCCTTCGCGCACATCCACTCAAGTCGTCGTGGCAAACGGTAAGAACTGGTCGACCTCCGTGATCGGAACGACCAACGACTATTTTTCCATCAATAATCTGACGATTCAGGAAGGCAGAAATTTTGAGCAGTCTGAGCTTAGGGCCGGAAGTGCGGTCTGTGTCATCGGACAGACGGTTAAAAAAGAGCTCTTTGAAAACCACGATGCTTTGGGCAAACTGCTACGCGTCAAAGGCTTCTCCTGCCAAATCATCGGCGAGCTTGAACAAAAAGGCCAGTCCGGCATGGGAATGGACAAAGACGATGTTGTCATTATTCCTTTGAACACTTTCCAGCGCCGCATCAGCGGAAATGTTCGCATTCCTCTGATTACCGTGGCGGTGGAACCCGGCAGTGATATTGAACGCGTCAAAGAGAGTTCTCGGCTTCTTCTGCGAGAAAGACGCTCTTTGTCGAGTTCTGAGATGGACAACTTCAATATTCTTGATACCTCGGAGCTGATTGAAACGATTTCCAAAACTACGCAGGTGCTGACGATGCTTCTCGGTGCCGTGGCAGCGGTCAGTCTTTTGGTCGGTGGCATCGGCATTATGAACATCATGCTGGTAAGTGTGACGGAGCGCACAAAAGAAATCGGTGTGCGTTTGGCGATCGGCGCGACCGAGCGGGAAGTGCTGCTTCAGTTCCTTGTGGAATCCATCATGCTCGCCTGCTTCGGAGGCCTGCTCGGAGTTATCTTGGCTTTCGGCGCTTCTGTTTTGCTGACGCACTTCATGGGCGTGCCTTTTATTTTCAGTCCCGGCATCAACGTGCTGGCATTCTGCTTTGCCGCGTTTATCGGAATTATTTTCGGTTACTTTCCGGCCCGTAGAGCGGCTCAGCTCGATCCGATCGAGGCCGTTCGCCACGAATAGCTGTTCTCCGGACAAAGAGAAAGCCGCCCGCGGGCGGCTTAACCATATGTGGTCTTGTTAGAACGGAATTTCGTCTGCTTCAAAATCATCCGTCGGCGCGGCCGAAGGAACCGGAGCTGCCGGCTGAGCAGGCGCTGCAGGACGTGCGGCCGGGGCGCCGGAAGTAAATTCAGAGCGGCGCGGAGCGGCCGGAGATTCAAAACCGTCACCGCTGCTTTGCGGTGCGTAGCTTTGACCGCCTCCGACTACGTCGGATTTTCTGTCGATCAGCTGCAGCGTATCAGCCAAGATTTCGGTGGAATAGTGTGTCTGTCCGTCTTTTTCCCATTTGCGAGTGCGAAGGCGGCCTTCCAGATAAACGCGAGAGCCTTTCTTCAGATACTGCTGAGCGATTTCAGCCTGGCGACCGAAAAGGACCACACGGTGCCATTCCGTTTCTTCTACGCGCTCCTGAGTTTCTGCACTTCTGCGATAAGAGGTCGTAGCGACGCTCATCGAAGTGATTTGAAGGTTGTTTCCGGAAAAACGGGTTTCAGGATCCCGGCCGAGATTGCCGAGAATAATTACTTTATTTACAGAAGCCATTGTTAATTCTTCCTCATGTTGATCGTTTCATTCTAACGACAACCTTCGGAAATAAAAACACAAAACTGTAAAAAAGCCGCAGAAAAGCGGCTTGAAATCAAGATTAGAACGGAGGTTCTTCGTCGTCGAACGCGTTCTGAGTTTTAGGCTGAGAAGCATACTGGTTTCCGGAGGAATATCCGCTGCTGCGTGAAGCGCTTCTGCTCGGAGCGTAACCGGAATTTCCGTCAGAGAAGTTTCCGTCGGCGGGAGAATCCTGGCGGCGGTCAATCAGCTGCAGCTGTTCTGCAACGATTTCAGTGACGTAATGCGTTTGTCCGTCTTTTTCATATTTTCTAGTGCGGAGCCGCCCCTCGATGTAAGCGCGGGAACCTTTTCGGAGATACTGTTGAGCGATTTCGGCCTGACGTCCGAACAATGTCACTCGATGCCATTCGGTCTCTTCAATTCTGTCCTGACTTTCTGCGGAGCGTCTAAAAGAAGACGTCGCCAGACTTAAAGATGCGATAGGAAGCTGATTAGCAGAGAAACGGACTTCAGGATCGCGTCCGAGCGTACCGAGAAGGATGACTTTGTTCACAGAGGCCATGATTTTCCTTTTGAAGAGATAAAAGATGCGGCCGGCTGATTTTCCGACCGAGCCGCACATTTTAACGATCCGGAAGAAAAACGAACGGAGCAGACGAGGATGAACTCTCCTGCACTCACGTGCGCGAAGATTGTGAGGAACTGGCACGCCTTACCAGATGCTCCTATCACGCGAACCTCACCAGTTCGACCGCCATCTATCCTCGCGTTCACCCATAGGGAATTCCGCGGTATTCGTTAAAGTTGGCTCCACGGGTGGGTAAAGGTGAAAGCCATGAAGAATTTAGCTAATATGCTCACACAAAAGGAAAAACCGATGTCAGAAATCCGAATCCGCGGAGCGCGAACACATAACCTAAAGAATATCGATATCGATATTCCCAAGGACCGTCTTGTGGTCCTTACCGGCGTTTCCGGTTCCGGAAAGAGTTCCTTAGCATTTGACACGCTCTATGCCGAAGGACAGCGGCGCTACGTCGAGAGTCTTTCCTCATATGCCCGTCAGTTTCTTGAGCTGATGGAAAAGCCGGACGTAGATCTTATCGAAGGGCTTTCTCCCGCCATTTCAATCGAACAGAAAGGCGCGAGTCATAATCCTCGCTCGACGGTAGGAACGATCACGGAAATCAATGATTACCTCCGATTGCTATTTGCCCGCATCGGCGTGCCGTATTGTCCGAACCACGATATTCCTCTGAAAGCACTCCCGGTTTCTGAAATTGCCGATAAGATTCTTCTGAAATATCAGGGCAAGCGAACCCTGCTGATTGCACCGGTTTCAAAGGGCAGAAATTCAAATGTCGCCTCTTTGTTAGAGGACTTGCAGGCACGGGGCTACACACGTTTCCGCATTGACGGCGAAATTGTGACGATTGATGAGCTGCCGAAACTCGAAGAGGGCGCTCATACCTTAGATATTGTTGTTGATCGTCTAAGGGTCAAAGAAGATTCGCGTCAGCGTATTGCTGAAGGCGCGGAAGCGGCCTTGAGACTGTCGGACGGAAAGGTCATCGCATTTGATATGGATGACAATGAAGAAGAAGTCTTTTCCGACCGATATGCCTGTCCTTACTGCGGATACTCGGTTCCCAAGCTCGAGCCTAAACTTTTCTCATTTAACAGTCCAACCGGCAGTTGTCCGACTTGCAACGGCATGGGAGAGGTCGACGGCTGGGATATCAATAAAGTAGTTGAATTTCCCGAGCTCTCCCTAAGAAGCGGTGCGGTACAGGGCTGGAGCTGCACGCAGCCGTACAACTTCACGCTGCTTCAGGATTTATCTAAAGCAAAGCATATTTCATTGGATGAGCCTTGGGAAAAACTGAGTCCTGAGGCGCAGGAAATGGTTTTGTACGGCAGCAAGGACAAGATATCGCTGACCTTCTGCAGTCCGAAGGGAGAGAAGATCACTCGCGAGCAGCCCTTCGAAGGCATTATTCCGATGTCGAATCGGCGTTTTGAGACAACTGAAAGTTCTGCAGTGAAAGCCGATCTTGAAAAATGGCGTTCGCTTCAGACTTGTCCTGCTTGTCGCGGCGCCCGACTTAATGAGGCTGCACGCAGCACTTACATCGGTTCGGGAGAGCACAAAAAAGCCATTCAGGATATTTCGGCGCTTCCGTTGGACAAGGCAGAGACTTATTTCCGAACGCTCAAGCTCGAAGGCGCGTCTCTGGATATCGGTAAAAAGCTCATCGACGAAATCCTGTTTCGTCTGAAGTTTTTAATTGATGTGGGGCTGAGCTATCTCACCTTGGATCGACGGGCAGACACACTTTCCGGCGGTGAAGCGCAAAGAATTCGATTGGCCGGTCAAATCGGTTTGAGACTGAGCGGAGTTATTTATGTACTCGACGAGCCTTCTATCGGTCTCCATCAAAGTGATAACGATAAGCTGATTCACACGCTGAAAACGCTGAGAGATCTTGGCAACAGTGTGGTTGTTGTAGAGCATGACGAGGACACCATCCGAGCTGCCGACTACGTTGTGGACATGGGCCCGGCTGCCGGCGTGCACGGCGGAGAAGTCATTGCTGCGGGGACGCCGAAAGAAATCGAAGCCGATCCCAATTCCCTGACGGGAGCTTACCTCAGCGGCAGGCTTAAAGTTCGCCAAAATACGGAGCGAAAGAAACCGGACGGCGGGTTCTTGGAGGTCAAAGGCGCTTCGGGCCATAACCTGAAGAATGTAGATGTTTCCGTGCCCGTAGGTCTTATGACCGTTGTGACAGGCGTGTCCGGCTCGGGCAAGTCGACCTTAGTGAACCAGACAATTTACAACATCGCCGCTCATGCTCTGAACCGTGCGCAAACTCAGCCTTGTCCCTACAAATCAGTGTCGGGTCTCCAGTTTTTCGATAAAGTCATCGCTGTAGACCAGAGTCCCTTCGGACGGACGCCTCGTTCCAACCCTGCAACCTATACCGGCGTTCTTGCGGGTATTCGTGATTTATTTGCGGAAACTCCGATTGCGAGAGAGAGGGGATACGGGTCAGGACGTTTCTCCTTTAATGTCAAAGGCGGTCGATGTGAGGCCTGCGAAGGCGAAGGTCTGGTAAAAGTCGAAATGAACTTTTTACCTGACATGTATGTTCCATGTGACGTTTGCGGTGGTACCCGCTACAATCGTGAAACGTTGGAAGTTGAATACAAAGGAAGAAATATTGCGGAAGTGCTGGATCTGACCGTAGATGAAGCCTTGGAGGTCTTCTCGGCGGTTCCGGCAGTTGCGAGAAAACTGCGGACCCTCGCAGATGTCGGACTTGGTTATATCAAGTTAGGACAAAGTGCGACAACGCTCTCCGGCGGAGAGGCTCAGCGCGTGAAACTGGCGCATGAACTTTCCAAGAGGGGAACGGGGAAAACACTGTACGTACTTGATGAGCCGACGACCGGATTGCATTTTCACGACGTTTCGATGTTGCTGTCGGTGTTTAAGAAACTGCAGGATGCGGGGAATACGTTATTGATTATCGAGCACAACTTGGATGTTATCCGAGCGGCCGATTGGATTATTGATATGGGTCCGGGCGGCGGAGAGGACGGAGGAACAATCCTTTTTGAAGGAACGCCGGAAGAATTAATAGAAATCCCCGCTAGTAAAACCGCCCGATATCTAGGAAACTAAGAATGATAAAGCAGAGGTTCCCTTGACTAAAGAAAAAGACCGTTTTGAAGAGCTCCTCGTAGAGTCCTTCTATGTAGCAATTGATGCCGCAGATCCTCATAAGGTTGTGCCGCCTCATATCCCTTCAACCTTCCAAGGAGATGTGGTTGTCGTCGGTGCAGGAAAGGCTGCCGCCAGTATGGCTGCAGCGGTGGAGCAGGCTTGGCCGGAAAAAGATTTAACGGGCGTGGTGATCACGCGCCACGGCCATTCGGAGGAGACTCATAAGATTCAGGTACTTGAGGCTTCTCATCCGATTCCGGACAAATCAAACTTGGAAGCAACGCAGAAGATGATGGATCAGCTCGACCATCTGAAAGAGGGCAGCTTGCTGCTTGCCTTGATTTCGGGCGGCGGCTCCAGTCTTCTTTCTCTTCCTGTCGAAGGCGTCACCATTGAAGATATTCGGAAGGTGACGGAGGATTTGCTGAAGTCCGGCACTTCCATCGACCATATCAATGCTGTCCGCAAACACGTTTCACAGGTGAAAGGCGGTCAGCTCGCATTGGCTGCCCGCGCTAAAGGTGCCGAAGTCCTTTCTCTGATTATTTCGGACACCGTCGGCGACAATCCCTCCGATATCGCCTCCGGACCATGTGCCGAAGACTTCTCCACTTATGCCGATGCTCTGTGGTATCTGAGCCAGGCGCATGTCGAAGCTCCTCCCTCGATTTTGAATCACCTGCGCAACGGTGCTCGCGGCATTATTCCCGAGACTCCTAAAATCGGTGATCCGAGAATGCGCGGCGTCAAAAATAAGATCATTGCGAACTCTTTCAAAGGTCTGCAAGTCGCAGCAGCTTTCTTTAAGGAGAAAGGCATGCGTCCGGTTATTATCGGCGACGGTATTACCGGTGAAGCAAAAGCGGTTGCTCAGCAGGTTGCCCGCAAAGTTCGTCTCGAACTCTCCAAGCCGCGCCGCAAACCGGTGGTGCTTTTATCCGGCGGAGAGTGCACGGTAACGCTGACCGGCCGACGCATCGGTAAGGGCGGCCCGTGCTCAGAGTTCCTGCTGGCGCTTGCTCAGGAACTCAAGGGTGAGCCTATCTACGCCATGGCTACAGACACCGACGGTGTGGACGGGAACGGAGAGGCCGCCGGTGCAATTCTGCGTCCCGACAGCATGGCTAGAGCCGAAGAATTGGGCTTAGATCCCCAGCAGTACCTTGAGGAACATAATGCAGAGGAATTCTTCGGCAAACTCGGTGATTTGCTTGATACCGGCCCCACAAGGACCAACATCAACGATTACCGTGTCATCCTTATCCCGTAATTGAGACCGACATATGCAAAAAATATCCCAAGGAATTCTGAGTATTCGGAGCCTTGGGATTTGTTGTTTTTGGCCTAAGCATCAGTACCGAGGCAAACCGTTTCGCCAATGGTCCGAAGCAAGGTCGAAAATATTAGAATACTGACTCCAAACCTCTTTCAATCTTGATCCACAATCCCGGAGGAAGCGAATTCCCCCACAGGAACAAAGCTTAAAAATGAGCAATACGACACAGTTACGCCTCGATGCCTCACGTGCACTTTCCGACTTTAGGACTGAACGTCTTTTGAAAAAGATTCAAAAGATCTGTCCGGAAGTTGTTACTCTCAACAGCCGCTATATTCATTTTGTCAATGTAGACGGCGCTCTTTCCTCTGAAGAGTTTCACACGCTGGTATCGATCCTCGACTACGGTGAAGAAGCAATTGTTACTGCTTCGACCGAGCGTTTCATGGTTATCCCGCGTTTGGGAACGATCTCTCCCTGGGCTTCTAAGGCAACGGATATCGTTCATAACTGCGGACTCAGAAAAGTGCTTCGAGTGGAACGAGGCACTTGCTATGAATTGATTTTGAAAGGAAATGCCGTCCTCAAGCCCGAGGAACGTGAGGCAGTTGCTGCCGTTCTGCATGATCGCATGACAGAGAGCGTCGTGAGCCCGGACGTGAATCCGGCCATCGTATTTGCCGATGCCAAAGGCAAGAGCATGCAGTCTATCGACATTATCGGGAAAGGCAGGGAAGCGCTTGAGAAGGCAAACATCGAACTCGGCTTGGCATTAAATGAAGACGAAATCCAATACTTGATTGATGCGTTCACCAAGCTGAACCGTAACCCCACAGACGTGGAGCTCATGATGTTTGCTCAGGCTAACTCCGAGCACTGCCGTCATAAGATTTTTAACGCCAGCTGGACCATCGACGGAGAAAAGAAAGACAAGTCGCTCTTCTCCATGATCCGCGAAACGCATAAGGCTCATCCGGAAGGAACTATTGTTGCGTACTCCGACAATGCGGCTATTTTCGAGGGCGGCGATACCGCCCGCATGTACCCGCGCGGCAATGAAGACGCCGTTGGCGGCCGTTCTTATTCCACCGTGGTTGAACCGACACACTCGGTTTTCAAAGTAGAAACGCATAATCATCCGACCGCGATTTCTCCGTTCCCCGGCGCCTCAACCGGTTCCGGCGGCGAAATTCGTGACGAAGGCGCGACCGGCCGCGGTGCAAGACCTAAAGCCGGCTTAACCGGTTTTACCGTTTCCGCTCTTCGAATTCCGGGCCACGAACAAGGCTGGGAAAACGACCGTGACGTCAGCAAGGCTTCCGAAGCCGCTCCCTACTACGGCGCACCTTCCCGTATGGCCTCTCCGCTTGAGATCATGATCGAGGGTCCGCTCGGCGGCGCTGCATTTAACAACGAATTCGGCCGCCCCAACATTCTTGGGTACTTCCGCTCTTTCGAAGCCAACGTTGACGGAACTCGCTACGGCTATCACAAGCCTATTATGCTGGCCGGCGGCTTGGGCAACATCCGCAACGATCAGACACATAAACTCGGACTTCCGACAGGCACGCTCCTTGTGGTGCTGGGCGGTCCGGGCATGCGTATCGGTATCGGCGGCGGTGCAGCCTCTTCTATGGGCGCCGGAGCCAACAGTGAATCCTTAGACTTCGCCAGCGTTCAGCGCGGCAACCCGGAAATGGAACGCCGCGCTCAGGAAGTAATCGACCGCTGCTGGGAAGCCGGTGAAGAAAATCCGATTCTGGCAATTCACGATATCGGGGCCGGAGGTCTTTCCAACGCGATGCCGGAACTGGCAGACCTTTCCGGCAAGGGCGCAAAACTGGATCTGAACAAAGTTCCGGTTGAAGAAAGCGGCATGAGCCCGCTCGAGATTTGGTGCAACGAGTCTCAGGAAAGATATTCCTTGGCGATTGATCCGGCACGTCTTGAACAGTTTGATCAGTACTGCAAACGTGAACGCTGTCCCTACGCTGTTTTAGGTGAGATTTCTGCCGACGACGAATTGGTCGTTACGCGCGGTCCCGGCGAAGAACCCGCCGTGGATATGCCGATGAGCGTCTTGCTCGGCAAAACGCCGAAGATGCACCGCGATGCCGAACACGCCGAACCCGTGAAGATGGAAACGGATAAAGCAGTCGATACACGCAAAGCTTTGTATGAAGTTTTGGCTCATCCGACCGTCGGAAGCAAGAAGTTCCTGATCACGATCGGCGACAGAACGGTCGGCGGCATGACTGTCCGCGATCAGATGGTCGGTCCCTGGCAGGTTCCGGTTGCGGATGCTGCCGTGACGGCCGTTTCCTTTGAAGAATTCAAGGGCGAAGCAATGGCGATGGGCGAGAAAACGCCGATTGCCGTCTCCAATGCGGCTGCAGCAAGCCGTATGGCGATCGGCGAAGCGCTGACGAATCTGGTCAGCGCCGACGTAAATCTCGACCGCATCATCCTGTCTGCCAACTGGATGGGTGCCTGCGGCGCCAAAGGCCAGGACGCCGCGCTTTATGACGGCGTCAGTGCGGCAAGCTGCTTCTGTCAGGAGTTAGGCGTCAGCATCCCCGTCGGTAAAGATTCTCTTTCCATGAAGACTTCCTGGAAGGATCAGGCCGGAGAGGCGAAGACCGTCGTGTCCCCCGTTTCTTTGGTAGTTTCTGCGGCAGCACCGGTATATGACATTCGAAACAACCTTCTGCCGATGTTTGCCGAAACGGTTCGCGACAGCTCCCTCCTGCTGATTGACCTCGGACACGGCAAAGATCGTCTCGGCGGCTCCGTCTACTCTCAGGTGACTCAGCGCTTTGATTCCGTCACTCCGGATATGGAAGACCCCAAAGAGCTGAAAAAGTTCCTGGAATTGATTCGCTCTCTGTCTGCTAAAGGCGCCATCCTGGCTTATCACGACCGCAGTGACGGCGGCTTAGCTGCGGCACTCTGTGAAATGATGTTTGCCAGCCACGTCGGCGTTGAAATTGTGGCTGATGCCCTTGTGAGCAAAGACCGCACGCTTAACCAAGCATTGTTCAACGAAGAACTCGGTGCCGTCATTCAGGTGGCCCGCGGGCGTGCCGCCGAAGTGGAAAGAGACTTCGAGGCTGCCGGTATGGGCTGGTCGCTGAAGTATCTGGGCAACCTGACGCAGGATGACCACCTCAATATTTATCTTGAAGGCAAATGCGTTCTCTCTGAAGACCGCGTCGACCTGCAGAAAGCTTGGAATGAAGTCAGCTGGCAGATTGCCAGAATGCGTGACAATCCCGAATGCGCCGACAGCGAATACGCTCTGATCTCTGACAAGCACAACGGCGGCTTAGTGCTGACGATGGGCTTTGATCCTGAAGAAAATCTCGCTGCTCCGTTTATCAACACCGGCGTTCGTCCGAAAGTTGCGATTTTGAGAGAGCAGGGCGTTAACAGCCAAAACGAGATGGCCAGTGCCTTCCTGCAGGCAGGCTTTGATGCCGTTGACGTGCATATGACCGACCTCCTCGAAGGCCGAGCCAAACTTGCCGACTTTGTGGGTTTAGCAGCCTGCGGCGGTTTCTCCTACGGTGACGTGTTGGGCGCTGGCGGCGGATGGGCAAAGACCATTTTGCACAACGCCAAGCTGCAGAGTTCATTCCGCCGCTTCTTCGAAACGCCGACAACGTTTACGCTGGGCGTCTGCAACGGCTGTCAGATGATTTCTCAGCTCAAGGATCTTATCCCCGGTGCCGAGCATTGGCCCGCTTTCGTCCGCAACCTGTCCGAGCAGTTCGAAGCTCGTTTGGTCAATGTCAAGATTCTCGAGTCACCGTCTATCTTCTTCACGGATATGACCGGCGCCACCCTTCCGATCGTGAACTCTCACGGTGAAGGACGTGCGTATTGGGCCAATCCGCTCGACGAGGCTGAAGCGATCTGCGCCGCTTGCTACGTGGATTCCAAACAGACGCCGACGGAAATCTATCCGCTCAATCCGAACGGCTCTCACGGCGGTAAGACAGCATTTACGACGGCCGACGGACGCGCCACGATTATGATGCCTCATCCTGAACGCAGCTGGCGTGCAACCCAGATGTCCTGGCGTTCACCGCTTCTGAAGAACGTAACGCCTTGGGCAAGAATCTTCCAGAACGCTCGTTTCTGGGTCGGTTAATTTTTTATCAATCTTGAACAGGAGGCTCCTTCGGGGGCCTTCTTTTTTCGGCGGCTTAAAGCGGTCTTGAAAAAAGAGCGGTAAATCGTTCTCGGTGTACACTCTGCCGAACACAATGAATTGAAACGGAAGGATTTTGCATATGACAGACAAGACAGAAAAACAGGCTTCTCCGGGGCCTTTTGACGACAAGAATTTAGGCGAGCTTTTTCAGATTGCATTAGTCAATGCACCTTCTCCGTCAAAGAACGCTTTTAATTGGGGCGCCTTCAAACCCGAAGCCGTCAAATCTCCGGCGGATCTTCCTCCGTATTTAGTTTTCGGTCCGCTGAACGAAGGTACTTTCCTTTTGACTCCTGAGGGCTGGAGAGCGGAATGGTCTGACGCTCAGCAAAAGGCCAAAATTACGCTGAATTGGGGCGCTAACACTCACCGCTATACGGCCACTCAGGTTTGGGAAGGCGAAGAGGGCAGCGCAACGGAACAGCCCGATACCACGCCGCTGATTCAAGTCTTTGCCATGCTTTACGAAAACGGCCTCCCATCCATGTGGGATCAGCTGGCAAAGAAAAAAGCCGAAGAGATGTACCATCTGACTTGGCTTGTGGGCGATAAGAGACTGCCGACTTATTTTGCCGCTCCAGACGGCATTTTCCGCGTCATCAGTTTCCCGGTCATGATTAAGAACCTTCGTCATGCTCAGTCCATCTTAAAGAGCATTGCCGAGAAAAATCCTTCTTATGGGTTCTATGCCATTGCCAACCTCATGGAACAGGACGTTTATTACGAGATCGGCAAAGCTCCGGACTGGACCTCCGACATTGCGCTGTGCATGACTCAGTCCATCGGGGAAACCGGTCTTATTCCCTCCGGAGTTCCGTCCTCGGAGACAATCGAGGGTAAAGAATACATTCACTTGGAACGCGACGTGATGATGCTGAACATCTCCGTGCCGTTCGCTCATATTTTCGAAATGCTCAAAGACTTGTCGGAAACTCCGATGCCGATTCTGCCGGCTTACGAAGCTCCGATGAGAAGAGAAACACTGCCGGTTATTCTGCCGCAGGGTTTGTCTGAACGCCTGAACTCCTTCACCCTCGATGACACTATTCAGGGCATCCGTGTGCAGTACAGCTATCCGGTTCAGGAAGCTTCTTTGGATGACCTTCTTAAGCTCGACAGCGCAGATCAGATCGATCGTCTCGAGAAATTCTCCGATCACATGCTTGATCAGTTAACGGCTGATGTTCAGAAAGAATCGGAAAAAGACCTGAAAGAGTGATCTGAGGTCTGAAAGGGCATCCGGCGAGCTGTCGGGTGTACTAAATCCGAAAAATAAAAATCCCGCTCTGCGAAACCGTAACGCGGGATTTTGAAATTCTGGATGCTACAAGTCACTTGTTGTCGTTGTCGTCGTCCGGAAGAGCTCTGACTTCAAGTCCGAACATAAGTGCGGTCCATCCGTCGAAGATCAGTTCGATTGCAACGAAGATGCCGAAGATCCAAGTGGCACTCTGAGGCCATCCCCACCACAGGCAGCCGCCTAACAGTAAGGAAACGATAGCGGAGAAGAGCATCAGACCCCAGCCTTTTGCATCCGTGTTAGATAAGGCTGCCCAGCACTTAACCAAACCGATGGCGATGAAATAAGAGGCCAGGAAGAGCGTGAGTGTTTCAGTTCCGGCAATCGGATAGAACATCAGAAGCAGACCGGTTAAAGCGGTCAGAAGGGCAAGGATAATAGCGGCGGTTCTTGCACCCCAGCCTTCTGCTTTCCAGAAGAGGGCTAAGCCGGTGGCACCGGAAACCAAAAGCATTGCGCCGATAAATATCGTGACGCCAACCGAGAATGCGATCGGGGCAAATAATCCGATCGTGCCGAGGACGATACAGAAGATACCCCAGCCGATCATTGCACCGCTGCGCTTCTTAAGAGGCTTCAGCAGTTCATTTACCACACGATTGTTTGCGTTATTTTGTGTCATATTTTCCTCCAATGACGATGATTCCATCATCGCCTTTTTGGAGGAAATATTCAGCGGAGCTGCACCACTATGAGCCTCTCGCGATGCGGATGGAGGTATGGATGGTCTTCAGAGAGATTTGGATTTCCAGCACAAAGAAAATGGTGGAGACCACAATGAATACAACGGCGGTGAGCAGCATGGTGGATTTCCAGACCTCCAAGTTGAGGCCCGAAAGATGCTCGAGAATCGTCACCAAAACGAGAATGCCGGAGAAGGCCGCTGAAGTGGTCACAGCCAGAATCGCATTCTTTAACAGGTGGCTGCGTTCATAGGTGAGCCGGATAGCCTTCTCAAGAACCGGATCAACTGCCGGAGCTTTTTGGCGGCGCTCTTTAAGCAGGGCGCGTACTCGGTCAGTGGTGTAGTTGTAGCGGGCTGTCATGGCAAGCAACAGCAGGCCGACACCGGAAATCAGAGTGATCGGGGTCAACGCATCGGAAAGGGTTACCGCATAAGAAATCATGCTCAGTCTCCTATTGCGGTCTGTTGTGGTGATGGACGGTCAGGCCGAGCGCTTTCACGGAAACCTGAACTTCACTGACGTAGATGCAGCTCGAGATCACGATAAAGATCACGGAGGCCAGCAGCATCGTTGATTTCATCAGGGATAAGTCCAGGCTGAAGAGGCGTTCGATTACGATTACCAAAACCTGAAGACTGCTGAAAGCGGCCGAGATCATCAGTGTCAGGATGCCGGTTTTCAGCAGGCTGGCACGCTTGTAAATAAGGTCGATAGACTGGTCGATTTCTTCGTGGAAATCTTCGGATTCCTCTTTTCGTTCAGCCAGAAGCTGACGGATGCGGCTTGTGGCATGGCAATAGCGCGCAGACATGGACACCAGCAGCAACCCCACACCGGAAATGAGTGTTACTGGCGCGAGAGCGTCTGAGAGCGTCGCACTGAACTCAACCATTATTTTTTCTCCTCACGTATATGAACGAATTTTAGGCGACAAGGAGCCTAATTAAGGCTTTTCGCTTTTAGAAAGGAAAAGAAAAAGGTTTTTGCGAATTAAAATAGGGTTTTTCAGGGGCGCTTTTAGACAATTTATCGGTCCCTTTTTCGTTACCTAAATAAGATGTCTCAGCAATCTGCACTGGAAAGACTTTCGGAAGACTCGATTGTCATTGCTTTTGATTATGGTCTGAAAAGAATCGGCGTAGCCGTCGGAAATTTACTGACCAAATCCGCACGCCCTCTGAGAATCATTCATTGGAAAAAGAATGATCAAAAATGGGCGGAAATTACACAGGTGCTCTCAGATTGGCAGCCTGCAGCCGTTGTGGTGGGCGTCCCTCGCCATAAAGACGGTAAACCGAACGATATGACGCCGATCTGCGAGCGTTTCGCCAATCAAGTTGAAGGCAGGTACGGTATTCCCGTGGTCCGGGAAGACGAGCGCTACAGCTCGGTAGAGGCGGAAAGCTACCATGACGCCGACGATGACGAGCCCATCGATGATGAGGCCGCCGCAATTATTCTTGACCAATGGCTGAACAAGGTTCCCGGAGAAAACAATGAAAACCATTAAAGGCATTTGGCGGTTCAGCCGAGTCATTTGTTATACCTTTGTTTGTCTTTTTCAGGCGTACACGCGGTTTAAACGCGTAGACCGCAAAGAAAAAGGCAGAATGCTTCGCTACTATCCGACGCAGGTACTGAAGCTTGCCGGTGTGCGCTGTAGCTATGAGGGCAACGTGCCTGAACTGCTGCATGAATGCGGGCTGACCGACACGCCCCCGGCCTACATGGTCTTAAGCAATCATATTTCCTGGCTCGATATCTTTTCTTTGGACTCTCAGCTGCCGAGTCGCTTTATTGCGAAAGCTGAAATTGCGAAATGGCCGGTTTTCGGTTTGATTGCTCAGCAGATCGGAACGCTTTTCATCAATCGTTCGAGCAAACGCGCCATTTTGCGAATCAACGATGACATTCGCGGCGCACTTTGCAACTGCGAAGCTGTGACGATTTTTGCCGAAGGAACGACGACCTTCGGCAATGAGCTTCTGCCGATTAAAGCCAACTTTATTGCGCCTGCCTGTGAAATCGGTGCAACGGTTCAGCCCGTGATCCTTTCCTACAAAAATAAAGGGAAACCGACCAAGCGGGCCGCTTTTGCCGGAGACGTCACTTTGTTCGGCTCTTTATGGAATGTAGTCACAATGGAAGACGCCGAAGTAGTTGTTCACTTTCTGGAACCGATTACCAATACAAAAGATCTCACGCGCCACGAAGTAGCAAAGATTTGTGAGGAGAGCATGAGAGCTAAGCTCCAAGAAATCTGGGGCGACGAATATATAGCCAACGATGCGAATGCGGCTGAGGCTTTGGCCAAAGCGATCGCAAACGGCTAAGGTTCGAATTTTTTGCGAAGACGATTAAACTTATCGCAGTAGTGTTTTGTGTACCTATATGACGAAAATGAAACCTGTTAGAAAAGCAGTATTCCCGGTTGCCGGTCTCGGCACTCGTTTCCTTCCCGCAACGAAAGCGATGCCGAAAGAGATGCTTCCTGTGGTGGACAAACCTTTGATCCAGTACGCAGTGGAAGAAGCCGCCGCCGCCGGTATTACGGACATGATCTTCATCACGGGCCGTCATAAACGCGCCATTGAAGACCACTTTGACAGCGCGCCCGAGCTTGAGCGCGACTTAAAGAGCAAAAACAAAAATGCTCTTTTGGCGACTTTGAAAGCAGTTGTGCCCCCCGGAATTAATTTCATTTTTATCCGTCAGCCTGAACCGCTTGGACTGGGCCACGCAGTCCTGTGCGCCCAGCCGGTCGTCGGAGAAGAGCCGTTTGCCGTTTTGCTGGCTGACGACTTGATCGATGCTAAACAGCCTGCGATTGCACAGCTGATCAAGGCTCGTGAAGAGAATAACGGCGGCAACGTACTGGCTGTACAAACCGTTCCTCGTGAACTGACAAAGCAGTACGGTATTGTTGAAGTCAACGGTGAGCACGAGAAGTGCCCGACGATCCGCTCCATTGTTGAAAAACCGGATCCTCAGGTTGCTCCTTCGACGATGGCCGTGATCGGACGCTATGTTCTTGAACCCGAAATTTTCGACAGTCTGCGCAAGATTGACCGCGGCGCCGGCGGAGAAATCCAGCTGACGGACGCGATCGCACGCGAAATTCCGAAGGGCAAAACTGTTGCCTGCAAGTACGACGGCGAGCGCTTTGACTGCGGTTCTAAACAGGGCTTCCTGAATGCAACCGTTCACTACGCTCGCAAAGAAGGCTACAGAATTATTTAGATCTGACCTTATTTAGGAGTTTGGTTGTGCTGCGGTCGTAATCAAAGGCGACCGTCACAACCTTTCCGCCGTAAGAATGAACGATCTCGGCTTCAGGAAGCTGAGAGATCTCATAATCTCCGCCCTTGACGTAAATGTCGGGGCGGACTTTTTTTACGACTTCCAGCGGAACCTTGTCTTTAAAAATCACGACGCAGGCAGTACTTTCCAAAGCAGCAAGGACAGCGGCTCTGTCGTTTTCCGAATTAATCGGGCGGTCGGGTCCTTTGCCGAGCATTCGCACGGATTCGTCGCTGTTGACTGCGACAACCAAGCTAGCACCCAGAGAAGCGGCCTGTGCCAGGTAAGTCACATGACCGCGATGCAGGATGTCAAAGACACCGTTGGTCAGGACGACCGGATGCGGGAGCTTTCTTACGAATTCTTCGAGCTTTTCGAAGGAAACAATCTTTTTCTCGAAAGGGGGAGGAGGAAGATGCTGACTCATAGTAGTTTGGCGGCTGCGAGAAGGTCTTTAGTCTGCAAGTGAGGAACGGCGCATTCTGTCCAAGGTTTTGTGCCGTCGGACTGCACTAAAACAGCCTTGGAAAGACCGGCGGCTTTTGCGGCTTGTATGTCGGAAGTTTTATCTCCGATGAGAACGCTTTGCGTCAGGTCGATATTGAGATCCCGTGCCGCCTGAAGCAGCATTCCGGGATTAGGTTTCCGGCAGTCGCAGTCTTTGAGATACGGTGCAAAAGCGTGGGTCGGATGATGCGGGCAGAAATATACAGCCGAGAGCGGAGCATGGTTGCGGGCGAAAACGCCGGCCAGCCAAAAGGTGAGCTCTCTAAATTGATCAATACTGTACTTGCCGCGCCCGATGCCGCTTTGGTTTGTCACGATGATTAGCTGATGGCCTTTTCGGACGAGTTCGGCGGCACCCTCAAGTGCGCCGGGAATGAAATGAAAATTTTCCCGGCTGTGGACATAGGCATAGTCCACGTTAATAACGCCGTCCCGGTCCAGAAACGCGGCTTTTACCGCGCTGCTGAATCGAGGCCTGAAGGTGAAGCAAAATCTCATGCGAATTTTTTCAGAAGTTCGAGCATGTACAGACGAGTGCCTTCTTGAACGCTCTTAAATTTGACTTCACATCCGGCTTTTCTGAGCTCGGTGAGGTCTGCCTGGGTGTAGGCCTGATATTTGCCGACCAATGCCTCCGGGAACGGAATGTATTCAATGAAGCCCTGATTCACGGCTTCGGCAAGGGACAAGGCGGCTTTGCCTTCCTGTTCACGCAAGGTGTTAACGACCGTCAGTGCAACGTCATTGAACTGCTGAGCCTTACCGGTACCGCAGTTGTAGATGCCGGAAACGGATTTATCCAGACAGAAGAAGTTCACATCGACGACATCGTCCACGTAAACGAAGTCACGCATCTGGGCACCGTTTGTATAGCCTAAGCAGCCTTCGAAAAGTTTGACTTTTCCGTCTTTACGGAACTGGTGGAACTGATGGTATGCCACGGAAGCCATGCGGCCCTTATGCTGTTCGTGCGGACCGTAAACGTTGAAGTAGCGGAGGCCGGCGACCGGTGCCGTAAGGCCTTTCTGCATTTCTTTACGCAGAACCTGATCGAACAGATATTTGGAGTAGCCGTACACGTTCAGGGGTTTTTCGTAACGGATGTCTTCTTTAAAGACATTGGATGCGCCGTAGGTTGCGGCGGAGGAAGCATAGATGAAGGGGATCTTTTCTTCCTGGCACCAGCGGAAAAGCTCGAGCGTATAACGGTAGTTATTTTCCATCATGTAGTGGCCGTTGTGCTCCATGGTGTCGGAGCAGGCGCCTTCGTGGAAAATGGCTTCGGGCTTTGCGATCTTGCGGGCTTTAACTTTTTCAATGAAGTCGACCTTATCGAAATAATCAATGATGTGATGGTCGGCAAGATTGACAAACTTGTCTGCCTGAGTGAGGTTGTCGACTGCAATGACATCATTGCAGCCTCTGTTGTTGAGACCTTTGACGATATTTGCGCCGATAAAGCCGGCAGCACCGGTAACAATAAAGCTCATTCCAAGTTCCTCAAGTTAAAGTGTATTAAAGAGTTCTTCCGGGGTAACGGTCGCAGTCCCTAGTTTGCCGACAACGATGCCGCCGGCCTGGTTTGCGATGTAGACGGCGGTATGCCAGTCGCATCCGGCCGAGAGCATGACGCCGAGTACGGAAATGACCGTATCGCCGGCGCCGGACACATCGTAGACTTCACGGGCATGCGCGGGTACGGTCCAAGCCCCGTCGTCATCAAATAAGGTCATACCCTCTTCACTGCGTGTCAGAAGGATTTTTTCCAGATTTAATTCTTTTCTCAGGTTTTGCGCACGGTTAAAGAGGTCGGCTTCACTGTTCCATTTGCCGACAACTTGAGCTAATTCGTTGCGGTTAGGCGTGATCACCGTGGCGTCTTTATAACGGGAGTAATCGTCTCCCTTCGGATCGATCAGAATCGGACGGCCGAAAGTGCGTCCCTCCTGAATCATATTTTCAATGCGGTCCAAACCGCCTTTGCCGTAATCCGAGAGAATGACGACGTCATGGTCCGGCAGCAGAGAGGTAAAGCGGTGAGAATGCTGATCAAGGACTGTTCCTGCGATAGAGGATTCAAAATCAGTTCTCAGCATCTGCTGGTTGCGCGCAAGAATGCGAAGTTTGAGTGTCGTAGTGAAATTTTCCGCGCGGTAGAGGCACGGACGAACTTTTGAGGCCTCGAGGAGGTCCATGATTTTGGTGCCTGCTTCGTCATCGCCGATGATTGCAAGCAAAGAAGTACGGGCTTCTAAGCTGGCGGAGTTGCGAGCTACGTTGGCTGCACCTCCGAGACGGTCTTCTGTGCGAGTTACTTTCACGACGGGGACGGGGGCTTCAGGAGAAATGCGAGAAGCATCGCCGAACCAGTATCGATCCAGCATCGCATCCCCGACAACAAGAACAGAGGCGTTGCGAATAGCCTCCATGGAGGGTTTGAGAATGTTCATTTACGACAGATCAAATTGAATGTTCTCCAAATTTTACCGCCATCATTTTGCGGTAGTTCATCGGACGCTAAAGCCGTTAAAATCGGTAACTATTCTTTCTTTGGATGAAAACGATGGCTGAAACGATTTCCCGTTCTATTTTTAAGGCGTATGACATTCGCGGAATAGTTGATAAAACGCTGACCGAAGAGGTCTGCGAAAAAGTCGGCATGGCACTGGGCACGCTGGCCCAAAAGAAAAATGTTTCCCACATTTGTGTGGGCAGAGACGGCCGCCTGAGCGGTCCGCGTCTGCAGGCAGCTTTAATGAAAGGTATTCGTAAAGCCGGTGTCGGTGTTTATGACATCGGTGCGGTTCCGACTCCGGTGCTCTATTTCAGCACGGTCTACCTCAAGACAGGAAGCGGCGTTGCGGTTACCGGAAGCCATAATCCTCCCGACTACAACGGTCTGAAGATGATGCTTGCCGATGAGACGCTTTACGGCCCGGCCATCCAGCACATCTATGAAATGATCGTTAACAACGAGCTCTGCACTGCTGAAAAAGAAGGCCCCTATGAGCAGGTCGACGTTGTTCCCGCTTATATGGAAAAGATCCTTTCCGACGTCAAACTTTCTCGTCCGATTAAGGCGGTTGTCGACGCGGGCAACGGCATTGCAGGTCCTTTGGCTGTTGATCTCCTGACTCGCCTCGGCGTTGAAGTTCAGGGCTTGTTCACCAATGTTGACGGACATTTCCCGAACCACCATCCTGATCCTTCCAAACTTGAAAATTTGGAAGACTTAAAGAAGGTGCTCCGTGAAGGCGATGCCGAAATCGGTATTGCCTATGACGGCGACGGAGACCGTTTGGGCGTTGTGACCAAGGACGGCGAAGTTATTTTCCCGGACCGTCAGGCGATGCTGTTTGCCGGCGATATCCTTGCTCATAAACCCGGTGCCGTTATCGTTCACGATGTTAAGTGCACACGCAACATTCGTCCGTACGTTGAGTCCCGCGGCGGCGTCTGTGTGATGTCCCGCACCGGTCACTCGCTGATCAAAGCGAAGATGAAAGAAGTCAATGCTGACTTTGCCGGCGAAATGAGCGGCCACATTTTCTTCCATGACCGCTGGCCCGGCTTTGACGACGGTGTTTATGCTTCTACTCGCTTGCTGGAAATTTTGACCCGCAGCGCAGATGCGAATGCTCCTCTTAAGGCGCTCCCGAACGCGGTTTCGACGCCTGAACTGCAGATTCCGACCGAAGAGGGCGAGAACGTCAAACTGGTCGAACGCCTGAAGGAAAATGCCAAGTTCGACGACGCTCAGGACATTATTACGATCGACGGCATCCGAGTTGAATGGAAAGACGGGTTTGCGCTGGCTCGTCCTTCTAATACCACACCGGTGGTCGTTCTTCGCTTTGAGGCAGACACTCCGGAAGCCTTGGCCCGTATCCAGGATCGCTTTAAAGAAGAGATTTTGAAAGTCGCACCCGACGCCAAACTTCCGTTCTGATTTGCAGCGAATGCGAGTACTGATCGTTAAAACGACTTCGATGGGGGACGTCGTTCATGCCGTCCCCGTCGTCGAAGATATCAAGCGTTTTATTTCCGATGCCGAAATCGACTGGCTGGTTGAGGATTCTTTTGCAGACATTCCCAGACATGTCGCGGGCGTTTCCGAGGTCATTGAGTGCTCGGTAAGGAAATGGAAAAAGCGGATTTTTGAAAAATCTACAAGAGGTCAGATCAAGGCTCTTTGTGAGAAGCTTCGCAGCAAACACTACGACTTAGTCATTGATCTCCAAGGACTGATTAAAAGTGCAGTGTTGGCCTCCTGGACAAATGCTCCGGTTGCCGGTTACGACTGGCGCTCGGGTAAGGAGCCTTTAGCTACGGTTCTGTACTCCATTAAGTCTTCGGTCGATCGACAGAAATCAGCAGTGGACCGCTGTCGGGAACTGGCAGCGAAAAGTCTTGGCTACGATTTCGGTTCAACAAAACCTCAATTTAACTTTAAGTTTGAAGGTTCTCCGGAGTCTGTAGGCTGTGTCTTCTTCTTTTGCAATACCAGTCGAGAGACGAAGCTTTGGCCAGAAGAAAAATGGATTGAACTGGGCGCCGAACTCATACGCCGCGGTAAAAAGATCGTCCTTCCATGGGGTTCTCCGGAAGAAAGAGACAGGGTTTTGCGCATCCAAGCAAGACTCGGCACCGGAGCCGAGGTTCCCGATCGTATGTCGATCGGACAGCTCATGGAAAAGATTTCTTCGTCCGATGCCGTCATTGGTTTGGATACCGGTATGACGCATCTGTCCGCCGCAATGGGACGACCCACTGTCGGTATCTTCCGTGACTACCCGATTGAATTGGTCCCGTTGGTCGGCGAGGGCAAAAAGAAAGCTCTCGGCGGAGTAGGATGCTGTCCTCAAGTGCAGGAAGTGCTCAGCGCTTTTGAAAAGGTAATTCAATGATTCTTCCACGTCCGATTTACAGCGGTTTGCTTTATGCCGCGGCGCCGGCGGCTATGCTCTATTTATACAAGCGCTCGCGCAAGCAGCCGCAGTACCTGGAGCATTGGTCCGAGCGATTCGGAACGGCTCATTATCCGCCGCGCACTAAAGGCAGAACCCGAATTTGGATACATGCAGTTTCTGTCGGAGAGACCCGCGCCACGTTTTCTCTGGTCGAGTCGATTCTTAAACGCTGGCCGAACACCGAAATTCTTTATACGCACATGACGCCGACGGGGCGTGAGGTGGGTGCTAAATTTGCTCAGAAATTCGGCAACCGGATCGCTCAGTGTTATCTGCCCTACGACACTCCGAGAGCAGTTAAAAAATTCTTAAAGGCCACTCAGCCGGATCTTTGCCTCCTTATGGAAACGGAAGTCTGGCCGAACCTTACTTATTTCACCAAGAAATTCGGAATCCCGACGGTCTTGGTCAACGGACGCCTCTCTGAAAAATCCTTTAAGCAGGGACAAAAAGCCGGTTCACTCATTAAGGACGCATTCGGGCGTCTGACGATAGCGCTGGCACAGTACGAAGAAGACGCGGAGCGTCTTAAAGCAGCAGGCGCTCACGATGTAAAGGTCTTGGGCAATTTGAAATTCGATTTCACGCCGAACGCGATTCAGCTGAGGACCGGGCGTGAAATTCTGAAGTTTGCCGAACGCGACATCATCTGCCTTGCCAGCTCCCGAGAAGGCGAAGAACAGAAATTCCTGGAGGCGCTGAAGAAAGCTCAGACAGCAGGCGTCCTGGAAGACCGATTGGTTCTGATTGTGCCCCGTCATCCTCAGCGGTTCGAGGAGGTGGCCAAGCTCATTGAAAAGAGCGGTTTCACATACATCAAGCGCTCTGAGATCCGAGACTGGAAGACCGTGCTGTCCAAGCAGGGCCCTCAGATCGTCTTGGGCGACAGCATGGGTGAGATGGGCTTTTACTACGCGCTTTCCTCTCTCGTCATCATGGGCGGCAGTTTTGAAAATTACGGCTGCCAAAGCGTGATTGAGCCCTGCGCCATCGGACTTCCGGTGATCGTAGGACCGAGTATCTTTAATTTTGACTTTATTGTGAAAAAAGCGGAGTCTGAAGGTGCGCTCCTTCGCGCGGCTGATTTTACGGAAGCTCTGCGGACTGCCGACGAAGTGCTGAGCGATCCGGCAAAACGAGCCGAAATCGGGGAGAAAGCCGCGAAGTTCGCGCAGGAACAGCGCGGAGCCACCGAGCGGACAATCCAAGTTATCGATATGTTGTTGAAAGGTGATACGAATGCAGATCAAGCATCCTAATGTACTTTCCATTGCCGGCGTTGACCCTTCGGGCGGTGCCGGTCTCCTGGCAGACGTCAAAACGATTAGCTCGTTAGGCGGCTACGCAACGGGTGTCGTGACCGCTGCAACTGCGCAGAATACGCAAGGTGTATTCGGCGTGATTCCTATCCCGACAGACTTTGTCAAAAAGCAGATTGATGTTCTTTTCGAAGACGTCCGCATTGATTCTGTCAAAATCGGAATGCTGTTTGACTCAAATCTCATTAAGGGTGTTGCCGAACGCCTGCGTTATTGGAATCCTCGCTACATCGTTCTGGACCCAGTTATGGTCGCAAAGAGCGGTGATGCGCTGCTTACCGACGATGCCGTAGCCACACTGCGCGACGAACTTCTTCCGCTGGCTACCGTGATAACGCCTAATTTGCCCGAGGCTGCTCGACTGCTTGAATCTGTCGACATTACGGACGATGAGCAGATGGAAGCGGTTGCTAATGACCTTTGGAAACTCAAAGGCTGTCACGGCTGGGTCTATCTCAAAGGCGGTCATATGGAAGGCGTGGATTACTCTGAAGACTTGCTTTACGACGGCCGCCACATGATTCGCTACCGTGCCGAAAGAACAATGACAAAGAACACACACGGCACCGGCTGTGCGCTGTCTTCTGCTCTGGCAACTCTGCTTCCGTCTTCTACGGATATTCCGATGGCAGCCAGAGAAGCCAAGCGTTACATCACGCAGGCGATCATTCACGCAGATGAACTTCAAATCGGAAAAGGTCACGGTCCTGTGCATCATTTCTATGCTCAGTGGTATTGATTTACAAACTATTACACCTGTTTATGGGTTGATGAACTTGCACAGATTGAAATAGCTGTGTAATATTCAACTTCCCTGATGACTTGATCGTCAGATGGCGAATTAGCTCAGTCGGTTAGAGCAGAGGAATCATAATCCTTGTGTCCGCGGTTCGAGTCCGTGATTCGCCACCAAGATTCCGCCCGGGAGCTCTAAAGCTTCCGGGCATTTTCATGTGGTAGGCCCGCTATGAAAACCTATGCCATAGGCGACGTCCACGGGTGTTTTGATACCCTGGAACAGCTTCTCCAACAGATCCCGAACAAAAGCCGTTTGGTTTTTATTGGCGATATCGTCAACCGCGGCCCGAAATCTCTTGAAACCATCCGTACCGTCATGCGTATGGGAGACCGCGCTGAGTGTCTGCTCGGGAACCACGAGCTCCATCTTTTAGCCGTTTATGCCGGTCAGAGAGCGATGTCGCCGGAAGATACGATTTCTGAAATTCTCAACGCACCGGATTGCGAGGACATCATTCAATGGCTGAGAAACCGACCCTTGGCGCTGGTTGATCACGGTTTTTTATGCGTCCATGCGGCGACCCACTGGTCCTGGTCTGTTGAAGAAACACTGAAGCAGGCTTCCAGAGTCGAAAAATTTATCCGCTCCGACAAAGGATTGAGCCAGATCGGAGAACTCTTCGGCAAGCAGCAGTGGAGCCCGGATCTTCGCGGCAAAGATCGTTTGCGCGCTGTGGTCAACGTGCTGACGCGTACTCGTTATCTCAACGCTGACGGTACGATGGATTTCAAACAGAAACTGTCTCCTGCCGATACGCCTGTTGAATACATTCCCTGGTTTAAGTTTCCCGGCCGCAAAACGGCAAAGACGCCTGTTGCCTTCGGACACTGGTCCACACTCGGCCCCGTGACCGATGTGCCTAATGTTTTCCCGCTGGATACCGCCTGCCTTTGGGGCGGCGCTCTGACCGCAAGACGGCTGGGGCGTCATCGTGAAACATTCAGTGTGAAAGCACCGATTTACCGTATTCCCGGAGAAAAGCGAAATCTTTAATTTCGGGAGATGCGCTCCCTTATGCGGGAGCATTGTTCTTTTTGAGTGACTTTCAGTTTTTGAAAGTTTGTATTAACCGCCACCGGACATAAACCGTGAACGCGAAAAAAATTTACTTGAAGACTTTTGGCTGCCAGATGAATGAATATGATTCCGGCAAGATCGCAGATATTGCTAAGGCAGCAGCCGGTTACGAGGTAACCGACGACATCAACGAAGCCGATTTAGTTGTTTTTAATACATGCTCTATTCGAGAAAAGGCTCAGGAAAAAGTATTTTCCGACCTCGGACGAGTCAGAGAACTGAAAAAGACAAAGCCGAATCTTAAGATTGCTGTGGGCGGCTGTGTCGCCAGCCAGGAAGGCGGCAACATCGTTCGCCGTGCTCCCTACGTCGACGTGGTCTTCGGACCGCAGACCCTCCATCGTCTTCCGGAACTCTTGGAAAAGAACGAAAAAGAGCATCGTCCTCAGGTCGATATCAGTTTCCCGGAAATCGAAAAATTTGACCATCTGCCGACTCCGCATGCCGATGCAGCTACAGCATTCGTTTCCATTATGGAAGGCTGCAGCAAGTACTGCTCCTACTGTGTCGTGCCTTATACACGCGGTGAAGAGTTCTCTCGTCCCGTCGAAGACGTCCTCGTTGAAATCGCGCAGCTTGCTGCTCAGGGCGTAAAGGAAGTCACTTTGCTGGGACAGAACGTTAACGCTTATCGCGGAGAAGGTCCTGACGGCGAAATCGTCGACTTTGCCCTGCTGCTTGAATATGTGGCAGAAATCGACGGCATTGAGAGAATCCGCTACACAACGTCTCACCCGAAAGAATTTACAAATCGTCTGATCGAGGCTTATCGCAAGATCCCGATTCTGGCCAACCACGTCCACCTGCCTGTTCAAGCCGGGAGCGACCGCGTCTTGGCCGGCATGAAACGCGGTTATACGATCCTTGAGTACAAGTCCATCATTCGCAAGCTTCGTGCGATTCGTCCGGACATCAGCATTGCAACGGACTTCATTGTCGGATTCCCGAACGAAACGGAAGAAGATTTTGAAAAAACAATGAATCTCATCAAAGAGATCAAGTTTGATGCCAGTTTCTCTTTCGTGTACTCCAAGCGCCCCGGTACTCCTGCCGCTGAGCTGCCCGATGACACACCTCAGTCCGTCAAGCTCGAAAGACTTCAGAGACTTCAGGCGCTGAACACGCAGCATGCCCAGGAAATTTCGCAGTCCATGGTCGGAAGCGTACAGCGCTGCCTGGTTGTCGGAGAAGCGAAGAAGGGCGAAGGAAAGCTCTCTGCCCGTACGGATAACAATCGTATCGTTACCTTTAATGGGCCCGAAAACTTAATCGGTCAGATGGTTAACCTCAAAATTAATGAGGTTTATCCGCACACCCTGGGAGGGGAATTAGTTTAAATGACTGAAGCTAAAACGAAATCCGATCAGACATCTCTAAGCTTAGATCTTCAGATCAACAACAGTGATCTGTCCAGTTTGGTCGGACCGTTGGATTCGAATTTGGCCCAGCTGGAAAATTTCCTTAACGTGGAAATTTCCCGCCGCGGCGCGTCTTTCGGAATTAAGGGAACACAGGCAAATTGCCGCAAAGCCATTCAAGCTTTGACGGACTTGGCTGCCATCGCTGAGCGCAAAAGTGATGAGCTGACGGCAGAAGATATTCAGCTCTATCTTGTGGGTCAAAATGCGCCTGCTGAAGAGCTGGCTGCAGAAGAGCCTGTTCCCGAGCTTCGCACCAACCGTAAGGGACTTCAGGGACGCACGCCGATGCAGCGGACTTATATTCGCAACATCCTTTCCCACGACGTTTCCTTCGGTATCGGACCGGCCGGCACCGGCAAGACCTACTTAGCCGTTGCGGCCGCTGTCAGTGCATTTGAAAAAGGCGAGGTCGAAAGAATCGTATTGACCCGTCCGGCGGTTGAAGCGGGAGAAAAGTTAGGTTTTCTTCCCGGAGATTTGAGTCAGAAGGTTGACCCTTACCTGCGCCCGCTCTATGACGCTTTGTTCGATTTGCTGGGCACGGAAAAGACACAGCGCCTGCTTGAAAAGCAGAAAATTGAAATTGCGCCTTTAGCCTACATGCGCGGCCGTACTTTGAATGCTTCTTTTGTTATTCTTGACGAAGCCCAAAATACAACTCCGGAACAGATGAAAATGTTTCTGACGCGTATCGGCTTCGGCTCCAAAGCAGTCATTACGGGAGACGCCTCCCAGATCGACTTGCCGAGAGGTCAGAGAAGCGGGCTGATCGAAGCCTCGCACATTCTTCAAGATGTTCGAGGAGTCTCTATGACTTATTTCACTTCGGCCGACGTGGTTCGGCATCCTCTTGTTGCTCGTATTGTTGAGGCCTACCAAAAAGCCGAGAAGAGAGAATACCAACATGCGTAAACCCCATGTTTTGAGCCTTTCCGTCCAAAATCTTGCACATTTTCCTCAGCTTCCGTCCAGAAGCAAAATTCAGCGCTGGATCAGCCGAGCCTTGGAAAACGATGCCCAAATTACTGTTCGTTTTGTTGAGGAAGAAGAAGGCCGGGAGCTCAATAAAACATATCGGAGTAAGGATTACGCCACCAACGTTTTGACATTTGACTATCAGATAGAGCCTGTCGTGGAGGCCGACCTGGTAATCTGTGTGCCCGTGCTTGAAAAAGAATCCAAAGACCAAAACAAAACTTTGGAAGAGCACATGGCCCACCTTCTCGTCCACGGAACGCTGCATGCGCAGGGCTATGACCATATGGACGACGAAGAAGCCGAGGTTATGGAACAGAGGGAAACTGATGTTTTAGTTGATCTGGGCTTTGATGTTCCGTATCCTGATCGAAACTACACTCCTCAGCCGCTGGCTTAGGTCAATCAACTTAGAGAAATCTGTACTTAGAAATGGCGGACAACAAGACTGACGAACCCAAAGAGAAGAATTTTTTTGAGAAGCTGTCGGATCGATTTTTTCATGATGACGCACCTGAGACTCAAAAAGAACTCCTTGATGATCTTCATATTGCACACGACAGAAAGCTTCTGACAGACGACGGCATGCACATGATCGAAGGTGTCATGCGCGTCAATAGCCTGCGTGCAGAGGATTTGATGGTTCCTCGGACACAGATGATTGTGATCGACATTTCCGAGAACTCTCAGGATTGGATCAAACAAGTCATCGCAGCGGGTCACTCTCGTTTTCCCGTCATTGACGGAGATAAAGACAACGTTCTTGGAATTCTTCTGGCAAAAGACTTGCTGCGCCTTTTCATCAATCCTGAGTACGAGATTCGTCAGCATTTAAGACAGGCCGTGTTCGTGCCTGAAAGCAAACCGGCCGATGTCCTTCTGAAAGAATTCCGTCTCAAACGCAACCACATGGCTTTAGTGGTTGATGAATTCGGTTCGGTTTCCGGTCTGATTACGATTGAAGACGTCTTAGAAGAGATTGTCGGAGAGATTGACGACGAGTATGACGTTGTTAACGATGCTTCCGACATCGTCGCAATCGGCGGATCTCGCTGGCGTGTCAAGGCAAGTACTCATATCAACGAATTCAACCGCGTGTTCGGAACACATTTCTCTGATGACCGCTTTGAAAGTGTGGGCGGCCTCGTGAGCGATGAACTGGAACACGTTCCTCAGGTCGGAGAGTCCGTTGTCCTGCAGGGTTTCCGATTTGTCGTGACGAAGGCATTGGCTCGTCAGGTCAAGATGCTCACGGTTGAGAAGCTGGAGCCGGAGCAGACAGAGCAGCAACCGGCGAAAGCCTAATAACCGCTCAATAACGTGAAGAAGTTCCTTCCGTTCTTAATCGCCCTATTTGCCGGCATTGCGCAAGGGTATTCTCTGGCGCCGGCAAATGAGTGGCTGCAGCTGGCGGCTTTAGCCGTCCTGTTTTTTATTTTTGCGGGCCTCCGCACCGCTAAGGCAGGATTCCTCGCCGGTCTTTTCTTTGGCATCGGCTGGTTTGTCACTTCTCTTGCCTGGCTATACGTGTCCGTTCATGACTACGGCTACCAGCCGCCGGTCTTTGCCGCCTTCGTTGTCTTCATTTTCTCTTGTTACCTAGCTCTTTATCCGGCGGCTGTCGGCGCGCTCTGTGCATGGTCCATGAAGCGCGGCTCGAGTGCCGGTCTCATGCTTTTGGCTATTGCGCCGGCCGCATGGGGGCTGACGGAGTGGCTCAGAGGCGTGCTTTTTTCAGGCTTTCCCTGGAGCGCGGTGTCCTACGCCCATGTCGACGGCTCCCTCTCTGCATTTGCTCCGATCTGCGGCGCAGACGGTATAAATTTCTTGGCTGCCTTTATTTCCGGATGTGCGGCGCTCCTCCTGCTGGAGCGTAAAAATCTCAAAGGCATTGCCGTTTCCTGTGCCGGACTTCTGGTCGTTTTTTCTCTTGCATTTGCTCTGACCGACATTCGCTGGAGTGAACCGTACAAAACGCTTTCCGTCCGTTTAGTTCAAGGCGGGATTGCTCAGGACGAAAAATTCTCTCCGATGGGCAGCCTCACGAGCTTCGAGCGTTACGTCCGGCTGATGAATGAAAAACCGGTGCCGGAAAGCGGACTGATCGTTTTGCCCGAAACTATTTTTCCGATACCGCTTCAGCAGCTGAAACCGGAAATCTGGAGGAAATTTACGCACGTCACCAATGGCAACGCCGCTTTGATGTTCGGCGGCTTTTTGCGCGGAGAAGACGGATACCGCAACACGGCCGTTCTGGTTGAGCATGAAAAGATTGTTCAGTCTTACACCAAAAAGCACTTGGTTCCCTTCGGAGAGTATGTTCCTACCGGCTTCAGGTGGTTTATCGACATGCTGCAGATTCCGATGGGAGACCTGCTGAAGGGAACGACCGATCAAAAAGCTTTTGAGATTGACGGCGTAGCAGCCGCTCCGCTTTTGTGCTACGAAGATCTCTTTGCATCGGAAATCAGAGAGTGGTGGCAGGGCGGCAAAGCCCCGAATCTTCTGGTGAATCTCTCCAACCTCGGCTGGTTCGGAGATACGCATGCGCTGCCTCAGCATCTCAATATTTCGAGGATGCGCGCGATGGAATTTGCTCGTCCGGTCATTCGCGCGACAAATACCGGAATGACGGCTTACGTGACTAGCCGCGGTGAAGTCGCCGCAGAGCTGCCCGCTATGGAGCCGGGCAAGCTCGATGTTAAAGTGGCTGCGGCACAGGGAGAGGCGACGCCGTTTGTGAAATTCGGGGCGCTTCCTTGGCTCGGAGCCATGGTTTTGCTTCTTATCAGTGCAATCCTTGCCCTGTTGTTCAGAAAAAGACACCGTCTCCCGCTAAAATAAAAAGATTATTCTCAATTCAGCATTGCTGAGAAGAAAAAGTTCGAAATTATGCTCACATTTCAGGAAGTTATTCTGCGTCTACAGCAGTATTGGAACGGACAGGGCTGCGCCTTGCTCCAGCCGATCGACATCGAAGTCGGTGCCGGCACCTCTCATACCGCAACATTTCTCAGAGCCTTAGGCCCTGAACCTTGGAGAGCTGCGTATGTGCAGCCGTCCAGAAGACCGAAAGACGCCCGTTACGGCGAAAATCCCAATCGTCTTCATCAGCATCACCAGTTCCAGGTGGTTCTTAAACCGGCTCCGACGGACATTGTTGACCGTTACCTCGGCTCCTTGAGAGCACTGGGCATTGATACCGAAGTCAACGACATTCGTTTCGTCGAAGACAACTGGGAGAACCCGACGCTCGGAGCCTGGGGCTTAGGCTGGGAAGTTTGGATGAACGGTATGGAAGTGACTCAGTTCACATACTTCCAGCAGGTCGGCGGCCTGGAATGCAAGCCGATTACCGGAGAAATTACATACGGTCTTGAACGTCTGACAATGTATCTTCAGAACTGCGACAATGTTTTCGACCTTGTCTACACCAAGTGGCAGGACGCTTCCGGCGAACACATTCTCACTTACGGCGACGTCTTCCATCAAAACGAAGTCGAGCAGAGCCACTACAACTTTGAGGCAAGCGACCCTGAAAAACTTCTCAAGCAGTTCGACTACTTTGAGAGTGAAGCCAAGCGCCTGATGGACCTGAACCTTGCTCTTCCGGCCTATGAAATGGTTCTGAAAGCCGGACATACGTTTAACCTCCTCGACGCACGCGGTGCCATCAGTGTGACAGAACGCGCCGCCTATATCGGCCGTATTCGTCAGATTTCCCGGGCCGTTGCTCAAAGCTACTACGACTCCCGTGAACGCCTCGGCTTCCCGATGTGCCAGAAAAAAGAATAAAGAGGTTAGAGAAATGGCTTCATTATTGATTGAAATTCAAACAGAAGAGCTGCCGCCGAAGGCACTGGACAATTTATCCAAGGCGTTTGCCAAAGAACTGACTTTCAGCCTGAAAGAGCAGGATTTGGCTCTTCCCAACGCGCAGGTAACCGCTTACGGTTCTCCTCGCCGGATTGCCGCACTCATTTCGGATGTTTCCGAAGTGGCACCCGACAAACCTTTCCGTCAGAAACTGGTACCGGTGAAAGTCGGTTTGGATGCTGAAGGCAAAGCTACTCCGGCTCTGAGCAAGAAGATGAAGGCCCTCGGCATCGAGTGCGAACCTTCTGAGCTTAAAGTCGTGAACGACGGCAAGCAGGATCAGCTGGTATACGAAGGTACTAAGGCCGGCGTCTCTCTGAAGGACGGTTTGCAGATCGCTTTGGATCACGCCGTTCGCCGTCTGCCGATTCCTAAGGTGATGAGCTATCAGCTCGAAAACGGCAAGACCGTCGAATTCGTCCGCCCGGTCAAGCACCTCGTTGCTTTGTTCGATAAAGAAATCGTTCCCGTTGAATTGTTCGGTCTGAAGGCCGGCCGTGAAACGATGGGACACCGCTTCCACGTTAAAGAGCCTATTTCCATCAAAGAGGCAGAAAAATATGCCGAACAGATGGAAAAAGAAGGCAAGATCGTCGCTTCTTTCGAAGAGAGAAAGAACAAGATGGTTGGCGAGCTTAAGTCCGCTGCGGAAAAACTTAATGCCGAAATCATCATGCCCGATGATCTCGTCAATGAGGTTGCCGCTCTGACAGAATGGCCCGTTGTCTACGAATCCGGCTTTGACGAAGAATTCCTGACGGTTCCCGCCGAGTGCCTGATTCTGACAATGCAGCAGAATCAAAAATACTTTGCCTTGAGAGACAAGAACAAGAAGCTTATGAACCGCTTCCTTCTGGTTTCTCAGATTGAAGCCAAGGACGGCGGCGAAGCTATTCGTTCCGGCAACGCCCGTGTGGTTCGCGCTCGTTTGGCCGATGCGAAGTTCTTCTATGATCAGGACCGTCTCCAGACACTGGAATCCCGCGTCCCCGGCTTGGCTCATGTGGTCTACCACAACAAGCTCGGTACTCAGCTTGAAAGAAGCGAACGCGTTCAGAAGATTGCTTCCCGCATCGCCGAGCAGATCGGTGCCGATCCTGCACTGGCCCGCCGCGCAGCTAAGCTGGCAAAAGCCGATCTACGCACTTTGATGGTCGGAGAGTTCCCCGAACTGCAGGGCATCATGGGTGAGTACTACGCTCATCACGACAAAGAAGACGACAAAGTCGCTCTTGCGATTCGTGAGCACTACCAGCCGCGCTATGCCGGTGACGAGCTTCCGTCCACACCTGAAAGCTTGGCTGTTGCCTTGGCCGACAAAATTGAGACACTGACCGGACTCTTCGGCATCGGACAGCTGCCGACCGGAGAAAAAGATCCGTTCGCCCTGCGCAGACACGCCCTCGGCATTCTTCGCATGCTGATCGAAAAAGAACTGCCGCTTTCTTTGGACAAACTGATCGCTATCGGTACGGAAGAAGAATCTGTTGTTCCCGGCGTCAAAGATGCCACAGAAGAGCTCAAACAGTTCTTCCATGATCGTCTGCGCGTCATGCAGAAGGATCAGGGCTTTACCGCTCATGAAGTGGAATCCGTGATCGGTTCCGAACCTGCTATCCTTGCGGATGTTCCGAAACGCCTGAAGGCTGTTCATGACTTTATGAGCCTGCCGGAGGCCGAGTCTCTGGCTGCTGCCAACAAACGTATTGAGAACATCCTCAAGAAGAACACACTTCCGCTGGCAGATGCTGTTGATCCGGCTCTCCTGACAGAAAAAGAAGAGAAGGATCTTTACGAAGCTATTCGTACGCTTGAACCGAAACTTGAAGCCGACTATAAGGCCGGCCGCTACGAAGACGAACTTCGCAGCCTGGCTCCGCTGAAAGCTCCGGTGGACGCGTTCTTCGACAAAGTGATGGTGAACGCCGAAGATGAGGCCTTGAGAAGAAATCGCTTAACGCTGCTCAACGAGCTCCATAAAGCGATGAATCAAGTCGCCAAACTTTCGTGTTTAGCCTCTTAACTTTCCGATCAGAAGGCCGCTCACAGAGCGGCCTTTTCCAACAATACCTATGAAACTTATGCTCTGGCTTCGTGCCTTGATTTTTTGGTTCCTCTTTTGTATCACCATCATCTGCTACGGCATCGTCCTTTTCGTTTGTATTCCGTTTACATCGAAAGAAGGCCGTTACGCCATCGTAAAAAAATGGTGCCGAATGGTGATCGGCTTAATGCGCACGATTTGCGGTGTTCGCTATGAAATTACGGGCATGGATAGGGTGCCGGCGACCGGTCCCGTGATTTTGCTGTCTAAGCATCAGTCGGGCTGGGAAACGCTCGCATTTTTTGCCTTGGTGCCGAGACGCTTGAGCTATATCTACAAGCGCGAACTGCATCGTCTGCCGATCTTCGGCTGGGGTTTGGCTTCGCTCGGAATGTTCAGTGTGGACAGATCTGAAGGACGCACTGCTTTTGAGCGCATGAAGCGTGAAGTTCCGGAGTTCTTTGCTCATGGCTGGGCTTTGGTGCTCTTTCCCGAAGGCACGCGCACCGCGCCCGGCGCTTCGGTTAAATATAAAACCGGCGGCGTTCGTTTAGCGATTGCTACCAATGCTCCGATTGTTCCGATTGCTTTGAATTCCGGCGAATGCTGGCCGAAGCATTCGTTTTTGCTGTATCCGGGCGTAATTAAGGTGGTATTCGGCGATCCGATCAGTCCGGAAGGAAAAACACCGCATGAACTTAATGAAGAAGTTCGCAGCGCAATTGAAGGTGAGATGAAGCTCATCTCACCGAAATACTACAAATAAAAGGTTGAATGGTTTTAGGTCGTATTTTTCCGAAGATCACGAAATTTTATTTAGACGGCTCTCCGGCAGAGGCTGAAATCGCTTATCCCGACAAGGTTCGGCGCGTTCATATTCGACTTGGCGGACAGGAAGAACAAATTACCGCCGGACCGGAGGGTGTCATTTACATCACCAAGGGCTATCCTTCAGCGCTCCAAATTAAATGGGCGCTGAAACTTCAAAAGAAGAAATTTTTGCCGTACTTTAAATTTTTTGAAGCAGCCTCCTTAGCCTATCCGGATGTCTCTGCACGTCTTTCTCAGCAGGATCCTGATTTTGTCCATCATTCCGCTTTAGAAGGGAGCTATCCGGTCCGATATCGCATTGTCCGCAGCAGCCGCCGTAAGAATACTCAAATCGCCTTTGAGGGCGGTCTTTTGGTTGTTCACTGCCCGGCGAGGCTCACGGACTTTGAAGTGGAACTTGAACTTCAGAAATCGGCCTCAAAAATTATTCAATTTCTGGAGAAGATGCGCCGAGGGGCACCGGCTGCAGAAAAGGAACCGGCTCCGGCGCGGGCAGCGAGCAGTATTCGTCTTGCTGACGGAGCGGAAGTTCAAATCATTTGGCAGCCCGGGAAGCGCAAGAGCATTTCAATTTCCATGCCGAACTCAGAGCAGCTTCTGGTGAAGTATCCGTCACGGACTTCTCGAGAAAAAGTGGTGGACTGGGTTCTTTCACAGCAGGCATGGATCCAGAAGAAACGGCAGAACAGCTTAGGGAAGGAAGACAGTAATCGAGTCTTCTTTGAAAAACTGTCTTCCGAACAGGAAATCACACTGCTGGACGTCAAAAGAAAAGTAAGGCTGTCGAGCGTGCGCAAGGAGTCCGGTGTCTTTGATGATGAGATCGTGCTGTGGGTGAAGGACGCGAACCTCACTCGAGACCAGTTCCTTGAAGTTCTGGTTAAGACCATCAAGAAGTGGGCCCTTACGGCTTTGCAGGAAGAATTTGAGCTCAAGCTCGCACAGATGGGGCCCTTTAGATACCCTTATCGAAAATTCTTTTTGACGTCGGCTAAAACGCGCTGGGGAAGCTGCAGCAGCCGCGGTCACATCCGTATTCACTGGAATGCGGTGTTCGTTACTAAGGCCGAGCGGGAATATCTTTATACGCATGAGGCAGCTCATCTGACGGAGATGAACCATTCCTCACGTTTTTGGCAGCTCGTTGAAGTGCACTGCCCTGACTACAAACGAGCCAGGGCAATGCTGCATTCGAGAACGCTTGGTTTTCTCTAGTCAGGCTGAACTTGGCCGGGCAGCACGATTGAAATGCCCGCTGCATGAACTAAGCGAGCCAGGCGAATGAAATTTTCCAAAGGCACGCTTTCGGCACGTTGCTCCGGCTTGATTCCTGCCTCCTCCATCATTTCGGGGGAAATCCATTTAGCAAGATTGTTCTTCAGCGTTTTACGGCGCATGGCGAAAGAGGCGGCAACAACCTGATGGAAGGTCTCTTCGTCAACTTCTGCCGGATTTTGAATCGGGATCATGCGGACCACGGAAGACATGACTTTCGGCGCCGGCGTGAAAGCCTCAGGCGGAACATCAAAGAGCTTTACCATGCGGTATTTTCTTTGAAGCATGACCGAAAGCCGTCCGTAGGCCTTTGATCCCGGGGCGGCAACCATTCGGTCCACGACCTCTTTCTGAAGCATGAAATGCTGATCAACGACGCGGTCACTGATCTCGGAGAGCTTGAAGAGCAGCGGGGAAGAAATGTTGTAGGGCAGGTTGCCGACCACGCGAATCTTTTCTTCGGCGGCAAAGTCTCTCCAATCGAACTTCAGAGCGTCGGCCTCAAGAACGGTTAACTGCTCGGGCGTGAATTTGGTCCGCAGCCAAGCTGCAAGATCGCGGTCAATTTCAACACAGTAGATGTGTTTGGCACCGGCAATTAATTCTTTTGTCAGGGCAGCCTGTCCCGGTCCGATCTCAATGATCTTTTGGCCTTCTTTCGGATCGACGGCTTCGGCAATTTTGTTGATCCAGAAGTCGTCGTTGAGAAAGTTCTGTCCGAAACGTTTGCGGGCTTTGTGGTGCTTGAGTACTTCAGCCATTTCTTGATTCCATGAAAAAACGCTTAGGAGGCCTAAGCGTTTTCGACTTTACGATGTTATTCGGTCGGTTTGTTGATTCGCTTCTCAACATAGGCTTCCGAACGCAGGCGTCGTTCCCAGTCGAGGACGGCGTCACCGAGTTTCTGCTCGCGCAGCGCCTCTCTGGCCTGCTCTCGCTGGCGTTCGTTAATGCCGCTCTTAGTTCTGCGGTCGAGCACTTGGAAGATATGCCAGCCGTAAGGCGTGCGGATCGGTTCACTGATTTCGCCGACGCTCAGCTTGTCGAGCTGCTGTTCCATTTCCGGAGGAACGTCGCCGGGGTAGAGCCAGCCGAGGTCACCGCCGCGGGTGCCCGACGGGTTTGCAGAATGCAGACGAGCAAGTGTCTGGAAGTCGCCGTCGCCTTTATCCAGGCGAGACTTGATTTCATTTAAGCGCTGAATCACGACTTTTTCAGGCGTCACGTTCGAGGGACGCATCATGATGTGGCGGACATGCGTCTGACGAACACCTTGCTGGGCCTGTTCGCCGGGATCGCGGACACCGGTCAGTTTGAGGATTTGGAAAGAGTTTCCGGCCTGGAGCGGAATGATGTCTCCGGCTTTGTGATTCTGCAGAGCCTGCACCACGAAGGGAGGCAGTTTGCCGGCGGGAACCCAGCCCATAACGCCGCCTTCCATCGCTTCCGGTGTGACGGAGTATTTTGCTGCCAGCTGGCTGAAATCTGCACCTCTCTGAGCCTGCTCAAGCGCACGGGAAGCGGTTCTTTGGGCAGCCTCAACTTCTGCTTTCGTGGGATTTTCAGGGAAGCTGATAACGATGCGGGATAAGCGATATTCCATGCGTTTGCCCGGACCGCTCTGATCCTTCAGATATTGATCGATTTCGCTTTCGGGAATCTGGATCTTGTCGTCCACGTCTCTTTCACGAAGACGCTGAGTAAGCAGCTCGCTGCGGATCTCGCTCTTGAAGCTCGGAACGGAAATACCGTCGGCTGCCAGTTTCTTTTCGAGCTGAGGAACGGTGAGGCCGTTATTGGTCGCAATTTGTTCGATCGCGCCGTTGAGCATGTTGTCGTCGATACGAATGCCGGTATCGCGGGCTTTCTGCTCGATGATTCGTTCAAGAATCATGCGATCAAGCGTCTGGTCGCGAAGGTTGTCCATCGGGGGCAGCGGAATGTTTCTTCTGCGAAGATTCGTAGCCACCTGATGAATTCTCTGCTGCAGCTGGATCTCCGTAATCACATCGTGATTCACCACGGCTGCGATACGATCGACCGGGACGGGTGCGTTTTTATGAGCCGCAGCCGCTTCTTTCTTTGCCGGTGCTTTCTGTGCGTACGCATTGTCTGCATTGACCGCGCCGAGGGAGAGGAGGGCGCAGGCACATACTGCATAAAGATGAGTCAATTTCATAGTTTATTCGTAGTAATCATATCGGCCGACTTCAACAGGCTTCGGCCCGATCGGCTTGTAACCGGTAATGCCTTCGCTTAAGGCTTGGATCGGACTGGATCCGACGGTGCCTAATCCGACGAGTTCAAGTTCTAAGAAGAAGTTCGTTGTCGACCTTCCTTCACTTCGGATGTAACGCTGTACGGCGCCGCGAAGAATCCAACACCCCGCACGATATTCGAGGCCCATAAGCGAGTCAACCACTTTTTTGTCTCTGAATGAATAATTGTACCTTCCGAGACCGTAGAGGTCTTTCATGAGCGGCCACTGGAACGAAAAGTCGATCTGCTTGATGTTGGTGTTATAGAAAGCGTCTCGCGTATCGTTGGGGTTGTAGTTGTAGCGATAGTACAGAGCAACGGTCGAGAAATCACGCGGGTTATAGCGAATACCAGCGCTCGTCTTTGAGATTCTGGACCACTCTGTAGAGTACTGGATCGCGCCCTCTAGTCTCCAGCCCTCAAATAAAGAGAACTGGGAGGCGGCCAACACGTCACTGCGGTTCTTTGTTTTACCCGGGTTGGACCAATAAAGGTCGACTTTTTCGTCCGTGAAGTAGTAACGCTGACCCACAGTCGCGGAGAACCATTCTTTACCGGTACCGGAGTCGATGTAACGGGTTGTCAAAACTGCAGACAACTGATTGGTGTTCGCAATTCGGTCAAAGCCCGTGTACTTGTTCGGTGTAAACAGTTCGGCGAAGTTCAGGTCGGCCGAAGAACTGTCGAAGTTCGGCATGTGCCTTTGATTCCGATAAGGAATGTAGGCATAGAACAATCGAGGTTCAAGAGTCTGCTCGGTTTCTCGTCCGAAGACCGTCGAATTTCTCTCGAAGATTAAGCCGGTGTCGAGAGAATAGATCGGGAGCGAACGGGTCGAAGATTTATCAATCTCGGCTCTTGCGTGTTTGATGTCGTTGTAGTGCGTGAGCGAGTATGTAATCTTCGGCGTAATGAACCAGTAAGAACCCATCAGCGGATAGGAAATCGAGGTATTCCACAAGGTTCGGTTGCCGTCGCCGCTCGTACCGCGCAAACCGTTATACGTCGAGATGCCGCGGCGGAAGCGGGTTGCCGTCAAACGAGAATCAAGGACCGCACCGTGAAAATCTGCGACGTAACCGCTGAGGTTAAATTCCGGTTCTTTTTCGTAGGGCTTTTCAACCCAGTTTCTGTTCGGACGAAGCGTCTGATTTTTATAGACGCCGATAGACGTACTCCAATAAGTCTGTCCGTAGCTCAGCCAGAAGTTTTGGTTGAGGATGTTTTCACTGGACTCGCGAATGGTCGTCGAGAAATCCGATAAGTAGTCGTTATCGGAGACCTTTTGGTAGTCCACGCCGAGAGAAACATCACCGATGCGCTGGTAGTGTTTCCAAGCAACGCCGTAGCGTCGTTCGTGCGTTTCCTTATCCTTAAAGATGACGTTGTAGTCCACCTGGCCGGAGAAAGTCGGCTGCAGGTAGCGGAATTCGTTGCCGAAGAGTACGCCTCGCTTAGACATCGGTTTGAGTGTCAGCGTGTAGTCGTAGTTCGGTGCAATGTTCCAGTAGAACGGCACCTCCATATTCACGCCGAGCGTCGAGCTCATGCCGAATCTCGGAGTCAGGAAACCGGTCTTGCGCTCGGAACCTACCGGGAAACTGAAATAAGGCGAGGCAAAAACCGGAATACCGCCGACATATAGGCGTGCGTTTTTGCCGACAGCAGAACCGTCGAGCTCGTCATAGTCAATGTCAGAGGCTTTAATCCACCAGGCTTCCTCACCTTCGCGGCATGTCGTGACCATGGCATTGCACATCTTCGCTTTGCCTTCGCCGAGAAGTTCGATCTTGTCGGACGTGCCTCGCATCTGAGTCGGCAGATAGCGGAACGTTGCGTTCGGCATTTCTCCGGTTTCCGCATCGAGGTGATAAGTAAGCTCGGGCCCTTTGAAAATCGTGCCGTTTCTGGCCACTAAGGCGTTTCCGTTGGAATAAACCTCGTCGTTGGCGAACGTATAGGTGATGGTGTCGCCGCGAAGGACGGATCCGCCGCGCCGAACTTCAGCGCTGTCAATGAGCTCGATTTTCTCATTAGGCGTCCCAATCATCTTGAACGCTGTGAGGTATGTCGGGGCATCGCCTTCCTCAGAAGGCGCGTTCTCGTCTAAGCGGCGTGCCGCGTTCAGCTTCAGTCCGTACTCAGGTCGGGTAGCCGTTTCGGAATCTTGATCGCGCTCGGCCGCCGAGACGAGCAAGGGCATAGCTAAAGTCACAGCCACAAAAACGGGTAGGGCTCGAAAAGCTTCCATGGGTCTTTTTCGACGAATTGAAAAACTAGACATTAAAATTGCACGCTATTAGGTGGAAAGATTATAAAGGCTTAATTGACCTGCATATTCCGATCAACGGATCATGGAGAGGAAACAATGACAGAGCGTGAAGTTAGCTTAAAGCAGTGGCTGGAAAAAATCGGAGGGTCTTTCGGGCTGAATCTGAAGACACTTCGCCCGGCATCTTCGGACGCGGGTTTTAGAAGCTATTTCCGTATTGACGGAGACGGCACGACTTACATCGTCATGGACTCTCCCAGGGAGCCCGGCAACGTCAAACCTTTTATTTTTGTCGACGATCTGTTTGCCAAACAAGGCCTTAATGTTCCGAAAATCTACGCTCAGGACGTAGAACAGGGTTTTCTGCTGTTGTCAGATCTGGGAACTCAGACTTATCTCGATGTTCTCTCGGAAGACAATGCCTCCCGATTGATGGACGATGCCACCACCGCACTTGTCAAACTCCAGAAGAACAGCAAACCGGGTGTGCTGCCCGATTACTCCGAAGAGCTGCTGCGCAGTGAACTCGAGCTTTTCCCCGAGTGGTACGTAAAACGCCATCTGAATATGGAAATTACGCCTCAGATGCGCAGCATGTTCGACAAGATGTTCGACCACATCATCGAAAAGAATCTCGCTCAGTCCTTTGTGTACGTACATCGTGACTACATGCCGCGCAATTTGATGCTTGAAGAAAAAGACAATCCGGGAATTATTGATTTCCAGGACGCGGTCTACGGTCCGGTGAGCTATGATATTGCCTGCTTGTGCAGAGATGCCTTTATTTCCTGGAGCGAAGCTCAGATTTTAGATTGGACCATTCGCTATTGGGATAAAGCCCGCAAGGAAGGCATTCCGGTCCCGGCAGATTTCGGTGTGTTCTGGGAGGACGTCGAATGGATGGCCCTCCAGCGCCACCTCAAAGTTCTGGGCATCTTTGCCCGTCTGAATTACCGCGACGGAAAAACGAAATATCTTGGCGATACGCCGAGATTCTTGAATTACGTTCAAAAGACAGCGTCGCGTTTTGATGCCTTAAGACCTTTATCTCGCTTCATTAACCAAATCTCCGGCATCGAAGAGACGGTCGGATACTCTTTCTAAGGAGTGTCGGATTGAAGGCGATTGTGTTGTGTGCCGGAAGAGGCAAACGCATGCGGGAACTCACGGCGCATAATTCCAAACCGCTGATCAAGCTTTGGGGCCGATCAATGATCGACTGGCAGCTTGATCGTCTGAAAAAGGGTGGAATTCGGGAGGTCGTGGTCAATACCGCCCATTATGCCGACCTCTATCCTCCGCATTTTGCAGCTCATCCCGTCGAAGGAATCAAAGTAACGATTTCTCAGGAAGGAACTTCGATTTCGGACGCTTTGGAAACTAAAGGCGGCATTGTCAAAGCACTTCCCTTGCTCAGTGACGGAGAAGAACCCTTCGTTGTGGTTTCCGGAGACATCGTCACGGCCTTTGATTACGCCTCCCTGGAAAAGGCTGCCGACCGAATCAGAAAAGGAGAAATCGTCGGACACTTAGTATTGGTGCCCAATCCTTCTTTTCATGACGGTGACATGGATCTCAAAGACGGTCTTATCAATAGAGCCGATAAGAAGTACACCTACGGGAATATTGCGGTCTTCTCGCCGAAAATCTTCGCAGGAGAAAAGCCGGAGTTTTCCAAGCTCTTCCCTTGGCTGTACCAATTTGTCGATCAGCAATTAGTCAGCGGCGAGATCTACAAAGGCCCCTGGGCGAATGTCGGCACTCCCGAAGAGCTCGCAAAATGCGAATCAATGGGCTGCTTCTTTAACGAGACGGATATTTCATGAGCGGCGCAACAGTACAAGTCGGGAATGTGGAAATTCCCGGACGCGTGTTCTTAGCACCGCTGGCAGGTTTTACCGATCTTCCTTTTCGTCAAATTTGCCGTAAGCTGGGTGCGGCTTATGCCGTGGCCGAAATGGTTGCCTCGCAGAAACACTTGCGCGAGTCGAGAAAGTCGCAAGAAAGATTTTCCCTGGGAAGTGAAAGCTATCCCCGTGCGATCCAGCTGCTCGGTTCCGATCCGGTCGATTTGGCCGACACCGCCCGCTATGCGGTTCAGTGCGGTGCACAAATCGTGGATTTCAACTGCGGATGTCCGGCGAAAAAAGTTTGTTCGGTAGAGTGCGGCTCGGCGCTGTTAAAAGATGAGGCGCTCGTAGAAAAATTGCTGAAGGCGCTGACTGAAGCGGTAGATGTGCCCGTGACGCTCAAATACCGTCTCGGCTGGGATGCGGAGCACATCAATGCGCTAAACATTGCGGCAATCGCTCAAGAGGCCGGAATCAAAATGCTCGTGCTCCACGGCCGTACCCGAGAACAAGGTTTCAAAGGCGAAGTTGACTACCAGAGGATCGCCGAAGTGAAGGCGTCGGTCGATATCCCGGTTATTGCCAACGGCGATATTGACAGCGTAGAAAAGGCTGAAGCGGTACTTGCGCAGACAGGTGCCGACGGCATCATGATCGGGCGTGCGGCTATCGGAAACCCTTGGATTTTTTCGCAGATAAATGACAAACTCAGCGGCAGAATTCCGCAGGCGCCGAGCAAGAGCCAACTTATTGAAACTATTGGCGAACACTTACAGTTACATTTTTCTTTTTACGAGAAGGAAAAAGGCCTAAAGACAATTCGCAAACACCTCAGCGGCTACTTTAAACGTTTAGACTTATGTCCGACTCTATTGACGGATTTGTACTCCGTTACGGATCCGATTCAATTAGAAAAAAATGTCGAGCGTCTCTTACAGGACAATCTCGATTAGCTTTTACGCAATGCTCGAATTTTGCTGCCCGGCAACGCGTCAGAAAACGCTCCGGAGGCGGGAAACGGGCGGGTTCAAACTTAATCTCAACGGAAGTTTCTAACGAAATGCACAATATGAAAAAACAAGCGCTGATCAGCTGCTCGGATAAATCCGGCGTCGTTGAATTTGCAAAAGCCCTGACGGAACTCGGTTATCACATCCTGTCCACGGGCGGCACTGCAAAACTCATCGCTCAGGCAGGCATTCCCGTACAAGAGGTTGCCGATTACACCGGCTTCCCGGAAATGCTCGACGGAAGAGTCAAAACACTGAACCCGAAGATCCATGCCGGCATTCTTGCCCGCCGCCCCGTTGCGGAACACATGGAAGCGTTAAAGCAGTTTGAAATTGATCCGATCGACATCGTTGCAGTGAACCTGTATCCGTTCGAACAGGCTATTGCCAACCCGAACTGCACGTTCGAAAACGCTATCGAAAACATTGATATCGGCGGCCCGACGATGATCCGTGCTGCTGCGAAGAATCACGAAAGCGTCACCGTTATAGTTTCTCCCGGCGACTACAGAAAAGTCATCGAAGAGATCAAAGAAAAGGGCAACGTTTCTCCTGAAACCAGACTCGAATTGGCAAAGAAAGTGTTCGTTCATACCGCTCACTACGACGCCATGATTTCCAACTATCTGACCAGCATGAAGGGCAACGACGTCTCTACCCGTACGAAGTTCCCGGAAAGCCTGACACGTCAGTGGGTCAAAGTACAGGACATGCGCTACGGCGAAAATCCTCATCAGGAAGCCGCCTTCTACCGCGAAAGAAATGTTGCTCCCGGCCTGTTGGCAGGCTACCATCAGCTCCACGGCAAAGAGCTCTCCTACAACAACATCGCCGACAGCGATGCTGCCTGGGAAGCTGTCCGCAGCTTTGACAGCCCCGCCTGTGTGATCATCAAACACGCCAACCCCTGCGGCGCAGCTATCGGTATGAATTCCGAGGAAGCCTATACCAAGGCGTTCAAGTGCGACCCGACCTCTGCCTTCGGCGGCATCATCGCCTTCAACTGCGAAGTCTCCAAAGAAACTGCTGAGAAGATTGCCAAACAGTTCGCTGAAGTCATCATTGCGCCTGAGTTCTCTCAGGGTGCTTTAGACATTCTTCTGCAGAAGAAGAACCTTCGTCTGCTCACCGTTGCTATGGGCCACGCCCGCAACGATTTGGATATGAAACGCATCGGCGGCGGCCTCTTAGTCCAGACGCCTGATACACAGTGCGTCAGCGAAAAAGACCTCAAGGTTGTGACGAAACTCGCTCCGACCAGCGCTCAGATTTCCGACATGATGTTTGCGTGGAAGATCGCCAAGTTCATCAAGTCCAACACAATCGTTTTTGTACGCGACGGTATGACATTAGGTGTCGGCGCCGGTCAGATGAGCCGCGTGGATTCTGCTCGTATCGCTTCGATTAAGGCCAAAGAGGCCGGTCTCTCCTTGGAGGGCAGCGTTGCCGCCTCGGACGCCTTCTTCCCGTTCAGAGACGGTTTGGATGTCATCATCGATGCTGGTGCAACCGCTGTTATCCAGCCGGGCGGATCGATTCGCGACGAAGAAGTGATCGCAGCGGCCAATGAACGTGGCATCACCATGGTCTTTACCGGTGAACGTCACTTCCGCCACTAATTAAAATCCCTAATTTGAGCCGAAATCGCTGCAAATGCGCTTTCGGCTCAATTATTGATACAAAATTCAGATTATTTAGTCATCGGATCGCGGTCCGAGACTTTTTAGCACATTAAGATAAACTCAATGTGCTTGTTAGTTTTATGGAGATGAGGGAGCGTATGGTCAGACGTGACTTGGGCTTGGATCGACGCGTGTTTCTTAAGGCCGTCGGCTTGGCAGGAATCGCAGCAGCCGAACCGGCGTTTGCACAGCTTTTTGTGAATATTCAGGGCGTCGGGGCAAACCAATTTCCAATCGCTATCCAGCCTTTTTTCGGAAACAGCGAAGCACCTGAGAATATTGCCGAGATTATCGGCAACGATTTAGTTCGTAGCGGTTTCTTCCGTTTGGTTTCCTGTGATGCCGCAACGGCACTCGATAAGGATCCTGACTGGAAAGCTTTAAGCACAGCCGGAGTCGGTGCTTTTGCCGACGGTTCCGTAACACGTGCAGCTGACGGACGCTATGAAATCAAGTTCCGTCTCTTTGATCCGGTGAAAAAGCAGGAAACCGATGAGGCTTCCTATATTTCCCCGAAAGATGACCTGCGTCTTTATGCCCATAAGATTGCAGACCGAATTTTTGAACGCCTGACCGGGGAAAAAGGCGATTTCGCAACTCGTATTGCCTACGTTTCTCAGCAAGGTAAGAACAACTACGCCATCATGGTCGCCGACAGCGACGGGTATAACCCGCAGGTTGCCCTTCGCATCAGACATCCGATTATTTCCATTGATTGGTCTCCCAACGGCCGACAGATCGCCTACACCTCTTTTGAGACGGGTAAGCCGACGGTTTGGATTCATGATCTGAGCACAGGCAAGCGCCGTCAAGTGGCGGCATTCCGCGGCAACAACAGTGCTCCTGCCTTTAGTCCCGACGGCGGTACGTTGGCTGTGGCTCTGTCTAAGGACGGCGGAACCAAAATTTATTTGCTGGATGTTAACGGACAGAATCTCAGACAGTTCACTACCGGCAGCAGCATTGATACTGAGCCGGCATTCTCTCCCGACGGCAAATATATTTACTTCACAAGCGACCGCGGCGGCAACCCGCAGATTTACAGAAAACCTGTGGTGGGCGGTTCGGCCGAGCGTATCAGCTTCGGAAATGCCTATGCCATTAGCCCGGCGGTAAGTCCGAAAAACGACCAAGTCGCCTATATCGTTCGCACAGGCGGCCACTTCAAGCTGGTTCAGCAGGATTTGGCTACCGGCAACGTCATTCCGCTTTCCGAAATCGGAAAGAACGAATCGCCGAGCTACTCGCCGAACGGCAACATGATTATTTACGCCTCCGAGGTTGGAGGTAAGGGTGTTCTGTCCACAGTCTCCACGGATGGAAGCACTCGTTCCCGACTCTCGGGTACCAGTGGAGACATTCGCGAACCCTCTTGGGGTCCCACCATTAAATAAAAGGACGAAGAAGATGATCTCTTCAAGATTTGCTATTTGCGCAGCCGCAGCAGCTGTCGCTCTTTCGCTCTCGGCTTGCTCTACAGTAGATCTGGATAAGGATAAAGCCGGTTCTATCACTGACGGAACTTCAGTTGAAGAAGCTCTGAGCTCTAAGACCGGCCCGCTCGCTAACCGCGAAGTTCACTTTGACTTTGACAGCTATACCGTCTCTCCCGACCAGATGCCGGTCGTGACCAATCACGCTCAGTTTCTGGCTGCTCACAAGAACCTGAACGTTCGTCTGGAAGGCAATACCGACGAACGCGGCGGACGTGAATACAACCTGGCCCTGGGTCAGAAGAGAGCTGAAGCCGTCAAAGAACGTATGACACTCCTGGGCGTTTCTCCTCAGCAGATCGAAACGATCAGCTACGGTAAAGAAAAACCCAAAGCCGAAGGCCATGACGAAGCGGCTTACTACGAGAACCGCAGAGTCGATATCCACTACATGCTCAACAAGTAATTTCTTATGAAAAGAATCGCGCTGGTGCTCCTTGGCACCGTTCTGTTGTCCGTCAATACATCGGCATGGGCGCTCTTCGGAGACGATGAAGCCCGCAAAGCCATCCTGGAACTTCGGGATCAGCTGAAGTCCCAGCAGGAAGTGCAGATGTCGCTGTATGACCGACTGGAAAAACTGACGAAGGAAGTTCAGACGCTCCGCGGCAAAGTGGAGGATCTGACTAATTCCGTCGGTAAGGAAAAACAAAACGCCGAGACCATTTATGACGATCTTTCGAATCGCCTGAATGAAATGGATCCGAAGGCCAAGGCAGCAGCCGCCGCTTCTGATCGGGAGATTTCCGCAAAGCAGGAACTTGACCGCTGCTTGTCCGTCTTTCAAAAGGGCGACGCCAACCAAGCGATTAAATGCTTCTCAGGCATGACACAGAAGTACAGCAAGACAAAGGTTTATCCCGATGCCCTGTACTGGCTTGGCAGCAGCTACTACATGAAAGGCAATTTTGCGCAGACGATCGCCACCGAGCAGCGTCTGATTTCCGGCTACAGCAAACATGCCAAAGTTCCGGAAGCCTACCTGTTGGTCGGTATGGCCCAGATGGATTCCAAGAAAACTGCGGAAGCCAAGGCTACTTTCGATAAGCTCATCAAGCTTTATCCGAAGAGCAGCGCGGCAGGACTTGCTAAAAAGCAGATGTAATCAATCACTGGATTGATAATCGAGGACCTTCGGGTCCTTTTTTATTCCCCAAATTCGTGATCGTGCAGGAAGGAATGGCTTTTAGCTTATTAAGCTAAAGAAGATCAAGAGAAAATTTGGAACTCGGCGGAGTGTCCCCAAAGGAGGGATCGTGTCCTTTACGCGTAAATGTTGGTTTTATTTGGTATGTCTGTTTACGGGGCTCTGCACCGGAGCGGTAGGCGGATACTTCCAGTTCTTCCTGCATAAAGCAGACCATCTGCGGATGGAGTTAACGACGTGGGCCCATTCCGTCAGTTTTTGGGAAGGATTTGGTGCGGTTCTGCTCGTGTGCGTAGCCTGCGCTGTTATCGGACGATTCTTAGTTCGTTTCGCACCGACCGCCGGCGGCAGCGGTATTCAGTATGTTGAGGCCGCTTGGCGCGAGGAGGTTGAGCCGGCACGCTTTAAGATCTTATTGGTTAAGTTCTTCGGCGGTATTTTGACGCTTGGCAGCGGCATGGCCCTCGGACGCGAAGGTCCGACAGTCCAAATGGGCGCCTCAATCGGTGCAACGATTGCCCGCATCCTGAAATTCTCGAAAGAAGAGCTCCGTTTTCTTACGATTGCATCTGCCGGTACCGGCTTAGGTGTGGCTTTTTCCTCTCCGCTCGGAGGAGCGATGTTCACCTTTGAGGAAGTCACTAAAGATATCCGAATGAATCTGGTGATTCCGACGCTGATCTGCGTTTTTGCCGGATGTACGGTGTCGATGACGATCCTTGGTATGCAGCCCGACTACAACGTCATCAACCGAACCTTCATGATTCCGGGTGTCAAAGAATCCATCGCTTTCATATTGTTCGGAATCTTTATCGGCGTGATGGGACCGCTCTACAACAAGATGGTTCTTATTCTTCTGAACACGAATGCGTACTTCACCAAGGTCATTCCTGAAGTGAAGGCCGGAATCATCGGCATCGTCGTTGCACTGCTGGTTTACTTTGCTCCGGGACTTGCCGGCGGCGGAGATCAGCTTGGCACTGAGATGCTGAACTATACGTTCCCCATTGCAACAGTGTTGGTCATCGGATTGATACGCTGGTTCTTTGCGCCTCTTTGCTACGCGACAGGCGTACCCGGCGGCTTGTTCTCTCCGCTTCTTTTGATGGGCGGAATCTTAGGTCACGTTTTTGCGTGGACGCTGAATCTCATCGGATTTGATTTAAACCCGATGGCTTTCTGCGCCGTCGGAATGAGCGCTTTCTTTGCCTCCACGATTTGCGCGCCGATTACCGGCGTTCTGCTGATTCTTGAAATGACCGCATGCTGGGATTTAACGCTTCCCATGCTCATCGGTTCTGCGCTTGCCTTCTTTACGGCTCAAGTCCTTAAGAGCCAGCCGATTTACACGGCTCTGCGCCTGCGGATTCCCGAGGTCAAGCAAATGCAGCAGCAAGGTGTCGACGTATTTCAGCCGCCTGCTATTCCTGAAAAGTTGTCGTAGCGCGGTTTGACCTGATAAGCTGTACTTTGGTTCGAGGGAGGGCTTGTCCCTCTCTTTCGGCAGGAGTCTGACGCGGCTGTTATCGGCAATTCGCTCCGTTCTGTCGAACTTTCTGTTTTTCGGAAAAATAAAAAATGAAAAATATCAGTGTGGGAACGGAAGCTCTGGATGATCCGTTCGTCAATCAAGGAACAGCCTTTAGTCAGGATGCCAGAATAAAACGGAAATTGCGCGGACTGCTTCCTCCGAGAGTGACGACGCTGGAGCATCAGGCCAAGCGGGCTCTGGAGAGAATTCACCAGGCAGAAGAACCGCTTCAGAAATACGAAATCCTTTCGCTGATCCGCCACAGGAACGCAACTCTCTTTTATTACCTCCTCGAAAATAATATCGAGGAGCTGATGCCTATTGTCTATACACCGACGGTCGGCAAAGCCTGTCAGGAATTCGATCGAATCTACACTGAGCCGGAGGGCCTTTACGTCACGATTGAAGATAAAGGCTCGGTTCAGGAAGTGATCAATAATTGGCCGCACGATGATGTCGACATGATTGTCGTGACGGACGGGGAACGCATTCTCGGATTAGGTGACCTCGGCGCCGGCGGAATGGGCATTCCGATCGGAAAACTTTCCCTTTATACGGCTTGTGCCGGGCTCAATCCCGCGCGCTCTTTGCCGGTGCTCTTAGATGTGGGGACCAATAATCAAGGTTTGCTGCACGATCCGCTTTATCTCGGTCTTCAGCAGCTGAGGGTCGACGGCGAGGAGTATTACGCCTTTGTCCGAGAATTCATTGAAGCCGCTAAAGCACGCTGGCCTCATGTGATAATCCAATTCGAAGACTTTGCCAATCGGCACGCCTTTGCACTGTTGGATCAATGGAAGGACAAGACCGCTTGTTTCAATGACGATATTCAAGGGACGGCGGCCGTTGCGGTGGCAGGTTTCTACGCTGCGGCAAGGGTAAAGGGGAGTTCCCTTTCGGAGGAAAAATTCCTTTTCTTAGGCGCCGGTGAGGCTGCAGGCGGCATCGCGGATCTGCTGGTCGAAGCCATGATGAAGGAAGGCCTGACGCAGGAACAAGCCGTCGATAGGATTTTCCTTTTTGACTCTCACGGTCTGGTGACAAAAGATCGGGAAGGGCTGACGCCGCTGAAGCAGAAATTTGCCCACGAGCAGGAACCTCAAAGCACTTTCTTAGATGCCATTGGTGAAGTGAAGCCTACGGCGATTGTGGGCTGTGCGGCTCAGGCAGGCTCCTTTAATGCCTATGTGCTCAGCGCAATGGCAAGAATCAATGAGCGCCCCATCATCTTTGCCTTGTCGAATCCGACCTCTCGATCCGAATGCACGGCAAGAGAGGCCTATACCTACACAGAAGGAAAATGTCTTTTTGCTTCCGGCAGTCCTTTCCCGCAGGTTGAAGTGAACGGAAAGACGTTTATTCCTCGTCAGAGCAACAACTCTTATGTTTTCCCCGGAATCGGTCTCGGATTAGTTGTCTCATCGCCCCGGATTGTTCCACAAAGCGTTTTTTTGAGTGCTGCAGAAGCGCTCTCTAAGATTGTCTCGGAAGACGACCTGGAGAACGGCAGCTTGTTCCCGTCGCTCACAAAGATTCGCGAAGTCTCTCAGTCCATCGCGGCTGCGGTTGCCGAGCAATGTTTCACAGCGGGCGTTGCCGGCGTGCCGAAACCCGATGATTTATCCAAAGCGATTCAGGAGGCGATGTACAAGCCTGTCTACGATCGGATCTGATCGATAAGAAAAACCTTCAGGACTGCGGAAGGAGAAACCGCATTCCCGAAGGTCAAGACTTTGAAGTACTCTCAGATCACAAAAGAAGAAAATTCATTAAAAAGTGTGGTTCATACCCACGAATGTAGTCCACGGATTTTTTCCCATGTTGGTGGTCGGTGCCGATGAGGTGCCGCCTCCGCCGTTGATCGTGTAATTCACGTTCTTTTCGTTGTTGAGATAGGCAGCGCCGGCGTAAAGTGTGGTGCGCTTGCTCAGCGGATAGTCGTAGCGAGCCGAGACGTTCCACGCATTGGCCGAATCAGTTGTATTGTTCTTCAAATATGCAAAGCCGTTTAACAGGCTGCCGCTGAACAACGGAGTCTTTGTTGACACGCTGTACACCATGATGTTTGGGTTGGTATCTCGAACTGCGGCCTTGGAGCCGTTCTTATAGACCAGGTTGCCGTAAAGCTTGGTGAATCCGAAGTCGTAGCTCGCTCCTAAGTTATACAGTGCAGCATGCGCATTCGGATCCTTGAGATTATTCGGAGCTTCTGCCGCCAGGTTTTGATAGGTGTAAGTAAAGCCGATACCGAAGGCGCCTTTGCGATAGACGGCTTGAGCTGCATAGCTGTTGCCGTACTTATTCGACATTTCGCTTTCGGAGTTCAGCTTATTCTGCTCCCCTAACGAAACCATGGCGGATAGCTTTAAGCCGCCGAAGCTGGGACTCTCATAGACAAAAGAATTGTCTCTGCGAGTCAGATTGTCGACACCGGATGCGCCGTTAATGCCGGGAATATGATTATTCGGCAGGTAAGGCGCAGGGGCCATAAAGTTGTTGATCGTACTGCCTAAGCTGCAGGCAAAGGCGTCAAACTGCGCGATGCCGCCGAAGTTCAGCGTGTACTGGCGACCGAAAGAAAACGTACCCCAATCCGTATTTCTAATTCCGAGAACGGCTTCTCTTTGGAACGCCCAGCCCTCCGGCTGAGCGGCGGTAGTGTTGGTGCCGTTATCGACAAAGAAACCGTTTTCCAGGCGGAAGAAGACACTGGTTCCGCCTCCTAGGTCTTCCGTTCCTTTGATGCCGACACGCGATCCTCCTTTACCGCCGCTACCGAAGTCGACAACTGTACCGTTTCCGCCGTTGTAAAGCTGGACATACGCATCCACCATCCCGTAGATCGAGACGTCGGAAGCGTAAACGCTTCCGCAGAAGCTGCATGCGAGCGCAGCAATTATTTTTGTTGATTTCATAAGGTATTCCTCCCTTTTTTGTGCCATTTGATCTATTTCACTTTGAAGTTGAATTTATGGCACTGTGCGCAATAGTCTTCCGGCGGCTCATGCATCAGATGGCAGTTAACGCAGTCTCCGTTATGTGGCGCGTTATGGGGATTGGCGCCGGGAAGATCTTTCGTTTTTTCAATAAGCGCTGCTTTCGGATGGCACTGTGTGCAGGTTTCTTCTGTCGGAAGATTCGGATTCTTGAGGTCGGTTCCGTGACAGGTCTGGCATGCGACGCCTTTGGCGACGTGCTTATCGGCACCCATCTTCGGGGCGTCGGCTGCGAAGGCCGAGCAGGAAAACATCGCGGCAAGGAGTCCGATCCCGAGTAATTTTGTCAGTGAATTCAATGGGGTCATGTTGGTTCTCCTTCCGAAGCCTCCGGTCGGAGGCTTCGGACTAGGGAAGAGAATTAGCAGCCGGCCCAGCCGTTAGCGGTGCGAGCGGCGATACGACCGAAGATGATGCAGTCGGCAACAGCAACGGTTCCGAGACGGACCATGCCGTGTACGCCGCCGGTGGCTTCGCCTGCTGCGTACAGACCGGCAATCGGATTGCCCTTGACGTCGAGAACCTGGGCTTTTTCGTTGATTTCAAGACCGCCCATGGTGTGGTGAACACGCGGCCACAAACGAATGGCGTAGAACGGTCCCTTGGTGTTGAGGACAGCGTCTTTGAAGAACATGCAGTCGAATTCTGGATCCTTCATGGCCTTCATGTAGCCGTTGAATTTTTCATTTTCTTTCTCAAGGGTGGAGTAGTCCAGCTTGTAGAAGTCAGCCAGAGACTTGAGATCGTCGAACTTGCGGATGACACCGTTCTTAAGGGCAGTTTCAAACTGTTCGGGCTTCATGTTCTTGCCGACGACCTTGTTCATCATGTTGGCTTCGCAGGTATAGATGATGGCCGGTTTGCCGAGGGCAACGATGGCATCAGCACGAACTTTGCGGTTGCCGGTTTCTTTAATGAAGCGCTTGCTGGTGGTCGGGTTGATCATGGGGCCATAGCCGACCATGGATTCCACGGCGAGCGGAGCGAGACCGAAGCCGTTTTCGTCAGGAGAGGTCCACGGTCCTAACTGGATCCAGTCCATATGAATGGTGTTGGCGCCTAAAGCCTGAGCCTCCTGAATCATTTCGCCGGTTGCGCCCGGATGGTTCGTGGAACCGAAAGCGTCGGTCAGACGCGGGTCATGGCTGGTACGCATCTTGACGTTCTGGCTGAAACCGCCGGAGGCAATCAGCACACCCTTAGTAGCGCGGATGTAGACGACTCGGCCACTGTCAGGGCGATTGAAACGATGATTGATGCGGGCCTTAACACCGACGACGCAGCCCTTATCGTTGACGATCAGGTCATCCACGATGGTTCTCAGTTGAATCTTGATGCCGAATTCTTTGCATTTTGCAAGCATCGGATTGATGAATCCGGCGCCGCTGTTTTCCATCACGGCATGACTGCGAGGAACGGAGTGACCGCCGTGGTAAGTGACGGCTTTGAACTTGACGCCGACTTCGTCACGAAGCCATTTATAGTTGGAAACGGATTCGTCGGCGATTCTTCTGGCAAGTTCTTTATGGGCAAGACCGCCGCCGGCTTTCAGAATGTCGGAGTAAAGAAGATCGGCATTGTCTTTAATACCGGCCTTTTCCTGCATATCCGTTCCGGCTGCTGCGATGGCGCCGCCGTTGATGATGGAGTTGCCGCCGGCAGAGGGCATCTTGTCAACAACAAGAATGTCTTTCATGCCGAGATAGTGGCTTTCAAGGGCAGCGCCCAGGCCGGCGAAACCGGTACCGATAATGAGAAGACTGCAGGTCTCGTCCCATTTTTCAGGAACTTTGGTTGAAGCATGGGCCAAGCTTCCGAAAACGAGTCCGGCGCTCAAAGCGCAAGTGGTTTCCATGAAGGTTCTGCGGGTGAATGTCATTTAAAAATCCTCCTTGATGATGTTGTCGGCTCTTCATAACCGATAAAAAAAGTTTAAAAACTGAAGGATTTCTTAACTACCCAAAGGGTTTGGTGGATGCTTCGAGGGTTTACGAGGGTATAGAAAAATGACAAATAACTAATACGTTAGGCTGAAAATTTAATGAAAACGTATGAACCGCCTGCTTTTGAGGCAGGCGGCGGATAAAGAAGGGATAGAACAAATCAGAAAATTAATACCAAGGATTGGTGAGCGGAGGGAGCGCTTCCATCAGCTCCCTGAAGGTATTCGGATAGGCATACTCACTGCTTTCCTCCGCAGAACGCATCCACTGATAGGCGTCATCCACGAAATCTGCAGGGAAAGTGACGAAATCGCCGTCCCGAACCCAGGCGCCTTCTTCTTTCCAGCGTTTTAAGGCATTGTCCGTGGAGACGGGCGATGCATTTGCGACAAGACAGCGGTTTTTTCGTGTCAGAGGAATAGGACACTTGATAAAGCCGTCGGCAGAGAGCTTGCCGTAATGAATCGCCCATGTCACCACAAAAGCCTTCAGACGAAGGTCCACAGGGGAAAACGCCATCAGCGCAAAACCGACCCGGTCCGAGAGCGTGCAACTTTCCAATAATCGGATGGTATAGGCAAACAGTTCCGGATCCGTAGAAAGGACAGGCAGCAAAAGATCCTTCGGGCATATGACGACTTGGGCCTTCGTTAAAGCGAAATAGGTTCCCAGAGAGGGACGGCGTGTTAAGAAATTGAGGTTGCCGCAGGCAAAATGGCCCGGCGTAGAGATGGCGGCAGCCTTCGGACCGGAGACTGCATTGCCGAAGTTGCGTGCCGTTACACCCTGTTGAACGAGAACAATATCGGAAACTTTTCTGCCCTGCGGATAGAGAATCTCCTGCCTTTCCAGTTCACGAACGGTTCCAAGCTTGGTGATCAGGTCTCGCAGTCTTTTACCGACCGGCGGATGCAGCCAGGGTGTCACAGGAACAGCACAGCCTTTTTTCTTTTCGTCGATGCTGTAATCGCGTCCTGTGCTGATTGCGGCCAGCCATTCCGTGGATACGTTTCCCATCCTTGTCTCCGAGGGTTATTTTGTTTTCGTAAAGATATACCACGATAGAAGAGCTTCTGTCCAGACAAGAACAGTTTCTAATTTTTCGGACGCAAAAACGAAAAGCCCGTCGCTGCGGACGGGCTCGCTAGAAGGACGAACTACTTATGTTCAACAATCCGAATTTCTTCTCTCGGATTCGGGTTCGGTTCCTCTTTCTTGTAGATTGCCTCACGGGCTAATTGAAGCGCGGTTTCCATGTCAGGGCACATATATTTGCCGAGACGCTGGGCTAAGCCTAGACGCCTCATTTGGCGCAGCGGATGCTCGCTCGCACCGACCACAATCAGGATTTTGCCGTGTTTCACGAGGTTTCGCTGGAAGGACTCGATGATGTCAAGTGCACTGTTGTCGATCGACAGCAAATCCGTGAAATCGAAGATCACGACATCCGGTGCATCAGGTGCGGAGATATGCTTCGGATCGGTGACGATTTCCAGCTTGGAAACGGAACCGAAGAAAAGCGCGCCTTCCATTGCCCACGCTTCAATTTGCTTCGGAGCATCGAAGGGAAGCGTTTTGGGAATCACTCGAGTGAGCGTGTTCATGCGATAGAGGAAGAACAGGGCCGCAGTGAGCAGACCGATCTCAACGGCAACGGTCAGGTCGAAGATCACCGTCAGGAAGAACGTGACCAGCAGCGTTGCCTTATAAGACATGGTGAACTGTCTGAGGCGAACAAATTCATGCCAATTGCCCATGTTAAAGGCCATGAACAAAAGGATGGCAGAAAGCGCACACAGAGGGACGTTCATTGCCAAGGGAGCAGCTACCAGGATAATGACCAAAAGGGTCAGACTGTGGATCATGCCGGCCATCGGAGTGACGGCCCCGCTCTTGATGTTGGTGACGGTACGAGCAATGGTGCCGGTTGACGGCAGACCGCCGAAGAAAGGCACGATGCAGTTTGCAATGCCTTGTCCCATCAGTTCCTGATTGGGGTCATGGCGTTCGTCCGTCATTGCATCGGCAACGCGGGCACAAAGCAGGGATTCGATAGCGCCTAACAAGGCCAATGTGATTGCCGGTCCGAGCAGCTGCTTGACATTGCCCCAGCTGATGTCTGGAACTTCGAACTTCGGGAGTCCTTGCGGAATGCCGCCGAACTTGGAGCCGATGGTTTCAACCGGAAGGTTAAACAGAGAAACCAGCGCGGTCATAACGATCAGCACGACAACGGTACTCGGAATTCTGGCAAGCCACCTTCTCCAGGGTGCACCGCCGATTGTCCAGGAACGAGGCCAGACAAAGACGATGATTAAGGAGGCAAGACCTAAGCCGACAGCATAAGGGTTGACGGTATTGATGGCGCCGGCGAGCGTCTCGATCTGATGGAAAAAGTCAGCCGGCATCTTGGCAATGTTCAGGCCTAAGAAGTCCTTGATCTGAGAAAGACCGATGAGCACAGCGATACCGTTGGTAAAGCCGATCACGATCGAGACCGGAATAAATCGAATGAAGCTCCCGATCTTAAAGAGCCCCATTAGGAATAGGAATATGCCCGAGAAGAATGTGGCAATGAGCAAGTTGCCGACGCCGTACTGAGCAATGATGCCGTAGACGATAACAATGAAGGCACCGGCCGGACCGCCGATCTGGACTTTGCATCCGCCTAAAAGAGAAATTAAAAATCCTGCGATGATCGCGGTGTAAATACCGGATTCCGGTGTCATACCGGAAGCGATGGCAAAAGCCATCGCAAGCGGAAGCGCCACTACACCGACTGTCAGGCCTGCAGAGAGGTCACTGGTGAAAGTGGAAAAAGAATAATTTTTTAAAATGCAAAGAGAGGCCGGCTCGAATCGTGCTAACGGGAAACGATGCAGGGCCTCTACGATGTGAGATCTCGCGCTCATTTATCTTGGATCTAATACAGTGGATAACTTACGGCAGTCGGACTGCCAAGGTAAAACAAACTTATTTAGAACTTGGGTTCAGAAGCTAAGTGCCTAGATTATCCTCCCAATATCTCATTTTTGAGCGGCGAGCTTCAACTATTTTCCAAAAATAAAGGTTTTTCAGTAGCCGAAAAAAAAGAACCCTCGGCCTGAGACCGAGGGTCCTCCTATGGAATGCGATTAGTGCAGACGCATACCCGGCTTAGCACCCGGGAAGGGTTCAAGCAGGTAAAGGCCGGAAGGTGTATCGGCTCCGTCGGAAGCGGAAAGCAGCATGCCCTGGGAGAAGCTTCCCATCATCTTGCGCGGTTCCAGGTTCGCGACAACCGCGGTGAGTTTGCCGATCAGATCTTCCGGTTTGTAGTAAGCAGCAATGCCGGAGAAGATGTTGCGCGGTTCTTTTTCACCGACATCAATCGTGAGCTGAAGCAGTTTGCGGCTCTTTTCGACTTTCTTGCAGTCCAGGATCTTGCCGATTCTGAGGTCGACCTTGGCGAAGTCGTCAAAAGTGATATTCGGAGCCAGGGGTTCGAAGACGAATTCTTCGGATTCGGCTTCTGCCTTCTTCTCTTCTTTGGCAGGCTCGGAAGCAGCCTTCGCTGCCTTAGAGCTCAGTTCGAAGAGCTGCTGAACTTGTTTTTCATCAACACGCTTCATGAGGTGCTTGAAGGGGTTGATCGGTTTGTCGGAAGATAAAGCGTTGTCAACAGAGTTCCATGTCAGCTCGCCGCAGTTGAGGAACGTTTCGACGTTTTCTGCGGTGCGGGGAAGAACCGGCTTCAGGAACAGCGTCAGCAGACGGAAGGCTTCAAGCGTCACGGAGCAGACAGCGTGTAGCTCTGCAGCTCTCTCGGGCTGTTTAGCCAATTCCCAAGGCTGTTTTTGGTCGACGTATTCGTTGACTTTGTTGGCAAGCTCCATCACGGCGCGGAGGGCTTTGCCGTATTCACGACCTTCGAAAGAAGCATTGATATCAGGAGCGGCGGCCTTGATTTCGGCAATCAGACTGCTTTCTGCAATGGCCGGATCCGAGACGCGGCCCTCGAAACGCTTGACGAGGAAGCCTGCGGAACGGCTGGCAATGTTGACGTACTTGCCGACTAAGTCGGAGTTGGTACGGGAAATGAAGTCGGCAGAGCTGAAGTCTACGTCTTCGACCTTGGAATTGAGCTTGTAGGCGAAGTAGTAGCGCAGCCACTCCGGATCCATGCTGAGTTCAAGATAAACCAGGGGATCAAGACCAGTGCCGCGGCTCTTGCTCATCTTCTGACCGTCTACGGTAACGAAGCCGTGAGCCCAAACGTGATCCGGCACACGGAAAGGTTTGCCGGAGAAGTGCAGCATGGCAGGCCAGAAAAGCGTATGGAAGTAGGCGATGTCCTTACCGATGATGTGAATCTGCTCGGTTGTAGATGTTTCCAGCAGAGCTTCGAAATTGATGCCCTTGGATTCGCAGTATGCCTTCAGACTGGCGAGGTAGCCGATCGGGGCATCCAGCCAAACGTAGAAGAATTTGCCCGGCTCATCGGGGATTTCAATGCCGAAATAAGGAGCGTCGCGAGAGATGTCCCAGTCGCTCAGATCTCCGTCCTTGCCCAGCCATTCGGCTGTTTTTGCAACGATCTGAGACTGAAGACGAGGCGTGCCGTCGGGGGCAGTACTGCGTGTCCACTGACGCAGGAACTCTACGCAGTTGGGATCGGACAGTTTGAAGAAAAAGTGTTTGGACTTACGCAGTTCAAGCTTGCTTCCGGAGAGTGCGGAGTAGGGATTGATCAGGTCGGTCGGACGATAGACGGAAGCGCAGACTTCGCAGGAATCGCCGTACTGGTCAGGTGCGCCGCACTTGGGGCAGGTGCCTTTGATAAAGCGGTCGGCAAGGAACATCTGACGAACCGGGTCGTAATACTGCTCGATTTCTTTAGAGTAAATCAGACCGGCTTTTTTCAGGCGCTTGTAGATGTCCTGCGCGAGCTCGGTATTCTCTTTACTGTCGGTGGAATGCCAGTGGTCGAAGCGGATAAAGAATCCGTCAAGGTACTTGGCGCGGCCGGCAGAGATTTCGGCGACATATTCCTGGGGCGTGACGCCTTTTTTCTGAGCCGAAATCATAATCGGAGCACCGTGGGCATCGTCTGCACCGACAAAGTGAACGGTTGATCCGCACATCCGCTGATGACGGACCCAAATGTCGGCCTGGATATATTCCATGATGTGTCCGAAATGGAAGTTTCCATTGGCGTACGGCAGTGCCGTCGTCAAGAAGATAGTGCGATTAGTCATGACTTTTTCTAGAATGCTTTTGAAAAGAAATAATTTTAGCGGATCAGGAACTCGTAAGCAGTAGTTACGAACTATCTGATATCCTAGGACGAACTTGGAAAGAGGCTCCCACGCCTGCCGAGTCCAACAGTAAGGAGAACACAATGCAGGAAAAAATCAGAGAGGTTCTCTCTGGCGTCATTGACCCGAATACGGGCAAAGACTTAGTTTCTTCTAAGGCTTTGAAGAAAGTTACTACAGAAGACGGAAAAACAACCGTCCAGATCGAATTAGATTATCCGGCCAAAACACAGGGATCCGTCATTGAAGAGATGGTCCGCGCTAAATTGGTCGAAGCCGGCATCCCCGCCGATGTCAAAATCAGCCAAAACATCATCGCTCACGAAGTACAGAGAGGCGTTAAAGTTTTTGACTCTGTCCGCAACATCATTGCCGTCTCCAGCGGCAAGGGCGGCGTAGGCAAAAGCACTGTGTCTGCGAACTTAGCACTTGCCCTTCAGCAGGAAGGCGCCAAAGTCGGCCTGCTGGATGCCGACGTTTACGGTCCGAGCCAGCCGACTATGCTCGGCATCACTGATAAACCTTACTCCGTTGACGGTAAGACTCTTGAACCGATGGTTGCTCACGGTCTGCAGGTCGCTTCCGTCGGCGTGCTCATCGATCCGGATCAGCCGATGATTTGGAGAGGTCCGCTGGCAGTTTCCGCACTCCAGCAGCTTCTGAAACAGACCAATTGGAAAGACTTGGACTACCTCATCGTTGATATGCCCCCGGGAACCGGCGACATTCAGCTCTCTTTGTCTCAGGAAGTTCCTTTGACAGGCGCCGTAGTGGTAACGACTCCGCAGGACATCGCTCTGATGGACGCTCGTAAGGGTCTCGTGATGTTCGAAAAAGTGAACGTTCCCATCCTCGGCATCATCGAGAATATGGCTACTCATATCTGCTCGAAGTGCGGCCATGAAGAACATATCTTCGGCGAAGGCGGCGCAGCCAAGATGGCTGCGCAGTACGGTGTTGAACTTTTAGGCGAACTCCCGCTCGACATTAACATTCGTCTGAGCATGGACAAGGGCGAACCGATCGTGATCTCTGACCCGGACAGCAAGGTCGCTCAGGCTTACAGAGAAATCGCTCGTAAGTTGGCAGTCGCCGTTTCTAAGAAGAACAAAGACTACAGCGCGAAGATGCCCTCCATTAAGGTATCCGATACCTAAAAGAGATTGAAAAAGGAAATCCGCCGTCAGCTCAAAGCTTTCGGCGGATTTTCCTATCTAGGAACCCGGTAAACCGAGAAATTAGTCAAAGTGCGGTGTTTCAACGCCGAGCACTTTGTGCAGTTTCGGGCTTGTTGTCGTGTACTGCAGGAGAACGCGTTTTTCCGGATACACGTATTCGGAAGCAGCGAAAGCAGCCAGCGCGCATTCATGGAAACCGGACAGGATCAGTTTCTTTTTGCCCGGATAAATGTTGATATCGCCGACGGCAAAAACGCCCGGGATGTTGGTTTCGAAGCGGGCAGTGTCCACAACGATCTGTTTTCTTTCGAGCGTCAGGCCCCAATCCGCAATCGGTCCGAGTTTCGGCTGCAAGCCGAAGAAAACGAGCAGGTGTTCAGCAGGAATGCGGCGAGTGACGCCGTCGGCGCCGGTGACCTTAACTTCGGTCATCTGGCCGTTTTCTTCCGTAAAGCCGGTAACCTGACCGACTTCAAACTGCATTTCCCAGTTGTCGCAAAGCTCTTTCATCTTGCTAACAGAGGCAGGCGCAGCTCTGAAGCCTTCTCTGCGGTGGACCAGTACAACGCTTTCGGCCTTGCTGACGAGGTTTAGACACCAGTCAAGGGCGGAGTCTCCGCCGCCGCAAATAACGATGTTCTTGCCTTCAAAAATCTCAGGATTCTTGACGCGGTAGTGGAGCTGTTTGCCTTCGAACTGTTCAATGTGCGGAACTTTGAGCGTACGGGACTGGAAGCTGCCGACGCCGGCTGCAATGAAGACGGCCTTGGCTAAAAATTCGGTACCCTTAGATGTTTTAACGTAGAGACGTCCGTCGTCAAGCTTCTTAAGAACCTGAGCTTCCTCACCGTAGTGGAAGGTCGGTTTGAACGGTTCAATCTGCTTGAGCAGGTTTTCCGTCAGCTCTTTGGCGGTGCAGACGGGAACTGCCGGAATGTCGTAAATCGGTTTGTCGGGGTAGAGCTCGACGCACTGACCGCCCGGATGGTTTAAAGAATCCAAAACATGGGCTTTCATTTCAAGAAGGCCCAATTCAAAAACTTGGAAAAGTCCGACGGGACCGGCGCCGATGATGACGGCATCAGTTTCAATCGGATTGTTCATCTTTATTTCTTCAGTCAATTTATAACCTTAGATCTCAAAAAGTTAATTCTGACCATTTTCTCACTAAATGAGCGCGCTTTAAGCCCGAAAAAAGTAACTTTTGACAACGATAGTGCAAACGGCCGGCCGCCAGCGTTTGATGCCGGCAATCAGAATGACTAATTGGAATGCTTGCGGTCAAAGTCTTCGTCTCGACGAAGTTCTCTGAGTCGAGCATCAGTTTCGCTCATGGTGTAGAAGTCTCCGTCATTGGCCTTTTGGGCAAGCGAAAGCTGCTGAATGGCGGCAACACGCTGACCTTGCAGCGCGTACATTTCACCGATCGCCTGGTGACTCTGGCTTACTTTACCTAGTGCTTCGTAGGCTTGGCCGAGGAAGGACTGGTACTCAACCGTCGACTTTGATAACGCGTGCTGCCGGCGCAAGAAGTTCAGAAGGTCGTTGTATTTCTTATCCCTGAGCAGCAAGTCACCGTAATTGAGAACAAGCATCGTAGATAAAGGCGATTTTTGCTGAGCGCTCTTTGCGAGCTGAAGTCCTCGTGAGCGGTTTTCCGGAGAAGATTCAAACACGAGATTTGAATGCAGCTTGTTGATGATGGCGGAGTTTCCGCCTGCCATCTTCTGAGCGATTTCAATCTGCTTGAGTGCCTCGGCCTTGTTTTTCATTCTTTGGGCGGCCACGGCTAAACCGTAGTGGGCCCCGATCGCCTGATAACCGGTCGCAGTTTTCAGCTCATTTCTGAAATAGTCGGCAGCATCCGACCATCCTTGATAGCGGTTGGACTGGAGAACGCGAAGACGCGCACGGATCAGGAAGAAGTCCAAGGAGTCTTTGTGATTTCTTTTGCCGGCCATGCGCGAGCGGTTCTGAGCTTCGCTCATACGATCAATGGTCAGCGGGTGTGTGCGCAGGTAAGCAGGTGCAGCACGCGAGCCTTCATACGCGCGGTTATTAAAGTCTAGACGTTCGAAGAAGTTTTCCATGCCCTTCGGATCGAATCCAGCACGGACCAAAGAATTAAAGCCCACGCGGTCGGCTTCACGTTCGGCGTCGCGGGAGAACGATAAATAATTCTGTGCCAAGGCTGCCTGAGTGCCGATGACCGAGGCTGCCGCGCCGTCCGCAGAACCGGCTCGGGCAGCCAAAATGGCGACGAGCAGAGAGCCTAAGGTCGCTGCCCAATTGCCTTTTTGGTTTTCAATCATTCGGGCGATATGGCGCTGAGTGACGTGTCCGATTTCGTGAGAAAGGACGGAAGCGAGCTCGCTTTCACTGGAAGCGGCTGTGACAAGACCGGTATGAACGGCAATGAAACCTCCGGGCAGTGCGAACGCATTGATGGAGGGATCGCGGATCGGGAAAAAGAAAAAGGAATAACTGGATCCCGGACCGGCAGACACGAGCTTGTAGCCGAGACGCATCAGATAGTCGATGGTCTCAGGGTCATTCAGATAGGTAGGATCGGAGCGAACTTCGACCATGATCTCCTCTCCGAGCTGACGTTCCTGCATCGGAGATAGGGCCGAACCACCTGCCGCACCGAGATTCGGTAGATTGTAGTTCTGGGCGTACGTTCCTGCGGCCGGCGCTGCGGCTAAAAGGCAGGAGAGGCACAGAGAGAGCAGCGGTTTCAAAGTCATTCCGTTTTTACCCAATAATATTTATCATTCAAAGAGTAAGGAAAAATATAACAGTAATACTGTTTTTTGCTGTAACTAATTCTAAAAAGGTATTTATATGTCCGAGTTGACTCATTTCAACCAGGCGGGCGAAGCCCATATGGTGGATATTGCTGATAAAGATCAGACACACCGCATCGGCATCGCCGAAGGCTGGATCAGCATGCATCCCGAGACTTTTGCTCTGGTGGAAAAGGGAAACGCCAAGAAGGGAGACGTTCTGGCGGTTGCACGTATTGCTGCCATCATGGGCTCGAAGAAGACACCGGATTTGATTCCTCTTTGCCATCCGATCGCCTTAACGCATGTGAATGTTGACTTTGAGCTCTATCCGGAAGAAAGCAAAGTTCGCTGCGTAGCGACGTGTGAAACCAAAGGCAGAACCGGGGTTGAAATGGAAGCCTTAACCGCTGTCCAAGTCGGCCTGCTGACCATCTACGACATGCTTAAAGCAGTGGACCGCGGCATGTGCATGACCGATATCCGCCTGCTGGAAAAGCACGGCGGCAAAAGCGGCGACTGGGTTTTAAAGAAGTAGAAAACCCAATCTAAGAAAAAGCCGAAGGTGCGAGCCTTCGGCTTTTGAATTACATGGCCGGAAGAATTCCGAGCTGGGCGGCTTCGTAAACCGCTTCTCCGCGGGAATGCACCTGCAGCTTGCGGTAAATCTTCTTGATGTGCGCCGTGACCGTGTGGCAGGAGATGTTCAGAACGGAACTGATCTCTGCGAAACTCATGCCTCGGGCAAGAAGATTGAGAACTTCGGTTTCTCTCGGCGACAAGGGATTCGCGACGGCAGGCCGGCTCGCCGCGACGGAAACGACCGGCTTGACAGTCGGCTTCCGACGCAGGGCATCGACTAAGACCCTCGCTGCGGTTGGGCTCATCGGACTTCCGTGTGCACGCAGAATGCGAATGTAGTTCCCGACATCGTGAAGGTCGGAGTCCTGCTTCGTGATATAGCCGACGGCACCGTTTTCAATGGCAGTGGCGATGTCGGCAGCTGAGTTTTTGGAAGTGACGGCAACGATACTTTGAACCGCGAGATCTTCAGAGGCACGGCGGATAAAATCCAAGCCGTCCCCGTCCGGAAGATTGAGTTCCGTGAACAGGATGTCGCAGTTTGTTTGAGCAAGCAGTGCTGTTGCAGAGGCAATGCTTGAACAAATGCCAATCAGTTTAATGTCAGGATCATGAATAAGACGCTGACGATAGACTCGCTGTGTGTCAAGATCCGGCTCCACAACGAGAACGGTTGTCTCCCCAGTGTTCAAAATTACCCTCCCGCCGGCAACTTAATCGTAATCGGCTTGTGTTATTTGCTGCTGTAATGTGTAATCGAATCCGCTGTTTCTATCGAAACAGGGTTTTTCGCAGCTTCTACCTTATTGTAATTATTCTACGGAAAAATAACCATAAGTAATTACTTTATTGATGTTACCCCTTGCAATAACTACGGGATTATTTGTCATTTTTTTTGAAGTCGATATTCTCTTCCCGCTCAATTGCCTTGTCTTCCACCAGTTTCTCAGCGGGGTCGCGCATGTTTCTAACGGAATAACCGATTTTTGCACCGCCTCCGACCATTAAGGCGCCGGTTGCCCAAAAAGCCGAGGCCGCCCCGATCACCGAACCGCCGAAACCGAAGAGCAGGGGCAAAATCGCATGGCTTGCGTTCATCAGCATGGTTCGGATTCCGATGGCTTCACCGACACGTCCGTCAGGCGTTACCTGATGGAGCAGTGAAAGAACGTTCGGCTGAGAAGCTCCTAGAGACGCGCCGAGCCATCCGCAAAGTAGGAAGAGAAGCGTGAGCGATGTCGTAAAAGGAAAAACAATATAAGTCAGACCGGCCGAGATCATTACGAAAATAATGATGGACCATTCCTTGAAAATCTGAGAAAGGATCGGCATGAAAACTCGAACAGCGAACGTACAGATGGAGAAGGTACTCAAGAGCCAGCCGATGGCTACGGCGTCTAATCCGATCTCGGTACCATAAACCGGAATCATGAAGGCCTGTAAATCCCAGGCCATGGAAACGAAGGCAGACGCGAGCAGAACGTTTCTGACTTTCTCATCTTTGAATAATTCAAAGGCACTGTGATGCCGATTATCTTTAGCCTGAGATTTGTTAAAGGCCGAGGGGAGGGCCCGCGCCTGGAACAGAAAGATTCCGCCGCCGAGGAGTGCAAAGGTTAGCGCGCCGCCGAACGCCCAATAGTAACTTCCGTGATCGATCAGATAGCCGGCGACAACTGGTCCGGTTGACCCCGAAATTGAAAAGGCAATGGATTGATAGGTAAAAGCGGTTGCCCGATTTTTATTGTTTGAGAGATGTCCGATTAAGCCCTGGCCGCTGATGAGCGTAAAGACAAATCCTGTGCCCGCAAGTAAAGACGTCACGATGATCGGCCAAAAACCGAACTTCTCATATGGGAAAAGAATCGGCATCAGACATGCCGCCGAGATCATCAGGAAAGAGACTGTGATCGGAATGCGAACTCCGATCTTATCGATGAATTTTCCGACATGAATTGAAATCAGCGCCGGAATCGCTGCATAAGTACTCAAAATCACACCGACCATCCACGCAGGCTGCCCGTAATTCAAGGCATAAAGGGTAGAAATCACGCGCGAAGAAGTAAACCCGCAGTGCAGGAGGGCCATGAAGGCAACGATTTTGAGGATTTTTGTCATTTTTACAATAAGAAAAGGCGCCCCAAAGGACGCCCTTGATTATGTGTGGTTTGTTTTAAACGTCCGTCGGCGTTAGTTTGCCTGAATTACCAACAGAGGTGTGTCGCTGATCGCGGCAATACGCGTAGCGGTCGAACCGAGGACGGCGGCTTTGAATGCTCCGTAACCGCGGGTGCCCATGACGATAAGGTCTAAGCCTTCATTCTTAGCGAAAGCTGCGATTTCGTCGCCGGGGTTGCCGACTAAGCAGATTTCTTCTGTCTTAAAGCCTTTATCTTGGAAAGCCTTACGGCTCGGGCCGACGGCTTCATCAAAAGATTCCTGCTGCATGGCACGAACTTCGGATTCATTCATTGTCGGGAGCGCCATACCGGCCATATCCGGCATAACGACACCGGCGTAGTCACTGACAACGTTCATCAGATAGAACGTCGGATGGTCACCGAAGATATCGTGGTTCTTAAGAATGTGTTCGACAGCGGCTTCACCATACTTGGAGCCGTCGATCGCAACGCCGACTTTCAGAGAGTCATTAGTGGGCGCCGGTTTGTTGCGCAGAATCAGGACGGGTTTGTCGCAGAGCGCTAAAACGGAATTGGTAACCGAACCAAGCAGGAGGCCCTTCAAGGCAGAGCGGCCGTGGGAGCCCATGATGATCAGGTCGGCGCCGGATTCTTCGGCAACCTTTGCGATTGTCGGGGCGGCTTCGCCGACTGCATAGCGAGCCGTTGCTTTGACGCCGGCAGCTTTCAATGCCTCAATGGCAGGCTCGAGAATGACGTTAGCTTCCTCGTCGTAATAACCGCTCAGGGATCCATTGCCGATTAATTTGGAGGCTCTTGCGGGGACGGGGGCCTGAACGCTCAACAGTTCGATTTCAGGGTTGTGCCCTAAGAGCGTTGCGCGTGAAGTGACAAATTCAATTGAGTGTTTACTGAACTCGCTTCCGTCGATGGGAACTAAAATCTTCATTTAACCTCCGATAATCATTGTTAGTAAGCTTGTTTTTCTTTCACGAGCTTTGTTGACATTATGAATTATCCCATCTGTAATTAAAAGAGTTTCGAAGAAACATCGGAGCACAAAGTTTCTTTCGAGGATAGTGTCTGACTAAAAGAAGTTGAAAATGGCTGAAGAGAACAAATATCCGCTCGACTATGAAAGACGCTTCGGCGGCGTTGCGAAGCTTTATACCAAGGACGGTGCCGAACGCTTAAAAAATGCCCATGTCTGCGTAGTCGGTCTCGGAGGCGTCGGCTCTTGGGCGGCCGAAGCTTTAGCGCGCACAGCTGTCGGCCGCATCACGCTGGTGGACTTAGATAACGTTGCAGAGAGCAATACGAACCGCCAACTGCAGGCGATGACCGGGGTTTACGGGAAGCCGAAAGTCGATGCGACGGCAGAAAGGATCCGCGCAATTAATCCGCTCTGTGACTGCAGGAAGATTGAAGATTTCATCGAAGTAGAAACCGCGGAATCGTTTCTGCCGGAAGATGCCATTATTCTTGACTGCATCGACAACGTTAAAGTTAAAGTAGCCATGGCGGCCGTCTGTAAAAAGAGAAAGCAGTTTATGGTTGCGTGCGGTGCGGCCGGAGGCAAGACGAGCGCCATGAACATTATTCACGAAGATTTGGCGCGAACAACCGGAGATCCTCTTTTGTCCCGAATGCGGTACGACCTTCGCAAAAAATACGGGTTCCCTAAATTAAAAGCAGGAAAGAGAGTTGAGAAGTTCGGCATTCCTTGTGTTTACACCGCAGACCCCGTTAAACGCCCGGAGGGAGTGTGTGATGTCGGCACCGGTCTGTCGTGTGCAGGTTACGGGTCTTCCGTCGTGGTGACAGCGGCTTTGGGGCTGGCAGCCGCGTCTGTTGCGATCAACCACATTACGGGAACCGACTCTAAATAAAACTTAACGGAATGTAACAAATCCTATTACACTTATGGCAAATAAAATTCTTAAAAGGACGGTCAGCTATGTATAACCGTATTTTGGTTCCGACAGACGGATCCGAACTCTCTGATAAAGCGCTGGAAGCCGCGGCCGATTTTGCCAAGGCTCTGGGTTCCTCTATTGTCATCATTACCGTTATTGAGCCTTACAGCTATACCAATCTCTCTGAGTACAGACCTGAAAGTATTGATCAATACGATTCCAGAGTTAAAGAAATGGCTCAGGAACGACTGGAAATCGCTCGCGAACTGGTTGAGAAAAAAGACATTAATTGCGAAGTTGTGGCTTTCAAATCCTTCTCTCCGGCCGAAGCGATTATCGATGCCGCCAATGAATACAACTGCGATTTGATTTTCATGGCCTCTCACGGCAGACAGGGCTTTGCCGCGGTGCTTTTAGGCAGTGAAACTCAGAAAGTTCTGACTCATTCCAAGATCCCCGTTATGGTTTACAGATGATTACGGGAAAGAGGCTCTGTTTGAGCCTCTTTGCAAATCCGGAGTCAAATCTCGAGTCAAAATACACAGAACAGAATTTGAGGAGTAATAGATAAATGACTGAAGAAGTTAAGACTGAAGCCGAAAAGGGCCAGGAGCAGATGGACGCGGCCAACCTTTTCCGCGAAGAAATTTACACCGACAGAAAGATCGGTGTGATTCGCTGCCTGGTGCCCGTAACAGCTGAAGGCAAAGTGGACGAAAGCCGTAAGGTTATTTATACCGGCGAAGCCCAAATCATGACTCAGATGGGCGCTCTTCCGATCTCCTTTGATATCGAGGCCGATAACCTCGCAGCCGCTGTCGCAAATTACCGCGAAGCCGCCAAGGCCGGCGTCGAAAAGACCATGAAAGAGCTGCAGGAACTGCGCCGCGCAGCTGCAAGCAAGATTGTAGTTCCGGGTCAGCCCGGCTTTACGCCTCCGGAAGGTGCCGGCGGCAGCGGCTTAGTTATGCCGTAATTTGGTCATGATGTTTAAGACTGCCGGGACTCCCGGCAGTTTTCATCTGGAAAGAAGCTAATGAAAATTCAAAAACTTCTGGAAGCGCTCAACGAACTGTTGGAGCCGGAAAAATTTCGAGACTACTGTCCCAACGGCCTGCAGGTTCAGGGCAAAAAAGAGGTCAAGAACATCGTGTGCGGCGTTTCGGCCTCAGAGGCTCTCATCAATGAGGCTGTGAAGAGGGATGCGGACACAATTATTGTTCACCACGGCTATTTTTGGAAAAACGAAAATCCGAGGATTATCGGCATTAAAAGAACGCGAATTAAGAAGCTGTTAGAGCACGACATTAATCTCATTGCCTATCACTTACCTCTTGATGCGAATGAGAAAGTAGGTAATAACCACGAGCTCGGACGCTTGCTGAAATTAAAAGATGTAACATCCCTTCCGGACGAACCCCTTGTCTTGCAGGGAGAGTTTGACCCACCTGTAACAATTGAAAAACTCACTGACAAACTAACCGAGGTACTCTGGAGGGTACCCTATGTTGTGCCCGTAGACTCTCCCCCTTCTATACGAAGAGTTGCTTTTTGCAGTGGTGCGGCACAAGACTATCTCGAAAAAGCGGCAGACGCAGGCGCTCAGGCCTACCTGAGCGGCGAGATTAGTGAACGCACGGTTCTAGAAGCAAGGGAATTAGGAGTTCCGTATTTCGCGGTCGGCCATCACGCAAGTGAGACATTAGGGATTCGAGCACTATCGCAATGGTTAGCTACTCGTTTTCCACAATTAAATGTCAGCTTTGTGAACATCGACAACCCGATATAGATTGAACGCGGGGCTGACTATATACGGAGCAGCTACATGCCGCGAAAAAATATTTCGGACATGCTGCATCGGTCTGTTGCCGGTGCAGTTCTTTTATCTATTTGCCATTTTGCTGCCGCAGAGGCGGTTAATACTAAGCCCGATAAGTTTAACTTTTGGGAATCGGAAGACTTGACTTGGTGGTCAGAGGAAAGCACTGAGGAGGAGACCGAAAAATTTCTGTCCGCATTTTCACAGGGGACGCCCGTCCTCACAAATGTTGAATGGGATGTTGCAGAGCAACTGATCAACGATCTTCAGGAAGATCTTCCAAAGCTCAAGTACGGTTTTATCAATGAAGGGGTGGAGTCTGCTCTTCTAACATTTAGCTCTCACCATGTCTCAATTTCAAGTTCGGAACCAATTACGATAAATCGAGAACTAGATTTAAAAATATTGGATGTAAACCACGAGGGATCCGCTTCTCGTGTTCTAGGAATCCAGACAATACCTGACAGCCAGTTTCAAGTAAATTTTGAGAAGGCCGTTAATTTAGAAATTCAGAGATTGAACGGCACAGGATTCCTCGCAATAAGTGTGGCAGATGGCACGGAGCTCCACTTTTTGGACAAACTTACTGTCAAAGACTACAGCTCAGCCCCTGCGTTGCTGGTTCAAGTTGGGGAACATACACGGAACTCGGTCAGATCTCTCTTTCAATTGAGTGGCCCTTCTTCGTTCAAGACGCTCGGGACGGCTTTTAATCTCGAATCTTCCGCATGCTTGAAAGCCTCCTCTTCGCTTAATATAGAAGCTGGAAAAGTTTTCACAGGGAATGGAAAGGTCATAGCTGATGGGGCAGAAGTTTATTTAAAAGGGGATCTAGGCGACTTCGGAGGAATCTATCAGCAGATAGGCGGAACTCTTGAAATTGTTTCTGATACGCAGTTGAAACATGAGAGTTGGAATCTTGCAGATGTCCAATTTACTTCAGAGTCGAAAAATATTTTCACGGTGTCGGCCAAGGACTTTGTCTCTGACATGTCTGTGGGCGCGACGCTGTTATTCGGAGAGATTGCTGAAAAATGGTCCAAACCCTTCTCAAAAATTACTCTGACCGATGAAAAAGCTTCTCTTGAATACCTCAACAAAGCCTCCGACGCCTATAAGAAAGCCGAACTGATTTTTACCGGAGAAGTTTTTATCGACGAGAACAGCGGTTACATCCACAAAGTCACTCTTAACAATCACTATGGATTGTTGGATAAGCCGAATATGGCTCTGGCTTCTGTTCGCTTAGATCTGGAAGGAAGCGACAAGCTGACTGGCCAAACAATCCGCATTGGGTCTCTGACGTCTGGCAATACAAATCACTTAAAGCTCAACAACTCCGACATTGCCCTTTACGCTCCGGGTCCGGTTGCTGCAATTGATGAGAAGATCAAGATTGTCGGTTTAACCAATTCTTCGAGCTTAACGATTCACGGAATAACGGAAGAAAGCAGAGGAAAGACCGGAAAAGCGCACTTAACGGCTGCGGTTTACGTTGAGGATGGCAGCAAACTGAATTTTTCGGGTTCTGTTTTAACCTTCGAAAATGCCCTGATCGTTAACGAAGGTGAAACAAACTTCAAAGAGCTTTCCAATACAGAACTGCACGCTTCACTCTATCAAACGGCCGGTAAGTTAGATGTTGGTGCCGGGGCAGAAGTCCTGAGCGATAAATCTGTTGAAGTGACCGGCGGAGGGATGAATGTTGCCGGTGTCCTTACCTCTAACACGCTGGTCGTTCAGAATGCCGAAGCAAATGTGGCCGGTTCTCTGAAGACAGGTACGTTAACTCTTGGAACAAAAAATAAAGGTTTGTCTCAGACAACTCTCAGTCTCACAAAAGGGGGGCAGGCACAATTTGATCAGGCCGAAATTTTTGGTTCCAATATTTCTATTGGAGGTGCCCCTGACTCCGAACAGAAAGCTTCCTTATATCTTAAGAAATGGGAGGGAAGGGATAATCAGATCAAGGTCGCTAACGGAGGCGTGCTGATTCTAGGAGACGATGCATCAGGAGATGGAAACGGCTACGGAGTTCCTGAGACTTTGTCCATTCTGGAGCAATTTGGCAATCCTTCAAAGGCTGTTCTGGTCGTAAATGAAACCCAAGTTCTGGGTAATGGAAACATTATTCGTCTTGGCAATGCAGCTACAAGAGCAGGGGAAACTGGTGTCGTGTTTGGGGGAGGCAGTGCGCTGCTGATGCGCGGTCGAGCAGATGCTCCTGTATTTACTTCTGCCGCAGACGGTTCTCTCTCCTTCCAGCCGAATAGCTCGATCTTTGTGGTGGATCCATTCGGAAGCAATCAGCTGACGGATACGACTGTTTCGGAAATCAACGGAAGATCCGATGTGAACCTCGTGTCGCTTAACCCTAATCTCTCCCTGAAACTGGAAAATGTTGCAGGAGAAGGTTGGTTCATTAAGCACGGAGAAATCAATTCTCAAAACTTTGTCTATCCGGAGCTTCAGGGCTGGCTCTATGACAACCCGGAAGGTTTTACAGTCGACTCTTTGAATGCGGCCCAAAAATTCTTTGCTCGCGTGGACAACGAAGCTTACTTTAACCCTCAGCAGTCTCATAAACTGATTAAGGAAGCGACACAGCTCGGCTCTCTGTTAGGTACTCGATTAAATACGCTCCGTGTTCGCGGAGAAAGTATGAAGAAGACGCTTGGGGAACTTCATACCATCATGGAAAAGAAAGAACCGGGCATTTATATGTTTGGCGACGTTGGAGGCGGTTTATTTTTCTCAAATAACCTCGGAGGCTACCTCGGCTCTTCAAGGTACCGCGCAACCTCTGAAACCGTGCGCATAGGAGCCGCCGGGAAAAATGCGGCCGGTCTAAGCTGGTCTGTATCTCTTGACGGCGGTCATGTTTCCTCGAAGAGCAGACATACGGTCTTGGACGCGTCCGGAAAGCAAAATATTTTCGGCCTTTCTCTCTCCGTTGGTAAGAGATTCGAGAAAATCTCCGCTGCATTGAACGGCAGCGTCGGTCACTCCAAAGGGAAGATCACTTCTTCTTTGCCTGGCTCGATGCAGATGGACAAACTGAAGACGCGCGTCCCTGAGACGTTATTTAACGTCGGAGGAGATGTCGCTTATGCATTGACAGATGAGCTCTCGATCGCAGCCTCTCCCCAACTGTGGGTGTTTCCTAAAGCAACGGAGAAGACATCCATCGGCTCCCAGAATGCCTTTAGACTGAAGAATAAAGCTCAAGTGTTTGCAGAGGTGCCGTTGAGTCTGAGAGGAAGCTGGACGATTCCTTCTGCAGCGGATACAAAAATCCGCCTGAAGGGAGAACTGGGCGGATCGGTCAAAGTCGGGAAGTTGTCGAAGGAGTCTCGCTTGTTTGCGGTTGGAACTGAAGCGAAAGAAGATATATCTCAGAAGAACTTCCGCCGTTGGAACGGTTTCGGAACTATGGCGGTTTCTGTGAAACAAGGACGCTTCGAAGGCGGTCTGGCTGCCTCGGCAGCAACCGGTGACGGCAAGCTCGATGCAGCCTTGACGGCAAGAGCAAACTGGAACTTCTAAAACAAAAGGGAGGCCGCAGCCTCCCTTCCCTCTATAAAGAATTATTTCTTCTTGAGCTCTGCCAAAATTTCTCTTAAGAGAACGATATTTTCCGGAGTCGGAGGAGTGGCTTTTTCGGCTTCAAGCTCCAGCTTCCTGCGCATGGAGGAGAGGGCTTTCAGCATGCAGAAGATAACGAATGCCAGTAAAAGAAAGTTAATAACGGCGGTAAGGAAAGCACCGTAGCCCAATACGTTGGCGCCGGCCTTGGTCAGTGCATCGTAAGTCATAGGACCGGTGTAGTCGGCCGGCATCTTCATGACCCAGAAGAGATTCGTAAAATCAGGCTTGCCGATAAGGGCACCCAGGATCGGATTGATGATGTCTTTTACCAACGAACTGATGATGTTGTTGAAGGCGGCACCGACGATCACCGCGACGGCTAAGTCAACGACATTTCCTTTCGAAATGAAAGCCTGAAATTCTTTAAAGAACGTGGTGGCTTGTTTCTGAACTTTTTCCATAATTTTTCTCTACTGGAGCAACGAAACTTTCTTAATTATGCAATTAAAAAATTCTCTGAAAATAAAGTGAAGGTTTATTTTGGGAGTTCGTTGGGAGACAAGGCCTTACGGGTAAAAATTTGGGATTTTTTCCCTAATCGTTTAGAATCTTAGGGCCTTGACATTTTGATTTATTTATATTTTTTAAGAGAGAACGGCCTATGATGGTTCTTTACTCAGGCAGCACTGATCCTTTTTCTCAGCGTTGCCGTTTTGTGCTTTTCGAAAAAGGAATGGATTTTGAAATCCGTGACATTGATCTCTATCACAAGCCTGAAGACATCAATGTGATGAACCCCTATGGCGAAGTTCCGATCCTGGTTGAAAGAGATCTCGTTCTTTACGAATCAAACATCATCAACGAATACATCGATGAGCGTTTTCCTCATCCTCAGCTGATGCCGCCTGATCCAGTTGAAAGAGCCAGAACTCGTCTTCTGTTGTTCAATCTCGAACGTGAGATCTTCAAGCACGTTCACACTTTGGAAAACAGAGCTAGCTCCGACGAAGCTCGTGTTAAGGCGAGAGAAGCCATCCGAGATCAGCTGACAGGTTTAGCACCGGCTGTTGCAAAAAAGAAATACCTCATGGGAGATGAGTTCTCCATGCTGGATATTGCACTTGCCCCGCTTCTGTGGCGTTTGAACTACTACGGTATCGAACTTCCTCCTGCCGGAATGCCTGTCCAGAAGTACGCCGAAAGAGTTTTCTCTCGTCCTGCCTTCATTGAAGCTCTGACTCCGTCTGAAAGAGTGATGCGCAAGTAGAAGAAAGAGAATGGCCAATTTACCTTCAATGACTCCGTACCTCATTCGCGCTTTTTACGAATGGAGCGTGGACAACGATTTCACTCCCCAGCTTTCTGTTTTAGCTGAGCCGGAGGATTATCGCGTCATTGTGCCGTCCAACTATGTGACGAACAATGAAATCGTCCTTAATATTTCCCCGACTGCGTGCGACAGCCTGCAGCTTGGAAATGACCTGATCACCTTCAAGGCCCGATTTGCCGGCAAGGTTGAGTCCATCTCCATTCCTGTTGATCGAGTTAAGGCGATCTTTATCCGCGAGGAAGGATACGGTATGCGTTTTGATGTTGAACCCATGAAAAAGCCGAAGATGAGCGGGGACCAACCGAAACGCGGGTTTGTGAAAGTAGAGGACTAAAGCCCTCGATTCTTACATCTCTTTACTTCTTTAGGCCTGAGTTCAACACAAATTCAAAAAAATGTGTAGAATTCAGGTTCTCGGTTAGCCCGCTTAGCTCAGTGGTAGAGCAACCGCCTTGTAAGCGGTAGGTCGTCTGTTCAAGTCAGTCAGTGGGCACCACCAAATTCTTGTTCTCGTCAGAGGTTCTGAGGGGGACTCAAAAAGCTCCGTTAATCGGGGCTTTTTTCATACCCAGACTAATTTTTTATCCAAGTCGTGAAGCGCGGATTGTTTCCGTAATCCCGGAAGGTCGCAGACCCTTTAAATCCATTTTCTTCAAAAATACTCCGAACGGCCTCTCCTTGATTCCAGCCGTGCTCAACAGCGATCAACTGCACCTTGGGCGCCTTTCTCTTTATTTGCGGAAGAATGGTTCTATACGCAATTAAACCATCGGATTCGTCGGTTAAAGCGCTTCTCGGTTCATATCGTAGAGCGTCTAAATGCTTGTCGTCTCTTTCGATGTAAGGCGGGTTAGAGATGACAGCATCAAAAGATAATTCAGCCGGATAAGGATCCAGCCACGAACCTTGAACAAGCTTGACGTCGGCGCCTAGAGCCTTGCAGTTGGCTTGGGCCACCGCCAAGGCACTTTCCGAGAGATCTGAGGCCCATACCGTGAGATCAGGCCGTTCTAAGGCTACGGTGGCGGCAATGCACCCGGAACCCGTGCCTAAGTCGCAGACAAGAGCGTTTTTGGGGAGATGTTCGATGAGCCACTCGACGAGACACTCAGTGTCAGACCGAGGAATCAGCACCGACGGATTGACAAGAAAAGGGCGCGCGAAAAACTCCTGTGTACCGAGAAGGTAGGGGAGCGGGACACCCTCAGAGCGTTTTTTTGCGATGTCGTTAAGTTTGCGTTCTTCGTCAGAAGAAAGAACTCGATCGTCGTGAATGAGTTGTGCGGCTTTATCCATACCGCACACGTGCTCCAGCATGAAACTTTTATCAATCGAATCCAGCGAGCTGGAGAACAGCCATTCACGGACGGTCGTCAAAGTTATTCTCCTTCGGCAAGAGCAGCCAGCAGCTCAGCCTGATGCTCGGTCGTGAGCGGAGAGATCAGGCAGTCTAGATCTCCGTCCATGATCGAATCAAGCTTGTAAAGCGTCAGGTTGATGCGATGGTCGGTAACTCGGCCCTGCGGGTAGTTGTAAGTGCGGATACGTTCGCTTCTGTCTCCGGAACCGATCAGAGATTTACGCATGCTCGATTCCTTAGCCTGAACTTCGGCGACTTGGGCAGCGTGAATACGTGAGATCAGAACGCCCATGGCTCGCTCTTTGTTCTTGTGCTGGCTTCGTTCGTCCTGGCACTCGACCACAATGCCCGTAGGAAGGTGTGTAATACGAACAGCACTTTCTGTTTTCTGAATGTGCTGGCCGCCGGCGCCGGATGCGCGGTAAACGTCAATTCTGAGTTCGGAAGGATCGATGACGACATCGCCGATTTCGTCGGCTTCCGGGAGGACGGCAACCGTGCAGGCAGAGGTGTGTACGCGGCCCTGAGACTCGGTTTCCGGAACACGCTGTACGCGATGGCCGCCGCTTTCAAACTTCAGTTTGGAATAAGCGCCTTGGCCTACGATTTTCACAACGATTTCTTTGTAGCCGCCTAAGTCGGAAGGGCTGGCAGAGACAAACTCGACCTGCCATTTTTGACGCTCGGCGTAGCGCGAATACATTCTGAACAAATCTCCGGCAAAGAGTGCGGACTCGTCACCGCCCGTGCCGGCGCGGATTTCCAGATAGATGTTCTTCTCGTCGTTAGGATCTTTCGGAAGCAGAAGGATTTCCAATTCTGAAGAAATCTGCTCGATTGCTTTCTTTGTCGCTTTGATTTCCTCAGAAGCGAATTCCTTCATCTCTTCATCGGAAAGCATTTCCTCGGCAGCAGCAAGGTCTTCTTCTGCTTGCTCGTATTCTTTAGCTTTTAAAACAACAGGTTCAATTTCCGCTCGTTCCTTAGAAAGTGCTCTGAATTGGTCCATATTGGATGTGACATCGGGATCTTGAAGATTCTGGTCGATCTCTTCAAGTCGTCTGACCAGTTGGGTCAGCTTGGAGCGCATTGTGTCTTTCATGTCTGTGTCTTTAACCGAGTTCGTTCGATTTTAGTTGAAATATCAACACAAAAAGCCTTCAAAAGTGAAGGCAGATATCGCTAAATTTTCGCACAGCTAGCGATGATGGATGTGGTAGTGATAGAAGCGATCAAGCAAATGCAGAACCTTTTCGTAGTCTTCCTGCGAGAGGTTGGGATCATTGCGCAGTACCGTCAGCGGATCATGAATGAATTTCTTCATCAGACCGTGGGACATGGCTTCCAAAATTTCGTTGGCGTCGCCGCCTTTTTGAATGGCTTTTTTGGCTTTTTCAAGCTCCATCATACGGAGGGCGTCGGCTCGTTCCTGAAGACTCAGAATTTGAGGAATGGAGGAGCGAGTCGTCATCCAGCACTTAAATTCATCGACTTTGGTTTCGATGAGTCTGTCGGCCTGCTCGACGGCAGCTTTACGTCCCTGGATACCCGACTGAACGACTTTTCCGAGATCGTCAACGGTGTAAACGTAAACTTCGTCTAAATCATCAACTTCGCGTTCAATGTCTCTGGGAACCGCAAGGTCGATCATGAAGATCGGACGATGCTTACGGCGCTTCAGTGCACTTTGAACCATGCCGAGACCGATGATGGGAAGCGTGCTGGCCGTACAAGTGATCAGGATGTCGTATTTCGGAAGAATTTCCGGGAGGTCGACGAGTCCGACAGCTTTTGCACCGATCGTTTCCGCCAAAGCCGCCGCTCTGGCGACGGTGCGGTTTGCGACGGCAATGTTTTTCGGTTTCTGTGCGCAGAAATGAGCAGCACAGAGCTCAATCATTTCTCCGGCACCGACAAACAAGATGCTGGAGTTTTCTAAAGAACCGAAGATGCTCGAGGCGACTCGGACGCCGGCAGCTGCCAAGGATACGGAGTGAGCGCCGATCTCGGTTTTAGAACGGACTTCTTTGGCGACCGCAAATGTCTTTTGAAAAAGGTAGTTCAGAAATACGCCTAGGCCATGGTTTTTCTGAGCAGTTTTCACTGCCTTTTTCATCTGGCCGACGATCTGGGTTTCGCCCAACACCATTGAATCCAGACCTGAGGCTACTCTGAAGGCGTGGCGAGCGGCGTCGTCATTTAAGAACACATAGAGGTGTTCCTCAAGTTCATTGAACTTCACGCCTTTGCTTTCGGCCAAGAACTCTTTCAGTTTTTTGGAGGCAAGTTCGGAGTCTTCAGCCGCACAATAAATTTCCGTGCGGTTACAGGTCGATAAAATCGCGACCTCTTTGATACCGCCACCGGCAGGATTTCCGAGCATGGCTCGAATCTTTAGGTTTGCGGTGTCCAGCTCTTCAGAAGAAAAAGCAACCTTCTCTCTCAAAGCGAGAGGAGCAGTGTTATGGTTCAATCCCAGGGCGAAAAGATTCATCTTTCTATCTATTGTGTCCAACAGCGCCGCTTATCGGGCGGCCTGACTAAAATAAGTCGGACCATTTGCGCAGCTTAGTTATTAATATTAAAAATAGAGCATTATTTATGCCTTAAGTTTAGTCGCTTAGGCAAGGATGAGAGTATGAGGGCTTTGACCATCTTTAAACAGAAGGATTTACCTGCAGAGACAAAATTGAAGGAAATACCTCCGGATGAGCAGGCAATCCTCGACTGTATCGCTCGTACAAAAAAGTTTGTAACGCAGCGTGCCTTAGTGACAGCGGGTGCTAGTGCCATCCCGATACCCGGCATCAACGTAACGGTGGACGTGACGATGCTGATATCCATTCTTAATTTCATTAATCAGGAATTCGGGCTCACGCCTCAGCAAATTCAGCATCTTTCGACGGACAAACAGGTTCAGCTGTTTCAGCTGATTACCGTGACAGGAAGCGCCTGGGCAGGGAAACTGATCACGAAGTCCTTAGTCCTTGCCGTTCTTAAAAAGCTGAGCATTCAGCTAACGGCTGCACAGGCAGCAAAATGGCTGCCGATAGCGGGCCAAGCTGCGGCTGCGGGTCTCTCCTTTGCAGCCTTGAAGTGGATTGGAAATCAGCACATTCAAGACTGCGCCAGAATCGCCAGACTCTTTAACGAGGAAGGGCGCCCGCGTTCCCGGCAGACTGCGGATTGAATTTGGCCGCAGGCTGAATTTGGTAATTCGGCATACTGACCGGAATCAGAAAGCCGTTGTTCAAAATTGCCTGAAGCACCATTCCGACGTACTCCTGCAGCGCCTGAGTGATCGGTGCTTGGTTACTTACCGTAGAGAAAGCTCCGGTCCATAAAACTGCGCCGGTTTTTACGCTGACGAGTTCGGTATTGGACTCGATGATGTTTTGCTGTGTGATGGAAGGCGGAATAGCCCAGCCGCCCCAGAAAGGATCAGGTCCGAAAGGACCGCCCCAGGGTCCGGGACCCCAGAAAGGATCCGGTCCCCATGTCATTCCCGGGTCGTAAATCACATTGGTTTTGGTACCCGTTTGGTGGATTGCCAAAACATTGCTCGCCTTGGCTAAGCGTGCGGCACTGAAAAGAGCACTGTAATTCAAACCACCTCCCAAGATCGTTAGGTTAGAGGCCTGAGGAATCGCACGGTAACTCGGTGTACTTGGAATCCCGTGTAACGCTAAGACATCGCAGGCGATGTCTTCGAAGATCCGGCGGTTCGTCGGATTCTCGACAACAGCAGCTACTAACAGACCGGTAATGGTCTTTTGCTCGAAGGTTGCAGCCGGATCAACCCATTGAGCGGTTAACTGGGTAGGGTTGTTGTTTTCCGGCCCGACGGCACAGCCGCTTAGCGCAAGCAGCGAGATCCCCGAAAATAAAAGCCCTGCGAATAATTTTCGAACTGACATGAGGATGTGCTCCTATCTGTATCACAGAGAAAGTTTACTCGACGTGCAAAGAACTGCAGAGGTACAAGTCTGATTTGAGACAAGCGCACACTACAGCTCGGTAGGCGTGTATTCAAACGCGGCCAAAATACCGATCGTAGCAAACAGGACTGCGGAGGCAATGCGGATGAGTTTGACCGGAATTTTTTGGGCGAGCTTATCGCCGATCCAAACAGCAGGAACGTCAGCAATCAGCATACCGATCGTGGTGCCGATGACCACGAGAACCGGCGTGGCGTATTTGACGGTAAGCGCAACAGTTGCAATCTGAGTTTTATCGCCCATTTCCGCCAGGAAGAAGGTAATAAACGTCACGCCGAAAACGCCGAATCGCATGGAGTGGTTTTTCAGTGCATCGTCATCGCCTTTGTCCGGAATAAGAATCCATGCCGCCATGGCGAGGAACGAACCTACAATGATCCATTTAATTACTTCGGGGCTGAAGACGTGGGTAATCCATGCGCCGAGCGCGCTTGCTAGGGAATGATTAAAGATTGTTGCGACCAAAATGCCGAGAATAATCGGCGTCGGCTTTTTAAATCGAGAGGCGAGAAGGAAAGCGAGGAGCTGAGTTTTATCTCCCATTTCAGCGAGCGCTACGGCTCCGATGGCAACCAGAATGGCTTCCATGAGTTTTCTCCTATCCGGCCAAACACAATGAACTGTCGCCGCGCCGGAAGCGTTCGAAAGTTCATCGGTCTCGCCAAGCGCAGACAAGCGCCGGAACTGCCATGGCTTTGCCAAGTTTGTTGACAGTCCCCAGGAGGCTACTCCCCGAGTTATAAAAGAACTGAGCCCGAGGCTTTTGGCATCGGGCTCAAGAAATCCTGGTGGCTAGAGGCGGAATCGAACCACCGACACACGGATTTTCAGTCCGTTGCTCTACCAACTGAGCTATCTAGCCGTCTCTTAATCGAGAAGACGAAATATACAGGAGTTTTTCTAAATGCGCAACTGAATGTTTGAAAATTCAGCGTCAAGAAAAATTCTGGTGGCTAGAGGCGGAATCGAACCACCGACACACGGATTTTCAATCCGTTGCTCTACCAACTGAGCTATCTAGCCGTCTCTCAATCGAGAAGCAGCACTATACAGGACTTTTAAAGAAAAATCTTGCGGTTGATCTACGGAGAAATATGAATGACCTCCCAAAAGCTCCTAATACTGCAATAATGTGCCGATCTGCGAAGGCAATAAAATACTGTCTTCCTGTTTCAAACACCGGAGTCTTGAATGAATTACAAAAAGCATCTCTGTGCGGCCCTCTTAGCCTTAGTGCCGTTTACGGCCTTTTCTCAAACAACTGTGAATACGCCAACAGCACCGGCCGCTGCAGCGGCGGATAAGTCGGTCCCGAATGCACCCGCAGCCATCGTTCAGGATGAAAAACAAATTTGTGACACATTGAAAAAAACACTCCAAGGGAAGCTCGGTATTCCGGTCGAGTCGGTTTCGGTTACGCCTGTTAAAGGTGTGTATGAAGTGGTAGCGCAGAATGAAATTATGTATTCGGACGCTACCGCCGATCACATCATTGTTGGCCAGCTGTTTGAAACAAAAACACAGAGAAATCTGACGGCAGAAACGAAAGATCGACTCAGCCGCATTGATTTCACCAAGCTTCCGCTTGCGGATGCCATCAAAATCGTGAACGGCACGGGCGCTCGTCAGATTGCTGTTTTCTCCGATCCGAACTGCTCTTTCTGCCGCAAACTTGAGGCAAGTTTGAAAGAAATGAAGGATGTCACGATTTACACATTCCTCTATCCGGTGATTCGTCCTTCCTCTCTGGCCGAAAGTCAGAATATTTGGTGTGCCAAAGATAAGGGCGCTGCCTGGAGAGCACGCATGCTCGACGGCGTTCAGGCGCCGGCAAAGAGTGCTAATTGCGATGTCTCTGCGATCGAACGCAATATCGCCTTAGGCAGCAAGCTCGGCGTGACGGGTACTCCGACCGTCTTTGTTCCGAGCGGCCAAAGAGCCCCGGGCGCCGTGAGCATTGAATACCTGGAAAACATGCTTGCTAAAGATAAACTCTCGGAATGAGTTGGTTTTTCCCGGTCTCTCCTTTGAGACTCGTATATTTCAAATATCAATATTGAGGAGAGATTCCGGTGACCAAAAAATTTCCGTTGACTAATTGGTCTGAGAAAAAGGCTTTCACGATTAAGCTTGGCGCAGTCAAGAAGTATCACATTGCTGTTTTTGCCGACCCGAACTGTCCGTGGTGCAAGCGCTTCTTTGAAGAGAACACGGACAAACTGAACGATTTGGAGATCTTTGTCTACTTGGCTCCGGTTCTCGGTGAAGATTCAGAAAAACTTGCCGCAGAGATTCTGTCGGAAAAAGATCCGGCTGCGGCTTGGACTGACTGGGTCATGAATGAGAACCGCCCGAAGGTAAAAGTGACTGAAGAAGCAAAAAATACTGTTGAAGACAATATGGAGCTCTTGGAAAAGCTGGGTATTGAAACCGTTCCGGCAATTTATTTGGCAGACGGCGAAGGTCCTTACGGGTTTATGACTGCCATGGAGCTCATCTCCAAGATTGAGCAGGAAGGCGGAAAGGAAGACGAAGGTAAGGAGCCTAAAGAGCTTTAAGTAAGAAACACAAACGGCCGGATCCGGCCGTTTCGCTTGATTAGGCTTGAGCGGTATTACAAGCTTTCCGGGGTGATACCGTTCGGTAAAAGGAGCCAGGCGCGAGCTTGGCTTTTTTGTCTGCCTGCGTTTTTGCCCGCTTCATCTCCGAATCCCCAGAAGAAGTCAAAGCGGATCGGACCTTTGATGGCGCCGCCCGTGTCCTGCGCGACTACCGGCTTTGTGAAATTAAGGTTCGGATTGGTTTGAGAAACCGAAACCAGTACCGGTGTTCCCAGCGAAATGTATCTTCTGTCTACTGCAACCGAAGCTTTAGGCGTCAGGGGAAGGCCTTGGGCGCCGATCGGTCCCTCGTTCGGATCTCCGCCTTTCTTTTCTTTAAAGAAAACGAAGCTTTGGTTTTGGTTGAGCAGGGTGTCCACCTTATCCGGGTTGTTCTGTGCCCAGGCTCTTATGTTCTGCATGGACAATTCATGGTGCTTCAGATAGCCCTGATCGACAAGCCAAGATCCCACGGCCTTGTACGGACGGCCGTTTTGATCGTCGTAGCCGACTCGAATCAGTTCGCCTTCTTCAGTCCGTAGTCTTCCGGACCCCTGAATTTGAAGGAAGAAGACGGCGACAGGATCGTCGCTCCAGGCGATGGAGTACTTGTCGAGGTCTTTACGAGCGACGATTTTTGCTCGAGTGTCGTAAGGGACGAGTTTTCTCCCTTGAATTTTTCCTCTTAAGCGCATGCCTTTGAGTTTCGGATAGGCTTCCGCTAAGTCAACAATGATTAAGTCGTCAGGCGTAGAGAGGATCGGGGTGGTGTGCCGCTCTGTTCGATGTTTCGAGACAGTAAGCAGAGGTTCATAGTAGCCGGTCATGAGGCCGGTATCAGAAACGGAATAAACGGTTCCGGTTTGCGTACCGATCGTGCGTTTTTCGATTTTCCACGGAGTGAAATTATTTTTGAAGAACGCTTCCGCATTCTGAGCGTCTGTACCGGATGCTTTCGAGCAAGCTTCAGCCCAGGCTGTTTTTCGGTAAATCGAGCGGCAGGAAATCTTGAATGCAGATAACGCAGCTGCCCAATCCTCTTGCTCTGAAGAAGGGGTGTCGGAGAAGGCAGAGATTTCAAAACGGACGCTTTCTTCCGTGGGCTCCGTAATCTCCTGAGGCTTTTGTTTATTGCTGGAACAGCCGTTAAGCAATGCTAAGCAAATTAAAGCCGAAACAAGGGAAGCGATGCTGCGTTTGGTCATAAATTCTCTCCTGCGAACGCCTGATTCTAGGACAAAATCAAATCGGTCATTTTTAGACGTCTTGCCATTCAAGGACGAGGCCCAAGTCTTTAAAATTGAAAGATGGAGGTCACAATGACAAAGACAAAATACAGAATTGCGCCGTCTATCCTTTCGGCTGATTTCGCGAATCTCGGAAAAGAGGTTCAAGATGTGATTGCAGCCGGGGCAGACTGGATTCATTTTGATGTAATGGACAATCACTACGTGCCGAACCTGACGGTCGGTCCGATGGTATGTAAAGCGATTCGTCCTTATACCGAGGCACCGATTGATGTCCACCTCATGGTTGAGGCTGTGGACGAAATCGTTCCGTTGTTTGCGAAAGCAGGTGCCAACATTATTACATTCCATCCGGAAGCGAGCCGTCATGTTGATCGGACGCTGAGGCTGATTCGTGACTGCGGCTGCAAGGCAGGTTTGGCCTTAAATCCGGCGACTTCGCTGGAGTATCTGCATTACGAGCTCGACAACATCGATATGGTTCTGCTCATGAGCGTCAACCCCGGATTCGGCGGACAGTCCTTTATTCCGACGACGATCGGAAAGCTGCAGGAGTGCCGCTCTCTTCTTGATAGTTACGCAGAGGTTTCCGGACGCAAGGTCCTTCTAGAAGTAGACGGCGGCGTAAAGAAATCGAATATCCGAGAAATTGCAGCAGCCGGTGCGGACACATTTGTTGCAGGAAGTGCAATTTTCAACGAGGCCGACTACAAAGCTGTTATTGACGACATGCGCTCCGAGCTGGCGTCCCTGTAAAGATGAAACGTTTTGAGAATTTGAAAGCGGTACTGTTTGATCTGGACGGCACCCTTGTTAACACGCTTCCGGGGCTCACCGAACTCGTGAACCAAATGCGTTCCGACTTTGACAAGCCTCCGCTCTCGGAAGAGAAGGTTGGCAAATACATCGGGAAAGGAATGTTTGTTTTAGTTCGGCGTGCGATGACCGATTCCATGGACGAGCCGTTTCCTGAGGAAATGTTCAACTTAGCCGTCAAAAGTATGGCAAGACATGTGGAGGCGGGACGCTACTCAAAGGGCGTGCTGTATCCCGATACGATAGAGACCATCAAGTATGTCAAAAATTTGGGGCTAAAGACAGCAATCGTAACGAACAAGCCCTATCAAATGACACTGGATACGCTGGCCGGCAAAGGGCTGCTCGAACTTGTGGATTTAGTTGTGGGCGGCGACAGTGCGGCTAGACCCAAACCGTATCCCGATCCGCTTGTTTATGCCTGTGAGAAACTCGGCGTGGCACCGGAAGAAGTTCTGATGGTAGGTGATTCAGGAAACGATTCTTCAGCGGCGAAACAGGCGGGTGCCCAATCGATACTCGTGAGAACGGGCTGGAGTGAAGGTGTGCCGCTGGATGAAATTGCAAAACGTGACGAAGCGGCAGCAATGATTGACCATCTTTCGGATTTACAGGCCCTCCTTCCAGCGAAGGAGGGAGCTCATGCTTGAAAGCAGTATCAAAGAGGATTGGAAACCGGTTCTTTCTGATTTCGAGCATTCGGAGGCGGGAAAGAAGATTGAGCAGCTTTTGGCGAAACAGAAAGCCGAAGGGTTGAAAATTTTTCCGCCGAAACCGTACCGGGCTTTAGAACTTCTTTCAGCAGGAGAAGTAAAAGTCGTCATTCTCGGACAGGATCCTTATCACGGATTCAATCAGGCAAACGGATTGGCGTTTTCCGTGAACAAGGATGTACCGCCGCCTCCGAGCCTGAGAAATATCTTTAAAGAAATTAAAAGGGAGTATCCGGAAGCCGAATTCAGAACAGGAGAGTTGGAAGGCTGGGCCAAACAAGGCGTTCTCCTTCTCAACACGGTTCTTACAGTTGTAGAAGGAACGGCCAACAGCCATAGTAAGAAAGGCTGGGAAGAGCTGACCGATGAAATTATTGCGAAAGTAGCCTCGGAGGGAAGACCAGTCGTTTTTATGCTTTGGGGAAAATCGGCTCAGGAAAAGAAGAAGCTCATTCGAAAATTCAATAAAGATTGTTTGATCTTAGAGAGCAACCACCCGTCGCCGCTGTCGGCAATGAGAGGCCCGATTCCTTTCATCGGGAATGATCATTTCAGAAAAGCAAATGAATGGCTGACTCAAAAGGGAATTTCTCCAATTAATTGGACGAAACATAACTAGAAGAAACCCCTAAATTACAATTCGTTAAATTTCAGTAATCTTTTGATTTTAAAAGGAAAGCTATATTTTTACTCTGAAATTATAAAATTTTTTCGAGAGGAAGGTTTGACAAGCCTAAAAAACCTCTTCATAATTCGCACCTCGTTACTGATGACAACGCAGTAACTGATTGAGTTCTTTAAAAATTTATCGACGACCGATAAGAGCGGGCACTAAGAAGTCTGCAGTGAAAACTGCAAATTTAAATTGCTCGATCTTATTGGAGAAGAAGGAGTAGAAAATACTCCGTCAAACACCAAGCAAGAGTAATTCGAGCGACAACAGAGATTAAACAATAGAGTTTGATCCTGGCTCAGATTGAACGCTGGCGGAACGCTTTACACATGCAAGTCGAACGGTAACGCGGTGAGAAGCTTGCTTCTCACCGGCGACGAGTGGCGAACGGGTGAGTAATACATCGGAACGTGTCCGCTCGTGGGGGACAACCAGCCGAAAGGTTGGCTAATACCGCATGAGTTCTACGGAAGAAAGAGGGGGACCCGCAAGGGCCTCTCGCGAGCGGAGCGGCCGATGACTGATTAGCCGGTTGGTGAGGTAACGGCTCACCAAAGCAACGATCAGTAGCTGGTCTGAGAGGACGACCAGCCACACTGGGACTGAGACACGGCCCAGACTCCTACGGGAGGCAGCAGTGGGGAATTTTGGACAATGGGCGCAAGCCTGATCCAGCTATTCCGCGTGTGGGATGAAGGCCCTCGGGTTGTAAACCACTTTTGTAGAGAACGAAAAGACACCTTCGAATAAAGGGTGTTGCTGACGGTACTCTAAGAATAAGCACCGGCTAACTACGTGCCAGCAGCCGCGGTAATACGTAGGGTGCGAGCGTTAATCGGAATTACTGGGCGTAAAGGGTGCGCAGGCGGTTGAGTAAGACAGATGTGAAATCCCCGAGCTTAACTCGGGAATGGCATATGTGACTGCTCGACTAGAGTGTGTCAGAGGGAGGTGGAATTCCACGTGTAGCAGTGAAATGCGTAGATATGTGGAAGAACACCGATGGCGAAGGCAGCCTCCTGGGACATAACTGACGCTCAGGCACGAAAGCGTGGGGAGCAAACAGGATTAGATACCCTGGTAGTCCACGCCCTAAACGATGTTAACTAGTTGTTGGGAAGTAAAATTCTCAGTAACGCAGCCAACGCGAGAAGTTAACCGCCTGGGAAGTACGGTCGCAAGACTAAAACTCAAAGGAATTGACGGGGACCCGCACAAGCGGTGGATGATGTGGATTAATTCGATGCAACGCGAAAAACCTTACCTACCCTTGACATGTCAGGAAGCTCTTGTAATGAGAGCGTGCCCGCAAGGGAGCCTGAACACAGGTGCTGCATGGCTGTCGTCAGCTCGTGTCGTGAGATGTTGGGTTAAGTCCCGCAACGAGCGCAACCCTTGTCACTAGTTGCTACGAAAGGGCACTCTAGTGAGACTGCCGGTGACAAACCGGAGGAAGGTGGGGATGACGTCAAGTCCTCATGGCCCTTATGGGTAGGGCTTCACACGTCATACAATGGTCGGAACAGAGGGCAGCGAAGCCGTGAGGCGGAGCCAATCCCAGAAAACCGATCGTAGTCCGGATTGCAGTCTGCAACTCGACTGCATGAAGTCGGAATCGCTAGTAATCGCGGATCAGCATGCCGCGGTGAATACGTTCCCGGGTCTTGTACACACCGCCCGTCAAACAATGGGAGTGGTGTTTACCAGAAGTCGTTAGCCTAACCGCAAGGAGGGCGGCGACCACGGTGAGCACCGTGACTAATGTTAAGTCGTAACAAGGTAGCCGTACCGGAAGGTGCGGCTGGATCACCTCCTTTCAAGTAAAGCAGTATGAGCTCAGAAGTTCTGAGTGTCCGCTCTTATCGGAAGTCGATAAAGATTTGAAGACAAGCCCGAGACCGTGGGTCTTTAGCTCAGCTGGTTAGAGCACCGTCTTGATAAGGCGGGGGTCGATGGTTCGAGTCCATCAAGACCCACCATGGCACTTCTTGACGGGGGTATAGCTCAGCTGGGAGAGCACCTGCTTTGCAAGCAGGGGGTCAACGGTTCGATCCCGTTTACCTCCACCACGAGATATACGGGCAAGTCAAAAAAACAAGATGAAAGAGCTTTACGGAGCTTTTTGATATTGTCTTTTGACAATGTGTTCTTTAACAATTCGGAATAATCAATCTAACGTTTAAGCTGATTTGATGAGAGTCAGCGAGAACGGGTAGTGATAAGAAATCTTTACAAAGAGAGAAACTTTGAGATTTCTCAAGCAAAGACATACAAGCATATGGCATGAGAACGAGAGTTGCTTGTGACCCGGCCGGGCAATAGGCGGCAGGGTTATAGGATCAAGTGACTAAGTGCATGTGGCGGATGCCTTGGCGATCACAGGCGAAGAAAGACGCGGCAGCCTGCGAAAAGCTGCGGGGAGCTGGCAAACGAGCTTTGATCCGCAGATATCTGAATGGGGGAACCCACACCGTAAGGTGTATCCGTAGCTGAATACATAGGTTACGGAGGCGAACGAGGAGAACTGAAACATCTAAGTATCCTCAGGAAAAGAAATCAACCGAGATTCCGGCAGTAGCGGCGAGCGAACCCGGAGGAGCCTAGCTTTTGATAGTACGAACTTTAGCCGAAAGGTCCTGGAAAGGCCTGCTATAGTGGGTGATAGCCCCGTAGGCGAAAGAGTTGGTACGGTACTAAGGAAGCGAGAAGTAGAGCGGGACACGTGGAATCCTGTTCGAAGACGGGGGGACCATCCTCCAAGGCTAAATACTCGTGATCGACCGATAGTGAACCAGTACCGTGAGGGAAAGGCGAAAAGAACCCCGGGAGGGGAGTGAAATAGAACCTGAAACCGCATGCATACAAACAGTAGGAGCCTCGTCAGAGGTGACTGCGTACCTTTTGCATAATGGGTCAGCGACTTACATTCTGTGGCGAGCTTAACCGAATAGGGGAGGCGCAGCGAAAGCGAGTTCGAAATGAGCGTTCAGTCGCAGGGTGTAGACCCGAAACCAGATGAGCTATCCATGGCCAGGTTGAAGGTGTGGTAACACACACTGGAGGACCGAACCGACTAGTGTTGCAAAATTAGCGGATGAGCTGTGGATAGGGGTGAAAGGCCAAACAAATCTGGAGATAGCTGGTTCTCCCCGAAAACTATTGAGGTAGTGCCTCGTGTGTCGCTCCAGGGGGTAGAGCACTGTTTTGGCTAGGGGGACATGGAGTCTTACCAAACCAAGGCAAACTCCGAATACCTGGAAGCGTAAGCACGGGAGACAGAGCACCGGGTGCTAACGTCCGGACTCAAAAGGGAAACAACCCAGACCGCCGGCTAAGGTCCCAAATAACAGCTAAGTGGAAAACGAAGTGGAAAGGCCGTGACAACCAGGAAGTTGGCTTAGAAGCAGCCATCCTTCAAAGAAAGCGTAATAGCTCACTGGTCGAGTCCTTCTGCGCGGAAGATGTAACGGGGCTAAGCTGTTAACCGAAGCCGCGGATGCGCTGGTTATCCAGTGCGTGGTAGGGGAGCGTTCTGTAAGTCTGCGAAGGCGGTTCGAGAGGACTGCTGGAGATATCAGAAGTGCGAATGCTGACATGAGTAACGTTAAAGCAGGTGAAAAGCCTGCTCGCCGTAAGCCCAAGGATTCCTGCTCTACGTTCATCGGAGCAGGGTGAGTCGGCTCCTAAGGTCAGGCCGAAAGGCGTAGCCGATGGGAATCAGGTTAATATTCCTGAACCTGCGTCAGATGCGATGGGGGGACGGAGCATGGAAGATCATCCGGGTGTTGGAAGTCCCGGTTGTTGAGCGTAGGAGGTCTGCAGGCAAATCCGCAGACGCATCTCCAAGGCAAAGACACGTGCCGCCACGGCGGCGAAGTGATCGGAAGTGCTTCCAAGAAAAGCCTCTAAGCCCCAGTCTGACGCGGACCGTACCGCAAACCGACACTGGTGGGCGAGCTGAATATGCTCAGGCGCTTGAGAGAACTCGGGAGAAGGAACTCGGCAAATTGACACCGTAACTTCGGAAGAAGGTGTGCCGTAGTACCGTGAGAGGAGAGACACCTTGAGCGGGAAACGGTCTCAGAGAATAGGTGGCTGCGACTGTTTATTAAAAACACAGCACTCTGCAAAGTCGAAAGACGACGTATAGGGTGTGATGCCTGCCCGGTGCTGGAAGATTAATTGATGGGGTGAGAGCCCTTGATCGAAGTCCCAGTAAACGGCGGCCGTAACTATAACGGTCCTAAGGTAGCGAAATTCCTTGTCGGGTAAGTTCCGACCTGCACGAATGGCATAACGATGGCCACACTGTCTCCTCCCGAGACTCAGTGAAGTTGAAATGTTTGTGATGATGCAATCTACCCGCGGCTAGACGGAAAGACCCCATGAACCTTTACTGCAGCTTTGCATTGAACTGTGAACCGATTTGTGTAGGATAGGTGGGAGGCAGAGAAGAGGCCACGCCAGTGGCCTTGGAGCCGACCTTGAAATACCACCCTGATTTGTTTGCGGTTCTAACCACGGACAGTGATCCTGTCTTGGGACCGTGCATGGTAGGCAGTTTGACTGGGGCGGTCTCCTCCTAAAGGGTAACGGAGGAGTACGAAGGTACGCTAGGTACGGTCGGAAATCGTGCTGATAGTGCAATGGCAAAAGCGTGCTTGACTGCGAGAGCAACAACTCGAGCAGATGCGAAAGCAGGTCATAGTGATCCGGTGGCTCTGAATGGAAGGGCCATCGCTCAACGGATAAAAGGTACTCTGGGGATAACAGGCTGATACCGCCCAAGAGTTCATATCGACGGCGGTGTTTGGCACCTCGATGTCGGCTCATCTCATCCTGGGGCTGTAGTCGGTCCCAAGGGTATGGCTGTTCGCCATTTAAAGAGGTACGTGAGCTGGGTTTAAAACGTCGTGAGACAGTTTGGTCCCTATCTGCCGTGGGCGTTGGAAGATTGACGGGGGCTGCTCCTAGTACGAGAGGACCGGAGTGGACGCACCTCTGGTGTACCGGTTGTCACGCCAGTGGCATTGCCGGGTAGCTAAGTGCGGAAGAGATAACCGCTGAAAGCATCTAAGCGGGAAACTTGCCTGAAGATGAGTCTTCCCGGAGGTTGAACCTCCCTCAAGAGTCGTCCGAGACCAGGACGTCGATAGGTCAGGTGTGTAAGCGCTGTAAGGCGTTGAGCTAACTGATACTAATTGCTCGTGAGGCTTGATCCTATAACCGTGTTGCTTGTGACCGGTGTGCGTTGTAGGTTGGAAGCGAAGAGAGAGATCAAAGAGACTCGAAAGTAAAGAGAGTCACGAAAGTAGAAAAGATTATTCCGAATTGACCGGTTTTAAGCCCGGAGGCCATAGCAGGGTGGAACCACTCCTTCCCATCCCGAACAGGACAGTGAAACGCCTCCACGCCGATGATAGTGAGTTGTATTTCTTGCGAAAGTAGGTAGCCTCCGGGCTCTCCATAAAAGACAAACCTCTTGGACTTAACCGTTCAAGAGGTTTTGTTTTTTCCAGCGCGGGAAAATACCCTTAAATTTATTTCTCTAAAGTGGTTTTTGCACCTGCCTCATGATATAAATTTTCTATTGTTCTCTACTTTTCATAGGAGATTTACCATGAGACGACTCGTAGCAATTGCAATGACTTGTGCCGCAATGGGGATCGGCATTTCTTCCGGTGCTTACGCCGCTACTTTCAAATGGGCCAGCCAAGGGGACATATTAACTTTTGATCCCCACGCTCAGAATGAAGCATTCAACAATACCGCCAATTCTTACGTTTACGAAGCATTAGTTAATCTCAACAAAGGTAAAGTGACGCCGTCTCTTGCGGAAAGCTGGACCTCAGTCCCCGAAGGTTTCGTTTTCAAGCTGCGCAAAGGCGTGAAATTTCATGAAGGAGAGACTCTGACAGCCGAAGACGTGGCTTTCTCGATCAATCGAGCCCTCCATCCGATTTCTCAGTTCAAAACATTTACGGCCGGCATTTTGGGCGCCGAAGCGCTTCCGAACGGCGATGTTCTGATCAAAACGATTAATCATTCTCCTGTCCTTCTCAATCAGCTTGCCTATCTCAGAATTTTGAATAAAGCCTGGGCTGAAAAGCACGGAGCAACTGCACCGCAGAATTTTGTTGCCAAAGAAGAAGCCTATGCAGCAAAACATGCGAACGGCACCGGTCCTTTCAAACTTCAGTCTCGTGAAGTTGATATCAAAACAGTTTTTGTTGAAAATCCTGATTGGTGGAATAAAGCCAACAAAGTCGGAAATGTCACAGAAGGCATCTACACTCCGATTAAATCTGCGGCGACCCGTATGGCAGCTTTATTGTCCGGAGAGGTGGACTTTGTCCCTGATCCCGCAACTCAAGATATCCAGCGCCTGAAAAACAATTCGAAGGTCAAACTTCAGTCCGGACCCGAGCTCCGCGTGCTCATGATTTCTCTGGACCAAATGCGTGACGAATCTCCTTACGTTTTTGTCGACGGTAAGAAAACCGACAAGAACCCGTTCAAGGATATCCGCGTTCGTCAGGCCCTCTATCAGGCTATTGATATCAAAACACTTCAGCGCGCCGTGATGAGAGGTTTCTCGATCCCGAACGGAACGATTGTTTCCTCCGAGACAAACGGCTGGAGCGCCAAAGCGGCCGACCGTCTTCCTTACGATCCGCAGGCGGCTAAAAAGCTTCTGGCAGAGGCCGGTTATCCCAACGGTTTTGAATTTACGCTCGATTGCCCGAATAACCGCTATATCAACGACGAGGCCATCGGTAAAGCGCTGGCCGGCATGTGGGCAAAGATCGGCGTGAAGGTAAAGGTTAATGCGATTCCCCGTGCGAACTATTTTCCGAAAGTTCTGCGTTATGACTCTTCCGTCGGCATGGTCGGTTGGGGTGCCTCCACTCAGGACGCTCTGTTCCCGCTGCAGTCTTTAGTGGAAACTGTCGATGTTAAAAAAGGCAACGGCCTGTCCAACATCGGACGAGTTTCGGATCCGGAGCTTGACGCTTTAATTGAAAAAATCAAAGAAGAAGAAAACTTTGATAAGCGTAATGAGTTGATCGAACAAGCTCTTCTTCGCGTCAATAAGAATATCTATGTTCTTCCGCTTCACACACAAGTTATCAACTGGGCTTTGAAGAAAAATATAGATGCTCCTCTGCGTGCTGACGACCGCTTGGAGCTTGATAAAGTCGTGGTGAAGTAATTCTCTTTTTTGGCCGGGAATGACTTTTCCGGCCTATCGACTCCCGAAAGGATGCCGACAGATGTTCTCGTTTGTTATAAAACGTCTGCTCCAGGCAATATTGGTCATGCTTATCGTGACCTTGATTGCTTTTCTGTTGTTCCAATTTGTAGGCGATCCCGTGACCCAAATGCTGGGTCAGGAAGCCACCGAGGCTGACCGTCTTGCGCTGACGCATGAGCTAGGGCTTGATCAGCCGATCTGGAAACAGTTCGGAGCGTTTATCGCAAATACTCTCCACGGTGACTTTGGCATGTCACTGCGCCAAGGTGCGCCCGTGGTTGACTTGTTTAAAGAAAAAATGCCGGCGACGCTCGAGCTTGCATTTTTCTCTGCAATGGTAGCTACGCTCATCGGAATTCCGTTGGGAGTCTTTGTGGCTCTGAAGAGAAATTCGATTTGGGCAAGCTGGCTGATGGGTTTATCGCTCGTTGGAATTTCTCTTCCGACATTTTTTATCGGTATTTTGCTGATCCTCGTGTTTTCGGTTTGGCTGGGATGGCTTCCGTCCTACGGAAGAGGAGAGACGGTTGCATTTGGCTGGTGGACAACCGGCCTGCTCACCGGAGATGGTCTGAAACATATCATCCTCCCCGCGGTGACTTTGGCGATCTTTCAAATTGCTCTGGTGATGCGCTTGGTACGCAGTGAAATGCTTGAGGTCATGCGCACGGACTACATTCGCTTTGCGCGTGCCAGAGGAGTTCCAAAACGAAAAATCTTTTTTAGACATGCGTTGAAAAATACGCTGCTGCCGGTGATTACGATCACAGGACTCCAGATCGGCGGCATTATCGCCTTTTCGATCGTGACCGAAACCGTTTTCCAGTGGCCGGGCATGGGCCTGCTGTTTATACAGGCGGTTCAGTTTGCAGACATCCCGGTCATGGCAGCCTACCTCTGTCTAATCTCTCTTATTTTTGTCGTCATTAACCTCATTGTTGATTTGCTCTACTTGGCAGTAGATCCGAGGCTGAAATCAGACGCAGCAAACAAGGAATAGAAAAAATGAACAGCGTTAATTTGGATAAATATTCAGATCCCTTTTTCCTCGGAGAAACCAAAGAAGAACTGCGCCGAATTCGTCAGGATTTTCACGTCCATCCTGAAATCGGCTTGGTGACACCGAGAACCTCACGCATCATTGCTGACTTACTAAAGGATTACGGCGTTGATGAAGTTCACGAAGGCGTCGGTGGAGACGGTGTCGTGGGTGTCATTTACGGAAAACTTCCGGGAGAAGCTTCAGTCGGCCTGAGGGCGGATATCGACGCGCTGCCTTTAAAAGAATTGTCCAACCATGACCACGTTTCTCAAGTCGAAGGCGCAATGCATGCCTGCGGTCACGACGGTCATGCGGCAGCACTTTTGGGCGCCGCCAAGAAACTTGCTTCTGAGAGAAATTTCGGAGGTAAAGTGGTTTTGGTTTTCCAACCGGGTGAAGAGGGCTGGTCCGGCGCTAAGCACATGATGGAAGACGGACTTTTCGAACGCTTTCCGATGCAGGAAATTTATGCCTTCCATAATTCATCCGCGATTGAACCGGGACGAATTGCGTTGAACTACGGAGCAATGCAGGCGGCTGCCGACGCATTTACGATCGTCGTAAAGGGCAAGGGCGGCCATGCTTCTCGACCGAACTTGAACCACGATCCTGTGATTGCAGCAGCACACATTATCTTGGCACTCCAAACAATTGTGTCTAGAGAAGTGGATCCCTTGGAGACAGCGGTAGTTTCGTGCTGTTCTCTTCAAGCAGGCGATCCGCGTGCGCAGAGCGTGTGCCCGGACTCTTGTCAAATCGTCGGCACTGCTCGAACCTTCTCTCCCGAAGTCAGGGATTTAGTAGAGAAAAGAATCGGTGAGATTAGTGCCTCTATTGCTGTGGGCCTAGGCTGCACAGCCGAAACCGATTACGGACGTTTTTATCCGCCCTGCATCAACACGCCTGAGCAGGCAGCCTTCATGGCTGATGTAGCTGCCGGTTTTGTCGGTGAAGAAAACGTTGACCGCAACTATCCGAGAATGGCGGGCGGAGAGGATTTTGCCTTTATGTTGGAAAAAGTCCCTGGCGCCTATATTCGCATCGGTCAGGGCGGCGCGTCGGCACACAATCCGTACTTTGATTTCAATGATGAGATCCTGCCGCTGGCTGCAAGCGTGCTGGCGGCAACGGCCGAAAAACGACTTCAAAAATTAAACGGCGGAGGCAATAGTGCTGAGTAAAAACAGCGGACGGCCGTCTGCGTTCAGGCGCTTTCTGGAAAGCGACCTAATGTGGAAGTTTCTGCATTCTCCGGCTGCGATTATCAGCTTTGTAATTTGTGCCGGACTTCTGCTCTCTGCTTTCTTTGCAAGCTGGATTGCGCCCTATGATCCGTTTGATCTGACGGCATTTGATCTGTCGGACGCCTTTTTGCCTCCGGCCTGGATGGAGGGAGGCAAGTGGCAGTTCCTGCTGGGAACCGATGATCAGGGAAGAGATCTGCTTTCAGCTATTCTGTACGGCCTTCGGGTCTCGTTAGAGATCGGCTTGTCTTCCGTATTCATTTCTGTCGCCCTAGGTGTCTCTCTCGGTTTGATTTCCGGCTATGCAGGCGGAATCACGGATGCGGTCATCATGCGTTTCTGCGACGTGATGCTGAGCTTCCCGGCGATTCTTCTGGCACTGCTGATCGACGGAATTATCCGAGTGATTCTTCCCGAGAATATGCATGATCAGGCCGCATACGGCGTGCTTATTTTTGCGATTTCTCTTTCCGGCTGGGTGCGCTATGCCCGCACGGTCCGAGGTGCGACGTTAAGTGAGAAGAAACGTGATTATGTTCAGGCGGCTAAGCTTTTCGGCGTGAGCCCCACACGAATCATGTTTACGCACATCCTTCCCAACGTCTTAGGTCCGGTCTTGGTGCTTGCCACGGTTCAGGTAGCATTGGCGATTATTACGGAAGCAACCTTGTCGTTTCTGGGTGTCGGAGTTCCTCCGACGACGCCGTCTCTTGGTACCTTGATTCGCATCGGCAATGAGTTTTTATTCTCGGGCGAATGGTGGATCACGATTTTCCCCGGCGTTGCACTTATTCTCTTTGTGCTGTCCGTCAATATGCTGGGGGACTGGCTGCGCGACGCTCTTAACCCGAAACTTCAGTAACTCTTATGAATCATCAGCCGCTTTTAGAGGTTCGGAACCTCAAAGTAGAAATTCCGACAAGAAAGGGAACTCTGATTGCTTTAGAAGATGTCTCTTTTAGTTTGAAGACCGGAGAGATATTAGGTGTTGTCGGGGAGTCCGGGGCCGGCAAGTCCATGGTCGGTAACTCCATCATCGGTCTGCTCGGAAAACCGGCACATATCACTCACGGAGAGATCCTTCTGGAAGGAAAGCGCATCGACAACCTGTCCGATGATGAAATGGAAAAGATCCGCGGCAAAAGTATCGGCGCGATTTTCCAGGATCCGTTAACCAGTCTGAATCCACTTTTTACGATCGGTGATCAATTAATCGAAACAATCCGTATTCACTCCAATCTGAGTGAGAAAGAGGCGAGGGAAAGGGCCATTCGTCTGTTGGAGGCGACCGGCGTGCCGGCTGCGGACAAACGAATGGACAACTATCCTCATCAGTTCTCGGGAGGCATGCGTCAGCGTGTGGTCATCGCTTTAGCGCTTAGCGCAGATCCTAAGCTGATCATTGCCGACGAACCCACGACGGCGCTGGATGTTTCGGTGCAGGCCCAGATCATCGAGCTTCTTAAGAAGCTTTGCGAAGAAAACGGAACAGCGGTTATTTTGGTGACCCACGATATGGGTGTCATCGCAGAGACGGCGGATCGCGTTGCCGTGATGTATGCGGGACGGCTCGCTGAGATCGGTCCTGTGGAAGAAATGATTCACGACGCAGAGCATCCATACACGATCGGTTTAATGGGTTCGATACCGAAAATCGGAGACGAACAGGATCGGCTCTCCCAGATCCCGGGCGCCATGCCGCATTTGACCGAAGTTCCGTCGGGATGTGCGTTTCATCCCCGCTGTCCGCTGGCAGAGGAACGCTGCATTCGTGAGCGCCCCGGCCTTCAGCCATGCGGCAATAAGTTAGTGGCCTGCTGGAAGGCAGGTCGTCAGAATAAACGCATGCAGTTCCCGCAGGAACCCTTCACCATCAGAGCGCCTGAGGATATGCCAAGATGAGAAACGATAATGTAAAGTGCACTCAGTCCGTACTGGTCAAGGTGCAGGATCTCAAGAAATACTTTGATGTATCGCCTTCCTTGCTCACACGAGTGGTTGAAAGAAAACCTCGGGCGCTGCTTAAGGCAGTGGACGGAGTTTCCTTTGAAATTCGCCGAGGCGAGACATTAGCCCTGGTAGGGGAGTCCGGCTGCGGAAAATCGACCACCGCACGAATGCTGGTAGGGTTGGACAAACCGACAGCAGGTACGGTAGAAGTCGATGGGAAAGACTTGTACGCGTCTCGAGGAAAAGATGAGAAACTCGTGCGCGGGAAAATTCAGATGATTTTCCAGGACCCTTATGCGAGTCTCAATCCTCGCTGGAAAGTCGGACGGATCGTCGCGGAGCCCATCATCGCGCAAAAGGTTATTAAAGATCCGAAAGAAATCGAAAACCGCGTGAATTCCGTTCTTCATCTTGTCAATCTTTCAAAAGAAGACAAGGACAAATATCCGCACCAGTTTTCCGGCGGTCAGAGACAGAGAATCTCTATCGCGCGAGCAATCGCCATTCATCCGGAGTTTCTCGTCTGCGACGAGCCGACCAGTGCACTGGATGTCTCCGTTCAGGCCCAGGTGCTGAATTTGATGCAGAACCTGCAGAGAGAGGTAGGCTTAACTTATTTGTTTATTTCTCACAATCTTTCGGTTGTGCACCACATCAGCGATCGCGTCGGCGTGATGTATTTGGGGCGCCTGGTTGAGCTAGCAGATAAGCGAACGCTCTTTAACGAACCTCGACATCCTTATACGAGGATGCTTTTGGACGCCATTCCGGATCTGAGTCAGACGCATCGGAGACGCACGCCGATTTCGGGCGAAGTGCCTAATCCGCTGTCTCCGCCCACAGGCTGTCCGTTCCATCCCCGCTGTCCGCTTGCCAATGAACGCTGCCGCAAGGAAATGCCGCTCAGACAAATGATTGATTCACACGGGTCCTTTGCGGAAGTTGCCTGCCACGCAGCAGAAGAAGGCAGGTTGTAATTTTTCTTTGCGGCCGACGGCACAGACGTAAAAAAGAGAAATCCACAGTTTTTCAAACTTGCTAAACTTAAAGTTTCAAATTTGCGTCTGTGCAGATTGTTATCGTCGTGTAAGCCTGGAATGATTTATCGTAAAGCACTCACATCCGAGTTATCTAATACCGCGGGAGGAGCATTTACTGTGCTCTTCTCGATTGTCGTTACTATCGGGCTTGTACGAATTTTGAACCAAACCGCAGGCGGCCGTTACGACACAGGTTCTATCTTGGAAGTGGTCGCTTACACTTCTCTGATTAATCTGCCTGCGCTTATCTCCCTAGCTTTATTTTTAGCGGTCTTTATGACCTTGAACCGTTATTGGCGCGACAGCGAAATGTTCGTCTGGTTTTCTGCCGGCGGTTTGAGTCTGACTTCCTGGATTCGTCCGGTTCTGCGCTTTGCGCTTCCGGTTGTTCTTGTCGTTGCCGCTTGTTCGATTGCCGTTTCTCCTTGGTCAAGAGCTCAGGTTCAGGCCTATCGTGATCGTTTTGCTCAGAAAGAAGACATCAGCAAACTTTCTTCTGGCCGATTCATCGAGGCAAAAAGCGGCCGTCAGGTCTTCTTCTTAGAAGGTGTCGATCAGGAAAAGGGCAAGGTTAAAACGCTTCTGATGGTGGAGCTCAAAAAAGACGGCTCCCGTTCCGTGCTCGTCTCCGACCGCGGTCATATTGAAAACAAACCGAACGGAGATCGTTACATTGTTCTAGACGACGGCCGGAAATACGATACAAAGCCGTCGGGTCTCGGAGCATCGGTTTCCGACTTTAGGGAATACGAAATCAGAATGGATAGTTCGCCGTCAGAGGTCGGTGCGAATAAAAAGCTCAACGCCATGCCGATCGAGGATCTGATAAAGAGAACAGACAATCGGGCAGCTTCCGAGCTGTTTTGGCGAATATCCTGGCCTCTTGTCGCGCTGAATCTGGCACTGCTTGCTATCCCGCTTTCCTATAACAATCCGCGCTCCATGAAGTATTACGGACAGACAGCAGCCGTGCTGATCTTCATCCTTTACCTGAATGCGCTGTCGATTTTCCAGACTTGGATCACACAAGGAAAAGTCGGCATATTGGGTGCGACTTTGTACATGAATGTTCCGGTCGCGGTTCTGACCACCTTCCTGTTCTATCGCCTAATGACGATAAATCAAGGGCGTTTTGATGCTTTCATTTATTGGCTGCAGAAGCCCTTCAGAGCATTAGCAGGGAAGTTTAAGCGCAAGAAGGAGACACCATGAAAATCGTCTCCCGAATGATTTTTGCCCAGATCATGAAGAGCTCCCTGTTTGTTCTTCTGACTCTGGTTGCTCTGTTTGCCTTTTTTGACTTGATCGGCCAGTCCGGCAATATCGGCACTTCTTACTCGATGGGACAAGCGTTCCTGCTGACGGCGCTGATTCTGCCGACGCGCTGCTATGAAGTGCTGCCGATTGCCGTGATGCTGGGCTCCATTTTTACGCTCTCGCGACTTGCCTCAACGAGCCAGTTTACGGTCCTGCGCGTTTCCGGCATCGGACCGTGGCGATTCTGCGGCATGCTTTTGATGCCCGGTATCGTCCTTGTAATCTGCGCTTATCTTCTCGGAAATCTGGTTGCGCCTCCGGCTCAGCGACTGGCAAAAGAATTCAAACTGGATATCAGCGGCTCAGCTTTTACCGGCAAAGAGCTTGATTCCGGTATTTGGGTTCGCGACGTCCAGCGCAATGAAGCGGGCGAGCCGAAGAAAATCAGTTTTGTAAATGTTCAAAGACTCCGTCCGGGCGAGGCTGCCTATGACTGGGTTATCTATGTCTTTGATCGTCCCGATCATCTGACGTCGATTGTGACGGCTAAGAGCGGTACGTATTCCGAGCAGGAAGGTTGGGTTCTCTACGACGTGGTTGAAGAAACCGTGCCGACACTTCCCAAAGAATCCAGAGAACAGACCCAGGCGAGGGTAGAGCGGAAGGTTATGAAGTCGATGGTCTGGGGCAAGAGCTTAGACGGCAACATTTTCGGCCTGCTGATGATTAAGCCCGAAGACATGTCTCTGCAGGAGCTTCATTACTACATCGAATATCTGAAGGAAAACGGACAGACTTATAAGCGCTTTGATACGGCGTTCTGGTCCAAGGCCTTCTATCCGCTGGCAATCTTAGTCATGCTGCTGCTTTCGATGCCTTTTGCATACCAGAACGCCCGAGCGGGCGGTATGGCCATTAAGATTTTCTGCGGCATTATGATCGGCATCTTCTACTACGCGCTGAACAATCTCTTCGCGTTTATGAGCGCGTTGGACAGCGTGCCGTCCATTATTTCGGCGATCCTGCCCTCGGTCATGATGACGCTCGCTGCCATTATTGCCATGTGGTACGTGGAGCGAAGGTCCTAGCAACAGATACAGCAAAAGCGCCGATTCGGCGCTTTTACTGTTGCAGGAGACTGAAAAAATCAGTCTTTTTCTTCCTTTTCTTCCTCTTTTGTTCGTTCTTTGATGTCTTGAATAATGCGTTCTGCTGCGAGCATATCTTCTTCTTTACGGAGGTTCTCTGCAATGACGCAAAGCGACTTTTCAAGGTTATCCAGTTCCTCCTGACTTAAACCTACGAGCGCTCTGTCCTGCATGCGCTTCATATTGGTTTTCAGGCCTCGTTCAATATCGCAGCCCTTTTTCGTTAATTTGACATATTTGCAGCGAAAATCGGCGGGGCTGTTTTTACGCGTAATGAACCCCTTCGCCTCGAGACGCTTCATCAAACCAGTAATTGTGGGGTGAGACAACAGCAGCGCGGCCTGAACGCTTTGCTGGGTTACCTCATGTTTACGGTTTTTGAATAGAAACATCATGACGCTTGCCTGAGATGAGGTAATCCCCAAAGCATCAAAATCTGCATTGCGGCACCGCTCCATCTGGTTATAAACGTAACGAAGGACTTTCAAAACGCCTTTCTCGTACTGATCACTCACTTTAAACTCCCACCTTTAGAGCGAGAAAACTGCGTTCACTCACCCTTATGAATGAACAAATTATATGAATTAAAAAATAAGCGTCCTCTGTGGGACGCCTATAGTGGGAGAATGAAGAAATCAGATTACGCAGATTGAGTTTTCTTCAGTTTTGCCGTTTCCATGAACTCCTTCAAGGCTTCGGCTGTGTGGGTTGAAGCCCTGAGTAAACGCTGGGGTGGGCCGGCAAAGACATTTTTACCGCCTTGACTGCCCCCTTCAGGACCCATATCGATAATCCAGTCGGCTTCTGCGATCACATCCAGGTTGTGCTCAATGACAATCACCGTGTTGCCGGCATCCACAAGTCGATGCAAAACTTTTATCAATTTATCGACATCAGCCATGTGGAGTCCGACGGTCGGTTCGTCAAGAACGTAAACCGTTTCCGGCAGCTTGCGGCCGCCCTTGCGGATGTCATCCTTAACTTTGGAGAGCTCGGTGACGAGCTTGATACGCTGGGCCTCACCGCCCGAGAGCGTCGGAGACGGCTGACCCAGAGTCAGGTAACCGAGGCCCACGTCCTGCATCAGTTTCAGCGGATGAAGAATAGACGGGACCGAGGCGAAGAACTCAACGGCTTCGTCGACTTCCATCTTGAGGACTTCGCCGATGCTCTTGCCTTTCCACTTCACTTCTAAGGTCTCTTCGTTAAAGCGCATCGAGTCGCAAACGTCGCAGTGAACCTTCACATCCGGAAGGAAGCTCATTTCCAAGGTTTTAATGCCTTGGCCTTCGCAAGCTTCGCAGCGGCCGCCCTTCACATTGAAAGAGAAGCGGGAGGCGGTATAACCGCGAGCCTTGGCTTCTTCAGACTGAGCGAAGAGTTTGCGTATGTCGTCCCAGAAACCGATGTAAGTGGCCGGGCACGAACGCGGAGTCTTGCCGATCGGCGTTTGGTCTACTTCAAGGATGCGGTCAACGGTTTCCCAGCCTGAGATGCCTTTGCAGCCTTCCGGCGTCGGAACGGACTTACCTTTCTCGCGAACCAAGGCAGCCATGTTCTTTAAGAACACTTCGCGGGCCAAGGTCGACTTGCCGGAGCCCGAGACGCCTGTCAGGACGGTGAGACGTTTGAGCGGGAAAGAAGCGGTCACATCCTTGAGGTTGTGAGAATTGGCTCCTTGAACGGTAATCATCGGATCGGATTTCAGCGTACGGCGCTTGGCTTTGCAGGTATGCTGCAGCGGATGCTTCAGGTAGTAGCCGGTCAAAGACTTCTCGGATGCTTCAATATCTTCCACCGAGCCTTGCGCAATCAGCTGACCGCCGCGAGTACCGGCGCCCGGTCCGATATCGATTACATGGTCGGCACTGCGAATCGTTTCCTCATCATGCTCTACTACCAGCAAAGAGTTGCCTTTGGAGGTGAGTTGTTCGAGCGCAGACAGCAGAATCTTGTTGTCACGCGGATGCAGACCGATGGTCGGTTCGTCTAAGACGTAGCAGACACCCTGAAGGTTTGTGCCGAGTTGAGAAGCTAAGCGGATGCGCTGAGCTTCACCGCCGGAGAGCGTCGGAGCCGAACGATCGAGATTCAAGTAGGAGAGTCCGACTTCTTTTAAGAACGACAAACGAGAGCGGATTTCCTGCAGTGCATCACGAGCGATATCGGCTTGACGGCCGGTGAGCTCAATCGTGTTGAAATAATCTGCCGCCTGATCAATCGTCATCGCAGCTACTTCCGCGATGGACTTGTCATTGAAACGGACGTTGAGCGCAACCAGATTGAGTCGCTGACCGTGACAGTCCGGGCAAATGACCAGTTCTTCGGACATGGCTTCGGCCGTCAATTCACCGGTGTTCTCGTCGACAGCAAGCGCATTTTGGAAGGGCTTGAAGCCGTTGCCCATGCAGGTCGGGCACCAGCCGTGCTTGGAGTTGTAGGAGAACAAGCGCGGGTCAAGTTCAGGGAAGCTCTTCTGGCAGTTCGGGCAGTTGGAGGTCGACGAGAAGGTGCGTTTTTTGCCCTTTTGTTCGATATCCAAAATTCCTTTGCCGAAGTCCAGCGTGACAGCGACGAGCTGTTTGATCTCTCCTTCGTTCTCCGGCGTGACCTTCACCGTGCCGGTAGGCAGATCAATGTTGTGTTCTGTGAAACGAGACAAGGAAGGGAAGCGGAGTGTAGAGACTTTTTCCCCGTCCACAATCAGGTGCTCATAGCCTTTGTTTCTTGCCCAAACCGCCAGGTCCTTGTAGAAGCCTTTACGGTTTTTGACCAAGGGTGCGAGGAAGGTAATTTCCTTACCCTTATAAGTCTTCATGATCGAGGCAAAAATCTGATCCTTAGACTGCTTGATGACCGGCACATTGCAGGTCGGGCAGTACTGGGTGCCGAGCTTCACATAGAGCAAACGCAGGAAATGATAAATCTCCGTCATTGTGGCGACGGTGGATTTCTGGCCTCCTCGAGAGGTGCGCTGTTCAATCGCAACCGTCGGCGGAATACCGTAAATCGCGTCAACGTCCGGCGCGCCTGCGGGCTGCACCATGGATCGAGCAAAGGCGTTGAGCGATTCCAAATATCTGCGCTGACCTTCGTTGAAGATCAAATCAAAGGCCAAGGTGGATTTACCGGAACCCGAGACGCCTGTGACGACGGTGAACTTGTTGCGCGGGATCTGGAGAGACAAGTTCTTCAAATTGTGCTCACGCGCATTGACGACCGTGATGGCATCTTTGGGGTAGGACAGGGCCTTCGGTTCTTCCTGCGGCTTGAAGTCCGTGAAGTAAGCGCTCGGATTTTTCTCTTTGAGGGCCTTGTTATAAGCAGCTAAAGCCAGTCCGGTCGGTGTGTCCTTGATGCGGAAGTCTTTCGGCGTACCAGCAAAGAGTTCGCGTCCGCCGCGCTCACCGCCTTCCGGTCCGAGCTCGATAATCCAGTCGGAGGCGTTAATCACGTCAAGGTTGTGTTCAACCAAAAGAACGGAGTGGCCGGACTGAACGAGTTCCTGCAGGGACTTCATCAGCTTGAATACGTCGTCGAAGTGCAGGCCGGTCGTGGGTTCGTCAAAGATAAAGAGCGTGTGTTTGCTCTCTCCTTTGAGGGCATCAGCGAGGTGCTTGGCGAGCTTGAGACGCTGGGCTTCGCCGCCGGACAAGGTCGGAATCGGCTGGCCGAGCTTGAGATAATCCAAGCCGACTTTAACGAGCGGCTCAAGATTACGCATGATTTCCTTGTTCTCTTTGAAGAACTCAATCGCTTCAGCGATCGTCATGTCGAGCACTTCGGCGATGTTGGCCTCTTTGCCGTTACGAGACAGCTTGACCTCGAGGATCTCATTGCGGTAGCGGGTGCCTTTGCATTCCGGGCAGCTTAAATACACGTCGGACAAGAACTGCATTTCGATGTGTTCAAAACCGCTTCCGGAGCAGGCGGGGCAGCGGCCTGTTCCCGAGTTAAAGGAGAATGTTCCGGCTTCATATTTACGCTTCTTGGCTTCCGGAGATGCGGCAAAGAGACGGCGGATGGTTTCGAACGCACCCATGAAAAGTGCCGGTGTGCTTCGTGTCGTTTTACCGATCGGAGACTGATCGACGAAGGAAACGTCGCTGATGTTTTCGGTTCCGAGGAGCTTCTCAAATTTGCCCGGGGCTTCCGTGGACTTACCTTTGGCTTTCATCAGAGCCGGTACCAGGATGTCCTGAACCAGCGTGGACTTACCGGAACCCGAGACGCCGGCAATACACACGACTGAGTGCAGCGGAATGCGGATGTCTAAGTTTTTGAGGTTGTGCTCGGAAGCGCCCAGCAGAACCAGCGCCGGGTTGGCCGGGTTGATGCGTTTTTGGGCGGAATGCGGGAAGGTTCTTTCACCGCGGAGGTAGGAACCCGTGAGCGTACGTGCCTTTTTGAGCTCTTCGGGCGTGCCGTCAAAGACGATTCTGCCGCCGTTGGCGCCGGGTCCGGGGCCCATATCAATAATGCGGTCGGCTGCGAGCATGACTTGAGGATCGTGTTCCACAACGACTAAGGTATTGCCGGCGCGGCGCAGACGCTTCATGACGGAGTTCACGCGATCCATATCCTGAGGATGTAGACCGATAGAAGGCTCGTCGAGTACGAACAAGGTGTTGACCAGCGAAGTGCCGAGTGCGGTGGTCAGGTTAATACGCTGAACTTCTCCGCCGGAAAGTGTGCGGCTCTGACGGTCAAGATTGAGATAACCGAGGCCGACTTCCGTGAGGTAACGCAGGCGGGAGCGGATTTCGTCGAGCAGCATGCCGCAGCCTTCTTCGAGTGCCGGAGAAAGTTTGAGCTCATCGAAGAAGATTCTGAGTCGTTCGATCGGAAGCAGCATCAGATCACGGATATTTAATCCGGGCAGATCGCGAAGAATAGCGTCGGAGAAAGTAGCATTGGCAGGACGCCAGCGCTGATGAGAGCCTAACGCATGATCGGCGTTTTCTTTGGTGCCGATGCGCCAAAGAAGCGCGTCGGGTTTGAGACGAGCGCCGTGGCAGTCCGGGCAGGCCGTATAGCTGCGATAGCGGGAGAGCATGACACGGACGTGCATCTTGTAGGCTTTCGTTTCGAGCCATTCGAAGAAATGCTTAATGCCGTACCACTTCTTAGAGCGGAAGCTTGTCCATTTCGGATCGCCGAAGCAGACCCAGTCCTTTTCTTCCTGAGTCAGATCACGGTAAGGCTTGCTGACATCCAGACCTCGTTCGGCGGCATAACGCAGGAGGTCGTCCTTGCATTCGGAGTAGCTTTCCGTATTCCAGGGTTTGACGGCACCTTCTTTAATGGAGAGGCTTTCGTCGGGAATGACCAGACCATAGTCCACGCCGATGATTCTTCCGAACCCGCGGCAGGTGTCGCAGGCACCTAACGGAGAGTTGAAGCTGAAAGTCGAATCATGGGGACGCGCATAGGTAATTCCGCACTCAGGGCAAGTGAGTGCGGCGGAGAATTTCCAAACTTCCTCTTCAGATCCGGGAACGCGGACTTTGAGTTCCATCAAACCTTTGCCGAGACGAAGCGCGGTTTCGACAGCTTCAACGGCGCGGCTGCGGGGAACCGACGGTTTAAAGCGGTCGGCAATGACCTCAATATCCGAGCCGTTTGTTTTGTCCTGAGAAACGACAGTGCAGCGTGTAAAGCCCTGAGCCTCCAAACCGGCAATGGCCGTTTCGGGAGGAAGAGAGGCTGGGACGTGCACATGGAAGCACACGCTTAGGCGTGCGTCCGGAGAAACGTTTTCTAAGCGCTCGGCGATGTCTTCCCAGATGTCCTGAGGGCTTTCTTCACGCACGGGGCGGCCGCAGCAGCGGCAGTAAAGTGAAGAAGCCTGAGAAAAGAGCATCTTCAGATGATCGTTGATCTCAGTCATCGTGCCCACGGTCGAGCGAGAGTTTCTGACCGGATTGGTCTGGTCAATCGCGATAGCGGGCGGCACGCCCTCGACTTTGTCGACCTTCGGGCGGTCCATACGGTCCATGAACTGGCGAACGTAGGGGCTGAAGGTTTCGACATAGCGGCGCTGGCCTTCGGCATAAAGGGTGTCAAAAACCAAAGAGGATTTACCCGAGCCGGAGACGCCGGTGACGACGGTTAATTTGCCGTGTTCGAAAGAAACGTCGATATTTTTTAAGTTGTTTTGTTTTGCTCCGCGGACGGAGATAAATTCTTTTGCGTTGTTCTTAGTCTGCATGTTCTTCCAAGTTAACGGAGTAGGCCGCCTATAGTGGAATCCGAAGGTGATTTTTAAAGACGGCACTTTGGTAGCGTCAACTATACTCTCGTCAAGATTTCAAGAAAATCAACGAGTTGTGAGGAAATGTTTGAAATCGAAACGAAAAGAAACGCAAACGGCAGGCAAAAAAATAAACCCGCCTCGGCATTTGTCGGGCGGGTGTCGGACTCAGTGAAGAGTCTTCGATTGCATCAAGCAGAAAAGAGGATTAATTGCCTCTGCGCTTTGCAGCATTGTCTTTGACTTGACGGGCCAAAGAGTCAAAAGCAGCGCGAACGGCTGCGTGGGCATCTTCGTTCTTCGTGTTCATGATGAATTCGTGGCCGGGAGCGTTGAGAGAAACGCGAACGCTGCATTCTCTGCCCTGGTTCTGGTGGCGGCCTTCGCTTTCAACAGCGACGCGGCAACTGATCAGATCAGCATCAAATTTGTGGAGTCCTTCGACTTCTTTTGCGATTAAATTTTCAAGAGCTTCGGAACGATCGATACCGTGGAAACTAACTTGCAGTGGAAGCTTCATATAATCCTCACTTTCTTTTTAAAACTTCTACCCCCAATTGTTTCATATTTTTCGAATAATTGTTAGGGATTTTTAAATTCCCAATTTTGGAGCAGAATAGAAGAAGTTGTGTTTTCACCGAATTTCAATGGAAAATAAACGAAGTTAATCAAAATTCGGTGTTTAACTAAGAGAAAACCCCTCCTTGCTTAATTCTCTAATTCTCGCATCCGCCTCTGTTAAGGCGTTTTAGACTGCAAAAAAGGACGGATATCGGCATTTTTTAGACTGAATTCGTTCAATAAGGCACAAAAGAAATCAATCTCGGCAGATTCTTTTACAAGAGCGCGAAGAAAATTCGGACATCGGGCGGCGGGTTGTGTTAGTTTGACATTACTAATCCGGCCGTCTCTCTGTTTCGGGGCCGGAAAACCGATCAAAGTATTCAATGAGGTTCGCCCGAATGTATGGAACCACAGAATTAATAGCTTCTCTGGACTTAGGGACGACAAGCGCCCGTGCGATTATTTTTAATGCAGAGGGGCGCCCTCTGGCAGCGAGTCAAAAACCTCTGACTCAGTATTTTCCGCACGACGGCTGGGTCGAGCAGGATGCCGAGGAAATCTGGCAGAAGCAAAAGGAATGTTTGTTAGGCACCTTGGCTGATCTTAAGCTGTCCGGGTCTGGACTTCGGGCGTTAGGCATCACGAATCAAAGAGAGACCACCATCGTATGGTCCAAGAAGACCGGAAAGCCGATTTATCGCGCGATTGTCTGGCAGGACAGGCGTACTGCGGCTTTTTGCGAAAGGCTTCACGACAGCGGATTTGAGCCTTTAATTCATGACAAAACCGGCCTTTGTTTAGACCCGTATTTTTCTGCGTCCAAGGTTCGCTGGATATTAGACAATGTTGAGGGTGCAAGAGAGAAGGCTTTAGCCGGAGAGCTTTTGTTCGGCACTGTCGACAGCTGGCTTATCTGGAACCTGACAGGCGGTCTTGGGCATGTGACGGATGTCTCGAATGCTTCGCGCACGCTCTTATTTAATATTCACAACTGCCGCTGGGATGAGGAACTGCTGGATATCTTCGGCATTCCCGCGTCCATGCTGCCTCGCGTCGTTCCGAGCTCAGGTCTCATCGGCAGGACGGCGCGGGCAATCCTCGGCGCTCCTATCGATATCTGCGGCGCAGCCGGCGATCAGCAGGCAGCGACGTTCGGGCAAGCGTGCTTTAAGCCCGGCATGACGAAAAATACCTACGGTACCGGCGGCTTCCTCCTTATGAATACGGGTTCGACGCCTAAGTTATCCGACAACCGACTTCTGAGCACTATCGGGTGGACGATTCCGGGTGCTACCAGTTATGCCTTGGAAGGAAGCGTTTTTGTGGCCGGTGCAGTTGTCCAGTGGCTTAGAGAAGGCGTAGGGCTGATTGACACGAGCGCTGAAATCGAGAGTTTGGCACGGCAGGTCAAGGACAACGGAGGCGTTTATTTAATTCCGGCTTTTGTCGGGTTAGGCGCGCCTTATTGGGATCCTCATGCACGAGGATTAATGATCGGTCTGACTCGTGGAACGACTCGCGCGCATATTGCTCGGGCTGCATTAGAATCAATAACATTCCAGTGCAATGACGTACTTCGGGCAATGATGAACGATGCCGGCGCGCGGCTCACCGAGCTGCGGGTTGACGGCGGCGCTTCGGAAAATGATCTGATGATGCAGTTTCAGGCAGACATTTCCGGCGTTCCGGTCGTGCGTCCAGAAGTGGTTGAGACGACGGCTTTGGGTGCGGCTTATCTGGCTGGACTCGGCTGCGGAGTATGGAAGAGCACGGAAGAAATTGAAAAGTTATGGCGGCGCGAGCGGACATTTGAGCCGACGATGTCGCAGGATCAACGAGAATTTTTAACGACACAATGGGGCCGGGCAGTGGCGCGGTCTAAAGGATGGGAGCAGTAAGAATGGACTTCAACGCAAAGACTAATCCGGGGCGAGAAAGCCGTCTCCAGCAATTGGAAGAGGACAAAGTCTGGGATGTGCTCATCATCGGCGGCGGTGCGACCGGCGCCGGTATTGCGGTTGATGCCGCTGCTCGCGGTTTTTCCACGGTGTTGTTCGACACGCAGGACTTCTCCGAGGGCACTTCCAGCCGTTCCACCAAACTGATCCACGGCGGCGTTCGCTATATGAAGAATCCCCGCGACTGGAAGCTGGTTCGCGAGGCGATGATCGAACGCAAACTGCTGCTGGGCAATGCACCGCATATCGTTCATCCGGAACCGTTCATTCTTCCCTGCTACGAAAACTTCGAGCGCGAATACTACATGGCCGGTCTCTGCCTTTACGGCGCCATGGCTTACGGCGGCTACGAGGTCGGCAAGACCGAATTCCTTTCCGCGGCCGAGACCATCCGCCGTCTGCCCGGCGTCAAAGCCGACGGCTTAAAGGGCGGCGTCCAGTTCTGGGACGCTCAGTTCGATGATTCCCGTCTCAATATTGCCTTAATGAAAACGGCGGAAGCCCGCGGAGCACTTTTGCTGAACTATGTGCCTGTCGTCGGATTTGAAAGAGGCTGCGGCGGCGAAATTACCGTTGTGAAGGTCAAGGATAAATTCAGCGGCAAAGAATACAGCGTTAAGACCCGCATGGTCTTTAATGCGGCCGGTGTCTGGGCCGATGAAATCCGTCGCATGGTTTCTCCGGAGGTGAAGCCGTTTATTCGTGCTTCCCGAGGCTCTCATATTGTTGTCAGCACAGATCACTTTGGCGGCAAGACCGGCATGTTTATTCCGAAGACTTCCGACGGACGCGTTCTTTTCTGCATTCCCTGGCACGGCGTCCTTGAAATCGGAACGACGGACAAAGAAGAAAAGGACATTTCTTTCAATCCGGAACCTACGGAAGAAGAAATCGAATTCATGCTCGAGACGGCCCGCAAGTATCTGGCCTATCCGATCTCGCGCAAGGACGTCCTAGCTTCATTTGCCGGACTGCGTCCTTTGTTCAATCCGAATGCCGGCGGCTCGACCGCAGCTGTTTCCAGAGAACACTCGGTGATTCCAGAATTTAAGAACATGATTACGGTGACCGGCGGCAAGTGGACGGCTTACCGCAAGATGGCCGAGCACGCGATGTCCGTGGCGGTGGACCAAGGCTTAATTTACAAGCGTCCGTGCCCGACGAAATATATGTCGATCTATCGCGACAACGAGTTCAACCCTGATGAAATTGAAGCCGAGATCCTCAAGGGTACCCTGACGGATGAGCAGCTGAAGGCATACGCAGTGCATTGCCGCGATACGCAGTTTGCTATGACGCCTGAAGATGTTCTTTATCGTCGTCTGAGAATCGGCCAGATGAATAAGGCCAAGACAGAAGAACTTCTGCTGAAGATCAAAGACGTTTTTGAAGCTGAAGCTTCCGAATAAAAAGATTGGCCGAGCAAAGATTGCTCGGCCAAATTGCAAAAAACTTTATCTGCGTGTTATCAAGTTGAATTGACTTGATTTTTTACGTATAATCCTGTCCTCTCTGTTGGAGCGTTGTCCTTTCGTCATCGCTCGTCCGTTGTAAATAATGTCGTCTCGGGAATTAATCCGCCCGAGCTTAAAGATAATTTGCGGCGCATTTGTATGCGCCAAATTTATAGGTGAATAGTAATGAAAACCTTCTCGGCCAAGCCGCTTGAAGTGAAGCGTGAATGGTACGTGGTTGATGCAACCGATAAGGTTGTCGGCCGCCTTGCCGCTGAAATCGCTCTCAGACTCCGTGGCAAAGACAAGCCTGAATACACACCGCACGTCGACACGGGCGATTACATCATTGTTGTCAACGCTGACAAGCTCGTCATGACCGGTGCTAAAGCTGAAGACAAGAAGTATTTCCGTCACTCCGGCTACCCCGGCGGCGTATATGAGACCACTTTCCGTAAGATGCAGGAAAAGCATCCCGGCCGTGCTCTCGAAATCGCAGTTAAAGGCATGCTTCCGAAGGGCCCGCTTGGCTATGCCATGTTCAAGAAGCTCTTCGTTTATGCCGGCAGCGACCATAAACACTCCGCCCAGCAACCCAAACAGCTTGAGATCTAAAAAATGATTGGAAATTACAACTACGGCACTGGCCGCCGCAAGAGCTCCGTTGCTCGCGTCTTCATGAAGCGCGGCACCGGCAAGATCGAAATCAACGGCCGTTCTCTTGATGAGTACATCCACCGCGAAACCGGCCGCATGGTCGTTCGTCAGCCGCTCATCCTCACCGACAACGTCGAAACATTCGACATCAAAGTCAATGTTCGCGGCGGCGGTGAATCCGGTCAGGCCGGCGCTATCCGTCACGGTATTACCCGCGCTCTGATCGATTACGATGCAGCTCTCAAGTCTGTTCTGTCTCAGGCAGGTCTTGTTACACGTGACGCTCGTGAAGTCGAACGTAAGAAAGTCGGTCTTCGCAAGGCACGTCGTCGTAAACAGTTCTCCAAGCGTTAATTCGCTACAGAATTGCGGAAACTGCCTCCGGGCAGTTTTCAACAAAGGTCGCTTCGGCGGCCTTTCGTCGTTTATCGGCGTGTAAGTCCAAGGGCTGGGACTTGAAGAAAAAAGGCAGAACGGTTATTCCCGCCTGCCTCAATTAGGAAGTGGTAGACCTTAGTCTGAAGACTTCTGATTTTAGGAAAAGAACTAAAAACTAATGTTTATGCCTGAGAAGATCTGCTGAGCATTGAGTCCGGCTTTGTCAGCAAAAAACGGCAGAGAGCTCCCTGCACCCGGAACAACGACATAGGAAGATTTCTTTTGATTAATTACAGCCGTGTAACCGGCGTATATGGTCGTTCGTTTACTAAGCGGATAGTCGTAACGAAGTCCAAATGACCAGGCATTCTCATCTTTGTTGGTTTGATTCCTCAGGTAGGCTGCTGTAGTAAAGAGCTTTCCTCCGGCGAGCGGAGTTGAGGCGCCGAGTTGAGCAGCCCAAAGATTGGGAGTTTCAGGGGAGCCTTTGGCAAATTTCTTGAGAAAAATCAGCGAAGGCTTGGTTACCCCTAAATCATAGGAACCTCCAAATAAGACCGTTTGATAGTGGTCTTCTCCTTGAATTTTCAGGCTTAATTTGTCGTACAGGTAAACGCCTCTTAACATAACGTTATGGGAAGCGTACTCAAGAGCAATGCTGTAAGAGTTTCCCAGAGAATTGCTTTGTTTTCCCGAGTCCTTTACTTGTTCTCCTAAGGAAACAAACAATTCGGCACTTAACCCTTTGAAACTTGGGGTTTTGTAAAGAAATGAGTTGTCTCTTCGTGCCAGATCAATATTCTTGTTTAGATCACCTCCTAGAACGCTTGCAGCCCCAGGCCAACAAAAGTTTTCTATTGCTCCTCCCAGCGACATGTTGGTCGGATCGATCATGATCATGGTTAAGAAGTAGGGCGTGTACTGTCGGCCGAATGAAAGACTTCCAAAGTTTTCGTTGCTTACTCCCAACCAGGACTCTCTGTGCCAAGCGAGTCCGCCGCCCGCGCCTCCCGGGGTGGCTTCACCATTGTCAAGAAGGAAACCTGCTTCCAATTTGAAATGGGAAGACCAGCCGTTACCTAAATCCTCACTTCCTTTTATCCCCCACAAGGAAGGTTTTGCGCCGCCGCTTTGAATGCCGCTCTTTAATTGGCTGCCAGCTATGTTAACAGCGACATAACCGTCGACAACGCCATATAAAGTTATCTCTGTAGATGACGCGGGCCGAGTAAAAGCAGTAAGAGCGGCAACCAGCGGCACGAGAAGAAAGTATTTGCGCATTCTTTGCTCACTTAGCTAATTTTTTATCCTGTAGAGCTTGGAGCGCAGCATGTCTTCCGGAGTAGGAGGACCACCCGAAAGCATGGCCTGAAGTCCAGACAGGGTAAGTGTCACCGTAGAGGCCTCCTGCATCAACGCCGGCAGCGTATAAACCATCGATCGGATGATTGTTTTTATCGAGAACACGGAAACCTTTGTCGATTTTGATGCCGCCCAGAGAGGTGTAGCTGAAGGGGAAGAGTTTAATTGCGTAGTAAGTAGTACCGGAAATCGGTCTCAGGTACTGGTGAGATTTGCCTAAGAAGGTGTCCCTTCCATCTTCGGCGAGTTTATTGTACTGAGCTACCGTTTTTTCGAGGTTTGCAGCAGGAACACCCATCTTGTGGGCTAACTCTTCTAGGCTATTTGCACTTACGAAAGTAGAGTTGCCTGCTGCCAGAGCTGTTTTGATTTCTTCTTTAAGTTTGGGCAGCTTGTCGAGAACCGGCACGATCACGCCGATACCGTTATCAATTCCTTCTTTTTGGACGTAATCGATGGAGTTGTTATCCCAAATTGCCCATGCGGTGCTTCCGTGCTGCGAGGCGATTGCGTTGCCGGCGTTCGGGAAACTAAATGCATTAGCTTCGTTTGTGAAGCGTTCCCCTTCATTATTCACCCAAAGATTAAACGGCTGCCAGGACATGCAGTAAATAGCGCCCGGGAAAGAGATGCCTTTTCCTTCTACACCGGTATGCAGCATCAAAGTCATCGGTGTTTTCTCACTGCCGGCCCTCCATGCCATTTCAATTCCATCGCCTGTCTTGTTCAGAGGCACGCTGGCCTTAAAGACATCCGGATTCCAACCTAACCATTTTTGGACTTTTTCCGGACTGTTGCCAAATCCTCCGGTAGAAATAATCGTGGCTTTGCTGTGGATAATGACATCATTTCCCTTGGAATCATTTGCTTTGACGCCCACAACCTTGTTGCCATCCTTAAGCAGCTCTTTGGCGGGTGTTCCGACCAAAATTTCAACGCCTTTTTCTTTTGCAACATCAGCCAGCAACTTAATGTAAGCGGCGCCATGTTCTTGGCCTTTGTACTCTCCGACCACGTGCCAGGTCGGCGCATCATAAGGGGTCATCTGGATTGGCTCAAACTTCATTCCATGAGAAGCAAGCCAATCTAAGTTTTCTGCTGAGCCCCAAACAAATTTTTTCGTCAGAGCAGGGTCCGCTTTATAGTGAGAGTGTTCCATAAGGTAATTGAAGCACTCTTCTCGAGTCAGACCGATGCTTTTTCCACGCTGCCATTTAGATTCGACACCAAAGAGGCCTTCGGCAGCATTAGCGCCTCCGCCTAAGTACGGATTCTTTTCTACCAAGATAACCTTGGCGCCTTTTTCAGCAGCCTGAACTGCGGCAGGAAGACCGGCAGCGCCTCCGCCGACCACTACCACGTCTGCGTTTTTTGAAATTTCAGCCGCCAAAGAAGTCGAGGAAAGAGCAACAAAGACGGAAAGTGCGATGAGAGTTTTTTGCATTTTATTTCTCCTAAGGGTGATGAAGTTGTCGAACTCACGGAGAAATATTAGAACCGGACACACGGTTGGTATAGATCCCCTTCTGTTGCCTAGACAACGATTAGATATCGGTAGATAACCCAACTGTTGTCTACACAACGAATTTGGTTAAAATTTTCTTAAAGAAGGGAGGGTTTAATGAGACAAGTTTTCTATTCCAGTCCGTGGATACACGAACCTGAACCGGAAGAATTATTCAGAATTTATGCCGCCTATGGAGAAAGAATCAAAGTTAAAGCAGGAGTCGATCTCCCGTATTCAGGAGAAGATGCGCTTGTTTGCTATCTAGAAAAAGGGCTCGGAGCTTTTTCGTACCTTGATAAGTCGGGACATAAAAATTACTTTGCGATCATCGTTCCGAAACGAACCTTTGGAGACTTGGTTTCTTTGACACAAAATAGGATGTGTTTAAAAGGTGAAATTTTGCGGGACTCAACTCTCATTATTCTGAAGAGGAAGATTTGGGAAGAACAGGTTATGAAGTCAGTGGCAACATTATCTTGCTATGTCAGAAATGCAATTAGCAAAGAAGAGTCACACATGGAAGGGATGATTGCCAACTCCACCCTTGAACTGCCGGAGAGAATCCTGTCCTTCTCATACGCATTAATTAACGCGTACTATCCGCCGAAACTCGAAGACTGGAATCCTCTGCCGGTGACGCTGACATTAACGGAGATAAGCAGAGTAGTTGCTGCAAACCGAACGTCTGTGAGCTTGATTATTTCTGACTGGATTAAAGATGGGAATGCCCAGAAAAAAGGAAGGCAGCTCTTAATTTACGGGAGACTTTTCCAAAATCTTTATGACTGGAGCTGCAGTTTCGATAAAAGTAGCAGTAATCCATGAGGGGAACCGGTTTCAGAATCCAACAGATCTGCGTAAGAATGCATTTTTAGAAGTAACATTTAAGAACCTCATACCTAAGGAAATTAAATGAAAAAAGTAAAAGTCGGCATTGTGGGCGGTTCCGGGTATACCGGCATTGAATTACTTCGTCTCCTGGCACAGCATCCGCATGCGGAAATTGTCACGATCACGGGTCGAAAGGACGCCGGAACGCATGTCGCCAAAATGTTTCCATCACTTAGAGGACGCGTGGATTTGGTTTTTGAAGATCCTGCTTCCGCACCTCTGGATCAATGTGATGTCGTATTCTTTGCAACGCCGCACGGCGTAGCGATGAGCATGGCAGAAGAGCTCACTTCCAAGGGCATCAAAGTTATTGACCTTGCCGCAGATTTCCGCCTGAAAGATAAAGAAGTTTTTAAGAAGTGGTACAAGATGGGCCACAAATGCCCCGAGATTTTGGCTAAAGCCGTCTACGGTCAGCCGGAAAGTATGCGGGACGAAATGAAGAATGCAGACGTTCTCGGTATGGCAGGCTGCTACCCGACGACGATTGAGCTCGGACTTATGCCGCTGCTCAAGCTTCACAAAGAAGTCGGCGATATCGTGAATCTTGATGTTTCGATTATTGCGGACAGCAAATCCGGCATCAGCGGTGCCGGACGCAAAGCCGATATCAGTCTGAACTGCGCCGAGTTCTCCGATAATTTCAAAGCCTACGGCGTTGCCGGCCATCGCCATGAGCCGGAGATGGTTCAGCAGCTGAGCCTCTTTGCCGGTGAGACTGTTCCCCTGACGTTTATTCCTCACTTGCTGCCGAATATCCGCGGCATCTTTTCCACGATTTATGTGCGCTTGAAAGAAAGGGGCATGGGCATCGATTATCAAGCCCTCTATGAAAAAGCCTATGCAGAAGAACCGTTTGTTGACGTCCTGCCGGAAGGTTCGCAGCCAGAGACGAGAATGGTACGCGGCTCCAATATGGTCCGTATTGCGCTCTACCGAAAAGAGCCTGACCTCTTGGTGATCCTAGTGGTTGAGGACAACTTAGTAAAAGGTTCGGCCGGTCAAGCAGTGCAGGCCATGAATCTTGTCATGGGACTCCCGGAAACAGAAGGTCTGGAGCAAATCGCTTTGGTTCCGTAAGGAAGCCGTCCATAAAAACCGAAGGGCCGCGAAAAGCGGCCCTTCGAGTTTGTGCGATTAAGAATTTTTGATCAGCTTCGGATTCAGCGTGTAAGTTCCGACGGTGGAAGCAGATGCGAGGATATGACCTTTCATGGCTTCTTTGACATCTCTGCCGTTGAAATTGCCTTTGAGAGGCAGCAGCGGGAAATCCACTGCGTAGACGGTAAAGACGTAGCGATGTACGCGTTCATCGTTCCACGGGGGGCAAGGACCGTCGTATCCGTAATAATGCCCCTCGTTGTTCGGATCGTCTTTGAAGGCTTCGGTATAGTCGTTGAGCCCTTGACGCATGCCGTTGGCGCAAGCCGGTCCTCTTTTGCCGCGAGGAGAAATTCCCTTAGAGAGCGTCGCGGCATCGATGCACGGCTCTTCCGGCACGATGTCGACCAACACCCAATGAATGAAACTTGTTCTCGGGGCGTCCGCCGGAATCGTTTCTCCTTCGACATTGGCCTTGGAGAAATCCGCAGGAACATCGTTGTCTTCGCAAATAACGATTAAAGACTTTGTCCCGAGGGGCGGATTAGACCAGGCAATCTGAGGATTTCGGTTGCCTGCCGGCAAGGTATGCTCTTTTCCCATCGGGTCGGGTTTTGCAAAGGCAAAACCTTCGGGAATCGGCTTGCCGTCTTCAAAAGAATCGCTCCAAACGCGAAAAATCGTATCCATCATTTTTTTAGTCTTTCTTCTTGGGGTAGCAAAGGCGGAACGTCACAGGGCCGTCGTTTACGAGACTGATCTGCATATGAGCGCCGAAAACACCGGTCACCGGATTAAATCCGAGCGACCGAAGCTTTTCGAGGAAGCGCTCGTAAAGCGCTTCTCCGAGGGCCGGATCGGCCGCCGGAGAAAAGCTCGGGCGCGTGCCGCTGTTGGTATCGGCAGCCAGAGTGAACTGGGAAGCGACGAGGATTCCTCCGTTGACGGTTTTTAGGCTCAGGTTCATTTTGCCGTCGGCATCGCTAAAAACTCGATAGCCGACGACTTTTTCCGCGAGGGCGTCGGCATACTCGAGCTTATCGTTTTTTTCTCCGCAGACCAAAACCATTAAGCCCTGACCGATACTTCCGCGGAATTCACCGTCGGCAGTAATCGACGCTTCCGAGACACGCTGAATCAATGCAATCATGGCAGCAGGTTACTTCAGAGTGACCTTAGCCCATTTCCTCTTGCCGACCTGGAGCGTATAAGTTCCGGGCTGGACCTGAAGGGCTTTGTCCGTGACTTTTTCGCCGTTCAAATGAACGCCGCCCTGGGTGACATTGCGGCCGGCTTCACTGGTGGAAGGCGCCAAACCGGCTTCTTTGATGAGCTTGAGGATGCCCATGGCTTCGCCGCCGTTTTCAAGCGTGACTTCAGGAATGTTTTCAGGAACGGCGCCTTTGCGGAAGCGGTTGATGAATTCCTGTTCGGCAGCGTCGGCAGCTTCAGCATTGTGGAAGCGCGTGACGATTTCCTTAGCCAGCATGACCTTAGCGTCGCGCGGATTACGGCCGGCTTCGCACTCTTTCTTGAGCTGCTGAATTTCTTCGTTGCTTCTCATAGAGAGCAGGTCGAACCAGTTCCACATCAGGTCATCGGACAAGGACATGACTTTGCCGAACATTTCGTTCGGTTCTTCAGTAATGCCGATGTAGTTGTGTTTGGACTTGCTCATCTTGTTGACGCCGTCCAGACCGACGAGCAAAGGCATCGTGATGATGCACTGAGCTTCTTGGTTGTACTGACGCTGCAGTTCGCGGCCGACTAAAAGGTTGAAACGCTGGTCGGAACCGCCGAGTTCGACGTCGGCTTCAAGTGCAACGGAGTCATAGCCCTGCATCAGCGGGTAGATCAGCTCGTGCATAGCAATCGGAGCCTGGGAAGCAAAACGCTTAGCGAAGTCGTCGCGTTCGAGCAGACGGGCGAGCGTATAGCGGGAGGCGAGTTTGATGAAGCCGGCGGAGCCTAATTTATTGCACCATTCGGAGTTAAAGCGAACCTCGGTTTTGTCCTTGTCCAAAACTTTGTAGGCCTGATCGAGATAAGTCTTGGCATTGGCCTCGATCTGTTCACGAGTGAGCGGCGGACGCGTGGTGTTGCGGCCGGAGGGGTCGCCGATCGCGCTGGTGAAGTCGCCCACGAGGAAGATCACGGTATGACCGAGGTTTTGGAATTGGCGAAGTTTGTTCAAGACGACGGTATGACCCAAATGAATGTCGGGAGCCGTGGGGTCAAGACCTAATTTAATTCTCAGAGGTTTACCGGTGGCTTTCGAACGAGCCAGTTTTTGTTCGAGCTCTTCTTCAACGAGAAGCGTGTCTGTGCCGCGCTTAATCAGCGCCATCGCTTCTTTAATATCTTCCGTTACCGGAAACTTTTTTTCCTGAGCAGTATCTGTCATTTATTGAAACATCCTGAAATTTTAGGTGGAACCCCTCGAAGACTTGAGAAAATTAATGTTTTATAATCAATCGACTCAAATCCGAAGGGCAGATTTCCAAAACAGCCCTTATTCTACTTTCTCTACCCGACGTTGTCAGATATCGGGGATGTGGGAGTGTTCGTTTTTAATAGAGAGATCAGAGTGAAGCCGTTTAAAACCAAATTTACGAAGATTTTGACTGGTCTGGGCGTGACTGCGGCTTTACTGTTATCCATTCCTTCACCGGCCGTTTCTCAGGAAGCTCTCCCCGGAAAAGGCGAAGTGGTCTTAGAGAAAGCCGGCGAGATTGAACTCGGGGATTTGATCCAGCAGTGGGCCAGTGAGATGGACCACGTTTACGCCGAGACCCGCATCCAAGCAAAAGACTCGAACAAAAAGATTTTCGAAAGACTGGGCATTAACGACAAAGCGTTTGTTCGTTATGTGAACTCCATCAAAGGCAAAGAGAATCCTTTTGCTCGCCTCCAGAAAGGACGCTTAATTCAGGCTCGCCTGACGCCGACCGGAGAAGTCATTTCTCTGCGCGTCTTCCGTCCGATTGACTCCTTGTCTCGCGACGTCGCTTACTTCCAGGTCAGCAAAGAATCCGGAAAATTTAAGCACGCCAATTTAAAGAGCGAGATCGATGCCTTCCCGATTGCCTCTTCCGCAGTAATTAAGACTACGCTGGAGAGCGCAGCCGTTTCGGCAAATATTCCGGCCAATGTTTTGGCTCAGATTAAAGAGAGACTCAGCACGTCGATGGACGTGAACAAGGGTGTTGCTGCCGGCGACTCTTTCAGCGTAATTTATGAACGCCGTCAGATCGACGGAGCCGACCTCGGTTCCGGCAAGCTTTTGGCAATTGAGTATTTCTCCAAAGGCAAGACGATTGATTCCTACTGGTACGAGGGCGAAGGCGTCGAAGGTTATTTCGACTCCGAAGGCAACAACACAGACATTACGTTCCTGCGTATGCCCTGTGAAGCCCGCGTAACTTCCACATTTAACCGCGTTCGTAAGCATCCTGTGACAGGACGCCTGCGTCCGCACTGGGGCGTTGACCTCGGTGCACCGCGCGGAACACCGGTTTACGCAGCCGGCGACGGAGTGATTTCTTCCAAGAAATATCAACGCCGCGGCTACGGTTACTGGCTTGAGCTCACTCATGCCGGCGGTTATAAATCCCTGTATGCCCACTTAAGCAAGTACGCTCCCGGCATGGCCGAAGGCGTCAAAGTTAAGAAAGGACAGCTGATCGGATATGTCGGTACTTCCGGAATGGTGACCGGTCCGCATCTTCACTATGAACTGAAGAAAGACGGTCAGCAGATCAATCCGCTTATCGCCGATCTTCGAACCGGAGAAAACCTGAAGGACGATGCCCTCGAGGATTACAAGCTTGCGATTTCCCCGATGCGTCGACAAATCGCAATGCTGAGCCGACTTCAGCTAGCGCAAAATTCAGCTTCGACAGGTTCGGACTAAACGACTTGTTAGAATTTGAGGCCTCAGTTGTATGAGGCCTTTGTTTTTATGTGCACTCCAAATATTCCTATTTACGTCGGCATGATGTCCGGCACCAGTATGGACGGCGTTGACGCGGTCGCATGTGTCTTTAACGAAAAGGGCTGTCAGTTCATTGCCCGCAGTTTTGAGCCGTATTCGGACATGCTGCGCGAAAGCCTGCTTTCTTTGTGCCGCAGCGGTCCGGACGAAGTTGTTCGTATGCAGAACGGCGCCAATGAGATTGCCAAGATTTATGCAAAGGCCTTCAATAAACTGCTGACTGACAGCGGACTGAATTACAAGAACATTCGAGCAATCGGAGCGCACGGTCAGACGATTCGCCACAATCCGCAGATCGGAGCGAGTACGCAACTGATTAATGGAGCATTGCTGGCAGAGCTGACAAAAACCGACGTCATTACGGATTTCAGAAGCCGTGACTTGGCCGCAGGCGGAGAAGGGGCCCCGTTGGTTCCCGCTTTTCATAAATGGGTACTGAGCGGAGACGTGCCGCGCGGCATTTTAAATATCGGCGGCATCAGCAATCTAACGATACTCCCCGAGCGCGGCAGCGAGGATGAAGTCTTAGGTTTTGACTGCGGTCCCGGAAACGTACTGATGGATGCTTGGATCGAAAAAGTCAATCATGTTCGGTACGACCGGGACGCTATGTGGGCGCGCAGCGGCAAAGTGATTCCGCAGCTGCTGGAAAGTCTGAAACAGGAAAAATTCTTTTCTCAAGTTCCGCCGAAGAGTACCGGGCGGGAGCTCTTCAACCTGCCTTGGCTGGAAGCCCGATTAAACGGAGAAAAGCCGGAGGATGTACAGCGGACACTGGTTTCGTTTACCGCTGAAACGGTCACGGATGCGATTCGCAATTTTGCGCCGCACATTAAGGAGCTGAGAGTTTGCGGCGGAGGTGCTAAGAATCCGCTGATGATCAGCGAACTGGCGCTTCTCAACCCCGATTTGCTGGTGACAACAACCGCGGATCTCGGCGTAGATCCGCAGGATGTGGAAGGGTTAGCCTTTGCGTGGCTCGCCTATCGTTTTGACCGCCGCGAGACGGGAAATCTGCCGAGCGCCACCGGAGCCTCAGGTTCAAGAATTTTGGGCTGTTTGTACCCCGCCTAAACGAAAAGACCTCCTTGCGGAGGTCTTGATTCAGTCGTGCTCTGATGCTTAGACGGAGAAGCTGGAGCCGCAGCTGCAGGTTGTCGTCGCGTTCGGGTTCTTAATCACAAACTGCGCGCCTTCGAGGTCTTCCTTGTAGTCGATCTCGGCACCGACGAGGTACTGGTAGCTCATGGAGTCGATCAAGAGTGTGACTCCGTTTCTGACCATCACGGCGTCGTCTTCGTTAGTGGTTTCATCAAAAGTGAAACCGTACTGGAAGCCGGAGCATCCGCCGCCCTGAACGAAAACTCTGAGTTTGAGATTCGGGTTGCCCTCTTCGTCAATCAGTTCTTTAACTTTGAGGCTGGCAGCATCGGTGAAGATAATGGGGTCGGGAAGCTTGATCTGATCCTGATCCTGAACATTGTTTTCAGCCATTATTTTTCCTTGCAATAAGTAAATTTAGTGCTATGGATTATAAAGAATCCGTCAATAGCACAAGGCCGTATTAGGTCATGATTTGTGAAAACAAACGGATTCGATCTATCAGATTAGGCTGTTTGATTTTGCGAACAAGGGTCAGTTCAGCGACCTTTCAAACTTATAATCCTTGAATAAACGCCTGCGGACAAACCTCCGCAGTTTTATGGCTTACTTATGGGAAAAGCACATGTTCGACAAGAATTCGACCATCGAAATATCTGACCCGGCTGTATGGGAAATCATTCAAAAAGAGGGCAAACGTCAGGAAGATCAGATTGAACTGATTGCCAGTGAGAACTACGCCTCTCCGGCTGTTATGGCAGCACAGGGCTCGGTGCTGACCAATAAGTATGCCGAAGGCTATCCCGGCAAACGTTATTACGGCGGCTGCGAATACGTAGACGAAGCCGAAACACTTGCGAAAGAGCGTGCACTAAAACTCTTCTGCGAACCGGTCGGTGTGGAAATGGCGGTCAACGTTCAGCCGCACTCCGGTGCTCAGGCCAATATGTCCGTTTTCTTCGGTTTGCTGAATCCCGGCGACACGGTGATGGGCATGTCGCTGGCCGAAGGCGGTCACTTGTCTCACGGCATGAAACTCAACATGTCCGGCAAGTGGTTCAATGTTGTGAGCTACGGCTTAAACGACAAAGAAGAAATTGACTACGACCAGGTTGAGAAACTCGCCGTCGAAAACAAACCCAAGATCATCATCGCCGGCGCTTCCGCCTATTCTTTACATATCGACTTCAAGCGTTTCAGCGAAATTGCTAAGAAAGTCGGTGCCTACTTGATGGTGGATATGGCTCACTACGCCGGTTTGATTGCTGCCGGCGTTTATCCGAGCCCGTTCCCTTACGCCGATATCGTGACGACAACGACGCACAAGACCCTTCGCGGTCCGAGAGGCGGCATGATTTTCTGCCGTCCGGATCTGGAAAAACAGATCAATATGGCTGTGTTCCCGGGCGTTCAAGGCGGTCCTCTGATGCACGTGATCGCCGCCAAGGCCGTGGCCTTCGGTGAAGCATTAAAACCGGAATACAAGGAATATCAGCAGCAGGTTATTAAGAATGCCGCGGCAATGGCCGACGCTCTGACTAAACGCGGTCTTCGTATTGTTTCCGGCCGCACCGAAAGCCATGTGATGCTCGTGGACCTTCGTTCTAAGAACATTACCGGTAAAGAAGCTGAAACCGTTCTTCATGAAGTCGGCATTACCGTCAACAAGAACTCCATTCCGAACGATCCGCAAAAACCGTTTGTGACGAGCGGTATTCGTTTAGGCTCGCCTGCTATGACCACTCGCGGCTTCAAAGAAAACGAAGCCGTTGAAGTGGCCAATCTCATTGCTGACGTACTCGATGCGCCTAAGAATGAGCAGGTTCTTGCCAACGTGAAAGAGCGTGTTGCCAGTCTCGTTGCCCGATTCCCGGTTTATCTGGAAACTGTGTAAGGCTGATTCAGGAGCGATCCTATGCTTTGTCCCTACTGCAAAGAACCCAACACTCAAGTTATTGATTCCCGCACCTGCGAAGAAGGTTCGGCGATTCGCCGTCGGAGAAAATGTCCGACCTGCGGCGCCCGCTTTACAACCTACGAGAAAGCGGCACTGCAGATGCCGCTCATCATCAAGAAAAACGACAGCGTTCGGGAAGCCTACAACAGCGATAAACTGCGCCGCTCGATGCAGATTGCACTGCGCAAGCGGCCGGTGAAAGCCAGCGAGCTCGACTCTGCGATATCCCGCATTGAAAAGCAGCTTCAAGTGTCCGGGGAAAAGGAAGTGACCTCTAAACGCGTCGGAGACATGGTCATGCTCGAGCTGAAAAAGCTCGACAACGTGGCCTATGTCCGCTACGGTTCGGTCTACTTTAACTGCGGTACGCTGGACGACATGATCAAGCTTGTTGAAAACGCCCGAGAGGATCAGGGTAAGGAGGGAAAATGAGTTTTTCCGATTGTTCATATATGCGCCGTGCGCTGGAGCTGGCCAAGAAAGCTCGTTTTAACTGCCCGCCGAATCCGGCTGTCGGCTGCGTGATTGTTAAAGACCGCCGCATCATCGGCGAAGGCTTTACTCAAAAGACCGGCGAAGCCCATGCCGAAGTCATGGCCCTTCGTGATGCGGCTTCCCGCGGAGAAAGTGTGGCGGGCGCAACGGTTTACGTGACGCTGGAACCGTGCTCCCACTACGGAAGAACACCGCCGTGTGCCTTAGCGCTTAAAAATGCGAAGGTTGCCCGCGTGGTTGCAGCTTTGAAAGACCCTAATCCTTTGGTGGCCGGCAAGGGCCTCAAGATGCTGGAAGAGGCCGGCGTTAAAGTCGAGTGCGGTCTGGAGGCCGAAGAAGCCGAAGAGATCAACCGCGGATTCTTAAAACGTCAAAGAGAAGGTATGCCTTGGGTTCGCACCAAGATGGCCATGAGCGTGGACGGCAATACAGCGCTTGCCAACGGCAAGAGCCAGTGGATTACTTCGGAAGAAGCCCGCGCGGACGGACACTTCTGGCGCGGTATCAGCGGAGCAGTGCTGACAGGGCTCGGTACGGTGCTGGCGGATAATCCTCAGATGACGGCTCGTTTTGAAGGCGTGACGCGTCAGCCGCTGAAGGTCGTTGTGGATTCCAATCTGAGTCTCAATCCGGACCTGAAGATTTTCCAAGGCGGAAAGACCTTGTTGGTCTGCGCACACTACGACATCGTTCGTGCCGAGAACTTTGAAAGTCAGGGCGTTGAAGTGATCGAGCTGCCCGGTAAAGACGGCAAGGTCGACCTCAGGGCCCTGATGCGGGAATTAGCGAAGCGCGAAATTAATGACGTGCATGTGGAGGCCGGAGCTCGTTTGAACGGCGCTTTGGCCATGGAAGGTCTGATCGACGAATATCTGATCTATGTGGCGCCGGTATTTTTAGGAGACGGACGCCGTCTTCTGGATTTACCATCTTTTAAAGACCTTTGTGAGGGTGTCGCGTTAGAATTCACCGATATTCAAAAAGTTGGTCCGGATGTGCGTCTGATGCTTCGTCCGGTGCGCTAAATAAGGAGAGGATATTTATGTTTACAGGAATTATTCAGGCCGTCGGCCGTATTCGCGATAACGAAGAGATTGGCGACGGTCTGCGTATTCATGTTGAAGCCCCGGAACTCGGTCTGGACACCGTCAAGATCGGCGACTCCATCGCCATCAACGGCGCCTGCATGACGGTAGTCGAAGTCGACGAAAAGAAATTCAAGGTTGAAGTTTCCGCTGAGTCGCTGAGCAAAACCGCCGGCTTAGACGGCTGGGGCTACGTGAACCTGGAAAAGGCCATGCGTCTCGGCGACCGTCTGGACGGTCATATTGTGAGCGGCCATGTTGACGGTGTAGGCGAAGTCGACGCTTTCGAAAAAGTTGCCGAATCCTATCGTTTGGTGGTCCGCTGCCCGATGAAGCTTGCCAAGTTCTTAGCCTATAAAGGCTCGGTCGCCATCAACGGCGTTTCCCTGACGATCAATGAAGTGGAAGATACGCCTGCCGGCACCCGCATCAGCATCAACTTGATTCCTCATACTTTCGAACACACTTCCTTCAAGTACACCAAGAAGCGCGATCTGGTCAATGTCGAAGTGGATACGGTTGCCCGCTACATCGAAAGAATGTATTCGCTCACTGAGCATAAATAATTGAATTTTTGACGGCCTTTAAACCCATCGCGGAGCGATTCGCGGAGGATTTGAAAGGCCGTTTTGTTAGAATTCCGCCTATCAATTTAACGGAGAAGAATGTGTCCATTGAATTCATCAAACCGAATGCAGACGGCAGTGATTTGAAAATCGGTATTGTTTCCGCCCGCTTCAACGACTGGGCCTGCGATGCCATGTTTGCATCCTGCTACGAAGAGCTCAAGGCTCACGGGGTTAAAGACGAGAACATCGTGGTGACTACGGTTCCCGGCGCTTTAGAAATTCCCGGAGCACTCGTCATGCTCTACGAAGGCTATCCGGATCTGGACGCCTTAGTTGCAATCGGCTGCGTGATCAGAGGAGAAACTTATCACTTTGAACTGGTCGCCAATGAGTCTTCCCGCGGCGTAACAGACTTCGTTATGACCGAAGGCATTTCTGTCGCCAACTGCATTCTGACAGTTGAAAACGAAGAACAAGCCAAAGTCCGCGTCCAGGAAAAGGGTGCCGACGCCGCTCGCGTCGCTTTGGAAATGGGCAATCTTCGCCGCTTCTGCGGACGCCGCGTTATGGAAAATTACGGAGAAGATAATGGACAGTAATCATACGGGAGCCAAGAGCCCCGCTAAGAAGCGCGGAGGCCGGAGCGCCCGTCGCCGTTCACGTGAATTTGCGCTTCAGGGCGTTTATCAGTGGCTGATGAGTCATACCGACCCGGAAGCGATTGATGCGGCGGCTTTGGAAGCTGAAGATTTTGATAAAGCCGACCAGGCTTTTTACCGTGAACTGCTTCACGGCGTCACTGAAGAGTTTCCGTCTCTTGAGGCCAGCTACGCTCCTCACATCGACCGCGAAGTGACGTCATTGTCTCCGATCGAACGAGCCATTCTTTTGATCGGTACCTACGAACTCAAAAACACGACCACTCCTTATCGCGTCGTGATCAACGAGGCAGTGGAACTGGCTAAGAGCTTCGGCGGTTCCGACGGCTTTAAATATGTCAACGGAGTTTTGGACAAGATGGTTCCCGAACTTCGTCCCTACGAGGTTGTAAAAGGCAAAAATGCCTGAGCACCCTGCCTGTACGAAGACTCCGAATCCGCTTGACGAATTCGGAGTCATATCCCGTTTTTTTACGGATCGCTCTTTTTATCCGTCTGCGTGGCCTTCACAAGGCGCAGGGGACGACTGTGCGTTTCTTGATGTCGGACCGATGCGTTTGGCCGTGACGGCCGATATGATGGCGCTCGGATCGCATTTTTTAGAAAATGCTTCTCCTTACACGGTAGGCCGAAAAGCGCTTGCCGTTAACTTATCCGATCTCGCTGCTGCCGGCTCCGAGCCGAAAGCGTTTTTCCTTTCTATATCTCTGCCCCGCATTGACGAGAACTGGCTGGAAGGTTTTTCCAGAGGTCTTCTGGAAGAAGCTCGGCGCTTTAACTGTCCGCTTCGAGGCGGAGACACGGTTAAGTCTTTTGCCAAGCCCGGACAATCTCCCTACACCGCAATCTCTATTACCGCCATGGGCGAGCTGCCTGCCGGCAAAGGACTGACGAGGGCCGGTGCCCGAGTCGGTGAGGACATCTGGGTTTCCGGAACGCCGGGAGACGCGTTTGCGGCGCTGGGTCAGATTTTCGGATACTGGACGTTTGCCGAACCGCTCCTCGGATATTTCCGTTCCCGCATGGATCTGCCCGAGCCGCGTGTTGCGCTCGGACGCGGACTGCTGAATACGGCGACGGCCTGCTGCGATATTTCCGACGGACTTATCGGAGATCTGAAGCATATTTTGGAGCGCTCCGGCGTGTCCGCGCGGCTGTTTTGGCCGGCTTTTCCGGAGTCTGACGCGATGAAGCAGCTTCCTGAAGCCGTTCAGCAGCGCTGCGTATTGTCGGGCGGAGATGACTACGAACTGCTGTTTACCGCACCTGCCGACCGTCGGGACGAAATTCTGCGGATCGCCGAACGGGCTGACACGCGCGTGTCTCGTATCGGAGAAGTGCTCTCTGCGGGAGAGCCTCTTCAGGTTATTGATGAAAAGGGCTCGGATGTCAATTGCGCTGCCTCCTTTAATCATTTCGGAGAAGTTGGCTCATGAAGTCATATAAAACGACGCCGCCTTCGTTTCAGACGGTGCTTAAGCATCCTTGGCTGTGGATCTCAACATTTTTCGGATCCGGCTGCATTACGCCGGCGCCGGGGACCTGGGGTTCTTTTGCGGCTTGGGGCGTGTTTTGGCTTTTAGACATGTGGCTCGGACGTTCCTTCATCTGGGCTCTAGCATTGGTTTTATTTGTCCTCGGGTGCGTCTCGGTGGGCAAAAGTACGGCTTATTTAAATAAAGTCGATCACGGTTCCATCGTGGTCGATGAAGTTGTCGCGGTATGGGTGATTCTGCTTCTGACGCCTTTGGGTTTCTGGTGGCAGCTCTCCTCCGTGATCGCTTTTCGTTTTTTTGACATCGTTAAGCTTCCGCCCGCATCGGTGCTGGATAGGGGCCGTCAGAACGGCTTTACTGTCATGCTTGACGATATATTTGCGGCTGTTTACGCCATCCTGGTTATTAATTCGATGGCCTGGGTGGCAGGGTTCTACGGAGCCGCTTCACCTATGTGGATTTTGCGATGAATAAAGAAATAGAAGATAAAGTCAAAGAACTCAGCCGCCGCATTGTCGGCACAGGACAGATCGTGGTTACCGCCGAGTCTCTCACCGGCGGCATGATCAGCGCCGCTCTGACGTCTATCCCGGGCGCCAGCGAGTGGTTTGAAAGAGGTTTTGTAACTTATACCAATCAAGCCAAGCATGAAATGCTGGATGTTCCGCAGTCTATTCTTGATCGCTTCTCGGCAGTGAGCACTCAGACGGTATCGCAGATGCTTGAAGGTGCAATTCGTCACTCCAACGCAACGATGGCTGTTGCGGTCAGCGGTATCGCCGGCCCGGACGGCGCAATGCCCGGAAGACCGGTTGGAACCGTCTTTATCGGCTGGAAGCGCAAAGACGAAATGGCTGAAGTCGGCCGTTATGAATTCAAAGGCGACCGTCAGAGCGTACGCGAGCAGACTGTTGCCGTTGCTATCCAAGGTTTAGTTGAAATGCTCGACGAAAGGCAGCCATCATGAGTATCTGGCTTGATATTCTCTGTTTAATTCTGCTGATTCTCCTCAATGGTTTCTTTGCCATGAGCGAGATTTCCATCGTGACCGCTCGCCGCAGCAAGCTGCAGATGCTGGCGGATCAGGGCGCAAGCGGTGCGGAACTTGCTTTATCTCTTTCTGAGAATCCGACGAGAGCGCTTTCTACGATTCAGGTCGGCATTACTTCCATCGGTATTCTTTCCGGTATTGTCGGTGAGTCTGCATTGGTTGATCCGCTTTCTAATTTCCTCGTCGATACCATTCACATTCCGGCTGCCACGGCACGCGGTGCCTCGATGGCTGTAGTCGTTATTTTGATCACGTACTTCTCTATCGTGATCGGTGAACTGGTTCCGAAACGTATCGGTCAGATGGGCGCGGATACGATTTCCCGTATGGTTGCCAAACCGATTCACTGGCTGGCTATTTTGGCTATGCCTTTCGTGAAACTGCTTTCTTTCTCTACCGAGATGCTGATCAAAGTGCTCGGCATTAAGCAGGACAACCAGAAGATTACGGAAGAAGAAATCCACTCTGTGATTGATGAAGGCGGTGAAGCCGGCGTCATCGACGCTCAGGAACACACGATGGTCAAAAACGTTTTCCGTTTGGATGACCGTGCCGTTGCCTCTCTGATGGTTCCGCGCTCCGAGGTCCAGTATCTGGACTTAGAAGATACGCGCGAAGTCAATATGGAGAAAGTCCTCAACTCCCAGCATTCTCGTCTGCCGGTTTGCTACGGCGGCCTGGATGACATTCGCGGTGTGGTCACGACACGTCTGCTTTTAAAGCAGATGGTCAATGACGGTAAACCCAACTTTAAGGTGAACTACGAACCGGTTCTTTATGTTCCTGAATCCATTTCCGGTATGGAACTCTTAGAAACCTTTAGAAAGAGCGATGCGGCACTGGCGATGGTCGTCGACGAATACGGTGCAATCTTAGGTTTGGTAACGCCGCACGACGTGCTGGAAGCCATCGCCGGCGAATTTAAGCCGGATGCGCCTGAAGATGCTCAGATTATTCAGAAGGGCGAAAACTGCTACGAAGTCGACGGCTTGCTGCCGATTCCTGAACTCAAAGACTTGCTGGATATCGATGAGGTACCGGATGAAGACAAGGACCGCTACACGACCGTTGCCGGCATGGTGATCTTCCTTCTGGAGCGCCTGCCCCGTACCGGAGACCGAGTCAAATGGGACGGCTGGGAATTCCGAGTGATGGTCATGGACGGACGCCGCCTGGATCGTATTCTCATTACCAAGCTGCCGTCTGCGGACGATGATAAGAAAAAAGAAGGCTAAGTATTCTCGGGCCGACCATGAGCCGGCCCGATCGAAAGCACATAAAGCAAAAGACCGCTGTTTCGGCGGTCTTTTCGTATGCGGTGAGAAGGTTACTTAGGCGAAGAGTTTGTGGAATCCTTTCTCACAATCGGGTGCTTCTCATCATATTCAATACCTTTGAAGATACCGAATGAGCTTGCGGCGATCAGCGCCGCGCCGAGGTAGCGTCTGGGGCTGCCGTTTTTAAGAACTAATCTTGCAATTGCCACCGCGGCAGGAATGAACACCGTGCGAGCCAAAGGAATGGCAACTTTCGGATTAGTTAAACCTAAGGCCTGCATGGTTTTAACCGCGTCGACTCCGATGTTTTTGACAGCGGATGCGGGTTTATTGCGCATATAGGTCAGCTCGTCTTGAATCTGAGCTCTTTGTTCACCTGCCTTGACGGTCAGTTGTGCAAGCTTGCGAGCAACGTCTTCATTTGCCTGCATTGTTGTTCTCCTCTTTGGTAGGATCGACCGGGTGCTGGTTGGCGACACCTGCTTTCTTATTGCAGGATGCGCGGAAAGCGGCGACGTCGGCTGCCAAAATCTGACGAGATTCCTCAAACGCATAAGGCATGTTGGCTGCAAGGTTGCGGACTTTGCCTAAGAAGAAAAGGAACAGGAGCAGATAGGCGCCGGCGATACAGCAGGAGACGAAAACGCGGTGATCTTCCCAGAAAATAACAAGAAGTGCGACCGATATAAAAACGAGCGCAAAGAGGCCGAAAAGGGCGGCAAGGACAGTGTAAACAGCTGTCTTTGCCGCGTTGTTTTTGGCGACGGAGAGCTCGATAGAAGCAATTTGAAGACGCGTCGCCAAACCGTCAACCACCTGATTAAGGATGGTGAAGAGTCCGGGATCGGCGTTATTTCTATCTGACATATCTATCTCCGAAAGCCTCGGGAAGAATTACTTGCGAGCAACCAGGAGACCGAGCAGGAGGCCGCCGACAGCTGCGATACCGACAGCGCGCCAAGGATTGGAGCGGACGCAGTCGTTAACTTCACCGGCAATTTCTCTGCCTTCTTCAGAAGTCTTGTCATAGAAGCTCTTCATGTTTCTGCTTGCACGAGCCAGGCATTCTTTAGCTTTTGCCTGGAGCTCTTTAGCTTCTTCGCCGGTAGCGGCGGAGGCCTGCTTCAGGAATTCGTCAGCCTGTTCGAGGGCAGTGTCAACATTTTCACGAACTACGGCTTCAATTTTGTTTTCCATACTGAAATTACCTCCCTTTAAGGATATCTATATGTCTGAAAAGTCTATCATCTGCCGTAAACCCAGCAGATTACGGCGTCCATAACGGGTATGGAATTGATCGCGGAAGGACCGTTGACAATGGCCGCGACGGCATAACGTTCACCGCTTTTCGTCTGGACATACCCTGCGATCGAACGGACGTTCTGGATATAGCCCGTTTTGATGTGGGCATTGCCTTGAGCGACGTGTCTTTTTCTCATGGTCCCGTCAACGCCGGAGATGGGAAGCGAAGAGACGAATTCCGGCATTTGCGGGGAGTTCCACATGTGTTTCAGAACTGTCACGAAGGCGTCTGTGGAGACTGCGGTGGTGCGAGAAAGTCCGCTGCCGTTGTCAATTTTGAGTGAGGAGGCGGGAATCTTTAATGAGGCGGCCCATTCATAGACGGCGGCACGGGCTCCTTCTAAGTTTTTGGGTTCGTCTTTCTGAGTGTTAGCTAAAGCGAGGAAGAGCTGACGAGCGATGATGTTGTCGCTGTACTTATTCATGTTGTAGACAAGTTTTGTCAAAGGCTCGGAGTAGGAAGAAGCAAGCACTTTGTAGTCGTCAGAGTCTTCAGGGAGTTTGCCCTGAACAACTTTGCCCTTCCAGGTGCCTCCGGCTTTTTTCCACATATCGGCAAAGACGACCTGAAGATACTGGTCGGCGGAGAGGCTGGTGTAGAAGTAGTCCTTCGGACCGCATTTCAGCGGGAACTTTCCTTTGAACGCAGGTTTAAGCGGGTTGGAGAAATCAGGATTGATTTGTTTTCTCCATGCACCGCAGCCTTCTTTGCTAAGAGGAATGCTTTCAGGGAGCTTCACGCCTGCGATTCTGGGTTCGGGATAAAGGTAGGCGACGCCGGCCTCTTTATCAGGGCGGATTTTGATGAAGAAAGAGCGGGAGTTCACCATCAGAGCATCCGGTCCCAAGTTGTAGGGACGGTTGCCTTCTCCGTCAAAAGCGAAGGGATCATGCGGTGCTACATCGAAGTGAGAACGATCCGCAATGATGTTTCCCTTGATTTCTTTCACACCGCGAGCACGAAGGTTGTCGACCAAAAGCCAAAAGCGCTCAATGGTCATGGAAGGCGCACCGTGCCCGACTAAATAGAGATCTCCGCTGAGCACGCCGTTTCTATCCGGCTCTTCTGCTGAGATAAAACGCGTCGTCCAAACCTTGGCCGGTCCCAAAAGCTGCAGCGCCGCGGCTGAAGTAATGACTTTGGCGCTCGAGGCCGGTACGCGAGGCGCAGTGCTGTTGAACTTTAGCATAGTGCCTTTGTCGGAGAGCGGAATGACAGACAGCGAAAAATCGCCTTTAGGAACTTTGCAGGAGTTAAGCGCTTTTTGGATCGGCGCCGGAAGGGAGGGTGCTGATTTTTTGGAGGCTGCCTGACCGGCAGGGGAGAAAAAAATGAAAAAAGACAGGGCGACGACGCTAAATTTAACCACTTCAATCCTCACAAAACACACTCGAGCAAAAGTGCCATTTTTACGCGACATTACATGTTGTTAACAAAACGTCGCATTTGAAACACATTTGTTTACAGAGTTTGTTAGTATAAACACCTATCTGAGAACGGCCTTGAAAAAAGACTGCATAGCCTCATATAAGGAAATATTGGTAAAGCCTAGCGCTTTGATAAACACAAATAGGAGTTTTAAAGATGAAGATTCGTCCTTTGCACGACCGCGTTATTGTTAAACGCGTTGACGCCGAAACACGTACAGCCAGCGGTATTTATATCCCTGAAGCAGCCGGTGAAAAACCTGATCAGGGTGTTGTCCTCGCTGTCGGTCCAGGCAAGCGTGACGAAGCAGGCAAGCTCATCCCTATGGATGTTAAGGTAGGCGACCGCATTCTGTTCGGCAAGTATTCCGGCCAGAACGTTAAGGTCGACGGGGACGAATACCTCGTAATGCGTGAAGAAGACATTATGGGTGTCCTCGAATAAGACGGCCTAGTACAGAATTTAGAAATAGGAGATTAAGTAAATGACAGCAAAACAGGTTTTGTTCGGCAATGACGCTCGTTCCCGTATGGTCAACGGCGTTAACGTTCTTGCCGATGCCGTTAAGGTAACTCTCGGACCGAAAGGCCGCAACGTTGTTCTCGAACGCGCTTTCGGCGGTCCGACAATCACCAAAGACGGTGTTTCTGTTGCAAAAGAAGTTGAACTGAAAGACAAGTTTGAAAACATGGGCGCTCAGATGGTTAAAGAAGTTGCTTCCAAGACCAGCGACAACGCCGGTGACGGTACAACGACAGCTACCGTTTTGGCTCAGGCTATCGTTGACGAAGGCATGAAGTATGTTGCCGCCGGTATGAGCCCGATGGATCTGAAGCGCGGTATCGACAAAGCTGTTGCCGCTGCCATCGAACAGCTCCACTCCCTCAGCAAGCCGACAACTACCAGCAAGGAAGTTGCTCAGGTTGGCGCTATTTCTGCTAACTCCGATCATGAAATTGGCGACATCATTGCCGAAGCCATGGAAAAAGTCGGCAAGGAAGGCGTTATCACCGTTGAAGACGGCAAGAGCCTGCACAACGAACTCGAAGTTGTTGAAGGTATGCAGTTTGACCGCGGCTACCTCTCTCCGTACTTCATCAACAACCCTGACAAGCAGGTAGCTCTCCTTGAGAACCCCTACCTCCTCTTGGTTGAAAAAAAGATCAGCAACATTCGCGATCTTCTCCCGATCCTTGAACAGGTTGCTAAGTCCGGCCGTCCTCTGCTCATCATTGCAGAAGACATCGAAGGCGAAGCTCTGGCCACATTGGTTGTCAACAGCATCCGCGGTGTTCTGAAGACTGTTGCCGTTAAGGCTCCGGGCTTCGGCGATCGCCGTAAGGCCATGCTCGAAGATATCGCTATCCTGACGGGCGGTACCGTTATCTCCAGCGACGTCGGTCTGACCCTTGAAAAGGCCACACTTGCCGAACTCGGTTCTGCTAAGAAGGTTGAAGTCAACAAGGAAAGCACCACGATCATTGACGGCGCCGGCAAGGAAGACCAGATCGAAGCTCGTGTTAAACAGATCCGTGCTCAGATGGAAGAAACTTCCAGCGACTACGATCGTGAAAAACTTCAGGAACGCGTTGCCAAACTGGCAGGCGGTGTTGCTCTGATCAAGGTCGGTGCTGCTACTGAAGTTGAAATGAAAGAAAAGAAAGCCCGTGTTGAAGATGCTCTGCATGCCACACGTGCTGCTGTTGAAGAAGGCGTTGTTGCCGGCGGCGGCGTTGCTCTAATCCGTGCAAAACAGGCCATCAAGGAAATCAAGGGCGACAACCCCGAACAGGACGCCGGTATCAAGATCGTTCTCCGCGCTATGGAAGAACCGATGCGTCAGATCGTCCGCAACGCCGGTGACGAACCCAGCGTGGTTGTTGACCGTGTCGCAAACGGTAAGGGCAACTTCGGCTTCAACGCTCAGACCGGTGAATACGGCGACATGATCGAGATGGGTGTTCTGGATCCGACTAAGGTTACCCGCACCGCTCTGCAGAATGCAGCCTCCGTTGCCAGCTTGATCCTGACAACAGAATGCATGATTGCCGACATGCCTGAAGACAAACCTGCAATGCCCCCGATGGGCATGGGCGGCGGAATGGGCGGAATGCCCGGCATGATGTAATCATCCGCTGAGTTAAGTTAATTAAACACCCGGAGGTCTCGCACCGACGGGTGTTTTTTCGTATGCGCGAGAAGCGAAAGTCATTGTTTCGAGGAAGCAGATTGAGGCGTACGGGGCTGCTTTTTAGCGGTTAACCGCATTCTCTGATGAAAGATATTTGGCATACAATCGAAAGGAAGACGAATAAGAAGGACAGGAAGTGTAGATATGCGATGGAAGTTCATACTCGGTCTTCTGACCACATGCGCCGTTTTAATGTCCATGAGCTATACGATGCTCATTCCCTTCCTGCCCATGTATCTCATTCAGGATTTGGGTGTCGTGAAAGCCGACGTGGATATGTGGTCGGGTGCGATTTTCGCTATCACATTCCTTGTCAGCGGCATCATGGCACCGATCTGGGGCGCGCTTGCTGATAAAAAGAGCCGCAAGCTTATGGCGCTGCGCGCCGGATTTTGCTTGGCGATCACTTACTTCTTAGGCGGCTTGGTCACGAATCCTTGGGAGCTGCTCGGCGTTCGATTTATTCAAGGCTTATCCGCGGGTCTGTGGCCTGCGCTGCTTGCGATCATCTCTGTAGAATCTCCGAAACTCAAACTCGGTTTCTGCTTGGGCGTTATGCAGGGCGGTATGACAGCGGGCGGCGTGCTCGGGCCGTTGTTCGGTGGCCTGCTGGCGGATCAATTCGGTATGCGTATGGCGTTCTTTATCGCGGCCGCCGCTTTGTTCCTGATCACGTTAGCTTTGCTCTTTTTTGTTAAAGAGGAACCGAGGAAGCCCGATCCGAATGCCAAACCCGTCAAGATTTGGGACTTCTCTTTATGCAAGATTCCGGCAGTTAAGCGCATGCTGATTTGCGCCGGCGTGGTGCAGCTGACCATTTTAATGCAGCAGCCGATCATGCCGCTTTACGTGGCCGAGCTGCAGGGTTCGATGGAGCGAATCGTCTTGATTTCCGGCATTGTGTTTTCAGTGACGGGTATTTCGGGCGTCTTAGCCTCTCCGGGCTGGGGCATTTTAGGTCAGAACTGGGGCTATCGACCCGTACTTTATTTGTCTTTGCTCGGCGCCGGACTGTTCGGGATTGTGCAGGTGTTTCCGAACTCGCTTGAGTGGTTTACGATTTGGCGCTTTGTCGGCGGCTTAGCCTTTGCCGGCATTTTCCCGGCCATTAACGCGGTGCTGACAGTTTCCACGAATGCCAACGACAAAGGACGTGTCTTTGGACTGTCTTATCTAGCCCAGCAGTTGGGTGCCGTGATGGGACCGATTGTCGGCGGCGCAATGACTGCGTACTTCTCTTATAAGTTCATCATCGGAATGTCCGGCTTTATCTGCTTACCGCTCGTACTCTATCTGTTTCTCAAGAGACCTGCTAAGACGGAAGGTACCGGAACTCCGCTGGTGTAGGAACACTTCTAAGTTCGTGTGAGTTATTGAAAAACGTCCGCCTGCTAAACAAGCGACGGACGTTTTCATTATTTTCAGCAGCCGGATTGCTAAAATCCGTGCTCAAACACAATTCGAACGTTTGGAGGAAAGCTATGAAATTCACCGATATGCTTCAGCACTGCTGGGATGTCAATCAGTCATTACTTTGCGTCGGCTTAGACCCCGATCCCAAACGTTTCCCGAAGCAGTTTGAAAGCAACAAGCATGCCATCCTGGACTTCTGCTGGGACATCGTTAAATCGACCGGAGATTTGGTCTGTGCCTTTAAACCGCAGATTGCTTACTTTGCTTCTTCCGGCGCGGAAGATCAGCTCAAAGAACTGATTGCCCGCATTCACGGCGAATATCCGGAAGTTCCCGTGATTCTTGATGCTAAGCGCGGCGACATCGGCTCCACTGCCAAGCATTATGCTAAGGAGGCCTTCGAACGTTTCGGAGCTGACTGCGTCACGCTTTCTCCTTACATGGGCTTTGATTCCGTCGAGCCTTACCTTGAGTATCCGGACAAAGGTGCCTTCATCCTTTGCCGCACCAGCAACAAAGGCGGCGACGACTTCCAGATGCTCGACTGCGGAGGCCAGCCGCTTTATCACGCAGTTGCGAAAAAAGTAGAGCAGTGGAATACCACCGGTCAGCTCGGCCTTGTGATCGGAGGCACTTATCCGAAAGAACTCGCGAGTGTTCGTGCCTTAACGCCGGAATTAAACTTCCTCGTTCCCGGCATCGGAGCTCAGGGCGGAGACATCAATGCCTGTGTGCAGAGCGGTATGAACGCGCAGAAGACCGGCATGGTGATCAATTCCAGCCGAGCTATTCTTTATGCATCCTCCGGCGAAGACTTCAAAGAAAAAGCCAGAGCGGTCGCGATGCAGACTCGCGATGCGATCAATGCAGCCCGAGGACTCTAAATTTCGTTGACGATGGTGCGTTGCGGGATGTCCCAGAAAGGCGCCACCATGTCTTCTTTGCTTTTGAAAAATTGAACCAGGCGCGTTTGGAACCACTGCAGAAATACGCGGTGGCGGCGGATGCGCCAATTTGTTTTTGAAGTGCACACAAAGCACTCCACCGGCGGATGGACCCAGCCGGGAAGAATCGGGACCAGAATGCCCGAGGCAATTTCCTGTGCGCAGTGAAAAAGCGGCAAATCCACCGAGATGCCCAGCCCGTCAATGACAGACTTTTTAATCGCTAGAATGTTGGAAACTCTGAGTACTTGTTTCCATTTCACTTCTTCGCGTTTATCACCGTTTTCTAAGTAACGCGTGGCGGAACGCACTGAACCGTCATAAACCAAAACTGTGTGTGCGGCTAAATCCTTGGGATGCAGAGGCATTCCATGCTCTTCGATGTAGCGGCGCGAAGCTACGGGCACATAGACGTTGCGTCCTCTTGAGTAAGACACAATCCGCGGATCCTTGGATTTAAAGCTAGCTACTGAGATGTCGGCCTTGTACTGAAGGATGTCCTGGACGTTTCCGCCGCCGACAATGTCAAAGACGATCTCAGGGTACTGAGAGTTGAATTCCATTAGCATCGGGATGTAGACCGCAACGGAGCCGGGCGCCAAAGAGAGGCGAATTTTTCCTGCCATGCCGGCCGAGCTCTGTGTCAGCTCTTTGACCATCTCCTCGTGCTGCAAAAGAATATTCGAAGCATGCTCATAGGCGATCTGGCCGGACTCCGTGAGCTGCAGGGGTCTTGTCACACGGAGTATGAGCGTCTGCCCCAAAGCATTTTCTAAGGAGGTCAGCGCGCGAGAGACGGTTGAGACTTCTACATCAAACTCTCCGGCGGTATCAGAGAAGTTTCGGGTATTGCACAAGCTGCAAAAAAGGCGCCAGGCACTGAGGTCGTCTAGTTTTGACATGATGCGAAAAAAGGGAATCGAGGATCTGTACATACTTTCTAACAAAAGCGACAAATACGCAAGTACTTTGCGTAAAACGCAAAGTAGCGTTTCCGATTTCGCCTGTCAGTTTTGAGGCCGGCTCATCAAAATAATAAAAAACAACCTCAAAACATAGGAGAAAAACAGATGACAGTCAGAGACGAGTTCTTCTGGTTGGGCGAAATCAATAAAGCCACGCTCGTGATCAACTCTCGTCAAGGTCTTTTGCCGATGCCGATCGCCGAAGAAGCGGCCAAGGCACTTCGTGAAGTTTTAGCCGACGGAGACGCTGATCCGACCAAGAGAGCTAAGACCTACATCACGTTTGAACCGTTAATGCTCAAAAAAGCAGATCCCGTGATCACGCTGATGCACGCCGGCCGTTCCAGCCAGGATATGCACGCAACTTATCGTTCTGCCATTCTTCGCGACCATGTTCTCGAAGTCGGTGACGCATTGAATGCCGTGCTGGAAACCATGACCGACCTGGCGGACAAAAACCGTGAAACGGTTGTCCCCAACTACACCAACGGTGTTGCTGCTCAGCCCAACAGCTTGGCGCATTACCTTCTTGCATTCTTAGCCGGCTTCAGCCGCGATGCGCAGAAGCTTCGTCAGTTCTACGTCCGTCTTGACCGCTGCCCGATGGGAAGCACCGTCCTGAACGGTACCTGCTGGCCGCTGGACCGCGAAGCCATGTGCAAACGTTTAGGCTTTGAAGCTGTCGCAGAAAACGCTTACGACGCCACACAGATCGGTCAGAGCGATCTGCCCGTCGAGTTCGCTTCAATTCTCACCGGCATTTGTCTGCATATCAATGTGTTCTTGGAAGACCTGATGGTTCAGTACGCTCAGGCTCGTCCCTGGATTCTTCTGCAGGAAGGCGGCGACAACACCTACGTTTCTTCCGCAATGCCGCAGAAACGCAATCCCGGCTTAGTGAATAACTGCAGAACGGAATCTTCTTCCGTGATCGGCGAAGCTCAGGCCGAGTTCTTCCGCGCTCACAATCTCCAGAGCGGCATGATTGACCCGAAGAATCAGACACTCAATGGTGCTTTGGCTCTTCATGCGGTTAAAGTTCTTACCATGTTTAACCGAGTTCTCAAAGCACTCGTGATCAACAAAGATCGTGCATTAGAAGAACTTAACAGCGACTGGACGGCCAGCCAGGAAGTTGCCGACCGTCTGATGAAGGAATACGGCGTCCCGTTCCGTATCGGCCACCACGCAGCCAGCCACATTGTTTCCTATGCTCGCGCCAACAACATTCTTCCGCTCGACTTCCCGTACGCCAAGATGCAGGAAATTTACAAGGAAGTCATCGAAAAAGAATTCCCGGAAGGCGATCCGAAATTCCCGATGAGTGAAGAAGAATTCCGAGAAGCCTTAAATCCGGTTTCCATCGTTCACAACCGTAAGACTTTAGGCGGACCTCAGCCCGCCGAGCTCGAACGCATGCTCAAAGAGCAGACCGCCGAAAACCATCTCAACGAACAATGGGTGGCCGACAAGAAAGCCTTTATCCAATCTTCCCTCGATAAATTAAATAAAGAATTTGAAACCTTAGGAGAATAATCATGACAGTACTTCTGCCTTGGTTTGCCCTGGTCGTCACTATCCTGGCGGGCTGGGCGATCATTAAAAGATTGTCTACTTCGATGGTCCTGCTGTTTGCCGGCTTGGCCATGATCAGCTTTGCCGTGATCTGCGGTGTTCACGGCTTCCTGCCGAAAGGCGTTAAACCTTCCGGCTTCGTATGGTTTGATATTTTTGAACTGCTTCGCTCTATCGCAACTAAACAGACTTCCGGCATCGGTCTTCTGATTATGGTCGCCGGCGGTTACGCTGCCTATATGGACAGAATCGGCGCTGCACACGCTCTTGTTCGTGTCTGCGTTAAACCTCTGGACGCTTTGTCCTCTCCGTATCTCGTTCTGGTAATGGGTTACCTCATCGGTCAGGCTCTGGTTACTGTGATCCCGAGTGCCGCAGGTTTGGCTATGCTGCTGTTGGTTGCTCTCTTCCCGATTCTTCGCGCTGTCGGATGTTCCGCCGCTGCTTCTGCCGCTGTTATTGGTACATCTGCCGGTATGACGTTAGGGCCGGCCTCCGGTACTGCTAACCTTGCCGCTCAGACAGCCGGCTTAGAACCGATTATCTACTTCGTTCAGTGCCAGCTGCCGGTTGCCATTCCGACATTGATCGTTGTCGCAATCTGCCACTACTTCGTTCAGAAGTACTATGACAAGAAGAACGACGACGTTTATTCGGACGCCATTCTGACTAAGAAAGACGACCTTCGCAATGTTCCTGGCTGGTACGCCATTCTCCCGGTCCTGCCGATCGCTTTAATGATCGTCTTCAGTAAGCTCGTCTACTCTGCCGTCAAGCTCAACACCATTAGCGCTCTGCTTCTCGTTTGGGTCTTCACAATCATCGTTGAACTCATCAGACGTCGTGACTTTAAGCCGGTTCTTGCCGACGGTGCTTTCATCTTCAAAGCCATGGGCGGTATGTTCTCCTCCATCGTTGCTCTGATTATCTGCGCTGAATTCTTTGCCACCGGCCTGAAAGTTACAGGTTTGATCTCCGCACTGATTACACACGCTCAGGGCATGGGCTTAGGCCTCAACGGTATGACCGCTGTTCTTACAGGTGTTGTCGGTATCGTTACCTTCCTGACCGGCTCCGGTGTCGGTGCCTTCTCCAGCTTCGCAGCTCTGGCTCCTGAAGTTGCCAACGGTCTCGGTGGTACTGCAGCCGCCTTCGTTACTCCGATGCAGTTTGCTTCCGGCATGCTCCGCGCTATGTCTCCTGTCGCCGGTGTCATCATCGCGGTTGCCGGTGCAGCCGGTGTCTCTCCGATGGCTATCGTCCGCCGTACTTGGATTCCGATGATCGCCGGTATGATCACCGTCCTCATCGCCAACGTTGTCTTCTTAGGCTAACTCTCATGAACATACGGGCCCCTTGCGGGCCCGTCGGAGAATCAAATGAAAAAAATCCTCATCCCCGCTTTAACAGCAGCGCTGTTGTGTTCTTCTGCCTTTGCTTTGGAAACTTCGGTTGCTCCGAAAGTGACCGATATCAAAAATCATTCACCGAAAACCGGCCTGATCGTCGGCAACTCTTACAGCTTCTATAACTGCGGTGTTCACAGCTATTTGAGAGGCTTGACACGAGAAAACAAACAGGATTGGAAAGCCCGCATCATTACGATCAGCTCCGGCCGTCTCTCCTATCATGATGTCGAACAGTACATGGGTCCGCATGAAATGGATCCTTATGCCAAGAAAGATGAGAAGGGCAATCTGATCAATCCGATGTTTGATGTTGTCATTCTGCAGGGTATGTCGACGGAACCGATTGCAGAAAAGAGCATTCCGACATTCAAGAAGTTTTTGAATCAGCACGTTGCCACCATCAAGGCAAAGGGTGCCGAACCGATTGTTGTTGATACTTGGGCTCGTCAAAACAAGCCTGAAGATACGAAGAAACTGGCAGACGCCATTATTACGGCTGCCAATGAAAATGATGCGATTGTTTTGCCGGTCGGCTTGGCCTTTGCAGAAAGCCTGAAGCAGCGCCCGGATCTTCTGATGCATCAGAAGGATAAAAGCCATCCGACAGCAGCAGGCTCTTATCTGTACGGAGCAATGCTTTACGGGCTTCTTTTCCAGAAGAGTCCCGAAGGCATGACTTACTTAGGCGAATGCGAAAAACCGCTGAAGCCTGAAGATGCCAAGTTCCTTCAGAAATTGGCTTGGGACGTCCTTACAGATTTCTACGGCTGGAAAAAATAAGTAAGAAACAGAATTCTTTACCTCTTGCGGCCTTCGCGAACTAACTTAGCGAAGGCCGTTTTTTAATGCTTCCTGCGGAAGATCGACATTTTCCGGCAGGGGCTGTTTAAACGATAAAGCAAGATGAAGGAGGCTTACGCCGATCGAGGGCCAGACGAGGTCGAGCCACTTAGGTGCACCGCTGTGAAACACTGCTTCATAGTCTTTAAGCGCACTCTTTAAGCCGTGCTTGCTGTTATCGGAGGTGTAGCCGTTTTGCTGCAGGAGTTTTTCCAGAAGAGTGCTGTAATCCAAGCCTGAAGACGAGCGGTTGGCCAGCGGATCCATTTCCATATCTGACATATTTTCTTTTCCCAAAAATAAAGCCTCCGCGGCGAACGGAGGCTTATCACTATAGGCTTTCAGGAAGCCCGATATGAATTACTGCTGTGCAGACTGGGGAGCTGGAGCCTGAGCAGGTGCCTGGGCAGGTGCCTGGGCAGGAGCTTGGGCCTGTGCAGGAGCTGTAGCAGGAGCCTGGCCGGTAGCGCCGACTTCAGGAGCGTAAATCATCATCGGGGCATTCCCCATCATTTGACCGTTGCCCATCATCATGCCGTTAGGAATGATTTCGATCGGCTGAGCCTGAACTGCTCCCGGAGGAAGCTGGTTGTTGGCCTGAGGTGCGGGCTGAGGAGCGGCAGGAGCTGCCTGGGGAGCCGACTGAGGAGCAGGAACAGCCTGCGGTGTCGGGCCTAAGTCATCATCGGGAGCCTGCTGTTGGCCATTGCCCTGGAGCTGCATGAAAACGCCGAGCTGGCCGGCGATGTAGCCTAAAGCAACGAGAGACTGGTCACGAGTAATAGTCTTGCCGGTCTGAGCGGCACGAGCCTGAACGAATTCAGAAGCTCTGTCGAGTTCGGTCTGTGTGACGGGGAAGTCACCGAACTGCATATGGCCCATGGTTGCTAACTTGCCGATGACTTCACCGGCAGGATTGGTCGGAGTCTGTTGTTCGGGCTGAGGTGCAGCTTGCTGAGCGAATGTGGTTACAGAAAAGCTCAGTGCGACCGCACTGAGAGCAAGGGTTAATTTTCTAAGAATCATGTTATTTCTCCAATTCAAAAGTTAGAGAAACTATACTCCGTAAAAACCCTTAGTATTGACCTTAACTCTTTGATTCTTACTCAATATGGTGAGGATTCATGCCTACTTTGGCGCGCCTTTCGGAAGCGCTTTGAGTGCGTCGACCACGATGTCCTGTGTGAGCAGCTCGGGGAGGATTTTTGCAGTGCCGTCCGGGGCGTAAAGGAGATAAAGCGGGACGCCGGTTCTGCCGAAGGATTCCAAAGTTTTAGAAATTTCGGCGTTTCGATTCGTCCAGTCGGCGATGAGGAACTTGACGTTGTGCTCCTTAAAGGCCCTCTGCACGTTTTCTCGATCAAGTACGGCCAGCTTGTTGGTCTGGCAGGTGACGCACCAAGAGGCGGTGAAGTCGACAAAGACTGGGCGTCCCTCATCGAGCGCAGCTTGTAAAGCCGCAGGAGACCAGGCATCGGCCGCGCTCACTTCAGCAGGGGCGCGCTCAAGTAGCGGAGAAGCGGCGACTGCATATGCACCGGCGCCGAGGATAAAGGCAAAAGCCATGAGGCCTTTTGATGTTGCTTTACCGAACTGCAGGCGCCCGTACAAAACTAAAGCTATAGCTAAAAGTGCGGCGGCTAAGAGATAGACTCCGAGTGCTGAGATCGACACCTGCTGCCAAAGAACCCAGAAGAGCCAAAGCACAGTGAGCGCCATCGGAACGGCCATAACCGTTCTGAATATGCTCATCCAGCGTCCCGGGCGGGGCAGCCAGGCAGTAAGGCACGGGAACAGCGCCAGCAGGAGCCAGGGAAGGCTCATGCCCAGCCCAAGGCAGAGGAAGACAACAAAAGACTCCAGTGCAGAGGAAGAGAGCGCGTAGCCTAAGGCAGCTCCCATGAACGGGGCCGTGCACGGGGAGGCAACGACGACGGCCAAGATGCCGGTTGCAAAACTGCCGCCCAGGGAGGCACCGGAAGTCTGACCTGTAGAAGAAATTCTTACGCCGGAAAATTCAAAGGCGCCGGCCAAGTTCAAGGTGATCGTGACAAAAAGAAGCGCCAGCAAGGCTACGAACCAAGGCGACTGCAGCTGGAAGCCCCAGCCGACGGAAGCTCCGGCCGCTTTTACGGCGATCAAGGCGCCGGCTAACAACGTCATGGAAATGAGGACGCCGACGGTAAAGGAAAGACCATGCAGTGCGAGTTTTCCGTCTCCGCGGTGCTCAACAAGGCTGAGCATTTTCAGAGACAAAACGGGAAAGACGCAGGGCATTAAATTCAGGATCAAACCGCCGAGGAAAGACATACCGGCGGCGAGCCAGACGGTTAAGTTGACGTCCGTGTTATCGGAGGATGCCGACGGTGGTGTCACGGTTCCATTTACTAAAACATGAGAAAAACTGCCGGACCAGCCGCCTTGAGCGGGTCCGCCGTCAGCGGAAAAGACGCCGGATAACGTGTCACCTGCTTTCAGTTCTTCCGTGCCCTGAAGTCGGACGGTGACTTCGTCCCCGTTTTTAGAAACCGACTGAGGCGCTTTGTAATCAACAGCTCCTTCCCCTTCGGTGAATACATAAAAATGATTGAAAGGTTCAGAGGTTTTGAAAGTGACGGAAAGGGCGCGATTGGACGGATCAATCTGAGCGGAAACCGTTTTTAAGGGAGTAGGCGTTAAACCGTCATTGGTTTGGAAGAGCCCGGCGTTCGGAGAAGCGGCCGGCTCGGCGTTCGAGACTTTAACGGGAACGTCAAACGAAGCACTTCCCGGAATGCATTGTTCCGCGCACATCAGCCAGGAGATGTTCGCTTTAGCGACGTACCCCCCTTCCTTGGCAGATGCCGGAACGGAAATTGAGACAGGAAGAAGAATCGAGTCTTCGTATCCGAAATTGGTGAGATCGCCGACGACATAAAGTTTCGGCGTAGGCCATTGAATGGATCCCGCCTTCCAGCCTTCGGGCAGAGACCAGTCGATGGTGGTCGGAAGTCCGGTGTCACCGGGCGTTTTCCAATATGTGTGCCAGCCCGGCTCTTGGGTCAGCAGCACGCCTAAACGGATGGAGCTTCCCGGTTGGACCGAAGTCGTTTGAGAGATAAGCTCGGCTTTGACCGCTTCGGTTTTCTTCCAGGGAAGAGCCTGTGCGTTTAAAGCAAAGACGGCAAAGAAAAGCAAAAGGAAGCGCAAAAGCCAAGCAAATCTCATAACAACAAAGTGTCTAAACAAACAAATTAACCATGTACGCGTTTGACTTTGGCAAAGGCCTCGTCAGCAGCTTCGAGCGTACGAGCGATGACGGAATCGTCGTGAGTAATAGAGACGAAACCGGCTTCGTAGATGCTCGGTGCCAAATAAACACCGTTATCCAGCATGGCATGGAAGAAAGTCTTGAAGCGATCGGCGTCGCATTCCATGACTTCCTTGAAAGAAGTCGGGCACTTGCCGCGGAAGTAGATACCGAACATGCCGCCGATGCTTTGAGCTGAGAAGGCGACACCGTGTTTCTTAGCCATTGCGCCTAAGCCCTTGACGAGTTTAGCGGTCTGTTCGGAAAGGCGCTTGTAGAAACCAGGCTGCTGAATTTCATGAAGCGTAGCCAGGCCGCAGGTAACGGCGACCGGGTTGCCGGAGAGGGTACCTGCCTGATAGACGGGGCCCAAAGGAGCAACGCTGTTCATGATGTCGCGTTTGCCGCCGAAAGCTGCAACCGGCATGCCGCCGCCGATCACTTTACCGAACATCGTAATGTCCGGATCGATGTGATACAGAGACTGGGCGCCGCCGAGAGCAACACGGAATCCGGTCATGACTTCGTCGACGATGAGGACGGTACCGTGTTTAGCGGTTTCTTCTCTCATAGTTTCGAGGAATTCCTGAGTGGCGGGAACCATGTTCATATTCCCGGCAACTGCTTCAACGATCACGCAGGCGATTTCGTCGCCTTCTTTGTCAAAGAGTTCTTTGAGCTGTTTGGGATTGTTGTATTCCAAAACGATTGTGTCGTTGGTGACAGCAGTGGGAACACCGGCAGAGCTCGGGGTACCGAACGTCAGCAAGCCGGAGCCGCCTTTAACCAACAGGGAGTCGCTGTGGCCGTGATAGCAGCCTTCGAACTTCACAATCTTATTGCGGCCGGTATAGCCGCGGGCCAAACGGATAGCGCTCATGCCGGCTTCGGTGCCGGAGGAGACGAGACGGACTTCTTCAACGGAAGGAATGAGACGCTTAATTTCTTCGGCAATGTCAATTTCACCGACGGTCGGAGCACCGAAACTCAAGCCGTTGTCGACAGCTTCTTTAACAGCCTCAATGACGTGGGGATTGTTGTGACCGAGAATCATAGGACCCCAAGACCCGATGTAGTCGATGTACTGCTTGCCTTCGACGTCGTACATATGCGGCCCTAATGCTTTTTTTATAAAGCGGGGAGCGCCGCCGACAGAACGGAAGGCACGAACCGGGGAGTTAACGCCGCCGGGAATGGACTTCTGGGCTCTGTCAAAAAGTACTTCATTCTGATCCATGAAAAGAACTCCTAGAAATGAATTAAATAGTAATTTCAAGCGGGATAGGTTAATCCGCTCATGCTAAAGGAAAAACCTAAAGGATAGATTAATTCAGCTGCGACACGCAGAACTGTACTTCAGTCGAATGGGCAGGGAAGCGGAAAATCTATACAGAAGGTTACTCGCAGAGCTTGAGGCCGAAAGATAAGTTTTCGAATATCAAGAAATGTAAATTCGAGAACACTTCGGAGGATATATCAGCGAATTTCGAGAAGTCGTGCTGGGAAATACAAAAGAAAAGCGGAGGGTCTACGAGGGGATCTCCGCAGCAAAGGCTGGCCTCAGTCCTTTTTAAAAGGCTGATGCAGCAGAACACAGATTTTTTTCGCCGAAAGTAAGGAGTACTTGAAACCGCAGACTTTTGTTGCAACGCCTGCATCCTCAGCGAAACTTCAAGATGCAGCGATTTCTTGGTTTCCTAGACGATGATTAGTTTTCCGCAGTGGAAATTTTCTTGACGAAGGATGTCAAGAGCTGGCCGAAATCCTGAGATTCCGCATTGCCGGCAGATGTGACGAGCAGCGCACCGTAAAGCGTTGCTAAAACCCAAGCTGTTAGGACAGAAATCCAAGCAATTTTTCCGAAGTTCATAGGTTCTCCTTATAAGTGAACCTAACCTTATACAGGCTTTTTACTCACCTATACGGGAAACCGAGTACAAATCGGGTAACTAAGTGCCTATTGTGCGTCTATACAACCCGGTGGGCGAACGTTGGTCCCTTATGAAGATGGCGGCTATCGCACCTCTAAATTAAAACTGCCGCGCTCCAAAGGATTGCGGCAGTTTGTATAACGGCTTGATTATTAGAAGGCCAGACCGAGCGCTAGTTTGAAAGTCACAGGAGACGGGCGCATCGAGAAGCTGTCGTCCGTCGGACTGTGCGCTTTGTAACGCGGGAAGCCTAAGTCCATACCGCCGGTTACGTGAAGGTTGCGCGTGATCGCAACAGTGCCGCCGGCCTGAATAACCGGAGTGAAGATGTCTTTCTTCGCACCCCAGCCTTCCTTGAAGTCCTGCTGGTCGCTTCTGAAGTAGCCTGCACCGACACCGGCATAAAGTTTGACGCGCTCGGCCGCTCTGAAGTGATACTGAACAGCAAGACTGTAGCTCGTGAGCTTGTAGCTTCCGACTTTGCTGCCGTTAGCATGAATGCCGTGTGTACCGGACCGGTTAACGGAGAAATCTAAGGCCCATTCCGGAGTGACAAAGTAACGCAGACCGGCTGAGTAAGCCCCGTCGGAAGAAATAGAAGACGGTTTGGGCGTGCCCTTCAGCGTTGTCTTCTGCCAGCCGCCGCCGGCGTAGATCAGTACCTTATTAGAGAAGAGCGACTTCGGCGTGTCCGGCATATGACGAGTCTTGCGATCGTCAAACGTCATGTTGGCGAAGAAGAAAAAGATGTCGGAGAACGGAACATAGGTTCCGTAGATGCTGAAGTTGTCCGTGCCGACACCGACCAAAGGCAGCGGCGCCGGGAAAGGAATCCATTTGTAGTCGCCGCGGGCGGTCAGACCGATGGTGTAGCCGGCTTCCGCATAGAAAGGTGTGCTGCCGAGTCTCCAGCGGGACAACCAGCCGTAGCCCATGAACGGTTCAAAGTTGTTGTGGGAATCGGAGAAGGCCATAGCGTACATGATTCTGCGGTTTCCGCGGCTGTCGATAAAGTTGCGCGAAATACCGCCGCCCCACGTATAACCGTTTTCGTTGTGGCGTTTCTCTGTCTTGTATGCATATCCCGGATGAATCGTGTAGGCGGGAAGGAGCAATCCGGAGGAACCTTCGGAAATAATAGTTTTCATTCCGACCCAAGTGTCGGAAAGGTAGCTTCCTGAAGAGTTTTCTTCGGAAACAACACCGGCGGGGAGGGTATCGACAATTGCTTCCCAAACCGAACGACCGGAGTCTTCAGCAGAAGCAGATGAGGCGATCGCAATAATTCCAGCCCCGAAAATAGTTCTAATGATCTTATTTTTCACGACTTTTTCAATGGAGTGCAAAGCTGAAAAATTTTACAGAAAAACAGCTCGCTTTTATTTGATTTGGTCATTAGAACGAGCTCAATTAACGCAATTTTGATGCCTGTTTTGTGTAACGAGGCTTTTTAGGAAGTTCGTGAAACTTGCGGAATCGAAGGAATCTAATTAAAGTTGCACCGCGAAGTTCGTCGGACAATCGCAGGGGAGAAAGACCTCGGAGGAAAGTCCGGACTCCACAGAGCACCGTAGGAGGTAACACCTCTCCGCCGAAAGGCGAGGACTAGAGCAACAGAGACGAGCCGATTCAGTTCGGTTGAAACGGGCAATCTCTACGGGGAGCAACATCAAATAGGCAGCTAATGAACCTGCTCGGCGAGGCTGCGGGTAGATGGCTCGAACTCGGGAGTGATCCCGAGTCTAGATGAATGATTGTCATGCTGCCTTTGGCGGCACACAGAATCCGGCTTACAGACGGACTTCGCTCTTCTATCTTTTCTTTTATATTCAACTAATTAAATAGAGCGAAAGCTAAAGAACAAGAATAACTTCCGCTCAATGTGAGAGTTGGTGGAGGAAAGTGGAAAAAAGTGGCTAAAATTGAGACTTAGAAAAGGTAGATTTTTGTCTCGTTTTAGTCGTGTTCCAAGGCTCTCCGCACATCAATCTTGACGCCAAAGGGCGTCTGTCGGTGCCTTCTCGTTATCGAGAGGCTCTGGCGCAGCTGTGCTCCGGCCAAATGACCTTTACCCGGCACCCTGACGGGTGTGCTTTGCTGTACCCGCGCAATGTCTGGGAAACCAAGAGAACCGAATTAATGGCACTCCCTTACTCGGCCAGAGTCTTTCAAAGAATCGTGATGGGCTCTGCTGTGGACGTGGATATGGATGCCAGTGGCAGACTGCTGGTGCCTGCAGAGTTAAGAAAAGCATGCGGTCTTTCCAAAGAGATCGTTCTTGTGGGATTGGGCTCGCACTTTGAGCTGTGGGACGCTGAGAAGCTTGCGGAAAGCGAAGCTAAAGCAATGACAGAAAACCTATCGGATATCGCCGCCCAATTCAATTTTTAAAAATAAGGTAGTTTTCTGTGCAGGCAGAGGTCTTGGTTCATCGCCCGGTACTTGCTGAAGAGTCACCCCGACTCCTGGTAACCGATCCGAATGGCGTCTATGTCGACGGTACTTTCGGCCGTGGAGGGCACTCGCGCCTGATATTGGAAAAGCTCTCCCCGCAGGGGCGCCTGATCGCGTTCGACCGCGACGAAGAAGCCGTTAAAGCCGCCGCTCAGATCCAAGATCCGAGATTTCAGATTATTCATGCCCCTTTTGCCTCTATGAAAGAGGAATTGGCAAAGATCGGCATCGACAAAGTCACCGGCATCTTCCTTGATATCGGCGTCTCCAGTCCGCAGATTGATGATCCGGAACGCGGATTTTCTTTCCGCTTTGACGGTCCTCTGGACATGCGCATGGACACGAGCGCGGGAGAAACGGCAGCCGAATGGATTGCCCGCGCCGATGCGGCCGAGATGGCCAAGGTATTTAAGGACCTCGGAGAAGAACGTTTCGCCATGAAGGCCGCTAAGGCCATTGAGAAGGTGCGTACCAAAGAACCGATTCTGCGCACTAAGCAGCTTGCGGACTTAATTGCCGCTACGCTCCCGCGCAACAAGAAAGACAGCGCCCAGCATCCGGCAACACGTATTTTCCAGGCGATCCGTATTCATGTGAATCAAGAGCTCGAGCAGCTTAAACGCGCACTCGAGTCTGCCGGCTCTCTGCTGCTTCCGGGCGGTGTCTTAGCGGTCATTTCCTTCCATTCGCTGGAAGACCGCATCGTTAAGAAATTCTTTGAAGCTGCGGCCAACCCGGCCTCCTGTATCGACCCGCGTCTGCCGCTTCTGCCTTCGCAGCTGCCGCAGCCGCTGTTTAATCGTGCCGTACGCATCCTGCCCTCGGAAAAAGAATGCGAGGAAAATCCTCGCGCCAGAAGTTCCGTGCTTCGCGGCGCATCCCGGACGGATGCTCCGTGGCCTGAACAGGGAGTGCAGGTATGAACGAGTTCCGCTTCCTGGTCGGGATGATTGTGATCTTGGAGCTGGTCCTTTTTGCATGCGGACTTAAAGTCGTAGAGAACCGCCACAACGCCCGAAAGCTGTTCATCGAGCTTGAACATGAGCAGCAGATCCATCATTCTTTGATGGACGAAAGGGCTCGCCTCAAACTTGAAATCTCCAACCTGGAGCAAATCCGTCAAGTCGAAGCCCGCGCGAAAGAAGGCGGCTTGGCCCCTGCTGAGAACGGTCGCGTGATTATCTTGGATAAGAACGCCGTCTCTTCCGGAGCTCAAAAATGAGAATCAGGCAGTGGCTCAGAGATGCATGGGACAACGTCTTCATGCCGACGGAAGAAAAACGCGGTGACGATGACAGCGTTAAGGACCTCCTGCGCCTGAAAATCAAGCCTGGCCGAAGCAAGTTTGTTTATTTCATGCTGCTTTTGTGCTTTACCGCGCTCGGCGTCCGCATCGGCTGGCTTCAGCTTGGTTTTAATACGGAATTCCTGCAGAAGCAGGGTGCGATGCGTTTCCAGCGCACGATCGAAGTGCCTGCGATGCGCGGTCAGATTTATGACCGCAACGGAACGCTGCTGGCAACGAGCGTGACCGCCAAAGCCCTTTGGATTATTCCTCAGGACGTTAAGATTACGACTTCTCAGCTCAAAGAAATTGCTAAGACGCTGGATGTCCCGGTCTCCGAGCTTAGGAAAAAATTTAACTCCAAACGTACCTTCGTCTACTTGAAGCGTCAGGTTCCGATTGAAACGGCCGAGAAGGTGCTGGATATGAAAATTCCGGGCCTGCACTCCACCCGAGAATTCCTGCGCAGCTACCCGGACGGCGAAGCGGCTGCTCAGATCGTCGGTCTGACCGGTTTGGACGGAAACGGTATTGAAGGCATTGAACTGGCTGCGGAAAAACGCTTGGCCGGTAAACCCGGCTCACGCCGCGTGATGAAGGACCGGTTAGGCCGCATCGTGGAAGACGCTTGGCTCAAAGAGCCGATGAACGGCGAAAACATTACGCTGACGATCGACTCCCGCCTCCAGAACCTTGCTTATGAAGCCCTGGGTCGTCAGGTTGAGAATCTGAAAGCTAAAGGCGGCTCCATTGTGATTGCCGACCCGAAGACCGGTGATATTCTCGCGCTTGCGAACTACCCGAGTTTTGACCCGAACAATCGCGGCAAGATTTCGCGCACCGGCGTTCGCAACCGCGCCATTGTGGACACATATGAACCGGGTTCGACGATGAAGCCGTTCTCGGTTGCCGCTGGTCTCGAAGAAAAGAAAGTCACGCCGAATACGCTCTTCCAGATCGGACGCTCCATGTCTTTCGGCCGTCATTCGATCGGGGACTCTCACTACAGTAAAGAGCTGACGGTTTCCGGCATCATTCAGCAGTCGAGCAACATCGGTACGTCTAAAGTGGCGCTCCTGATGACGCCGCAGGTCATGTGGTCTTACTACGACAAGCTCGGTTTCGGCCACTCGCCGCAGATCGGCTTCCCGGGTGCGGTGGCCGGCCGTCTGCGTCCTGCAAAGAACTGGCGTCCGATCGAGCAGGCGACTATGTCCTACGGTCACGGCGTCACGGTTTCTCTGCTTCAGCAAGTCCGTGCCTACACGGTGTTTGCACGTGACGGGGACATGATTGAGCTCTCTATTTACAAAGATCGTGCTTACCGTGAACCGCAGCGGGTCTACAGTGCCAAAACCGCCGGTCAGATGCGTGACATGCTCGCGAAAGTAGTAGAAAAGGGCGGAACCGGTTTCAGAGCTCGCGTTGAAGGCTACACCGCTGCCGGTAAAACCGGTACGGCTTACAAGGTCGAAGGCGGCCAGTACGTGAGAAAGTACGTTGCAGGCTTTGCGGGTTACGCACCGGCACACAATCCCCAGATTGTGGTGGGCATTATGATCGATGAACCGATGATCGGTAAACACTTCGGTTCGACGGCTGCCGCACCGCTTTTCTCCGAGATGGTCTCGAAGACGCTGCGTCTGATGGCGGTCAACCCGGATCGCCCCGAAGACTTTATGGTGACTAAGAACGATAAGAAGCCTGCCAAAGCTAAGGCGCAGCCCGCGAAGACTCATGCATTGAAAGAATCGAACCGCGCCCGCGCGAGGGCGCCGTCAAGGACAAATTTGAAATCAGCCAAAGAAGATCACGTAATAAAGGGGAAGACCAATGGTTGATGCCGTAGCTGTTGCCGCCGAGATTAAGCGATTCGCTCCCGCGGGAGCGGCTTTGCTTTTAGACAGTCGGAAAATCCGCAAAGGCGATGTGTTTTTTGCAGTGAAGGGCGTGCACACCGACGGCCGGGCTTTTATTGAAAAAGCCTGCGGCGCCGGCGCTTCCTGCGTGGTTGCTGAAAAAGGCGATATCGGCCCGTGCTCGGTGCCCGTCATCGAAATAGACAACCTTTATCGCGCTCTCGGTCCGATTGCGGCTGCCTACTACGGCAATTCGACCGCTCAGATGATCGGAATCGCCGTGACAGGCACCAACGGCAAAACCACGACCGCCAACTGGATCGCCGATCTGATGAATCGACTCGGAACACCGTGTGCAAGCATCGGAACGTTAGGATGCACGCTGAACGGCATAGTCCTTCCGAGCGTGTCGATGACAACGCCTGATCCGCTCACGCTTCAGGCAAAGTTTGCCGAGCTGCTTAGCCGCGGTTGCAAAGCGTTTGCGATGGAAGCGAGTTCAATCGGCCTGGAACAGGGGCGCCTTGACGGAACCGAAATCAAAACAGCTGTATTTACGAACCTCACGCGAGACCACCTGGACTATCACGGAACGATGGAGAACTATCTCCGGGCTAAGGAGATCCTGTTCCGCTGGCCGACGGTTGCCTCCGCGGTGATTAATCAGTCCGGTGAGCCGGCTCAGCAGATTATGAAGACCGCTGAAGGCGCCGGAAAAGCAATCCTGACGGTCTCTGCCAAAGGAGATCAACCGGCATACCTGTCTGCCGAGAACATCCGCCATACCCGAGAGGGACTGGAATTTGAAGTCCGCTTTAAAGGAAATACGTTCCCGGTTGCAGCGCACTTTTTAGGCCTCTTTAACGTGGAGAACTTTCTCTGCACGGTGGGCGCAATGATTTCCGTCGGTTTTGAAATCGAAACGGTACTTAAAGAAGCCGCAAAACTCATGCCCCCGGCCGGGCGAATGCAGATCGTGCGCGATGATCACGGCCCAATCTTTGCCGTGGATTATTCCCACACACCGGATGCCGTGACCCAAGCGATTAAAGCCTTGGAGGGATTAGCCGAAGCACGCGGCGGACGCATTTGGATTGTTGTCGGCGCGGGCGGAGACCGAGATCACGGCAAGCGTCCTCTAATGGGACAGGCCGCGTGCGCTGCCGATGAAGTCGTTTTGACGTCGGATAACCCGAGAAGCGAAGATGCGAAAGAGATACTGAAACAAATTCAAGCAGGGACAACCAAACCCTGCACGGTTATTGAAGACCGCAGAAAAGCCATTGAATATGCCGCGGAACATGCCGCTGCCGATGATGTCATCCTCGTTGCCGGCAAAGGCCACGAAGATTATCAGGAAGTCAAAGGTGTTAAACACCACTTCTCTGACGTCGAAGAGACACGCGAAGCCCTGCGGAAACTAAGGAACAAAAATGAATGAAGCGTTAATGACGATCGGGGAATTTGCCGAGATGCTCGGCTCCGACATCCAGATCAAGGGTGCTCCGGGGATTAAATTTTCCTCCGTCAGTTTTGATTCGAGATCAGTCCGACCCAACGGGCTGTTTTTTGCTATTGAAGGAGAGCGGGACGGCCACGAGTTCGTGCAGGCCGCTTCCGATGCGGGCGCAGCGGCGGCGGTCGTGACGCACTTTGTACCGGTGAGCCTTCCTCAGGTTTTGGTGAAAGACACGCGCGAAGCGCTGCTGGACTCCGCTAAAAAATGGCGCTCGAAGTTCGACCTGCCCGTGATCGCGGTTGCCGGCTCAAACGGCAAGACAACCACGACGCAGATGGTTTTATCCATCATCAAAGAACGCTTCCAGGAAGGTGCCTGGGTCGGAACCGAAGGCAACTTGAACAATGAGCTTGGCGTCTCGCTGATGCTTTGGAAACTGCGTCCCGAACATCAGGCCGCGTGCTTTGAAGTCGGCATGAACCATATCGGCGAAATGCGTCCGCTCGTCTCGGCGATTGCGCCGACGATCGGCACAGTGACCAACACGATGCGCGATCATCAGGAGTTCCTGGCTTCCTTAGAAGAGACTGCCAAAGAAAACGGGGAAGTCTTTGCTCAGCTTCCGCGTCAGGGCGTAGCCGTCATTAATGCCGCCGATCCCTTTGCGGTTGAATGGCGCAAGATGGCCGGCAACAATCGCGTCGTGACGTTCGGAACGCCGGACAGTGATGTTTATGCCTGCGAAGTCGAAGGGACAGCATTCAGATTGGTGACTCCGATCGGCCAAATTGATATCGAACTCAAAGTACCCGGCAAGCACAACATTGTGAACGCCGTGAATGCGGCCGCCGTGCTTTTTGCGATGGGCCGCGATCTCTGCGATATCAAGAAGGGTTTGGAAAACTTTGAAGCCGTCAGCCACCGCGGCGAAGTCGTGACATTGGACGATGGTTCCGTAGTCATCGATGACAGCTATAACGCCAACCCGGACTCTATGAATGCCGCAGTCAATATGCTGAGCGAATACCAGCTGCCCAAGATTTTTGTCGCGGGCGACATGGGAGAACTCGGCGTTCAGAGTCCGCAGTTCCACAGGGAGTTAGGCGAATTTGTACGCCGCTGCGGTATTGAGAACTTCTTCTCCATCGGCAACCGCATGCTTGATGCCGTCGAAGGTTACGGCGAAGGTGCGCGTCACTTTGAAACACAGGAAGAACTGCTCGCTGCGCTGAAGGAAGAGATGGTCAAGGGTCCGCATGCCGTGCTCTTTAAGGCCTCGAATTTCATGAAGCTCTTCAAACTCGCGGACGAACTGGTCCGCACCTGGAACAAACAAGAAGAAAAAGAACCGAAGGAAAACTAAATGCTGCTCGCTCTGATTCAATGGCTGGCCGACTCGACTTCTTTAGGCTGGCTTCGCGTTTTTAACTATTTGACGCTGCGCGCCGTTTTAGCCGCACTTACTGCTTTCTTTATCGCCTTGGCATTAGGCCCGGCGGTAATTCGTGAACTGAGAAAACTCAAGGTCGGTCAGGCTGTTCGTCAGTACGGACCGAAGAGCCATCTGGTCAAAGAAGGCACGCCGACCATGGGCGGCATCCTTATCTTGATTGCCGTGGGTGCATCGACGATCCTGTGGATGGACCTCAGCAACCGCTTTGTCTGGGTGGTGCTTTTTGTGACGTTAAGCTTCGGCGCCATCGGCTGGGTCGATGACTACCGAAAGGTAGTCCATCACGATCCCGAGGGCATGAAGTCCAGAGAAAAGTTCTTCTGGCAATCGCTTGTCGGCGTCATTGCCTCCGTCTACTTGGCTTTCTCTGTTGCGGCGCCGGGCAATGAACACATCTGGGGTTTGGTGCTTCAGTGGATGGAGAGCGGTTTTACCTCTATTCCTCTTCCGGAAAGAAGCAATCTGCTGATTCCGTTCTTTAAGAACGTATCGCTTCCGATCGGCATCTGGGGCTTTATCGTCCTCAGCTACTTCGTGATTGTGGGCACGAGCAACGCTGTGAACCTCACAGACGGTCTGGACGGCTTAGCCATTCTGCCGAGCGCTTTGGTCGGTATCGCTTTGGGCATCTTTGCCTACGTGGTCGGCCGTGTTGACTATGCCGCCTACCTCAACTTTCCGTATGTTCCGGGCGCTGGCGAAGTCGTCGTCGTAGGTGCCGCGCTCATCGGTGCAGGCCTAGGCTTCCTTTGGTACAACGCTTATCCGGCCCAGGTGTTTATGGGCGACGTGGGCGCTTTGGCGCTTGGCGGTGCATTGGGTACGATGGCCATCATTACACGTCAGGAACTGGTTCTCTTCATCATGGGCGGCGTTTTCGTGATGGAAACCCTCTCGGTGATTCTCCAAGTCTCGTACTTCAAGATTACGCACGGAAAGCGCATCTTCCTTATGACACCGATCCACCATCATTTTGAAATGAAGGGATGGAAGGAAACTCAGGTCGTCGTTCGTTTTTGGATCATCACCATTGTTTTGGTGCTGATCGGTCTGTCCACTCTGAAAATCAGGTAATCCATCATGTCGGTCAGTCAGAAAGTATTGGTTCTCGGTTTAGGAGTTTCGGGTCGTACCGCCGCTCGCTTTTACGCATCCCGCGGTTTTGAGGTGCTTGCCGCCGATACCAGACCGCAGCCGCCGAGGCTGGATGAACTGCAGAAAGAAATTCCGAATCTGAAGTTCCTCGGCGGGGCCGTTTCTCCCGTGATAGTTGCTGAAGTCTCCGAAGTCATGATTTCTCCGGGCCTGTCCCCCGAGTACTCAGTCTTTGCGCCGGCAGTGAAAGAAGCAAAGCACCGCGGTATTGCTGTCGTTGGAGAGATCGAGCTTTTTGCCCGTGAGCTGAAAAAACTCAAAGCTGAGACAGGCTACGCGCCCAAGATCATCGGCATTACCGGTACTAACGGCAAAACCACGACCACCATGCTTTCAACGGCCATCATCGCAGAGGCCGGCAAATCCGTTGTTGCGGCAGGCAATGTCGGCCCGAACGCCTTGGGCGAGCTGGAAAAACACCGCCAAGTCGGAACACTGCCTGACTTTTGGGTTTTGGAACTGTCGAGTTTCCAGCTCGAAACCACGGAAAGTCTGCACTGCGACAGCGCGGCGCTGCTCAACATCACCGAAGACCATATCGATTGGCACGGCTCGATGGAAAAGTACGCCGCAGCGAAACGAAAGATTTTTTCTGCCGATACCGTTCGTGTGCTCAACCGCGAAGATCCAGGCTCAATGCTTTCTGCCGAAGGCGTTCCGTCCGATTTAGTGCATACCTTCGGATCCGATGCGCCTAAGAAGATCGGAGACTTCGGAATCTCTGACGTCGGCGCGCTGGTCTGGCTATCCGGCTGCATTGCTTCGGCTTCCCCGGAATTACTGATTCCGATGAACGCGCTCAGAATCCGCGGTCTGCATAACGCTATGAACGCAATGGCCGCGACCGCACTGACGCTCGCCGTCGGAATTCCGCTTGACTCTATCCTGCGCATGCTGCGAGAGTACAAGGGTGAGCCGCACCGCGTTCAGCTCATTCTCAGGGCCTCCGACATCGATTACGTCGATGATTCCAAAGGCACCAATGTCGGCGCTGTTGCCGCCGCCTTGGCCGGATTCGGTCCGAAGAAAGTCGTTCTGATTCTCGGCGGTGACGGCAAGGGACAGGATTTTGCGCCGCTCAAGGCTCCGATCGAAACGCACGCCAAGGGCGCCGTTTTCATCGGACGTGATGCTCCGCTGATTGAAAAAGAAGTCGACTATCCGGGGCTTCTGAAAGCTCATGCCAAAACCATGGCAGAAGCGGTTAGAGAAGCCCGTGCGATGGCTAAGCCCGGTGACACGATTCTGCTTTCTCCGGCTTGCGCAAGCTGGGATATGTTTAAGGATTACGCCGATCGTTCTGCGCAGTTTGTCGCTGCTGCGAAAGAAATCGCTGAAGAGGAAGGCCAGCTGTGCTGATCAGACGACGTAAGAAAGAAGACGCCGACGATATCGTCACACGTGTCGGCGACTACAACAACGCCGCCGCGCTGAACTACGAGCCGCGGGATATCGGTCCGGTACCTCCGGATTACGGTGTTTTGTTCGTCGTTTTCTCTTTGATGCTTCTCGGCTGTCTGATGGTGTTTTCGGCTTCTATTTCGTTAGGAGACTCTCCAAAGTACCACATCAGCGAGCATTACTTCTTTGTCCGTCACGTGATTTCGCTTGTGGTGGCGCTCTTCGGCGCCTATATTGTTTGGCATATTCCGATGAAGGCCTGGAAGAAGATGGCGTTCCCGTTCTTCCTATTCGGGCTCTTCCTGCTCGGCGCTGTGTTTATTCCGGGCATCGGTAAGTCGACGAACGGTGCCTGCCGCTGGATCCCGCTCGGGTTGTTTAATCTTCAAGTGACGGAAGTCATGAAGATTGCCGTGCTGATTTATGCGGCCGACTTTACCGTGCGTAAACAAAATTACATGCACAGCGTGAAGAAGGGTCTTCTGCCGATGCTGCTTGTGATGGGGCTCGTGGGCTTCCTCGTACTGAAGGAGCCCGACCTTGGTGCCTATGTCATGATGCTGGCCATTTCTATGGGCATTCTGTTTCTAGGCGGCATTAACCTGACGGTTTTCATCATGGTGCTGGTCGGCGTTCTGGGGCTGTTGGTCTTCATGATCTTTGCGGCAAGCTGGCGAGCGGCGCGTTTCTTTGCTTACCTGGATCCTTGGGAAATCTCGAACGCTCAGGGCAAGGCTTATCAGCTCTCCCATTCGCTGATTGCCTTCGGACGAGGCGAAAGCTGGGGCGTCGGCTTAGGCGACGCGATTGAAAAGCAGCACTATCTGCCGGAGGCTCATACCGACTTTATTCTCGCAATTGTGGGCGAGGAACTGGGCTTTGCCGGTGTGATGCTGATCCTGGTTCTCCTTTTCTGGCTGGTCAAACGAGCCATCGAAATCGGAAGAACCGCTATTCATTTGGAACATATTTTCTCCGGACTGGTCGCCGAGGGGATCGGTATCTGGATCGGAGTTCAGACTTTTATTAACGTCGGCGTGGCGAGCGGTTTGCTCCCGACAAAAGGCCTGACCCTTCCGTTCATCAGTTTCGGAGGTTCGGCAATTATGGCTGTCACGGCGGCTGTGGCCATTCTTCTTAGAGTTGACTATGAGAATAAGGTCACCATGAAGGGAGGAAAAGTATGAGTAAGCATTTAGTGATTGCGGCTGCCGGTACCGGCGGTCACGTCATGCCCGGAGTGGCGGTCGCAAAAATTTTGATTTCCCGCGGGTGGACCGTCTCCTGGATCGGCACCGAACAGGGAATGGAGCGCCGCATTGTAGAGCACCAGAAGATCCCTTTTACGGCTCTGGACTTTCAGGGGCTGAGAGGCAAGGGCCTGAAGACCATGCTCTTCGGTGGCTTTAAGCTCCTGAAGTGCATAGCTCAGAGCCGAACGATTTTGACTAAAAAGCATGCGGATGCCGTGTTTTCAACCGGCGGATATATCGCCGTGCCGGTTTGCTTGGCGGCTGGTCTTAAAGGTATTCCGTATGTTCTGATGAACAGCGACGCGGATCCTTTGCTTTCGATCAAGATGGTGCAGGGCAACGCCGCCGGCGTGATGTGCGGTTTTGACGGGAAAGCGGCTAAGCTTGCCGGTGATAAAGGCGTCGTGACCGGAAACCCGGTCCGCAAAGAAATCCTGGCGATTCCTGCGCCTGAAGAGCGTTATCAGGGCAGAGAAGGCCGATTAAAACTGCTGATCTTCGGCGGCTCTTTAGGCGCCCAAGTGTTTAATCAGAATGTCCCGTCCTTGATCACCGCACTTTCGCCGGAAAAGCGTCCTGAGATCATTCATCAGTGCGGCATGAAAGCCGTGGAAGAGGTTAAGGCAAGCTATGCCGCGCTGGGCATCGAAGCCCAAGTCGTGCCGTTCATTGAAGACATGGCGGCTGCCTATGTTTGGGCCGACGTCGTTCTGGCTCGAGCCGGGGCAATTTCCGTGAGCGAGCTGACTGCCGCCGGAGTGCCGTCCATTCTGGTTCCGCTGGTTACGAAGACGACCTCCCATCAAGTCGGAAACGCCAAATACATGCAGGAGGCAGGAGCCGCTATCTATTTGCCCCAAAGTGAGCTGACTACAGGTAAACTCACTGCGCTTTTAGAAGGCCTCAACCGAGAAGAACTGCTTGAGATGGCAAAAAAGGCAAAGGCGCTCGGCAAGCCCGATGCGGCCGCCACGGTTGCGGACTTTATTGAATACGTATCGAACAAGGAATAAGAGTGAAATTCGCAATTAAGAAAATACATTTTGTGGGTATCGGCGGAACCGGTATGAACGGTATTGCCGAAGTGCTGATTAACCTCGGTTACCACGTTTCCGGTTCGGACTTAAAAGAAAACGCCGCGGTCGAGCATTTGCGCTCGATCGGCGCCGAAATTTTTATCGGCCATGACGCATCCAATGTCGGAGATGCCGGCGTGGTTGTGACCTCTACTGCGGTTCACGCAGACAACCCTGAAGTAGTTGAGGCAAAGAACAGAAATATTCCGGTGGTGCCACGCGCCATCATGCTCGCCGAGCTCATGCGTCTGCGTCAGGGCATCGCTGTTGCCGGAACACACGGCAAAACGACGACAACCTCTCTCATTACAAGCATTCTCGAAAGAGGCGGTCTGGACCCGACGTTTGTGATCGGCGGACGCTTAAATGCAGCCGGCTCCAACGCCAAACTCGGACAAGGTCTGTATATCGTAGCGGAAGCCGATGAGTCGGATGCTTCCTTCCTAAACTTGTCTCCGGTGATTTCTGTGGTTACCAACATTGATGAAGACCACATGGACACGTATGGGCACGATCTCAGAAATTTGAGAAAGGCCTTCACAGACTTCATTCAGAGACTGCCCTTCTACGGGCGCGCTGTCATGTGCATCGAAAGCGAAAACGTTCGCGCCATCCTGCCGAAGATCACTAAACCGATTCTGACTTATGGCTTCAGAGAAGATGCTCAGATCCGTGCAGAAAACATCCGCGCGGACGGAACGCAGATGCACTTTACGCTGGTGCGCGACGGTGCTGCTCCGGAAGAGATCACGGTGAACCTTCCCGGTGTTCACAACGTTCTGAACTCTCTGGCAGCGATCGGCGTCGCGCTGACGCTGGACGTTCCGATGGAAGCCATCAAAGAAGCACTCGCAACCTTTAAGGGCGTGGGCCGCCGCTTTGCCGTATGGGGTGAAGCTCAGAGCCTTAAGGGAGAAAAGTTCCTGGTTGTAGATGACTACGGTCATCATCCGACGGAAATGGCCGCGACAATTGCTGCCGCGCGCGGGGCTTATCCTGACAGAAGACTGCTTGTCGCATTCCAGCCGCACCGCTACACCCGTACGCGCGACTGCTTTGAAGATTTGGTTCGAGTGCTTTCTAATGCGGATGCACTGGTGCTTGAAGCCGTTTATCCGGCCGGCGAAGAAAAAATCTTCGGCGCTGACAGCCGCAGTCTTTGCCGCTCGATCCGTTTAACCGGAAAAGTCGAACCGCTGTTTGCGGGCAATACGGATGAAGTTATGGAACTCATTAATAACAACGTCAAAGAAGGCGACGTTGTTCTCGTCATGGGTGCAGGAAACATCGGAGAGGTTCCGGGCAAACTCATGAAACAAGGAAAGTAAAGAATGAAAAGCGTAGATGTAAAGGATCTTGGAAAAATCGCCGTCGTCATGGGCGGATCTTCCGGAGAACGTGAAGTTTCTTTGATGAGCGGAAGCGGCGTGCTCAAGGCACTGCAAAGCGTTGGTGCCGATGTGGTTAAGTTCGATCCGGCAGAGCAGCCTTTATCCGATTTGGCCGGTATCGACCGCGCTTTTCTGATTTTGCACGGAAAGGGCGGAGAGGACGGCGTCATTCAGGGCGTGATGGAATTCCTGAAGATTCCTTACACCGGAAGCGGCGTACAGGCGAGCGCCATCGGTATTGATAAGGAAATGACCAAAGCCGTCTGGGAAGCTCAAGGCATTCCGGTTCCTCGCGGTATGGTGTTAAGAAACGAGACGGACTGCGAAGAGGCTCATCGCCGTTTCAACGGAAACCTCGTGATTAAGCCGAGCAAAGAAGGCTCGAGCTTGGGTCTCTACAAACTTAAAAATGCGACCTTGGATCAGGTCAAAGAAGCCTTTGCTAAGTCTCAGGAAGCCGGCATGACCGTACTTGCCGAAGAGTACGTGTTCGGCCGCGAGCTTACTGTTGCCGTTTTAGATATGGGCGAAGGTCTCAAAGCTTTCCCGATCATTGAAATTAAGGCTCCGGACGGAGACTATGACTTTGAACACAAGTATTTCTCCGACGAGACCGTCTATGTGTGCCCGGCCGAAGTGCCTGAGAACGTAACCGAAAAGATTAAGGCCGTTGTTGAGAAAGCCGCTTTGGCCGTCGGCGCCGACGCTTGGAGCCGTATTGACGTGATACTGCGTGGTGACGGCAGCTTTGTGCTGCTTGAAATCAACACCGCGCCCGGCATGACGCCGCACTCTTTGGTGCCGCTCGCCGCGAGAACCTGCGGTATTTCGTATGAAGAACTCGTTAAACAAGTCGCGGCACGCGCTTCTTTGAAGGGTTAAGGGATGAGACGTTGGAGCGCGTCAACTTTTTCGCTTTTTGCCGATGTTTTCGGAGTGCTGTTTATTCTCCTGATTCTGACATCGGCGGTTTACTGGTTTGTTCAGCGGCCGGTATTTTTGTTGAAAGGAGTTGACGTTCAGGTTGAAGGCAATAAAGACGCGATAAACGTCAAGGATGTTGCGCAGGTGCTCGACGGTCATATCCACGGGAATTACTTCACCGCGGATTTGTCCGAGATCGCCGATCAGTTTAAGCGCATTCCTTGGGTAAGAGACGTTTCGATCGGCCGCGTATGGCCGAATCAGCTTCAAGCAACGCTTTACCTCCACCATCCGATCGCCGTATGGGGCGACGAAAAGCTGCTCGCCGAGGACGGCACGCTCTTTGTCGCGAACCAGGAAATTGCGGAGAGCAAAGGTGCGCTTCCGAAAATCTTCGGACCCGTTGACCGCCGCATGGAAATCTATAAACAGTACCAGGCTTTTGAAGATACCTGCAGAAAGCTTGGATATGATGTAACTTCATTAACTTATTCCGAATATTCCGGCTGGACACTGCATTTCAAGCGTCCTGAAGGCAAGGTGATCAAACTGGTTCTCAAGAAGGGCGAAAACTCTGCCCAGATGGACGAACGTTTAATCAAAATCATCGAATCTCTGCCGGCCATTTCCGCGCAAATCGGCGCGGAACCGACAGAGTTAGATGCGCGCTATGAAAAAGGGATTGCAGTGTTGAAGCCGGCACCGGAAGAAGAGACCGTTTCTCCTGAAGACACTGTTCAGGATACCGGGGATAAAAAGAATGGCAGATAAATCAAACGATTTGTTGGTGGGCTTGGACATCGGGTCATCAAAGGTTGTGTGTATGATCGCGTCTCCGGTCAGTTCAAGCACTTTTAAGATCGAGGGCCTCGGAGAGTGCAAGAGCGAGGGCATTGAGCAAGGTGGAGTCGTCGATATCAATCAGGCGGTTGATTGTGTCCGCGCGGCAGTAGAAGAAGCTGAAAAAACCGCGAATACAACCGTTAAAACCGTTGCGGCCGGTATTTCCGGCCCGCACATCCGTACGGACAACTGCATTCAGCAGACGATTGTGGGCTCGGGCGAAATCGAACAGAAGGACATTGACGACCTTCTGAATACAGCCATGTCGGTGACCTTGCCGCCGTCGATGCGCTATCTCGACGTGATTCCTCAGGAATACTCCGTCGACTACGCACGCCGTATTCGTACGCCGATCGGTATGGAGGGCAAGAAACTCGAAGGCAGCCTGCACGTCGTGACCGCGCAGAGCGCTCAGTGCCTGTTCCTCAATAAAGTCATCCGCAGAACCGGTTTGGAACTGATTGACAGCCAGTTGATTTTTAATCCTCTGGCAGCTGCGTCCGCCGTGCTTCGTCCGGAAGAAATCGATTTAGGGGTTGCGCTGATTGATATCGGATCTGATTTGAGCGATGTAGCGGTGTTTTTTGATAAGGCGGTGCAGTACTCCGCGGTTCATCCGATGGGCGGTCAGCAGATCACCGATGAGATTTCAATTAAGACACACCTCTCTCAAGAAGCGGCCGAAAAGCTGAAGCTGCAGATGGGACAGGTCCATTACGACGCTAGAAAGGATAAAGACAGTTTTATTCGTCTTCCGACGGCGCCGGGGTACAGTGATGACGGCGGAAGGATCTTGAGCAAACAAGCGCTTTCTGCGATTATTGACGTCAAAGTTCAGGATATTCTCGAAAAGATTTACTACCGTATTCGCGACAAGAGCCTTCACACGCAGCTGGGCTATGGAGTGGTGCTCACGGGAGGCGGGGCTACGCTTCCGGGCATCCAGAGAATGGCTAAAGAAGTGTTTAGCTCCCATATGGCCGGACGCGAGATTAACGTGCGTCTCGGACGTCCTCTCGTAAATTACGAGACTTCGGAATTTGTTCCGCCCGAGCTTTACAACACGGAGAGTTTCCCTAAGCAGTTTGCCGGGTACTCAACTCCTCAGCACGCGGCGGTTTTAGGCTACCTTTGCCAGTTAAACCAGAAGTTCTGGGCGCAGGGATCCAACATCGGATCCAAACGCAAACTGAAGAGCATTGGCGGAGTAATTAAACAGTGGATTTTCGGAAATTTCTAAAGATCAGCATAGTGCAGGACGGCTTGAGCAGAAAAAAGGGCAGAAACACACAGCGACCAATCTCCTCAGACTGAAAATAAAAGCTGAACCCACGGAATTTTTTGAATTTTCCTCGCAGAAAAAAACGATTGAATTTAGAATTAACCAACTTGGCAGATCGAATGTCTCGAGATGCGTAATGGAGATAAAGTAGTTGATGGAAAAGGCATTTGAACCCTACGTGGACGGTTCTACCAACACCGTGATTAAAGTTGTAGGAGTAGGCGGTGCGGGCGGCAACGCTCTCAATACGATGGTGACCAAACTGACGGATTGCCAAGTTGAGTTCATCGCCGCGAACACGGACAGGCAAGCTCTGACTCGCTCTCTCGCTTCAGAAAAGATTTCTCTCGGCAGAACGGGGCTTGGCGCCGGAGCTCGTCCGGAAGTCGGTTTCCAAGCTGCTAATGACGCCAGGGAAGAGATTGCCGAGAAACTTCGCGGCGCCGACATGGTCTTCATTACGGCCGGTATGGGGGGCGGTACAGGTACCGGTGCTTCCCCCGTGATTGCCGAAGTGGCCCAGGAACTGGGTATTTTGACGGTTGCCGTAGTGACAAAGCCCTTCTCCTTTGAAGGCGGCAAACGCATGAGAAATGCCGAGCTCGGTTTAAACCAGCTCAAAAACCGCGTCCACTCTCTGATTGTTATTCTCAACGACAAGCTCGAAGAAGAACTCGGAGAAGACGCCACGATGCGCGAATGCTTTGAAAAAGCCGACGAAGTGCTTTTCAATGCCTGCGCAGGCATCGCCGAATTGATTCAGAAGGTTGGTCAGATCAACCTGGACTTCGAAGACGTCAGAACGGTTATGGGTACCCGCGGTACCGCCATGATGGGTTCCGGCGAAGCCGAAGGTCCCGATCGTGCCGTTACGGCTGCCTCCATGGCCGTTACTTGCCCGTTGCTTGAAGGCGTTGAACTTCGCGGCGCTAAGGGGCTGTTGGTTAACATCACGGCTCAGGAGGGCATCCGCATGTCTGAAGTCCGTTCTGCTATGGAAACCATCAAGAACTACGCCGACAGCGATGCCCTTATCGTCTTTGGTACGGTTTATGACGACAGCATGGGCGACAAAGTTCGTGTTACCGTTATCGCCACCGGTCTGGACCAGAACGGCACCGATGACTCCATCGTTAAGACAAGCTTCGTGAACGGTAAACCTGCCGTCGATAATCCGTCCAACCTGTGGCAGCCTTCCGGCTCCGCTCCGGATTCTCTGCCGAATGATTTGTTCGGCAACGTCGACGCACCTGCCAAACCTAAGGTTCACGCTTCTGCTGCTCCGCGTACAGCTTCTTCTTTTGCTCAGCCGCAGACGCATAGCACTGCAGCACCGACCCACACAGCAGCTCCCGCAGCTCCGTCTGCAAAGCCTGAAGTCAAGGCTGAAGAAGTTAAGACGGAAGTCAATCCTTTCGGAACTTATACACCGCAGCCTCAGAAAAAGGCTGAGCCGGCTCCTGCTCCGAAGGCTGAACCAAAAGAACTTCAGTCCGAAGCCATCAATCCGTTCGACCAGGCTTTCAGTCGCCCGATCGCAACGCCTGATGCCGGCGGTTTCGAAGGCCCGAAAGACAACACGATTTTCGGCAACTTCCACGCCAGCAACAACATCCGTCCTGCCAGCGACGTGTTCGCAACCCTGAATCCTCAGGCCGGCAACGGCAATGACAGCGGTCTGTGGACGGCCAATCAGCACAACGGCGCACCTGAGGCTAAAGGTCAGGGCGCAGCTGAAGCCAAGGCTGAAGATGAAAAACCGCGTTTCGAATACGGCATCCCCGCTTTCCTGCGCAAGAAGAACTAAGGTTTGGCCGCATCTATGATCAAACAGAGAACGCTTAAGAAGGTCTTCTCCACTGTCGGTATCGGCTTGCACTCCGGCCGCAAAGTTCGTCTGACTCTGCGTCCGGCACCTCCAGATACCGGTCTGGTGTTTACTCGAATCGATTTAAAGCCGCCCGTTGCCATTAAGGCCGAGCCTGAACGTGTCAACGACACGCGCATGGCGACGACTTTGGATAAAGACGGAGCCCGCATTGCGACGATCGAGCATTTGATGAGTGCGCTCTCTGGCTTGGCAATCGACAACTGCTACATCGATGTCGATGCGCCTGAGATCCCCATCATGGACGGCTCCGGTTCAACGTTTGTCTTTTTGATCAGAGCGGCCGGTATCGAAGAACAGGATGCACCGAGAAAGTTTGTCCGCGTCAAGAAGAATGTCTCCATCCACGTCGGAGACAAGTGGGCTTCTCTTGAACCTTATGACGGCTACAAACTGTCTTTTGCGATTGATTTCGGTCATCCGGCTATTGATGAAACGGCCCAGTTTGTTGAAGTTGACTTTAATAAGGAAAACTACATCGAAAGCGTCTCTCACGCCCGCACCTTCGGGTTTGTGAACGACTTAGAGATGCTCTGGGGCATGGGCTTGGCACAAGGCGGAACATTAGACAATGCGATTGTTCTCGATGACTTCCATGTGTTAAATCCCGACGGTCTGCGTTCTCAGGACGAGTTTGCAAAACACAAGCTCTTGGATGCCATGGGCGACCTGTACGTTTTGGGTCATCCGCTGGTGGCGCACTACCGCGCCTTCAAGTCCGGTCATGAAATCAACAACAAACTTCTCCGCGCGCTTTTAGCAAATCCGGAAAACTGGGAGTTTGTTGAATATCAGGACGAACACACTGCTCCGAAGGCCTTTACCGAAGCGGTAAAAGAACCTTCGAACTAAGAAAAGAAAACTTCTTGTTTTTGCCCGCGCTAGCCGCGGGCTTTTTCTTACCTGCGGCCGGGACCTTGATGTTCTTCCAAGGTAGCGGCAAGTTTGGCCATTGCTTCCTTTAAAGGTGAGCTCTCCGGCAGGCGCTCCGATAACTCTTTAGCGCCTTCTACTGCTCCGGGACCGCCGATTGCGGGGCCGCTTTCCGTAAAGAGGAAGGGCTGCGGATGCAGACCGCATCGATCGATAACGGGTTTGACTTTCATGGCGCCGAAGCCTTTTTCAGCGAGGGCTTTTTCGATCGAGGGCTGGAACATGGTAAAGCGGCGGACAAAAAGCGGATTGGGCAGGCCGATTTCCAAGAGTAGCACTTCTTTGATCAGATCGCGAGGATCTTCATCCGGATCGATGTCGTAGGGGTTCTCGTCTTTGATGCGAACCTGCTGAACGGTGATTCTGAGACAGTCTGGTGTGACCGAAGCTCCGAGTTTGTAGCCTTGGCAGACGGGATCAATCACTGCAGCAAGGCGCTTTGCTAATTTTAAGAATCCGAAATGCTTAGCCAAGGAGCCCTTTTGAAGGACTTTGGAGATCGGTTTTTGTGCAGATCGCGGGTACATTTCAGATCCAGGATAAATCAGACATAGCAGTGTTAAGTTAGCAAATTGAAGAAGCGAATTCAATTCCTCACCTGATTGAGCTACAGAAGCGTCACGCTTTGTATGCAACTTGTAAAAGGACGGGCAAAAACTGTTTAGTGTTGTAAAATCAGTGAGTTTCAAAATTGGCAAGGTGTAACTGCCAATGGGAGGCGTTGTGCCTCCGTTTTTATTAAGAGAAAGAATTAATGGCCAGTTTTCTGACAAAAATTTTTGGTAGCCGCAACGACCGACTGATTAAACAGTATCGCCGTAAAGTTGCTGTGATTAATAAACTTGAGCCCGAAATCAAGGCATTGAGCGACGAACAGCTCAAAGCCAAGACGGCTGAATTCCGTCAGCGTTTAGCCGACGGCGCTTCCTTGGACTCTCTCCTGCCGGAAGCATTCGCCGTTGTGCGTGAGGCAAGTTTCCGTGTTCTCGGTATGCGCCACTTTGACGTGCAGTTAATCGGCGGTATGGTCTTAAACGACGGCAAGATCGCTGAAATGCGTACCGGTGAAGGTAAAACTTTGACTGCAACATTAGCGGTTTATCTCAACGCATTGCCCGGCAAAGGCGCGCACGTTGTGACGGTGAACGATTACTTGGCCAGCCGTGACGCGGCTTGGATGGGTAAGGTTTACAACTTCCTCGGAATGACTGTCGGAACGATTCTTTCCAACCAGCCGAACGATCAGAAACAGGCTGCTTACGCCGCTGATATTACTTACGGTACGAACAACGAATTCGGCTTCGACTACCTCCGCGACAACATGGAGTATGAGACCGGCGCTCGCCGCCAGAGAGGTCTGTTCTTCGCGATCGTGGACGAAGTGGACTCCATTTTGATTGACGAGGCCAGAACTCCGCTGATTATTTCCGGTCCTGCCGAAGGCAGCACGGATATTTACGTTGCGATCGACAAGATTCCCGACATGCTGGTTCGCCAGAAACAGGAAAAGGGCGAAGGTGACTACTGGGTTGACGAAAAGCAGCACACAGTTCAGCTTTCCGAAGCCGGTCACGAGAAAGTCGAAAAGATCATGGTCGATATGGGGCTGCTGCCTGCCGGCCAGAGCTTGTACTCTCCGTCAAACATCATGCTGCTGCACTACTTGAATGCAGCACTTCGCGCGCATACGCTCTTTGTTAAAGACCAGCACTATGTCGTTCAGAACGGCGAAGTCATCATCGTTGATGAATTCACCGGCCGTTTGATGAAAGGACGCCGCTGGTCCGATGGTCTGCATCAGGCCGTTGAAGCCAAAGAAGGCGTTGAAATCCAGCAGGAAAACCAGACTTTCGCGTCTATTACCTTCCAGAACTACTTCCGCATGTATGAAAAGCTCTCCGGTATGACCGGTACGGCCGATACGGAAGCCTATGAATTCCAGGAAATTTACGGTCTTGAAACCGTTGTCATTCCGACCCATCGCATGATGATTCGTGATGACCAGCAGGATAAGGTCTATCGCACTGCGAAAGAAAAATACAAAGCCATCGTTGACGACGTCAAAGAGTGCTTCGGCCGCGGTCAGCCGGTGCTTGTCGGTACGACCTCGATCGAAAACTCCGAGCTTATCAGCGACATGCTGACTAAAGCAGGCATCCCGCACAACGTGCTGAATGCTAAGCAGCATGAAAGAGAAGCTCAGATCGTTATGGAAGCCGGCCGTCCCGGTATGGTTACCATTGCGACCAACATGGCCGGGCGCGGTACCGACATCGTTTTAGGCGGCGGCATCAGCAAGGCTCTTGAGCAGATCGACAACGACGAAACCCTTTCTGACGAACAGAAGAAAGCTCAGAAAGAAGAAATCAAAGCGAAGTGGCAGGTTGACCACGATCGTGTCGTTGAACTCGGCGGTTTGAGAATTATCGGTTCCGAGCGTCACGAATCCCGCCGTATCGACAACCAGCTGCGCGGACGTTCCGGCCGTCAGGGTGACCCGGGTTCTTCCCGCTTCTATCTGTCCATGGAAGATCCGCTGCTCAGAATCTTCGCCGGCGAAAAGATGCAGGCTTTGATGAACAAGCTGCGCCTGCCTGAAGGCGAAGCTATTGAAGCAGGTATTGTTTCCCGCTCCATTGAAACCGCTCAGCGCAAGGTCGAATCCCGCAACTTCGATATTCGTAAGCAGCTGCTTGAATACGATGACGTGGCAAACGATCAGAGAAAGGAAATCTACGCTCTGCGTAACGAAATTCTGGAAAACAAAGATGTGTCCGGCCCCGTGAAGGAACTTCGCGACGGATACTTCACCAGCCTGTTCCGCCACTATGTTCCGGCAGATACCGTCGAAGAGCAGTGGGATCTTGAAGGCTTAGAAAAAGAGCTGAAAGAACAGTGGAATCTGGATGTTCCCCTTAAGGCTACGCTGGAAAAATCCGAAAGCTCCGACGACCAGGAACTTCTGGATATGCTGCTTGCAGCAACCAACAAGGTTTATGACGAAAAAGTCGCTTTAGTCGGTCACGAAGCTTTTGCACAGTTTGAACGCAATGTTCTGCTTCAGTTCCTGGATCAACGCTGGAGAGAGCATCTCAGCCAGCTCGACATGCTCCGTCAGGGTATCTATCTCCGCGGCTACGCTCAGAAACAGCCGAAACAGGAATACAAGCGCGAAGCCTTTGAACTGTTTGCCAACTTGCTTGAGACTGTCGGTGCTGATGTCACCCGTGTTCTGATGAATGTTCAGATTCGTCAGCCGGAACCTGAAGAAGTCGCTGCTGCTCAGCAGGAAGCTCAGGCTCCCGCTCAGCAAGAAGCCCTTTCTCAGGAAGAAGATCCGTTCGCACATGTCGGACGCAATGATCCGTGTCCCTGCGGCAGCGGCAAGAAATTTAAAGACTGCCACGGCAAGCTTCGTTAATCTGAATTAACGGAAAGACGGCTCTCGGTGAAAACACCTTGGGCCGTTTTCTTTTGGCCGTTATTCGTGCTCTAAAATCGAAAAACTAAATCAAAAGATTTTTCTAACAAAGGAAAAGCAATATGGCAGTCAATCTCTTCCCGCCCGAACCGTCTGAGATTTATTCGGTTCCCGGAGTTGTCCTCGGCGTTGCGGCAGCTAATATCCGTAAACCCAACCGCAATGACGTTCTAGTGGTTGAGTTGGCATTAGGCTCCCGTGTCGCAGGCGTGTTTACTTCTAATCGCTTCGCGGCTGCGCCCGTTCAGGTTTGCAGGGCTCACTTAGCTGAAACGAATAACATCAGAGCATTAGTCGTCAACACCGGCATAGCAAACGCAGGCACTGGCGAACAAGGTCTCCAAGATGCTCAGGAAACCTGCAGAAAGGTCGCAGATATCTTCGACTGCTCTCCGATGCAGGTTCTTCCGTTCTCAACCGGTGTCATCATGGAACCGCTTCCCATGAACCGCTTGCTTAAAGGCGTGGAAGAAGCCGCTAAACATTTATCCAGAACAAACTGGATTGCGGCAGCCGAAGCGATGATGACGACGGACACGGTTCCTAAATGCGTTTCTCAGCGTGTCATGCTGGATGACGACGAAATCACGATTACCGGCATCAGTAAGGGATCCGGCATGATCGAGCCGCATATGGCTACGATGCTGGGTTTCATTGCAACAGACGTTGCCATCGGTCAGGACTTAATCGGTAAGGTCGTCAAGATGGTTGCGGATGCCTCTTACAACCGCATTACGGTTGACGGCGATACTTCCACGAACGACTCCTTTGTTTTAATTTCCACCGGCTGCAGCAATGCTCGTCCGATTGAAAGCATGGACGATCCGCGCTTTGATGATTTGCTGGACTCTCTGATTGAAGTCGGCCAAAAGCTTTCTCAAGCCATGGTTCGCGACGGAGAAGGTGCAACCAAGTTCATCACGATTACGGTGGAAGATGCAAAGAACGAGGCGGAAGCTCTGAAAGTTGCTTACGCCGTCGCTCATTCTCCGTTGGTTAAGACAGCCTTTTTTGCTTCCGACCCTAACCTCGGGCGTATCCTGGCCGCGGTCGGGAACTCCAAGATTCCGGATTTGGACGCAACGAAAGTTTCTCTTTGGTTGGACGATGTCTTAGTGGCTAAGAACGGTAGCCGTGCGCCTGAATACATGGAAGAGCAGGGCGTTGCCGTGATGAGTCAGGACGAAATCACGGTTCGTATCAGCCTTGGCCGTGGAGATGCCTGCGAAACCGTTTGGACCACAGACCTTTCTCACGATTACGTTTCGATCAACGCAGACTACAGAAGCTAAAAAAGAGATGGCAGACGCAAAACTCGAACAAAAACTGGAACGTCTTCTCGATCGACTGGAAATCCTTCTTCCAAAGATCGAGGATGAAGTGGATTGGAGTGCGGCGGCTTTTCGGTGGCGCCGCAAACAATACTTGGGCATGTCCTACGGCGTCCTCGAGCCGATTCATCGAGTCGCACTCGTAGATCCGGATTCGATTAAGAATGCGGATCAGCAGAAAGCCGCATTACTCAGAAACACGGAGCAGTTTGTTCGAGGTTTGCCCGCAAATAATGTTCTTTTAACCGGTGCGCGAGGCACCGGAAAATCCTCTCTTATCCGTGCGTGTTTGAAGCAGTTTGCAGATCAAGGACTGCGTCTCATTGAAGTGGACAAAGAAGATTTAAAGGATCTGATCGACATTGCTCAGCGCATCGCCGATCGACCCGAAAAATTTATTGTCTTCTGCGATGATTTGTCTTTTGAATTCGGAGAAGGCGGATACAAAGCACTGAAAGCGATTTTGGACGGCTCCGTGGCTTCGACCGGAGACAATCTGCTGGTGTACGCAACATCCAATCGTCGTCACTTAATGCCGGAGAAAATGCAGGACAACCTTGCCAGCAGCATGGACGAAGACGGCGAACTCCATCCGGCTGAGACGATCGAAGAAAAGATGTCGTTATCCGAGCGTTTCGGTCTTTGGTTGAGCTTCTACCCGTTCTCTCAAAAAGAATATTTAGCGGTCGCCGAAGGCTGGACAAAACATTTCGGCGGAGAAATCTCCGACAGATGGCAAACCGAAGCATTGCAGTTTGCACTGCAGCGCGGTTCTCGTTCCGGCCGTGTGGCTTACCAGTTTGCACGCGACTGGGCAGGAAGAATGCATTTGGAGACTGAGCATGACAACTAAACCGACCGAAGTGGTTGTTGCCGTGGCTTTTGATAAAGACGGACGTTTTCTGATGACTTCGCGTCCCGAAGGCAAAGTCTATGCGGGCTACTGGGAATTTCCGGGCGGCAAAGTCGAAGCCGGAGAAACTCTTGAGGAAGCGCTTGTCCGTGAAATGAAAGAAGAACTCGGCGTTCAGGTAACTGATTGCCGAGAGGTTTATTCAACGGTGTTCACGTATCCTCATGCCACCGTGCATTTGCATTTCCAGCATTGCCGTTTGAATCCTGAAGAGCTGAAATGTCTCGAAGGACAGACATATCGATTCTGTACCTTAGAGGACTTACCACATCCGATTTTGCCGGCGACGGAACCGGTACTAGCGCAGGTGACGGCGAGAAAGTAGTTCTACTTCTCTAGGTCAGCTTTATGTGCGGCGAGTTTGCCGGTGGCGAGTGCATCGGCAGAGATATCAAGATCGTCGTCGCCTTCCATCGGTTTATCTTTGATGGAATATTTCCCTTCTGCCCACGCGCCGAGATCGATTAAGCGGCAACGTTCGCAGCAGAAAGGACGATATGGGTTCTTGTCTGAGTATTCACATTCACGCCCGCAGGTCGGGCATTTAACTTTAATTGCCATTTTTACTACATATTGCATAAACCGAGGCGGAAAGGCATCACCTCGGGAATTTCCGCGATCGGACCGCTGCCGAAATTGGCGCCGGAGAAACGAACCGAAAGGAGATAACGGTTCGCGGAGATCTTCGGAATCATATTCAGTTTAGGATCCACAAACACTTGGAGCAGTGTAAACGTTTTGCCCTGAAGGTCTTTCTGGTAAGAGCCTTTGATCGCTTCCACGTCATTTAACTCAGCTGTGCCGCGCAGCAGATTCAAAATCAAATCGATGGCGTTGCTGTAGGGGAGCAGGGGCTTTATCCACTCATTGAGATAGTGCTTGCGTTCTTCAGCCGAAAGGTGAAGCCAATGGTGGTAAACAGGGACGTCGAATTCACAGGTTCCGGCAGGAATGCCTGAGCGCTGTCCGACTGTTTTAAGGAATTCGTTCTGGCTGGAGAGATGGGAGATTCTGACGCCCACGCAGCTTAATTCGGCTCTGCTGGCTTGGAGCTTGTCCAAGGTTTCTTTTAAAGACTCCTGGTCGACATTGTCGTTATTTGCGAGAGGTTCCAGGCAGGAGCGGAAGCGAGCGAGTTCGTGCAGGAGGTCATTTTTTTGATCTCCACGAGTCGTAACCTCTTGAATCTCAAAGTACTTAATGATGGCAGCCCGGTGATCATTTGAATTTTCCTGCTGAGCGAACCATGTCAGCTGTTTAAAAAGATCAGCCAGTCTCAAAAAAGTACGAAGTTTTTCGTTGGAGGGAAACTCATATCGTAATAAGGTTTCGGTCATTCCAATCTCTCGCAGTCCTAGAATAATTTTATATTTTCCCCTTAACGGTCGGTAATGGAAAGGATTACCGCCGAAGGCGTTCGGCTATCGAAAAATCTCTCAGAAATAACGCAAAAATACCAGGGGATTCTCTCTCACGATTGTACACAAACAGAAGGTTAAGACTAAGAAAATACGCTGTTGTATCTCTCACTGCGAGACAGCGGGTTCCATACAACTGACTGAGAGCCAACTCTAGTCTTGCTTACTCAAGGAAAGGTACATCAAATGAAGTTTTAATACAGAAGCTTTCAGCATCTCGCGAGTACCTATATTTTCAATGACGTCATCTGCAGCATCGAGTCTTTGCGCGGTTGTCGCCTGAGTTGAAATAATCTTCTTTACACCTTCGGGCGTTAGCTTGCTTCTTTGAATGACTCTTTCGATTCTCAGAGCTTCAGGCGCTTCAACAACCAGCAGTCGATTAATTGAAGAACGCCAGAAAGGACTTTCAATAAGAAGCGGGACGCTTAAGATTGTGTACGGGGACTGTGAAGCGTCTAGTTGGCGCTGACATTCCTTGCGGATTAGAGGATGCAAGATATTTTCCAGAACGGTTTTAGCTTCAGGATCAGAAAACACCAGTTCCCTAATGAACCTTCGATTCATGGAGCTGTCAGGAGAAGCTGCCTCAGGCCCGAACTGTTTAATGATTTCCGGCATTGCTCCGCCGTTTACGGCAGTTAATTGTCGAGAGACGACATCGGCGTCCACAACATCAATTCCTAATTCGCCAAACAAGTCTGAAACTGTTGTTTTGCCGGACCCAATTCCGCCTGTCAGACCGATTACTTTCATGATTGAGTGCGCCCATTATTAAATTGAAGGCGGCTTGTTTTTCTTTTTAAAAAGCCGCCGGAATTCTAATTTAACGTCTTATTTAGCCTGTAAGACCTGATCAATCCAGTCTTTCGTTAGCTGTTCGCGCAGCCGGCCTTTTTCAGATAAGGGGACGCTGAGCATACGGATGTTCTTTAGGTCCAGCACGGGATCGTCAACTTTGACGTCCGTACGTGTGGGAACATACCTAATCTTGTTTTTGATAAGAAATTCAGCAAGCTTAGGTGAAGTGGCCCAGTCTAAAAATTCTTTTGCCTCTTTAGGATGCTTGGCTCCCTTTAAAAGGGAGACAACTTCGATGCCGAAAGTAACGCCTTCCTTCGGATAAGAAATCGTGACCGGATAGCCTAACTGGAGGATGTCCAGCGCATCAGGCAAGTAAACCATGGCAGCGGCTGCCAGTCCGTCACCGACACGCAAGGCAGGCCATGCTCCGCTCTTGGTGTACATCTGAACGTTCTTGTGAAGTTTTTTCTGGAAATCGATACTATCTTGACGTCCGAATACTCTTTCTAAAGAAAAGAGGCGTTCCGTCGCAGTGCCGGAGGTTCGGGCATCAGCCAGAATAAGACCTTCCTTGTATTCAGGCTTCAGAAAATCCTGCCAGGAAGTTGGAGCCTTCAGGTTGTTCTTTTTAAGAAAGTTGTTATTCGTGATGAAGGCAAGCGGCATGATGCCGATACCGGTCCAATAATTTTGAGGGTCCTTAAATTCAGCCGGAATGAAATCAGAGCCTTTAGGTTTATAAGGCGCCGTCAGTCCTTCGTTCTTGGCGACTTCGAGGTAGTCTGCCGGTCCTCCTAGAAGAACATCGACTTGAGGATTGCTTTTTTCTGCCTGGAGTCGAGACAGAACTTCACCGGAAGAAAGTCTTAAGAAGTTGACTTTGATCCCCGTGTTTTTAGTGAACTGCTCCAGCACCTGAGAAGCATATTTCTCAGGCATGGAAGCGTAAACATTCAGTTCTGCAGCAAGAACATTAAAAGAAAGGCCAAGAGCGGCTAAGGACGCAGCAAATTTAGTGACGAGTTTCATCAGCTTAGAATCCAGAGATATTTTGACTATTCTACCATTAGATGTTTACCACTCCGATTTATAACGAAGGAAATTTTTCGGTTCTCGTGAAATGTTTAAAACTGCCCGTTTCGAGCGCATAATCCTTAAAAAGATCAAGAGAAGGAGGGGCTCTCGTGCCGTGGGTAGTAACGCTTACGATCTTAGTCGCCAGCGCATTCTTGATGGATATGTCGTTCACGATGATTACGCCGTTTTTGCCGGTGTATCTATCCTCTGAACTCGGAGCTAAGGCTTCTGAAGTCGACATGTGGTCAGGTGCAGTTTTTGCGGTGACTTTCTTTGTGAGCGGACTGCTTGGCCCCGTCTGGGGCGTCCTCGCGGACCGTAAAAGCCGCAAACTCATGGCGTTAAGAGCTTCGATCGGTCTGACGATCAGCTATGCACTGTGCGGCATTGTTCAGACCCCGATGCAGCTGTTTGCTGCGCGGTTTTTCCAAGGTTTGTGCGCCGGTCTTTATCCCGCCTTGTTAGCTCTATTAGCTGCCTCAATTCCTGCCCGTAAAACAGGTCTGTCTATGGGGTTGATGCAGGGCGGTATGACAGTCGGAGCGGTCGTGGGACCATTTGTGGGCGGTGTGCTGGCAGATTATTTCGGAATGCGTGAATCTTTCTTCGTAGCGTCCGTCGCTCTGGGTCTTATTTCTTTACTCATTGGTTTTTGCATTAAAGAAAAGCCAAGGACGATTAAAGTTACTTCAAGGAATTGGTTCGACTGGAGTGTTATTCGTCAGCCTGCGATCTTTAAGATGCTGATGGCGTGCGCAGTGATCCACGCGTCTTTGTTCTCAGCTCAGCCAATTCTGCCGCTCTACATTGCTCAGCTTCAGGGAAGCATGGACAACATCATGATGCTTTCGGGGACGATATTTTCCGTTTGCGCGATTTCGATCATGATCGCATCTCCGATTCTCGGAGCAGCGGGGCAGAAGTTCGGATTTTTGAAAGTGCTTTCCTGCTCTCTGTTCTTTGCAGGCCTTTTAATCTCTGCCCAGGTCTTAGGTCGCACTCCGTTTGAATTCGGTGTTTGGCGATTCATCGCCGGATTTGCTATCGCCGGCCTAATTCCTTTAGTGAATTCGATCATCTCGACAGAATGTCCGCCGGATAAGAAGGGCGAAGTGTTCGGATTTAATTTTCTAACAGGACACGCCGGTATGGCGTTAGGGCCGTTTGCGGCCGGAGCACTTTCGGGCTGGTTTGGATATCAGGCAGTGATTGTGGCATCGGGCCTGATCCTCTTTCCTCTGATTATTTATTTGAATTACGGGAAAAAATAAAACCCGGATGTTCGTCTGAACACCCGGGTGGAATTCTGGTCGGAGTGAGAGGATTCGAACCTCCGACCCCTGCGTCCCGAACGCAGTGCTCTACCAGGCTGAGCTACACTCCGATTCTTGCGTTTCGAGTGACCTATCGATCTCTCTCAACTGTCAAGGAAAGCAATTCTATCAGAGAATTTTTAAATGCGCTAGTCGGTAAGCAATTTAATGCATCAATTCCTCGAGAAACTTCTTTTTTGCCAGCTTCAATGCACGCATCAATGGCTCCGGAAGCCAGAATGACGCGGGTTACGCTTTCTAAGTCCGGATCATTGCTGCTGACTGCAGTACGAATAATCTTTGCATCTTCTTCGGAACAATGTCTCAAAGCGTAGATAAGTGGCATCGTCATTTTTCCTTCGCGAAGGTCGGTGCCTAAATTTTTACCGATATTGACCTTAGTGCCTGTGTAGTCAAGCACGTCATCAATAATTTGGAAGGCGCGGCCGAGACAAAGAGCGTATTCAGCCATTTTGTCTTCTACTTCCTTAGAGGCGCCGGCAACGACGGAGGCCATGCGGGCTGCTGCCTCAAAAAGAACACCGGTCTTTCTTTCAATGACGTCAAAATAGCGAGCTTCGTCTAATGTGGTGTCATGAATGTTGAGCAACTGGATGACCTCACCTTCGGAAACGCGGTTTACGGCGCCGGCTACGATTTCGCAAATACGTAAGTTTTGAGTGCGGACCATTAATTGGAAGGCGCGTGAATACATAAAGTCGCCGGTTAAGATCGCAGGCGCATTTCCCCATTTAAATCCGGCAGTCGGCTTTCCGCGCCTTAAGTCGCTTTCGTCAACAACGTCGTCATGTAGCAGACTGGCTGTGTGCACATACTCAATCATCGTTGCAAGGAAGATATGCTCTTTTCCCTGGTAGCCCAGAGCGCGTGCAATGAGCATTAAGACGATCGGACGCATTCGTTTGCCGCCGGCTGTAACGATGTAGTCGCTTATCTTTTTAATCAGCGGGATGTCACTCTGAAGATCATCAATAACTTCCCGATCAACGGCGAGTAAATCTTCCGAAATCGGGGCGATGATTCTCTGAACGGCGGCTGCTACTTGACTCATTGAAAAATTCCTATGGGCGCTAAATAAAACAAAGTCAAATATTAACTATTTTTCTTTGACTGCTGACACTAAAAGACACAAAAACGAGATTTTTCTGAGAATTCAACCCGACAATCCGTTTGGCGTTGAGAAAAACAAAAAAACATCTTTAACCGTTTGACTATACGAAATTTTTCGAGCATAATCTCGCACTCTGCGCGTTAAGTTATTTGAGCAAACAAAAAGGCTTCAGCAGAACGCAGACTGCATTGAAGTGTTAAAGGTATATACATGTACGCAATTATTAAAACCGGCGGCAAACAGTACACTGTTGCTGTTGGCGACAAGGTTAAGGTCGAAACCCTTCCGGGTGACGTTGGCTCCCAGATCAAACTCGTGGAAGTCCTCGCTGTTAAAAACGACGAAGGCCTTAAGCTTGGTAATCCGACGATTCCCGGCGCTTTTGTTACTGCCACAGTCCTGTCTGAAGGACGTCATGAAAAAGTTCGTATTTTCAAGTTCCGTCGTCGTAAACACTCCATGAAGAGTGCTGGTCACCGTCAGAACTACACCGAACTCAAGATTGATGAGATTTCGGCCTAATTGGATTTTTAAGTAAGAGGTATTTGAAATGGCACATAAGAAAGGCGGCGGATCTACACGTAACGGCCGCGATTCCAACGCACAACGTCTTGGCGTTAAAGTTTTCGGCTCTGAAATGATTCAGCCGGGCGCTATCATTGTTCGTCAGCGCGGTACCACATTCCATGCCGGTGAAAACGTCGGTATGGGCCGTGACCACACTTTGTTTGCTAAAGTTGCCGGTAAGGTCGAGTTCGTTGTTCACGGACGTCTGAACCGTCACTACGTTAACGTTGTTCCGGTTGCTTAATTAGACCGCGAATCAAACAAAGAAGCGCCCCATTCCTAGCAGGGAACGGGGCGCTGATTTTTTTCTACGGCTATCATCAACTCCATACCTAATAAGTCCTCACGGACAGGAAATAAAAAATGAAATTTGTAGATGAAGCGAAAATTGAAGTTTTTGCGGGTAAGGGCGGAAACGGCGTTGCCTCGTTCCGACGCGAAAAGTTTATTCCTAAAGGCGGTCCCGACGGCGGAGACGGCGGCCGCGGCGGCTCTATTTATGCCGTTGCCGACAGAAACCTGAATACTCTGATCGATTATCGCTACACACGTAAGTTCCAAGCCAAGAACGGCGAAAACGGCCGCGGCAGTGACTGCTACGGCAGAGGTGCTCCCGATATTGAGCTTCGTGTTCCGGTCGGAACCGTGATTACCGACTTGGATACCGGTGAGACAATTGCCGACTTGGATAAGAACGGTGAAAAAGCCCTTCTTGCCAAAGGCGGTAAAGGCGGTCTGGGCAACCTGCATTTCAAGACCTCTACCAACCGTGCTCCTCGTCAATGCACTCCCGGAGAACCGGGCCAAGAAAGAACACTCAAGCTTGAACTGAGAGTATTGGCGGACGTCGGTTTGTTAGGTCTTCCGAATGCAGGCAAGTCCACACTGATTTCCGCGGTTTCTAACGCCAAACCTAGAATCGCCGATTATCCCTTTACAACGTTGCATCCGCATCTTGGCGTTGTTCGTGTAGGTCCGGAATCCAGTTTTGTGATTGCAGATATTCCGGGACTGATTGAGGGTGCATCCGAGGGCGCCGGTTTAGGACACCAGTTCTTGCGTCATCTTTCCAGAACCAGCTTGCTGCTGCACGTCATTGATGTAGCACCTCTCGATACCGAAGAAGATCCTATCGCAGCTGCTCGCGCCATCGTTGAAGAACTGAGAAAGTTTGATCCGGCATTGGCAGACAAACCCCGTTGGGTTGTTCTTAACAAGATGGACCTGGTTCCTGAAGAAGAAAGAGCCAATGTCGTGGATAAGTACCGTGAAGCATTCGGTACGGATGTTCCGATGTTTGCGATTTCTGCTGTGACCCGTGAAGGCACTGAAGCTTTGGTTAAAGCAATTGCTGAAGATATTCACGAACAGCGCAGACAGCTCATCAAAGAAAGCGAACCGGATGTCCGCTTTGATGAAGACGAAGAAGTCTTCCCGCCCGAAGGCGGAGAGCCTGAAGAAGGTGAGCAAAAGTAAGCTGCCGGTGAATTTGGTCAAACCGCTGAGAAAACAAAATCCCGGCGGTTTTTCTTTTTTGATTTTGTACTTTAAGTGGAAGCATTTTTGTTTAAAGCGATTTTGGATATACTGAACAGCTCTAATCACGACGACGCCGTTAATACAACAAAAAGCAAGTGAAGTTTATGATCCGCTTAGAAAGAGTGCTGTCGTCAATAAGATCGGATGAAACGAGATGGAAGAAAACCTCAAGATTTGGAACGATGCAAAAAGAATTGTCGTAAAAGTCGGCTCTTCTTTAGTGACAAATGAAGGTCACGGGGTAGATACGGAAGCGATTGCCCGTTGGACGGCTCAGATCGCTAAGCTGCAGGAAATGGGAAAACAGGTCGTTTGGGTTAGCTCCGGTGCGGTTGCAGAAGGAATGGCTCGTCTCGGGTGGACCAAACGTCCGAAAAAAATGCACGAACTCCAGGCAGCCGCAGCTGTCGGACAAATGGGTATTGTCGAAGCCTACGAAAAAAGCTTCGAGCGCTACGACATCCGCACAGCTCAAATCTTGTTGACGCATGCTGACCTCGCAGACCGTGAGCGTTACTTAAATGCACGCCAGACGCTAACCACACTCTTGGATCTCAAAGTTGTTCCGATCATTAACGAGAACGACACGGTCGTAACTAACGAAATCAAAGTCGGTGACAACGATACCTTGGGCGCACTGGTAACCAACTTGATTGATGCCGACGTCTTAGTGATCTTGACCGATCAGATCGGCCTCTTCACCGCTGATCCGCGCTCCAACCCTGAAGCCAAATTAGTGGAAGTCGGCGAAGCCGGAGATCCGATCTATGAAGCAATGGCCGGAGGCGCCGGTTCTTCCATTGGTAAGGGAGGTATGCAGACAAAAGTGCTTGCCGCTAAACGCGCAGCTCGCAGCGGAGCCTCAACTGTTATTGCCAGCGGACGCATTCCTGATGTTTTAGTCCGTTTAGCTCAGGGAGAATCCATCGGAACGCTTCTGAAGACAGATCGCAAACCGATGTCTGCCCGCAGCCAGTGGATGGCTGACCATTTGCAGCTGAAGGGAAAGCTCGTTATTGATGAGGGTGCCGTCGAGGCTGTCCGCAAAGGCAAGAGCCTGCTGCCGGTCGGTGTTAAAGCTGTGATCGGAGACTTCCTTCGCGGCGAAATCATTCAAGTCGTGGATCAAAACGACAAGGAAATCTGCCGCGGCATGATTAACTATGGCTCCGATGAGTCCCGCCGAATCATGGGACTGCACAGCGATGAAGTTGTGGAAGAGCTAGGCTACTTAGAACAGAGAGAGCTGATTCATCAGGACAACATGGTCGTGATGAACAAGTGATCTCGTAAAGACGATTATTTGTAAAGGCGGAAGTGTCCCGGCCCCTCCGCTTTTTCCCATCCTGCAGGCGGAACAAGGTGTTTTTTATCTGTGAAGAGAGCAGGAGCTAATTCCTTCAGAGCTTCTTTATAAACACCGCGCTTGAAGTCAATCACTTGGCTCAGCGGAACCCAATAGTCATTCCATTTCCAGGCTTCAAATTCCGGATGGTTGGTGGCTTTCAAGTTGATGTCTTTGTTTTTACCGAGAAACTCTAAGAGGAACCAAATCTGCTTTTGGCCTTTGTAGATGCCGCGCAGATCGCGGCGAATCCAGCGGTCGGGAACGTCATAGCGCAGCCAGTCTTTGGTGCGGCTGATGATACGGACCTGGTTTTCAAAGAGACCAAGCTCCTCCCAAAGCTCTCTGAACATGGCTTCGCGAGGCGATTCCCCGCGGTTGATACCGCCCTGCGGAAATTGCCAGGAATGCTGACCCAAACGTTTCCCCCAAAAAACTTGTTTGAGAGGATTGGTCAAAATAATCCCGACGTTTGGTCGGTATCCATGTTGATCAAGCATAAAAACTTTAAAATAACTTATTTGTGTCTGCCCATTATATAGAGGCAGGAAAAGAAGTCATAAGATCCGAACCTAATCGTAGACTGCCGGCCTGCCGGCTCGTTTTTGAGAATTCGTAATGAGAGCAAAACAATTTTTTATTTCAACACAGAAAGAAGCTCCTGCAGATGCAGAAATCGTTAGCCAGAAGCTGATGCTTCGCGCAGGCATGATCCGTAAGCTTGCAGCCGGCGTCTATAACTACATGCCGATGGGCCTTCGCTCTTTGAAGAAGATTGAACGTATTGTCAGAGAAGAAATGGACCGTGCCGGCGCCATCGAACTTCTGATGCCGATCGTCCAGCCTGCTGAGCTTTGGCAGGAAACCGGCCGCTGGCAGAAGTACGGCTCTGAACTGCTTCGCTTTAAAGATAGACACGACAGAGACTTTGTTCTTCAGCCTACCAGCGAAGAAGTCGTGACCGACATCGCTCGTCAGGAAATCAAGTCCTGGCGTCAGCTCCCGGTGAACTTCTACCAGATTCAGACAAAGTTCCGTGACGAACGTCGTCCTCGTTTCGGCGTGATGCGCGGCCGCGACTTTGTCATGAAAGACGCTTACTCTTTTGACCGTACGGCTGAAGACGCCGGCAAGAGCTACGACAAGATGTTCGAAGCTTACTGCCGCATCTTTGATCGCTTGGGTTTGGTTTATCGAGCAGTGCGCGCTGACTCCGGCTCCATCGGCGGCTCTCGCTCTCAGGAATTCCAGGTGATCGCTGATACCGGCGAAGATTTGATCGTTTTCTGCTCGGACAGCGAATACGCTGCCAATATCGAATTGGCCGAAGCTCCCTGCCTGATCGAAAAACGCGCAGAAGCCACAGAGACCATGGAAAAGGTTCCGACTCCGGGCCGCGACAAGTGCGAGCTTGTTGTTGAACTTCTGAATAAGCCGCTGACAGCCAGCGTTAAATCTATTGTTTTGGCAGTTGATCACCAGGACGAAAAAGGCAATCCGCTGCCTGCAAAAATCGTTCTTCTGCTTCTCAGAGGCGATCACACTCTTAATGAAGTTAAAGCCGAAAAGCTGGAAGCGCTTAAGGGCGGATTCCGCTTTGCAACCGACAAGGAAATTGAAGATACCTTCGGATCTAAACCGGGTTATCTCGGCCCTGTCGGTATTCCTAAGGATGTCACCATCGTTGCCGATACAACCGTTGCCAACATGAGCGACTTCATTGTCGGCGCCAACGAAGAGGGCTATCACATCCGCGGCGTGAACTGGGGCCGTGACCTGAGAGAACCGGATGTTGTTGCTGATATCCGTAACGTCGTTGAAGGCGATGTTTCTCCAGACGGCAAAGGCACGCTCAAGATGCAGCGCGGCATCGAAGTCGGCCACGTATTCTTCCTCGGCGACAAGTATTCTGCTCCGATGAATGCGACTTACCTGGACGAAAACGGCAAGCCCCAGCTGCTTCAGATGGGTTGCTACGGTATCGGTATTTCTCGTCTGCTGGGCGCAGCTATCGAGCAAGGCCACGACGATAAAGGCATTATCTGGCCGGACAGCATTGCTCCGTTCACCGTAGTGATCTGCCCCGTCGGATATGACAAGAGCGAAGAAGTTCAGAAGGCTTCTAACGAGCTTTACGGTCGTCTGCGCGAAGCCGGCATTGACGTCATCCTCGATGACAGAGGTCTGCGTCCCGGGGTCATGTTCGCTGACTGGGAACTGATCGGTGTTCCGCATCGCGTTACGATCGGTGACCGCGGCCTGAAGAACGGTGAAGTTGAATACGCTCACCGCGGAGATCTCCAGAACGAAAACGTTCCTGTCACCGAAATCGCTGACAAACTGATCGCCAAGATCAAAGTCCGCTAAGCGAAGAAGCGTTTCCTTTTAGGGCGTCGGAAAACCTGCTGTAGGGATTTTCTGGCGCCCTTTTAATTTCTTTAGGTGTCCTTCCGAGGCTGGCTCAGAAGCCGTCTGCTTCTGCGGCTTTCCTCTGCTTTTCCTTGTATGTATTTATCCTCTGCTTCAGAATTTTTTGTGCGGCTGGGTTGCTGACGATTTCTGCTAACTCTGCCAGTCTTCTTTGACCTATTCGTCTATCGGCGGCTCGAAGAATGTCTGTGAGTCCCCAATGATCTCTTAGTCATTAATTCCGACAAAGGCGTATCAATGTATTCTCGAAGCATGTTCGAAATCTCAGAGGTTTCGCTGCTATACGGATAGATAGATAAAGCTTCGTAAGCGATACGAGAGTTTTCGTCTGGGCCTTCGGAATGGATAAAGTGCTTCGGATAATCGAAGATGGTTTCTTTGTCTAACGTGATCCAATACCTTGGTAAGTCAGTACTTCCATATTGGCTTCCCATTCGGTAGGCTACACAATGGATCTGAAAGTCTAATTTTGGATCGACAAGCAAATACACTTCTTTCTGTAATTTGCTCCAAGGCCTAATCTTTCTTCTTTGCATCATAGTAGTAGCGAGAAAATTGTCAGCAGGGTTGGGTTATTTCTTCCGACCTCGGTTCACAAGTTATTCTGTCTTTGCGAAAGGCGAAATGTTCGCTCTCTAACAGATATAAATATAGTAGTCTTGAGCGAAAAATTTTGACGCATTAAATCAATAAATTCGATTATCAAACTATCGAATTTATAGAAAATCATTTTGAGATATTCTGCCTATGGACTGTTTTTACTAGGCTTTTACCAGCTAGGCCCGTAAAGCACCGTTATTAAGACGGTGAAATAAGGGCCCAGTCCGAAGGACTGGCTATGCTAAACTGGCTCTATCTTTTCAGATCTAGGGGCGGGCTGTCCCGAAGTTAAGTCTGTGGAGAGATGTGAGACCTGAAGGAGTATACGGTTGTGTCCAAGCACGTGAAACTCCTTTTGGAGAACGTGCAAAAACCAAGCTGTACTCCTTTGGGCAATCCCGCTGAAGCAGAAACCCGCCGAGGCAACTTCGACATTAAGCTACGGCTGTCGGAGAAGTGGTAGGAATCCTCTTCATTTATGGAGGGGAGGAAGTCAATAGTAAAAAGCGAACTATGAGGAAAACCCCGTTAGCCCATTACTCAGCTTCAAGTCCCAAATTCAACGGTTAATGCAATGCAAAACTCAACAGCTGGAGTCGGTAGCCGCGTAAGAGGCTGCCGAGTTCAATCAAGAAAGCCTGCGTTCATTTAAACTTTCGCTGAAGGTTTCGACGAGGAACTTACTTGAAGAGTACAAAGCGTGACTACGAAGCTTGGCAAAGAATTTGACATCCAGGACTACCTTATCAATACGGAAAACAATCCCGAAGCTTTTTTCAAGGCCTGTGTTGAAGAAGATCTGGGAGATGGATCACTCGTTAGAAGGGCACTTGGCGAAATGGTGAAGGCTAAAGGAATGGTTCAGCTCGCAAAGGAGACAGGTCTCTCAAAGCAGTGTTTGTACAGAGCGCTCAGCCCCGAAGGATCACCTAAATTCGAAACGATATTTAGAATCAGCAAGGCCTTGAAGCTGACGATTCCGACTCATCGAGCCTGATTTAAATTCTCCGATCTCCGTTGCGGCTGGAAAGCTCTAAAAGTTACTCTGTGTCCGCTGGCGCTCTCTTGAAAAGTTTTGTAAGACCGGCAAGCCAGAATTTCACAAAGATGCCGACGCATAACGCCGAAATAACAGTTCCTTCCCGCAGCCCGCGTATTTCGTGGAAAACGCAGTAACTAAGAAGTAAAGCCAACAAAACCAAAATAACGTCATTGGCGATTTTGACGGATGAAAATGGCTTGTGCAGAACCGTACTGACCGCAAGTACGAGTCCTTCCCCGGGTAACGCTGCGGCGCCGGCAAACACTTCTAAAGCAACGCCGAGTCCGAGAACCACGTTTCCAAGCATCGAGACTGCAAAACATTTCCAATAAATATCTGAAGACAAGAACTCAGTGATCTGCATAGATGTATCGATGAAGTAAGAGAAGGCGAATGTGATCGGAATTTGCGAGAGAAGTAGAAGCTTGTTGATGGATTTTCGGAGCAGCAGCCACTGTGCAGCAACAAAGAGCAAGTTAATGAAGAAAGTAGTTTCACCGAAGGTTAAGCCGCTGGCATAAGACGACACTAATGGCAGAGAGCTGATGGGCGTGGTTCCGAGATTGCCTCGAGTCACGAGTGCGATACCTAAACTCATGACGAACAATGCAGCGACGAATATGAACCACGGGCCTAACTTGCGAAACATATCGGAAAAATTTGAAAGATGTTGGACTTGAGGATTAGAAATTCAAGAAAGAAAAGTCGAAGGGCTGAGCTTCGACTTTTCAGATTGATTAGAGGTTAGAAACCGTTATGTTCCTGCTTTTGCTTCGGACTTCGATGGGGCAGGAACGTCGTTTTCGACTTTGCATATCACTTCCGGCATCGAAATGATATGCAGATCCCTCTGCTGGAACGGAATGTTGATCTTGCGCTTGTTGAATTCACGGAACATCGCGCGACCAATGTTGGACCTCAAAGTCGCGGTGCCTTTTTCGGGGTCGGGAACCCAGAAGTACGACGTCAGTTCAATACCGTCGGCTCCGAAGTTCGTCAGAATGGTGTAGGGCGCCGGATTGATCAGCACGCGCGGCTGTTTTCGGACGATATCGGTCATGAGCTCAATGACTTCATCAATGTCGGCGCTGTAGTCAACGCTCATCATGACGGTCGCACGTCCCGGACCCAACAGGTACGAGGTATTGCGAACGCTGCTGGTGACGAAATTCTCGTTCGGGATAATCGTTACGCTGCCGTCGTAAGCCTTAACCGCTGTGTAGCGCGTCTTGATGTCCGTCACAATACCTTCAACGCCGGAAACGTTCACCAAGTCTCCGATTTTGATGCTCTTATCCAGAAGAATAATGAATCCGCTGACGTAGTTAGAGGCAATTTTCTGTAAGCCGAAACCTAAGCCGACACCGATGGCACCGCCGAAGACACCAAGCACGGTGATGTCAATACCAACGGAAGCCAGACCGATCAGAATCGCAATCGTCACTAAAACGACCTTGACTACCCGGATGATCACAACGCGGACGTTGGACTCCATGGTCGGAAGGCTGTTTATCCATTTCTCAAAGAACTGACCGATCCACTTCGCGATAAAGAGCGCTAAGGCAATCGAGAAGCCGGAAAGGAAGACAGACCAAACCGTTGCGTTGGTGCTTCCCAGCGGAATTTTGGTGGTCTGCATGAATTCGACGCACTTAGGCAGTACACCGACGATCTGAAGCGCGACACCGCCCCAAATCGAAAACGTCAGGAAGTTATCCAGGCTGCTGTTGTATTTGCGCGAAAGTGAGTGCAGCAGAAATACGACCGTGCGGATCACAACGTAGGCCCCGAGAATCAGCCACGCAATGGATTCCAGCGGCAGGGCTTTCTTAGGAAGCAAGCCGAAAAGTCGCACGGTAAAGGTGCTGACCGCGATGAAGAACATTCCAAGCAGCGGGAAACTCAGCCGCAAAATCAGCGTCTCTATGCCTCGTCTTACCTTTGCCCAGAAGGCGCTCTCGCGATGTTCAGGCTTGACAGGGGCTTCGCCTTCTTCCGCTTTGATCTCGTCGCTTTCGATGATTTCATTGGCGGCTAAGTGCTTAATAATCCGCATGCGGATGTATTTGCCGAGCAGCCAAGCTAAAAACAGTGAGCCCAGAATGGAGGCCAGCTGCCAATAGATGATCGGCTGGTTAAGCCCTTTTTCAAACATCAGCAGGAGTTGATCCAGGATGTTGCTGTCGCCGCTTAAAAGTTCTTCTGTCGTAACCGCTGTTTGTGCGACTTTGGCGATTTCGGCGGATGCGGCTGCCGAGGTACTCATAGGCTGTCTCCGTTAGGTTAACGACCGTTTGCGTCGTCAACCGGATCAAATGTCAATGTAATAGAAGAGGGAATGTCTCCTACCGGGGGTTTGGGGAAGGGATTGCACATCAGAATCGCTTTTTCCACCGCTGTATCGAAAGCCTTCAGACCGCTGCTGCTGATCATCTTGGGCGGAACAGCCTTCTGACCGTTCTTGAGCAGTCGGACATCGAACTTGGCAACGTACATTCCGCGTTTGGCGCCGGCCGGCGTATTAAACGTAATATGCGGACGGATGCAGGCAACGATACGGTTGTTGTACTGGGCTTGCTGAAAGTTCGTCATGGCGCCGGAGCCTGAACCCATGGCAGATCCGCTCTGGCCGGTTAAGCGGCTGAGCATTTCTTTTCTGCGGGCGGCATTCGCCTGTTCTTGGGCTCTCTGACGATTGAGTTCTTCTTGAGCCTTGCGCTTTTCAGCTAAGGCTTTTTCTCGCTGAGCCTTTTCTTCAGCGATCTTGCGTTCGCGTTCCTGAGCTTGCTTCTTGAGTTCTTCCTGCTTGGCTTTGCGCTCGGCTTCTGCTTTTTCTTCAGCCTTACGTTTTTCCTCCGCTAAGCGTTTCTGCTCTTCTTGTTTCTTCAGCTCTTCCTGACGCTTCTGTTCTTCGATGCGTCGTTCTTCTTCCTGACGGCGCAGTTCAGCCTGGCGAGCTTCTTCGGCTTTGCGCTGCTCTTCAGCTCGTTTGGCTTCCTGAAGCTGACGTTCGCGCTCAAGAATGCGTTGTTTTTCCTCTTCCTGTTTCTTCTTTTCGCGGTCGAGTCTTTCTTGGACGATGTCCGGATCCTCAAGCAGATTGGCTTGACGATCTAAATCCGTCTGAGCGATAGGAGGCGGGGGCGGAGGCAGCTGCTGCTGAGGCTCTTCCGGAGCAGGAGGCTCGGGAGCGGGTTCCGGTTCCGGCTGAGGTTCAGGTTGGGGCTCCGGTTCGGGCTGAGGCTCGGGTTCCGGCTCAGGCTGCGGTTCCGGTTGCGTCTCTGCCGGGGCTTCTGCTGCCGGCATGTCGCCGTTCCACAGTTCGGCATAGACGGGGCCTGTCGGCTCCGATCTCCATTGCATGGAAACGAAGAGCAGCACAAAAAGAAGCCCGTGGGCGATTAAAGCGAGCACAAAAGCCGTGCCCCAATAACCCTGAGCGCCTGAGAGCCGATTCGCTTGATTCGGAGATAAGTCGTCCATTACTTGGCACCGCTTCCTTCAAGTTGCAATGACAGACCGATACGCGTGATGTTGGCCTTTTGTAGATTGCGCATCACGTCGATGACTTTTTCATATGCGACGGTTTTATCCGCAGCAATGACAACCGGAACCTGATTTCCGTCGGTCTGCATCGATTCGACCGTAGAGACTAACTGAGGGAAATCAACCGGAGTTAATTTCTTTGCGGTATCGCGGATCTGGAGTTTGCCGTCTGGCGAGATAATGACTTCGACAACTTTATCCGGAGTGCGAGCCGCTTTATTGACTTTCGGCAGATCGACGATCGAAGGATTGACGTATGGGGCGGCGACCATCAGGATCACCACGAGAACGAGCATCACGTCAATGTACGGGACGACGTTCATCTCTGCTAAAAGACGTCTTTTGCCGTTACGTGCCATGTTGCGTCCTTAGGCCTGACGACCCAAAATGTTCTGGAATTCCTGCATGAAGCTTTCGTACTGGCTCGAGAGACGATCCAGACTATAAGCAAAGCGGTTGTAGCCGATAACGGCAGGAATAGCGGCAAACAGACCGATCGCGGTTGCCACCAGAGCTTCGGCAATACCCGGGGCGACGACAGCCAGCGAAGCGCTTTCCAGGTTGCCCAAGCCTGTGAAGGCGTCCATGATGCCCCATACGGTGCCGAACAGACCGATGTACGGAGAAACGGAACCGATGGTCGCCAAAACGCTCAAGCCCGACTCGAGAATGTCGAGTTCTCTCTGATAACGGGCGCGCATGGCGCGAGACACACCGTCAATGACGCCGAAGGTGCCGGCGCGGGCTTCGAGATTGCTCGCGCGGCTTCTTAAGAACTCGGTCATGCCGGAGTAAAAGATGCCCTCCTGAGGACCGATGGAAGAGCGTCGCTCGGTGGCGCTTTCGTAGAGTTTATTTAAATCTGCACCGCCCCAGAAACGCTTGTCGAAGTTGCGGGCTTCTCTTCTTGCACGGCTCATCTGGAACCATTTCTGAAAAATAATGGTCCAGCTCACTAAAGAGAAAATCAAAAGAATAGCCAAAACAATCTGAACAACGGCGCTCGCATGAGCAACCAAAGTAATGATTGATAAATCGGCAGATGCTTCCATCACAGTCCCTTGTACTAACGAATGATTAATGAGTTAAAAGTTTTTTGAGTTGTTCTGAAATAGGCTCGGGCATAGCCACCGGGCGGAATGTGTGCGCGTCGAGCGTGCCGCAGCGAACGTCTCCGACGTTGAGCACTTCATCTCCTCTCAGAATTTCCTGATGAAATTCAAAAGAAGTACGGCCGCACGCGGTGACCGTTGATCGAACCACTAATTCATCATCCAGCCGGGCCGGTTTCTTGTACTTGGCTTTGGCTTCGGCGACGACAAAGACGACGCCGAGCTCTGAGTACAGCCGCTCCTGACTCCAGCCCAATGCGCGCAGCCATTCCGTGCGTGCGCGTTCCATGAACCTGAAGTAGTTGGCGTAATAAACCACTCGTGCACAGTCTGTGTCTTCGTAGTAGACGCGAACCGGCCAGTCGAAATAGTGTTTTTCCATCAACAAATTCTCATCCGAGCGCGCGTAAGCGCGCTCAAAAAGGCTCCTTGAAGCCCAGCCTCACATAAGAGCGCATTTTAACAAACGGGTACCTGAGAATCAGGCTTGAAAGGTCATTCTTTATACCCGTTTTTCGGAGCGATAAAATCTTTCGCGAATCTTAAAAAGTTGGGAATACCCCTAGACGGGAAACCGTCCCTAACTATTTTATTTCTTTGGAATTTTTTGTGATCTGATAAGATATCTCGTCCCAAAATAGGCGAAAGGAACAGCAGTGAAAATTAAAGTAGGATACGGCGCAACTTACGGCAGGCTCCTTAGGTTGTCAGCGGCTGTCTTTGCTGTGATCGCACTGACCTCCTGCAAAGAAATTCCGAACTCTGTTCACACGGAAAAAGAACTTGCCTCCAATACGCTTTACACGCCGTTCTCCGGCCGCAGTCCGAAGCATTTGGATCCGACGAGTTCTTACTCTTCCGATGAGACGCCTTACACCTACAGTATTTACGAACCGCTTTACCAGTATCACTTCCTAGAGCGCCCTTATCGCCTGATCCCTCGTTCCGCAGCAGAGGTCGTTAAACCCGTTTATCTGGATAAAGACGGAAAGGCCTTACCTGAGACTGCTTCGGCGGAAAAAATCGCTCTGAGTGTTTACGAGATTCCGATCAAAAAAGGAATCCTCTTTGCGCCTCATCCGGCTTTTGCCAAGAACGAAAAGGGCGAATACATCAACCACGCGTTAGCGCCTGAAGTCATCGACGAGCTGCACAATCCGATGGATTTGCCGCAGAAGGGTACGCGAGAGCTGACCGCCGAGGATTTTGTTTACTCGATCAAGCGAATGGCCAATCCCCGCATCATTGCTCCGGTCTACGGAACGATGGTGAACTATCTTCCGGGATTGAAAGACTTTGCCGTTCAGGTTCGCGCAGAAGACAAACGCCTTCGCGCCGATCTCAAGCCCTCTGACAGAGACTTACCTTTCTTAGACTTGCGGAAGTTTGAGCTCAAAGGTGTTTCGGCGCCGGATAAGTACACGCTGCGGCTCGAAGTCAAAGGAAAGTACCCGCAGTTCCCCAACTGGCTGGCCATGACGTTCTTTGCGCCGGTTCCGTGGGAGGCCGAAGCCTTCTACGCCCAGAAGGGCATGGCCAAAAACAACTTGTCTTTGAACTATTGGCCCGTGGGTACCGGCCCTTACATGCTGGTGGAATCGATTGAGAACCGCAAACATGTCATGGAGCGCAATCCGAATTTCCGTAAGACGGAGCTTTATCCCTGCGCGGGGGAGCCCGGCGATGAAGCGAAAGGATTTTTAAAGGACTGCGGAAAACCGCTGCCTTTCATTGATCGGATTGAAATCACGGCCGAAAAAGAAAGCGTGCCGCTTCGTACGAAGTTCCTTCAGGGCTACTACGACTCTCCGCAGATTGAACGTCTCGACAACGGTCAGGGCTTCTTGATCGGCATGGCCGACAGCGCGGAAAAAGAAAAAGAGTACAAAGAAAAGAAACTGCAGTTTCCGCAGACCATAGAAGCGCAAAACACGTACTTCGGCTTTAACTGGATGGATCCGGTCGTAGGAGAAGGCAAGACGCCCGAAGAGCGCGAGCGCAACAAGAAGCTTCGTCAGGCGATTTCTATTGCCATGGACTGGGAAGAATATATCCAGATCTTTGAGAAAGGGCTGGCGTCTCCCGCGCATGGACCCCTGCCGCCGGGACTTTTCGGATATCGAGAGGACGGCGCTGCGGCCTTTAACCCGATCGTTTACGAAAAGACCGAAGACGGACTCGTCCGCCGCAAATCCATTGAAGAAGCCAAGAAACTCTTAGCTGAAGCAGGCTACCCCGGCGGCCGTGATGCAAAAACCGGCGAGCCTTTAGTCTTGAATCTCGACTTCCAGGCGGCAGCGTCTCCTTCAACGAAGGCTGTGCTCGACTGGTACCAGAAGCAGTTTGCCAAGATCGGCATTCAGCTCGATATCCGCGGCACGGACTACAACCGTTTCCAGGATAAAGTGATCTCCGGGAATCACCAGCTCTTCTTATGGGGCTGGCTGGCCGACTATCCGGATGCAGAAAATTTCCTGTTCCTGCTTTACGGCCCTAACGCTAAGTCCAAGACGGGCGGCTCGGGAGAGAACGCTTCGAACTACCAAAATCCGAAGTACGACGAGCTCTTCAGCCGTATGCGTTATATGGACGAAGGCCCGGATAAGGCCGAGGCCATTAATGAACTGATCAAGATCGTCCAGGAAGATGCGCCGTGGACATTCGGTTACTTTCCGACGAGTTCCGCGGCTTTCCATCAGTGGGTGCACAACGGCAAACCCACGCAGGTTGTGCGCAATCACATTCAGTACCTGAGGCTCGATCCTGAGACGCGAGTGAAGGCTATTAAAGAATGGAACAAACCCATTTACTGGCCGCTGCTCGTTTTTGTTCTGCTGTCGGCGTTGGTGATTATTCCGGCCGTGGCTCTTCATAGAAAGCGGGAACGAATGACCGCACGCACTACAGAGGAGGACGTCAAATGATTCGTTATCTCTTAAGACGCATCGGCTACGGCTTCCTGATTCTGATCGGCGTCAATCTGCTCACCTTTATGCTGTTCTTTACGGTCAACACGCCGGATGATATGGCGCGCCTCAATATCGGCGGCAAGCGTGTGACGGCCGAAGCGATCCAGAACTGGAAAGAAGAACACGGTTACGACAAACCGCTGCTCTGGAATGAGAAGGCCAAAGGCTCAGACAAGCTTACGGATACGATTTTTTGGCAGCACAGTGCGCGGCTGATGGTCGGAGACCTCGGTGCATCGGACGCGGGACGTGACATTGCTTATGAAATCAAAAACCGAATGTGGCCTTCGGTTGCTTTGGCGTTTCCGACCTTTTTGCTCGGCGTCTTCGTGATTGTCGTGTTTTCTTTAGGTTTAGTGTTCTTCCGGCACACGAAGCTTGAGATCGGCGGCGTGGTCTTTGCCATTGTCATGATGTCGATCTCATCGCTTTTCTACATTATTTTCGGGCAGTGGCTCTTCTCAAAAGTCCTGCGGCTCGTTCCGATCTCAGGTTTTGAGACGGGAACGGCCATGATTTCGTTCCTGATTCTTCCGATTGCGATCGGCGTTTTCTCTCGCATCGGAGGCGATGCGCTGCTGTACCGCTCGATGTTCCTGGAAGAAATCAACAAGGATTACGTTCGTACCGCTCGCGCGAAGGGCTTAAGCGAAACGGCCGTCCTGTTTAAACACGTTCTGCGCAACGCCAGCCTGCCGATTCTGACTTCAACGGTTGCCGTGCTTCCGATGCTGTTTTTAGGCTCCTTAGTGATGGAAAGCTTCTTCGGCATTCCGGGCTTAGGCAGCTTCACGATTGACGCGATTAATGCTCAGGACTTCGCCATTGTCCGTACCATGGTTTTTGTAGGAACCGTGCTGTATGTTATCGGTCTGATTTTGACGGACGTAGCTTACACGATTGCCGACCCGAGGATCCGTTTGAAATGATGCCTAAATTTGTTTTGCTTCCAACGGATATCGTGATTGTCGTCCTTCTTGCGGCACTAACGTTTTATCTGATTCATGTTGCCCGCTCCGAAGAGCTCAAAGCACGATGGCGCTATGTTGTGAGTTCCGGCGCCTCGCTGTGCTCGCTTTCGCTGCTGTGTTTCTTCCTTCTGCTCTCCGTCGTAGATTCTGTGCACTTTCGTCCGGTCATTGATGTTCAGGCCGGGCGCCCGATCTATGACGTCAAGGCTTATTCCCTGTTGGATAAAGCGCTAGGCAAAGCCTCTTCTGCCGAAGAGAAGTCTTATTCGATGCCGCTTGCGACTCAGACATTTGAAAAAATTTCCCGCTTTGAAGACGGCAAACCCGTGCGCGATTACGAACCGCTGAAAGCCGGAGGAGCGCACCTCAAAAATAACGCCGATTGGGCAGAAGACATCATCGTTAAATCGGCCTGCGGGCTAGGTGCAGGACTCGTGCTTAGCGCTTTGCTGTGGTTCTTAACGGTCGGACTGATTGCTCGATATAAAGATCGCTCATTCAAGGGAGAGGTGCGTACGCTATTTAAGCGCCGCGATGAAGTTCCTTATGAAGCAGTCCTTACGACCTGCTCTGTTTTAATCGTCCTCGGGTGCCTGATCGGCGCGCTTTGGCCGTATTACCACGTGATGGGGACAGATCAAACAGGCAACGATGTCCTGTATCAAGCCTTTAAGTCGGTGCGTACAGCGCTTGTGATCGGAACTCTGGCGACGTTGACGACGCTTCCGTTTGCCGTGGTTCTGGGAATTTGTGCCGGATTCTTCAAGGGCTGGGTAGACGACTTAATTCAGTACCTTTACACGACGTTGTCTTCAATTCCGAGCGTTCTTTTGATTGCGGCTTCCGTGCTGATGATTCAGGTGTTCATTGATTCTCATCCCGGCATGTATGCGACCGGCATTGAGAGAGCCGACCTTCGTCTGTTCATGCTTTCAATCATCATCGGTCTGACGGGCTGGGCCACGCTCGCACGTCTCCTTCGCGCCGAGACCTTAAAGATTTCTCAGCTGGACTATATCCAAGCGGCTCGTGCCTTCGGATTAGGGCCGTTTAAGATCATGAAGCGTCATGTGCTGCCCAACGTGATCCACATCATTTTGATTGTGGCGGTATTGGATTTCTCCGGCATTGTTCTATATGAAGCGGTGCTTTCTTACGTCGGTGTCGGCGTTGATCCGACGACACACAGTTTCGGTTCCATGATTAATGCCGGACGTCTTGAACTTTCCCGCACACCGGTTGTCTGGTGGAACCTTTGCGCGGCTTTCACTTTCATGCTCACACTTGTGTTGTCTGCCAACTTGTTTGCGTCTGCCGTTCGGGAAGCATTTGACCCGAGACTGGTCCTCAAAATCGGGAGGAAAAAGTAATGCTCCGTATTTCTAATATGGTGACTGAAATCCTCACTTCCGAGGATACGGTTCGCGTTGTAGACGGTTTGAGCCTGACGCTTAATCGAGGCGAAATCTGCGCTTTAGTCGGAGAGTCCGGGTGCGGCAAATCTATGACGGCTTTTTCTCTGCTGAGATTGCTTCCGAGCTCCGGACGAGTCTCGAGCGGTGTTGTTACCGTTGACGGAACAGAAATCATGGGTTTGCCGGAAGCTGCGATGCGCAATATTCGCTCTTTCAAGATCAGTTTGATTTTCCAGGAACCGGCGACGTCGTTAAACCCGGTGATGACTGTCGGGGATCAAATTGTCGAGACAATTCTTCTTCATACACCGCTGCGCGGCGAAGAAGCGCGAGCAAAAGCACTCGACTGGCTGAAAAAAGTCGGAATCCCTGAGCCCGAACGCAGAATGAAATCATTCCCGTTTGAACTCTCCGGCGGTCAAAAGCAGCGCGTTATGATCGCTATTGCACTAGCGGCCGAGCCGAACTATTTGATTGCAGACGAACCGACGACGGCGCTGGACGTTTCCGTTCAAGCTCAGATTCTTGATCTTTTAAAGCATCTCAAGGAAACCGAAAACATCGGCATTCTGCTGATTACACATGATTTGGCTGTTGTGGCTCAGGTCGCAGCCAGGGTAGGGCTGATGTATGCCGGTGAGCTGGTGGAAGAAGCTTCAGCACGTGAGTTCTTCTCCAAGCCATTGCATCCTTATGCGCGCAATCTTTTGAAGGCGCTTCCTGAAGGAAAGCAAAAGAGCCAGATGCTCGAGGCAATACCGGGCATGGTTCCTCGCTTGAATCGAGAGTTCCATGGATGCCGATTTGCCGAGCGCTGTAAAAAAGCTCGTCCCGAATGTTCTCAGCATAAAGTTGTCCTGCAGGAGATTGGAGACCGAAAAGTTCGCTGCCTGTTTCCTGAAAATGATCCGGTCGAACTTCCGCGAAGTGACGTTGTTGTTGAGCGAGAGCAGAAAGATGTGCCTCGCATTCTTGAAGTCAAGAATTACAGCGTTTGGTTTCCGATTCGCGGCGGTTTTCTGCGTCCGACGGAATACGCCAAAGCCGTCAACAATGTCTCATTCGATGTGCGCAGAGGGCTGACAACGGCATTGATCGGAGAAAGCGGCAGCGGCAAAACCACGGTGGCCCGAGGCATCCTCCAACTTCTCCGACTGCAGGCAAAAATCACTGGTTCTGCGCTCTTGAACGGAAAAGACTTAGGCAGCTTGAACGGTCCCGATCTTCGACAAGCCCGCGTCGATATGCAGGTTATTTTCCAAGATCCATTCTCCAGTTTGAATCCGAGAATGCGTGTTAAGGAAATTCTGCTTGAAGGGTTGGAGAGCCTGCACCCTGATATTCCTGCGAGTGAAGCGCTCGGAAGAATTGAAGATGTCATCGGTCTTTGCGGGCTGCGTTCCGATTGATTGAATCGGTAGCCGCATGAGTTCTCGGGCGGACAAAGACAGCGCTTGGCGATAGCTCGTGCGTTGGTGGTCGAACCCAAACTTCTGATTTGTGATGAACCGACATCGGCTTTGGATGTTTCCGTGCAGGCCCAAATCCTGAATCTTTTGAACGAAATCCAAAGAAGCCGAGATATCTCGTACTTGTTCATCACTCATAACTTCGGCGTCGTTCGTTACCTTGCCGATGAAGTCATTGTGATGAAGTCCGGAGAAGTGGTAGAAGCAGGATCGGCGGCAGAAATCCTTAATCGTCCGAAAGATCCTTACACCTGTCGCTTGCTGGAAGCAGTTCCGAATTTCGACTCTCTGAAGTAAGAACAAGAAGTTCCCACAAAGCCGAAAGACGCGTCTGGATACGGAAAGACGTTCTAGGCTCTGTTAGCGAAATTCAGCGAAGGACGAAATAAAAATTCAGAGGGGAGTTTTATCTTTAAAGGATAGAATTAAAGATAGTTTAACCTCTAAGTATTGGTATTTTTGCTGTCAAAGAAAGCCTCAATTTTTGAGAATTGAGCAGAAATTGAACACGATTGAACAAGTATTGAACATATATCGTGAGTAGACGAGCTTGAGAACGAGTTTCTCTTTTCAATCCGGATAGAGTAACGGCCTGTTTTAGCGAAATAAGCGAAAGATGAAATAAAAATTTGGAGGGGATTTTTGTTTTTAAAAGACCGAATTAAAGATGATCTATCTTTTAAGTATTGGGATTCTTGGTGTCAAAGAAAACGTCTTTTTTGGAAATTAGACTGTTAAAAGGCCAAACTCGAGGAGGTACTTCTTTTTTAATCCGGAAAGAGCAATCGTGTGTTTTCAGTGATGCCTCGCTGGTTGGCAGCGATGTCTATTAAAACATCGCCTAAGCGGTCTTGATCCGACAAGAACTTGATTCCATTGTTTTGGCACAGATCCAAGTAAATCGCCAGCGCCGTCCTTTTGTTGCCGTCCTGAAAGAAATGACCTTTGAGAAGGCTGACGACGATGCTTGTTATCTGCTCTCTGACGGTGTCGTAATAGGAATAGCTGGACAGACATCCGCCTACTCGCTGTTTTCTTTCTTCTGAGCAGCGATTGCCGGTGAGAGCTTCGTTGATCAAGACCACCGCATCAATATCTAATGGTGTACTCATTTGTCTTTGAGATAATCAAACGTCTTTTTGAAGGTGTTTAAATTTTCTTTAAAGCGTTTGAGCATTTGCTCTTTAGTATTTGGGCGGAGCTCCTGTTTTTGAGGAACTGATTTTCTATCTGTCATAGTTCAAGAAAGAGAAGAGCCGATTCGGTTCGATTAACCGGCTCGGCTTCTTCCCTCAGAAAGAGAAATTATCCTTGTTCGCTGAAACGTTCTTTAAGCCGCTGAGGCAGTCCTCCGCTGCGCTGCGTGACGGTCTTTAACGACATGTCTAGGGCATCCTTAGCCCCGAAAATCTGGCACGTTTTTTCCGAGCGAGTAATGCCGGTATAAAGAAGTTCACGCGTGCATAAAGAGGCAGCATCACTTCCGGCACTTAGTGTTGGCAGGAAGATGGCTACATCACGGAAGCCGGAACCCTGCGATTGATGGATGGTGATTGCAAAGGCGGTGTCATATTTCGGCAGCAGCTGAGCCGGAACGATTTTCTTCAGATCACCGATGAATGCATACCACATCGGTTTGTCGGAATCAGCCGTCTTCAAGCCGAAAATAACAGCGACGTCGCCGTTGGCGACACCAAGGCCGGAGTCGTTTTGACGAACAATGATGACCTTGCCGTTGTACATGTCGTCTGCGGATGGAACTATGAAAGCCGTTTTAACAAAATCTTCGCAATAATCATTGACGGCATTGACGCCGGTCGGACCTTCACGTTGTGCGCACAACGGACGGAAAGTACTCAGTTCGTTCCAGACGTCTTTAAGAGCTTGTTGTACATCATTAGGAAGGTTTTCGAAGTTGGCTGATCTTGAATCCACTTCGTTTTTATCGTTCAAAGTTAAAGTCAGGTTTAAGTTTTCGACTGCGTTGCAGTAGGAATCGAGTTTTTCCTCTAACCACTTCTGAGCCTGCAGAGGAAGATTTCTACCTGCAGATTTGAAAAACACGCCGGTATCTTTAAATCCTTCAAAAGGTTGATCGTCCGTGTACTCAACTTCTGAAATAAAGTCCGAAATGCCGGCTTCTCTTCCTTCTTCGAAGGCCAGCATGCGCTGCGCCAATCTGCCGATAGCGGATTTGTCGTTGAAGCGAATGCTCTCTTTTAATTCAACAATGTGGCCTTTCAAAACACCCGAATTGTCGGAGATGTCAGCAAACACCGAACCAGGTCCGACGGCTGCCAGCTGATGCTTGTCGCCTAAAAACACAGTTTGCGTTTTGGTTGGATCAATTGATCTGATAAGTTTTAACGCAAGGGCGGAGTCAATCATTGAGCTCTCATCCACGATTAGCAGATCTGCTTCGATCGGATTGTCTGCTGAAGGTCGTTTGCCGTTGGATAAATCCGTGACGAGCAATTTATGGATCGTCAAAGAAGTCAGTCTATCTTCCGCAAGGGCCTTGCGAACGGCAGGGTAGTAAGGTGCAGAGGACGGACCGGCATCCGCTTGATTTTTTACGGATTCAAGAAGACGACTTGTGGCCTTTCCGGTTGGGGCACACATTTGAATGATGCCCTTCGGATGTATTTCCAAAAAGGCTTCAATGAATTTCACAACGGTGGTTGTTTTGCCGGTACCGGGACCGCCGCAAATAACGGAGAATTTCTCCGAAACTGCAAGTTCGGCGGCTTCCAGCTGCAGAGGATTTAAAGAGTAGGCTTTCTTGTCGCCGTTTTCTCGTGCATTCTTTAACGTCTGTTCCAGCTGTGCTAAGGCCTCTTTTACCTCGTTGACGTCGCTGGCGCTTGTAGAGCACATACCGTGAATACCTGCGGCCAAACGGCTTTCAGAGCAAAAATTGCGGCGGGAATAAATTCTCAGCTTTTTCGGTTCGCTCTCGTCAAGAAGAAAAGGCGTAGGAGCGACAGAAAGGTTGTTAGGTTCGTCAGCAATTTTGTTGCTGCTGTCTGTTAGCAGCTCAGCTTCCCTGAGCAGCTCCGCGTACTTTTTATTTTGCGGCGTTGCATCAAGCTCGGCACATAAACCTCCGAGGTGTTCGGCTTGTCCGAGATGCAGCATGAAGAACGCCAATGCGTCTCTTAGCTCTTCTGTAATGGTTTTTCCTCGACGAGTTAAAAGGTCAAGCAGAATGGTGCCGAGGTTTTCAAATGAATTTTGGTTTTGCGAAATCATTTCAAACTGCTCCTTTGGCACGAGATTCCAGGAGTTCGCGACTGAATCCGTTTTTCAGGAAGTCGTCTACACATTCGACAAGGGCATCTTTTGGACGTTCAAAGTACGTTCCACGCGCATTCCTGTCGATGCCGCGCAGGAAGCAGTAAACCGCCCCTCCGATGGCTTTATAACCCGTACCTTCCGGCAGATTTAAACGAACTTCGAGCATTCGTTTGAGCGCAACGAGATAGAGCGCCAACTGAAGCTCGTAGTGATTATTTTTCATCAAGGCGTTCACGGCTTCCGGCGTATAGAGCTCAGGAGTGTTGTTGCGGTAATCAATTTTGTTCGTCTTCCAGTCGATGACCCAATATTTGCCGTCAGCGGCAAAAGCTAAGTCGATGGAGCCCGTGAGATAACCGCGCATATCAAGTTCTGACAAATGAAAGTCTTTATAACGAGAATCAAAGGCCGTTAGCGTTTCAGCCAAAAGACTCGCCGTCAGACGTTCTCTGCCCTTTATCGGAGCTCCGACGGAAAGCATGAATTTCAATTCCGGACGGCAATCTTTAAGATTTTTAAAAAGCTGAGAGAGATGGAAGCCCGGCGCGGAGGGCAGAATCTTTGCTTCGAATAAATTTTCGAAGAACTCTTCCGTTTTAGTCTCGATTTCGGCCTTTCGTTCTTCAGTTTCTGGGGCGACATAACCCTTAAAACGATCATCTAAAAATTTGTAGACTCTGTTCTTCCAGTTATGGAAATTTTTGTCGAAAATCTTTTCTAATAATTCGTGGACTTTCGTGCCGAATTCGGCAGCGCTTTGGGTGCCTTTGAGGACTTCCAATACGTCCTCTTCTTTCGATTCCGCGACAGTTTCCTCTGACTCAAGAGCTTCCGACTCATCAGTGATGACGGCGGAGTCCTGTGCTTCCATGGTCCTCAACAAGCTTGTGAAACTGGAAGAAATCCAAGAACGATTTTGCTTCTCACCGCGACCGGCTCTGAGATCAAGATGCTCCGGCGGTTGTCTGAAGGAGACTTCGGAGTCTCCATATTTGCCGGGTTCGAAGTCAAAACGGATCTCAAAAGGAGTGTAAGCATTTAAAGCTTTCTCAGAGAGCATGAGAGGATGTGCGCTGTTCTTGTTGTACTCGGAAATTCCGTCAAGCAAGGCCTTTCTGACTTCTCTTGCCGACGCTTCCTTCGGGCTCAAAGCCTCCCGCAGTCGGTTTAAACCGCCAATAATGGCCAATCCGCCGGACGTTTCTCCGCTGATAGCCTGAGCAAGCGGATTTTTTCCGCCGACGCTGCCGTGAGGCGCTCCGTTCTTAGTTTTCTTGAAGAAATAGGGAAGAACCACCCTTGCTGTGGCTCGCGTCATAGCGACATACAGCAGTCTCATGGACTCCTCATATGATTTCTCAATGAAGTCGTCCGGTGCCTTCTGTTCGGTTTCATAGAAGGTAATAACGCCTGTCGCATCATCTCTAAATTTCTGACCTTTGGAAAAGCTTATCGGCCGGTCAAGGTAATAAACAACAGGGTATTGAAGGCCTTTACTGCTGTGAATAGTCTCAACTCGAACAACATCGGAATCGGTTTCACGTCTCAGAGTGTAGCTGTCGTTGCTCTTTTTTTGTTCTTGTTTTAACCAGCGCAGCAGTCCCTGAAGACTATCAATGGTGTTGTGCTGCTGATGAAGAAGCTCCAAGATGTGCTGATAATTCGTGAGGGCGCGTTCTCCTCCGTATTGCAGTAAACGCTCTTCGGTTTTGGCGCCGGCAAATAGGTTCGAAACAGCAGCGATAATTCCGCTCTTCTCGTAGATTTTTGCTGAGTTTTCCAATAACAGACGTGCCTGCGCGGAGGCCGCATCGTTATTCAATAAGTCATTCAGCGAGTCGCCGAAAATCCTGGTTGCCTGAGCCGCAGCCACAAGACGAGTATCTCTCGGATCGTACATAGCCTCTAGAACGCTCTTAAGTTCGTGCGCTTCTTTGGAACATAAGACATTTTCATTCGAAGACCGAAGGGTGCGAATGCCCCGCCTGCGCAGCTCTTCAATAACCTTGTCAGCATGGAAGCGCTTTGCAACCAAAATCGCGATATCGCTGGGTCTCAGTCTCCGGCCGTCATAGAGGACATTTTCCTTTAGCAAGGATTCGATTTCCTCTGCGATGGCAATAGCCTCCATATCGCGAAGTGTCTCTGCATTGGACAAGGCCTTAGTGTCGGCATTGGACCAGAAAGCGAAAGAGGAAAGGGGTTCGACTTTGCCGTCTTTCTCTAAGAGGAGCGGTAGTTTTTTCTTATTAAACTTCACCGGCGAATAAGAAAGGGCCTGATTCAAAAAGCCGCCGCGGGAACCTTTCCCTTCCGGATTGAAGTACGCATTAACTCCGGCAATGATCCCAGGAGTAGAACGATAATTCTTTACTAACTGATAAGGGTTGTTGATTTCGTTTTTGGCTAACAGATACGTTTCAAGACTTGCGTTCCTGAAGCGATAAATAGACTGTTTCGGATCACCGACAAAGATAACGGGTTTGGAGTTCTCCGGATCCTCTAAGAACAGGTGTTTGAAAATCGAGTATTGAATCGGGTCCGTATCCTGAAATTCGTCAATCAAAGCAGCGCCGTAAAGGTTCTGAATTGCCTTGGTGAATTCCGGATCTTTAACAATGCGTTCTTCTGCTTCGATCAGCAGGTCATCGAACGTAAAAAGACGTTCATCTTTCTTGTTTTCTTCGTAGAGTTTTGTTGCCTGATCAATGAAAGTTTCAAAAAACCGAGTGGTTTCGTCTTCGGGCTTTTGATTCGCATCTTTCATCAGCTTCATTTGCCGGGTGAGCGGCTTGCTTCTGCTCAAACCGGCAGCAGTTGTCAGAATATCTTCCCAAGGAATGTCTCGAGCCAGAGACAGTTGTTCCGTAGGGTAGCCTGGATAGGCCTTCGGAAGGTTTGTACGAAGAAAAGTACTCAGCGCTTTATCTTTAGCGTTTGAATCATCTCCGATCTCAAAGTCGTAGTTTCCCTTTGAAGAAAAGACAAAGTCCTGAAGGATTCGTTGGCAAAAGCCGTGAATAGTAAAAATGGCAGCGTCGTCAATCTTATTCAGCGCTGTTTGCAGTTTTTCAAGAATTATGTCCTGAGAATATTTCTTTTCTCCCCAACTATCCAGCAGATCGTTGAAGCTTCCGCTCTTGTTCAGCCTAATTTGTTCAATCAGTTCCGTCAGGTTGCTGCGCAAACGAGAGGACAACTCATCAGTGGCTGCATTCGTGAATGTCACGACCAAAATACGATCTAGTTCGATTCCTTTCTCGACTAAAAGCCTGAGCAGCACTCGCATCAAGGAATACGTTTTTCCGGTGCCGGCGCTGGCTTCCAAAAGCATGCGCCCCTCAATCGGCGTTGTGGCAGCATCAAATTCTTTATAAAGCATAAATACTCCGATTAAGGTTTAAGTTTTTGAATGAATTCAATTAACGCTTCGAATGCTTCTGAAAGGTAGATGTCTTTCTTTCTGCCATCACCTTTGAGGAGTTTGTAGTAATCGCTGAGTTCTTCTTTGAGAGCCTTAGATAAATCAGCAGCTTTTCTTACGCTTTCCTCTGAGACACCCTGCCAAAGCAGTGCGTCATCCGAGGCATTCATTCCAAGTGCGTGCTTGCAGTGACACTCAAATAACCTCAAGAACGCTTTAAGCGGTTCGCCGCCATGGTTCTGAATAATCGAAGAGTAAGAAATGACGAAATGATCTGTGTCTGAACTTTCGTTAAAGATGAGTAAATCGTAGGGTTCCCCGGCTTCGGTCCAAATAATTTGGCGCAATACTTCTCGGTTTTGTTCCGACGCAGAGCAAAAGACGCCGAGCTTGACGCGCAAGGACTCATCTTCCGTTTTCCAAAGGAAGAGATCCGTTTTGTCTGTGAGCCGATTGACGAAGCTAGAAACTGCAGTCGGAACTCGATAATCAAGTCCCGCCGAGAGGGGTTTTAAAGTCTCAGTCTCCTCAAATTGTTTCCTTGCGGCGTGAGCGTCGGCAACCTCTGAGGTTTCAAAACTGAGAACCGCACGTCGGACACTTTCAATGCCGTACTTCGGATTAAGGTTCAAAAGATTGAGCGCCTCTTGATCAGAGAAGTTATTCTCAAGCAAAGAAAGAAATTTTCGGCTGACCTCTGAGTGCATAAGCTTGTCGTCCTTAGAAGGGACGATCATTCTTTCGTCGGCTTCGAAATCTGATGATTCAAGCTTGAGCAGCGTTGCCGCCCATTCGTTGTAAGAGGTCAGGAACTTTATGAGGAAATTAACCTGCAGTTCGCGGAGCACCGGGTGCTGCATCGTTTTGGGAAGTTTCTCAGCAGGAATCTCGGTGTTGGCAAACATCGGTTCCTTGGCGCCCGGGTTCCTATAGGCATGTTCGATTGAATCGAGGACGTCTTTCCGAGGGCTCTTCCAGAACAAGTTGTTTTCTCGTTTGTCTAGAGATTTTGCTTCCTCTAAGAAATTTCTCATGGAGAAGCGATTCAAAGGAACCTTAGTTACGATGCTCTTCCAAAGCTCGTCTGCCTTTTCCTGAGCTGTGCCGTCCTCCATCCCTACGCTCATGGCATGAGAAAGGAAGTAATTCTTGAAATTATCAATGACGAGCGACGGATTATTTTCGCTTTGCGGTTTCGTTCCGATTGTGTAGGAAATCAAAAGGTTTTCTCGAGCGCTGAGAAGCGTGTCAAGGAAGACAGCGTTATTGTCCTTTCTTGCGTCTCGGTCACCGCGGCGGCGGTGATCCTTGGTCAAGTCAAATTCTTCAAACTTAGGTGTTCCCGGGAACCCGCTTTTCTCATCGAAACCCAAACAGCAAATGACCTTGTAGGGTATTCCTCTGGCAAGTGAAATGGATGCGAAGGTCATCGTTCCGGAGCTCGGTACATCGCGCTTTGTTTTGGAGAGTTCACTTCGCAGCTCGCTTAATACAACATCGAAACTGACGGTTTTTTCCGTGCCGCCGAAAGCGGCAGCCATGCCTTTGCAGACTGTCTCGATGATTTCTGAGAAGTTATAGGACTCTTCAGGATCACAGTTGTTTCCGAAGAAACGCTCTTTCATACCTAACAGAGCTTCTCTCCAGGCCTCTGCGGGGAGTGCAAATTCGGAAGCGAGCAGTTCACGACGCTGATCGGCAAGGTTCAGATAAAGTTGAGAAAGCGCTTGGAGCAAGCGGCCCGAGCCGTCGGAAACGACATCAAAACCGGCTTCCTCATCTCCTCGAATAGGAAGAACACTCTTGAAGGGCAGAGGGGAAGCTTCATCAAGGAAAAAGCCGAGAGAAAGCCGTTCCATGGCGTCCTGAAAGGACGTGTCTTCGTCAGTGAAATTCAGCGCCGCGAGCTGTTCCTGATCGATTCCGACAGAGTATCCCGCAGAATAAAGCCAAGTCTGAATGACAGAGATGTCGTCTAAGGACAGGTCCCACTGCTGTTGTACGGGGAGTTTCTCCAGCCAATCAAAGAATTCTCTGGCTGAGAAATCGGACATCAAGAGTTTGCCCAAGCCCACAAACGCATCTGCAAGCGCATTCTGTTTTTCTTCGCTGAGACCGATGATCTTCCAAGGGATATAAAGATCTTTCGGCAGTGATGCCATGACGCCTTCAATGATAGGAGCTGCCTTTTCGATGTCCGGAACTACGACCAAAACATCGGAAGGTTTTAGGCCGCGTTTTTTATCTGTGAGCCAATTCTGGAGAATGTCGATGGTGGCTTCGACTTCTCGGACAAAAGAGGGCGCCTTGAGAATGCGAAGACTGACATCTTTCTCGGCAGGCTCAATGGGCAGCAGCGTGCTGTCCATTCTAAGAATGGAGTTTTGAAAGCTATGCAGAAACGACTTGGAGGGATACTCCAGATATGCGGAAGCTGTCTCGGCACTAACCTTGGTTTTTATTTCTTCTTCGGAATGGTCGAAAGTTTTTTCTGAGGTTACAAATTCCCGAGACCCCGGCTGTTTGACGAATGCCTTTTGACGGTTCTGTTTGTCTTTATCAGAGATATCCGTTTCGATTGCCGAAGCTTCTTCCTCGGAAAAAAGGAAGCTGTCCAATCGGTCAATAGCGGCTCTCGTGCTTGCTGCATTTGTCAACAGATAGTTCAGGCAGCTGTTGTCGACTTTGAAATTCTCGGACCAGTCGAACTGCGCTTTCGGAACGGACTCAAACCAGTACTCGGCGCACGGATTAAGAATGTACAGATTAAGCTCTGCAGGAGAATCTTCATAAGCTCGAATCAGAGGCAGTAAGTTAGGCGGAATCGAGAACGGCAGAAAAAGATGAATCGGAAGACTGTTCTCAACCGGTTTGTTCTTCCGGATTCGCTCAATAGTATTTTCAAGCCACCCGAAGATTTTTCCTTCGCTTTCTGCGCCGGTCTGTTCGATTAATTCTTGCCAAAGACGCTTTTGCCACAAAAAGTCAGCGTTTTTCTTCAATCGCTCTTCTTCTGCCTTTGCATTTGGTACCGGAAGCGGGTGTACCTTATGGTTGAATTTGAATTTCTCTAAAGCCCACTGTTGCAGCCAGTCAAAGCGATAGGAACCGTAAGTAATGAAAACTGTGTTCAGATGACGGGCAAATTCCAACACACCGACGGGGTCCAATGTCTGAATGTATTCATAAAGACGCTTTTCTTCTTCAGGGAAAGCCTTTTTGTTTTGCTTTTGACGCAGGATCTCGTAAAAAGTCCAGTCCATGACCTGAGATGTTTCAGCGTTGGAGAGAGACTGTCCGAGAACTTTGAACATCCAGCTGGCTACGTTAGAGAATTCAATCCCCGGAGTGGCTCCGAAGTGATCCGCGAAGAAGCGGTTGAGGTTGTCCTCGATCATCGGCGTCGGGACGATAACCTTGATTTGCTCAAAAAAGGAGGCATTACTGTTTCGCAGGTCCTCCAGATTAAAACCGATTTTTGTGGCAAGAACCGTTCGAAGAACTTCGAACGAGTTCGAGTAAAAAGTAGAAATCACTGAGGACCCTCCTAAAAGGAAAAGCCGACGTTTTAGTTTAGTTGTGTGGCGCTGAGTCAGGCTTTTTTCAGCGGCGGGACACGTACACAGAAGGTGTAGGCGTAGTCGCCGATAGCATCGAGTTTGTAGCGGGCACCGCGCAGAAGCACATAGAAGACACCGTCCTTGTCGACTAAGAAGTTGGGGTGTACTTCAAGATCGTTTTTCTGAGCGTAATTTTTAAAGTCTTCCTTGGATTCTTCGATTGTTTTTCCGGGCGTCACATAAACACCGACTAAGAAATGGTCCTCGAAGTAATCGTTGGGAATATCCAAGCGGTCATAGATAGAGACGGCTTCAATACTTTCAATGGTTCGAATCTGTTTTCCGACGAGTGTGTCTGAGACAACTTTTTCCAGTTTGCCGGGAATGGCCTGGATGTCCTGTCTCTTTCCGACGCAGACGAGCGCAACGGTAATTTCTCCGTCTTCAGTATCGCAGCTTGAAGTGTCGCGCGGGAAGCACTGAACCTGACGTACGCCGACGCAGTCCAATCCCATGACAAGCAAAAACTCCTCAGGGAAGTAAATCTGAGAAGCAAAGGACGGGTGCATCGTGATCGTGATTTGAGCCTTATTGTCAGGGCAGGCAGAAGCTTCCAAATCTTGAACGTCGTTCCAGGCCTGACGCGCTTGTTCGCTCAATGTCTTGACGTTCTCTTCAAAATCGTAGGGAAGAACGGACAAGTCCAGCTGCACCTGACGCTCGGACAAGTTGTAAGAACTAATATTGGTCGTCATCGAATAAAAATCCCAAATCTTTATGTTTTCTATCGAGCCCGAAATGGCTGTATGCGCGCGGTGTCGCCACGCGTCCCCTTGGTGTCCTCTGAACAAAACCTTCTTTGATCAGATAAGGCTCGACCATATCTTGAAGCGTATCAGACTCCTCACCGACAGCGGAAGCCAGGTTTTCGATACCGACGGGACCGCCTTGGAATTTTTCAATGATCGCAAGCAGGAATTGGCAGTCGAGGCTGTCTAAGCCGATCGGATCGACTTCTAGCATGGTAAGGGCGTCTTTTGCGATTTGTTCGGACAATTGACCCTGATGACGGACTTCGGAAAAGTCGCGAATACGTCGAAGCAATCTGTTTGCGATTCGAGGTGTACCGCGGGAGCGGCGTGCAATCTCACCGGCTGCGCCTTTATCTGCCGGCATATTTAGCAGGTGCATGGAGCGCAGCACAATGGTTGTCAGGTCTTCAGGCGAGTAGTACTGAAGCTGGGCACGAATACCGAAACGATCCTGCAGCGGTTTGGTCAATGAACCTGCACGTGTCGTGGCACCCACAAGCGTGAAATGCGGAAGATCGATTTTGATCGAACGGGCAGCAGGGCCTTCGCCGATCATGATGTCGAGCTTGAAGTCCTCTAAGGCCGGATAAAGAATTTCTTCGACGACCGGCGAGAGACGATGGATTTCGTCAATGAAGAGAACATCATGCGGCTCCAAACTTGTAAGCATGGCAGCCAAGTCCCCGGCCTTTTCTAAAACAGGGCCCGACGTTTGACGAAGCTTGACGCCGAGTTCGTTGGCGATGATGTTTGCCAGTGTCGTTTTACCTAAGCCCGGAGGGCCGAAGAGCAAAACGTGATCCAGAGCTTCTCCGCGATTGCGTGCAGCCGTGATGAACAGATCTAACTGCTCACGAATACCGTCTTGGCCGGCATAGTCTTTGAGACGTGTCGGACGAAGGGCCTTGTCGATGACTTCTTCTTTTTCTTTTCTTTCAGAGGAAAGAATCGAATTGCTGTCCGCCATGGATTAACCTTTCTGAGCAAGTTGACGCAGACAGAGACGAATGCCTTCGGAGGCGTCGGCATCTGCAGGGACGTTTTTCGCAGCGCCGCGAGCTTCGCGTTCGCTGAAACCCAACGCAACCAAAGCCTGGATGACCTCTGTCTGAACGGAAGAAACCGTGGGCGCAGAAGTGACGACCATCTTGTCCTTCAGCTCAAGAACGAGACGTTCGGCCGTTTTCTTACCGATGCCGGGAACCATCGTCAAAAGTCCGATTTCATTATTGGCAATGGCGTTTCCGATATCTTCTGCAGACATAGAGGAGAGCATGGCGAGCGAAATTCTCGGACCGATGCCGCTCACTTTCAGAAGCTGCCGGAACACTGATTTTTCCTGAGAAGTTAAAAAGCCGTAAAGCAGCTGCGCATCTTCACGAACGATCATGACGGTTTCCAGAAACACTTCTTCGCCGATGTTCGGAAGATTGTAGAAAGTGGACATCGGGACATCGATCTCGTAGCCCAGTCCGCCGCACTCAATAACAACTTGCGGAGGATTTTTTTGAAGAATTTTTCCTCGAATGGTTGCAATCATTAGTTAGACCTTTCCTTCATAACGTTTCGTCCACTCGTTTCTTGAGCGGCGAGCACTTGAGCCTCTGCGGGATACACCGGTTCCGCTGCTGCCGGCCTTGGTTCCGAGTGTCGGTACGAGGCCGAGCAGGATACTGGAGCTGCCGTAGCAGATCGCGGTTGCCAGAGCATCCGACTCGTCCGGACTGAAGCGCGTGTCCTCAAGCTTCAGATGCCTTAGAACCATTTGCTGCACTTGTTCTTTGTCAGCGGCGCCGTAGCCGGTTACGGATTTTTTAATCTCGCGAGTGCTGATTTCTTTGCATAGGATAGAGTGACATGCGACAGCACACATCGCAGCGCCTCTTGCGTGTGACAGCAGCATGCTGGACTGGGCATTCGTATTCAAGAAAGTTTTTTCAATCGAAGCGACATTCGGATGATGCTCCTCGATCAAAGCCGACAAGGACTTAAAAATGAATCCCAGTCTGTCGGAAAGTTCGCCTGCGGGTACATTCAAAACACCGGAGGCGACATAGGTGAAATGACCGGGTACAAAATCTACAAAGCCGTAGCCGGTGTGATTAAGCCCCGGGTCAATTCCGAGAATACGAACAGCCTTTTGGCTCACTAGAAGCCTCCGCCCATGCCGCCCATACCCGGGAAGCGGCCGCTAAGGCTTCTGAAAGCGCGCATCATTTTGCCCATGCCGCCTTTTTTCATCATCTTCATCATTTCGCGGCTCTGCTCAAACTGTTTGAGCAGACGATTGACTTCCTGAACGGTAGTGCCGGCGCCGGCAGCGATTCTGCGCTTGCGGCTTGCTTTGATGATTTCGGGTTTTCTGCGTTCATGCGGTGTCATCGAATCAATGATGGCTTCAGTACGGGCGAGCTGTTTCTTAGCCTGTTCGTCGTCAACCTGGCCGGCAGCTTGGGCGAACTGTGCCGGCAGTTTCTCAATTAAGGAAGAGAAACTGCCCATGTTTTTGACCTGAGCGAGCTGATCCTTGAAGTCTTCGAGTGTGAAATCGTCGCCCTTACGCATTTTTTCAGCGAACTTCTGGGCTTTTTCGATATCCACGTTCTTGCGGACTTCATCGACAAGAGAAACGATGTCGCCCATGCCGAGGATTCGTCCGGCCATGGCCTGCGGATCAAAACGCTGGAAACCGTTGAGTTTTTCACCAACGCCCATAAATTTGATGGGCTTACCGGTGACCATGCGAACGGAAAGCGCTGCACCACCTCTGGAGTCGCCGTCGACCTTAGTCAGAATCACGCCGGTTAGCGGAAGTTTTTCGCCGAAGGCTTTCGCGGTGTTGACTGCGTCCTGACCGACCATGGCGTCGACCACGAAGAAGGTTTCGATCGGATTTAAGAATTTTTCCAGATCGCTGACCTCATTCATCATCTGCTCGTCGATCGCTAAGCGACCGGCCGTATCGACGATGAGCACGTCGTAGTAATGAAGCTTTGCGTATTCGAGGGCCTTGCGGGCAATATCGAGCGGTTTTTCGTTCGGGGTACTCGGGAAGAAGTCAATGTTGGCCTGCTGAGAAACTGTTTGCAGCTGATCAATAGCGGCAGGACGGTACACGTCGGCGGAAACTGTCAGAACTTTTTTCTTCTTTTCTTCTTTGAGCCATTTACCGAGCTTGCCGGCGGTCGTCGTTTTACCGGCACCTTGAAGGCCGGCTAACAGGATGATTGCGGGAGGCTGGGTAGCGAGGTTGATCTCGCGAACATTTTCAGGATCCTCTCCGCCGATAACTTTTGTTAATTCGTCGTGAACAATGCCGACCAATGCCTGGCCCGGAGTTAAGCTTGTCTGAACTTCGGTTCCGAGGGCTTTTTCTTTAATTCTTGCAATGAGATCTTTGACCACGGGAATGGCAACGTCTGCCTCGAGGAGGGCAATACGAATTTCACGCAGCATGTCCTGCATGTTGGATTCGGTCAGACGAGCTTGTCCGCGAATGGTTTTGACGACTTTGGTAAGACGCTGAGTAAGAGAATCGAGCATTACATTAATTCAAAGGAAAGAGTTAAGTCATACAATACGATCAACTATATAAAAAAGAGTCGTAACGATGACATTGAATGCCATATTTTACGTTTTTGCGGCCGTATTGTATTTAGCCGCAGCCTTCGGAATTTACAAAACGTTGCAAGAGCCTGAACCTACGGAGAAATTCTGGATTCGCCCCCTGATTTGCGCAGGTCTTATGATCCAGGCTTACCTGATTTACGAGGCTTTGTTCCTGTACGGGACTCCGCACTTTGGAATGGCGCTAGCGCTGACGATTACGCTGTTCACCTGCACGTTCCTGCTGCTCTTGGAAAGTTTCTTCTCTAAGATCGGCGCCATGCTGGTTTTTGTTCTGCCGCTTTCTGCGGTTAGCATGCTTTTGCCGCTTCTGCTGCCTGGTTCTCCCTTAGCGCCGGAAACCGCGAGCGGCCCTTTCAGACTGCATCTGCTTCTGGCGATTCTTGCGTACAGCGTGATGACGATGGCGCTTATCCAAGGACTGCTTTTAATGGCCGTTCATAAGAGAGTCCGCGCCAAGGACTTTGTTACTCACGAGGGCGCAAAGCACGTCAATATTTTGGACAACATGCCTTCCATGATGGAAATGGAGAAAATCCTTTTCCGTTTGATCTGGGTCGGGTTCATTGTTCTGACCGCTGCGATTCTGTTCGGTGCTGTCTATTCTCAGGAACTTTTCGGCCAAGCCTTCCGTTTTGACCACAAGACTGTCACCACCTGCATGGCCTGGGTCATCTTCGGAATCCTGCTTCTCGGACATCATCTCAGAGGCTGGAGAGGAAAGTTTGCCGCTCTTTGGACCGTTATCGGCTTCTGCGTTCTGATGGTTTCTTATATCGGCGTTCGCTTTGTTATGGAAGTTGTTCCGGGAGCCTAAGTCATGTCCAGGATCATTTTCTTTGTTCTTATCGTTGCCGTTATTTACTTTGCCTGGCGTTCCATGCGCTTAAAGCAGATTCAGCTTGAAAAGCGCCTGGATAAACAGGAAAAAGCCAATCTTGCGGAACACAAAAACGATATGCCGGGCGAAAAGATGGTTTCGTGCGCGAACTGCGGCTTGTATGTTCCGATCAGTGAAGCTGTATACAGCAATGGGAAGTACTATTGCTGCCGCCAGCACGCAATGAAAGGCCCGAAGGCGCACTGATGCGAATTTTTCCTAACGGCTGGTGTGACGAAGCGGCAATTCGGCCCTCCGAGCATTTCAACGAGCGGCCGGAAGGCGAGGAGATTTCTCTTCTGGTGATACACAACATCAGTTTGCCAGCCGGCCAGTTCGGAACCGGAGATGTCGACGCGCTTTTCTGCGGAACGCTTGACTGCTGCAAGCATCCGTCCTACCAAGATTTAGAAGGACTGCGCGTTTCTTCACACTTCTTTATTGATCGGAGTGGACGCCTGTTCCAGTACGTTTCCTGTTTGGACCGTGCCTGGCATGCCGGCGTTTCCTCTTACGAGGGCCGTGAGAACTGCAATGACTTCTCGATCGGCGTGGAATTGGAAGGTACAGATTCAGCGCCCTATGAGCAGGCGCAATATGAAACGCTCGGGCGCCTCACCGATGCACTTGCCGAAGCTTATCCTATCAAATACGTCACGGGCCATTCCATGATCGCACCGCTTCGCAAGACGGATCCGGGCCCTGCTTTCGACTGGCTTACGTATGAGAGTCTCTGCACGACCGGTAAGCCGTTGTGTTTTCCTTACGTCTAAACGTCTAATTGAGCGGTTCAGGCCAAAATTCTGCATTGTTGACCGCCGCCTCATTTAGAATGATTAACAACAAAACAAGTAAAACGAGAGGATCAGAAAGTGTCCGCGATTTTTTTATTAACCCTTAGACTTCTTTGCACGGTTTTCGCGTGCCTGCTCTTGTTAAGAGCTTATTTAAAGTTTTTGCGTGCTCCCGGAAACGATCCGATCACTTCTTTCGCCTATACCACGACGCAGTGGGCTGTCGGTTCGGTCTCTAAATTCATTCCGAGAACGCCGACCATTGACTGGCCTTCAATTTTTGTCTGCTACTTAGTCGCCGTCATTTATCAGTTCTTCCACTGGCTGATGGGCTCGGGGGCCGGGGGATTTTTCCCATTTTTCTTTGGTTCCGCCGTTCTGGTGGTGTACTGGGCCATTGAACTTGCAATGTTTGCCGCATTGCTTTTCTGCATTCTCTCTTGGGTAAACCAAACAAGCGCTCTTTACCGTACGCTGAGTTATCTCTGCTACCCCTTCCTGGCACCGATTAAGAAATTTATTCCGGTTTGGAAGAACATTGATTTTTCTGCGATCGTCTTCTTCTTGGTTGCCAATATTGTTTTAGCGCTGCTCGCTCCCTTGACTTAATTTCTGTTGATGACTGTTCTGTTCGCTGTTTGATGTTCTATGGAGACAGTCACCGACAAAAGCTAAATTCCCGTTCAGATTACAGAAGGCTCTGGGCGAGAATTTTGTTTTGGCTGGAGTCGGAAGGACGCTCTTCCAATTTCCCCTCTATAACAGAGTTGTTTTTCGAGACATTTGTATGTTGTCCAATGACAGCAAAGAGCTTCAAGCCGCCTCTCTAAAAAGCATCTCTAGTGGCTCGATGATGGGCCGAAAGAGCTTTAAAGAGAAAACAACGGTTTGCAGTCGCGGGCTTTTTAATTGATGAGTTGGAGATACTGAATCCGGAAATTCTCAGCCAGGAATAGTCTGGCAGAAGGCCCAGTGTTTCTAAGCAACCTAAACGAAACGGCCTTCACTTTTTAGGCGAAGGCCGTAATTTTAGGAGTGAGTAACTACTGACTTACTCTTGATTTTGAGCTTTAAGGTTACTCGGGATCTGACCTTTGTCGTTGCTGAAGACTCGGTAGGCTTCAATGAACAGAGCTGCAGACAGAACAGCCAGACCGGCGGAGATGCCGACGATCAGCCAGTTCTTGCCGAGGTTGGCGTAGATCAGCTGACCAAGAGAGCAGAAGGTGACGGCAAACATGAAGTACATCGGGATCGTGACCATGAATGTCTTTCTGTTTTCTTTTCTGAGCCATGCGGCGATAGCGAGCAGAGACAGAGCGGCAAGCATCTGGTTTGCAGTACCGAAAATCGGCCAAATCGTGAGGTAAGAACCGACGGACATGTACCAGGCCAGAGCGATCGTGATCGCCGTTGCGACGTAACGGTTGCCGAGGAAAGCAGCGATGGGCTGTTCCTTACCGCCGTTGCGGCTTTCGACAGGACGTGTAACCAGTTCTTGGAAGATGAAGCGGCCGAGACGGGTTGCGGTGTCAAGAGTAGTGAGCGCAAAGGCGGAAATCGTCAGAGCAACGAACTCCTTAGACAGATTGAAATCAAGACCCAGCGCTGTCATAAAGGTTGCAGTGCCTTGAGAGAAGGCGTTGACCGGGCCGCCGGCTTTCAGGAGAGCCGGCAGTTTGTCAGCAGCAACGTAAGCGACGGAAATGATGGCGCAGATTGCCAGGAGGCCTTCAATCAGCATGGAGCCGTAGCCGATGAGCTTGGCGTTCTTTTCGTTATCAAGCTGCTTGGAGCTGGTACCGGAGCTAACCAGAGAATGGAAGCCGGAAATCGCACCGCAGGCAACAGTAACGAACAGAACCGGGAAGAGCCACTGACCGTGCCCGAGATCAAAGCCTACAAACGGAGAAATCTCCATGGTCGGCTGATAGAAGCAGATGCCGAGGAAGGCGGCAATGATCATCAGATAAAGCAGGAAGGAGTTCAGGTAGTCGCGAGGCTGCAGAAGAATCCAAACCGGTGCGATGGAGGCAACAAAGATGTAGCCCATCATGATCAGGAGCCACATGTCTTTAGAAAGGACGATCGGGAAGATATGACCGATGTAGAAAGCGGCAGCCATGCCGATGAGGCCCAGGACTGTACCGAGGAAAAGAGATATGCCGGTACGGTAGACGAGCAGGCCGAAAGCGACAGCAAGCAGAATGAAGAGTAAGGAGGATGTGCCGGCGCTAGGGTTGGCCACGAAAGTAGCAGCAACGATGTTGGCGAAGGCTGCAATCACAACCAGCAATGTAATCCAGGCAAAGATGGCGAAGAGAATCTTGGCTCTTTCACCGATGTTGGCTTCGATAATTTGGCCGATACTCTTGCCTTTATGACGCAAAGAAGCCACCAAAGAACCGTAGTCATGCACGCCGCCGAAGAAGACGCTGCCGACGATAATCCACAGTGTGACGGGAACCCATCCGAAAACAGCCGCGGTAATCGGGCCGACGATCGGGCCGGCGCCTGCGATTGAAGAGAAGTGGTGACCGAGAAGAACAGCCGGTTTTGTCGGAAGGTAGTCAATGCCGTCCTTCTGAGTTTCTGCTGGTGTTTTGCGTTTCGGGTCGATGCCCCATTGCTTGGCAAGCCAGGAGCCGTAAACGACATAGGCGATCAGAAAGATGACCGCTGAGCCGATAAGTAAGGTAAAACCGTTCATTTCCATTCCTAGGTGTTTGAGATAAATTAAATAAAGCTATTAGTCAGACTTCTTGGGGAATCCGAAGTTTCTAACAGTCCTTTTGCCGAACGAATTGGAATAAATCTTTTCGTTTTTAAGATCGACCAAAATGAAGGCTAGATCGGCCCAACCGCGAAGAGAGAACCAAAAGTCTTTATGAAACTTTTTGGCAGACGCCGTCTCAACAATCTTCAGGTCAATTTCCTCTTTGGAAATCAACGCCGCAGTGAAAATTGAGGACATATGCTTTTCGTCCGTCGGTAGTTCCGAAATCAGTCTTTTGAACTGTTCGAAAACGGCTTCGATGTCTGTTTCCTTGATTTTGTCAGTACAGCCATAAAGCCCGACATACTCGTCATTGTTCACTGTGTATAACGAGATGCTTTTTGAGAGGAAGTACTTTTCTGAAGTTCGATTATGTACTGCCCAAAGCGCCGGCTGAGGATTGAGTCCTTGAGGCGGCTCTTTGAAATCGAAAGCTGCGGTGAGTCGATCCCTCATCAAAGTTAAATATTCAGATGTATTCATTGGTTATCCGTAAAAATGCCTGCGGTTCGCCGAGAACACGCGCTGAACATGAACTTATTTTAGAGAGAAAAAACCGCTGATTTTCGGAGAAGAGACAGAAAAAACCCGATATTTAGAGGTAGGACTATTAGGCAAAGGAAGGAAATTACCCGTCTTGGCAAGAAGATGAGCACGGAAGTTTTCATGCTCAATCTTGGATTTTTGCCTAAAGCTTTTACCTCTAAAGAGTTATAAAGGAGATATCAACTTCTTTGCAACCTTTTAAGGGACTGATTATGAAACGTTTGGTTTTCTGAAATTTTGCGCTTCTAGATCTTCATTATTTTAAAAATCCTCAATTAAACAAAAAGTTAATGTTGAAATTGAGGATTTTTTATGTTATACTAGATCATTGTTTATGGAGATCTATTAATGCCGAATCCGAAGCTTCCTCCGATTCTGATCAATAAAGCCGGTTCCGTTTATTACGTCTACACCTATAAAAACATCTGGGACAGAGAACTCAAACGAAGTAAGAGAGGTGAATCCAAAAAGATCGGAACAATCCTTGGCGGCCAGAAGGAAGGAAAAATTCGTTTTGATGAAGCTTTCCTTCAGGAACATCCTGAATTTCGGAACTATCAGGTTGAGAGAAAGGGTAAAGATTATGTCTTTACACCGATCTCAGAGGAAGGTATTACCCTCGAGCAAGCTCGTAATATAAAGAAGCTTCACGCCGGTGCTACTTGGGCTTTAGACCAAATCGTTGCCGACTCTCCCGTCGGAGAATTCTTAAAGGAGTGCTTTCCGAGGCATAAGGACTATAAAAAGATTCTTTCTCTGGCCTACTTTCTAATTCTTAACCAGAACAACAACGTCAGCTTTTATGAAAGTTTTGCCGAGACGACGAGACTGCCTTACCCGCGTGCGCTAAGTCCTTCGGCAGTAACGCGCCTCTTTCAAAGAATAGAACTTAGAGACGTGCAGCGTTATTTCTCGCTGATGCGCAGTTATCTTCAAGAAGACGAAGACAATAAGATCATCCTTGCCTTGGATTCCACCTCAATATCTTCTTATTCCACCAACCTGACCCACATTGAATACGGAAAGAACAAAGACGATGATGCGCTGCCGCAGCTAAATGTTCTCTTCTTGGTAGACCAGAAGTCCGGACTTCCGATTTTTTATCGCTTTTATGACGGGAATGTTCCTGATGTCAGCACCATTCGTCATACGATTGCCGATCAAGCGCTCTTAAACATGAAGAATGTGGTTCTGGTTGCTGACAAAGGCTATAACAGCGTAAAGAACATCAATGACTGTCTGATCAATAAAGTTGAGTTCATCTTTAATGTCCGTCTGGGGACTAAAGGCTGTCTGGCAAGAGAGCTTATCGATGAACACAGGAAAGAGTTTGCAGACCTCAACAGCGGCGACCCCTACATCAGAAAGAACATTGCCACGGCCAAGGTGAATTGGAAATATGACCCGCGGCCGGTAGATGGAAAACCGGCTTCGAACACCGCATCCGCAGAGCTGTATTACCACATGTTCTACGATCCGGTTATCTATCAGGAAGCAGCCAATAAGCTCACGGAATCGCTCCTCACGATTAAAAAGAAACTCCTCGAAGAGGAAGCCCTTACCGAACAAGAAGAAGAGCTGAAAGAAAAGTTCTTCCGAAACGATAAAGAAAAAGGCTTGATTATTGTTAACCGCCGGGTTGACGAATACTTGAAGTACAAGGGCTTCAGAGTTTTAGTTACGGACTCTGAGAAAGATCCGGTCAAAGCGTGGACCGCTTACGCAGACCGCTGGCGCGTAGAGGACGCCTTTGCAACGCTTAAGGATCGACTCGGCTGCAATAGGATCAGATGCTCCGACAACAAGGCCCTTCAAGGGAAAACCTTCGTGCAGTTCATTGCGACGGGCTTGTCTCTGATGGTCCGTTCAAGAATCCGCAGCTATATGAGAGAAAACAAAAAAGCGGGAAAACTAAACCTGGTCTACGAGAGCGATTCTAAGATCCTTCAGGTTCTGAACAACGTCATGCAAACCCGCTTTAACCATGGCTACTACTTCGACGAAGTTGCCGGTAAAAAGATTAAATACTTTGAAGCGTTGGATGTCAGAGTTCCCGGAGCCGGTCCTGAAACCCCGGAAGAGGTTCCTGAAGAACCGGAGACCGAACCGCTATTGGGTACGGATATTGAAATTTAATGAGACTGCCGGAGCTGGACTCCGGCTAGATCACTGAAAAACGCAAAATATCAGTTGTATGTCGGAATTTTTCCCATAAATGAAAAAAAGCCCCGAAAATCGGGGCTTTGACGATGTTTTTGTATCCTGTTGGATATCGTTAGTTGTCATTGTACAAATCGGTGCTGGTGGAGGCGGCGAGAATCGAACTCGCGTCCAGAAGCTATCAATACCAGCCTCTACGTGCGTAGCTAATTCACTTAGTTCTTACCGGCAACCCTGCAAACTAGCGATGCCAGTTGCCGGCCAGTTGCTAAGTTTCGCTCCCGCAGTCACAACTCCTGCAGGAACTAGCTCCTATGATATGTCGCTGCAGTCCCTTGCGGAACCCGGCCTAGAAGCGAACCGGTTGCAGCGTCTCACCGGAAATTAAGCGGCGAGAGCGAAACGCTCATCGTTGGCGTTTATATTTTTGTAAGCGGTTTAGCGAGGAACTCACACCTCGGCACGCGTCCAAATATCTCATGGCCCCTGTCGAAACCAGGTCGCCCCCACGAGGATTGGTAATTTTATTAAAGACCGTCCTCCCAGTCAAGATTAATCTTGCAGACCCAAGGCAACGCCCGGCACAACTTGATCGCCGCGCTGAGTCTTGGATGTCGAAATAAACAGTCGATCCGCAGCGACTTTTTCTTTCTGAATCAAGTAGTTCCTTACGGCTGCAGCTCGGCGGTCAGCCAACTGCTTCAGATCGGCAGTGGCTACACGCTGGTTCTTCATGAGGAAGGCTTTCATCTGCTCAATATCGGCATTCTTTGGTTTGTTCGGCGCAGTCGATTCGCTGTAGAGCTGTTTAATCGCCTTATCGATTTGTGCAGCCGTCAAAACCTTCGCATTCGTCGCGGAAGTTGTGTCGCGATAAATGGCATAACGCATATCTCGCATCAGCAGCTGTTCTTTCAAACCTTCGCCGTCTTCCTTTTCAGAAGCCATACCGATGATTTGAATCTTGATGCCCGGACGATCCTGCATAGCTTTCGCCACGATGTTGAGCGCCTTGATCGTCTTTTCATCTAAACGAGCGCTGCCGCTGGCAAACTGCAGGTTGTTCAAATCCATGTCTTCGCCGCCGAACATCGAGCCGATAAGTGAGAACGGAGCAGTAACGGCTTTACTGATCAGGTTTACAACGACTTTGACAATAATGCCGCCGACCGAGAATTCGGGATCATCTAAGGAGCCCGAGACCGGAATATTCAAATCGATCTGTCCCTGACGATCCTGCAGAAGAGAAACCGCCAAGCCGACCGGTAAAGCGTCCTTCGCATCAGGAACCTGCGAACCGAATTCAAGTTTGTTGATCACAAGTGCATTTTCGCTGGTGAGTTTATCTTGATTGATGTCAAAGGCGCCCTTGTAAGTTAACAGACCTTTTTCAATCGGATGACCGGTGAATTTGGCCGAGAACGGAGAGAAGGCCGGCAGCGACAGTGAGGTCACTTCGCCTTTCATCGCGAGTTTGAGCTTCGATTCAAACGGATTGATCGTGCCGGAAATATTCATCGGCGTGCCGTTCAACAGACCCTTCACATCTACGGTGGCATTGCCCTTGGTCATCGTGGAGTAATTGCTCAAAGAGCCGGCAAGGTTGGAGGCATTGAGCTTGAAAGTAGGCTCAATACTGTTGTCCGTGTAGCGTACACGGCCGTCTGTCAGCGTGATCTTTCCGACATTGATGGCCGGAGCAGAAGATGAGCCGGAACTTGCCTGAGCTTTAGACTGAGGCTTAGAAGCGGCCGGCTTGTCCGTCGTAGCTGCAGGCGCCGGAGCGTTGCTCGGAGTGCCCAAGGAAGCCAAGTTAATGCTTCCGTTTTTGTTCATGACGACATTCACGTTAGGCGACGTAAGCGCAATGGTGCCAAGTGAAATTTGCAGTGGAGAAAGTCCCGAAACACTAATACCGCCAACGGCAAGATTCTTAAGCGAAACAGCTGCTGCGCCTTGTTTGTCCGTCACGTTCAGCGATGCAACATCCGCATTGCCGCTGTAAGAGAAGGAAACGTCTTTGGCTAGATTTAGCTTGAGTTCACCCTTGTTGCTGAACGTACCTTGCGTGACGTGGGCGCTGGAATACTGAGAAATATACGGAGTCAGATCAGCAATGGATAATCCGCTGCTCTGCAGATTCAGATCCATGCTGAAGGGCGTGATGACCATCCCGCCGTTTGCTTGGATATGACCGCCGATAGCGCCGACGGAGGCATCGATAGAAGTCCGAGTGCCGTTTTTACCGTTAATCGGGGCGAGCGAGACATTAACGTTCGTAACCGGACGTTTGAAATTATTTGTGGTATCCGTGAAGTTGATCATTCCGTTGCGGACGCTGACCTTATCAATGTTCCAGGTCCAATCGTTCGGCGTCTTCTTTTCGTCTTTTGGAAGGGTTGCTTTTTCCTTAGCTTCCTTCGCGTCTTGTTTAGCCTGGGCCTTTTGTTCCTTAACGATATGCGTCAGCAGTTGGACCAAATTCAGGCTGTCTTTGTCTCTGATAACAACAACTGAAGGATTATGAAGCTGGATTTCTCCAATATCCAGATTCTGGCGGAAGAAAGCAAACTCTTTCAGGTTTGCATCGATCTCTTTGACGCCGATGATTTGATAGGCTTTACCGAGCTCGTCTTCGAGGCCCACGTCTTTCATCTTGACGGTGCCTTTTAGACGCAGATAAGCGTTCTCTTCGCCTTGTTTTTTCTCAAAGTCCAGGTTGAAGGCACAGTCCATTGTGCCCTTGGTAACTTTGACATTCAGAGGAATCGGATTAAAGGAAGCCGCATTCTCCAGGTTTAACCCGGTGACGGTGAAGTTCACGCCGGTTTTTTTGCCTGGTGTAAACGGAACACTCTCGGCATTGATGGCGAAAGGCTCGCCGTTGAAATTGAATTTCAGGTCAGGCGTGATAGGAACGTCGACGTCGTTTTGGAAATTAGAGATGAGGGGCAAGGCAAAGTTAAGGTCGGTAACCTTATCAACCTTGTGTCTGAACTTGTCATCAAGCGTGATTGAAGAGTTCGTCAGCTTGATGTTGCCGATAGAAAACTGCAGCGGCTTGTCATCCTTCTTCTCTTCTTCCGCTGAAGTCGGCATTTCCTGAATGCGTTGGATGATGTCGCTGAAGTTAAAAGTGTCCAGCCCCGTACGGATTACGGTGCTGTTGAGGCCGTCAATCGTGATGTACTGCACCAAAGGAGACAGTTTGAAAAGAGAATCCCACAGAACTTTGGTTTGCAGAGATCCGACGGAAAGCAAAGCCGGCTCTCCGTCTTTTTGGACGTTCAGTCCCTTAACAGAAAACTGCAGTGTGAAAGGATTGAATTTAACTTCCTGCGTTGTGATCGTGCGCCCGACAATCGGTTCGGCGTATTTTTTAAGTGCCCAGTTTACTCCGTAAGGGACACCGAGGAAGCCGCCGGCTGTGTAGGCGGCTGCCAAGGCTCCGATGATTCCGGTTGTTATCCAAAGTTTTTTGCCCATATCGTTCCCTCGCTTAGCGGAATAAAAAGACTTCCGACATAGGCAAAAGTATGACTACTTTGTAAGCTTGATCTCTAAAATTTCGCTCGGATTGTGCACAATGAGATCTGCGCCCCACAGCTCGACAGGCTGCGGTGAACCGAGATACCCCCATTTCACGGCAACCGAGAAAACGTTAGCTCCGTTGGCTGCATCAATATCTCGTTTGTCGTCGCCGGCATAAATGGCCTCAGAAGCTTTCGCGTCAATGCTTTTCAGAGCAAAAAGAATCGGTTCGGGGTTCGGTTTGGAAACTTTGAGCGTGTCCCCGCACACGACCACAGCTGGCTCGAGCTTATGGAATTTGATTAAAGGATGAACAAAGCGGGCGTGCTTGTTGGTAATGATGCCCCAGCTTGCTCCTTGAGCTTTGATGTTGTCAATCATTTTCGGAACGCCTTCAAAAAGATGAGAGTGCTCCGCCATATGGGCTTCGTAATAGTCCAAAAACTCTTTGACCATTTCAGCGTAGCCAGGATCATCCGGGTGGATGCCGAAAGCCGCACCAAGAAGGCCTCGTGCGCCGCTGGATGCGGTTTTGCGAAGCGTCTCAAAGGGGAGGGGCGTCAAACCTCGGACTTCTCGAAGATGATTAGCCGCTGCCGCTAGATCCGGCGCAGAATCCAGCAATGTGCCGTCAAGATCAAATAAATAAACGTTGGGATGTTCGGTCATGACAAAAAGAAAGGGGTCGCAAACGACCCCTTTTTCACAAGTTAATGCAATAGATTACTTGTTGCGTGTGCCCTTAACTTCGATAACGGCACGACGGTTCGGCTGCAGGCATTCGATCAACTGTTTGAATGTCTTGATTTCGCCCTTAGCAGAAGGATTCGGGCAGTTGACGACAGGGTCAGCCTGGCCTTTGCCTTCGGCGTGGATACGAGCAGCAGGAACGCCGTGTTCAGCCAAGAAAGTCTTGACGGCGTCTGCACGACGCTGAGACAGTTTCTGGTTGTAGGCAGCACCGCCGATACGGTCGGCGTAGCCATTGATCATGACAACGTCAAGTGTCAAGCCGGACATACGGCTTGTGAGTTCTGTCAACTTGGCGATGCCTTCGGGTTTCAGAACGGCTTTGTTGAAGGCGAAGAGTGTGTCGGCAGAAAGAGTAACTCTTTCTGCGCCGGCTTCGCACTTAATAATGTCTGTGTCGCACTGGCAGTTCTGGCCAAGAGCGCCCTGGGCTTCTGCCAGAGCAGGAGTCCAATAGCCGGTGCGGACGCACAGGCCGAAATTAGTCATCAATGTTTGGCCGGCTGCCTGAACATAAGGATTAGCAGGGGCATCAGCTGCGCAAACAGCACCGGAAGCAGCTAACGCTACAGAAGCGATAAGCATTCCGAATTTTGTCTTTGTATTCATCATTTTCCTCTTTTGATGCAGTAAAACCACACAACATACGGCAAATTCAGGGATCGGCCGCTATGCATTCCGAGTGTATAACCACCGGTCCGCTAATTAAAATCGTCCCGTAGTATCTCACACACCCTATTCTGCCACGACATGATATTACTTTTTGTAAGTAACTTGCCCCGATCAGGCCTAAGTAATTTTTCCTGTTGTATATTTGCAACAAGGGAACCGCTCACCCAAACCTGATGTACGCATTGTGCTTCAACCGCGTAAATAACGTTTGATAACACATCCAAAACGGGCATAGTTACAAGCTGTGACATGTCAATGACGGCTAGGTCCGCGAGCTTCCCAACTGCAAGGGAGCCCACGTCACAATGCAATTTTAACGCGTTAGCTCCGTTTATTGTTGCCATACGAATAATTTGATTGACCGTGAGCTCCGTCGGGTCTTGAGAAAATCCCTTAGCGATGAGACCTGCCGTCCGCATTTGCTCGAACATGCTCAGAGAGCAGGCGCTCGCTGCACCGTCGGTTCCCAAGGCAACGTTGATGCCGCCCTTTAAAAGTTTGACGACGGGACTTGCGCCGCAGCCGAGCCGCATATTGCTCACGGGACAGTGGACGACGGATGCGCCGCTTTCGGCGAGCAGTCCGATGTCGCGGTCGGAAAGAGCAACACAGTGCACGGCAATCGTCCGTTCATTCAGGCAGCCTAATTTGGCCAAATATTCCACCGGAGAGCACCCGAATTCTTTTATGGCGTTCTGTCTTTCTTCTTCGGTCTCGGAGAGATGAATCTGCCAGGTTGTGTCCAGCTCTTCGGCTAACCGCATGGATGCCTGCAAAGCTTCCGCAGTGACGGAATAGGGAGCATGCGGTGCAATATTGATAGAAAGGCCGGGATCGTCTTTGTGACGTGCAGCGAGTGCTCGGGCGCCCCCAAAAGCATCTTCTTCTCCTTTGTACTCAGCATTCGGGTACTTGATTACAAACGCACCCTGAACGACACGCAGTCCGACTTCTCTCAGCGCTTTGGCAGCAGAATCCGGGAAGAAATACATGTCATGGCACGTCGTTGTACCTCCTCGGAGCATTTCAGCGCCTCCGAGCAGGGCACCGTCATAGACGAATTCCGGACTCATCAGCTGCCCTTCAATGGGCCAAATGCATTTGGTGAGCCAGTTCGGCGTTGTGAGATCAGGGCCCACGCAGCGGAGAAGATTCATGGAAGCATGGGTATGGCAGTTCACAAAGCCTGGCATAACCACGTTATCGGGGAGCTCAAAGACTTCTTTGGCTTCAACGTTCTTGAGATCTGCAGGCGGGATCAGCGCGGCAATTCTTCCGTTTTCAATCGCCAGGCCATAGTTCTCCAGAACTTCAGTGTCGCCCTCAAGCGGAATGATCCAGCGGGGAAGAAGGAGTTTTTCGGTCTGCATATTCTTCTCCTATTAGAAATTAGAGGTTTTTCGGTTGAAACGGCTGAATGGCGTCCAACTCTTCCTTCATTAGTGCCTTTTGCTTTGCCAAATCATAGACCGCCTGCAGCTCGAGCCAAAAGATTTCTTCTAGGCCGAAGTATTTCGAAAGCCGCAGCGCAGTGTCCGGTGTAATAGCGCGCTCTCCGGCAATAATTTGACTCAGGCGCGTCTGAGGAACGTGAATGTCTTTTGCGACTCGGTAAACGGAAAGTTTTAGAGGCTCAAGAAACATGGTCTTGAGAACCATGCCGGGGTGCAATGCTTCCAGATTTTTCATGGTAACGCCTCTCGATAGTATCGGATTACGATAGCACACTAAAAACGATTTATAAGCGTTTTGAGGCACAGAGCTGTTAAGTCCACTAAAATTGACGGGTTATTTTTACAGTCCGTTAGCCCGGACGCATTAAGAAGGATTTGTTAGATGGCTGACAACGACCACAACAACGAAAACGAAAAAGACAAAGAAGAGCAGGAGCAGGACATCTCTGATGAGACCGGTTCTGAGACACCCGAGAATCAGGCTGAAGAGTCCGGCGACGCCGGCGAGGGCGAGAAAAAGAAAAGTCGCTCCCGCAGCCGCCGCGAGAACACGCCTGACTGGAATCTCATTCGCCAGCAGGTAAATAAGGCCGAGCCGATTTCTCTGGAAGATGAAATGAAGCGCTCCTACCTTGATTACGCGATGAGCGTGATCATGGGCCGAGCACTGCCCGACGTGCGTGACGGTTTAAAACCCGTTCACCGTCGTGTGCTCTTCGCGATGTTCGAATTGAACAACATGTGGAACACACAGCATAAGAAGTCTGCTCGTGTGGTCGGTGACGTGATCGGTAAGTACCATCCTCACGGTGATGCCGCAGCTTACGAAACAATCGTTCGTATGGCTCAGGACTTTTCCATGCGTTATCCGTTGGTCGACGGCCAGGGCAACTTCGGTTCTGTCGACGGTGACGGCGCCGCTGCTATGCGTTACACCGAAGTTCGTTTGAAGAAGCTTTCTTCCGAAATGCTCCGCGGTCTGGATGAAGACGCAGTTGATTTCGCTCCGAACTACGACGGCACGCAGAAAGAGCCGACCGTTCTTCCGACAGTGTTCCCAGAGCTTCTGATCAACGGCTCCGCCGGTATCGCGGTCGGTATGGCAACGAACATTCCTCCGCACAACCTGCGTGAAACCGTGAACGCCTGCTTGCTGGTGCTTCGTAACCCTGAATGCACCATCGACGAAATTATTAAAGTCATGCCGGCTCCGGACTTCCCCACAGGCGGCATTCTTTACGGTTTGTCCGATGTCCATGAGGCCTATCGCACCGGCCGAGGCAAAGCGATTATTCGTGCCAAGACCCACATTGAAGAATGGGATAACGGCAACCGCGAATCCATCATCATCGACGAGATTCCGTATCAGGTCAACAAGCGTCTGCTCCTTGAGAAGATCGCTCAGCTCGTCGCTGAAAAGAAAATTGACGGCATGTCCTTCGTTCGCGACGAATCCGATAAGAACGGTATGCGCGGCGTGATCGAACTGAAGCGCGGCGCCAATGCCAATGTCGTTCTGAACCTTCTTTATAAGAACACCCAGCTGCAGGACAGCTTCGGTATCAACCTGGTGGCGCTTGTCAACGGCCAGCCGAAACAGCTCAACATCAAAGAAATCCTGGTTGAGTTCTTAAGCTTCCGCCGTGAAGTCGTGACTCGCGTCACGATGTTCCGCCGCGATAAAGCTCGCGCCCGCGTGTACCTGGTTGAAGGTCAGGCAATCGCGCTGGCGAACCTTGATGACTTCATCAACATCATCCGTACTTCTGCCAACGCCAAGATTGCCGAGGAAAGACTGCTGGAGCGCGAATGGCCGGCTCATGAAGCCGCCGAGATGATCAAGCGCGCCAACCTTGATAAGAAATTCCTGCGCCCCGAAGACGAAGACATGACGCTCGGCCTCACGGATCAGGAAACCTACCGCTTAAGTTCCATGCAGGCTAAGAACATTCTTCAGATGCGCCTGCAGAGCCTGACCGGCTTGGAACAGGAAAAGATTCACGCAGAATATAAAGAACTCGTGGACACTATTATTGATTTGACCGACATTCTGGCGAAGCCCGAACGCGTCACCGCGATCATTGCCGACAGCCTTGAAACCGTTGCAGCCGAATTCGGCGACGAAAGAAAGACTCAGATTGTTGCCAATGCAGAAAACGTCAAGACAAAAGACCTGATCCCGCTGAGAGAAATGGTCGTAACCCTGACGGATACCGGCTACATCAAGAGCCAGGCTTCGATCGAATACCGCGCTCAGAAACGCGGCGGTCAGGGTAAACGCGCCGCCCAAATGAAGGAAGGCGACATTATTAATCAGCTGTTTGTGGCTACAACGCACGACGTGCTGCTGTGCTTCACCAACAAGGGCCGTCTGCACTGGCTCAACGTTTGGGATGTGCCCGAGGGCTCTTCCTCTTCCAAGGGTCGTCCGATCGTCAATATGCTTGAACTCACGGATGACGAAAAAGTCACTGCCGTTCTGCCGATCTCCGATGAGGATTACGCCAAAGATCTCTATATCTTCATGGCCACTGCTGACGGTACGGTCAAGAAGACACCGATCGGCGACTTCAAGAACCAGAGAAGAGCCGGTATCAACGCCATCAATCTGCTTGAAGGCGACGTTCTGGTCGGTGCTGCCGTGACCGACGGCAAGCATGATGTCATGCTCTTTAGCGACAACGGCAAAGTTGTCCGCTTCTCCGAAGATGAAGTTCGCGCCATGGGCCGTGCCGCAACCGGCGTTCGCGGTATGAGACTCGATGAAGGCCAGAAGGTCATTTCCATGCTGGTCTGCGGCGATGACGAAGACGTGACGGTTCTGACCGCTACTGAGTTCGGCTACGGCAAACGTTCTCCGCTGGCTGAGTACACACGCCACGGCCGCGGCACGAAGGGCATTATTTCGATCCAGACGACCGAGAGAAACGGCAAGGTCGTTTCCGCACTCCTCGTAAAAGAAAACGACGAAATCATTCTGCTGACCTCTACCGGCAAGCTGGTTCGTACCCGTGTCAACGAGATCCGCGTCCTCGGCCGCAACACTCAGGGCGTGACACTCATCTCGATGGAAGAAGGCACCAAGCTCGTAGGTCTTGAGCGCGTGACCGAAAACGATGACGGAGACAATGCTCCCGATAATGCAGCGGTTGAAGCCGAAGTGGTCTCGGAAACGGAGGCAGAAGAAGCCGAACTCGAAGCAAAAGACGAGGCCATCCTCAAGGAAGAAGAAAATGACGAGAATCTTTAATTTTGCGGCCGGCCCTTCGGCCATGCCTTTGCCTGTGCTTGAACAGGCAGCCTCGGAAATGACCGACTGGCACGGTGTCGGATACTCCATTCTGGAGATGAGCCACCGCAGCAAAGAATTCATGGGCATTTACCGCGAAACCGTGGAAATGCTTCGTGAGCTCTACGGTATTCCCGAAGAATATGAAGTCATGTTCGTTCAGGGCGGCGGTCATCTGCAGTTTGCCATGATCCCGCTGAATTTTGCAGTGGGCGGAATCGGCAACTACGCCGTGAACGGCGTTTGGAGCCGCAAAGCTTTTAACGAAGCACAGAAGATCGGCGAGGCTGCCGAAGTTGCCTGCACTGAACTCAGAGCCCCTCGTCAGGACGAACTCGCAGTCACCGACGGCGCTGCTTATCTGTATTACTGCTCCAACGAAACGGTCAACGGCATTCGTTACTGGTATCGCCCGGAAGTCAATGTTCCCTTGATTGCCGATATGTCCAGTGACTTCCTGTCTCAGCCGGTCGATATTTCTAAGTACGGTCTGATCTTTGCCGGTGCTCAGAAGAACTTCGGTCCAGCCGGTCTCACGGTCGTGATCGCCCGAAAGGATCTTTTAGGCCGCGCCGAGTCGACAACGCCGACCATGCTCGACTATCAGACCTATGCGAACTTCGAATCGATGTACAACACGCCGCCGACCTTTGCGATCTACATTTCGCACTTGGTCTGCAAGTGGCTGCTTGCCGAAGGCGGCGTCAAGGAAATGGAGAGACGCTCCATTCTGAAGAGTCAGAAGATTTACGACGCGATCGATAACTCGGACGGTTTCTACTACAACAACATTGAAAAGCGGTCCCGCTCCCGCATGAACGTGGTCTTCAATCTGAAGAACGAAGAGCTCAATCAGCTCTTCATTGAAGAAGCGCTTCAGAAAGACCTGGCCAACATCAAGGGCCATAGAATCGTCGGTGGCATGCGTGCTTCGCTCTACAACGCGGTCAGCGTGGAAGCCGCAGAAGCTCTGGCCGATTACATGAAGGCTTTTGCCGAACGTCACAGCTAAGAGCCGAGCCATGTCTGTCAACGAAGAACTGCTTCCTCTTCGTAATAAGATCGACGGGCTCGATTCCGAGCTCGTCCGCCTGCTCAACGAGCGGGCGGAGGTCGCCAAAGAAATCGGCGAGATCAAGGCTCGGGTCGGTCTCCCGGTTTACCGACCCGAACGCGAAGCGGAAGTTTTAAAAAAGATCTGCGGTAAAAACGAAGGGCCTCTGCCCAATGAATCTTTAGTGGCCATCTGGCGTGAGGTCATGTGCGCCTGCCGCGGCCTTGAGTCCGAACTGAAAGTGGCTTACCTCGGTCCTCGCGGAACGTTCAGCGAACAGGCGATGATTCGTCAGTTCGGCTCCGGTGTGGTCGGAATGCCCTCTGGCAGTATCGAAGAGGTCTTTAGAAAGGTTGAGTCCGGTGATGCCGCCTACGGTATTGTTCCGATAGAGAACTCCACCGAAGGGGCGGTCAACCGCACCATGGACTATCTGCTGAAGACATCGCTCTTCATCGTAGGCGAATGTTCCATTCCGATTCAGCACAACTTGATGACGCGCTCCGGCACGATGGAAGGCATCACTCGCGTCTATTCGCACCCTCAGTCTCTCGGACAATGCGTCCAGTGGCTCAATCGCAATGTGCCTTCTTTAGAAAGACTGACTGCTGAGAGCAACGGAGAGGCTGCGCGTTTGGCTTCCGAGAATCCGGCTTATGCGGCGATTGCCGGTGAAGTCGCGGCAAAGATTTTCGGGCTGCAGATTGTGGCGGCCAATATTCAGGACTCCAACACCAACCGTACGCGTTTCCTGATCTTAGGCCGCGAGCCTGCCGAGCCTTCCGCTAATCCGCAGGAAGATAAGACCTCCCTGATTTTCTCCGTGCCGCATCGAGCCGGTTCGCTTTATCAGGCTTTAAAGCCGTTCGATGATTTCGGTGTGTCCATGATGAGACTGGACTCACGCCCTGCTAAGCGCGGAACGTGGGAATATTTCTTCTACACCGACATTGAGGGCAACATGAGCGAGCCCAAGATTCGAGAAGCGCTGGAGATTTTCCGTGAAGGCTGTGCCTCTCTGAAATGTCTGGGTTCTTATCCGACGGAGAAGAATTTTCGCCGAGCAGATACTAAAGGATCAAATTTATGACCGAAACAACAATTACCACACCTTCTTGGGTGCAGGCTTTAGATAAATACGTTGCAAGCAAACCGATTGAAGACGTTGCGGCTGATTTAGGTCTAAAACCCGAAGAAATCATCATGCTGGTCGCCAACGAGAACCCGAACGGTATGAGTTCTAAGGTTAAAGAGGCGGTTGCAACTGCCGCCTTGAATCTCAACCGTTATCCGGATGCCGACGCCTATCATCTTCAGAAAGCCATCTCAGAAAAATACGGCGTGCCGCAGGATTGGGTTGTGATCGGCAGCGGCTCGAGCGAATTGTTGGGTTTGGCCGCCGAGACCGTTTTGTCCGAAGGTACAACGGCGATTTATCCGCAGTATTCTTTCTCGCTGTATCCGATGGTTGCTCGCTTGTGCGGAGCCGAGACGATTGAAATTCCGTCAACGGGAGACTTCAACGCCGACCTCGACGCAATGGCCGACGCCGTGGATGAGCGCACCCGTTTGATCTTCTTAACGAATCCGAACAACCCGACGGGAACCTACCTTGCCGAGAAAGACATTCTCGACTTCCTGGATAAGATTCCGCCGACGGTGATGGTCTTGTTTGACGAAGCTTATGTCGAGTTTCTCGAGCCCGCACTGCGCTGTGACTCAATGGAAATCGTTCGTCTGCACCCGAATGTGATGGTCGCACGCACTTTCTCCAAGGCTTACGGTTTGGCAGGTGCTCGCGTCGGTTACGGTATCGCTCAGCCGGGACTGCTTTCCATGCTGAACCGCGTTCGTCATCCGTTCAACGTGAATGATCTTTCTCAGATTGCGGCTCTGGCTGCCCTGCAGGATCAGGAGTTTGTCGAGAAGACTCTGGAGGTCAACCGCAAAGGCATCAAGTTCCTTTCCGAGGCTTTTGATGCACTGGGACTCCCGTACATGGGCCTGCACGCTAACTTCATTACCGTCAAAGTCGGACCGCATGCCGACGATATCGTTCAGTACCTGCTGAAAAAAGGCATTATCGTTCGCCGCATGAAGTCTTATGACTTGCCGGAATGGATCCGCGTGTCTGTCGGGACGCCCGAACAGAACGAACGCTTCCTGGAAGTTCTGAAAGAAGCATTAGCTAAGTTCGAGGAGACATCTGCATGAAAATGGCAGTGATCGGCTGCGGCCTCATCGGCGGATCGATGGCGCTCAGCTGGAAAAGAGCCGGGATTGTCGACGAAGTGATTGCTTTCGGACACAATCCGGCCACTCTGCAGAAGGCTTTGGATAAAGGCGCAGCAGATACCGTGACGACTTCGATGGAAGAGGCTGTCAAAGATGCGGACATCGTTGTCAGCGCCGTTCCCGTGGAGGCGATGGAATCCGTTTTTACGGAAATGGCTCCGTTCCTTAAGTCTGATGCCGTGGTTACTGATGTCGGATCTACCCGTCAAACCGTGATTGCGGCTGCGCGCAAAGGACTCGGCGATAAGTTTCATCAGTACGCCCCGGCACATCCCATTGCCGGCGGCGAAATGCCGGGCGTGGATTATGCGTCTGCCGATCTTTTTGACGAAAAAGTCGTCATCTCGACGCCGGATGAAGGAATGGATCCGAAGGTCGTTACCTTCATCGAAGAGGCGTGGCGTAAGGCCGGCGCACGCGTGCAGGCTATGAGCCCGCTTCAGCATGACCTGACGTTTGCCTCTGTCAGCCATTTGCCCCATGTCCTGGCTTATGCCTTGGTGGACATGATCGCGAGAGAAGAAAACGCCCAAGAAAAACTCAAGATGGCCGGCGCCGGTTTCAGAGATTTCACGCGTATTGCTTCGAGTTCTCCGGTGATGTGGCGCGACATCTGCCTGTCCAATCGCGAAGCGTTGTCTCACGAGCTCAAACGCTATCGTGCTTCTTTGGACACACTTCAAAAATATATTGATGAGTCCGACGGAAAGGCTTTGGAAAGCGTTTTTGAAAACGCCGTCAGAAACCGTCGCGGCTTAGTCTTCCCCGGAAAATAAGGATAACAACGATGGAAGAAATTTTAAAACTTGATCCGATTATGAAGGTCGGAGGCTCGGTGGACTTACCGGGCTCTAAAAGCATCTCTAACCGAGCACTGCTTTTAGCGGCACTGTCCGAAGGGACAACCGAATTAAATAATTTGCTGGTCGCCGAAGATACGGAAATGATGATCGGCGCACTGGAGACGCTCGGTGTCAAACTCGAAGTTTCCAACGACGGCACAGAAGTGAAAGTGGAAGGCTGCGGCGGCAACTTCCCTGTGAAGAAGGCTGATCTTTTTCTCGGGAATGCCGGTACCGCTATGCGTCCGTTGTCTTCCTCTTTAGCGTTCAGTGGCGGCGAATACGTATTGGACGGCGTCGCTAGAATGCGTCAGCGCCCGATCGCCCATCTTGTAGAAGCATTGAATTCTGTCGGCGGCCGCCTCTCTTATCTTGGAGAGCCGGGATTCCCGCCGATCAAGATTGAACCGGCAACCAGGATTAATAGCGACATTGTCCATGTTCGCGGCGATGTTTCCAGTCAGTTTGTTTCCGGTCTGCTGATGGCCGCTCCGCTGATTGCTCCGGAACAGGGTTTGAGAATCCGCATTGACGGAGAGCTGATCAGCTCTCCGTACGTCTCACTGACGTGCCGCCTGATGGAACGCTTCGGTGTTGAGGTAAAAACTTCCGAAAAAGACTTCCTTGTGCCTCGTACTCTGTACAAAGCACCCAGCGTTTTTGAAGTAGAAGCCGATGCTTCGAGTGCTTCATACTTCCTGGCTCTCGGTGCGCTCGTCGGTCCCCTCAAAATTAACGGTATCGGAGCCGACAGCGTCCAGGGCGATGCGGCCTTCGTCGAATATCTTGTGAAGATGGGCGCCGCGGTGACCCGCGGAGAGAACTGGATCAAGACCGGTCCGAGCCGCTACGGTCATAAACTGCACGGTCTGCAGGCCGATGTTCGTCCGATTCCGGATGCAGCGATGACGTTTGCCGCCATGGCACCGATGTGCGAAGGTCCGACAATCCTTCGAGGCATCTCCAGCTGGAGAGTCAAAGAGACCGATCGTATTGCCGCAATGCACAACGAGCTTACCAAAGTCGGCTGCAGAGTGGAAAGCACGGACGACATGATCAAAATTACGCCGCCTGTAAAACTCAGAAGCGCTGTTTTTGATACCTACAAGGACCATCGCATGGCGATGTGTATGTCCCTGATTGCTGCAGGAGGCGTGCCCGTTGAGATTCGTGATCCGAACTGCGTGAGAAAAACATTCCCCGATTACTTTGAACGTCTGGCCGGCGTTGTGGAGAAATAATGAGTCAAGTTGATGTCATCGCGATTGACGGACCGGTAGCTTCCGGAAAAGGAAGCGTTTCTTCCGGCGTTGCCAAGGCTTTGGATTTTCATGTGCTGGACAGCGGCGCGCTCTATCGTCTGACGGCTCTGGCCTGCATGAACCAGTGTGTGGATTTGAGCGACGCTGCTGCGGCAGAAAAGGTCGCCCAGTCACTTAACCCGTTGTTTAAGGACGGAAAAATCTATCTGGAAGGCAAAGAGGTTACCGATGCAATCCGTACGGAAGAAGTCGGATTGAATGCAAGCAAAATTGCTGCTTATCCAGGCGTCAGAAAAGCTTTATTTGAACTGCAAAGAAGATCTGCAGTTGCACCCGGCCTTGTGGCTGACGGCCGCGACATGGGAAGCGTGGTTTTTCCCGAAGCTCGGCTGAAAATCTTTTTAACAGCATCGGCTGAGTCGCGTGCAAAAAGACGCTATAACCAGTTGAAAGAAAAAGGAATCTCAAGTAATATTGACGACCTCGTTTCCGACTTGAAGGATCGTGACAGACGTGATATGGAGCGATCTGTGGCACCTTTGAAGCCGGCAGAGGGCGCGCGAATCCTCGATTCGTCCGGCCTTACTCTGCAGGAAACGATCGATCTGGTTCTCGCCTGGTACCGCGAGAGCAAGGCTTGAAAAAGCCTCTTTACCGTGCCCCTGACGCCCATCCGGTCGTCGGGAATTTTTAACCCGTTCTGATTATTTTTATCAGAGCAAACAGTTATTTACATGACCAACACTACTACCAAGCCTACCGAATCCTTTGCCGATTTGTTCGCAGAAAGCCTTGCTAAACAAGAAATGAAGCAGGGTGAAGTTATCCCCGCAGAAGTCGTCCGCGTTGACTACAACTACGTCGTTGTTAACGCCGGCCTCAAGAGCGAATCCTTCATTCCTATCGAAGAATTCAAGAACGACCGCGGCGAAGTCGACGTTAAGGTTGGCGATTTCGTTTCCGTTGCTATCGAAAGCCTCGAAAACGGATATGGCGACACAGTCCTGTCCCGCGATAAGGCCAAGCGCCTGGCTGCCTGGATGAACCTCGAGAAAGCCCTCGAAACCGGCGAACTCGTTACTGGTACTGTTACCGGCAAGGTTAAGGGCGGCTTGACTGTGATGACCAACGGCATCCGTGCATTCCTGCCGGGTTCTCTGGTTGACACACGTCCCGTTAAGGACACAACGCCCTACGAAGGCAAGACCATGGAATTCAAGGTCATCAAGCTTGACCGCAAACGCAACAACGTCGTTCTTTCTCGTCGCGCTGTTGTCGAAGCTTCCATGGGCGAAGAAAGAGCCAAACTCCTTGAAACACTCAAGGAAGGCGCTATCGTCAAGGGTATCGTTAAGAACATCACTGACTACGGTGCATTCGTTGACCTCGGCGGTATCGACGGTCTTCTGCACATCACCGACCTCGCATGGCGCCGCGTTCGTCATCCGAGCGAAGTCCTCGAACAGGGGCAGGAAATCACCGCTAAGGTTCTGAAGTTCGATCAGGAAAAGAACCGTGTTTCTCTCGGTATCAAACAGCTCGGCGAAGATCCTTGGATTGGCATCGCCCGCCGTTACCCGCAGGGCACACGTCTCTTCGGTAAGGTCACCAACATCACCGACTACGGTGCTTTCGTTGAAATCGAAGCCGGTATCGAAGGTCTTGTCCACGTTTCCGAAATGGATTGGACAAACAAGAACGTTGATCCGAAGAAAGTCGTTCAGCTTGGCGAAGAAGTTGAAGTCATGGTCCTCGAAATCGACGAAGAACGTCGTCGTATCTCCCTCGGCATGAAGCAGTGCAAACCCAATCCTTGGGAAGAATTTGCCGCTACACACCAGAAGGGCGACACAGTTAAAGGCCAGATCAAGTCCATCACCGACTTCGGTGTTTTCATCGGCCTTGAAGGCGGCATCGACGGTCTCGTTCACCTCTCCGACCTGTCCTGGACAGAACCCGGTGAAGAAGCCGTTCGCAAGTACAAGAAGGGCGAAGAACTCGAAGCAGTTGTTCTCTCTATCGACGTGGAACGTGAACGTATCTCCCTCGGTGTTAAGCAGATGAGCGGTGACCCGTTCAACAACTTCTGCTCCACACACGAAAAGGGCTCCGTTGTCACCGGTAAAGTGAAGTCCGTTGAAGCCAAGGGTGCTGTTATCGACCTCGGTAACGACACAGAAGGCTATCTGCGCGCCAGCGAAATCGGTCCGGACCGTGTTGAAGACGCTCGCAATGTTCTGAAAGAAGGCGATGAAGTTACAGCCGCGATCACCAACATCGATCGCAAAGCTCGCTCCATCCAGCTGTCCATTCGTGCTAAAGACCAGGCTGAAACTCGTGAAGCCATGGCTAAGATGGAAGAAGACGCCCAGGCCGGTACAACCAACCTCGGCGCTCTCCTGAGAGCTAAGCTCGAACAGAACAAATAATTTATAGCGAGGTTGCAATGACTAAGTCAGAACTCATTGCGCTGCTTGCCGCTGATCCGGCAGTCATCGGAAATCATCTGACCGCTCGCGATGTTGACGATGCTGTTAATTCGATTCTGAATGCTATGACTGCCGCGTTAGCACAAGGCAGCCGGATTGAAATCCGTGGCTTTGGAAGCTTTTCGCTCAATTACCGTCCGCCTCGCGTGGGCCGTAATCCGAAGAGCGGAGATACTGTCGAAGTTCCCGCCAAGATCGTGCCTCACTTCAAGGCCGGTAAGGAAATGCGTGAACGCGTAGACAAGTTGGCTGACGATTAGTCTCGGCTCGGCATAAGTTAGTTGCCCAGGCCCGGTTGTGTAAGCAACCGGGCCGCTTTTTTTTCGGTTCTGACGCAATGAGTTGTTCTAGGACAAGGCATTTGCGAATACAATGGATTATTTTTAGAGAAAGCTGCAGGTTATCCTATGGATTTTGAGCTTTGGTACCTTATATTGGTTCCGCTTCTTTTCGCGGCCGGCTGGTTTGCCCGTTCATTCGACATCAAAGAAAAACAGACGATCGCCAACGAAAAAGACACGCTGTACAAAGGCGTGGACCTTCTTCTCAGCAATAAACAGGACCAGGCCATTGATGCCTTTATCAATCTGGTCAAACTCGATCCGGATACGGTTGAAATGCATTTTTCTCTTGCGGGGCTTTTCCGCCGCCGCGGAGAATTTGACCGCGCAATCAAGATTCATAACGTCTTGGTTAACCGTGAAGATCTGCCGAAGAAGATTCGTTCCAGAGCCCTCTATGAATTGGGCGAAGACTACCTGAAGGCCGGTCTTTGGGATCGCGCCGAAGAGTGCTTCTTAAAGCTTTCTGACACCAGTGAGAGCTATAAAACGATTGCTCGCAAGGAACTTCTGCATATCTACGAAACGGAAAAAGAATGGCAGAAGGCCATTGACGAGGCCAACATTATTCAGCGTCAAAGCGGTGAAGATCAAAGCACGCGTATCGCACAGCTTTACTGCGAACTGACGCAGCAAAATCTCTACTTTAAGAATTTCAAGGGTGCGGCTGAAGCACTCGAAAAAGCCCTTAAAGTAGATCCCAACAATAAGCGCGCCCTGATTATCAAGGGCAAGATGCTCAAGGCAAAGGGCGACATCGACGGTGCCCTGGCGACATGGAAACAAGTCGGTCAGATTTCTCCTGTCTATGGAACGCTTGTTGTCGAACAGATTGCTTCTCTGCTTCTTGAAGCCGGACGCAAAGAAGAGGCCGTTAAATATTTGGAAGACTTGTTTAAGGACGGCTCTACCACCGATGAAGTCGATACCGCAGGTATTCTGCTCGGTAAAGCCGGCAACTCTAAGGAAGCCATTACGCTGATCCAGGAACATCTGAAGACTCAGCCGACCTTGGTAGCCTTTTACCGTTTAATCGATCTGCGTTTGGCCAATGAGCCTGAAAACGAATCGCTAAAGCAGCTGCATGGTTTATTGAAGAATATGCTCAGTAAAGCGGTTCGTTACAAGTGCACAAAATGCGGCTTTGCGACCCGTAAATTCCTGTGGAGATGCCCCGGATGTCATCAGTGGGAAACCTTCCCGCCGGTCCGTCAGGAAAACCTTTCAGGAAAGTAACAGGCTCGCTTGCAACCGCATAATTTGAAACAATTTCATCCAAATTTTGCGGAGCATGGCAGCATGCAATAAATGATAATTAGAGATGAAATAACAACATTTATCCAGGGATTGATCAGTAGATATGTTTAAAAGAATAGGTTTATTCCTCCTGACCAACGTAGCCGTTTTGGTTGTACTCGGAGTTGTTCTCAACATTGTTTCTGCCGTTTTCGGAATCAACTTCTCTAACGTTGCCGGGAAAGGCCAGAGCTATGGGACACTTCTGATATTTGCGGGGATTGTCGGTTTCAGCGGTTCCATCATCTCTTTGCTCATGAGCAAGACGATTGCCAAATCGACGATGGGCGTGCAGATGATTGACGTCAATCATCCGAGCACCAAACTCGAGGCTTGGCTCGTTGACACCGTTCACCATCACTCTCAGAAAGCCGGTATCCCGATGCCGGAAGTCGGTATCTATGAAGGCGAAGCCAATGCTTTCGCAACCGGCGCAACAAAGAATTCTTCCATGGTGGCTGTTTCCACAGGTCTTCTTTCCAGCATGAACAAAGAAGAAGTGGAGGCTGTCCTGGCACATGAGATCGCTCACGTTGCTAACGGTGACATGGTGACCATGACATTGATTCAGGGTGTCACCAACACCTTCGTCGTTTTCCTGTCTCGTATTATCGGTAACTTCGTGGACCGCGGCATTCTCCGCAACGAGGATGATGCTCCCGGTGTCGGTTACTACGTGACTTCCTTCATCCTTGACTTGGTTCTTGGTTTCCTGGCTTCCATGGTTGTGGCCGCTTTCTCCCGTCATCGCGAATTCAGAGCCGATGCCGGTGCCGCAAAGATCATGGGCAGCTCGACTCCGATGATCAACGCCCTGGCTCGTTTGGGCGGTGTTCCGACCGAAGAGCTTCCGGGGGCTGTCAAGGGTTTCGGTATCGCCGGTTCTATCGGCCAGCTGCTCGCTACGCATCCTTCCATTGAAGATCGTATCGCAGCTCTGCGCACACAGAACGCTCATTAATTGACAGACTGATTTCCAATCAAAAAGCCGCCGCAAGGCGGTTTTTTGTTACCCGTGTTGTCTCGTAGAGAACGAAATCGGGCTTTTTAGCAATCGTCGGAATGCTCAAAATTTGCCAATGGAACGACGATCTTTTCTCCTGAAGGAAGATCAACTTGCAGCGAGAGCTTTCCGTCAAGAATGTTCACGTATCTCACGAGATCGGACAATTTGACGTCCAAGGCGTTTCTTTCAATTTTGCTCACGGCAGACTGAGAGAGCTGAAGCTTCCTTGCGACTTCTTGTTGAGTCAAGTTCTGCTCGTATCGAAGTCTTGAGACGGCACACTGCAAAGACATCTGTCTAAATTCTGCTTTAACTTTCTTTCGGAAGGCCGGAGTTTGTGCGGAGAGATATTCTTCTAATGTAGTCATGTTCGATGCTGGCGGCAAATGAATTTTCGATAGCACATGCGAACTGAGGTGCTCATAAGAAAACAGCTCACAAATCGTGAGCTGTTTTCAAAGAGAAAGATCGGATTAACGTAGCCAGACTTTATGACCGTGTGCAAAAGCTCTGGCAACGTAAACGGCGCAAAGCCCGACAATGATACCCGAAAGTGTCAGGCCGATCGTAATGGCAGTCCAGTAACCTGCAGCGCCCATCGGAGCGGGACTTAAATAATCAGTAAAGGTAAGGATGCTTCCTAAACCCAGACCCAAGCCCCAAAGGAAGACACCGTAAATGATCATCGGCAGGAATGTGATTCGGTAGCCGCGCATGGAGAAGCTGCCGACACAGTTAACCGCGTCAAAAACGTGATAGATGGACGCAAAACCGATGAGGTAGGTACTGACCTTAATGACGTCTAAATCGCTCGTGTAGAGGCCTACAAAGAAGTATTTGCAGAAATAGAGCAGGGCAGAAACAAATACCGCTAAGCAAATGCAGAACTTAAGACATTTGTAGGTCGCCATTCTGGCGGTCTCAGGTGAATTGGCACCTAAAGACTGAGAAACCAAGACAGAAGAGGTCACACCGATGGCAAGAGGAGCCATGTAAAAGAGCGAGGTTAAGTTCGCAACGATCTGGTGCGCGGAAACGACGTCGGCGCCTAAACGAGAAATGAAAATCGTCATGAAGGTAAACGATGTCACTTCAAAGAAGGCGGAAAGACCGATCGGAATTCCGAGCTTAAGCAGGTTGGTTAAAGCCTTGCGGTTGGGCATGGAAATTCGCTTCTGGCGCATCTTGGCGTAGAAGCTGTCATAGTGCCAAATGACCCAGTAAAGGAACAAGCTCAGGAACGCATTGATGGTAGAAGAGATCGCACATCCTGCGCCTCCGAAACTCGGAATAAAGGCCGAGCCGAAGATAAAGATGTAATTGGTGACGGCTTTGACGGCCAGCATAGAGAGCGCAATCCACATTGCCACTTTGGGACGGGAAACAGCCGCGTTCATCGCCATATAAGCGCGTCCTGCCATGGCAGCCGGCAGACCGATAGCGTTGATCAGCAGGAAGTTTGTCGCAATTTCTGCAACACGACCGGTGGAGTTTGTCAGCGTCATCCACATCGGCGTATAGCACATCAGGCCCATACCGATGATGGCAAGAAGAATGGCGAGCCAAATAGTTTGGTGAAGCTCGAAGCCGATTCTTTCGTGATGTCCTGCACCGTAGTGGTGGCCGGCGATCGGAGAAAGCCCCTGCATGACGCCGACTAAAGCAACAAAGACCGAGACGGAAACGGCTAAGCCGATGGCAACAGCGGCCAAGTCGGTAGAACCAAGATGGCCGGTCATTAAAGTATCGAGTGTGGCTCCGCCGACAATGGCAACGTTGGAGATCCAAACGGGGAGCGAGAGCTTAATAATTGCCCAATAGGAAGTATCCGGCGGTTGAAGCCGGCTCAAAATTCGAGTTGACATACCAAAAAGGCAGAAACTACTTTCTGCGAATTAAGAGGAACTTTTCGCTGCTTCTCGGACGGCCTTGGAAAACATCAACAACTTCGTAGCGAAGGTCAAGCGTGTTTTCATCGTAATCTCGGTCAACGGCACGCAGAATCCAAGGTGCGTCTGCCTGCTTATCAAAGTTGACACCGCCCCAGTAATTAAAAGCAGCGATATTGCTCAAAGTTAAATGAGAAGCACCGATCTTGTCGAGCGGAATTTTGTTTTCAACGACAACTGCTTTGAAGTTGTCGACAATCGGCTTCATAGAACGAGCTCCGTCAATCAAGTTGACGAATAAGCTCATGACGATGATCCATACCGCAGTCAGGCCGGTTCCGGCCATCCATGCGCCTCTCCAGGAGAAAACCGGGTGTTTGAACAAGCGCCAGAAGACGATTGCAATCCAAAGGACCGTGGCGGTAACGGCAAGGAAGAAGAGGAAAACGGAAGTTCCGTGCGGCTCAACCTCCGGGGCTAAACGAGTAAGGGAGAAAGCCATTTTGGCCGGAACGCCTTCTGTCCAGGCGAAGAAGTAAATCCAGACGGCAATTACGGCAAGTGTATAAATAATGCCGGAATACAAGTCCAGGAAGTTCTCGCGGCTGCGTTTAAGACTGACGACGCCGAGTGCGGCTAAAACAGACAGCGAAGGAACTAAAAAGAGCAGGGTGCTGTACAGCTCGGTTCCGGTGAAGATCACGGAGCAAAGTGCAACAACCGAGAAGGAAAGCGGAATAATCAGCGGAGCCTGACGAATCTGGTCTCTCCAGGCGTAGATGCCCCACAAAGCCAAAGGCCAAAGGGGGAAGGTCAGCCAGGAAATGTTTTTAAGCAGCCAAAGGTATTCGTCAGCTGGCAGCGGAGAAAGCACGGCAAGACTGGTAGAGATCCAGCTCTTGAACCATTCTGCGGCTTCTGCGGGGAAACAGGCAAAGACCAGGATCGGCCACAGCATTGCTGTTGCAAAGGCTATCGATAAAGTCAGCACGGCGCGTTTGGAACGGCTGGTGTAGTCGGGCGTCAGGAAAATCGCGACCCAAGCGCCGAAAAAGCACCAAAGGCCGGCTCCGGGACTGCTGGCTAAGGCAATTGCGCCGATAGAAAGTCCGGCAATAATGGAACCGCGCCACAGATATTGAAGACTTAATACGATGCCGTAGAAAGCCAAGGCAGAAAAAGCGAGCAGACAGGTAACCGGTGTCAGTTCGTGGAAAGCGGAAATGATGCCGTAGGTGCCGACAGTTAAGAGAACGGCAATATCGGCGACTAAGCGGCCGTAGTCTTTGCGAGCGGCTTCACCGCCGAAGGCAAAGCTCACGGGCTGAGCTTCATCGCGTCGGGAAAGAAGATAAGTGGAATACCAAATCGCGGCCGTGGTCACTGAAAACCACAAACCTGCGGTGATATGAAATGCCTCTACGTTTCCGAAAAGAGGTCCGAAAACCTTGATGCTGAGTGCTGCAAACCAGAAGGAAAGCGGTCCGACGTCGGAAGCCGGGAATCCGTTGACGTTCGGAAGAAGCCAGTCGGCAAAGGAACCGTTGGCCATGTTCCACGCAACACCGAACGAAATAAGCGACTTTCCGCTCCAGACATCCGTAGAAAAGAACAACGGCAGCACGAAGGCAACTAAAAGTGCAATCAATGCAGCTCTCGGAAGCTTACCGGCAGCCGAAGCGCTGACGACGGCCGGAGAGGAATGGTTACTTAACATCGAAGCAGTGTGGTTGTAGACCTGAAAGGTGTGATTTTACTAAAGAAAAGGGCAGCCCAAAAGGCTGCCCTTCGGATCAGTATGAAACTGAAAAATTATTTTTTAGCCTTAGCAGCCTTGGCAGCTTCAGCAGAAGCGTTAAGGGCAGCAGACTTAGCAGCGAATTTCTGACGGAATTTTTCAACGCGGCCGGCTTCGACGATACGTGTCTGAGCGCCAGTGTAGAAAGGATGAGATTCGCTGGAGGTATCAAGCTTAACCTGCGGATAGGTAACGCCGTCGATTTCGATGGTGTCACGAGCGTCGGCAGTAGAGCGAATAATGAAGGTCTTGCCGATGGACATATCGGTGAAGGCAACTTCACGATACTGCGGATGAATATTCGGTTTCATGTGTATTCCAAAAAATGTCGGTCGCCACCAACCTTGCGAGACCGCTCACCGTTGTGAGTCTTACGTCCAGCATGTCAGAACGTGCCTAAGTTAATAAAAACAAGGGCAAAATTATACCCAAATTTCCTTGTAAAGCAAACAGATGCCTGATTATCGGCGCATCATGGCAAAGAACTCAGCATTGTTCTTTGTCGGGCGCATCTTATCAAGCAGGAATTCCATTGCCTGGATTTCGTCCATGTCGTAGAGGAACTTTCTAAGAATCCAAATGTTCTGAAGTTCCTGCGGAGCTAGAAGCAGTTCTTCCTTACGGGTTCCGCTCTTGGCAACGTTAATGGCCGGGTAGACGCGCTTTTCAGCAAGACGTCGGTCCAGATGGATTTCCATGTTGCCGGTACCCTTGAATTCTTCATAAATCACATCGTCCATACGGCTGCCGGTTTCTACCAGAGCAGTGCCGATGATCGTGAGCGAGCCGCCTTCTTCCAGATTGCGGGCTGCACCGAGAATGCGTTTCGGGCGCTGCAGGGCGTTGGAGTCCACGCCGCCGGTGAGCACTTTGCCGGAAGTCGGGACGACAGTGTTGTAGGCGCGGGCCAGACGAGTAATGGAGTCAAGAAGGATGACAACGTCTTTCTTGCTTTCAGCCAGGCGTTTGGCTTTTTCGATGACCATTTCTGCAACCTGAACATGGCGGGTAGCCGGTTCATCGAAGGTAGAGGCAATGACTTCACCTTTGACGGAACGTTCCATTTCCGTCACTTCTTCCGGACGTTCGTCGATCAGAAGGACCATCAAGATAACGTCCGGATAGTTGGCTGTAATCGCGTGAGCGATGTGCTGCATTAAAACGGTCTTACCGGACTTCGGAGAGGCAACCAGCAGAGCACGCTGACCTTTACCGATCGGAGCGAGGATGTCGATCAAACGACCGGTGAGGTTCTCGTCGCCCGAGATATTGCGTTCGAGTTTGAGCGGCTGGTTCGGGAAAAGCGGAGTCAGGTTTTCGAAGAGAATGCGGTGTTTAAGAGCTTCGGGAGGAAGACCGTTAACTTTGTCGACTTTGACTAAAGCAAAATAACGCTCGCCGTCTTTCGGAATGCGGACTTCACCTTCAACCGTGTCACCGGTATGAAGATTGAAGCGGCGGATCTGAGACGGAGAAATGTAAATATCTTCCGTGCTGGCTAAATAAGAAGAAACCGGAGAGCGAAGGAAACCGAATCCGTCAGGAAGGATTTCCAAAGTTCCGTCACCGAAAATCTGTTCGCCGGCTTTCGCACGCTTCTTCAAGATAGCGAACATGAGTTCCTGCTTGCGAAGGCGGCTGGCGTTATCAACGTCGAGCTCTAAAGCAATATCGAGAAGCTCGGAGACGTGCTTGGATTTAAGGTCGGATAAATGCATAGGAAATGAAGCTCTTGCAAATAAGGATTACACAATAATCCCAAGCGAAGAGATTTAAATAAAAGAGGAAAGAAGAATTAAGGGAGGAAGGAAGCAACGGTTCGATAAAGAGGAAATCGAACCGTTGTAGAGCAAAATTAGATGAAGTTCTTGAGAAATTCAGAGAACTGAGCGGAATTCATAGCGCCGGCCTGCTGAGCCTGGAGCTGACCGTCTTTGTAAACGGCAAGAGTCGGAATACCGCGAACGCCTAGCTGAGAAGCAACATCCTGGCACTCATCAACGTTGTATTTAACGATCTGAACGCCGTCGGGAAGGGTTTCGGCAGCTTTTTCAAGAACCGGTCCGAGCATGCGGCAGGGACCGCACCAGGGAGCCCAGAAGTCAACGACCACCACACCTTTTTGATTCAGGACGTCGTCAACAAAGCTGGCGTCTGTAACTTGTTTCAAGGCCATTTTTTAAATTACCTCCAATTATTGATTCCCTGGAACCGAAATCGGCTCCAACGGATGATGGGATACTATCACCGAGAGCTTTCAGGGCTTAACTAACAACCCCAAAAAGGTGAAACTCATGCTGGATTTTTGTAACTATACACATTTGAAGCAACCTTGAGGGCGTGTGTGCGCAACGTTAGATATTAACAATGTGTGAAAACTTCTTAGAACGTTGAGCGGACAAGGAAGGAAAAGCTAAGCGGGTGCAGGCCGGAGTTTTGAAAACGATCCAAATAAGCAGAACTAAAAAGCGCCGCGCAAAAACTACTTTCCGGAGCGACGCTCGTTTGACTATTGGACAAGGTTAATTTTTAGCAAACGCATACCCTTTTCGGAAAATCTTTCCTGTGTAATCGACTTTCACAAGAATGTGTTTGCTTTCAATCTGAATTTTTTCAACAACAGGTTCTTTCTGAACAAAGGCTGTTTTTTGAATTTCAAATTTACCCTGGGCGTAGGCGGCAGGATCCCAACGACCAATAAATTTAGCATTGGCCGTGCCGGAGAACGCGAGCATAAGGGCGATGAATGGAACGCTGAATCTAATCATTTTCTCCTCCTTTTCTTATAGTTAGTTCATCTTACCACTCTGAATCGTGAAAAAGGCTCTCTATTTCAGTTTCATTTTCTTTGCTGGCGCAGAATTCAAATTCATATATAATTCGTAGCCGGCGAGCCCCCTCGCATGTGAATGTCGTGAATCTGGTCAGGTCGGGAACGAAGCAGCCATAGCGAAACTAGCAGTGCCGAGGTGTGGTTCGCCTTTCCTTTTCAATAAGGTGCTCAAATGGATAACTTCAATATTCGCAATGCTCGTCCTCAAGATTGCCCGGTTATTGCCGAACTTATCCGCGGATTGGCCCATTACGAAAAACTTGACGACCAGTGTCAGGTCACTCCCGAACTCCTTGAAAAATGCCTTTTCGGAGACAAACCCGAATGTTATGCCGTAGTTGGCTGGCTGACGGGAAAAAACGGAACAGAAAAACCGGTAAGCTTTGCGCTTTATTTCTATAACTTCTCTACCTTCCTTGCGCGCAAGGGTCTCTACTTAGAAGATATTTTTGTACTTCCTGAATACAGACACCGCGGCATCGGCAAGAAGATGATGAATTATTTGGCGGCCAAAGCTGTGGCTGACGGATGCGGCCGATTTGAGTGGTCTGTTCTGGATTGGAATCAGCCGGCAATTGATTTCTATGAAAGCATTGGCGCTACTGTTATGCAGGAATGGCGTATTTGCCGTCTGACCGGTGAAAAACTTGAGCAATTTGCTCAAAAAGCACTTGCAAAATAAAGAGTTTAAAAAGTAGAAGGGCGCCCATAGCGGCGCCCTGTATTATATCTACAGCCTCTTACGGCTTAGCTCAAAGGTCCGGATGAATCGGAGAGTGTTTGGCCGACTTCTTTGACGTAAAGAAGTATTTCCTAACTCGATGACGAATAGGACAATCCGAGCAGAATTGAGATAGGATTATCCTCATGCTTAAAAGCTCGATAACGGGAGAACAGCTCTCCGCATAATCGGCTGAACAACATATTTCGGAATAGCCTAATGTCATACCAAGTTTTGGCACGCAAGTGGCGGCCTCATGATTTTTCTTCTTTGCTCGGACAGGATCACGTTGTTCGAGCTCTGACGCATGCTCTGACGGAAAATCGGCTGCACCACGCCTATCTTTTTACCGGCACGCGAGGAGTTGGAAAAACCACAATCTCCAGAATTCTTGCTAAATGCCTAAACTGTGTCGGGCCGGACGGGAAAGGCGGCATCACAGCAGAGCCTTGCGGAGTGTGCGAGGCTTGTCGCGCGATTGATGAAGATCGTTTCGTAGATTACATCGAAATGGACGCGGCTTCGACCCGCGGTATTGACGACATGGTTTCGCTTTTGGAAAGAGCCAAATATGTTCCGACGAATGCCCGCTTTAAGGTCTACATGATCGACGAAGTTCACCAGCTGACTTCCGCGGCATTTAACGCCATGCTTAAGACTTTGGAGGAACCGCCCGAATACGTCAAATTTATTTTGGCCACAACGGATCCTCAAAAGGTGCCGGTTACGGTTCTTTCTCGTTGTTTGCAGTTCAATCTGAAGAGTTTGTCTCCTCAGCTTATTTCCTCCCATATGGCAGAGCTTCTAGAGAAAGAACAAATTTCTTTTGAGAAGCCGGCTCTTAGAATGCTTGCTTCGGGAGCGAGAGGCTCCATGCGCGACGGACTTTCCCTCCTGGACCAGGCAATCGCCTACAGTGCAGGTAATGTTACATTGGAGTCAGTGAGCGAGATGCTCGGTACGATTGACTCGACGACACTGATTCGTTTGCTCGGCGCCTTGGCCAACCATGAGCCGAAAGAGATCATGAAGGTGGCCGACGAAATCGGTGCCCGCAGCTTGTCTTATACGCAGGCGATGAAGGATTTGGCCGTTCTGCTGCACCGCATTGCGATGGCGCAGCAGCTGCCGGAAATTCTGACCGATGAAGAACCTGACGCGCCCGAACTCCGTCAATTGGCGAGCGTGTTTTCTCCGGACGAAGTCCAGCTCTTTTATCAGATTGCGATTCATGGACGCAACGATATGGCGCTGGCACCCGATGAGTATGCAGGTTTCACAATGGCGCTTCTGCGCATGCTGGCGTTTGCTCCTTTAGAAGGAAAGATGCTGAAAAGCCTGCCTGCTGCTGTAACGCATAAAGAAGAGGCACCAGCCCTCCCAAAAACTGAGCCGGCTAAGACTGAGCTGCCGGCGCAGCAAAAAGCTCAGTCAGTAGATACTCAGCCGAAAGCTCCTGAAGCTCCGGCGGCTTCTGCAAAACCGGTTTTATCCACACAGGAGCTGGAAGGCATTCCCTGGGATCACAGTATTGCGACAGGCAAACCCGTCTTCGTTCCTCAAGGTTCGGAGTCCGCAGTTCCCAACTTAAAGAAGAAAGCGGCCGAAAAGTCAAAACCGGCAGCAGCGGCTCCGGCGGCAAAAGAAGTCAACCCTCAGCCGAAGGCGCCGGAAGCTGAGCCTTTTCCTCCGGAAATAGCAGCCGCTCCTGCTATCCCTTCGATCGACATGCCGGATGACGATGCGCCGTGGGTTCCGGAGACTGACAGCGTCCCCCCCGATGACCTCGATTGGATGGCGCCTCCGGCTTGGCCCGAAGAATATTCAGAAGAAGCCGGGGTCTCCGTGCTCCCGCCCGCTCCTCAGGAAAAGCAGAAGGAATATATTCCCGCTGAACCCGTTCAGATGAACGCGTGGCTTGAAGCCGCAGAAAAGATTCATTTGGATCCGGCGTCTCAGCCGTTAGTGACCAGCGCCGAGCTGGAGAGTTTCGACGGTCAGAATATGAAGCTCACCGTGGATTTGGAAAAACTGACAGCGCACGATATGGTTGCTAAACTTGCGGCCGAACTAAAGAAGGTTCTTGGGAGCGATGTCCTCGTCACAGTGACGACGGCACCCTCGAAATACCAGAATCTTCGTACGCTTTACGCTCAGAGATTTTTAGCAGAAAAGCAGAAAAAGCTCTCCGAGCTGAAGAAAGACAAAAGAATTCTTTCTTTCATGAAGGTCTTTAACGTCGAGCCGAAGACAGAAGACTTGGACCTTTTAGATAAAGAAGGCAAAGTTAGAACAATTTAAATTTAAGAGGAATCAAAATGAAAGGATTTGGCGGAATGGGTCAGATGGGCCAGATGATGAAACAGGCTCAGATGATGCAGATGAACATTCAGAAAGCCCAGAAAGAGCTCGAAACTATTGAAGTCACCGGTGAAGCCGGCAACGGTATGGTTAAAGTTACGATGACCTGCAAGAACGTCTGCCGCCGCGTCATGATCGACGACAGCCTTGTCGGTGCCGATGCTGACCGCGAAATGCTCGAAGACCTCCTTCTGACGGCAATCAACGATGCTTCCAAGAAGGTCGAAGCCGAAACCAATGCCAAGATCAGCAAGGCAACCGGTGGTATGAAACTCCCGTTCTAATTCAATGGAACAAATCGGAGCAATTGCCGAACTGATAGATGCGCTGAAGAAGCTTCCCGGAGTCGGTCCGAGAGCTGCTCAGCGCATTGCTTATCAGCTGCTAAACGGCGACAGAAGTGATGCGAACCGTCTCGGAGAGGCCCTCTTAAAGGCCACTAAGACGGTGCATCGCTGTGCCCGCTGCAACAATCTGACCGACGGCGAGCTGTGCAGCTACTGCTCTTCTCATAACCGCGATGACTCTCTGCTTTGTATTGTTGAGAGCGTTGCTGATTTGATGGTGATTGAGCAGAGCCTTTCTTATCACGGCCGCTACTTTATTCTGATGGGACGCCTGTCCCCGTTAAACGGCGTCGGACCCCACGAAATCGGCTTGGACAAGCTGTTGGAACGAGCCGGTGAACCCGAAGTCAAAGAAGTTATCATTGCAACTTCTTTCACCGCAGAAGGAGAGGCCACTGCCTTTGCCGTCTCGGAACTTCTCTCCAAACACTATCCCCAATTAAAACTCACGCGCATTGCAAGAGGCGTTCCTGCCGGAGCCGAAATTGAATACACGGATGTCAACACCGTGGCGCAGGCAATGCTCAATAGACGTGTTCGTGAAAGCGACTAAAACGCTTTCTTTTCGATTCGAGCAAAAATTTTTCTTCTAAGTGTTATTACTTAGTTAGATTTCCGCACAAACGAGATTTAGGCGGTATTCTTTATCTGTAACTCAATTTTACAAACGGAAGAAAAGTGACGAATACAACAGGCAACCGAAACAACACTCCGGCAATCCCGGGGTTTGCGACTGTTTGCGTCCTTTCTCTTAACGGTCTTAGCTTGGCTTTGGGCTTGCTGCGATTGCGCCTTAATGTCGGCTAGGACTGTTTTTGTATATATCGTTTCTTATCAACTAAATTCGTAGTTCAAAGACGGTCCGCCAAGCGGGCCTTTTTTATTATTGGGGAATAAAAATGAATAAATTCACACGCCGTACCGTCATCGCAGCTGCCTGTGCTGCTGCAGCTATGACTTTCGGGCCGATGTCCTTTGCTCAGCAAGCACCGGAAAAGAAAGACGTGACGGTTGCCGTGGGCGGTAAGAGTCTTTACTACTATCTGCCTCTTTCTATCGCTGAACAGCTCGGCTACTTCAAAGACGAAGGTCTGAATGTCAAGATTGTTGACTTCCAGGGCGGCTCCCGTTCGCTTCAAGCAGTTGTGGGCGGCAGTGCAGACGTTGTCTCCGGAGCCTTTGAACATACCATCTCCATGCAGGCTAAAAAGCAGCCCATGACCGCCTTTGTTCTGCAGGGCCGTGCGCCTCAGCTGGCTCTCGTTGTCTCCAACAAGACAATGAAAGACTACAAACAGCTGAGCGATCTGAAGGGCAAGAAAGTCGGTGTAACCGCTCCGGGCTCTTCTTCTCAGATGGTTGCCAACTTCATCCTCAAGAAGGGCGGCCTCGGACCTAAGGACGTTGCTTTCATCGGTGTCGGTTCTTCTTCCGGCGCAGTTTCTGCCATCAGAAGCGGCCAGATTGATGCCTTAATTAACCTTGATCCGGTTATCACGATTCTTCTGAAGAACGGTGACGCCAAGCTCGTTGCCGACACCCGTAAAGTTAAAGAATCCGAAAGCTTCTTCGGCGGCACGATGCCTGCCGGCTGCCTCTACGCACCGGTTTCTTTCATCGAAAAGAATCCCCAGACTGTTCAGGCTCTGACCAACGCCATCGTCCGTGCTGACGAATGGCTCTCCAAGGCCACTCCGGAAGAAGTTGCCAAGGTTGTTCCGGCTTCCTACTTAATGGGCAACCGTGACATTTATCTTGCCGGTTTCGAAGGCAACCGTGACGCTCTGTCTCCGGACGGACGCTTCCCGGACGGCTGCGCCAAGATTTCTCTAGGCGCCCTTCAGACCGTGAACGATAAGATCGACCCTGCCAAGATTGATTTAACCAAGGTTTATACCAATAAATTTGTTGATGAAGCCTTAAAGAAATATCCGGCTAAATAAATAAAATAAGAGGCGGAGCCTAGGCGCTCCGCCCAAGAGAAACCGAATAACAACGAATACACAGCATTCAAGATGAATCAGCCAGCAGTGGAATTTGACGATGTGACGTGCAGTTTTGTCAGCGATGACAATAAACACTACACGGCCGTTAGAGATGTGAATTTAACAATCGGAGACGGTGAGTTTGTCAGCGTCGTCGGTCCGACAGGATGCGGTAAATCGACCGTACTTAATATGGCAGCGGGACTTTTAACGCCGTCAAAAGGAACCGTCAAGGTTTTCGGAGAGGAGCTTGTCGGTTTAAATAAGCGAGCCGGCTACATGTTCCAGGCCGAGGCATTGATGCCCTGGAGAACGGCTATTGATAACGTTTCTGCAGGTCTGCAGTTTAAGGGCGTTCTTGAGAAAGAACGCCATGAACAAGCCCGTCATTGGCTCTCGCGCGTGGGTTTGAGCGGTTTTGAAGACCGTTATCCGCATGAACTCTCCGGCGGTATGAGAAAGCGTGTTGCTCTGGCTCAGACGCTGATCATGGATCCGGACATCATTCTGATGGACGAGCCGTTCTCCGCTTTGGATATTCAGACCCGCCAGCTGATGGAAAACGAAGTGCTGGCTCTGTGGTCGCAGAAGAAAAAGGCCGTGCTCTTTATTACGCACGACTTAGACGAAGCTATTTCGATTTCCGACCGCGTGGTGGTTTTCTCCGCCGGCCCGGGTTCTCATCCGATCGGTGAGTTCTATATCGACATCGCTCGTCCGCGTGACGTGGCCGAAGTCCGTGTCACACCGCGCTTCATTGAACTGCACAACGCCATTTGGGCCGACCTTCGCGAAGAGGTGCTCAAGGGCTATGAGAACCAGAGAAATCGGGTGAAATAAAATGAAAAAAGGAAGCACACCTATTCTTCAGTCAAAAACCAAGTTAGTCACCTGCCAGCTCCTTCTGCTCGTTGCAATTTTCTTATTCTGGTGGCTGATGACGAAGCCCGGCCTCATTCCTCCGTTCATGTTTCAGGATGAGAACCAGGCCGCCTTCTTTTTCGGTGAACCGGTTCAGATCGGAAAGGTTATTTGGGACTGGTTTGCTGTTAACTTAGAAATCTATCCCAACCTTGCTGTTACGCTGACGGAAACTGTTCTTGCGTTTATTTTTGGTACTGCTGCCGGTCTTCTCGTCGGCCTTTGGCTCGCACTTGCTCCGACGGCTGCGGCGATTGCAGATCCTTATATCAAGGGTTTGAACTCCATGCCTCGCGTGATCCTGGCTCCGATTTTCGGTGTTTGGTTCGGTCTTGGCATCGGCTCTAAAGTTGCCCTCGGTATCACGCTGGTCTTTTTCATCGTGTTCTTCAACGTCTATCAAGGCGTTCGAGAGGTTAGCCCGAATGTGCTGGCGAGTGCTCGCATGCTCGGCGCCAATAAAACTCAGCTGCTCCGATTTGTTTATCTTCCGAGCGCGATGAGCTGGGTGTTTTCTTCGCTGCATTCTTCCGTCGGTATGGCCTTCGTCGGTGCGGTCGTCGGCGAATACTTAGGTTCCGCAAGCGGTGTCGGTTACCTGATTCTGCAGGCTGAAAGTACGTTTGATATCAACACGGTTATGGCCGGTATTTTGGTTCTGACTGCGTTTGCACTGGTCCTGGACTGGATGGTGTCTCTGGCTGAACACCATTTCATGAAGTGGCAGCCGAAGGGCGGCAGGAGCGAAAAGCTTTAAAACCAAAATTTCTGACTATTGGGTGCTTCGGCGCCCATTTTTGTAGCTGTCGCCGGAAAGAAAAGATTTGAAACAATTTTCTTGAGTCTGTTCTTCATGAGCAACAATCTCTTGCGAGTCGAAATTTACGGCATAGAAAATTCATGTTACCCATCATCCGTATTCATTAGTGGAAACCACGACAATTAATAAATGAGTTTTCAATGTTTGGGTGAAGATAAAGTTTTAATAAATTAGATAGTTGATTGATTTATAAGGATAGTTAGAAATTTAGGTGCAAATAAATTGAGTTTCTGAAAAGTCAATGACCACAAACAAGCGATTTTTAGTTAGAAACGTGGTTGATAGAATCTCCGAATCATTCAAAAGCAAGCATCAAGACCACTTTGTGATGTTTGCTTTCTTAATTCGAGGAGGAGAAGAATGATTCGTAAGGCTGTTTTAGGAACTGTTCTTGCCGCAGTATGCGGTGCCGCTTTTGCCGCTCTGCCGAACGTTGCTGTTTACGCGACTGGCGGTACGATTGCCGGACAATCCGCGGCGTCTGATAAAACCAATTACTCTGCTGCCAAGGTCGGTGTCGACAAATTAGTGCAGGCAGTTCCTGAACTTGCAAACATCGCCAATGTCACTAGCGATCAAGTTGCACAGATTGGCTCTCAGGATATGAGCGATGCTGTTTGGCTGACGCTTGCTAAGAAGATCAATGCTGAGTGCGGCAAGAAAGACGGTTTTGTGATTACACACGGGACCGATACGATGGAAGAAACCGCTTACTTCCTGAACCTCACGGCTAAGTGCAACAAACCGATCGTTCTGGTAGGTGCTATGCGCCCGTCGAATGCACTTTCTGCTGACGGTCCTGCTAACCTCTACAACGCCGTTGCTGTCGCCGGTGATCCTTCCGCTGCCGGCAAAGGTGTTATGGTTGTGATGAATGACCGTGTTCTCGGTGCACGTGACGTCACGAAGACAAACACAACAGGCGTTGAAACTTTCCAGAGCCCGAACGCTGGTCAGCTGGCAACGATCCATAACGGCAAGGTTCTGTGGGATGCAACACCAGTGACCAAACACACGACTCAGACTCAGTTCAAGGTCGACGGTTTAGACAAGCTGCCGAAGGTCGGTGTGGTCTATCAGCACGCAGGTGTTGAAGGAATTCAGGCTCAAGCCTTAGTTGATGCCAAATACGACGGTATCGTCACCGCCGGCGTTGGCAACGGCAACCTTCATAAGTCAACATTCCCGATCATCGAGAGGGCAGCTAAAGACGGCATTGCGATCGTTCGCTCCTCTCGTGTGCCGACCGGTTCTACAACCAAAGACGCGGAAGTCGATGACGCTAAGTACGGTTTTGTTTCGTCCGGTTCTCTGAACCCTCAGAAAGCTCGCGTTCTTTTGATGCTGGCCCTGACTCAGACTAAGGATCCGAAAGAAATCCAGAAGATCTTCGATCAGTACTAAACCGATAGGTTAAGAAGGCGATAGCCTTTTCAGAGACGGCAAAACCCGGGCAATTGCTCGGGTTTTGTCGTGTGCGCCCAGCATGGCGCACTTCTATAGGGTGCGAATCCTGAACCCGCCCGATGAGGGGAAGGGTTAGCGACTCGGCAATGGCGTAGTGGCAACACTAGGTCTGGAGGAAGCCGATAGCAAAATGCATGTTCAACGAACAGGAAGCGGATATGAGGCGGTTCAGACGGATGTGGGGGCACGACTCCTCAATATCCAATACTCATACAGGAGTCTGAGACGTAGATCCGATGGACAGGCAGGAAAGAAGTGTGTCTTACCTGGGGAGATCCGATTTGATGCCACTGGCTACGGGCTTCGCGAGGAGTTCGGATGTCAAATCGGAAGTCAGCCGAGGCCATAGTAGGGGCGACCTGAAGGGCCGAACATTAACAACGCGAGTAGAGGTGACAACTCTCATGACAAATTCAAGCGGACCTCAGAACAACGTCCTAGAGGGCGACTGTCACGACGCAAAGCGGGCAGAACAGCGCAGTGTCGTCTACGGTAAAAGAAGGAGCAGCTAGTCATGGCGAAGTCACATTGGACGAAAGCTGAACCTAGAGGCTGTCCGCTCATCGATTTAGTATGTTTCTATCTCGACGATGCGGCGCAGAAGGTTATCAAGAACAAAGGAGCCCCCGGCATAGACGGGATAACCTATGAGCAACTTCCTAACCTTTTGCGAGTTCACGGGGAGAAGATCAGACAGAAACTCAAAAACGGTACCTACATTCCCGCTCCCGTTCGACGCGTGGATATACCTAAGCCAAACGGGGGCACACGGATGTTAAGAATTCCAACTCTCTTGGACCGAACAATCCAACAGGCCATAGTGATGACCATTGGAGACGCGTTCGAGGATCAATTCTCGGACAAAAGTTATGGGTTCAGAGAGGGACGGAACTGCCAGCAGGCAGTGCAAAGAGCTCAAAAGTACATCGAAGATGGAAATAGATGGGTCGTCGAAATGGACTTGTCCAAATTCTTCGACCGGGTCAACCACGATATTTTGATGGACAGAGTCAGCCGAGTCATCGACGACAAGGCAATCTTGATACTAATCAGACGATACCTAAACGCAGGCATCATGGAAGACGGGCTTGTAAGTCCAAGGCTGGAAGGCGTACCTCAGGGATCGCCGCTCAGTCCGCTACTGTCAAACATTATGCTGACGGATTTGGATCGGGAATTGGAAACAAGAGGACTCAACCATGTCCGCTACGCGGACGACTGCAATATCTATGTGAAATCAGAGAAAGCGGCTCAGCGAGTTCTGACAAATATCACTAAATATGTAGAGGAGACACTCAAGTTGCGAGTAAATCGTGACAAGAGTGGCACCTTTCGTCCGAGGGACTCGGTCTTTCTCGGGTACACCTTCTCGAAAGCAGACTGTACACGTATTGTCGTGGCACAAAAGTCCGTAAAGAGGCTGTGGGCGAAACTACACAAGATATTTAACACTGCGCGGGGGACTTCACTAGGATGGACGACAGAAAGCAATACTGGGAAGAAATGGACCAAAGAATCCGACATCATCTCAGGAAACTTATCTGGATAGCATGGAAGAAACCGAAAACGAGGGAGCGAAACCTTGTGAAACTTGGAATCGATCCCGAAAGAGCTTGGAAGAGTTCTGTCAACGGAAGAGGAGCTTGGTGGAATTCAGGACAATCGCACATGAATCAAGCTATCAAGAACGACCGTTTTGTAAGATTAGGCCTGTACTCTCTCCGCTTTATGGAGATCCGTTAATGAAGCGCCCATTGCGGTACCGCACGATGGGTGCTGTGAGAGAGGGGCGGGGAAACCCGTCCCCCTACTCGATTGAAACCGTAAGGAAACTATTCGTCGATTTCGACGTCAACGGGCTTCATCGCCGGCGTACTTTCTAAATGACGGCTGACGAGTCGAACGGTATCAATCGTACGAATGGCGTTGATGATCTTCTGCAGATGTTTCGTGTCGCCCACTAAGATTGTGAGCTCGACCTTATCCACGCCGTTTTGCTGGCTCATGGCAAAGCCCGTGACGCTCGAATGCTGCTGAGCAATCATGCTGGTCAATCTTTCAAGCGTGGCATGGGTATTGGTTAATTCAATGTCTAACTTAACCGGATAGCCGCCTTTATATTGGCTGTTCCATTGCAGATCGCGCCAATTTTCAGGGTCGGTCCTCATTCCACGCTGAACGTGACTGCAGTCCTTGCGATGAACATGAAGGGTATTGGTACCGGCGATGTAATGTCCGATGATGACATCATCCATTGCCGGTGTGCAGCAGGGCGCAAGCTTGCAGATTTGGCCTTTGAGTGCTAAGACAGGTTCTTGGCTCTGTTGGACAGTAGTCGCTGTTTCGTTCCCCTTCAATGTGTAGGGGGCGGTCAATTGATGAAGAAGCAGGAGGGAGTCCTTCTGTCCCGAGCCGATTGCATCAAGCAAAGCATTCTTGTCTGTGAAACCGTTCGCCTTGCAGACGCGGGTCCAATCCTCATTGGTGACTTTTGAATAGGGTAAGTGATGAGACTTGGAAGATCTCTCCAAGAGTTTGGATCCCAGTTCGATTTTGCCTTCTTCAGAAAGGGAGCGCATATATTGGCGGATTTCAGCTCTTGCCTTACCGGTTCGAACACTGGAGAGCCAAGAAGGATTAGGCGTGGGTTTGTCGCCCTTGATGATGTTAATCATTTCGCCGTTCTTGAGTTCACGAGTAAGGGGCGCCGTTTCGCCATTAATTTCACAGCCGATTGTGCAATTGCCGAGGTCAGTATGAATTTGATAAGCGAAATCAACTGCTGTTGACCCTTTAGGCAGCTGGATAATTCTGCCTCGCGGAGAGAAGACGTAAACTCGATCGGGGAAAATATCGACTTTGATATTTTCCATGAATTCCAAGGATGTTCCGCTCTGCTTTTGAATTTCCAGCAACCCGTTGAGCCAGTCCATCGTATTGCGCTGCAGCTGGTCGGACGTGTTGCGGTCGCGGTAAAGCCAGTGCGCTGTAATACCGTCTTCACAGATGTGATGCATTTCTTCCGTGCGAATCTGGAATTCGACCATGAGACCGCCAGGTCCGATGACGGTGGTATGCAGGCTCTGGTAACCGTTAGCCTTCGGGATCGCAACGAAATCTTTGAAACGTCCCGGAACTGGTTTATAGAGTTCATGAATCACGCCTAAGGCGCGGTAGCAGTCATCCCTTGTCGGAACTAAAACGCGGAAGCTGTGCACGTCCAGCACTTCGCTAAAGCGGATCTTGCGTTCCTTCATTTTGGAGTAGATGCGCCAAAGGGATTTGTTTTTACCTTGTACGTCGCCGCGGATTTTACGAGCAGCCAGACGATCCGACGTTTCGTGATAAATCTGATCCAGAGCGTTCTTTTTGCGCATACGGGATTCAGCAACTTTCTTTTCAAGAACACGATAGCGAATCGGGTACATGTAAGAGAAACTCATGTCGGAGAGCTCTCTATAAACAGAAAAGAGACCAAGGCGGCTCGCAATCGGAGCGTAGATATCCATGGTCTCTTTAGCAATACGGAATTTTTTATGCTGCTTAACCGCGCCCAATGTGCGCATGTTATGAAGACGGTCGGCAAGCTTAATTAGGATGACACGAACATCGCGGGACATCGCGAGCAGCATCTTGTGAAAGCTTTCCGCCTGAGCCTCTTCATTCGAAGAAAATTTGAGCTTGTCCAGCTTTGAGACGCCGTCGACAAGCTCAGCAACTTTCACTCCGAATTTTTCGCTCATTTCGATCTTGGTAATGCCCGTGTCTTCTAAGACATCGTGCATGAGACCGGCCTCAATGGTTTCGGCATCCATGTGCCAGGAGGCAAGGATTTCTGCAACTGCGATCGGATGAGTAATGTAGGGAGCACCGGAATTACGGAATTGACCTAAATGCGCTTGGTCAGCATATCGGAATGCTTCACGAATTTTCTGAACGTCGCTATTAGAGAGGTATTGACGGCAACGTTCGGCAAGCAGATTGGCAGACGCGACAGGGTTGAGTTTTTCCTCTGCGAAGGCATCCTCCTTGGGCTCCGGTTTAGTCGCCGATTTCATGCCGACGGCTGTCATGAACAAGTCTGCGGCTTTTTGTGCGTAGCTTTTTCCTGCAGTTGCGGTATTCGGGGCCATGGTTGCTCTCCTAGCTGAGGTTTTATTTTTCGTGTTTTCTTCTGCGCTTCACCAAAAAACAAAACGGGGTTCGGCTGCGAGCCGAACCCCGACTGTGCAGATAACTTCTATTATCTTATACCGTTGAGCATTTCTAAGCCTGTGACGCCCTCAGCAATTTCACGGAGTGCGGCAACAGTCGCCTTATCCTTACACTCAATCTTAGGAGTATGACCCTGAGAAAGCTGACGAGCGCGGACAGATGCTACGAGAACCATCTGGAAACGGTTCGGGATCTTTTTTAAACAATCTTCAACTGTAATACGTGCCATTGATCTAACCTATCAAATTCAGTTCGGGATTCCGAGCTGAATAAAAATATCACGACAACGAGCCGCCTGTTTATCAAAACGGAGACGGCTTGCGGTCACGATTGCGCAGAATTCATTGAGCGCATTTTCAAAAACTGAATTAATTATAACGAAGTCAAATTCACTTGCATGAGCCATTTCGGCGCCGGCGCCCAAAAGACGTCTCGTAATGGTCTGTTCGGAATCCTGTCCGCGCTTATGAAGCCTGTCTTCCAAGGCTTGGATAGAAGGAGGCAGGATAAAAATGCTTACAGCTTCGGGGAAATGTTCTCTCACCTGACGGGCTCCCTGCCAGTCAATTTCAAGAAGGACGTCGCCTCCTTTGGCCATTGTGTCCTCAATCCACTTTTTGGAAGTGCCGTAGAAATTTCCGTGAACTTCTGCAGATTCTAAAAACTCACCTCTTTCGCGGGCGGCGAGAAACTCCTCGACCGTTGTGAAATGATATTCGCGTCCGTTAACTTCACCCGGACGAGGGGCGCGGGTCGTCGTAGAAATGGAGAGTGCGATACCCGGAATTTTTGCAAGGAGTGCATTGACCAGCGAAGATTTTCCGGCGCCGCTCGGGGCGGAGACCAAAAAGAGCGAGCCTGCATTTCTCGGTTTAAAAGATTGGTTTGTCATTGAAAGACTCTTTAAAAAATAGATTTTGCAATTAATCCTGCGGCCAAATCTTACCTGTCTCAGTACGCATTTGTCGCAGTGTCTCCTTGAGTGTGAGCGTATCTTTAACAAATGCTCTGATGCCTTCGTCTAATTTATAAGATGCCATTTCGTCTTCGCACATTGCGAATCTCCATTGAGCTTCCGTTAAAGGTTCAGCACGAATTGGGCTCACCTTAGCAACGTCGAGTTTTTTTTCGAATTTCTCTTCGGAGTTTGAGAGCTCTTCGATCAGTTTAGGAGAAATGGTTAGCAGGTCGCAGCCGGCAAGCGCCACGATCTGGCCTTTATTACGGAAGCTGGCACCCATGATCTGAGTTTTTGCGCCCAAACCTTTGAGGCGCTCGAAGATTTTTCTCACAGACTGAACGCCAGGGTCGTTTTCTCCGGCGTTTGCTTCTTCATCCCAATCGGCGCCGGCTTTTTTCTTGAACCAGTCGTAGATTCTGCCGACGAAAGGCGAGATCAAAGTGACACCGGCATTGGCAGCGATTTCTGCCTGAGCAACGGAGAAGATAAGCGTCAGGTTGCAGTGGATACCTTCTTTTTCCAGCACGCGAGCGGCTTGGACGCCTTCCCATGTTGCAGCGATCTTAATCAAGACACGTTCTTTATCAATGCCTTTTTCTTGATAGAGCTCGATTAAACGGCGAGCTTTGACGATTGTCTTTTCAACATCAAAGGACAGGCGAGCGTCGACTTCGGTAGATACACGGCCTTTGACGTATTTAAGGATCTCTGCGCCGAAGTTCACAAGAACGCGATCAGCGGCGTCTTCTAAGGAAACGGAATTTTCAACTGCTTCCGTTAAGAAAGCCCGATAGGCAGGATCTTTGGAAGCTTTCAGGATAAGAGAAGGATTGGTTGTTGCGTCTTGTGGTTGGATTTTTGCGATAGACGCGATATCCCCAGTATCAGCCACAATGGTCGTCAGGGAAGCTAATTGATCAAGCTGAGTCATGTCTTTTTATAACTTGGGTCAAATTTTTCTATTGTAAAACCCGAATATCTGTAAAAAGCGAATAGATTGTTCACATTCGGGAGAAAAGAAGAATTTCAGCTCTGCCGTGGCATTTACATCGATACCGTTGCCCCTTCGACCTCTACCAACAGAAGATCACAACTTCAATGTTGGATGGAAGAGGTGTAAGCGGTAAGGTCAATAACTTCGGTCTCGGTTTATCTGCCGAAGTCGGCAAGAAGTTCGGTTTGACTAAGGACTTCTTCGTCGAGCCCCAGGCTCAGTTGGCTTACTACTGGATCAAGGGTAAAGACTTCTCTATGTCCAACGGTATGAAAGTCGAACAAGGTGACTTCAACAGCTGGGTTGGCCGCTTGGGCCTCGTCGCCGGTAAAGACTTCAAAGATGCTGAAGGCAACACCAAGGCTCAGGTCTTTGTAAAGGGCGGCGTCAAACAACAGTTTGCAGGCAAGCAGAAGTTGTATGCCAATTCGGTTCAATTTAAGGATGAACTGAAGGGAACAAGCGGCTATTATGGTCTTGGCTTCGAAGCGAATCCGAACAAGAAGGTCAGCCTTTATGGTCAGCTCGAACGGGAAAACGGCAAGCATTACACGAAGGAAATCGAAGTGATGCTTGGGCTGAGATGTAAGTTCTAGCTATTGCCTCTCGGCTCTAACACACTCGGCATTCCGCCGAGTGTGCCAAAGCTTCAAGACAAAATTGAAAAGCAAAAATTTGTAGTAATTAGAACCCGCATTTCAAACTGCCTCAAAGCCCTCAACTGGAGGTCTTGACGGCAAATTTCCTCGGGTTTGGGTTCAAAGGCCGGAATGATGATTGTTCCGGCTTAATTTTTTGACTTTTCAAACTGTCTCAGAAATTATAGAAAACTCTCCTAAAAACAAACTTAAATAATCGCCGCCTAAGAACTTTCCTCTATAGCTAAAAACAGTATTTCATCTTTCAAGTCCGCCAAATACCCGTTGATATAATCAATTTCGCTCGGTCTCAAACACAACTTGAATCGAGCTTTTTTCTAACTGCGATCGGGACCGAAACGGCGTCTCGATGGCGATACGGAGTCATAGTGCATAATCATCTAATTAATGACGCCCGACCTGAAGCAGCATTAGTGCTTGCGGACGGAGCTGTTTTTAAAGGCCGGTCTATCGGCGTTTCCGGCATGGCCGTGGGCGAAGTCGTTTTTAATACGGCAATGACGGGCTATCAAGAGATCCTCACGGATCCTTCCTATACAGGACAAATCGTTACTCTTACTTATCCACACATCGGTAATGTCGGCGTAAACCAAGACGATGTGGAATCTTCCGATGTTCACGTTGCAGGCCTCGTGATCCGCAGCGAGTCTCCGGTGGTCTCCAATTGGCGAGGCCAGCGAAGTCTGACGGAATATCTCAAACAAAACGGTATCGTGGCTATCGCTGAAGTGGATACCCGACGTCTCACTCGAATCCTTCGTACGACCGGCGCACAAACCGGCTGCATCGTGGCGGCTGCTGAGGGCAAACTCACAGATAATGAAATTGCGGTTGCTGCCAAAACGGCAGCAGAAGCACCTCGAATGGTTGGCCAGGAACTGGCTTCTAAAGTCAGCACGACTTACCGCTACGAATGGGGCGAAGGTACTTGGCGCATGGACAACGGTCTAGGGCGCCCGGGGTCCTTCCAACCCGAAGACTATCCCTACAGCGTGGTCGCTTGGGATTTCGGCGTAAAAGAAAACATCCTTCGTTTAATGGCTGACCGCGGTATTCATGTTCATGTAGTGCCGGCTCGTACGACTTTTGAAGAAGCTATGGCGCTGCATCCGGACGGCATCTTTCTTTCTAACGGTCCCGGAGACCCTGAGCCCTGTGACTACGCAATTGAGGTTGCGCAGAAAGCGATTGCTGCCAAGATTCCGCTCTTCGGCATTTGTTTAGGTCATCAGATTCTGGGTTTGGCCGTCGGCGGGAAGACCCTCAAGATGAAATTCGGTCATCATGGTGCCAACCACCCTGTGGTCGATTTAGCAACGAAACGTGTTTACATCACGAGCCAGAATCACGGCTTTATGGTGGACGAAGCGAGTCTTCCTGAGAACGTACAGGTCACGCACAAGTCCTTGTTTGACGGTTCTCTCCAGGGCTTCGAATTAAAGGACGCTCCGGTTTTCTGCTTCCAGGGACATCCGGAAGCCAGCCCCGGTCCGCACGACATTCAGCCGCTGTTTGACCGTTTCATTGCAAATATTCAGAAGTACAAAGAGTCTTTATGACAGATAAAGTTCAGACAGTTAGAGCAGCGCTCCAAGAGGCCCGCAGCGGTTTAGAGAACCTGCTTTCCAATGAAGAAATGCTTGGAAAAGTAGTCAAAGCGGCCGACCTCATGGTTGCCTCCATGCAGCAGGGCGGTAAGGTTATGTCCTGCGGCAACGGAGGCTCTTTGTGCGACGCAATGCATTTTGCCGAAGAACTCTCCGGTCGTTTCAGACAAGATCGTCCCGCTTATGCGGCAATGTCACTGGCAGATCCCTCTCATATGTCCTGCGTTTCTAACGATTATGGATACGAAGATGTCTTTTCTCGTTTTGTAGAAGGCATAGGCAGAGAAGGAGACGTTCTGCTCGGTATTACAACGAGCGGAACGAGTAAAAACGTCGTCAAAGCAGCTCAAGCGGCGAAAGCGAAAGGAATAAAAGTCGTTGCTCTCACCGGCAAACCGAATACTCCGATTTGCGAACTTGCGGATGTGGCCATCATCACGCCTGCCGGTCGTTTTGCCGACCGCGTTCAGGAACTGCACATCAAAGTCATTCACATCCTCATCGAGTTAATCGAAGCCGGTATGGCTGAACCCAATCCATCCAAGGAATAAGAAATCATGCCTAAGCGCACTGACATTAAATCGGTTCTGATTATCGGAGCCGGTCCGATTGTCATCGGACAAGCCTGTGAGTTCGATTACTCCGGTGCACAGGCCTGTAAAGCTCTCCGTGAGGAAGGCTATAAGGTTATTTTGGTTAACAGCAATCCGGCGACCATCATGACCGACCCGCAGACTGCGGACGTAACTTATATTGAACCGATCACCAAAGAAGTGGTCGAACGCATTATTGCAAAAGAAAGACCGGATGCCATCCTCCCGACTATGGGCGGCCAGACGGCGCTTAACTGCGCCATGGAACTCGCAAAGAGCGGCGTGCTCGAAAAATACAATATCGAGCTGATCGGCGCTTCTCCCGAAGCGATTGAAAAAGCCGAAGACCGTCTGAAATTCAAAGAAGCAATGGACAAGATCGGACTGAGCAGCGCTCGCTCCGGTATTGCTTACTCTTTAGACGACGCTTTAAAAGTCCAGGCTAAGATCGGCTTCCCGGCAATTATTCGGCCGAGTTTTACGCTCGGCGGCTCCGGCGGCGGTATTGCGTACAACATGGAAGAATTCATCCAGATTTGTACCCGCGGCCTTGAACTCTCCCCGACACACGAACTCTTGATTGAAGAGTCCTTGCTCGGCTGGAAAGAATACGAAATGGAAGTTGTCCGCGACAGCAAAGACAACTGCATCATCGTTTGCTCCATCGAAAACTTCGACCCTATGGGTGTCCACACCGGCGACTCCATCACCGTGGCGCCGGCTCAGACGCTGACTGATAAGGAATATCAGATCATGCGTGACGCCTCTATCGCCATTCTGCGAGAGATCGGTGTCGACACCGGCGGCTCCAACGTTCAGTTCGCTGTGAACCCGAAAGACGGTCGTCTCGTCGTCATTGAGATGAACCCGCGTGTTTCCCGCTCTTCCGCTCTGGCCTCTAAGGCAACGGGCTTCCCGATCGCCAAAGTAGCAGCCAAGCTGGCCGTGGGCTATACGCTCGACGAACTCAAAAACGAAATCACGGGCGGCCGTACTCCAGCATCTTTCGAACCGACCATCGACTATGTTGTGGTCAAGACACCGCGCTTTGCTTTCGAGAAATTCCCCAAAGCCGATAAGCGCCTGACCACACAGATGAAGTCAGTCGGCGAAGTGATGGCCATTGGCCGTACCTTTCAGGAAGCACTTCAGAAAGCACTTCGCGGTTTGGAAACCGGTAAAGACGGCTTAAACGAAATCTCGACTGATCGCGCTACGATCCACCACGAGATCAGTGAACCGGGCCCCGACCGTCTTTGGTACTTGGCCGACGCTTTCCGTTTGGGCTACACCGTCAAAGAAGCTCATCGCGCCACCAGGATTGATCCTTGGTTCTTGGTTCAGGTTAAAGAGCTTGTCGATATTGAGAACCGTCTCAAGGAATACAGCCTGCCTGAGCTCTCTAAGGAAGAAATGCTTTTCCTCAAGAAGAAAGGCTTCTCCGATCGTCGCATTGCTAAGCTTCTGAAGGTCAAGGAAGACCAGGTTCGTGCTCGTCGTCACGAACTCGGAATTCGTCCGGTCTACAAACGCGTGGATACCTGCGCAGGCGAATTCCCGACGGATACCGCTTACATGTATTCGACCTACGAGGAAGAATCTGAAGTTAATCCTTCTGATCGCCGCAAGATCATGATTCTGGGCGGTGGCCCCAACCGTATCGGTCAGGGTATCGAGTTTGATTATTGCTGCGTTCATGCCTCTATGGCGCTCCGCGAAGACGGTTATGAAACCATCATGGTCAACTGCAACCCGGAAACGGTGTCCACCGACTACGACACGAGCGACAGGCTGTACTTTGAACCGGTCACGCTCGAAGACGTGCTCGAAATCATCGATGTCGAAAAACCCGAAGGCGTCATTGTTCAGTATGGCGGCCAAACACCGCTTAAACTCGCTCGCGCCCTGGAAGCCAACGGCGTCAACATTATCGGTACGTCTCCGGATTCCATTGACGCTGCCGAAGACCGTGAACGCTTCCAGCACTTGCTGCAGAATCTCGGACTTCATCAGCCCCCTAACAGAACCGCTCGCACCGAAGAAGAGGCCATTCGTTTGGCTGACGAAATCGGTTATCCGCTAGTTGTTCGTCCGAGCTACGTGCTTGGCGGTCGCGCCATGGATATCGTGCACGACAGAAGCGAACTCGAACGCTACATGCGCGAAGCCATTAAAGTTTCTTTCGATTCTCCGGTTCTTCTGGATCGCTTCTTGGATGACGCCGTTGAAATGGACGTCGATGCCGTCTCTGACGGTAAAGAAGTCAGAATCGGCGGCGTGATGCAGCATATCGAACAGGCTGGCGTTCACTCCGGTGACTCCGCTTGCTCGATTCCTCCGTATTCTCTTGATCCGGCCCTGGTCGAAGAAGTTAAGCGCCAGACCCGCGAAATGGCTCGCGCCTTAAACGTTGTCGGTCTGATGAACGTTCAGTTTGCGATTCAGCACGCCTTCTCCGATCATCCGGAAATCTTCGTGCTCGAAGTCAATCCGCGCGCTTCCAGAACCGTTCCGTTTGTTTCCAAGTCCACCGGACAGCAGCTCGCTAAGATCGCCGCCCGCTGTATGGTCGGCCAGAGTCTGGAAGAGCAGAAGCAGCCGGTAGAAGTTGAACTCGACCACTACAGCGTTAAGGAAGCCGTCTTCCCGTTTGCCAAGTTCTTAGCGAGCTGCGGCAGACGAGGCTTGTCTTCTTCCTTGACGGAAATAAAGACGCGCCCGGACTTAGGAATCGCAGCTTCGGCGAAGCTCTCTTTAAGAGCCAATTAGGTGCCGATTCTGCGATTCCTAAGTCCGGGCGCGTCTTTATTTCCGTCAAGGAAGAAGACAAGCCTCGTCTGCCGCAGCTCGCTAAGAACTTCACGGAAGCAGGCTATCAGCTCGTTGCTACTCGCGGCACGGCCAAAGTCATCCGCGAAGCCGGCTACCGATGCGATGTGGTGAACAAGGTTTCCGAGGGGCGCCCGAATATTGTGGACGAATTGAAAAACGGCACTATCCAATTGGTGATTGCAGTCGCAGCCGAAAGCCGCTCTGAAATCGCAGATGCTTCTGCCATTCGAATTGCCTCATTGGCTAACCACGTGACTTTCTACACGGCTATGGCAAATGCCTTGGCAGTGATTGAAGGAATTCGTCATATGCAGGATACCGAGGTTTATGCGCAGCAAGAGCTGCACAAACACCTTCAGCACTAATTTCATTCTTATGAGCGCTTTCTTTCAAGAAGGCGCAATTAACCGGGAGTAAATATGCCCTTTAATCTGAAAAATCGTTCCTTACTGAGTCTTGTGAACCACACACCCGAAGAGATTGATTACTTGGTTTCATTGGCCGAAGATCTTAAGAAGGCCAAAAGAGCAGGTACGGAACGTCCTCAGCTTCGCGGAAAAAGCATTGCGCTGATTTTTGAAAAAACTTCTACACGTACTCGTTCTGCCTTTGAAGTGGCTGCCTATGATCAGGGTGCACATACGACTTTCTTTGATCCTGCTGTTTCACAGATTGGTCATAAGGAAAGTATTAAAGACTCCGCTCGCGTTTTGGGCTCCATGTATGACGCAATCGAATTTCGCGGCTTCAAGCAGGAAACGGTTGAAGAGCTCGCCGAGTATGCGGGCGTTCCTGTTTTTAACGGACTGACCGATGAATGGCATCCGACCCAGATGCTCTGCGACTTGCTTACCATGAAAGAGGCCAGCGGAAAGCGCTGGAAAGACATCTCTTTTGCTTATCTCGGAGATGCTCGCTTTAACACCGGTAATTCTCTGCTACTTGTCGGCGCAAAAATGGGCATGGATGTTCGTATCGGAGCACCAAAGGCTTATTGGCCCTCTCAGGAATTGATTGACATGTGCCGAGAATTCGCCAAGGCTTCGGGCGCAAGGATCACGATTACTGAAGATCCCGAAGCAGCGGTAAAAGGGGTGGACTTCATCCATACGGATATTTGGGTCTCTATGGGAGAACCAAAGGAAGTTTGGGATGAACGTATCGAAGCGCTTCTGCCCTATCAAGTCAATAAAAAACTGATGGAAGCTTCCGGCAATCCGAACGTGAAATTTATGCACTGTCTGCCTGCCTACCATAACACGGAGACAAAGGTCGGAGAAGCGGTTATCAAGGCTCACCCGGAACTCGCGGGCGGTGTGGAGGTGACTGAAGAAGTATTTGAGTCTCCTGCTTCTATTGTGTTCCAGCAGGCCGGAAACCGCCTTCATACAATTAAGGCAGTCTTAGTTTCCTCTTTGGCATAAACGACGGAAGAAACGTTGCTTGGGAGAAAGCGGGAGTTCGGCCCGCATCAGGAGCAATGAGAGAAACCTCATAACTGAATGCGCTATGATTAGCGCATTCGTTAATAAACAGGCGGTCAACGACCGCCTTTAGATTTTTAGAAAATGCCTATACCTATTACTGCCCGCGGGGCAAAGATGTTGAAAGACGAGCTTCAGCGTTTGAAAACGCAGGATAGACCTGCGGTTGTTCAGGCAATTGCCGAAGCACGTGAAAAGGGAGACCTTTCTGAAAATGCCGAATATGATGCAGCCAGAGAGTCTCAGGCCTTTATTGAAGGCCGAATTTTAGAGCTCGAGAGCAAAATTGCTCAGTTCCAGGTGATTGATCCGTCCACACTTCCGGATAACGGCAAAGTTGTGTTCAGCGCCACTGTGACGATTGAAGATGTTGAGACAGGCAATCGTCAAACGGTTCAGATTGTGGGCAACGATGAAAGCGACACTAAACTCGGTCGTATTTCCGTGGCTAGCCCGATGGCTCGTGCCTTAATCGGCAAGTCGGAAGGGGACGAGGTGGAAGTACAGGCCCCGGGGGGCCTGTCGGAATACGAAATTATTTCGGTCCAATACATCTAATTGATGCATCGATAAAGGCAGTTACTCTTCGGAGATGCCTTTATTCTTGCTGGCTAAGCGGGAGCCCAGGGTTTTGCCTTTGGCTCCCACTGCTTTTACTTGGCCCTTCGGTGTCTTGCCTTTCTTCACGGTTTTAGCCCAGGGAAGGCTCTTAGCTTCCTTGTTCTTGTTCTGAATCATTTCCGTGAGGCGCTTGCGGTTGTTGCGTGCTTTGGCGCCGGTCTTGCGAGCGGCTGCCGGAGCAGCTTTCTTAACCTTCGGGGTTTCTTCGGTTTCTTCTTTTTCAGGAATCGGACGGAACAAGACTAAAAGTTTTCCGATTTGGGTAATCTTGGCGGCGCCGAGTTTGTCAGCCAGCTCTTCAAAAATGGCCGTGCGTTCTTCTCTGTCGTCGCTCGGGACTTTGACCTTGATCAAGCCGTGAGCGGTTAAGGCGCGGTCCACTTCCTTAATCACGGCTTCTGTAAGACCGTTTCCGCCGAGCAGAACCACCGGATCAAGGTGATGTGCTTTTGCCTGAAGTAAGAGGCGAGCGTTACGATCGAGCACTAATTGTGACATTATTAACTCCTTATTTGATTTTTTGAAAGTGTAAGCCTATGCCGGTATCTGAAAAGAAACTTCGCTCTAATCCTGCGTGGATTAAGCGTCACCTGACCGATCCTTTTGTTAAGAAAAGTGTTCAGGAAGGTTACCGAGCCCGTTCGGTTTACAAGCTCATGGAGATTGATGATAAAGATAAAATCATCAAACCCGGCATGAGTGTTGTCGATTTAGGCGCTGCGCCCGGGTCCTGGACCCAAATTGTTAAAGAGCGTCTGACCGATAAGGACGGGAAAATCGACGGTAAAGTTATCGCCATGGATATCCTGCCGATGGAGCCGATTGAAGGTGTCCATTTCCTGCAGGGCGACTTCCGAGAGCAGGAAGTCGCAGACAAGCTAACCGATCTCTTGGAAGGGGAGAAGGTCGACGTCGTTCTCTCCGATATGGCCCCGAACTTGTCCGGTGTTGCCGCGGCCGACGCTGCCCGCTGCCTGCTCTTGAATGAACTGGCCTTGGATTTCGCTAAAGAGAACCTCAAGAAGAACGGTTCTTTTGTTTGCAAGGTGTTTCAGGGGAACGGCTATTCTCAGTACGTTGAAGCTTGCAAAAAAACTTTTAGAAAGGTTTCCGTGCGAAAGCCCGAGGCCTCCAGAAGTTCTTCGGCAGAAGTGTATATTGTTGCGCGTGATTTGAAATAACCGGCTGCAAGAGAAACAGCAGGTTTTCCTTCTGAGAGAAACCCTGCTGAGATTTTTTAACCCCTTGGGAGAGGCTACTTGTCAAAAGGTTATCGTCCTATTTGCGGTAACCGCACTTCGGGCATACGCCGTTCTCATCTAACGCGATACCGCAGAGAGGACAGCGGTCCACAGTTCCTTGAGGTTTATATTCCTGAGAAGCTGCATTTACACCGCTCGTGAAAGTGATTTTGGCAATGTTGAGTTTGTCTTTCAGCAGATCGTAAGCGATCTTGATCATTCCTTCCGTGGTGAGCGTTTCCTTTGTAACGACAAGACGGCAATCGGGATAACAGGTAATGAGGTCTGTCTTAACTGGAGCACCCTTCATTCTGTTGGAGGGAGCTCCGTTTCGAATGCCTTGTGCATCGTAGACGGCAAGGATAGCGGGAAGCAAAGGATCATCCTCTCTAAGAATCAGAGCGTGGTCGAAGTTCTTCAAAACTTCCCAAGCAGTCTTTCGAATTTCGTTGCAAGGAAAGACCATATTGACCCCGGGTTCGATCGTGTCTTCAACTTCGATGGTTAAAACACCGGTATGTCCGTGTAAATACTGGGCTTCTCCTTGAAAATTAAGAAAACGATGTGCGTACTGCAAATCAAAAGACGTGATGCTTCTCATACTTTTCTCCTTAGTGAGGACGGTATCAATTTCAATTCGGTTTAATGTTTTTTCTTGGCGCATTCGGGACAGAGCCCGACAAATGTGAGGTCATGACTCTTTATCAGATATTCATTTCTTTTTCTGACTTCCTCATCTAGAAATGCCATGTAAGGCATTTCTACATCCATTACCTTGCCGCATTGCTCGCACCTCAGGTGATAGTGATTGCTGCAAATATGGTCGTAACGTTCAGGAGAACCTGAGATGTTGCGAAGTCGAATTTCTCCTTCTTCTGCTAACAGTTTTAAGTTTCTGTAAACAGTTGCACGGCTGATGGTCGGGCAGTTTTTTTGAACTTCCTGATAAACCTCGTCAGCAGTCGGATGGTTCTGCAGCTGCCTTACTGCGCTTAATACCAGTTGTCTCTGAATCGTGTTACGAGAATTAGTCATTGCCTTTAATAACATTAAATCTTGATTAATATACTATCCTAATTAGGACAAAGTATCGATAAAAGACTTTTGCGTATTGTAATAATTTATTTCTAATAAAAACAGAAGGGCGGCCGATAGGCCGCCCTCAAAAGGCGAATCAAGAAGCGTTTGTTTTAAGAAAAACTCTTTTTGTAAAACGCAACGATTTCCCTCATAGGAATATATTTCATGTTGTCGTAGAGATCCGTGTGATTGGCTGCCGGAATAATCATGAGTGTTTTGTTGTCGCCGGTGAGCTTCTTGAAAGCGTCTTTGCTGAAATACAGAGAGTGGGCTTTTTCTCCGTGGATCATCAGCACCGGACTTCTAATTTCGTCAGCGAAAGTCAGCAGCGGTGTATTGATGAAGGAGAGCGCCGAAGTCTTGTTCCAGTGTCCGTTGGAGTTGATGGACCTCGGATGGAAGCCTCTCGGTGTCTTGTAATACTCCCAGTAATCTTTTACGAACTGAGGTTCATCGCCGGTAAGTTTATCAGGCAGACCTGCGTCGGGTGCGTAGGTTCCGTCTTTGGTGTCTTCGGTACGCTGGGCATTCAATTCCTGCTTCAATGCATAGCGAGCATTTTTATCCATCTTGTCGAAATAGCCATAGGTGTTCACACGGCTCATGTCGTACATAGTGGAGGTGACGGTAGCTTTGATGCGGGTGTCGATTGCAGCGGCGTTCAATGCAAAACCGCCGAATCCGCAGATGCCGAGCACCCCGATCTTGTTGTGGTCGACGCCCTTGAGGTTCGACAGATAATCGACAGCTGCGGAGAAATCTTCCGTACTGATGTCAGGAGAAGCTAGATTGCGGGGGAAGCCGGAGCTTTCACCGGTAAAGGACGGATCAAAAGCTAAAGTCACGAAGCCGTTTGCGGCCAATGTCTGCGCATAAAGTCCCGAAGCCTGTTCCTTGACTGCTCCGAACGGGCCGCAAACAGCGATAGCCGGCAGGTCGCCCGACACGCCTTTGGGGCAATATAGGTTACCGATTAATCTCGTGCCGAAGCGGGTATAAAAAGATACTTTTTTATGTTCGACCCTGTCGTCCTGCGGGAACGTTTTGTCCCATTTCTCTAAATTGTTCATCTTTGTTTTTCCCTCCGAGGAGCGTACAGGCCCCGCAACGGTTAAAGCGGTAAGTGTTGCAGCTTCGATAATGAAAGATCTTCTTTGCATGATTTTCGACTGACGTTGAAAACGAGTAGGGACAGAATAGAAGCTTTGTTTTAACATATCAAATACTTATTTAACAACTAAGATATGCTTTTTTAGTATATGAATTTGAGAAGTCTTCGTTTCTTCCTTGCTGTCGCAGAAAACAACGGCGTTCAAAAGGCCGCGGAATCCCTGCATCTGACTCAGCCGAACATCTCTCGGGCGCTTAAGGCCTTGGAAGAAGAGTTGAACGCGCAGTTGTTTGTTCGCACGGCCCGCGGAGTGGAAATCACTGAGGAAGGCGAACTTCTCAGAATGCGGGCGGAAGAAATCTTGTCTTTGGTGGACAAGACCAAGGCCGAATTTGTAGATTCAAAGGGTAGTGAGCTGAGCGGGGAAGTGCGGATCGCTGCCGGTGAGTCTGAAGGCATGCGCAATGTCATTCGGGCGATGTCGCTTTTTAAAGCTATACATCCGAAGGTTGAGTTCTCAGTGACGAGCGGCAACAGCGCTAATGTGGCCTATCAGTTGAATGTCGGGCTCTCCGACCTCGGAATTGTGTTTGATCCTTTTGACGTCTCGAAATACGAATACACCCGCTTGCCCTGGAAAGAAGATTGGTGCGTCTATCTGCGCAAAGACGATCCGCTCGCAGAAGAGCCATTCGTTACACCTCAGATGCTTCGAGATCGTCCGCTGATATTGTCAGCACAAACCCGAGGTGCCGGCTTTTTGAAGTCTTGGCTTGGGCGCAGTCTTGAAGAGCTAAATGTGGTGGCGTATTTCACGCTGATCAACACGCCGAAACTCATGGTTGAAGAGGGCCTCGGTCTGATGATCTCTTTTGATAACTTAATTGACCTGAATCCAAACGGCCCCTTAATGATTAAGCCCTTAGCGCCCAAACTTCATTCTGCTACCTATCTCATCAGAAAGAAGGAAAAAGTGCTCTCCCGCGCGGCGCAAGCCTTCCATGAATATTTGAAAGACTACGCATTGAGCGCAGAAGCAGCTCAAAACAATTAAGCCGAAGAACGGATCGAGGATGTTTGGCAGCTGCGCTAAACTTTCCTGCACGCTTCGAGCTCCGTTTTAAAACAGCATCTTTTTATTTTGGAAAATATGACTCAAGATTTCGTCCATCTTCGTATGCATACCGAGTTCTCAATCAAAGACGGTATGCTCAACCCGAAGAAAGTAGTACATAAGGCGATTGCCTCCGGGATGAAGGCGCTGGCGATTACAGACGCCACGGCGATGTTCGGTGATGTCATTTTCTATAAAGCCGCATCAGCCGCCGGTATCAAGCCGATTCTCGGCGCGGACTGCTCGATTACGAATCACTACAACCGTGATGATTATCTGCGCCTCTTATTTTTAGCGAGAAATCATCAGGGGTACCTGACGCTTTGCGACCTGCTGAGTCGTGCGTGGCTCACCAATCAATATAAAGACAGAGGCGAAGTCGACCTCGACTGGATTACGCCGGAAATGGCCGATGGCTTGATTGTGCTCTCCGGCTTCAATACCGGGGCGATCGGTAAGGCTATCCTGAACGGAAGTTCATCGGCTGCCGAACAGGAAGCCCGCAGATTGTCCCAGAAATTCCCGCACTTTTTTATGGAGCTGCAGAGAGTGGGGCGCCCGAATGACGAAATGCTCGTCGCCGAATCCGTCAAGCTCGCCAAGAAACTCGGGCTGCCGGTTGTTGCTACTCAGCCGATTCAGTTTGAGAACCCGGAAGATTTTGAATTCCATGAAGCTCGCGTGGCGATTGCCGACGGCTTCACGCTGGCAAATAAGGCTCGTCCTCGTATTTACACGCCTCAGCAGTATTTCCGTACGAAAGAAGAAATGTGCGAGCTCTTCAAAGACATTCCTTCTGCGATTGAAAACAGCGTTGAAATTGCAAAACGCTGCAATGTCACGATCAAACTCGGGAAACCGCAGCTGCCGATTTTCCCGACGCCCGACGGTATGTCTCTCAAAGACTACATGGCACAGCTCGCGCGCGAGGGTCTAGACCGCCGCCTGAAAGTCTTATATCCGGATGAGAAAAAACGCGAAGCAGCGTTCCCGCGCTACAAGGAACGCCTGGAGCGTGAGATCAAGATCATTCAGGACATGGACTTCCCGGGTTACTTCCTCATCGTGCAAGACTTTATTAACTGGGCCAAGACCCACGGCTGTCCTGTGGGTCCGGGCCGCGGTTCGGGTGCCGGTTCCTTGGTGGCTTACAGCTTGGGTATTACCGACTTGGATCCGCTTGCGTACGACTTGCTGTTCGAACGCTTTCTGAATCCGGAACGTGTGTCCATGCCTGACTTTGACGTGGACTTCTGCCAGAACAACCGCGGACGCGTGATTGAGTACGTGAAATCCAAGTACGGCGAAGAGTCCGTGAGCCAGATTGCGACCTTCGGTACGATGGGTGCCAAGGGCGTCATTAAAGATGTCGGCCGTGTTCTCGATATGTCGTATTCCGAGGCTGATCGCCTTTCCCGCATGATTCCGACGCGCCCCGGTCACAACACGACCCTTGAAGAAGCGCTCAGCGAAGAGCCGCAGTTCCGCGCTGAAGTTCGCAACAATCCTCAGGCCCGCAAACTCATTGAGTACGCCTTGAAATTGGAAGGCACCACCCGAAGCTTGGGCATTCACGCAGGCGGCGTGCTGATTGCACCGGGCAAACTGATTGATTTCTGTCCGCTCTACGCAGCAGGCATGCTGCCGGAAAACGTCATCAGTATGTATGACAAAAAGGACGTGGAAGCCGTAGGTCTGGTGAAGTTCGACTTCCTTGGTCTGACAACGCTCACGATTATTGAACGTGCGCTCGACTACATCGAAAAGAACACCGGCGTTCGTCCGGACATTGAGCACATGGAGTGCGATGATGAGGACACGTACAAGAAGATTTTCCAGACCGGAGATACGGTTGCCGTGTTCCAGTTTGAATCTCCGGGTATGCACAAGCTTCTGATTGATGCGAAACCGACTCAGCTTTCCGACTTGATCGCTTTGAACGCCTTGTATCGTCCGGGCCCGATGGACCTGATTCCGGACTTCCTGGATATTCGTGCCGGACGCAAGAAAGCCGAATATGCGGATCCCCGTTTGATTCCGATTCTGGAAGATACGGCCGGCATTATGGTGTATCAGGAACAGGTGATGCTGGTGGCGCAGAAGATCGGCGGCTACTCACTCGGCGGCGCTGACATTCTTCGACGCGCCATGGGTAAGAAAGACGTCGCCGAAATGGAACGCCAGAGCAAAGTGTTCATCGAAGGTGCGGCAAAGAACGGCGTTTCTGAGGAAGTGGCCGCTCACTTATTCGAGTTAATGCGTAAGTTCGCAGGCTACGGCTTTAACAAATCCCACGCTGCTGCATACTCTTATGTTGCCTATAAAACCGGCTGGCTGAAGAATTACTACCCGGCAGAATTCCTGGCTTCCTCTTTGAGTGAAGTGATGACCGATCCGGAGAAGTCTCTGAAGATTTTGATGGATGCTAAACGCCATAGTGTCAAACTTCTCGGGCCGGATATCAACGAGAGCGAATTTAACTATACCAGTCCCAAGACGATGGAAATTCGTATGGGCTTAGGCGCCCTAAAGGGTGTGGGTTCAGCACCTGCAGAAGCTATCAAGGCCGAAAGAGAACAAAATGGTCCGTTCAAAGACCCGTTCGATCTCGTCAAACGGGTGGGCTCTCAGCTCATCACGAAGAAGATTATCCAGGTCTTTGCAATGGCAGGCGTCTTTGATTCCATTGAGCCCAATCGCCGCAAGTGGTTTGAAAATGCTGACGTGGTAGTTCAGTCTGCTCAGGAAAACGAAAAGGCGGCTGACCAGTTCAGCCTCTTCGGAGAAGAACCGTCTAACGAAGTACCGATCAAGGAAGTTGCGCCTTGGAGTGACCGCACTCGGATGGAAAAAGAGCAGTATGTTCTCGGCTTCTATTTCTCGGGTCATCCGCTGGAAGCCTATCAGTCGGAACTCAAGCGTAATTTCGGAGCTCTTGTGGCAGGTACCGAATCTGAGAATCCCGGGGAATACCTCGTTGCCGGTATGTATCTCGGCTGCGAACAGCGCCGCGGCAAGGACGGTTCCCCGTTCGTTACGCTGCATTTGGCGACGCCCGACGGTCCGGTGGACTACAGCGTTAAGAACCAGTACTTCGAACAGGAAAGAGTCCGAATCAAAGAGATTCCCAAAGGCGAGATTGTGGTCGTGGAACTTAAAAAGTCTCACAGTAAGAAGAGCGGGAAGACCTGGGCAAGTCCCGGAGCCTTCTATCCGCTCTACGAACTGCGTCATCGCCAGAGAGCGCATATTGTCATTCGGCCGGCGGAAGAAGCCAATCCGAAGGAGCTCGAGCGCCTGATTTTGGACGTCCAGATGACGCATCCCGAAGAAGCGATCCGCGTGGACTTCGAATTCTCGGACGACCGCAGTTTCCGTGTTCGTCTGCCCTGTCCGTATAAAGCAGCCGCCGATTGGACATTGGTCCGAGATTTAGAGGATTCGCCCTCTATTCGGCAGGTTGAAGTGGCTTACGGCTTGTAACTTCAGCTCCCGAACTGAGAAAAAATTAGGTTTTTAGGCTAAGTATTATTCATAATTTATAGAAATCGCAAGAAAAGGTAAGAAAGGCCTTTTTTGTTACTCGGTTTTTGGTATTGTTTGATAATCAGGGCGGGTTTCGCCCTTATAAATCGACAACCGGCGGCCCCATAGGCCGTGCATTTGAGGTGAAATTTTGAACAAAAATAATTTATTCGCCAAAGTTGCCGTATGGATCGTGATTGCCTTAGTGCTGTTTACTGTATTTAAGCAGTTTGACGGCGCCAAGAAGATGGTGGCTAATGAACCGTCCACGAGCTATACGCAATTTATGGACCAAGCCAAGGAAGGCAAAATTAAACGCGTCGATGTTCAGGGTCGTACGCTTACCGTCACTCCGACGGAAGGAGCTGCCTATAAGATCACAGCTCCCGGAGACCTTTGGATGGTTGAAGACCTCCGTAAGGCCGGTGTTCAGGTCTACGGTCAGCCTGATGAAGAACAGAGCTTCTTAGCTTCCATCTTTATTTCTTGGTTCCCGATGCTCATCCTCATCGGCGTGTGGATTTTCTTCATGCGTCAAATGCAGGGCGGCGGAAAGGGCGGTGCTTTCAGCTTCGGCAAATCTAAAGCCAGAATGCTCGACAGCTCGAATAACAATGTCACTTTTGCCGACGTCGCCGGCTGCGATGAAGCCAAAGAAGAAGTGACCGAAATCGTGGATTACCTCAAGGATCCGAGCCGTTATCAGCGCTTAGGTGGTCGTATTCCCCGCGGCGTGCTGCTCGTCGGCTCTCCGGGTACCGGTAAAACACTTTTGGCCAAAGCTATTGCCGGCGAAGCTAAAGTTCCCTTCTTCACAATTTCCGGTTCCGACTTCGTTGAAATGTTCGTCGGTGTCGGTGCCGCTCGTGTTCGCGACATGTTCGAGAACGCTAAGAAGAATTCTCCCTGCATCATCTTCATCGACGAAATTGATGCGGTTGGCCGTCAGCGCGGCGCCGGTCTCGGCGGAGGCAATGACGAACGCGAACAGACTTTGAACCAAATGCTCGTCGAGATGGACGGTTTCGACACCAACAGCAGCGTCATCGTGATCGCTGCCACGAACCGCCCTGACGTTCTTGACCCCGCATTGCTGCGTCCGGGCCGCTTTGACCGTCAGGTCGTGGTTCCGCTGCCCGATATTCGCGGCCGTGAACAGATTCTGAAAGTTCACATGCGCAAGATTCCGGTCGGCGCCGACGTGGACGAGTCTGTCCTCGCTCGCGGTACGCCCGGCTTCTCCGGTGCCGATCTGGCTAACCTCGTGAACGAAGCGGCCTTGTTTGCCGCTCGCCGCAACGGCCGTGTGGTTGCCATGGAAGACTTCGAACGCGCTAAAGACAAGATCATGATGGGCGCTGAGCGCAAAGCCATGGTCATGTCCGAAGACGAAAAACGCAACACGGCTTACCACGAATCCGGCCATGCTCTGGTTGCACGTCTGATGCCGAAGAGCGACCCCGTACACAAAGTCACGATTATTCCTCGCGGACGTGCGTTGGGTCTGACGATGCAGCTGCCTGCCGAAGACCATTACTCTTATGACAAGCAGTATCTGCTCTCTCGTATCGCCATCCTGTTCGGCGGACGTATTGCCGAAGAAGTTTTCATGCATCAAATGACAACGGGTGCGTCTAATGACTTTGAACGCGCCACTCAGATGGCTCGCGACATGGTCGTCCGCTACGGCATGAGCGATGTGATGGGCCCGATGGTTTACGGTGAAAACGAGAACGAAGTGTTCCTCGGCCGCTCCGTGACTCAGTCCAAGCATATCTCCGAGAGCACGATGGAAAAGGTCGATGCAGAAGTTCGCCGCATTATTGACGAACAGTACGCAATTGCCCGTAAGCTCATCGAGTCTCATCAGGAAGAAATGCACAAGATGGCGCACGCTCTGCTCGAATGGGAAACCATTGACGCCGAGCAGATCGACGACATCATGAACGGTAAGGATCCGCGTCCTCCCAAGCAGCTGAGCAAGGTTCGCAGAAAGAACGAAGAAGCGGCTCAGCCGGCTGAAGGAGAACAGACCGCTCAGGCAGCTCCGGCAGAAAAGAAGACGGAGCAGGCTCCGCAGACCGAGTCGCCTGAACCTGAAGCGAACGCTAAACCGGCTGAAGCTCCTTCCGAGGAAGTGAAACCGGAAGATAAGCCGAAGGATTCCGACGATCGTCCTAAAGCCTAAAATAACGATTGCAATAGAAGAGGCCGCTTCCGCGGTCTCTCTATTTTTAGTGCGGAAGGACAGTGACAGCTCATCGAAGAAACGCAGTAAAAACTTCGTAAAAGCTGTTTGGTTCAGACGCGGGATTTAAATCATTTCATCTGTTCATCGAGCTTTAAAAATGAACGAAGATCTTGAATTCAAAGATATCGACGAAGACGACGAAGAAGAAGTCAAAATTCCCGAGATTCACGGGACAAAGAACTATATGACGCGCGCCTGCTACAACCGGCTTCTTGATGAGCGCAAGAACCTGGTTTTAGTCGAGCGCCCGAACGTCGTGAATGTCGTTGCTTGGGCGGCTTCCAACGGCGATCGCAGCGAAAACGCCGACTACCAGTACGGCAAACAGCGTCTGCGTGAAATCGACCGCCGCATCCGCTTCCTGAATAAGCGAATCGAGGCGAGCGAGGTCATCGATATCGATAAAAGACCGCCGACAGATCAGATCTTCTTCGGCGCCACCATCGTTTATGCCAATGAGCAGGGCGATGAATCCAAGATTCGTATTGTCGGGATCGACGAGGCTGATGCCTCGGTAGGAGATGTTTCCTGGATCTCTCCGATCGCGCGAGTTTTCCTCAAACATTTTGAGGGAGACACCGTGCTTCTGCCGACACCGAAAGGCGTAAAGAAACTTGAGATTTTGGAAGTGACTTACGTCAACGATCCTCCCGGGAAACCCCACATTATTTAACTTTTCACTTTTTGCAATTGGCCGGTCAAGCCATGGAAACGAAAGAACAACACTTATCAGATTTTGATTTTGAACTGCCCGAATCTTTGATCGCGCAGTATCCGCTGAAAGATCGTGCGGCCTCGCGTCTTCTGCACGTCAAACCCGACGGCTCCGTAGAAGACCTGCATTTCAGAGACATTCTGAATTTGCTCAAGCCTGGCGATCTTCTTGTCTTTAACAACACGAAGGTCATTAAGGCCCGCTTGAACGGTAAGAAAGAAACCGGCGGTGTCTTCGAAGCAATGACCGAACGCGTCACCGGAACCTATGAAGCCATTTCGATGATGCGTGCCAGTAAAGCGGCAAAACCGGGAACGATCCTGTATTTCGATCATCCGGAAGGAAAAGAGCCGGCAAGAGCCGAAGTGCTCGGCCGCGAAGGCGAATTTTTCCGTCTCAAATTTGATCATCCGGTTCTGGAAGTGTTAGATGAATACGGCAAAGTTCCGCTGCCGCCCTATATTCAGCATGCCGCTGAAAAATCCGACGAAAGCCGTTATCAGACGGTCTATGCCAAGTATCCCGGTGCCGTTGCCGCACCGACGGCAGGGCTCCACTTCACGGATGAACTGCTTCAGCAGATTCGCGATAAAGGCTGTGAAGAAGTTTTCGTGACGCTGCATGTCGGCGCCGGTACTTTCCAGCCTGTGCGTGTTGAAAACCTCTCCGAGCACGTCATGCATTCCGAGTGGTACAGCATCTCTCCGGAAGCAGCCGAAAAGATTAACAAGGCCAAGGCCGAAGGGCGCCGTGTTGTCTGCGTGGGTACCACGAGCTTGAGAACCGTCGAGGCGAGCGCCTCCCAAAATCCGGAAGGCAAGGTCAGGGCAGAAAGCGCCGATACGCGCCTCTTTATTAAACCCGGCTATGAATTCAAAGTCTGCGATGCAATGGTGACGAACTTCCATCTGCCCAAGTCCACCTTGGTCATGCTGGTGAGCGCCCTGTGCGGACGAGATGAAATCCTGGCGGCCTACAAACATGCCGTCGATGAAAAATATCGTTTCTTCAGCTATGGAGATGCGTGCTTCCTTGAGCAAAAGGTAAACCAATGAGTCTTACATTCAAACTCCACAAAACTGAAGGATTTGCGCGCCGCGCTGAAATCCATCTGAACCACGGCGTTGTTCAGACGCCAGTGTTTATGCCGGTCGGCACCTACGGTACAGTCAAAGCAATGAGCCCGCTTGAGCTCAACGAAATCGGAACACAGATTCTGCTCGGCAATACGTTCCATCTTTGGCTCAGACCCGGTCTGGAAGTCATCGCCGAGCACGGCGGTCTTCACGGCTTTATGGGATGGGAGAAACCGATTCTGACGGACTCCGGCGGCTTCCAGGTCTTCTCTCTGGGCAAACTGCGCAAAATTACCGAAGAAGGCGTGCGTTTTGCTTCTCCGATCAACGGTGAGCGGCTCTTCCTGACGCCTGAAGTTTCGATGGAAATCCAGAAGGTGCTGAACTCCGATATCGCGATGATTTTCGACGAATGTACACCGTATGAGATCGACGGCCGCCCCGCCACGGAAAAAGAAGCTGCGGACTCCATGCGCCTTTCTCTGCGTTGGGCTCGCCGCTCCCGCGATGAATTCGATCGTCTGCAGAATCCGAACGCACTGTTCGGTATCGTCCAGGGCGGCATGTTCGAGCACCTGCGCGACGAATCTCTCGAAGGTCTTAAAGCCATCGGCTTTGACGGCTACGCGATCGGCGGTCTCTCCGTCGGCGAACCGAAAGAAGAGATGATGAAGATTCTTGATCATCTCAAGACTCGTATGCCTGAAGATAAACCGCGCTACCTGATGGGCGTCGGTACGCCGGAAGACTTGGTGGAAGGCGTCAAGCGCGGTATCGATATGTTTGACTGCGTGATGCCCACCCGTAACGCAAGAAACGGCTGGCTCTTCACTCGTTACGGTGATATAAAGCTTAGAAACGCTAAACATAAGCATGACCTTCGTCCGCTCGACGAGAGTTGCGACTGCTACTGCTGCCGCAACTTCTCCCGCGCCTACCTGCACCATCTGCAGAAGGTCAATGAGATTCTCGGCGCCAGACTGAACACGATTCACAATCTGCACTACTACTTGAATCTCATGAAGGAAATTCGTGAGGCCTTGGATCAGGGCAATTTCGAAGCCTGGTGCAAGAAGTTCGCAGAAGACAGAGCCCGCGGAACAGACTAATAACTTCGGGCAATTTCAACGAACTCCGTGAATTTACTGAGTTTTTTATAAGATTGCCCGATTTCTGCAAGCTCAACTTAAGCGAAAGAAAGTAGAATACAAAGTTTGAAAAGGGCGGGGCGCGCCCGGATTGCCCTTTGCATTCTTTTGAGAGGCAAAGGGAACCGTGACAGGACTCGGATTTACAGAAGAAATTCTTAAGAGACCTTAGCACTGGACGTCGAAAAATTTTCACTGCCCTCAGTGAACCCATATCTCACAGTTGGAGTTTTAAATTGTTTATTTCTGAAGCATATGCACAGGCAGCCTCCGGCGCTGCTGCGCAGCCCGGCGGACTTGAAAGCATGTTCTCGTCTTTCGGCGTAATGATCCTCATTTTTGCCGTTTTCTGGTTCCTTTTGATCCGTCCTCAGCAGAAACGTCAGAAAGAACACAAGAAGATGATCGATTCTCTTACCACCGGAAATGAAGTGATCACTGCCGGCGGTATCTGCGGCAAGATTGTTGCTGCCGATGAGAACTACATCAACCTTCAGATTGCTGCTGTTGACGACAAACCCGTTGTCATCACTTTCCAGCGCGTTGCAATTCAGGCTGTTCTCCCCAAAGGCACGGTCAAGTTCTAATTTTCAAGTGATAGCTTGATAGGACGACCGTTTCCGCTTTTTGAGACGGTCGTTTGTGTTGTACCTACCTTTATGTGCCGGCGTAAGCCGGCACAACGATAGTTATGAATCGATACCCTCTTTGGAAATATATATTGATTGCGGTGATTTTGATCGTCGCAGCGGTATATACACTCCCCAATTTTTACGGTGAGTCTCCGGCCGTTCAGGTCAGCCCGGGTAAGGCAACGGTTAAAGTAACCGAACAGACGTTAAAGACGGTTGAAGACGCACTTGCCGCCGCTCAAATCAAACCCAACGGCGTTTTCTTTGAGCAGGGCGCTCAGCAGAACTCGGTTCGCGTACGTTTTGCTCCGACAGACGGCGAACTTCAGCTTCGCTCCCGCGACGTGCTTGAAAAAGCATTGAATCCGGATCCTGCCGATCCTTCTTATATCGTCGCGCTTAACCTCGTTCCGAATACTCCGACTTGGCTGCTTAAGATCAACGCGCTTCCGATGTATCTCGGTCTTGACCTTCGCGGCGGCGTGCACTTCCTGCTCGCCGTTGACATGAAGGCGGCCGTGACAAAACGCATTGAAGCTGCGACCGGCGAAGTCAGAACACTGCTTCGTGACCATAAGATCCGTCATGCCGGTATTGTCCGTGTCGGCGACACACTTGAAATCTCTTTCCGCAATGAGCAGGATCTTGAAGCGGCTATGGATGTTCTCCGTAACCGTCAGACCGATCTCACCTTTGCGAAAGAAGATCAGAACGGCAAGTTCATGATTCGCGCTACGATGTCTCAGAAAGCGATGAGCGACGTTCAGTCCTACGCTTTGAAGCAGAACGTGGCGACTCTGCATAACCGAATCAACGAACTCGGCGTGGCCGAACCTGTGATCGCTCAGCAGGGTGCAGACCGTATTGTGGTTCAGCTCCCGGGTGTTCAGGACACGGCTAAAGCCAAGGACATCTTAGGTCGTACCGCAACGCTTGAAGTGCGTATGGTCGACGACAGTCCCGAAGCGCTGGCCCAGCTTTCTCAGGGCACGGTTCCTTTCGGTACCGAGCGCTTTAAAGACCGTGAAGGCCGCGACATTCTGGTTAAACGTCAGGTCGTCCTGACCGGTGACAACCTCAATGACGCTCAGCCGGGCTTTGACAACCAGACGCACGAGCCGACGGTTAACCTGACGCTGGATGCTAAGGGCGCACGTATTTTCAAAGACGTCACTCGTGAAAACGTCGGCAAACGCATGGCCATTATCCTGTTTGAAAAGGGTAAGGGCGAAGTCGTGACGGCTCCCGTAATCCGTCAGGAAATCGGCGGCGGACGCGTTCAAATTTCCGGCCGTATGACTACGGTTGAAGCCACGGACACCGCCTTGCTGCTTCGTGCCGGTTCCTTGGCCGCTCCGATGGAAATCATTGAAGAACGTCTGGTCGGTCCGAGCTTGGGTGCCGCAAACATTAAAGCCGGTTTCGAATCCACGCTGTGGGGCTTCATCGCAGTTTCCGTGTTCATGGTCATCTACTACCACCTCTTCGGTGTGTTCTCTGCGATCGCTTTGACCTGCAACCTGTTCCTGCTGGTTGCCATCCTCTCGATGCTGCAGGCAACACTGACCCTGCCGGGTATTGCTGCTATGGCGCTGACACTCGGTATGGCTGTGGACGCGAACGTGCTGATTAACGAACGTATTCGTGAAGAGCTGCGTGAAAACCGTACGCCTCAGCAGGCGATCAAAGAGGGCTACGATATGGCGTTCAACACGATTTTGGACTCCAACATTACGAGCTTGATCGCCGGTATCGCGCTGTTGATTTTCGGTTCCGGCCCGGTCAGAGGCTTCGCGGTGGTTCACTGCTTAGGTATCTTGACCTCTATCTTCACGTCCGTGATGGTGTCCCGCGCACTCGTCAACCTCTGGTACGGGCGCCGCAAGAAACTCACTTCGCTTTCTATCGGTCAAATTTGGCGTCCTGACGCCGACAAGTCAACGGCGAAAGGAGCTTAACCATGGAACTATTTAGAATCCACAAAACGATTCCGTTCATGAAGTATTCCAAGATACTGAACGCGATTTCGTTTATTTCTTTCTTTATTGCGATTGGGCTCTTGGTCGTTCGCGGTTTGGCTTTCTCCATTGAGTTCACCGGCGGTTTGGTGATGGAAGTCAACTACCCGGATGCCGTTCCGGTGCAGGAGCTGCGCGTGGACTTGGAAAAAGCCACGGGCGGTGAAGTCCAGGTCGTGAACTTCGGTACAGCCCGCGATGCTCAGATCCGGCTTCCTCTGAAAGGCAACAAGACTTCTGCTCAGATGAGCGAAGAAGTCATGAAAGTCATTCATGAGAAAGCTCCGGAAGCTCAGCTGCGCCGCACGGAATTCGTGGGACCGCAGGTCGGTGAAGAACTCGCTTCCGACGGTCTGACGGCTCTGCTCCTGGTGATCGTCGGTATCATGATTTACTTGGCCTTCCGTTTCGAATGGAAGTTCGCTGTTGCGGCCATTATCGCGAATATGCATGACGTTTTCCTGGTGCTCGGTGTCTTCTCGCTGTTCCAGTGGGAATTCTCTCTGCCGGTTCTGGCGGCCGTTCTTGCGGTTTTGGGTTACTCGGTCAACGAGTCCGTGATTATTTTCGACCGCTGTCGTGAATGCTTCCGTAAGATCCGTAAAGGCACGCCGGTGGAAATCGTCAATACCGCGATTACGCAGACCATTTCCCGTACGGTGATCACTCACAGCTCGACCTTGATGGTTACGCTGTCGATGTTCTTCTTCGGCGGTCCGGCTCTGCATTACTTCGCGCTGGCTCTGACCATCGGTATTTTGCTGGGCGTTTATTCTTCTGTGTTCGTGTCCGCTGCGATTGCCTTGTACTTAGGAGTCAAACGCGAGGACTTGGTGAAGAAGGTTCGCAAAGACGAAATCTCCGATATGGTTCCGTAATCCCGTTCGGATATTGTTCTAAAGAGAGGGGGCTTCGGCCCCCTTGCTTTTTGGATAGACCTAATCGGGTAATCAAACAGCCGAATAATTCGTCATCCTCCTAAGATGGAAGTCTTAAGGGGATTTGTTGAATGAAGACTGCATTTCGTTGGTTTATTTTTTCCGTCAGCCATGTGGAGGATTTCCACGGACGCGCAGGAAGAGTCGAAGTGTGGAGCTTCGTATTTTTTCAATGCATCTTTCTTGCGCTGGCGGCAGGCATTGATTTGCTTTTCACCGGTTTTCCGATCGTCCTGCCGATTTATGCGGCTTTAACATCAATTCCTTCCGTTCTATTGTTTATTCGCCGATTACATGACTGCGGATATTCGGGTTGGTGGGTTTTTCCTGCTATAGTTCCTCCGATTTGCTTTTTTGTCATGTGCTGGGCTCCTGATCCGGCGCAGCCGAACAAGTACGGAACGACCGAGCGTCTGCCTTCGAAGAATCTGCGGGCGAAAACAGTGCCTCCGTTAATTGACGGCATTGAGTATTTGACGCCGCCTCCGATGCCTTTTGAACCGGCAGTAAAAAGACGCGAAGAATTGTTCGAAAAAGAGCAGAAAGAAATTATTGAACAAGAGAAAGTACCTAACAGCAAGGAGACACAAAATGAAAAAGACATCCGCCAAACAGGCCAAAAAGATTGAAAAACGCATTCTCGCCGTTGTCGCTGATCTGAAGAAAGCCAAAAAGGCCCGTAAGATCGAACACATCGAAATGGCTGAGAAGTTCCTGGCCAACCTGACTGCAAAACTTGATGTTGCAGCTGCCGATCTGAAAGCTAAGAAAGAGAAGCTGATCTTGGCTCAGGAAGCTAAAGAGAACGCCAAGGCCCAAGCAGCCGAATACAAAGAAGGCGGCAAAGAAGCTAAGGCTGAAGAAAAAGCTGCTGATGAAGGCAAGGCTAAAGAAGCCAAAGCTAAAGAGGCCGCTGCCAAGTAATCTTCACTTAAAGCGCATAAGAAAACCTCTGAACCGAACTCGGTATCAGAGGTTTTGCGTTAGTAGAGGCTCTAAAAACTAATCTACGTTAAAGCCGTTGCGTCGGGCAGCAATGAGTGCTTCCGTACGGTTTCGTGCGTCAAAAGCGCGATAAAGGGCCGTAACATGGGTTTTAATCGTACCCTCGGAAAGATCCATCTTGCGGCAAATCGTCTTGATGGAATCGCCCTGGCTCAAAAGCTTCAATACCTGACACTGACGAGTAGTCAGGTGAACCTTTGAAGAGGGATTGACAACCGGCTGCTGAGGGCTCATTCCCATCGACTGCTGCTGAGAGAGAATCTTCGAGGGAATGTAGACACCGCCCTCGAGAACGAAATTGATCGTGCTCTTAAGCAGGTTGGCGTCAAGTGTCTTCGGTACGTAGCCGGCGGCACCTGCGGAGAGTGCTTTGAGGATGCTGTCCGGATCACAGTTGCCGGAGAGGACCAGAATTTTGAGCGCCGGATAATTTTGTAAAAGTCGTACTAAGAGATCGGTGCCTTGAGAGTCAGGCAGGCCGAGGTCAAGAATCATCAGATCAGCGGAGTCGCCGTATTTTTCAGCCAACTCAACAGCCTCTTTTGCCGTCGCTCCGACGTGAATCTGCACGTCCGGATACATGCTTTGCAAAAGAGCAGACATGGCCGTCGTAATAAGCGAGTGATCGTCCACCAATAAGATCGTCTGCGGTTTAACCAACTGAGTCTCCTTACCTATTTTTCAATTATTTGGAGCGCACGACTCAACCCAAAGTATCACGAAAGCCGTGCTTATTCAGAGTTTAACAAATTCGAGGGAGTTGTTCGCCTGTCAGCCAGTCCACCATGCGGACGCCGCCGAATCCTGTTTCCATTTGGACGAAGTGATTTTCATCTTCGATGCAGCGGCCGATGATCTGAGCATTCTTGCCAAGAGGATCGTCTCTCATGATTTGAAGCATCTTTTCTGCGTCTTCAGGTGCGCAGATGGCAATGACCTTACCCTCATTGGCGACGTAGAGCGGGTCGAGACCTAAAAATTCGCAGGCGGCTTCTACGGATTCTTTAACCGGGATCTTGTCCTCTTCAAGAACCATGCCAACGGAAGACTGCTTAGCGATTTCATTCAGCGTGGTTCCGAGTCCGCCTCGTGTCGGATCGCGCATGCAGCGAAGGGACGGAATTTCTGCCACGAGTTTTTCGGTCAGACGGTTCAGGCTTGCGGAGTCGCTCACGACACCGGTTTCAAACCCTAAGTTCACGCGCTGGCTCATGACGGCTACGCCATGGTCTCCGATATCACCGGAGATCGCGATGACATCGCCCGGACGGCAGTTGGCGCCCGAGAGACGAACGCCTTCAGGCAGGACGCCTACGCCGCAGGTGTTGATGTAAATGCCGTCGGCTTTGCCGCGTTCGACGACCTTGGTGTCGCCGGTCACGATTTTGACGCCGGCTTCTTTAGCGGCAGCGGCCATACTCTCCACGATGCGTTTGAGGTCACTCAAGGGGAAGCCTTCTTCCAAAATAAAGCCGCAGGAAATGTAGAGAGGCGTAGCACCGCAAACGGCTACGTCGTTAACCGTACCGTGAATGGAGAGGCCTCCGATATCGCCTCCCGCAAAGAAAATAGGGCTTACGACATGCGAGTCAGTGGCCATAACAAGTTCGCCTTTAGGCTGGGGAAGTCTGGCGCCGTCATCGCCTTGGTCAAGGAACTCGTTGGAGAAGTTTTTAGCGAAGAGGTCGGCAATGAGCTGAGCACTGGCTTTGCCGCCGGCACCGAAGTTCATTTCGACTTTTCCGGTCTTGAAATTCAGAGGACGTTGATAGTGTTTCTTTTCTTCAGACATTATTTATTCTCCGGAATTCTTATCTCTTGTGTCTGCCGTAAGTGAAGTAAGCGGCGCAGGCGCCTTCGCTGGATACCATGCAGGAGCCGATAGGGCTTTCCGGTGTGCATACCGTTCCGAATGCACGACAGTCAGACGGCTGTTTTTCGCCGCGCAGGATGGCGCCGCATTCGCAGGCCTTGTTGTCGGGCACACTGCGGTAAACCAAGTTGAAATGCTTTTCAGCGTCGAAGTCGCTGTATGCGTCGGACAGTTTTAACGCAGATTTGGGAACGGAGCCGAGCCCTCGCCACTCAAAGCTGTCGCGAAGCGCAAAAACTTCTTCCATCATTCGAATGGCCTTCATATTGCCTTCGGGGCGAACGGCGCGTGTAAATTCGTTTTCGACTTCGGCTTCGCCGCGGTTGATTTGGCGGATCAGCATCAGAATAGACTGAAGCATATCCAAAGGCTCGAAACCAGCGATAACAACCGGCTTGGAATAGTCTTTGGCGAACGTTTCATAAGGCTCGCTGCCGATGATCGTAGAAACATGAGCCGGTCCGACAAAACCTTCAATATGGACTTTTTCCTGATTCTTCAGAATGTGGCGCATGGCCGGCGGCGTCAGAACATGATTGCAAAACACAAAGAAGTTCTTTAAGCCTTCCGCTTTGGCTTGCTTTAAAACCACGGCGGTCGCCGGCGTGGTGGTCTCAAAACCGATGGCAAAGAAAACGACGTTTTTATCCGGATTGGCGCGAGCGATGTCCAAACAGTCGGCTGCCGAGTAAATCATGCGTATGTCGCCGCCCTGAGCTTTTGCTTTCATCAGGGAAAGTCCCTTGGAAGCCGGAACGCGCATGGTGTCTGCGTAGGTGCAGAGGATGACGCCGTGTTCCAAGGCAAGTTCAATGGCCGAATCAATACGGCCGATCGGCATGACGCAGACCGGGCAGCCGGGACCGTGAATCATGCGGACGTTCTTAGGCAAAATGCCTTCCAAGCCGTATCGACTGATGACATGCGTATGGCCGCCGCAGAACTCCATAAGCCGGTAATTTCTATCGGGACGGGCTTCTTTGGCGATATCGGCAACGAGCTTTTTGGCGAGCTCTTTGTCACGGTACTCGGTGATGTACTTCATGCCGGTTCTCCTGTCGCAGAGGCCTCAGAAGCAAAAAGAGCCAGTGTCTTTTGAGCCTCTTCAGGATCGATCTTCTGGAGGGCGTATCCGACATGCAAAATGACATAGTCGCCGACCTTGACGTCTTCCAAGAGGGCAGTTGAGATGGTTTTCTTCAGTCCCGAGATTTCTGCGACGGCAGTGTTCTCGTCGATGATTTCTTTAATTTGTACGGGAATTGCTAAACACATGATTCTTACTCTTTAGCTGTACTGTGAAGACGCATGAGAACGACCCATGCTTGGCCGAGTGATACGCCTCCGTCATTCGGAGGAACTTTGAGTCCCTCATAAACTTGTAATTCGTGCCGTTCCAGCAGCTCGCGGAGCCGCTGCGTTAATAATGAATTTAAACAGCAGCCGCCTGAGAGGCAAACTTTCTGAATGTTTTCTTTTTCAGAGGCGCGGATGACCTCTTTTGCCAATACCTGAGCCAGTGTTTCCTGGAAATCCGCTGCTGCTTGCTGTATATCTGTGTATTCGGAAAGTGCCAGAAGAAGCGGGACAAAATTCGGATGTCCGTCGATGACTTCAACAAGATCTGTTCGATTTTGTCCCTGACGTCCTTCGGAGGCCGCTTGCAGGCGAACCGGGGCTTCTCCTTCGTAACTTGAGACGTGGCAGATGCCGAACATAGAAGCTGCTGCATCAAAGAGACGTCCTAAACTTGTGGTCTCAGGAGCGTTGGCTTGAGCGGCAATGAGGTGAAGGCTGGGTTTGCTGACCTCTTGAGCGAGTTTTTCCAAAGCTTCGGCTTTGCCGTTCTCGGCAAAAATCTTAGCTGCCATTCGCCAGCCTTCGCGGGCGCATTTATCGGCGCCGGGCATCGTGATCGGAGCGATGCTGTTCAGACGTTCAAAACTCTCAGGTGTCACTTTTAAGAGTTCGCCGCCCCAAGGTTTGTTGTCGGTACCTAAGCCGACCCCGTCGAGCGCCAGCCCTAAGACCGGCTCCGAGAGTCCGTGCTCAGCCATGACGGCGGCAATATGCGCGTGATGATGCTGGACCGGAATTAACTCTGCGTCGTATTTGTCTGCGAGCTCTTCGGCGAGCGATGTGGAAAAGAAATCCGGATGCAGGTCGCACGCAATGTATTTCGGCGTGATCTCAAAAATTTCCGAGAGATGCTCAACGGCTCGCGCTAAGGTTCGGCAGTTGCTGACGCGATCCGTGTCTCCGATGTGCTGCGTTAAAAAGGCGTGATCGTCTTTGGTTAAACAAGCCGTATTCTTCAGCCACGGTCCGGTAGCAATGACCGAAGAACCGCCGTAAGGCAGGCGGACGGCTACTGGCGTAAATCCGCGGGCACGCCGGATGAGCTGAACGTCTTTTTCTCTTTGCTGCATCACCGAGTCATCACAGCGAATCAGGATGTCTCGATTGTGCGTTAAAAAGAGATCGGCAATTCCGTCGAGTTTTTGTACGGCTTCATCATTGCCGATAACGAGCGGCTCGCCGCCGGCATTTGCACTCGTCATAACGAGGACTAAATCGCATTCTTTTTTGTACCAGTCCGGATCTTCAGGACGCCCCATGGCTTCGAAGAAAAGAAGCCAATGGATCGGCGTGTAGGGCATCATGACACCGATACGATTAAGTTCAGGTGCGATGCCCGGGAGGAGGCGATCGGCGTCTTCTGTTTTAGGGCAAAGGACGATCGGTGCCTGTGGTGAATGGAGTTCTTTTGAGGCTTTCTCCGAGATGCGGACAAAGCGAGAGGCGGAAAGGTCGTTTAAGGCCATGACCGCGAACGGCTTGAACGGGCGGTGCTTGCGCTGACGCAGCTCAGAGACCGCAGCAGCATTTCCTGCATCACAAACCAAATGAAAGCCGCCGAGACCCTTTACGGCGGCAATTTTGCCGTCTTGAATCTGTCTGAGCAGCTCCGCAATTTCGTCCTCACAAAGAACAAGATTGCCTTTTTTATCCTTCAGTTCGAGATGCGGGCCGCAGACATCGCAGGCGTTGGGCTGTGCGTGAAAACGACGGTCAAGGGGATTTTTATATTCCTGCAGACAGTCCGGGCACATCGGGAATGCTTTCATGCTCGTCTGAGGACGGTCATAGGGAAGATGCGCCGTGATGGTATAGCGCGGACCGCAGTGCGTGCAGTTGATAAAAGGATAACGATACCGACGATTATTTTTGTCGGTGAGTTCCTTGAGGCACGCTTCACAGACGGCGGCATCGGCCGGGATAACCGTGCTGACTGAATTAGATCGGCTTTCCAGAATCACGAAGTCCTGACGTCCTTCGACAGGAACATCTTCAGCTTCAACCGATTCGATGGAGGCGAGCGGGGGCAGCTCTTTCAGCAACCGAGTGCGGAAACGTTCTAAAGCTTCAGAGGAACCCTCGAGTACGGCTTCGACACCGCGTCCGTCATTAAGAACGGTGCCGGTCAGTCCCTCATTTTTGGCCAGAACAAATACAAAAGGACGGAAACCGACCCCCTGGACGGTTCCTTTAATCCTTAATTTTTCTGCACGAATCGAGCTGCTCATAAATTATTTCGAAACAGCGGCAAAACGTTTGCCGAGCCACTCGCACCAAGCGTCCATGCCGGTGCCTTTGGTGGCGGATACTTCAATAAATTCAATGTTCGGATTGACTCTGCGGGCGTACTCTTTGCATTTTTCAACGCTGAAGTCCACATATGGGAGCAGGTCAACTTTGTTGATCAGCATCAGAGAGCTTGCGGCAAACATATCCGGATATTTGATCGGTTTGTCCTCGCCTTCGGTAACAGAAAGCACGACAACCTTACAGTCTTCTCCTAAATCGAAAGCAGCCGGGCAAACAAGGTTGCCGACGTTTTCGATAAAGAGGATGGAATTGGGCTCAGGCTTAATCTTTTGACAAGCCTCTTCGATCATGTCGGCGTCAAGATGGCAACCTTCGCCGGTGTTGATCTGGATAGCACGGCAGCCGGTCGCGCGAATGCGTTCGGCGTCGTTGAGGGTTTGTTGATCTCCTTCGATCACAGCAAGTTTGTACTGATCTTTGATCTTATTGATCGTATTGCAGAGCAGTGTGGTCTTACCGCTTCCGGGACTGGAAACAAGGTTTAATGCCAAGATGCCTTCGGCAATAAATTTCTCGCGGTTTTGGGCCGCCTTCTTGTCGTTGGCGCTTAAAACGTCAATTTCCAACTGGACCAAACGATCGTTGATTTTTTCCATTCTTTTTTCCTTGGTCGAAGAAAAGACCGGAGCTCGAGCTGTACACGAGCTCCCGTCGGAATATCAATAATTATTCGTGCTTATGAGCACCGGCACTGCCGTGTTCATGATGGCCGGCGTCATGATGATGGCGATGCTGGTCGCTGTCACGATGAACGTGGCCGTCTTCGGCATGAGGATGTTCATGAGTCTTCGTTTGGTCGAGTTCTTCAACCGTGGCTTTCTTTCCGCCGCAACCGCATGTAACACACATAATTCACTCCTTAAATAAAAACTAGGAATCTCCGAGTTCCAGTTCACTGACTCGGAAATCATCGCCGCCGTTGACACTCAGCTGATAGCTGCCGCACACGGGACACGGCTCCCCGCGGCGATGAATCGGAACAGTTTTCTGACACTTAAGACACCAGGCTGTTCCCCCCGGGCGCTTAATTTCAATCTTTGCTTCCTGCATAACCGTTCCCTGCGAGGCGATTTTGAGACCTTGCATGAGGGCATGCATTTCTACGCCGGCCAATTCGCCGATGATCAGTTTGACCGCCACCACCGAAGAAGCCTGGTTTTGCTGAGCGGTGTTTTCTACGATCTCAACAATGCTTTGGGCCAACGACATCTCATGCATTTTTCAGCTCCACATCCATCTGGGTGCAGGGATCAAACGACAAAATCGTCAGCTCAGCCAGCTTCTTCAGCTCTTCGGCGTCTTTTGCTTTGAGATTCAGCAGCGTTTTCTTAAACCATTCGGAATCCACAACATTGATTTCCGTCGGGGTCAGAATGCGGTAGTTCTCGATGACGCCGTTGATGATTTTGGCAGCATGAAGGAGAATTCCGCGGGAGTTCTGAACGAGAGAGACGGCGCTTCCTTTGCCTAGCTCCATAGCGGCAATCGTTTCTAAAGGCATGCGGATTAAGTCTGCAGCGCTGAGTACCTCAATGAACCGCGCCACAAAACGCGTGTAGTTGGTATTGCCGTCTGACATGAGCAGCCCGGCAACCGTCGGGTTATTCCTCATGCGGGCAACGGGGCCTGTCAGAGAGCGAACATCACTCTCTAGGGAGCCGTTCTTCCAGCATCCTCTTTCTTTTAAAGCCTGAAGGATAAAAGCGGTCGGCTTATCCAACAGAGGTCCGGAAGTGTAGCCGCGGCTGCGGTGCGAAGAAATCTTGTCAAAGAAAGCGGTCAGGCTGTCTTTGCTCGGTGTAATGGTGCCGTTAAAAAGGTCTTGCTCCCAGCTCTCGGAGAAGCCGTCCAGCAGCAGGTAGGAAACCTCGCCTCTGAGCTCGCTCCAGAGTTTGTTTCGCTTGGTTTGATCTTCATAAGGCATTTCGCGCAGTTCGCTCACGAGCTCACGGACTCGGATCACGCTTTTAATTTTGGCGGCTCGGTAATCTTCGCCGGCACACTGGAGCGCAAAGAAACGCACGCCCTCGTTAATGAGTTCCAAATGGTTGGCAAAACGTGCTTTAACCAGAACTTCTTGTGAGGGCACGCTGTTTTGGGCCACGTCACAGGCCACTGCGGCAGCGGCGGTCTGAGAATCCGGGCAAAGCGCAAAGAGCGGCGGCAGGAGTGCTAAGGCATCTTCCACGCGCTTGCCGCAGAGCAGTTTTTCAATTCGGAGTTCCTTGGCCGGCTCAATACTGACATCCGAGACGGAGCTGCCGTCAGTTGTGAGAACAAAACGAATCGCACCGAGATAACTCATGATTCTTGTTCCTCTTGGGTTGCTTTTGGTCTTAAGAACGAACGACGCGAGATCGGACGGTTGATGGCGGTCTCGACCGCTTTTTCGATGGTTTCCGGGTCGACTTCAGGCTGGATCGCTGGAATCGGTTCTCCGAGTTCGGGCTCCTGTTCAGGCTTCATGAGTTCTTCCAAAGCAGCCTTAGCGATTTCAACAGCCATGTCGTGGTCGGAAACAACTTCTTCGAGCGGTGACATGAGCGAGCACATCTGATATTCGCCCAGGATTCTGTCTTTTACGCTGATGAAGTCATATATTCCGGCCGGGAACGGATAGTGCAGACGGCGTCCTTCCGGAATCGACTTCCATTTAGAAGGCTGTCCTTTAGCCAAAATCACGTTCATGCACCAAGGCGTGACAATGATTCCGAGCCAGAAGTATTTCCACTTATGGAAACCGACCGCCTGCACATGGACGCGCGGGTGCAGCATCGGCAGGCCCTGCATTCGGGTCTGCCAGATTCTGTTGAAGCCTCTTTCAAGCCGCTGTGCCGGATTCGGCGCCCACGGCTCTTCACTTTGAGGATTCTGAGTCGTCGGAGCGTTGGTTTTGATCATAGTCTTCGGGCACAACCATAAAAAGGTCGCGTTCGCAGCCGCAAACCGGACAATTCCAATACTCGGGCAGTTCCGAGAAAGGAGTGCCGGGTTCAATGTTCTGATCTACGTCGCCTTTAGCAGGATCGTAGATGTAATGGCAGACTTTGCACTCCAAGCGCGTATCCGGATGCAGCTTGGAGCTGTCGCCTAAAAAAGTACCTTCAAATCCGGGCATTATTTGACTTCCACAGGAGAAAGTTCCCAGCTCTTCGTGACCCATTCGATCAATTCTTTGATGCGAACGGCAGAATCGGCCAAGTCCTCGGAAGCTGCAACGGCTTCTTCAGGAAGACCTGCGACAACGAGGGTGTTCAGGATCATCAGACGGGCCGGAGCGTTGTTCAAATACTGAACTTTCCAGACGTGACGAACGTCGGTCGAAGAGATACGGCAGTTGCCGAAACCGCGGGACATCATTTGAACGGCGCCGGCACCGACAGCCGCTTCGATCACTTTATGGTCTTCTGCAGACATCGGAAGATGCGAGAGGTTGATCGTGAAAGCCGGGGCACCCGGTTCCCATGCTTTAAGCGCTTCTTTCAGTTCGGCGATAATGGCCGGGCTGTTCATGGCTTCCGGTCCGAATTCAACCGGATGCAAATCCGGCTGGCTTGTTACGTAAGCAGCTTCGGCTACGCAGGAAGGAATGGCGCTGACTTCCAGCTGGTCGGCAATTTGCTGACCGTCACGGTAGTAGCACACGCGCCAAACACCCACGAATATCGATTCCTGAATACGGATTTCGTCGAAGGTTTCGTTCGGGATGGAAATACGAATGGCCACTTCGCCTTCGCCGAGCATCTGATTAATAAGTGCCAGGGTATCTTTGTCATAGCCGTTCATCGCAAAGGCAGGACCGGCATCTCCGCTGTCCATATTCCAAAGGCGCATTTCTTCATAAAGGTCGATGAAGAACTGACGGCACTTCTCCGCGGTAGCTTTGTTGGCGACTTCGGGCGTGTACGGCTGACGGAAGGTGTCCACAATGTCGGGTACGCCGATCGTGTTGGCAACAGAGCGCTCCGGCTGGGAGCCCGGGCCGAGCAAGTTGATAGGAATCGAAATCGGTTTGGTGATCATGATTGAAGTCTTTATAGGTTTAGTTAGATGGAACGAACAGGGATGCCGACGGAGGGCGGATAGTGCGGTTCGCTGTGCATGATTTCGTCAGCTTCACGAACTAAATCCGCCCAAAGGCGCAGTCCGTCAACCGCACCTAAATATTTGCCGTCGCGGAAAAAGACCAAAGCAGGCCAGCGTTTGAAGCCGTAAGTTACGGCAAGTCTTCTGGCGTTAGGAGGTCCGACCACTGCTTTGTGTTCGATCAAGCCGCAGCTTTTTGCCAATTCCGGCGCAATCACGAGTGCGTCCATGGTTTCTTTCATGCGGTTCGGGTCTTCAATAAAAACAACCATCGAAAGGCCCGGTTTCTGCAGAAACTGCGGGAAGGTATCCTTGTCGCAGCTTTCAAAACCATGTTCGTTGACCATTCTTAAAAACAAAGGATGGCTGTAGAGGTCAATCTTCGGGGAAGTGCCCATCAGTTCCATCAGTGCTTCTCCTTTTTATCGAGTTGGGCTTGGAGGTGCGGAGGCAACTTGCCGGTATTGGCGACGATATCTGCGAATGCATCTTCGACGTCAGGTGTCTGACCGTTCATGGCTGCTTCCAGTGCATCGAGCGCTGCATCGACCTGACGAGCCCGTTCTTCTGTAATTTTTTTCGTTCCCATTCCGTTCCAAGCCAGAACCCATTCGCCGATTTGGACATCTCCGAGCATCAGGACGTCGAGGTTTTCGGTTTGGCCGCGGCCGGAGCAGACAGCTCTGCCGGGATAGGGCAGAGACTCAACCTTCATTGGAATTCCGATACACATTATTTGTCTGCCTTTGCGACAAAGCGCGCAAAACGGATATCGCCGTCTCTGCAGGCTTCTTCTACCGAGGGACGTCCGCTTTCGTATTGATCAATATTTAAGCAGGGCGCATCCATCAGCGCCGGAGCGATTTCGTCTTCGGAACGAACACGAAGTCCGACGTTCCATCCGCGGACGATCTCATAGCCGTCGCGAACTGCCTCATCGACTTTTCCTTTTGCTTCTGCAGATAAGGAGCCGCCGTAGTCGTCCAGGAGAACCGGCTGGAAGCCGACGACAGCAATATCGTTCGGCATAGCGCCTCGAACCGCCGCTGCGACCAGGAGGTCATTCATGCCGGTCTGATGCGGAGAAATCTTGGTAGCAGTCCAAAGTTTGACATCGTCGTTGCGAAGGACACGGAGTTCGCCGGGTTTGCCTTTGAAGTCGCAGCAGTCAAAAATCAGGAGTTTTTCTGCTCGGCAGATTCTGTCGTAGAGATACATACCGAGTGTGCCGCCGTCTGCAATAACGTTATTCGGATCGGTAAAGGCGTACTTGTCGTTGAAAGCTTCAACGACTCTGACTCCGAAGCCTTCGTCTGCCCAGAGGATGTTTCCGATCCCCAGGATCAGACACGGAATATCTTTGAGGTTTTGCATATCTAGAATTGCCACCGTTATGGTTACAGGTTCTTAATATGCCACTAGTATAGTTACAAAATTTAAGTAAAACTACGGAGAAAATGGATTAATTGTCCGCCCAAAATGGTTTTTTTGATGGGTTTCTTCGCTTTTCCTCCAATAAATCTAGCTGATTCTCTCTTCTGCACTCTCATTCTCAAGCGCCTGATGAATGTCCCAGCGCATTTGCAGAGAGAGCCAGAATTCTGGATCGGTATGGAAGTATCGGGATAAGCGAATCGCCGTGTCGGTTGAAATCGAGCGTTTGCCGACGATGAGCTCGTTGATGCGGCGCCGGGAGACGCCGATAGCCTGTGCAAGTTCGGCTTGTGAAATTCCGAGAGGCTCTAAAAAACGCGATTCCAGAAATGCGCCCGGATGAGGTGCACTTCTGGAAGAACGTGAAATACGGCCTCGCAGCGGAGGAATTCCTCCGCTGTTTTGGCCGTTAGTTTGATCCGAAGATCTTGCCATGAGAAAGCCTAGGCTTTGTTGGCAGAAGAAGCATTCGGGATGTCAGAAGGCGGAATGTCTTCGTTACCCGGCTGACGGATCGGTTCCTTGAAGAAGCGGATACCGTTGATCATCGTAGAAACCTGTGTGCCGCCGCCCATGATGTCTTCACGGAAGCTCATGTAAAGGTGAGCGCAGAGGAAGATGAGCAGGTAGTACATCAGAAGATGATGGAAGGTACGCACCGGCTGAGGACCGCCGAGCCATGCTGTAACCCAGCCGAACCAGGACATCCAGCCTGTATCCCATCCCCACTGTTCGGCGTAGAGGCCTAAACCGGTCAGGATGATCAGGATGGAGCCGAGGACGTACATGAGACACATGGCCGTCTGAGCCAGAGGGTTATGACCCACATATTCCTTCGGGTGTTTGTTCAGGAAAAGGTAATAGAGGGCGGTGCCGAAAATACCTTTAATCCATTCCATATCCCAGAAAGGAAGGATGAAGATCATACGGGAATACTTGTTGCCGACGAATGCCCAATAAATACGATAGAGCATCAAAACGGCGAACAGCATGCCGCAAACCAAGTGCAGCAGGATGATATTCCCGAAGAAGTAGGTATCCCAAGTGGTGGCGTAGTTAGCAATCGGCGGCCAGCCAATCAGGAAACCCGTAATGACCAGCATGAAGAATGCGGCGCACTGAGCCCAGTGCCAGAAGCGTACAGGTGCTTCGTACACGTATACGGGTTCAATCGGGCCTTCCTCAATGCTGTATGCCCATTTCGAGATTTTCATAAAACCTCCTAATTAGCGGACTTGAACTTTGCAGAGTTCCTCACCGCTGGTCGACATGACGTGAGTTGCGCAGGCCAAGCACGGGTCAAAGCTATGGATCGTACGCAAGATTTCGAGAGGCTGATCAGCCACGGCAACAGGTGTGCCGAGCAGAGCGGCTTCGTATGCACCGAGCTGGCCCTTGGTGTCACGCGGAGAAGCATTCCACGTAGACGGAACAACAGCCTGCCAGTTTTCGATCACGCCGTCTTTAATAACGCACCAGTGTCCGAGGGCACCGCGCGGAGCTTCGCACTGACCGACGCCTTTGCATTCTTTCGGCCAAGTACTCGGTTCCCATTTATCCATGTTGGCAGCGACTTCGTCACCGGCCTTGATGTTGGCTTCGAGTTCATCAACGTATTCGAGCATGAGTTGAGCGCACATCTTGGCTTCCAAACCGCGGCAGAGGGTACGGCCGAGCGTGGAGAAGAGAGCTTCGACAGGTACGCCGGCCTGAGCAAGAGCGCGGTCGACGAGTTCTTTCTGGCGCGGCATCTTCTTGGCGTAGGCGACAACCATACGTGCAAGGGGACCGGTTTCCATAGCGTGTCCGTTCCATCTCGGAGCTTTGATCCAAGAGTAGCGGGCGTTTGTGGTGAGCCACTTGATGTCGGTCTTGGTGCCTTCGTAATCGACGCCGGCTTTGCCGAGGTCGAAGTTCGGGTCGGTGATACCTTCCCAAGGATGCAGACCTTCGTCGGGCTTCGGATAAGAGTACCAAGAGTGATCAACGAATTCTTTGATCTGGTTGGGATCCTTAAGGTCAACCGGAAGAATCTGGTCGAACTTGCCGTCGATAACGGCGCCGTTCGGCATAACGAGGCTCTTTTCGGACATATCGTTGGCATATGCCGGGAAGTCGCCGTAGCAGAGCAGATTCTTGTTGGCGAGGCCTCCGCCGATCTTGTACCAGTCTTTGTAGTAGGCCTGCATAGCCATCAGGTCAGGATAGTAGACTTCATCGATGAAGCGGATGGTGGACTTAGCCACATCGCGCAGAAAGTTCATCCAAACCTGGTTGATCATGATGCCCTGGGCACCTGTGTCGCTCATGTTAATCGGGCAGGGAACGCCGCCAACCAGATAGTTCGGGTGGGGGTTCTTGCCGCCGACGATAGCGTGGACCTTAACGATTTCGCGCTGGAAGTCCAAGCTTTCGAGATAGTGAGTAACGCCCAGGAGGTTGATTTCCGGAGGAAGTTTGTAGCCGGGGTTGCCCCAGTAAGCGTTAGCAAAAATACCGAGCTGGCCGCTGGCGACGAATGCTTTCAAGCGGTCCTGAACTTCTTTGAAGTAAGCAGGAGAGGAGAGAGCATGCGTGGAAATGGACTGCTGGATTTCGCTGGTCTTCTTCGGGTCGGCGCTCAAAGCGGAGACGACGTCAATCCAGTCGCAACCGTGGAGCTGATAGAAGTGAGTCAGGTGGTCCTGGCTGTACAGCGTAGCGTTCATCAGGTTGCGGATGATGTTGGCGTTCTTCGGAATCTGGATTCCGAGAGCGTCTTCAACCGCGCGAACGGCAGACAGAGCATGAATACCGGTGCAGACGCCGCAGACGCGTTCCACAAAGGCCCATGCATCACGGGGGTCGCGTCCCTTCAGAATGACTTCAAGACCGCGCCACATCGTGCCGGTTGACATTGCGTCGACGATGACATTGTTTTCATCGAGGACGGCCTGCATACGTAAGTGACCCTCGATTCGGGTTACAGGGTCAACAACAACTTTCTTATTTGCCATTATTCATTTACTCCCATGTCCTTGTTGACTTCTTTTGACTTGGCGCGAGCGACGGCGCTTGCAGCGGCGTGAACAGCCACAGCGGCACCCATAACGCCAAGAGCAGCCAAGCCTACGCGGTCAGCAGTAGCCTGGATGCCAAGACCCCAGCTCGGAGGCAGGATGGTCGGTTCGTGAGCGTAGAAGCTGCCCTTATCCCAGAAGTTGTCTTCGGAGCAGGCCAAGCACGGATGTCCGGATTCAACCGGCCAAGACAGCATGTCGTTCCAACGGATAGAAGAGCAGGAGTTGTAAGTGACAGGTCCCTTGCAGCCGACCTTGTAGAGGCAGTAGCCGAGTTTGGCGCCGATGTCGTCGAATTTTTCAACGAACTGACCTGCGTCGAAGTGAGCGCGGCGATAGCACTTATCGTGGTTGCGCTGGCCGTAGAACATCTTCGGACGAAGCTGAGCGTCAACCGGAGGCAGACGGTCATATGTCAGCATGTAAGTGATGACGCCTGTCATGACTTCCGGAATCGGGGGGCAGCCCGGTACGCGGATAATCGGCTTATCTTTGATGACATCTGTAATAGGAACAGATTTTGTCGGGTTCGGTTTGGCTGTGTTGATGCAGCCCCAGGAAGAGCAGGAGCCCCAGGCGATAACGGCCTTTGCGCCTTTAGCAACGTGCATCAGTTTTTCAAGGAAGGGTTTGCCGCCGGGCAGACAGAACATGCCGTCAGCGCCGAGGCAGGGAGATCCTTCAACAGCCAGGATGTAGTTGCCGTTGAATTTCTTCATGACGTCTTCGAGGGCCTGGTGATCTTGTTCACCGGCAGCGACCATCAGTGTGTCGTCGTAGGCCAGAGAAATCATCGAAAGGATGACGTCTTTGGTCAGCGGATGGTAGGAACGAATGAAAGATTCAGTACAGCAGGTGCATTCCAGGCCGTGGAGCCAGATAACCGGAGTACGTGGTTTAGTTTCCATCGCGTGGGCGATGTCCGCTGCGCCGTTTGCACCGAGTCCGAGGGAAGCGGCTGTCAAAGAGCAGAATTTAAGGAAACTGCGTCTTGAGACACCTTGCCGCCGCATCAATTGATAGTTAGTTTCTGTCATAGAAGCATCTTCTCAGTAGTTGCAGGGGTTGTTAAAACTCACACTCCCGGGAAGGATTTCCCAGGGAACTTAAGGATATTCTAAGCATTTTCCCTATAAATGGTAAGTAATTAAGTCAATTAAATTTATATGTAAAAACAGTAAGTTGTCTTAAAAATTCAAATAAAAATGTTACATCTACCGTTACACTGACAACAAATCAGCCTCTTGACACTTCAAATCTGAATCCGATTTTTCATTTTTGTCTTTTGATCCGAATTTAACAAAACGCCCCAGAATTCCGCAGTCGTAAGCCTGCGGTAATTCACGGTTTGCATTTTTACAACTCGTTATAAGGTTTGTTTAATCGTCGATTCTTAAAATTTTTCGCATCCGGATCCCATTTATAAAAATTTATGTCAGAAGAGAAAGCCAAGCTTGAGCTTCAGTCGGTTCGATGTGTACGCGGAGAGCGGCTGCTGTTTTCCAAGCTGAATTTCCAGTGCGCTGCCGGCACCCTGGTCCGTATTGCAGGGCCCAACGGCACAGGCAAGACCAGTCTCCTGCGTCTTCTTGTCGGCTTAATGCAGCCCCAGGAAGGTCAAATCCTTTGGAAAAACGAACCCATTAAAAAGCTCAAAGAAGAGTTCTGGAAAGATCTCGTTTACATCGGGCACTTAAACGGTGTCAAAGACGAGCTCACTGCTCGAGAAAACCTTCTTATTAATTGTGAGATCGGGGAGCATCCGGTCACTAAAGAACAGGCCGATCACGCACTCGCAATGGTGGGTCTTGAAGGCTTTGAAGATCACTACACGCGTCACCTTTCTCAAGGTCAGAGAAGACGCGTTGCACTTGCCCGTCTTTACCTTAGCCGCCACGCAGGATTCTGGGTCTTAGACGAACCTTTCACAGCTTTGGACGTTAAAGCCGTGGCAAATTTAGCCAATCTAATTGCCGAGCATGTTAATGAAGGCGGAATTGTGGCTTTTACGACGCATCAGGAAGTCCCGATTGCAGCCAATAATGTTCAGCGCATCGAACTGACGGGCGGCCGCTGGTTGAACGGCAGGATGGTTAAAAAACACGATTTGGCAGGAGAGGTGGCTTAATCATGTTTCGATTATTCTTAGCCGTTGTTCGGCGGGATCTCAAATTAGCCCTCCGTCAAAAATCCGATGTTTTAAACACGGTCTTCTTCTTTATTGTGGTTGTGACCTTGGTTCCGCTCGGAATCGGACCCGACCAGCAGCTCTTAAGAATGATTGCACCCGGCGTCGTCTGGGTTGCAGCGCTCTTAGCCGCTTTGCTTTCACTCCCGCGTCTTTTTGCCAATGACTATGCAGACGGAACATTGGAGCAGATGCTTCTTTCCGGTGAGCCTTTAACGGTTATCGTCATCGCAAAAGTCTTTGCGCATTGGCTCACCACAGGTATTCCTCTGACATTAATCTCCGGCTTGTTTGCGCTCATGTTCGACCTACAAGCCGATGTTGCGCTGGTCATGATGAGTTCGCTCTTCATCGGTACGCCGGTGCTGAGTTTAGTGGGCAGTGTCGGAGCTGCGCTCACACTCGGACTCAGAGGCGGAAGCGTATTGACGTCGCTTCTCGTTCTTCCCTTGTATATTCCTGTTTTGATTTTCGGCGCTGGAGCTGCAGAAGCAGTGGCAGTCGGGATTAACTCAGCCGCTTATTTCTTTATTGTCGGCGCGCTCACGCTCTTCTCTTTAGTCGTGATGCCTGTCGCAACCTCAGCAGCGCTGAGATTTGCATCGGATTAATTTGCTTTTTTGGACGCATTATGAAAACTAACAAGTCAATCCTTACTCCTGAGGGGATGTACAGTTTTGCCGGAAAGGCGCTGCGGCCGTGCTTTATTTTGGCCATTATCGTCATTCTTGCGGCGATGTATGTCGGCTTTTTTCTGGCACCGGTCGACGCAACACAGGGCAACTCCTACCGCATTCTTTATATCCACGTCGCTTGCGCCTGGATGGCCATGCTGCTTTATGTGGTGATGGCGATCTTCTGCTCTTTGGGCCTGATTACAGAAAACCGCCTTTGGCCGATGGTTGCTGCCTCTTTAGCACCGACCGGCTGTCTGATGGCTTTCCTTGCACTTTGGACCGGTTCTCTCTGGGGACGCCCGACATGGGGCGCCTACTGGGTTTGGGACGCGCGTCTTACCAGTGCCTTGATTCTGTTCTTCTTCTATTTAGGTTATATCGCGCTGCAGAACGCCATTCCCGATTGGCGCCGCGCTGATAAGGCCTGCGCGGTGATCGGCATTGTCGGCGTGATCAACGTACCCATCGTTTACTTCTCGGTTCAGTGGTGGAACACGCTTCATCAGGGGGCTTCCATTACAGCTTCGGGTTCGTCTATTCATCCGGTGATGCTTTGGGCTCTGGCTCTGATGGTCATCGGTTTTTGGCTTTACACCTTTGCAGTGACCTTCGTCCGTCTGCGTTCTGTGATTTTGGAGCGCGAACGCAATCAGGAATGGGCACAGCAACTTGCGCTTAAAGGAGAACTGTAATGGGTCAGTGGTCCGGAATTTCAGATTTCTTTGCGATGGGCGGTTACGCACAGTACGTGTGGGGCGCCTACGGAATGGTTTTCTTTTGTTTTATTTGCGAAGTGTTCGGGCTGGTGCGCAGAAGACAGAAAGCGGCAAAAGAGCTGCTGATGGAAGCACGCGCGCACCAAGCTGAGGAGGATTTATGAACAGCACACAGAAAAAACGTCTCGGGCTCATAGCCGGAGGCTTAATAATTTGCGGTGCCGCTGCGGCCCTGGTTTTCAATGCATTTGAAGAGAACCTCGTGTTTTTCTTCTCCCCTTCCCAGGTAGCAGCTCATGAAGCGCCGGAAGGCAGAGCATTCCGCATCGGCGGATTTGTACAGGAAGGTTCCGTTCAGCGTCAGAAAGACGGCGTGACGGTTCGCTTCGAGGTGACGGATACGGCTCATACCGTTCCCGTGACATACAAGGGCAGCCTGCCCGATTTGTTTAAAGAAGGCAAGGGCGTGGTCGCTCAGGGAAAACTGCAAAACGGTGTTTTTGTGGCTGACCAAGTCTTAGCAAAACATGACGAGAACTATATGCCGCCCGAGGCTGAAAAAGCCGTGCAGGACGCGCATAAGAAAGCTCGCGCCATGAAAGAGTAGGAGTTGAAATGATTGCAGAGTTAGGTCATTTTTCCTTGATCTTGGCCCTGATTGCGGCCCTGATCCAAGGTTTTCTTCCCTTGGCGGGTGCCGCATTAGGCGTGCGCAGCTGGGTTAACGTGGCTCGTCCGGCCGTGTTTGCCAACGCTGTTTTCTGCACGTTCGCATTCTGCTGTTTGGCTTGGTGTTTCTACACAAGTGACTTCTCCGTCATGAACGTGGCAAACAACTCCAACAGCATGCTGCCGTGGTTCTACCGTTTGTCGGCCACTTGGGGCTCTCATGAAGGCTCCATTCTTTTCTGGACACTGCTGCTGGCTCTTTGGGGCTTAGCGGTTGCCGTCTGTTCTCGCCGCCTCCCGCAGGACGTGATGGCCCGCGTCATCGGTGTTATGGGTCTGATTTCCGTCGGCCTGACGCTTTTCATGCTCCTTACCAGTGACCCGTTCATTCGTCTGTTCCCGGCTGCTCACGAAGGCCGAGACCTGAACCCGCTGCTGCAGGACCCGGGTATGGTTTTCCATCCGCCTCTGCTTTATATGGGTTACGTCGGTATGGTCGTTCCTTTTGCGTTTGCCGTTGCTGCTTTGATCGGCGGCCGCCTGGACGCAGCTTGGGCTCGCTGGACCCGTCCTTGGACAAGCGCAGCTTGGATTTTCCTGACCCTCGGTATTTCCTTAGGTTCCTACTGGTCTTACTACGAATTAGGCTGGGGCGGCTGGTGGTTCTGGGATCCGGTTGAAAACGCTTCCTTCATGCCGTGGCTCACAGCAACCGCACTGCTTCACTCTTTGGCCGTGACCGAAAAACGCGGCTGCTTCAAGATTTGGACCGTTCTTCTGGCTCTGATCACTTTCTCTCTGTCGCTGCTTGGCACTTTCCTCGTCCGTTCCGGCGTGCTCACCAGTGTGCACGCTTTCGCGACCGACCCGCAGCGCGGCCTCTTCATTCTCGGACTCCTCGTTCTGGTGATCGGCGGCTCTCTGCTTCTATTTGCCTGGAGAGCACCTAAAGTCGGTACCGGCGGCGCCTTCGAACTGTTCTCTCGAGAAGCGATGCTGCTTGTGAACAACGTGCTTCTCATTGTCGCCATGCTGGCCGTCCTCTTGGGTACGCTCTATCCGCTGTTTATTGACGCGCTGAATGCTGGCAAGATTTCCGTCGGACCTCCTTACTTTGATTCCGTTTTCGGACCGATCATGGTGCCTGTGATTCTTCTCATGGGTATCGGGCCACTGGTACGCTGGAAAGACGCCAAGATTTCCGACATCGTCAAACGTACGGCCTGGTGCTTTATCGCCGCAGTGATTCTCGGCGCTGCCACCCCGCTGATCAAAGGCTGGAGTACCTGGCTCTTTGTCGGTCTGACGCTCTCTTGGTGGGTCTTATTCACCTTCATTGAATCTTTGCGTGAAAACATCCGCAACTTCAAGGGCAATTTCTTCGGCAAGATCTTCAAACTCTCCCGCTCTTGGTGGGGCATGATGATTGCGCACTTGGGTGTTGCCGTTTCCATCGTCGGTATCGGCATGGTCATGACGTACTCTCTGGAGCGCGACGTCACGATGACGCCGGGCCACGAGGTCAACGTCGGTTCTTACGACTTCAAGTTTGAAGACATCAAACGCGGTATCCGCGGCCCGAACTACATCGCTGACGAAGGTGTGTTTAAGGTCACGGAAAACGGCAAAGAAGTTGCGACCCTGACACCTCAGAAACGCAAGTACTTCTCCAGTCAGATGCCCATGACCGAAGCAGCGATCAGCTCTTCGATTACCGGCGACGTCTACGTATCCATGGGTGACCAGACCGTCGACGGCGCATGGGTGGTTCGCGCCTACGACAAGCCTTTCGTGACATGGATTTGGTGGGGCACGCTCATCATGTCTTTCGGTGCCTTTATCGCCATGTTGGATAAACGCTACAGAACTCGCCGCCGCGTCCGCAGCGCCCAGGCAGAGTAGGGGATTTGAATCATGAAAATGAAATATGTTCTTCCGCTGGTCATCTTCCTGGCACTGGCGATCTTCCTCATGGTGGGTTTGAACCGCGACCCGCGAGAAGTGCCTTCTCCGCTGATCGGAAAACCTGCACCGGAGTTTTCTCTGCCGAGACTCGATGACCCGAACAAAGTTGTCTCTAAAAAGGACATGCTGGGCCAGGTCTGGCTGCTGAATGTTTGGTCCTCCTGGTGCGGTTCCTGCCGCCAGGAACATCCGACCATGGTTAAGGTCGGCAAGGGCGGCCAGAAGATCGTCCCGATCATCGGCTTAGATTACAAAGATAAGGATGCCGACGCGATGCGCTTCCTGCGCCAGGGCGGCGACCCTTATGACTTCTCCATTAAAGATCCGACCGGTGAAGTGGGCATCAACTTCGGTGTCTACGGTGTTCCCGAGACCTTTGTGATTGATAAGAAAGGCGTGATTCGCTACAAGCAGATCGGCCCGATCACTCCGGAAGCCTGGGATAAGAAGATTCATCCTCTCATCAATCAACTGAAAGCAGAATGATGAAGAAATTTTTACTCGCACTGTTTTTTACAGCTTTTGCACTGACCGGAGCTCATGCTCAGCCTGCACAGCAGAGTCCGGCACAGCCTGACGTCAAGCCGACGATTCTTGACCCTGTGGCAAACAAACGCGTGGCAGAAATTTCTGCCCAGCTGCGCTGCCTGGTCTGCCAGAACCAGTCAATCGCCGACAGTAATGCCGAGCTTGCGATGGACCTTAAAAAGCAGGTCGTCAAACAGATCGCAGAAGGCAAGACGAATCAGCAGATTATCGACTTCATGGTCGACCGTTACGGAGACTTCGTTCTCTACAATCCGCCTTTCAAGATGAGTACGCTTCTGCTTTGGCTCGGACCGATTCTTTTTCTGGTTCTCGCCTTAGGCGGACTGTTCTACACGATGGCAAAACGCAAGAAACTTAAACCCGTCGAACTGACGGAAGAACAAAAACGACGTGCCGAAGAGCTCCTTCGCGGAACTGAACCGGCGAAAAGGAGAGATGCCAAATGATGACATTTTTACTTTCAGCCGGAGCGATGATCATCGTCCTGCTTTTGATCATTTGTATTCCGTTGCTGACATTCCGTAAAAAGGACACGGGCGCCGAAGAGCTTCCTCAGGCTAATATTGCGATCTATCGCGACCAGTTCAAAGAACTGGAAGACGAATTGGCCCGTGGCGCAATTTCTCAGAATGAATATGACGAAAGCCGTCTCGAGCTCGAGCGCCGCGTGATTGAAGAATCCGTTCCTGAAAAGCAGGTCGAACCGACCAATCAAAAAGCCGGCGTTTACACGGTTTTTGTCTTGGTTCTGGTTGTTCCTTTCTTTGCCGTGGCTATGTGGGCTGCTACACAGCATCTCGGTGACTTCCGCTTAGACGGCGGTATCAATGAAGGCGTGGTGGATTACAACACCGGTACGGTTGTCCGCCAGGCTGGCGAAATGCACGACATGGATTCCGCACTGAAGAAGCTGCGTGATCATCTCAGAGAAACTCCGGGTGACATTCAGGGCTGGATGATGCTCGGACGCACCATGCTGACCATGAAGAATTACAAGGAAGCCGAAGCTGCCTTTACTAAGGCCGATCAGCTGGCTCCGGGCAATCCTGCCATCATGGTTGACTTGGCTGACGCGATTGCGATGGTTCAGGGTCAGGATCTCAGCGGCAAACCTTGGGAACTCGTACAGAAAGCCCTCAAGATTGATCCGACCAACTGGAAAGCTCTGATGATGGGCGGTACCGATTACTTCAACCGCGGCGACTATCGTCACGCAGTGATGTATTGGGAACGTCTTCTCGGCACGCTTTCTGCGAACGACGATATGCGTGCAGCCGTGATCGGCAGTATTCAGGAAGCCCGTAAACTCGGCAATATTGTCGGACCGGTTCAGGATACGCTGGATTTCGGCAACCCTGTCAATAAGGATGATAGAGCTGTCCCGATGATGAGCCAGATGATGAAGAACGGTTCTGCTCCGATGGGACAGACACCGGTTCCCGCACAGGCGATGAAGGCGACGCATTTCATTTCCGGCGTGGTGGAACTGGATCCGAAACTGGAAGAGCAGGCGGCCAAATTTGACACGCTTTACGTGACCGCTCGTCCGGCAAGCGGCAGCCGAGCACCGATTGCTCAGTTGAAGATCAAAGTGCTGAGCTTCCCGGTTCACTTCAAGCTCGACAACACCATGCTTCCGCCGATGGATATGGGCGGCGGCACGTTAGACGAGCATGACACCGTCATGATCACGGCTCGTTTAGGCTATGCTCAGCAGATGATGCCTGCGAACGGAGATCTGGAGGGTCAGACTTCCGCTCCTGTTAAGGTCGGCGCTGACGATGTAACGCTCAAGTTAACGAATGTGGTTGCTCGCTAACAAAACGAACGGAGAAGATTTCCTTCTCCGCTTAAACGCAAAAAACCGGCTTCGCGCCGGTTTTTTGCTGGGTTCCGAATGGATTATTTGCCGTATTCGATCTTATTGGTCTTCATCAGTTCATTGAGGAAGTTCTGCTGTTTTTTCAGCTCCAGACCTTCGCGGATCTGATCCTTAACAGAGTCGTAAGTTGGGAAGGGGACTTCCTTAACATCGTTGACCTTGATGATATGCCAGCCGAATTCGGTTTTAACCGGTGCCTTGGAAATTTCGCCTTTCTTCATGTTCTTGACGGCGTCGGCAAACGGTTTAACAAATACCGCAGGACGGTTCCAGCCTAAGTCTCCGCCGTTTTCTTTGGCGCCGGTGTCAACAGAAAATTCTTTGGCCAAAGCAGCGAAGTTGCCGCCGGCAGCCAGTTTCTTTTCAATATTCTCAGCGGTCTTCTGATCTTTGACCAGAATGTGGCTGACTTCATATTCTTTATTGCCAAGGGCTGCTTTTTCTTCTTCGTAGCGAGCCTTGATTTCTTTTTCGCTGACCGGGTGCTTAGCCATCTCATCTCTCAGAAGCGCTTCCTGAAGAATGCGGAATTTGGCGTAATCTAAAGCGAACTTAACTTTGGGATCGTCAGAAATCTTGCGTTTTGCGGCTTCCTGTTCAACCAAAGCGTTGGCCACTAAATTTTCGGTAATTTGACGGCGTGCTTCCGGAGTGTCTTTACCGCCGTTTGCTACGAGCTGGGCGACCCATTCGTCTTGGAGAGACTTAGGAATCGGTTTGCCGTTCACGGTGGCAATGTTCTGGGCAGAAACAGCAAAAGCTGCGGATGCCAGGGCCAGAGCAGTCAAAAGTTTATTTTTTTTCATGAAGCTACCTTCTTGTTAAGAAATCAAATTTTCTCGTTATTTTATTGACTAAATTTTCGTATGGTCGACCCTTCCCGTGTTTTGGGAATAAAACGCGAAATGGCTACGGCATTGTTCTTATCTCTGAAGAGGTAGATAAGAGAGAAATTAGGAGGTACACCGTTTTTAAGGTTGAATTAAGACTCATAAGACTTCAAACTTACATTGTGAACAAATATTTCGGTTCACATACACCAAGAAAAAGTTTCGGTCTTTTTAAGGACTTAAAAATGACAAAAATGCCCCTTTTTCCTTCTGTCCTCGCTTTGGCATTGATCGGGTACTTTGGCGTTTCTTATGCAGCTCCGGCTCAGAATGATGCGAACTGTACCGCCTGTCACTCCAACATCGGCACACTGCACACCGGTTCCAAACATGCGAACCTTCCGTGCGCAACCTGCCATGACGGTACTGCCGACCATTTAAAGAATCCTAAGACTCATCCGACGGTTTCCATGAGTCCACAGCAGTGCAGCAGCTGCCACCCGAATCAATTCGAAACGATGTACAAGGTTAACGATCATCGTATCGCTCGCGATTCCAAGAAGAATTTGAACAACATCTCTCCGAATCCCTTCTTTGATGAAGCACTCGGAGCTCACGGCTTTGTGAAAGAACACAACCTGCCGAGATCGCACGCTTATGCAGCAGTCGACCAGTTTATTGCCGACCGCTCCTTCGGCGGCCGCTTCCAACCGAAAGAAGGCTGGCTCTTCAGCGGTGACAACGGCGGTTTCTTCGGCGTCTGGGAAAAGATCGATGACACGATCCCCGGCAACGCTCAGAAGCCTCATAAACCCGGTACTGCAGCCGCAGCCAACCCTGTTTGCTGGACCTGCAAATCTACAGACGTCATGATGGATTGGGCCTACTTGGGCGACCCGAACACTAAGGCCAAGTGGAGCCGTGCTTCCAACCCGGTCGATCTGGTTCACAACATCAACCATGCTTTGAACTGTAACATGTGCCATGACCCGCACAGTGCTCAGCCCCGTATCGTTCGCGACGCATTGATCCAGGCCATGACTCGTACCGACTACCCGACACTTTATTCGGAATCCGCCAACAAGACTCCGATTGAAGTTAAGGATATGGGTCTTCGCGGCTTCACCCGCAAGATCGCCATCCTCGGCAAACCCGACAGCAAACTCATGTGCGCACAGTGCCACGTTGAATACAACTGCAACCCGGGTACCGATCCTGCTACCGGCAAGCCCATCAAGATGGACGACCCGCGCACGAACCTCTTCCCGCTGGTTGATGTCACCCGCATTGAAGACTTCTACAAACATGCTTCTTTCAAGGACTTCAAGCACAATCAGACCGGCGCTCTTCTAACCAAGATGCAGCACCCGGACACCGAAGTCTATTGGAACTCCAAGCATGACCAAATGGGCGTCGGCTGCGCAGCCTGCCACATGCCGAAGGTTAAAGATGCAAACGGCGACGTTTACACCTCTCACTGGGCAACCACACCGCGTGCATATATCCAGGAAACCTGTCTGCAGTGTCATAAGGACAAGACCGAAGCTCAGATGAACAAGGTTCTTGACTCCATGAATGCTCACTACAACGGCAAACTTCGTGAAGCCGAAGCCTCCATGGGCCAGATGTTCATCGCCTTCAGACAGGCTAACGACGCCGGTGTTGATCCTGCCGTTATCAAACAGGCTCAGGATCTCCACTCTGTTGCTCATACCAACTGGGAATGGTGGACCGCTTCCAACGGTTCTTGGTTCCACAATATGCCTCAGGCTAAAGAGTCCCTGGCAAAATCCGTGGCCGCCTCTCAGAAAGCAACAAAACTTCTCCGCGACGCAGTTGCTGCTAAAGTTGCTGCACAAGCTCAGCCCCAGGCTCAGCAGACCGCCCAGAAGTAATTTGATTTAATCTTTCGTCAAACCGGTTAACCGCCGGTTTGACGGATAAACCTAAAAGCAGGAGTTGTGAATGTCCTCCGACCTTATCTTTTGGATCTGCGCCGCAGCACTGCTTCTGCTTTTAGAAGTTTGTCTTTATATCGGCCTCCGTTCTTCTTCTAAAACGGAAGTCGAAAACACAGGGCTCAATCGCCTGGTTTATCAGGATCAATTCCAAACCCTGAATCAAGAATTGGCCGAACACAGAATCTCCAAAGCTGTCTACGACGCAGAACTTTCCGAGCTTGAGGCTAGGGCAGTCGAGGAAACCGTAACTCCCAACGTTGCATACCGCAATCCGAGCTGGGTAAAGCCGGTTTCTATTTTTCTTTGTCTCCTCGTTCCCTTAACCGCTGTTTTCCTTTATTTTTCCTGGGCTAATCCTTCCCTTGTAACTTATAAAGGAACACCGGAAGCGCTGGCAGCTGCACAGCCGGCCGACCGGATCGGACAACTTAAGACTTTCCTTAAAGAAAGCCCTAGAGCGGTTCGTGCGTGGCTTGCGCTGGCTGATGAATTCGGGAGGGAGGGGCAATATAAAGAGGCCGTAAATGCGATGAATGAGGCCTTTCACGTATCTCCGAACGGAGTTGCCAAAACGGCGGATTATCGCGTTCAGCGCGCTGTCTTTGCCCTAGAAACGTCGGATCCCATGCTCCGCTCTCAGGCAGTATCTGATCTTGAGCAAGCCGTAAAGCTGGAGCCCTCCAACATTCGAGCGCTTGAGCTCGGCGGAATCGTGGCTTACCAAAGTGGTCAATACAGCAAAGCAGTCGAATTTTGGCAGGAGCTGCTGCTTCTGACGCCTCAGGATTCTCCGGCGTATTCGCGGCTCTTGGATGCCATCTCGGATGCCAAGAACCGTGCTCAAATGAACTTCAGGTTTTAGACCTTCGTAGTCAACGACATTTCGCACGGCTTGCAGTGGAAGTGAGCCGTGAGTTCAATTTTGCCGTTTCGAAGCTTCAGCGGAGTCGGTTTGATTTTCTCGCCGCGCAGCTTGCCTTGTTTCGGACAGATGTTCAAAGCGTGACGAATGCAGTAGCGGCAGCGCATGACTTCTGTTTCGCCTTTATGCTGTCCTTTCTCAAAGGCAGGTTCGGTGACTTGAGTTCCGTGAAGTTTGTAAAACTCAAGCGCCTTCTTGTTCATGACATTGCCGTGATAGTCCAGTTCTTTAACCGGGAAGACGGCGGATGTGTCATCTCCTGCCTGCGGAAGAATTTCTCTCTTTTGAGAACGATCCTCTTCCAAGCGAGAGATCAGCTCTCTGCGAAGACCGTTAAGCACAGAAGCGCTCATAAAACCGGGATGATCTCCCTCAATTTGGATATTGTCGGCAACAAAGTCGGTGGAGCCGAGTTTGGCCAAGGCGCGCAGAACCTGTTCTTTGACTGCCTGCGGATTCTTGGCTTCCGGGAGAGGTTCTAAAAGAGAAACCTCGGATTGATGACCGTGACCGTCATCGGCACGGATATCGATGCCGTTCGGGCCGACGGAAGCCTCGATGCGAATCGGGATCTTTCTGAGCGCCGTCTCGGCATTCATTCGTTTAAGCCAAGCCGCGTCTTTATTGCGCATTAAGCGGAGGCCTTCTTTCAGGCCGGTGATTCGGCTGCAGGGCTCGCGCGTGAAGACTTCCCAAAGACCGGTGTCTTTTTGTTCGGCACGATTGATCAGAAGCCCTGAGAGTTCATCCGTGTCGGTAAAGAAAGTCAGGCCGTCGCCGTTATGGAGCTCTTCTTTGGTTTTAACGAGGAAGGAGCGGTCGTTAACTTTGACGACCTGGCCGATGACGGCGCCGGAATTTTTCGGCGTGCTGAAGGCCTCCATATGGTCGTTGCGGCCGTTGACAAAGTAGTCGGTTGCTCCGCGGTTGAAAGCGTTCTCGAGCGAGGGCTCAAAGTTAAATTCGACTTTTCCGTCGCTCTCAGCTTCGAAGTCCGGGTGCTTTTCCAGCCAAGCATCAAGTTCTCGACGATAGAAAGCAGTCGTGTTCTTGACGTAAGTCAGGTCCTTGTATCTGCCTTCAATCTTGAAGCTGCGAACGCCGGCGGTAATGAGGGCGTCTAGGTTCTGAGACTGGTTGTTGTCTTTCAAGGAAAGGAGATGTTTGCCGCGGCTGATAGATTTGCCTTCCTCGTCAAAGAGGTCAAACGGGAGGCGGCAGATTTGCGCGCAGTCTCCGCGGTTGGCGCTCCGGCCTTTAAAGGCTTGACTGGCGTAGCATTGACCGCTGTAGCTGACGCAAAGCGCGCCGTGAATAAAGAATTCAATTCGGGCGGTTTTCAGCGCTTCAGCCATCTCTTGGATCTGCCCCAAAGTCAGTTCACGAGCAGGGACGATCTGAGAAAAGCCGATGGATTCCAGAAACACGGCTTTTTCCGTGGTGCGGATATCGCACTGAGTGGATGCATGCAGCTGGATCGGCGGCAGATCGCACATCAGCAGTCCCATGTCTTGAACGATCAGCGCATCAACGCCTGCGTGGTAAGCCTGATGGGCGAGCCTTACGGCCTCCGGCAGTTCCTCATCGGAAAAAATCGTATTCAGTGCCATATAGACACGTCCGTTGAAACGGTGCGCGAAGGAAGCAAGACGCTCTATTTCCGACATGGAGTTCCCGGCATTGGCGCGGGCGCTGAAAAGCGGTCCGCCGATATAGACGGCATCAGCGCCGTGTTTGAAGGCTTCGATGCCGATATCGCAGGTCTTGCAGGGAGCGAGAAGTTCGAGAGTACGGGACGGTGTCATGGTTTATTAAAAAACCGGCCCATCGGGATGGATGGGCCGTGAGTGATAAGTTTGTGCTGCGAATTAACGGCAGTGATCGTATTTCAGAAGATTCTGCACTTCAGTCGAATTGCCGCGCTGTTTGGCAATATCGTACGGAGCGAGTTCATCGTTGGTACAGTAATCCTTGCGGGCTCCGGCATGCAAAAGGAGCTTGACTGTGTCAGCATCGGCTTCTCTGGCTGCCATGTAAAGCGGAGTGATGCCGCGAAGCGTTCTTGCGTTCACATCGGCGCCTTTGCTGATCAGGTACTTGACCATTTCCTTGTTGCCGGACGTGGCTGCGTAGTGCAGGGGAGACCAGTTTTTAGGATTGTTAACTGCGGCGCCGTGAGCAATTAACTTTTTCGCCACGTCGTTGTCTTTCAGGAAGATTGCGATCATCAGCGGGGTTTCTTTCAGTGTATTGGGCTGATCAACCTTGATGTTTTTCTGCTTAAGCAGCAGATCAATCACGCTGTTTGCATTCTTGCGGATGGCAAGCATTAAAAGCGGTTCGCCGGCACCGCTGGAGGTGACGGTATTCGGGTCGAGGCCTTTCGCAAGCAGAGGAGCTAAGGCGTCGGCATCGTTTTTAAATGTGGCATCCACGGCATCGTCGTATGTCGTTGCGAATGCGGAAACCGATAAAAGGCAGGAAGCGGCAAGTAAAGCTAATTTGCGGTACATCATAGTAATTCAGCCTTGCTGAATAATCTGAAAAAGTTTTGGGTGGAATCTTCAGCTACTTTTTCGAGCGTCTCTCCCCGCAGAAAAGCGACCTTACGAGCAACGTAACGAACGTAGGAAGGTTCGTTACGTTTTCCGCGGAACGGAATCGGAGCAAGGTAAGGACAATCGGTTTCTACGAGATAGCGATCGCTCGGAACCCAGGACGCGACTTCCTGAATCTGAGTTGCGTTCTTGAACGTGACGATACCCGAAAAAGAAAGATAGCCGCCGAGATCGAGCGCATCTTGAGCCATTTTCTTATCGCCTGTGAAGCAGTGGAGCACAAAGCCTGTCGAACCTGCGTCGTGCTCTTTTAACAGACGAATCGTGTCTTCCTGTGCGTCACGAGAGTGGACAATTACCGGCAGATTTGCCAGTTTTGCGGCCTCGATGTGGCGGCCAAAACGCTCGAGCTGAGCATCGTAAGGCGCTTCCTCATAGTAGTAGTCCAAACCGCATTCGCCGATGGCAACGACTTTCTGTGGTTTAGTGAGTCCGACGAGTTCTTCGATGCTCGCTTCATGGTCGTCATCCTTGGTACTCGGATGAACGCCGGCGGCGAACCAAACGTTTTTATGTGCATTGGCGAAATTTAAGCCCCGCTCGTAATCCTGAAGCGATGTGCCGGCGACTAAGGCGCCTCCGACTTCGGCCTCTTTCATGCGGGCAAAAACTTCGTCGATATCGAGCTGAAACTCAGCTCCGTCAATGTGAGAGTGTGAATCGATCAGCATTTCAGTCCAAATGTCCGAAATGAATATATCCGTTCTCGAAGCTCAGGTAGCCGCCGCGGGAACGACCGTTTTCGAAATCCCAGTCAGGCAGTACCCAGCGGTCGAAACGCGAGTCTTCATTGACGTGCGTATGGTGTGCAGGACGGTGGGTATGTCCGTGAATAATGATTTTGGTTCTATATTGTCGCACGGAACGGGCGACGTCATTGACGACGACATCCATGACTTCCTTGCTTTTTTCTTGGTTGTCATAGGCGCTCTGATTGCGCAGGCCTCCGGCCAAAGCGATACGGTGTTCAAGTTTTTCACCGAGGATCTGACGCTGGACATCGGGGCTGCGCAGGGTCGCACGGAACTGCTGATATTCAGGATCAAGCGTGCACCACATATCGCCGTGGGACAAAAGGATATGATCAAATCCGACTTGAACCGGAATCGGGTCTGCAATGAGCTGAGCACCGGTGGCTGCGGTAAAACCTTTACCGAGCAGAAAGTCGCGGTTTCCGTGCATCACATAGATGCGGTGCCCGTTGAGGAAGAAAGCTTTGAGGGCTTCCAAAATGTCGGCATAGGCCGGAGCATGATCGTCTCCGGCCCAGAATTCGAAGAGGTCTCCGAGAATGACGAGCTCGGAGAAACGAGCGGCGTCGTTTTTGAGGAACTTGAAAAAGGCCTCCTTAGTTGCCGGTTTGTCGGCAGCTAAATGCAAATCGGCGATAAAGACGGGATTTTGCAAAGGAGGAATTTTGGAGAGACAGCTCTCAGCAGGAACAACGCCGTTGAATGACACTTAGATAACCTCAGCTTTTTCGATAACGACATCTTCGGTCGGGACATCGTCATACCAACCGACTCTACCGGTGCGGACTTTAGCGATCTTGTCAACAACATCCTGACCGGCAACAACCTTGCCGAATACGGCATAGCCCCAGCCCTGCATTGTTTCGCTCTTGAAGTCGAGGAACTTGTTGTCGGCGACGTTGATGAAGAATTGAGCGCTGGCAGAATGCGGATCGTTCGTACGAGCCATAGCAATGGTGTACTTTTCATTGGACAAGCCGTTGTTGGCTTCGTTCTTGATCGGTTCGCGAGTGTCGACTTCGTCCATGCCGGGTTTGAAGCCGCCGCCCTGGATCATGAAGCCGGGGATGACGCGGTGGAAAATCAGGCCGTTGTAGTGGCCGTCTTTGACATACTGTTCGAAGTTAGAAGCAGTAACAGGTGCATTCTTGTAATCGAGTTCAATATCGATAGTGCCGAAGTTTGTAGTTAAACGGATCATTTCTTTTTCCTAAAAAATTACTTTAAAACTTTGACGGATTCGATGATGACGGGACGAACCGGGACATCATCCATGAAACCCTTGGATCCTGTCGGAGCACGGCCGATCTTGCGAACGACATCCATACCGGTGACGACTTCACCGAAAACAGCGTAACCGTCCTTCGTGGATGTGCCGTTAAGGAAGTCGTTGTCTTTCAGGTTGATGAAGAACTGGCTGGTAGCAGAATCAGGATTGTTCGTACGGGCCATTGCAATGGTACCGACGGTGTTTTTCAGACCGTTCTTATCTTCGAGTTTGATCGGAGCGTGCGTGCTCTTCTGATGCAGATTGCGGTCAAAACCGCCGCCCTGAATCATGAAGTTGTTGATGACGCGATGGAAAATCGTACCGTTATAAAAACCTTCTTTTGCATACTTGACGAAGTTAGCTACTGTCGTCGGAGCAGCTTTCTCGTTAAGGTTGACAACGATGTTGCCTTCCGAGGTAACGATTTCAACTTTAGGAGCAGCAAAGCAAACAGCAGAGGCAGCCAGCATTGCGGCGCCGAAAGCCAGTTTTTTGACATTAAACATGGAGTTAAATCCTAAAAAACATTCTGCAGGAGAATGCCTGCAGCAAAGAATAGATTAAGGAGCGGTCCGAATCGTCAGATCCTGAGCAATTTGAGCTTTTTCCTTTAAACGTCCGTTCTTGGGTGCCAAACGTGCCGCCTTGGCATACATATCGGCAGCTTTAGCAGCGTAAATATCACCGAGGTTGGAATAAGTCGTGACGGATGAGGCGTTGTTCATCAGCGCACGCTCCAGAAGATCCTGGGCGCGTCCGAGGTTGCCTTCGCCGGCATAGATGACGGCGAGGTTGTTGTAGGAATCTGCGATTTCGGGATATTCGCGAATCAGCTGTTCAAAAACTCTTTTTGCCTCGTCATTTTTCTTCGTTTCCATGAAGATAACGCCTCGAAGGAAGCGAAGGTTGACGTTCTGCGGATTGACAGCCAATTCTTTGTCTGCGAGATTCATGGCATCTGCGTATTTGCCTCGGCTGATCAGCTGGGATACCGAGCGGGCCGGATTCACAATGTCCGGGGTCTTATCACCGAAGAGCGGAACGCCATCCTGTGCGGAAACCTGAGCTGAAAGAAGCAAACCGGAGAGGACTGCACAACCGAAGATCAAGGGCAGACGCATATTGAACCTGTACTTATTGTTTGAACAAACTTACATGTTAGTCAAGATTCTATGGAATTCGGCTAAACAACGCAAAAATCAAGAATATTTACAACTGCGGAGACCGAATTCGGACTTTTCTCGGCCTCTGCTTAGAGAAAGTCACAAGTGCAAAAAATCCTGCGGGTGTGTAATCTGAGGGTGACGGAAGGTGATCATGAGACAAGTTTTTCGCCAATTGCCGTGGATCCATCCTCAGATCGATCCGCGAATACAACAGTTCTTCAATCAGTACGGGCGTTATCTTCGCCTCAAGCAGGGCGCTTCGATTTTTAACGGCGGTGACGCAGGAGAAATCGCTTTGGTCCTCTGCGGCCTAGGCGTATTCTCGTTTCCGGATAAGCACCTTAAAAATCATTATCTTTCGCTTATCCCTCCCGGTTCCTTGATGGGAGACGTAGACGGTCTGACTCATGAGTCCGTTAACGTTTACGACAGTGCGTTTCGCGACTCGGAAGTTCGCTTGATCAAACGAGATATCTTCAGGGACTTCCTTATCCAAAACCCGGAGCTTTTGCATGCGCATACGCTGTCGGTGATTGCGCATCACGAATCCTGCATGGAAGCATTAATCGCCAACTCGACCTTAACGCTTCCCGATCGCCTTCAGGTTCTTTACGCAAGTCTGGCGGCTTCTTTCGGAAAATCCACAGAGAAAAAAAGTTTTGTCAGTATTCCGTTGACACTGACCGCTGTTGAGCTCTCAGCCTTTGTGAACGCCTCCCGACAATCGGTTTCTTCAGTTCATACGGAAATTGAGTCAAACGGAGACATCGTGAGAAAGAAAGGCGAAACGCAACTCTCTAAAAAGTTCATTGACGGCTGTTTTGACTGGCTGGAAAACGGAGCTCAGCCATCCGTTCGCATTCGCAAAAGACGAGAAAAACCGTCAGCTTCCTGACACTTTTGGAGCGGCAGCAAAAGGGCATTGGTAAAAGTGTCAGATAGCTGACAACAAGTGTTGTTCATCATTTTTATATTGAAAACACCCTCGAACAAGGAAGAAAGATGAACAAACAATTAGTCGTATTAACCTTTGCAGCTTTTGGCGCATTTATGCTGAACGCCTCAGCCGCGGGCGTTGCAGACCTTCATGCAGCTAAAGGTCAGGACTGCGCCGCCTGCCACATGGAAGGCAAACCTTCGAGCTCAAATGTCTCCGAAGCTTCCTGTCAAAAATGTCATGGAGAAGAGCCTGCTGGCAAAGCTTTAGAAATCGAAGGCAAGAAGGTCGCCAACATTCACAAAACCCATTTCGATACGTTCGAATGCCTTCAGTGTCACAAAGGCCACTCTCAGTCCGTAATTGCCTGCGCCGAATGTCACAAAGGCGCACAAAGCATCCAAGTCCCTTAATTACTTAACTTCTCACCAAGGAGAATAAAAATGTCAAAAGTTGAACTTTCTCGCCGCGGTTTTCTTAAAAGCACGTTAGCCGCGACAGGCGCAGCTATGGCCGGAACTGCAGCGCACGCCGGTGATATTCCTGAAAAGTGGCAGCAGCCGAAGTGCAGCGGCTGGAGCTGGGAAAAACCGGCGCCCAAGATTGCTCCGGAACAGATCAAAAAGACAGTGAACACCGACGTTGTGGTGATCGGTGCAGGCCTTGCCGGTTTTGCAGCCGCACTGGCAGCCGCTCAGGAAGGTGCTAAAGTCGTTTTAGTTGAAAAAACCCGCGGCTGGAGCTGTCGAGGCGGTCATATCACTGCCTTTAATAGTTCTCTGCAGAAAAAGATGGGTATCGATATTGATGCCGCCGAAATCGTCCGCCGTCTGGTGGCATGGGGCCAAGGCAGAATGGATGAACGCCTGCTTTGGATGTTTGCCAGAAAGTGCGGTGACTGCATGGATTGGGCCATTGACATTGCCGGCAAACACGACACCAATGTGACACTTTGGGAAGGCTATTACAAAGGCCCGACTTACACCGAATTCCCCGTCACGCACTTCTTCTACAACAAGAACATCAATCTTGACTACACATACGGTAACTCCGAAGGCATCGGCAATGTCGCGCTCATGCCTTGCTTTGAAGAAGAACTGAAGAAAGCCGGCGTCACACTGATGTACCGTACTCCTGCCGTCCAGTTCATTCAGGACGCTAACAAGCGCGTTACCGGTCTCATCGCCGGCAGACCGAATAACTATACCCAGATCAATGCCGCAAAAGGCGTCATCATTGCAACCGGCTGCTACGGCTCCAATGAAGAGATGAGAAAGGCTTTTGCCCCGTATTCTCTGCACGCCGATGCACAGATCTACTTCCCGACAAAATCCAACACCGGTGACGCCCACATCATGGCGATGCAGGCCGGCGGCGTGATGCAGAAGAACGATAACCATGCAGCAACGGTTCACTTAGAGGCCGGCGCCGGCAGCTACGGTTTCCTGCATGTGAACGCCAACGGCGAACGTTTTATGAACGAAGACGTCAACACCCAGTCCAAGTCTTGCTCTAAAGAACTTCAGCCGCACGGAATTGCATGGACGGTCTACGACTCCAACTGGACACAGGACGTGAAGAAACAGGTTGACGGCAACCTCGCCGGCGGTCTTTTCTACGGACAAATGTGGCAGCCTTGGGGCAACGGCTGGAACGTTGAAATTGAAAAGGCTTCCCAGGCGCAGCACATCAAGGACGGTAAGGTTGTCGTTGCCGATACACTTGATGAACTTGCTCAGAAGATGGGCGTTCCTGTAGAAGCCCTTAAAGCAACCGTAACTCGCTACAACGAACTTGCGGCTAAAGGCCATGACGATGATTTCGGCAAGCGTCCCGAACTGCTTACTCCGATTCAGAAGGGCCCGTTCTATGCCGGCCGTCTTGTGAGCACACTCCTCGCAATGTCCGGCGGTTTGCATACTGATCCTAGCCTTCATGTCTTAGACAAGAATGATAAACCGATCGAAGGCCTCTACGTTTGCGGCGCCGCGGCCGGTGACTACTTCGGATCCGGCGACTATCCGACCATTTGCCCGGGCATGAATCACGGCAGAGCTTTGACGTTCGGACGTTTGACTGGCGTTATGGCTGCCGGCGGTGACATCGATAAAACCGTGAAGTCGATGGAAATCAAGTGATATTGTGAAAATACAGTCCGGAAAATTTTCCGGCACTGCATAAAAACCAAAAGCGAAAATCGGTTCTCCGGTTTTCGCTTTTTTTCACGGAGGCTCTTGAAAAGGATTTTTTCAAGAATGCTCTCAAATATTCTTTTTCGGTTTAGTACCGATGGTAACCGCGGTGCGGCATTCTCTGCTGAGGTTCTGCGCAAGGGTATTGCGGATAGGTCGAATTGTCATAACGATGCGGTCCGTAGTAGCCGTCGGAGGCGTACGGACGATGATCGTTGTAGTAATGGCCGTGGTGCATGCAGCCGGCAATGAAAGGTAACGACAGCAAAGCAAGGACGATTGTAAAACGCTTCATAACGATCTCCTTAGAACAACTTCTCCCAATCTAAACGATCTGATGTTTATGACAAGTCTTGAGCCCTAGGATTTCTACTTAGGTCGGGAGTATCTTTGTCTTTGGTACAGACGGTTTCCTGCCTAGGTGTGAAGGCTTCCATTTGGTAAAATCAACAAATTAGGCTCGGTGCGAGCAGAAGTTAGGAAGCTTCGACTCAATCCGGCTGTTCCATTAACGAAAGGAAGTCCGATGGCCTTAAAAATTTACAATACGCTCTCTCGTAGCGTGGAGCCCTTTAAATCCATTACACCCGAAAAAGTCGGAATGTATGTTTGCGGCGTTACCGTCTACGATGACTGCCACATTGGACACGGAAGAACATTTATCGCTTTTGACGTGGCAAGACGCTGGCTCCAGGAGAGCGGCTACGACGTCAAATTCGTCCGCAACGTAACCGATGTTGACGACAAGATTATTAAACGTGCGGCTGAACGCAAGATTCTGCCGTCCGAACTGGCCGAGACCTATACCAAGCGTATGCAGGAAGATCTCGGTGAACTCGGCTGCTTGCCTCCGAGCGTTGAGCCGAGAGCGACTCAATACATTCCTAAGATGCTTGCCCTGATCGAGAAGCTCGAAGAAAAGGGCTATGCCTATCAGGACAAGAATGGTGACGTCGATTTCTCCGTTCGTAAATTTAAACCCTACGGCGCCTTGTCCGGCAAGAAAGTCGACGAACTGCAGCCCGGGGAGCGCGTTAGAGTTGAGGAAGCCAAGCAGGATCCGCTGGACTTTGCACTTTGGAAGAGAGCAAAACCCGGTGAACCCGAGTGGGATTCCAAATGGGGCAAAGGACGTCCCGGCTGGCATATTGAGTGCTCTGCCATGAGCTGTGATCTGCTTGGAGAAACCTTTGATATTCACGGCGGCGGTCCTGACTTGATGTTCCCGCACCATGAAAATGAAATCGCTCAGAGTGAAGCTGCCAACGGTAAGAAGTTCGTGAACACCTGGATGCACTCCGGTCCGCTGCGCGTCAACGGCGAGAAAATGAGTAAGTCTCTCGGCAACTTCTGGACCATCCGTGATGCTTTAAAGGAAACGAACACTCAGTACGGCGACAAGAACGGCAACGAAACGCTCCGTTTCTTCTTACTGCGCTCCCACTACAGAAGCCCGATCGATTTCTCTTCTGCTTTGGTCGAGGACGCTCATCAGGCACTGATTCGTCTTTATACGGCGCTCAAAAATACGCCGTCAGACGACAACCCTCTGGACTGGAACGAAAAGTATGCCGCTCAGTTCAAAGAAGCGATGGATGACGATTTCAATACGGCTCAGGCTGTTGCTGTTCTCTTCGAATTGGCCAAAGAAGTCAACCAAACGAAGTCTCCTGAACTTGCACGCCAGCTCAAAAAACTCGGCGGTGTGCTTGGCATCCTCCAGCTAGACCCAGAAGCCTTCGTCAAAGGCGCCGTGGATTCAGTGGACGAAGCAGCTGTCGAAGCCTTGATCGCGGAAAGAAAGGCGGCAAAGGCTGCTAAGAACTGGGCAAGAGCTGATGAAATCCGTAAGGAGCTCTTAGAAAAGAATATTGTTTTGGAAGATGCTCCCGGCGGTGTGACGACTTGGCGCAGAGCTTAATCTCTATGGCAGAGCAAACCGAAAAACCCGAATGGTGGGATCAAGCTAAAAAGGAGCTTTCCGAAGCTGATCCCGTCATGGCCCAAATCATTCGCGCCAATCCTGAAGGATTTCTTGCGACTCGCGGGAATCCTTTTGAGACGCTGCTGCGCTCCGTGATCGGGCAGCAGATCTCCGTTAAAGCGGCGGCCAACATATGGGAACGGTTTGCTAAAGCCTGTAAAGAAATAAAACCTGAAATTATTACCCGCAAACATCGTCGAACCTTGAGGACCGCAGGTTTGAGCGAACGTAAGATTGAGTACGTTTTTGATATCTGTCGCTTTTTTCTCGAGAATCCGGATGCGGCCGACGGCTTTCAACATCGTTCCAATGAGGAAGTTATCAAGGAACTTTGTACCATCAAAGGCGTAGGCCCCTGGACGGCGGAAATGTTTTTGATCTTTGCGCTGCGTCGTCCGGATGTTGCTCCAATGCTCGATTACGGCTTTATCAAAGCCGTCGGCCAAGCGTATTTTCCGGAGATCGCGTTTGAAGAATGGTCAGCGGCCGACCGAAAAGAAGAAATGTCATCGGTGATTGCCAAATGGGGTCCATGGAAAACCGCCGGCACATGGTATTTATGGCGAAGCCTTAACAACGGACCGATGCAGTACTAAAGGAATAACATGGCAAAAGTCACTTACTTAGAATTTGAAAAACCCGTTGCTCAGCTTGAGGAAAAAATTCAGGAACTCCGCGATATGAGCTCCGGATCCGAAGGTTTGGATTTAACGAGCGACATCAACGGGCTTGAAAAGAAAAAAGCCAAACTTCTCAAAGAAATCTTCAATAAGCTTTCTCCTTGGGAAATGTCGCTTTTGGCTCGCCATCCGAATCGTCCGTACACACTGGATTACATCAACATGATTTTTACGGACTTCCACGAACTGCACGGTGATCGTGCTTACGCGGATGATCCTTCTATTGTCGGCGGCATGGCTCGTTTTAACGGTGAGCCGGTTATGGTGATCGGACATCAGAAAGGCCGTGATACGCGCGAAAGAACGCTCCGTAATTTCGGAATGAGCCGTCCGGAAGGCTATCGCAAAGCGCTCCGCTTGATGCAGATAGCCGAGAAGTTCTCCATGCCGATCTTTACCTTCGTCGACACACCGGGTGCCTATCCGGGCATCGGCGCTGAAGAGCGCGGGCAGTCCGAGGCGATCGGTCACAACCTCTTTGTGATGAGTCGACTGAAAACGCCGATCGTTGCAACGGTAATTGGCGAGGGCGGCTCCGGCGGCGCCTTGGCGATTGCAGTGGCTGATGTCGTTCAGATGCTTCAGTATTCCACTTATTCCGTTATTTCGCCGGAAGGCTGTGCTTCCATTTTGTGGAAGAGTGCAGCTAAGGCTCCGGATGCAGCAAAGGCCTTGGGATTGACCGCTCACCAGCTGTTTGATGCCGGTCTGATCGACAAGATCCTGCCTGAGCCTTTAGGCGGCGCTCATCGCGATCCTGAAGCGATGGCCCAAACCTTAAAGCGTTCTTTGAGCGATTCCCTTCGCACGCTGAAGCGCATGAGCACCGAGGAGCTTCTGGAAGAACGCTACAAGAAGCTCCTCAACTACGGAAAATATGCCGAAGTCGAAAAATAATCCTTCTGAAAAGAAAACTGTCCGCGGCATTACAACGCGTGTCCGGACAGCTCTTGAAAATACTGCCCGACAGCTGCAGCTGTCCGCCGACGGACTGCCGATTGCTTCCGGCGAGAAACCGATCAATGTGATTGTCGCCTTCTCGGGCGGTCTGGATTCCTCCGTTCTGCTTTACGCAGTCTCCCAGCTCAAGGGAAAGTCTTACGGCGAAATTACCGCGGTCCACGTCCACCACGGCCTTTCAAAGCACGCCAACGAATGGGCTGAGTTTTGTGAAGAGCGCGCGAAGAAGTGCGGTGTGCGGTTTGTTCTCAGAAAAGTGACAGTGCCTTCGGGCGGCGCCGGTTTTGAGGCTGAAGCGCGTCAGCTTCGTTATGAAGTTCTCGAAGAGGAAGCGAGGAAGGCAGCGGCGGACGCGATCTTAACGGCTCATCATTTAGACGATCAGCTCGAAACGTTCCTTATTCAATGGATGAGAGGCTCAGGTCCTGCGGGATTAGCCGCCATGCCTCCGCTGCTTCGCAAAGACGGATGCACGATTATGCGTCCGCTGCTCGGGTTTCAAAGGACAGAACTGGAACGTTTTGCCGAAATTCGAGGTATCAAGTGGGTCGAAGATGAAAGTAATGAAGATACGAAATATCTTCGCAACGCGATTCGGCACAACATCATTCCCGAACTGGAAAAGATTCGTCCGGGATTCAAAACAGCCGCAGCCCGCAGCATAGAGCTGATAGCAGAAGCGGCAGAGACGCTTCGTGATGTCGCCGAAGACGACTTTAATCAAGCATCTGAGAACGACGGGAAATACCTTCGTATTGACGATTTTTTAGCACTTCCTGCTGGACGCAGAGCTCGGGTTCTGAGATTGTGGCTCGACAGAGTAGGTTTTAAACCCCTGCCGAGGACGCGTCTGCTGGAAATGATTCGCCAGATCAAAGAGACGACAAAGCAAAGTGTCTGTCTCATGTTCTCCGACGGTTTAGAAATTCGCAAATACGGGTCTCGTCTTATGGTCACCGAGCATGAAAAGCCGGAAAGCGAAGCTGAGATCATTGTCGAATGGCACGGAGAACCTGAAATTGACTTACCACAGTACAACGGGAAGCTTGTTTTCACACCGGCCGAAGAGGGCTTTAACGAAGGTTATCTGAAAGCTCAGCCGCTCTCGATTCGCCGGCGCTCCGGCGGTGAGAAAATCAAGATTCATAAATTCCGTCCCCGCAAAGCCCTCAAAATGCTCTTCCAGGAAGCAGGGATCCCTGAGTTTGAACGCAAGAACCTGCCTTTGGTTTGGCGGGGCAAAACGCTGATTTATGTGGGCGGCGTCGGCTCCGAAGTTCGCGAGCAAGTGGATGACGACGGTACGCCGCGATACAAAATTGAATTCATAAAAAATCCCGGCCTATTTTCTTAACAGACCGGGACCGGAAGAATTTCAAAAGTTTTTGTTAGTCGACGGTAAGCAGGGCTTCGGGATCATCGAACTCTGCGCCGCTGGCCTTCTCGAAAAGCTCCAGGAGAGACTGAATCGTTAGTTCCTTCTTTTGCTCTCCCTTTACGTCTACCACTACACGGCCTTCGTGCATCATGATCAGACGATTGCCGAAACGCAGAGCATCTCGCATATTGTGCGTGATCATCAGCGTGGTGAGATTGCCCTCAGAAACACGCTTCTGCGTCAGATTTAAGACTTTCTCAGCCGTTTTCGGGTCTAAGGCAGCGGTGTGTTCGTCCAGAAGTAAAAGCTTGGGCGGAACCAGAGTGGCCATCAGCAGCGTGATGGATTGTCTTTGGCCGCCGGAAAGCGTTCCGATGCGGGTTTCCAGACGGTTCTCAAGACCTAAATCCAGCTCTTTCAAAGCCTCACGGAACTCAGCCAACTGACTACTCTGAGAGCTCCACTTGAGCGATAAAGGTTTGCCACGGCGGCTTGCCATTGCGAGGTTTTCGGCTACCTGCATATCGGCAGCCGTTCCTTTCATCGGATCCTGGAAAACTCGTCCGATGTACTTGGCGCGAACATGCTCGGGCATGCGTGTGACGTCGACTCCGTCAATGAGAATGTGGCCTTTATCAGGATAAAAAACGCCTGCAATGCAGTTCATCAAAGTAGATTTGCCGGAACCGTTGGAACCGATAACGGTGACAAAGTCTCCTTCTTCGAGCGTCAGGTTCACACCGCGAAGCGCCTTTTTCTCATTCGGCGTGTTGGGGAAGAAAGTCTTATGGAGATGAGTAATCTTAAGCATCGGCTTCCTCCGAACGCTTCATGATGGCGAATTTGTTTTTGATCAAAGGCAGAGAAAGTGCGATAGCAACCAAAACAGCGGTGAACAGTTTGAGGTCGTTCGGCGGCATGCCCAGTTCCAGAACGATGGCGATCACGGCGCGGTACACCACAGAGCCGAGCACGACGGAAATCAGCCAGTTCTTAAAGCTGCGCGTTCCGAAAAGCACTTCACCGATAATGACCGACGCCAAGCCGATGACGATAGTGCCGGTACCCATACCCACGTCGGCAAAGCCGTTGCTTTGGGCAACGAGGGCGCCGGAAAGGGCGACCAAACCGTTAGAGATAAGCAGTCCGAGAATGACCATGACGTTGGTGTTGATGCCTTGCGCACGGGCCATCTGAGGGTTGCAGCCGGTGGCACGAATAGCAGTACCCAGCACAGTGCCGAAGAACCAATACATGATCACACCGACTACTGTCGTTGCGATTAAACCCACAATCAGGGTAGCGACAACCGAAGAAACACCGAAGAGATCCTCGGTCAGCGTAAAGACGGTTTCTGCGCGGAGCAGGGGGACGTTGGCTTTTCCCATGATCATGAGGTTGACGGAGTAAAGGCCGATCATGGTCAGAATGCCGGAAAGCAGTGCCGGGATCTTAAGCTTGGTGGTCAGCAGTGCGGTGACCGTACCGCCGATGCAGCCCGCGATCAGCGCAATCAGCATGGCAAACCAAACCGAGTGACCTGCGTCGATCAAGGTAGCTGCGACAGCAGCACCGAGAGGGAAGGTGCCTTCAACGGACAAGTCTGCGATATCCAGGACGCGGAAAGTAAGGAAGACGCCGAGGGCCATAATGGCCCACAGCAAGCCTTGAGAAACGGTGGATAAAACTAAATCTAACATCGAAAGAACTTTTGATTACTTAACGAGTTCGTGCTTCACATCAGCCGGGATGGTCAAGCCGAGATTCTTAACGGCGGTTTCGTTGAAAACGGTCTTGAAGTTCTTCTGATACTGGATCGGCATGGTTTCTGGCTTGGCTTTGCCTTCAAGGATATCGGCCGCCATGGTGCCTGCGATCTTGCCGAGTTCGTAGTAATCAATCGCGATAGCGGCCGTTGCTCCGCCTTTCACTTCACCGCCTTCCCCGGCAAAGACCGGCAGTTTGGCTTTTTCGGTGATTTTGATTAGAGCCGGAACAGCGGATGCAATGGTGTTGTCCGTCGGTGTATAGATAAGGTCAACCTTGCCCACTAAGCTCTGAGCAGCCTGCTGGATGTCATTAACGTTAGAGACAGTTGCTTCGCGAACGTTGAGATTGTGCTTCTTGGCTTCTTCTTTGAAGATCTGAACCTGACGTTCGGAATTGATTTCGCTGGAGGAGTACATCACACCGACGTTTTTGGCGTTAGGATAAATTTTGACGATCAGTTCCAGTAAGCTGCTGATGGGCGCCATATCGGAAGACCCGGTTACGTTGGTCCCCGGTTTGTCATTACTCTTGACGAGCTTGGCGATTTCAAAATCGGTGACTGCGGTTGCGACGATAGGAATCTTGTTCGTGGCGTTGGCCATAGTCTGAGCCGCAGGCGTTGCAATGGCGCCGATCAAGTCAACCTTATTGCCGGTAAAACGGGTTGCGATATTGCGAAGATTGGACTGATCCGCCTGAGCATTCTGGAAGTCAAATTTGACGTTCTTGCCCTCTACGAAACCCTTGGATGCGAGGCCGTCGACAAAGCCCTTGTTGGCAGCGTCAAGCGCCTGATGTTCGACAAGCTGAACAACACCGATGTTATATGTTTTAGCAGCAGAGGCCTGAGCAGCAGGAGTAGCCGTTTTTTTATCATCGCAGCCGGTAACGGTCAGGACTGCGGCAAGGGATGCCGCAAGAAGGCAAAGACGAGAAATTTTCATATTTGTACTCTTGTTATGCAAATTTTTATGGAAAAACGATAAATCCTATTCTATTTAAGAAAGGCAAACGAAAAATCTTTTCTCAATAAAAAATCAGACCCGAAGGTCTGATTTGCAGAAAAGAAAAGCTGAAACCGAGGCTACAGGATCTTGGAGAGGAAATCCTGAGTTCGTTTGTTCTTCGGATGAGAGAAGAATTCTTCAGGCGTGGCTTCTTCGACAATTAAGCCGCCGTCTACGAACATCACGCGGTCGCCGACTTCCTTGGCGAAGCCCATTTCGTGTGTGACCACCACCATGGTCATGCCTTCTTTGGCAAGCGACTTCATGACGTCCAAAACTTCCTTCACCATTTCCGGGTCAAGAGCGCTGGTCGGTTCATCAAAGAGGAGGGCTTTCGGGTTCATGGCTAAGGCGCGGGCGATAGCAACACGCTGCTGTTGGCCGCCGGACAGTTCATCCGGCATTGCATCGGCTTTATGTTCCAAACCGACGCGTTTGAGCAGACGCATGGCTTTTTCTTTAGCTTCTTCTTTAGATTTACCGCGAACCTGCATCGGAGCGAGCATGATGTTCTGCAGAACGGTCATGTTCGGGAACAGATTAAACCTTTGGAAGACCATGCCGACTTCACGGCGAATGGCATTTAGGTTTGCACCTTCTTCGAGCTTGATGCCGTCGATAACGATTTCGCCGCCGCTCGGGGTTTCCAAGTGGTTCAGACAGCGCAGAATCGTACTTTTGCCGCTTCCGGACGGTCCGATAATCACGACCACTTCTTTTTCTTTGATATCCAGATTGATATCTTTGAGGACCGTCACGTCACCGAATTTTTTGGAGAGGTGTTTGACGGAGATCATCGTTTTTGAATCTTTTTCTTCCATGATTATTTTCTCGTGCCTTTAGAGAAGCGTTTTTCAAGTAAAGCGACAAAGCGTGAAATGGCCAAAGTCATGATGAGGTACAAGAGGGCGACCACAATCCAGATTTCAAACGCGGCGTAAGTTCTGGAGATGATCAGCTGGCCGGTACGAGTCAGTTCTTCGAAACCGATCACGGACACCAAGGAGGAGTCTTTCAGCATGGCGATGAATTCGTTACCGAGCGGCGGAATGATGCGCTTAAACGCCTGCGGCATGATCACAAAACGCATGGCCTGAAACCAGTTGAGGCCGAGCGCTCTGGAAGCTTCCATCTGTCCTTTGTCGATGCTTTGAATACCGGCGCGGAAGATTTCTGCAACGTAGGCACCACTGTTAATCGAGCAGGCGCCGACGGCTGCCACGAACGGATCGATTCGGTGTCCGATAATTTGAGGAAGAGCAAAGTAAACCAAGAAAATCTGAACCAGCAGAGGCGTGCCTCGGATACAGTCTACGTAGACAGAAGCGAGTCCTCGTATGAGTCGGTTGTCAGAAAGTTTGGCGACGCCGACAAACATACCGATTAGTAAGCCTAATCCCACGGAAAGAGCAGTAATTTCGAGCGTGATACCGGCGCCTTTTAATAAGAGCGGCAGGTTCTCTGTGATAATGCTCAGGTTAAGTTCCAAAGCCATTGTGATGTGATTTTCTCAGTGTTTAGATATGACAACAGGCAGGAACTGTTGATTCCTGCCCTCTCTTTCTACAGCGGGATCAGATTAAGCTCCGAACCACTTCTTGTAGATTTTATCGTATTCTCCGTTCTTTTTAAGCGCTGCTAAGGCTTCATTTACTTGTTTTACAAGCGCTTTGTTTCCTTTTTTGGCAGCGATGCCGTAGTACTCGGCTTCCATGATGTCACCGACCATCTTGCCTTTGCCGCCGTTCACGAGGTAGTAAGCAACGACCGGCTGGTCATTGATGACGGCATCAACGCCCTTGTTGTCGAGTTCGATGAACGGCTCGTTGGCGTTGTTGTACTGTTTGACGTCAGCGCCTTTAACAGAGCTGGCCTTTGTAGCGCCTGTTGTGCCGATCTGTGCACCGATTCTTTTGCCGACTAAATCATTGATGCCTTTGATGTTGGTTTCGTCGGGACGAACTAAAACAATCAGGCCTGAAGTGTAGTAAGGATCGCAGAAATCAACGGCGTTCTTACGTTCTTCCGTAATGGACATTCCGGAGACAGCGAGGTCAATGTTGCCTGTGGAGAGCGCGGGAATCAGACCATCGAAGCCGAGGTTGACGAGTTCAACTTTGTAACCCATCTGTTTGCCAAGTGCTTTAGCCAGGTCAATATCGAAACCGGTCAGATCGTTAGAACCTTTAGCCTGGAATTCAAACGGTGCAAATGTAGGATTGGTGCCAACGCGTAAAACTTTTTCAGCCTTTGCCGGAGCAGCGGCCTCTTTTTTATCACCACAAGCTGTCAAGAGACTCATGGAGAGTACAGCCACAAGCGGAATAGCCAAAAACGAGCGTTTTAACATTTAGACTCCTATTTCTTAAATGAGGTTAAATTTTAGGTGGTAATCCGATAGCCTCAAGTCTAATTGATTAAGACGTTAAAAGAAAAACAGGTGATAGATAAATGTTTCTGGGCGTGCTGTACGGAATACTCGGATGTTCCCTTTGGGGTTTTATTTACATTATTCCGCTGCTTTTACCTGAATATTCTCCCGCTACCGTAGCGATGGGGCGTTTTATCGTCTATTCGATCGGAAGTTTAGTGATTTGCTACTACTGTCGAAAGACGCTGGCGCTTTTGACCACATCGGACTGGATCAAGGCCTTTTGCTTAGGTTTTTTCGGGAACGCCGTCTATTACGTTCTTTTGACGAAAGGAGTTCGCTTGGCCGGCGTTCCGACTTCCGGGATGCTGATGGCATTAATCCCGTTGAACGTTGCGCTGCTGACGAATCGACCCGGAGCAGAGACCACTGTTGTTGTGCCCTGGCGGCGTCTTTCTTTGCCGCTCGCGATGATTCTAATCGGTTTATGGATCGGCAATATTGACGAATTTTCAGAAATTTCTGTGGCCACTTCTTCTGTCGAGTATTGGCTGGGCTTTTTGTGCAGCTTCGGAGCGATGGCGTTATGGACGTGGTTTCCGATCCGAAACAGTCAATGGTTGCTGAAGCACCCCAACGTTTCGCCGCTGGCTTGGACAACGGCACAAGGCGCTTCCATGCTGCCTGCGACACTGCTTTGTTATGTTGCGGTGAACTTTGAGACCTTTCTCCACGGAGGAGCGGTTTTGGGACAGACACCGGTTAAGTTCGTGCTGCTGATGGTCGCGGCAGGTTTAATCTGCGGATGGGCTGGGATGGCGCTTTGGAACATGATGAGCGCTCGTTTGCCCGTGGCCTTGAGCGGTCAGATGATCGTGTTTGAGACGATCTTCTCGGTCATATATTCTCTAATCTATAAACAACAAGCGCCCAAATGGACGCTTGTTGTTGGGGTCTTTTTACTTCTCGGCGGAGTCCTTCTGTCTTTGAAAGTCTTTCGGGACTCAGGCCGGAAAGTCAGTCAACCAAATTAGAAATTGGTTTCCTGAAGCTGGAAATAAGCCTGCGGATGAGAGCAGACGGGACAGATTTCAGGAGCGCGCGGGCCGATAACGAGGTTACCGCATTCACGGCACTGCCACATAACGATTTCGCTCTTTTCGAAAACTTTCTGCATTTCGACGTTGTTTAAGAGCTTCAGATAACGTTCTTCGTGGTGTTTTTCGATAGCGCCGACACCGCGGAACTTAGCGGCGAGTTCGGGGAAGCCTTCTTCCTCGGCGTCCTTCGCGAACTGGTCGTACATATCGGTCCATTCGTAGTGTTCACCGCTGGCGGCAGCCTTCAGGTTTTCTGCAGTATTGCCGATGCCCTGGAGTTCTTTGAACCAAATCTTGGCGTGAGCTTTTTCGTTAGAAGCCGTTTCTTCGAAGATAGCGGCGATCTGCTGGAAACCTTCTTTGCGGGCGACACCGGCAAAGTAGTCATATTTATTGCGAGCCTGGGATTCACCGGCAAAGGCCGTCCATAAATTCTTTTCGGTCTTAGTACCGGCTAAAGGTTTAGACATGTTTTTTCTCCATTAAGAAGCTAAAAAAATAGGGTTTCGGAGGATTATAACGACAACTTTAAGCCTTGTTAACCAATTCGAACAGGAGCGGATGAAATGAAAAATCGAATCAGTTACAGTGCAATAAAAGACTTTAAACAGTAGCAAAAATGAAAAGGATAATCACGACCCTTGGCCTCTTTGTTTTGACTTCTGTTGTTGCCGGATGCAGCTGGACAGATAGACAAATCGGACCGAATGACTATGAGATTTCCGGTTATTTTGATTTCACCATGAAGGGTGAAGTCGTCGCGAAAGGACTTGAGGATCAAGCCTGTTTATATTGTAAGGGCATCCAAGAAAATTTAGTTCCCCAAGTTTACTACATAACCGATAAAAACCGCATTTTTAATTACGAAGCGCAGCGAGCCAGTGCAGTTATTCGCTTTCACTGTATTCCGAACAACTGAGGTTAAGCGAGATACTTAGAGGAATGTGGACGTTCGCCTTTTGAGACCCGTTTCGAACTCGTTTGCAAAAAATAAACTTTATCTATAGAATACGCTTTCCTGATCGCAATGATCGATGTGCGGAGAAGTGGCCGAGTGGCTGAAGGCACACCCCTGCTAAGGGTGCAGACTGGCAAAAACCGGTCTCGAGGGTTCGAATCCCTCCTTCTCCGCCATTAATTGATTCTCAGTTGGCTATTGCCTCCTGGGATTTTTTATTATCCAACGACGGCAAGAGACGATGAAAGACTTGGATAGACAGGGCCTTGCCAAAGCAAAGGCACTCTTTGAAACAGGAGATGTCAACTCTATCGAAGTCGGTTCATTCAAAGGCCTCCTGCAAATTCACAAATATCTCTTTAACGGTCTGTACGACTTTTCCGGTGAAGTTAGGCAACAGAATATCTCGAAGGGAAACTTCCGTTTTGTGAACGCACTTTACCTTGTTGAGGCGCTAATAAAAATCGAGAAGATGCCTGAAAAGACCTTCGAGGAAATTATTTCGAAGTACGTTGAAATGAACGTAGCCCATCCTTTTATGGAAGGAAATGGAAGGTCTACTCGTATTTGGCTTGACCAGATTCTCAAGAAAAATTTAGGTGTAGTAGCCGACTGGCAAAAAGTGGATAAGACTGCCTATCTTCAAGCGATGGAAAGAAGTCCGGTGAATGATTTGGAACTAAGATTTCTCCTCCAGCCAGCCCTGACGTCAGATGTCAATAATCGAGAAATGATCTTCAAAGGTATCGAACAGTCTTACTTTTACGAAGAGCCTTGAGTTTTTTGGCAACTTGTATTTGAAGTCTTGTGTGTTATGCCTTAAGTGTTCTAGAAACGAATTGAAAAAACGGCAAGCCCTCATCATGGTGCCTGCCGTTATTCGAAACGAAAACTATTGGTTTTCTAATCGGACGAAATCTTCATTTTGATGTCGAAAGGACGTCCAAAATAAACCCACGAGGTAACCAATACGTTGCTGCCAGTTAGGGCGTATTCGGATGCATTGGTATCGTTAATACCACCGGCAGCATTAATGATGACATCGTTTCTAATATTTCTAGCTTTAGCAACGAAAGCTTTCAGAGCTGCGGGACTGAAACGCTCGCACTGAATAATGTCTGCGCCGGCGTGGATGTATTTAAAACCTTCCTCTTCATTGTCTACTTCTACCGCGATTTTCTTTTCAGGTTCGTGCTTCTTCGCCACACTTATGGCGGCAACGGGATCTTTACAAAAAACGCGATGCTGATCGAAAACAAGAATAGATTCAGACAGTCCGGCGCGATGGACAATAGCGCCTCCTAAGAGGGCAGCGTTCAGAGAAATGGTTTTTGTTCCGGGGAAATGTTTTCTAGTGACAGCGACTTTGGCCTTAGAACCGGCAGCCTCGATTTGCCTTGTCATCGCTCTGACGCGGTTCGTGATTCCGGAAGAGTACTCAAGGATATTTTGGACGGTCTTATAGACGGAATGGATTTTTTCGGCAGTGCCGCGGGCTTCTAAAACCGTTTGTCCGGCACTGTAAAAATCGCCGTCTTTTCCTATACAAGTCACCTCTAAGCCGACTTCTTTGAAAAGTCTCACACCTATTTCAATGCCGCTGACGAAGCCGTCTTTTTTGGGAAAACAAGAAATTTTACCGGGGACACCTGAAATACCGAGCGCCTCTGTGGTGCTGTCATTCCATGGAATGTCTTCCTTTAAGATATTTTCTAAAAATGATGTGGGTATGTAAAACATAAACTAAATCCTTTTGGGCTGCAGGAAATATAAGGCGGCATAAATAAGTCCTGCAAAAACTGCCAAGATTGTGCACAGAAATGCGGCGCAGTCGAAATCTCCTCTGGAGACACTGTTGAAAATTTCCAGAGAGAGCGTATTAGTTCTTCCCGAAATATTACCGCCGAGCATCATGGTGATTCCCACTTCTCCGGAAGCTCTCGCTAATCCAAGAAGTAACCCCGCTAAAAGTGTTTTTGAACAAAGAGGAATCGAGATGAAAAAGAAAGTTTTGAGTTTGTTAAGACCGCATACGCGTGCAGCTTCCTCTAGTTCCTTTGCTTCCTGACAGTCAAAGGCGGCCTGCAGAGGTTTGACGACAAGAGGGAGACCGGCAATGAATGCAGCGAGAATAACGCCGGTTTGTGAAAATACCATCCTTAGGCCCAAGTTTTCTAGGAGGATGCCGACTAATCCGTTTCTTCCTAAAACTACCAACAGCATATAACCCAGCGCGATCGGCGGGAATACAAGCGGCAGTGTAATCAGAAGTTCGACTGCTTTTGCAAAGATGCTTTTCCTGCCGGCAAGCCAATAAGAAAGAGGAACAGCTAAAAACAAAAACAGGAACAGCGAAACCGCGCAGGTCTTTGTTGTGAGCAGCAGAGGAAAGAAAACGGTTTCGGAATTCATAGCTTATTGAATTCCATGTTTCATAAGGATTTTCTTCGCTTGTTCAGATTGAAGGAATGCAAGAAATTGCTGAACGTTCTTGTCGCCCTCATGTCCCTTCACAACGGCTGCAATCATATGAATCGGTGCATATCCTTTCGTCAATTCTTCGCTTCCGCCGATCTTTTCTTTATTTGCGCGGGTGGCTGTGCGGTTCACAAAGCCCGCATCAACCTCACCTTTGACGACATAAGCAGTGACCTGCGGAACAGAAGCGATTTTCATGACCTTGTCTTTTGTGACAGTATTAGGCCCTAAGTTATCGAGGTATTGCTGGGCGGCACGTCCGTAAATGGCGGCCTTCGGATCGGGGTAAGCAAATTGTTTGACTTTATCCGTTCCGAGATCGGAGACGCCTTTGAGGTTCAAGCCTTTCTTCCAAATGAAAACAAGCGGCGTGTTTCCTAAGGAATGAATGTCGGTAAGCTGAACGGGTGTTTTAAGGCTCTTGAGAGTACCTTCGTCGGAGATCACGACATTGGCACCGTTTCCGTTTGCGATTTGGGCCATCATTTGGCCGATATTACCGCCGAAGTTTTCAGTGACTTTATTTCCGGAAGTCGCTGAGAAAGCTTTTGCAAGTTCTTTGGCCATATTTGCGTAACCTGCGCCGGTCGTCAAGGAGACTTCGGCAAAGGCTTGACTGCTGAAGCAAAGAGCAGCAACGAGAGCAACAGTATGGATTTTCATCATTCACTCCTTAAAAATTGAGATTGATTTAAAACTTCGTTGGTTTTTCCGAGAAGAACGTTTTTCCCCTCCGCGACCAGCAGGGCCTCTTCGGTGAGCCGCAGCGCTTCATTAGGTCTATGGGTGATGTACAGAAAGGGGAGGCCGGCAAAAGAATGAATTCTTTCCAAATAACCCTGGAGTGAGTTGCTGAGGACAGGATCCAAACTCGAAAGCGGTTCGTCCAAAATCATGAAATTTTCAGCACAGAGCAGAGCTCGTCCGAGAGCGACTCTTTGTGACTCACCGCCCGAGAGTTTTGAAGGACTCTTGTTCAGAAGCGGTTCGAGTTCCAGAAAGAGAACGACTTCGTCGAAAGAGAGCGCATTTTTTCTATTGGCGAAATGGCGTCCGAACAACAAGTTCTTTCTGACGCTCATGAACGGGAATAAGCGATGATTTTGGAATACGAAACCTATTCCTCTTTTTTGAGGCGGGAGGTCGACGCCGGTGCTGGAATCAAAAAGAATGCGTTTTCCAAATTTGATATAGCCGGATTCGGGTTTTAATAAGCCGGCAAGGGCCTTTGCCAAGGTGGATTTTCCCGCGCCGCTTCTGCCTAATATTGCAATTCTTTCAGACAATAAGTCAGCAGAGAATCGAAATTTTCTGTCTTCTATCCTGACCGTAAAATCGAAGGAGATCATTGTTCGCTATTCAAATAATGTATAGCGATGATAGCAAAATAACTATCGAAAACAATTCTTGGAAATAGCGCCGTTAAAGGCCTAGAGAGCGATCGGGAACAATTCGGCAACCTGCTGTGATGAGCTCTAGAGAAATTGTTAATCTTCGATCAATAAGATCTCGTATTTGGTTGTGAAGACTTCGCCGTTTCCCAGCAGCAGGACCGAGGATTGATCGAACAGAAAGGCCTTGTCAGTCAAAACGTAATTTTTCTCCAGTTCGGAAACTTTTTTCCGGAACAGTTTTTGGTGTTCGTTCATATCTCCTCTAAAGAACCAAGAAGCGTAGTGTCCTGCAGGGAGCTTTAGCAGCTGTACTCCTTTTCTCTTAAGCGGAAAGTCCAAACTGCCTAAAAAGACAAGCCTATTGTCCGCGTCCCTTTTAAAGTCGGCGACATAACCCCAGGGAACCGACGTTGTCTCATCCTGTCTGGACTCGAAAAGAAAGTCTGTATATTCCCGCATCGTATTGAAGGAGCATGGCTTGAGAAAAGGTGTGTATTGAAAAGTCCGCTCTTTCTTTCTCTCAACCGAAATCACTCCTTCGACGTGTCGAGAGGCTTCTTTGCTTAGTTCCAGGATTCCGTCCGTGTAACGAAGAAATCGTTTGGCCTTTTCAATTTCTTCACGAAAGGCTTCGGATCTCTCCTCTAATCGCTTTATGAATTTCTCTTCATTCGGCCGCTTAATGAATTCTTTAATTTCTTCCAGACTGAAGCCGATATCTCTTAAGTGAGAAAGAAAAGCAAATTGCACGGCTTGGCGCACTTCGTAATAACGATATTTTTTGCTATCAACAAATGCAGGTTTAAAAACGTCTATGCGGTCATAAAAGATAAGCGTGTCTTTTGTCGTGTGACACATTTTTGCAAATTCAGCGGTTTTAAGCATTTTGAGATTTGACTATGGAGTTACACCATACTTTAACATTCCCTTCCGTAATTATTAACTATTTGAAAAGTTATATGTTTCATCCTCTGCTATCGAAATTAACTTGCTGCATTTTCTTCTTATTGCCAGGCTTAATGTACGGTCTCCTCATGGCTCGTCTTCCTGCTGTGAAGGCAGCTGCGGAGTTGTCAGATTCGCTTATCGGCCTTTGCTTGTTTTGCACGGGTGCTTTTGGTTTAGTCGGATTGGGAGGCAGCCCGGCGCTTATTAGAAAAGTGGGCAGCCGAATGGTGTTGTGTGTTACTGCCGTCATTGCCGCTGCGGGACTTTGTTTGATTGGTTTTAGTACTGCACTTCCAATTGTCTTGCTCGGCTTTGGGGCCATGGGGATCGGCATCAGTATGCTGGACGTGGCAATGAATACTCAAGGTGTGCTGTACGAGCATTACTCGAAGAGTCAGAGCATGAATCTTTTCCATGCTTTCTACAGCCTTGGGGCTGTATTGGCTTCTCTCATCGGCTCAGTCTGCGCAACCGTGGGTTTAACGGCAGGCCTTAATTTTTTTTGGGCTTCTGTCCCCTTTGTATTGCTCAGTCTGCTGCTTAACAAATATCTGCTTCCGGAGAGACGCGTAGATGAAGAAAAAACCGCTAAGACCCGACACAAAATTCCTCTCGTCGTTTTGGTCTGTGCTGTTATGGCGCTTTTAGCATATGCAGCTGAAGGTTCCGTTGGAGAGTGGGGTGCTCTCTATTTGACTACTGTGAAAGAAGCTTCGCTGGGAGTCGGAGCTCTCGTGTACGGAATTTTTTCCGGAGTGACGTTCGTCGCCCGCTTAGTCGGCGATCCGCTTAGAAAAGAATTCGGAGAAATCCCTGTGATTATTTTCGGATCCGTCATTTCTTTTATCGGCATGGTCGGAGTACTGAGCTTTAGCTCCGTTGCGCTGGTCTTAGTTTCCTATTCTGTTATGGGCCTAGGTCTTGCTCCGATTGTTCCGACGCTTTTCAGTATGGTAGGTAAAAACGGGAAAATACCCGCAGCTGCCGCCACGAGTACGGTTGCTTTTATGGCTTACGGCGGTTTGTTAGTTGTTCCGCCGTCTATCGGCTGGATGGCCCAGCACACGAATCTGCATGAAGCTCTGTTTATTGTTTTGGGCTTGATCGCATTGATGTTTAGTCTCGCTCTTCTTCTGAGGAAACTGCACAAATAATTAACGGAGCGGGTTTTCCGCTCCGTTAACAAATCTTTAGGGTCTCCACTCTGCGCGGAGGCCTTTTATTAATTTGGTTGTTACTTCAAAGCATTGAGAGTGTCTTCAACGATCTGAGGAACTGTCAGGCGATAAGCCTTTTCGAGTTCTTCAGGGTTGTAACGATCAACGAACTTCTTTTCAAGACCGTAGGTCAGGCACTTCATGCCGGTTGCACCGACAGCCTGAGCGATTCTGCCGCCGAAACCACCTTCCTTAGAACCGTCTTCCAAAACCACAACAACCTTATGGTTCTGCTTAAGAGAATTCAGAAGTTCGGTGTCAACACCGGAGACGAAGCGAGGATTGATTAACGTTGCATTGATGCCTTTTTCTGCTAAAGCATCGACAACGCTTTCGCCTTTAACGAAGAAGTCACCGGCCGCGATAACAGCAACATCTTTGCCTTCTTTAACGACCTTGAACTTATTGAGGTCGCTGTAGTCTGTATCGACCTCCCCCTTGCTGTGTTCATAGCTATAGGTCGGAACACGGATGGCAACTTTGTGTTCGTTCTGATTCAGGGCCCAGTCCATCATGGCGAAGTATTCTTCAACATTCGTCGGGGCAAGGTAAACGATTTCCGGGATCGAAGTGATCATCGGAATGTCCCAGAAGCCAAGGTGAGTCAGGTCTGTCAGGGCACGAATACCAGTTCCCATAACCGGCATGACGGCAGGACTGTTGTCCATGGCCCAGTCTTGTTCGAGCTGGTCATAAGCTCTCTGAAGGAAGGTTGCCATTACAGGGTAGATAACCTTGGCACCGCCTCTGGCTGCGCCGGCCATTGTGGAAACACCGGTCTGTTCGGCAATTGCAACGTCAACGTACTGGTTGCCGCAGGCTTTTCTTTCCTTTTCCATGAAGCCGAAGACTTCAGGTGTTGCGGAAGAAATGATGAGCAGTTCCGGATTTTCTTTAACCTTTCGGAGTAAATAATCGCGCGTGTTGGTGATGTAATTCGGCTCATTTGACTGCTGCAGAGGTTCACCGTCAGCGACGTCATACGGTGCGCTGAAGTGGAACTCTTCACGGTGGGCTTCAGCAGGGGCGTAACCTTCGCCCTTTTGAGTATTCAAGTGAACAACGATCGGGTTCTTCGTGTCTTTTGCTTTCTTCAGAGCGTTAATCACAGACTCTAAGTCATTGCCTTCGGCGACGTAAATGTAGTCATAGCCCAGAGACTTAAAGTAGTTGTGTTCGCTCTGACCGTTGGTCTCTCTTAATTCCCTTAAATTGTCGTAGAGGCTGCCGTGGTTTTCGGCAATTGCCATTTGGTTGTCGTTGACGATAACGATGAAGTTGTCATTGAGCTTCCCGGCGTTATTCAAGCCTTCAAAGGCAACGCCGCCGCTCAATGAGCCGTCACCGATAAAGGCAACGATATTAAATTTTTCATTTTTGAGACTTCTTGCCTTTGCCAATCCGAAAGCCAAACTTATTGAAGGTGAAGTGTGGCCGGCGTAGAAAATATCGTATTCTGGGCTTTCATTCGGGTCGGTGAATTCTCCGATTTCCGTGAACTTGCTCTTGTCTAAATAGTACTGAGCACGTCCTGTCAGCATTTTATGTACGAAGTCTTGGTGGGAGACGTCAATGACGATCTTATCTTTCGGGGCGTCAAAGACATAATGAACACCAATCAGAGCTTCAACGTCGCCGAGATTGGGTCCTACGTGTCCTCCTATTGTGGAGGTGTAGTTAATGATGGCGGCTCTCATCTGTTTAGCGAGATCTTTGAGGTCGTCAATAGTGAGTGGCTTAATGTCCTGTGGTGAGTGAATATCAATGAGTTTCATTTAAGTTCTCCTCAAAAAATAAAGCTACCCTGGTGAAGATAGATTTTTGGGGACATAAGCGAAAAAAAACGGACTCAAAAAGGACACCGCAATAGTGCTGAGTTGTTACTGTGTGATACGAGATGGAGGAATGGGCAAAATGCCCGGAAAATCGGGCAAAGAAGCATTTTCTTGGGGCAAAAGGGGTCGATTGGGTTGGCTTCGGAGGAAGCTCTTGCAGGAAACAGAAATGGAAAAGCTAGAAACTCTAAAAGACCTTTCCCGAAGCGTCCCGATTTTTTCAAAATAGATATTTCAAACCGACTTTAATTTGAAAATCTGTTTTAAGGTGGCGGCCTGATTCCCGATTGATTTGAGCGAAGGCTTTGAGGCGATCCTTCAACAGACTCTCCGCGCCGATGCCATAGTAAACACGAGTTCCTATGGAGCGGTCTTTAAATGAGAATTCATTCATTTGGATAGATGTCCTTCCTAAGAAATCGTGTCTGACACCACCTCTTAAATAGACTTGTCCGGACAGTTTTCCTTCTTTGCTGCGGAAGTTTTTTCCTAAATCAATTCCCAGGCGCCCGTTCAAACTATCGGTTGATTTAACGCGGACCTTCATATCGTTGCTGAAGTGAAAAGAGGCGCCATTTGCGCGGAAGTAACTCAGTTGTACTTGAGGATCGATAAACCATGAGCCCAATTTCGAAGTTTGGGTGAACTCGAGACGGTGACCGATTTCAACAGATAAACCCAAACCGTAGTTGTGATAATCGGCTGTTGAGATACTTTCATCAATATTTTTGGCGCTTAGTTTGTTGTGGTAGCGATTTACGGATAAGACCGAGTCAATATATTGTCCTTTGTCTCCGAGCCACGCAGCATAAAATTTAGCTCCGACGGATTCCACACGAGAATGATTGCCGGGAGCGTCGTCAACATGAATATTTCCCCTCGTTAACAGGAGGTTGGCGCCTAGGACCCAGCCGGAGCTGAACTTCCGGTCAGCCCCGATCGTAAAGGCGGAATATTTAAACGTACTGTTGGTCGAGTAGTGCGACTCAAACCGGCTCTTATCGTATCGGTACAGAATATAGGAACCGTCTTCGGCACCTTCACGAACTTCTCCCATTCGGCTTCTTAGATCATCTAAGGATCCCAAGAATTGAATGATTTGGTTGCCGGAGGCTGCGCTAGCTAAAGTCAGTTTGGCAGCAGGAGACAATCCGATGGGTTTTTCGGCGGAGTCATCTGGCAGAGGCGGGTTTGTCGGATCAAACGGGAGCTCCGGCAGCTCCGGTTTAGGAATAACCTCATCAGGAGGTTCGGACGGATCGGCCGGACTCTCAGGGTTATCGGGCAAGACAGGCTTTAGCGATTGGGTCCCTAAAATTGCCCAGACCCTGGAGTCTCCTTTTTTGAACGGGTAAAGCCCTAGTTTATACATATAAGGGCCGGCATCTATGATTCCGTCATTGGCTAACGAAAAAGTGGCTTTATCCTGGCTGTTCGGGGAGTCATCATTGACTGCAATATGGTAAAGATAGCCGGTGTTGGCGAGGGAAACGCCGGAAGATCCTAAAAGGAAGGTATGTTTACCTTCACTGCTTTTGGAGATATTTAGGGATCCGGTCGAACCAGCTGTAAGGTAAAAGACAGCGCCGTTTCCTTTAAAAATCTCAGTTTCCATTTGAGAAGAATGACCTTGCTGTCCCAGCTGGATGTAACTCGAGGGTTCAACATTTACAAGGGACAAATTGCTGTCCTCGGGGACAAACCAATAGGAATTGCGATGCATCGTTACTTGACTGCTGCCTCCCTTGTGGGTACCGACGGCAGCCGAAAGGGCAGAGCGCTCTCCTAAGTCAATGGTTAGGCCGGAGGAGGATCCGACCGACACTGGCTCATGAACCGCCATGTGACCGTCGCTGTCCACTTGGAAGCGGGCGTGAGAGCCCAAATTTCCGAGGAATAATTTTTCAATTTCAATTCGACGGGACCGGATGTCGGCCTGAGCATTGCGAATGAGATTTAAATGTCCTTGAAAGACGGCGCTTTGAACCGAGGTTAAATTGAAACTGCTGTTGGCTTCAACGTCGACCTCCTTGGTGAAGAAGACATTTACCGTCTGAATTCCTGATTGCGGGTCTCGCCCGATGTTAAGGGAACCGGGATGGTCGGTTCCGAGAAACACCTGACCGATTTGAACTTTTCTATCAATCAAAATATCTGGGGCATCCAGATCCATCTCGCTGCTAAGCAGCTGAATTGTGGAGATCGTTCCCGCGTTTCGTTCGTTAGGGGATAAGAAATAAATTCCTGACGAAGCTGACATTTTCAGCAGGCGAGAGTACGTAGCCGAAATGCCGCCGAATAGTATTACTTGTCTTGCCTGTATTGTGGCCGAGGCACTGTCGGAAAGCGCGACGGAAAGATCGTCATAGTAAGAAGAGCTGTCCGCGTTTCTAGGCGTCATAAGGATGATCCGCTCTCGAGCACTGAGGGTGACCGCCTGATCTGGATCTACACTCAGCGCATAGCCGAATCCTTTTTCTGATACGGAAACAGGGGTAACAATAAGGTCGCGCCCAGCTGAGATATTAACATTTTGACTTTCAACGGAAAGGCCTGGAAAGAGAAGTTTGTGATTTTCTGGGTCGCGGATGGACCTGAAATAACCAGGATTAATTGAATTGATTGCAATTGTACCGTTTTCGGAGACATTCCATGCGACCGGAGCGGCATTGCTGTGGAAAATAAAATTTCCTGTCTTTCGTCCTTCTTCAAATGCCGCGTTGATTTGGCCCTCGAGACCGGGGAAAAACTGCTGCCAGTTTCCGATAAGAGTGTCCGTATTTTGTGCGATTCCCTGATGCAGTGCATCGAATTGACCTGCAGCGGTCAACATTGGGATGGCAAAAAATAGTGCAATGGCAGCTGCGGCACGCCGAAAATAAAAGCAATTCTTTATTTTCATTGAAATAACTCGTATCTTTCCGCTGAAAAAGCTTTTAACTGCAGTAAGCTAAGCTAATTGCTCTTCTAAGGGGTATTTATCCTGTAATCTAATAAAAAACGCTCTATGAACACATAGAAAATAAAATAATTAAGCTGTTTTTTATGGTATACGCCTAGAGCGAAAAGTGACGTAATACACTCTCAAAGCGGGAGAAAGGATAGGGGGGTTAATTTACTTATAGTTTGGCAAAATTTAGAAGATATTAGGGGTTAACTTTGTAGCAAAGGTGATTTCGCTGAAAATACCCCTATGACGTCCATCCTTGTTTAGAGAAGATATCCTCCAACTTAAAGAGGTGAGGCAACGGAAATTACCTGGCTAAACCGTGAGGGTCGAAGTACAGATCGACTCATATTGAGAATGGTTTTCTGATTGAATACAGAGATAAATAGAAAACTATTTTGAGAACTTAAAAAAAAAGCAAAAAATAGAAAACGGCCTAATAGCAGGCCGTTTTTCGGGGGCGTTACACAAAAGCAATCTAACAAAAATGCTTTTGAATGAAATTGATCGAGAGTACCCGCGGAAAAGGGCGGGTACGTGCCGATAGTTATATTGTTAATACAACCCTATGATTTTCCACCAAAGCATACCGACTGCAAAAACGATAATGACACTTGCGGTAACTAGAACAAAATTGATTTTGTAGAACCGGGGTCTTTCAAAGAAACCCTGCCCAAAGTAGATCGGGCCAGGACCGCCGGCATATTCTGTAATGCCCCACATGAAGTTAGAGAAAATGGCAAAGCAGACGGCAACCATCAGCGGAGGTGCGCCGGCTCCGATTGCCACAGCGGCAAACGGGACATACATGGCGGCCACATGTCCGGAGGCTGTGGCAAATACGTAATGAAGATAAATATAGGCAAAGCCGAGCAGGATGAATGTCGTCATCCAATCCATTCCGGTGAGCATTGAGGCAAATCCGGCAGACATCCATTTAATGAAGCCGAGAGAGGTCAGACCAGTGGCCAAGGAAATGATAACGCCAAACCAAACAACGGTATCCCATGCGGCCTTGTCCGCTAAGACGTCCTTCCAATTTACGGCGCCCATCGCAAAGAGCAATGCAGCAAGCCCGATACCGATGGCATTGGCATTTAGTCCGGTCCACATAGTTGTGCCCCACCCTAGAAGAGCCAAGACGAAGCCGATCGCAACTTTGATTTCCTGCGAAGACATCGGTCCCATATGTTTCAACTCTTCACGTCCCATCTTTTTGGCTTCAGGGGTACGTTTAAGTTCTGGATTAAGAATCTTGTAGGAAAGCAGCGGCATTACGAAAAAGCAGATCATTGCCGGAACGACTGCAGCCCAGAACCAGCCTACCCAGGTCAGCTCAATGCCTAAACCTTCTTTTGCCAGTGTTGCACAAAGAGGATTTGCAGCCATGCCGGTCATGAACATAGCGCCGGTGATCGGAGTGAACTGAAAACAAGTCATGGTCAAGAATTCACCTAAACGCTTTTGCTTTGGGCCTGGTTCGGAGTCTAAAACTTGGTCAATGGACTTGGAAATCGGGAGGATGATGCCGCCGGAACGAGCGGTTACACTCGGCATTGCCGGAGCGAGAATAAGGTCGGCAATGCCCAAGGAGTAAGCGATGCCCAACGAAGAGCCTCCAAATAAGGAAAGCGTTTTATAGGCGATTCTTCTTCCTAGTCCGGATTGAACGAATCCGAGTGAAAGAACGTAAGCAGAGAAAATCATCCAGACCGTACCGGAAGCAAAACCTGAGAGTGCTGCTTTAAAACTTAGCGTGTTGGTGAAAATAGAAAGAGCCAGCGCTATGAACATTAAGGCGCCGGAAGGAAGAGGTGCACAAAGAATGCCGACAATGGTTGCGACGAAGATGGCGAACATATGCCAGGCTTGTGGTTTGAGGCCCTCGGGAACCGGGTAAAACCAAATCGCAAGCAAAACCACGATTGGGACGAGATATTGCCAGAGCTTAATAGGCTTATTAGACATAATGGTATCCTCAGAAAGGCCTTCCGCAGAAGACCTTCCTTCAGTTAAGGGACAACTAATCAGGGAAGTAAGTGCTAGTTCTTGCTGTATTTAGCAACGACGCGGTCGACAAATTCCGGAGCTAAACCCACATAGTTATGCGGATCGAGCATTGCGTCGATTTCTTCTTCCGTAAAGGCGGCGGCCACTTCGGGTGTGCGCAGCAGAACGTCCTTAAAGGGTATTTCTTTTTCGTAAGCTTCCATTGCACCCTTGTAAACAATGCCGTGAGCCGTCATACGACCGAGGCGGTTGGCTAAGTGCATCATGACGTTTTCACTGAGCATCAGGCCTTTCTGTGCAAACAAGTTGCGTTCCATATGCTTCGGATAGACGATAAGGTTCTTCAGGATGTTCTTGGATTTCTCCAGCGCGGCAGCCATCATATGGCAAGCACGAGGAATAGCTTCCCACTCAGAGAGGAAACAGCCCCAGTCCCGTTCCATTTCGCTGATCATGCTTTCTACGATAGAAGGGGCGATGCTGCGGACATTTCTAAGAAGCGCCAGGACATTTTCCAGAACAGCCGGATTGCGTTTATGCGGCATGGTGGACGAACCGACTTTGCCCATGAAGAACGGTTCTTCCAATTCAAGAATTTCTGTTCTCTGCAGTGTCAGGATTTCATGCATGATGCGGCCAAGAGTTCCGGCGCAAAGGGCAAGAACGGAAACAAATTCAGCTTGGTTATCGCGGGCAACATGCCAAGCAATCGTCGGGGTCTTCAGACCAAGGATCTTGAACATGCGTTCCTGGGTTTCTAAACCGTGTTCCGGCTGAGAGGCTAATGTGCCGACGGCACCCGCCATTTCACCGACAAAGACACGATCTTTCATCTCTTCCAAACGTTCAATGTCTCGCCCGAGTTCGTCAGCCCAAATAGCCGCTTTGTAGCCGAAAGTAATCGGAAGAGCGTGGACGACGTGGGTCCGACCGCTCATGATGGTGTTGCGGTATTTTTTGGCCAAGTCCAGGCAGTATTCCTGACAGAGTTTCATATCACGAAGAATGACTTCGTAGGCATCTCTTTCTAACAAGACAATACCTGTGTCCACGATGTCTTGACTCGTAGCACCCCAGTGCACAAACTCTCCGGCGTTTTCCGGAAGGATTGCTTTGAAGGCTTTCAGCAGGGGTACGATCGTAATAGAGCTCTTGTAGTATTCGCCGATGCTTGGAATGTCGATGAGATCAGCTTTAGCGTATTGATTGATGATGTCGGCTTTTTCCTTTGGAATGACGCCGAGCTCGGCTTGAGCGGCGGCGAGCGCGGCTTCTGTGTCCAGCCATTTTTGGACCCAAGCTTTATCGCTCAGGATTTCGCGCATTTCATCGGTACTAAACATGCAGCCGTGGATCTGACTGTCGATTGCGGTGGAAGGCATTTTTTCTCCTTAAAAATTGAGATCGATTTTGTATGAGTTCATTCTGCAAATAGAAGACAAGCGGAACAACGAGTAAGTGCATTTGTTTTGATAACTATCAATTGTTTGTCATTCTGTTCAAAAACTTTGATCAAGAAAACAAAGAGTTAGCTTATGTCTACCAACTTAATCAAAAGATTTGTAGGCGACAATTCTGAGAACCTGTATGGTTGTTGACTTCAGGCTTCTTTAAAATTGAACTTGTCCGCGTTTGGAACCTACAAAACTCTTATCATGCAAAAACCCGTTTGGAAAAAGATTGCAGAAGAAATTTCTTTGGAGGTATCGCTCGGAAGATGGACCGTCGGCTCCATCATTCCGAATGAGATCGATTTGGCAAAGAAATACAAAGTCAGCCGCGATACGATGCGAAAAGCCTTGAGTTACCTTACTCAGCAGGGGCTCTTTGAACGGAAGCCGCATATCGGTACCAAAGTTAAATCCAGAACGAGAACGGGCAAGTTTCTGAGTGAGTTAGACGGTATCAGGGACATAGATCATTACGGCAATCAATATCCGCGAAAGATTCAAAATGTTACCCAAATTGTTGTTGATGATGAGGTAGCTGAGCGCTTGTCTCTGAGACCAGGTGACTTGATGATTCGATTTAAAAATATAAGAGTTGCCTCAGAAAAGGTTCAGGAAACGGTTGTTGTGACCTATGTCTACCTACCGGCCGATGCGGCAGAAGTTTTAGAGATTGTCAAGAAACGGCCCGAAGAACTCATTATTACGTTAGCGGAAGAAGTATTAGGACGCGAATGTGATCAGGTAAAGCAGACATTTTCCGGGACGATCATGCCTGACGAGGTCGCAGATTTATTTAAAGTTCCTCATGGAACGGCCGCATTAAAAATTATCCGGAACTACATGGATATTCGAGGACGTACTATTGTCGCCTCGGAATCTTTCCATACTGCAGACAGGTTCTCCTTTTCCGTCGCAGTAAAGAAGAAAAAGTACTGATAAGGAAAGTATTGTTGGTCTGTGAGTAAACCTCCGGAGCAGACTTGCCCATTTCTTGTTGAATCATTACGCTCAGAATTAAACCCAAGAAGAATTTCAACAACTCAAATGCACAAAACTACGAAACGCGGTTTCCTTAAGGCCGCACTTGCCTCCGGATTGGCGCTTGAAGCTTTTCCTGCTCGTTCTGATTCCCAGAAGAGCTCCGAACAGTTAATTACGATTATCGACTTAGATAAGTGTGACGGCTGCTCGGATTTTCCGATTCCTGCATGCGTCAAAGCCTGCCGTACTAAAAATCAGGCTCGCTATCCAGAGCCGCAGAAGCCGCTGCAGCCTTACTGGCCTCAGCCCAAGTATGAGGACTTTTCAAACGATCGGGATAACATTTCTCGGCTGACTCCGTACAACTGGATTTATCTCCAGCATGTTTCCGTTGACGGAAAAGATATATATCTTCCTAGACGCTGCATGCAGTGCTTCGATGCTCCATGCCGCAAGCTCTGTCCTTTTGGAGTCATCGACCAAACTAAACAAGGAGCGGTCAAGATTGATGATCGCGTATGTTTCGGAGGCGCCAAATGCAGAGATCTTTGTCCCTGGAACATTCCGCAGCGCCAGGCCGGTGTCGGTATTTATCTGAAGGTTGAGCCGAAACTCGCCGGCGGCGGAGTGATGTACAAGTGCGATTTTTGCGCTGACCTCATCGCCCAAGGAAAAGAACCGGCTTGCTCGGCTGAGTGTCCGAAAAAAGCCATGTTGGTTCTCTCCATCTCGCAGGCAGAAGAAAAGCTCAAATCCTTAGCAAAAGACCGTTTTGTATACGGTAGAGAAGAAAACGGCGGAACGGCAACTTGGTATGTTTGCTCCGTGCCGTTTGAAAAGATCAACCGCCAGCTGAAGACTCAACTGCCAAAGAACCATCCGGGAAGACCGCTCATGAACGAAGTCGATTCGAAACTGAGTCAGTCGACGCCTTTAGTGCTCGGAACTTTGGTTGCTCCGATTGTGGCTTTGGGCGCATCGGTCGCCATCAGAAAAAGAAAGAACGACAAAGATCAATCTCAATAAGGCGGTGCGGAAATGAAAATCATCAGACAACCTCTAACGAATCGAGTTGTGCATTGGGGCATCGCTTTGAGCTGTTTCGTATTGATTTTTACCGGAATACTTCAGATGCCTGTGGCCAAGAGATACGGCCTGACATCTTTAGGAGAGTGGATGGGCAACTACTTCACGACGTTGTCCATGCATTACTTCTTCGGCCTAATCTTCGTTTTCTTCTGCTGTTTCCACGTCTTCTACCACGCGCTGAATAAAGAGTTCGACATTGTTCCGAAGAAAGGCGACGTAAAGGGAAGTATCTTGATTTTTAAAGCGATTCTTTCCGGAGAGAAAGAGCCGCCGAGTGCGAAGTACCTGCCGGAGCAGCGTTTGGCTTGGGCAGCTTTTGCGGTGACTTTTCTAATTCTGATCGTCACAGGTTTGTTGAAAACTTATAAAAACCTTCCCGGGGTGCAGTTGGACGATCCGTGGACGTTTTACATTGCTCAGTTCCATAACCTGGGTTTTGTGCTTTGCATTCTTTTATTCGTCGGCCATATGGCAGCTTTCGTGATTAAGGCCAATCGAAATCTTCTGCCGGCAATGTTCTCTGGCAAGGTGGACAGAGAATACGCTCTTGAGCGTCATTCACTTTGGTCGCCGGAGTAAGAGAAAACTGAAAGTTAATAAAAAGGCAGGGCGATTTTGTTAATCGTCCTGCTTAAATTGGAGCTACTCGGCTAGGATTTTAGAAAGTATGGCACATTCCTAACAAGAAGTTGGATGAACGGCCGTTCTCAACGTCCTTCTTATAGTGATCTTGATAATAACCAACTGCGCCGTAAAGGAAAGTTTCTTTACTCAGATAGTACTGATAACCCAAGGCAATAGTCCATCGTTTCATCTTTTCTTCATGATTGTCTGTATTTTTTGCATTCATGAAACCTGCGTTAGAGTATACGAAGCCACCCCATACCGGTGATTTAATACCGACGTTTAAGCCAAAACCATCGACATATCCTGAACTGGTAGTCGTTGACATACCTTCAGTTTTAATAGGATTCCTACCAATTCTTGCCTGATCGAAATATTGAGCGTCAAAGAATAATTTACCGAAACTACTGTCGTAAGTGACTGCGCCGCTGACAGTCAATGGATTGTGAACATTGTGCTTTTGATAAGAGGCTGTATCTTGTCTATCAAAGATAAGGACTGTATAAAGAGGGCCGTAACGGTAGCTAGCCGCCGCTGAATAATAGCGATCTGCCTTTGTATTGTTTTCGTTAGGATTGTCAACACCATTCATCCCGCCAGAGTATTGGGCATAAAGAGTAAAACCGTTGAGAGAAGGTGTCTTGTATGCAACGGCATTGTCAAGGCGTCCCCAGCCTCCTGCCATGACGGCTCTATGACCAGGAACTCCTCTTCCCCATGCAGTAGAGAACGGAGCTATCGCAGCCCCATACAAGCACCAGGAGCCATTACCACTACGGAATTCTCCAATGCGACCAAAACCTAATTTTCCGAATGGACCTTCTACGTATAAGGTGGATTCGCGATTAAATAATCGTTTTGAATCGGCAAAACTACCGTTGTCGGCGTTATAACCATTTTCAAGAATGAATCCGACTTTATAGCCGTTTCCGAGATCTTCAACACCTTTAATTCCGATTCGATCCATGGTTTGTTGGCTGTCTTCCATTGTGAACTGATGAGTTCCATTGTTTTGATTTAAGAAACTGAAGCCTAAGTCAATTGTTCCGTAAACAGTAACTTGAGTATTAGCAACAGCCGCCGTGGAAAAGCATGCAAGGCAAGCGAGGGTGAGAAGTGTTTTTTGCATTGATTTCTCCTTGAGTTGATTTTCTCTTCACATTTGCGTTTAGAGATGCGACTATGTTGAGATTTTTCACTTAAGGCTTCAAAGAGAATCTAATAAAAACATAAGATATATGACTGAATTTGATAGAAGTCGTGGAGTCCGGGAGAAAGTGCAATAGTTAAAAAAAATTAACAATGCACTCATTATGAAAAAATTGATTCAAACAAAGGAAAATGGTCCTATTCTGTTTTTGCTAGGAAATTTAGCCTTTGCAACTAATGGTATTTGGTTAAAGATGGCTCCTGCTGAGTCATCTTCTTTTACTCTAGCGGCCTTTAGAATGATAATCGGTTGCCTTTGTCTATTACTTTGGTTGAAACTTCGGAAGAAGCAATTTAGTCTAAAAAATTGGAATTGGAAGTATATTTTTCTTTATGCAGTTGGCCTATGGGGTTTTCAAGTCTTTTTGTTTCAATCCATTCTTACCATTGGGGTAGCTATAGGAACGGTTATTGCGGTTGGAAGTACTCCTCTTTTTGCTGGCCTTATCCAGTGGATTATCCAAAGGAAACTTCCAGGAAAGATATGGTTTATATCGACGGGAGTCGCAATTTTAGGTTTAGTTTTCCTAAATGTAGGTAACAGTGGTCAAAGCCTTTCTATTTCTGAATTATTGTTGCCAGTATTCAGTGGCTTTTGTTCAGCCGTTACTCTGTTTGCAGGACCGAAACTCTCGTTAACACATGCACCAGAGGAGGGAGTTGTCTTAGTTACTTTTATCGCAGCTCTTCTTTTTCTACCGTTTCTATTTTTCTGTCCTATCTCTTGGATAGGCTCTCCGGAGGGGCTTTGTTCCGTGATAATGCTTGGTGTTGTTAATTGTGCATTAGCTTATAGCTTAATATTAGCTGGTCTCAAAACGACTCAACCTGCAACGGCATCCTGTTTGTCTCTATCCGAGCCCATGGGAGCTGCTTTGATAGGCATTGTCTTTCTGGGAGAAAAGCTTACACTCAATTCAGCTCTGGGAATCTTTCTTATTTTTATTTCTGTTGTCCTGACACTGTTCGTGTCGTCCGTTAAGAGAGAAGATGAGGGTAAAGCTGAAAAACTTTGCTAGAAGCTAAACGTTGATACAAAACCATCCGACAGTCTTTTTGAGGCAGTCGGATGGAATTTCAGATGTAGCCTTATTGTGGAGCCTGACAAATCTCTGTTTATTATAAAGGGTTAAGAAAACAACTTCCTCCGAGAGTTTGTTTTTCCATTTGAAATAAAAAATGAGTTTGTGGCCCAAGGGGCTATTTTTAAAAATGTATTTTCCGCGGCAGAAGAAAATGCTTCTATCGTAATTTTGATGAGTTCGTCTGCCATTTCCTCATAGTTACTGCCCTTCCTAGAGATCATATATAAATCCCTGCTTAGTGATGGATCCTCAAGTGGCAACACTTTGATTCTATCCATGAATTTTGGAAATTGAGATACCGCACTCAACGTAGTGATTCCCCATCCAAAGCCATTAGCAATGAAATTAAAGAATGGTTCAAAACGATTTACGAAGATCTTGTCAACAAATGAAAGTTCATGTTCATGAAAAAATTCTACTTCCAATTGTCCGAAGCTCGAAGTTTCACAATTGCAAATTCTAGGGAGTCCACAGAAGGTCAAATTTATCCAGGTTGCGTCCTTTGGAAGCTCTAAGGATTTTGGAACAACGAGAATGGACGGTTCAGAAAGTAGGTACTTTCTGTAAATATTGTCGAACTGAAAGAATGGACGGCTGCTGATAATAAAATCAAGTTTACTTTCTTGAAAATCCTTCATCAATGCTGAGCTTATCCCCTCTGTCAGCGTATATTCAGAAACCTTAGAGGCTGTTTTACGAATAATTTCAGCATTGACATGGCTTGATATTGAGCCTACACAACCTAGTCTCAGAGAAATCTTTTTCTTTGATGACTTGTGGAGAGAAAGCAGCCAATTATCAAATTGTTCAGCTTGCCTTGTGACAGTTTCATAGAAAGAGCGCCCCTCCGGAGTTATTTGAATGGGTCTGACGTTCCTGAGTGTCAATTCTATTCCTAGTTTTTTTTCCAACGTTGATATATTGCGTGATACCGCAGATTGGCAGATGTTAAGTCTCCTTCCTGCTTCGGAGAAGCTTCGGGTTTGGCACAGAACAAGGAATGATTGGATTTGGGGCTGAAAAATTAAGTTGTCTATTGAAATGGGTGCATTTGTCATAGTTGATAAACAAAAGACTCTCAGGTCCGGAAAGGGCCTGAGAGGATGGTATGAAGGTTCTTTAGAAAACTACTTTTGCGAGGGCAAAGGCTACGCAAATAGAACTAATGCAGATAACGAGTCCTGGCCGCATAGAGCTGTGGTTAAAAAGATAGGTGCCTAGGCTGGTAGAACCTGTGGTATCTAGTGCTACCGAGGTAATTAAATTCGGTTGAATTGGGAAGAACCAAACTGCGCAAGCTGCTGGGGCAAGTGCAACAAGATATTCGGGCGCAATACCCAATGTTATACCCACAGGCATCATGGCAGCAATTGTACCAGGTCGGACGCATCAGAAATTAAATAGAAGACCACGATAAGGGTTTCCTTTTGAAGGGAGACCTTAGCCCAGGGAGCCGCTAGATGCGTATGCAATCATTCATTGCAGCCAGCATATCCTCAATTTTATTCAGCCTCGCCCTGATCACCGGTTTGGACGGCGCCTCTTTGCCCGTTGTCTCTTCCAAGCGTGTTTGGATTTTCGTCGTGAAGTTTAGGGCGATCTTGTTAAGCAGTGTTCTTCCGGCCAGATACTGAGCGTTTGTGCACTGCAGCCGATCCTGATTAAAGGCCATATCTAACGCCCAATGGCCTTTGTTTTCAATTGCCCAGTGCTGACGAATGGCACGATGCAGAACCTGCTCCACATTCGGGGCATCGTACCTTAATGATGAGATGTAATAGCGGACCTGAGGCCCAAGAATTTCTCCGGTGTTTTTCTTCACCGTGTCAGTGACGGCTTCCACGATCGATCCTTCATCGAGGCCAACCCATTTATTAAGAATTTCTTCCGGTAAAAGAGCTCCCGGAAGAACTCGAGTTTTTCTTTTCGTAATTTTGCCGCCTTGGTCTGTTACCGAAGGCCGCGCAATTTTGTACTCATGTGTTCCCAGTTCGAAGAATCCGCGCACCTGTTCATATGTAAGATCCTGATTAGCCTTCAGAGCCAAACAGTAGTCGGCCTTTTCGGCAATGATCTTTGCGGCGAACTCGATTTGTGTATTTAAAGCATCTGCCGTGACGATTGCCCCTCGAATGTCTAAAGTGCCGATGAGCTTTGAGGCATGGGTAATTTCGTTGTTCTTTTCACCGATGACTTGCTGAGCCAGAATCAACTCGTTGTCTGCATCCATGATGTTTAAAACATACGGGGAGTGCTGAGAAGAATCCCGGGAAGCCCTGATAGCCTGTCCGTCGACAGCAATTACCGGGTGAGACAGTCTGCTGCGCAGCATCTCAACGAACCGTTCGATCAGAGCGGCATTTTTGTCTTTGCCGATAATCATCGTGATGCGCCTGACGGTATCGTGAGATATTTCCTCATCAGGAAAGTTGGGGAAGCTCTTGCTCAGCAAGGGTCGGCATTGATGCCAGAACTCTGCAATTTCCGTGCAGGAAGTTTTGCCTTGCATCGCAGCAAGAAGAATGACGCAAAAGACAATATCCAATGGGTAAATGATCCGTCCGGGATCTCTGGGATCAATCACTTCTTGGGCAGGTGCGGCAATCTTAGCCGCTTGAAGTGAACCTTTTCTTCTGCGCGGTTCCAGAGTAACCAATTTCTCCAAATCAGTTTCACCGGGCGGAAGTTTTCCCAAAGTCTCCGTTGAAATTCTTCTGCTGTTTTTAATCTTTGGATCGTAAACGCTGACGACTCTTTGAATATAAGTCCAACCGTCTTTTCGTTTCGCACGAATGATAGAAGTGTGCTCTTTTGGGTTATCAGATCTGGGTCTTGACATAGCAATCACCTTGTATTGATCTCTAATATTATACTATTCATCACGATAAAGGGCAAGCACTTTTCCTAATAAATTCATGCAATTATCAGAAATTTTCGCAGATATTATTCAGATTTTTTATTAATATCGTGCGTCGAACCTGGCAATTGTACCTCCTTGACTCATAAGTATTGCAGCCATCGCAAAAAGAGCTATACCAAACAGCCAAGGGTATGCTTGGACAATGGCTCCAAAATTTGCAACCATTTCGGCTTTGTGTGCGGCGAAGAAGGTATCCGCCATCCATGCAACACCAAAGCAAACCATTACGCCAACAACGCCACCATTAAAAACTCCGGACTTTGCGACTGCTGCGGGTTTAACTTTGCAGATGAACATGATTAAACAGGCTGCCCCCATTGCCAGAATTTCAATGACATGTGCTACTGTCATTGTCACAGTTTTACCATTTACTACCCAGCTCGGCATGAGTTCCTTAAAGGAGCCCAATATCAAAATGCCTAGCACTGAAAGGCCAAAAAGTACAACCGCAATTTTTGCTTCCTTCGTTGGTACATACTCTCTGGAGCTCTTTGAAGCGACTGCAATTTCTCCGGTTTTTACCCGACGTTGAAATTCTGGATCATTCTCAAGTTCAGCTCCTCTCTTGTATACGCTGAAGGCGCCAAGAATAATGCCAATCAAGACTGAAGGAAAGAGTACGGCAAAAATTTGTCCGAGCGTTACGTTGTGGGTAGCTAATACTCCTACAATCGCAGCAGTAGCAGCTGACAGAGGACTGGCTACTATTGAGTGGGAGGAAGCAACACAAGAAACAGAAAGAGGGCGCTCAGGCCGAACTCCTGCTTCTCTTGCTACCTCGGAAATTACAGGGAGAAGAGCCATAGCAATGAATGCTGTACCCGTAAAGGTCACAAAAAGAAAACAAACTATTGGAGCTAAGAAAGTTATGTGGTTAGGATTCTTTCTTAAAAGGATTTCCGCCCATTTAACTAATAGATCCAGACCGCCAGAGCATTGGAGGGTACCTGCCAGCGAGGTTACGGCAAGGATGATTAACATCACTGCAATAGGAGGGCTTGTAGGTCTCAAACCACAAATGAACGTCAAGATGGCTAAGCCGAATGCTCCGGCAAAAGCTACGGCGATGCCACCCTTTCTCACACCGATAAGAATGCATAGAATGACGATAAGTGCGTCTATTATTAACATGATATCTCCTTATGAACGCCTCGGATGAGACGTATAAGATTTATTGCTCATTCCAGAATTAATGCACCAGGCAATCCAAAGTTAATGCACCAGCGAAGTCTCGAGAGCTTCCTTTTCTTATGTTAACAAATAGTCCTATATGTTTAAGGTTTTGCGCATAGAGGGTGATTGCACTTTGGAGCGTAGCGGAGAAGTGCAATCACCCTCTATGCGCAAGGTGCGTCTTACCTCTATCTCTTGCGGATAGTCGGTGGTTACAACGCGCCTCCTAGTTTGATCCTCCGTAACTACCTATGGTTACTGAGATTTTCTTTCACCTCTACACTTCGTCTCTGAGAGGAGCCTTCAAGATGTAAGCGGTATGAGGAATGTGCAATCCTATCGATTACAGCTTGCGTCATTGCGCTATTGCCAAGTCTCTCGATCCATCCTTCCAATTTGAACTGGCTTGTATAGATCGTCGGCTTCAGACGGTTTCTGTCATTGATAATATCCAGCAAATCGGCGCAGTCTTCTTCGCTCATGTCTTCGATTAAAAAGTCATCAAGAATGAGTAAATCGATTCTTTTGAGTTCTGCCTTGCGTTTTTCCAACGTGTTATTGACTCTATGGACCTTAAGATCCATAAAGAGCCTTCCAGCACGAATGAAGTAAACAGAATGTCTGCGATCAAGTATGTAGTTAGCACAACAACCCGCTAAGAAGCTTTTCCCTACACCACAAGCTCCGGAGAGGATAAGGTCGGCCGGAGTCTCTCTGAGCATCCACTGACCGTCTCTTACAAGTGCCATAAGTCTAGTGTCCCATCGGCGATTATCGCTTTCGTAGAGTTCTTCGAAGCGTGCATTGATCAAATCCAAGGGGAGGTTGCTATGTCGCCGCAGCTTAACTGCAGTATTCGCCTCTCTTCTGACTATTTCTGCATTTAGGAGATCATAGATTTGCTCCAACGATGTCATCTGCTGCCAAGTTGCGTCCTCAAGAGTTTCCTCCATCCGTTGACGGAAGCCCGGCAGATGAAGTTCTTTGGTCATCCTATGTACTCTTTCGGCCAGAGATTGGGGATTTTTTCCTGTATTTCTAGTATCTTTCATTTTTATCTCTTCAATTTATTGAATTGTGTTATTTCCAAGGAAGGAGAAGAATTCTTCTAAAGGGCGTAGGCACTCGCTGTTTTCAGAAGTTTTCTTTTTCTTCTCCTTTTTCGTGGGCATGCCCGTTGCAAAGGCTTTCACACAGTTTAAAAACGCGCTTTTTTCATATATTCCTGTTTCAACTGCATGGGTGAAGGAAAGTTCCAGCGTCTCAGGGCTAACGGTTTTAAGTTTCTTAACCATGTAGCGCAAGCGGTTCGCCAATTCGCCTTTCTCTGAGCGATTGTTGATTTTTAAGTATTTAGATAAGAAGAGGCCGGCACTTTTTGATAGTTGCCTAAACTCTTCGCAGCTTTTTTCCAGTCGACCGGCTGGCGTGAGTTCTCCGGGTAACCGGTATTCCGGTTTGATATGAAGAAAGCCTTCAAGCTCGTCAGGTTCGCCCGGCCGATAGTATTTGTATTCGGTAATGAGGTAATTGCTCAATGGGTCAACAATCCGAAGCAACTGTCCGTCTTTTACATAAACTCCGACGGAGTGACTAAAGTATTCCGGCGGTACCATGTATTCATGAGTATGGAATTGGATACAGCCGTTGATTCTTACCTTTCTTCTTAAGATTTCTGCCCCATAAAAGAACTTGTTCTTTGGTAGGCTCCGCAGCTTGGGCTGCTCAAGCTTGAACCACTTTCTCCGGCTAATGCCGTATCGGGCCATCTTCGCGCAGTTAAAGTCTTCCAACTCCTTTTCCAGAAGGAAGTTCACGTCATTAACTGAACTCAAGGAACCAGGCGAGATCTTTTTAATAAATTTATCGGTAACGTCCTTTACAGCTTCTTCCACAAGTCCTTTATCCTGCGGATGTCCTACTCGAGCCGGACTTAAGGCAACCTCATAGAATTGAGCAAGGTCGAGAAGCCCTTTACTGTAGAGTTGATTACCTTTTTCGGCATGGTTGACTAACGCAGTGTCGTTATCCAAGATAATGTACGAAGGCACTCCCTTGAAGAAGTCAAACGCGTTCTGCAGTCCTTCAATCCAAGATTCTGTCGTCATGTCAGGAGTGGCGTACCAGTAAACCATGCGGCTAAAAGGAAGAACTGCGACAAAGATACGGCAGTTTTTTACTGCGTTGCTGCGACTGGAATTCAGAAGTATTTTGTCGCCGGCATAATCTATCAGCAGATATTTTCCCGGCTCCCATTCCTGAGCCATGACGCGTCCTTTATTTCCGTAATGCGCGTGCCAGTATTGCTTGACTCTGTAATAAAACCCCGAGCGTTTGAGCGGCGGCAGATCAGAAGTCTTCGCTTGCTCAAGGTACTGCATGTAGGAATCAAGAATTTTTGCTCTTCCTTGATCGATGGCGTCACATATAGCTTCGACATCAACCGGATAGAAAGCTTCTTCTTTCGGATCTTTGACTTTGCAAAATAAACTATGAAGCTGTTTGTCCTGAATCTTTGAAACCGTTTGGAAATCGAGTCCAAGTTCTTTGGCCCGTTGTAACCAACGAGACACCGTCGTATGGTGGAGTCCTAGCCGATTAGCTATCTGCCTCAAGCTCATATTCCTTTCTTGGAGCTTGAGGACTTCACGAATGTCAACCGATGACATTTGTTGTCTCCTTTTCTTCATAAAACCCCTTGCTTAACAAAAACAAGGTAGTGTGCTTTGAAAAGGAAACTCTCGTTATTGTTGATTTTGCCTACTCAGGGTAAAGATTTCTTGAGAAGGTGTTGCACTTATTTTGGAATAGGTGGTGCACTTATTTTGGAATTAACATTTATCTTCGGATTTGGAGAAGACAGCTTCAACAGTTGAGCTTTAATGACATAGTAGGTATTCTTTATAGGGATACTATGAGGAATATGTCTTCTCCAAAGGAGAATGGGGTAATGTTGGTTTTAAACTTTTCTGTAGGATTGATATTTCCCGAAAAGTTCTTCTAGTTTGTCCATGTCGACTAAGTTATGGACATCAAAAAGATCCTCAACAACCTCATCCGGCAATAATTTCAGTTGTTTGGCTGCTTCTTTACAAGTTAAGTTGTTGTCCATTGCAAAATGAGCAACCTTAGTCCCTATTTCGTAACCGAAAAGTGTACTGACCATAGTAGCCAGGGAAGTAGATTTCTCCGTCTGCTCAAAACAATGTTCTTTGTCTATTGAAAGGGTTTTGATGGTAAAGCTCAATACATGAAGAGTGCTTCGGAGCAAATCTGAAGATTCAATAATGACTTTATAAGGAATACCTGAAAGAGGGCCCATTTCTAACCATCCAGATTGAAGTCCCATCACCATGCTTGTGTGATTCGCTAAGACCTTTTCGCATGCTTGAATGATCATTTCTGGGACTGGGATCCTTTCTTGTTCGAAAGGATCGCCGTCTGTTGAGAGGCGTATTTCCCTTAATCCACTCGGTGCAGAACTCAGGAAAAGTAGATCTCTTCCTATCCTCCACAATACCAATGCAAGCGCTTCCAATTTGGCATGGGCAAGTAACCAATCATCTGTAGCGCCCATATTGTCAGGCAGGTTTTCCGAAAGTTTAATTGGGCGACCCAACACTTCTTCCAGTGCTTGTCTTGCAGCTTTACGATAGCCCGGTAATGCGCCCATGCCCGTACCAATGGCTGTTCCGCCCAAGCAGGAAACATTCCAGTTGTGTTTCTCATTCTCTAGACGTTCGAGACATCTTTCTATGGCTCCAGCGTAAGCTTTAAACGTCATCCCGTACGTCACTGGAAGGGCATCTTGAGCTAGCGTCCTTCCCATCTTAATGGTTTTTTTGTTTTCCTCACTCTTATGCTGTAGTTCTCTCAAGAGAGATCGAATCGGGTCTTCAAGTGAAGATATAAGTTCATAAATAAGAATTAATTTGGCTGTGGGTTGGACATCACCCGTCGACTGACTCATGTTGACGTGGTTATTAGGTTTAATCGGTCCTTCTTTGTTTCCTGTCAAAATTTCGTTTGCCCGGTGAGCGATCACTTCATTGACGTTCATGTTTATTGGGGTGCCAGGACCGCGGTAAATATTTACGGGGAATTGGTCTGTAAATTTACCATCCAGTATTTCTTGAGAAGCTTTTAAGATCGCCTCTCCATATTCTTTAGAGAGCATGCCGATTTGCATGTTTGCCTTCGCGGAGGCAATCTTGCTAAGAGTTACTGCACGTATATAGGGAAAATAATCGGAAAGGGTTCTTGGCCCAATGTCATAAGCAAGCATGCTTCTTAACGTAACTATGCCGTAGTAAGCCTCATCTGGAACGTTCATAGTTCCAAGTCCATCTTTTTCTAATCGCATTTTTTGGCCTCTTTAAAACTCTTTAAAAGAAGAGCGCTTTGCTGAGCATCCGTTAGGATTGCCTTATCGAAAAGTTGTTTATCAAGTTCCCTTTTTAAATACCCAAGTTTTTCAGCAGCCTCTTGGCAGGAAAGGTCTTGCTTCAGAGCTGTTTCATAAACAGTTGCTGCGGCATCTTTTCCGTAAATTTTTGAAAACAGAAGGAGTTCAGAAGGAGACCGTTCCACCTCTCGTGAGCAAAAATCTTTGTTTACAGTCAGACCTCTTAGGCAGAGATTATTGAATTGAGAAAAACCTCTTGCAACTAACTCAAGAGATTCGCAGAGGCCACTGAATGAGGCTGAGTTGATGTTGGCAACATCCAAAGACGAGTCATTAAGGATAGAAATAGAAAGAGCATTATTGCCTGCCGTTGACTGCATTATTTGAAGCAACAGCTCTGGCATAAGTGGGTTTAATTTCCCAGGCATAATCGAAGAGCCGGGGGCAATAGCAGGGAGAACGAATTCTTTAAATCCAGTTCTCGGACCAGAAGAAAAAACGTAAAGGTCATTACTGATCTTTCCGGCACCTAAGGTAAGGAGGTTTACACAAGAAAGGAGGCTGGAGAATCTATCATTATTCTGGTAAACATCAAAGATTTGACCAGCTGCGGGTTGTGTGGTGTCGAAATCAGCATCATCCAGTTTATTTAAGAATTCCTTGACTTTTTCTCTGAAGCCTAGTTGAACTCCGAGACCTGTCCCAATTTCACCATAACCGCAGATACAAATTCGGAAATCTTTAACTTCTTTTTTAAACGCTCAGTATGTCTTTTAATTAGATTCGACCAACCAAGAAAGGTCTGAGCAAAACTCATCGGAGCTCTATCTTTTAAACCGACCCTCCCCACGCGATAGCATTCTTGAAACTCTAAAGACTTGGACTCCAAAAGGTTTACCATTTCCTTTGCTGAAGAAATGGTTTTTGGAAGAAGCCGTTGAATAGTTAATTCTTGTGCTGTGAAAACAGAATCAAAATCAGCTTGATTTAGATTGACTATTTCGTGAGGTACGGGCACGTTGCCATCGACTCCGGTTGCCTCCGATATTAAAGCGTTAATAGCTGAATTTATTTCACTTGAAAGAGCAATGCTGTCCAAACGGAGCGGCTTTGCTCCCCTTAAATAATGGCAAGCTTTAATGATCCGGTTTTTTGTAGTTACGTCAATCGAAGAAATAGCAAAGTTTGCTTCCGCCGAAGCTATTTTTACATCTAACAAAGAATCGAAATAACCTCGGATTCCAGACAAGTCGAAGGGAGAGAAAACGAACAGGGCCTTCTCTCCAGGGACGTTTTGGGAATCGAGATTGTTGACTTGATTTTTATTCATAAATTCTCTCGAATGATTGAACGATAGGACGCTGTATTACAAGCGTCCTGATCATTTTGATTTTTTTGATTCCAACGGAGAAGTTTTAGCTAATCTAAGCACACTTGTTATGACTGCAAATCATAGAGGAAGTGGCTTCAACTTTCTTGAGAGTGATACGTGAAAAAAAGAACAGTATTGATCACATATAAGGCATTGATAACTTTGTTAAAGTTATTCCTTGCCTGAGAAAGTTAATTAATTATTTTTTTAAGGCAAATCTTACTGTTTGTTTATCTGATTTTTTAACGACTTTAAAACAATATAAGCAAAGCTCTAGTTATAACTTTCAGATTTGAGAGTTAGATTTTCTATTGCGATCATTAAGTTTTGAAGAATAGCTACTGTCTGCAGACTACATATCGTGTTCGTGTTGGGTCATGAAAGTATCTTTTTCAAAGTTTTCCCTTTATCTATTTGCGATGGTTTTAAATTCTGTGCATGCACCTTTGGCATGTTCGGCGGAGGTTTTAAGACTCGGGATTTCCTCCTTTGCGGAGCACAGCATTAATAAAGCGCTTATTGATCCCACAATCGAAGCGATTAGGAGTGCGGTTAAACCGGACAAACTCGAAGTTGAGTATTTAGAACTCAACCGGCTTCAGAACTCTTTGAAGAACGGGCATCTTGATTTAGTTCTTTCTTCTGCCGGTAACTACCGAAGATTCTTGTTGGAAGGCTATGGTCTGCGAGACTTAGCGACCATGGTATCGAATCAAGCTCCGAATCCCAATTACGCAGAAGGCTCTGTATTCTTTACGAGAAGTGATCGGGAAGACATCGACTCAATTGCCGGACTTAAGGATAAGTCTGTGAGCGCAAACTATCCGTTTGCATTTTCCGGGTGGCAAATTGCCGCCGGCGAAATGATGAATCGAGGTTTAGATCCGGATCATTTTTTTTCAAAAGTTGACTTCCTTGGTCATGGTGCGTCCCCCGTCATCGATGCCGTTTTATCCGGTAAAACCGATGCCGGTATTGTTCGGGCTTGCATTCTGGAAAACGCTGGTCTCCTGCAGTCAGGAAAGGTCAAGGTACTTGACCCAAAAGAGACGACCGAATTTCCATGTGCCGTAAGTACGCGGTTATATCCGAACTGGACCTTATCCACGACACCAAACACCCCTCCTGAAATTAGTCGGAAGGTGACGGCCGCAGTTTTGGAAATTAAACCTTTGCAAAATAACCTTCACTGGAGTGTGGCGACGGATTTCACGCCGATAGATGATTTATTCAAGCGATTAGAGATCGGGCCCTACGAATACCTTCGCCACTTTAGCTTTAAACGTTTCATGGAAGCGTATTGGCAGTATTTTGTTTGCGCAGCGATTTTTATTATTGGTTTGATCCTTCACGGAATACGAAGTGAATATCTGGTGAACAAGAGAACTCATGCATTGACCGAGTCGCTTAGGCGAGAACGGAAGCTGAGGGCCGAATCTGCCTTGGTTAAAGGCCGATTAGACAAAATTCAAAAGGTGGGACTGGTCGGTCAGATGTGCTCCATGATTGCGCATGAGTTAAAACAGCCTTTGGGAGCAGCTGCTGCTTACTGCTTTGCTCTGCGCCGCCGTCTGGAAAACGGAGAGGTCTCCGCAGAGGTTATCGAAAAGGGAATTGAACGAGTCGATAACCAAATTCAAAGAGCTTCCGAAGTGGTCAATCAAGTTCGTTCCTACGCTAAGGGCCAAAGACAAAGACTGATGATTGATGTCGGCAAGACAGCTGAAAAGATACTTCGAGACATTAGCGCTTCTGCTCCGGATACTGACCTTGAATTTAGAAAAGATTCTGAAGAACTTTTTGTTGAAGCTAATCCCATTGAGTTGGAGATTATCCTAATTAACCTTGTAAAGAACGCAATCGAGGTGGTAAAAGATAAGTCAAACGGACGTGTGGTTGTGACTCTTTCCACGGAGGGGAACACAGTCTCCATAAAGGTTGAAGATAACGGCGAAAAATTATCGGATGCAGAATGGAAACAGATATCCCAGCTTGCGATGGCAACGACAAAGCACAGCGGATTGGGTTTTGGCCTATCCATTGTTGCAGGCTTGGCTGAGGATCTGGGCGGAAGAATCACATTTGAGCGGATCCCTTCAGGAGGACTTTCAGTCTTCGTCCGTCTGCCGTTAGCAAAGGAGAAATCGTGATACAGGGTTGTTTGATTCGCATCGTTGATGACGATGAAGATATGCGCGAAAGTCTCTCATTCTTATTGGAAAGTGAGGGTTGGAATTGCAAAGCCTATTCAAGCGCCAGAGAATTCTTGATTGAAGATGCGGGAAGTGTTCCGGGTTGCCTGATTCTTGATATTCGGATGCCTGAAATGACAGGACTTGAGCTCCAGCAGGAAATGAATCGAAGAAAAATTTTTCTTCCCATTGTTTTCCTAACGGGGCACGGAAGTATTGATATGGCAGTGTCAGCCATGAAATCCGGCGCAGTTGAGTTTCTCCAAAAGCCTGTGGATCATGCGAGATTGCTGGGCATCGTGCGAGACTGTGTCCGACGCTGCAGCAACGGTTTTGCGGTTTTGGACTTTGACATTATTGAAGCAAAAAGACGCTGGGAAACGCTCACGGAAAAAGAGCAGCAGGTGTTGACGCTAATTGCCGCCGGTCTTTTAAATAAAGAAGTTGCCGAGCGCCTCGGCAACTCTGTGCGGACAATTGAGAATCATCGTGCTGCGGCAATGAAAAGGCTTCAAATCAAGACGTTAGCTCAGCTTCATAGCCTGATTGAAGCTGTCAAAGAAAGTACAAATCAGTGAAACTACTAAGCGAACTAAATGAAGAAAGTTTGATCAAACGCAAAATACCTAGGTAGTGGAACGGGCAAAAATGCTCCTGTCGGTTGCGAAAAACCAATAACTCAAATCCAACGATAGGAGAACTCAAATGCAAGTCACAAAACGCACGTTCCTCAAGGGCCTTCTTGCGACAGCCGCTGCCGGGGGAGTTGTCTCTCAGGCTTCCGCAAAACCTCAGGCCGACCTTCCCGCAAAATGGGACCGTGAAGCGGACGTCGTTATTCTCGGTTACGGCGGTGCAGGCGCTTCCGCTGCTATTACAGCCAAAGATGCCGGTGCAGATGTCGTCATCTTTGAAAAAACAGCACAGGGCGGCGGCAACACAGCCGTTTCCTCCGGCGGCATGATGATCCCGAACAACCGCGAACGCGCTATTACTTACCTTGCAAAGACTTACGACTTTGCTAACTCTCAAAAAGACCAGGAATTGCTTGAAGCTTTCGTTGACGAAGCTATGAAGTCCAAAGACTTCCTCCTTTCTTTGGCTCCCGATCAGAAGGTTTATATCTACGGTCACGCCGGCTTCCAGAACATTCCTGAATCTGACGCAATTGATAAGTGGCGTTTCCGCACTCCGAAAGGACAGAAGACTCGTGGCGGCGACATGCTCTTCAACAACTACCGCTACGCTGTTGAAACCGTCCGTAAAGTTCCCGTTGTTTACAACGCACGCGGCTTGCAGCTGATCACGCAGAACGATGAAGTTCTCGGTGTTTGGGTGGAAATCGACGGTAAGAAACAGGCTGTCAAAGCTCGCCGTGGCGTGGTTCTTGCTACCGGCGGCTACGAATTCGACGACAACATGCTGTCCAATCACACGATGGGTCAGAAGTTCCATCGCTTAGGTCATCCCGGCAACACAGGTGACGGCGTCAGAATGGCTCAGGCAGCCGGTGCTGACCTTTGGCATATGAATGCTCTGTCGTGCCCGCTCGGACTGGTTGTTCCGGGGCTTAAAACCGCTCTGCAGATCAACATGCTTGCTCCTTCCTACATCTATGTTGACCAGGACGGCAAGAGATTTGCTAATGAAAAGATGGACAACCACACCTGCATCTACGGTGTAAACGTCTTGGATCCGATCAAACATCGTTATCCGCGCATCCCGTGCTTCGTTATCTTTGATGAAGCCGCCCGAGTCAGAGGCCCGATTATCGGCGGTGCAACCTCCGGCTATGCGCTCAACAGAGAAAACTACAAGTGGAGCAAGGACAACTCAGCTGAAATTGAAAAGGGCGTGATCGTTTCTGCTCCGACCATCGAAGAACTGGCTAAGAAGATCAATGTTCCGGCCGAAAACCTGGTCGAAACCGTCAGCAGATGGAACAGCCAGATTAACGCCGGTGCTGATAAAGACTTCGGTCGTCCTCTTGAGAAGAAAGGCAAGGTTGCTTTTGAAGGCCGTGAAGCTCCTGTCATCTCTCGTCCGATCGGGGATGGTCCTTACTACGCTGCAGAACTCTATCCGACAATCCTGAATACTCAGGGCGGTCCGCGCCGCAATAAACTCGGTCAGGTTCTTGATCCATTCGGCAAACCGATCGCTCGCCTCTACAGCGCCGGTGAATTGGGTTCTATGTGGGGCCATATCTATCAAGGTGCCACCAACAACTCCGAGGCCTGCGTATTCGGAAGAATCGCCGGCAGAACCGTCGCCAACGAAACCCCCTGGTCATAACTAAATAACGCCGGCGCCGACAGGCGCCGGTCTCCGGCAATAAGAAAAAAGGATTTTCCCATGAAGAAGTTACTGCTCGTAGTTTCCTTAGCGCTCTTATCGGTTGAGGGTGCTTGGGCTGCAGACAAAATGCTGGCCGATCGGCATGTTGAGCGCGGTTTGAAGTGCGAATCCTGCCATACCACTATGCCGCCGAAAGCCGTTAACACGGACGGCTGTCTCAAATGCCACGTCAGTTACGAAAAACTCGCAGCAAGGACGGATAAAAACGATATCAATCCGCACGATTCTCACTTAGAAAATTTAGATTGCGGTGCTTGCCACCACGGCCATAAGAAACCGGTTTTGGCCTGCGACGAATGTCACGAATTCACAAATATCAAAGTTCCTTAACCGATCAATCATTCTTTTCTCCTTGGTGATTGGCCGAAAGGCAAAAGAAAACCGTCCAAGAGCGCAAGCTCCTGGACGGTTTTCTACCAACTCTATTCAGAAATTGCTTCTGAAGTACGGAGAATCACTCTCCTTCCACAGTGCTGGCTTCAACAGCTTCAACTTCTTCTTTCTTCAGTTCTTTAGCTTCCTCGACCTTAGGATCGACAGGTTTCTTGTCTTCAGCCTTCTTAGAACCGCAGCAGCATGTGCATGAATCAGACATAGGGTTAACCTCCTGTAATTTCATTTGAATTCTCGATCGGGTCTTCTACCGCCCGAGCAGGGAAATTGTAGTCGGAGACCGTTAAACGACGTGGCAAAATTGTCCATAATAGGAAATCTAAAAATGGAGGAAAGTGTGAGCGCTGAGTCGGTGTCAGACCTTAAAACGGCGAAATTCGGCATTCAAAAGACCCGAACTTCGCAATATGTTTTTGAGTACAAAAACGTTTGGGACCCGGTTAAAAAACGGTCTAAACCGTTGTATCGGATTTCTGTCGGGAAGATCATCGGCGGTGAGGTAGTTATCAAAGACGAATACCTTCAGATGCATCCCGAACTCAAGCAGGGAGACATCGTTCTGCAGGAAGGAAAGCCGGTTTATATCGGCAGAGCTACAGCGCCCTCTGAACTTTTTGAGATTTTGGAACTGGATCACTTTTGTCTGACGACGGCTCAGCCGGAAGCCATGGTGTCCTTTTATCGTCTTCTCGGACTTAAGGTTCGAAAAGAAGGCGAGAGGTATGAAATCGAGTTCCCGCACTTTAAGATCAACCTTCATGTGATCGGATATCCGATACTGCCGGAAGCAAAAGTCGCAGTTCCCGGCACCGGAGACTTTTGTTTAGAGATCAAAACGGGTTCGGATCTGAGCGAAATAGCAGAAGCTTTTCGCAGACTTGATATTTTCGTCGAAGGGCCGGTCATTCGCCATGGAAGAAAAGGCGAAATGACCTCTGTTTATCTCCGAGATCCCGATCAAAACTTGGTTGAACTCGCCGTCTATCCCAAACAGTAATTTAGGAAAAGCATGGACACACAAGAAAAGGAAAAGAAAAGCGAAGAAATCGCTGCTCAAACCACTCAAACAAAAGAACAGCCGGTTCCCGCACAGCCTTCTGAAGCTGTGTTAAAGAAAGAAAAGGCAAAAGTCGAAGCTGAACTGAACAAAGGATTTCCGGGCAACCGTTCTGTCGGAAAACTGTTCTGGGGCTATCTCGTCTGTGGATCGCTCTTTTGGGCGCTGGTGTTCTACGGCGTTGGTATGGCTTTTACTTACCGCGAAAATCCCAACTTTGATGCTGCAGGTTTGGCTCTATTAATTTGTGCCGTCATTCTCTATCTGTGGGGGTTCGTTTTTTCCGTGCTTAGCTTTATGGCGGCAATGCGCCTTAAAGGGAAACCGTTACTCAAGGCCATTTATATCTTCGGTGTAATCGCTTATCTCATTGTTCTGTTCAGCGGATTATTGGTTTTTGTTCACGTCGCCATGGTCATCTAAAAGGACGATTAAACTTTTACTGGGAAAGCTAATTTTTATCAATTCTTTACATAAAATGAAAGTTAGTTCTGGTTGAAATTACAAAGACCAGCCCCTTCGATATTTAAAGATACAGATAAAAAATGGCGTTGATTGTTCAAAAATACGGCGGCACTTCAGTCGGTTCCGTTGAGCGCATTAAGAATGTTGCCCGACGTATCGCTAAGTGGCAGAATGCCGGCCATCAGGTTGTAGTGGTTGTCTCAGCAATGAGCGGAGAAACCAATCGCCTGATTGTCTTGGCAAAAGAAATTCAAAAGAATCCCGATCCCCGTGAACTTGATGTGATCGCCTCTACTGGCGAACAAGTAACGATCGGTCTTCTTGCAATGGCACTCCAGAACTTAGGTGTGCCGGCTCGCAGCTATACAGGTACTCAGGTCAGAGTTCTGACAGACAACGCCTTCACCAAAGCTCGTATTAAAGAGATCGATTCTCATAAAATCATGGCCGACCTGAATGACGGTAAGGTCGTGATTGTTGCAGGCTTCCAGGGCTGCGATGAAGAAGGAAACATTACGACACTGGGCCGCGGGGGCTCCGATACATCAGCTGTTGCCTTGGCAGCAGCGCTGCATGCAGATGAATGCTTGATCTTTACCGATGTCGACGGCATTTATACAACCGACCCGCGTGTTGTTAGCGACGCTCGCAAATTGGATGTCGTAGCATTTGAAGAAATCTTGGAAATGGCATCTCTCGGCTCCAAGGTTCTTCAGATCCGCAGTGTGGAATTCGCTGGTAAATACCGCGTTCCCACTCGTGTGCTCTCCAGCCTGACAGACCCTGATATTCCGGTAGATGAAGAAGCAAACTCCGGTACCCTGATTACTTTTGAGGAAGATCCCAAGATGGAAAAAGTTGTTGTTTCCGGCATCGCTTTCAGTAGAAACGAAGCCAAGATTACATTGCCGCATGTACCCGATACACCGGGTATCGCCTACAAGATTCTTGGCCACATCGCCGAAGCCAACATTGAAGTGGATATGATTGTGCAGAATGCGGCTAAAAATGGTTTGACTGACTTCAGCTTTACGGTCAGCCGCAATGACCTCGACAAAGCCATGAAGGTTTTGGAAAAAGAAGTCACACCGTACCTCGGTGAAGAAGGCATTCTGACCGACGCTTCTATCGCAAAGATCTCCTGCGTCGGTATCGGCATGCGCAGCCACGCCGGTGTTGCCGCAAAGATGTTCCGTGTTTTAGCTGAAGAAAACATCAACATCAAGATGATTTCTACGTCCGAAATCCGCACATCCATCGTCGTCGACGAAAAATACATGGAATTGGCCGTCCGTGCGCTTCACAAAGCCTTCGGTCTGGACAAAGCTACAAAGGCAATGGAACTCTAAGATAGAATTCCTTCTCGCCTAAAACAAAAAATCCTCGGAGTTTTTTGAGATTCCGAGGATTTCTTCTAAGTTGTTAATTATTCAATTTTGAATACGTGATGCAGATGTTCCTTCCAGCGTTTAACATCTTCTCCGACGTGCGGATTCTTCACGACGTCATTGCACATGAAGGACGGAAGCTGCTTCATTCCTAAGAATTCAAAGGCTTTAATCAACGGGAATAAAACGCCGTCAACACCGCGGCCTTCAAAGAAGTCTCCCTTACGGTCAAAAGCAGTCTTCGGAGCATTCCAAGTGCTGCTGATCATGAATTTTTTATCCGTCAGAATCCCGCCTCGGCCGTAGTTGTCATCCGGATGTTGATGAGACCGACCGTCGTTTCCGACGACACCCGGTTGAACAAAGACGAGGTCCTCATAACGTTTGAGCTGCCACGGTGTGCTCATCCACCAACCCGGTGTCTGAACGATAATGACATCGGCTTTCTTAATCTTTTCTGCCTCTGCAGCAGTTTCCCACTGACTGTCGATTAATGTGATTTCGACATTCCAGCCGAGTTTGGTGAGTTCTTCCTCAGCGATACGGGATAAATAGTGATTGAGTTCACCGCCTTTTCCGAAGTTTTGGCAGCCGGCATCAAGTATCAAAACGTTATTGGACATTTGAGTTACCTCCATAGTTGCGAGCATAGTAGGGCGCTTCAATGGAAAACTTTAAGAAAACTAACCAAACTGAGTTAGTTTAGTAGGAATCTTCGAAACTTTTTATTTCAGCGTACAGACGGCGATTGACAGGGACGGGTAAACCATATTTTTCGGCCTTACGAATCACCGTTCCGGCAAATAGGTCGACTTCGGTCAGACGTTTTGCCAGCCGATCCTGACGCATAGAAGGCATTCCGTCCGGATTTAATTCGTCAATAATCTGCAGATAATCTCGGAAGTCCTTGTTCGTAAGTCCCGTTCCTTCTTTTTGAGAAAGAGCAAGCACCTCCCGCATAGCAGCTTTTAACGTTTCTCTGGCTTCGCCTTCTTGGTGCACTCGGCGAAAAACATCGTTATAGACGGCTAATGTCTGATTGACGCCGACATTGAGCATCCACTTGCACCACATGCGGTGCAGGATGTTTTTATCGACAACGTATGGCATTTCGGTTCTATCAAAAAAATCCACAACGGCATCGAGAACCTCAGGCTCGCCCTTATGTTCCGGACTGAGTCCGATCACAAGCTCTCCGAAATTTTTATAAGTCAGTACGCCGTTTTGAAAAAGCGCATCCATTCGCTGGGCAACGCAGTGAACGATCCTGTGCGTTCCGAGTTCTTGCTCGATGATGTCTTCGCTGGAGATGCCGTTCATCACAGAGATGACGATGGTATTTTCAGAGATCAGACCTTTGATGCCTTGCAAAGCACTTTCCAAAGCGGGCCCTTTTAAAGCAACGATCAGCAAGTCAGGTGCTTTGTTCAGCTCTTCGGGGCTCTCAAAAAGGAGGGAGCAGGGGCGGCCGTTGGCTGTGAGGGACTGCTCACGATAGCGTGTACAGCGTTTAGCGTCCGCTAGAAAATAAACCGAGCCCTCTGGCATACGCGGAGTGAGAAAGTCTCCGTACATCACGCCCAAGGCTCCGCGGCCAAGGATGGCAACAGATTGGATTTTTGTGGTTCCTGGCATAAAAATAGGTCCGGGTTGGTACGGACCTATTCTAAGCAACTTAGTAATTAGAGCGTGACGTCGACGCGTTTGCCGATCGCATAGAAGTGACCGCCGGCGACATAGTGCATAGAGCGCAGTTCATCCGGACCTTCTTCTAAGTGCCAATGGTTGTTGGAGAAGACACGGGAGTCAGCCCAAGCTTTAACAATTTGGCCCATGAAGAGGTCATAAGTCTTTTCGTTGTGCGGTTCACGGATCAGCTTAATGACTGCCCATGCAGAGCATCCTTCGGGCAGCGGAAAGTCGCAGTCAGGAAGCGTAAAGAATTTCAGACCGCTGTCGGCAATCTTGTTGGGATTGTCGTTCTTGCTTACGGAACCTAAATAAAGAATTTCTTTCTGAATTCCCATTCCCGGAACGGCAAGCAGGATGTATTCGCTCGCTTCAATGAGCTTGCGGGAATAGTGAGTCGAATCAATGACGACCGTCATCTTGTCATAATCCAACGGGCAGTTCCAAGAAGCGGGCATGATATCCAGATCGTCGCCTTGTTTGCTCTCAACAAAGGCAGTGCCGCCTAAATTAAAGAGGCGATAAGGGGTTTCTAAACCAACCGGTTTTACAAATTCTTTTTGACTCATTCAATGCTCCTCAAAAACAATGCACCTATTCTAAGTTCGCAAGCAGAAAATTCTTTGCACAAAAGGCCGTGCACAGTAGAAAAACTCCTAATTTGGTGCAGACGCACCAAAAGAGTGCGCATCAATAAGTTTTGATCATTTCTTGTGAGCTCTTTTGGTTCAATTTCACTGACTCTCAGGCCGTTTTGTTTGAACAAAAGTTGGCACGCCTTTTGCTTCTATGAAAGTGACAGGAAAAGCGAAGCGCTTTTCCGGGGTTTGCGAGTAAAAAAATCGAGACCTTGTCCGCTGCGATGAAAGCCATAAGCTGAGCAGCAAACGCACTGGTTACACAATTAAATCTCAAACGGAGACTTTCATGTTCGTCAAAAAACTCATCCCCTTTGCAGTTGCAGCTTCTTTCGCTATGGCAGGCGCTACTGCTTTCGCTAAAACAGAATTCGTCACGATCGGTACCGGCGGCATCACCGGTGTTTACTACCCGACAGGCGGCGCTATTGCCAAGATCGTGAACGCAAAGAAAGATCAGTACGGTGTCCGTGCTTCCGTAGAATCGACCGGCGGCTCTAAGTTCAACATCAACGCCATCGACTCTAAGGATCTGGACTTCGGTATTGCTCAGGCCGATACACAGTACATGGCCTACAACGGCAAAGGTGCTTGGGAAGGCAAACCCGTTAAAAAACTCCGCGCTGTTTTCGCTCTTGCTCCGGAAGCCGTGACTTTCGTGGCTGCCGAAGACGCCAACATCAAGTCCGTTAAAGACGTCAAGGGCAAGACCATTAACCTCGGTGACCCGGGTTCCGGCAACCGCATTAACTCCACCGACATCTTCAATGCCGTCGGCATCGTTCCAGGAAAAGATTTCCGTGATGAAAAACTGAAACCCGCCGACGCCCCCAGAATTCTGCAGGACGGTCGTATTGACGGCTTCTTCTACACCGTCGGTCATCCGAACGGCAACATTAAAGAAGCAACTGCCGGCAAACGCAAAGTCCGTATCGTCCCGATCTCCGAAGCCGAAGTCGCCTCTTTGCTGAAAGAAGCTCCCTACTACAGCATGACGGAAATCCCGATGGATCAGTATCCCGATGCCGTCAACGCTAAGGACAAGGTTAAGACCGTCGGCATGCTCGCCACTTTAGTGACCTCCGCCGATACACCGGACGACGTTGTTTATGCCGTTACTAAGGAAGTGATGACCAACCTCGATCAGTTCCGCAAACTGCATCCGGCTCTTGCCAACCTGACACCGGAAAGCATGCTTCAGGGCCTGACCGCCCCGATCCATCCGGGCGCTCTCAAGTACTACAAAGAAGCAGGTCTCGTGAAGTAATTCAGCTTTAAATGACGCAAAGACTCGGGACTCCGGGTCTTTGCGAACCTCGTTAGAGGCTCGTTAAGAAGTAAAAAGGAGTCAACATGACGGACAAATCGAACACAGAAATGCTGCTGCCGCAGGCAGGCATCCCGGGCTACATTCCCCAGCCTAAAAAGAATGCCTCCGAAGACGTAATCGGCGAATACAAAAAACAGGTTCAGCAGCTCGGAGATAAAGGTCTTAAAGAAGATAAGACCGGGCTCTCGGCCAAACTGACGTACATTGTTGCATTGGCTTGGGCCTTTTTCCAGATGTCCACCGCTTCGTGGCTGCTGTTGGACTCTTTATATGTCAAAGCTTTTCACTTGGCTTTTGCACTTGCTCTGATTTATCTCAACCTTCCGACACTTAAGTCCGAACTTAAGTCTCGCTGGGACCTCAGAATTCTTCTGGCAATGAAACGCGTGACGATCGTTGACTGGATGATCGGTATCGTCGGCGTTATCGGCGCCTTATATATCGTGATTGATTACGCCGGTATTTCCGAGCGTCCCGGCATGCCGATCGGTCGCGACTTGATCTTCGGCGTGATTTTGATTGTTCTGATGCTGGAAGCGACTCGCCGTGTTCTGGGACCTGCACTTCCTATCATCTGCGGTGCTTTCATCGCCTACGTCTTTTTAGGTCCGTACCTGCCGGACGTAGTGGCCTTTAAAGGTGCAACACTTTCCCGCTTCATTTCCCAGATCACGATGGATACACAGGGCATTTACGGTGTTCCGCTGCATGTGTCCGCGACGGTTGTGTTCCTCTTTGTGATGTTCGGTACGATGCTCGATAGAGCAGGGGGCGGTGCTTTCTTCACACGTTTGGCGATTTCCGGTCTCGGCCAGTATCGCGGCGGTGCAGCTAAAGCAGCCGTTGTGAGCTCCGCGCTTTCCGGTATGGTTTCCGGCTCTTCAATTGCCAACGTCGTGACCACCGGTACATTCACGATTCCTCTGATGAAGCGTCTCGGTTATCCGGCCACGAAAGCCGCTGCGATTGAAGTTGCTTCTTCCGTGAACGGCCAGTTAGCTCCTCCGGTTATGGGTGCTGCCGCCTTCATCATTGCCGAATATGTCAACGTCCCTTATGTTGAAGTGGCAAAGGCTGCTGCCATTCCCGCCTTCGCTTCCTACATTGCTCTGCTGTGGATTACTCACATCGAAGCCTGTAAGCTGGGGCTGAGGGGACTTCCTAAGAAAGAACTGCCGAAGTTCTTCGTCGAACTCAAAAACGGTCTTCATTATTTAATTCCGCTTGCCGTTCTGATTTGGGAACTGGTGGTGGAAATGCACTCAGCCGAACTCTCTGTCTTCCGCGCCATTATCGTGCTCGCTATCATCATGGTCCTGCAGCCGGTAGCCATTGCTAAAGTTCATGACGCCGACCTTTGGGCAGCCTTCAAGTTCGGAATTAAGAACACACTGAACTCCATGGCCGCAGGTGCAAATAATATGGCCGGTGTCGCTCTGGCAACCGCTTCCGCAGGCATCATCGTCGGCTGCGTCTCCCTTGGTTTAGGTCAGCAGATCACTTCCTTTGTCGAAGCGCTTTCAATGGGCAACATCTTCCTGATGATCCTCATTACCGCCGTCGCCAGCCTGCTTCTGGGTATGGGTCTTCCGACAACAGCTAACTACATCATCATGGCTTCTCTAACAGCTCCGGTGATCGTGACGTTAACTACTGGTCTGACACTGCATGGTCAAGAAATTGCGATTCCGCTGATTGCCGCCCATCTGTTCTGCCTGTACTTCGGCATCCTGGCCGACGACACACCTCCTGTCGGTCTGGCCGCCTACGCGGGTGCCGCAATTGCAAAAGCGAACCCGATCTCCGTCGGTGTTCAGGGCTTCCTCTACGATATTCGTACAGCCATCATCCCGGTCTTCTTCCTGTTCAACTCCGACATTCTTCTGATCGGTATTGAATCCCTGCCGGTAAGTCTGATGATTTTTGCGATGACAGGTTTGGGTATGGTTGCGGTTTCCTCCGCCATCCAGGGCTGGCTGATCGATAAAGTCAACATCCTTGAAAGACTCATTCTTGTTGCCGCTACCGTTGTTCTGATGTTCCCGGCTCTGATTTCCGGCTACGTCCTTCCGTATGAACAGCGCTGGTGGGGCTACCTTGTCGGTATTGCGCTCTTCGGTATTGCCTTCCTCTCTCAGAAAGTGCGCTACGGTGCTAAGAAAAAGAATCAGGCTGCAGTTGCAGAATCTGATGAGGAGTTAGCAGTTTCATAGAATTTCCTAGTGTTCATTCGACCTTGTCCGTCGAATATTTGGCCGCGGAACCCCTTCACCGCGGTTTTTTTTTGCTTTTTTGTGCTTGTCTCCGTTGGACGAAGACAAGCCTAATGACTCTTCACGGATTAGTTAAATTTTCCGCTGTTCAACATTTTTTCCGCACCGGCTTTGAGGCCATCAACATATTGAAGAAAAGCCGACCTTGAAACCAAAAGATGAGGTTCGCCCAGTTTTCTATTTTTGATTTTCTCGATGAGTTCTGTCTGACCGGTGCTGAAGGGGTGGGCAGTTAGATTTACGGAAATATCAAGCTTATTGTTCGACAATTTATCGAGAGACCGGATATATTCTTCCAACTGTGATTTATCTTTGATCGCGTTCAAACCGACTCCGCCGATCGTGACAGCCGTGTATTTTTTACCGTCTGCATAAACCGGGTAAACATAGGAGAAGGTTCCTTCGGTATGTCCCGGAGTGGCAATGGCGCGCACAGTTGTGTTCCCGAGCGTGACGGTCTCACCGTCTTTGAGAACCATTTCTTTCGGAATCATGGTTTTCGGACCCGCTCCTTTGCCGAGGTGCTCGAAAGATTCTTCCCAGCCTTTTTCGCCCATGGCAAATTTTGCGTTCTTGAATAAAGGCTTCAAGGTGGTTGCGCCGCCGACATGATCAAAGTGTCCGTGTGTCATAAGCACGTATTTGATTTCGGAAGGATCAACATTGAGTAAGGCAAGATTGTCGATGAGATGTCCGACGAAAGGAGGATGCAGCGTATCAATGAGGATGTATCCGTCATTTGTTTTGATCAGGTAGGCAGCTACCCAGCGCAGTCCAACGTACCACACATTGTCAAAGACTTTGTAAGGAGGGATCTTTTGGATGACCGGATCATCCAACCAAGCTTTGAGCTCAGGCGACATTTTTTTCGTTTGTGCAAATTCGCTGAATAATGCCGCAACTTGTTTAGAAGAAAGATCCAGTGCTTTTTCAGCGGCAAAAGTTTTTGGCGCAACAAGAACAGCGGCCGAACCTAAACCGACTCTCAAAAAATTTCTGCGTTTCATTTGATTCATAACAAATCTCCATACGAGTGAATGGAGGTATGTTATTGAATTTTTTATTTCGGATAAATAGAATAAAAAGCAATCTATTTTTTCGATTTTCGAAATAATTATGGATCGTCTTCAAGCCCTGGAAGTTTTCATGTTGGTCGCGAAGCTGGGGAGCTTTACAGCGGCTTCAAGAGCGGCAAACCTAACAGCTTCACGCGTTACCCATCTGATTCAGAATTTAGAGAAGGAATTAGGCGTCTCTTTATTTAGCCGAACCACACGACGTGTGAGTCTTTCATCTGCCGGTCAGGCCTTATTTGAACAGCTTGATCCGAACCTTGGTTTTATTACTGAAACGCTTCAGAACATCAAGGAGTTATCTAATGAAGAACCGAAAGGGACAATCCGGATCAGTGCACCGGTCAAGTTCGGCTCAACGTTTTTGATGAAACCGATAACGGTGTTTCTTAAGAAATATCCGGATGTTCGTATTGTTTTGAATACGACCAACGATCCGCAGGAAATCTTCAAAGGTGGTGCAGATATTGCATTTGTCCTGGTTACGGAGATGCCTCTTTCAGGAGTGCGACACAAGATAGGAGTGTTCAGCAGCGGAATCTATGCAAATTTGAATGTCATGACGGCACTCTCTTCTTTAACTTCGCCCGAGCAATTGAGGAGTGCCGAATTAATTCTTCAAGAAGGGAATGCTTCGTCTTGGAATCTAACCGGTTCGGAGGGACAAAAATACAGGGTGTCGGTAAAGAAGTGGTCTTTCAAAACTGACACGACGCAGGCGGCTTTAATCGCAGCAAAGGAAGGTCTGGGCGCGGCACTTTTACCGATACCTTTAGGAGAGAGTGAAAAGTCCTTGACTCGATTACTTCCTAATTGGACCGGCGTTCCAGTGGAAGTCTGCGCCATCACTTCGTCTAGGAAGATTTCTTCAGCAGCAAGAAATTTTATTGACCTTGCCAAACAAGAGTTCAATAGAGAGCAATGACGGGACTGCAGTCTTGCAACCGCCACAAAAATCCCGAGCTTCCTGCGAAGCCCGGGATTTGAATTAAGCCGCTAAGTCAGACGATTAAACCCAGCCTTTCTGGCGGAATTCTTTGAGTTTTTCAACGAAATAGCGCATTTCAGCGGGAGTGCCCAGAGAAATACGGCACCACTGAACGGCAGGCGGGAAGGGACGGCCGACGAGAATGTGTTCGGTTTTCATTCTGTCTGCGAAGGGTTTCAGCGGAGCTTTCAGATCAATGAAAACGAAGTTCGTCTGGCTCGGCAGATAAGGAATGTTGAGTTCCTTCAGAGCCTTGTAGAGGATCTCGCGGGCTTCGTCATTGCTTTCTTTGGATTCTTTTAAGAATTCCTTGTCATTGAGTTCGCTTAGAGCAGCAGCCAGCGTTGTCTGGTTCATCATGACTTCGTAGGCGACATGGTCACGAATCTTGTTGATGACGTTCACGGCGCCGACGGCGTAGCCCAAACGCATACCGGCCATAGCGAAGATCTTGGAGAAGGTCTTCAGGACGACCAGGTTGTCAAAGCCCTGACGAACGAGTTCGTTGCAGGACTTGAAGGAAGGATCGTTGACGAACTCGGCATAGGCTTCGTCGAGGATGAAGAAGGTGTTCTTCGGCTGAGATTTAATCCAGTTGAAGATTTCATTGCTGTCGGCAATCGTGGAAGTCGGGTTGTTCGGGTTGACGAGGTAAACCAGAACGCGGTGTTTCTTTGCTTCAGCGGTTGCAACTTTGCGCAGAGCGGCGAGATCAATGCTCCAGTTCGGGCCCATCTTGACGTTCTTAACCGGAATGTTGTTGCGCTTAGCAACATCAGCACCGTCGCCGTAAGTCAGTTCAGGCTGAACCAAAACCGTGTTCTTGGTGGCTTCAGCTTCAATAGTGGCACGAATGGCTTCTGCAGAACCGTGCGTCAGAAGTACTTCATCCGGTCTGACATTCATGAATTTAGCCAAATCCTTTTTGAATGCGATGACCTGCGCGAAGGGATAACGAGAGCCGTACATGGCGGCTTTAGCGACAGCTTCTTTAGCCTTTTCGCTCATGCCCAACGGGTTTTCGTTAAAGCACAAGAGCATGGGTTTTTCGGCAGTCGGTTTGACAAACTTCGGCTGAGCAGCGACAGCGGCAGTTGTTCCGAGGGAAGAGAGAGCAGCTCCGGCGCCGACCAGACGGAAGAGTTGTCTGCGATTCAGGGTCATGAAAAATCTCCTATGAGGTTATTAATAGTTACTGACAATTATTGTCAATTAATCGGCGGTACAAGGAAAATTTACTAGGAAATTCTCATGATTGGAATATCTTTTGCGGATTTTTAGCTAGGGAAAAGAAAAAAGCCCGAAATTTGTACTTTCGAGCTTTCTAGAAGAGATCAAAAACCGTTATTCGGTCTTGTTTTCCGGCGCGACATAGCCTTCGGGATGGGCCACGCCTTCGCCGAAGAAGTGAGCTTCGATCTGGTCCATCAGCCATTTGCGAGCTCTCGGATCTGCCATGGAAAGACGGTTTTCGTTAACGATCATGGTCTGAAGATGCTTCCACTGTTCCCAAGCTTCTTTGGAAACATTGTTGTAAATCTTCATGCCCAGGGCGCCGGGAAGAGGCGGGTAGTCCAGGCCTTCGGCTTCGCGGCCGAGTTTTATGCAGTTAACCATGTGTGCCATTGGTGTACTCCTAATCATTTATCTGAAAATTGTTTTTCAAGTCTACAAGCATTGGACGCCGCTGACCTAAAGATCTTTTATGAAGATTTGTGAACGGCGCTGCCAGTTATACAAACGCCGCTTTTCAATCGGTAAATCGTCTACGCCGGCAGGACGGAAACCGCGTTTCAAGAACCAGTGCATAGTTCTTGTGGTCAGAACAAACAGGCGGTTCAATCCGGCCTTGCGAGCCTGGTTTTCAATGTGGCGAAGCAAACGCTCTCCGTCTCCGAAGCCCTGATAAGCCGCATCGACCGTCAGCGCAGCCATTTCCCCGAGTTTTTCCTCCGGGAACTGATAAAGCGCGGCACTCCCGTAGATCACACCGTCGTGTTCAAGAACCGTGAAGTGAGAGATGTCGCGTTCAAGTTTTTCGCGTGGGCGTTTGACCAACGTTCCGTCCGCCTCAAGCGGCTCCAGCAGTTTGATCAGACCAGAGACGTCGTCAGAGGTTGCCTGACGCAGGGACTCCAGATTTTCCATGGTCATCATGGTTCCCACGCCGTCATGCGTAAAGAGCTCAGCCAAAAGTCCTCCGTCCATTGCGTAGGGCACGATGTGAACGCGTTCAACGCCGTGTTCAAGCGCTTTCAGGGCAAACGTCAGGTTGTAGATATCTTCTTCATCGACGAGTTTGTCGTTAATGAACTCTCGAGCATCTTCCGCGGTAAGTTCCGTGACCACTTCATCAAAGCGTCTGACACCATCCACGTTGGTGAGCAGAATAAGCTTGTCGGCTTTTAGCGCACCGGCAATGGAAGCCGCTAAATCTTCGCTCGTCAGATTAAAGGCTTCGCCCGTGGGAGAGAAACCGAGCGGCGAAATTAAAACGATCCGCCCTCCGTCGAGTTCTCGATGAATCGCTTCGCTGTCAACTTTGCGAACGACGCCGGTGAACTTAAAGTCCACGCCGTCGATGATGCCTAAAGGACGGGCAATCACGAAGTTGCCGCTGACGACGCGACATTGGCTGTGAGCCATCGGCGTGTTCGGTAAGCCCTGAGAGAAAGCTGCTTCAATATCCAGGCGCGCTTCGCCGGCGGCTTCTTTGACGCACACAAGCGCATCGGCGGTCGTCACCCGAATGCCGTTGACGTATTGGGACTCGATGGCCTTCAATGACATTAGCTCTTCGACCTGGGGACGTACGCCGTAAACTAGGACGATTCGTGCACCTATGGCTGAGATCATGCTGATGTCAGCAATCAAGCTGGAAAAATGTTCTTGAAGGATGGTTTCTCCGGCGAGATCGATGACGATCGTTTTGCCGCGAATGGAATGAATATGCGGTGCGACGCTTCTGAACCATTCGACCCAGGAGTCCATTGAAACCGGAACAATCGGGGATTCTTTATTTTCTTCTGACATGTCCGTTGAATTAAGAAAGGCTTCAATTAGTTGTTGCTGAAATTTTAATATTTGAGAGACCGTAATTTTCTCGGAGAAAACGAGCATTGTCTCGATGGTTTCGAAGAAATTTGTTCAATTTGGGACAGTTGGCAGAAGCATTTTTTTGTTTAGAAACAAATAGCTTCGAAAATTTCGAGCAGAAAAAGCCTAAAAAGTTCTATCCTTAGTGAACTTTAGAATGAGAGATATAAGAACCTGGAACTATGGCAGGCGATTTAAGAGATTTAAAAGCAAAGTTACTCGAAGCACGAAAAGCAGAGAAGAAGCCGCAGGCGGTTTCTCAAAAACAAGAACCTCCGCGCACCAAATTAACATTAAAGAAGAAAACTCCGGCAGCCTCTTCTGGAGCATCAGCTGCATCTAAATCTGCAGAAGTGAAGGCTTCGGCACAAAAGAAGAATCCGGCAGAGCCTTCCAAACGTCCGGCACCTAAAGGCAAAGGAACTTCTTTAAAAGGGCTTTCGGATTTGAGAGTACTGCGCAATCAGATCAATGCACCGCAGGAACAGAAAGACATAAACGAGTCCAAGAAACCTGCTGCCTCCGAGAAGAAGCCGTCCAGGGCCCTCGTGAAGGTAGGAAACGAAGTGCTCCGCAACATTCCCCCGAAACTCGAACTCCAGGAAAGCCTTCCTGTCAGCGAACGCGCTGACGAAATCGCTGAAGCCATTAAAAACAACCAAGTCGTGATCGTCTCCGGTGAGACGGGTTCCGGTAAAACCACTCAGCTTCCGAAGATCGCCATGATGGTCGGAAGAGGACAAAAAGGTCTGATCGGTCACACGCAGCCTCGACGCATTGCCGCGACTTCTATTGCTAAGCGTATTTCCGAAGAAATGGACGCCGAAGTCGGCCAAGTCGCCGGCTACAAGATTCGATTTAAAGACGAATTAGAGCCCGGTGCGACGATTAAGCTCATGACGGACGGCATCCTGCTTGCTGAGACTCAGCGGGACAGACTGCTCAAAGCCTACGATACGATCATCATTGACGAAGCGCATGAGCGCAGTTTGAACATCGACTTCCTCTTGGGCTACCTCCGAGAAATCCTGCCGAAGCGTCCCGACCTTAAGCTCATTATTACGTCTGCGACGATTGACTCGGAGCGATTTGCCAAGCACTTTGAGAGCGTCAACAAGAAGCCCGTGCCGAGCATCAATGTTTCCGGTCGTCTCTACCCGGTTCAGATTCGCTATCGTCCGGTCCAAGACGAAGAAGAAAATGACGACCGCACCCTGATGCAGGCCATTGCCGACGCATGTGATGAACTTATGGGCGCCGGCAGCGGCGATATTCTGGTCTTTCTGCCCGGCGAACGTGAAATTAGAGAAGCAGCCGAAGCCTTGTCTCCGGCTGCAAGAAAGGGCGTTGAAATCCTTCCGCTCTTTTCCCGCTTAAGTATTGAAGAGCAGGACCGTATCTTTAAAACCGACGGTCGTCGCCGTATTGTGCTTGCCACCAATATTGCCGAAACCTCTTTGACGGTTCCCGGCATCCGATATGTGGTTGATACCGGGTTGGCCCGTGTGAAGCGTTACTCTTACCGCAATAAAGTGGAACAGCTGCAGATCGAGCCGATCAGCCAAGCGGCAGCTAAGCAGCGTGCCGGCCGATGCGGTCGTGTGGCCAACGGTATTTGTATCCGACTCTACGATGAGAAAGATTTCGAAAAGCGCCCCGAATTTACCGATCCGGAAATTCTGAGAAGCTCGTTGGCGACCGTGATTCTCCGTATGAAGTCGCTGCATCTGACTGATGTTCGCGAGTTCCCGTTTGTTCAAGCCCCGCTTCAGCGTGCGATTACCGACGGCTATGACCTATTGATCGAATTGGATGCGGTAAAAGAACGCGGAGGCGAATTAACTCCTGTCGGAAAAGAACTTGCCCGACTGCCGCTCGACGCGCGTCTTGCCCGCATGCTGCAGGCGGCCGCAGAAAACCAAGCTTTGGCAGAAGTGCTGATTATTGCTTCGGCGATCAGTATTCAGGATCCTCGTGAACGTCCTTTGGATGCTCAGGATAAAGCGGCCGCGGCACACAAAAAATTTGCCGACGAAAAGAGCGATTTCCTTTCTCTGATTAAGCTTTGGAACTGGACGCAGGATGCGATCGCTAACAAAGAAAGCAATCGACTGCTGGAGCAGAAGTTCCGCCAAAACTATCTTTCGGTAAAGAGGCTTCGCGAGTGGCGCGATGTTTACCGTCAGCTCAAGGAGCTCACGCAGGAAATGGGCTGGCGTTTAAATACTGCGCCGGCAACCTATGAACAGCTGCATAAAGCACTCCTGTCCGGTCTCTTGGGCAATATCGGTATGAAAGACGTTCAGGCTGATTACAAAACGCCGCCCTACATAGGCGCCAGGGGCATTAAGTTTTGGCCGTGGCCCGGTTCTTCTCTGGCGAAGAAGGGCGGCAAATGGATTATGGCTTCCGAGATCGTGGAAACAACCCGCCTATTTGCCAGAACGCTTGCGAATCTCGAGCCTGAGTGGATTGAGAAGGTCGGCTCGCACTTGATTAAAAAGTCTTGGAGCGATCCTCATTGGGAGAAAAAGGCCGGCAACGTTATCGCCTTAGAAAAGGGCACCCTGTACGGTCTGCCAGTGTACACGGAACGAAAGGTGGATTTTTCCCGCAAGGATCCGAAAACCTCTAGAGAGATCTTTATTCGCCGAGCTCTGGTAGAAGAAGAACTCGAAAGCCAGGCCCCGTTCTGGCAGCACAACGTCGCCATGATCAACAACATCCGCGAGATGGAACACAAGTCTCGTCGTCCGGATGTGCTGGTGGACGACAGCATGATTTACGAGTTTTATGACAAGAAAATCAGTCAGGGCGTTGTCAATCAGCAGACCTTTGATAAGTGGCGAGAAAAGGCGGAAGCGGAGAATCCGAAACTTTTGTTCCTTCAGAAGTCCGACTTGATGCGTCATGACGCAGCCGGCATCACGATCGAATACTTCCCGAAGAAGCTTGAGATCGCCGGCATCCCGATGGCGCTGAATTACAACTTTGATCCGGGTTCTCCGCGTGACGGCGTCACGATGACCGTACCGCTTTATGCCCTGAACCAGCTGGATCAGGTCCGCTTGGAGTGGCTCGTGCCCGGCATGGTCAAAGAAAAAGTTCAGATGCTGCTCAAGAGTCTTCCTCAGCGTCTGCGCCGTCATTTTGTGCCGCTGCCCGATTGGGCAAAATCTTTTGCCCAGCGTCATGAAGTTCCCGACGGAGATCTCATCGAACTCTTGATTAAAGAGGCACGAGAGCAGTTCCGTATTGATATCCAGAAATCAGACTTCAAGTTTGAGATGCTTCCGCCGCATCTCAGCATGAATTACAAGGTAGTTGACGAACACGGCAGACAGCTTGCCATGTCCCGCAGTATTCCGCAGTTGAGAAGCGAATTGAGCACTGAAGCCCGCAAGACGTTCCAGAACATCGCGTCCCAGGACAGCAAAGTTGCGGAAGACCTCCAGGACGAGATAACGGAATGGAACTTCGGTGAATTGCCCGATGTCATGGAGATTAAGAAGAAGGGCATTTCGCTCATCGGCCACCCGGCATTAGTGGATAAGGGTGAATATTGCTCTTTGGAAGTTTTTGATGATCCGGACCAAGCGGCCCGTATTCATCGACGGGGTTTGATTCGCTTGATCCGTTTGGGACTGAAGGAACAGATTAAGTATCTGGATAAGAATTTGAAGTCGATGCAGACGACGCAGATCCAAGGCGCATCCATTGTTTCTTTGAGAAAGGCTTTCCCGTCCTTTGAGGAACTCAAGCAAGACGTCATAGATGCCTCGATCGAAACGGCTGCCTTTACCGGAGAACTCCCGGTTAATGAAGAGCAGTTCAGGGAAACGATTGCGAACGTGAAGGAAAAGCTCGGATTGCTGACGCTGGAGCTGGCGCGCCTCTTGAGTTCGATTGTTTCTGAAGCGGCTTTAGCTCAACAGAAGCTCAATTCGATCAAGAGCTATAAGGAAGTCAGCGAGGACATTACGGCTCAGCTCTCCGACTTGTTCCCACCGCATTTCCTGCTCACGATCCCGTTCAGCCAGCTGCGTCACTATCCGCGTTACATGAAGGCCATTCAAGTTCGTATCGATCGTCTGAAAAACGATCCAGGCAGAGATGCTGAACGTATGGCCGAGATTCGTCAGCTTACGGTTAATTACAAGAGGGAGTTGTCTGCCAGAAGAGGCGTCTACGATGCCAAACTGGTCGAATTCGGGAATATGCTTCAGGAGCTGAGGGTTTCTCTTTTTGCGCAGGAACTCAGAACGCCGATGCCAGTGAGCGTCAAGCGTCTGAATAAAATGTGGGATGCGATTCTTCGTGAGTACTAACTACATATTGAGTGAAGTTAGAAAAATGATTAGTAATTTCCCTTATATAAGTGTTTAATTTGGGCGGTGAGGCCGATTTTTTATGGTTTCGCCGAACGAATTGGCGCAAAATAACAAATACTCACCAATTAATGACCTCTTCTCTTCTCCTCTGGATGGAAAAAATGCGTTTATCGGCAGCGATTCTCTGTGCTTTTTTATCGTTTAGTTTTATTGCCGCTCCTACCGTAGAGGCTGCTCAGAAGAAACCGGCGGCTGTTAAAGTCGTCAAGAAAAAAGCAGTGAAAAAGACCGTTGTCGAGAAGACAGCGAAGAAGAAAGTTGTTGCTGCTTCGGCAAAGAAGAAGGCTAAGGCTCCTAAGGCAAAAGCTGCCGGCAAACGGGTCGCGGTGAAAAGCGTCGTTCGTAAACGGGCCTCAGCTCGTTCCTCCAGCCGCAAATTTGCCTCTTCTAAGAACTATCGTCCGAGAAAGGCGATTGACTGGGCTACTTACCGCAGCCGCGGACCTTCCTACGCACAGCTCATAGGCCTGAAGGGCTCCAGCGATCCGCTGGGACTCTCCTCGACGGCCGTGCTCGCCTACGACATGGACACAAACCAAGTTTTGTATGAAAAGAATGCCGATCAGCCCCTGCCGATCGCATCTATTACAAAACTGATGACGGCGCTGGTGATCGTGGAATCCGGCGTCAATTTAGACGACAAGTTCACTGTTACGCGTGAAGACTTCGTTCCTTCGAGCGCTCACTCCAAGCTTCGCATGGGCATGGAGATCTCCCGCCGTCAGGCTTTGCATCTGGCTTTAATGAGTTCGGATAACCGTGCGGCTCATTTCCTCGCCCGTACCTATCCGACCGGAAAAGCACAGTTCATTAAAGAAATGAACATCAAAGCTGCGCTTCTCGGCATGAAAGACTCCGTCTTCTATGACTCTATCGGTTTGAATAACGACAATCGCTCTTCTGCGGTGGATCTGTCTTACCTCATCACAGGCGCGAGCGAATATGCACTCATCCGTGAACTCTCGACTACGCCGGAAGCTTCCTTCCGTATCGGCAAGCGTGAAGTCATCAGCAGCACCACGAACCGTCTGATTAAAGACGAAGATTGGGACATCGAGCTGCAGAAGACAGGTCTGACGACAGCGGCCGGCTACTGCATGGTCATGCAGGCGCACGTCGACGGAAAGAATGTTGCATTCATCTTCCTCGACTCTCCGAATAAGTACGCTCGTGCCAACGACGCAGAAAAACTTCGTTCATATTTGAGCCGTGAAAGCGTTGTAGCTTCGAATTGATCGCTGAATCGATCTAAATCATCACAAGTGACGCATTGGACTAAAAGTTCAATGCGTCATTTTTAGGTTTTAGAAAACTTTGAATTTTCTGTTTCGCATTCAATTGATTAGAATCGAAACACCAATTTTGAAGGAAAGCACGTGAGAGAGATCTGTCTGGATACCGAAACCACCGGCATGGCCGCTAAGGAAGGCGACCGAATCATTGAAATCGGCTGCGTTGAACTTGGAGAACACGGATTAACCGATAAAAATTTTCATGAGTACATCGATCCGGAACGCCAGATGGAGGCAGAGGTTATCCGCGTCCACAAGATCACCAATGAATTTTTGGTCGGTAAGCCGAAGTTTGCGGACATCGCCGACAAGTTCATTGAATTTGTTCAGGGCGCCAGACTCATCATTCACAATGCTCAGTTCGACATCGGCTTCCTCAATGAGGAGTTGAGAAAGCTCGGCAAACCCTCGATGGAAGAGATTTGCGGCAAGGACAACATTATCGACTCGATGGAGCTTGCCAAAGCCGCATTCCCTCAGATGCACAACAGCTTGGATGCATTGTGTAAGCGTCTCGAAATCGACACGACCCGACGCGTCAAAGAAGGCCACGGCGCGCTTTTGGACGCGGAGCTTTTAGGCCAGGTTTACCTCGTTCTTAAACAGCAGCAAGGCATCTTGGAGATTGATGCGGCGCCGGTGAGTGCCGATGTTCACGATATCTCCGACGTTGAGCTGCCGGTTATTCGAGCCACGGAAGAGGATCTCTCTGAAAACGAACGTGTCTTGGAAATGGTGCGAAAAGCTGCCAAAGGTCCCGCGCTTTACGATTTGGATGAAGAAACCTTTAACGCCAAACGCAAGGAAGAGCAGGACGCGCTCGATGCAAAGGAAGCTAAGCTGCAGGATTTGCTGAAAAATCTTTGACAAGTCGAGCAGAGCAACTCAAATTTGGTGGTTAGGAGGCTATAGGGGCGACGGCCTCTTTACAATCTTCCGGCAGGGCTGCATCTTTGATGCTTCCTAAAGAATTTCGTCCGGCTTTCGACATGTAGTTTCGAAAGCCCCAACAAGCGCCGGTTCATGTTTGATCGAACTGGGCAATTAAAAGATTCTATGAAAAACCGAGGCAATGGCTTCGGCTCTAAGAGTAAGTTATGGCAGTCACAAGAAATTCGCGCAATGGGCGCAAAACACCTTTCAGACCGTCAGCGTCTGTCAATACCCGACGCACTCCTGCAAGCGCGGAATCCGCTCCCCGCTCTCCTGCGAGAAAGCCGCAGGTGGCTAAGTTATTAACGGCTCCGTTTGCCAATGAAAAGCTGCATAAAGTGCTGGCTGATGCAGGCATCGGTTCACGCCGTGATATGGAAGAAAGAATCGCAGAAGGCCGCATCTCTGTGAACGGAGAACCTGCTCACGTCGGCCAGCGTGTGACACCTTCTGACGTGATTCGTTTTGACGGCAGGATCGTTCGCCGTTCCGCGCTGGAAAACAATGATGTTCCTAAGGTTCTGATTTATCACAAGCCTGCCGGCGAGATCGTCTCCAAAGATGACCCCGAAGGCCGCCCCACGGTTTTTGATCATCTGCCGAGAATCGGCGGTGCCCGCTGGATCGCTGTCGGACGGCTTGACTTCAATACCGAAGGCCTCCTTTTGTTTACCGATAGCGGAAATTTAGCCAATTTCCTGATGCATCCGCGTCATGAGATTGAGCGCGAGTATGCGGTCCGTGTTCAGGGAACGATGAGTCCGGAAGCCAAAGACAAACTTCTCAAAGGCATCAAACTCGACGACGGCATCGCTAAATTCACGACGCTGGAAGAGGGCGGGGGAAAAGGCTTCAACCGCTGGTACAACGTCACGCTGAGCGAAGGCCGCAACCGTGAAGTTCGCCGCATGTTTGAAGCCGTCGGCTTACCCGTCTCGCGCCTGATCCGCGTGAAATACGGCAACCTAGAACTTCCGTCTGACTTGCCCAGAGGCAAGACCCGCCGCATGAGCACGGAAGAAACGGAAAAGTGGCTCGATTCCATCAGTTATAAAAAAGGAATGTCCACGGCACCGGCCCCTCGTGCGCCAGAGAGAACGCCGCGTCCTGCAGCTTCCCGCGCCCCGGCCTCTGCTCCCAAAGCGGGCAGAAAGTTTGGTCAGCGAGACACTTCTTCGGCGATCCGGTCTAGTCGTCCGATGCGCAGCCGCGGAACCCGAGGCCCGAAATAATTTTTAGTCAGACCAAAGAGATAGAGCAAATTTGACGGCAGAAAGCTGAAAAATTTTTCAGAGAAACGACGGGCGGGAAACAAACCTCACCCGTTTTTTCTTTCTGAAATGAAAGAGTTATGTCTTGAAAAGTTACGAAAAATCTGTCTATTAGCGTTGTCCATGATGTACAATTGCGCTAGTTTTTGCTTTAAGGCGCGTTGTATGCGTCATAAAGCGCTCGAAAGGCCTTCGGTCGGTCGAGCACCTATCAAAAAGAATTTTTTAAGAGATGGGCTTTGAAGCCCATTTTTTTTTACTTAGGTATTGAGGTTAAATCTGCAATGGCAGTTTCGACACAATTATTTGAAATGATCGATGCCACTGTCGAAGGCTTGGGTTACGAGCTCGTCGATGTGGAAAAACTCCCGCGCGGTTTGATCCGCGTCACGATCGATAAAGACGGCGGGATTACTTTGGACGACTGCGAAAAAGTCAGCAACCAGCTCAACAGCGCAATGACGGTTGAGAACGTTGACTACGATCGTCTTGAAGTGTCTTCTCCGGGTGTTGATCGTCCGTTGAAACGTCCTCGTGATTTCGTGAAATTCGTCGGACAGAACGTTCACGTCGAACTTTTTGCTCCGATCACCGGTGAAGGTCTTCCCGAAAACGGCCGCCGTCGTTTGGACGGAACCCTTGACGCCGTTGAAGGTGATGAAAACAACCCCTCGATCACGATGACACTCTCGGAAAATCGTGTTGCACGCACTCCGGCTGAAAAGCAGCGCGCTGCCAAAACTAAGGCCAAGAGTGACACGCCTGCAGTGACCGTTACCTTCCCCTTTAATGATGTTGAGCGGGCTAACCTCGTGCCCGACCTGAATTTCAGAGGTGCAAAATAATGAGCCGTGATTTATTAACAATGGTGGAAGTCCTCGCCCACGAAAAGAACGTTGATCAGTCCGTCGTTCTGGCTGCATTGGAAAGTGCTTTGGCCAGCGCAGTAAAAAAGGCTGAGTTCCCGGGCGAAGACGCAGATATCGTCGTCAAAGTCGACCCGACAACCGGCGACCAGAAAGTTTGGCGTCAGTGGTTAGTCGTTCCTGACGAACAGGGCCTTCAGGAGCCGGATCGTCAGATTCTTCAGTGGGAGGCTAAGGAAGACTACAGCGACCAGGGCGAAATGAATGTCGGCGACTATGTTCGTAAGCCTCTGCCCGATGTCAACGTAACCGGCCGTCGTTTTGCGACAGACGCAAAACAGGTCATTATTCAGCGCCTGAGAGAAGCCGAGCGTAATCAGCTTTTAAACGAATTCCTTGAACGCTACAAGGACGTTAAGGTTGTCACCGGCCAAGTCAAGCGCTTTGACAAGAGCGATGCGATTATCGAAATCGGCCGCATCGATGCTCGTCTGCCTAGACATCAGATGATCCCGATGGAAAACCTCCGTCCGGGCGATCGTGTTCGCGCTTATGTTCTGAAAATCGATCCGACCTCCAGACAGCAGCAGATCACCCTGTCCCGTACCTGCAATGAATTCTTGGGCGAACTGATGCGTCAGGTCGTTCCCGAAATCAACGAAGGCCTGCTTGAGATCAAGGGCATTGCCCGCGATCCCGGCATCCGTGCCAAAGTTGCCGTCCAGGTTAAGGACAAGCGCATTGATCCGATCGGAAGCTGCATCGGTGTCAAAGGCTCTCGTATTCAGTCCGTTTCCGGCGAACTGATGAATGAGAGAATCGACATTATCCGCTGGGCCGATCAGCCTGCCGAATACGTCATGAGCGCGCTGTCTCCCGCAACGATTTCCTCCATCATCGTCCATGAAGACGAACACAAGGTTGAAGTCGTGACCCCTGACCTTGACAACAGCAAGATCGCGATCGGCAGCAACGGCGTCAACAAGCGTCTTGCCTCCGAGCTGACCGGCTGGGAAATTGAAGTGATGGATGACGACCAGGCGGCTAAGAAGCGTGAAGATGAAATCGCTCCGCGTCGCCAGGAACTCTGCGACCGCCTCGATATTGATGAGGAAGTTGCTCAGGTTCTGATTGAAAACGGCATTGAGACACTTGAAGAAGTTGCTTATCTGCCGGAAGAAGAACTGCTTAGCATCGAACAGTTCGATGAAGATACCGTTAAAGAACTGCGTTCCAGAGCCAGAACGGCATTGCTGACTTCTGCGCTTGAACGTGAAGAGCTCCTCAAGTGGGCCGACAAATCTCTTGTCGACCTTCCGGGGATGACTCATGAAATTGCAAATAAACTGAAGCCTGCCGGCATCAAGACCCTTGATCAGCTTGCCGATTTGTCTACGGACGAACTCGTTGAAATGACGGGTATTGACCACGACAAGGCTGCCGCCCTGATCACAAAGGCTCGCGAAAGCTGGAGCTAATACAAAGGAGGGAATATAGGAATATGGCAAAAACCACTGTTAAAGATTTAGCCGCCGACTTGAATTTGCCGGTTGAGACCCTCCTTTCCCAGTTGAAGGAAGCCGGCCTCTCCCAGAGCACACCCGCCGACGAATTAAGCGAAGCTGATAAGGATCGTTTCTTAACATCCCTGCAGGTTGCCCGCGGCAGCTCGAATGCAGGCCGCCGCAAAATTACGCTGACAAAGCGGGAAAAGAGCGTCATCACTCAGAATGGAGGAGGTTCCTCTCACGCCGTTCAAGTGGAAGTGCGCCGCAAACGCGTTTTGGTGAAGAACCCGGATGTCGTTAATAAAGCCCGCGAAGAAGCCAAGAAGGCAATGGAAGAGCAGAAAGAAAAAGCTCGTCGTTTAGCTGAAGAAGCTGCTGCCCGCGCTAAGGAAGAGGCCGAACGCAAGGCCAAAGAAGAGGCCGAACGTGCTGCCAAACTCAAAGCCGAACAGGAAAAGGCTAAAGCCGAAGAAGCTGCACGCAGACAGAAGGCTGAGGCAGAGCGCAGCATAGAGAAAGCTAAGGCAGAAGCCGAGGCCGCTGCTCGTGCTGCTAAAGAAGCTAAGGAAGCCGCTGTCAAGGCTGAAGCCGACAGAGATGCTGCTCGCCGCGCTGCTGAAGCCGAAGCTCGCGCTATTCGAGAAATGATGTCTGCTCCGAAGAAGGTTCTGACCGCTAAGAAACCGGCTCAGGAAGAAAAACCGCAGGAACAGAAGAAGGTTCACAAGAACAGCGTCAAGAAAGAAAACAAAGGTACGAAGAACAACGCTAAGAACGCAGACAACTGGGGCGACGAAAATCAGAAACGCCGCACTCTCAAAACCCGCGGCGGCGACAACTCTTCGGAAGAAAGCAGCGGCTGGAAGAATGACCGCCGCAACAAACGCGGCAACAAGCACCAGAACCAGAACAACAAGGGCCAGGGCGGAAGACCGCAGACTCCTGCTGTTCAGGAACCCGTTGTTAAGGACATTGAAGTTCCGGAAACCATCACTGTCGCTGATCTCGCTATGAAGATGAGCGTCAAGGCCATTGAAGTCATTAAACAGATGATGAAGCTCGGCCAGATGGTGACGATCAACCAGATGCTTGACCAGGAAACGGCCATGATTGTGGTCGAAGAAATGGGTCATCGTGCGATCGCCGCTAAAGCGGAAGATCCGGAAGCCTTCCTGGCTGAAGAAGAAGCCAAGGCTTTGGCCAACTATCCGAAGGAACCTCGTCCTCCGGTCGTGACGATTATGGGTCACGTTGACCACGGTAAGACTTCTTTGCTGGACTACATCAGACGTACTCGTGTTGCCGCAGGCGAAGCCGGCGGTATTACACAGCACATCGGTGCTTACCACGTTGAAACCCCGAGAGGCATTATTACTTTCTTGGATACCCCGGGACATGAAGCCTTCACGGCCATGCGTGCTCGCGGTGCTCAGGTAACCGATATCGTTATTTTGGTGGTTGCAGCCGACGACGGCGTGATGCCGCAGACCAAGGAAGCTATTGCTCACGCGAAGGCCGGCAACGTTCCTCTGGTGGTTGCCATTAACAAGATTGATAAACCGGAAGCTAATCCTGATCGTGTCAAACAGGAACTCGTTGCCAACGAAGTCATCCCTGAGGATTACGGCGGCGACGTGCCGTTCGTCTGCGTGTCTGCTAAGAGCGGACAGGGCATTGACGAGCTGCTTGAAAACGTTCTTCTGCAGGCCGAAATTCTTGAATTGAAGGCTGTGAAAGAAGGTCCTGCTAAGGGCGTCGTGATTGAATCCCGCCTTGACCGCGGTAAGGGTGCGGTTGCTTCCGTCCTCGTTCAGGCCGGTACCTTAAAGCGCGGTGATATCGTCTTGGCCGGCGCCACTTTCGGTCGCGTTCGCGCCATGGTTGACGAAAACGGCAAGTCGGTTCAGAGCGCCGGTCCTTCCATCCCGGTGGAAATTCAAGGCCTCTCCGACGTTCCGCAGGCCGGTGACGAACTCATCGTCGTTTCCGAAGAGCGTAAGGCTCGTGAATTGGCCAACTACCGTCAGGGCAAGTACCGTGACGTTAAGCTGGCTCGCCAGGTCAATGACAAACTCGGCGGTCTTTTTGGTCAGAATCCGGAAGGCCAGAAGACCCTGTCTCTGGTTATCAAGTCCGACGTTCAAGGCTCTCAGGAAGCTTTGGTTCACGCTTTGACCAAACTTTCTACCGATGAAGTTAAGGTCAGCGTGGTTCACGCAGCCGTAGGCGGTATCAGTGAATCTGATATCAACTTGGCGATTGCTTCCAATGCTGTTGTCTTAGGCTTCAACGTCCGTGCCGATGCATTGGCTAGAAAACTGGCTGAAAACAACGGCATCGACATCCGCTACTACAACATCATCTACGACGCCGTAGATGATGTTAAGGCTGCCATGAGCGGCATGCTTGCTCCGGAACGCCGCGAAAACCACGTAGGTCTCGTTGAAATCCGTCAGGTCATTCGCGTCCCCAAAGTGGGCGCAGTGGCAGGCTGCATGGTGCTCGAAGGGGTCGTCAGACGCAACTCTCATGCCCGTCTTTTGCGCAACAATGTGATTATCTGGACAGGTGAGATTAACTCTCTGCGCCGCTTCAAAGACGACGTTAAGGAAGTCAAGGCCGGTGCCGAGTGCGGCATCTCTCTGAAAGGAAACGATGACATTCAGGTCGATGACAAACTCGAAATCTTTGAGGTCGAGGAAGTCGCAAGAACGATCTGAGATTGATATAGCCTGAACACAAAGGAGCTTTCGGGCTCCTTTGTATTTAGCTGGTTTTATTGAGGAGTTGAAAAATGATTAAACCCACCAAACCGGGACGCGCCAACCGTATTGCGGACCAAATCCAGCGTGACGTTGCCGAACTGATTCAGAAAGAAGTAAGCAACCCGAAGACTGGTCTCGTAACGCTGACAGGGTGCGAAATTACTCCTGATTACGCACATGCGACGATCTACTTTACGTCCATCGGTTCTACGCCTGAGGAAGCCACCGAGGCTTTGAACAGCGCAGCTCCGATGCTTCACTCCAGAATCTTCAAGCTTTTGAAGATTCACACCGTTCCTCAGCTGCATTTTGTCTATGACAAGAGCGTCGAACGCGGCTTTGAAATGGATCAGCTGATCCGTCAGGCTCGCGAAGAGGACGGAGAAAAAGTCAAAGGTGAATAATTGGGTCGTCGTCGCAAAGGTTTAAAAATTGACGGCGTTTTATTGCTCGATAAGCCGGTAGGTTTGTCGAGCAATAGCGCTTTACAGAAGGCACGCCGCCTTCTGAATGCACAAAAAGCCGGCCATACCGGCACGCTTGATCCTTTAGCAAGCGGACTGCTTCCCTTGTGTTTCGGGGAAGCGACAAAGTTTTCTGCCGATTTACTCAACGCCGATAAGGAATATTTAACGACGGTGAAGTTCGGAGAAAAGACCTCTACAGGAGACGCTGAAGGCGAAGTCATCTTTTCGGCCGAGCCGAAATTTACCTTCAAAGAATTCTGTGCCGTTTTAGAGAGATTCAGAGGAGAGATCGTTCAAATACCTCCGATGTATTCAGCCTTGAAAAAGGACGGAGTTCCTTTGTATAAATTCGCAAGAAAAGGTGAAGAAATCGAGAGAGAGCCCCGTAAAGTAGTAATATCCTCACTTGACATTGTGGACTTCCAACCGCTTGAAGTCACCCTTCTGGTGCGTTGCTCCAAGGGTACCTATATTCGTACGCTTGGGGAAGACATAGGCGAAGCCTTAGGCTGCGGCGCCCATTTAAAGACGCTGCGGAGGACGGCTATTGCCGATCTCCACATTGAAGAAGCTGTGGATTTGGATCTGTTTGAACGCATGACTGAGGAGCAGCGTATTGCTGTTTTGCTTCCTCCGGATCGATTGCTGCAGAGTCTTGCGCCCGTCAAGCTGGATGAAGAAGCGACTAAGAAGTTTCTGAACGGTATGAAGGTACGCACGGACGAGCGTTCGATCGAGGAGGCTAAAGTGCGTGTGTACGGTATCTCAGCTGAAAAAACTGAATTTTTACTCGGCGTCGGACGTTTGACTTCCGACGGAGTCCTGGCGCCGGATCGATTAATTTCGTTTGTAGACAACGATAGATAATTTTTAATATGACTCGAGCGATTAGAAATATTGCGATTATTGCTCACGTGGACCATGGTAAAACCACGTTGGTGGATCAGCTGCTGAAACAGTCCGGCACCTTCCGTGCCAATCAGGCTGTTGCCGAGCGCGTGATGGACAGTAACGACATCGAACGCGAGCGCGGCATTACGATTTTGGCGAAAAACTGCGCCGTCGAATACGAAGGCACCCACATCAACATCATCGATACCCCGGGACATGCGGACTTCGGCGGTGAAGTCGAACGCGTTTTGTCTATGGTTGACGGCGTTCTGTTGCTCGTGGATGCGGTAGAAGGCCCGATGCCGCAGACTCGTTTCGTGACCAAGAAAGCGTTGGCTTTAGGTCTGAAACCGATTGTTGTGATTAACAAGATTGATCGTCCGGGCGCTCGTCCTGACTGGGTTATCAACCAAACCTTTGATCTGTTCGACAAACTGGGCGCTACAGAAGAACAGCTGGACTTCCCTGTGATCTACGCTTCTGCTCTGAACGGGTTTGCCGGTTTCACGGATGATGTTGAAGAACTGAAGAAGATCGGAAACATGAAGGCGATTTTCGACACGATTCTGGAAAAAGTTCCGGTTCGTGACGACGATCCTGACGGTCCTCTACAGATGCAGATTTCCTCTCTGGACTACTCCAGCTACGTCGGTAAGATCGGTATCGGCCGTATTAAGCGCGGCCGCATTAAACCGCTTCAGGAAGTTCTGATCATGAACGGCCCGGATTCCGAACCGAAGCGCGCCAAGGTCAATCAGGTTCTGAAGTTCCAGGGCTTGGAAAGAAAACTGGTTGACGAGGCTGAAGCCGGCGACATCGTTCTGATCAACGGTATCGAAGAAATCGGCATCGGTACTACCTTAACCGATGTGAACCATCCGGATGCGCTGCCGCTCCTGCACGTTGACGAACCGACTCTGACGATGAACTTCCATGTCAACACCAGCCCTCTGGCTGGTAAGGAAGGCAAATTCGTCACCAGTCGTCAGATTCGCGAACGTCTTGAACGCGAATTAAAGAGCAATGTTGCTATGCGCATGAAACCGACCGACAACGAAGGCGTTTTCGAAGTGGCCGGCCGCGGTGAACTGCACCTGACGATTTTGATTGAAAACATGCGTCGTGAAGGCTATGAACTAGCTGTTTCCCGTCCGCGCGTCGTTTACAAAGAAGTCGACGGCGTCAAGATGGAGCCGTTCGAAATGCTGACCGTTGACGTGGAAGAAAACCATCAAGGTCCCGTCATGGAAGAGCTCGGCCGCAGAAAGGGCGACCTTCAGGACATGCAGCCGGACGGAAAAGGTCGTGTTCGTCTCGAATACCGCATTCCCGCCCGTGGCTTGATCGGTTTCCAGAACGACTTTCTCACGATGACTCGCGGCACCGGTGTCATGAGCCATGTGTTTGATGAGTACGGTCCTGTTAAGTCCGGAGACTTGGGTGAACGCCGCAACGGCGCCATCATCAGCCAGGACGACGGCAACGCCGTTGCTTATGCTCTGTGGAAGATTCAGGAAAGAGGACGTTTGTTCATCGGTCCGGGAGAACCTATTTATGAAGGCATGGTGATCGGTGTTCACTCTCGTGACAACGACATTGTCGTGACCCCGATTAAGGGAAAACAACTCACCAACATTCGTGCTTCAGGTACCGACGAAGCCATTCGTCTTGTTCCTCCGATTCAGCTGACACTGGAAAGTGCCGTTGAATTCATCAACGATGACGAACTGGCTGAAATCACACCGAAGAGCATTCGTATCCGTAAGCGCTGGCTGAAGGAATTTGAACGCCGCCGTGCTGCACGCGGAGACAGTCGCGTTGGCCCGGGAATCTAAACCCAAATGTCCGTGCGGCAGCGGCAAGCCTTATGAAGACTGCTGCGGGCCGCTTCTTGCCGGCGCCCCCGCACCCGATGCGAGGGCGCTTATGCGTTCTCGCTATACGGCTTTCGTGAAGGAAGACAAGGACTATCTTCTCAGAACCTGGCACGAGAGCACCCGTCCCAAAGAATTAGATTTTGAGCCGCTCCATTGGCGCAGTCTCAAGATTGAGGCCTTCATGCCTTTATCGGAGACAACGGCACGTGTGAAATTCGTTGCGAAAGCACGAGACGATGCCGGAAATATGATCACTTTGAAAGAAAACAGCCGATTTGTAAAAGAAAACGGCCGTTGGTACTACATTGACGGAATCCTTTCATGACAGATAATGTTTACGACCCGATCGGGTGGCGCTTTTGTGTCGCACCGATGCTGGATCTGACAGATCGCCATTGCAGATACTTTCATCGTCTGCTTTCTCATCGTGCTCGACTTTACACCGAGATGGTGACGACCGGAGCGCTGGTTCACGGCGATGTTCCCCATCATCTTGATTTTTCCGAAGCGGAGCATCGGGTTGCTCTGCAGCTCGGAGGATCCGATCCGAAGGATCTGGCCCACGGCGCTAAGCTTGCTCAGCAATGGGGATATGACGAAGTTAATCTTAACTGCGGATGTCCGAGCGAACGTGTGCAGAAAGGCTCGTTCGGTGCTTGTTTAATGCCCGAACCCGGCTTGGTCGCGGATTGCGTTAAAGCCATGCAGGACGCAACTCATCTGCCAGTCACCATCAAACATCGCGTCGGTATTGATGCCAATAATGATTACGGTTTTGTGCGTGACTTTGTCGGTACGTTATTTAATGCCGGCGTTCGTGTTTTTATTGTTCATGCCCGTAATGCATGGCTGAAGGGATTGTCGCCAAAAGAAAACCGTGAAATCCCGCCGCTTCGCAGAGAAGTGGTTTATCAGCTTAAGAAAGATTTTCCGGAAGCGATCATTGTCATTAACGGCGCGCTTCAGGATCTAGGCGAATGTGAAGCCGAACTCAAACACGTGGACGGCGTTATGCTGGGTCGAGCTGCTTATTACACACCGTGGCTTCTCACTGATGTTGATGCCCGCCTTTACAACGACGAACACGCTCCCGTGACGCGCGATCGAGTGATCGACGCCATGGAAGAGTATGTTCGCTTCATTAAGCCGGATGATCATTCTCTGCGGGCCTGCTGCCGGCATATGCACGGACTGCTGACGGGCTTGGCAGGAGCGAAAGTTTGGCGTCGCACGTTAAGCGATACAGCTTTGATCCGTGAGCAGGGAGCGGATATTTTCCGCTATGCCTACGGCAAAGCAGGCTGGGCAGATGTCGAATCGTTCCCCGATGAAGACAGAGAGTTCTTCTCGTAGAAACTAAAATTCAAAAACAAGAATCCTGAATTTCATTACTGAGTTCAGGATTTTTTCTTACTGAGTAGCGGCATAAATAAAACCCGTCTCCCACGACAGGAAACGGGCTTGAAAATCAGAAAACTCTGATTTTTTCTAACTACTTGGCTGCTTTAAGAATAGCTTCGGCAGCTGTTGTGTTGAAGAAGAAACGACGGCTTTCCAGAGTAGTTCCTTTAGCAAAGAATTTGCCCGGACGGAAAATCTTGTCGCCTTTGCCCGGGGCCACGAAAGCCATCTTGGAGACGCCGCTTTCCTGTTCTTCAATACCGTATTCAGCAGGTGTGACTTCCTTCGGCATGGTCAGCACGACAGCATGAGAGCGGCCGTTGTTGACAACGTTCCATTTACCGGTCGCAACTGGGGCTTCACCTGTCGGGGTGCAGAACATGGTTTCTCTCTTAACCGGAGTCACGCGGAAAGTGCCGCTCACAGCCTTCGGATCGGCTTTATCAAACATAATGCCGTAGGCGTGGCCGGAGACGCGTTTGAGGCAGAACGGAATGGAAGAGAAATTCTTCAGCAGTTCGTCGCTGGTGGAGGCGCTTGTGAAGTTCTGGTTGACCGGAATGACCATTTCGTCATTCAGGAAGGTTGTGTCGGCCTTGTAGGCAATAGATCCGGCCGGGAAAACTTCATTACCGACTTTCTCAGCTTCGGCAAGAGGTTCGCCTTTGCGGTTGTTCAGGAATTCGGACATCTTTAATCCGCTGACGTCGAAGGCACGAAGCTTGATACCGATTTGGACGGGGCTCTTGCTTGCACCGAACTTAAGGAGAGCGGTGCCATTCTTTTCGAAGACGACGCTGGTCGGATAAGAAAGAGAGATCTTTTCGGTTTTGGTTGCAATGTAGCCGGCATCTGTTTGAGCCGGAATCAGACCAAGGTCACCTCTGTCTTGCTTCAGCAGCAGCGGAGCTGCTCCGCGGCGCGGCTTTTTCCCTTCAACGACAGACCAAGCGGAAGTATCTTTTCCGTCAATCACCCAAACGGGATGATTTTTCATGATCTCCTGAGTTGTCGTAGAAAGAGCAACGGGTTCTTTTGTTGAGCTCGAGAACAGGTTGTCCAGAAAACCCGCTTGGCTCATTGAGCAGACGGACACAAGGGACAAAGCAACGACTGATTGAGCAGTAATAGATTTCAAATTCACAATAACCTCTTTAGAAATTGCTCTTACAAGTTTTGAACAAAAGAATGCTAACTCAAAAATGTGTAGAGGTTGATACTAATGCATAAAGTTTCTCATCCTCCCAAATGGCTACTTATCTCGCCTACATTGGGGATGTCGCCCATGATAGTACCCATTATTTAGTCTGTTAAGAAGATGTAGTCTGGAAAGTAGGGGAAATGCTGAGTTTTGTGTCACGCACTCGTCATATTCACCCACTAGAATCCCTTTGTTTTTTTATAAAGATAACCATCTACTATGGATACATTTCTCACGTGCACGATGGTCTTTCTGATGCTCCTGGCAAGCTTCAACTTGTTTGTGGGTGTCAGCAACGACGCCGTGAACTTCTTGAGTTCTGCATTGGGGTCTAAGAGTGCCCGATACAATATCGTTATGGGTGTTGCCGCCGCGGGTGTTCTTTTAGGCTGCACCTTCTCAAGCGGAATGATGGAAATTGCGAGAAGCGGGATTTTTAATCCGCAGCTTTTTACCTATTGGGACGTCATGCTCATCTTCTTCGCGGTGATGCTGACAGATGTTCTTCTCTTAGATACCTTTAACTCTCTTGGTCTTCCTACTTCGACCACGGTATCTATCGTTTTCGAGCTCCTTGGTGCTTCCGTCGTTTCTGCGGCATACAAGCTGTGGGTTTCGACCGGAACCATTATCGGACTTGGCGCTTACATTAACAACGAAAAGGCCCTGTCGATTATCATCGGTATTTTGGCTTCCGTCGTGATTGCCTTTACCTTCGGTACGATCATTCAGTGGCTGATGCGTTACCTCTTCACGTTCCGTTATCAGAAAGTTTATCGTTACGTCGGCGGTATTTATTCAGGCCTGTGCCTTACCGCGATTTTCTACTTCCTGATTGTTAAGGGTGCAAAGGGTGCTTCCTTCATGACGCCTGCGCTGATCGCGTGGCTGGATGCAAACACCGAAACCCTAATGTGGAGTTTCTTCCTCACGATTACTGTCGTTTTCCAGATCCTGATTTGGTTCTGGAACTTTAATGCACTTCGTATCGTTATCTTGGCAGGTACGTTCGCCTTAGCCTTTGCGTTCGCAGGCAACGACTTGGTGAACTTCGTGGGTGTGCCTTTAGCCGCGATGCAAAGTGCCGGTATCGCCGCTTCAGCGGAAGCTGCGAATCCCGCCCTCACGCCGACAACGCTGTACATGGGCGCTCTTAAGGAGTCTGTCGTTACTCCGACGATTTGGCTCATCATTTCCGGTTTGATCATGGTCTGCACGCTTTGGTTCAGCCCGAAAGCTCAGCGTGTGGTCCAGACTGCGATCAATTTGTCCGCCAGCGAACGTAGCGAAAAAGAACAGTTTGGCTCTACTGTTGGCGCCCGTGTTTTGGTCCGCTCCGGCCTCGGTGTCAATCGAATCATCAATCAGATCTTGCCGCGTTCTGTGTTGGATAACATCGACAGACACTTTGAAAAACCGCGCTTGAAAAAAGGCGAAGTCCCTCTGCCGTTTGACCAGGTTCGCGCCTCTGTGAACTTGGTGCTCGCCAGTATTTTGATTGCGACTGCGACCAGCATGAAGCTTCCGCTGTCTACAACCTACGTCACTTTTATGGTTGCTATGGGCAGCTCTTTAGCAGACGGCGCCTGGGATAGAGAAACGGCTGTTTACCGAATTTCCGGTGTGATGGCGGTGATCAGCGGCTGGTTCCTGACGGCTTTCACAGCCTTCATCGCCGCCGGTATTGCCGTTCTACTGTGCATCTGGTTCGGACCAATCTTTATGGTAATCGGCGGTGTCTGTGTCGTCGCTCTTCTGGTTCGCTCCAACTTCTTCAGTAAAGATAAGAAAGTTGAAGCGATGGAAGGTTTCGAAGCCGGTTTATCCAAAGAAGAGCTGCGTAAACGCTTTAACGCTGCGATCGACCGTAACCTGAAGCAGACGATCGACATCTTCTCCAACACCACGATGAACTTCCTCTCGGAAGACTATTCGGCGGTGAAAAAAGACAAGCTTGAGGCTCAGGAACTCTTAGATCACATTTCTCTGCTTCGAAGCCAGTACTACCTCATGATCAGTCATGGTCAGGGTGCAGGAAAAGACTACGACGCACGTAATTACTATTACCGCACGTTCTCAAATGTCAAAGACGTTGCTCAGGATTTGCGCAATACAGTCAATCAGATGGAACAGCATCTGGCTAACAGCCACTCGGTCTTCAAGGGCCAGCTCCGAACCAATTTGCTTAAGGCCGTTGACGCATTGTCGAACTTCCAGAAATCTCTGTCTGAGTACGTGATGAACGGTTCGACAACGGACGAAGTGCTTCTTCGCTTATCCAATACGAACCTTGAGGAAGTCAATGCATTCCAGCTCGAACTGATGAAGGAAATTGAAGTCAATAAGATGCCTCTTCATCGTTCTGAACTGTACTTGTCCATCCTTCAGCTCTATCGCGAAATCATCAATCGTTATACGGTCATTGTGCTGCTGCAGCGTGAGTTGAACTTCATGCTCACCGAAAGACATGAGGAAGAAAACGCACCGGCGGTTCCGGCAAAGCCTCAGGCACAGCAATAAGCTAAGAGTCGTTTGACGAAAAAGCGGGTAGTCCTTCGGGGCGCCCGCTAATTTTATTGCCTGTCGGAATCGTCTTGAAGACGTTGACGCTTGTTCGCATGGCTTGTACAGTGAAACGATCTTTTCCTTAGGAGCTGTATTATGCCATTCGTTAGAATTTGCGTTACAGGCGATGAAGAACGCCCCACGTCAGAACAAAAGAAAGAGTTAATCGCAGGCGTGACGAAACTCGTCGGCGATGTTCTTGGAAAGAACACCTCAAACATGGTTGTCATCATTGATGAGATTCCGATGGAAAACTATGGAATCGGAGGTAAGACCGTCAGAGAACGCCGCAAAGAAAAACAAAGCTAACGATCAAAAGAAAAACCGAACCGGCCGCAAGACCGATTCGGTTTTATTACATCCGATGTGTCGGATTACTCTTTCTTCGTCTGGACGAGTTCAAGCGGAGCAGAGTCTTCCTGGACGACACGTTTGATGCGTTTGCGTCCGAGCTTGGGCTTGGGAGCCTCCTCTCTGACGGGAATGTCTTTTTTCGTGGTTCCGACGAGTTCAAGACCTGCTTTTTCAAGCATCGGTTTCAGATCGACCGGTTTCTCAATGGAAGCTGCTTCCTTCTGAGCTTTGACCGGAGCGGCCGTTTCAACCTGTTTGGTTTCGACAGGTTTGACATCTGCCGGTTTTACGACAGTGTTCTCTGTCACAACGGGTTTAACAGCCTCAGTCTGGACGTGCTCAGGTTTCGGAGCTTCCTTCACAACTTCTGCCTTGGGAGCGGCGGAACTGACGGCCTGAACCTCGGAATCGTGGCTTTCGACTTTGGTTACAAAATCTGCAGCCGGTTTGCGGGGTGCCCTTTCACGTCTCAGACGAGCGTGTTTCGGAGCTTCTTCCGTAAGATGCAGCTTGTCTGCTTCCACACGAGGCAGATGTTCGTCAGCACGGATGGTAGCCGCGTTCACCTGAGGAACGGCGTGTTCACTCATGACAACGTCTTCGATGGCGGCAACGACCGGAGAGACAGGTGCGGGCGGCACAACGGATCTTGAGGCACGCGGTTCTCTGTCGCCTCTGTCCTTGCGCAGACGACGTGCTCTGCGAGTGCGAGGACGCTGTTCTGTGGCGTTGGACTGTGATTCAACGGACGGCACTACACGGACGGCAGTTTCGACGATGATTCCTTCAACGGCATCTGCCGGAGCTTTCTTTTCTTCAGCCTGGACAGCCGGAGTTTCGGCAGCGACAGGGGCCGGAGTGGGAGCCGGTACGGGTTTTTCAACCTGCGGCTGAACCTGGACGGCTTCGACGGGTGCCGGAACGTTCTGTTTTTCAACAGGTTTTACTGCTTCTTCAACAGCTGCCGGAGCCTGAACGGGCTTAGCACTTCTTTTATCCTGTAAAGCGCTGTTTTCCTTCAAAGCCTTGCGAGTACGTTCGATTCTTTCAGGCTTTTCTGTCTTTTCGACAGCGGCCGGACGAACGGCAGGAACATTCTTGGCTTTTTCAACCGTCTCTTTCTGGCGTCTGTCTTCAGTCTTGGTCGGTTTTACCTGACGCGGCTGTTTGGGCGCGCGCTCAACTTTTTCCTGTTTGGCGACAGGCGTACGTGTCTTACGCTGATCGTCTCTTTCCTGACGACGATTCTTACGCTCGCCGCGCTCTTTTCTGACGGAAGATTTGTCGCCGCGGCTGGAATTGTTCTTGGCTTCTTCTTTCTCTTCAGCTTCAGAATTTCCGGTGAAGAAAGCAAGAATCTTCTGGAAGAAGCTCTTTTCTTTCTTGGCAGGTTCTTTGGAAGGTTTGGCAGGCTCAACGTGCTTCGGAGCGTCTTCTCTGACGGGCAGGCCTTTGATGACAGGGATCTGACGAGGCTTAGTAGAAGGCGCGACGTTCTGAGCTCTGGAGTAAGGAGCTTCGGGCTCAGGAGCAAGCTCTTCCACGCGCTTGTAGCTCGGAGCACCTTCTGTCAGCAGCTGATCTTCGGTGCGAAGGCGTTCGATCTGATAGTGCGGTGTTTCGAGCGTCTTGTTCGGGATCAGGATGACTTCAATGTGGTGACGATGTTCGATCTTGGCGATGTCGTCGCGTTTTTCGTTCAGCAGGTACGTTGCAACATCGACCGGAACCTGGGCCTGAAGAGCAGTGGTGCCGTCTTTGAGCGCTTCTTCCTGGAGAATACGAAGCACTTGAATCGCACTGGATTCGGTGTCACGAATAGCGCCGATACCGTTGCAGCGCGGGCAGGTGATGTGGCTGCCTTCGTACAGAGACGGACGAAGTCTCTGGCGGGAGAGTTCCAACAAGCCGAAGCGGGAAATCTTGGCGATCTGGACGCGGGCTCTGTCGTGACGAATAGCTTCTTTGATGCGCTGTTCGATAGCACGCTGATGGGCCGGATCTTCCATATCGATGAAGTCGATGACGATCAAGCCGCCGAGGTCACGCAGACGCATCTGACGCGCAACTTCTTCAGCAGCTTCTTCATTGGTGTGGAAGGCAGTGGCTTCGATGTCTCCGCCGGCGGTGGCGCGGGCGGAGTTAACGTCGATGGCAACCAGAGCTTCAGTGTGGTCGATCACAATCGAGCCGCCCGAGGGGAGGGGAACGGTTCTGGAGTAGGCCGTTTCGATCTGATTTTCGATCTGGAAGCGGGAGAACAGGGGCACATCGTCCGTGTAGCGCTTGACACGGTTGATCATGTCAGGCATGACGTGGCCCATGAACTGCTTAGCCTGTTCGTAGATGTCGTCGGTGTCAACGAGAATTTCAGCGATGTCCGGCTGGAAGTAGTCGCGGATCGCGCGAATCACGAGATTGCTTTCTTCAACGATCAGGAAGGGGGCCGGATTCACGCGTTCGTATTTCTGGCCGAGAGGACCGATGGGAGCGGTGACGAAGTTGCCTTCGGTGTCTTCATACTGCGGTGTGGCAGCTTCAACAATGGCCTGCCAGAGCTGGAGAAGGTAATCAAAGTCCCATTTGAGTTCTTCGACCGTACGGCCGATACCAGCGGTACGAGCGATGAGGCTCATGCCTTTCGGTGTCGGGAGCTTGGACATGTTTTCACGAAGCTCTTCGCGTTCTTCGCCTTCGATACGACGGCTGACACCGCCTCCGCGAGGATTGTTCGGCATAAGGACGAGGTAGCGACCGGCCAAGGAAATGAAAGTGGTCAGTGCCGCACCCTTGTTGCCGCGTTCTTCTTTTTCAACCTGAACGATGAGCTCGGTTCCTTCGGAGAGTGCTTCTTTGATGGTCGCAGTGCGAACATCAACACCTTCTTTGAAGTAAGAACGGGAAATTTCTTTAAAAGGGAGAAAACCGTGGCGTTCTTCGCCGTAATCGACGAAACATGCTTCCAAAGACGGTTCAATACGGGTGATTACGCCTTTGTAGATATTGGACTTTCTCTGCTGACGTTCGGAAGACTCGATATCAATATCAATGAGCTTCTGACCTTCAACAATAGCGACACGCAGCTCCTCAGCATGCGTGGCGTTAAATAACATGCGCTTCATCAAGCACTCCTCAGTCACTGACGCGGACCATAGGCGTGCCGTAGAGAAAAGATATCAAACAGGTTCCGGAACAAGTGGAACGGGCAAAGGGATCTCCCTGAGTGAATCGCGGAAATTGTCCGTAGGAGGCTTTATAAAATCGAGAGAGGAGACCGCAGTGCAGGCACAATTATCCCTTCCCGTTAGGCAGGAATAGGCAGGCCGATCGAAACAGCGGAGGTAAGCCACTCTCTTTTTTCCAATACTTTTGCTGCACGAGTGCAGCATGTGTTCCAAAATTTGTGCGCGCATCAACCGGATGCTGCGCCCCGTGTTAATAAAAATTCTTTACAGCAAATGACCCGAAGGCCATTGGCGAGCTGCGACGATTCGAAAATCGGAGCACCGCCTATCATTCATTACAAAATCTCCTGCCGGCATCGTTGCGAAAAACGATGTTTAGCGTGTTCCGTTCATCATCGGTCAGCTCAAGCGGAGAGACCCTAGAATCGGTACGCATCGCATTCCGTTTGTCGTCAAAAGATTACAATCGGCGGAGGTCATTGAGAACAGTTGAACCGACAGATTTCAGACGCGCAAACCTGCGGCGCCGAGTTGTTCTGACGGTCAAACCTCTCGCACAGGATTTTAGAACAAATGATGAAATCTCGCCAAAATAATGAGCGAACAGACCCAAAAAAGGGTCGTACTTCTGCGAAAAGCCGCACCCGCAGCGGAAAAGATTTGTTAGCAGACTTAAACATTTCCGCGTCGACCGGAAAGGTCACTCAGCGCCCAAAGCCAAAGACTGCCTTACCAAGGGTGAAGACATCGGCACAAGAACCGAAAGAAAGAAAAGCCGCCGAGCCGAAGGTTATCTTCAAGAAGGTTGACGAAAGCAATGACGGTCAAAGACTGGATAACTTTCTGCTTTCACAGCTTAAAGGCGTGCCGAAATCTTTGATCTACCGCGTAGTGCGTTCCGGCGAGGTCCGAGTCAATAAAGGACGAGCTCATGTCGACACTCGTCTGCAGAGCGGAGACGAAGTTCGTATTCCGCCGATCCGCTATACCGAAAAAGAATCCGAACATTCGGCACCTCCCTTGAAGCTCTCGGAAATGCCGCCGATTCTTTTTGAAGATCAAAACATCATGGTCGTGGACAAACCGGCCGGTATGGCAAGCCATGGCGGCAGCGGCATCTCTTACGGTCTAATCGAACGAATGAGAGCGAGCCGCCCGGAACTTCCGTTCCTGGAACTCGTCCATCGCTTGGACAGAGGGACTTCCGGCGTATTGGTGCTGGCTAAAACTCGGAAAGCTTTGGTGCGACTCCACGAAATGATCCGCGAAGGAGAGATGCACAAGACCTACCAGGCGTTGGTTAAAGGGGATTGGCAGAACGATCGTCAGCACGCGAAGTTTCCGCTTTTTAAGTACGTCACGCCCTCGGGAGAGCGTCGTGTGCGCGTTGATCCGGAAAACGGGCTTCCGAGCCACTCTATATTTAGATTGAAAGAACGTTTCGGACCGGTTTCTTTAGTTGAAGTCGATCTTCTCACCGGTCGTACCCATCAGATTAGGGTGCATGCAGCAGAGTTAGGCTTTCCGCTGGTCGGAGACGAGAAGTACGGCGATTTCGCATTTAATGATGAAGTTGCCCACGGTTCGCTGGGTGTGCCGTTCAAACGGATGTTCCTGCACTCAGGCAAGATTTGTTTTCATCATCCGATTACAGGAGAGGAACTCGAGATTGAAGCTCCGCTTCCTAAAGATTGTGTAGAGCTCATTGAGGTTTTAGAGCAAAGAAAGGCTCAGAATAAATAGCTCAGTCCTCAAACCTACTAAATCAGGAAAAAGAAGAATGCACGCTCTGAAGATGGCCGTTTTTGATTTTGACGGCACCTTAGTTGATTCAGTTCCTGCGATTGCCCGCGGCATCCAGTTGGCAAATGAAGAAATCGGGATTGCGCCTGTCAGTTATGAGATGGCAAAGAGCATTATCGGGTTAGGCTTCAAGGACATCATTCCGATCGTGGCGCCGGATCTTCCTGAAAGCGAGTACGGTCGTTACAAAGACATTTACGTGCGCTATTTTCTTCAGAGCGATCCTTCTCTGAAGTTATTTCCGGGCGTTTTGGAACTTCTGCGTGAACTTCAAGACGCCGGCATCAAAACCGCGATTGCAACCGGTAAAAGCCGCAAGGGCCTCTCAAGAATCGTTAATCGGATGAATGTGTGGGATTATTTTGATGATTCCATCACAGCCGATGAAGCGCTCCCAAAACCCGACCCTCTAATGCTGAATACTCTGCTTGAAAGAAACGGGCTCACAATGGACGAGATTGTGATGATCGGCGACACTGAGCACGATATTAAGCTAGGCAAAGCGGCCGGAGTCCGCACAATTGCGGTCACTTGGGGTGCTGCGCCGTTAGAACGTTTAGAGGCTTATAAGCCCGACGCCATTGTCAGGACCATGGAAGCGCTCAAAACTAAGCTCGACGAGCTCGCTTAGCGCCGAGAATTCCGAAGACCGTCGGGAGCTTCGGCAGCGACAAATCCTGTTTTTTCCAATCCGCTGCGGAGAACGTGCGAATGCGCTCTTCCGGCCCGGAGATGTCTGTGGCCGCGAGAATAAGCGTCGTAGGCGCGCAGTTTTTAACAAGATCGGCGAGCATGCCGCTGTTGCGGTAGGGTGTTTCGATGAAGAGCTGAGTTTCTCCTTCCGAAGAAGCGCTCTTTCTTTCAAGATCTTTAATTGCATTGGTGCGGGCAGGCTCTTTAATCGGAAGGTAGCCGCAGAAACGGAAATGCTGTCCGTCCATACCGGAAGCCATTAAAGCTAAAAGAATAGAAGACGGTCCGACGAGCGGTACGACGCGGATACCAAGCTTATGAGCTTCCGCAGCGATTTGTGCGCCTGGATCCGCGACGCCCGGACATCCGGCTTCGCTCACAATGCCGATATCGTTTCCTTCCAATGCAGGCTTGAGCCAGCCTCGTACCTTTGCAGAATCCGGACGATGCCCGATTTCTTCAATAGAAAGCGAGGCTATAGGCGATGGGTGGCCGCAGAATTTCAGGAAAGCTCTTGCCGACTTGGCGTTCTCAGCTAAAAAGAACTTGAGTTCACGAGCCGTTTGAATCGTGTGTTCGGGCAGTGTGTCGTTCAGTACCCCATCGGCGATAGGGACCGGCAGCATGAAGAGCTTTCCTTTATTCATCAGTTAAGCTCCGGAAGAACGTGAATGCCGGCCTGAGCAAGCATAGTCGCCAATTCAATCAGCGGCAGTCCGATGATGGCGGTCGGATCGTCGGATTTGCACTCGGCGACTAAGGCGATACCAAGTTTTTCAATTTTGGCTGATCCGGCGCAATTGAAAGGCTTCTCGCGTTCAAGGTACTCACGAATGCCTTCCGGAGGCAGATTGCGCATACGGATAAATGTCGGGACGACCGTGCTCTGCAGATTTCCTTTGGCGTCAATGACGGTCATGGCAGAATGGAATGTAACGGTCTGACCGGACATCTCGGAGAGCTGCTTGAAGGCGTTTTCGAAATTGCCGGGTTTTCCGACCGGACGACCGTTTAATTCCAAGACCTGATCACAGCCGATGACCACGCAGTGCGGATGCTGGGCGGCAACTGCCTGAGCTTTCAGTACGGAAAGGCGCAGTGAGAGATCCTTCGGGCTTTCTCCTTTGAGCGGCGTTTCATCGACGTCGGGAGAGCAGGTAGTGAAAGGGATCTGGAGACGCTCTAAAAGCTCGCGTCGGAAAGGAGAACTTGAACCTAAAATTAATGCGGCTTTGTTGTCCATAATTGGGTCGTTCCTAAAAGCACTCAAACTTGAAAGAGACTATTCTAGTTCAGTGCTTATCGCAGAAAGAGAGAAATTCAATGTCCGCATACCTAAAACAAACCGACTATGTGAATGCTTATGACCTGGCCAGAGATAAGAAAGTCATCGAAGGGCAGGCAAAATTGTCGGATCTTCCGCGCTTAAAAGACATGATTCTTCCGACCGAAGGAACCGTGACATACCGAATCTGCGGAATGACGGCTAAAAAGGGATGGCCCGGCGCCGTCATGGAACTCGCGACCGTTGTTCCTTTGGTTTGCAATCGCTGCACGAAACCGATGGATTTCAAGATTGAGAGAGAAGTTGCTTTCCGCTTCGCTAAGAGCGAAGAAGAAGCCGATTCGATTCCGATCGACGAAGATGATGACACCGAAGTCATCGTCGGCAGCGACAAGCTCAATATTGCCGACTGGATTGAAGAAGAACTGATTCTTTCTCTTCCCTTGGTTCCGGCTCACGAAGAAGGCTGTCAGACCGACGGACCTGAAGAGTCAAAAGACGAAGTTCAGAAGCCGAATCCTTTTGCAAAACTCAAAGATCTCAAAGGTTTGCGTAAGGTCTAAGGTTAGTGTAGAATGCCTGATTTTCCAGGAGCGGAAGCGTAACTGTTGCCCGCTCGATTTTGAAAGTTAGATTTTAATTTACGTGGGGTTACCATGGCTGTTCAGCAAAATAAGAAATCGACCAACAAGCGCGGCAATCACCGTGCTCACGATTTTCTGACGAACCCGCCTCTGGCTGTCGAACCGACAACCGGCGAAGTTCACCGTCGTCATCACATTTCTGCCACCGGTTTTTACCGTGGTAAGAAAGTCATCGCTACTAAGGCTGACGACCAGGAATAAGTCTTCACTGACCCGGATCGCTCTCATCTGAGACCCACGACGGACGGTGCGGCGATCGAGTCTAAAGACATTCTGCAGAGCTCTCTTCGGAGAGCTTTTTTGTTTTTCTGCGGAAAATTTGTATTTGTGTGTAATACGGGTTTTCTGCTTGTATTCGCAAGTCCTAATTAAAGTAATCTGTCGCTCATAGTTATTTAGAGGATTTCCCAGTGTCGGAAAATTGTTTTTCTCGTATCGCCTCCACCGGAAGTTTTCTTCCGAAGAGAGCGGTAAGCAATGAAGAGTTGGCTCAGGATTTAGCCAAAATCGGTGTCGAGACGAGCGACGAATGGATCCGTACCCGCACGGGCATCGAACAGCGCTATCTTGCTTCCGGTGAAGAGTCCACCACTTATTTGGCCTCCGAGGCTGCAAAACAGGCCTTGGAAGCAGGTGGTTTTTCTCCTGACGAAATTGATCTGATTATTGTCGCGACGACCACTCCGGATTCCGTTTTCCCGAGCACGGCTTGCCAAGTTCAGGCGATTCTCGGTGCGTCGGGCGCCGGTGCCTTTGATATTCAGGCCGTTTGTTCCGGTTTTGCCTATGCACTTTCGATTGCTGACTCAATGATTCGTGCTGGTTCTGCCAAGCGCGTCTTGGTGATCGGTGCAGAGACTCTGTCTCGTGTTTTGGATTGGAAAGACAGAACAACTTGTGTTTTGTTCGGCGACGGCGCCGGAGCTGTGGTTCTGGAAAAATCCGATGAGCCCGGTATTTTGGCTTCTGAACTGAAGGCAGACGGCACGCGCGGAGTGCATGTACTGGCCGCAGACAGTCATATCGACGGCGGTAAAGTCGTCGGTGATCCGTTCATCCGCATGGACGGCCGCTTGGTCTTTAAGGCTGCGGTAGAAAAAATGACGGAAAGCGCTCGCAATGTACTGACCAAAGCCAACTTGGCTACGAACGACGTGGATCTTTATATTCCTCATCAGGCCAACTTGCGCATCATGAATATGGTTCGCGAAAAACTCGGTATTGATGAGGAACACCTGATGATTTCCGTCAATCAGCACGGAAACACATCTGCTGCCAGCGTTCCGCTTGCTTTGGATAAAGCACACAGATCCAGAAGACTGAAACGCGGGGATCTCGTTCTGCTGCAGGGAGTCGGAGGAGGTTTTACCTGGGCCTCCGTATTGCTCAAGTTCTAATTGTCAATAAAAGAAAAATGCAAGATAAAAAAATCGCCTTTGTATTTCCCGGTCAGGGAAGCCAGGCTGTCGGAATGCTCTCAACCTTAGCCGACGAGCCGATTGTTCGCGAAACACTCAAGGAAGCCGATGAGGCTTTAGGTTTTGCTTTGTCCAAGTTGATTGCTGAAGGTCCGGCTGAAGAGCTTAGCCTGACGGTCAATACTCAGCCAGCCTTGGTTTGCGCTTCGATTGCTATGTATCGTTTTTATCTCCAGGAAGGCGGTCGCAAGCCGGATCTGCTCGCCGGCCACAGCCTCGGTGAATACTCTGCTTTGGTTGCTGCCGGTGCGCTCGACTTTACGGATGCTCTGCAGCTGGTTCGCTATCGCGCAGAACAAATGCAGGCCGCGGTTCCCGTCGGTGAAGGTACGATGGCTGCGATCCTCGGTTTATCCGACGACCAAGTGAAGACCGTCTGCCTTGAATGCGCTACAAATGGCGTTGTCGAAGCCGTTAACTTCAATACTCCGGGGCAGGTCGTGATTGCCGGTACCGTTGCAACTGTTCAGGAAGCCATGGAAAAGAGTTTGGCTGCCGGTGCTAAGCGCGCTATCAAACTGAATGTTTCCGGTCCGTTCCATTCTTCTTTGATGAAACCGGCTGCGCTTGCCATGGAAGAAAAGCTGAAAACCGTTGACCTTCAGAAACCTTTCCTGCCGGTCTTACATAACGTTGACGTCCAAATCCACGAAGAACCCGACGCCATTCGCGACGTTCTGGCGGCTCAGGTTGCCTCTCCGGTTCTGTGGGCCGATACAGTTCGTAAGATGGAAGAGGCCGGCGTCATGGAAATTTATGAAGTCGGTCCCGGAGCAGCTTTGTCCGGAATGGTCAAGCGCATCACCAAAGGAATTACTGCTAAAGCATTAAACAGCCGTGCAGCCTTAGAAGAAGCTGCTGCGGCAAACCAGGAGAAATGATTCATGACTCAGTCCGTTTTTACAGCTGACGCACTCGCCGGCGAAATCGTATTAGTCACCGGCGCCAGTCGCGGTATCGGAGCAGCCATTCTGGACGTCTGCGTTAAAGCCGGTGCCACAGTGATCGGCACGGCAACAAGTGACTCCGGCGCTGCAAAGATTTCCGCTCGTATCCAGGAACTCGGCGGCAAAGGCGAAGGCCGCGTTTTAAATATTGCTGCCCGCGAAGGTACCGACGCTTTCATGAAAGCGCTCGAAGCCGACTTCGGTTCCGTTACCGTGTTAGTGAACAACGCCGGCATCACTCGCGATACGCTTTCCATGCGTATGAAAGATTCTCAGTGGGATGAAGTGATCGAAACGAATCTCACAGGCGGATTCCGTCTTTCCCGCGCCTGCCTCAAAGGCATGATGAAAGCCCGTCACGGTCGCATCATTAACATAGCCTCCATCGTCGGCATGATGGGCAATGCCGGCCAGGCGAACTACGCTGCCGCCAAGGCCGGTACGATCGCTATGAGCAAATCCATCGCCAGAGAAATCGGTTCCCGCGGTGTTACCGTCAACTGCGTTGCGCCCGGATTTATCGCAACCGATATGACCGACGCGCTGAACGATGCGCAGAAGCAAGCTCTTCTTGCACAGATTCCGCTCGGACGCTTAGGTTCTGCAGATGATGTTGCCGAAGCCGTGGTGTTCCTGGCTTCCAGCGCAGCTGCCTATATCACCGGTCAGGTCATTGAAGTTAACGGCGGCATGAGGATGTAACAACGGCTATTTTCGGCCGTTCACGTTACTGCGGCTCTGATAAAATGCCAAGATTAGGCCCGAGAAGGGGCCATGAATAATTTTTTATCACTCTAGAAAAGAGGTTTTTAAATGGACAATATTGAACAACAGGTTAAGAAGGTCGTCGCTGAACAGCTCAGCATCAATGAAGCCGATATCAAGAATGAAAGCGCTTTCATCTCCGACCTCGGTGCAGACTCTCTTGACACCGTTGAATTGGTCATGGCCCTTGAAGACACATTCGGCATCGAAATTCCTGACGACCAGCAGGAAAAGATCCAGACCGTTCAGGACGCTATCGATTTCATCGAAGCTCACAAGAAGGCTTAATTAAAGGCCGAACGGAGCTCCTGAATGCGTCGTGTGGTTGTTACCGGATTGGGCATGGTTAGCCCAATCGGCAACACGGTCGAAGAAAGTTGGAATAACGCCCTTGCCGGCAAGTCCGGCATCGGCGTTATTACGCAATTTGATGCATCCTCTTTCGGCAGCCGTATTGCCGGTGAAGTTAAAAATTTTGAAGTCGAAAAATATCTTCCGGCAAAAGAAGCTCGCCGTTTCGACCGTTTTATTCAGTTAGGTATTGCTGCAGCTGTCCAGGCACTGGATGACAGCGGCCTGACTTTTGAAGGCGAGGGAGCAGAGAGAGCGGGTTGTGCCATCGGCAGCGGAATCGGCGGCTTGCCGATTATCTGCCAGAACTATCAGTCGTATATGGAAAGAGGCGAACGACGCATCTCTCCGTTCCTGATTCCCGGCGCGATTGCCAACATGGTCTCGGGACAGCTCTCCATCATGCGCAATCTGCAGGGACCGTCCCTGGCTTATTCCACAGCCTGCACGACCGGTTTGCATAGCATCGGTGAAGCAGCTTGGATGATTCGCCGAGGAGACGCTGATGTCATGGTTGCCGGCGGTGCTGAAAGTACGGTTTGTCCGCTGGGCGTTGGCGGCTTTGACAATATGCATGCTTTGTCCCGCAGAAACGACGATCCGACAACGGCATCCCGTCCGTTCGATAAAGACCGCGACGGCTTTGTGCTGGGCGAAGGATCCGGTGTTCTGGTTCTTGAAGACTATGAACATGCCAAGAAACGCGGCGCCAAGATTTATGCCGAGATCGTCGGCTACGGTCTTTCTGCCGATGCTCATCACATTACGACTCCGAGTGCCGAAGGTCCGATGCGCTGCATGAAGAATGCCATGCGTCAGGCCGGTCTGAACCCGTCGGATATTCAGTATCTGAACGCTCACGGTACCAGTACATCTGTCGGTGACGTCAATGAAACCAATGCCATCAAACTGGCTTTCGGTGAAGACGCGAAGAAGTTAGTGGTCAACTCCACTAAGTCTATGACCGGACACCTCTTGGGCGGCGCCGGCGGCATCGAATCCGTCTTTACGGTTTTGGCACTGAAGAATCAAGTTTCTCCTCCCACGATCAACATTTTCAATCAGGATCCGGAATGCGATCTGGATTACTGCGCAACTGTTGCTCGTGAGATGCCGATCCGCTATGCCATGAAGAACTCCTTTGGCTTCGGCGGAACAAACGGATCTTTGATCTTTGGACAGGTCTAAGCAAATGATTCGCTTTAGGAAAAGGATCGCTTCGGCGGTCTTTTTCTATTTGGAGAGCTGGAGAAATTGCGCAAAACGGCAATAATTCGTAAATAAGTTTGCGTCGGGAGGCCGAATAAAGTTAGCTAAAATATCCCATTTAAAAAGTAACTTATTGGTGCATTTGACTATTTCTGTGAGCGCCTTCTGGTCTTTGGACTGCGATCACTCTCACAAAAATATCAGTGCTTTTTGTTTTTTGTTTTGACAGCAAAACGTTTGATGTCAAAGGAGCCTATGAAGCAGATCAGAAACTTTTCCATCATCGCGCATATCGATCATGGAAAATCCACCCTCGCCGATCGTTTGATTCAACGCTGCGGCGGTCTTTCCGAGCGCGAAATGGAGTCTCAGGTTTTGGACTCTATGGATTTGGAAAAGGAAAGAGGCATTACGATCAAAGCCCAGACAGCAACGCTGAACTATAAGGCTAAAGACGGGCAAACCTATCTTTTAAATTTGATTGATACGCCGGGACATGTTGACTTTAGCTATGAAGTCAGCCGCTCCTTGTCCGCCTGCGAAGGTGCGCTTTTAGTCGTTGATGCAACACAGGGCGTTGAGGCTCAGACCGTTGCCAACTGCTACACCGCCATTGAGCTCGGCGTAGAAGTTCTTCCGGTTCTCAATAAGATGGACCTGCAGAGTGCTAATCCGGATGAAGCCAAAGAAGAAATAGAAGATGTGATCGGTCTTGATGCGACCGACGCGATTGAAGCGTCTGCGAAAACCGGCATGGGCATCGATGAGATTCTCGAACGCGTCGTTGAGCGTATTCCGGCTCCGCAGGGCGATCCCGCCGCTCCGCTTCAAGCGCTGATTATTGATTCCTGGTTCGATAACTATGTCGGCGTCGTTATGCTCGTTCGCGTGGTTAACGGCACGATTAAACCTAAAGACAAAATCCGTCTGATGGCGACCGGTGCCAACCATCTGGTTGAACAGGTCGGTGTGTTTACGCCGAAGTCTCAGACGAGGCCCGAGCTTTCCGCCGGGCAGGTGGGCTTTGTTGTTGCCGGTATTAAAGAACTGAAGCACGCCCGCGTCGGTGATACCGTCACTAATGCCGCCAAACCGGCCGAAGAGGCACTCCCCGGTTTTAAAGAAGCAAAGAGCCAGGTGTTTGCGGGTCTTTATCCGGTTGAATCCAACCAGTACGATGCACTTCGTGATGCACTGACTAAACTGCAGCTGAACGATGCCGCTCTTCATTTTGAGCCGGAAGTTTCTCAGGCCTTAGGCTTTGGTTTCCGTGCCGGCTTCCTCGGGCTGCTGCACATGGACATCGTGCAGGAGCGACTCGAACGTGAATACAACATGGATTTGATCACGACCGCCCCGAGTGTCGTATATGAAGTCCTTCTGCGCAATGGCGAAGTGATTCACGTGGAGAATCCTTCCAAGCTGCCACCTGTCGACAAGATTGCCGAAATTCGTGAACCGATTGATTCTGTGACTATTTTTGTGCCGGATGAATATGTGGGTCCAGTCATGACGCTCTGTAATCAGAAACGCGGAGTTCAGCTTGATCTTGCCTATCACGGCCGTCAGGTTCATCTGCATTACGATTTGCCGTTGGCCGAAATTGTGCTCGACTTTTTCGATAAGCTGAAATCTTTAACACGCGGCTATGCCTCTATGGACTATGAGTTCAAAGAGTATCGTGCCGCAGATGTTGTCAAGATAGATATTCTCATCAACGGGGATAAGGTTGACGCTCTGTCCTCGATCGTTCACCGGGCTAACTCAGTAGCTCGGGGCCGCGAAATCGTGACTAAAATGCGCAGTATTATTCCTCGCCAGATGTATGACGTTGCTATTCAGGCGGCGATTGGCGTGAATGTGATTGCACGTGAAAATGTTAAGGCCCTTCGTAAAAACGTTCTAGCCAAGTGCTACGGCGGCGACATTACACGTAAGCGTAAACTTCTGGAAAAACAGAAGGCCGGTAAGAAACGAATGAAGCAAGTCGGTACCGTGGAGATTCCGCAGGAAGCCTTTCTTGCCATCCTTCAGCAAGACGATAAATAACAACCCTTCAAGCGGATAAATTGAAATGACCTTTTCGTTAATCCTTTTTCTTTTAACCGTCTTTACGGGCGTTCTTTGGGTACTGGATGTCTTTATTTGGGCACCAAAACGCCGCGCCGCTGCGCAGGACGAATTGACAGCGTTCGATCGTGATAATGCCGATTCTCTCCGTAGAGGGGAGCAGACTGTTGTGGCAACCAGAAATGCAATTGTTCAGGCCTCTACGGATCGTCCTAAGTGGCTGGAGTATACAGCCGGCTTCTTCCCGGTGATTTTCTTCATTTTTATCCTGCGTTCCTTCCTCTTTGAGCCGTTCCGAATTCCGAGCGGCTCTATGATGCCGACATTGGAAACCGGTGACATGATTCTTGTCAACAAGTATCAGTATGGTCTGAGACTTCCGGTTCTCAACACTAAAATTCTTCCGATTGGCGAACCCGAACGGGGAGATGTCGTTGTGTTTCGCTATCCGCCCAATGAAAACATCGATTACATCAAACGTGTGATCGGTCTTCCGGGCGATAAGATCGAATACATCAACAAAAAACTTTCCATCAATGGGAAACCAGTTCCTATCGGAGAAATCGGTGAGTACTACGATGAAGCTAAGATGCAGTCTTTAGAAGAGTTCCTCGAAAAGCTCGATAAGACCGAGCACCATCTGCTCATTAATCCGAGAGCACCTTCGAGTGTTTATCCGCTTTCGACCCACACCGATCCGAAGGCCTGTGATTATGTTCCCGGCGGTTTAGTCTGCACGGTGCCTAAAGACAAGTACTTTGTCATGGGCGATAACCGTGACAACTCCGAGGACAGCCGTTACTGGGGCTTTGTACCTGAAAAGAATTTAGTCGGTCGAGCCTTCATGGTTTGGATGAACGTTTCGAAACCGAGCCGCATCGGTTTCTTCAATTAAAAGGATCTCCTATGCTTCCTTTAACAGTCTTAGAAGAAAGAATCGGTTATACGTTCAAGAACAAAGAGCTTCTGCGCCGCGCTATGACGCACCGATCTTTCAGTGCGGAACACAACGAACGTTTGGAATTTTTAGGCGACTCGGTCCTCAATTGTGTAATCGGGAACGCTTTGTTTTTAAAAGATAAACATTTTGATGAGGGGTCTTTATCGCGTGTCAGAAGCAACCTAGTACGCCAGTCTGCTTTGGCAGAAATTGCCGAGCGAATCGGCATCTCTGATTTCCTTAAGGTCGGTGCCGGTGAAAAACACACCGGCGGAAATCATCGTCCGTCAACTATTGCCGACGCAGTTGAGGCCATTTTTGGGGCGGTTTTCACCGACGGCGGCTTTGAAGAGGCGCAAACTGTGATTATTCGCTTGTATGAGCCGATGCTCAGCCAGCTGACACCCACTACGCTCGGTAAGGACGCCAAGACGAATCTGCAGGAGGTGCTCCAAAGGATGCACTTCGGATTGCCTCTTTATGACATCGTCGAGATCAGAGGTGCGCCTCATGATCAGGAATTTGAAGTTCGGGTCGATATCCCCGACCTCGGAATCTCACTGACGGGCGTGGGCAAATCTCGCCGTCAGGCAGAACAGGATGCAGCTCAGAAAGCTCTGGATAGCGAAGCCATTAGAAATTTGAAAGGCTAAGTTTATGAGTGAAAATAAAGAGACTGAAAAATCTGAAGACTTCCGCAGCGGTTATGTTGCAGTGATCGGCCGTCCGAACGTCGGTAAGAGCACGCTGATCAACGCGCTGGTCGGGGAAAAGGTCAGTATTACCAGCAAGAAACCCCAGACGACTCGTGATCGAATCATGGGCGTTTTGACCACTGATAATGCTCAGTACCTGTTCGTCGATACACCGGGATTTCAGACTAAGCATTCGTCCGAACTTCTGGCTCGTATGAATCAGTCCGTCCGCTCGAGTTTGTCCGATGTTGATGCCGTCGTAATGGTGATTGAAGCCACCGGCTGGCGTCCTGAAGATCAGGTTGTCCTGAACCTTCTGAGCAAAGACGCTAAGAACGTCATTTTGGCGATCAACAAGACAGACGAAGTTAAAGAGAGCGAAGCCATGCTTCCTTTGATCAAGGAATCCATGGAGAAGTTTCCATTTGCCGATGTGGTTCCGGTCAGCGCCGAAAAGACCCGTCAGCTGGATGTTCTGCTTGACGTGATTCGTAAGTATCTGCCCGAAGGCGACAAGCTTTACGAAGATGACATCTACACCGATAAATCTCCGCGCTTCTTAGCGGCTGAGATTATTCGTGAAAAAGCCTTCCGTTTGTTGGGTGACGAACTGCCGTACGGCGTTGCCGTCATGATCGATAAATGGGAAGAAACCGATGATCAGGCAAGAATCTTCGCAACCCTTTTAGTCAACCGCGAAAGCCATAAAGGCATTGTGATCGGTGAGAAGGGCGCCAAACTGCGTGAAATCTCACGCCTGGCTCGTGAAGACATCTCCAAGATGCTCGGCAAGAATGTTTACCTCGAAGTTTGGGTACGTGTTCGTAAAGGCTGGGGCGATGACGCTCAAGTGCTGAAATCCTTAGGCTACTAATTGCCGGTCAGTAATTACTGACGGAACAAAATCTCGGTTGATCGAAAGGTCCTCCGAGATTTTTTCTTGGGTGGTTGGGAGGATCGAGATTGAATGATTCAAAAGCAATTATCTGCGGTTAACTGCTTCAAATTTCGAATGAATATCTATAAAAAATCAGTATTAATAGGCAAAAGGATTTTTCTAAAAAGCCAATAAAATTTGAGTATCACCTTAAATAAGAAGGAGAAACTCGTATGGAAAAGTCTCGTATCTCTAGAAGAGTAATGCTCAAAGGTGCGGCTGCTGCCGTATTGGCTTTAGACGGTTCTGTGTCCGCTGTTTCTTCGGCCTCTGCCGCCGAACAATCTCCCTTAGTTCAAAAGACGCCTGTTATCGGCTCTAAGAATGTCACGGGACAAAAGGTTGAAGGCTCTGTAGCGAAGGTTTATTTTTCTCCCGTTATTGATGCTGCCTCATTGATCAAACTTTACAACTTGGTCAACGAAGAAATCTACGGAAAAGTGGCGATCAAGTTACACACCGGAGAACCTCACGGTCCCAATATTCTTCCGCGTGACATGGTCCAGGCCCTGCAGAAGACCATTCCCAATAGCACGATCGTTGAAACGAATACCTTGTACGGCGGCGGAAGAGAAAACACTGCCGACCATAGAAAGACCCTTGAAATTAACGGCTGGTCTTTCTGCCCTGTCGATATCATGGATGAGCACGGTGATGTCAATCTGCCGGTTCGTGACGGATTCCATCTCAAAGAAGTCGCGATGGGCAAAGGCATCGTCGATTACGACTCTATGTTGGTGTTGACTCACTTTAAAGGTCACGCCATGGGCGGATTCGGCGGTTCGATGAAAAATATCGCGATCGGCTGCGCTTCCGGTCAAGTCGGCAAACGTCAAGTGCATGGGGCCAGTATGACCGGGGCACCTAACTTCGGCGCTATGCCGGTAAAAGACACGTTCATGGAATTGATGGCTGATTCTGCTCAGGCAGTGATCAATCACTTCGGCAAACACATTACCTTCATCAATGTTCTGAGAAACATGAGTGTTGACTGCGACTGTGCAGGTACCAGCGCTCAGAAACCGACGATGAAGAACATCGGCATCTTGGCCTCTAACGACCTGTTGGCTATTGATCAGGCCTCCTGCGACCTGGTCTTTGCTGCACCTGACGGAAAAGACGTCATTGAAAGAATCCAAAGTCGCCACGGTCTTCGTCAGCTCTCTGCCATGGCAGAAAAGAAGATGGGCAATCCGCAGTACGAACTGATTGTTGTCAAATAGTAATTCGTTCTTCAACGAGAATCCCGAACAGCTCAGCGCCGCTCGGGATTTTTTAGAGCATGTTTATCACGAATTAGCAGTTCTGCCGCAGCTATGGCTTCAAAAGACCAAACTTTAAGCAGTCTGTACCTAAAAAATAAGCCGCCCGGTTCTCAGAAGATTTTTCTGAGAACCGGCGGCTTGTCCACTCATGAACAAGGAGAATTCTTAGTTATTTTTGAAGCTGAATTATTTAGCTTCTGCTGCGTTCTTACCCGCGATGCGGCCAAACACCATTAAGTCGGCCACGGCATTTCCGCCTAGACGGTTAGCTCCGTGAATACCGCCGGTAACTTCGCCGGCTGCATAAAGTCCGGGAATGCGCTGTCCGTTGGCATTAACGGCGTGGGCGCCGGTATCAATATGGATGCCGCCCATTGTGTGGTGAATGGTCGGAACCTTTCTGGCGACGTACCACGGACCTTCGGTCATCGGACGGTCGTCCGTATGGTTGGCCTTGAATCCGAATTGATCGGTTTCGACTTCGTGGCGAGCGACCTTGTTGTAGCTTTCAATGGTTGCCTTTAAGCGATTGGGATCAACATTGATAATCTTGGCAAGTTCATCCAGGTTGGCGGCTTTCTTTACTCTGCCCTGAGCAAGCATATCGCGCATGGTTCTTCCGCTCAGAAGGTCAATGGCGTTTTCATCCGGATAACGAAGTTTGTTCTGGACTAGCCAGTAGGTGGAACCGGGCTGAGCGAAAACAGCTTTAGAAAGCACGTCACGGGCAGCGCCTTCGTTCACAAATCTGTCGCCGTTGGTATTGATGAACAAGCGGTTTCTGCCGGAGGTCTTGATGTCAAGCATCAAGCCGGTTCCGGGAGAGCCGTTCGGATGAACCTGAATGTCGGAAAGACCGATCAATTCGGCTCCGGCTTTCTGTGCCAGCTGGAGACCTTGGCCTTGAGCAGCTACGCCGATATTGGAGCAGCCGATTTCTTTGCCGAGATCAGCTTCTTTCCATACGCCGGTATTCACTTTCTGGCGGAATTCAACATTGGATCCGAAACCGCCTGTCGTGATAACGACCCCGTTCTTAGCCATCAGCGTGAGTGGTTTGCCGTAGTTGTCAGCCTTGACTCCGACAACTCTGCCGTCCTTCATGATCAGTTCGGTTGCCGGAGATTCCAAATACACACGAAGTTTGTCTTTACCGTATTTTTGCAGTTGTTTTTCTAACACTTGAACGTAGGTGTTGCCGCCGGCCGGATTAGGATAATGACTTCTTTGGAACAGGGCGCCGGTTGCTGCGCCGACTTTCGGGTTGAACTTCAGACCCATGCTTTCGAGCCAAAGAAGTGCTGAAGGCGCGTTGTCGGCTAAGACTTTGACGAGTTTAGGATCGCTGACATTGTGGCCGCCTTTCATCGTTTGTTCGAAATGTTTCTGAGGATTATCTTCAATGCCAAGCGCCTTCTGATATTTGGTACCGGAAGCATTCAGGGCACCGCCGCAGACGTTCGTGGAACCGCCCAAGAAACCGAGTTTTTCAACAATGATGACGCTTGCACCGTTCTGCAGAGCAGAAACTGCACTGGCAAGTCCCGCTCCGCCGCCACCGACAATAACAACGTCGGCATTGTCTTTGATAGGAGATTTATCTGCGGCAGGGAGCGGTTTATTGAATTCGTCGCCTTGTGCGCCGGCTTGTTTCAGACACTGTTTCACAGCGCCGAGAAGAGAGAAACTGGTAATAGTGGCGCCGCTGATTTTGTCGAGTTTGGTTGTTTGATGATCTTTGATTTCGGCAGAAAGTTGTTTAATCGCAACTTTACCGACACCCGGGCTCTCTAAATCTTTGACGGAGATGTCACTGATTTTTCCGTTTTTGATGTCAACAGTAACCGTTAACGGAGCATTGTGTCCGGTGACGGTAGTCGTGTAGGAACCGTCTTTGACGGCAGCGAAGCAATTGCCGGCTAAGGCAAGCGCAATAGAGGCTGTGAGTAATAATTTGGTATGCATTTTGCAATCTCCTTGTGGAAACAAGGTTATTTTTATTTTTTGATTGCTTAAGCAATTTGAGAATTATCAAATTCTCTTCAAAAAATATCTTTTAGCCTGTCTGAATCGATGAAACGGATTTTTCACAGAGTTATTTTGCGGCTTCTATACAGAGCCGCGATTGGGGCTAAGTCTGAAGTGCTGTGAACATCTAATTTTTTGTAGGAATTCAGTCGATGCGTATGCACTGTTCTGGTACTTATATTCAGACGCTCGGAAATTTCTTGATTCAAGAGGCCTTGAGACGCCAGTATCGTGATGCTCCGTTCGCGGTCGGTGAGCTGCTGGAATTTCTTGTACCAATATTCCAAACTTGCACCGTAATCCCGCTTCTCCTTGAGCATTGAGGCAACGCTGGAAATGGCTTGGATGAGTCGCTCGGCTTTGACAGGTTTTTGAAGGAAATCATAAGCGCCGAATTTCATCGCCTGCACAGCTACGTCGACATCTCCGTGCCCGGTTAAGAAAATGATCGGCACCTCCCAGCCGCGTTCCTTCATTTTTTCTTGGAGTTCCAGCCCGGAAAGGCCAGGCATGCGAATATCCAGCAGAAGACACCCTTCCACGCTCGGCGCATCTGATTTCAAATAGTCTTCAGCACTGGGGTAGCTGACGACTTCCCAGCCTTCCGGCTCCAACAAAAATTTCAGGCTTTCAGCCAGATCCTCATCGTCATCAACAATTCTGATCAGCATTTTCTTTTTCCTGAGGAACGAATAAAGGAATCTTAACCTCTGTAAAGACTTCACCGTCCTTATAGGTAACACTTAAATTACCGCGCATTTTTTCTGCAATCGTGCGGCAGATCAGCAATCCGATTCCTAAGCCTTGATTTTTAGAGGAGTGCAGAGGCTGAAGGTGCTTTTCGAGTTCTTCAGACGAACGGACAGAGGACGCATTCAAAATACGAACGTACATTGAGTTGTTTTCACATAATTGCCGAATTTCTATCCGATTTGTGTCGGCTGTTTGGGTAGCTTGGATGGCATTCTTGATGATATTTTCTAAAAGAACTTCGAACTCAAGAATGTGTCCCAGCACAACCGCCGGTTCTGTGTGGCTGAGAACGATTTGGCAATTGGGATAGCGCATGCGTATATCGCTGACGCAGCTTCTAAGAAGTTTATCCGCTTCAATTTTTGTAAATTCCGGTTCGTCACGTTTTGCATAAGCGCGGACCCTCGAGACAATGTCCGAAATCTTGGCGGTTTGTTTGACAATCAAGGACATCGGTCTATCCAGCCAGCTGTTGTCATTCCCTTCGACCTCAAGTTTGCGTTTGATGCCTCGACAGTAATTGTCGATTGTAGCCAAAGGGCCATTGATCTCGTGCGCGATCAGGCTCGACATCGCGCCGATGATTTCGGTCTTTTGAAGCTGATCAATGCGCTGTTCGCTTTCACGGACTTTTCTTCTGAGTTCAGCCTCTTTTTCATAAGCGATCCGCAGGGATTGGGTTCTTCTCTTCACCAAGACATTGGTTCTCCAAGAGTGAACGCACAGCATTAAGATGCAGAAGAGGGCAAACAGGAGCGGAAAACGGTAGCGATAGATGAAACCTTGAACGGTTTGAATCCTCAGATAGGAATATGGACCTACTTTAAGTGATTTGTAGAGTTCGTCGATCGTGTTGAAATCCGGAACCGTTGCCCAGCCGAAGCCTGCTGAATCCGGGATATTTAACAAACATTTAGTGATTTCACGTGTTTCTGTCCATGGCGCTAAAGGCGTTGCGACCAAAGTCCAATTGGGATACAAGTCCGTCGAGTGCTTGCAGCACAGCAGGTTGTCTTTTTTCTCATTGAGTACTCTATAACGCTTGAAAATATCTGGCTGCGTTTTCTCAAGGTCTTCGAGCAGACAGGCACGCATGAGGACCACGTCTCCTTCATTCTTATCGAGTTTTTGCAGCAGGTCGCTCATCGGCGGCCCATACGTTTTATAGACAGAAAAGAAGGACTCCGGATCAAAACCTTGCTTGTAGATCTCTCCCATCGGCGTATAGAAGGAAGAAAAGCCCTTTGCCCAGGAGGCGAGCGCCGTTTTACCTTTTAAATCCGAAATTTTTTTGATGGGACTGTCATTCCTTACGACAAAGACTGAACCTGTGGCATATCTGGGATTAGGGGCGACTTCGGTAAAGAGCGTTGCGACGCTTCTTAGACCAAAGGATTGAAACTTTCGATAAAAACCGGAGGTACCAATGAAATAGTCGAGCCTCTTTCGAACGAGTTGATCCTCGAGTTCAGACGGGTTGTAGTATTGAACATCTAAACGGTATCCAGGGAGTTTCTTTAGAGCTTCAAGCGTCTGGGAGATAGCCGATTTGTCGGCTGCACTAAGGGAGCTCTCAAGTACACCGATTGTAATAACCCTCTCTTCTTTAGCAAGACTATCTCCACTGAATGACACTAACGAGCAGAAACAGCAAATGACCAAACAGCGAAGACAAAGCTGCAAATTTTGTCGCACTGTGTCGGTTAATTTTGGGATCATCGGCATACTCAAACGGTGGGATAGGGGTAACCCAAAAATATTTTACGAGTTTGCGACACGGGCGGCTTCTCTTTTTGACGTTTGAACAGCGGTAATAATGGAAATCCCTAACGTCAATCCGTTCATCTTCTAACCAATGGCGGTCTTTTTGCGATCGAACCGCTGCAGCGGGGATTCATGCCTATTTGCTAAAATGACCTCTTTATTTTGAGGTTCATTTGATGGCCGAGAAAGGTCGTTCGGAATATCGGGTTGATCAGCAGCCCGCGTTTGTTCTCCACACTTATCCATGGAGAGAGACGAGTCTTATCGTGGAGTTTTTTACCCGCGATTACGGACGTATTCCTTTGGTTGCGCGCGGAGCAAAACGACCGATGTCTCAATACCGCGGACTGCTTAATCCATTCTGTCCTCTTGCAGTTTCCTATTCCGGCAAAGGCGAAGTAAAAAATCTTACGCGCTGCGAATGGTACGGGACGATACCAATGAACGAAAAAGTTCTCATGTCGGCCTTTTACATCAATGAACTCTTAGTTCGCCTGCTGCCTAGAGGAGAGCCGGAGCCGGCATTATTCACGATCTATTACGACACGCTCAAAAAACTGGCTGTCGAAAAGGATTACCTTGTTCCGCTCCGCTACTTTGAACGTGACTTTTTAAAGGTGTTGGGTTATGCGCTTCCTTCCGGTCCGTTTCCCGCTAAGCACTATCGATTTGTTCGAGGCGATTTTGTTGCCAATGACGGCACGGCCTTTGAGGGCAGCGGTATATCAGGTGTGACGTTAGAAGCCCTGAGCAGCAATACGCTTCAGAGCGGAACGCAGGAATGGGAAGCCCGAATGTTGATGCGTGACCTTATCCGCTATTATCTCGAGGACGCGCCGCTCAACACGCGCCGTATCCTTAACGAATTGAATAAGTTATAGAAAAAAATGAAAAATCTGACCCCGGGAAAAAATCCGTTTGAACTCGAGTCCTACCGCGACAGAATGCCCCTGCATGTCCGTGAGCTTTATGACGACATGACGCGCAATTACGCCAAACTGCAGGGCCGTGCCGGCTTAGGAAGGTTTTGGAGATTCTGGGCCTTTGCCGTCTGTTATCTTGCTTTGCTGATGGTGATCTCGGACACGACAACAGACACGATTCTGGTGTTTGTGGGCTTGGTTCTCTGCGGCTGGCTCTACATTGCTGTGCCTTCTTTTACGATTTCGGTTCGCCGCTTGCATGATGACGGAAAACCGGTGTTTTGGGCCGTTCTGCCTCAGGTTGCGATTTTTTATCTACTTGCTGAATTCACGCTCGGCTTACCGCCGAACTGGATTGTTTGGGGAATTCTCGGCGCGATTACTGCCGTGGCTTTTGGATTTATGAGTCTGCCCGGCATTCCGCTGGACGACGCCTACGGTGAAGAGCCAAAAGAGGATTAAAGATGATCAGCGGAATCGGCTGCGATATTGTTGATATTGCCCGCATCAAAAAGGTATGCCTGAGGCAGCCGAAGTTTTGCGAGACGGTGCTCTCAGAATCTGAGCAGCCTGTTTATGCCGTTCGCTGCGAGGCTTCTGAAGAAAGGGGATATCGCTATCTCGCAAGCCGCTGGGCAGCAAAAGAAGCATTCTCAAAAGCGCTTGGTACAGGATTTCGCGGAGCCGTGAATTTTTCGGATATCAGCATCTTAAATAACGAGCTCGGCGCACCCTATGTCCAACTTTCGGGCAAGTTGGCCGTACAAATTAAGAATCAGAGATTAAAGTGTCATGTCTCTATAAGTGACACGGATTCGTCAGCAATGGCGATGGTTGTGATTGAAAAGGAATAAACCATGGAAAAAGTCGATCGTCCTCTCGGACCAGTCGTAGTTGATATCGCCGGAACCAGTCTGACGGATGAAGAAGTCAAAATTCTTCAGAATCCGATGGTCGGTATGGTCATCTTGTTTACGCGCAACTATGAGAACCGCGAGCAGCTCCATAACCTGACGCATGACATCCATTCTTTGAGAAATCCTTCGCTGCTGATCGGCGTGGACCATGAAGGCGGAAGAATTCAGCGTTTCCGAGAAGAGTTCACCAAGATCCCGTCCGCTCGTTCCTTGGGCCAGCTTTACGATACGGATCCGCAAAGAGCTCACAATCTGACAGCTGCCTGCGGTTTAGTGATGGCTTCTGAACTGAGAGCCTGCGGCGTCGACTTTACCTTCGCGCCCTGCCTGGATTTGGACTATGGTCAGAGCGCCGTCATCGGCAATCGTGCTTTTCATCGCAATCCTCGTGTTGTGAGCATTCTTGCTACGGCAATGGTTAGCGGCATGGCTCAGGCCGGTATGGCCTGCTGCGGCAAGCACTTTCCCGGACACGGCTATGCAACAGCAGACTCCCACGTCGAACTTCCGGTTGACGACAGACCTTTGACCGATATCAGAACCAACGATGAAGTTCCCTATGCCTCGATGGGAACACTGCTGACTTCCGTGATGCCTGCCCATGTGACGTATCCTCAGGTTTCTCCGGCGCCGGCAGGCTTCTCAAAGAAGTGGCTTCAGGAAGAGCTGAGAGGGCGATTGGGTTACAACGGCTTGATCTTCAGTGACGACCTTTCGATGAAAGGTGCTTCTGAGGTTGGCGAAATCACGGCTCGAAGCGATGCTGCTCTAGCCGCTGGCTGTGACATGATTCTGATCTGCAACGATCCGGAAAGCGCAAAAACTGTTTTAGAAAATCAGCGCTGGATTCGCACCAAGGCATTTGATGAAAGGGTTGCACGCATCCAGCCTAGAGGAAAATTCCCGAGCTGGGACGGTCTTAAGCTTTCGCAAAATTATTTAGCTTGCGTCAAGCAGATCGAAGCGTTTAACGCAGAGATTGCTGAAAAAGCCGATAAAACGGCAACACTGTAAAAAGAAAAAGAGGAAACGGAAATCAAAAATTCGTTTCCTTTTTAGTTATCTGTTGAAAGAAAAGCGATCGCTTTCTCAGGCGGAAGAATATTGCTCCCGAGCGGCCTTAAGTGCCTGGCGCATCTCAGGACTAACTTGTCTTTGGAGATGAGCAGGGCCGGGGAATAACTTAAGGTGAGGTCGATGAACTTCTGATCCAAAGGATCTTTGCATCTTGCTTTTGCTTCCGTCGTGATCGGCAAAACCTCAGCGACGTGCAGAAATTCCTCTTTGACCGCCTCAAGTTGCTCCGGCGTTACTTTAAATTGAGGCCTTTTTAAAACATCTTCGAGTTCAGACAGGGCGCCTTCGCAGGTTGCGGTTCTGAATTTTCTTTCTTTTGCAGCCTCCCAGAGGACAGAGGTTTTGGGATCTTTGAAAACAAAGAAATCCAGCAGAAGGTTGGTATCGAAGATGACAGTGTTCATAAAAGAAGAAGGCCGCAAATGCGGCCCAAATACGATTAAAGCAAATTAAGCCTTAGCGATGATCTCATCAACAATAGCGCGTTCTTCTTCAAGGGCGCGAATGTTTGCAGCGATGTGATCTTTCTGGAACTGATTCAGTTCGAGGTCTTTAACGATTTCGTAGTCGCCGTCTTTGCAGATGACGGGCATACCGAAGGTGAGACCTTCAGGGATGCCGTAAGAACCGTCGGAAGGAACAGCCATCGTGGCCCATTCACCGTTGCTGCCGAGAACCCAGTCATGGATGTGATCGATGGCGGCGTTAGCAGCGCTGGCAGCGGAAGAATGGCCGCGAGCCTGAATAATGGCGCTCCCGCGTTTGGCAACAGTCGGGATCAGTTCGTTGACGTACCAGTCTTCAGTAATCAGATCCAAAGCAGGTTTGCCGGCGACGGTGGCATTGGTCAAATCCGGGAACATTGTGCCGCCGTGGTTGCCCCAAACTGCTAGTTTGGAGATCTGAGCGACAGTAGAGTTGGCCTTCTGAGCAACCTGAGTCAGAGTGCGGTTTTCGTCCAGACGCATCATGGCGGTGAAATTGCGGGGATTCAGATCCGGAGCGCAACGACGTGCGATGTAGGCGTTGGTGTTGCAGGGGTTGCCCACGACCAAGACTTTAATGTTGCGGTCGGCAACTTCATTCATTGCCTTACCCTGTTCAACGAAGATTTGCGCATTGGCGGCCAGAAGGTCGGCTCTCTGCATGTCGGCTGTGCGAGGGCGGGAACCGACTAAGAGGGCGATTTCGGCATCCTTGAAGCAAACATAAGGATCCGACGTTGCGGTGATGCTGTTCAAGAGCGGGAATGCGCAGTCATCCAGTTCCATCTGAACGCCGCGGGAGTTCTTGAGAGACTGTTCGTTATTTCTTTCCAGCATCATCAGGTCGATGGGCTGGTCAGTACCGAGCATATCTCCGGCGCCGATACGGAAGAGGAGAGAATAGCCGATCTGACCGGCTGCTCCGGTAACGACGACTTTGACGGGTTTCTTCATTTAGAAAATCTCCTTAAGTGATTTTTTCCTGAGTTCAATCTCTCGATTTTAATACGGCGACCACTGCCGTATACGTTTGAATCGGGTTAATTTAATCTACGCTGAGCGATAATTTTCAAGGAACCGGTGAAAATTTACCCATCTAATATTTTCGTAGTTCAAAGACGGTGCATGACTTAAAAATTAGGTTGGAAAAAATTTAAGCATGACGTTGATCCAGAACGGAAGCGTTAAAAGCGAAAAAATCACTTGAGCACTCGTTAAATCTGCGACTGCAGCCGAGTCTCCGCCCATGGAAGCAGTCATAACGTAGCAGGACTGAGCAGTTGGAAGAGCGGCAAAAAGCAGAAGGACGCAGCTTTCCAAAGAAAGCAGCTGGAAAACAATCGCAAAAGTGAGGGTAACGGCCGGGACAACCATGAGTCGCTGCAGGCTTCCGATAATCATCAGTTGAAGATAGCGTTTGAGGTCGTTGATTTTTAGACCGGCGCCGATGCAGATGAGACCGAGCGCTAGGGAAGATTGTCCTAAAGGTTTAAGGACGTCCTCGAGCAGTTTCGGGAGTTCGATGCTGAACGAGTTGCAAACTAGTCCTAAGAGTGTTGCCAAGATGAGGGGATTAGACAAAACGGCAACGAGGAAATTTTTTCTTTTTCCGCAGTTTTCTGAGCCGCTCAGTCTTGAGGCATGAACCAGTCCGACGGTAGCGATGACGTTGCTAAGAGGTACCCAGCAGGCGATTAAAAGTGAAAGGTAGGCGATGCCCTTATCGCCGAAAAGCGTTGAGCAAATGGCAAAACCGATATAAGTATTGAATCGGAATCCGCAGTGGAAGATAGACCATTTTGTCCATTGGCTCTCTTTAATTAAGAAATTCGCCAGCCAAGCCGTAATAACCGCAATACTCATAGCTGATATTGATATCAGCAAAAAGTAGCTGCACTGCCCGATCTGTAGGTTTGCCTTTGCGACGGAAAGAAAGATCAAAGGAGGAAACAGGACATAAAAGACCAGCTTCTCGGTAACGTTCCAGAAATCTTTTTTGGCAAAAGAAGGACGCTTGGTGAGGAGGTAACCAAGAAGGATCAGGCAGAACTGCGGAAGGATGACAAAGACGGCAAACATGACAGATTCTATGAGTACCAAGTACTTTGTACTTTAACGCCTCCCACGAAAATGTCCAATCTTTACTAACTCTCATATTGAGAGGCGTTAGTTTTCGCGTCGAAGGCATTCAAGGAAGAATTTATCGTATTCATCAACGTTCACCGGCTCCTTTGATGAGAAAAATTGCTGTTTGCTCTCCTTGAAAAAATCGTCTATGAACTTATCGACGACAGGAAAATGGGCGCCGGCGGTTCGTTCCTTGGTTTCAACTTTGATTTTCAAAAGATTTTCGAGTTCTGAATATATCGGGGCCGAAGGTGTTAAAAGCTCTTCATAAAGCCCGCGGAACAAAACCGGAGGAATGGAGTTTCTCTGTTTGATCCACTCGCATGCCAAGATTGATCGAAGAACATAGAGATATTTTTTGGGCTTTACACTTTCTCCGGTGAGGTAAGCCTTGAAGTTGTTCATTGCCAGGCCGAAATAGCCACGATAAAGCGCATTGAAGTTAGAGTTATTGTTGAAAAGCCTGATGAGATTTTCTCTAAGCCACAAGTTGTCCTTGTAAACGATAGGCGAATGAAGCCATTCAATGAGCGGAGCGTTTCCTTTCATTAGAAGTTTAAGTGCCTTCTGTAAATCCCAGCCAACAAAATCTTTGACTTCGTCTATAGGACCCTCAATCACATCACGCTCAGGAAAAAGTTTTAGATACGACTCGAGAGGTCGAATGTAGAGATAGCGGGCGTCGTAATCAGAATCCGGCGAAGGAAAGCCCCAAGCTCTGGAGCCGGATTCACAGGCGTACAGGATTTTGACGTTGTGCAGCTTTTCAATTTCGGCCAGTGTTGAACAGATTTCTTTTTTCATAAGGCTATCCTTTCTTAGAAGCACGCTTACGATGTTTGAGGCTAAGGTCCTGTAAAGTTCGCCCGAGGACGTCTTCTTTCGCTAATAACAGAATGTCATCATCTAACTGTAGGGCATAGAGAACGCGAAGATAGATTCCGATGGAAACAGTGGGCAGACCTTTTTCAATTCGATTGATTGTTAAAGGTGAACAAGTGGCACGCTCAGCTACTTGAGCAATTGAGAGGTCACGCCTTAAACGAGCGAGCTTGATCTGTTCCCCGACGATTGCCATTTTTTGCTCTAATTTTCTCGGAAGTTTTGTCCCCATAGTATTTTTCGGCATCTTAATCAATCAAATAATATATTTAAATTTAATTAATCTTCATTTTAAGATAGATTAGAAGTGAAACTCTCGTTTTGATCCTAATAAAGTTCCCGAGACAGCTTTTGCGTTGAGCATTGGTTACATCAAAAAATTGCCCACGAAAAAGCCGGCACGGTAAATACCGAGCCGGCCCTCAAGAAAGAAGGTTCTGATTAGAAGCTATGGCTGATACCTAAACAAGCTGTCCAGGAGTTGAAGTCTCCGTCGTTCTTAAGATATTTGTTGGCTTTGCCGTATCCTGCATAAGCATAGAGCTGCGTTCTCATGCTAAGCGGATATTCATAGACGGTTCCGACAGAATAAATGTTGTATTTCTGGTTGTTTTCATTAACTTTGCCGTGGGCATAGTTTCCTTGGAGTTTCCATTCGCCGCCGAAAACCTTATATCCGATAGCAGCAGTTACAGCATGCTGTGTCACGCCGGAAGCGCTCAAACCTGTCGGCGCAGCTTTCCAAGCCGGCATCATCTGACTGTCTTTGGCATACTGGTAACCTGCCCAGAAAGTCCAGTCACCGAAACCCTGCTGACCGCCTAACGTTACAAGGTAAGTCTTATCGGCTTTCAGGTCTTTGTTGTCATACATTTCGACCATGACACTGAAAACGGTTTCGTTTTTGTTGAAATCTAAGCCGATACCGTAGTAATGGTCATTATGGCTCCACTTCTGATCGTCTCCGCCGATGCCGTTGGAGTACATGGCTGTAACGGTGGTATTGGCAAATTCCGGACTCTTGTAGATAGCCATGTTATCCATTCTGTCGGAAGTCACAAAGACGCCGGCTACGTTGCCGTCTGTATAGTAAGAAGTCCAAAGGGCAGAGCCGTGAAGGATAGTGTACGTTCCGCAGTCGGAAGAAAGGCCGCCGGCACGGCCGAAGGCGACTTCGCCCCATTTGCCTTTAGCTTGAAGCAGGGACTCACGGCTGAAGGCTTTACCTTCGAAGGCGGCGTCACCGGAGTCGGCGTAAAAGCCTTGTTCCAGGATAAATCCGACGGAGTTGCCGTTGCCGAGGTCTTCGGTTCCTTTAATGCCGAAACGGCTTCCGGCGTAGATGCCGTCGTCAATTCTTACTTTAGCGGCTTCGTGTTTGTGTTTTGTAACGGCAACTGCCTGGTCGATAACACCGTAGAGTGTAACGTTGGATTCTGCATATGCGTTGATGGACGCGGCTGCGATAATCGCAGAGACAAGAATTCTCTTCATCATTTTGGAATGACTCTAAAAGGGGATTTGGGTCAAAAGAAAGATCAGCGAATGCTAGGAAAAAACTTTAGCTGGAAGGAGATAAATATTTCGCGGATTTTCTTGGATGGTTGGTCGGAAGTCCGAAATTCTCGGACTTCCGAATGCTACTAATTAGTTATTGGCGGGAATCTGATAGGACTTGAGGAACTTCAGACCGTTGTTGATGTCCGGTGTAAAGATTCTGTCTTTTGTGACGAACGGAACAACCTTTCTGTAACCGTCCAAGAGTTTTGTTGTGCCTTGGCCCATCTGTTTGCCGTCCTGTTTTCTCATATCCATAGCCTGTGTGGTGTGGAGCACCTCATAGGCATAGATTTCATAACCGACGTCGGCCATCTTAGAAAGACGATCGGCAGTAGCGTTAAGGTTGGAGAAGGTTTCTTCAATACCGATGGAAGTCGGAACACCGTAGCCGATGACGCTGTTCGTCAGAGCCATACCGTCGGCATAAAGACCGGACATAGACTGAGCGATGTTGGCAAATCCGTCACCGCCCTTGTTTTCTTTAGCAACAAGGTATGTAGACAGACCTGTTCTGTGGTCATCAACCAACTGAGTCGTTCTCCAGGCAGAGATGTGCATGACCTGACCGAGGGCCTTTGTCAGGCTTTCCATCTGAAGGGCAAGCTGAGTGTTGTCGAAGTTGGAGCAGGAATTGACATAAACGGTCGGCTTGCCGGCTCTCATTTCGTCTAAGACTTCGGCGTTGCTGTACCAGCGGTCGTTTTTGGCTTCGGTATTGACAATCGGGTTGTCGGTGGTGTGGTTGATGGCCGTATTCAGAAGACCTTTAGTCTGGTTGAGTTCTTCCATCGCGGCAGCCAGAATATAACCGGCAGATCTGAAGCTCAGAGGATCCTGGAGGTAACGCTTGGCGTCTTTCTTCCAGAGGTAAGAACCCTTCAGGTTAGCAAGGACAGCTTCAGCGGCTTCGTGTCCCTGAGGCCAGCCTTTGGTTTCAACAGTGTGCCAGAGATACGGAGAGACGTTGCCGTTTAAGGCTTCTAAGCTGGAAGCGATTACAACCGGGCTCAGGGCGAGGTAGTGTTCTGCTTTCTTAACAGCGGCAATAGACTGGGCTTCTGCCACGTTGCTGTTGGACAGAATGGAGATGCCGTCCATGCCGAAGGGATGATAGGGCTGAAGTTTAAGTTCTTTACGAACCTGAGCGGCAGGAACGCGTTTGCCTTGGTAGCTCACATCCCATTCGCCCATGAGAGCCAAGCCGATGTGGGTTGCCATGCTCAAGTCGTTTGCACCTTCAGATCCGCGAGAAGGAATCAATGGGCAAACGTCATTGTTGATGTATTCCTGGAAAGCTTTGGCAGCGGCCTCGCTCATACCGGTGTAGCCGGCAGCCATCTGGTTCAGACGGATGACCATAGCCATCTTGGAGATTCTGTCATCGAAGTAGGGTTCCAGACCGGCGGCCTGAATACGCATCTGGCGTTCGTTGAACTTAATAGAAGCGCTGCGGTTAGGCTCGGCTTCAACAGAGGCGCCGGCAACTTTTTGATCTTTCAAAGCACCGTAGTTGACGGTTAAACCGTAAATATCACGACCGTCGGTAGCAGCATCGATCGGGGCTTTGTAAGAAGCCTTGATTCTTGCCCAGCCTTCAGGTGTGACGGCAACTTTTTCTCCGGGCGCGGAAATGGCCCAAAGTTCGTCCACGGTCAGTGTGCGGCCGTCAAGATTATGTGTGGCAGCAAAGGACAAAGGCGCGATGGCAAGCAGGATAGAAATGACGAGTGGTTTTTTCATGAGAGTTCTCCTTGGTGATTTAAGCTTGGTTATCTGAAATTAGTCCACTGAGTTTGATGACAGTTGCTGCATAAGTCTTGATTGGCTTTGTGTTCGGAGTGGCAAACGACACAATCTACCGTGTTTCCATAGTGAGCGGACTGATGCGGATATTTATCCTGCGGGTTGGCTTTGGTCTTAATTTGTGCCATCGGTCCGTGACAGCTTTCACACTTTTGAGTCGAAGGCTTTGTAAATTCAGTGGTGTTGTCGTGACAAGTCGAGCACTGCATTTGAGCTGCCATGCTGTGCTTCATCGGCATACCGGCAAGAACCGGAGCATCGGCAGCGAAAGCAGAACAAGAAAGCAGGGCAGCGAAGAGCGGAATAAAGAATTTTTTCATGTTAGTTCCCCTGTGCTTTGAGATAAGCGGCAGCGTTTCGGCCGGCTTCCAGTCCGAATACCATGCAGTCAACGGAAGAGCATCCTCCGAGACGGTCCATACCGTGGACACCTCCGGTCACCTCACCGGCTGCGTATAGTCCGGGAATCGGAGCAAGAGTTGCCGTTGAAAGAACTTCTGATCTCGGATTCACAGCGATGCCGCCCATGCAGTAGTGAAGTTTCGGAGTCAGGCGCATTGCATAGAACGGAGCTTTGAGCGTCTGTTTAACATCAAGAGGCTTAGCAAACGGGTCTTTCAGAGTGCCGGCAACGATCTTGTTGTATTCATCGACTTGCTGCTGAAGTGCTTTAAGCGGGATGTCATAAGCTTTAGCAAGATCCGCAAGTGTCTCGTAACGGAAGACTGTTTTGTCTCGATAAGCCGCTTTGAAACCTTCCGCGTGTTCTGTCGTTTTTTCTCCGCAGAAAACGATCGGATAGTTGATCTTGTCAGGTGTACTTTCGCTTAAGACGTTGAGTTCGGCATCCGCACGAGTCCGGCGGTCTGCAAGTTCATTCATGAAGCGGCGGCCGGTCTTCGGATTGACAGCCATACCTTCGGCAAAAGCGTAGTCAGCGAAGAAGCTTCCTGGGCCGGCACCCTTTTCGTCTGGAGATGCCCAAGGTCCTAACTGGTACATGTCAAGCATGGAGGGCAGGCAGCCTGACTTCAACAAAGCCTTGAGCATTTCAGCAGTGGCGCCGGGCTGGGAGGTGCACTCTAAAAGAGAGTAAACCGGCATAGTGGTTTTGATGAAGTCTTTATCCTGGCCCCAGCCGCCGGTAGCAACCACGATGCCGCCGCGGGATCCGATTCTCTGTTCTTTTTTAGAAGTACCGTCTTTCCAGTTGTAATCGCAGTTAACAAGTACGCCGGTGACTTTGCCATCTTGCATCAGAAGGTCAATGACCTGAGAGCGGTTACGGAACTGAACGCCGTTCTTCTTGAGCCAATTGTGAATAGGAACAACAATTCCGCCGCCTGAGGCAGCTGTAGGAACCATGGTGCGCGGGGCGCTGTGGCCGCCTAAACGGATAACCTTATCCATGAGCTGAACACCGCATTCGTCGAGCATCGGGCAGATGTTGACTGCGTTCTCTGCGAATTTTCTAGCCAGATCCGGATGGTTGAATCCACGGCCGGCTTTGGTCATATCGGCGACCATAAGGTCAACGGAATCTTTGATGCCTTGTTTCTGCTGTTTAGGATTCAGGGGAACGGACATGAGGCCGCCGCAGAGGCAGGAGTTGCCGCCGAAGGCTTCCATCTTGTCGAGAATCAGAATGTCTTTGACGCCGGCTTTGAGAGCGGCATAGGCGGCGGAGAGTCCTGCAAAACCGCTGCCGACGATAACTAAGTCGTGGACTTCATTGAAAGGCTGAGCTGTTGGGGAGGGAGCTGCGAAGGCCGATCCGGAAGCCAGACCGGTAGCAGCCAGTGTTCTCAAGAAATTGCGACGACTGAATGAGGATAAGGGTTTCATTTGTTTTCCTTGTGATCAACGTCCTAACAATTAGAAATACTATACCGACTAGACGGTTTAAATAATTAGGAGAAGTACCAATAAATGTTGTACGTTAAGAAATCAGTTTATTTATTTTAAATATAGATAAAACAATAAGTTAAATAATTTTATCTAAATATCATAGAGTTATGACCACGAGAAAATAACTGTATTTTCCATACAAAAAGATGAAAAATAACAGAACTATTTCTTAAATTAGACTTAAAAATTATTCTTAACGGCCTTAATTTACTGTACTGAACCGTTAAGTAAAACTATAATAAGATTAGGGAAGCGGCCGCATGATTGCCGCAATGAATTTTTTGTACAAGGTGGGTTCTCCAATGGAAACCAAGAAACAGACGAGAAAAACCAGTAGTAAAACAAAGGAGCTGATCTTAGAGGTCGCACGTGAAATAGCGGCTGAAAAGGGCGTCGGTCAGCTGACGCTGGAGGCAGTAGCTGATCGAGCAGGAATTAGCAAAGGCGGTTTGCTGTACCACTTTCCGGGAAAGAAAGAACTGATTATTGCGTTAATGGACAGCTACGTATCGCATCTATCAGCAGAACTTGAATCAGCAACGGAACCGTTCAAAGGTCATCCACAAGCTTTGGTTTTGGGGTTTATCCATTGGTACAAGAAATTTAACGGCATCGCGGCGACCAATCGTACTTGGGGTGCAGCTGTTTTTGCGGTCCAGTCTTTTGATCCTCAGCTGATGGAACCGCTTCACAACTGGTACAGACAATTGTTTGAAAAGATCCGAAACAGCGGTCCCGCTTCATTAGATACAGCGACAGCTATTATGGCGATCGAAGGCTTGTTCATGCTTTCTCTCTACAACCTTGACCAATTAACGACAGAAGAGAAATCGAGGATTATTCAGCATATAGAAGATCGCCTGCTGATGCGTGAATTGAATCCGAAGAATTCTATTGAATAACTTAACTTTTTGTTGTCTTCAAAATTAGTCCGCTGTGAAAAAACCTTCTTTTGCCAAAGGCAATTTGCTTGGCATCTTCAAGGTAAACAATGTCATTACTTAGCGTGATGTGAGTTGTTATCCTAAAATTAACAATGGAGAGTCCAGAGGACAACAAATGGCGATCAATCAGCTAAAAGCTTTACCACTTGGATCGGACTTTATTGCGTTGAGGATAGCCGACGAAATCTACGTTGATAAAACGGAGATGGTTTTTAGCTTAGTTGTTAAACGTGGTAAATATTTCCTCGCCAGACCGAGAAGGTTTGGAAAGTCTCTTCTGATATCGACTTTTGAGTCTTTATTTAAGTTCGGCCTACGTGACTTCAAGGGTTTGGCTATTGAGAACCTTTGGAAGGAAGATGCAGTCTATAACGTAGTGCGGTTGGATTTTTCAGAAATTAAAGATTTTGCAGACGCCGAATCCTTTTCAGAGCGATTGATATCTCTTCTCTCGCGAAAATTTGCGCCCTATGGTTTCTGCTACGAACTTCTCCCCTTCCAAACAGTTTCGGATCAGCTATCCGATTGGTTGACTGCTCGGGAAAAGAATTCTTTGGTTCTCCTAATCGATGAATACGACGCGCCTCTTACTTCTTGTTTGAACAACAAAACTGTTTTCAAGGAAGTACGCAGAGCTTTATCGGCTTTTTACTCAGTATTAAAGTCAAATGAGGGTGCGTTGAGATTTGCGTTCATCACGGGAATCACAAAGTTTAATAGGACAAGCATATTTTCAGAGCTGAATAATCTTTCGGATCTCTCTTTAGATGTGGAATATGACAACTTGTTAGGTTACACATAGGGCGAAACGCAGAAATACTTTTCCGGATACCTCGATAATGCTGCCTCGTTGTTAGGCCTCTCAAGAGAAAAGCTCGCCGAGGAGCTCGTCAAGCATTACGACGGTTTTTGCTTTGAAAGAACCGCGAAAGAACATGTTTTTGCGCCATGGTCCATGCTGAACTTTCTCTCATCACCCCGAAACGGTTTTGTGGACTATTGGTTTGAGAGCGGCGGAAGGCCGTCTGTCTTGGTTGAATACTTGAAATCTCACGCTCTTAGACATCCTGAAGAGTATGGGCGTGAAAAATCGATTTCCCTTTCTACTCTTTCCGGGTCTTCTGATTTGGAAAATTTGTCGGATTTGGGTCTTCTGACACAAGCAGGCTACCTGACGATCAAGGCGGTAAGGTACGGAGATACGGTATTTCTTGATTATCCTAACTTAGAAGTGAAGTGTGCTATGGCTCAGTTATATATGGAGCGCTTGCTCGATGGCAAAGTCGCCGGTCAAGTGGGCGCGGGGCCAATAGTAAAGGTACTAGCTGAAGAATCTGCCGAGTCGGTATTCCATATTCTGAACCGACTTTTCATGGCAATTGATTACCCCCGGTGAAGGACGAAGCTTCCTTGCGTGCTTATGTTCAGGTCTATTTCTCAGGAGCAGGGTTAGAGCCAAAAGTTGAACAGCACAATGCTCACGGAAGGAGTGATCTAGAAGTAAGCGTCGGAGAAAGACATTGGGTTTTCGAGTTCAAAGTTTCCTATGACGGGAAGAAGGAAGAAGAAACTCTTTCAGAAGGTATTTCTCAGATGAAAGCCAGACACTACGAGGAGCAAGGAGATTTCAAGGAACTCAAGCGCGTCGTGTTGGTCTATTCAATTCCATCTCGCCAATTCGTGAAATGGAAACTGCTGACGTTCTAAAAAATCATCACTAATTCTTAGCTAGGTACGGAATTTTTCTATAGTCCACTATAGAATTTTTCCATAGTCGGCTATAGAATTTTTCCGAAGTCTGTTAGGGATTTTCGATAGTGTGGAAGAGAAGTTCGAAATCTTCTGAGTCAGGGCTGAAACGATAGAGGTTGCCTTCTGATAAATCGTAGTAGAGAGCGTGAAGTTTGAGCTGTCCATTCTTAACACGCTCGGCGATCCAAGGATAAGAAAGCAGATTGTCGAGAGAAATCAGCACGGCGCCTTCTTCACAGTGGCGGCTCCGTGTCTTTTCATCTTCATCGCCCGTCATAGCTTGAAGCCGTTCAAGAGCCGGGGAGGCTATGCTGACCCAGTCTTGAATATAAGTTTCCCCGGCGATGGATTCAGGTGTCATGAGACCGTGGATGCCCCCGCAATGAGAATGACCCATGACGACGATGTGCTCGACATTGAGATGTTTGACGCCGTACTCAATGGCACTCATCACAGAACATGGATTTGAGGCCTGTGTCACCGCGGGAACAAGCGCAGCCACGTTTCTAATCACAAACAAGTCACCGGGTTTGCAATGCAGAAGAATGGCTGGATCGACTCTCGAATCGCAGCAGGCAACAACCAGCGTTTTGGGATTCTGAGCCTTTTCCAGTGATTCAAAATACTGTCTTTCCTTTAGGAAATAAGTTTGCTTGAAGTTGTGGAAGCCTTCTATAAGTTTGTGAAAGTTATCCATTTTGTTCTAAATTTTGTTGTTTGGGTCTAATGAACTATACAACTTTGCCATTGATTTAAAGTTTGAGTTGGATCCCAATATACGCTCTGAGGTTTAGTTAAGTTAGATGTCAACAGTCAAGCAATTTTGAAAAAAAAGAGAATCCGAATACGGATTCTCAAAAGCCTGGTGTCGGAGGATTCCAGACGGTTAGTTCAATGGAAGTACCTTATTGGAAAACAAGTTATTAGAAATACTTGGTTATGCCGGTAATGATGTTGAAGGCATGGTCCTTTGTAAATTTTTTCGTCTTTGCGTTTTGACCATCCCAAGTGGAAAAGCCGCCCCCGATGTAGATGTCAATACTTTTAGAAGGTCGGTACAGATACTTCGTAGCTATGCCCAGCATATGGGCTTTATGGTCTTCAATGTTGTTAATAGTATTGACCTTGTAATCTCGGTAATAAATCATTGACTGCCAAGAAGACAGGCCAAACCAGAGCTGGGTGCCGGCGTAAGTGCCGAAGCCTTTAATGTTCTTGGCAGAAGAAAAGCCGTCTAGCTTATTGACACCGTCGAAGTATTGACCCTGCAGATAAACGGTTACCGGTTTGAAACGATAACTTCCGCCGATTGTGGCGATTTTCTTGCTTGTCGTCCCTTTGGCGGCAGCGGGTACCTTTTTACCCCAGGTTGTTTCCTCATATGCGGCAACAAGGTTTAAGTTGCCGTTCTTATAGCGGAGACCTCCTGCATAAAACTTATCTACGTCGCTGGTATTTTCATCTCCCTCTTCAGATTCCTCGGTTTTCATGGAGTATTGCAGCGTGCCTTGGAAGCCGGCAAGCATGGGTGTTCGGTACGTGATCATGTTGTCAATTCTGGAGGATTTCACGGGAGCCAGCCCTATGCCGTATGTTCCGCCCCCGAATGAATCCATGAAGAATTGAAGGTCGTAGGCGCCGGATCCGGAAGAGATTCCGGAAATTCTTCCGGCGGAGACTTCACCAAACTTTTTGCTGCTGACGGTTAAGTAAGAACAGCCCTCAAAAATTTTATTGCCCTTAAGTCCTCCTTTTAATGCCCCGGAATCAGATGCAAAGCGGTTTTCTAAACGGAAACCTACAGATAGGTCATCGGTTATCTCTTCGATTCCTTTTATGCCGATACGGGAAGCGGTGTTTAATCCAGACTGCATCGTAATCGTGTTGTCTTTATGCGTATCTCCTCCGTAATTGTCATATGCGATACCGGTATCAATACGCCCATAAATGGTGACGGCGCTTTCGGCTTGAACAGAGCAGGCAACAAGAAGGGAAGAAATAATCAGCGAATATTTGAATGTTTTCATTTTGATTACCTTTATCAGAGGAGCCAATATGCGGCCAGAACCATGAGCAGCATGACAGGGGCAGAACGTTTAACGATTTCCATAGGATTGACGGAAGCAATGCCCGCGACGAGGATGAGGCCGCCGCAAAGAGGAGAGCTGAGGCGTCCGAAAGAGCCGGAAATTACTGCTAGCCACCCTAGATCGGCAATTTGGAGACCGAAACTTGGCGCGTTCGGAGTAACAGCTTCATTGAAGGCGAAGGCCGCGGCATCTCCGGAACCAGTGAGTACTCCCATTAAATAAGGACCGAAGGCACCGCCAATACGAGCGAGATGATTTGCGTTAGTGAGTGTTTGGACGAGAAGGTCGATGACACCTGCAGCCTTGAGACCTGCAGCGAACACGCCGGCTGCAATGATGATGCCAAGGATATTGCCATAACCTTTGCCCATGCCGTCAAAGAATTTTTTAGTAACTTCAGCCGGGTTGGAGCGCGTTACGCATAACGCATAGAACGTACCGATAAGCATCGCGGTAGCAACGCTCATCTTCATGGTCGTATATAGGGAGACGTAAAGCAGAATAACTACAGGAACGAGCGGGGCAAGAGCATATAGTGGATTGATTTTCTTCGGAAGATTATCCGCAAGCTCGTTGCTTTCGCTAGTTTGGTGCTGAGGTTTTTTGTAGTCGCGGTATATAAAGCAAACAATGGTCAGTCCCACGATGATGGCGAGCGAAAACAATAAGATAGGTGAGGTTACTCGGCCAATGAACTCCATGACTTCCATATTGGCAATCTTGGAGACGAATACATTGTGTGCGACTCCGGGATTGAGAAGGGCAGGTGTTGTGGAACAGACGACGGCCGCCGCTGCGATTGCGGGTTTAAACCCCGACCTAATCAAAATCGGGATCATGGAAGGTCCTACTGCGGCGCAGAGTCCGGCTGTGGAAGGGATGGCTACTGCACAAAGACCGGTTACAAACATGCAAGCGGGGAGCAATAACACACCTAGCCTTCTCAGAGGTTTAGTCAAGAGCGCAACCAGGTGCACGTCGCATTTGGTTAAAGAAATGGTTGCAGCAAAGCCCATGGCAGAACAAATGGCGATGATGAGAGACGACCTCGTCATCGAAGCATCGAACTGCTGGAATGCAATCATTGGCTTCAAAGAAAATATCGCCATTGCGAAACCCGAAGCCAAAAGAACGCACCGAGTTTCGTAACGTTTGATCAATGCATAAATCGTTATAAGTACAACGATTAGTGCGAAAGCTACATTGATAGACATAAGTGAATCCTTGGAAAAATGAGGAAGTTAACTTTGCCTAAAAGGCCAGCAAAGTTTAGAAGTCCGAACAGGATCCACCAATCCGAACTATCTCCAGAATTGCTGTTAGTTAAGCAATATTCGATATCTGATATCGGATAGCATATAACCTATAAAAAACATGAAATTAGAGGTTTTATATGAGGTAAAAAATTTTGTCTATCCATAGAATAAAAATTCAATTTCACGTTGTTTTTTTTAAAATGAATGAATTTTTAATTCTTAAAAAGAAGAGATGGATTTGCCTAATCCTATTTTGTTTGGCTAATTTCTTTACAGGAGCTCTTTATATCTGGAGCGTGTTTTCCGGGCCCTTGGCACAAAAAATCGGGTTAGCGACATCCACAAATTTAACGGCAGCCGATATATCTCCTGTATTCGGCGTAGCGACCGGTGTTACACCCTTTCTGATGCTGGCAGGCGGATACATTAATGACAAATTCGGCCCTAGATTTGTAATTGCTGCCGGAGGATTATTTATAGGTATCGGCTATCTCCTCTGTGCTGTCAGTGAAAGCATAAGCATGCTTTATATCGCCTATGGATTGCTTGTAGGTATTGGTACAGGAATGGTGAACGGCTGCACGATCAATTGTGCGGTTAAATTTTTTCCTGACAAGCGAGGCTTTGCCGGCGGAACGGTAACGGCTTTCTTAGGAGTGGGTGCTGCTTGCCTGCCTTTCGTTGTTAACTGGCTGATTCGCGAATATGGAATTTCAACCGCTTGCACGGTGTTCGGAATATGTGCCGGCCTCGTTATTTTTACCTGCGGACTTTTGACCTTTAAATGCCCGGATGATTTCGCGCTCTGTTTTACAAGCAGTGCCCGAGCCAAGGTGACAAAAGGCCTAGATGTTAATTGGTTAGGGATGATTCGTTCCCCATTATTTATCCCGCTTTATCTGTTATTTGTTTGCGGATCTACGATGGGGTTAATGTTGATTTCAAGTATGTCCGGAATTGCTGAATACCAGATCGGAGTTGGGACAGCACTGGCTGCGACATCGGTTTCCGTTATCTCCTTGGCCAATACGACGGGAAGATTCTTGTCCGGCACGGTCTCGGATATGCTGGGACGTGTGCAAACTTTGGTTTTAATGCTCTCCGCAGCTGTCTTAGGTTTTTTCCTTTTGATTCAATCCGGACGAGGAGACCTGACCACCTTCATGTCCGGCATTGTTTTGGTGGGTATCTGCTACGGAGCTTTCATAGGAACCTATCCAAGTTTAATTGCTGATGAATTCGGCCATAAGCACAACAGTGTGAATTTTTCTTTGATGATGACCGGATACAGCATTGGCGGAATCGGTGGTCCGATTCTTTTGAGGTTGGCTTCCAAGGAAGGCTCATACGTCGGCGCTTATGCGACATGCATCGGACTCGCAGTGGTCGGAGCTCTTTGTGCGGCGGCATATTTCTATCTTAAAAGGCGCGAGGCAAAGACATCGCGTTGATCAAATCTAAAGGAGAAAACGATGGATCAAAAATATATTGAAGAAATGGTTTGCAGTAGACGCAAACTTCATAAGATTCCTGAAGAAGGCTGGACCGAATTTCAAACGACTTATTTCGTTGTCGAGTTTCTGAGAGGTCTCGGACTGCCGGTATTCGTCGGAAAAGCAAACCTCAATCTTGACGAAGTTCTAGGCAGAGATGTCGAACTTGTTCAAGACAGTATTGAGCGTGCACTTAAAGCCGGCGTTCCGCAGTCTTTCATTGAGGAAACGGAAGGTTTCACCGGAGCAGTTGCGGTACTGGACACCGGACGTCCGGGCCCAACGACAGCATTTAGAAGTGACATGGATTGCGTCATTGTTCGAGAAACGAAAGATGCTGACCATCTTCCGAACAAGTTAGGCTTTGCCTCGGAACATCCGGGTTTGATGCACGCATGCGGCCATGACGGGCATACTGCCGTCGGCTTGGAACTTGCCCGTTGGTTGGTGGAACACAAGGATCAGCTGTGCGGAAAGTTCAAATTAATTTTCCAGCCTGCAGAAGAAGGAGTCCGAGGTGCGAGAGCTATGTGCGAAGCCGGTATTGTCGATGATGTTGATTATTTTTTAAGCGGTCATGTCGGCGGTGTCATCGGTCGTGGGGAAGTTGCCGTGATGGACGGCGGTTTTTTAGCATCTTCAAAGTTTGATATTGCGATAGAAGGAAAACCGGCTCATGCAGGAAATGCTCCCCAGCAGGGAAATAATGCTTTAATGGCAGCATGCGCCGCTTCAATGATGCTGCAGGGAATTCCTCGCCATGCGGATGGTGTAACACGAGTATCTGTGGGGACGCTTCATGCCGGAGAAGGCAGAAATGTCATTCCAGCACACGCTAAGCTGCAAATGGAGGTCAGAGGAGAAACTAAAGAAGTAAATGAATTCATGAAGGAATATGTCTACGACATATTTGCAGGTGTCGATAAGGCCTATCGTGTGAAATCTAAAGTTGAGCTGGCCGGTGAGTCTACGACTCTGATGCAGTGTCCTGCTATTTACGACAAAGTTGAAGAGGTGATGAAAAAGATCCCCGGTATCAAAGTTCTCCCGAGGATCCACACACCGTCTGGTTCTGAAGACTGTGCACTGTTCATACGACGTGTGATTGAAAGGGGCGGTCAAGCCGGATTTATTCTCTATGGCTGCAACCATCACGGGCATCATCGTCCGAATTTTGAGATACAGGACGAACAAAGTCTGCCCATCGCTCTTTCTATATATACAGGGTTTGCCGAACTTGTGAACGGAATAGGAGGAAAGGTAAAATAAGGGGTAATTAAAACATCAATTCTTGGAGGGGCTATGGAGGACTTCGAACTCGAATCGAAATCGTATTTCTTTCCTAATCGTTTAACACTCTTTGAGCAGGTCAGCCAGTCCCTTTCTCGTCTTATCAGTGAAAAGAAATGGCGACCGGGAGAGATGCTCCCGAACGAGACCGAGCTTGCTCAGATGTTTAATGTTAGCCCCGGCACGATGCGGAGAGCTTTGAAACTTTTGGTGGATAAGGGTGTACTGATTCGCCATCAGGGAAAAGGAACTTTCGTAGCGGAATTCTCTAACAACCAGCAACTTGTATATAAGCGCTACATTAAGCTGCAGCCTGATAACCCAGAAGTCGATGAAGCGGTCCCTACAAAATCAGATTTGCTGTTTTTCGAGAGAGTGAGTCCGTCTCTCGAAATTCAGCAGCTTTTAAATCTTCAGCCGTCAGACCAAGTCGTTCACGCCGGAAGAACATTGTCCGCTTCTTCCGGGATTGTGACCTTCGATGAGTTGTGGGGTGTAGGGAAGGATTTTGAAAAGCTGACAAAGGAAAACCTTGCGCATCATCGCGAAAAGTTACTCTATGCTTTCTATCAATCCGAACTTGGAATCTCCATTACCCGCAGTGAAGAACGAATTAAAGCCGTGCTGCTCCCGCTGGATTTGTGTAATGTGTTTAAGCTGTCTTATCCACAGCCTGTCATTGAGATCCGAAGGGTGGCCTTCACATTTGAAGATCGCCCTGTAGAGTTTCATAGACAATTGTCGTTTACCAGTCGATACCACTATCGTATCTTTTGATCTGACTGTCAGCTATCTCAAATCAAGAACCGGGATAACTTTTGGCCTCCGGTTCAAGTATGAGAAACAGCTATATACCTTGCTAATTGCCGGCTAGAGCGTACAAAAGCCAATAGTCTACTGAGTAAAGGCCCGAGCCGACGATAAATATCGCAATGAGTCCGAACAAGTAAGGCAGAGCGGGAGAGGTCAGATCTTTACCGATAGTGACCTTGGTTGCGATTGTGAAACTAACAATCGCAGGGATAACCGCTAGACGTGTGAGCAATCCGGCCATGAGAAACAGCGGCACGAAAGTTTCAATGATTGCCGCTGAATAATATCCGACCTTTGGAGAGAAGAATAAGACCTTCGGAAACTTCGCTGCGTTTTCCGGATGGAAAAGTTTCTGTACTCCGTAAGGGAGCATCGCTAAAGCAATTGCCCATCTAAAGAGTAGAGATGCCATGCTGGCAGAGGTTGGGTCACAGGTCCAATGCAATATGGTGGACATCATTTTCATTTCCTTAGTTTATGGAGGAAATTTTAGAAAAGAACTACAAGGGCAATCGGTTAGCGTTGCTTAAATGAGGTAGTGAAGGAGAGCAGTTAGAAGAAAATGGATGTTTTTGAAGGTAACGACCGAAGCCGCAATCTCGAAAAATCAAGGCTTCGACAAAGTTGTTTGCCGTTCACAAAAATGTTCCTGAGTCACGGCTTCAAATCTATAATCAATTTGTTTCAGTGGCTGGTTTTTGCTGAAACACGCTCAACAGGAAACCTGTGAAGCAGCCGCAAAATACTCCGATAGTTTGCGGCCCCCTGAGCGGCAAGAAATTTGTCCAAGGTGAAAAAGTGATTAAAGACTTAATAGAGAATTCATATCTATTCGGTGGGAATGCTCCTTACGTAGAAGAGTTATACGAGCAGTACCTCGAAGACCCAAATTCCGTAGATGAAAAATGGCGTCAGTACTTTGACCGTCTGCAGCAGGCCCCGGCTTCCGACGGCCGTGTCGAAACCATTGACGTTCCTCATGCACCCATCGTTGAGGCTTTCGCACAGAGAGCATCCGAACCGCGTTCGGCTGTTTGTCCGGTAAGTGAACGAGATCTTGATCTGGCAAAAAAACAGGTTGCGGTTCAGTCCATCATCGGTGCGTACCGATTCTTAGGAAGCCGCTGGGCCAACCTTGACCCGCTGCACAGAAGAGAACGTCCGAAGATTCCCGAGCTTGAACCTTCCTTCTACGGACTGTCCGAAACGGATATGGACAGCACCTTCTCGGCAGCTAATACGTATTTCGGCGCCGATAAGATGACGCTTCGGGATTTAATCGCCGCCTTGAAACAAACTTATTGCAGCGATATCGGTATCGAATTCATGTACATCAGCGATCCGGTGATCAAACGCTGGTGGCAGCAAAAACTGGAACCTTGCCGCTCAACCCCGAGCATGGACGCCAAGTCCAAGAAACGCATTCTTGAAGAACTGACGGCCGCAGAAGGTTTGGAACGTTATCTCCATACCAAGTATGTCGGCCAGAAACGCTTCTCGCTCGAAGGCGGAGAAAGCTTTATTGTCGCCATGGATGAAATCGTGGAAACAGGCGCAGCACAAGGCCTGGAGGAAATGGTTATCGGTATGGCTCACCGCGGTCGTCTCAATGTGCTCGTCAATACGCTTGGCAAAGCGCCGAGTGAACTGTTTGCAGAGTTTGAAGGTCACTACAAGAGTAAAGACCTGCCGGCGGGCGACGTGAAATATCACAACGGTTTCTCAAGCGATGTCGTTACCGCTTCCGGACCGATCCATCTGGCTTTAGCCTTTAATCCTTCTCACTTGGAAATTGTCGACCCGGTCGCAGTCGGAAGCGTTCGCGCCCGACAGGATCGCCGCCATGATCCTAAAGGTCGCCGCGTGATGGGCGTTCTTGTTCACGGCGACGCTGCCTTTGCAGGTCAGGGCGTCGTCATGGAGACGCTGAACCTTGCCGATACCCGCGGCTACGGTACCGGCGGCACGATGCACATCGTGATCAACAATCAGATCGGTTTCACGACTTCGGATCCTCGTGATAAAGGCTCGATGACATATTGCACGGATCCGGCAAAACTCATTGAAGCCCCGGTTCTGCACGTGAACGGTGACGACCCGGAAGCCGTCGTATTTGCGACGCGTCTGGCCATGGAGTTCCGCAAGAGCTTCAGCCGCGACGTCGTGGTTGACATTGTCTGCTTCCGCCGTTTAGGCCATAACGAACAGGACACGCCGGGACTGACTCAGCCGCTGATGTATAAGAAGATCAATGTCCATCCGGGTACTCGTCAGGTTTATGCCGACAAGCTGGCACTGCAGGGTGTCGTTAGCCCGGAAGAAGCCAAAGAAATGGTTGCCGCATATCGACGCAGTCTGGAAAGCGGTATCCCGCCGAGACAGACGGCTTTGATCGAAGGCAAGAACCCTTATGCCGTTGATTGGTCCCGTTACAACGGCAGCTGGACAGACGATGTGAAGACGTCTGTTCCTTTGGACGAATTGAAGCGTTTGACGGATGTCATTACGACCGTTCCGGAGAACTTCAAGCTCCACCCGCTCCTTCAAAAGGTCATCGCAGATCGTCGTCTGATGATGCAGGAAGAAATCCGTGTGGATTGGGGCTTAGCCGAACATCTGGCTTTTGCCACGCTGCTCACGGGCGGATACTCCGTTCGTATTTCCGGCGAAGACTCCGGCCGCGGAACCTTCAGCCATCGTCATGCCGTCTGGCACGATCAGAACCGTGACCGGTGGGATTCAGGTATTTGGATTCCTTTGGAGCATCTAGGTGAGCATCAGGCTCAGTTCACAGTGATTGACTCCGTTCTTTCTGAGGAGTCAGTTCTCGCATTTGAATACGGCTATGCCAGCTCTTCTCCGAAGTGCCTGACGATTTGGGAAGCTCAGTTCGGCGACTTTGCCAACGGCGCTCAGGTCGTGATCGACCAGTTCATCAGCTCCGGTGAGGCCAAGTGGGGCCGCAAGAGCGGCTTGACGATGCTCTTGCCTCACGGCTACGAAGGGCAGGGCCCCGAGCATTCATCTGCCCGAGTCGAACGTTATCTGCAGCTTGCAACAGATACCAATATGCTGATTTGTCAGCCGACAACCGCAGCTCAGATCTTCCATTTGCTGCGCCGTCAGATGGTTGGCAATATCCGCAAACCTTTAATCGTCTTCTCTCCAAAGAGTCTGCTGCGCAACAAGATGGCAAGTTCCGATTTGGAAGAACTCTCCGAAGGCAAATTCGAAACCGTCATCGGTGAAATTGAAGAGCTCGATGCCGATAAGGTCAGAAGAATTCTGGTCTGCACCGGCAAAGTTTATTACGACCTCGTGAAATACCGCAAAGAGCATGAAATCGATGATGTCGTCATCGTTCGTCTTGAACAGCTTTATCCCTTCCCGCACAAGAGTTTCCGAGAAGAGACTTCTGGTTACTCCTTCGCTTCCGAGGTGGTTTGGGTCCAGGACGAACCTCAGAATCAGGGCGCCTGGTTCTATGTGCAGCACCATTTGCTTGAAGAAATGCCTTCCGGCGCAAGATTGAGTTATGCAGGACGTCCTGCTTCATCTTCGCCTGCCGTCGGCTATGCCAGCAAGCACGCCGAGCAGCTTAAAGAATTGGTGGAAAACGCTTTCGGACGCCTTAAAGGCTTTATTCAGACGAAATAGTTCAAGCGTTGCTTTGTAAAGAATTCGGAGAAAAAAGAAATGTCTATTGTTGAAGTCAAAGTACCCGAGCTGTCCGAGTCTGTTTCGGAAGCCAGTCTGATTGAATGGAAAAAGAAAGTCGGTGAACCGGTTAAGGCCGATGAAATTCTTATTGAAATTGAAACCGATAAGATCGTTCTGGAAATTCCGGCGCCGGCAGACGGAGTGCTGGCAAGCATTGAGCAGCCTGATGGTGCGGCAGTCCTCAGCGACCAATTGATCGCCACAATCGATACTGAAGGAATGGTTGGTGCACAGGCGGAAGCCCCTAAAGCAGCCGTTGCTGAAGAAGTCATTATTTCGACGCCTGCGGCAGCCCCTGCGCCGACTCCCTCACCCGCTGCGCCGACGGCAGCTGCTTCTACGCCAGGCGCCTTTATGATGCCTGCCGCAGAAAAACTCATGGCAAACAGCGGATTGTCTGCAACTCAGGTTGCAGGAACAGGCGTCGGCGGACGTATCACGAAACCCGATGTCATCGCTGCCTTAAAGAGCGCCCAGTCTGTGGCTCCATCTGCTGTTGCCGCAGCTCCGGCTCAACCGGCCGCTCCTAAATCCGCGCCTGCTAAACAAGCAACTCCCGTCGCATCTCTTGACGGCAGACCCGAGCAGAGAGTTCCGATGTCTCGCCTTCGTGCCAGAGTGGCCGAACGCCTCGTAGAGTCCCAGTCCAACTGCGCCATTCTGACTACTTTCAATGAGGTGAACCTGGCGCCGGTAATGGCTTTGAGAGCGAAATACAAAGAAAGCTTCGAGAAGAAGTATGGCGTCAAACTCGGCTTTATGAGCTTCTTCGTTAAAGCTGCTGTTCACGCTTTGAAGCAGTACCCGATCATCAACGCCTCGGTTGACGGCTACGACATCATTTATCACGGATATATGGATATCGGCATTGCAGTGGGTTCTCCCCGCGGTCTTGTTGTACCGGTCTTAAGAGATGCCGATCAAATGACGTTTGCCGAGATCGAACTCAAGATTGCAGACTTTGCTAAGCGTGCCAAGGACGGTAAGTTAACGCTCGAAGAGCTGACCGGCGGCACGTTTACCATTTCCAACGGGGGCGTATTCGGGTCTCTCTTCTCCACACCGATTATTAATCCGCCTCAGTCCGCCATTCTCGGCATCCACGCGACCAAACCGCGTCCTGTAGCAGAAAACGGCGAAGTCGTGATTCGTCCGATGAACTACTTTGCGATGAGTTATGACCATCGCATTATTGACGGACGCGAAGCCGTGCTGGCACTTGTGGCGATGAAAGAAGCCCTTGAAGATCCGGCCCGTTTACTCTTAGATCTCTAAGGAGCAGGTTATGAAAGATGATATTCAGACCTTTGACGTCGTCGTCATAGGCGCCGGTCCCGGCGGATATGTTTCTGCGATTAGAGCAGCTCAGTTGGGCTTAACCGTATGCTGCATTGATGATTGGGTCACGGACGGTAAACCTGCACCCGGAGGTACTTGCACCAATGTCGGGTGCATTCCCTCGAAGGCTCTTCTTGCGAGCAGCTGTCTCTTTGAAGAAATCAGAGACAAAGCTTCCGAGCACGGGATTCATGTTGAAGAACCCACGATTGATGTTCCGACGATGATTGCCCGCAAGGCCAAGATCGTTCGTCAGACTAATGACGGAATTCTTTATCTCTTCAGAAAGAACAAAATCACGTTCCTTAACGGTCGCGGATTCTTTGTGACTTCTGATGAAGACGGTTATCTGATCGGTGTGGAAGGCAGGGACGAGACACGTGTTTTTGCGAAGAACGTTGTTCTTGCTACCGGCAGCAAACCGAGACAATTCCCCGGAGTTCCTTTTGACGAGGAACGTATTTTGTCCAATGAAGGCGCACTGAAACTAAAGAGTGTTCCTTCTACCTTGGGGATCATCGGTGCCGGCGTGATTGGTTTGGAACTTGGCAGCGTCTGGAAGCGGCTCGGTGCCGATGTCCGAATTCTTGAAGCCATGCCGTCACTTCTGCCTTTTGCGGACTCCGCGATCAGCAGAGAGGCGCTGAAGGCCTTTAAGCAGCAGGGTATCGATATGGAGTTCGGTGTTCACATCGACAGCATTCAAAATGACGGTGACCGTGTCATTGTTCAATACAAGGACAAGGACGGAAAAAACAGCGAGATGTGGGTTGATCGTTTGATCATTTCTATCGGCCGCGTTCCGTTTATAGCCGCTTTAGATGCACCTGTTGTCGGCCTCAAACTCGATGAAAGAGGCTTCGTGGAAGTCGATGCAGAAAACCGTACGAATCTTCCTCGAGTATGGGCGATCGGTGACCTTGTCAAAGGTCCGATGCTGGCTCATAAGGCCGAAGAAGAGGGTGTGGCGGTTGCAGAACGCATTGCAGGACGCAAAGCTGTAACGCATATTGAACGCGTGCCTTCCGTGGTTTACACCGAACCGGAAATTGCTTGGGTAGGCAAAACCGAAGATGAACTGAAGAATGCTGGTAAGCCTTACAAAGTCGGTGTCTTCCCGTTCATGGCCAACGGCCGCGCCAGAGCTGTCGGAGAAACCCAAGGCTTTGTGAAGATGCTGGCAGACGCCGAGACCGACCTGGTTTTGGGACTGCATATCATCGGACCTCAGGCCGGCGAGCTGATTGCGCAAGGCTGTGATGCCTTGTCCTTCGGCGCGACCGCAGAAGACCTGGCACTGATCTGCGATCCTCATCCTACTTTCAGCGAGGCCATCAAAGAGGCGGCCTTAGCGGTAAATAAAGAAGGCATTAACTTTTAGCTAGAATAATGAGACCTGGGACCAAGAAATCTCAGGTCTTATTTTTGCTTAGGCCGCACACCATTCAGGAGCTTTTCGGATGCGAATCCCGCTTATCCTTTTTACTCTCGGCTTGCTCAGCTTCAATGCTTGGGCAGTGGAGCCGCCGTCGACTGTTCCTTTCGCCAAGAGGTACGATCCCGCCTCCATTACAACAGCTTCACGAGCAAGAGAAGTCATCGCGGCCTACGACAACGAAAAGAGAGTCTGGGAGAACTGGTACAAAGAAGAAACAGCTCAGTGTTATCGCAACTTTTTTGTGACTTATTGCTTGGATAAGGCTAAGTCGGAACGCACAGAACACATCAATGAGGCTCGCCGCGTTTGGCTCGTAGCTAGAGACTTCCTGAGGAAGGAACGTTCCGAACAGGCGGTGAAAGACCGCAAAGCTGCTGAGGCCAAGCAAGCCGCCAAAAATGCCAAGATGGATGCTCAGCCCGCTCGCGTTGCTAAAGCTCCTTCCAAGACACGAGACGTCACGCCTCGCAAGCCGGGCGAAGGCCATGCCCATGCCGCAGATCGCGTTCTGACACCCGAAGAAGAAAAAGCGAATGCCGAAGCCTATGCCATGAAGCAGCAGGAGCGTGAACAGCGCATTGCCGAGCAGGAAAGTAAAGTTCCTGAAGCTCCTTCTATGACGCCTGAAGAACGTATTCAAGCTAGAGCCGAGCGCCGCGCCGCAGCCGAGAAGAAACGCGCTGAAAATATCAAGAAGCGCGCAGAAAAAGCTGCGGAGTATGAACGTCAGGTCAAGCTTCGTGAAGAGCAAGAGAAGAAGAACAGCGTCACAGGTGACTTGATTCCTCGGCTGTAACAATCCAAAAAAGATCGGAACTCCTTGATCTGATAGGATTGTGTTCCTAAACAAGGAACCTAAATGCCATCAGAATTCGTAAAAGAAGTTGCCGACGTTTTTGCCAAGGACGGACCTCTCTCTAAAGTTACCGCGAATTACACGCCGAGACCTTCGCAAATTGAATTTGCGACCTCGGTGGCGGAAGCATTGGAAAAAGGAAAAACGCTTGTAGCTGAGGCGGGTACAGGCACCGGCAAGACGTTTGCTTATCTTGTTCCTGCGCTCCTGAAAGATCAGAAAGTCCTGATTTCTACTGCAGGAAAGACGCTGCAGGATCAGCTTTTTACGAAGGACATTCCGGCGCTTTTAAAAGCCCTAGGCATGGGCTGCCGTGTTGCACTCCTCAAAGGACGTTCCAACTACATCTGCAAGCAGCGTTTAGAACATGCGCTTCAGGAAGATTCCTACGTTGCTAAGTCTCGAGAAGAAGTCGTTCATCTTCATCGCATTAAGAAGTTTGCCGGACAGTCCGTGACCGGCGAGCGCGGCGACATTACCGATGTTCCCGAAAACTCCGGTATTTGGCCGGAAGTGACAAGTACCGGTGAAAACTGTCTCGGCCCCAATTGCGATCATTACAACGACTGCTTTGTGATGCAGGCCAGAGAGAAGGCAAAAGAAGCTCAGCTTTTGGTGATTAACCATCATCTGTTCCTGGCCGATATTTCGCTTAAAGACAATCAAATCACGGACTTTCTGCCGGAATTTGACCTGGTGGTGCTTGATGAGGCTCACCAGCTGACCAACATCGCGACGAACTTCTTTTCTCAGACGCTGAATCTTTACGATGTCAGGAATTTAGCCGCGGACGCGGTTTCTCAAGGTTACGGTGTCAATAAACAGATTGATTGGAACGGCATCCACAAAACCATTTCAAACGCCTGCGATGATTTAATCAGCACGACGCACAACATCCTGAACACCAAAGATAAACAGCTTGCGGTTGCCAAATTCAAGGATAAGCATCTTTTGGTTGAACCTTTCAAAAAGCTTTTGAATGCGGTGGAGAAACTGAGCAACGCGGTTCATGTGCACAAAGAGGCATCTCCTGAGATGACGAAGCTCGATGAACGTTGCACAGAGGCCCTCGACCTTGTTGAATATTGGCGCGATGTATTCAACGGCAAAGCGGTTTCTCGTTCCATGAAGGGTCCGCTCTTAGATTGGTTTACGGTGAAACCGAAGAATATCTTCTTCAACACCACACCGCTTTCTTATGCCGAAATGCTTAAGAGCGCTCGGGAAGTGCAGGGTAAGCCGTGGGTTTTGACATCCGCAACATTGGCTGCCAACGGGGACTTTAAACATTTTATTGACCAAGTCGGTTTGGAAGACGCAGAAACCAAATCTTGGGAGAGCCCCTTTGACTTTAAAGCTCAGGGGATGCTGTACATCACCGAAGATCTGCCGACACCGAGCGCCTCTAACTTCTCCGATGAAGTTGCCAAGCGCATTTGGCCGTTCATCAAAAAAAACAAGGGCAGAGCTTTTGTGCTGTGTACAACGCTTAGGGCAATGGAAGTGATTTCCGAAGCGCTGCGTTACTTTGCTGAGACAGAAGGTGTCTCAATGAACATCCTGGTTCAGAACGAACAGTCCAAGCAAGAATTGCTGCGTCGATTCAGAAGTGAAGAAAATTCCGTGCTTGTCGGTTCCATGAGCTTCTGGGAAGGCGTGGACATTAAGGGCGACGCGCTGTCCTTGGTTGTAATTGATAAGATTCCTTTCCCGCCTCCCGATGATCCGGTGTTTGAGGGACGCTCAAAAGAACTTGAGGCGGAAGGCAAGAATTCTTTTAACGAAATATCCATTCCGGAAGCGATCATGCTCTTGAAGCAGGGGGCCGGTCGATTGATTCGTGATGAGAAAGATGAAGGTCTGTTGATTCTCTGCGACAACCGTCTGTTATCCAAGGGATACGGAACAAAGATTTGGAAGAGTCTGCCTGACTTTGCTAGAACTAAGGTTTTTGATACCGCAATGAATTTCCTGGAAAGGTGCCAGGAGCCGAGAGGTTAAAGGCAGCTCGGTAAAAGTAGATTTCAAACGGGGACATATCGTAAGAATGTCTCCGTTTAAACCGCAGTTACCAAAAGGAAATCGGGCTGTAAAGGTTCTTCAGACAAGCTGCCGCGCTCAGCGCGGCTGTGGTGCTGGACTTCGGATTTGCCGGATCAGGTTTGCCGGAAAATTCCATCACAGCATCGGCCAGAGCAGAGCGATAGATAATCTTATGTGTATTGCTATGGACCTCGGGATCGGAAACAATCTTAACTTTGGTGTGAGGATTTTCCGATGCCAGCGCAGTAATGACGCCGACGTTGATGTTCTTCGGAAAACCTTTGATTGCTTCCTGAACTCCGCCTTCGAAAACCACCATCTTCTTGGTTAAGTCCAGAGTTTTGCCTTCTAAGGCGGGCGCTCCGAGCAAAGATTTAGGCGATTTGGTTGTCTCAATAACAACTTCTGATGCACCGCGCTGCAAAGCGCAGGTTTGAAGAAAATCTAATCCTCCGATGGCGCCGTTGACGATACAGATTCGGCCGTTGTTTTTAGCTGCGGTGCAAATCGCCTCTTGCTTGAAAGCATCGTCAGTAAATGCGCCGCTGGAGAGACAAATCAATGTTCTCCCGGACTTTAGAATCGGCAGAGTATATTCCTTAAGTGCCGCGCCTCCGGCGAGCTCGACGACCACCGGAGCTGCATTTTTCAGAAAATCTTCAAAGCTGAATACAGCAGAACAGTTGTATTTCGAGGCAAAGACTTGGGCCTTTTCTTGATTTCGAGCTAAGACAGAATGGAGTTTGAACTCCGGCAAAAAGTCATGAAGGACATTCGCAAATACGTTGGCCAAAGAGCCGGCGCCGATAACCGATACAAGAGACATAGTTCTGCAGTAGAGAATGAATTGAAAAACAGATACTACAACGCTTGCATCTGAGGTGAAATAGGCAAGTTTTCGGATATGTGAAATTACAGGCTTTGAACTCAGCTTGCAGAGTCAGGCGTGCAGTTCTTCCACTTCTGAGCCATGATCTGTGTTTTGTCCAAAGCCGGAATCGGCTGAAAACCACAAATTAGACGAGCAAGATAATCAACAGACTCTTTTCCTTTGAAGTCAATCGCTTCCGTACGGGAAATCTTTTCAGGAGAATCAATGATCAGATTTTTGTACTCAAGAGTGGCCATTCGTTCTTTATTAGCGTTTTTGCATTGTGCGACGGGAATGCGGACACGATAAGGCGTTTGTTCCATGGTTATTCCGCCGATCTCCAGCATTTCCATCTGAAGGTAATCGCGTTTGTTGTCACGGACGCGAACACGGCTGCCTTCTTTAATCCATTGATTACGGGCAAAAGGACGCCAATCGCCGGGATATTTAACTTGAGTGGCAAAAAATGGGAGACCGAGTTTATCGATAGATTCCTCGGCAAGATACTGCAAATCGCTGCACGTCATCTGCTCAGGATTCTGAGGAATAGTGCGGCAGCCGGCCAAGAGCAGCAACGCCGCCCCTGTCACGGCAAAAAACTTCTTATTGCGCATTAAAACAGTTTATTTGACTGCTGCGCCGTCTTTCGGAGCAGCTGTAGCTTTTGCGGCTTCAAATTCTTGAGCACGCAGGTAGGTATCATAGGAACCACGGTTCTTATTGGCATCAAGAATGCGCTGAATATCGGCAGCCTTGTCGTCCATGCCGAGCTTGTTATAGCTGTCTCGCATGATGATCAAAGCTTCTTCGGCCTGCGGAGAAGTCTGGAAGTTCAGAAGAACGTTTTCAGCGCGATTGATGGCGGCAATGTAGGCGTCGCGAACGTAATAATACTTGGCGGTATTGATTTCGTACTTGGCCTGAGCCTCGACCAGCTCATGCATACGTTCGCGGGCATCGCGGGCGTAGCGGCTGTTCGGGAAACGAAGCACCAGTTCTTTGAAAATATCGAAAGCATCGCGCGCAGCCTGAGCGTCGCGCTTAGAAAGGTCCTGACGGGTCAGATAGCTCATCCAGCCTTCATCTTCGTCCAGGGTGGCAATGCCCTTAATGTAGAGGGCGTACGGGGACAACGGATGCTCAGGATATTGCCTTAAGAAACGATCGCAGACTGCGATGGCCTGCTGCGGTTCTCCTTCTTTAAAGTAAGAGTAAGCAGTCTCAACTTGGGCCTGCTGAGAATAGCGACCGTAAGGATAACGGGCCTCTAACTTCTGATAGTAGTCACGGGCCGTTTCGTAGTTGCCTTCATTCAGATTGTCTCGGGCCTCGACATACAGTTTGTCAGCCGTCCAGCCTTCCGTCGGGTCTTCAACCCCTTTAAACATACTGCACGATGTAGTCGCTAAAATAACAGAACCCAGACAGGCGGCCGTTAATGTCCGCTTGATTATTGTTTTCAGGGCAAAAGACATAGAACTTAAGGTCAAAATGAATATTGAATTAGATGATTATAGTCAGACTGAGGCTTTTGAAGAAACCGAATTACAGGAATCTTCAAAAATTGAAACTTTTGAAGTTACCCTCGATCTTGACGGAGAGCGCCTCGATAAAGTCTTGGCTTCTTCTTTAAAAGACATTTCCCGCTCTCGTCTGAAGACCCTGATTGAAGACGGATTGGTCAAAGTCAACGGCAAAACTGTTGATAAACCCAAAGAAAAAATGAGTTTCGGCGATGAGGTTTCCGTTGAAATTAAGCCTCGCCTTGAAGATATGGATTTCATTGCTACGCCGATGGACATCGATGTGGTTTACGAAGATGACGACATCTTGGTCATCAATAAACCCGCAAGATTGGTTGTACATCCGGCCGCCGGGCACTGGGACGACACGCTTTTGAATGGTCTTTTGGCTTACAACCCGATTTTTAGAACACTGCCTCGCGCCGGTATTGTCCATCGTCTCGACCGCGACACCACGGGTTTGATGGTGGTGGCGAAAAACGAAAAAGCCATGCTCGATTTGGTTCAGCAGCTTCAGGCCCGCACTGTAAAACGCGAGTATTGGGCGCTCACCAGAGGCAAAGCGCCTGCAGATAAAGTCATTGAAGCAGCGATTGAGCGTGATCCCAGAAATCCGCTGCGCTTTACGATCGGTAAAGGCGGAAGAGCCAAACCGGCGACCACGCATATTCGCTACATTGATCAGAAAGAAGTCAAAGGCAAACCTTTCTCTTGGGTTGCCTGCCGATTAAAAACCGGCCGTACTCATCAAATTAGAGTGCACATGGAATCTATCGGCCTGCCGCTGATCGGAGATCCGCTCTACCGCAATAAGCTTCCAAAACCCAAAGAAGATGGTTCCGTTCTGAATTTTTTTGATCGTCAGGCACTTCATGCCAGCCGTTTAGGTTTGATACACCCGGTGACCAAAGAAACGATGGAATGGTTTGCCGAGCCGCCTCAGGATTTCAGAGATTTGATGGATGAGCTGGGCTTTGGTCCGTGGGATCGACCTTCCGAAGTCTTCGGAGATCCGGTTGTGATGATCAATAACGATGAGTTGTCAGAGAATCAGAAAGCCGTCGGTAACATCAGTTCGTGGGACGACTTTGATTTCGGTGATGACGATGAAGACGCTGATTCCAACTGGAAAATAGAACGTACAAAGGAATAGGGGCGTAATCTATGCAGAGTAAACCGGAATTGGAAGTGATCGTTCCTGAATGGAACGCTCCGGAAAACATTAGAGCTTTCTTCACGCTGCGCTCGGGCGGCATGTCCGCTGGCGCTTATGGAGACAAAGACGGTTTTTGCGGCCTCAATCTCGGAAATCATGTCGGAGACAATAAGTATTCGGTTCGCGGCAATCGCAGGATCGTAACCGATATGTTAGGCGCCGAACCCAAGTGGCTCAGCCAAGTTCATTCTTCTCGAGTCGTCAGGGCAGAAGACAACAACACTGAAGAACAAGCAGACGCCGAATTTACGACTGCCGCCGGTATTCCTTGCGTCGTGATGACCGCTGACTGTGTGCCGGTATTGCTTTGCGACAAAAAAGGAACCATTGTTGCAGCCGCTCACGCCGGATGGAAAGGCTTAGCCGATGGAGTCCTGCAAACCACCGTCGCAGCCATGAGAAAAGAAATCGGCGATGAAGAAGAAATCATCGCTTGGATCGGACCGCACATCCGCAAAGATCATTTCGAAGTGAGAGTCGACGTCGCTGACTACTACCGGGCATCTGCTGTTAAAGCCGCGGCCGACGATGCATTGGAATCGATCGGGGAGGGTGGCTGGCACTTGGATTTGGCCCGCTTCGCCAAGGAAGCTTTAAAGCAGGCCGGTGTGACTGAAGTCACCGACTGTGAACGCGATACATACTCCGATCCTGAGCATTTTTACAGCTATAGAAGAGATAAGGTAACAGGGCGCCATGGTGCATTCATCTGCAAGCGATAGTTCGAGAAGAAATTCCAGCGAAATCAGCTGGTATTACATTCAGCCCGGCTTCAAATTAATTGACGCCAAGAAGTGTGCTTGGGCTTTCGCTTTCTTCGTTTTTATTTTGTTCGTGATCAGCCGCTTCTCCCACAGCCTGATCTTTGATTCTCCGTGGGCGCTTTTGATCGTGCCCGGCGTCGCTGCGTTTGTGATCTGGCTCATGCTGGTCATGCAGCCGCATCGCCAGGTTTATTACCGGCTGGATCAGGACGGAGTTTTTTGTGAGTACCGTTCTTCTGCTTCAGCCCTCACAAGTTTTTTGGATTTGATTCTGAGCCTGCTGGGTTCAATCATCAAACTCAAGAACACGTTCTACATCAATAAGCATTCATCCCGCTCGCGTATGTTTGAGTGGGGAGAAGTCGTGGCCGTGCACGAAGCGCCTTATTGGAAAAAGATTACTCTGCAAGCCGGTCTGCACGGGGAGTTAAATCTTTGGACCAATGCAGAAAACTACGGCAATGTACTCACGCTGGTACGCGAATACGTTGCAAAAGAAAGGAAAAATTATGATTAAGAAGATTTTAGGAATAGCTGTTCTATTTGGACTGATGATGACTGCTGCTCAAGCTAAAACTTTCTTGGTTGACGTTCGTACTCCGTCAGAAATTGCGACGACGGGTAAGGTTGAAGGCGCCTTGGTTGCTAACTATTCCGCGCCGGACTTTGTGGATCAATTTAAGGCCTTAGGTGCCAAGCCTGACGATGATATTGAGCTTTACTGCCGTTCCGGGCGCCGTGCGGAAATGGCAAGTCAGATCCTCAGCAAGCTCGGATATAAAAATATCCGTAATCTCGGAGGCTATGAAGCCGCTGCCGAAACTCTTAAACGACCACTTGTGAAGTAAGTAAATGACCAAACGTCCTCCCCGCGTGGGTTTTGTTTCTCTGGGCTGTCCTAAAGCGCTTGTCGACAGTGAACGCATCGTTACCGAACTCAGAGCCGAAGGGTACCTCATTAGCTCGACCTACAAAGACTCTGATCTTGTGATCGTGAACACTTGCGGCTTCATCGATGCCGCAGTTCAAGAGTCTCTGGAAGCGATTTCCGAAGCGTTGAGCGAAAACGGCAAGGTCATTGTGACCGGCTGCTTGGGCGGTAAAAATACCGAGGAAGGCAACTTCGTCGCCCTGCGTTTCCCGAAATTGCTCGGCGTGACAGGTCCTGAGCAGACCGAAGAGGTCCTCCGTCTGGTGCATGACAACCTTCCGAGACCGCATGAGCCTTTCGGTGACTTGGTGCCTGCAGGCGGCGTTCTTCTGACCCCGAAACACTATGCCTATCTCAAGATTGCCGAGGGCTGCAACCATCACTGCACGTTCTGCATTATTCCTTCGCTGAGAGGTCCGCTGGTATCCCGTCCGATCGGTTCCGTCGTTCGTGAGGCATCTAATCTCGTCAAGAGCGGTGTGAAAGAACTGCTCGTCATTGCGCAGGACACGGCGGCATATGGTCAGGATGTGAAGTACAAACTGGACTTCATCGGCGGACGGGCCGTGAAGACCAACATTAAGGTCTTATTCGAAGAGCTCGGCAAACTCGGCGTTTGGGTACGTCCGCATTACATGTACCCGTATGCCTCCGTTGATGAAATCGTTCCGCTGATGGCTGAAGGCAAGATCCTGCCGTACCTCGACGTTCCTTTCCAGCACGCTCATCCGAGAATTCTGAAGGCCATGAAACGCCCGGGAAGCGAATACAACATGGAACGCATCAATGCCTGGCGTGCGATTTGTCCGGACATCACGATTCGTTCAACGTTCATCACCGGCTTCCCGGGAGAAACTGAAGAAGAATTCCAGTACCTCTTGGACTTCCTGAAAGAAGCTCGTCTCAACCGCGTCGGCTGCTTTGCTTATTCTCCCGTAGAAGGCGCGGCTGCGAATGATCTGCCCGGAGCTCTTCCGGAAAGCGTTCGCGTAGAAAGAAGAGAGCGCTTCATGGAAGTTCAAAGCGAAATCTCCAAAGAACTTCTGCGCGAGAAAGTAGGCAAGACGATCAAAGTCTTAGTGGATGAAGCGCCCGATGAAGACGGTATTGCGACGGCCAGATCTACTGCCGACGCTCCGGATATTGACGGCTTAGTCTTTATTGAAAACAATCCGAATGTGAAGCCTGGAGACTTTGTGGACGTCAAAGTCACGGATTCTTCCGACTATGACCTCTTCGCCGAAGTTGTAAAAGAACCTTAGTCTTCCGGGGCAAGACATTTGGCGCAGCGTTACAGAAATTGACGTCCTCCTCGTCATGAATGGCGAGGATTCCATACCACCTCTGCAGCGGCCGTAGCCTAGTGCTGCAGTGGGTCTCTTCGGGTTCCTGCTGACAGCGGCCATACTGCACCACTCATTGCACAGGCTAACTGGGCCCGTCCGGCCCTTAATACATTTATCGCTCCGACCTCATCTGCGTTGGAGCGGTAACCGCAGCCAATGCATGCAAAGGTCGCCTGCGATTTTCTATTCTCTGCCGAGACGAGTCCGCATCGCGGACAAGTTCGGCTCGTGTTTTTGGGATCTACTTTTATCAGCTTTCCTCCTCCCCGCTCTAATTTGTAGGAGAGCATCTGGAAAAAGCTATACCATCCCTGATCCAAAATAGATCGATTCAGTCCGCTCTTTTGCCGGACGTTTTTGCCCGGGGATTCTTTTGTTCCGCCGGCAGAAGCGGACATGTTCGAGACCTTCAAATCCTCAACGTACACGATGCTGTGGTTTTTAGCTATCTTTGTCGAGGTCTTGTGAAGAAAATCTCTTCGGCTGTCGGCTATATAGCGGTGCAATCGAGCAATTTTTCGCTTTGTCTTTGTGCTGTTTCTGCTTCCTTTCTTTTGTCTCGCAAGCTTTCTTTGAAGTTTTGCAAGTTTTTCCCGCTCCTGCTTGAAGGGGTTGAGAGGTTCGACGAAGTCACCGTTTGACATAGTCACAAAACGTTTGACACCCATGTCTATTCCTATTTCGGAAGGGTTCGCAGCAGGTAAGGAAACTTCATACTCAGTCTGTATGCTGACATCCCACTTCTCGCCACGTCGGCTGACGGTGACATTCTTTATAGCTCCCATGATATCTCGGCTTTTTCGATATCCTACCCAGCCGATTTTCGGCAATCTGATCTGTTGCTTAGCCTCATCAAGTTCAACGCCCTGCGGAAATCTGATGGAGTCATGCCGGAATTTTTTCTTGTACTTCGGAAAATTAGCCCGCTTCCGAAAAAAATTGATGTAAGCCTGATCCAGGTCCTTCAGCGATTGCTGAAGAACTTGACTGTGACACTCTTTTAAAAAAGGATTTTTCTTTTTCCATTCAGGAAGTCTATTGGCTGCCTCAGCGTATTTGAAGGAGTGCTTGTTGTCTTTTTTGTAGAGCGACCTTTCAAGGGATAAGGTGCGGTTGTAGACGTAACGGGCGCAGCCACAGAATTGCTTCACCAGTTGACTCTGCATTCCATTTGGTTTTAGTTCGAATTTGAAACCGCGTCTAATTAACACCTATGTTCCCCCGCTGTAATAACCCATTGTAACGGAGTCGTATAAGCTGCATCATAGGGAAAAACGATACGGTAAAATCCGAAACAAATTTTGGGGAGAAATATCTTTGGTTCCGTTTCTCTTATTCCGAAATCAGCCGTGATGGGCCCTCTATTTCCACCGACAAATTAGGTATCAAAATATGCCGAACCGCGAATTTGTGAGGCCCTTATATCACCGTCATGAATGACGGTGTTTTACGGGCCCTGTTGATAAAAAGCGGCTCCTGTTTGAGATCTCAAGCAGGAGCCGTGTTGTTATCAACTCAATGAAAAAGTTTCAGTGCTGCAGACGCAGGTTAGAAGCTGTGGCTTAAACCGGCGCTGATTGTCCAGCTGTTGAGCTCTCCGATAGAAGAAGCAGCTTTCTTGCCTTGGCCGTAACCGGCGAAGGAGTAGAACAGCGTTCTCTTGCTGATCGGATATTCATAGGCGGTGGCAATCGAATACATACTGTAGTCGCGTGAGCCCTCTTTGATCTTTCCGAAGCCGTAGTTTCCTTGGAGCTTAGCCGTACCACCGGCAACAGGAACTCCGATGGAGGCGGAGAAGCCGTGCTGGTTGGCGCCTTTAGGTCCTAACTCGTTGGCAAATGCGTAAGTCGGCAAGCGGCTGGCGCGATAAGCAAACTGATAGGCGCCGTAAAGGCTGAAGGAACCGAAGTCATAAGATCCGCCCATCGTGAAGATCTGAGAGCTCTTCAGATTGTGTTCCTTGTGGTCATACATTTCCCACATGGCGCTGAAAAGAGCTCGGCCCTTGGCATACTCATAGCCGACGCCGTAGTAGTGATCGTCTTTAGACCATTTCTGTTCGTCGCCGTTCTCACCCATGCCGTTGGAATACATGAAGTGAACGGTTGAGCCGTTCATATCCGGTGTGTTGTACAGCAGGACGTTGTCCATACGGTCGGACAGAATGAACGTGCCGTAGATATTGCCCGTGCTGTAGTAAGACGTCCAGAGTGAAGAACCGTGCAGGATGTTGTAGGTTCCGCAGTCGGAAGACAAACCGCCCGTACGGCCGGCAGCAAAGGTACCGAAAGGAGCGGACAGAGATAATGTGCTCTGGCGGGCAAAGGCCTTGGAAGAATTCATGGCGTCGCCTGAGAAAGTCTTAAAACCTTGCTCCAGGATGAAGCCGAGGTTGTATCCGCTGCCTAAATCTTCGTTGCCTTTGATACCGAAGCGGGAACCGGCCCAAATGCCGTTGTCAAAACCCACTCGTGCGGCCTGGCCTTTGACTTTGGAAACCGAGACGGCTCCGTCAACCACTCCGTAAAGCGTCACGTCGGAAGCGGCGTAGGCGCCGGAGGAGACGGCACAAAGAAGTGCTGCAAAGAAAGCTGATTTCTTCATTTCTATCTCCTCTTCTGATTACTTAGAAGCAACACCGTTCATGATCATCTGCTTGCCGTCTTCGATGTTGTCCGTGTAGATACGGTCACGGCTGACATACGGGACTTTGGCACGATAGTCTTGATAGAGCTTGCGGGTAGCTTCGGACATCTTGAAGTCGCCTTTGAGTTTCTTTCTCAGGTCGATACCCTGTGTGGAGTGAAGCATTTCAAGGCTGTAGACGTAGCCTGTATTGTCGGCGATGCGTTTGAGTCTTTCAGCAACTAGCGGGAGGTTGGTGTAGGTGTCTTCAATGTCGCCTGCTACCGGAGTACCAAGAGCGGAAACCGGGTTGCTCTGAGCGAGGCTGTCGGCATGCATGGCAACGAACGGCTTCTGGATGGCACCGAAGGCGTGACCTTTGTTTTCAGGATCGGACAGGAAGCGTGTCAGACCGGTGAAATGGTCGTCGGACAGATGGATCGTGCGCTGGACGCTGTTATGAGACAAATGAGTCATCGCGATGCCGAGGCGCTGAGCAGCCATGGCAACGGGCAGCGGTTCAAAGTTGGATGTCGGGATGATGGCGCCTTTCAGGCCGTTGCCTTCGACGAAGTACATAGCAACCTGACTGTGGTCTGCGTAATCCTTACCGGCGTTCAGGATGGTTGCGGGATTGTCGTCGGAAGAGTTGATCTGAACCTTGATTTCTTTATCTAAGTCCTTGAGAGCTTCGCGGGCTTCACGCATGGTGTAGACCGTTGTGCGGAAGGACAGAGGATCCTGAAGAGCTCGGTCCTTGTTCTTTTCCCAGAGGTAAGAACCTTTCAGGTTGTCGCGAATCTTAGCGGCTTCTTCTTCCAAGCCGGAGAAGGGGTGAACTTTGGTGACCTGAGGAAGAACCGGAGCAATGTTGCCGTTCAGAGCTTCCAAGCTCAAGGCAAAGACGCGGGGTGTGGCATCGATGATGGTGCGGGCATGACGAGCGGCATCCATCGTCTCAGCGACAGCTGCGGCATTGGTGGACAAAATGGCAAGAGCGTCTTTTCCTTCCGGAACTAGCGGCTTAAGACCGGCCTTCTGAAGCGCTTCCTTACCGCTCATTTCTTTGCCGTCAACCTTAGCGCGCCATTCACCCATCATCACTGCGCCGACGTGAGAAGACATCGTGATGTCGGCTTCACCGACGGAACCGCGGGACGGGATTTCCGGTGTAATGCCTTTGTTCAGGAATTCTTTATAGAGCTCGGCAACGTAGGGCTGAGCACCGGTCTGGCCGGCAAGAAGGGTATTCAAACGAATGACCATCTGCAGACGAGTCAGTTCTTTGGACATCATGGGGCCGATGGCAGCGGAGTGGCTTCTCAGAGCATTGTGGTTAAAGGCTTTCGAAGCTTCAATGACTTCTTCGGAGAGTTCGCCGTTTGCTTTGAAGAGCGGTTTGTCTTTGTTCAGGCCGACACCGACGGTCAGACCGTAAACCGGTGTGCCGCCTTTGGCTGCCAGAAGAACAAGTTCATGGGCTTTTTTGAGGCGGTCCATGGCTTCAGGAGCGATGGCGACGGTGTCTTTGCCTTCGGCGATGGCCCAGGCTTCGTCCTGAGTGAGGTTGGAGCCGTTGAGCGTAACAACTCCGGCGTTGGCGATTCCGGCAGACATAAGGAGTAAAGCGATGATAGAAAGTCTCATTTTATTTTCCTCTTTGGGTCGTATTGGGGAGTATTCGAGTAATTACTTAATCTGATATTTGAATTCGTGGCAGTTGTTGCAGTAGACCTGAGAAGCCTTGTGCTCGGAGTGGCAGGCCGTACAGGCAATGCCTTCGCCGTAATGGTGGCTGGCATGCGGATTGGGCTCACCGTTCTTCAGGTTCTTGGTTTTTTCTGCGACAGCTGCATAGCTTTGATGGCAGGTCAAGCAGGCTTTGTTGTCGGGCGTGACGAACTGATTGCCGGCAACTGCGTTTTCTTTGGTATGGCAGGCGGCGCAGTCTTTAATGTTCTGGTGATAGGGCTTTACCTGCTGAGCGGATGCCGGAAGGGCGATAAATAATGCGGCAGCGAGGACGAGGAGATTGAGCGATTTCATGTTGTTATCCTTTCCGTGGTGAGGCTATTCGAGGTTGACGGGAGTGTTGGCGACGACTGCGTCTCCGGCGACTCGGCCGGTGACAAGACCGTCAGCGATGGCGCATCCGCCGAGACGGCTGGCACCGTGTGTTCCGCCGGTTACTTCACCTGCTGCGTAAAGCCCGGGAATCGGTTTTTGTGTTCTGACGTTTAAGACTTCAGCGTTCTTTGTGATTCCGACACCGCCCATGCAGTAGTGGACTTTCGGCCAGACGCGGGCTGCATAGAACGGAGCCTTCTTAATCTCGATAGCCAGTGCGAGCGGACGATCGAATTGCTTATCTTTGCCTTCGCGGACATAGGCGTTGAATTCTTCAACCTGTTTGATCAAAGCTTCTTTAGGAATGCCGTAGGCATCGGCAAGTTCACCTAAAGTGTTAAATTTCTTGATAACACCGTACTTCAGGCCGTTCTTAAGAGTCTGAGCCTGTTTGACGCCGACGCTGTCGGTAAAGCAAATCGGATAAACGGGTTTTCCGTTTTCGTCGAGCTGCTTGAGGATTGCGTCTGAACGAGCTTTGCGGTCGGCCAGTTCGTTCACGAAACGTTTGCCGGTACGCTTGTCAACCATGATGCCTTTCGGGAAACCGGCAATCGTGTTGAACTGAGAAACTAAGCCGAAGCCGCGTTCGTCAGGAGAAGACCACGGTCCGAGCTGAATCTGATCCAGCTGAATCGGAAGAGCGCCGATGGCCAGCATATTCTGGAGAACTTCACCGGTGGCGCCGGGATGGTTGGTGGATTCAAGGTTCGGCCCGAGTGTCGGATCCTGCTGCATACGGAAAGCAACGTTCTGAGAGAAACCGCCGGTGGCAGCGACCACACCTTTTCTGGCACCGTAAACCTGAGGAACGCCGGAGTTTTCTTTGCGATAGTCGTGACGTTCAAGAACCTTGACGCCAATGACGCGGCCTTCGTCGTTGAGAACAAGGTCAGTAACGGCGCAGCCTAAGTGCATGTCCACACCGAGGTTTTTGGCTGCTTCAACGAGCGGACGAGTGATGCCGCCGCCGGTACTTTCAACGGTCTGCATGATACGGGGGACGCTGTGGCCGCCGAAGTGCTGAACGAAAGGTTTGTACTTAACACCGTACTTGACGGTGAAATCAAAAGCAGGACGAGTACCGTAAACAATGTTCTTCAGAAGATCGACGTGGCTCAAACCGCGGCCGGACTTAATCATGTCCTGGAGCATGAGTTCAGGAGAGTCCTTGATGCCTTCTTTTTCCTGAAGCGGAGAGCCGGCAACAGCGAAAGCCCCGCCGTTGATGGCAGAGTTTCCGCCGTAAGCAGGCATTTTTTCAAGCAGCATGACAGAAGCCCCTTTTTCTTTGGCTTCTAAGGCTGCGGCCAGGCCGGCAAATCCGCTGCCGATGACGATGACGTCAGCGACTTTATCGAATTTTTGTTGAGTTTGAGGTGCCGCGAATGCGAGACTTCCGAAAGCCGGGGCTGTGCAGGCTGCCGCTAATTTCAGGAAAGAACGGCGAGAAGGTGTGGTCTTCATATTTTCTCCAATGGATGTAAGTGAGTGAATTGCTTTTGATTAATCTCATCGCAAAGACCGTGCCAACTTTTTCGAAAATCTTAACTACTTGAAATTTAAGATAATTTCAAATTGCGCATTAATACATAAAGATTATTAACGATATTTCGTGAGTTAAAATAGTATGAAATATCGTGAGTCACTAAATATCGTGAATAAAGACCTCCAACTCCCAGCGATCCTTGCGATCAATTCTTCGATTAACGCAGAAGAGTCACTATCTCGTGTTTTTGAGGTGCTTCAGGACTTTCTTGATGCGGACGGCGCTTTCGTAAATATCTTCGATGTTCAGAAGCACTCGATTGTGTTTGTGGCGCACTGCAGACGAAATGGCCTTTCTTCTCCGCTGGGTTCGGTTGAACCGCCCAGATCTCTTCGTCCGCTCAAAATCACTGACAAAGTTTTGAACTGCTCGGACATATCGGAAGATCGGTTCACTCAAAAAGTTCTATCTGAGTGCCTTCCCGATGTGAAGTCCTATCTGATGCTCTCGATGGACAAAGAAGATCGACACTTGGGTGTCGTCTGCTTTTACAGCCGTCGCTATGATCAGTTCAACGAAGCACAGCGCAATCTTTTGAAGTCACTTCATGACTCTTTCTCGTTAATGACATCCAACGCACTGAATTCCGTGCTTCTGGCAAACAACCGGGATTTAATTCACGAAAACGACGGCCTGAAGGATTGTGTAAGAGAAAGCCGAATGGCTTTGGTTAATCGCTTCACGGCGCGTACGCCCTCACTAAAAGAAATTACGGCGAAAGTGGAGAAGGTTAGTTCAACCGAGGTACCGATGCTGGTTTTAGGAGAAACGGGCTGCGGTAAAGAAGTGGTTGTGAACCTGATCCAGCAGCTCTCTAAGCGGGAATCCGGGCCGTTTGTGAAATTGAACTGCGGAGCGATTCCGGAGACCCTGATTGATGATGAATTCTTCGGGCATGAGAAGGGTGCATTTACGGACGCCAAAATCCAGAAGAAAGGCGTCTTTGAACGTGCTTGCGGAGGAACACTTTTCTTAGATGAGATCGGAGAGCTCTCACTTGCCGCTCAAGTGCGCCTCCTTCGCGTTCTGCAGCAGAAAGTCGTGACAAGAATCGGCGGCGTGCAATCAATTCCCGTGGATTTCCGATTAGTAGCCGCGACACATAGAGATCTCAAGGAGATGGTCCAAGAAGGCCGTTTTAGAAATGACTTGCTTTATCGCCTGAATTTGTTCCCGCTGCGAATTCCTCCTCTGCGGGAAAGAGCGGAAGACTTATTCCCGCTCACCGAATTCTTCCTGAACCGTCTGAGAAGTAAATACGGCATCTCTCAGCCTCTGGTTCTGTCGAAAAAATCTGTCGAGCAGATGCTGAACTACAAGTGGCCCGGCAACGTCCGTGAACTTGAAAACACGCTGGAACGTTCAGTCCTGACCTCTTCGGACTATCAAAACATTCGTGTCATCTTCGAAGGAGAAGCCGGAGGATTAGGACCTGCGATGTCCGTCGTCTCCAATGAGCTGATTAAACTGGAAACCTTTGAGGCGATGCAGAAGCATTATTTCGAAGCAGTCCTGAAGGCAGCTAAAGGGAAGATTTCCGGCACCGATGGAGCTGCTGCTCTTTCAGGAATGCATCCCAACACGCTTCGAAGCAAGTTGGACAAGCTCGGCGTGACTTTTAAAGCGGTCAAGCCGGAACTCTAGGATCCGGCTTGATGACGATGAATTCGCTGACTAAACCGCTTTGCCTGTCAGTTCTTTTTCCTGCTTCGGCGTGAGTTCCGGCGCAAGTTTTTCGTCCACGACGCCGTTCCGCAGATCTTCCATCTCGGCCAAAGACTGAGGATCGTTCTGAGTTTTGTAAATCAGAATATAGGCGCCGGTCAGGAATGTTGCTCCCAACAAAAGAAGGTGCGTTAAATACGGGAAAGCAACGCCGGAAAGCGAGGCTCCCGCTTGAGAGACTCGAAGCATGGCAAATGCCCCCGCGGTCGTGGGGGAAAGCCATCCGAAAGCCTGCAGAGGCCAAGGAATGTTTTGCCACGGATACAGGTTGCCTGAAATAAATACAAACGGGATCGAGGAAGGTACGACGATTTGAACAACAAATCGGTAGCGCTTCAAAAAGGCCGCGATGAGCAAGCCTAGGGAAGTAATGGCAAAGGCGTAGATCATTGAAACGACAATCGTGCCCGGCACGTTTTTGAATGAGTTCACCCCATGGAAGGAGAATGACTGCCCCTCGATAAACAGGATCCAGAACAGACTCAGAAAGAAAAACGGAGCGTACATGGCCAGAAAATACATCGGGTGGCGGGCGCCTAGGGCAAGAGGAAATGGATACTTTTTCTTCCAGAACCAGTCATTCATAAGCATTCCAATACCGCAGACGAAGACCGTTTGGAAAATGATCATGAACACGATGGGAACGGTGAAATTGAGGTAGCCGTTGACCGTATTGAACATACTTTGAACGATCATAGACGGAGGGTTGTTTGCAGCTCGGGCAATTTCCGATAAGGGCACCCCGTGTTCCACGAGATGCGCACTGATAGATGCCGCTACGATTTTTTGCAGCGGTCCGCCCACACCGCTCATTGAACCGCGGCTCTTGACGATAAAGGCACCGTTGGTGACTAGGACTAACGCGGTCGGCACGTTGGTCAGCGTGTTGATCTCAAAATCCGGAGGAATAATTAAGATTGCGCTGATCCCTCCTTTGCGCATCAGGTTTTCGGCTTCGGGCAGGCTGGTTGTTTGCTGAGTGACCTGAAGGCTGGGAGAAGCCCTCATCGCCTGAGTCAAACGACGAGACAGTGCAGAATTATCTTGATCTACAGCTACGACGTTCAGATGATCAGGCAGCTGTTCCATGTAGGGCCAGCAGTAGTAGAAAGAATAGAAAAAGATCGCGAAGCAAAAAAAAGGAGCACAGGCGAGATTTGTGGTGCACTGCTTTAAGGTAAATAGGAAGCATTTCAGCAGGGATGGAAATTTAGAGTTCATGCTTTGCCTCCAAAATTTTTTCCTGTTTTGCAAACTTTCCGTACTTCCACTTAAAAATCGGTATGCCGATAACAAGAGGGATAAAAGCGAGAATCGCAAACGCTGTAAAAGTTGTTCCCATCTCCCAAATTTTTGCTCCCAGTGTCCACTGTTGAGTTTGACCCTCAATAAACCATGTTAGCGGCAGGCATTTACAGAACATCCGAGCCATTTCACTCATGGAATCCAGCGGCATGGAAAATCCCGTAAAGGGAAGCGCAGGAGCGGCATAGCCGGAAGTGACGACAAGGGCAAAACGCCAGTTTGGCGCGATACCCACAATTAATACTCCTGTGCATGCCATCACGGCCAAACACGCGGCGCCGCAGATAAACCAAATAAATAGGGATCCAGCCGGAGCAAAGCCTCCGAAACCGGCAAATAAGGCAATGTAGGAAGCAATGAGGAGAGAGTAGAAAAAGAAATGCGGGAGCAGTTTGCCGAACAATGCAGCGGTCACGCTTCCCTTTGCGGTATCAAACCAATCATTGATTCGGTATTGATAGTTCTCACGAACAATGGATGAAACGAAAGATAAGATGGCAGCAAGCATGATGACGCCCGGCACCAAGTTACTTCCCAGGAAAGCGAGGAAACTGAACTGCATGTTGCCTAGTGCATAGAAGTCGGAGTGCAGTCCTGTGACCAGCCTCTCGGCTCCTTTGACTCCGCTTGCGGTCAGCATTGAAGTTTTGATCATGCGCTCCTGCGAAATCGCTGTAGCCACGCTTGTTAAGTCCGCTTGAAGAGTTCCGGCAACCGCATAGCGATTCTCATCGAGATAAAGCACCATCGGGGCGCCTGCACCTTTCGTGACGTCTCGTGAGTACCCGAAAGGAATCTCAATAAAACCGTAAATTGTTCCGTTTCTTAATGCCTTATCGGCTTCAGAATGGGAGGCGAAAGGAACGAGTCCGACGGAACGAGTAGCATCGATTTTTGAAATCACATCACGGCTTAGCTGTGAGTGGTCATTGTCGACAATGCCGGTTGGGACTTGAGTCACAATTCCGTTTCCGAGCAGCAGCCAGACAACTAAGACCCAAAAGATCGGAAGGAATCCGCAGACGATGATTTCCTGCGGTGTGCGTAAAAGCCGCTGAATTTCGCGCACTGCGACGGCGGCTGCCGCATTTAACCAGCCTAACGGAGAAAGCATTATCCGATCCTAATTCTTAAAACCTTCAACTAATACGCTCATACCCGGACGCAGATGGTCAATTTTCTCGACAGGCCGGGCCCGGACCTCAAAAGTTTTCATGTCATAGCCGGAATCCATGCGTGTGCTTCTCCAGGTTGCGTAATTGGCACGCGGACTGATGTAGTAAACCTTGTAGTCGATCTTCTTATCTCCGAGGGCAGGAACATATGCATGCAAAACTTTACCGATTTCGATACCCGGCATATTTTCTTCGCGGATATTGAAGGAGGCCCACTGGTCATTTAAGTCGACCAAGGTAACGACAGGGAACCCGGCAGCCGCAATTTCGCCTTCAACCAAAATAACCTTATCTACTTGGGCGTCAAGCGGTGCGTTTAAAGTCTTATCCACAGTGAGGGATTCAACCTGTTTAACGCCGGCTTTGGCTTCTTCGGCTAAATCAAAAGCGGCGGATTTTTCCTGCTTGCGGGCACCGATTTCGGCAATGTCGTACATCTGTTTAGCAGCATCTGCTTGCTGCTTAGCGGCAATCCACTGAGTCTGGACTTCGTCATACTTTTGCTTGGAGACCAGACCGTCTTTGTAGAGTGCAGAGATTCGGTTATATGTCTTAAGGGCTAAAGCAGCTGCTGCCTGAGCGCGCTCCCACTGGGCACGGGCGGCTTGCTTTTCCTGAGGGCGTGCGCCTTCATCAACAAGGCTTTGTTTTGCCTGGGCAGCTCTTTCTTGAGCCTGGACCTGTTGAAGTTTTGCTTCAAGTTCCGGCAGACTCATCAGCGCAACCGGCTGATTGGCTTTAACAAAATCGCCCTCGGAAACTAAGACCTTATGGATGCGTCCCGGAACTTTTGAAGCGACGCTTATTGTGCGGGATTCCATTTGTCCCTGAAGAGGAGGAGCAGGCGGGAAGGCGGCTTTATAAATGCCCCATACAATAAAGGCTGTCAAGCCAAGCACAAAGACCAGCATGAGAATAACGCTGATTTTCGGAGCTTTGACTTCCTGTTTTTGAGAAGTCGAGGTTGTCTGCGGTTGAAGAGGTTTATTGTTTTCTTCCATGATTAATTTTCCACAATCACTTCGTGCTTGTTGACGGCATTCATAAATTCGCTCATCTGACCGGCGATGGCATGCAGCATGGCGTAATTCGATACAAACTCAAACGCTGCGACCCGGCGTCCGACTTCTGCTGCAAAAAGCTGATTACGAGCCTCGTTAACGTCAAGCGCGGTCGCCAAGCCTTCGTCGAAGCTCTTGGATTTGAGTTTTAGGTTCTCGGAAGCTAGCTTTACAGTAGAGGCGCTTAATTTATATTGATTAATGGCGTTTTGTGTTCTTAACCAAGCGACTTCCACGCCGGTTCTGACTTGGTTGATCGCTTCGGCTTTCCCGGCTTCGGCCTGCCTGACTGTTGCTTCAGCACTGCGGATGCTGGCTCTTCTGTCTTTAGCATCCCAAAGTGTAATGTTGACGCCGACACCGCCGATCCAGTTCGGCTCGACAAGCGTTTGGTAATGCTTAACAAAGTTGTAGGTTCCGAATGCAAAAACCTGCGGCATCCAAGCGCCTTTAGAAACCTTGACGCCTTGCTGGGCTTGATCGGCCTTGGCCTGAATGACTGCGATCTGAGGGTTGGAGGCCAATGCAGTATCCACCCAATACTTCAAAGGTTCGAGCGGACGGTTCAGAACAAAAAGCGGCGTCGTCAACTTTCCGAACTCTTCATCTCGGAGCAGTCGAGCCAGCCGGAGACGGGCAACCTTAGCGTTGTCTTTGGCTTTCAGGTATTCGCGGTTTCTATTGTCTCGCTGGACTTGGACGGACATTCTTTCGATCTTGCTGATCATTCCCTGCTTTTCAAATTTCTTCGCTTTGGCAAGTTCCCGATCCTGGTGGTTCAGCATGTCCTTTTGGAGCCTTTCAACCGAGAGCGCTAATTGTGTTCCGAAGTAATAACCCGCAAGCTGAGCGTCTAAATCTTCGCTGTCGGCACGCTTTTGAGCCACCGCTTCATCAACGGCGTATTTGCTTGCATCCTGCATGGCAGAAATTTTTCCGCCGGTATAAATCGGCCAAGTTGCGGTTGCTGCGACACGAGGCCCGTTCAAGGACATTTTTTCGTGCACTCCGACTGAGAAAGATCCGGGGAGCTGGATTGGAAGCGGGGCGCCAGCCAAAGGATTCGGGATCGATTTATCGATATCGATTTTCTTCTGTCCAGCAATTTGCATCGCCTGCAGGGTTACGGTTGGGCCGCCCAGAGTTTCCAAAGATTTCTGAGTTTCTCGTTTGCTTTGGACTTGTTCTTCGCTGGCTTTGAGCTTGTCGCTTCTCTCATAAAGCCAATCGCGTGCGACAGGAAAGCTCAGGGGCAATGCGGCGGAGCATTGCTGAGCGGCGCAGAGCGCGAGTGCGGCAAAAGCTAATTGAATAGGTTTGTTCATCGAATTATCGAATTATGGAATTCAAAAGCGCATGAATAACAGGATTGTAACTGCCCGGCTGAATGTTTGTTCAGAATTGTAAGCAATAAGGGAGCAAGAACGTCTCGGAATAACCTCCCTAATATCAGGGATAGTTGTCTTTGATAACTTTTGACTATGAAATTACTTAAATGGATGGAAGCAAAGGCAAATTCACTATGGAAATTTAGATCTTTGAGGCTAAAAGCTTTATGCAGGTTTCGTATGAAGTCGGAAGTTCCCGCTCTGAGCAGGAGATCAGTACGAGAAAGCGAATTACCTTTGTTACCTGCAACGCTTTCTTTCAAATTACAAAAAACGCCTCTTTCGTGCTTAATTTGCACCGAGTTCTTACAATCTTTAATAAGCAGCCGGAAGACGATCAGAACTACGCCTACATTCAACTCAAGGAGCAAAATGATTAACAGCCAATGGAAAGCACTTCACCTGGGGCGATGGGAGCTTTTGTTCAAAATTATGGACGAAGGCTCCATTACGCGTGTTGCCGATATCGAAAATCTTCAGCGCTCTCAATTATCTCGAATGGTTTCAGGACTGGAAGAAGAGTTAGGCGTGCAACTACTGGAACGGCGAGGGAAACGTCTGAATCCCACCCAAGCTGCACTTGAACTTCGCTCGAAAATTGAACCTCATATTGTGAGGGTGCGTCGGGCACTGGAGAAGACCTCGGAACTCGAAGAAGGCGACAAGGGAAGCATTCGTTTCGGTGCAATGCCCGGATTCCTCCAGACTCAGGTTGTTCCATTGATTGCTGAATTTCAGCAGCTGCATCCTCAAGTTACTTTCGATGTCATCGGGGACGACAATCCAAAGGCGTTCATGGGCGGAGAATGCGATTTGATGCTGTATTACGGCCCCGTCAATGATGCCAACCTTGTGGAAAACTGGGTCACTCGATCATTATTCGTTCCATGCGCCTCGCCCAAATATTTAGAAAAGGCCGGTTATCCCGAAAATCCGGACGAACTGTCCGATCATTCAGGTGTGGTCTATACGGGCCGAGTCAGGCCGCATTCGGAAGTTTTGGTTAAGAACGGTCGGCAGCAGACTTTTCGCTGGAAGTCGATGATTCGGTTCAACAATATTTTGTTGGCAAAAACCGCGGCAGTTGAAGGCTGCGGCATCGTTCTTGATATGCCGCTTCATCATTGTTTCGAAGAGGTGATGAACGGACAGCTTATCCCGATCCTCAACGGCTGGCAGATTCCGAATCTCGATAATTACATCGGTTCAACGTTAGCAGCCTCTAAATTGAGACGAGTTCAGATGTTCATCGATTTTTATGTCCGAAGAAGAAGAGAAATCGAAGGCGAACAAAAGAGGCGTCTGCACAGATGAAAAAGAAATTAGAAACAGTTCAAATCTGGTCGAAAAAAGGCCTCTCGGATCTCTCCGGCGAAACATACTTCGCTAGGAGACGGGCTTTGCTGAACGGCATTTCTATGATTAACCGTCTTCAGTTTTTTAAACCCGAAGACGAAGTTGCAGCGCTGCAATTAATTGAAATATTGGAGCAAATCTCTCGTCTCAAAGAAACGCTGTTAGCGGCTTGTCGGGCTGCAGAAACCTTATCGTCTGCCGACAGCAAAATTGCTGCAGAGAAAGTCTTCATTCTTGAAACGATAGACAGCGCTGAAAAAGCTCTTCAGAAAGTAAAGGAAAACCTACAAGAAGCTGCTGAACAAAAGACAATTCTTTCGGATAAGCTCGACCGCTGGCTGCAGCAGCAAAAGCGCTTTAAAGAGGTTAAGCCTTGGCTGAAGTTTCCCGTTGAGGCCTTAGAAGAAGAACGGTTGATTCTCGGACCGTTGTTTTCGTTGTGTACGCATCTCAAAAGCAGTATTCGAACGAACGTGACACTGCCGGACGGAACCGTAAAAAAATCTACGCCGTCTGTTGCTAACTTTGCAGTCAAAAACACTTCGGATCCAGAACTGAGAACTTTGTTCTTCAACGCTTTGTCTGCTTGTTTTGCGACAAATTCTTCCATGTTCTGCGATATCCTTAATGCCGTAGCCGGTGCGCACTTACTCAGAGCCTCCAGGCTCGGCATGAGTACGCTTGACTACGCATTGGTTATCGAAGGCCTGGATAGAAAGAGCTTCGAAGCAATGCGCAGCGCATTTTCTAAGAAGCTGTCTGAGATTCGCGAATGCCTTCGGTTTGCAGCTCCCTATATCAATCAAGGTACAAATCGTCCGGAGTCTCCCACGATTCCGGTGGCACTATTAGGGTCAGCACTTCCGCATCTTGAAGGGCCTGAATCTCTGAAGACACTTGACGGAACACTAAAGGAAATCACAGAGGCCGTCGAACCTTACTTTCCTGAGTTTCGAGATTTCATTGAGCTCTGCAGACAAGGTCACTGGCTGGAGACGCATAATTATTCGGCCGGCTCAGGAGGCGCTTGGTGCGTTGAAGTTCCTTACGACAAAGCGGTGGCGATATACGTTGATTACCAGCCGAATATCAACCGATCCTTTGAAACAGCCCATATCTTGGGCGACGCGTTTTTTAGATACTCGATCAGTGATCTTCCGATGCAGGAGAGAAGACTTTCCGAAACCCGATATGAACTTATCGGTCGTCTTTTTGAAGAGCTGTTCCTGAGGAGACTGGTGCAGGAAGCTTCTTCGCCTCAGGAAAAGGCTGCCGTGCTTTGGCATGGTTTGCGGCGAGTCATGATTAATTTGATCGAGATCCCGTTTAGATTCAGACTTGCAGAAGAGGTCTTTGAAGCGCGGAAAAACGGCTATCTTTCCGTCGAATACATCAATAAACTGACCAGAAAATGCTGGAGTGACTGCTACGGTGACACGGTTGAAGGCGTAGACCAGTACATGTGGGCCAGGAAGCCGCATTTCTACAACGTATATAACGCAGACTCACCGCACCACGATTTTCAATACACCGTCGGTTTCCTCTCTGCCAATATGATGCTGAAGAAACTGGAAGAAGTGGAAAAAACGGAAATTCCTCGTATCGGTAAATCGGTGCTTTTGGATAATGCCACCTTGCCGTACGAGGAGATTTTCACGAAGAATTTCGAAGCGGACATCGAATCTGAAGAATTTTGGACGAACGCCATTGAAGAAGCCCTCCATCCTCTTCGCAGCATTCGTCCATACGTCGGTGAGTTAAACCGACCTCAGCGCTAAGTACGCCGATTTCTTCTTGCTAGAAATAATGTGAAAGTCCGAGTGTTCCGTAGAATCCTCTCGGTTTAACCGATTGATCCCCGGATTTGTATTTTGCTGCCGATGCTCCGATAGCACTGTACAAACGTGTCGTTTTAGAGAAGGGATACTGATAACCAAGAGCAATGAAGCCGCCGTCAGCTTTCAGCTTCTTTGAGAGTTCATCGGTTTTGGCATGGATATAGCCGACAGCACCTAAGACTTTTCCACCCATCACCGGCGTGGAGAAGCCGAGAATGATGTTTTCACCTTCCAATCCGTCGAGTTTTTTCATTTGAGCAGAAGTGATGCTTCCGATGCCGTTATCCTTTAAAGCACTATAGGAAGCGGTTCCAAGCGCATCGGCATTTTTGAAATACTGCAGGGAAAGGTAAGCGGTTGCCGCAGAAAACTTCCAATTTCCGCCGGCCGTAATACGCCACATGTCCTTGGGGCTTCTTTTTTCTGTGGTCAATGCTTCGTTTACTCGTTCAAATAAGACAACCGTCTCGGCTAGTCCTCCTTTCCACGTCACACCCAATCCAAAATAATGATTGGAGGTCGAGCGGTTTTCTTTACCTTCTTCACCCATCGAGTATTCTGTTGTCAGCTGAAGTCCTCTGTATTCCGGAGAACGGTAAGTAAAGGCGTTGTCAAAACGGGAGGCAGGCATCTTGCCGTAGACGATGTTTTGGTTGCCGAGCTCCCAAATACCTGTTCCGAACGGGTTGACGTTACCCAGCATATTGAAGCTTCCGCCGTCGGTGCCGAGGATTGAAGAGCGCCCGGCCGCCAATGTACCGAATGGAGAGACAATCTGAAGAGTTGCTTCACGGCTGAAGGCGAGTCCTTCGGTTGCTTCGGCACCGGTGTCAGCGTCAAAGCCATTCTCTAATACGAACTTAATTTTGTAGCCGCTGCCTAAATCTTCTTCTCCTTTGATACCGATACGATTGGACGTACCGGCGCCGGTAACCATCTGAGCATTGTTCTCTTTTGAACCGAAACCGTCATTGATTCTTGAAATACCGACGCCGAGGTCGATGCGTCCGTAAACAGTGACAGAATCCTGAGCGGCTGCAGCAGAGCCGAAAGCAAGGACGGAAAGAAGGGCTAATGTGAGTTTTTTCATGTCGGATTTGATGTTGAGTTAAACAAGAAGGAGAGTGAAAGCAATAGCCGTTAAGCTCACCGGTGCTGAACGTTTAATGACTTCGAGCGGAGAAGTCCCGGCAATGCCTGCGATAAGGATGACGCCGGCTGCAAGCGGAGAAGAAACACGGCCTAACGTTGCGGACAAGCAGGTTAAGAAGCCTAAGTCCTGGATCTTCATACCGAATTCGGCTGCATGAGGAACGACGGATTCACAGAAGGCAAATGCCGCAGCGTTACCGGAGCCGGTCATTACGCCGAGAATGTACGGACCGAAGGATCCGCCGAGCTTGGCAATTTCGGAAGAATCTTTAAGGAAGTCGATGAAGCCGGAAACCACGCCGCAACTTCTTAAGCCGGCAGCAAAGACGCCTGCGGCAATAATTAAACCGATGATGCTGCCGTAGCCGGATCCCATGCCGTCAAAGAATTTTTTAACAAGTTCGGCAGGATTGCTGCGTGTGACGAAGATGACATAGATGAAACCGATCAGCATGGCGGTTGCAACACTCATCTTTACTTTGGGAAACCAAAGCGAGATGACAAAGAGCAGCACGACCGGAAGGAGAGGAGCAAAAGCCTTGAGAAGATTGGGATGCTGGGGAAGTTCCGGAAGAGGCCGGATGAGTCCTTTTTCGTTAATGGACTGCTGGAAGCCGCCTTTTTTGTAATCGCCGAAGATAAAACAAATCGTGGTTAAAGCAACAATGCACAGGCCGAAAAGAATCAGGATGTTGAAGGAAATGTGGTTGATCTGTTCCATCACCGGAATACCGGCTAACTGAGCGACCAGAATGTTATCTGTTGATCCCGGAGACCAATAATTCGGAAGTGTGGCGGAAATAATGGCAGCAGCGGCGATCGCCGGTCTGAAGCCTGCTCGGAGCATAAGAGCAATGAGTGTCGGGCCCATGGCTGCGCATAAGCCGGCAAGGGAACCGATCGCCAAGGAAGCCACGCCCGTCACGAGCATGCAGCACGGAAGAAGCAGAATACCGAGTTTGTTAAGCGGCTTGGTAAGAAGGCTGACCAAATGAAGGTCGCATTTAGTTAAAGTAACGCATGCCGCAAAACCCATGGAAGAGCAGATTGAGATAATTAACGCTCGATTTGTCATGGACTTATCGAACTGTTCGAAGGCAGCCATCGGGTCCAACGAACAACAACACATAACTAAACCGGCGAGCAGCAGGACCAAGCGTGTTTCATAACGCTTAATAAGTCCGTAAATAGTTGCAATGACGGCGGCCAAAGCAACCCAAGCGGAAAAGGACATTTTTACCTCGTTGAGTGGAGTGAACGAGGTCATGTTAAGGATGTAACGGAAATTTACAAATAAGCAAATTCAAGTAAATCAATTGGGATATTCACTAATTTCAATCAAAAATTCCTGTTGATTTTTATGTTTTTATCTATATGAAAAATAAGTAAAAAACTTAAAAAATATTACTTTAGTAGTAGGTGGTTCTACTTATAACATTATCTTGTTTTTACGAAAATAATTCGTTTTGTTCAAGTTCAAATTCTCATCGAAAAATGTCAACAAAAAAATTCCCAAATTTAGTTTCTCAATTTCTTCAATACGTGAAGTTCGAAACCCAATCCTGCCGAGAAAGTCAGGATGAGCCCTCTTCTCCGAATCAGCTTAAGATGGCTGAGTTTTTAGTGGAAGAGCTCAAGTCTTATGGTCTGGAAGACGCGCATATCGGCAAAGGAGGTGTTGTTTATGCTTCGCTTGACGCCGCAAAAGGCTTCGAGGATTGCCCTGCCATTGGTTTGATTGCTCATATGGACACCTCACCGGATGCCCCAGCAGTCAATATCAAACCTCAAATTATTCAAGTCGAGACCGGTGATGTGCTTTTGAATCCGGAAAAACAAATCTATTTCCGAGAAAACGATTTTCCTGAGATTAAGAAGTATGTTGGTCAGGAAGTGATTTTCACCGATGGAACAACTCTTTTAGGCGCAGATGATAAAGCCGGCGTTGCCGCTATTACGGCTTGCATGGCCTATCTCAAAGATCATCCGGAAGTTACGCACGCTAAGATATGTGTTGCATTCACGCCCGATGAAGAGATTGCTAAAGGAACCGTGAATTTTGATATTCCGCGTTTCGGCGCTGATTACGCTTATACCTTTGACGGCGGCGAAATCGGTACGTTAGAGACTGAGAACTTTAATGCGGCAACCGCCATGGTGACAATTAAAGGTGTGGTAGTCCACCCGGGCCTTTCTAAAGGCAAAATGGTTAATTCCATCAAGCTAGCCTCTCGGCTGATAGGCGCTTTCCCTGAAGAACAGGCTCCGGAAACTACCGAAGGTTATGAAGGCTTCATTCATCCTAATAAGATTGAAGGAACTGTTGCGGAAACCTCCGTCCGAATCTTGATCCGCGACCATAACAAAGAAAAGTTCGAGGCAAAGAAGACTCTGCTGAAAGACTTGACTCGAAAACTTGCAGAAGAAGAATCGCGAGCAGATATCTCCTTAACAATTAAGGATAGTTATGAAAACATGCGTCCGTACCTTGAGAAGACACCCAAGGTTATGGAAATCGTTAGAGAAGCCTATCGCCAGGCGGGCATTCCTATTTCGGAAGAGCCGATCCGGGGCGGTACTGACGGAGCTCGTCTCTCTGTTCGCGGCTTGCCTTGTCCGAACGTTTTCACAGGCGGGTTGAATTATCACAGCGTCTATGAATGCATTCCCATTCCGTCGCTTGAAGCAGCTGCAGAAGTTGCATTGAGTTTAGTCAAACTGTCGGCAGAGGTCAAGACATTGAAATAGATACGTTTGAGGTAGTAGTCCTTCCTTTTCAGAGATCTTAGGAAGAAGTTTTAGCTCCTTTTTCTAATCGAAAGAGGAGCTCTTTTTTTGGAATTCAAATGCAAAAAGCCGAGCATAGAACCTTCCGTCTCTCAGCTATCCTCAAACAGTCAGGACAGCGTATCCTCCGAAACGGTAAAAAGACCAAGGAGGTCGGTAGTGCGCGAAGACTCTCTAATGACTCATGATCAGATGGTTGCAAAATGGATGGAAAATCCTGAATTTCGAAAGGTTGTCTTTGAGCTTGATGCACAATATGCCGCTTTGGACAAGGCTTTAACGAAAGGCAAGCCCAATTGTTTGGAGCAGGCCAACGACACAAGAAAACGAACACCATTCCATTCCGTCCTCCAGCGTCCGGAAAGGCGTGCTATGGAGGACAAGCATTAGCTTTAGAAGATTTGAAAAGGCATCTGCATTATTGAAAATTTTCAAACGGCAAAAAACAAACTGCTTGGCCATGTCTTCCAAGCAGCTTGAAAATCAATTGTCGCTAAGGAGCAGTGGTTAGCTCATTGCAAACATCAGCAGCGTAACAACGATCAAAGCGACGATCGCCGGGATGGCTGTACGTTTAACCACTTCCATCGGGTTGACGCCTGCGATACCGGCCAGAATGATGACGCCGCCTGCAACTGGAGACATAGAACGTCCTAAACCTGCTGCGATCTGAGCAACTGCACCGAGTTGAACAATGGTCAAACCGAAGTCAGCGGCATTCGGTGTAATTGCCTGGTTGAAGGCTAAGGCGGCAGCGTTGCCGGAACCGGAAATAGCGGCCATTACGAAGGGACCTGCAGCGGCAGCGAACATGGCGACAGACTGAGAACCTTTCATCGCATCTACGAGAGCGCCGGTTAAGCCGATGGCTTTCATGCCCGAGGCAAACATAGCAGCGGCCGCAATCAGGATAACTACGTCGCAGAAACCGTCACCGGCACCGCGGCAGAATTTCTTGGAAGCATCGCCGATTTTTTGTTTATTGACTAAAGCAACGATCAGGCCGATGGCTGTACCGATCAGCATGCAGACGGGAACCGAGAAAGCCTTTGTCGGGAGAACGCCGACCTGTTTGGAAGCAAGAACCAGCAATGCAAGCGGAATAATCGGGATGATGGCTTTGATAGGGTTGACCTTGAAGTCTTTCTGGATTTCTTCGCCTTCGGGAAGTTCTTTGACGATTTCCGTTGATCCGACGCCTTCTTTCAAGACGATGCAGATAATCGTCAGACAGATGGCAGCGACCAGTGCACCGATAGCACAGGGGAGAGCTTCCTGCATAATCACGATCATTGCATCCGGAGCCGGAATTTCTTTGGCTTTAAAGGCAATGTCGGCGATCTGAGGGTTGAACATCAAGCCGGGGCTGACGACGGAACCCCATGTTCCGATGAAGACGGCAGCGGCAGCCATCACCGGACGAACTTTCAGGGCGATTAGTGCCGGAATAAGAAGGACACCGACTGCGGCAGCAATGCCTGCCGCTGACGGCAGCACGATGTTTAGCAGCCAAGTAATGATGACGGCGCCGGGGATGACAATTACCGGAACGCGAGCCAATGGTTTAACCAGAAGATTTACCAAATGGTCTGAACATTTGGTAAAAGTCATGACGTAACCGAAACCCATCACGGTAACAATGGTCGGAACCAGGCCCCCGTTGACTAATTGTTTAACGAAAGCATCCACAGCGGCAGAGACTCCTCCGTTTGTGCCGACAACAACTTGTCCGATGAACGCCATCACCAAGCCGGACAAAGCTAAAACCAAACGCGCTTCGTAGTTCTTGTAAATGAGATAGAACGTGACAACGACGATTGCTAATCCAATCCAGATCATAATTTTTTCTCCTGAGATTTATTGTTGAGAAGTTTTTCGAATGCTTCGTCGAGCGCTTTATCGCTGTCTGCTAAAGCATTCCTCCATGCGCGGAGACGTTGTTCGTCTTCTTCTAATCGTATGGCGATTTCGTCCAATCCTCTACGTACGTTAGCCGGGGCCGGAGAGCCCGTTCCGACATCCGACTGAACGGCATGTTCCGGAGAAAGAACTGTACGAAATTCTTCCTGTGTAAGTTCAAACGGAAGTCGTTTGTCTTCAAGCTGCTCGGTGACATTGCCGAAGATTTCTTTTGCGGCTTCAAACGGGAAGTTGTTCGGATGGAGATCCCGTGCTCTGGCATAGGTCACGATTTGACTTGCGAAGGTGTGACCGATACGGAAAGGAATTTCGAATTGTCGCTGTAAGGCCTCGGCAAGCGCCATCGTGGTTGTCCAATCGCTGTTTAGCTCCTCGAGACTACGAGCAGGATTGACCTTGAGCAAAGAGAAAGCCTGTTCCATCAGTTCCAGCATTTCGACACCTTTGACGAACACACCGGAGCAGTCTTCCAACACGCTTTCTTTGTTGTCATACATACCGAGCTGTAAGTTATGGGCTCGTAAAAAAGATGTCTGCATAGCGCCGACAACGTCGCTTGCTGTCCCTCGAGTTTTATTGAGAATGCCGGGATTGCGTTTTTGCGGCATCGCTGAAGAGCCGTAAGCGGCGCCGGAATCCAAGAGCAGCCAAGGACGTGTCTGTGAATATTGCTGCGCGAGGTCTTGAACGAGTGTGCCGATTCGGATAGCCACATTTGCGGCATTCGAGGCAGCCTCCAAAGGAATGTCAAAGAGGCTGATTTGAGCGGCATCCAGACCGTTCGTGATGGGCTTTTCAAACCCCAATAATTCAGCCAAGCGTTCGCGATTCAACGGCCAGCTGGAGCAGGCGAGCACAGCCACGCCGAGTGCAGATTGATTGATGCGTTTGTAGCTTTCAATGATTCGGTCTGAGTCTCTTTGGAAGGATTCCAAAAATCCCCAAAGATAGAAGGCCAAAGTGATCGGCATAGCCTGGACGCCGTTGGTGTACGCCGGAATGTATGTTTCGATATTTTCTCGAGCGATCGACAGAAGTCTTGTCCGCAGTTTGTTTAGTGCTTCATAAAAATCCAAAACTGCTAAGCGCAGACGAGCCTCATTCAATGTCGTGAACATGTCTTGGCGGCTTCGTCCTGTGTGAATGAGCGTAGCTTCTTCACCGCAGGATTCGATCAGCATTTTTTCCAACGGCATGATGTCCGTGAGGCGAGGAGCGCCAGGCAGATTTTGAAGATCTTCTGCGTGTTTTTGTGCCGCAGCGATTCTTGGGACAATGTTTTTATCGATAATTCCTTCCTCTGCCAGCATTACCAAGGAGGCGCGATTCAGACGGTTTTGCCAATAGGCCCAGTCTTTGGACTCAGCCTCTTCGCTGGTCGCTTTGAAATCATCCTTTCCCCAAGGTGTGACACGAAGTGTCATTTAAACTCTCCATAAATGATTGCGATACTTTGAGTCTAGGCTTCTTTACAAATTGTAAGGAGAGTGTTTTTGCATAGATATGCGTTCAAATAACGCACGTATAAAAAAACATACAAGATGATATTTGGTTTAAATAATTTGGATATAGGAGATCTAATTGGAAATTGAAAATTTATTTATACAATAACAGCACGAATATTCGTGTTGTAATTGCAAATTAAGGGAAAGACCTTATTATTGTTATTTCGATACTTCCAGGTTAATAATTTTTGCCCACAAACAAAAAATCCTCCCGCAAATAGCGGGAGGATCGATATTAAAAACTGACTAAGTTGCGATTACTTTAGAACTTCAACCGGAGCATCGACTTCGTATTCGGTCTTGAGAAGGTCCTTGTCGACTTCGACAATTAACTTCACGGTGTTTTCGGGCTTGACGTTCTGACCGTTCCAATACTTACGGTCGATTTCAAGTTCGACGGAGCCGGTGGCATCCTTGAACTCGTACTTGTCACCTTGAACGTTCCGTACAATGTTGCCTTTCAAGATCAAATGAGCGTCATCAGGGAGCGTTTTTAGCTGAGCAACCGTACCTACTTGAGTGGCGCCGGGGCCGGTGAATCCGCCCGTTTGAGCCATAGCCGGAGCGGCGGCAAAGACAGAAGCTAAAGCAACCGCAGATAATACTTTCTTAACCACTGGTGTCTCCCTAAATGTATTGGCTTCAGCCTAAACCTTCCATTCTGGAGTGGTTAAATTCTTCTCGCGTAATGAGTACATTGAGTTGTTCTAGAGGGGGATGATTGGGGCCAGTTTATGCGAGTAAGAGCTGAGAGCTCTGTTATTCCATTCGACCTGTCTATTGTGGCTCTAGACAAAATTACACGCCTTGAGCAGGCGTGTAAGAGGTATCAAAAATTTTAAATTTTTCGATTAATCGAACAAGGCTAAGACACCGGATAAAGGCGCAAAGTCAAAAGCTTGTTTGGCGTGCGGTCTAACCTTTGGTTTTGCGTGCCATGCAATGGAAAGTCCGGCAGCTTCCAGCATAGGAATGTCATTGGAGCCGTCACCCATAGTGATGAGTTCGGAGAGCTCGATTCCGTGCTGTAGTGCGTAAGCCGATACGTAAGAAATCTTGCCGCGACCGTCGATAATCGGCGTGCCGAACGGTCCGGTGACTCGTCCGGTTAATTTGCCGTCAACGATTTCAAGTTCGTTGCTGATCACGTGCGTAAATCCATACCGTTCTTTAACAACTTCTGTTACGCAGCTAAAACCGCCGGAGACGAGCAGCATCGGGATGCCCGCGGCTTTGAAGGCGGCAACAAGTTTTTCGGCGCCTGGATTGGGCTTGATGTGACGATCGATCAGACGATCAACAATAGAAGCGTCGGCGCCGGCCATCAGCTTGACGCGGGCAGTTAGACTTTCTGCGTAATTTTTGATTTTGCCCTGCATCGCAAGCTCGGTGATATGGGCGACTTCCTCACCTTTGCCGACGAAAGAGGCCATTTCATCCAGTGTTTCCAAATTCAGGAAAGTGGAATCCATATCGGTAGCAAAAAGCTTGAAATTCTTCAGCTTTAATCCCGGCTCGATCCAATTCGCATCGATTTGAAGGGCTCTTGCTTTCTGAGCCCAGCGAGCCTCGAATTCCTCACGGTTGACACGGCGCAGACGAACCGCACAGGGATCTTTGATCGTGCCTTTTTTGCCAATGGTGTGAAGAAACTTTTCCAAAGTTTCTTCGCGTCCGATCTTGGTTTGAAGAACTAAATCGTGACTCACTTGAGCTCCTTGAGGATTCGTAAGATGTTGTCGCCCCTTTTCTCGGCGGTATCACTGTAAGTTTCTAATCGTAACCGATTCGGCCCGAGCATGCGCATATTTCGGTTTGCTTGAAGCATGCGGAAGAACTTTCCGGGGTCAAACGAGGGTTTATCTTTAAAGGTAAAGATGATGGAGTCTTCACCTGCGTCGATCTTTAAAACACCCAAAGGCTTGGCTTCCACACGTATACGGTGCGTAAGAATCAGATTCTTGGCTTCCTGAGTCAGCTTGCCGTAGCGGTCGGCAATCTCCTCCTGAATCTGATAAAGATCTTCCTTGTTTTTGACTTGTGCAAGGCGTTTGTAGAAAGTCAGACGGTTATGAACATCAGGAACATAGTCTGAACGGAGCAGGGCAGGCGCATGCAGATTGATGTCTGTCGTGGCTTCCAGCGGCTGAAGCAGATCAGGTTCGCGGCCTTCTTTTAAGGCAGTGACGGCAGAATCGAGCATCTGGGTGTAGAGGTCGAAACCTACGTCGGTCATTGAGCCGGATTGATGTTCGCCTAAGACTTCACCCGCACCTCTGATCTCTAAATCATGCATAGCCAAATAGAAACCGCTGCCGAGTTCTTCCATTTCTTTAATGGCTTCAAGCCGTTTCTCGGCATTTTTGGTCATCGCACCTTCGCCCGGGGTCAGCAAATAGGCATAAGCCTGATGGTGGGAGCGTCCGACGCGGCCGCGCAGTTGATGGAGCTGAGCCAAGCCGAATTTGTCGGCACGATGCATGATGATTGTGTTGGCGTTCGGGATGTCGATGCCGGTTTCGATAATCGTTGTGCAAAGCAGCACGTTGGTGCGCTGAGCATAGAAGTCACGCATGACGCGTTCAAGTTCCCGCTCGTTCATCTGCCCGTGTGCAACGCCGATGCGGGCTTCCGGAAGGAGCTGATCGAGACGCATGCGGGCGTTTTCAATGGTTTCGACTTCGTTATGAAGGAAGTAAACCTGACCGCCGCGCTTTAATTCACGCAGCACGGCTTCTCGTATCAGAGAGTCGCTTTCACGCTGGACAAAGGTCTTGATGGCCAAGCGTTTTTGCGGCGCCGTTGCAATAACGGAAAAATCTCGAATGCCTTCCAAAGACATCGACAAAGTGCGAGGAATCGGAGTTGCCGTCAGCGTCAGAATGTCGACTTCCGAACGAAGAGATTTGAGCTGTTCTTTCTGACGAACACCGAAGCGGTGTTCTTCATCGATGACGACAAGGCCGAGATCTTTAAATTGGACCTTATCGGAAAGCAGTTTGTGCGTACCGACCACAATGTCGATCGTGCCGTTTTTGATACCTTCGATCGATCCGTTCACTTCCTTTGAAGAACGGAAACGAGAAAGTTCGGCAATTCTCACCGGCCAGTTGGCAAAACGATCGCGGAAGGTTTGAGCATGCTGTTCGGCAAGCAGCGTTGTCGGGCAAAGAACTGCGACTTGTTTTCCGCCCATGACAGCCATAAACGCAGCGCGAAGAGCAACTTCGGTCTTACCGAAGCCGACGTCGCCGCAGACCAGACGATCCATCGGTTTATCCGAGATCATGTCGCGGTAAACGGCGTTAATGGCGGCTAGCTGGTCTTCCGTTTCTTCAAAAGCAAAGGCTTCGGAGAACGCTTCGTAATCAGCCAAACTGAATTTGAAAGCGTAGCCTTTGCGGGATTGACGCAGGGCATAAATGTTCAAGAGTTCGGCAGCCGTATCCCTCACTTGGAGAGCCGCTTTCTTGCGAGCCTTCTCCCAATCGCCTTTGCCCAAGGAGTGCAGAGGGGCGGTTTCCGGATCCGCGCCGGAATATCGGGAAATCAAATGCAGCTGAGCGACCGGGACGTAAAGTTTGGCCTCTTTGGCGTATTCAATCTGCAGGAATTCTGCTTCACCGTCCGGCGTGCTCATTGAAGTCAGACCGCGATAGCGGCCGACACCGTGATCCAAATGCACGACCGGGTCTCCGACTTTAAGTTCGGAGAGGTCGCGAATCATCATCTCGATGTTGCTTTCGCGCTCTGTTCTGCGGCGCCGGCGTCTGACCGGACGATCGGAGTTGGAATAAAGTTCTGTTTCCGTCAGAATGGAAATCGGCGGATTCTCTAGTTCCATTCCGTCGTAGAGCGGACCGTAGCAAAGCGCAAAGTTGTCTCCGCTTTCTAAGAATTTCTCAAATCCCGGCACCAAAGGTGCTTTAAGTCCGTTCTCTTTAAAGACATCTGAAATTGTTTCCAGGCGGCCCGCGGAATTTGCCATGACCAAGAGCTTGCAGCTGCGGGCAGAGCAAAGATCCTTGTATGCCTTCAATCCCTCGAGCGGGTCGTCTTTTCTGCGTTCAATGGCGACAGAAGGGAAATTCGGAGTTGCTGTTTCTTTGTCTGTGAGTGACAGACGAGCGTAGTTGCCGGCGAGTTCAAAAAATTGAGGCGCGCTCAGATAAAGGCGTTTGAAATCTAAAATCGGGCGTTCACCGTCAGCGCGAAGGAACTTGGCGCGCTGTTCGGTTTCTTTGTCGAAATGTTCGATGGCGCTGTTTACGTCGCCCAACAGGATCAGAGAAGCGTCAGAACCGATGTAATCAAAGAGGGTTTCGGTTTCGTCAAAGAAGAGCGGCAGGTAGTTCTCAACGCCGGGCGCGGCAATGCCGTTTTCGATGTCTTTGTAAAGCGTCACTTTGCTCGGATCGCCTTCAAACGTTTCTCGCCAGCGAGAACAGAAGGCAGACCTAGCCTCCTTGCCCATCGGAAATTCATGGGCCGGAAGCAGGCGGATTTCGTCAACTTTTTCTACCGATCGTTGATTGTCCGGATCAAAGACTCGGATCTCGTCGAGTTCGTCATCAAAGAAATCCAGACGATAAGGCTTGGCCGCGCCCATCGGGAAGAGGTCAAGCAGTCCGCCGCGGCTGGCAAATTCGCCGGGTGCGACCACTTGAGAGACATGTTCATAGCCTCTCGCAACTAATTCGGCGCGAAGATCGGTCGGATCAATGCGGTCGCCCTTGCGGAAGAAGAAGGTTGTTGAGCCGATATAGTTTCTCGGCGCAAGACGCTGCGTTGCCGTGCTGGCAGAAACGATTAAGACGTCGACTGGGTCCTGGCGCTTTTGACGATTTAAAAGCAGGTACAGTGTCTGAAGGCGTTCACCGACAAGATCGGCGTGTGGGCTCAGCACGTCATAAGGCAGCGTTTCCCAATCGGGAAAAACCGTAAGCTTTAAAGAAGGATCAAACCACGTGACTTCGTCCTGGAGACGAATGACATCGCTTGGATCAGCACAGATAACAGTGAGCAGTTTGTTTTGTTTTTTGAGCTGAACCGCGTTTTGCGCGATGGACATGGCAAGCGCACTGCCTGCCGGACAATTTTCTCGATATTTGTCTGAGGGTTTTATTTCTGCAAGAGATTTTCCGATAACGGGCAAAGAGTCAAATATCGTTTCTTTCATCACAACTAGGCGCGGAGACCCCTGCCTTCAGGCAGAGGAGGAAACGCCTCCTCCTTTCGAATTTCTATTAAATAGGTTTGTCTCTTTTCCAGCAGATGCAGCTTCTTGTAGCTGATGCCTGCCGAAATGCGGGTTCCGTCAAGTTTTCGAACATCAAAGAACCCCGATGATCGACGGCCGAAAATGAAGCCTTCTTCTCCCTGGCAGGCAACCTTGTCAAAAAGACGGAAGCCTTTGACCTCAAAGGGCGCCTGATTGCGCTTTCGAAGGGCGCCTTTGAGGATAGAGAGCTTGTGAATCTGCCGGTTGTTCCGGCGCGTCTGCTTCTGGAAGAAGAATTCGCCGAGCCTTTCGGCTCCAAGATTGCCAGCAATGCAAAAGGCATCTGCACCATGTGACTTGGCAATGCCGTTCTCGATTCGCGCGTGCTTGGTTAAGTAGCCGTAGGTGTTGTGCACCTTCAGCTCAGAATGCGACGCCTTTAGGCGGTTCAGCACCTCCCAGCGCATAATTCCCATGAAGGTTTCCGCGCGGAACGATTGTCCGCGCTTTGTCTTCAGCGTGATTTCACCGCGATGAAGGGCCTTATGGCACGTCTCACAAAGCGTAAGCAGGTTGTCGGGCGAATCTCCGCCCGTACGTCTGCTTTCCAGATGATGAACATTAAGCACCGGGTCT